>Ga0209654_1000001_pt1 | contig 1114220 bp, 1059 predicted proteins | sample SaaInl1SG_22_DNA_FD_184646 | JGI IMG/M metagenome (GOLD analysis project Ga0209654, IMG submission 184646) | Marine microbial communities from expanding oxygen minimum zones in the Saanich Inlet - ESP_161SG_22_DNA (SPAdes) (version 2) | ecosystem: Environmental > Aquatic > Marine >... | reverse complement strand
CATCACACACGCGGCATTGCTGGATCAGGGTTGCCCCCATTGTCCAATATTCCCCACTGCTGCCTCCCGTAGGAGTCTGGGCCGTGTCTCAGTCCCAGTGTGGCTGATCATCCTCTCAGACCAGCTACTGATCGTTGCCTTGGTAGGCCATTACCCTACCAACAAGCTAATCAGACGCGGGCTCCTCCATCTGCGGCGGACCTTTCCCCCGAAGGGCGTATCCGGTATTAGCAGCCGTTTCCAGCTGTTATCCCAGGCAGATGGGCAGATTCCCACGCGTTACTCACCCGTGCGCCACTCTATAAAATAGCGTTCGACTTGCATGTGTTAAGCATGCCGCCAGCGTTCGTTCTGAGCCAGGATCAAACTCTCAAGTTAGATTGACCTGAATGCTGGTTAAAACCAGCTTTCGGTTAGGTGCCTACCTTAAGTTTTAAAATCCATGAGCTAAGCGAAATTGAATAAATTCAATTTCAATAGTGATTCATTTCAGGTCTTCGTTAAGGCGGACTGTTTTTACACAAGACGATATCAATGACATCGCCGCCCACGAATCCCTTTCATAACAGACTAACAATTTCAAACAGCGCTTCCGACATGGTTGCAGAACATCCCAAGAGATATAAAGCGTTGATTATGTCGGACAATCTCGCCCGCTGAAGAGCAACGAGTTTGGGGGTTATATGCTGGCTTTCACCCAGTGTCAAACCCAAAAATGAAAAAAATGTGATTTTTTTCTAATTTACCATCTTTTCAGTTAAAACCAACAATTTGGCTCGCCGAAAGGATATTAAATTACACCTATATATACACACAGAATATTCAGTGTGTCTGACCGCTCGAAGCGCTGATTAAACAGCTTCTTCTTTTGGACTGTTTTTACCGCCTTGCCAGAAAAGCATGGATATAAAAACCAGGTGATTCACACAATCTTCATTTTGCATTTTGCTTTTTATAGAAACCAACGCCTAAATCAGCATCCACATCAGCAAAAATGCCAAACCCGCAATAAGCGGATTGCCCAAACCTGTCCAACACAGTATTAGAGAATGCAAAAAACCCCTATAGCGTCCTGCACAAGCTGGATAGCAACTATAGCAATTTTCTGTGGGTAATGCCAGTGAATGACCAATTTTGGTGCGGTTTATGCATATCAAAAAAAGTTTGACGCATGAATCGAAGGTTAGTAATGATGTGGTTAGGTTACGAGTCGCAAAGCCGTAGGGATAAAAAAAGTCAATAAATGCAAGGCTCTTTCAATATAAAGTTCAATTCGTTTCTAAGCTATTTGCCTAAAGCTAATTTAGGTAATGCGAAAGAATCAGTTCAGAACCCCCAAATGACATCTGCTGGCACCATGCGCCATATTTTTGATAAGCGAATCAGCGCTGGCCGCTCTTTAGCTATGCTTCTTTTGGGCGGCGCCACTATTTTTTCCGCCCCTTTTATCACCACTGCTAGCCACGCTGCCAATAGCGCGAGTGTGAAGATAGAAGCATCTGCGCCTGCCACTTTGCCAGATAAAGCTACTTCTGCAATAGCGTCTATTGTTCCTATGCATATGGTTGTTGATGCGTTTGATGGCAATGATGGGCGTCTCATCCTGCCTCGCTCGCGCCCAGATTATGCCTCAACTCTTGGCGGTATAGCTGTGCAAATCGAAGGGCCAGCTAAACGCCCAAGCATGGAAGATATGTTGCCAGCCGCTACTGCTGACATCAAACAGATGGTTTTGCGCGAAGCAGGCAAACGCACTAGCCAGATATTTGATCTGACTCTCTCTAGTGGTGAAACGCTAGCCAAAATCCTTAAAAGAGCAAAATTCAGCAATCAGGATATCGCTTCGGTTTCACAGGCGCTATCAGGTAAGGTGGATTTGCGGCGCCTGCAAATTGGCACCCGCTTTACCGCCGCACTAGATATTGAGGGTCAGCCTATTGCATTGCAGCTGCACCTGCCTCGTGATGCCCAGAAAAACGGCGCATTCAAAAATATATATTTAGACCATTATGTGATTCGTCATGATGGTCATGCTGATGCAGAAATTAAAGGCTGGCAGTCACTTCGGGCTATCCGCCCAGTTGAATTACGCTCAGTGCATGCAGGCAATGAAATCAGCCTGTCATTATATGAAGCTGCCCAGCAGGTGCGCATACCCCTAAAGGTACTAGATGAGTTCGTGCGCGTGATGAGCTTTTCGGTGGATTTTCAGCGCGAAGTGCAAACCGGCGATCAATTCGAACTGGTTTATGACACCGCGATGGATAAACTAACAGGCAAAATACTATCTACAGATAGCCTGCAATATGCAGGAATAGTGCTATCTGGCAAGAAGATGGGGTTCTATCGTTTCGTGCATCCAAATGGCCGGGAAGGCTGGTATGATCGCAATGGCGAATCGGCGGTGCGGACGTTAATGCGAACACCTGTTAATGGCGCACGGATAAGTTCTGGCTTTGGTATGCGTCGGCACCCCACAACAGGCTATAATGCTATGCATCGCGGCCTTGATTTTGCGGTGCCAACCGGCACCCCTATACTGGCAGCTGGCACTGGCCACATTGAATATGTTGGCTGGAACGGCAATTATGGCCGCTATATCCGCATCCGCCATAACGCCACCTATAAAACAGCCTATGCGCATCTCTCGCGCTTTGCAGGCGGTATGCGCAATGGGCGCGAGGTTCAGCAGGGCGAAGTGATTGGCTATGTTGGCTCTACTGGCCGGTCAACAGGCCCGCATCTGCATTACGAAATTCTGGTGAATAACCGCCGGCTAAACCCATTGACTGTCAAACTGCCTACCGGCGATGCTGTGCCAGCAGAGCTGATGCCAGCCTTCAAAACACAGGTAGAGCGCGTTGAAGCCAAAATGCGGAATAGCGTCACCCCTCTTTATGCTGGTATTAGTTTGCAACAGGCGCTTCTGTCGCGCTAAATTTTCTAGCGTCATTAAAAAACCTGCAGGCTTTCATGCACAAATCTATATCTGAAACAGACCAGAATATGGTCTTACGTGAAATTTGGCGTTTTCCTGTGAAAGGTTTTGCAGGAGAGAGGCTAGAGGAGATTAACTGCATCGCAGCTAGCCTGTTGCCGCATGACCGCGAATATGCACTAACCACAGGCCATCCAGCCACCCATGATAAGTTACCAGAAGGCTGGTTGCCTAAACGTCACTTTCTGCAACTCCTAAAAGAAGCCAGATTAGCTGGGCTTGAATTTCGTTTCGATGCCCTCCGCCAGACGCTTAGCCTGCATAATAAAGAGCAAAAGATTGCTATTGCTAGTGCGCCAGCTGATGACCGCGCGCCTCTCTCAGAAGCACTTTATCAGCTGATGCCAGATGCATTTACCAGCACACCTGTTTTATGCCGCCTAGATGCTGGCGGCTATAGCGATACCCCTGCCCCATGGATAAGCCTTGGCGGCACCGCTACACTTGATGCCTTTGCCAAACTGACCAGAACAGACAGCGCTGCCAGCCGATTTCGTTTGAACTTGATTATTGAAACAAACACACCGTTCATAGAACAAAGCTGGGCTGGCCGTATATTGAAGATTGGCCATGTTGAATGTGAAGTGATTGAGCCTGTTGGGCGATGCGGGGCGATATCGGTTAATCCGCAAACGCATCACCGTGAGCGCGATTACCTACCAGAGATGGAACGCGCATGGGGACATACAGATTTAGGCATGTTTGCGCGCATCTGTAATCACGGCGCACTCAAGACAGGCAAAGCTGTGTCTCTGGAAAAAATAGCGGCCTGATAGCCGCTAGATTTCCAGTTAATATTTTACAGTTTTTTATATATCTGTAACTAGGCGACCGCCTCTGATGCATCATCTGATGGCTCATCGGCCTCAGCGCTGTCTTCTTTAACCTCTTTTGGTTTTTTGCTGACCCGCGGTTTGCGTGGCCGGCCTGCAGCAACCATCTTTTTAACACCTGCAGCAGCTTCTTCGTCTGAAAGAGCCTCGCTTGTGCTTGCATCTGCACGCTCATCAACCTTCGTCTCTGGCGGCGTATCACCTACCGCTTGAGAGGCATTCTCACTGGCATTTTCACCAGCATTATTACTGGCATTCTCGCCAGCATTTTCACTAGGATTTTCACCAGCATTTTCACCGGCATTTTCACTGGCACCATTTTGATCACGTCGCCGCGATTGCTGACGCTCATCATGGGCTTTACGCTGCTGTTCTGCGGTTTGCAGAATAGATTGGTGAATGCGATAATAATGATCTGCGAACTGGGTAAAAGCCTCAGCAGATATACGCTCACCAGCTGCATTCGCATCATGTGCCAGAGCTGTATATTTTTCAAATAATTGCTGGGCGTTACCGCGCAATCGTCCTTCTGGACCATTTGAATCAAACGTTGTGTTACGGTTAAAATTAACCTGATTATGCCCACCACTGCGGCGACCTCGCCCTCTGGCACGCTTGGAGTTTTGACCTTGATTATGTCTCATCGAGTATCCATATTCACAAATTCAACTTGTGCTGAAATTGTTTTGTCATTTTGATGGAAATCTGTAACCGTTGCGCAGTGCGTCAATCCGATTACCTTTCTTTGTTTGAACATGCCAGCGCTAATAGTGCAAGGAAAAACTTCACTTTTTTGCCAGAACAAGACATCTTTCAATGCCAGCAAGGTCTTCTGCAATACGAACCAGCGCTAAACCAGCATCTTCAGCAATTTGGGCAACAGCCTTGCTCTGGCCAAAACCCACCTCCAAAAATGCCTGTCCATTTTTTGCAAGAATAGCGCCAAGTTGCGGGATTAATGCACGGTAGGCAGATAACCCATCATTACCTGCAAACAATGCTAAATCAGGGTCATGGCAGCGCACTTCTGCAGAAAGGCTATCCTCTCCCTCACAGATATAAGGCGGGTTTGATAAAATGATATCGAACGGGCCTTGCACCCCCTCAGCCCAGCACCCCATTTGAAAATTAGCACGCCCAGCATGGCCAAGCGCAGCGGCATTTGCCCGCGATTGTGCAACCGCTAAGGCTGCGGTATCTATACCCAAGCCATGTGCGTCTGGTAATTCGGATAACATCGCCAATAACAAGCAGCCAGAACCGCATCCCAAATCCAAAATCTTAACAGCTGAATTATGATGGTATTCATTTTGCGCAAATGCTAGCGCTGAGGCGACCAGCACCTCACTATCTGGACGCGGGTCTAAGGTGGCAGCATTGAGATAGAAATCACAAGACCAAAACTCCCGCTTTCCCCGCATCCGGCTTATTGGCAAGCCAGCATTGCGGGCATCTATCAGCTTAGCCAGTCTAGATTTTTGGGCATCTGTTAGTGATATTTGCTGGTGACTCATTACCGGGCTATCTTGCCCACAGGCCAGTCCAACTAACCAGCTAGCATCAAGCCTGCTTGGCCTATCAAGGGATGCGCTCACCTCCCTGAGAAGCAAGCGGGCAGGCTTTGTCATCGCCTATTCCTCACTATCTCCAGCTGCAAGACGCGCAGCTTGATCTTCAGAGGCAAGGGCTTCCACCACCTCATCCAGCGCTTCGCCATTTAATATCTTGTCCAACTTGTACAAGGTCAGGTTGATACGGTGATCAGTAACCCTTCCTTGCGGGAAATTATAGGTGCGAATCCGCTCTGAGCGATCACCAGACCCAACCTGCCCTTTTCTGGACGCTGCCCGTTCTGCTTGTTGGCGCGCACGCTCAGCATCATATAATCTAGCACGCAAAATCTTCATCGCTTTGGCACGATTTTTATGTTGGGATTTCTCATCCTGCTGGCTGACCATAATCCCAGTAGGCAAATGCGTAATCCGCACCGCAGAATCAGTAGTGTTGACAGACTGACCGCCGGGTCCAGAGGCACGAAACACATCCACGCGCAGATCACTCTCATTAATGTCGATATCAACATCCTGAGCTTCGGGCAGCACTGCCACTGTGGCAGCAGAGGTATGTATACGACCACCAGCTTCTGTTTCTGGAACCCGCTGGACACGATGCACCCCAGACTCATATTTCAGCCGGGCAAATACATCCTGACCAGAAATATTTGCGGTTGCTTCTTTATAGCCGCCAATGCCGGTTTCAGAAATTTCCATTACCTCGAAACGCCAACCCTGCTGAGCGGCAAAACGCTGATACATGGCAAATAGGTCTGAGGCAAAAAGGGCTGCTTCATCGCCTCCTGTCCCAGCCCGCACTTCTAAAATTGCGTTCCGCGAGTCATCACTATCTTTGGGCAATAATAGCAGTTTCAGCGCATGTTCTGCTTCTTCTTGCTTTTTGCTTAGCTCTTCAATTTCTGTATTTGCCATTTCAGCAAGTTCTGCATCAGCTTCCTCATCAGCAAGTATCTGCCTTGCTTGCTCTAGATTATCTAGTAATTCATTTAGATAGTGCGCTTGCTCAGCAATAGGCCTGATCTCAGCAAGCTCACGCGATAATTTTGTTAGCTCATCTGTCTCGATCTGCCCAGAAGAAAGCCTCTGTTCAATTTCATCGCGCCGCGAAAGCACTTTATTTATATTGGCAGCAATACTCATATCTTGGCCAAAACCCTTCTTTTAGAATTATCGTGACAGCACATTTTCTAGCCAGCTAGTTAGTGCAGATATTTTGACCTCAGTTTGCACACCATCTTGCATATTACGCACGCTAACTGACCCTCTCCCTAACTCATCATCTCCGGCTATAATGGCAAATCTTGCCTCCAGCTTGCTTGCAGCCTTCATCTTTTTACCCATATTTCCGGTGTATAAATTCACCGCACTAAAGCCCGTATCACGCAGCGAACACCCAAGCGCAAAGAGGTCTGCCTCTGCTGTTTTTTCTGCAGCGAGTAGGGCCAGATCTGGGCGTTGGCCGGGCCTATCCTCGCCAAGCAAGGCTAGCCGCTCAACACCAGCAGCAAAACCAACCCCGGCTAGGGGGGGACCGCCTAGGGTTTGCGATAAACCATCATAGCGACCGCCCCCTAGTACCGTGCCCTGTGCGCCCAGCTGATCAGTGATAAACTCAAATGCTGTATGGCTATAATAATCAAGTCCCCTGACCAAAAACGGGTCTTCCACCCATGCAATTGACGCCGCATCAAGGGCTTGTTTAACCGCATCAAAATGCGCCTCTGCTTCGCTGGTTAGATGTGTTTTCAGCCGCGGAGCATCTTGCAAGATTTCTTTATCTGTCTCAGATTTGGAATCAAGTATACGCAAAGGGTTTGTATCTAAACGGCGCTGGCTATCTTCTGATAACGACTTTCGATATCCCTCAAGATAGCGGATAAGGGCAGCACGATAGCTATCCCGGCTCTCACTATCGCCAAGTGTGTTTAGATGCAGGCTTGTCCGCTCCAACACGCCAAGCGATTTCAGGATATGCACACCACAGGCAATAATCTCTGCATCGCCAAGCGCGCCTGCTTGGCCTATCAGCTCGCACCCTATTTGGTGAAATTGGCGCATTCGGCCTTTTTGCGGACGCTCATATCTAAACATGGGTCCGGCATAAAACCAGCGTTGCGGCAAGGTTTGTGTGAGCCCGTTCGATATAATGGCCCGCATAGCAGATGCAGTGCCTTCGGGGCGCAAGGTAAGGCCGGTACCACCCCTATCTTCAAAGCTGTAAGTTTCTTTGGCAACGACATCAGAGCTTGCGCCAAGTGGGCGACTAAACACATCTGTAAACTCAAAAATTGGCGTGGCTATTTCGGCATAGCCAAACTGAGCCGCACCTTGTTTGGCGCTATCTATGACATGATTATGTCTGGCCTTTTCGGCGGGAAGCAAATCGCTGGTGCCGCGAACTGGCTGAATGGTCTCCATCGTCACTATTCCTGAAATCAGAAGTTTGCAGCTACTGCGTGCTAGAAATTTTTAATTTATACCGCCAAATCTTCTGGCTGCATATTATCTACATGCTCTTCTACCAGACGCACCACATGCTCGACAATATCCTCATTCGTCAAGCGATGATGCGCTAGCCCAGATATATATACCTGATGATTATCCTTACCGCCGCCAGTAATGCCGATATCTGTTTCGCGTGCCTCGCCAGGCCCATTAACCACACAGCCAATTATTGAAACCGTCAGGGGCTTGTTGATATGCTCCAACCGTTCTTCAATTTCCTGTACAGTCGCAATCACATCAAACTGTTGGCGCGCACAAGAAGGGCAAGAAATAACAGTTACGCCGCGACGCCTTAGCCCCAACGACTTTAGCATCTCATAAGCAACACGCACCTCTTCAGCTGGGTCAGCAGATAGCGAAACACGGATAGTATCGCCAATACCGGCCCAAAGAAGGTTGCCAAGCCCGATAGCTGATTTCACCGTTCCAGCACGTAGCCCTCCAGCCTCGGTAATACCTATATGCAAGGGGCAATCAATAGCTTCGGATAGTTGCTGATAAGCGGCAACAGCTAAAAACACGTCTGAAGCCTTTACCGAGATTTTAAATTCATGGAAGTCTAAATCTTGCAAATGACGAGCATGTTCTAAAGCTGATTCCACCAACGCTTCTGGGCAAGGCTCAGCATATTTCTCAAGTAAATGCTTTTCCAAGGAGCCGCCATTTACCCCAATGCGCATAGAACAGCCATTATCCCGCGCCGCGCGCACAACCTCAGCTACCCGCTCTTGATTGCCAATATTACCAGGATTGATCCGCAAACAGGCTGCACCTGCATCCGCAGCTTCCAATGCGCGCCGATAATGAAAATGAATGTCTGCAACAATCGGCACAGGACTAAATTTACAGATTTCTTTTAACGCAGCAGAGCTATCTTCATCAGGGCAAGACACCCGCACGATATCCGCGCCAGCTTGAGCCGCGCTTTCGATTTGTGCCAATGTTGCCTTAATATCTGTGGTTAGCGTGTTGGTCATAGTTTGCACTGAAATGGGTGCATCGCCGCCAACCGGCACAGAACCTACATAGATCTTCCGGCATTTACGTCTGTCTATCTGCCGGTAGGGTCTTAATGCCTGCGCATTCATTACCGCTTTCCTTCTTCAGCCTTGAAACCTGAACATATATAGTTCGGTTTTAATCGCTTCATCGTGTTTTGACCAGAGCCGTTGCATCAAACCTGGCTTATTCCGCCAATGAAATAAATAAAAATAGCTGGTTTTGCTCAGTATTTGACAGGAGGGCTAAGTTTGCCCTGAAGATATCACTTCAAAATTGCGAATTATCTCTGATAAGAGATAGGCTGTCACGAGTGAGGGCGAGGTCGCGCACAATTTCGCCAGTTTTACCAATTCTCAAAGCCTGCTGGCCGCCCATTGTCAGGTTGATACCGCCAGCATTACCTGTGCTTAGAAATAAGTTTGTATCCGCTGTTGCCACAAATTTATCACCTTTGCGCAGTAATTTGCTAACCACAATCTCCCCATTAGCTTTCGCGATTTCTACCCAAGAGGTTGAGGAAGCTGAAATAACAATTTCAGACATGGGATTGCGTTGCAAAGCCTGAGCTGCCCCGCCGCGCAAATTAGTCTCAGAATTTTGTGATAAGGGTGCTTCATCAACATTCACAGAAGCTGGTGTTACTGGTTGGTCTGTATCAGACAGCTCTAATGCGGCTGTCTGCTGAGCTTGTCCTGCCGGAACTGTATCTTCCTCAATTTTTAGGATGCCGCCCGGCTGGCTAGTTGCCTGAACCTTCTGTGCAGCGGGGGTAGCTGTTGCCTCAACTTCGGGTGCCACATCTGCCGTTTCTATGCTAGCAGGGGCTGTTTCTTCAGAACGTTGCTTTTTTAATTCAGGCTGGATTTCAGAAATAGCGGCGGTAGGTGCGGGTTCAGGATTTAGGATTTCAGGCTCTACCGCTTCGGTTTGGTCAAACCGCATTACATCATTGAGGCGGCTGTCATCTAAGCTAGCTGTCTGGGCTATTGGGCTTGTATCTTCTTGCATGAAATTCCAGCCAATATAGCCCGCTAATCCTGCAACAACCACGAACATGGCAACCATGCTCCCTGCCATTTTTGGCACTAGTGCTTGCACTGGAAACTTATATACAGGTTTGTCGCGCTCAGGATTGGTCGTTTGCTTGTAAGCTGCAATAAGGGGTTTCGGGTCGATATGCACCACTTTACAATAATTCCGAATAAATCCCGGAATATAAGCCATTCCCGGCAATTTGTTAAAATCATTGTTTTCAAGTGCGGTAATATGACTTTTGGTGATGCGGGTCATTTCCGCGATTTCGACCAAAGAAAACCCTGCTTCTACGCGTGCCTCGCGTAAAATTGTGCCTATTTCATCAGCTGCTACCGCTTCATCGTTCCGAACGCTGTCGCTTGTCATCTCTTGAACCTAAAAATCTTCAGCGCACACTCACCTTGTATTTCGCATACCGCAAAAACCCTAAAAATTCTAGAAAAAAGTGAAAAAATACCCCAAATTCGTGTTTTATTCTCTAATTTCCATTTGGTTAAGTGTTTTTAAGCTGGTTTATGCCTCTTCTAGCCCAAAGGCATCATGCAGGCTACGCACCGCAAGTTCGGTGTAATCTGCATCGATCAAAACCGATATTTTAATCTCGGAGGTGGAAATTACGTGAAGGTTAATGCCTTTTTCGGCTAATACTGAAAACATCGTTTTAGCAATACCAGGCTGAGAGCGCATCGCAGTACCAATAATCGACACCTTTGCTACATCTGGGTCAGATACAATATCTTTATATTCTAGATCTGCTTCGATTGTTTTCAGGCATGCGACTGCTTTGTCCGCATTCAGCGCACCAACCGAAAAGGTGATATCTGTGCGGCTTTTATCTGGGGATGCACTTTGCACAATCATATCAACATTGATATGATTTTCAGCCAGCTTTTCAAAAATAGTCGCGGCAATTCCCGGCTTATCTGGCAGACCGACCAGCGTTACTTTGGCTTCATCACGGCTATAAGCAATACCGCTAATTTTCTGTTTTTCCATGTCATTGTCCTCATCAACAACCATTGTGCCTTCATCACTTGTAAAGCTAGAGCGCACTTGTAAATTCACATTATGGCGCATGGCCATCGCAACCGAGCGTGTTTCCAAAACTTTCGCACCCGCAGAGGCCATTTCCAGCATCTCTTCAAAGGTAACATGATTAAGCTTTCTGGCTTTCGGCATAATGCGAGGGTCGGTTGTATAAACACCATCAACATCGGTGTAGATATCACAGCGGTTTGCTTCCAGCGCAGCCGCTAGCGCTACAGCTGATGTATCAGAGCCGCCTCGCCCTAATGTGGTGATACGTCCTTCTGGGCTTATCCCTTGAAAGCCTGCAGCAACCACCACCTGCCCTTGATCTAGGCGCTCGGCAATAGCGGCGGTATCAATATGTTCAATCCGCGCTGCACTATGGACCTCATCTGTGTGAAAGGGGATCTGCCAGCCCAGCCAAGAGCGCGCATCAATACCAATATTTTGCAAAGCAATTGCCAGCAAACCAACTGTTATCTGCTCACCTGAGGCAACAATCGTGTCATATTCCCGGGCATCATGAATAGGGCCAATATCGCGTGCCCAGGCTACGAGCTGGTTTGTTGTACCTGCCATAGCCGAAACCACTACCGCCACCTGATGACCGGCATCGACCTCTTGTTTTACGCGCTGTGCTACGGCTCTGATCCTGTCCAGATCCGCAACCGAAGTGCCGCCAAATTTTTGAACTATACGTCCCATTATACGTCTTTATTCCCGAATTTTACGCATTATTATATATAGCTGTGCCTAGCATGAGGCAGGTTTTAAAAAACCTATCTTGTAAAAAACACACCAAATATGTTTCCCCTGATACAACAAAAGCTATTATTGTAAAAGGACATCTTAATCAACGCCGCAGGATGATACTTGTGCAAAAACACATCAAAGCCCCTAAAGACGCGAAAAAAATAGCTGATAAGCGCTCAACCATTGATACAGAAGATATAGCCCGCTTTGATGCGCTAGCTGCTGAATGGTGGGACCCGCGCGGGGCGATGCGACCCCTTCATCAATTTACCCCTATACGGGTAGATTATCTGTTGAAATGCGCGCGACGGGCAGGGTTATTACAATCATCAGGGCGACTTGATAACATTGAAATTCTTGATATTGGCTGTGGCGGCGGATTACTCGCAGAGCCGATCGCCCGGTTAGGCGCAAAGGTCACCGGCATTGATGCCTCCGAAGGGGCGATTATGGCGGCAAAGGCGCATGCAGAGCAGCAAAACCTAGATATTGACTATCTGTTGACAAGTTCTGAGGACATGACAAGGGAGGCAAAAAACCGTGCCCGTTTTGACTTTATCTATGCATCAGAAGTCATCGAGCATGTCACAGACAGACCTGCCTTTATTGCGGCAATGGCAGCAATGCTAAAACCAGATGGGATTGTCGCTATAACCACCATCAATAAAAGCTTGCCAGCGTTATTGCTGGCTAAATTTGCCGCTGAATATATAGTGCGTATTGTCCCTGCTGGCACGCATCAGTTTAACCAATTTGTCTCTCCACAAACTTTGCAAAATGAATGTGCAGCAAGCGGTATTCTCATTGATGATGTAACTGGCTTTGTTCCTGACCTTAAAGGGGGGTTCAAGTTTGCAGCAGTTACAGCCATTAATTACGGGATATCAGGCCAACTACTCTAGACCAACTACGCTAGAGCAACTACTCTGGCGCAATGTTCTGGCGCAATGCTCTGGCTCGATGCTCAGGTTTAATGTCCAGGTTTAATGTCCAGATTTAATGTCCAGATTTAATGTTCAGGCGGCAGGTCAGGCAAGGGCATAATCTCAACACCCTCATCCAGCAGCTGTTCTGTTTCCTCTTTTGTGCAGGTGCCATAAATATTGGCTTCCTCTGCTTCGCCATAATGAATTTCGCGCGCTTTTTCAGCAAAATTCTCACCAACATTTGTAAAATCTGTTTCGATGGTTTTGCGCAATTGCCGCACAGCCTGACGAAGGGCGGAATGATATGCCGCCGCCGCTTGGCCAGATGGCATGGCGGCGGGCATAGCAGGTACTGGTGCCGGTGCTGGTGCTGGCGCTTGTCCTTGTGTTGGGGTGGCAGTAGCGATGGGTGTTGGCGTCTCTTGTGCGCCTGCTACCTTCGCTATATCAGACTGTTGCCGCGCTTTGGTCTTCGGTGTGGAAAGATTAGGGGCGGCAAGCTGCTTTGCAACCTTCACACTGCTACAATAGGGACAGTCTATAAGCCCTTTTTCGCTTTGCAATAACACTGCATCAGAGCTCACAAACCAGCCTTCGAATTCGTGCTCATTCTCACAAATAAGGGCAAATTTCTTCATTTCTGTTGTTAGCCTTATACCAGTCTTGTAGTAGTCTTGTAGTGGCCTTGTAGTAGCCTAGCAGTCACAGGAGCGCTTAATTACGCCTTGCCATGGCAATGTTTATATTTACGCCCAGAGCCACATGGACAAGGCGCGTTACGTGGTATTTTTCCGTCTGCTGGCATGGCCGCAGCACCGGCAGATGTATCTGTTTGCGGCGCCTGCTGGGCTGGCGGGGCCACCTCCACATGCGATAGCGCAAGCGTAACGGTGCGCCGCATTGAGCCAAGCATGCTCTCAAACATTGCAAAGGCTTCACGCTTATATTCATTGAGAGGGTCTTTCTGGGCATAGGCGCGCAGATTAATACCCTGACGCAATTGCTCCAGCTGCAACAAATGTTCCTTCCACTGCTGATCCAAAACTTGCAAAAGCAGGGATTTTTCTGCCATGCGCATTAGATCTGGGCCGAAGCGCACAGCTTTTTCTGCCATATAGCTATCTGATAGATTTTGTAACCGCTCAGTTATTTCCTCGTCTGCAATACCATCTTCAGCCACCCAATCCGCGCCAGGCACTTCCAGCCCCAACACCTGTTGTGAAGCTGATTGTAATTGTTCAGCATCCCACTGCTCAGCAAAACTGCCTGCTGGTATGGCGTCTGCTACAATCTGGTCAATCGTATCATAGCGCATTTCGCGCACGGTATCGCTGACATCTTGGTCATGCATGATCTCACGCCGCTGGGCAAACACCACTTGGCGCTGATCATTCATCACATCATCATATTTCAGCAATTGCTTACGAATTTCGAAATTATGAGCCTCTACCTTGGACTGCGCTTTTTCAACAGCTTTGTTAATCCAGGGGTGGATAACCGCTTCACCTTCTTCAAGGCCAAGCTTCTGCAGCATTCCGTCCAGCCGTTCTGAACCAAATATCCGCATCAGGTCATCTTCTAGTGATAAAAAGAATTTGGAGGCACCTGGATCACCTTGCCGCCCAGTTCGCCCACGCAACTGGTTGTCAATGCGGCGGCTTTCATGGCGCTCGGTTCCCATCACATATAGCCCGCCAGCCGCTAGCGCTTTTTCCTTGAGGCTTTCAATTTCAGCAGCAATCTTAGCCGCCTTCTTGTCATCAATTTTGCCTTCTGTATCTGTTGCTTCTTCAGCGACACGCATTTCATAATTACCGCCAAGCTGGATATCGGTTCCCCGCCCTGCCATGTTGGTGGCAATGGTAACTGCGCCGGGCACGCCAGCTAGGGCAATAATTTTTGCCTCTTCTTCATGGAAGCGGGCATTAAGTACCTTATGCTCAATCTTGCGCGTCTTTAGGGCGTTTGATAACAACTCCGACTTCTCGATGCTCACCGTACCGACCAATACAGGCTGGCCATTTTTCTGGCAGGTTTCAATCTGGGAGATGACCGCTTCATCACGCTCTTTGGAGGTACGATACACCTCATCATCTGAATCGATTCTGGAAATAATTCGGTTGGTTGGGATGGCGGTAACTTCCAGCTTATAAATTTCTGAAAACTCCCCCGCTTCTGTAAGGGCCGTTCCGGTCATGCCGGCTAGCTTGTCATAAAGGCGGAAATAATTTTGGTATGTAACAGATGCAAGTGTCTGATTCTCTGCCTGTATTTCTACCTTTTCCTTAGCTTCTATGGCCTGATGCAATCCATCCGAATAGCGCCGCCCATCCATCGCGCGGCCTGTAAATTCATCAATGATGACCACCTGTCCTTGGCGAACCATATAATGGGTGTCACGCTGAAATAATTTATGCGCACGCAAAGCCTGTGTCATATGATGTAGCAAGCTGACATTGGCAATATCATACAAGCTGCCCTCAGACATCAAGCCTGCATCCATCAATAACTGTTCTGCATGCTGGATACCGGTTTCGGTAAAGGTAACAGAACGGGTCTTTTCATCTAACTCATAATCTTCGTTTACCAGCGCGCCAACTTGGCCATCAGCAGACGTGTAAAGCTCAACAGAAGTTTCTGCAGGACCAGAAATAATAAGGGGCGTTCTAGCTTCATCAATAAGGATAGAATCAACCTCATCAACAATCGCAAAATGATGATCGCGCTGTACCATATCTTCGAGTGAAAATTTTAAATTATCACGCAGATAATCAAAGCCAAATTCATTATTTGTGCCGTAGGTGACATCACATTGATAGGCCTTACGACGCTCACCATCGTCCAAACCAGAGACAATACAACCGACAGTTAGCCCTAAAAATTCGTATATCTGCCCCATCCAGCCTGCATCCCGGCTAGCCAGATAGTCATTAACCGTAACCACATGCACGCCTTTGCCAGATAACGCGTTCAGATATACCGCTAATGTTGCCACCAGCGTTTTACCCTCACCTGTTTTCATTTCCGCAATGCCGCCTTGATGAAGCACCAAACCGCCTATCATCTGAACGTCAAAATGGCGCTGGCCAAGGGTGCGGCGCGCCGCTTCACGAACCGTTGCAAAGGCTTCTGGCAGAAGCTTATCTTCGCTCTCGCCTGTTTGTAAGCGCTCACGAAATATATTCGTCATATTTTTGAGTGCATCATCGCTTAATGCGGTAAATTCAGCCTCACAGGCATTTACACCCTCGATTTGTGCTTCAAGCCTTTTAATCTCGCGGCTATTTGAATCCCCAAACAGGCTTTTAGCTAATCCTGAAAACATCTTCTTCCTTCCCTTGCTCTTATACCTTTAAGAGCAGCGCTGATATCATCAGCGTTTTATCCTACGCACGCCTGTTGAAAAGCTACCTCTTGCAGATAGGCATTCGCCTAGCTTTTGTCAAATAAAAGCAAGGGGTGAAAAGGTCAAAGCAGGAGAGCGTTCCGCCCCAAAATGTGATAAACAGCGTCTATATTCGAAAATACGTAACTGCCTTGCGCGAAATTGGATGAAAAAACCCGTTAGCCCTTATTGATGTAGGCTGCGTGGATATGCTAGCAACAAAGGATATTGCGATAGCCGTGATGATGAAGCGTTACACCTATCGGGATTTTATTTTTGACCGCAGCCTCTCTCAAGCTGGACATGAAGAGACCTTATCTAAAAGAGGATAAAACATGAAATTCCTATCTTTAAGAAAAACTGCAATAGCCTTTTTACCTGCATTGCTAATTGCAGGTGGGCTCGTTTTTGCAAGCCCAATTACATCTGTTGTTGCGCAGGAAAGAATTCTGGTTGCGAAATTAAATGGTGAAGCGATTTATCTAGATGAGGTCATGCGTCTAGTCGAAAAACTGCCCGCAGAAGTGCGCCAACAACCGCTGGAAACCTACTTTGACCGGCTGGTGGATGATATTGTGGATTCGCGTCTTGCCGCAGCAGCCGGAAATGAAGACGGCCTGACCGAAGATGCCGAAGTTATTGAACAGATGAGCATCGCTGCCCAGCGCGTACTAGCCGAAGCTTGGATAAATAATGAGTTGCGTAAATCTGTCTCAGATGAGGCGGTGCGCCAAGCTTATGATACCTTTGTTGCGGATGAGCAATCTCGCCATGAAGTGCGCGCACGCCATATTCTGGTCAAGGAAAAAGCCGAAGCCGAGGCCGTAATCGCAGACCTAGATGGGGGCGCAGATTTTGCAAAGCTTGCACAGACGAAATCAACGGGTCCAAGTGGACCAAATGGTGGCGATTTAGGCTATTTTCCGCGGGGGGCTATGGTACCAGCTTTTGAAATGGCTGCCTTTGCACTTGACGCCGGTAGCTATACACAAACACCGGTTCAAACTCAGTTTGGCTGGCATATCATCCTTGTGGAAGATAAGCGAATTGCCGATGCGCCTACCATTGAAGAGCTAGCACCGCAACTGCGCCAAAATTTGATTTCCCAGAATCTAGGCCGCTTGCTGGATAGCTTGCGCGTGGATGCTAAGCTAGAGCGCCGAACCTTTGCCGATATCCGGCTAGAAGCCCAAGCCGCGTCAACACAATAGAGCAAGACACTGCTAATGGCTGAACTCTCTCCTCTAGCGCCGAGTAGCTTTCCGATAATGCCGGTGATAAATGGGCTGTCTTTTGGCACAGCAGCCACGGCTATGAAATATCAGGGGCGTGATGACCTGATGCTGATGCTGGCAGATGAAGGGTCTGTCTTTGCGGGGTGTTTTACCACGAGCAAAACGGCCTCTGCACCTGTCCATCTCTCACGCCATGGCATTGCTAGCGGCGCGGCGCGCGCGGTCATTACAAATGCTGGCAACGCAAATGCGTTTACGGGCATGCGGGGCGAACAAGCCATAATGGCTTACCGGGATATATTTGCTAGCGCACTGAATATCGCGCCTGAGGGTCTGCTTATTGCCTCTACTGGCGTGATAGGCGAGGTGCTGGAGGCAGATTTTATCCTGAAGATGAAAGATAAAATACTCAACCAGCTTGGACATAGTAGCTGGAAAGAGGCGGCGGAAGCTATCCGCACCACAGATACCTTTGCTAAAGGCGCAACAACTAAAGTTTCTGTCTCTGGCCAGACGGTTACTATCAATGGCATTGCCAAAGGTTCTGGCATGATCGCCCCAGATATGGCGACCATGCTGGCCTATATCGGCACAGACGCCGCTATTTCACAAAATTGTTTACAAACCCTATTGGCCAGAGCCAGCGACAAGAGCTTCAATGCCATTACCGTTGATAGCGATACTTCCACATCTGACAGTGTTTATCTGGTGGCTACTGGGCATGCTGATATTACGCAGATAACCGACCCAGATAGTAGTGAGGCTGCTGCTTTTTTTGATGGGCTAATAGCCGTAATGACAGATTTAGCCCAGCAAATTGTGCGCGACGGGGAAGGGGCACAGAAATTTGTGACCATTCATGTAACGGGCGCGAAAGACGCAGCAGAGGCAAAAAAAATCGGGCTGGCCGTTGGTAACTCACCCCTAGTGAAAACCGCTATTGCTGGCGAGGATGCTAATTGGGGCCGGATTGTGATGGCCGTTGGTAAATCAGGGGCAGAAGCTGACCGCGATAAACTACAAATTAAGATAGGTGGCTATCTGGTTGCCGAAAATGGCGCGGCTGTGGAGGCGTTTGATGAGCGCCCGATTGCCTTGCATATGCAAGGACCTGAAGTGGATATCGGCATTGATATTGGCCTTGGCAGCGGCACAGCAACTATCTGGACATGCGATTTGACGCATGGCTATATCACTATCAATGGCGATTACAGAAGCTAAAACAAAAGAAAGCTTGTCCTTGTGTCTAATAAACCCACCCTTATCGTGCCGGCTATCGCGCTGGTTGATAAAGATAGCCGCATATTGCTAGCCCAGCGGCCAGAGGGCAAAGAATTTGCAGGCTATTGGGAGTTTCCGGGCGGAAAAATTGAGCAAGGGGAGACCCCAGAAGCTGCACTGATAAGAGAAATAAGAGAAGAGCTAGGGGTGGAGACAAAAGATAGCTGTCTGGCACCAATTAGCTTTGCCTCACATGCTTACGAAAACTTCCATCTGATTTTGCTATTATATATCTGCCGGCGCTGGCAAAACGCGCCAGAAGCCCTAGAGGGCGGGCAGCTAGCATGGGTGCGCCCACAGCGCTTGCGCGACTATCAAATGCCGCCTGCAAATGTTGAATTTATAGCAGTCTTACAGGATTTACTCCTCCCCTGAAACCCACTAGGCCTTATCACTAGAGCCTGCAAAAGCGGCATCGAAAGAGGTGGTTGCACTGCCTCTGGCAAGTGGGCGTGGCTGGCTAGCATCAGGTGCCCAACCGGTTAGGGTTATCAGCTCAATACTGGCAGTTATCTGGCCTTCTTCATTTACGAATCTATCGTGATAAATTTCCGCTGCACGGATAAAAATCTGGCGGCGGGTGAAATGCGGTAGCTTGCCAAACAGGGCGTTCTGGCCGCCCATGCCGCGGATATCAGCCATAAGCTTGAACATATTTGGATAGGTGATGGTCAGTAATTCTGCATCTGCGACAGGCAGGGCAAAGCCGGCACGTTGTAATAGCCCGCCCATATCGCGAATATCAGCCATCGGCATACAGCGCGGGCTTACCCCGCCTGATATCTCGCTCTCTGCTTCGCTAAGACAAGCGCGCAATTCGCTCAAACTACGCCCACCCAACAGATTAACAAAAGCCAAGCCGTCTGGCCTCAAGGCGAGCCGCATTTGTGCAAGCAGACCCGGCAAATCATTCATCCAATGCAGATAGAGGGCTGAGAGGATCAGATCGCAGCTTTGTGGGGCAACCGGCAAATGCTCGCCCTCACAAAGCACACTCTTAACAGTCACAGCGTTTACAGGCGTAAACTGGGCCGCCAAATTTAAAAAAGCAGTACTATGGTCACTTATCGTTAAATGATAGGGCGTCTTATGCTCAAGCACGCTTTGTAGGGCGCGACCCATCTGACCAGTATGGCACCCAAAATCCAGAATATCGATGAAATCACGCCGGACGATTTGCAAGCGTTCCGCCAACCTTTCTGCAGCTAATTTTTTCAGAAATTCAAACCCGCCAAAACCTGCTGCTGCCCTATCTCTTTGGGCAATCCAAAGCTGGTGATTAAAAATATTTGGCGGTTGTTCTGGCATCTAAAACCCTTTTTTTCGTTGCCGTAGCACTTCTGACAATGCTCATCTGTTTAATTTTCATAACGCTCTTAACGTTTAATTTACCTGACCAGATATAGAATGATGCACAGGAGAATACAAATGCCTGTTCCATCCGCATACCTATGGCGCGCTAAACTTAACCAGCTTTTCAGTCTTGTCTTGCCGCAGACCTGTCCACTTTGCCAGTCTTTTGTGAAAGGTACAGGCCTTTGCCCAAATTGCTGGCACGGGTTGCGCCCTATCACCGCGCCCCATTGTCAGGCTTGCGGCCGCCCTCTAGCTTATGCCGTCCTGCATAGCGTCTGTGCCCCCTGCCTTATAAAACCTTTTAGTGCCCGCCCAATTCGCAGCAGCTATTGCTATGATGATGCATCCAAAGGGCTTATTCTGCCCTTTAAACATGCAGATAGGCTGGATATAGCACCGATAATGGCGAGCATGATGGCACCCCACTTTAAAGCGCTAGCCACAGACGCTGATATAGTCATACCTGTGCCACTGCATCGCACTCGCTTTTTGAGGCGCCGCTATAATCAGTCTGCTGAACTGGCGCGCTGGCTTGTTATACATACCAAAACAGAAATAGATTTTGCCCCGCAACTTCTTGTGCGCATAAAAGCCACCCCATCTATGGCCGGCCTGTCAAAAGACAAGCGCGAGAATAATGTGCGCCATGCCTTTCGCCTTGCCGCCCCTGCTCGTAAATTTCTGATAGCAGATAAACATATCCTGCTGATTGATGATGTGATGACCACAGGGGCTACGATAAATAGCTGTGCGCAAACATTGCTGGCAGCCGGAGCTGGCGCGGTATCTGCGCTGGTTTTTGCACGTGTTGTCTAGGAAGGATAGTCGGGGCGAAACAAACACCCCTCTTGTTTTCTTTAAGCCTGCTGTCCATATCAGATGAAATATTGAGAATAACGATAAAGGTTATGTGATGACCAGCCCCCAAATTGATATCTATACAAGCATGTTTTGCAGCTATTGTGCGTTGGCAAAGCGGCTGCTGAAATCACGCGGTGTTAGCTTCAATGAAATTGATGTTAGTGATAATAAAGAGAAGCGTGAAGAAATGCTGGCCCGTGCTGCGGGGCGGCGCACCGTACCACAAATTTTTATTGATGATATCGGTATTGGCGGTTATGACGAGCTATATGGCTTGGATAAAAAAGGCGCATTAGATACATTGCTGGCAGGCACAGAACAATAAAAAAGCCAAACATAAAGGGCTGAGAATTAATAACAAGAACCAATAACTAGACCTAAAGGAAGTTCAGCTAAACTAGGGGGTGTATTTAGGGTGTCACATGCGCGCATTACAAAAGCGGCTGTTCTGCAATATACGGCCAGAGGCACACAAGATGAAACCCTGCCTATCGTTGAGGCGCTTGTCACTGGCGCTGCTAAAGCTGGTGCAGAGATTATCTGCTTGCCCGAATGCGCAAATTTTCTGGCCGCAAATAAACCTTCTTTGAGAAAACATGCAGAAGATGAAGCAGATAGCCGCTCATTGGCCTTGCTCACAAATCTAGCCCGAAAACACCACATCATCGTCTCAGCTGGCTCGCTAATGATGGCAGCAGACCCCAATAATCCAGAAGATAATCGCGCCGCAAATCGAAGCTTTTTGATCACACAAGATGGTGAAATCGCTGCCCGCTATGATAAAATCCATATGTTTGATGCTGATGTTGGCGATGGCAAAAGCTACCGCGAATCTGATCATTTCCGCCCTGGCACTAATATGGTGGACGTACAGACCAGCAAAGCGCATTTCGGATTAAGCATTTGTTATGATGTTCGTTTTGCTGGCTTATATCGAAAATTGGCACAGCAGGGTGCTGAGATTATCACCATCCCCGCTGCTTTTACCCGCCCTTCTGGGCAAGCGCATTGGCATGTTTTACAGCGCGCACGCGCTATTGAAACAGGCTGTTTTGTGTTGGCATCAGCCCAAATTGGTACCCATGATGATGGGCGGGAGACTTATGGCCATTCGTTGATTGTAAATCCGTGGGGGGAAGTGCTAGCAGATGCTGGCACTATGGAAGAAGGGTTTGTGACGGCAGTTCTGGATTTAGATGAGGTGGTTATCGCACGCCAGAGAATTCGCAATTTGCAGCATGCCCCAAACTATTCCTAAAGACAGGGTCTTGGCTAGGCAGAGCCCCCCTTTAAATCAGCGCCTTATCGCCCATATTCAGATATTTTTCCTGCCGGTCTTTTATCAGCGCTTCTGCGTCCATAACCGATAAAGTTTCTAGCTGGCTTTCAATGGCGGCAGCTAAATTCTGTAAGGCCGTATCTATGTTGCGATGCGCGCCGCCAAGTGGCTCTTCAACAATCTGATCTATTACGCCAAGCTCATGCATATCCTGCGCGGTTAGCCGAAGCGCCTCTGCAGCTGTTTGCGCCTTATCTCCGCTACGCCAAAGAATAGATGCACATCCCTCTGGCGAGATCACTGAATAAACCGCATGTTCAAACATAACCACTCGGTTGCCAGCTGCCAGCGCAATCGCCCCGCCAGAACCACCTTCACCAACAATGGCAGAAATAAGCGGTGTTTTTAGCCCCAAACAGGATTGTATAGCACGTGCAATAGCTTCTGCTTGACCGCGCTCTTCAGCCCCGCGTCCAGGATAAGCCCCTGCGGTGTCAACAAAACTTATGACGGGTAAATTAAATTGATTGGCGAGTGCCATCAAACGGATAGCTTTGCGATAACCTTCTGGGCGCACCATGCCAAAATTACGCTTTACCCGCTGTTCAGTCGTACTGCCTTTTTCTGTGCCTAAAATGACGACTGGCCGCCCACGAAATCGGGCCATGCCGCCAATAATAGCATAGTCTTCTGCATAGGCTCTATCGCCAGAAAGTTCTATAAATTCGTCAAAAATATGTTTGATAATTTGAACCATTTTTGGGCGTTCAGGATGGCGTGCTACCTGTACTTTTTCCCATGGCCCAAGCTTTTTATAGGTCTGGGCAAGTTCTTTATCGATGCGTGATTGTAATTTGCCGATCTCCTCAGCGATATTCATACCAGAATCACCGCCCAAATGACGCAATTCTTCGATCTTGCCCTCAAGAGCAGCTATCGGTTTTTCAAAATCCAAAAAGTGGCGCATGCAAAATTACCATCAAAATAAAAATCTTAACAAAAGAGGTATTTTATTCTTTCTATCGTCTCATTTTACTCGTTTTCCCTATTTTTCGCAAGCGGGTGCGCTGCACCTACTAGCCCTTTTAGCCTATCTGGGCGGGTGCGCGTATAAATCTGTGTAGTAGTGATGTCAGCATGTCCAAGAAGCGCTTGCAATGTGCGCAAATCAGCCCCCCTATTCAGCATATGTGTAGCAAATGAATGGCGCAGTTTATGCGGACTTACACGCGCATTATCAATGCCAGCTAGCCCAGCAATTTTTTTCAAAAGCAAGCTAAAAGACTGGCGGGTAATCTCCTTCTCACGGCTAGCAAAGAGCTGGTCAGAATGAGTTACCGGACCATCGCCATCCCGCCATTCCAGCCAATCTGCACATAATTTCAAGGCAAAATCAGTAACCGGCACCAGCCTTTCTTTGCCACCTTTACCTGTTATCATCAGAGCTGTTTTCGATAACGATATATCCTGAGTTTTAAGGGCTAATAGCTCTGAGATACGCAAGCCACCTGCATATAACAGCTCCAGCGCGGCAGCCATACGCAGATTATCTGGCACCTCTAGCTTTGCGGTTGCTGTCAGCAATTTTGCTATCTCTTCCTCACTTAAACTTTTCGGCAGGCTTTCTGGCAATTTTGGCGCATCAATAAATTGGGCTGGATTATCAGAGCGATATCCATCTCCAACCAACCAGCTCATAAATTGACGAAGCGTGCTTAAACGGCGCGCTCTCGAACGCGAAGCCAGCTTTTCTGCCTCCCAAGCTTTTAGCAATTGCCGCAGATTGTCAGCGCTTGCATCAACAAAGCTAATATCAAGGCCTTCAGAAATCTTAGAAAGGTCTCTCTCATAGGCTAGAAGGGTATTAGTTGCCGCTGCCTTTTCGGCTGCCTGCGCCTGCAGGAAGCGTTTTATAAGACGTGCCTCTTCTGGCGCCAATTCTGTCATCACCGCCCTCTTTTTATAGCTTCACACCCTATTTTAGACGCTCTTTTAAGACACAGGTGTGAAATTGCGCCGCAGAAGATGCGCTTTCACCACCTCGCCAGCAAACTGACCCGCCACTTCAGGCAAACCAACCTTATGCAAGGCTTCGATAATTTGCGCACTATCATCAGGATCTATCCACCCAAGCGCAACCGGCTGTACCAACATTGAAGCCAGCAAAGCTGTTTCAGCAATATTTCCTGCCTCAGCCAGCTCACCTAATGCTAGCAGATGTGGCGGCGAGAGCCGGTGATAGACAAGGCTGGTACTCTTTTCTGGCAAGCCTTCAGCTTCAGCTAGGATAAATGACCAACTATTTTTTGGCCTTGCTGATTGCTGAGCGCGCAAGATCGGCAATAATGCCCAAGCATTTGCGTCATCAAGGCTTTGTGCCTGCCATGCCGCACCATTAGCCGCTGCCAGAATAGCCTGTAGGCTAGCAGCAAATTCAGCTTGTGCATTAAGCGCATCTGGCAATGGCTCTTGCGCGCCAGAAAGGGTAAGCAGAAGGGCAAAATCTTTTTGCAATTCTGTGCTGATATTATCTGCCTTACTGAAACGCTGCCTAACCAAGCTAGCATAGACATCTGCCAATAGCTCTGGCCGCCCAGAGCGCATCTCTGTTTGAAAAGCGCGTTGGATAAGCTGGCCTTCAGCTTTGCTGCTATCTGCCTCATTGCGCAACGCAAGGCTAACCCATAACGACGCGCTGGCAAGCGCATCATGCTGGGCGTCTGTGTAACCACCTGCGTCCAGACCATCAAGAGTTGCCAACGCCGCTTCAGTAGGCATAGGCGCCTCCAGCAGGGCACGCCAAATCTGTTCGGTTGCCGCACGTTCCTGCAAGCCACGTTCAAACAACATAAAACTGGTTTTTAATGCAGCGTCTGCAGCCAGATACCTAAAGTTAGAGGCAGCTTGTATCATCGAAAGCGGAATTTGCTCAAACGCAGCAAGCGAGATTTGCTCTCGTGCTGCATCCATCAGCACCAGATCAACACTATCAAGTGTGGTTAAATCCAGAGAAAGTGTATCTGTGCGGCCTAGCAACTTATCTACCAATTGAAAAAAGTTAGCATCCTCGCCGCCACTTGCCTTCAGAATATCAGCCGCAAAGCGTGCTTTATTTGCATCGCCGGCCAAAAGCGCGCAGATAATCCGTGATTGATGCCAGAAATCATCTAGCGTGCTTTGCGCTTTTTTTTCTGCATCGCGGCAGGCGGTGGCATCAGCTTGGCGGATCAGGTCATATTCCACCTGCCAGCGCTTCCAATCTGCCCATCTATCATCTTCTGGCAACATGCGCACAATCTCTGCAAGCGCATCTGATTGCCCAGCTGCCGCCAGCCAGTTCAGGCGAGCAGAGACTAGCTCTTCTGCAACAGGCCCAGCCCCCTTTGGCGGAACCGTAGCGATCGACATAATTTCGAAAACCAGCTTGTTCAAAATTGGCGCACTGCCTAAAGCAGGAACATTACGCAGCAAATATAAGGCCTGCTCCGCATCTGAATCTGACCAGATAAGCGCGTTTAAATCAGGCGACAAGGTTGCTGGCCTTTTTAGACCAACAGAAGCAAGGCTAATTTTAGATACTGAACGACGGCCGATAGAGGTGGCTGGCAAATCGCTGCGCGTGGAGGCTCTGTTCAGGCTAAGTATTGGTGCTGCGGTATCACCCTCCTGTGCGACATTGCCCGCCAAATCATTGCCCTTGCCATTATTTGATGGGCTAACATCTGTGGGGCGCAAAACGGCCTCTTCTGCGTCATTTTGGGCAATTTCCGCTGCGCCCGGATCTGTTTCCAAGCCATCATTTGACGGCGCTAAGACAGTGTTATCTGTGCTAGCATTGGTATGCGCGCCTATCTCAGCAGAAGCGCTGAAATTATCATCGCTTTGTTCAGCATCCGTGAGGCTTTCATTCTCTGTGGTAGAGTTTCCAAGCGTCATCAAATTAATAGGGGTATCAGCGCGCCCTTGTGCCTGTGCTTCACCAAGACAGGCGGCCATTACCAACCCAGCAACACAAATCGCGGGCAACCGGGACAAGGCAGGCAAAGGCAGCGATAAAATTTGGTTATTGAACAAACGTTTCATTTGGCACAACCTTTGTCACGATTTTTGTTGGCGCAGGAATATGCCAGTTCGCTAGAAAAACGGCTCCTGCCACGCCCAAAATAACGATAATCAGCATTGTGACTTTCATCGCGCTCATTCTACCTCACCTTCGTCTATACAGGCTTTTTTTATTAGCCCCTGCCATTCATTCTGGCCTCAATTATAACGCTTTTCCCACCTGTCTTGCCATAGGCAAAGCATTTTGGCAAATCACATGCAGTGTTGGCTAGCCTTCCTACAATTATCCACAACTATTAACCTGCTCTTTTAAAATTAAAACCCAGCGTCCATTTTTTGATATTGTAAAAATATGGCAGGGATAAGGCGGAAAACGGCTAAAAAATAGGGCAAATATCGGTTATCTTGCTTCTCACCCCCGCTTTTTCATAATTTTGACCTCTTAACCAATGCGCATAAATCAGATATAGATAAAATCATTGCCGCGCATGAAATGGCGCGGGTATCTCTAATAGCTTTTGCATGATGTCTTTCTCCGCTTCTCTTATTAAAAAATTCCGCTCTGATATTGATGGTGACTATGCGTGCCTGACGCCAAAGTCCCTAGTTCTGGTTGGGTTAATGGGATCTGGAAAATCCGCACTTGGTAAGCGGTTGAGTGTTGCGCTATCCCTTCCCTTTATTGATAGTGATGCGCTGGTCGAAGAAGAAGCAGGCATCACGATTGCTGAAATTTTTGAGCTAGCAGGCGAGGCACGCTTCAGAGAGATGGAGCGCAGGGTTATTATGAGCGCATTAGAGGGCGATGCGTGTATTCTATCGACGGGCGGCGGCGCCTTTTGTAACAAGGAAACACGCGCAGCTATAAAGGCGAGCGCGGCCAGCATCTGGATTGATTCGAGCCCCGAGACCCTATTATCCCGGATTGGCAATCCAGCTTCGCGCCCCCTATTGACCACAGGTGACCCGCTAGAAATTCTGACTGAATTGCGCGAGCGGCGCGCACCAGACTATGCTGAAGCTGATTTATATTTGCGAACAGGTAAACAATCCCATCGAACGGCAATGAAAAAATTATTGGGATTGCTGGTTGATACTGGCCATATCCACCGCCTATTGCCCGCTTCTGCCAGATGAATTAGGTTTTGATAATGTCTGACACAATTCATAAAATTCATATCGGGCTGCAAGAGAACAGCTATGATATCCTGATCGGCAGCAATCTGTTTGCGGACGCATTCGAGGATATCCGCCCCATTATCGAAAATCGGCAAGTGATTATCATCTCTGATGAGCAGGTAGCAGAATTGCATCTAGAAGCGGTAGAGACGGCCTTGAGCCCGCATGTGCGCATGCTGCATAGCGCACTGGTTCCGGCGGGTGAGGCCAGTAAATCTTTTACATATTATCAAAATCTTATTAATGAAATTCTGGCTCTGAATATTGACCGCCGGGCGTTAATTGTCGCGCTTGGTGGCGGGGTAGTCGGCGATCTGGCAGGATTTGTTGCGTCAAGCTTGCTAAGGGGTATCGATTTTATTCAAGTTCCAACCAGCCTGCTTGCACAAGTAGATAGCTCTGTTGGCGGCAAGACGGGCATTAACACATCCGCTGGCAAAAATCTGGTCGGTGCCTTTTATCAGCCTAAGCTAGTTCTTGCCGATATTGAGATGCTTTCCAGCCTGCCTTTGCGCGAGTTAAAAGCAGGGTATGCAGAAGTGGTAAAATATGGGCTGTTAGGGGATGCAGATTTCTTTGACTGGCTGGAGGTAAATGCTGGTGCGCTATTAGCAGGCGATCCGGGCAAGCTAGCAGAAGCTGTGCGAATCTCCTGTCAGGCAAAAGCCGATATTGTGGCGCGTGATGAAAAAGAACACGCTCAAAGAGCTTTGCTGAATCTAGGGCATACTTTTGCGCATGCACTAGAAGCTGAGGCAGGGTATGATGGCCGGTTATTACATGGTGAGGCAGTTGCGTGCGGATTGCGACTCGCTTTTGGCTTTTCGCGGCATTTAGGGCTATGTTCTGGTCAGGACGAAATGCGGGTAGCAGCCCATTTAAGCGGGTTAGGCCTGCCAGCTGCACTTGCTGACCTGCCTGTTATTGCCAATATGTCAGATGACCAGATGATTACCCATATGCGCAAAGATAAAAAAGCAAGAGATGGGAAACTGACATTTATTTTGGTAAATTCTATTGGCAATGCATTCGTCGAACAGGAAGTTGACGAGCATGCTTTGCGCGACTTTTTGGAGAGCTGTCGATAATGTGGCTATCACTAACGGGCCTGATCGCTGTTATCATTATACTGATTATCATATCTGCTTTCTTCTCAGGCGCGGAAACTGCCCTGACCGCAGCCTCAGAAGCGCGTATGCGCCAACTGGTAAAACGAAAAGGTAATCGCCAAGCTGAACGTGTGGAAGCGCTGCAAACCAAAAGAGAGCAGCTTATTAGCACCATTTTAATTGGCAATAATGCTGTAAATATTATGGCATCTGCGCTGGCAACATCAGCGGCCATTGCCCTGATAGGGGATGGCGGTGTGGCTATCGCAACGCTTGTGATGACTACCATTATTGTGCTGTTTGCCGAAGTGTTGCCAAAAAGCTATGCCCTAAACCATGCGGATAAGCTATCTTTGCGCATCGCCCTACCGGTTCAGATTGTAGTCTGGCTGCTAACACCGCTAACCTGGCTGTTAAATCTATTGGTGATAAAATTGATGCGCCCAGATAATTTGGCAGATAACTCGCGCGAGGAAGAATTGCGCGGCCTGATCGACCTGCATAACCAAGATACGGATGCAGAAGGGCGCGAAACCGGGGCGATGCTATCATCTGTTTTAGATTTAGGTGAAATTTCGGTTGAAGAAATTATGACCCACCGCGCGTCAGTAACCGCTATTAATGCTGATGATGACCCAGAAGATATTCTGCGGTTTGTGTTGAAATCTCCGCATACCCGCCACCCTGTTTATGCAGGCAAGCCTGAAAATATTGTTGGCGTCTTGCATGTTAAGGCGCTCTTGCGGGCTATTGAAGAGAATAGCAGCCGTGATATTTCCGGCCTATCTATTACCGACATCGCTACCGAGCCTTATTTTGTGCCAGAAACCACCCAGCTTTTTGCCCAGCTTCAGGCCTTTCGCAAAAGACGGGAACATTTCGCGATTGTTATTGACGAATATGGCGATTTGCGCGGTATCGTTACGCTAGAAGATATTTTGGAAGAGATTGTTGGCGAGATTGATGATGAACATGATGAAGGCCTGCCAGAAGTAAAACCGCAAGCAGATGGCTCTTTCATTGTTGATGGCTCGGTGACCCTACGCGATCTAAATCGTATTCTGTCTTTAGAACTGCCAGATGAAAAAGCTGCGACCCTCGCTGGGTTAATCATTTATGAAAGCCGCCATATTCCGGCTATTGGTCAGGAGTTTAGGTTTCATGGGTTACGTTTTCGGATACGTAACCGAGCTGGTAATCAGCTTACCTCTATCCGTTTATGGCTGTCTGAGCCTGTGTAAGAGGCGCCGCCCAAATCTAACAAGCCCTGATTTAACAAGCCCTGATTTAACAAAAAAGATTGATAAGCTAAGAATATTTGCCCCCCCTTGCTGTAATGGAGCTAAAAATGAGCCTGTCTGCCCCTGCTAAAAGAGAAGCACGCCATTTGCGCCGGATATCCTGCCACGGCTTTGCCAGAGAAGATGGCCTGCTGGATATAGAAGGTGAGCTTATCGATACCAAAGATTATGATTTTCCGTCTGCTACACATGGCACGATTGAGGCTGGTCACCCTATCCATCATATGCAAGTGCGCATTACTATTGATTTTCAGATGAATGTGGTTGCAGCAGAGGCAGTAACTTTACATGGCCCATATCATATCTGCCCAAAGGGGGCTGAAAATATCAGTGGTTTGGTTGGGCTGACCATTGGGCCGGGCTGGAAGCGAAAGGTTCAAAACGCGATAGGCGGGCCAAAAGGCTGTACCCATATCACTGAATTAATGGGGCAGATGGCAACGACCGCTTTTCAGACACTGTATGGAGAAAAAGCACGCCAACGCCGCGCAACTGGCGCCGACCAGAACCAGCAAATTCGTACACCGCTTCCCTCGCTGACCAATAGTTGCATCGCTTACGCTGAAGATACAACAAATTGATTAATCGCGGCGAATAGTAATTTGCAAAGCATGGATAGGCCCAGCTAGCAGCTCTGTCAGCGCTTGATTTACGGCGCGGTGCGCTGCGACGCGGCTAAGCTTAGTAAGGCTGTTTGATGCGATAGTCACTTCAAAATGGCTTTGTCCGCCCGGGCGTGCGCCTGCATGGCCAGCATGCTGCCAGCTTACATCTTCAACTTCCAAAAAATGTGGATTAAGGTTTTCTTGAAGGCGCATTTCTATCGCCTGTTTTACGCTATTTTCACCAGTTTCTGACATTTACATACCGCCATTCTCATTCTAATGGATAAGGATTAAGCTTCTACTTCCAGATAAAATACAAAAAAATCACCGTAACAGAAACTTGTATTCACATCTCTGAACCCTATAGTCTAGGCCTATGAGAACAAAACGCCAAATGAAGGATCCTCTGAAGCTCAAAGACGGCGACCAAGCGCTTGCCGGAGACGGCACCCGTTTATGCATGGCAGCAGGCTGTGGTGCAGATGCCCCGCACCCAGCACCGCGCAACCGTTCCGAATTACGAAGCTATATTTGGTTCTGCCTAGAGCATGTTCGTCATTATAATAGTAGCTGGAACTATTATGATGGCATTGAAGGGGATGCTCTGGAAGAAGAAATTAGACGCGCCACAACGTGGGAGCGCCCAAGTTGGAAATTTGGTACTGGCCCCTCTGCGGCAGCATCTACCTCCCAGCCTTTTGAGGATAAGTTTGGTTTTTTTGATGCTGAAACCAATAGCCCACATCCAGCAATGATGGGATTAAGCGCAGAAGAGAAACATGCTTGGGCCCTATTTGACCTATCACCGGACACCGAAATGTCGAAGGTAAAAAAACGCTATAATGAACTGGCGAAATCCCTGCATCCAGATCATAATAAAACTGACCCTAAGGCTGAGGAAAAACTAAAGGAAATCAATCTCGCCTATTCTGTTTTGCGTAAAAACGCTATGAAGGAAAAGATTTAAACACCACTAACCGATCGAAGCGAATAATATAGCTTCTTGATTGCCTTTCCTAGCTGTGGCTGATAAAGGCTATTTCTTAAAAAAATAATGATGTCTCCGGAGAATGATTAATGTCTGCTGAAACGACCCATGGACAAACAGCGCACCCGTTAAACGAGCCTGATATTGAGGTAAATGTGCGCGAGGTATTTGGCCTAGATATTGATATGAAAGTGCCTGCTTTTTCAACAAGTTCGCAATATGTGCCTGCTATCGACGCCGACTATCAGTTTGACCATGATACCACCATCGCTATTCTGGCTGGCTTCTCGCATAATCGGCGGGTAATGGTACAAGGCTATCATGGCACTGGAAAATCAACCCATATTGAACAAGTTGCTGCGCGCCTGAACTGGCCTTGCCTGCGTATCAATCTGGATAGTCATGTTAGCCGGATCGATTTGGTTGGCAAAGATGCTATTGTTTTAAAAGACGGCAAACAGGTGACCGAGTTTAAAGAAGGCATCTTGCCATGGGCATTGCAAAATCCGGTAGCGTTGGTATTTGATGAATATGATGCTGGCCGCGCAGATGTGATGTTTGTTATCCAGAGAGTTTTAGAAGTAGATGGCAAATTAACATTGCTAGATACTAGCCGGGTGATCACCCCGCACAAACATTTCCGCCTGTTTGCCACCGCAAATACCGTTGGCTTAGGGGATACTACAGGTCTGTATCACGGCACCCAGCAGATAAATCAGGGACAGATGGACAGATGGTCTATTGTTACTACCCTGAATTACCTGCCGCATGAAGATGAGGTGAATATCATCCTTGCCAAGCAAAAAGCTTATCAAAATGATGCTGGTAAAAAGCAGATTGACCAGATGGTGCGCATGGCTGACATGACACGTAAAGGGTTTATGGCAGGCGATCTATCCACGCTGATGTCGCCGCGTACGGTGCTAACTTGGGCAGAAAATGCGCTAATCTTTGACGATATCACGCTGGCTTTCCGGCTGACGTTCCTTAATAAGTGCGATGAAATAGAACGGCCAACTATTGCTGAATATTATCAGCGTGTATTCGGCATTGACCTGCCAGAGGCGCCTTCTGCCGCGCAAAAAGCATCCTAAAAGACGCACCAGAAAAACACACCAGAAACGCACTAGAAAAACGTACTAGAAAAACGCCTCCCTCTAGCAAAGCAGAAAGTATCTGAAGTGAGCAAACCAGACGACCAGTCCGATTTTCTAAAAGCTAATGCAGCAGCCATGCGGGCGCTAGCAGGCGGGGTGGAACGTCAAGTGCGCTATGCTGGCCAAGACACCCACATTGGCAAGACCGAAATCAGACTGCCTGCCTTGCCGCGTGAGCGTAGCCGCAGCGCCCGCAGTGATAGCCGCGGGGCAGCTGATTCAGCTGGATTATGGCTTGCCCATCATAATGAGAAAACACATCGCAAACTCTGTCCAAGTGCGCCTGCAGCAAAAGCTATTTTTGAAGCGGCTGAGCAGGCACGCGTAGAGGCGGTTGGTGCCAACCAGATGGCTGGTGTGCGCAATAACTTGTCGGCCAAATTGGACACACGCTATAACAATATGCCTATTGGCGCGCCCGAATCAGGTGATGACAGCGCCGTGGTCGAGGCGGTTCGGTTAGTCGTACGCGAAGCCCTAACAGGGGACACCCCGCCTGCATCCACCGCAATGGTGATGGATTTATGGCGGCCTTGGATACAATCACGGGCAGGCGACCTTTTAGAAGAAATGCGCTCGGCTGAAACAGACCAGCAACAATTTGCCGACCTGTCTAAAAGGCTGATCACCGTATTGCAATCTGAACTAGGCGACACCGCAGAAAATAACGAAGATGGCGATGATGCCGATGATGATGGCAATCAGGATAATAATGATGATGGCCAATCAGATGAGGCTCAGTCCGCGACCGGTGAAGATGACAGCACAGATGATGATGGCCAGTCTCTAGAACAAGACGGGGATGCTGCTGGCATGGCATCTGAAGAAGCTGCCGATATGGAATCGGACGCGGATATGGATGGCATGACAGATGGTGAAAGTCCCGGCGGTGAGGCCGGCGAATCGCCCTATAAATCTCAGCAAAATGAAAACCCTTATAAAATTTTCACGACCGAATTTGATGAGGTTGTTGAAGCAGCAGATTTATGTGACCCAGCCGAGCTTGAGCGCTTGCGCGGTATGCTAGACAGGCACCTTGAAAATCTGAACCAGATGATCGGTAAGCTCGCTAACCGCCTGCAACGAAAATTGATGGCCTTCCAAAACCGCACTTGGGAGTTTGATTTAGAAGAAGGCATGCTGGATGCCGGCAAATTACACCGGGTGGTAACCCAGCCCTATAGCGCACTTTCCTATAAACAAGAGCAAGACACAAAATTCAAAGATACGATTGTCACGCTGCTTTTAGATAATTCTGGTTCCATGCGTGGGCGGCCTATCACCATTGCTGCGGTTACCGCCGATATTCTAGCTAGAACGCTTGAGCGGTGTGGAGTGAAGGTGGAAATCTTAGGCTTTACCACCAAAGCATGGAAAGGCGGGTTATCGCGGGAAGCTTGGCAGTCTGCTGGAAAGCCGGCTATGCCTGGCCGGCTAAATGATTTACGCCACATTATTTATAAATCTGCTGACCAGCCTATGCGCCGCGCACGCAAATCGCTCGGATTGATGCTACGTGAAGGTATTTTGAAAGAAAATATCGATGGTGAAGCGCTTATCTGGGCGCATGATAGGCTCATTGGCCGCCATGAAGACAGAAAAATTATGATGGTGATATCTGATGGCGCGCCTGTAGATGATTCGACCCTATCCTCAAATAGCGGCAATTACCTTGAAAAGCATCTGCGTCATGTCATCACCATGATCGAAACCCGCTCGCCAGTGCAGTTGCTCGCCATCGGCATCGGCCATGATGTGACCCGTTATTATAAACGCGCAGTAACCATTACAGATGTAGACCAGCTTGGCGGCACGGTAATGGCTGAGCTTGCAGATCTGTTTGATGAGGATAAGAAGAAAACAACTATGGCGCGCTTTAAACGCTAGGCTTCTTGCTCTTTCATTTAAATTCAGAACATAAAAAACCCCGCTTAAAATAGCGGGGGATTTTTATTAATGGCTTCAGCCAGATTTAAGCAGATTGTGCGGCCAATATTTCACGCTTTAGCGCGCGCGCATCATCTGCAAGCTCTGCATTGCGTGCCTGCAATAAAAAGGCATCCAGACCGCCATGCTTTTCGACAGTCCGAATAGCACTTGTTGAAATGCGCAAGCTAACATTGCGACCCAAGATTTCTGAGCTCATGCTCGTACGCTGCAAGTTTGGCAGGAATTTACGGCGGGTGCGGTTATTTGCATGGCTAACATTATTGCCTGACATCACACCTTTACCAGTAATTTGACAACGCTTTGACATTGTATCCCTCGTGGCGACCATGCCGCCGATTGTGCAAATTTTTAAAATATCAGTCGGGTTTATACTGCCTAAAGGCTAACAGGTCAAGCAATTGAATCATCTAACATCATAAAATAGCCCGCAAAGCTGGCAAATTATAGAGCTTAGCTTTACTTCTTATCCCCCTGCCTTTTAGAAAAAATTAATCTCAACTCTATTTACTTAAATTTAACTTCTTCTTGTTAATATAAGGTTATGAACTTACAAGCAGACACCCTCATCAAGCGAAATGTTAAACTTCCTGATAGGCGCACATCCGTGCAGCTTGAAGCCTATGTTTGGCAGTCCATTGACGCTATTTTATCTTTAGAAACAATTAAGTTTTCCTTGCTATGCGCAGAGCTGGATCAACGCAAGGGAGAGCTAAAATTAGCTAGCTCCATCCGTCTTTTTGCCCTGATTTACTATCGCACGCTCAGCAATCATTTCCATGATGAAACAGGCGAGGGCAACATGCTGCACAGCCCAAAATTGGATAATTTTAATTGTTTCCTGACTTCTTTGCAGCAATTCTCGCAATATGCGCAGCATGCAAAAGCGCCTTCTCTGGGGAGGCGAACACCCCTTTTATCTCAGATACAGCGCTTGCCCCGTCTGCTATCACTAACGCCTTAAGTTGGCGCAAAATTTCGGCTACAACATAAGGCCCGTTTAAGGCTAGCGCGGTATAAAGCTGCAGTAAATCTGCCCCTGCCAGAATACGGGCATAGGCATGTTCAGCAGTACTGATACCGCCAGCCCCTATCAGCACCAAATCAGGCGCACCGCTGCGCTTCAAATGACCTGCTGCATCGCTAAGCACTTCTAGGGCACGCCGTGCTAGAGGTTGTCCAGAAAGCCCGCCTGCCTCATCGCGATAAATGCTATTCAGGCTGTCTGGGCGCGTAATTGTTGTATTGGTGAGAATAAATCCAGCTACCCCTGCCTGGGCGCTAGCATCCATAGCTGCAAACAGATCATCTGTTTCCATATCGGGTGCCAGTTTCACAAACACAGCTGGACGGGCATCTGCATGCGCTATCGCCTCATCACGCCCCTTAATTGCGGCCTCTAGCACAGCCTTGATATGGGCTTCATGTTGCAAGTCGCGCAAACCTGGCGTGTTGGGCGAGGATATATTAACAGTCAGATAATCAGCTTCAGCACTCAGGTAATGGGCAGCTTTATAGTAATCTGCTACCCTATCCTTTGCCTCTTTATTAGCGCCTATATTCACCCCGATGATACCGCGGCGATGCTCAATTTTTCGTAAATTATTTCGGGCAACCCGCATGCCCTTGGAATTAAATCCATATCGGTTGATGACCGCGCCATCTTCAGGTAATCGGAATAAACGCGGCTTGGGATTGCCAGCTTGCGGCAGCGGGGTAATGGTACCCACCTCAGTAAAACCAAACCCTAGCCGAATAGCTCCTTGGCTTGCGACTGCATTTTTATCAAAGCCAGCAGCTAGGCCTAGCGGGTTATCAAAAGCAAGCCCTGCTGCCTGAACCGGTAGCAAAATCTGGTCTGCGATTGGTGCAAATCCATGGGAAAGGGCAAATACAGCTGTATCATGCGCCATCTCAGCAGGGAGTTTTTGCGTCCATTTAGCCGCTAATTGCCACATGATATCCTTCTTTATTGCTTAATTATCTGCCAGTTCATCAGCCAAAACCGCATCACATAACGCGATAGATTTAGACAAGCCATAAAGCCTGAAAAAGCTACCCATACGTGGACCTTGTTCCTGACCAAGCATGGTTTCATACAAGCATTTAAACCAGTCCCGTAAATTCTCATACCGCTCTTTACCTGTGGCATAAACAACACTCTGAACATCACTTGCATCTGCATCTTCTGGCAAGCCAGCCAGCGCAGCACGCAAAGCAGTGATAGCGGTTTTTTCTTCTGCAGAAGCGGCGCGATATTGTTTATCTGGACGCACCCGGTCCTGATAAAAGCGCACGGCATAACCCGCTAGCCGGTCTAGATGAGGATGGCTTGCTTTGGTAGTATCTGGCGCATAGCTTTGAATATATCCCCATAGCTCTTCTGCGGTTTCTGCTGAACAAACAGCGGCTAGGTTGAGCAATAAGGAAAAGCTGACAGGCATATCTGTGCCTAACATCCCATCTTTGGCATCTTTTTCTTGCTGATTGATGTGCCATGCCGGATTTTCCAGCCCTTCTTCCGGGCTTTGTTCGGACAATTTGCTGAGATGGGTAAAATACTCGTCTACTGCTTTCGGAATTACATCAAAATAGAGCCGTTTTGCCCGCTTTGGCTGGCCATACATAAACAAGGCCAGCGATTCAGGACTACCATAAGCTAGCCAGTCTTCTACCGATAAGCCATTACCTTTGGATTTTGATATCTTCTCACCATTTTGATCTAAAAATAGCTCATAGGAAAAACCAGCAGGCGGAGTGCCCTTCAAAACACGTACAATTTTAGAAGATAGCGTAACAGAATCTATCAAATCCTTGCCACTCATCTCATAGTCAACACCTAGCGCATACCAGCGCATGGCCCAATCTGCCTTCCATTGCAGTTTGCACCCACCGCCTGTGACCAGCACGCTTATCTCGGCATCATTGCGCGGGTCAATATAGGTAATCATGCCGTTTTGTGTATCTGTCTTGATAACTTTGGCTTGCAACACCTGACCGGTATCTGGGCATATTGGCAGGAACGGGCTGTAGGTAGCTTGTCGCTCTGTACCCAAAGTTGGCAGAATAACATCTGTGACTGCCTGATAATTATTCAATAGATGCAGCAAGGCTGGATCAAACGCGCCAGATTTATACATATCTGTTGCGCTGATAAATTCATATTCAAAGCCGAAACTATCCAAAAAGCTTTGTAGGCGGGCATTATTATGCGCCCCAAAACTATCATGGGTGCCAAACGGGTCTGGTACATCTGTTAGCGGCTTTTGTAAATGCGGCTCTAGCAATTCTTGATTTGGAACATTATCGGGGATTTTCCGCAAACCATCCATATCGTCCGAGAAACAGATAAGGCGCGTTGGCCGACCCGTCAGCACCTCAAAAGCGCGGCGTATCATAGAGGTGCGCACAACCTCTGCAAAGGTTCCAATATGCGGCAGGCCAGAAGGGCCATATCCTGTTTCAAACAGCACAGGACGGCTAGTGTCATCTTCCGGCATTTTTGCCAAACGTGTCTGTAACGCACGGGCTTCGGCAAAGGGCCATGCCTTAGCACCTTCAGCGGCGGCAGGTGAAATAGCGGAATTATTTGCGGTCATTTTACGCTCTGTTCCTTAAATCTTCTGGCCCCCAAAACCACCTCATAAAAAGACAGACAAGCTGGGCAAACCAAAGGCAAATGTTGTTTCAAGGTGATAAGATGCTGGCGAGGATGGGTCAAGTCTTTGCTGACCTTACTCTTAGGGCGCTTATCGAGGCACAAACACACCTATGATAGCTACTAGGCAATAAAGGGCGCACTAGTCTATAGTGGGCGGCATGACTGTTCCGCCTGATTTTTCAAAAAGTAGTTTTTTATGGCCAGATAATTCTGGTGTCGTCTGCGTCAGCGCCGAGGGCGAAATTATCCGTCCCATGCCAGCTGAAATTGATAGCTTAATCGCTTCTGGTATGCTGGTGGTTTGCCATAAAAAATGGACTGAAACCCGTTTGGGGCAAAGCCTTGATAAGGCGCTAGATGTGCTGGAACTTTTCGCCTTTATCCGCCCTGCTCAAGTTATCTCACCTACCCCTGCTGGGCTTGCTAGCCGGCTAGGGTTTGCCCAGCCCAGCAGCGCTGAAGATAAGGTGTTAGCGATTGCAAGGGCCGCTACCCAGCTTCTGGATGAATTGGCTGAGATACCAGAAGAGACACGAGCCAAACTTGCCGCAATTGCCGAAATGATGCGGCGGGGAGGCTGGCGTTGGTCAGCGCCCATTTTGCTGCAACTTGGCGTTCATTCGGCTAAGGACGGGCCGCCTGATGGTCGTAATGCTGCCATCTGGAGCGATATTCCTGAAATTTCAGATAGTGGGTATCGTGCATCGCCAGGCATTCAGCCAGTGATGCCAGATGCGGCCAGAACGCGCTTATCTGAAATGCTAGGCAACCATTCAGAGGTGCGCAGCAGTCAATCTGATTATGCTGCTGCTGCCGCTTCTATCTTTGCCAGCCCTGATAGTGGACCTACCCCATTTTTGCTGCTTGCAGAAGCTGGGACTGGCACAGGTAAAACGCTTGGCTATCTGGCCCCTGCAAGTTTATGGGCAGAACGCAATGATGCGGCTGTATGGATTTCCACCTACACCCGTACGCTGCAACATCAAATTGCTGATGAGCTTAGTCGGCTCTATCCAGACCGCAAGCAGGCTGAAAAAAAAGTAGTGGTCCGAAAGGGGCGCGAGAATTATCTATGCCTGCTTAATCTGGAAGATGCGCTTGGCCGGATGCCTGGCGCACCAGCAGATGCCACTGGGCTTGGACTGATGGCCAGATGGGCAAGTGCCACTGCGGATGGGGATCTAACCGGAAACAGCTTTCCGTCGTGGCTGGTTGACCTTATCGGCACACGCCTGACGCGCGGACTGGCAGACAGGCGAGGGGAATGTATTCATTCTGCCTGTACCCATTATCATAAATGCTTTGTTGAAAAATCTATCCGCACCTCTCGCCATGCAGATATCGTGATAGCTAATCATGCGCTGGTAATGATTAATGCCGCTATGGGGGCAACATCGCGGCAGGCCAGTGATAATAACCGGCCCACCCGATATATTTTTGATGAAGGCCACCATATTTTTGACGCAGCCGATAGTGCCTTTAGCGCTGGCCTAACCGCCTATGAAACAGCGGAAATGCGATTATGGCTACGTGGCAGTGAGGATGGCCGGCGTGGGCGCGCAAGAGGATTGCAAAAGCGCCTTGGCGATCTGGTAGCAGATAGCGAAGAAGCCTTAGCCGCTCTTGATGCAGCTACTGAGATGGCACGCCTGCTGCCTGGCACAGGGTGGAAAAAACGAATTTCTGAAAATGCGCCAGCCAATGCAGCAGAGCAATTTTTCTGTTCTGTACGAAATGCCGTTTACCAGCGTGCTAGTGACCCGCAAAGCCTTTACAATCTGCAAGTAGAGCTATATCCCGCCACGCAGGATATGCAAGAAAATGCACAAAAGCTGAAAAATGTGCTTATCGATCTTAGTGCGCCCCTGACGAAGCTGGCAAAACACCTGCAAGATATTCTAGATGAGAAAACGGATACGCTGGATAGCCAGACGCGCAACCGTTTAGAAGGGGCGCATCGGGGGCTAATGCGCCGAGCGACTGGTCCACTGGCCGCTTGGCAAATGATGTTAAATGATTTGCAACATGAAAGCCGCGATGGCTTTATCGACTGGATTGAAGTGACCAGAAGTGATGTGGGAGATGTTGATGTTGGCCAGCATCGACATTGGCTAGATCCAATGATCCCCTTCAGCGAAACAGTGTTAGCGCCTGCCCATGGGGTGGCTGTAACCTCAGCGACTTTGCGCGATAATCAATTAGAAGAAGCACGCAGCGAGGAAGAAGAATGGCACTCTGCACGGCTTATCTCAGGGGCTGCGCATCTGCCACACCCTGCGCTTGTCTCAGCGCATAAATCGCCCTTTGATTATCAAAACCAAGCTCGGGTCTTTGTTGTTAATGATATCGGCCGTGAGCGCTATCAAGCTGTTGCCAATGCAATGGCAGAACTAATGAAGGCTGCAGGAGGCGGCGCGCTAGGGCTATTTACCTCTATCGCAAGGCTGAAAAGCACCTATCCTGAATTAGAGGCAAAGCTACGTTTAGCGGGGATTCCACTACATGCCCAACATATGGATAGGATGAGCCTACAGACCCTGTTGCAGCTGTTCAGAGAGGATAGCCATTCCTGTCTGGTGGGCACAGATGCGGTAAGGGACGGGGTAGATGTACCAGGGGAGGCGTTGCGGATGATTATCTATGACCGGGTGCCATGGCCACGCCCTGATATGCTGTTCAAGGCACGAGCAAAATGGCAAGGACGCGATGCATGGACAGACAGAATGACGCGGATGCGCCTGCGTCAAGCCTTTGGCCGGCTGATTCGCCGCGCTGATGATAAGGGGGTTTTTGTGATGCTAGATAGCCGCCTTCCAACAAGGCTAACCTCCGCCTTTCCAAGCGATGTAGAAATTGTCCGAACCGGCCTTGTCGACGCCATCACCCAAAGCCGCAATTTCCTAAAAAGTGAGAGATAGTTAAGATCCCCCAGCCAGTTAAGAACTAGCCAGTTAAGAACTAGCTATAGAAAAAACAGACACCTATCTTAACTTTGATTTCAAAAATTGATTGATAAAAAAGGCGGCCTTGTTTGAAAAGGCCGCCTGATTTTATGTATCGTTGGATGAAAGGGGAATTAGAATCCGCCCATACCACCCATGCCGCCCATGCCGCCCATATCAGGGGCTGCTGGGGCTGCTGATTTTGGCTCATCTTTTTCTGATACCATTGCTTCGGTGGTAATCAGCAAGCCAGCTACAGAAGCCGCATTTTGCAGCGCAGAACGCACAACCTTTGTCGGGTCGATAACGCCGGCCTTGATAAGGTCTGTGAACTCATTTGTCTGAGCGTTATAGCCAAGCTTGGCATCTGTGCTTTCCATCAGCTTGCCAACTACAACAGCGCCTTCTGCACCAGCATTTGATGCAATCTGACGTGCAGGTGCCTGTAGTGCCTGACGGATGATATTCACGCCAACGCTCTGATCATTATTTTCAGATTCTAGCTTATCTAGGCTGGCAATCGACTTAACCAGAGCAGAGCCACCACCAGGAACAATACCTTCCTGAACCGCAGCGCGAGTAGCATGCATTGCATCATCCACACGGTCTTTACGCTCTTTAACTTCGACTTCAGTTGCACCGCCCACACGGATAACCGCAACACCGCCAGCAAGCTTTGCTAGACGCTCATGCAGCTTTTCCTTGTCATAGTCTGAGCTTGTTTCCTCAGCTTGTGCACGAATTTGGTTGCACCGTGCTTCGATATCATCCTTGCTACCAGCACCATCAACGATAGTGGTATCTTCTTTGGTGATTTCCACACGCTTGGCTGTGCCCAGCATTTCCAAAGTCACTGTATCCAGCTTGATACCAATTTCTTCAGAAATAACGGTGCCGTTTGTTAGGATAGCGATATCTTCAAGCATCGCTTTGCGGCGATCACCAAAACCAGGTGCCTTCACAGCAGCAACTTTCAGACCACCACGCAGACGGTTAACCACCAATGTTGCCAAAGCTTCGCCTTCAATATCTTCAGCGATTATCAGCAATGGGCGGCCAGACTGTACGACTTTTTCCAAAATCGGCAGCATGTCCTGAAGGTTTGACAACTTCTTTTCATGCAACAGGATATATGGGTCTTCTAGGGTTGCCCGCATTTTTTCTGCATCGGTAACAAAATAGGGAGACAGATAACCGCGATCAAACTGCATGCCTTCAACAACATCTAATTCGGTTTCTAGGCTCTTTGCTTCTTCAACAGTGATAACACCTTCATTGCCAACTTTTTCCATCGCTTCTGCGATCATCTTGCCAATATCGCTTTCGCCATTAGCAGAGATAGTGCCGACCTGTGCCACTTCATCAGAAGTTGTAATTTTCTGTGACTGAGCTTCCAGTGATTTGACAACGGCTTCAACAGCACGGTCAATTCCGCGCTTCAGATCCATTGGGTTCATGCCAGCAGCCACAGCCTTTGCACCTTCTTGTGCAATAGCTTGTGCCAAAACGGTCGCTGTAGTGGTACCGTCGCCAGCTGTGTCATTTGCTTTTGATGCAACTTCACGAACCATCTGTGCGCCCATATTTTGGAACTTGTCAGATAGCTCAATGTCTTTTGCAACTGTCACACCATCTTTGGTGATTCTTGGTGCGCCAAACGCTTTATCTAGAACTACGTTGCGGCCTTTCGGGCCCAGTGTCACCTTCACAGCGTTGGCTAGGGTATCCACCCCTTCCATCATGCGTGCTCTGGCATCTGAGCCAAATTTTACATCTTTAGCAGCCATTTTATTTTCCTTCGTTTCGGTAAATTTTATCTATTTTTAACAGCGTAATTAGCCAATAATGCCCATGATGTCTGATTCTTTCATAATCAGATAATCGGTGCCATCTAGCTTAATTTCTGTTCCTGACCATTTGCCAAACAAAATGGTATCGCCTTCTTTTACATCCAGCGGTGTCAGTTTGCCCTGCTCATCACGTGCGCCTGAGCCAACAGAAATTACCTTGCCCTGCATAGGCTTTTCCTTGGCAGTATCAGGGATAATAATCCCGCCTGCGGTTTTCTCTTCTGATTCTTCGCGCTGTACTAGAACGCGATCATGAAGCGGCCGAAATTTCATGCCATAGCCTCCAAAAAGTAAGTTTGATAAAGTTTCGTTCCTCGTCTCTGGCACTCAAATTAACGGAGTGCCAAACACCTTGCGCATTACGTGGGATGTTTCGTCGTTCCTGTCAAGGTATCTGCTGTAAAAAATGAAAAAATATCTGCCTATCTGGCCAAACAGCGTAAATATATAGACGGGCTGATGCGGCAAATTAACGCCTTTACGCTATTTTTCCTTTTCTTTTTCAGGCCAACCTTTATCTGAATGAAGGCAATAGTTACTTATTAAGAGACAGAACACTCGTTTTAAATAGATTGCTTGTTATCATGACCCCTAACCCATCATCACTGCCTCTAAGTTCTGACCACACTGCCATCATACGCTGGCTGGCTTTTATGGCCATTATGGTTGCGCTCATGGTCGTAATTGGCGGTGTGACGCGGCTAACAGGCAGTGGGCTGTCAATGGTGGAATGGCGGCCAATAATGGGCACCTTGCCGCCTCTGAGTGGGGATGAATGGCAACGGGTTTTTACCCTCTATCAAGCCTCTCCTGAATTTCAGGAAATCAATTCTGATATGGATATGGCCGGGTTTAAATGGATTTTCTTCTGGGAGTATTTCCACCGGCTTTGGGGTCGACTGCTGGGGTTTTGTTTTTTCATCCCTCTGGTTTATTTCTGGCTGCGCGGGCGTATCCCGGCCGGCTATAAGCTTCCCTTGGTTGGGCTATTATTTCTGGGCGGCTTTCAAGGTGTGGTTGGCTGGTGGATGGTCACCTCTGGGCTGGTGGATGACCCAACTGTCTCGCAATATCGCCTTGCCAGTCATTTAAGTGTGGCGCTGATTATTTTTTCTGGCCTTATCTGGACAGCAGCTAATTTAGCTTATGGACACACCCGCTGGCCAAAAGGACATAATCTAGCAACCTTATTGCTTGTAGCGATAACCATTTTAGCCGGCGCTTTTGTAGCTGGCATGGATGCTGGACTTTTATATAATGAATACCCACTGATGGGGGACGGGCTTGTTCCGTATGAGTATGGTGAAGAAGGGGTATGGGATGCCTTTGAAAATCCAGCCTCTGCACAATTTCATCATCGCTGGTTAGCGGTGCTTGCGGTTATCGCTGTTATCGGTGTGGTCGCCAAATTATATCGTCAAGGTCACCGCCATTTAGCGATGATGCTTGGCGCGATAATCTTTTTGCAGTTCGCCCTAGGGCTAATTACCCTATTGCTAGGCGTGCCCGTTTGGGCAGGAGCAATGCACCAAACAGGGGCTGTTGCCCTTCTGGCAGCAACATTACTAAGCGTGCACAGACTAAGCCGCTAGATACTTACTAAGGGATTTGAATTTCCTAGGGGCTTTGAATTTCCTAGGGGCTTTGAATTTCACCTGTTTTAGGATTTGGGTAATTGCTTGCGGATATGCAATTCGCGAAGAGCCGCTTCATCCACCTCAGATGGCGCATTCATCATCAAATCTTCAGCCTTGCCATTCATCGGGAACAAGATAACTTCACGAATATTAGGCTCATCAGCTATCAGCATCACCATCCGGTCAATACCGGGCGCTATGCCGCCATGTGGCGGTGCCCCAAACTTAAAGGCGCTGATCATGCCGGCAAATTGTTCATCCACCACATTAGCGTCATATCCGGCGATTTCAAAGGCACGGTACATAACCTCTGGCAAATGGTTTCTAATCGCCCCGCTAGAAAGCTCAACCCCATTACAGACCAAATCATACTGCCATGCCTTGATAGTGAGCGGGTCTTGATTATTTAATGCGTCCATACCGCCTTGCGGCATTGAAAACGGGTTATGCGAAAACTCAATCTTACCTGTCTTTTCATCCAACTCATACATTGGAAAATCAACAATCCAACAGAATTTGAACAGGTTTTCATCTATAAGCCCCTGCTCTGTTCCGATTCGCACCCGTGCTTTGCCAGTAAGATTTGCTGCCTCAGACGCAGGCGCGCAGGCAAAAAATACGGCATCACCATCACCCACACCAAGGCGCTGTTTTACTTCGTCAGATTTATCTGCACCCAGCGCTTTAGCTACGGGCCCCCTAGCTTCACCCTCACCATAGATAATATAGCCCATACCCGGCGCGCCTTCACCTTGCGCCCAGCTATTCATACGGTCAGCGATAGCACGGCTTCCACATTTTGGCCCGGGCACAGCGCGCACTACTGCCCCTTTTTCAATGTTTTTCGCGAAAATAGAAAAGTCAGAGCCACGGAAAATATCTGTAACATCACAAATTTCCAGCGGAATGCGCAGATCAGGCTTATCACTGCCATATTTTAACATCGCCTCATCAAACGGGATATGCACGAAATCTGGGTCAACCTCTTTGTCGGCGAACTCTTCAAAAACGCCTTTTACCACTGGTTCCACAGCAGCAAACACATCTGCCTGTTCAACAAAGCTCATTTCCAGATCAAGCTGATAGAACTCGCCAGGGCTGCGGTCAGCACGGCTATCTTCATCACGGAAACAAGGAGCAATTTGGAAATATTTATCAAAGCCAGAGACCATGATCAGTTGCTTAAACTGCTGCGGCGCTTGAGGCAGGGCATAAAATTTACCCGGATGTAGCCTAGCTGGCACAAGGAAATCACGCGCACCTTCAGGCGAAGAAGCTGTAAGAATAGGCGTCTGAAACTCGGTAAAGCCAAGCCCAACCATGCGCTGGCGAATAGATTGGATTATCTTTGCACGCAACAGGATATTCGCATGTGGACGCTGGCGACGCAGGTCCAGATAACGATAGCGCAAACGCACCTCCTCGCCTGAATCCTCGTCTGAATTCACCTGCAAGGGCAGCGTATCTGCCGCAGATTGCAGCTCCAGCTCTGCGATTTGCACCTCAATCTCACCAGTGGATAGCGCTTTATTAACGGTCTCTTCGCTTCTGGCACGTACCGCCCCTGTTATGGTAATAACAGATTCATTGCGCAATTGTTCGGCCGCGCTGAAAGCTTTATCGGTACTGTCCACCACACATTGCGTTAACCCATAATGATCACGCAAATCGATGAAAACCACCCCGCCATGATCGCGTTTGCGATGCACCCAGCCAGAGAGTTTTACTTCTTTTCCGATATCCGCATGGCTCAACGCGCCACAATCATGGGTTCGATAAACATGCATCAGGTGAACTCCTTAAAAACATAAGCTAGCCAGCGTATAACAGGCGGCAGTATGCACCAAAATCATGAAACTTCAAGTCTGGATAATTTTATGTAAAAATCACCGCGTTTTAGCTGTGCGACGGCGGCGGCGCACACGCCCCTCACTAGCATCAGAAGACCGGGCATCAGAAGACCGGGCATCAGAAGACCGGGCATCCGCTAAGTCTCGCCAAGCGATACCAAGCCGATTTGCAATATCTTCAGCAGGTGGCGGACTGCCTTTTGGTGTTGTATCCAAGGCGGTGCGCATTGCTTGCAGATGCTCAGAGCTAGTACCACAACACCCGCCAATAATACGCGCGCCCAAGTCACGTGCAATTAGCGCATATTCAGCCATTAGCTCAGGCGTGCCGTGATAGTGTATTTCACCATCTATATAAGCTGGAATACCGCAATTGCCTTTAGCGATCACAAAAGAGCTTTGATTTAGCGCATCAAAATGGGAAATGGAATCAATTAATTCAGCAGGCCCGATACCGCAATTAGCGCCAAACCCCTGCAACCCAATCTCAGCAGCAAAATCTTTATAATCTGTTGGCTTAATCCCCATCATGGAGCGTCCAGCAGTATCAAAAGTCATCGTGGCCATAACCGGCAGTCCAGTCTTTTGTGCAGCAATCGTGGCCGCGCGTACTTCTTCAAGTGCCGACATGGTTTCAATCCAAATAATGTCTACACCGCCTTGTGCCAGCGCTTCTGCCTGTTCTGTAAAGGCCGCTTCTGCGGCTTCTGGTGTTAGCATGCCCAGCGGTGAAAACAGCTCACCTGTAGGGCCTATAGATCCAGCCACCAGCACTGGACGGTCAGCTTTATCTGCGACCTGCCTTGCAAGGCGGGCAGCAGCCAGATTGAGCTCATGAACCCGCGTTTCACTTGCATGTAATTTCAGCCTAAATGAAGTGCCACCAAAAGAATTGGTTAAGATCACATCACTGCCAGCATCAACAAATTCTTGATAAAGGGCGGTAATCGTATCGGCGCGTTCAACATTCCACAATTCAGGTGGATAGCCCGTCTCAAGACCTGCTTTAAAGAGGTTTGTGCCGGTTGCGCCATCTGCCAGCATAACTTCGCGCGCAGCAGCTAATTCTTCTAAGGTTGTTTTCATTACTTTTTCTTTTTTCAGCCTTTCTAGCGATTCAGCCACCGACCTTGCGAAAAATCCGCAATTTAGCGCACTACCCTAGTTGGTGCTTTGTTTGCCATTTTGCCCAATATTTGACCCAGTATTTGTTCCAGTATTTGTTCTGGCATTTGATCTGGCATTTGATCTGGCGTTTGATCTGGCAGAGATGCCCGTCTGCTCGGCACGACGCTGTTTCAATTCCCCAAGCAGCTGGTGCTGTGCCTCCCCATTCATGGTCGGCCATTGGGCAATTTCTTTGCGCGTGCGGTAACAGCCTATACAGACCTCTTTTACCGGATCCATTTGGCAAATGCTGATGCAAGGAGAAGGTATTTTTTCCATTATTCAGCACCTATCAAATTTAAAAAAGTACCTAAACGAGTTTAAAAAACACCTAAATTTAGGATATTTTCAGGTTAAAGCCCGCCCTTAAGCGGCCGCGCTATCCCCGCCATCTTCTGCTGATTCAGAAACTGCCGCAAGACAATTAGCAACAAATTTTCGGGCTGCTTCTCCCATAGGAAAATCATCTGCAATCCATAGCAAATTCCCATGATTTTCTGAACCGCCTGCTGATTTCAGGCCTTCTGCGTCAATATTGTTATCAATTTCGGCTATTAAATCCAGCGCATTGCCTTGTACCATAACCGGCATCTTTTCACGCATAAATGCGCGGATAATACGAGAAGCATGCAACTCTTCAGAAAGCACGGATACATGCTGATCCCCAGATGGAATAACCAGACCATCATAATCAACCGCAAGCGTTTCTGATAGCTGGGCATCTACTGGATAGGACATGCCAGCTTGGTCGCCGTTACGGCCATGCACCAGTCCAGGACCAGGTGCGATTACTTTCAAACGCGCGTTAATCGCCAGCAGCATTTTCTGAACCTCAACAAAACGGGCTTCATCAAAACCATTAGCAACCATGATTGCAATTTTCTTATCTGAAAGTGTAGTAGTGGTCATTTGGGACTGGCTCCTATTTCATACCTAATCTCTGTTAACTGCTGTCCCCGTAAAAATGCGGAGATGCAGCGTCATATGCCGCCCTCATCGTTAAAGACACGAACCCAACGTCATAATGCGGTTACGCATAAATCAGCTTAAGGCGCGTGATAGAGTAAGGGTTAAAGTGAAGCGTTTGTTGTCACGATAAAATAACTGGCAAAAATCTTTTGTGCCGCGTGATACCGCTTATTGGTGTGAATTTCAAGTATCTTATCGCTCTGGTGCTACGGCATGAGGAGAATTGCTCAAATTTTTAACAAGGTGAAAGCAGGTTGGCCTTTCTGGTCAATCCTTTGCACAGGCTAGCTATTCGTCTAGGTGATAGCTAGCAAGCCGCGCAAGTTGGTAGGATTTTCAAGAATAAAGCTAGGATATGATTATCCCTCAAGAAGGAATGTTTTTGTGCGCCCTTATGTTTGGCTAACCATTTATGGAATAACAGGATTGTTTCTTTTTGGGTGTGTAGGTAGCGGAACCTCACAAGTTCCCAGCGTGAATTTTGATTTACAAGAGGCTGATCGCAAAACTGAACAGCTCTTCTCTGGTTTTGAGACCAATGGTAGCAAGCTTTACACCGGCTTTGCGATAGACACAGATAACCCTGTTATTACCAGCTATTCAGGCCAGACAGCTTTACGCAATTTTCTAGCTAAACAACCGGCCCTTACTGAATTTAATCAGCTGGCTGGCCAAAAAGATTATGTAAGTGGGGCATGGATTAAAGGCGGGGAGGCCGCAACTACTCTGTTGAATAAAAATATAGATGAAGTGGCTACGGGTAAATATTTTCTCTGGGGTCATCCTAGCGGAAACTTACCCACAAGCACGGCCTTTGGCTATGAAATGCAAGCCAATTGGCGATGTACGGGATGTCAGAACACGACCGGCAGCGGAACTGGCAAGCTGGTACTTGATATTGCCAAAAGCCAAGCGCAATTCAGCCTAAACAGCCCAGATTTCAGCCTTTCCACATCCCTAATGTTCACCCAAAAAAACCAGCTTCAGTTCCAAAAAGGCAGTAATGCAGAAATTAGCATTGATGGGCGCCAGTTAGAGATAGAGGCGCTGGCTGTTCGTGGCGGGATTTTTGGCCCTAAAGGTGAAAATGCTGGCTTGGTATTCGGCGTTCAAGATGCAAAAACGCATCTTACTGGCCTTGCCGTAGGCCAACATCCCTAAAATCAAACAAAAATTTAAATAAGGCTATATTTGGGAAAATGGAGCGGGCGACGGGGTTCGAACCCGCGACCTCAAGCTTGGGAAGCTTGCGCTCTACCAACTGAGCTACACCCGCAAAAAACGTCATTTTAGGCTAGGCTTTCATCGATATTTCTGTCAAGACTTAAGCGGGACAACTAAAGCGTAATGCGCTGTTTAGATGGCTATCTTGCTTTGCTAGCATGATCTCTTAAGTCAAGCCAAGCGTATAGAAGGCTGTTGAGGTGGCGCGCAATAAGCCATGCGCGAAAGCTATCACCACATGGAAGACATGAAATTGTATTTGAGATAATAACTAGGATCGGTACCAGGCTATGACACCTTATGATAATGCGCATGAAGAAGATAAGTTAAATTCTAATGAGCGCACATCGCTCACCAAACCTTCACGCGCAGAAGCGGAAGCGGCGGTAGAAACGCTGCTGAAATGGGCAGGTGATGACCCTAGCCGCGAAGGACTTATTGATACGCCGGCCCGCGTTGCCCGCGCTTATGAAGAGTTTTTCTCTGGCTATGAGGATAATCCAGAAGAGATGTTAGCGCGCACCTTTGAAGAGGTGGATGGCTATGATGACATGGTCATGTTGCGTGATATTTCGCTGCAGTCTCATTGCGAGCATCATATGGTGCCAATTCTGGGCAAGGCGCATATCGCTTATCTGCCAGACCGTCGCGTGGTTGGCATCTCAAAGCTGGCGCGCGTTCTGGATAGTTTTGGACGCCGCCTGCAGACACAAGAAACCATGACCGCGCAGGTAGCGAGTGCTATTCAAAATGCGCTGAAACCGCTTGGTGTGGCAATATTGGTAGATGCCCAGCATCAGTGCATGACAACCAGAGGCGTTAAAAAAGCAGATGTTTCGATGGTAACCACCCGCTTTACCGGCGTGTTCAAAGAACAGGCTGATTTGCGCGAACGTTTTTATCAGCAGATCAATCTGCGCTAGGGATAAGAGATGTCTGTGGTTTTTGAAAACTGGACAGACTAGCCTTTCTCAGCCTATAAATCAGGACAGTATTGCCGCAGATGGCCAAAAATGGCCAGTCAGCTGGCTAGCGATAAACGATTGAGGCTGCAGCGCATTCATGCAGGCAACTCCTGTTTTAAATATATTAGGCCTACTCCTTGGTCTGTTAGCCTGCACGATGCTAATACCGATGGGCATCGATCTGTATTATGGGGATCCGAATTGGCAGGCTTTCGGCGGTGCGGCATTGATGACCAGCTTCATTGGCGGGTCACTTTGGCTTGCGAACCGACATACAAATACTGGCGATTTAGGACTAAAAGAAGCCTTTTTGCTCACGAATGGGGCATGGGTATCCATTGCGTTATTTGGCGCGCTTCCTCTTTATTTTTCTTCTCTGTCTTTAAGTGTTGCTGATGCGGTTTTTGAATCCATGTCTGGCATCACCACAACAGGCTCGACCATCCTGCCTTCTATTGAGGCCGCCTCGAAAGGCGTGCTTATCTGGCGTGCCTTGCTGCAATGGCTAGGCGGGGTTGGTATTATTGTGATGGCACTAGCGGTTTTACCGATGCTGTCTGTTGGTGGTATGCAGCTATTTAAAACTGAATCTTTTGAAGCAGCAGATAAGGTTATTCCGCGTGCCACCCAATTAGCAGGCGGCATTTTTGCGGTTTACACAGGCTTAACCCTGTTATGGACGTTTATGTTAACCCTTGCTGGTATGCCTGGCTTTGATGCGCTAGCCCATGCGATGACTACGCTGGCTACTGGCGGCTATTCTACTAAAACAGCATCGATTGGCGCATTTGATTCGCAGGCCATTGAGCTGATTGTTATTGCCGGCATGATCACAGGCAGCCTGCCTTTTGTGCATTATCTATCCCTTACAAGAGGCGGCTGGAAAGCCCTGTCTGAGGACCCACAAGTGCGCTGGTTCATCTTTCTTATTATGCTGGTAATTGCTGCTATTACCTTTAATTTGCATCAAAATGGTGAGAGTTGGCCTTCAGCTTTGCGGCTATCTGCTTTTAATGCGGTATCGGTGATTACCGGCACCGGATATGGTACAGCTAATTTCGCACTTTGGGGGAGCTCCGCCACAACAATTTTGCTAATTTGTATGTTTATTGGCGGTTGTGCGGGCTCTACCACCTGCGGGATTAAAATGTTCCGCCTGCAAGTTTTAGCTGCCACCATAAAAGTTCAGCTTGCCCGTCTATTGCGCCCACATGCAGTGGTGCTGGCCTATTACAATAAGCGCCCCGTGCCAGAGAACGTCATGGACGCTGTGATGGGCTTTTTCTATCTATATATTCTGTGTTTTGTAGTGCTGGCGTTACTGCTAGGCATGTTTGGGCTGGATTTTGAAACAGCTTTGTCTGGTGCAGCAACATCCATTTCAAATGTAGGGCCAGGACTGGGCAATGTTATCGGTCCTGCTGGCGACTTTAGTAGCCTTCCAGCAGCAGCCAAATGGGCAATGTGCTTTGGCATGCTTCTTGGCCGATTAGAGCTATTTACGGTTCTGGTTATTTTAAATCCGGTATTTTGGCGACGCTAAGAGCGGTTTAAATCTTTATTCGCCTTGATTTCGCCCGCTGCCTGCTCATCAATCAAGTCAATCGTATTTATCATTACCTCACGGATAATAAGGTCACGTTCATTTGGTGTAGCGGTTTCTTTGACTGTGTTAGAGGCTGTAGCACTCAGATCAATAATAACCTGCTTACCGCCAACAGGCTGTATCCATAAAAGCTTGGCTTTGATATCAGCGCGAACCATAAATTCTTGTTTATCGCTAAACAGATCAACCAGCCTTTCGCTTCGCGGCAGGGCAGTCATTTTTACGCTCGCTTGTGTTATATTCAAAACCACTTCGCCAGAGCCCCCTACTGGAACCAGCACCCGTGTTGCCCAATCCACTAGCATGCTCGATAAATTGGGGGACAAAGTATGCTCAATATAGGGCGGCTCCATCGGCATCACCCATTCTTCGCTGATATTCAGAACCCGTGCATCTAGGCGCAAGGATTGAAAGCCAGCAGTCTCATATTCAGGCAGGATGGTCTGTTTAGTAGATGTTGCGCAGCTGCTGAGACCCAAAAGAGCTACCAGCAGGACAATAGGTAATGATTTGGAAAACCTGAACAATTTATGCGTCATCTAGGACACCTTTCCTCAAATCTGGCCGCTTTGTCACATACTGTGCTTAATGATAGCGCAGTGTGGCAAAAATTGAAGCAAAAACTACATCTTCCATCTTTGTGTGATTTTTTTGAAGGGCGTCAAGATTAAGCAGACAAGTAATCTGCCATAGAATAGGAACGGTTTATTTTGCAAAATTCACAAGAAACATGAAGCTGGCCATTCTCATCGCTCATATCGCGCAGCTGCTCCGCATCTAGTCCGCTCAAAACCTGCTCCACTTTTTCAGCAGAACAGCGGCAAGTATCAGTTATCAGGCGCGGTGCTTGCAAATGCACATTCTGTGCATGAAACAGCCGAAACAGTAAATCTGGCACGCCAAGAGATGGGCTTAAAAGCTCTTCTCTGGTTGCAGAAGACATCATCACCATCGCAGTATGCCACTCATCTGCTAGCTCATCTTCGCTCAGGCGCGTATCATGTCCGCCCTCACCAGCAACTTGCTGCAAGAACAGTGCCGCACTATGCCAGCCATCATCTGTCTTGGTAGCGGCGGTTATTACCTGTGCTGCCAGCTGTTCTGAATTTTTAAACCAGCTGACGGCACAGTCGCCTAAATGGCTACCTTCCAGCTCGACAATACCCTGATAGCGGCGGGCTTCATCGCCATGAGCGGCATCCTGATCTACAGTAAAGGCCATATAGCCACCGCCCATCAGACGCGGCAGTATCGCAGGGCCAGTTGGCTCAAATTCTTTTGCCTTTTCTGTATCAAAGGCTGCATAAGAACGCATCGCACCAGCAGAAGTAACATCAGCAAATAGGGTGCGCACAACCCCGTCACCCCTAGCTTGCAAAGTAAAGACACCATCAAATTTCAAAGTAGTAGAAAGACAGGCTGCAAGGCTCATCGCTTCGGCACAAAGCTCATTTATGGAAGCTGGATAATCATGCCGTCCCAGAATAGACTGGCACGGACTAGTTAATCTGGCAAAACGTCCGCGCACCAATGGCGTTTGATTGCCATCGCGCTCCCCTGTTAAATAGAAGGGCTGAACAAACCCTTCAGGAGTTTCAGAAAATGGCATTTCGAGATTTGTTTCAACAGACATGATACACTCTTTTTCACAACGCTTGATTATACGTTAAAAATTCTCGCTAAGGATATGCGCCATAATCGCTTTCTGGGCATGTAATCTGTTTTCAGCCTCATCAAATACTACTGATTGTGGGCCATCTATAACCTCTGCTGTCACTTCCTGACCTCTAACCGCAGGCAGGCAATGCATAAAAATTACATCAGGCTGAGCCTTATCCATAAGCGCAGTGGTCACTTGGAAGGGCAGCAAATCGCGCTCCCGCGATCCTGCATCATCTCCCATTGAAACCCATACATCTGTTGCTATCACACTGGCATCATGAGCGGCGGCAACAGGGTCTTCGGTTAAAATAATTTCTGCACCCCTCGCGCGCGCCCAAGCTAGCAAGGCTGCAGGTGGGCGATAGGCCTCTGGGCCTGCAAGCCGCAATTCGAACCCGAACAAAGCCGCCGCCTCAATCCAGCTATTAGCAACATTATTGCCATCGCCAAGCCAGCAAACTTTTGCACCCTTCAAACTGCCATGACATTCAATGATGGTTTGCAGATCCGCCATAATCTGGCAGGGGTGAGAAAGGTTGGTTAGCCCATTTATCACCGGAATATCTGCATTCTCAGCGAGTTCGGTAACGGTTTCATGCTGCAACGCTCTTATCATCACCCCATCTAGATAGCGCGATAGCACACGCCCGGTATCCGCAACACTCTCACCGCGTCCAAGCTGCAAGTCACTTGCTGATAATACCACTGGCGTGCCACCAAGCTGGGAGATACCCACCTCAAACGAGACGCGCGTGCGTGTTGAAGGCTTCTCAAAGATCATGCCTATATATTTACCCGCCAGAGGCTGGCTGACGTCTTTGCCCGATTTCATCTCTGCTGCACTCGCCAGCATCGCTTCCAACCGGTCGCTATCAAAATCTTTTAAATCAATAAAATGGCGCATCGCGCACTCCGCTAAAAAAGCTATCTCTTAATTCTGAGGCTGGTTTGGTTAAGATGATGCAAACCCGGCAAACACCTTATCCAAAATTGCATAGGCCTGCTCAATCTCAGCCTCTGACAGGGTTAGCGGCGGCAATAATCGCAACACATTTTCCCCAGCTGGCACACATAAAAGCTTTTCAGTCCGCAAAGCCGCCGTCATATCGCCAACAGCCAGACTATCTACCAGCTTAAGACCACGCAGAAAACCAGCACCTCGGCGCTCAATAATCAAGGCTGGATAATCATCAGCTAGCTTATTCAGCTTGGCATCCAGCAGGCTGGCGCGGCGGCGCACATCTTCTAAAAACCCTTCTTCTTCCAGCCCATCCAAAACCGCATTGGCAACTGCCATCGCCAAAGGATTACCGCCAAATGTAGACCCATGGCTTCCAGGGCCCATTGCCTCGCCAACCGCTTTTCTCGCAATTACCGCACCAACTGGAAAGCCGCCACCAAGCCCTTTGGCTAGTACCACCAAATCTGGCTGAATGCCGGTTTTTTGATAGGCAAATAAATATCCTGTCCTGCCCATTCCTGTCTGCACTTCATCAGCAATAACCAGCGCACCAAAATCATCTGCCGCTTTGCGCACGCCTTCCAGATAGCCTTCCGGAGCAGCAATAGCGCCGCCTTCCCCTTGCACAGGTTCAACCATAATCGCCGCCACATCCTCATCCATCGCATCACGCAAGTGATTAAGGTTGCCAAATGGCACATGCACAAACCCCTCTGGCATAGGACCGAAGCCTTCCCGGAATAGGGGCTTATCTGTTGCGGCTAACATCGCTAGCGTCCGGCCATGGAAAGCGCCGCCTGCACAGAGTATTTTAAACCGTTTCTCAAAGCCTTGCCGAAATTGGAAACGGCGCGCCATTTTTACCGCCGCTTCATTTGCTTCAACTCCGGAATTGCAAAAAAATGCCTGATCAAGGCCAGCATGAGTAGCCAGCCGATGCGCCAGTTTTTCCTGCTCATCAATGCGGTAAAGATTGGAGGTATGCCACAGTTTGCTAGCTTGCGTAATTAACGCATCAACCAAACGCGCATCGCCATGTCCAAACGCATTCACGGCAATGCCCGTTGCACAGTCAAGATAGGCTGTGTCATCCTGAGTATAGAGCCAACTGCCCTTGCCACGCACGAACGAGATATCCGCGCGCCCATAGGTCGGCATTACCGCAGCTTGTCTGGCATCCATTTCCGTGTTCATTTTCTGGTTCCGTAAACAAAGGAGAAAGGCGCATTGTATCGCGCAAAACCCCTTGCAATGTCAAGTATTACCGCGCGATAGAACGCTTATGCTGGCTTAAATGAAATGCTTGGCAAGCTTGAGGCCTTGCGACTGATAGTTTGAACCAGAACCGGCAGCCCCGTAAAGCTGTTTTGGCGGTGCAGACATCGGCTCATAGACAAGACGGCAAACTGTCTGTCCTTGTTCAATGAGAAAGGGCACATCATGCGAGCGAACTTCCAATACAGCTCGGGTAGGCTGGGCACCAATTTCAGACATGCCAAAGCCGGGATCAAAAAATCCAGCATAATGGGCGCGAAACTCGCCAACCCGCGTATCATAGGCGCGCATTTCTGCGGCATGGGAGGCTGGTACAATCACATATTCTTGGCTAGCCAGAATATAAAATTCATCCGGATTTAGCACCAGCCCGCCTCTTTGAAGATCAGCTTCTGTGACCGCTTCCCAAAAACGTGCAGCTGGCTGGCTAGCCGGTTTATCCACATCTATCAGCCCAGCATGTTTGCGCGCACGCCAACCAACCAAGCCTGTTTCTGGTTGCGGCATTAGATTAACTGACAGCCCGATGCCATCTTGAATAGAGACAATCGTTTCATCATCAAAGCGAACCAACTGGTGGCGCGCTTGCAAATCTGCGTGACCGGCATCATCCAGTATTTGTTGGCCACGGCGCAGGCGAAGCTGGGACAGACGGCTGCCTTTGCGTACCATTACCGAAAAGGTGCGCGGCGATATTTCAGCATAAAGAGGGCCGTTATAGCCTGCAGAGACAGACTCAAATTCAACCGCGCCATCTGTTATTAGACGCGTAAATACATCCAGCCTGCCAGTAGAGCTTTTCGGATTAGCAGACGCACTAATATCTTGCGGCAACGCCAAAGATTCCATCAACTCAACGATATAAACACAGCCCGTTTCCAGCACCGCCCCTTCGCTTAAATCCAGCTCATACATAGAAAATTTTTCAATTTTATCCATCACTGTCTGCGTATGGCCGGGCAGAAAAGAGGCCTGAATACGCCACGCACGCTGGCCAAGACGCAGATCCAAACTGGCGGGTTGTATCTGACCATCAAGCAAAGGTTCAGATGGAAGAATATGACCCTTTTCAACCGCCGCCAAAAGCTGGGTTTCCGGCAATATTCCATCAGCTGTCATCAAAGAAGTTTGTTTCTCGCTCACTTAAAATAATCCCCGCTGGAAATTAACTTTTCAGCCTGAAGCCTGTCGCTAGTATGATATAACAACAGATGAAGAGCAATATATTGAGGATAGTCAGCACCACCGCGCTCACTAGTATATTCCCATCTGCTACGCCTGTCATACCATAGCGAAACCCATCTATAACCATGAAAACTGGATTTATCTGGGCAATCAGATCAAACGGTTCTGGCAAGCGTTGTACAGAATAAAAAGTGCCAGATAAAAAGGCTAGCGGCTGGATAACAAAGCTGGTTATCGCTGAAAGCTGATCAAATTTACGCGCCCAGATACCGGCAATAACACCCGCAAATCCCATTGCCAGTGAGCCTGCAATTAAAAACCCACACGCAATCAGAAAATGTGGCGGCAGAATGATCGCCGAAAAAAAGCTGAAGGTTACCACACAAATCAGTGCTGTTAATACCCCTCTGGTGAGCGTGCCACCTAGCAAGGCGCAAATAATTTCGTTTGGCCCCAATGGCGGCATCAGCAAATCGACAATATTGCCCTGTACCTTGGCACTTGTCAGCGAGGATGAGGTATTGGCAAAGGCATTTTGTAAAACGGCCATCATAATTAAACCTGGTGCCAAAAATTGAATAAAATTATCAAAATTACCAAGCGATATCCGCTCACCCACCGCCACAGCAAAGACCATCATAAACAAGGTTGCTGTCGTGGCCGGGCCAAAGAGTGTTTGCACCGGCACCTTTAAAAACCGCATCACCTCTTTTACGTAGAGTGTGCGAATGCCAATCCAGTTTACCGCGCCCACCCTAATCGGGCGCACCACGAACGGGCTATGTACAACAGGGGTCTTTGGTTTTGCAGACATGGCAGCGTGCCTAAATTGAAAATAGGTGGAGGAGATTTTTATTCTACTTGCTCTGAGATAGAGGGGTAAACGCCAAAACGCAAGAGCAAGGCTATGCAAGCTACTAGCAAATAAAAAAACAATGCTGTAGCAGCGTTCAAAAAATTGGATTTAAGCGCGCAATATGCCATTATGAATATCGACTTGCCATACCAGCACTTTGCTAAATTATGGATCTAGGAGTACAGCGATTATATGACGCAAACAACGCCCTCAGATGCAAAAATAAAAAAACGTCTGACTAATAAGGCGATGCATTATCTGGGACAGTATGCCAGCACAACCGCGCGCCTGCGCCAAGTCCTGCAAAAATTTGCTGGCCGTAAATTAGAGAGCGTGCCGCCTAAAGTGATTGCTCAGGCCATTGAAGCGGTGATAGCCGACTGCCAGAAATTTGGTTATGTCGATGATAATGCCTTTATCCAAATGCGTATTCGAGCAGGGCGAAAGGCTGGGCAATCAGAACGCCAGATTTTAAATAAATTGCAGCAAGCAGGCATTGACCGTGATAGCGCTAGCGACAGCCTGAAAGCCCACCGTGCTGAGAGCAGCGATGCCGAACACCTAGCCGGCCTCATCCATATCCGTAAAAAACATCTAGGCCCCTATACTAAACATGCTGATGATGCACAAACACTCTACCAAAAACAAATGGCCAAACTGGCACGTGCAGGCTTCTCATTAGATATCATCAAAAGCATCCTTTCGCTTAACAGCATAGAAGAAGCAGAGGATTTAGAAGCAGAATTTCAACACAAACAGCCCTTTTAAAACTTGGATGCCTGCTTAACTCCTCTTTTCAATTTAAGCAAACCTAGCTACAAAAGAGGCAGAAATTTTTGCCTTAAATAATAGAGCAAAATAAAAAAATAATATTCCAAAGTAGAAGCTAGGCATTGTGTTTGGCTTTTTTAAAAATTCTTTGGGGGGAGTTTTAAGCCATGAGCGAATATAAAGAGTTTGCACCAACAAAAGAATTAGCCGCAAGCGCGCATATCGATAAACAAGGCTATGAGGCAAGCTATGCGCGATCTCTGGCAGATAACGATGCTTTTTGGGCAGAACACGCAAAGCGTATCGACTGGATCAAACCCTTTAGCAAAATTTCGGATGTTAGTTATGAGAAGCCGGATGTACATATCAAATGGTTTGAAGATGGCACTCTAAACGCCTCTGCTAATTGTCTGGACAGGCATCTAGCTAGCCGCGGTGATCAGACCGCCATTATCTGGGAAGGAGATGACCCAGATACCGCCAAGCATATCACCTATAAAGAGCTGCATGAACAAGTATGCCGCTTTGCAAATGCGCTAAAAGATAGGGGCATCAAAAAAGGGGACCGGGTGACCATCTATATGCCGATGGTTCCAGAAGCTGCGGTGGCGATGCTAGCTTGTACCCGCATTGGCGCCATCCATTCTGTAGTGTTTGGCGGCTTTTCCCCAGATGCGCTAGCCGGACGGATACAAGATTGCGCCTCAAGCTGCGTTATTACGGCTGATGAAGGGGTGCGCGGCGGACGCGCAATACCGCTAAAGGCAAATACAGATAAAGCACTGGAAAACTGCCCAGACTGCACCAGCTGTTTTGTTGTGCAGCGCACTGGCGCGAGCGTAGCATGGCAGGAAGGGCGCGACATCTGGTATCATGATGCGGTTGCTGCGGCTTCTGCGAACTGCCCAGCTGAAGAGATGAATGCAGAAGACCCGATGTTCATCCTTTATACTTCTGGCTCTACTGGCAAACCTAAAGGCGTGTTGCACACTACTGGCGGCTATATGGTCTATGCCTCTATGACCCATCAATATGTTTTTGATTACCAAGATGGGGATGTTTATTGGTGTACCGCGGATGTGGGCTGGGTCACTGGCCATAGCTATATTTTATATGGGCCGCTAGCAAATGGGGCGACCACGCTCATGTTTGAAGGGGTGCCAACCTATCCTGATTCAGGCCGTTTCTGGCAAGTTGTCGAAAAACATAAAGTGTCCATTTTTTATACCGCACCAACAGCTATTCGCGCCCTGATGCGGGAAGGCGACGCGCCAGTTAAAAAATGGGATAAAAGCTCGCTACGCCTGTTAGGGTCAGTTGGCGAGCCGATTAATCCAGAAGCATGGATGTGGTATTATAACGTTGTTGGCGAGGAAAGATGCCCGATTGTGGATACTTGGTGGCAAACAGAAACAGGCGGGATTTTAATCACCCCGCTACCGGGTGCAACGACAACAAAGCCAGGCTCTGCAACTCTGCCCTTTTTTGGCATTGAGCCGGTATTGGTCGATGGCGACAATAACATCATCGAAGGAGCTGGTGAGGGCAATTTATGTATTGACCGATCATGGCCTGGCCAAATGCGCAGTGTTTACGGCGATCATCAACGTTTTATTGATACCTATTTTTCGACCTTTGAGGGGCGTTATTTTTCTGGTGACGGCGCACGCCGCGATGAAGATGGCTATTATTGGATAACTGGGCGTGTTGATGATGTGCTAAATGTTTCTGGCCACCGCATGGGTACAGCTGAAATTGAATCTGCACTGGTTGCGCATCCACGTGTTGCCGAAGCAGCGATTGTGGGCTATCCGCACGATATTAAAGGTCAAGGTATTTATGCCTATGTTACTTTGAATGTTGGTGAGAACCCAGATGAAACCTTGCACAAAGAATTGCGGCAATGGGTACGCAGCGAGATAGGCCCGATTGCAAGCCCAGATTTATTGCAATGGGCTCCGGGCCTGCCAAAGACACGGTCAGGAAAAATTATGCGTCGCATTTTACGGAAAATTGCTGCGGATGATTATGCGGAATTGGGTGACACATCAACGCTTGCCGACCCATCTGTGGTTGATGACCTCATCGAAAATCGTCAGAATCGCACAAGCTAAAGCCTATAGCAGAGCAAGCTAAAATTACTGGCAATATAAACACCAAAAAGAGGGAGCTAAAGTCTCTCTCTTTTTTTAACAGATGTTTGCTAGCGCTCATTCTGCTATACTGGTGAATAGGACATAGCCAGTCCTGTTTCCTCGGCAATCCCTAGCTCAATAGCCCGGCATACAGCATGGGTGCGATTACGCGCCCCTAGTTTTGAGCGAAGGCTTTTCAGGTGATGCTTGATCGTTACTTCGCTCAAGCCGTGGGTACGGGCAATTTCTTTGTTAGATTGCCCAGATAATAGTCCGTTCAATACATCCCGCTCTCTGCCTGTTAGCCAATGCCGGCCTGTTCGTGTAACCTGATCATCTTGAGCCAATATTTCTGCTGGCACATAAATCTCGCCGACATTAATCATACGTAAACCCGCCAATAATGCCTGCGCACTAAGAGAATAGGTTAGATATCCTGCTGCACCAGCAGTTAAATAATCTCGTATCTCATTACTTCGACGCATAGAACCAATGAGAGCTACTGGAACTTGCCCGGAACATTGCGCAATCATTTGCCGAAGCCCAATAACGCCGTTCATGTCTGGCATTTCTGTATCTAGAGCAATGACCGACAGTTGCGGCGTTTCTGCAACAATCTGCATAGATTCTCGCAAAGTACCTGCAACAATCAGGCTAATATCTGCATCCAAATGGGTGAGATGGTCATTAATAAAATCACGGCATAATGAATTTTCGTATCCGAGTAATATTTTCATATTTTACTCCCTCTCTAAATGGCAATAACTGGCTATTTTCCAACATAAACAGAGCCTTTTATACATCTAATGAGTGTTATTTTACTCAAATAAACATCTTTAAAAAGATATTAATGGTTGCAGCAATCAAAAACTCTTGTCTGGAAAGTTGAATTTTATTTAAAATTTCTTGGAAAGCGTAAAAAGAAATTGCTGATCTTTAAAATGATCTGCCGGATTAGCTGAACGGCTAGTAATCTGCTCTAGGCCAATAGTGGGCCGTCCAAAAGTTCCAACTTCAGCAAATGTAAGGCTGAGGCGCACGGTTGCGCGCTTTAACTGATGCGGATGTTCTAACCATGGCAAGGCACGCGCATATTGAAGGGCGGTTGCACGATAACTAAGCACTATATTATGCAAAAGCCCGCCTTCAAATTGATTGGCAAATTGATTGGCAAATTGATTGGCAAATTGATTGGCAAACTCATCGGCAAAATGATGCTGAAAATCAAGTTGCCAATTATGTGCCCGTGCATCTCCTGCCAGTGCGGATGCCGGATAATCAAGAAACTCGCTTCCCAAACTAAAAATTAGGGTACCAGCCGCTAAATCCCAGCTTTGAAATTCGCTAATAGACCAAGTCGAGAGACTGCCATTGGGGCGCAAATGCTGATTAATCGCAGCCTTCCAGCCCCATTTATCGGGGCGTATTTTATTTAACTCTGACCCCCAACCTATGTTCACCAACTGGTTGGTTTGTGTGAAATTAGCGCCCACGCGCTGAGTATGATAGGCAGATTGAGAGGCTGGCGGCTGGCTAGCATATGCGCCTGCATTGATGGCGAACTGATGCTGCCTTTGCCGGCGCTCCGGCCATGTAAATTGCATGCCAATCTCAACATCATCGGCGAAGACATTTAGTTTTTGTGTTTGATAATGTTGCCAGTTCAGCTTTAATTCTGTGTGAATATTATTACCGCCCAACTTAGCTTTCCGCACCTCAATACCTGTTTTAAATATGTTTATGTCAGGCGGTCTTTCTGCAATTTTAAACTCAAGCGAGGCTGGGCAGAGAAGCATTAAATATTCGGACGCACAAAGGCTTGCCAAATAGGAATTGGGCGCGGCGCGAACAATATCGGTACGGCCGCCATGATAGGGTAGCGTACCGCGATAGACTTGAAACTGAATATTTTTAACAAGGTGTGCGGTTGGATTAATACATAGCTCTCTGAAATGATTAAACTCAGCACGCCACGCTATTTTATGGGGACGTTGGTAATAGGCTTGTTGAGTAGTTGCAAAGTCACAAGCATGAAGCTGGCGGGCAAGCACCAACCCGTAATGATGCAGGCCAGGATGCTCTGGAAAACTCTGTAAAGCGCGCTGAACAATCGCTAATGCGCGTTCCGAGGATTGCGCGAATTGGGCAAGCTGGGCAATCTGCAATAACATTTCTGCTGGCATATATTGGAAATCTAGATGCAGGCGTGCTAATGCCCACGCTTCTTGCGGCTCTTGACGGGCAAGGGCTGCGCGTATCTGGCGGTCCAGTGCCATAATACCTGCCGGCGAATAAGCAGAAGGGCTTTCATGAGTATTTTGCGCCGACACTGAAAAGCTCAGTGATGCCATCAAGACCAGAAAGGCCAGTAAAGCAAGAGCGCACCATTTCAGAAAATAAGGGCGCATCCGCAAAAGTTTACCAAGAAAACGCTAAATGGCGATTAGACTAAAGGTTAGGGTGCTATCCTTTTGGATAGTTTTGTCACTATTTAGAATTTAAGCCGGAGCGCTGCACCTAACCGTTGTTCTGCTTTTGCAAGCTCAGAAGAGGGATGGGAAATATCCAAATAATAGACTGAGATATCTAGCCCAGATGAGGCATTATATTGCCATGCGATACGTTGTTGATATTCCTTGCTTTGATGAGCAAACTCTATCTGGCGGCTAGCTTTTGCCGCTGTATCATAAATCTCAAACCTGCCTTTACGAGCATGTAAAGGCTGGCCATAAGATACCGAAAGGCTATGGCTTGAGGAAATATCTGCATGAAGCTGTACTAGCCAACTTTGCATACTCACCTGACCACCGCGTAGCAAACCAGAGCTAGATTTCAGCCAGCTTTTGCCTTGTAAACCCTCAAGCTGAAAGCGAAAATAGCCAGCTTTCTGGTGAAGTCCAGCAAATTGCCAAACAGATTGCGCGCCCGCCAAAGCAAAGGCCCCTTCACCAGCGCTATTCAACCAGCCACCCTTCTGGTCATCTACACCCTGTCCAAACCATATTTTTGTATCCTTAACTTCTTGCCGCCATAGCACAGACGCAGAACTTCGCGGCTCATCATAGCTATAGCGCAACGTCCAACCAAAGGAGCTTGTCCGCCCCTGGCCACCAGAATTATCAATGATATAAACAGCCTTCTGCGGGGCACTAGACAGATCAAATAGACGCTCAGGATGTTGATGCACAAGCGCGCCATTATTATCCCTAACCAGATAATGTTGCCAGCCAAACAGCCTAGATATCGCCCGCATAGGCGCCTTTCGGGGCGGCATAGTTGTTGCCATCATATCTGCAGAAGCAGCAGCCTCAGGGGTAACAAAGTTGCCGCCATTAAGGGTGAAATGTGCGCCATCAAACTTGTCGGCACCTATGATGGGGCGGCGTGAAAGAGCTGTTTTTAACGGACCATATAGAACTGAACCTGCCGATAACTGACTATCTTGGGCATCAAATATATCTGTTGATGTTGCTAGGGTAAGTCCTAAAACAGGGGCTAATGCCGATTGTAAATCCATTTGCCCACGCCCAAAAACACTCTGCATTCGTGTTGTTCCACACCGGCTAAGGGTGCAGCCATCGGCCGTCACCAACCCATCATAACTAGCTGTTTGTAAAAGCCGCGCTGCGGCAGCTTGCGGGCTAAGCGAGGGAAAGGCTTCGAGTAGTAGAGCCAACCCGCCAGATACATGCGGTGCTGACATAGAAGTACCAGAGCGCCGCACATAACCGCCCCCTGTATTTGCTGCCCAAATACCTGTGGTGTTCTGTGCATCACCGCCGCCTGGGGCCGCCAGACACCAAGTCGCTGAAATCCCGCATCTGTTGGTATATACCGGCTCTGTCCCAGACGCACCAGAGGAAACCACCGTTAGCCACCCAGGGCGAAGAGAGGAGAAATAATGCGGCAAACCTGCACGTACACTGACCTCATTATCGCGTTGATTTCCAGCTGCCCAAACCATGACCATGCCGCTATTCACCGCGGATTGCCACGCCGCAAGCTCACGGGGTAACTCTGTTTCTATTTCGCTTTTGGTGATATCATTGATTTCTGTCCTAGAGCCCCAGCTATTATTAATAATATGGACATTTTTTCGGCGGGCATCACTGACCAGACTAGGGATCATACTCTCACCAGTCTGGCTGCCAAATTTTCCAGACGCATTCAAAATCCGGTATGCATAAAGCTGGCTATTCGGGGCAACTCCATGCATTCCATTGCCATCTTGTGCTGCACTAGCTATTGCCGCGACATGGGTACCATGACCATGCAAATCAATGCGCCCATCTGAGCTACTCTGCCAGTCATGACCTGCATTTAACCGGCCAGAAAATTCAGAATGCTGACCATCAATACCAGAATCAGCTATGCCGATGCGGATATTACGCCCGCTATAGCCAGCATTTAACGCCGCCGATGCCGCTACATGACCCAAGCCTGACTGCGCTGCATACTCGCTACCAGCACTGCCAAAATTAGTGCCGCCACCACCGCCGCCACCGCCGCCGCCGCCAATACAGGCAGAGAAGAAAAATAATGGCATAATGGAGAAAATACAAAAACACCGATGCGCATCTGCTACGATAAACATCTAAAACTCCCATTCTTAACATTCCAAGAATAGGGGTATTAGATTTTTCTAATTAACCATACGCGCCTAAATGGTCAGCATGATTGTCCGTTGGGCTAGTCCTCCTTCTTTTGGATATATCCCTTTTTCCAAAAGCCTATCTTCTATATTGTCAATAAAGATTACCCAGAGTACTCTCTCGCCGATGCTTAGCATCAAGGTGCAGACGCGTACCAATGGGCTGATATGTATTTCAAAGGGAATGATGAGAGATGAATGCGTTGTTAATATTGATAGATAACATTGTTGATATCTATATTTTCACGCTTCTGGCTTATGTGATTGCTAGCTGGCTGGTAGCCTTCCGGATTGTTAATCCATGGCAACCTTTTGTTCGGGTAGTTTTGCAAGGGCTGGGGCGTTTGCATGAACCTTTACTAGGGCGCATCCGATCTGTCCTGCCAGATTTAGGCGGCATTGATATCAGCCCGATTATTGTGCTGCTCGTGTTGCAGTTTGGCCGGAATTTACTGTTTGAATATCTACGATAGGCAGCAAACAGACAGGCGGGAAAGCCCATCTTTACATAACCAATGTGACCGATGGCTAAATAAGAAGGGATAAACGGCATGAGCGCGCAAATCATAGATGGCAAGGCCTTTTCAAATCAGCTGGTAGAAAAAATTTCTGAGCAGGTAGCCACGCTAAAACACGCGCATCACTTTACCCCCGGCCTTGCTGTGGTTCTGGTTGGTGAAGACCCTGCCAGTCAAGTATATGTGCGCAATAAGGCAGAGCGGACTAAAACCTGCGGCATGCGCTCTATTGAACATCGCTTGCCTGCTGATACAAGCCAAGATGCGCTACTGGCCCTTATCGAGCAAATGAATATAGATGATCAAATTGACGGTATTTTGGTCCAATTGCCACTACCAAGCCAAATTGATGATAAGGCGGTTATTCAGGCAATAGCGCCGCAAAAAGATGTCGACGGATTTCATGTAGTCAATGCCGGTTTACTGGCAACTGGCCAGCAAGCCCTTGTCCCTTGCACTCCTTATGGCTGTCTGATGCTGCTGCAGGATCATTTTGGTGATCTAAGCGGGTTAAGCGCTGTTGTGCTCGGCAGGTCAAACATTGTTGGCAAGCCAATGGCCCAGCTTCTGCTGAATGCAAATGCTACCGTCACTATTGCGCATTCCCGGACCAAAGACCTTGAGGATGTGTGCCGCCATGCAGATATTCTGATAGCTGCGGTTGGCCGCCCAGAGATGGTAACAGGCGACTGGATCAAAAAAGGCGCTGTGGTCATTGATGTTGGTATTAACCGCGTGCCTGCCCCAGAGCGCGGCGAAGGAAAATATCGTCTAACAGGTGATGTGCATTTTGATAGTGCTAGCGAAATAGCAAGCGCAATCACCCCCGTACCAGGGGGGGTTGGACCAATGACCATTGCTTGCCTGCTGCGTAACACGCTGGTTGCGGCAACTCGTCGCCGCAACATTGCTATTGATAATATTTAGGCTATGTAAAAACAGTGCGTATTTTAAATTAAAGCCTCTAGATAATCCGGGTTACGATAACCTGAATTGGAAGACGAGAAAAAGCGATGAATTCCTCTAATTTGCAGACATCCGTGCTAACCGGCTCTGGCTGGTCAGAAATTCTTATGGTTTTAGGATTGCTCGGTGTCGCTGCCATTCTATTTTGGGGCGTCATCACAATGGGACGAGGCGGTGCATATAATAAAAGTAAATCAAACAAGATTATGCGTTACCGGATCATAGCCCAAGCTGCTGTGCTGTTGATATTCATATCGCTATTATGGTTTCGCCAATCTTCATAACAAGAATTAACAGGATATTATGGTCAAGCTAAACAAAATTTACACCCGCACCGGAGATGATGGAAAAACCAGCCTTGTTGGCGGTGGCCGTGTTTCCAAACATGCAAAACGCCCTGCTGCCTATGGCGAGGTAGATGAGCTAAACTCAGTTTTGGGTATGGCACGCCTTCAATGTGGTGCAGATACAGCCAATGCTGTTATGGATAGTCAGCTTGCGCGCATCCAGAATGATTTATTTGACCTAGGTGCAGATTTAGCCACTGTCGATGATATGAAACCAGCTTTACGGATCACTGCGACACAAGTTGCGCGCCTAGAGCAGGAAATTGACGAGATTAATGAGAATCTCTCTGCCCTTAACAGCTTCATTCTGCCAGGCGGAACACCGCTTGCTGCATGGTTGCATCTGGCAAGAACTGTCGCTAGACGGGCAGAACGTCAGATGACGGAGCTTGCTACTGTAGAGCCGGTAAATGAACATGCGATGCAATATATAAACAGGCTCTCAGATTTGTTGTTCGTGCTAGCGCGTCATGCTAATGATGGAGGCAAGAGTGATATTTTATGGGTGCCAGGTGGTACACAAGAAAATGATAAGGCCTAAGCAATAGGCCGAGTATAAAAGAGGTTGAATATGAGCCTTCATAGGTGAATATATGAAGGTTATCTGTTGAAGAGATGACAGAGCAGGAAGGAAAAAAGTAATGAAAATCCTAGTTCCAGTAAAACGGGTCATTGATTATAACGTCAAAGTCCGGGTTAAGCCTGACCAGAGCGGGGTTGAGCTGGCAAATGTTAAAATGGCGATGAACCCGTTTGATGAGATCGCGGTTGAGCAGGCTTTGCGTATCAAAGAAGCTGGCGGTGCTGAAGAAATCGTTCTGGTATCTATCGGGCCAGCACAATCACAAGAAACCATCCGCACGGGCCTTGCTATGGGGGCTGATCGCGGCATCCATATCGAAGCTGGACAGGATGTAGAGCCGCTGGCGGTGGCCAAGCTCTTGAAAGCCGTTATAGATAAAGAAGCGCCAGGTCTAGTGCTTTGCGGAAAGCAGGCGATTGATGGGGATTGCAATCAGACCGGACAAATGTTGTCTGCCCTGTTAGGCTGGTCTCAAGGTACCTTCGCATCTGGGATTGAGATCGCCGGCGATACCGCCAAGATTATCCGCGAAGTAGATGGCGGGTTAGAACATATCACCATTTCCATGCCATGCGTGGTCACAGTTGATCTGCGCCTAAACGAGCCACGCTATGCGTCGCTGCCAAACATTATGAAGGCCAAGAAAAAACCTATTGATACATTGGACGCAGGTGAACTGGGTGTTGATACAGCCCCACGCCTGACCACCTTGAAGGTAGAAGAGCCAGAAGCCCGTCAAGCAGGTATCAAGGTTGCCTCTGTAACCGAGCTAGTAGATAAATTAAAGAACGAAGCAAAGGTGATATGATGAGCATTCTCGTTATTGTTGAACATGATAATCAGGCGGTAAATGTTGCCACCTTAAACACAGTTGCCGCTGCACAGGAAATTGGCGGCGATATGCATTTACTGGTCGCAGGCGAAAACTGTGGAAGCGTTGCATCTGCTGCGGCTACTATTGAGGGCGCTGGCAAAGTTCTATTAGCCGATAGCGCGGAATATGGGCATAGCCTAGCAGAAAATCTGGCACCGCTGATTGCAGGTCTGGCAGGAGAGTACAGCCATATTCTGGCACCGGCGACTACCTTTGGTAAAAATGTGATGCCGCGTATCGCAGCTCTTTGTGATGTCCCGCAAATCTCTGACATTATCGAAGTGATTGACAGCGATACTTTCAAGCGCCCAATTTATGCAGGCAATGCGTTAGCGACTGTAAGGTCAGGTGATAATTTGAAAATAATCACAGTCCGCAGCACTGCCTTTGAAGCGGTCGCAGATACTGGCGGTTCAGCCGCAATAGAAGCAGTATCTGGTGGCGGCGACAAGGGCTTGTCTACTTATGATAAATCTGAGCTGTCTTCATCTGAACGTCCAGAATTAACATCTGCTGATATAGTTGTCTCTGGCGGACGCGGCATGCAAGATGGCGCCAACTTTGCGATGCTGGAAAGCGTTGCAGACAAGCTGGGTGCGGCGGTTGGTGCCTCACGCGCGGCTGTTGATGCTGGCTTTGTTCCAAATGATTATCAGGTTGGCCAGACAGGTAAGGTTGTTGCCCCTGAGCTTTATCTAGCAGTTGGAATTTCAGGCGCAATTCAGCATCTGGCTGGCATGAAAGATAGCAAAGTTATTGTGGCCATCAATAAAGATGAAGAAGCCCCAATTTTTCAAGTAGCCGATTACGGGCTGGTAGCCGATCTATTCGATGCCGTACCAGAATTTGACAAAGAGATTTAATCTCTTTTGATAAATCTCATCTCAATAGGTAGGCGCGAAGCTGTTTTATAACAGCCGCATCATCCCATGTTGCTGGGCCGGTATGCACTGCATATTTGGCCTGGTTTTTTTTAACCAGTAAAGTCGTGGGCAAACCCCGTAGCCCAACCGCCCGCGCTGCCTCAGCTTGCGGGTCATACAAAGAAAGCGGCGTTGAAACACCCCGCTCTTGCAAAAATGGACGCGCCACTTCAGGTCCGCCCCTATCCATAGATATCAGCACCAGCTTGATATTATCGGCGGCCAAAATACCTGCAGCCGCTTCAAGGGTTGGCAGCTCTGCTACACAAGGCGCGCACCATGTTGCCCAGAAATTTATCACCAGATGCTGGTCAGCTAGTGCTGATAAGCGCTTCTCGCCTGCATCACTCTTAACCACCAAGTCAGGCAAACTGCCATTGGCCGGCACAAGTGTCAGGCTTTGTTCTGATGCCTTGGCAATTTGGGTGTGCAAACCACCCTTTAATCCAGCAAAGACAACTGCCCCTGCTGCTGCGTAATGCGGTAGCCGCGCTAACAGGTGGCGGCGCTGGATATTTAGGGGCTGATTCTTTTTCATTTCTATCCTATAAAGCAAAGCGCGTATCAAAAGCGTGCAAAACAAATCGAATTTCGCTGAACATAGGTCTGTTTGTAGACCTGCTGGTTCAAATTAAGGTAGGGTGGCATTATGACAAAGCCTGACAAAAATGCACCAAAAAAGACAGCCTCATCCTCTATTTGGGGAGGCCGATTCGCGGGCGGGCCGTCCCAATTAATGACCGATATCAACGCCTCTATCAGCTATGACAAGGCGATGTATAAACAGGACATTGCCGGCTCTGTAGCCCATGCCACAATGCTAGCAGGACAGAATATTATCTCATCTGATGATTTAGACGCCATCTGCGCTGGCTTGGCCACGATAGAAAAAGAAATCGATGAGGGTGTGTTTGAATTTTCTGATGCGCTAGAAGATATCCATATGAATATCGAATCGCGGCTAGCAGAGCTGACAGGCGACCCGGCACGCCGACTGCATACTGCGCGGTCTAGAAATGATCAGGTTGCCACCGATATCCGGCTATGGCTGAGAGAGGCAATTGATCAGCTAGATAACCAGCTTGTTGGCCTACAAGAAGCGCTGTTAAGCCAAGCAGAAACCCACACCAGAACCGTTATGCCTGGCTACACGCATCTGCAAACAGCCCAGCCAGTTAGCTTTGCCTTTCATCTGATGGCCTATGTGGAAATGTTTGGCCGGGATCGTGGCCGCCTAGCCGACACCCGCAAGCGCGTTAATGAATCACCCCTTGGTGCGGCTGCGCTAGCTGGAACCCCGCATCCTATAGACCGGCATCAAACAGCCCAGCTATTAGGGTTTAGCCGGCCAATGGCGAATGCAATGGACGCGGTATCGGCACGTGATTTCGCAGTGGAATTCATGGCAGCAGCCGCAATTTGTGCAACCCATCTATCGAGGTTGGCTGAAGAAATTGTTATCTGGTCGACAGACAGATTTGGCTTTATCAGCCTATCAGATGCGTTTACCACTGGCTCATCTATTATGCCGCAAAAGCGAAACCCTGATGCCGCTGAACTGGTGCGTGCCAAACCTGGACGTATCATTGGCGATCTGATGGCTTTGCTCACTGTTTTGAAAGGCCTGCCACTTGCTTACGGAAAAGATATGCAAGAGGATAAAGAACCTGTCTTTGATGCAGAAGCCTCGCTTAGCCTTAGCCTAGCGGCAATGACTGGCATGATTGCTGATTTACAAGCCAAACCAGAAGCCATGCGGGCAGCCCTTGAAAAAGGACATCCCACCGCTACAGATTTAGCTGATTATTTGGTGCGCGTTTTAGATATGCCATTCCGGGATGCACATCACGTTACTGGCAAACTGGTTGCGCTGGCTGACAGCCAGAACTGCGCCCTAGATGGGCTTGAGCTCGCAGATATGCAGGCAGTTGAACCGCGTCTGGATAAGGCTATTTATGAGGTGTTATCTATCGATTCTGCCTTGCAGGCGCGAAATAGTTTTGGCGGTACAGCCCCTTTGGAAGTAGAGGCCCATATTAAAGCTGCCAGAGCTGCCTTCATAAAATAGAACCACTTTTTTTAATGCCTCATAGCAACATCTAAAAAATGGAGCCAATATGATACGAACTTTATGCATCATAGCCGCGCTAACCCTAATGACAGCTGGTCTAAGTGCATGCGGGAAACGCGGTGAGCCACAACGGCCATCAGAGATCAGCGAAGCCGGACCAGCAAGCTAACGCAAAAACTACGGATTTAAAGCTAATAATTTAATGTATAGTTAGGCAAAATATGCGCCATATTCATCGTAATTCAGCTGGTGAGCTAATGATATCAGACCTGCCGGTAGCCTTGCTAGCAGAACAGTTTGGCACACCTCTTTATGTCTATTCAGGTGATGGGTTTGCTGCCTATTATCATGCTTTCTGCGATGCGCTAGCTGGCCTTGATACCGTTGTACATTATGCGGTAAAGGCCAATTCATCACTTGGTATTCTTGCTCTTTTAGGACGCGAGGGTGCAGGTGCTGATATCGTCTCTGGCGGTGAGCTGCAACGATGCCTTGCAGCTGGCATAACCGCCAATAAAATTGTTTTTTCAGGGGTGGGTAAATCTGATGATGAAATTCGCCAAGCGTTAGCAGCTGGTATTGGCCAGATAAATGCCGAATCAGAAGCTGAGCTGCGTCATATTAGTGCTATCGCATCAGAGATGGGCATCACTGCGCCTGTTGCCTTGCGGGTGAATGTGAATGTTGACCCAGGGAGCCATGCTAAAATCTCAACAGGCCAGCGTTCTACCAAATTTGGTATTCCAGTCGCCGATGGTGAGGCAGCTTCCCTGTATCGGCAAATTGCAGCTGACCCCGCTATCCGTCCAGCTGGGCTTGCTGTACATATCGGATCACAGCTGACTAATTTAGCGCCATTTGAAGCTGCCTATCTTGAGCTGCTTGAGCTAGCAGATAGTCTGCGTGCAGAAGGGCTGGAGGTGCCTGTTCTAGATTTAGGGGGCGGGCTAGGGGTAGATTATCATGGTGATGGTCAACCAGATTTTGGCGCCTATGGCGCTCTGGTTACCCGTATTTTCAGCAATCGCGGCTACCGGCTGGGCTTTGAGCCTGGGCGGGCTATTGCTGCTGATAACGGCCTGTTGCTGACACGTACCCACTATATTAAACAGGGTGAGGATAAGCGGTTTATCATTGTTGATGGTGCGATGAATGATTTGATTCGCCCTACCTTATATGAAGCGTTTCACCGGATTGAGCCCGTATTGCGTCCAAGCACAGCCAGCGGACTTGCCGATATTGTCGGCCCCGTCTGTGAGACAGGTGATTATCTAGGCGAGGGCCGAGATATGCCAGAGATACAGGAAGGTGAACTGCTCGCGGTATTTTCTGCAGGCGCCTATGGCGCGGTGATGATGTCAACCTATAACACCCGTCCAGAGGCGGCAGAAGTGATTGTATATCAAGGCAAAGCGCATCTGCTGCGCCGCCGGCGCACTGTCGAAGAATTGCTTGCTTGCGAAGAAAACCCTTTTGCTTAAAACCTGTTTAAAACAGCTCTAGCAGTAATGATTCTGGTAGCAGATCAACGCGCACTTCAGCGTTCGTGCCCATTTTTATTTCTTTTTGCACAAAAAAATCTGTTATGCCGCCAGCCGGAATAAATTTATGGTCAGGTAACAGTCTTTCACTCGCTAATAGCGTTTCATCTGCAGCGATCACTTGCATCTGCAAAGGGGCGGCGTGAGCTGTAAAGCTGTCCGCATTGTAAATTTGGCCGCGCACCCGCAGCAAATGACCTTGATAGCTTGCTTGTAAATTGCGAATCTCTAGCACATCCAGATCTGGCTCAATGGCAAGACCAACTCCATTAAAAGAAGATATTAGGCTAGGAAAATGCGCTGTTAGCGGGCCACGGAACGAAAATAATGCACCACTGATAAACATCACCAATAATAATATTGCTGCAGGCAGGCGTAATTTGCGCAAAATATCGTTAAGATCGCTGCGATCAGGCTGAAACCCTAACGCAGGCGCACTGACATGCCAGATATGTGCGCATACCGAACAGCGTACTTGCTGTCCCTTTGGCAAAAGCGCCGCATTATCTATCCTGAAAACTGTCTTACATTGCGCACATGTCAAAAGCATGAACCAAAAACCTCACCTGCTTATTGATTTTCTCTCTTAGCTCATGTTTGGTTGAGTGAGAGGCCGTTTTTGCCTAAGATTAAGTGTATTTTAGCGATAAGTATATGGTTTAGGCTGGTAATAAATGTAAGCTATTATTAGCCTTATGCATCTCATTTTATACCAGAATTTAATCAGCAGTGTTTCAGGCAAATCACATGAAAGCGTTATCACCAAAACAACTGCTCAGAGCCAGCTTTGCAATCCTGTTTTTCTTGTCGCTTGGCTTTATTGCCTGCCTTCAACATTTTGCGCTTACCCTGCCACAAAAAACACCGCTTGCAGATAGCCTCACCGATGGGCTAGTTGTGGCGACAGGTGGCCAGCTGCGTATTAATGAGGGCTTGCGGCTAATTGAACAGGGCGCCTCTTCGCGCATGCTGATAACAGGTGTTGGCAAGGGCATCTCAAAGACCAGCCTAACAGAAACCTTTGCAAGAACGAGCGCCCAGCAGCGTATTTTTAGCTGCTGTGTTGATTTAGACGCAACCGCCATTGATACCAGAGGCAATGCGCTTGCTGCGCGCAATTGGGTGCAAACACATCGCCTCTCTAGCCTGTCGCTGGTAACAGCTAATTATCACATGCCGCGCGCTTTGTTGTATTTTCAGCGTATCATACCAGATGTCGCAATAACCCCGCTACCGGTCAATCCACCTGACCTGCAACCAAAAAAATGGTATGCGAACTGGCCAACTGCCAAGCTGTTGACGCGTGAATACGCCAAATATCTGATAGTGCTTATGTTCAGCTAGCTGAGCAAGATAGCGCTAGTCCTGACCGGCATCAATAATGGAGCGGCGAATATCACGCGTACGTGTGAACATATCGAATAGCTTATCGCCTTCTTTCCACCTTATAGCACGTTGCAGATAGGATAAATCTTCAGAAAAACGCTGCAACATCTCCAGCACCGCTTCATCATTATTTAAAAAGACATCTCGCCACATGGTCGGATCTGAAGCGGCAATTCGGGTAAAGTCACGAAAGCCTGTTGCCGAAAATCTGATCACATCATTTTTCAAATCCTGCTCCAGATCAACAGCTGTGCCGACAATGGTATAAGCAATAAGATGCGGCAGGTGCGAGGTGATCGCCAGCACTCGGTCATGGTAATCTGCACTCATCTGTTCAGTCATCGCGCCAAGCCCAGCGAGCAGATCTTCAAGGGCGGAGACTTTTTCAGCATCCGCACCGTTCGGCAGTATCAGCCAGTAGCGCCCTTCGAATAGAGAAGGGAAACCAGCACCAGGCCCTGAAAATTCCGTGCCAGCTAGCGGGTGACCGGGAATAAAATGACAGCCCTCAGGAACTAGACCTTTGGTATCACGAATCACAGAGCGCTTTGTTGAACCTGTATCGGTTACCACACATCCCGGCGACAAATGGCTGGCTGCTAATTGCATAACAGATGCCATTGCGCCAACTGGAACCGCCATTATCACAAGGCCAGCTCCGACAACCGCCTCGGCTAATTCATCTGCAACGCTGTCACCAATAGACAGCGCGCGCGCCTCGGCACGAACGGCCTCGTCTCTATCATATACAGTGACTGTAAAAGGCAGTTTTTTATGCTTTATGGCAAGCGCAATGGATGCCCCAATAAGGCCAATACCAATAATTGCAATTTTGTCTGAGATAAATTTATTCTGCACAATATTGGCTCCGGTTATTCTGGCTGACCACCTGATTGCATCAGCGCAATAAAGGCGTCTTTGAGAATCTCCATTTCTTCATCTGTGCCAATCGACATGCGTAAATAATCGCCCAGCCCGTAAGCGCCCATCGTGCGCAACAAAATACTACGTGCCGAGAAGAATTTTTCCGCTTCAACAGCAGTTACCCCTTTGGACGGCTCAAAACGCATCAATATAAAATTGGTCTCAGAAGGTATAACCTCAATGCCTAGCTGTGTTAAAAAAGCTGGCAAAACTGCCATCCATTTCCGGTTATGGGCAACAGATTTTGCCTGAAATTCGGTATCTTTTACAGCAGCGATTCCGGCCATAACCGCTGCCTGATTAACTGAAAATGGCCCGCGAATAGACGCTAGCGTAGTCAGGATTTCAGGGGGACAATATGCCCATCCTAGCCGCAGCCCTGCCATGCCATGCAGCTTTGAGAAGGTACGGGTCATCACCACATTATTATGCTCTTCAACCATCCGTGCAGCCGCGTCTGAAAACCCATCTTCCAGATATTCAGCATAAGCCCAGTCCAAAACTAGCAAAATATGTGGCGGCAGATTTTTGTGCAAACGCACCACCTCTTCTTGCGGAATCATGGTGCCGGTCGGATTGTTTGGATTGACCAAAAACAGAATTTTTGTTCGCTCGCTGACAGCAGCTAGCAAATTATCAACGCTAACCGTCATATCAATATCTGCTGCTTTTACCGATACACCACCAGCGATTTGCGTTGCTTGCGGGATCACCAAAAACGCATATTCGCTCATTACCACCTCATCGCCTGGCTCGAGATAAGCAAGCGTCAGCAGGCTAATTAACTCATCCGACCCGTTTGATGTCAGAATGCGCCCTGCATCCAGATTATAACGTTCTGCAATCGCTTCATTTAGCTGATGATCCTGAATTTCAGGATAGCGGCTGGGATCAATTGCTGATTTCTGCAAGGCTTCTAACGCTTTTGGCGAGCATCCCAGCGCCCCTTCATTAGCAGATAACCGAATGAGGCGCCCAGCAGATGGTACGCCAAAAGAAGGCCGGTAGGATAGCATAGAAGCAATCGCCTGTTTGGGCTGCGGAGCGGTCATATTTATAAAATCACTTCAATTGTTATCACGGGTATTTTCATGGGCAAATAGCAGTGCAGACACCTAACATCTGTACATCTGCTCTCTTCTCATAGCTGGAAAGCGCGCTAACCTCAATTCCATTTCCATCAGTATGATAAAAAACGCCGCAATCTTTATCACTCTTTTCAAAAGGGGGACGCGCGATTATCCACCCATCTAGCGGCCACCCATCTAGCGGCCACCCATCTTCAGATGTATCAGCGGCTGCATCTTTGCTGTGACCACCCTCTGGCATTACTAGCGGCAGGCGGGCAATAACAACAGCTGTCTTGTCTGGCCCTAACTGGCTAACAAGGCTTAAAAGCTCCGCTGGTGAAAGCAGCACTATATCTGCTTGGTTATCTGCAAGCGCCTGCATCGCTTCTTCTGCTGTATTATAATTTACTAGCTGTAATTGCCCGGCCGAAAAATTTGTTGCCAAATCGCGCATTTGCGCACTAGCAGCAATGGTAAAATCTGGTCGCTGTTCAGCAATACTGGAAGAAATAATAGCGCGCCAAAGAACTGGAATCAGCGGCTTTAACGCAGAAGGAGCATCGCTTATCAATTTTCCTAACATCTGCGCTTCTCTTGCTGGTCTGAAAACCTGTGCGCCGCCTGTTTTTGTAGCACTAACTTTACGCGAGAGCGCCAGCCGAGCGGCAAGCACTTCGCAAAGCTGGCTATCCAGCGCATCAATTTGTTCTCGCAAGTCCGCTAACGTCTCTTCCATACCGGCCTCTTTCATCGCCATAATTTATCCATTAAAAGGGGTCATAGATGCCGATTTTTCGGCGATATTGTACCTGCTGGCTGCCTTACAATAAACTGCCTGACACGGTGTCGCAATGCTGGGTTCGCTACTTGATGGGGGGAATAGAGTTTTTTTATCGCACGAATTATCAAAACCCCACCAAACATAGGCCAAATGAAGCGGCCAAGCCGGTTGAACCGGTAACCTATGGAGCTTGGCAGACGCAAACCTAATGCCGGAACAAATAGAGATGGCCTGACGATTTCCACCTCAAATCCTGCTTGTTCAAGCTGGCGCACAATCTGTCTGCGGCTAAAAGGGCGCCCCTGACCAAAGGGCGTTTTATCGGCATGTGCCCAAAATCCACGCCGATGCGGGACGATTAATACCAACTCCCCACTGCCACGCAAACACCGCCACGCTTCACCCAAAAACCCTTGCTGATCTCTGACATGCTCTAGCACATGCATGGCAAAAATCTTGTCGCACATCTCGGTGGCAAGAGGCCAAGCAGCGCTATCAATACTGGCCACCATGACCCCGGCCGGACCGGGCCAAGCCAACGCCCCTGTTTCAGCAGGCATTAACACCGCAGGCAGCGCACTTTGCGCAAGCAGTGCAAAAGGAAACCCCACCGCTACCGCCTCTTGCTGTGCAACCAGAGCAGACAACGCTTTTGGATCTGTCCAGATGGTTTGAAGTCTTTGTAGATCCTGACGCAGGAGCGCGGCAACAGCCAGCCCGTCTGGCTGGCGGTAATAGGCCTCTATTTCAGCGACATCAACGCTCATCCTAGCACCTGCCTGTAAAAGATATTTGCCATAATTTTATTTTCATCTGGCGTTTTATTTTCGTCTGGAGTTTTATTTTCATCTGGCTAATCTAACATGCTTGCAAACACATCGCCAATGATACAGCCAGCCTATTGAAATGCAGGTGATTAGCCCCTTTATACAGCTGATAATACAGTATTGCATCGCAAAATAATTTCCTTTTTCCGTTGCATTATATGCAAATTTCTATATTGCATTGCACCATATAAAATTGGTTGGAGCCTGTTTTGTGATCACGATTAAAAAATATGCGAATCGCCGCCTCTATAATGTAAACACATCTTGTTATATTACGTTGAGCCAGCTTTCAGAGATGGTGCGCAAAGGACAGAAAATACAGGTTCTAGATGCGAAGAACGGTCAGGATTTAACCCGCCCAACGTTGGTTCAGGTGATTTTGGAGATTGAACAAGAGGGCCATCAGATGCTGCCTGTTGATGTGCTATCGCAGATCATTGCCGCCTATAAAAGTCCGATAGAACCGCTATTATCACGATATTTAGAGCGCACAATGGCTTCGTTTACACGCCTGCATCCGCTGGCCAGTCAGGCGTTAGAAAGCTCGCTAGACGCAATAAGTCAGAACCATAATTTTGCCCCAGATAAATCCGCAGAGGCGCGCCCTAACTTGCCTAATCAGAACTTGCCTAATCAGAACCTAGCCGAAAATGAGGCCATAAAGGCGTTGCAGGACGAAATGGAAATGTTGAAAGACAGGCTAAAATCTATCGAAAAATAACCTGTGCGCCCCTTTGTAAAACCTGTTTTGGATTATGATAGGGCATGAAGCGAGGAAAGCTGATACGCCGCCTCAGCAACATCTTTATAAACATCTGGCTTAGCCGTGCGAACCGACAGGCCATGCACGCCACGCATAGCGCCTAGCGTGTCAAAAATCTCGCGTGCCAGTGTTTCTTGCAAATCGAAATGGCGCGAAGTCGCAATACGCACAACATGCTGGTGAATATCATCATAATTCACTGCTTCATTAATATCATCAGCGCTAGGCTCAGCATTAATATCCAGCAAAACCTCAACATCAACGGTGATACGTTGCGGGGTCTCACGTTCAAAATCATGAATGCCGATAGAGCAGGTCACTTCAATGCCGTTCAGCATAAATCGTCTAGATAGGGGGGTTATCATATTTTAAGCCTCAAGAAACGCAACATCACGAGCAGGGGGACGCAAATGCGCGCCACCATCCAGAATTACTACTTCCCCAGTCATAGATGAAGCAGAAAGTAATAACCGCATTGTAGCGACAATTTCTGGTATCAGCGCGCCTTGACCCAACAAATTTCGCTTATGTGATTTTTCAAACTCAGCTTGGCTTTGACCACCGGAAGGCAAAACAATCCCGGGCGCAATAGCATTGATACGCAAACGCGGAGCATAAGCTTGCGCCGAAATCTGGTTCAGGGCGTGAAAAGCCGCTTTAGAAAGAGTGTAGCTAAAATAATCAGGGTTAATACCAAACAGCTTTGCGTCCAACATATTGATAACACACCCCTTCTCATCCTCAGGGATCTGGCTGTATAAAGCCTTTGTTAACAAGGCAGGTGCGCTGAGATTAACCGCCATATGCTGATTTATCAGTTCTGCTGAAACGCTGCTAGCGCAATCATAAGAAAAGAGCGATGCGTTATTGATAAGCGCCTGAAGGGGACCAGATTTTGTCGCTGCATCCATAAGCTTATCTGCTGCATCTGGCTGGCTAAGGTCAGCAGATACAGCCTCAACAACATGACCTTTATTTGCTAATTCTGCACATAATGTTGCAGCCTCATCATGGCGGCTATTGTAATGAAGCACCACATGCCAGCCATCCAGAGCTAGCGCTTTGACTAATTCTGCGCCAATGCGGTGAGCAGCACCTGTCACCAGAATTTTTTTCTGTTCTTGCATTTTAGGCATCTCTTAAATCTTTTGCCCCTTATACTGCATAGCAGGGGACATTGGATGCATCTTATCAGCTTTAACCGACTTAAAGATGTGGTACCTGCCAGTCAGGAGCAATACCAGTTTCAGCTATGACCTTATCCACATTATGATCGCGCAATAGCCCGTAGCTTGTTACCAGAACCGTGCACAATCCAAAGGCCAATCCGCCCAGAATATCAGTATGCAGGCTATCCCCCACCATAGCGATACGTGATTTTCGCAAGGGTTTTCCAGCACGCGCGCAAAGCTGGTTATAAGCCAGCTCAAAGGCAAGAGAATGCGGCTTGCCAAACCAAACTGGCTGGAGGGCGGGAAGCTTTTTCATGGCTCTGGCTATCCAGTAAGCTGGTTCAGCAGAGAAGCTACCTGGCAGTGGAGCGGTAACATCCGGGTTGCCGATTAGGACCGGACGCATGTTATCCCGCAAGCTCTGCTCAAATAATTCTTGATCAGCCGCACACCATGCTGTGCTCCCTAGCATGGCAAATCCCTTTGCCGATGCTAATGCCGATACCGATAGCGCCTCATTTCCCTGCATATTTTTAGGTGGGGTAACATTTGTATCAAGGGCCATCCACCCTTGCCCAGCTTTTATAGCTTGCAGATGGGCTATCAGCGCATCACGGCTGGAAATCACATCTTTAAACGCTAGCGGCAAGTTCCAGCCCTGATATTTCTTGGCAGAAACTTTTGATGGATGGCTAGCGCCATTGGTGAGCACCAGCACATCTATTTGCCGCCTTGCTGCCTCTTCTAGAAGGGTTTCAATACCCGGAACAGTCTCAAAGCCTACATTAATGACGCCAAAGCCATCTAGTATCAGCGCATCAAATTCATCTAGCAAATCCAGCAACCGTGCAGCCTTGCGGTTGCCACCAGATCTCGCTTCTGGCAGCAAAGGGCGCAAGGCTTCATAAAGGGCGAGCGCACTATCTGCTGTGATCTGTTCAGGTTCTGGCAGGCGCAAGGAATTTAATGCAGTTAATTCAGTCATGAATGCGAAGATAACCAGATGGCTTGCCAATTGCCAGTGATTATCTATTTGAGAAGATATCCGCAGTTTTTAAAAAGGATAGTAACCAGATGCAGGCAGAGATAATCATTATTGGTGCGGGAATGGCCGGCCTAATGGCAGGGAGAGTTTTGGCCGCGGCAGGTAAAAAAATCCTGATTCTTGATAAAGGTAGACGCATTGGCGGGCGCATGTCTAGCCGGCGTGATGCAGGCTTGCTATTTAACCATGGCGCCCAGTTTGTTACCGCCCATAGCCCAATTTTCAAAGATATTTGCGACCAAGCTGCGGCTAAGGGCATTGTAGGATTATGGCCAGCAACCGGGCGCGATACAGCCTTTAGCGGCCAGCCTTCGATGCGTGATATCGCAAGCTTTATCGGCGCAGACTTGGCTATTCAGCAAGAGGTGGAAATCGAAAAAATCGACAGGCTGGATAAAGGCGGATTTACCCTTCATGCCAAATCCCCTAGCGAAAATGGCTCCCCGCATTACCATTGCCAGCATATATTGCTCACAGCGCCAGCTCCGCAAGCAGCGCGGCTATTGCAACCCCTATCACAACAGCTAAGCGATGTTGCCGCCGGCGTGCGCTATGCGCCCAGCTGGACCGTTATGGCTGAACTACAGCAGGTGCCAGACAATCTAGCACCAGTGCTGATAGATAAGGGTATTATTGGATGGGCAAGCTGTGAGGCGAGCCGGCCAGGGGCTAGCCCATCAGGAGCGGTCACTATTCAGGCTAGTGCTGCTTATTCCCAAAAATTTCTCGAATCGCCAGCAGAAAAAATTACAGCTGATCTGCTTGCTGATTTTGCCCGCCAACACAATAACACCTCGCTTAATTGGGGGTATCAACGTGCCCATCGTTGGCGCTATGCCAAGGTAATCCAGCCAGCTGGTGCAGATACGCCTTTCATGGAAATACAAACTGGTAGCCTGCTAGCAACCGCAGGTGACTGGCATCCGGTAGCGGCATCACCCACACGGCCAGCCAGCGGCGCACGAGCAGAAGAAGCGGTGCTTTCTGGACACCGCGCTGCCCATGAAATGCTGCAAAAAATGGCGTCCTAAATTAACGCAAAGACGCTGAGGTAATAAAAGCAGAAAACGCCTCGCACCAGATGATAACAGCGTCATAATCTGATATATCTAGCCCATCTGGCACATCAATAGAGAAGTTTTTATACGCCTTTATCGGCGCAATTTGCAGGGCATCAGATTTAGCCGCTAGAAAACTATCCTTTGTGGTATATTGGCCTTTGGTCAAATAGAGCCGGTAATCTGGCCCCGGCGCAATCGACCCATCCAGCCAGATACGCGCATCACTGACATAAATGGTGCCATCTCCCCAATGAAATCTATCTGAGCCTTCTATATCGCGCACAAAAATGCCTTGCCGAAGCTGGGTTTGTGCTTGTGCAGTGCTTGTTAATTCAGCTAGCTCTGTCTCAGACAGACCTTTCTCTGCTGTTAGAATAGGCAGAAAATAGACACCTAGACCAAAACCAATAACCAGTCCTGCCATAAATTTTGCGCTCAAAACCAGAATGATATGATCTCTTGCAAATTGCAGTAATCGCCGCATTGTTTCCCCTCCTTTTCTAATGAGATTTGGCTTAAATATTTTTTAAAGGTAGCGCTATTAATCTTTTCATCAAAACTAACAAAACCCTAAACGGGGATTTTAATATCAGCGTCTTGGGATAGATATTCAGGTCACGCACTTAAATTGAAACAAAAAAACGCCCTATAAATTAATAAAGAACTCTGGGTAAATTGATAAAGGACTCTGGGTAAATTGACAAAAAACTGTTGCCTCAGCACACTGGTAATTACCCTAAGTTTAAGCTGAATATGCGGATATTGGGAGGCCAAAATGCGCTTGTCTGAATGCGAAACCTTTGTTGTAGGTAACCCGCCACCTGGATTTGGGGGCCGCTATTTTATTTTCGTCAAGCTGGTAACCGATTGCGGTATCATCGGCTATGGCGAAATTTATGCCGCAAGCTTTTCTGCCCATCTTACGGCAAAACTGGCAAACGATATGTTTGCACGCTATCTGTTTCAGACGGACCCGCATAATATAGAGACCTTTATGCGCCGCGCATATAGTAGCGGCTTTACCCAGCGTCCAGATCCGACCGTTGCCGGGGTGGTGAGTGGGCTGGAAATCGCTATGATGGATATTGTTGGTAAAGCCCATGATATGCCCTGTTATGCGCTGTTAGGGGGGCGCGTGCATGACCGGTTGCGTTGTTACACCTATCTTTATCCAGATGAGGGAGAGACAGCTGCTGATTTCTATAATGATGCCGATGCCTCTGCTGAGCGCGCTGCCCAAAAAAACAAAGAAGGCTTTACCGCTGTTAAATTTGACCCCGCAGGGGCTTATACCAGCTTTGATGGACATATGCCCGCAGGTGCAGATATCGCTCGCTCTCGCGAGTTTTGTAGCAAAATCAGAGAAGCGGTAGGCGGAAATTGTGACCTGCTATTTGGCACGCATGGCCAATTTACCGCCGCAGGGGCTATTCGTCTGGCACAAGCTATTACCGAATTTGACCCGCTCTGGTTTGAAGAGCCGATACCCCCTGATAATCCAGCTGAAATGGCAAAGGTGGCAAGAGCGGTGTCAATAGCTATAGCTACAGGTGAGCGGTTATGCATGGCGTCTGAATTTGCATCTCTTCTTGACCATGGTGCCGCCGCTATCTTGCAACCTGATCTGGGGCGTGTTGGCGGTATCCGTGAGGCGTCCAAAATCGCTGCTATGGCAGCGGTGAAGCATGTGCAAGTTGCACCGCATCTTTATTGTGGGCCTATTGTAGCAGCGGCGAATATTCAGTTTGCTGCTGCAACCCCGAATTTCTTGATAGCAGAGATGATCGATAATATGAGCGGCTTTCATGCGCGCTTGCTTAATAATCCTATTGTGGTTGAAGATGGACATGTCATCGTACCAACCGCGCCTGGGCTAGGTATCACGCTAAATGAAGAGGTTGCGCGCGCGCACCCTTATGATGGCGATAAATTGCATTTAGAAATGGAAGCAAAGCCCTATGATAACGCCTATAGCGGTGAATTTGCCGGAGGCTAGGCAAAAACCCGATAATGGCTTGACAATTCTAGGCTAATCAGTATATTCCGAGCGCTCATGGCTTTTGCTATGTGTTGGGTCTGTCAGACTACAACGATAACGCAAAAGCTGTAAAATCAATTAAAGTTATACATACTTAGTTAGGATGTCGCCATGTATGCTGTGGTGAAAACAGGCGGAAAACAATACCGCGTTTCAAAAGATGATACCATTCTGGTTGAAAAGCTGGAAGCCCAAGAAGGTGAAACCATAACCTTGTCAGAGGTTATTATGCTGGGCGATGGCGATAAAATCACCATTGGGAAGCCGCAGGTAGCTGATGCAGCTGTTGAAGCTAAGGTGGTAAGCCAGACCAGAGGCCCAAAAATTATAATTTTCCGCAGAAAGCGCCGGAAAAATCATCGCCGCACACAAGGCCACAAGCAGGATCTTACCCTATTGAAGGTAACAGATATCCTGACTTCTGCGAGGGCGCCAGCAGCTAAAAAGGCTGCCCCAGCTGCTAAGAAAGCAGAAGATAAGCCAGCGGAAAAGAAGGCAGCTAAAAAAGCACCAGCAGCCAAAAAAGAGCCGGCAGCCAAAAAAGCAGCTCCTAAAAAAGCTGCTACAAAGAAAGCATAAGGAGAGAGACCGATGGCACATAAAAAAGCAGGTGGTAGTTCCAGAAATGGTCGCGACTCGGCTGGTCGTCGCCTCGGCGTGAAAAAGTTTGGCGGCGAAAACGTTCTAGCTGGCAACATTATTGTTCGTCAGCGCGGCACAAAGTTTCACCCGGGTGACAATGTAGGTATTGGTAAGGATCATACCCTTTTTGCGTTGCGTCCTGGAAATGTTGCATTTCGGGAAAAAGCTGGCGGCAGAATGTTTGTCTCTATTGTGGAACAAGCCAAAGCCGCAGAATAATCCAGATTTAAAGAACGCGCACCTAGCATGGTGCAGCATCCTTAAATCAGCGCAAAATATTGTTACAGGGGATGACCCGCTTTTTGCGGTTTCATCCCCTTCTTATTTTTAAGGCCAGTTTATTTTGGTCTGCTTACTCCCCAGATAGGCACACAGAAATGAAGTTTCTTGATCAAGCCAAAATATTTGTGCGTTCTGGCAATGGTGGACCAGGGGCGGTCAGCTTCCGGCGAGAAGCTAACGTGCCAATGGGCGGACCAGATGGCGGAGATGGTGGACGCGGCGGGGATGTGATTGCACGCTGTGTTGGCGGTTTAAATACGCTGATAGATTACCGCTATCAACAACATTTCAAAGCAGATGCTGGTATTCCAGGGTCTGGGCGCGATCGCTCAGGGGCCAGAGGCAAAGATATCATCCTCAAGCTACCTGTAGGCACCCAAGTGATATCTGATGATGGCGGTGCGGTGCTGGCTGATCTTACCCGTGAAGGCCAAGAGGTTATCCTCGCTTCTGGCGGAATCGGCGGCAAAGGCAATGCGTTTTTTAAATCCTCTACTAACCGCGCACCCAGAAAAGCCCAGCGTGGGGAAATAGGTACCGAGATGTGGGTGTGGCTTCGCTTGAAGCTCATTGCGGATGTTGGGCTAGTTGGCCTGCCAAATGCAGGCAAATCCACATTGTTATCTGTCGTTTCTGCTGCCAAGCCCAAAATTGCCGATTATCCTTTTACCACTTTGCATCCCAATCTAGGGGTGGTTGGCGTAGATAATCATGAATTTGTTATGGCAGATATTCCTGGCCTTATCGAAGGGGCGCATAATGGGGCAGGTATCGGGCATCGTTTCCTTGGCCATGTAGAGCGGTGCCGTGTCCTGCTACATCTGATCGATGCCACTGCAAGCGACCCTATAAAAGACTGGAAAATCATCCGTGCTGAGCTAGAGGCCTATGCAGAAATCCTAGCCGAAAAGCGGGAGATTATAGCCCTAACTAAGGCCGATGCCGCGCCGCCAGATTATTTGGATGAATTAAAACAGGCCTTTATTGATGCAGGGGCAGGTCCAGATATCCATGCCCTTTCTTCGGTAACTGGCCTTAATGTAACCCCTGTTTTGCGCCATATTTATAGTGCAATTGAGGATGGTAAAGCAGAAGAAGAACGCGCAAGCCAAGAAGGTGAAGGGGCGGCGGAAAGCTGGAGCCCGTTATTGCCATGAGTACAATTGAAAAATTGCTGAAAAATACGAAATTGGTGGTTATCAAAATTGGCTCTGCTCTAATCGTTGACCCCGCTACTGGCAAGGCGCGCTCTAACTGGATGCAGGAACTTGGCGCCGATGTAGCTCGCCTCCGGCAAGCCGGTACGCAAGTTGTGTTGATATCTTCTGGCTCTATTGCGCTAGGACGCCAGCATCTGCAGCTACCTGCAGGAGCCATTAAATTACCAGAAAAACAAGCCGCTGCCGCCATTGGCCAAGTTGAGCTCGCTCAGCTTTGGTCAAATGCTATGCGCGACCATGATATTCGTACTGCGCAAATCCTGTTGGCTCCAGAAGATACCGAGACACGCCGCCGCCATATTAATGCGCGCTCCACCATCCAAACATTATTGGGGCTAGGCTTTGTGCCTGTGGTTAATGAAAATGATACAGTTACAACTTATGAGATCCGATTCGGCGATAATGATCGGCTAGCGGCGCGTCTGGCAGGGATGATTTCAGCTGACCTGCTCATCTTGTTATCTGATGTAGACGGACTTTATACAAAAAACCCGCATCAGACACAGGATGCTGAGCATATTCCGGAGATTAAGCAGATCAATGACGAAATATTAGCCCTTGGCGGAGATGCAAATGCAGAATTTGCCTCTGGCGGCATGGCAACCAAACTGGCCGCCGCCCGCATCGCCACGCAAGCAGGCGCAGATATGATAATCTGTAAAGGAAGGGCTACACGACCTGTATCTGCGTTACTAACAGGGGCTAAATATAGCCTGTTCCACCGCCGCACTTCACCTAAAAAAGCCCGTAAAAACTGGATTGCAGGCGCGCTAGACCCTAAAGGCCAGATTATTGTGGATAAGGGCGCACAAACCGCCCTGTTAAAGGGAAAATCTCTATTGCCTGTTGGGATTAAAGAGATATCCGGACAGTTTGAGAGAGGCGATCTTATACAAATCATGGATGAAACTGGCCAGGAGCTGGGTCACGGGCTGGCAGGCTATAGCGCTGAAGAGGCCGAGAAAATCAAAGGCCAGAAAAGCCAGATAATAGAAACCATTTTAGGATATGAAGGGCGCGCAGAACTTATTCATGCAGATGACCTTGTCCTGCGTGGTGATCTTGCAGATAATCAATCAATCAATTGAGGCCTAAAAACCAACTCTGGGCTGACAAAGGATAGGACATGGCCGCATTAACAAAAGAAACTCTGCCCCTAAACGCAGATGATGCGCGCCAGCTTATCACAGATATGGCCGTGGCGGCACGTGCCAGCCAACTGGAAATTGGCCAGACAGATGCAGATATGCGAAATAATGCCTTGCGCGAAGCAGCCCGCAGAATTCGGAACGCAAAGGCCGATATTATCGCTGCTAACCAGCGCGATATTGCTAGGGGGCAATCTGCTGGGCTAAATGATGCCTTTATCGATCGGCTGACTTTAAATGATGAGCGGATTGAAGCAATGGCAAGCGGCGCGGAAGCTATCGCTATACTAGATGACCCGCTAGGTGTAGAGCTTGCCAGATGGACCCAGCCAAACGGGCTGGATATTACCCGCATTTCTACCGCACTAGGTGTTATCGGCATTATTTACGAATCGCGCCCAAATGTTACCGTGGATGCAGCTAGCCTGTGCATTAAGTCAGGCAATGCTTGTATTCTGCGTGGTGGCAGCGATTCGCAAGATACCAGCTATTTGCTGGCTGGGCTGATGCGTGAGGGGCTGAAAGCAGCGGGGCTAGCTGTTGATGCAGTGCAAATGATCCCCACCCCAGATAGGCAGGCAGTAGGCGCCTTGCTCGCAGCCAGCGGCCAAATAGATGTTATCATTCCGCGCGGCGGCAAAGGGCTGGTGGGGCGCGTTCAAGAGGAAGCACGTGTGCCTGTATTCTCGCATCTGGAAGGAATTTGCCACATATATATCTCACCAGCTGCTAACCTACAAAAAGCAGTAGAAATAGCCGTGAACGCCAAAATGCGCCGTGTTGGTATTTGCGGCGCAGCGGAAACTATCCTGATCCATAAAGATGTCGTGAACACAATTGGCCGCGATATAACCACTGCCCTTATTAAAGCTGGTTGTGAGGTACGCGGCGCAGCAGAAATTAGCGCCCTGCATCCTGATGTTAAGCTTGCAAATGAAACGGATTGGGGATGTGAGTTCCTTGCCCCCATCATCGCTATAAAGTCAGTAGAAAATATGGGTGAAGCTACCAGCCATATCCAGCAATTTGGTTCTGGCCACACTGAAAGCATCCTCTCCGAAGACAAAACTGAGCAGGAAGCTTTTTTTGCATCTGTTGACAGCGCCATTGTGATGGCCAATGCCTCTACCCAGTTTGCAGATGGCGGTGAATTTGGCATGGGCGCAGAAATAGGTATCGCTACCGGCCGATTACATGCCAGAGGTCCAGTTGGCGCAAACCAGTTGACCAGCTTTAAATATATTGTGCGTGGGCATGGCCAAACACGCCCCTAAATCCTGGTGGCCAGAAAGGCCAGATAGACGCCATCTTATGGCACGCTGTCCTAGTTTTAGCTATCGGCTGCGCATTGGCATTATGGGCGGCTCTTTTAACCCGGCACATGAGGGGCATCTTTATATTGCAAAAGAAGCACGAAGGCTTGCCAAGCTAGATGAAGTATGGTGGCTTGTTAGCCCGCAGAACCCGCTAAAATCTGCTCAAAATATGGCTGATTTCCCTACACGACTAACAAGAGCGCGCACGCTTGCTGGCAGAAATAGCTGGTTGCGTTGCCTAGATTTAGAACAGCAGCTAGGACTTTTTAATACCTTTGCCAGCCTTGAACGACTAAGGCAGGTTTGCCGCCATGCAGAGCTTGTCTGGATAATGGGCGCGGATAATCTAAGCCAGTTTCCGCAGTGGAAACGTGCAACAGATATCGCTAGAAACACCTCTATTCTGGTTATGAACAGGCCAAATTATGGCTGGCAGGCTCTGGCTAGCCAAGGCGCATCACTGCTGGGACGTCGGCATCGCCATAAACAAGCACGCCAGCTTGGCCGCTCATACGCAAATGGAACAGGCAGGGGCTGGGTATTTCACTTGCACAGCCACAATCCCCTTTCAGCAACCCTGCTGCGCAGCAGGAAGACTATCTGACTTGCCCGAGAGGTAAATTCACGATAAACTAAGCTTAGACTTTATATTAATATTGAAAGTTAAGGCCGGTCAAAATACAAGGAGACAGACCATCAGCGACGCGTTAGCAGGATTGACCCCTGAACAGGTCAAAGATCTCGTGCGGCAATCGCTTGACGATGACAAGGGCATGGATATAGTCACCATCCCCCTCGCCGGAAAATCCACCATCGCAGATTACATGATTATTGCGACTGGCGCTTCAAGCCGCCAAGTTGCATCGATGGCAGATCACATTGAATTTAAACTCAAAAAAGCTGGAATTGCTATTATGGGCAAGGAAGGCATGCAACAAGCGGATTGGGTGCTTCTGGACACAGCTGAGGTGATTGTCCATATTTTCCGGCCAGAGGTCAGGGACTTCTATGCATTAGAGCGCATGTGGACACAACCCTCATCCACTGATGAAGTTGTACATGTCAGCTAGCCTGACAGGGCTAGGTCTTTTAATCTTATGAAGCTGAACATCCTCGCTATTGGCCGCGCAAAGCCCTCGCCTGAGACAGAATTGGTGACTAGCTGGATGAACCGTCTGCCTTATGGCGGGAATCTCTTGGCATTTGAATCCAGTCTGCCATCTGGGGTTAAGCGGCAAGCAGACGAATCGGGAAAAATTACCGATTGGCTGGACAGGAACGCACCTTCCCATCACAGGCTCGTCTGCCTAGACCCGCAAGGTCAGGACACCTCTTCGGAGGCGCTTGCCAAGCTTATCGGCACTTGGCGCGATGAGGGGGTAGCGGGGTGCTATTTTGCGATTGGCGGGGCAGATGGCCATCATCACAGCCTGCAAAAACGCGCCAGCAAAATGATTGCTTTTGGTCGTGCGACATGGCCGCATATGCTTTGCCGGGTCATGCTGGCAGAACAGCTCTATCGTGCTGAAATGATTTTGAAAAATCACCCTTATCATCGCGGTAATTAACGGGCGCTGCAAATTGGCTTGCTTGCCCCTATCTGCGGTTAAAGCTATAACGGGTAGACCATCCTTTTTCCCATAATCGCTACGAATAAAGGCAGATGAAAAATGACACAAAATAGACCGGTAGTCTTGTGTATCATGGATGGTTGGGGATTATCAGATGGGCTTGAGCATAATGCAGTGGCGCAAGCTAACACTCCTATCTTTGACCGGATGATGACAGAATATCCAACCAGCCGCCTAGCTGCCTCAGAGCTTGCTGTTGGCTTGCCAGAAGGTCAGCCTGGCAACTCAGAGGTAGGACATATGACCATTGGCGCTGGGCGCGTTATCTTGCAGGACTTACCGCGCCTGTCGCGGGCTTGTGAAACCGGGGAACTTGCAGACGCCGCCGCATTACAGGATTTTGCCAGCCACCTGAAAAAAACTGATGGGCGCGCGCATCTCATTGCCCTGACCTCAAAAGGGGGCGTGCATAGCCATAGCGACCATGTCCTTGCCCTTGCACAGATACTTTGCGCACAAGGCATTGCTGTTGTTTTACATATTCTGACAGATGGCCGCGATACCCTGCCACAGGATGCAGCAAACAGCGTGCCTGACTTTATTAGCCGCGTGCCAAAGGGGTGTCAGATAGCCAGCCTTTGTGGCCGATATTTTGCGATGGATAGAGATAATCGCTGGGAGCGCACACAAAGCTTTCTGGATCTGGTTATAACAGGGTGCGCAGCCCACCAATATGCAGAAGTGATGGACGGCATCAACGCAGGCTATGCACGCGGTGAGAGTGATGAATTTATCTCTCCTACCTGTCTTGGCGATTATCAAGGGATGGCTAATGGCGATGGTATTTTCATTGCTAATTTCCGTGTTGATAGGGTGCGCCAAATTGCTTATGCGCTCATTACACCAGAAAACACCAGCTATCAGCTGCCAGATACAGCAGAAATTAGCTTACCCTTTACAGGACCTATATTGTCTGTCACGCCGATTGCAGAGAATTTAAAAGAGGCTATCCCAGCATTATTGAGCCCGCCTGACCTTAGCCACGGGCTTGGGGAAGTCGTTGCCGCGTCTGGTAAACGGCAATTACGCCTTGCTGAAACCGAAAAATATCCGCATGTAACGTTTTTCTTTAATGGCGGACAAGATGCCGCTTTTGAGCAAGAAGACAGACAATTGGTAAACTCACCAAAGGTAGCAACCTATGATCTGCAACCCGAAATGTCAGCACAAGCGGTATGCAGCAATGCAGAAAAAGCGATTTTGGAAGGCACGCACGACCTGATCATTATTAATTTTGCGAACCCTGATATGGTTGGGCATACAGGCGATATTAAGGCCGCTATTCAGGCTGTTGAGACCGTTGATAATGCGGTTGGCACTCTAGAAAAAGCGATAAAAAGAGCTGGCGGTGTGATGATTGTAACCGCTGATCATGGAAATTGTGAGGTGATGTGGGATGCAGAAATGGGATGTCCGCATACCGCCCATACCACCAATCTTGTGCCCTGTATTTTAGTGCATGGCAGGCGTGAAGCTAACCCGATTACTTTAACAGATGGCAGTTTGGCAGATTTGGCACCTACTTTGCTATATTTAATGGGTTTGGAAGTACCTGAAATTATGGAAGGACGCTCGCTTATTCAGCGAGCTTAACCGATAGATAATGATAACAAACCAGATGAGCATAAGAAGGCTTGATCTCAACTAATCAGGCTGACACACTGGAAAATAGTCTGTCTGTCCGCTATATCAGACAAGATAAACCTTGAGGCGCAAAGATGTTGTTCAAATCTGTTAAAAACGGGGCTGTTACAAGCCTAGCTATTATTGCTGTTATTGCGGGCATAGCCACCTTCGGAGATCTAAGGCTTACTTCTGCTCGCGCAAATGATAGCGATGATACCTATCGTCAACTAACCCTGTTTGGAGATGTATTTCAACGTGTGCGCGCCAATTATGTAGAAAACGTGACAGATGAGGATCTTATTGAGGCTGCGATTAATGGAATGCTGACCTCGCTTGACCCACATTCCACCTATTTGCCTGATGATAATTTTAAAAAAGTACAGCAGCAGACGACTGGAAAATTTGGCGGGCTAGGCATTGAAGTCACCATGGAAAATGGCTTTTTAAAAGTTGTCTCTCCGATAGATGACACCCCTGCTTTTGATGCTGGATTGCAGCCTGAAGACCTTATTCTTTCCGTGGATGATGAAAGCATTGTTGGCATTACATTATCAGAGGCGGTGGAGAAATTACGCGGACCTATTGGCTCAGAGGTTAATATTACGGTTCAGCGGGCAGATGATGAGCCATTTGATGTCGCCATTATTCGGGATGAGATTAAAATCCGTTCGGTGCGCTCGCGTTTGTATGAAGATATTGGCTATATCCGTATCACTACCTTTTCTGAGCAAACATCACCGGGACTGAAAAAGGCCGTCGAAGAGTTAACGGAGGAAGCAGAAAATGGCCTGACCGGCATTGTGCTTGACCTGCGCAATAATCCGGGCGGTTTGCTTTCTGAGGCAATTAAAGTAACAGATGCCTTTTTGGAACGTGGTGAGATTGTTTCCACCCGTGGGCGCGACAATAGCGACATCCAACATGCCTATGCACGCCCTGGCGATATTACCAATGGCCTGCCTGTAGTCGTGCTAATAAATTCAGGCTCTGCTTCAGCGTCAGAAATTGTTGCAGGCGCGTTGAAAGATCACCGTCGTGCTATCTTGATGGGCACGCGCTCTTTTGGCAAAGGTTCAGTGCAATCCATTATGCCGATGCCAGGTCATGGCGCTATACGCCTGACTACCGCACGCTATTATACCCCTTCTGGTGTATCTATTCAGGCCAAAGGCATTGCCCCTGACATTGAAGTTGCCCTTGCGCGGATTGAAAAACTTAACCAAGGCCCTATCCGCGAGGAAGATTTGCGCGGCGCACTAGATGGTAGCGAGAACGAAGCGAGTGAGAATGCAGATAATGATGATGAACAAGAAGATGAGCCTGTTGATCCCTCGCAAATAGATTTCCAGCTTGCACGGGCTTTAGACTTACTTCGAGGCCTGACTATTTTTAAAGACCTTAACCTTAATAGCTGAAAGACCGGTACTAATGGCTGATGCGCGCCACCCCTTGAAATATTCTGAACGCCCTTATCGCCCTTGTGTAGGCATTATGCTTATTAATCAACATGGCCATATTTTTGGTGGCCAGCGAATTGATAACCGGGCCGAGGCTTGGCAGATGCCACAGGGCGGCATTGATGAAGGGGAGGATGTTGAAACGGCCTGCTTCCGTGAAATGCGAGAAGAGATAGGCACTGACAAAGCGGTTATCCTGTCTATTCATCCTGATTGGCTAAACTATGATATTCCGCTCCCCCTCGCTGATCGGCTTTGGGGCGGAAGTTATCGAGGCCAAAGCCAGAAATGGGTAGCGCTGCGCTATATTGGAGCCGATAGCGATATCAATATTGAGACCGAAGAGCCGGAGTTTTTCAATTGGCGCTGGATGGCACCTGATGAGCTTATAAAACTTGCTGTGCCCTTTAAGCGTCCTGTCTATGAAGATATCATGACGAGCTTTGAGCAACATTTAAAGAACGTCTAAAGCTAGGGGCAGCAGCACCCAAATAATATATCCAGAACAGATATCCAAAATAAAACGCCAGCTAGAGAGCTGGCGTCTTTTTATTATTAGATGATTTAAAGCTTAAAGCGCTTCTGCTGCCAAGTTCAAGAACTCAGCTTCAGCGTCACCCGCGTTCTGGGCACGCTCTTTCAGCTCTTGTGAGGAGGTGACAGACAGGTCCACAGCACGTTCTGCAAGAATAGTCACCCCTTCAGGGGTTACATCTGCTAGACCGCCATCTATCATAATACGGTCGATAACTTTACCAGCCTCATAGACCTCAACAACGCCGCGTTGCAGGCTAGCAAGAAGTGCAGAATGGCGGGGTAATACGCCAAAAAGGCCTTCAGTGCCGGGAACGACAACCATCTCAGCAGCCTTGCTGACCATAACCCGTGCCGGTGTTACCAGTTCAAGTTGGGTAGTTTCTGCCATGATTGTCTTCCCTTATTTAGTGTTCACAAGAAATCAGCAAACCAGCTTTATGCTGCTTCTGCTGCCAGTTTCTTGCCTTTTTCGATTGCTTCTTCAATGGTGCCAACCATGTAGAAGGCTGCCTCTGGCAGATGGTCATATTCACCAGAAACGATGCCTCTAAAGCCCTTGATGTTATCTTCAAGGCTAACAAATACACCAGGGGTACCTGTAAAGACTTCAGCAACATGGAATGGCTGAGACAAGAAACGCTGGATTTTACGCGCACGCGAGACAGTTAGCTTATCTTCTTCAGACAGCTCATCCATACCCAAAATCGCGATGATATCCTGCAATGACTTATATTGCTGCAACACTTCTTGTACTTCACGGGCGGTGTTATAATGCTCATCACCAACCACGCGCGGATCAAGCACACGTGATGTTGAATCAAGCGGGTCAACCGCAGGGTAGATACCAAGTTCCGCAATCTGACGCGAAAGAACTGTCGTCGCATCAAGGTGGGCAAAAGAGGTTGCTGGTGCTGGATCTGTCAAGTCATCAGCTGGTACGTAAATCGCCTGAACAGAGGTGATAGAACCCTTGTTGGTTGAGGTAATACGCTCTTGCAAAGCACCCATATCTGTCGCCAATGTCGGCTGATAGCCCACCGCAGATGGGATACGGCCTAGCAGCGCAGACACTTCTGAGCCAGCTTGCGTAAAGCGGAAGATATTATCCACAAAGAACAACACGTCCTGACCTTCTTCATCGCGGAAATATTCTGCCAATGTAAGGCCTGTTAGTGCCACACGTGCGCGCGCACCCGGAGGCTCATTCATCTGGCCATACACAAGCGCCGCTTTTGAGCCTTCGCCATCTGTCTTGATAACACCTGATTCGACCATCTCATGGTACAAATCGTTACCTTCACGTGTACGCTCACCCACGCCTGCAAAAACCGAGTAACCACCATGCGCTTTCGCAACATTGTTAATCAGTTCCATAATGGTAACGGTTTTACCCACACCCGCACCACCAAACAGGCCAATCTTACCGCCTTTTGCGTAAGGTGCGAGCAGGTCAATAACCTTAATACCTGTCACCAGAATCTCTGATTCGGTAGACTGGTCAACATAGGCAGGGGCATCGCGGTGAATAGGGTAATTTACCTTGGCTTTGATATCTTTCCCTTCATCCACGACCTCGCCGATAACATTGATGATGCGCCCTAATGTTTCTGGGCCAACCGGCACAGTGATGGGCGCGCCAGTATCTGTTGCCACAGCACCGCGTACCAGACCTTCGGTAGCGTCCATCGCAATGGTACGCACAGTGTTTTCACCCAAATGCTGGGCAACTTCAAGCACCAGACGCTGGCCGTTATTATCAACTTCCAAAGCGTTCAGAATATCGGGAATTGCGCCATCGAATTTCACATCCACAACAGCCCCGATAACTTGGCTGACTTTTCCAACTGCATTTTTTGCCATAGCTCGCTACTCCAGCGTCTTTGTTGTTTGTTAAACGTATCGTTACAGTGCTTCAGCACCAGAGATGATCTCGATAAGCTCTTTGGTAATGTTTGCTTGACGAGTTCGGTTATAAACAAGGGTCAGGCGATCGATCATATCGCCAGCATTTCGGGTCGCATTATCCATCGCTGTCATTCGTGCCGCTAATTCAGCAGCAGACGATTCCAGCAAGGCGCTAAATAGCTGAGTAGAAAGATTGCGCGGCAATAATGCGCCCAAAATTTCTGCCTCTTCAGGCTCATAATCATAAAAGCTGCCTTCATCCGAGCTATCCGCATCTGAGGCATCGACCTCAGCTGGAATAAGCGAAGTATGGGTTACTTTCTGGCTAATCGCATTGACGAATTGGTTATAGACCATAGAGACAGAATCAAAGCTGCCATCATCAAAACCAGAGATAATCTTCTCAGCAATATCCGCAGCATTGCCATAGTCGATGACCCCGCCCTGAACGCCTTCGATGCGCGCAAAGGTTTTACCTGCTAGCTCTGAGCCCAAACTATCCGCTGCCTTGCGGCCAACCACATAGACCTGAACTTTTTTGCCTTCACTCTCCAGACGGTTAATTTCCTGGCGAGCCAGACGCGCGATAGAACCGTTAAAGCCCCCACATAACCCTTTATCCGCAGATATCATCACCAGCAGATGTGTTTTAACATCCTCGCGGCCAACCAGCAGAGGCGATGCAGAATTTTTATCCGCTTTAGCGGCTAATGAGGCTATTACACTACGCATACGCGCTGCATATGGACGGCCGCTTTCAGCTGCTTCTTGAGCCCGACGCAGTTTCGCTGCAGCTACCATCTTCATAGCTGAAGTGATCTTCTGCGTCGAAGAAACACTGTTAATTCTGGTTTTCAGATCCTTCAGATTTGGCATCTGTGGGGCTCCTTATTACACCGCATGGCCAGCATGTTGCATCTGGCCATTTGCCGGCTATCTACTATGCAAAGCTCTTTGCGTATGCGCCAATTGTGGCATGCAGCATCTCATCTGTCTTATCCGAAATGGCTTTATCATTGCGAATGGCAGCCAGAATATCTTTGCCTGACCCGCGCAAGGTATCCAGCAATCCAGCTTCAAACCGGCCAATATCAGCGATGGCGATATTATCCAGATAGCCTTTCACGCCAGCGAAAATCACCGCTACCTGCTCTTCAACAAGCATTGGAGAATATTGTGGCTGTTTCAAAAGCTCAGTCAGACGCGCACCACGCTCCAGCAATTGCCGGGTTGAGGCATCCATATCCGAGGCAAACTGCGCAAAAGCAGCCATCTCACGATACTGTGCCAGCTCAAGCTTAATTGAACCTGCAACCTGTTTCATCGCCTTGATCTGCGCAGCAGAACCCACACGTGAAACCGACAGACCCACATTCACTGCTGGGCGAATACCTTTATAGAACAAGTCTGTTTCAAGGAAAATCTGACCATCTGTGATAGAAATCACATTGGTTGGAATAAAGGCTGACACATCGCCGCCTTGTGTTTCAATAACAGGCAGAGCGGTCAAGGAGCCTGCACCATTATCGTCATTCATCTTCGCAGCACGCTCTAGCAAGCGTGAGTGCAGATAGAAAACGTCCCCTGGATAAGCTTCACGGCCTGGTGGACGACGCAGCAACAAGCTCATCTGGCGATAAGCAACAGCCTGCTTCGATAAATCATCAAACACAACCAGGGCATGCATGGCATTATCACGGAAATACTCACCCAGCGCCGCAGCTGTGTACGGAGCTAGGAACTGCATTGGTGCCGGGTCAGATGCGGTTGCGGCAACAACAATGGAATATTCCATCGCGCCGTTCTCTTCTAGCGAACGCACAATCTGCGCCACAGTAGAGCGCTTCTGGCCAACAGCGACATAAATACAAAATAGCTTTTTAGAATTATCATCCCCTGCAGCTTCGTTAACAGCTTTCTGGTTGATGAAGGTATCTACTGCAATGGCGGTCTTACCTGTCTGGCGGTCACCAATGATAAGCTCACGCTGACCACGCCCGATAGGGATAAGGCTGTCAATCGCCTTAAGGCCAGTTTGCATTGGCTCATGCACAGATTTACGCGGCATAATGCCCGGGGCTTTAACTTCGACGCGCGAACGCTTAACATCTTCGATAGGACCTTTGCCATCAATAGGATTACCGAGCGCATCAACAACGCGGCCCAGCATGCCCATACCGACAGGCGCATCCACAATCGATGAAGTCCGGCGAACTGTATCACCTTCTTTAATGCCACGGTCGCTGCCAAAAATAACGATACCAACATTATCTGTCTCAAGGTTTAGCGCCATACCTTTAATGCCGCCATCAAACTCTACAAGCTCACCAGCCTGCACCTGATCCAAACCATGCACACGGGCAATACCGTCACCTACGGAGAGCACACGCCCTACCTCTGCAACTTCTGCCTCGCTTCCAAAATTGGCAATCTGATCCTTGAGGATTGCTGAAATTTCAGCAGCACGAATATCCATCACGCTACACCCTTCATTGCGGCTTCTAGCCGGTTGAGTTTAGTTTTTACTGACGTATCAAATAAACGCGATCCGATACGCACGATGAGACCGCCCATCAATGCAGGATCAACCCGCATTTCAAGCGATATATTCTTTGAGCCTGCTAATGCAGAAACAGTTGCCTCTACCGCTTTCTGGCGGCTTTTATCTAAGGCAATAGCAGAAACAACCTCTGCTGAGATCTGGCCATTGCGGCGTGCGACCTCATTAATGAAAGCCTGAATAATTTGTGGCAGCACAAATAAACGGCCATTTTCGGCAACCGCGCCAACAAATTTCTGGGTTAGCTCATGTGCACCAGCTTTACTCAGAACCGCAACAATGGCGTTCATCTGCTCACCTCTGGCATAAATAGGTGAGGCCACAACAGATGCAAGCTCAGCATTTTCGGCAAGTAATGTTTTTAAAGTTGTCAGATTATCTAGAACCGTATCTGTTGCTTTTGATTCAACAGACAGATCATAGAGAGCGCCGGCATAACGCCCAGCAAGACCTTTTTCACTAGAACTCACGTTTGCAACCCTCGTCTTTAAAACGCGCTGAACAGATAGGTAGCAATTTTCTGGCTTTGTTAAGACACGCAAAAACCTTTGCCCATCCTCAGCCTGCTTTATCGTTATATCAGCATTGAATTATCCACGATGGGAGTTATCACACCCCTACCAGAAAGGCAAGTCTGTGCGGGTCAAAAAAAACCCCTGCGGCAATAAATCCCATAAATTTTCGAAAGCGCCTGAATTAAACGTTTTTTCTGCCAGATAACCTTGCACCAAAACTCTCAAAAAATTTTACAGGAAGCTATAGGGGTCAATATCACAGACAACACGCACCTGTCCTGGAAGCCGAACCTTATCCAGCCATTCTGTGATGATTTTCTGCAAGGCAACCGTTTTTTCTGCCCGCACCAGAAAACGAATACGATGGGCGCCTCTTATCCGGCTCAAAGGGGCAGGAGCAGGACCAAAAACATCTACCCCATGATAGGCAGGGCACGCAGCAGCCAGCCCTTCCGCTGCTGCCTCTAATAACGATAAATCTCGACTACTTAAGATAAGCGCAGCCAGTCTGCCAAAGGGCGGCATTGCCGCAGCTTGGCGTGCATCTGCTTCTGCTTGCATGAATTGGTCACGCGCAGCAACTGGATTATCAAGATGCATTTTGGATAAGGCATCAAGCACTGGATGGGTGGGCTGAAAGGTCTGAATAAGGGCACGGCCTTTTTGCTTGGCACGACCACTACGCCCTGCTACTTGCCATAAAAGCTGATAGGTGCGCTCTGCAGCGCGCAAATCCCCGCCGCCAATCCCTAAATCAGCATCGACCACCCCAACAAGAGTCAATTGGGGGAAATCATGACCCTTGGCAGCCATTTGTGTGCCTATAATGATATCTGTTTCACCTGTTTCAACGGCCTTGAAGAACGCTTCAGCATCTGATGCCGAACGCACCGTATCACTAGAGAGAATAGCAATGCCTGCATCTGGAAATAGCATACGCACCTCTTCTTCTAGCCGTTCGACACCTGGACCGACCGCGCGCAAACTGTCAGCCTCTTCACAAGCTGGACATTGCTGTGATAAGGGCTGGCTGATACCGCAAAAGTGACATTGCACACGGCCCGCTAGCCGATGTGTGACCAGCAGAGAATCACATTGATGACACGCTAGCCGATGTCCACAAGAAGAACATAAAGTTACTGGCGCGTAGCCACGGCGGTTCAAAAATAGCAGGCTTTGCTGACCCGCTTCCAGCGTTGCCTTCAGCGCTTCTTGTAAATCTGGGGACAACCAATGTCCGCGCGGTGGCCGTGATAGACGCATGTCCACTAGCTTCACCTCAGGCAGGCTAGCCTGTCCAAACCGGCTACTTAAGATATGCTGATGCCAATCTTTATGACCAGCCTCGTCTTGGCGCGCTGCACCTGCATTAACCCAGCTTTCAAGCGACGGCGTTGCACTGGCCAGCAAGATAGGAATATCTGATATTTTTGCGCGTAGCAGCGCCATATCCCTTGCTTGATAGGCCGTCATATCTTCTTGTTTATAGCTTGCATCATGCTCTTCATCGACAATGATGAGGCCAAGTTTGGAAAAGGGCAGAAACAGCGCTGAGCGGGCGCCTGCAACAATCAAAGGCTGACCTTCTGCAACTTGCCGCCAAAGCGTGCGCCGCTTTGCATTGGTAACAGAGGAATGCCACAAGGCGGGTCGAAAGCCAAAGCGTTTTTCAAACCGGTCTTGCCAAGCTCTGGTCAGCGCAATTTCTGGTAGCAGGATAAGCACTTGACGCCCGGTTGTGGCCACGCGCGCCACACTGTCAAAATAAACCTCTGTCTTGCCTGAGCCTGTCACCCCATCAAGCAGATGGACAGAAAACTGCTCATCCCCCTTCGCGGCAATCGCATCTGCCACCTGTTGCTGCTCGTCACTTAAGGTAAAGCTCTTGCGCGCTTGTTTCAATTGCTCCGGTGATAGCGTTGGCGCCCTATTGCCGCGAACAGCCATTTGTTTATCTAGCAACCCAGATTTATGCATAGCCGTGATAACGCCGCTAGATACACCTGTCTCGCGCGCAATTTCGGTAGCACTAAGTGGTGGTACCATTTTTAGGAAATCACAAACACGCTGCCTTTGCGGGGTTAGCCGGACATCCGCTAAGGGGAATTCTGGCAGTGTAAATACTGGCTGTTCAGGTGGCGGTAATAATGCTTCTGGCGTATTCAGCAGCAAGCGCATGACTGAGCCAAAAGGCGCTAGGGTCCAGCGTGATACTTGTTTCAGGAATTTCAGGGTCTGGGCATCTAATGGCGGCACATCTGCCAGCATCACAACTGGTTTTAATTTTTCTGCCGCTAGCTGGCTTGTGTCACTGGCATCCATAACCAGACCCCAAACATGGCGCGTACCTAGCGGGATTTGAACAATAGAGCCAACCGGCGCACCGATAGCAGGGCCTGCCAGATAATCATATATCAGCACCTCGCCGCGCTGTTGCGGCACTGGTACAGCAATTTTCAGGACAGCCTGCCTATCAGAAACCACCATCACCGCTGCCCCCAAAGCCACGATTCTGTCATCAGATATCTGTTAAGATGCGATATGATTTACACCCCCCCCTTTGCCGCTTTTTATATTGCCATAGCCAATCTGCAACAAGTACAGTAAACACCAGTTATCCTATCTGATTATCTGAGCGCAGAGCCAAGCTGGATGCAACGGGAAAACTAAGAAAGCCTGAAACTTAAAAAAGCCAAAAGCAGAGTGAGCCAGAAACAGAAAGAGATAGGCGAGATGAAAATATTTCTAGATACAGCCGATGTAAAGCAAATTGAAGTTTTGTTGGAAACCGGCATGATCGACGGGGTGACAACCAATCCGTCATTAATAGCCAAATCAGGCGGTGATATTAAAGAAACTATCGCTGCAATTTGCGATATAGTTGATGGCCCAGTTAGTGCAGAAGTAACAGCAACCGATGTTAAAGGCATGTTGGCAGAAGCTGATGTTTTAAGTGCTATTGGCCCGCAAGTCACCATCAAAGTACCCCTAACAAAAGAGGGGCTTATTGTCTGTAAACAGCTTTCTGCACGCGATATTATGGTGAATGTAACTTTATGCTTCTCAGCAGGACAAGCATTGCTGGCAGCCAAAGCAGGTGCAACCTTTATCTCTCCTTTTGTTGGCAGGCTAGATGATTTAGGCGCGGATGGGATGAACCTTATCGCCGATATTTGCACCATTTATGATCATTATGATTTTGCCACTGAAGTTCTGGTGGCCTCAGCACGCCATCCGCAGCATGTAGTAGATGCCGCTCTGATCGGCGCTGATGTTATCACCCTGCCACCATCTATTATCGACCAGCTTTACAAGCATCCCTTGACCGATAAAGGGCTGGCAGCTTTCCTAGAGGATTGGAAGCAAACTGGACAATCTATTCTTTGATAGAGACTTTGGATTTAAAATATAAGGGCAAATAGCTTATGAGCGGTGAACTCGATGAGAAGGATGTTTTAAGTTTTATCGAATCACGACCAGATTTTCTGGAAACCCATTTTGGGCAAGGAGGTTCTGGTTTCAGCCCAAATTTGATCGATGCTACCGGAAAAATTGCTGCTAATGCGCGCGAAGAAGCACGCCGCCTATCTCAGGCAAATCAGTCTCTGCTGGATGCAGCGGCAACAAATATGTTGCATTGGCAGGCACTGCATCACGCCACATTAGGCTTTCTTGCTTGCAATGATTTAACCAGCTTTGCCCAGATGCTGGATGAAGAATTACCTGTGATTTTCGGGCTTGCAGGCGCGCGCTTGCTGATGCCAGAACAAAGCGCTATCCCGCAAGCAGAAGAATTAGGGTTTCTGGTATTGCCTGCAGATGAGATCAGCCAGCTGCTTGCTGCCGGCTCTATTTATCTAGGCCCTGCAAAAGGTAGTGGATTATTTTCAACGCCTGTTGCCAGTATGGCCGCTATTGCCCTGCCAGACCAACTGCCGCCCCCAATAGCCGGTTCTGCACTGGTGCTAGCTGGGCGTGATGAAGCCAGCTTTACCCCTGAGCAGGGTCAGACCCTGCTGACCAATTTAGCCGAGATTGCTGGGGTATGTTTACTGGCCAGATTAGAGACCGGATGAAGAGTACCAACAGCGCCGCATTAGAGACAAAATGGCTATCGCACTGGTTTGACTGGCTGCGTTCTGAGCGCGGATATGGCGAAAATACGCTAGCCGCTTATGAACGGGACTTAGGAATATTTTTTCATTTTCTAGCGAATGAGGGCGTTTTGGCTCCTCGCCTGACACGTCAGGATTTTCGTGCCTTTCTAGCTGGGGAGCAGGCCAAAGGGCTCGCACGAACAACATTAGCACGAAGGGTCTCGTCTATTCGAAGCTTTTATCGGTTTTGTGACCGGCGCGGCTATTTCAGCCTTGCAGATCTAAGCTGGATGAAAGCACCAAAGACGCCGCGTGCCCTGCCAAAATCAGTATCAACAACAGATATGGAAATGGTGTTAAAGGCGGTGAAGCCATCTGATTCCCCTACTTGGCAGCAGCAACGTGATTATGCGCTGTTAATGTTATTATATGGATGTGGTCTGCGTATATCAGAAGCGCTGAGCTTGCGCGCAAGTCAGGTGCCTCTGGGTGACTGGCTGCAAATAACTGGCAAGGGCGGAAAAATGCGTGATATTCCTATCCTTGAGGCGGTGCGCGAAGCCATACAAGAAGCCGGAGATAGCTGCCCGTTTCAACCACATGGGGAAGAGGCTTTTTTTCGATCTGCCCGCAATGCGCCCTTAAATGCCCGCGCGGTTCAAAGATTGTTAGAGCGCCTTCGACTGGAGCTTGGTCTGCCTTCGCATACCACGCCGCATGCGCTACGTCATGCCTTTGCCACACATTTGCTAGCAGGGGGAGGCGATTTGCGCGCTATCCAACAATTACTTGGGCATGCCAGCCTATCAACAACCCAGCGTTATACAGATATAGATGAGAAAAGGCTAATTGACCTGCATAAGGAAATTCATCCCCGCAGTGGCATTAACCGCTAGCAGGTTTCATAACGCATCTGCCGTAAATGTTAAAAAATTCCTAGATATGTATGGCCCGGCCATCCACCGCAAGAGCCGCTTCTTTAACCGCTTCGCTCATGGTCGGATGACCATGACAGGTTCGTGCAATATCTTCTGCACTTGCCCCAAACGCCATAGCAGCAGCAATTTCATGAATTAATGTGCCAGCCTCATGGGCGATAATATGACAGCCCAAAACCCTATCTGTTTCCGCATCTGCCAAAATTTTAACAAAGCCATCTGTATGGCCTGTAGCTTTTGCGCGGCTGTTGGCCAAAAACGGAAATACGCCCTTATTATAGGCTATGCCCTTTTCCTTTAGAACTTCTTCGGAGGCGCCAATGGTTGCGATTTCAGGGGCGGTGTAGACAATGCCAGGCACCAGATCGTAATCCACATGCCCAGACTGGCCAGCCATAATTTCAACTGCAGCAACCCCGTCTTCTTCCGCCTTATGTGCCAGCATTGGCCCTGGAATAACATCCCCTACAGCAAATATGCCTTCGATATTGGTTTCAAAATCTTCATCAACCTTAATTTGGCCACGTTCTGTTAGCGCCACACCTAACGCCTCTAGCCCCAGCCCATCTGTGTTAGGGCGTCGCCCAACAGCAACAAGCGCAATATCACATTTTAAGTTTTTTTCTTCATTTGTCTTTGCATCAGCAATAGTCAGCGTAACACCTGTCTTGCTTGCCTTGGCAGATTTAACGGCTGTGCCAAGGTGAAAATTTAATCCCTGTTTGGTCATCATAGCTTTGAATTTATTCGCAACATCCAATTCCATGCCCGGCAGAATGCGCGGTAAATATTCTACCACCTCAACCTTAGCTCCTAAACGCGCCCAAACCGTTCCCATTTCAAGGCCAATATAACCAGCACCAATAACCACGAGCGATTTTGGAACTTTTGAAAGGGCTAGCGCACCTGTGGAAGAGACAATCTGCTTCTCATCTATTTCAATATTTGGCAGAGAAGTTGGCTCTGAGCCAGTGGCAATTAAGATTTTGTCCGCACTATAGCTTTTCTTATCTTTGCCTGAAGTTACCTCAACAACCCCGTCGCCTTTTAGCATCGCATTTCCGGTAAGACGGGTGACTTTGTTTTTCTTAAACAGATGATCAATCCCGCCCGTCAGGCCAGAGACAATCTTATCTTTCGAAGCCATCATCGCAGACAGATCAAGCTTTACCGCACCAACAGAAACGCCCAAATCGCCAAGCTTACCAGAAGCGGCATCTTCATATTTCTCAGACGCATTCAACAGCGCCTTAGATGGAATACATCCCACGTTCAGACAAGTACCACCAAGCGTGTCACGCTTATCTACACAAGCGACATTCATGCCCAACTGGGCTGCACGAATAGACGCCACATAGCCAGCTGGCCCGCCGCCAATGACAATTAAATCAAAAGACGCTTCAGACATATTCCCTCTCCTTTGCGACACCTATTCTTGTAACAATGCAGACAGTTAATTAGACGCCAAGCAGAAGGCGACGTGGATCTTCGATAGAATCTTTTACCCGAACCAAGAAAGATACCGCCTCACGGCCATCGATGATCCGATGATCATAAGATAGCGCAAGATACATCATTGGGCGCACTTCAACTTTATCGCCTATTGCGATAGGCCGTTTCTGGATCTTATGCATCCCCAGAATACCGCTTTGTGGTGGGTTCAAAATTGGCGTTGACATCAATGAGCCATAGACACCGCCATTTGAAATTGTAAAGCTGCCACCAGCCATATCAGCAGGTGTTAATTTACCGTCGCGAGCGCGAATACCATAATCTGTCACCTGCTTTTCAATATCGGCTAGCGATAAATCTTGAGCATCACGCACAACCGGCACCACCAACCCCTGCGGGGTGCCAACCGCAACACCAATATTGTAGAAATTCTTGTAGATTATATCATCGCCATGAATTTCTGCATTTACAGCCGGGAATTCCTGAAGGCCGCGAATCACCGCACGTACAAAAAAGCCCATAAAGCCAAGACGGGCACCATGCTGCTTTTCAAAATCATCTTTATATTCCGAGCGTAGTGCCATCACCGCGCTCATATCCACCTCATTAAAGGTTGTCAGCATCGCCGCTGTGTTCTGTGCCTCTTTTAGACGACCGGCGATCATTCGGCGCAAGCGCGACATCGGCACCCGCTCTTCACGAGCATCACTTGCCCGCGGGCCAGCTTTTGCTGGTGCTGGAGCAGATGAAGCTGCCGCCATTTTTGCAGAACCGCTTGCGATTGCTTTTTGTACATCTGCTTTGGTCAGGCGACCATCTTTACCGGTACCAGAAATCGCGCCAGGGTTTAAATTATTTTCCTCTACCAGCTTACGAACCGCAGGCGATAGCACCGCAGCAGCAGCAGATGGTGCAGAAGCAGGTGCTGAGGCGGGAGTTGGCGAGGCTGCTTCTGGCGCGCTCGCTGCCGGATTATTTACTGCCGGATTATTTGCTGCCGGATTTACTGCCGGCTTTGAAGCGGGTGTTGATGTGGCCGCTGCCCCTTCTTCGACCATTCCTAGCAAGGCATCCACTTCCACAGTAGCGCCTTCGCTTGCAACAATATCAGACAGCACACCATTTACAGGTGACGGCACTTCAAGGGTAACCTTATCTGTTTCCAACTCAACAATCGCTTCATCTGCCGCGACCGCTTCACCAGCGCCCTTCATCCATTTAGCAACCGTTGCCTCAACAACTGATTCGCCCAGAACTGGTACTTTAATTTCAACAGCCATATTCTGTGTTCTCCCCGTATTATGCGCTCTAATTGAATTAATCCCTGCGCAAAGATGTTTGCCTTAATCTGTTATGTGTCTATTCAGCAGCGATGCTAGCTTTTCCTGTGCTCAGCGCGCCATCCACCAGCGCTTCTTGCTCAGCACGGTGGCGGCTAGCTGACCCCGTCGCAGGCGATGCAGCTTCTTTTCTGCCTGCATAGATAGGGCGGTTTGCAGACATGCCCGCTGCTTCCATCACCGCTTCTAGATAATCCCGCACAAATGTCCAGCTGCCCATATTTTTTGGTTCTTCCTGACACCAGACAAGCTCTGCATTAGGTGTTTTCTTCAACATCTCTGTCAGGGTACGTTCTGGGAAAGGATATAGCTGTTCAACACGCAATATCTTTACATTCTCAATGCCGCGCTCCTTCCTAGCTTCGGCAATATCGTAATACACCTTGCCAGAACATAGAACAACACGCTCAACATTCTTATCCTTAATAGTGTTATCTGCTTCATCTAGAATTCGGTGGAAGGACGTGCCTTCGGCCATGTCAGATAATTTAGACACGCACCCCTTATGGCGTAACAAGGATTTCGGTGTCATCACAATTAACGGCTTTCTGAAATCGCGATGCAGTTGGCGGCGAAGCGCATGGAAATAATTAGCAGGGGTGGAGCAATAAACCACTTGCATATTATCTTCTGCACAAAGCTGCAGATAGCGCTCAAGCCGGGCAGATGAATGTTCAGGACCTTGCCCCTCATAGCCATGTGGCAAAAGCAAAACCAGACCGTTCATACGCAGCCATTTTGCCTCACCAGAACAAATAAACTGGTCAATAACAACCTGTGCGCCATTGGCAAAATCACCAAATTGAGCTTCCCACATTACCAACGCATTAGGCTCTGCTTGGGCAAAGCCATACTCAAACCCCATCACCGAAGCTTCGGAAAGCGGAGAGTCGATAACATCAAATTGTGCTTGTGTATCTGATAAATTAGAAAGTGGCACATAACGCTGTTCGCTATTTTGATCAACAAACACCGCATGGCGCTGACTAAAGGTACCACGGCAGCTATCCTGACCAGATAGGCGTACCTTGTGACCCTCCATAAGCAGCGAGCCAAAAGCCAAATGCTCTGCAGTTGCCCAATCAATATTCTCGCCTGCTTCAATGGCTGTTTTGCGCGCGCCAACCACCCGCTTCAGCTTATTGTGAACCGTTAAATTATCCGGAATAGTGGTCATCACCTCACCGACATGCAGCAGTATATCCTTTGAACAGGAAGTTTGGCCGCGCCTGTCATCACCCGACGCAACTGTCAGGCCTGCCCATTGGCCTTCCAGCCAGTCTGCTTTATTCTGCTTGAAGGTCATACCAGCTTCAAATTCTTCATTTAAGTGCTGGTTATGGTCAGCAAAAATTTGCTCGGCACGCTCAGCACTTATCACCCGTTCATTAACCAGCTGGCGCGCATAAAGCTCTCTGGTCGTAGGCTGTTGGGCAATTTGGCGATACATTTGTGGCTGGGTGAATGACGGCTCATCCCCTTCATTATGACCAAACCGGCGATAGCAGAACATATCCAAAACAACATCACACCCAAAGGTCTGGCGAAATTCTACAGCAATTCGCGCCGCATGAACCACCGCCTCAGGATCATCCCCGTTCACGTGGAAAATTGGCGACATTACCATTTTCGCCACATCGGTTGGATAAGGTGAGGAGCGTGAATAAGCAGGGCTGGTGGTAAAACCAATTTGGTTATTCACAATGATATGAATAGTTCCGCCAGTACGATAACCGCGTAAATCCGAAAAGGCGAAAGTTTCTGCAACCACACCTTGTCCAGCAAAGGCAGCATCACCATGCAACAATATACCTAAGACTTTAGTGTTATCTGTGTCATTGGCTTGCTCTTGTTTCGCGCGCACACGCCCTACAACAACCGGGTCAACAATTTCCAGATGCGATGGGTTAGGTGACAAGCTTAGATGAATTTCATTGTCATCAAAATGGCGGTCAGCAGACGCACCCATGTGATATTTCACATCTCCAGACCCCCCAACTTCCTCTGGGTTAGAAGGATTCCCCAAAAATTCAGAGATGATGGCGCGGAACGGCTTATCCATTACATTATGCAAGATATTTAGCCGGCCTCTATGCGGCATGCCGATTACCACTTCTCTCAGGCCCATTTGCCCGCCCCGCTTTAGAATCTGTTCTAGTGCTGGCACCAGGGCTTCGCCGCCGTCTAAGCCAAAACGTTTTGTGCCAATATATTTTTTATGCAAAAACTGCTCAAACCCTTCAGCCGCGACTAACTTTTCATAAATCGCGATTTTACCGCGTTCGGTAAATTCAGTGCGATTGCCTATCGCTTCAATACGCTCCTGTATCCAAGCCTTTTGGTTTGGATCCTGAATATGCATAAATTCCACACCAATGGTTGCGCAATAGGTGCGCCGCAACACATCCAAAATTTCATTCAAGGTCGCCGTTTCCAGACCCAGCACATGATTGATAAAAATTGGACGGTCATAATCTTCTGGACCAAAGCCATAGGTGGCTGGATCTAGCTCTGGATGAATTTCTTCTTCCTGGAGATTAAGGGGGTCAAGCTGGGCCAGTAAATGCCCGCGGATACGATAGGCGCGTACAAGCATGATAGCCCGCAAACTATCCAAGGTGGCAGAACGCAAATCGCCAGCCATCAGGTCACGGTCGCCAGTAATTCCCTTGGCAACCGCTTTTATAGATGCCTCAGGGTCGTGTGCACCAACTATCTGGGTTGGATTATTGCCCCAATCTGGCTGGTATTCCGGCTCGCTAGCCAGCGCCCCGATAGATTGAAACCATTCCGCCCATTCTGGGTCAACATTGCCTGGATTTGCTGACCATGCTTTGTGCATCTCAGCAATAAAAACTGCATTAGCTCCTGACAGAAAACTTGAATCCATCCCTAAACTCCGCCCCCAATTTAAAAACCTACCCGAAAACGATATATTTCAACTGTTCTGCGAGTATCACCTTATTTGACTTCAAAGAGCAAGCGAGGCCTTAAATAAAGACTTGCCATGCTTAACCGCTTTCCAGCCTATTAAAACGCTTCTATGGCTTGCTGCAACGCTTCACCAAGCTGTGAAGGCGAGCGCGCCATCACAAAACCAGCTTTTTCCATTGCTGCAATTTTATCCACGGCTGCGCCGCTACCCCCTGCAACAATCGCCCCAGCATGCCCCATCCGGCGTCCCGGCGGTGCGGTCTGGCCTGCAATGAAACCAGCAATCGGCTTTTTATTTGAGTGGGCTGCGTAAAATTCTGCCGCTTCTTCTTCTGCAGAACCGCCAATTTCACCAATCATAACAATTGATTCTGTGCCTTCATCAGATAAAAACATATCCAGACAATCAATAAAATTTGTGCCATTTACAGGGTCGCCGCCAATACCGATACAGGTAGATTGGCCAAGACCAATAGCCGTGGTTTGTGCCACTGCTTCATAGGTCAGCGTACCAGAGCGTGAAACAATCCCGACACTACCAGTCTTATGAATATGACCCGGCATAATGCCGATTTTGCATCCCCCCGGCGTAATAATGCCAGGGCAATTAGGTCCGATAAGACGGCTGGCAGAACCTTCTAAGGCCCGCTTTACCTCAACCATATCCTTTACCGGAATCCCTTCGGTAATACACACAATTAGCGGCATTTCTGCGTCGATGGCTTCCAGAATAGAATCAGCAGCAAATGGCGGCGGCACATAAATTACAGAAGCATTTGCACCTGTTTTGGCACGGGCATCAGCAACGGTGTTAAAAACCGGCAAATCAAGATGCGTTTGCCCGCCCTTACCTGGGGTAACCCCGCCAACCATCTGGGTGCCATAATCAATAGCTTGCTGGCTGTGAAAAGTGCCTTGCGCACCCGTAAAGCCCTGACAGATAACCTTGGTATTTTTATCAACAAGAACAGCCATTATCTTTATTCCCCTTTCACCGCAGAGACTATTTTCTTTGCAGCGTCACCTAAATTATCTGCAGCGATAATATCCAGACCAGATGCGGCCATAATCTCTTTACCCTTTTCAACATTCGTGCCTTCAAGGCGTACTACCAGCGGCTTGGTTAGCCCCAATGTTCTGGCCGCTTCAACCACCCCTTCGGCGATAACATCACAGCGCATAATACCGCCAAAAATATTAACCAAAATACCATCAACATTGGCATCAGACAGAATGATTTTAAAAGCTTCTGTTACGCGCTCCGTTGTTGCACTGCCGCCAACATCTAAGAAATTGGCTGGCTCACCGCCTTCTAGCTTGATGATGTCCATTGTTGCCATGGCAAGACCGGCACCATTAACCATACAGCCAATGCTGCCATCCAGCTTGATATAGTTTAGATCAAATTCAGACGCTTTGACCTCACTTGGATCCTCTTCACTTAAATCGCGCAAAGCCAGCACATCTTTCTGGCGGAACAGGGCATTATCATCAAAGCCCATCTTTGCATCCAGTGCCAGAAGATCGCCGTCACCAGTAACCACCAGCGGATTAATTTCCAAAAGGGAAGCATCGCGTTCAATAAAGGCTTTATAGATACCTGCCAGAAAACCACCTGCCTGTTTGGCCGTTGCGCCTTCTAGCTGGAGGGCATTGGCGATGCGGCGCACATGGTGCGGCTTCAACCCTGTTGCCGGGTCAATAGATACGGTAATGATACGCTCCGGTGTTTCCGCAGCAACCGCCTCAATATCCATACCGCCTTCGGTTGAAGCGATAACAGTCACGCGGCTAGATACACGGTCCACCAGCATAGACAGATAGAGCTCGCGTCCAATATCACATCCCTGTTCAATGTAAAGGCGCTGAACTTCTTTGCCTGCGGGACCTGTTTGATGTGTTACCAGCACAGAGCCAAGCAATCTTTGTGCTTCACTACGCACTTCATCGATGCTCTTAACAACTTTTACACCGCCTGCTTTCCCGCGGCCACCTGCATGAATTTGGGCTTTTACAACCGTTACTGCACCATCTAGCTTTTCTGCCGCAGCAACCGCTTCCTCAACATTAAAGGCCGGAAACCCTAACGGGACATTGACACCATAATCGCGCAACAGGGATTTTGCCTGATGTTCATGTATATTCATAAATTTACTCCCCCAAACTCAAAAACTTAGCTTCGTTAAAAACCTTATCAGGCTAGCGCCAATACGCTAGAGCCAGATGTGAAAAACGGGTCTATTCGACCCGTTCAACTATCTCATTTAATGCCCGTACAGCAGCTATGGAATGATCAAACATGGCTTGTTCGTCAGCATCCATGGCGATCTCAACAACACGTTCGACGCCGCCACTACCAATAATTACCGGCACGCCAACATACAGCCCATCAAGGCCATAGGCATTTTCAACAAAGGCCGCACATGGCAACAACCGCTTTTTATCTTTAAGATAAGCATCTGCCATTTGAATAGCCGAAGAGGCAGGCGCATAAAAAGCAGACCCTGTTTTCAACAAGCCAACAATCTCGGCCCCGCCATCGCGCGTGCGCTGAACAATGGCATCAATTTTATCCTGTGTAGACCAACCCATTTTAACCAAATCTGGAACTGGAATACCGGCAACAGTAGAATAGCGCACCAACGGCACCATTGTATCGCCATGTCCGCCCAATACAAAGGCGCTAACATCTTCCACTGAAACCTGAAATTCTTCTGCCAGAAAATAGCGAAAACGTGCGCTATCCAACACCCCTGCCATACCAACAACATGGCTAGCAGGCAGACCAGAAGCACGTTGCAATACGCCAACCATCGCATCTAGCGGGTTGGTGATACAAATAACAAATGCATTTGGGCAGTTTGCCTTAATGCCTTCACCGACTTGCGTCATCACCTTGGTGTTGATACCGACCAGATCATCGCGGCTCATCCCAGGCTTGCGCGGCACGCCAGCAGTAACAATGACTACATCCGCACCTGCAAGGTCAGCATAGTCATTCGCACCAACCACATTTGCATCGAACCCTTCGATAGCGCTAGCTTGGGCAATATCCAGCGCCTTGCCCTGCGGAATCCCCTCCGCAATGTCAAAAAGGACGATATCGCCCAATTCTTTTAGGCCTGCGAGAAGAGCTAGAGTGCCACCAATATTTCCCGCACCGATCAGCGCAATTTTATTCCGTGCCATCGAAAAAGTTCCTTCAACTTCGGTTTAAATAATTTTGAGGCACAGCTTATTTTTTGGATAAAAATTTACCATTCCCCCGCTTTTCGGTTTAACGAATTTACCCTTTTTTAGCAAGGGTAACATCAGGTGATTTTTACCAATTAATGCGGATATGAGAAAAAAGACCTTACCCATAATTTACGCTAGCGCGGTCAAGCCTCAGCCCGCATCCCTCTTAGCTGCGCCATTTCTTGTAAGCGTGAACGGGTTCGCGCAAACTCAAACGCCCATTGGCCACCTATATAGATTTGATCTTGCGGGGCAGCTGCGCTGGTAATGATAAAACGGCCACGATCATATAATGCATCTACAAGCCACATAAAACGCCGTGCCTCATTTTGTTCAGCGTCACCTAGCACAGGAATATCGCGTAACATCATCCCTGCAAATCGGTCAGCTAGCACCAAATAGTCGCGCGCGCCAAGGGTGGTACGGCACATATCATCAAAATGCACATCTACCAGATCGCCAGCAACTTTCCTGAAAGTCAGGCTGCGGCCAGCCACCATAATTACTTCCTCAAGAAGCGGTGCATCATCTGACAGACGCACAAATAGGCTATCTAATTGCATATCTAGCGCGCCTTTATCTTGCGGGCTGGCTGGTGCTGCCAAAACATGCCAACTTGAGACTGTTTGCAGAACCCGGCTGCGCCAATCTACCCCCTCGCCAATATGATGAATATTCATCCGCTGTTTCAAGCTAGCAATAAAGGGCAGAAATCTATCCCGGTGAAGACCGTTAAGATAGAGATCCTCCGGCAATCTGTTAGAAGTTGTAACAAGGATCATGCCGCGTGCCCATAAGGCATCAAAAAGCCGTTTGATTATCATCGCATCGGCAATATCGCGCACTTCCATTTCATCAAAACAGACAATATGGCCGGGGGCGAGCAGCATATCTGCTGCCGCATCTATCGGATCATCTACCCCTTGCATGCGCGCACTTTGGATAGCATCCTGAGCGGCAACCATAAAATCATGGAAATGAAAACGCTGCAAATTAGGGGCTGGAATAGACTTTGCGAACAAGTCCATCAACATGGTTTTACCGCGACCCACCCCGCCATAAAGATAGACGCCTTTGGGGGCCGGCATATTATCGGTTTTCTTGCGGCCAAATAGCCGGCCAACAAACCCATTATCATTCGTGTTTGATGGCGCGCGCTTCAGAAGAATTCCAGACTGCTGAAGGGTGATGAAAAGCGCATCTAGATGCTGAACAGCGGCATGTTGTCCGTCATCAGCAGACAGCTTGTCCTCGGCAAGAAGCGTCTGATAATGCTGGTCTGGCGAGGGTGGCACGCTGGCTTTTCCTATTTAATGTTGGATAGGGGAACCTAGCCTTGTCTTTGTACCATCAGTTTTTTAATCTCGCCAATTGCCTTGCCCGGGTTCAGCCCCTTTGGACAGGTTTTTGCACAATTCATAATCGTATGACAACGATAGAGACGGAACGGGTCTTCAAGTGCGTCCAAACGCTCGCCTGTAAATTCATCGCGGCTATCAGCTATCCAGCGATAGGCTTGCAACAGCACAGCTGGACCTAAATAACGGTCTCCATTCCACCAGTAAGATGGACAAGAGGTCGTGCAGCTAAAGCATAATACACATTCCCATAATCCATCTAGCTCATCACGCTCAGCAGGTGATTGCTTACGCTCGCGCCCCTCTGGATCAGGGGTTTCAGTTTTCAGCCATGGCTCAACAGAAGTAAGCTGGGCATAGGCATGGGTTAGATCTGGCACCAAGTCTTTAACTACAGGCATATGCGGTAACGGGTAGATATTAACCTCGCCCTTAACCTCATCAATAGCCTTCAAGCAAGCTAGCGTATTGCCGCCATCCACATTCATCGAACAGGACCCGCAAATCCCCTCACGGCAGGAACGCCGGAAAGTTAGGCCAGAATCCACTTCATTTTTGATCTTTATGAGCGCGTCCAGCACCATAGGACCGCAATCATCTAGGTCGACTTCATAGCTATCAATACGCGGGTTTTCATCATCTTCTGGGGACCAGCGATAAATATTAAAGGTCTTCGTGCGACTGGCCGTATCTGGCGCCGCGTGATGATTACCTTTGGAAACCTTTGAATTTGCTGGCAAACTAAATTGTGCCATGTTTGATAACTCCCCTCGGCTCGATCCTCTGCCTGACGCTAACTAGTATACGCGAGCTACCGGCGGTACCGGTTGAACCTCATTGGTCAGCGTATTCATATTCACATCGCGGTAGCCTAGCTCTGAGCGATTCTTTTCGTCCAGCCACATTACCGTATGCTTCATCCAATTTTCATCATCACGATCTGGATAATCTTCATGCGCATGCGCGCCGCGCGATTCTGTCCGCTGATGTGCTGAGCGAACCGTTACCAGTGCTTGGCTCATCAGATTTTCAAGCTCCAACGCTTCGATAAGGTCAGTATTCCAAACCAGCGAGCGATCTTGAATGCCAAGGTCGCCCATGCTTCCAGCGATCTCATCCATGGATTTCACGCCTTCATCTAAGCTAGATCCTGAACGGAAAACAGCGGCATATTTCTGCATCGCGCGCTGCATATCCAGCCGCAATGCACCCACTTTTTCCTTACCTTTCGCGTGGCGCATTCTGTCCAAACGCTCAATTGCTTTATCTGTTGATTCTTGGCTTGGCGGGGCTAGGGTCGCACCAGGGGTTAACACCTCTGAGGCGCGCTGCGCGGCTGCCCGGCCAAATACGACAATATCCAGAAGCGAGTTTGTACCTAGACGGTTTGCGCCATGTACAGAAACACAAGCCGCCTCACCAATGGCCATTAGCCCATGCGCAACCCGATTCGGATCGTCCTTGGTCGGCGACAGCACTTCGCCATGATAATTAGTTGGAATGCCGCCCATATTATAATGCACAGTTGGCAAAACAGGTATAGGCTCGCGGGTGATATCTACGCCGCAGAAAATCCGCGCAGTCTCAGTAATGCCCGGCAAGCGTTCATGCAAGGTAGCCGCATCAATATGTTCTAGATGCAACAGGATATGATCCTTGTTTGGGCCAACACCGCGCCCTTCATTAATTTCCATCGTCATCGCCCGGCTAACCACATCACGGCTCGCCAGATCCTTAGCCGTTGGTGCATAGCGTTCCATAAAACGCTCCCCTTCGGAGTTGGTCAGGTAACCGCCTTCACCCCGCGCGCCCTCAGTTATCAGCACGCCAGCGCCATAAACACCGGTTGGATGGAACTGCACAAACTCCATATCTTGCAACGGCAGACCCGCACGCAAGGCCATCGCATTGCCATCGCCCGTACAGGTGTGCGCAGAAGTACAAGAGAAATAAACCCGTCCATAACCGCCTGTTGCCAGCACAGTGCGCTGACCAAGGAAGCGGTGCAAAGAGCCATCTTCCATCGACAGCGCCAAAATACCTTGGCAAGCCCCATTATCATCCATGATCAGGTCAATAGCGTAATATTCGACGAAAAATTCAGCCTTGTGGCGTAGGCATTGCTGATACAATGTATGCAAAATCGCATGGCCAGTTCGGTCTGCTGCGGCGCAAGCGCGGCGCGCAATGTTTTTACCGTAATCAAGCGTATGGCCTCCAAAAGGACGCTGATAAATATTACCTTCTTCTGTACGTGAGAACGGCACGCCATAATGTTCCAGCTCAATCACAGACGGGATAGCATTCCGGCACATATATTCAATAGCATCCTGATCACCCAGCCAATCAGAGCCCTTGACGGTATCATACATATGGAATTTCCAGTTATCACCCTCACCCATATTATTGAGCGCTGCACCAATACCGCCCTGTGCAGCAACGGTATGTGAGCGGGTTGGAAAAACTTTGGTGATACAAGCAGTGCGCAACCCAGATGTGGACATGCCAAGCGTTGCTCGCAAGCCAGCCCCGCCAGCCCCAACAACAATCACATCGTAATGATGGTCTGTGATTTCATACGCGCTCATCTTCAACTCTCCACATCAGCCATTTTAACTAGCTGTTTAAACTCTGCCAGCCAGCAAATGCTAACCGATTTCACAAATACTGGCCGATTTCACAAATACTGGCCGATTTCACAAATACTGGCCTATTTCTATCGATGCCGACCCTTAAATATTTATGCTAATTCCTGCCAGTTACCAGTGGCAGGCCAGCAGTTTTTTACAATGCGATTTTCAATAAGCTAAGCACGCTTATCGCCCCTAGCAGTATAAGCGCCATCCGAATAGCGATAATCATCGTCAGCCGGACGCCTTCATGGGCTACATAATCTTCTAAAACGACCTGTAATCCCAAAGCGCTATGCCAGAACCCAACCCCGACAAATAAAATAAGAATAGCTGCATTAAAAGGATGTGAAAGCAGGGCCATTGCCCCATCAAAATCTGTACCAGCTAGCATGACCACAAGTGCGCACATCCACGCTGCTAGCCCTACCATGGCAATTGCTGTCAGGCGCTGATGCCACCAATGAGATAGACCTGATTTCGCCGCACCTAGACCTCGTGCCTGTGCTAGCGGTGTTTTCATGTTATTGGATTTCAACATTTAAACGCCCCTTCTTATGCTAGACTATAGACAAGGCCCCAGAGCCCTGCGGTTAGTAGAGCAGCTAGCACCAAAACAGCTTGTCCTGATTTATAAACCGCAGGAATGGTCAAACCAATTACCGCATCCCAGAATAGGTGACGTACCCCATTACAGGCATGATAAAATAAGGCCACACTATAGCCGAATAAAACCAATTGACCCAGCGGGTGCGCAATAATGATTTTTGCAGTCGCAAAGCTTTCCGGTCCATTTGCCAGTGCTACCAGATATAAGGTGAGCAGAAACGTGCCAGAGGACAGGATAATTCCAGTCATACGGTGACTGATAGACATAAGAGCCGGCAATGGCAGGCGATAAACCTGCAAATGCGGCGATAATGGGCGCTGACGTGCCATAGGAATACCACCTTAAAATATGTGTTTTAGCCGAAAAAGCGTGATAATTGACCACGTTCCCCCCGCAATCTTCTCGACTATAGCGAAAGGCTGATGCGTAATCAATTTGTCAGCTGAAGATTTTCAGCCCTATGGAATAAAATCCCTATGGAATAAAATGTAGAACAAAACACTGTACATATACACCTGCAACAGTGTAACAGGCGGTATGACAGGAAAAAATGCACAAATTGTAGCACATAAATCCTTTCAGCCCGATATTCTAGCCATACAATCTGCTGTGATGATAGGGGCGGTAGGCAATGATGCAGCAATGCCGGTTTATACCCATTTCAGGCACAAAGCTGCTCGTCTAGATACGGTCAGGCTAGCCGCGCATCCAGGTTTTGGGCCCGGTTTTACCGATATTACAGATGCAAAAGTACTAGCCGCTCTGTTATCCGACTTTGCCAACTTGCAAAAAGACGCTATGCCAAAAGCCGTACAAACTGGATATTTTGGCGCTGCAGATCAAATTTTTCCAGTAGCTGATTTCATCTTAGCCAGCCAGAAAGAAAGCGATATTTTCTATCTGTTTGACCCGGTTCTAGGGGATGCGGGCAAGCTATATGTTGACCAAAATATCGCTGATGCTATGCAGGCAAAGTTGCTACCCCTTGCGAATATCATCACCCCAAACGCGTTTGAGCTTGGCTTGCTTGCAGACCAGCCTGTTATCAGCCTTGCAGACACTGAAAAAGCAGGGCAGCAAATCCTTAGCCATCAGCCCCGTCTGCAGGCTGTCTTTGCAACCGGCATAAATGCTAGTAGCGGTGCTGGTAAGGGCAAGATTGCAGATATGCTAATAACACGTGATGCGGCGATCCCGTTTGTGCATGAAAGCAAAGAAAAGGGCATATCAGGTAGTGGTGATGTACTAAGCGCACTGGTACTTGCAAACTACCTTAAAGATAGCGATCTTGCGAAAGCCTGTGGTTCAGCTAGCAAGACCGTTAATCAGATGATCAAGAAGACCAACTCGCCGCTCGGCATTGATGTGGCCAACTTGCTGTGGCAGCTGCCACCTAGCCAAGAGCTGTAATACAACGCAGGCGCAGCACATTCTCTGTTGATGAATTAGGTATTGAGGGCTAGCGACCACTAAGCCCGCGCGCTACCACCAATTCAGCGATTTGAACTGAATTCAGAGCCGCTCCTTTACGCAAATTATCTGACACGCACCAGAAAACCAGCCCATTTTCTACCGATGGGTCGCGCCGAATACGACTAATATAGACAGCATCTTCTCCTGCGCATTCAATTGGTGTCACATAGCCTTCATCGGCGCGGTGATCAATCACTAGCACCCCATCTGCCTCACGCAGGAGCTGGCGTGCTTCTGCTTCACCAATTGGCTTTTCAGTTTCGATAAAGACTGCCTCGCTATGACCAATAAAGACAGGGATGCGCACACAAGTTGCAACAAGCTCGATAGCGGGATCCAGAATCTTCTTGGTTTCCGCTGTCATCTTCCATTCTTCTTTGGTAGCGCCATCATCCATAAACACATCAATATGCGGGATAGCATTAAAGGCAATTTGCTTGGTGAATTTTTCTGGCCGCACCTCATCATTCACAAAAATGCCTTTGGTTTGATTGAACAGCTCATCCATTGCTGGACGCCCTGCACCAGACACCGCCTGATAAGTTGATACCACTACTCTTTTGACATTAAACTTATCATGCAGCGGCTTTAAGGCAACAACCAGCTGGGCGGTAGAGCAATTCGGATTGGCAATAATATTACGCCCACCTTTAGACACCAGAACACCATCTACAGCATCTGCATTCACCTCTGGCACGATAAGCGGGACATCTTCATCCATGCGAAACGCAGAAGAATTATCAATAACAATACATCCTGCTTCGCCAGCAATAGGACCAAATTTTTTAGAAATATCCCCGCCAGCTGAAAACAACGCAATATCGGCTTGCGTAAAATCGAACTTATCCAGAGATTCAATTTTCAGCGTTGTATTCTCACCATAAGAGACTTCCTTGCCTGAGGAATTTGATGAGGCAAGCGCATAAACCTTGTCCGCAGGGAATTTCCGCTCCGCAAGAGTTTGCAGCATTTCACGCCCAACCGCACCTGTCGCGCCAACTACAGCAACACGATATCCCATTTTCAATATTCCTTTATCTTAGCTCAAGCCCGCTTATCTGAATTGCTTATCGGGCGCGTCTGTTCATCGCATCAATGACTGCTTCTGTCATGCCATCTGTGCCGACCTGCTCACAGCCCGGAGCCATAATATCACCTGTCCGTTTGCCAGAAGCAAGTGTATCCGCAACTGCTGCTTCAACAAGATCAGCTTCCTCACCCTGCCCAAATGAATAGCGTAGCATCATAGCAAAGCTCAGGAATTGTGCTAATGGATTGGCCAGATTTTGGCCAGCGATATCCGGAGCTGAGCCGTGTACAGGCTCATACATCGCCTTTGGCAAACCAGTATCCGGGTCTGGCGCTCCAAGCGAGGCTGAAGGAAGCATGCCTAGCGATCCGGTTAGCATCGCTGCACAGTCAGAAAGAAGATCACCAAATAGATTATCGGTTACAATGACATCAAATTGCCGCGGATTACGCACCAGCTGCATCGCACAGTTATCTGCATACATATGAGAGAGCGCAACATCGCCGCCTTCTGCTTTATGTAACGCATTCATTACATCACGCCAAAGCACACCAGACATCATCACATTTGATTTTTCAACTGAGGTAACGCGCCCATCACGTTTACGCGCCAATTCAAAAGCAACGCGGCCAATTCGTTCGATTTCAGATGTTGAATAAGCATTCGTATCATAGCCTTTTTTCTGGCCATCTGGTAGCTCATCAATACCGCGTGGCTCGGCAAAATAAGAGCCACCACATAATTCTCGTAAAATCATAATATTCAAGCCAGAGACAATCTCCGGCTTTAGCGTGGACGCTTCTGCTAGCGCATCAAACACAATTGCTGGACGCAAATTAGCAAATAAGTCCATCTCTTTCCGCAACGCCAACAAGCCACGCTCAGGCTTTAAGCTGAAATCCAAATCATCATATTGCGGGCCACCAACCGCGCCAAAAAGCACCGCATCTGCAGCTATCGCATCAGCAAGTGTTTCATCGCGCAACGGCACGCCATAAGCATCATAAGCAGCCCCACCAACATGGTCTTGGGCAACGTCAAAAGAAAGAGATTTATGTTTTGCCAGCCATTCCATGACGGTCATATTAGCAGCCATCACTTCAACGCCAATACCATCACCTGGTAGCACCATTACTTTACGGTTGGAGGCCATTTTTGTCCCCTTCATATATTATCTATCACGTTAGTATTAATTTATTGCCCTGATAATGGGGCTAGCTTTAAGCGTGTTGATTAAAGACCTTCACGTAACGCCCCTTAATTAAAGCCCCATAATTAAAGCCCCATAATTAAAGCCAAGGACGGTCCGCATCACGGCTAGCTTCGAAACTATCAATATCACTCCCCTTTTCAAGGGTAAGCCCGATATCATCTAATCCATCTAGCAGACATTGTTTGCGAAACGGCTCCACATCGAAATTAATGGTCGCACCGTTTGGGCGTGAAATAGTCTGATTGGCCAAATCAATGCTCAATTCAGGGTTTTCAGCATCCGCAGCATCCGCCATAAGCGCATCACGCTGCTCGGCAGTTACTTTGATCGGCAGAATTCCGTTCTTGAAGCAGTTATTGAAGAAAATATCAGCAAAGCTGGTAGAAATGACACAGCGAATACCATAATCCAACAACGCCCAAGGGGCATGCTCACGACTAGACCCGCAACCAAAATTATCACCAGCGACAATAATTTTAGCCGCTTTATAAGCTGGCTTGTTTAGCACAAATTCTGGCCGGTCATTCCCTGCATCATCGAAACGCATTTCATGGAACAAATTTGCACCAAGACCTGACCGTTTAATGGTTTTCAAAAACTGCTTTGGGATAATCATATCGGTATCGATATTCAGAATATCCAGTGGCGCGGCAATGCCAGATAACTTATCAAATTTTTGCATGTTATTGCTCTCCCGTTAACTGGTGTTGGTTCTAGAGCGAACGCACATCGCTCAGGCGCCCGCTTATAGCAGCCGCCACCGCCATTTGCGGACTTACCAAATGGGTACGCCCACCACGTCCCTGCCGGCCCTCAAAATTCCGGTTAGAGGTAGAAGCACACCGCTCACCAGGTGATAATTTATCCGCGTTCATTGCTAGACACATTGAACAGCCCGGCTCGCGCCATTCAAAACCAGATGCGATAAAGACTTTATCCAAGCCTTCTTCTTCAGCCTGTTGTTTTACCAGACCTGAACCCGGGACGACCATTGCCCGCACTCCGTCTTTAACCTGCTGGCCATCTGCAATAGAAGCAGCAGCGCGCAAATCTTCAATACGGCTATTCGTACAAGAACCAATAAAGACGGTATCAATTTTGATGTCGGTTAGCTGCATACCAGCTTCCAGTCCCATATATTCAATGGCACGTTCTACTTTGGCACGCTTAGCTGCATCACCAACTTTTTTCGGATCTGGCACAGACGCGGTAATTGGTAGCGCATCTTCTGGGCTTGTCCCCCAAGTTACCGTTGGAACGATATCAGCTGCTTTCAGCGTAATTTCGGTATCATATTTTGCGCCAGCATCAGATGGCAGCGACTCCCACCATGCTACTGCCTTGTCCCACACCGCACCAGATGGCGCCATTGGGCGATCTTTTAAATACGCAAAGGTTTTTTCATCAGGGGCTATCATACCGGCGCGCGCGCCAGCCTCAATCGCCATATTACAGACCGTCATGCGGCCTTCCATCGATAAGTTGGTAATCGCCTCGCCAGCAAATTCGATCACATGTCCAGTACCGCCAGCGGTGCCGATTTTTCCAATGATAGCTAGGATAATATCTTTTGCTGTTACATGCTCTGGTGCCTTGCCTTCGACTGTAATACGCATATTTTTGGCTGGCTTTTGGATCAAAGTCTGACTGGCCAGAACATGTTCCACCTCAGAGGTGCCAATGCCGAAAGCAAGCGCGCCAAACGCGCCATGAGTCGCCGTATGCGAATCGCCGCATACAATGGTCATACCAGGCTGGGTAAAACCTTGCTCAGGACCAATAACATGCACAATGCCTTGGCGAATATCATCCATGCCAAAATAGGGAACACCAAATTCAGCTGCATTGGCTTCTAGCGCTTCTACTTGAATACGGCTTTCCGCATCTTCAATACCAACACTACGGTCGGTAGTAGGCACATTATGATCAGCAACAGCAAGGGTACGCTCCGGGCTACGTACCTTCCGTCCAGCGTTACGCAGGCCCTCAAAAGCTTGCGGACTGGTTACTTCATGCACTAAGTGCCGATCAATATAGATAAGACAAGTACCATCATCTTGCTGATGAACAAGATGTGCATTCCAGATTTTATCAAATAATGTCTTTGGTCCTGACATTTCAGACCTCCCCTAAAATGACATGATTGCCAAAATTATACAAAATTATGATAGATCTATCCTGTCTGCTAGGTAAACAAAACAGATGAAAAAAAATTATGCGGAGCTATTTCGCTGCTGTGCGTGTATTTTTTTCAGCAATACGCGCAGCTTTACCCGTACGACCACGCAAGTAATAGAGCTTGGCGCGGCGAACTGCACCACGGCGCATTACTTCGATAGACTGAATTTTTGGTGAATGAAGCGGAAATACCCGCTCAACACCTTCACCATAAGAAATTTTGCGCACGGTAAAGGATGAGTTAACCCCGCGGTTAGAACGTGCAATACACACGCCTTCAAATGCCTGAACGCGCTCGCGTGAGCCTTCGACAACCTTCACACTGATTTTAACGGTGTCGCCTGGACCGAATTCTGGGAGGGAACGCTGTTCTGTTACAGCTTCCATTTGCGACTTTTCAATTTTATCCAGGATGTTCATTTTGCATCTCCATAAATCTGAGCGCCACTAAAACAGTAAAATGGCGCAAATGTCAATCTTTATCCTCTTTTTTGAGGTGTTTTTTAGCCATATAGGCCGCCATCAGATCAGGTCGCCTCTCAGCGGTAATCTCTGTGGCATTTTCAAGCCGCCATTTGGTGATATTCTGATGATGGCCAGAGAGCAAAACTTCGGGCGGTTCTAACCCCTGCCAATCCCGTGGTTGGGTGTAATGATGATGCTCTAAAAGGCCGCTCTCAAAGCTATCTTCAAGATGGCTAACTTCCTTGCCCATTACACCAGGCAACAGCCTGACAACAGCGTCCAAAATTACCATCGCTGCCTGTTCACCGCCCGAAAGAACGTAATCGCCAATGCTTACTTCGGTTAGCTGATGATGATCTATTACCCGCTGATCCAACCCTTCATAGCGACCGCAAACAATCATCACCCCGTCTTGCTGGCTAAGGTCGCGCGCCATTTTTTGATCTAATAATTTGCCTCTGGGGCTTGGATAGAGCCTTGTTAAATTTGTATCTGACGACTGGCTTTCGATAACATGTTCAATAGCACGCCCCATTACATCCGGGCGCATCACCATACCATGCCCACCGCCAAAAGGCGGGGCATCAACATTTCCATGCTTGTCGGTAGCAAAGGTGCGTATATTATAACAATCAAGCGACCAGATGCCTTTTTTCAGACCCCGACCGGCCAACGAATGACCAAGTGGACCTGGAAACATCTCTGGAAATAAGGTCAGCAGATGCGCAGCCCATAAAGCCCTATCAGATGCCCTATCAGATGCCTTGTTAGCGTGGCTCATCAACGCGTCTCCTTGAGAGGCTCTTCTGGCTCGCTTGCATCTTGTACATCAAGAATGATTTGGCCTGTTTTTATATCTACCTGCTTTAAAAAAGGTGGGTAGTAAGGCAACATTTCTGTCCCTTTACTCTCGGCAAGCTGAATTTCTATAATCTCACCCGCACCAAAATCATGTAAACCAATAACCTTGCCAAGCAGCGTTCCGTCTGAGCTACATACCTGCATGCCCAGCAAATCTGCCTGATAAATCTCACCCTCGCCTAATTCTGGCAATTTATCCCGTTCCAAATAGAGCGCGCACCCCTTCAAGGTCTCTGCCGAATTTCGGTCAGAAACAGAAGCGGCTGCACAAATGGCTAGCCCTTTATTAAAGCCTTTAATCTGAAGTGCTAATGGCGTGCCATCTTCTAGGCGTAGCGGACCATAGGCGGTTAAATCTTGTGCGCGCTCACAAAAGATTTTCACCTTAATCTGGCCACGAACCCCATGTGGGGCAGTAATAATGCCCATGATAACCATTTTTTGTGTATCTGGTTGCATCAGGCAAGCTCACCATGAGGAAAGTGAGGCAGAGAGTAAAAGCCCTCTCTGCCTTAGAGATGTTTTTTTATTAAGCTTCAGCTGGCTTATCTTCTTCAGCAGCGGCTTCAGCGGCAGGGGCTTCTGCTTCGGCAGTTGCTTCTTCTGCCGGAGCTTCTTCTGCTGGAGCTTCAGCTGCTGGGGCTTCTTCTGCTGGAGCTTCAGCTGCTGCCGCGGCGGCTTCAGCGGCTTCAGCGGCAGCTGCTTCTGCAGCGGCAGCCTCTTCAGCTTCACGTTCAGCACGCTTTTTGCCTGGTGCAGATTTCTTTGGCTGATCCCGCATTTCAACAGGCGCTGTTAGCGATAAGGCAGAAAGCAGTTTTTGCACGCGCTCGGTTGGCTTCGCGCCTAACCCCATCCAATGCTTGACCCGCTCGCCATCAACAACCAAACGCTGCTCATTATCTTTTGCAACCATCGGGTTATAATGGCCAATACGTTCAACATAACGTCCATCGCGCGGTGCAGCAGCTTCTGCAACAACAATACGATAAAATGGACGCTTTTTTGAACCGCCTCTTGATAGTCTGATTTTTAGTGCCATAAAATTCTTCCTTCCGATTTCATCTGGCTAAAGTAATTAAAATAGTTTGGTTTATTTCTTGCGTGGGGGGCCGCCCAAACCGGGCAAGCCGCCACCTTTACCAAACGGGTTAAACCCGCCGCCGCCCGGCATACCTGATTTCTGCATCTGCTGCTGAAGCTGGCTTAATTGTTCAGCAGAGGGCATACCGCCGCCCATACCGCCGCCCATACCGCCGCCAAGCATTGCTTTCATCGCTGCTGCACCAGATTTTGTGCCCATCTTTTTCATCATTCTGGCCATATCCTGATATTGTTTGACCAGCTTATTAACATCCTGAACAGATGTTCCTGAACCTGCAGCGATTCGCTTACGCCTAGAGGCATTTAATAGACCTACCTGAACCCGCTCTTTTTTTGTCATCGACAGGATAATAGCTTCCTGACGTTTGACCATCGCATCATCTACGCCAGCTGCCGCAATTTGCTTTTGTAATTTACCAAGTCCTGGCAACATTCCCAGCAGCCCACCAAGACCGCCCATTTTTTGTAATTGGCGTATTTGAGTAAGAAAATCATTCATGTCGAATTTGCCCGAAGCCATACGCTCTGCCATGCGCATAGCTTCTTCTTCTTCGATAGCTTCGGCCGCTTTTTCAACCAGCGCGACCACATCACCCATATCAAGGATGCGCCCAGCCATACGCTCTGGATCAAAGGCTTCAAGGGCGTCAAGCTTTTCGCCAACACCTACCAGCTTTACTGGGCAGCCTGTGGTTTGCGCCATTGATAGGGCTGCACCCCCTCTGGCATCACCATCAAGACGGGTCAAGACAATACCGCTGACGCCAACCGCATTATTAAAAGCATCTGCGGTAGTCACTGCATCTTGGCCGGTCAGGCTGTCAGCCACCAATAAAATTTCATCTGGCGTTGCAGCGGCTTTAATGTCACGCAATTCGGCCATCATCGCTTCATCAATGGTCAATCGGCCTGCTGTATCCAAGATTAAAACATCAAAGCCTTGCAGGCGCGCTGCTTGCATCGCCCGTTTGGTGAGTTGAACAGGGGTTTCAGTATCTGATTCGGGCAAGATACCTGCTTCTGCCTGCTCAGCTAGCGCCCGAAGCTGCTCACGTGCGGCAGGACGGCTAAGATCAAGGCTGGCTAACATCACCTTTTTTTTGTGCTTTGCTTGTAAATGGACAGCCAATTTACCCGCGGTAGTAGTTTTACCTGACCCTTGCAGACCCGCCATCAAAATCACGGCAGGCGGCGTAACATCTAACCTTAGGGGGCTAGCCTCTCCACCAAGCATTTCGATAAGACCGTCATGGACAATTTTTATAACCTGCTGGTCTGGACGCACTGATTTCAAAACAGTTGCGCCGATCGCCTTATCACGAATAGAAGCGATAAAGCTCTTTACCACTGGCAAAGCAACATCCGCTTCTAGCAGGGCAAGCCGAACCTCACGCAGGGCGCTGTCTACATCACTTTCAGAGAGCGCGCCGCGCTTACCGAGCGAGGAAAAAACCGTTTGCAGCTTATCTTTTAGATTATCGAACATCTATGTTGTAACTACCTGATAGCTTATCCAAAAATATGTTTCCATCCCGCACTCTTTTACGCTTTCGCAAAACAGGCTCCTTAAATATCCAACCATGAGGCATTTAACCATGAGGCATTTAACCATAAGGCAATTAACCATAAGGCAATTAACCATAAGGCAATTAAATAGCCACATAGCAAAACAACGCCTGTGCTCGAAAACTTCAAGGACAGACGGAACCCGTCAAGGTCAGGCATTATAAAGATATGCCGGGATTGTTAAAAAGGCTTGTACGCAGAAAATCTGCAGATGTCAAGAAAACAGCACTTTTCAGAATCTAGATGCCGTGCCATAGTCGGGTCATAGTCAGGTCCTAGTCGGGCCATAGTCAGGTCTTAGGCAGGCCATTATGAATGCCGATCAATAGCCTATATGCAATAACAACAGGTGCGTGGTTGATATGTCTGTTTTTTTTATTGCAAGCAAGCTCTTTGCGATTTTCTTTAACCCCCTCTGGCAACTCATACTCCTGATCTCTGCAGCGATGCTTGCCCAGCTTTTTAAGCTCCGGGCCTTATCCGCGCTATTTTTGAGTATGGGATTTATACTAGCCCTCCTTTACAGCTTTTTGCCCCTTAGCGAAGGCTTATTACGGCAGCTAGAAAATTATGCCTCCCCGCCTAGTCAAGCTGCGCTTGCCGAAGCGAAAGGCATTATTGTTCTTGGCGGGTTTACAGGCGATAGCACCGTATCTGCTAGCCGAGGCGCCCCACAATTAAATCGCCATGCTGAACGTTTTGTCACGGCGGTTAGCTTGCATCAGCAATTTCCAGATAAGCCTGTTTGGTTTTCTGGCTTTTCTGGCCAGCTAACTCAAGAAGGCTGGTCAGAAGATGTGACTACAGCCCGTCTGCTAGCTGATTTGCAGCTCACAGATACAGCTTTTCATTTTGAAAAAGAGAGCAAAAACACTGCCCAAAATGCGCAATTTACCTATCAGCGCATCCAGCCAGAAGTATCAGATAAATGGATATTAGTGACCTCCGCCAGCCATATGAAGCGTGCACATCATGCCTTTCAAAAAGCAGGCTGGCGAAACCTGATATTAATGCCGGTTGATTATCAGACTAAGCGAACAGGTAGCGAGATTAAACTTTCACCAACACATAGCTTTGGGCTCATGCAAATTTTTTTCCATGAAATTTTTGGGATGCTGGCCTACTACCTAACGGGCCGTATCTAATCTGTTTCAAACTTATGCCAAGAACTTATTATGGCGGCCTATTCAGGGCTCAGCCCTACCAGCGCATGGGCAAAATCATGGGCAGTGAAATCTTGCAAATCCTCTGCTGCTTCGCCAACCCCGACCATATGCACAGGCAAGCCAAATTCACGTGCCAACGCGACCACTATCCCGCCTTTTGCTGTGCCGTCTAATTTAGTGATAACCATTCCAGTTAAATCTGCTGTCTGCTGAAAGGCCTTCATTTGCGCAATCGCATTTTGGCCAACTGTCCCATCCAATACAATAAGGCTATCATGCGGGGCTTCTGGAATTTGTTTTTTAATTACACGAATAATTTTAGCAAGCTCTTCCATCAATTCTGCACGATTTTGCAAGCGCCCCGCTGTATCGATAATCAGCACATCAGCATTATCTGCGCGCGCTTCATCAATAGCCCGAAACGCTAATGCTGCTGCATCGCCGCCCCGCTCTCCAGAAATAACCTTAGTATCAGTGCGCGCCCCCCATCCGCTAAGCTGTTCAATGGCGGCTGCACGAAACGTATCTGCTGCTGCCATAACCACATGGCTCCCTTGTGCCTGAAAGCGGGCAGCAAGCTTGCCAGCGGTGGTGGTTTTACCTGACCCATTTACCCCAACCAGTAAAATAACGTGCAAGTCCCTCTCGCCATCAGCCTGTTTAAACGTAAGCGGCTTTTCAACAGGAAGAAGGATATCGGTCAAATGTTCAGCCAATGCTTCACGTAAGCTATCTGGTGTCACCTCACCTTGCCATTTACGCGCTCGCAAGCCTTCGGCTATTTCAGAAGCAACAGACACACCTAAATCTGCGAGAATAAGCGCTTCTTCAATTTCTTCGATAGAGGCGGCATCGATTTTATCCTTGCCAAATAACCGTGATATACCCGACAGGCTGGAGCTAACCTTATCTGATGATTTCTTCAAGCCAGCGGTAAGCTTTTTTAACCAACTCATATAACAAATCCTCTTAAGCAGAACGCGCCAATAATGGGCTTACCTGTAGCTGATCCCCAGATACTGATTGCAGCGATACAGGGATCATCTGACCTGGCTGATAGCAATTTTTATCGCCAAGCACAGGACTATCTTCTAAGAGGAGGACAGCTTTTTCAAAACCAGATAAATGCCCTTTACCACCTGCCTCTAGCAGTAACATATCATTACCGCCAATGCGCGTTTTCAGATGATTATGAAGCTGATGCGCGCCAAGTTCGCGCAATTCTGCAACACGCGTTTTGACGATATTTTTGTCTATTTGAGGCATCTGCGCAGCCGGCGTGCCTGCACGCGAAGAGTAGCCAAAAATATGTAAATGCACCAAGTCTGCCTCTTTTATCAGCTGACAGCTCGCATGGTGGGCGGTCTCTGTTTCAGTTGGAAAACCAGCAATAATATCTGCACCAAACACCACATCGCTGCGGCGGCGGCGCGCTTCTTCACAAAAACGCAGCACGTCACGTGCCAGATGCCGCCGCTTCATGCGTTTTAAAATCATATCATCACCATGCTGAACCGATAGATGCAGATGCGGCATAAGCCGCGCCTCACTCGCCAACACTTCCATCAGCGCGTGATCTGGCTCTGCCGGGTCTAGCGAAGAAAGCCGCAAGCGCGGTAATTCTGGCACTGCACACAATATTTCTTGCACCAACCTGCCAAGGCGCGGCCGCCCCTCTATATCCTGTCCCCAGCTGGTAATATCCACCCCTGAAAGCACCACTTCTTTGGTACCAGAAGCAACCATATTGCGAACATTTGCTACAACATCACTCACCGAAGAAGAGCGTGATGGCCCCCGTCCATAGGGAATAATGCAAAAAGTACAACGATGATCGCATCCTTGCTGGACTTGCAAAAAACCCCTTGTGTGATCATCAAAGCTTCCTGTTAAATGGCTGGCCACTTCGCGGACCTGCATTATATCGCTGACCTGTTTTGCGGGTAGCTGGTTCTGGGCCAAATCAAGCCAGCTCTTGGCCTGTAATTTATCTTCATTACCAAGCAGGATATCTGCTTCTGGCATTGCAGCCCAGCTATCTGGATTGATTTGCGCAGCACATCCTGTAACCACAATTTTGGCATCTGGTTTTTCACGGCGTAATTTGCGGATAGCCTGACGAGCTTGGCGCTCTGCCTCTTTGGTTACCGCACAGGTATTAACAATGACAACATCATTGAGACCAGCCGCTTCAGCATGTCTACGCATCACTTCAGATTCCCAGATATTTAGCCGGCAACCAAAGGTCTGTAATTCAGGGCGGTTTTGCTTGCTCATTTTAGCGCGCCTTTTTCCAACTCAGCAGATAAGCTGGCAAAAAAAGCAGCAGGGATAATCCCGCTCGCTACCTGAGATACCGGTCCTGTCATAACAATCTGACCACCGGATACAGCATCACCGTCACGCCAGTCTATTTCTAGTGCGCCGCCATCTAGCTGAACCGTCACTTGATTTTCGGTTAGGCCGCGAAGCACGCTTGCGCTAACTGCCGCACAAGCCCCAGAACCACAAGCCATCGTTATGCCAACACCGCGTTCCCATACCCGCATGCGAATCTCGCGCCGGCTCAGCACCTGCACAAATTCGATATTAGCGCGGTTTGCAAAAATGGGATGCGTTTCGGCCTTAGGTCCCCATTTTTCAATATCAACAGCTTCTGCATTTTCAATAAAAAACACAGCATGCGGATTACCAACAGAAACTGCTGTTGCCATCCCAAATCCGTCTAAGCCTAAATCAAGGGCAGCTGTATCTGCGGCGCGGCTCAGCGGAATATCCTGCCAGCTTGTATGAACTGGACCCATCTGCACAGATATATCCGCGCCGACCATATCCCGCCAAGCTAGCAGATCGCCAGCTTTGGTGCGAATAATAACTTGATTTTCACCTTTTTCATCCATCATCAAGCTAGCTACACAACGGGTGCCGTTTCCGCACGCCCCGGCAACACTGCCATCCGCATTGTACATATCTAAACCAACATCTATCCCCTCGAGGGGCGGCATAAGCACCATCAGCTGATCACAGCCTATCCCCTTATGCCTATCAGCTAGCGCTTGCATCTGTACGGCATCAGGCATAGCACTTCCATCGCGCCCGTCTAGCACAATGAAATCATTGCCAAGCCCGTGCATTTTCAAAAAGGGAAGATTTTCAATTCTGCTCATTTAGGTGCGCCTTTCGCGCCGTGAACATCTTTAGTCCGTCTTTGCGCTCACTCTAGCGGATTTGTGCCTATAAATCTATTTCAGGGGTATATCCATTTCAGGGGTATATCCATTTCAGGGGTAAATCCATTTTCTGGAGAATTTATCCTTTAAGATGCCAGATCTATGACCAATGGCACATGATCTGATGGTTTTTCTGCGCCTCTGGTAGCCGTATCAATATGGATACTGGTAATTTTATCCTGATTATCAGCGCTCACCCAGATATGATCTAGGCGCCGGCCGCGATTGCTAGCCTGCCAGTCGCGCGCACGATATGACCACCAGCTATACAGAATTTCTTCCTCACCATAATGGTGGCGCACCGCATCAACCCAGCCCCCCTCATCTATTAGCTTTAATAGCATTTCCCGCTCTATATCGGTATGGCTAACCACATTCTTTAGCTGGCGCGTTGACCAAACATCTGCAGCTAATGGTGCGATATTTAGATCCCCTACCAAAACAGAAGAAGCTGGCGGCTGCGCGCTAAAATAGCTTGTCATCTCGTCAACAAAATCCAGCTTATGGCCAAATTTTGGATTAACCTCTCTGTCCGGTTCATCGCCGCCAGCTGGCACATAAAAATTATGAATAGTCTGGCCTTCGATAGTGGCACTGATATGCCGGCAATCAGCTCGGCCTGTCCATAGATGGTGGGCGCTATCGGTAATTGGTAAACGCGAGATTATCGCTACCCCATTATAGGATTTTTCCCCGCGCATCACGATATGCGGCCAACCCGCCTCAGCAAACGCCTCTACCGGAAAAAATTGATCCTCAGTCTTTGTTTCCTGCAGGCATAGCACATCCAAATCCAAACCTTGAAGCCTATCTAGGACAAGAGCTTGGCGTAACCGCACCGAATTAATATTCCAACTTGCCAGTTTCATCTATTTGGCCTCACAATCATGGAAAAAGATAAATATCGCTAGAGACAGCTCTATTCTATGCGCGCATCTATTTGCTGCTTATCTAGCATAAAGCCCGATCTTTTATCAAAATTGGATGAAATAGACAAAGCTAAAATGACCAGAAAGCACCCGCCTCTTTTAAGCCAGTTTCCTTTTCACTTTGAAGCCCAAACAAGGTGGGACGATAATGACATTTATGGCCATCTGAATAATACCGTTCATTACCGCCTATTTGATACAGCTGTGAACAGCTTTCTGGTGCAGAATAATGTACTGGATTTTCGGAACAGTGAGACCGTTTATCTAGTGATTGAAACGGGCTGTACCTATTTTGCTGAACTGGCCTATCCAGATGCGCTTATCGTTGGGGTTGGCATTACCCATCTTGGCAACAGCTCTGTGCGCTATCATACTGCCCTGTTTAAGAAAGGCGGTAAAAGCGCCGCCGCCGCTGGGCACTTTGTGCATGTAAATGTTGATAGAGAAACGCGCCAACCTTTGCCCATAGACGCAGCTAGCCGGCAGATTTTTCAAAAAATTACGCTTAACCAAAGTAAAATAAGCTAGATAAAAGCTTTAATTATCTGAGTTTTGATCATAGCTAGGCACACCAAATAACCGGTTTGCCAAAGCCCGACCATAAATAGGATTTTGCAAGGTAACGATGGTTTCAACCCCTAAAAGATCGGTAATTACCCAGCGCCGCAATTGCCAGCTATCTGTATCAAATTCTAAATCAAGCTGGCCTGCCGCATCGCCATCTTGCTTAACCATAGTAATGACCGCGATACCATCTTGCTCTACCGCACTTGTCTTGAAATCTTCTGAACGAAAGGATATTTCCTCGCTCAAAAGAAGAGATAAAGGCGTTTGCCCTAGCGGAATTGCTTGCACCGATTTTGCGACTTTGTCATCAACATAAAGCCAGACCCGGCTGGTCACCAACGTCAAAGTTTCAGGCTTTTTATATTCAAGACGCAATTGTGTAGGCCGGCGAAAATATAACACCCCTTCGCCAACACTGCCATCTGAAGAAATTTGTAAGAAATTTGCGCTTAGCGTTTTTATCTTGCTGATTGACTGCTCTGCACGCTGGATAAGTTGAGTTTCACTATAAGAACTGGCCTGGGCGACCATAGGCATAACCACCACAGCAAAAAATAGCAAAAGCAAGCTGGCAAGATAAAGGGGTTTACATCTCGTCATTAGAGATAAGTACATCGCGCTTTCCTACATGATTAGCGGCTGAAATTATACCAGCTGATTCCATTTCTTCAATCAGGGTGGCAGCTCGATTATACCCAATTTTCAAATGCCGTTGTACAAAACTGGTAGAGGCTTTTTGCTCGCGAATAACCAGTGCCACGGCCTGATCATACAGACTATTACCGCTAGCAGATGCACCAGCACCGCTCTCACCTGCAACAGCAGGATCGGCCGCCTCTGCTTCTTCGGTAACGCTTTCATTATATTCAGGCTCACCTTGCTGGCGCAGGAAATTTGCCACTTCTTCAACCTCGTGGTCATCCACAAATGGGCCATGTACCCGCACAATGCGACCGCCCCCTTCCATATACAACATATCCCCGCGTCCCAAAAGCTGTTCAGCACCCTGCTCGCCCAAAATGGTGCGGCTATCAATGCGGGAGGTTACCTGAAAAGAAATGCGGGTTGGAAAATTCGCTTTAATCGTGCCAGTAATGACATCAACAGACGGTCTTTGCGTGGCCATGATAACATGAATGCCAGCCGCGCGCGCCATCTGCGCCAGCCGTTGCACAGCAGCTTCAATTTCCTTGCCAGCCACCATCATTAAGTCAGCGACCTCATCGATAATAACCACTATATAAGGTAGCGGTGCAAGGTCTAATATCTCTTCTTCAAAAACTGGCTTTCCTGTTTCCGCATCAAACCCTGTTTGCACCCGTCTCGTCAGCATCTCACCCTTATCACGGGCTTCGGCCAGCCTTTCATTATAGCCATCGATATTACGCACGCCCATTTTTGCCATATTGCGATAGCGATTTTCCATTTCGCGTACCGCCCATTTCAGCGCCATAACAGCCTTTGATGGATCTGTAACTACTGGGGTCAGCAAATGCGGTATGCCATCATAAACCGATAATTCTAGCATTTTTGGATCAATCATAATCAATCGGCACTCTTCTGGGCGATAACGATATAAAAGTGACAATATCATCCCATTAATACCAACCGATTTACCTGAACCAGTAGTACCAGCCACCAGCAGATGTGGCATTTTCGCTAAATCAGCTATAATCGGCGCTCCGGCAATATCCTTGCCCAAGGCAAGCGGCAGTTTACCACTTTGCGCCAGCCATTCCGGATGATCAAAAATATGCCGCAACAATACCATTTCGCGTACATCATTTGGCAACTCAATCCCAATAACATTCTGACCAGGTACTACGGCAACCCGCACAGCTAATGCTGACATATAACGCGCAATATCATCTGCCAGCGCAATGACTCTCTGGGATTTAGTGCCCGGGGCTGGGTTTAACCCATAGCGCGTAACCACAGGCCCGTAACGCACCTCATCAATTTCCCCTTGAATGCGGAAATCTTCTAGCACCTGTTTAAGGCGTGCTGCATTATCGCCCAGCGCGTCATCATCTGGGCCAGAACTGGCCTTTGGTGGTGTTTTCAAAAGCTTCAGTGGCGGGAGTTTAAATCGGCCATCCCCTTCAAAATCAAAGGCGGTTTGCTGGCGCCTCCGTGTGGCTGTTTTGCCAGCTGGCAGGGGCGCGTCCACGGCTTCAGGGGTTTCATCTGCTAGCATATTATCCATAATTACTGGCTCTTTTCGAGCAGCTGGAGTGTTACGCTTTTTCTTGACCGGTTTTTGTACTGAGACAGGAGTGCTATCTGCATCCGCCTCAGCCTTTTTTGGCAGGGCAGGTAATAGCGCGCGCGCATGCCGAAGACTGGCAAAACCGCTAGCCATCTGCCGATAGCTAATGGCAGAAGACCAGATATAAATAAGCAGTCCGAGAATTGTAAAGATACTGGCAAGAATAGCTCGTGGTGACAGCCAACCTGGCCAACCTATTTGACTTGTGAGTGGCATGCTGGCTTCAAAGATCAACCTGCCCGCCATACCGCCATCTGCGCTCGCCTCTACTGGTGCTAGCAAACCATGCGCGCCCGCACTTAGCAAAAATAACGATACCAGCAATCCCAGCAAGCGCAAACGCCACCGCTTCAGATGCTTCTGTACGGTAATGCGCGCACCCCAAATTAACAAAATCAGAGATAAAAGCCCCGCTACCAAGCCAAAGCTGTCATATAAAAAGCTTGCCAATTCCGCGCCAAGTGGACCTAGAAGATTATGTACATCCTGACCAGAGGCGGTATTAAAAGAGGGGTCCTGACTATTTGCCGAAAGCAGAATAACGGCCAAAACCAGCCCGGAAAGAAATATGCCCACACCAGCAATTTCAAACAGCCGGCGCCATAAAAATAGCCGCAAGCGGTCTGACATTAATGGCGGTTTATCTTCTAGTTCATTCATCTGTTAGTTTGAACATCTTCTATTTTATTTGGGGATCAGATAAAAATCTGGCAAGCCGTCTTGCGGCCTCACTAATGGTGTCATGGTCATGAACAATAGCAAGACGAACATAGCCAGCACCTGGATTTATATGTTCACTAGTGGTGGCCATTACTGAGCCAGGTATAACGCTGATACCAGCCTGCTGATAAAGCTGTTTGGTCATTTCCTCATCATCACCTCCCAGCGCATCTGGTACAGCAAGCCACAGAAAAAAGCCACCCTCAGGGACAGTGATTTCTAACTGCTGGGTAAGCAGATCAAAAGAGGTATCATAATGGGCGCGAATCTGTTGATTATGAGCCTCATCACGATAGAGCGCACCAGCGGCATGAAGTAGCGGTGTTGGCACCAATGCGCCGCCATTTGCCACCACCTGTTTATAGGCGGCAATCGCACGCCTATCACCGCATAAAAAACCTGCCCGAAGCCCTGCTGCGCTAGAGCGTTTAGATAGCGAATTTAATACAATCAAATTAGCAAATATATCATCGCCAGATGGATCATTTTCAGCCATGCTAGCTGCAACTTCCAGCGCGCTCAGGGGCTTTTGGCGGCGCCAGATATCAATATAGCATTCATCCATCACCAGCAAAAAATTATGGGCACGCGCTAGCAAGATAGCCTTTTCAATATAAGCCCTGCTCGCTATCACCCCATGCGGATTTGTGGGATTACATAAATACAAAATACTGGTTCGTGCAAGCACGGCCTCATCAAGGCGGTCTAGATCTGCAAGAAAGCCCGTATCGGCTGTGGCATTCAGATAAATTATCTCTCCCCCAGATGCCAGCGCACCAGCACGCCATGCATGATAAAAGGGGTTACTGACCAATGCTGTGCTATTTTCTTTCGCACCTTTAACACAATAGCCCAAAAGATGTAGCGGCTCTCTGGTACCTGGCACAGGCACAATATGATCTGCAAAGGCAAAACTATGCGCCACAGACGGAAAACGGTTTTCAAAATAATGCGAGAGATCGTCTAAAAATTTCTCACTTGCGAACGCCTTTGGATAGGCCTGCCAGTTTCGGGACTCTTCGATAAGCACGCTATTCAGCCACTCAGGGGGCGGAATTTGCGGCTCACCAATAGTTAAATTTAACGGCGATAAATTTGTTTTAATGCTCAGCGGGTCTAATATCTTCCTAACCTGCACAAACATATTGTCATTGAAGATTGAAAAATCGGGGTTAAGCATAAATAGTAGAATCCGAAAATAAATAACTAGCTAGATAAACCAGCAGATAAAAAATCGCCACTTGAGATGTTGACCACACTCTAAACCAAGCAACGAGCCGGAGCAACATATCAGCATACCGAAAACACGGCCATAAAACTATGTGATGGGCAAAAAAACATCCATTCAAAGATAAAAAAGGGTACGGCCAAAGATAAAAAAGGATAAGGGGCATGTTAACAAAAGCAGTATTTTTCGATAGAGACGACACGCTCCTTAGGGATACTGGCTATATGTATAAAATTGCCGATTTCAAATGGATTGATGGTGCTATTCCTGCCCTAACGCTATTACGCGATGCCCATATTCCTATTTTTATCGCCACTAATCAGGGTGGTATTGGCAAAGGATTATTCACTCTAGAGCAAATGCAGGCGTTTCATAATCACCTAAGAGCAGAAGCACTAAGAGCAGGTATTCCTATTACCGATATCGCTTTTTGCCCGCATCATCCAGACGCTGTGATAGCTGAATTTGCTGCACCCTGCGACTGCCGCAAGCCCAATCCCGGCATGTTGCAAATGCTTGCCAAAAAATGGCAGATAGATCTTAGCGCTTCGGTTATGATAGGAGACAGACAAACTGATTTAGAAGCCGGCACACGGGCAGGGTGTACCTCTCTGCTGCTTACCTCTGAGACAGATTTGCCGAGCTTGGTATCAGAAGCGATAAAGATTATCGATACTGAAAAATAACTAAAAAATTTTCCCGAAAGTAGATATCCAAACGATGAAAACAGGGCCAGAGAAAAGATGCGAAATAGCGCTGGTTGGCGGCGGGCTAACCACCTATATGATGGCTGCTGTTCTGCAACATTCTGGTTATGATTTTGTTTGGTTTTCTGGGTCCGATAACAAGCCATCTATAGCCACAGATACCCGCACCACCACCTTGCATCATGCTGGCATGGTGATGCTGGAAACACTTGGCGTATGGGATGCGCTCGCAGCGGATGCATGGCCTTTAACCGATATTTATGTAAAAATTGCCCAAGAACGTAGCGCGGAATTTGGGCAGGTCAGAGCAAAAAATACTGGTGCTTGGCCGTTGCATTTTAGCACAGATAATATGGCTATGGGGTATGTGGTTGGTAATCAAAACCTTAAAGATGCACTAGCGCCCTTTGCAAAAAAAGCCAAACGCTATCCCCGCACCATTACCAACACTACCCCCGCTAGCCCAAACAAATTAACAGATGATACTGGCCAAAGCTGGGTGTGCGATCTGGTTATCGCATGTGATGGGCCCGCAAGCCCACTCCGTAAACAAGCTGGTCTGAAAGCAAAAGATCAGGCCCGCGGCCAGACAGCCATTGTTACCAATATCCAAACCAGCCGCGCAATAAACCACACCGCATGGCAAATTTTTTGCCCTCTAGGCCCCCTTGCCCTGATGGCAACTGGCGCGCATCAAGCCTCTGTTGTCTGGACAGTTTCAGATAGTGCGGCGACTGAAATTGCTAGCTTGGAAGAGGCCGCATTTAATGCAGAGCTACAAGCTAGTTTTGGCAGCAATCTTGGCGATTTAAGCGTTTGCTCAGAAAGGCTGGTTTGGCCTTTGCGTCCTGTGTTTGTTCCGAAATGCACCACAGAAGGGTTTGTGCTGGCAGGGGATGCAGCACATGCACTTCATCCGCTTGCGGGCATGGGTTATAATCTGGCGCTAGGGGACGCAGCTATTTTACTAGATTGTCTGCAAGATGCCCATGCGCGCGGCCTGCCAGCTGGTCACATATCAGTAACCAATAACTATCAGCGGCGGCGGGCAGCAGAGGTGTTTGCCCTCACCGGCGTTACCCAAACCCTTGATAGGATGCTTTCGCGCAAACGGGGCCTGTTTACGATGCTAAGCGCAGCTGGCATAGCTGTATTAGGAAAAACGGCCCTGCGTCATCAAATCAGCAAAATAGCGATGGGAGGCAGCCTATCAAAGGCACCGCTTTTTTCAGGTAAATTACGTAAATAGAAAAGATGTGAGGAAGGCCTGATATCTATTCTGGCGCGCCTTCTGCTACACGCTGGCGATAGGCAGCCATCAGATTTTCTGCATTATTGCCAAAATCATGCAGCAACGCCCAGCTAAAAATTCCGGTATCGTGACCATCGCTAAAAACAAGCCGCACAGCATAATTACCAACCGGTATCATCTCAGCTATAGTGACATTTTCTTTATTGCGCGGTGTCTTTTTCTGCGCGGCAGCATGGCCTTGTACCTCAGCAGAAGGAGATTCAATCCGCAATAGCTCAGCAGAAAGGCTGAACTCGTCTCCATTATCAAATCGAATAGCAAGCTTATCTCGTGCTTCTGAGCAACGTACTTCTATCGGCCAAATTTTGGTTGATTCTTGTTCTGCCATTTGCACATCCTGTCTTTTTTATACAGCTCAGGGGATAAAGACATCCCACTATGATGCAGGGCTAGGTGGTGGCGGCTTATCAGCAAATTTTGCTCGCTCACCTTCTGTTAGAGGCGTTGCAGCCTCTTCTAACATAATTGGCACCTGCCCCTTTATCGGATAGCAAAGCCCAGCTTGCAAACTGATAAGGCGCATACCCCTTGCATCATAAATTAACCCAGCGCGGGTCAGCGGGCATACCAGCAAGCTTAGTAATCTGCCAGACACAGAAGCGGTGGCACCCTTACTTTCCTTAATGTTTTGCGGTGCTTTCATCATCATCAGCATGGCTGGCCATTTCCAAAATAGCAATCAGCAATTTTACCCGCTGGTTTAAATCTGGACATTCCAGCAAGGCTTGCTTTTCTGGCACATCAAATGGGCAAATCATGGACAGGGTGGTAACCAGCTTTTCATCCTCGCAATTGCCAATATGTTCCCAGTCAGCTGAATAGCCTTTCAGTTCAAAATAATGACGTAAATTTTCTATCAGAAGGGCGCGGTCTATCTGGCTTTCATCTGGTATCAAATCATTTTTGAAATCTATCCAGGACACATTCGCCATCTTATAGCCATCCTCGACTTCATGAATATCCAGCAAACGATAGCGCAATGTACCAGATAAGGTAATGAGTAATCTGCCATCATCTGACTCACCATAACTACTAATCCGTCCGGCACAGCCAATTTCATATAAATTATCTTCTTCATCTGCGCGCGGTTGCACCATGCCAATAAGCCTGTGCGGCTGTACTAAACAATCGCGTACCATCGCCAGATAACGTGGCTCAAAAATATTTAACGGCAGTTTGCCACCTGGCAGCAATAATGCGCTCGGCAGGGGAAAAATAGGTATTTGTCTTGGCAGCTCTGAAAATTCAGGCTCAAAGGGTCCTCTTGTTGTCGCCATCGCTCGGCGTCTCCCCGAAAAAACTCCATGCCTTATATCTCTTACAATATTCAGGCAAAAATCATTAAGATATCAAATTTTACAAGCTGTAGCGTTACTGCCGCGACTTGCTGAATAACGATATAAGCCAGTTTCTAAGAAAACAAAGAGGGGCTTTTAGGAAAACAAATAGGTGGATAATTTACGGCGCGCCGCAATGACACCAGCATCCATTGGCCCAAGCGCGGAGAAAATCTCAAAGAGCTGAGTACGCGCAGCACCTTCCTGCCAATCTTTATCCTTTTTAATTGATTGCAGAAGAACCTCCATCGCCGCAGCGGTTTCCCCGCCAGCATAAAGCGCAAGCGCTAAATCTTGATGTGCTTGTAAATCATCTGGATTAGCCTCTATAGCCGCACGAAGGGAGGCGGTCTCACCCACACTTTCTCCAGATTTCTCTGCTAGTTCTACAGCAGAAATCGCTTCTTGCATCTCTGGGCGCGCGCGCCTGTCTTCATCCAAGCTATCAATGATTTCACGTGCGCTTTCCAACTCTCCCATAACCGCTAGCGCCCGCACCATACCTGAAAGCGCGTCCAACGAATCTGGTTGCATGGCAAGCGCCTGCTGAAACTGTGCAAGCGCAACATCGCCTTGACGTGCAGACAACGCCTCGCGCCCAGCTTCGATAAACGGAACAATGTCTGCAGTACCTGGGGCTTGTGCGACCAACTTTTCAACAAATTGACGTACCGCTGATTCAGGCTGGGCACCAGCAAATCCATCAACCGGTCGCCCGCCTACCAAACCAAACACTGCTGGCACAGATTGCACGCGCATTTGTTGAGCTAGAGGTTCATTCTCATCAATATTTACCCGCGCTACACGCACATTGCTAAAAGAAGCGGCGACCTTTTCTAAAACGGGTCCTAGCTGTTTACATGGACCGCACCAAGGTGCCCAAAATTGCAGTATAACGGCCTTTTGATTGCTGGCCTCCACCACATCAGCCATAAAGCTATCCATAGTGACATCAATTACATCGCTTGTATTTTGCGCAGCAAGTATAGGTTCCATTTATTTTCAAACTCTCTTCATTTGTTCTTTTGATCGCACATCTGGCTATCATCATAAAATGCATTATGGTTTATTCGCTAAAATCAATCCAGTGATATTCTGCGCCCAAAGCTGCTAAAAAAGCTTCTAAACTGGCCGGCGCCATCCCAACCGTGCGGTCATTTACAAGCGGGTGCATATATAACAGCTTTTTTTCGCGCAAGCTGGCATCCATAAATAGCTGAACCTGTTTTTGCACTCCATTTATCATAGATAGAGGCGTAACCGCCCCTGGCCGCACGCCTAAATTTTCCAGCAATCTGTCTGCTGAGCCAAATGACAGGCGGTTTGCCCCTATTTTCTCGGCTACAAATTTTAATTCCAATTCTGCATCTTCTTGCAAAACAACCAGATAATTTTGTTTCTTTTTATCACGTAGATACAGGTTTTTGATATGGCCACCACCATCTGCTGCACTTAAAAAACCGTCTCTGACTTGTTTCGAGTCTGCAACTGTGCGCAACGGGATATGATCCATGCGGCTATAGCTGAGCCCTGCTTCATCCAGATGGGCAAGAAGATTTTCTGAAGAAATAGGCAAGCTATCCTGATAGGCTGATGAGGCATCCATAAATCTGCCCCTCCTTTTTAAAATCACAGTGGCTATGTGTTCGGCACGAAGCCAGATTCATTTTTCATATCGGGTGAATTTTTCATACCGGGTAAATTTTTCATACCAGATTCATTTTTCATATAGGTAGCGCCGCCAAATCTGCAAGCACCAACTATGCTCAATGATGGTTTGTTCCTGAATTGGGCATCTGAAAACAGCACTTAAAGACCCTTCAAGAAATGTAACAGAATGCAACTATTGACCCTGCTAGCCTGCGCTATTAATCAAGGGAAGTCTGGGTATTTTTGCTGCGCATAAAAACCTAATAAACCTGTTGGAAATAAAGATATATATGCCTTTAGCTAAGGACATTCAAATTAGTGTTGTAGGGTGCGGTATGTGGGGGCGGAACATAGCCCGCAATTGTGCCCGTTTAAATCTACTGCATAGTGTTACTGACGGCGATCAGGAACGCGCGCGTGAATTTGCTGACAACTTTTCTTGTACCGCTTTGGATTTCGAAACAGTATGCACAGATAATGCTGTTGACGGCATTATGATATCTGCCTCTGCTGCAGCTCATGAAAGCCTAGCAATAGCCGCATTGCAAGCTGGCAAACATGTCTTTATCGAAAAGCCAATGGCGTTGTCGCTCGCCTCAGCACAAAAAATTAATGAAACCGCAAAGGCTAGTGGCCGCGAGGTAATGATAGGCCATTTAATCCGCTATCACCCTGTTTTTCAGGAATTGCTTCGGCAGGTTGAAAATGGGGCTATTGGCAAGATTAGACATATTCAAGCTAATCGTCTCGCAATGGGGCGGATCCGCAATACTGAATCTGCGTTGTTTGATTTATGTCCGCATGATCTATCCCTTATCCTTGCGCTGACGGGGTGTCTGCCTGAAACTGTCAGCTGTCATGGCGCTGCGCATATCACGCCCGGAATTGCTGATATGCTAGCAACGGGACTTGGTTTTGCTAATGGTATCACCGCGGGTATGAATACAAGCTGGCTAAGCCCTATTAAAGAACATCGTTTAACAGTTACCGGCCAATCAGGCTCCTTAGTGTTTGATGATACCAAGCCTTGGCCGGAAAAACTGACCTTATTTTCTGATCATATCACGCAAGCTGGCAGCCTGTTTGTAGTGGAACGTGCCAGCCCAAACCACCTGCCAGTTGCCGAAGATGAGCCTCTAAAACAAGAGGTGCGCGCCTTTGCTAAGATATGCGAAACAGGTGCGCCTGCGCTAACAAATGGTGATGAAGGCGTAGCGGTGCAAAGCGTTCTAGAAGAAATGCTAAACGCTTTTGAGATGACTAACATTTCCCGTAGTGACTAAATTAAAGAAAGCGGAGACCCGTTTAAGATGAATATTTCCTTTATTGACCTTGCTGCCCAACAAGCCCGACTACGCCCACAAATTGATGCGGCCGTCCAAAAAGTTCTGGATAGGGGCGACTATATTATGGGACGCGAGGTGGGCGAGCTGGAAACAGCCTTATCGGAACGGTTAGACGGCACACATGTGATTAGTTGCTCATCTGGAACAGATGCGCTTATTCTGGGTCTTTTAGGGCTTAAGGTGCGTCCGGGCGATGGTATTATCGTGCCAAGTTTTACCTTTGCTGCTAGTGCTGAATCTATCGCTGTATTGGGTGCATCGCCTGTCTTTGCCGAAGTTGAAGAGGCCAGTTTTAATCTGGATCCTGCCTTGCTAGGGGAGGCTCTTGAAGCTGGTAAGAAGGCCGGGCTAAACATGGTTGGCATTATGGCAATTGGCCTGTTTGGCCAGCCTGCAAATTTGCCAGCCATTTCAGAATTTGCTGCTCAAAATAACTTATGGCTGCTTGATGATGCGGCGCAAAGCTTTGGGGCAAGTTGGAAAGATAAACCTGTTGGCCAGTTTGGGGATGTAACCGCAACCAGCTTTTTTCCGGCCAAGCCTTTGGGATGTTATGGTGATGGCGGCGCTATGTTTACCAAAAATGAAGAGATAGCAGAAATTGCACGTTCCTGCCGCATTCATGGGCAAGGCACAGACAAATACGAAAATGTAAATATCGGGATGACGGCCAGACTAGATACTATGCAGGCTGCTATATTGCTTGCAAAGCTGGAAATTTTTGATGATGAGCTAGCCAAGCGCCAGCAGGTTGCTGAACGCTATCACAAATTGCTAGATGATGTGGCACAGGCACCGCAATTAGCACAAGCCGCGACCTCTAGTTGGGCACAATATGTTATCCGCTTGCCTCATGATACAGACAGGCAAGCAGTACAAGCCTCAATGCGTGAGCATGGCGTACCAACCGCAATTTATTATCCGCGTCCCATGCACACACAGCCCGTTTATAAGCGCTATCCTGTTAGCCTCTCAGGCCTATCTCTAACCGAGCAATTGGCGCGTGATGTTCTGGCATTGCCAATGCATCCCTATTTGGAAAAACAGACACAAATACAGGTTGTCGCAGCCCTTCAAAACGCGCTTGAAGCCCAAAAATAGTCCCGATAGATAACAGTCTCTGTAAAAAAAATCAGCAAAGCCAGCCCTTGAAATAGGGTTTCTGGCGAGTGGTTAACGCGGCCTAAACTGATGTTCGCCATTGATGCCAGGGGCTTGGCTATGTTGCAGATGTCTAACCATCCTAGAAAACCGATTACCGCAGCTATGTATTTTTTGATGCGCGCGCTGCCCGTTAAGCCATTTATAGCGCGGCAGCTAGAGATACCCTCCAGAAAAAACAACGCGCTACAGCCGGATAAATTCAGCACCGATATTAAAATAGCCACACTCCGCACAGCCGATAGCCATGTAATAACTCTTTGGGCCAGCGCACCCAAAGTCCGCTCGGATGCGCATATTGTTTATCTGCATGGCGGGGGACATGCACTGCAAGCCATGCCCTTTCATCGACGATTTGCTGAACATTTAGCCCGCCGGACAGGTAGCTATGTTAGCTTGCTGGATTTCCCCCTGCCGCCAGAAGCACAATGTACCGACACTTTGAAGGCGGTCCGGGCCATCTATAGACAGCTATCAGGTGACTATCGACAACATAGATTTATTTTGATGGGCGATTCGGCAGGCGGCGGCCTTGCCCTGTCCTTGCTACAAGAATTGAAAGGGTCATTTGCAGGTGAAACTAAAAACCCAGACGGCACAGTTCTATATTCGCCCTGGCTAGATGTTGGCCTGCTAGCGCTAGAAAAAGACAGCTATCACACCCAAAAAGAAGCTATATTACCCCTTGCCGCACTTCGTAAGTCAGGTGCCCGCTATGCCGGTGATATAAATATGGGGGATGCCCGTTGCTCGCCCCTTTATGGCACCGCAGACGGGCTTGGCAAACTGCAGATTTTTATAAGCCAGGATGAGTTATTTTATCCAGATTCTGTGCAGTTTTATAAAAAAGCAGCGCAGGCTAGAGGTACAGAAATTGAGCTGATAGCAGAGCCGCACCGCCTGCATTGCTGGCCTGTTTGTCTTCCTTTTTATGAGCAGGAAAACAATTTTCAGCAAATGGCCAATTTTTGCAAATTGCCCCTCTCAAGATAGCTAGCCAATAGGAAACAATAGGTGATGCTGCGTTTTTCGCACTTTTTTCTTGAAAGCGTTTTTACTCATCTATATAACGATGCAACGATGCGGGTGTAGCTCAGGGGTAGAGCACAACCTTGCCAAGGTTGGGGTCGAGAGTTCGAATCTCTTCACCCGCTCCAATTTTTCGCATAAATTGGAAACGCATCTCAATAAAATTGTAAGATATATAGGCCGCATTAGCCGCAGATTGTTGTTTGTGTAAAGGCGATGTTAGCGCGGGCACGCCGTTTTTTGTTAAGACATCTTCAGCAGATAAAATAACAGTCTTTAACCGTCTTAGGCTGACTTTGAAAAAAGAATATCCACGTTAAATTCCTTTTCAACCTGCCATTCAGACTTAAAGCCAAGAGATGCCATGAAATCTATAATGGCGATATTTTCATTATCTATTTCAATAAAAACCTCTTTGAGAGCAGGGGATTGCAATATTTTTTTAGCTCCCTTTAGCACCTCAAACTCAGCCCCATCCACATCTATTTTTAAATGGGTGGGCTGGATATTATGGGATACTGCGAAATCATCTAGTGCAAGGCTCATCACCTCATACTCATAAGGCACATTTTTCTTGTGCAAAGCAGGTATATGCGAATCTGAATTTGCCTTTATTGTAATTAAATCACCAGATTTTGCGCCAATAGCTGCAAATATAAATCTAAATCTGTTCCCATTGAGACGCCTATTTAAAGCACAAAAATGGCTTTGATAAAGGCTACAATCAAACCCAAAAACGGTTACATTTTTTTCTGTCAAAGAAGAGGCAAGAGAAGATTCCTGACCATAACTAGTGCCAATATCAAATAAAATTGACCCCTTATCTAGATTATTGAGCCAGCTATACAAAGCAGGCTCTCTTTTTTGGTTAGAGATATCTATCAAATCATCACAAATATAATGATTATTGATGGGAACAAAAAATGTGGCGCTCATATCGAGGAGGTGTAGCTTTTTTGTTTTAGGCAAAAACCTGAACATTCTTGCCAGAAAATAATAAATAGTGAGTAACACAGAAATTCCCTCAACCTTTAAATTTTAAACAGCGCTTTAGCGATTAATTCGGGCAAAAATAAACAATCAAATCATGCGGGGCTTTTGCATTTCTATCTAATTTAGAAACCACTTGCTTGTAATAAGAACTCATACCAAAAAACTTAAACAGAAGTGATTTTAGATATTGTTTTTGTTTATAAAACCCAAACCATTCCAGTTTATGGTTTTTTGAGGAAAAGCGCTCAAAATCAATTTCGTCAAGGAAGTTTTCCATGATAACCACTACCGAAACACCCTTTGGAATATGTCGAAGCAAAGCGTTGAGGATATGGTGCTCAAAACCTTCTACATCAATTTTAATAACCCCGTTTTTCCAATTAGGATTGCTAGCAAAAATCTTCTTAATCCAGATATTTGCCTCTATAATTTCAATATCCTGAACTATCTCTTCACCATGTTCTCTAATGCTTTTTACCTCTGTGTCACCATAAGCATTTCCGTCTTGAACATAGGCGCCTCCAAAATTAGATCTTGGAATATGCAGTTTATCAACCCTGCTTTCATAGCCTAATCCAATTTCATGGATTGTCGTTCTGTTTTGCAAGTCTGCCAGCATAATATTTACATCTAGAATTTTTGATATAGCCTTATTGGGTTCCACACAATGGATAACATCAAATGCGTGACCAACCATCACCGAAACCATTCCAATATTGGCCCCAACATCAAGTAGAAAATCACTATGTGTCTTTGCTAATTCAGAAAACAACGCCTCTAGATGCGGTTCATGATACCCAAAAAGGGTTGGCCTGTGACTGATAATATCATTTGGCTTCAGATAATAATTCCCAGATTTTTTTATCAACAATTTATGAATGTTTTGCGCTTGTCTGTAGTAAAACTTATGTAATACACCTTGTTCATATTTGCAGTTTAGGATGTTATTCATGGTTTTTGACATTGCATTACTATCCATTGGCGAGCTTTATCTGACCAACTTAAAGTCAAACGATTAAATATAGAAATAATTTTTTGAGGAATTCATGGAAATAGAGGGTGAGGATAAGCTTGTGATATTTCAGCCGCTGGTAGGTATCGGCGACATGATATGGCATAAACCATGGATAGACGAATTAATTTCTAGAAATAATGTTATATTAGCAGTCAAAAAATCATCGCAATCACATCATTTATTTTCAGATACGCTTTCCCACGACAACTTTTTTTTCATTGACCGAAATGTCAGAGGCAGCAAAGGCACTCATGACGGCCTGTTTGGCAAATTGAAAATGGCTTTGGATTTAAAGAGGATCAACGCTCAACGCGCCCTCATTTTGCACCACTCGCAAAGTTATTATTGGATAGCTAAAACAGCGGGTATTAAGAAAATTGGCGGGTTTGGCTTTGGGAGGCAAAACTATTCTGGCCACACACTGCCTGCTAGTGACAGAGATAATCATTCTTTGGAAAAGATGGCCAAGTTTTGGGAAATTAATGGCTGGAAACACCCAAATCGTAAATGGCAAATCACTATTGATCAAAAAGACAGGGAGGCTGCTAAATCATGGCTTAGAGATAATGGCCTTAAACCTGATAATTTTATCGTACTTGGAATTGGTGCTATGCATCACGAGCGCATTTGGCCAGCTGAACGGTTTACCAATTTAATCGAAGAATTGAGAAATAAAAGGCCTGATTTAATACCTGTTTTAATGGGTGGTCCAAGCGAAAAACCAATAGCAGAAAAAATTCAGTCGCAAGTTGGGGGCAACCCAGTAACAGAAATTTTTCTGCCCTTTAATCAAGCAATGGCAGCCTTATCCTTCGCTAAATCCTATGTTGGCAATGATACAAGTCTATTAAATTTATCTGGCGTGTTAGGCGTGCCATCCTTGGGTTTGTTTTCACAAAGCAAGCCACTTACTTATGTAGAAACCATCCATCATCTAGATGTTATAGAAGAACAGGATTACGGAAAAAGCAACATTATCCTGTCTTATCAAGTCGCAGATGTATTTGATTGGATTAATAGAAATTTTTAATTATGCACCAAAGAGACGAAAAGAGTAGCAGCGCTAGAATAGCTCTTGTGCAGCGGCGATGCGGGTTTCATTATCTGGGGCGATAGTTCCATCTGGCATAAACATCGAATTCTCAAACCCTACCCTGACTTTACCGCCCAGAGATACCGCTGCCTCAAGGCAGCTATGCTCCTGTTCAGCAAAGGCGCAAACCGCCCAATCCAGCCTAAGCCCATGAGAGGTAGCACGGTCGATAAAAGGCTGGATCATATCTGGGTGGCTAACCCGCCCGGTATAATGGCCAATAACAAACATGCCCCATATTTTTTCATCCTCAAGACCTGCTTCGGTGATAAGGCGTGCCAACAAATCTACATCTTCTAGCTGATAACAAAGATGCTGAACCCGACAATTTGCCTCATACAAGCTTTGATAAAGGCGGATGTTATCAGCACTTGGCTGGCGGCTGGGAATCATCTCAGCCACACCAATGGAAATTCCAGGCGGCATAACATCATAAGCGATTTTTGTCATTTCCTCAGGGCTATATTGACCCACCGCCTCGGTAGTGATTTGCAAATGCATTTCTGGGACTTGGCGGTATAATTCTGCTAGCCCTTCTTTATAGAGCCCTGCATCCAGAATATGTTGCTGGGCATCATCACGCAGGTGAAAATGGATCGCTTCTGCCCCAGCTGCATAGCATCTCTTAGCTGTCTCTACTGTTTCTTCCAGTGTAACGGGGATCGCTGGATGGTCAGATTTCGTGCGGCGCGCCCCATTCGGTGCTACCATCAGTTTTGGCAAATCTTGCGGCTGATAAAAATTCATAAAACAATCCCTAGCTCTACGACTGATAAATAGTGAACGGGCGGGCCCGCGATTTTATTATTTGCGACCAATGGAGGTGTAGTCGATGCCGTGCTCACGCATCACATTCGGCTCATAGATATTACGTAAATCAACAAGAATTGGTCCAGCCATCAGGGATTGGAAAATATGCGGGGTAAGGGCACGGAACTCATTCCATTCTGTTACCACTACCGCACAATCTGCCCCTTTTAAGCAATCTTGGGCCGATGCAACATAAACTACTGATTCTGGCAATAGAGGACGGGCTTCTTCGATAGCAGCAGGATCATATGCAGTAATATTAGCACCAGATTTGCAAAGAGTAGATATGATATCCAAGGCTGGGCTTTCCCGCATATCATCTGTTTCTGGCTTAAATGACAGCCCCAAAACAGCAATATTTTTTCCCGATACATTATCGCCGCATGCCCTGATAACGCGCGCCGCCATTGCTGACTTTCGCACCGCATTATAGGCCACCACGTCAGAAACAATCGAAACTGGCACGTCAAAAAGTTCAGCAGTTTTAACAAGTGCTAATGTATCTTTTGGAAAGCATGAGCCGCCATAGCCAGGTCCGGGGTGTAAAAATTTACTGCCAATCCGATTATCTAGCCCCATCCCTTTGGCTACATCATGCACATCTGCACCCACCGCTTCACATAAATCTGCCATCTGGTTAATATAGGAAATCTTTACTGCCAGAAAAGCATTTGCGGCATATTTGATCAGTTCTGCTGTTTCAAGAGAGGTGAATAAAACCGGCTTTTCAATAAGATAGAGTGGGCGATAAAGCGCGCGCATACGTTCTATCGCGCGCTCACTCTCGGCGCCAACAACCACTCTATCTGGGCGCATAAAATCATTGATAGCAGAGCCTTCACGCAGAAATTCTGGATTTGAAACCACATCAAAATCAGCCTTAGGGTTTGCTTCACGCAGAACCGCCTCGACCTGCCGACCTGTACCCACAGGCACAGTTGATTTGGTAACAATTACGGTATAGTCACGAAGCTTTTCTGCAACCTCGCTTGCGGCTGCAAATACATAACTCAAATCAGCATGACCATCACCGCGCCGGGTTGGTGTGCCAACCGCAATAAAGACTGCATCCGCATTTTCAGCATACCCATCTAATGTCGTGGCAAAAGATAGACGGCCAGCTGCGTGATTACGCTCGACCAGCACATCTAAGCCTGGCTCGTAAATAGGAATGACACCCTTTTCCAGCTGTTCAATTTTTTCCTTGTCTTTATCAATGCACGTAACATTAAATCCAAACTCAGAAAAACATGCGCCAGAAACAAGTCCAACATATCCAGTGCCAATAACAACAATATTCATCTTAAAAACGCCTCTTTATAGATGCGAAATTCTATTCATCAATTTTTTGCAAAAGCTGCTCAACTTGTGCGGTGATAGCATGCCCCAACGCAATATGCCCTTCTTGGATATGCATGGTGATATCACTTGGAACAGCAATTAAAAGGTCGCAATTTTCTGCTAATTGACCGCCACTTTGTCCAGTCATGGCAATTACCAATATACCTAGCTCACTTGCCCGTTTTGCCGCTGCAACCACATTTTTGGAATTACCGCTAGTGGAAATGGCTATCAGCACATCACCTTTATGGCCCAGCGTTTCCACCTGCCGTGCAAAAACGCCATCAAAGCCAAAATCATTTGCATAAGCAGTTAAAAAGGATGTGTCAGTAGTTAACGCAATCGCTGGCAGACCTGGCCGGGGGCGGGTATGATCAAGGGTTGCTACAAACTCTGCCGCTAAATGCTGGCTATCCCCAGCTGAGCCGCCATTGCCGCATAACATCAACTTACCTTTATTAGCCAGCGAATTGGCAATCATCTCTGCTGCTCGTTCTGCAGGCAGAATACACTTGCTAGCAAGCGCTTGTTTGACAGTCACCGATCGGTCAATTATCTGTTTAATTGTAGACATTTTTTTCTTTTTATATGGTGGCTAGTTTGCCAAGCTTGCCTGAAATTAAAAATTAACAGGAAAGCGTGAAGTTTTGATGAAAGTACCTGTAAAATGACAATAAAAAAAGCAATTTTTCCTGTTGGGGGTTTGGGCACACGCTTTTTACCAGCTACCAAAGCGATGCCCAAAGAAATGCTGCCAGTTGTTGATAAACCCCTGATCCAATACGCAGTTGAAGAGGCGGCAGCGGCCGGGGTAGAACAATTTATTTTTGTGACTGGACGCAATAAGACAGCTATTGAGGATCATTTTGATCATTCCACTGAGCTAGAATCTGTACTGGTAGAAAAAAACAAGACACAAGCTCTTGAAGTAGTTAGCCGGATGCTACAGGAGCCGGGCGCGGTTTCTTATGTACGCCAGCAAGAGCCTGCAGGGCTAGGTCACGCCGTTTGGTGCGCACGTCATCTGATAGGCAATGAGCCTGTTGCCGTTTTACTTGCCGATGATTTAATTCTCGGCGCGCCAGCACTAGCCGAAATGACAGCCCATTATAAAAGCGGCAATATGGTCGCACTGATGGAAGTGCCAGCCAGTGATACAGGCGCTTATGGTATTATTACCCCTGGCAAAAAAGACGGTCAGGTTACCGAGATTAGCGCGATTGTCGAAAAGCCCTCACCAGAGACAGCACCTTCCACAAAGGCGGTGGTTGGGCGGTATATTCTGGAGGCAGGCGTATTTGATGTGCTCTCGAAAGGTCAGCGCGGTGCGGGCGGCGAGATTCAACTCACAGATGCACTTGCTGCACGCATCGGCCATGTACCATTTCATGGATTTGATTTTTCTGGTGAGCGGTTTGACTGCGGTTCTAAAATTGGTTTTCTGAAAGCTAATATTGCCTTTGGACTAGTCCGTGATGAGTTACGAGGAGACCTAGCAGAATGGCTTCCCACAAGACTGTAGATACTGCGCATTCATTTGAACCTACTATTCTGCGTAGTTATGATATCAGGGGGCAGGTAGGCAAAACCCTGTTCGAAAAAGACGCGTTTTTCATTGGGGCTGGGCTAGGCCAGCTTATACGCGAAAATCTAGGCCGAACAAAGTTAGCTAAAATTGCGGTTGGGCGCGATGGCAGGCTGACCTCGCCTGTATTGGCAGCAGCACTTATTGATGGTCTGGTTTTTGCTGGATGCAAAGTCTTTGATATCGGCGTTGGCCCTACACCGATGCTATATTTTGCCGACAGATATCTTGAATGTCATGGCGCTATTCAGGTCACGGGGAGCCATAATCCACCTGATCATAACGGCTTTAAAATGGTTTGTGACCATCAAAGTTTCTTTGGTGAGGATATTCAAAAATTAGGGACGCTATGTGCATCTGGCCTGACAGGTCATGATGGCGGAACACAAGAAAAAATATCCGTGTTTGATGCTTATATTGAACGGATTATAAAAGGCGCTGATTTTGGAGACGCTAATATCATCTGGGATGCAGGAAATGGCGCGGCGGGCCCAGCCACAGACGCAATAATTGCACGCGCGACCGGTCAGCATAAAGGGCTGTTTACTGATATTGACGGACATTTTCCTAACCACCACCCCAACCCAGTTGATCCAAAGACACTGGCGATGCTACGTGATGAAGTTTTAGAAGCTGGTGCAGATTGCGGCATTGGATTTGATGGGGACGGCGATAGAATTGGCGTTGTCGATGCCAAGGGAAGGCATATTGCCGGCGATGTTCTAACCGCCTATCTAGGCCTCGATATCTTAAAAAAACATCCCGACAGTGATATTATTTTTGATGTTAAATCCAGCCTTACAGCAATGGCCATCATAACAGAGGCAGGCGGTAAAGCCCATCTTTGGAAGACCGGGCACAGCCATATGAAAGCCAAATTACGGGAGATGCAAGCCCCGCTCGCAGGTGAAATGTCTGGCCATATTTTCATAGCTGATGATTATTTCGGTTTTGATGATGCGCTGTTTGTTGCGGTTCGACTTATTACTTCCATGACCCGCCGAAAAATGGAAACAGGCAAGACCCTGACAGATTTTATAGATGCGCTTCCAGCTATTTTTGCGACACCAGAATGTCATATTGACTGTCCGGATGATCAGAAGTTCGGGGTCATCAAAGCATTAGCTCATGAATTTTCAAATGAGCTGCCAGCCAAACAAATAAACCTAACAGATGGTGTGCGCATAACCACTGAAGCAGGCTGGTGCCTTATTCGCGCATCAAATACTGAAGGGGCGCTTGTGGTGCGTGCAGAAGGACAGGACGCAGAAAGCCTAGCAGGCTTTGTTACCCTTATTAAAACCCAACTTGCCAAGGCTGGTATTGTCTGGGAAGGCCCATAAACAAATATTCAAAGCTTCATTTTTGAAAGGCGTTTCCATATAATGGAATTTGCGCTTACGCTGTTTTATGACTAGGCGTAGACATCATCATGGTAGTGCTATTTACACGCGCGAAAATCTGAGCCAGCTTAAATCTTTTTTTAGGAGCCTAAATTATGGGATATATCGTCCAAGGTAATTTGTCTGTAGATGCTGAACTTCTTGCCTTTGTGAATGATGTGCTTTTGCCAGCTGCATCTGTTGAGCCATCCTCATTCTGGCAGGGCTTTGATAATGCTGTACATAAGCTTGCCCCCCGTAATGCAGAACTGCTGGAAACAAGAGAAGCTATTCAAGCCAAGATAGATAAATGGCTGGTAGATAATCGCAGCACTGGCCTCGATAGCGATGCCTATACTGACTTTTTAAAGGAAATCGGATATCTCGTGCCAGAAGGAGATGATTTTGTTATCAGCACTGAAAATGTTGATGATGAAATTGCTAGAATAGCTGGCCCACAACTGGTAGTGCCAGTCATGAACGCAAGATATGCCCTGAACGCTGCAAATGCGCGATGGGGCAGCTTGTATGATGCACTTTATGGCACTGACGTGCTTAGTGAAGAAAATGGGGCAGAAAAAACAGGTGGATATAATCCAGTTCGCGGGGCTGCGGTTATCAGCTATGCACGCGCCCTGCTTGATGAGCGCATGCCGCTCCTGAAAGGCTCCTGGGAAAATGTTACCGGTCTTACGATTGAGGGCACAAATCTGTCCATAAAAACAGAAGATGGCGATACCTTGCTGGCAGATAACAGCCAGTTTGCTGGATATAACGGTAACACAGATGCACCAACCTCTATTTTGTTAGCGAAAAACAGTCTGCATATTGATCTGCTGATAGATAAAGAGGGGCGCATTGGCGCAACTGACAAAGCTGGCATTAACGATATTATTTTGGAATCTGCCATTTCCACCATCATGGATTGCGAAGATTCAGTAGCGGCAGTCGACGGCACAGACAAAGTGCTGGCCTATCGGAACTGGCTTGGCCTAATGGATGGTAGCTTGTCTGTTGAAATGAAAAAAGGCGATAAGGTTTTCACCCGCGCTTTGCATGCAAACCGTCATTACACCGCCCCTGATGGCACGAGCATTAGCCTGCATGGTCGCTCTTTGATGCTGGTCCGTAATGTAGGGCATTTAATGACTAATCCTGCAATTTTATTGAAAGATGGAAGTGAAATTCCAGAAGGGATTATGGATGCCTTTATGACGGTTCTAGGCGCGATGCCAGACAAAGCGCGCCAAGGCAACTCCCGCACAGGTTCGGTATATATTGTTAAGCCAAAAATGCATGGCCCTGAAGAGGTCAGCTTTGCTTGCGAGATTTTTAACGAAGTTGAAACCGTGCTGGGGCTAGCAACAAACACTATCAAAATTGGCATTATGGATGAAGAACGCCGGACAACTGTTAACTTAAAAGAATGCATCCGTGCCGCCGCCGCCCGCGTGGTATTCATCAATACAGGCTTCCTTGATAGAACAGGGGATGAAATTCATACCTCTATGGAAGCCGGACCAATGATCCGTAAAGGCGATATGAAACAAGCACCATGGATTTCATCCTATGAAGATTGGAATGTGGATGTTGGGCTTTCTTGCGGTTTTTCAGGCCGTGCCCAAATTGGTAAAGGTATGTGGGCAATGCCAGATATGATGGCTGAAATGATGTCCCAGAAAATTGGCCATCCAAAAGCAGGGGCGAATTGTGCATGGGTGCCGTCACCAACAGCTGCTACTCTGCACGCCCTACATTATCACCAGATAGATGTCTTTACCCGTCAGGCAGAACTCACCGGCCAAAAGCGCGCTAAGCGCGAAGATATCCTGACGATTCCAGTAGCAAGCCGGCCAAACTGGTCAGATGCCGATATCACTGCTGAGCTGGAAAATAACGCGCAAGGTATTTTAGGCTATGTAGTGCGCTGGGTTGATCAAGGGGTAGGCTGCTCAAAAGTGCCAGACATCAATGATGTAGGTCTGATGGAAGACAGAGCAACGCTGAGAATTTCATCACAACATATTGCCAACTGGCTGCATCACGATGTCTGTTCAGAAGACAAGGTGATGGGCGTTATGCAGAAAATGGCCGCTATTGTAGATGAGCAAAACAGCGATGATCCGCTCTATGAAAAGATGGCTGGCAATTTCGATAATTCTATCGCCTTTCAAGCAGCATGCGATCTGGTCTTTAAAGGGCGTATTCAGCCATCTGGCTACACCGAACCTGTATTGCACCAAAGACGTCTTGAAAAAAAGGCTGCAACTGCTTAGCCTCAAGCTCATCAATATACAGATTTTGGGGATCAGAGATGGCAGACTTCAACCTTGATAACCATATTTCAAAAACGCCAGATTTCCCCAAAGAGGGGATTACCTTTTATGATATCAGCCCAGCGCTAGAAGACCCAGATGTGCTGGCACATATGATGCAGGGCATGACCAAACTGGCAGCAGCGTTCCAGCCAGATGTCTTTGCAGGTATCGATGCGCGCGGGTTTTTATTTTCAATGCCGCTTGCTCTGGCGCTGAATTGCGGCACCATCATGGTGCGTAAAGCAGGCAAATTACCAGGAAAAGTGCTGGAAGAATCCTATGCGTTGGAATATGGCACAGCACGCTTATCCATGCATGCTAGCCGTGCAGTTAAAGGTAAAAGAGTTGTTTTATGTGATGATTTGCTGGCAACAGGCGGCACATTGGCGGCCGCAGAAAAACTGGTGGAGCGTGCAGGTGGCAGCGTAGTTGGTGCGATATGCGTAATAGAGCTTACCGGTCTTAAAGGGCGGGACAGATTAGGCTGTGATGTCGCTGCCTTACAAATGTATGCGTTCTAGCCAGCACCGTATTTTTACCCCACAAAGATGTAGCTGGATGCTCTATGACTGGGCATCTTCGGTTCTGCCGACCTTGCATACCACTTTTGTGTTTGCTGTATATTTCACCACTACTATACTGCCTGAGAATGGAACTTTTTATTGGGCGATGATGACTGGGGCGGCGGCTTTGGCCACTGGGTTACTAGCCCCCATCTTAGGTCATCTAGCAGATATAAAAGGTCAGATAAAAAGCGGCCTTATCATAGCCACTCTAACAGCCGCATTAGCCGTGATGGGATTGTGGTTTGCTGTGCCTGATCCGCAATTTGCTATGCTTGCGCTCGGTTTGTCTGGGCTAGCGATTTTTTTCAGCGAGCTTGGCTTTATGTTTTATAATGCGTTGCTGCCACGACTAGCTGATGCCTCTATCACTGGCCGGATATCCGGCTATGGCTGGGGACTTGGCTATATTGGCGCTATTTTGGCACTTATCCTTGTGCTGGCTATTTTTATCCTGCCAGACCCTCCTTTATTTGGCCTATCCAAACAATCAGCAGAGCCCGTGCGCGCCACCATGATTTTCGCTGGCTTATGGCTAATTATCTTCTCTTTACCGCTTATGCGCACCTCCTTTGACGAAGCGCCAAAAAAGAAGATGCAAGCCTTTATCCCCTCCCTGCTTCAAAGCGGGAAGCTGGTATTATCCATCCCCAATATGATGCGATTTCTAATGGCGCGAATGGCCTATAATGATGGGCTGATAACCTTGTTCGCCTTTGGCGGTATTTATGCAGCAAAAGTATTTGGCTTTACCCAGCAAGATATTCTGATTTTTGCTATAGGACTTAATATCACCGCTGGGATCGGCGCCATAATTGGTGGGCCTTTAACCGATAAATGGGGCTCTATCTGCATTATTCGCGCATCACTGATTTGCTTATTTTCCTTGGGGCTTATCTGTCTTATCACGCATAGCCTGTATATTTTCTGGGCGGCCAGCTTGTGTCTGGGTTTGTTTATCGGACCATGCCAAGCCGCTGGACGGGTCTGGGTCAGTCATCTTGCCCCCCCTGAAAATCGGGCAAGCCTGTTTGGGTTCTTAGCCCTTTCTGGAAAGCTAACAAGCTTTGTTGGTCCAGTTTTATATGGTTGGATTATCTATGTTACTGGGTTGGAGCGGGCAGGCATGTTGGTCGTTCTGGCCTTATTTGTGCTGGGTTTTATTTTATTGCCAAAACAACGCGCAAACTAGCAGCGCTTAGGGCTTATCTTGACCACTATTTTGCTGGCGATATTGATCACGTAGCGTATCAATACAAATCTCCCTGCCATCTTTACGCACATGCCAATATAGCCAGCCATTACAAGAGGGCTGGTCCTGCAAGCTAGCGCCTAGCCCATGAATAGAGCCTGATTGATTAGATTTTGTAACCAGCGAGCCATCCGCACGAATGCGTGCCTGAAACTGTCCAGTTTTATCAAATAATGTATCGCCTGTGCGCAATAAGCCGCCTTCGATAAGCGCGCCAAATGGCACACGCGGCTGCGCTCTTTTTTCGGTCAGGTCTAGCAACGCATCATCGACCAGCGGCTGTATTTGCGCGATACGCTGGCTGGCCAATGCCACATATTTTTTATCCTGCTCGATACCTATATAATGCCGGCCTAGGCGTTTTGCGACGGCCCCTGTTGTACCGCTACCAAAAAAGGGATCTAGAACAATATCCCCTCTTTTTGTTGATGCTAGCAATACCCGCGCCAGCAGGTTTTCAGGCTTCTGGGTAGGATGCGCTTTACCACCGCTATCATCCTTTAGGCGCTCTGAGCCGTTGCAAATTGGCAAATACCAGTCAGAACGCATTTGCAAACCTTCATTTAAGGCCTTCATTGCATCATAATTAAACGTATATTTTGCATCTGAGCTTTTTGCCGCCCAAATCAGGGTTTCATGCGCATTGGTAAAGCGCCGCCCTCTGAAATTCGGCATCGGATTAGTTTTACGCCAGATAATATCATTCAGCATCCAAAAACCTAAATCTTGGATCTGTTTACCAATCCGGAAAATATTATGATAGCTGCCAATGACCCAAATAGCGCCATCCGGCTTCAGGATTCGGCGACATTCAGATAGCCATGCTGCCGATAGCGCATCATATTCAGCAAAACTGTCAAACTGATCCCAATCATCATCAACCGCATCAACAAGCGACTGGTCTGGACGGCGTAATTGGCCCGTTAATTGCAAATTATATGGTGGATCAGCAAAGACAAGATCAACGCTTGCATCTGGCAGTTTTGCCAGCGCATCAAGGCAGTTTCCTTCTATGATCACGTCTTTTTTCATGTCTAAATAGTACGTCCAGTTAACGATTATGAAACCAGAATGAATCATAGAATCTAATAAAGTCAATCTTTTACTTAACATTGCTAAAGTAAACTCTAGATATTGTGTTAGCCCTTTAACCGCTCACGATATCTGGTACGCAGCTTATTTAGCAGCGCAAGCGAAACACTAGAAAATGGGAGGTGTGTCGGCGTTTATCGGCCTATTTGCAACAGCCGTTTAATGGGAGCATAGCTTCGGCGATGATGCGGGGTTACACCATGCTCACTTAACGCCAATTGATGGGGTTTTGTCCCATATCCTGCATTGCGCTCCCAGCCATACACAGGATAGTCTGCCGCCAAATTTGTCATCACCTTATCGCGGCTCTGCTTGGCAAGGATAGAAGCTGCCGCGATAGAAAAAGATTTACTATCGCCTTTGATGATAGCTTTGGCAGGATAGGGCATTGTTGGCAACAAATTGCCGTCAACTAGGACACAAGCAGGCGAGCTGTAGCCATTCTGGGATAATTGCAAGGCAACTGAATCCACCGCCGCACACATCGCCTTAAAAGTTGCTGGCAGAATACCCATTTCATCAATTTCAGCGACTGCGCTATGCTGAACAGAATAAATATGCCCAAATTCAGGATAGCAAAGCTGTGCTTCAATTTCCGCTCTTTGGGCAGCAGATAATTTTTTAGAATCTGTTAGCTTATCAGGCAGCGCATGCAACGCGGATGGGCAAATCCAAAACGCCGCAGCCGTAACCGGCCCTGCCCAAGGCCCGCGCCCTGCTTCATCTACCCCTATAACTGGCCCAGATGGTGCAAATTCTGCCTCTAGCTGATAGGTTGGTCGAGAAGAAGAAGTCATCTGAACAAATACATCCCGGCTACGCGCTTACTTGCCAGACCCGCGTCCCGCCAGACCCCCTTCACGCAAACGCGGCATAATCTCGACAAAATTACAGGGGCGGTGGCGGTAATCTAGCTGATGGATGAGCAAATCATCCCATGCATCACGGCAGGCAGAAGGCGATCCCGGTAGGGCAAACAGATAGGTGCCACCAGCAACCCCAGCTACTGCCCGGCTCTGAAGGGTTGACGTGCCGATCTTCTGAAAGGACAAGAAGCGAAACATTTCGCCAAATCCTTCAATTTCCTTATCAAATACACTCCGAAAAGCCTCTGGGGTAACATCACGCCCAGTAAGGCCAGTGCCGCCAGTTGCAATGACACAATCTATCGCTTCATCATTGATATAGCTGGAAAGCTGGGTTGTAATTTCTGGTACGTCATCGCGGACAATCACGCGCGCGGCCAACTTATGCCCTGCTGCATCTAGGCGCTGAGCGAGCAGATCGCCTGATTTATCGTCAGATAATTTGCGGGTGTCAGAAATCGTCATTACCGCAATATTTACCGGAATGAACGCTCGGCTTTCATCACTTGCAGACATCTCTTACCCCCATATTTACCAGACAAGACAGGCTAATTAGCAGCTTGTGCGAGCTTTTTCTGAGCGGTTTTACCCGCAATAAGGTCACGCAGAGCTGGAATATCTTCATTAAATCGGTTGCCATAGATAAACATATAGCTAATTACCCCTTTAACATAATTCCGTGTCTCACGCGCTGGAATAGATTCTATCAGCATGAACCTGTCACCATTGTGATTAATTTTGCGTAGCCATTTTTTAAGATTGCCCGGCCCACCATTATAGGCCGCAAGCATTAAGACTAGCTCACCGCCAATATGCGGCTCACCATTTAAATGCTCGATATAGTCTTGAGCTAGGGTTAGGTTCAATTCTGGGTCATGCAATTTATGCCGATGCGTGCGCCGATAGCGTCTGTCACGTGCGATAAAGGCCGCAGTTGCCGGCATTAACTGCATCAACCCCGCTGCTTTGGCGCGGCTACGCGCAAGTGGATAAAAACCTGACTCCTTGCGGATAATGGCATGCAAAAGCGATTGATCAATGCGCACTTCGGCATCTGTTTTCAAATAAGGGTAAAGCGCACCAAGATAGGTAACACCAGTATCTGTCTTATAGATATCTGCTAGCCGAAAGGTCAGACCGGGCATATTATGAAGCGAGGTAAATGCGATAAGCGAGCGCACATGTTTTGCTGGCATTTCTTCGAATAAATATCGAAGCTCACGTGCTGCACGTGTCCAGTCCCCAATTTGTAATAGACCAAGGGCACGCTGACCTCCTTTTTGGGCTACCAGCCAGTCCATGAACTCATCTTTGATACGCGGGAGCTTGAAATCAAGGCGAACAGACTGGCCCGAGGCTTCTATAGCCATCACCCCATAAAAGGTTTCAGGATAGGCCGTTGCCATATTCAGATAGAAAATTGCCTGTAGTGGTGAGCCGGCCAGCATAAAACCACGATAGGCCCAGAACCCCGCCCCAGCGCGCAAGACATCTGGGGCACGTTCATTTTCAGCTAACGTGCGGAAAAAGCTGGTTGCTAACTCATATCGACCAGAACGCCAAGCTGCCAGCCCGCCAGCCCAATAGCCCATATAAGCGCGTTCTCCGCCTTTGGCTATTGCTTGGCGCGCGGTACGAACCGCTTTATCATCAACACCAAAAATGAAATAGGCATGTGCAATCTCACCGCGCAAATGCCCTTCTTCGGAGGCAGTAAGATAGCGCAAATTAGAAGGCTTATCTAAAATTTGAATAGCCCCTGTTGGATATCCACGACGGATAGAACGGCGAATATCACGCGCAATTTTGGCGGTAGTACGCGGCGAGGCTCTGCCTGACCAGCTTTCTGGAACATCGGCACGAAAGCTTTGTGGGCGCGATAAGCCAACCCCGTTTAAATATCCACTTTTCGGACTTCGTGCTGCTTTAGCGCCTTTTGGTCGTCTTCTGTCTGAAAGCCATTTTATGCGGCTAGCCGTGGGGTGATCATTATATTTTTTGAGCCATTCTGAAAGCTCTGAAAAGCTAGAGCGCCACGCAGTAGGATGAAGATATTTTTGAGCCAGCACATGTCCTATCAATAGCTGGTTATCTAGCTGTTTAATCAGCTTTGCAGCCTTTTTAATTTCACCATCATCTTGCAGAGCAAAAATTTGTTCATAAAGATCAGCATCGCTTGCGGAAAGTGGGCGCGGCAGCTCGTTGGAGGACGCAGCAGACGCTGTCATAAAAAACACCGGCAGAAAAACCAGTCTAATTAATAGCTGGGGGTACAGGCGGCGCAATATCATCATCAGCTTCACTTTCCTTAACAACAGCTTACTTTTTATATTGTTGTAAGTGTAATAAATCCAAAAAGGCTTGTTTTTTCATATTTGGTGCGCGCAACAGATACGCAGGGTGTAAACTAGGTAACACGGGAATAAGCAAGCTGCCATCCCCAGCATCACTGAAATCAATCTCCTGCATCTGGCCACGCAGCTTTAAAATACCTGTTTGCGTATTTAACAACAATTTTGCCGAACTGCCCCCTAGTGCAAAGATTATCTTTGGTGCTTTTAGCTGAATATGGCGACGCAAAAATGGCCACAAAAGCTGTGTTTCTTCAGGGGAGGGGGTGCGATTTCCAGGTGGACGCCAGGGCAGAATATTGGTGATATAGACATTTTGTCTGTCCATACCTATCGATTTTAGCATCCTGTCCAGCAATTGGCCTGCTGCGCCCACAAAAGGCAGGCCCATCCGATCTTCATCACGGCCCGGCGCCTCGCCAATAAGCATGATATCTGCTGCCGGATTGCCATCTGCAAAAACAAGGTTGCTAGCTGTTTTTTTCAAAGCACAGCCATCAAATGCCTGCAAAGCAGATTTTAGATCCTCTAATGTTTGAAGCGCACTCAGATCCCCAGAACGCGCACAAGGCAAAGCATTAGAAGATGCATCATCACCAAATGTATGGGGTGTCGATGGCATAGTGTCCGCAAGAGCCGTCACTGAAGGCGTTTTGGAGGGCGTTTTGGAGGGCGGATGCGCGGATATAGAAGTACTAGAAGAAACAGGGGCAGAAACAGGGGCAGAAACAGACGCAGAAACAGGCATCTGAGCCATATCAGCGGCATACAGCCCAATAGCTGTATCCCTCAGGGCGCAATCTATCCCCATATCTGCCTGCCATTTCAGGGCTGAAAGCAATTCATCTTTGGACTGATAAGACGCTGTCATTCCATTTTTTGTCCTGATAAGAAAATTCACGCCGATCAATAATGCCATAATTAGCTAGTCGCGTCTTGGTTAATCTGATAATTCTTCGGCAAAATTAAGGCAAAATTTTTTGAAAAAAATCTGGATAGTGTCTTTACATGAGCGCCAAGCTTAGCCTGAAATAAAATGGGATGAATTGGTCGCGATCAAATAGGCGCAAACAAGAGGCTTAAAAAATTTAAGGGGAAGATGATGGAACGGGAATCGATGGAATTTGATGTGGTTATTGTTGGCGGCGGCCCATCTGGGCTATCAGCAGCTATCCACTTAAAACAACTTGCCACTGAAAAGGGCAAGGATATTTCCGTCTGTCTGATAGAAAAAGGCAGTGAAATAGGCGCGCATATTCTGTCTGGTGCAGTGCTAGAGCCGCGCGCCTTAAACGAATTATTACCAGATTGGCAAGATCGTGGTGCGCCTCTGGATACCCCGGTAAGTCAGGATAAATTTATGTTCCTGACAGAAAAAGGCAGCTTTGGCCTGCCTACACCGCCGCAAATGCATAATAAAGGCAATTATATCATCTCTCTTGGAAATTTCTGCCGTTGGCTTGGTGAACAGGCAGAGGCGCTAGGAGTAGAAGTTTATCCAGGTTTCCCAGCAGCCGCTGTTTTATACAATGAAGATGGCTCTGTGCGCGGGGTTGCCACTGGCGATATGGGCATTGGCAAGGACGGTGAGAAAACAGATAGCTATATGCCGGGTATGGATTTATTAGCGAAACAGACCATTTTTGCCGAAGGTTGCCGCGGTCATCTAACTAAAACCCTGTTTGAGCAGTTCGATTTGCGCGAGGGTAAAGATCCACAAACCTATGCTATCGGCATTAAAGAGCTATGGGATATTGAGCCTGAAAAATCAAACCCGGGCACAGTCTGGCACTCTGTTGGCTGGCCACTTAGTACCGATACTTATGGTGGTTCATTCTTATATCACTTAAATGGCAATCAGGTGGCGGTTGGCTATGTGGTTGGTTTAGATTATTCAAACCCGCACCTCTCACCCTTTGAAGAGTTTCAGCGCTTTAAAACCCATCCGGCTATACGCAACATCTTTGAAGGAGGAAGACGTGTTTCTTATGGTGCGCGTGCGCTAAACGAAGGGGGGTTCCAGTCTATTCCAAAATTAACGTTTCCTGGGGGATGTTTGGTTGGCTGTACAGCTGGATTTTTGAATGTGCCAAAGATCAAGGGGACGCATACCGCGATGAAATCTGGTATGCTGGCTGCCGAAGCGGTGTTTGATATGCTGGCTTCTGCACGGCCTGAAGCAGAACCAGAAAATTATGGTGAGAAAATCGAATCCTCATGGCTATGGGCAGAGCTTTATAAGGTGCGCAATATACGCCCAGCTTTTGCCAAGGGATTATGGCTTGGTATGGGCTATGCGGCTCTGGACACTTACCTGTTTAGGGGCAAAGCGCCTTGGACATTCCACCATCATAGCGATCACACCGCATTGAAACCTGCTAGCGAAACACCTGTCATTACCTATCCAAAGCCTGATAATATTGTCAGCTTTGACCGCAATTCATCTGTCTATCTATCAGGCACAAACCATGAAGAAAATCAGCCTGCCCATTTACAGCTAATAGATGAAAGCGTGCCTGTGGCGCATAATCTTGCGATTTATGATTCCCCAGAGCAGCGCTATTGTCCTGCGGGGGTTTATGAAATTGTGCGGGAAGATGATGGGTCAAACCCGCGCTTGCAAATCAATGCGCAAAATTGCGTGCATTGCAAAACTTGTGATATTAAAGATCCAACTCAGAATATTCGCTGGGTGACCCCTGAAGGGGGGGGCGGGCCAAACTATCCGAATATGTAAGGCTATTATAAGAGACAAGCCGCAACATTAACGGAGTTTGCATGGTTAACTCCGCTATATCTGGGTTGCGCCTTTTATTGAATGAGGTGGCGTGGTGCCTATAATCAATTGAATGATGCATAAGGTTTCAAGAGAATTCAGTATGAACGCATCATCCATTTTAGGGTCTTTAAAAAAAGCCGTGCTCACCCGCCAAGGCGCTTTTCTTGCTAGTTTGCTATATGTTCCCAGCCTTCTATTTGTTCCCAGCCTGCTATTTGTTCCCGGCCTACTATTTCTTGTTAGCGCCTGCCAGACAGCTAGCCCAGAAGGGGGGGGGCCAACAAACGCCCTTTCGCTAGTCCCTACATCGAGCCAAACCATCCAAGAACCTTCTGCTACACCAAGCTTTGCTGGTCAGTTTCTGGCCGCACGTTATGCACAGCAGATTCAAGACAATGCCGCTGCTTCTAGCTTTTTCAGTAACGCTCTTCGCTTTGGACAGGCAGATGAAGTATTACTGAAATATAGTTTCATTAATCATTATCAGAATGGAAATCTAGCTGAAGCTATTCGCTTAGCGCGCGATTTTGAGCGTTTAAGCATTGATTTTGGTCTTGCAGCTGAGCCAGCCATCGCAAAAGCAGTTCAAGACGAGGATTGGCAGGCACTTATCGCATTATCTGAGAAAATTGAGGTTAGTGATGATTTCTACCTCCTTGCTGGCGGTTTGCGCGCCCTTGCCTATATTGGGCTTGGTGAGCCAGAAACAGCGTTAGGCTTTTTGCATGAATTAGAAAGATTTGTTGAGGTATCAGATAGCGCCCAAGAAACAGTGATACTGCTTTTAGGCGGCTATATTTTTGAATATTTGGAAAATAACGAAGAAGCGATACGCTATTTTCGGCAAGTGCTGGCCAAAAGCCAGGATGAATATATCGTCCTTAGCGCTGGTGCCGGATTATGGCGGCAAGGCAAAAGCCTTCAAGCTGAAAATCTGTGGCTAACTGGTCTTTCTGCAGATGCTGCCCCTCTGACACTAATCGCCAAAATGCGGGCAAATTCCAGCACCGCCTCTCATGCGCCGCAACTAAATAAAATCATTGCCCAATTCCTGTTTGATACAAGCTGGCTATCAGCAGATAGCTATCATAAAAATCTCACTATTGCGCGCGCCCATCTGGCCATTTCCATCAGCCCAGATTTGGATGCCGCACATATGGCGCTAGCGAAATGGTATCTGAATGCAAACAACATCAGCCGGGCAGCCATGCATTTGAACAAAATAGATGAGGACGCGCCACTTTCTTTGCAGCGCCGTCTTCTTCAGCTAGCTTTGGCGGAGGAAACTGGAAAGACAGCCGATGCGTTGGCAAGTTTGAAAACCGAATTAACACCAGATAATGAAGTTTCAGGCGATCAGCTAGCGACCCCGATAAAGATAGAGCGCAGCCTTCTTGCACATGCTGGCGGCGATATGTGGCGGCGCAGCGGTGCATGTATAAAAGCCCTTCCTTTTTATCAACTTGCCTTGGATTATGGCCTGAATAGCTACCGCCTCTATCGTAGTATGGGGATTTGTTTTGAGCAGACAGAAAAACACGCACAGGCAGAACAAGCGCTGCTAACAGCAATAGAGCTTAATCCAAATGATGCGATTTCCCTAAACTATCTGGGCTATTGGTGGGCAGATGAAGGCCGGCACCTGAAAAAAGCCATCACGTTGATCAAAAAGGCGGTGCGCTTGCAACCCCGATCAGGCTATTATGCTGATTCGCTAGGCTGGGTATATTATCGGCAAGGTGCCTTTGATGAGGCCGTAGAATGGCTGGAAAAAGCTATTCAGCTGACCCCCACAGACGCCATAATATCCGAGCATTTAGGAGATGCGTATTGGCAAACAGGCCGGCTTACCGAAGCGCGTTTTAAATGGCAGCATGCCCTAGATATGGGGATTGAGCAGGCCCGCGTGCCTGCCTTGCAAGATAAGCTGGCAAATGGGCTTTAAGATGGACGATGTTTGGTATGATATCACAGCGCATGCAAAAGTGAATTTGTGCCTGCAAGTCTTGGGCAAGCAAGAGGATGGGTATCATGAATTGCTGTCCTTCGCTGGCTTTACCAATTTTGGAGACCGGCTATCTGTCTGCATCCATACCGAAGATGTCTTCAGCGTAACCGGACCATTTGCAAAAAAACTAGAGGCGGCAGGCGGAGATAGCCTGTGCCGCAAGGCCGTTGCCCTTATCCGCGAGGCTGGGTTTAATCTGCCGCCTTTGCATATCAAGCTGGAAAAAAACATCCCCTTAGGCGGGGGGCTAGGTGGGGGGTCAAGCGATGCGGCGGCCATGCTACGCCTGATAGAAAGAGACCTGTTACCCAAACAGATCAAGAATAACCAGCTTCATGCAATCGCCCGCAAGATAGGGGCAGATGTGCCTGTTTGCCTTTCGCCTGAGTGGCAAATTATGACAGGCAGCGGCACACAGACACAGCCAGCATCCCTGCCGCATCACGCCCATGCACCTATTTATGCGGTGCTGGCAAACCCACAAATTCATTTATCAACGCCTGAGATATTTGCGAAGATAACGCGTTATTCTGCCTCCAATCTTGCCCAGCTAGAAGGGTTTATTGCTACAGGCGCACTGGCAGACATTATCGCTATCGGCAATGACATGGCCGCACCTGTCATCGCACAATACCCAGAAATTGCCGCACTGATAGACCAGCTTAACACGCCGCATGACGGATTTCTGGGCGCAGCTATGAGCGGCAGCGGGGCAAGCTGCTTTGTGCTGACCACAAACAAAGGGGCAGCTGAGAAATGCTGTGCCAGCCTGTTGGCAAAAAATATCTGGGCACAGGTTACATGGCTGCGGGGCTAGCTATTAATTCTTGCCTAACTAGTCCGATTTTTTTGATTGATCCGCTATAACATCATCGCTATAGTCGCGCTCAGCTTGAGATATATAAGAGGGGTGCCCCTCTCTCAGGCATGGAGTATTGCTGGGGCGTGGCCAAGTGGTAAGGCATCGGTTTTTGGTATCGTGTATCGTAGGTTCGAATCCTACCGCCCCAGCCAATCTCTAATCAAAAAATCTTAAAAATATTTAATGAATATTTGGCTATTTAAGCACGCTCTTCAGCATCTTCACCCTTGCTAAGACGGTAGCCAGTAGTTGTGGTTTCAATAAGCTGGTTATCACTCAGTCGCGCAATTTTTTGGCGCAAACGGTAGATATGGGTTTCCAATGTGTGGGTAGTCACATCACTATGATAGCCCCAAACTTGTGAAAGCAGGCTAGCCCGGCTTACCGTTTCAGGCCAAACGCGAAACAGCTTTTTTAAGATTAGCGTTTCTTTTTCAGTTAATGTCACCGTCTTTTTCTGCTCGCTACAGGTAAGGGACTTATCAGCTGGAATAAAATCTACCCCCCTAGCCGCGAAACGGGCATCATCTGAAGCACGGTGTTGGCGAAGCTGGGCACGAATTCTGGCGACCAACTCACCAAAGCGCATGGGCTTGGCAATATAATCATTAGCGCCAGTATCTAGCCCCTTTATCACTTCTTTTTCGCCATCTTGGCCAGTGAGCATAATAATTGGTTTTTCAAACCCCTGTGCACGCAAGCGCGAGCAGATATGAAAGCCATTTCCATCGGGAAGCTGAACATCAAGTATCAATATATCTGGTGCAAAGGCATCAATTTTAGCAAAAGCTGCTTCCATTGTTTCTGCCTGTTCCAGCGCCGCAACACCCTCCCGCTCAAACTGTGTAAGCAATACATGCCGGAGATCGTCATCATCATCGACGACCATAATACGGGCGGTGCGAAGAATTTCCTGTGTATCCATTGTAAAGCCAGTTCCTAAATCCATTTTCATGTATAATCTGCTTACCTAAAAATTGCGACCTGAAATTTGCATCTGGTTATGATTGTACGCTACAAGACAAAACAGCAGATAGACATGCCATCTATGCCCCATTTTAGGTGCGGATAGGGCACAGGACGGAAACAGAGATTGCCATGAGCCAAACCCATTTTTTCAATGATTTGAAACTGGACAGAGTGTTTATGATTCTGCGTCGTGGCGGCTTTGTTATTCTGCGCGATGAACGCGGTCAGGCAGGTCTAGTTCGGGCGGCTGAGTTTGCAGATTATACCCCTGATCCTGTAGCGCGTCTGGTACAAAGCAACGAAATTCTATGCCTTACGGCGCGCCATCTAGAAGCCTTTGGCAAATCTGTAAATGATGCTTTTGACAGTTTTAGCCTGCCGGCCAACAGTCTAGATGACAGCGATATCCTAAGGCTGATTCTAGGGGATGCAGACGCGCTGCCATTGGGATTAAATTCCCTAGCCGAGCGGAGGGATAGCCTGCCTGATCTGGCCTGCCGGCTATTGCGTTCAGCGCGGCTTATTCCCGCAGCCCTGCTCACCAGAATGAGTATGAAAGACACCCATCAGCTGCATCATTTCTCAGAGAATTATCAAATACCGATACTAGATTTCCATGAAGTTGCTAGCCTTAAGCGTGATGTCGAAATTGAGATGAGCATTACTACTTCAGCTAGATTGCCGCTAGCCGCTACAGATGATGCTAAAATCGTGATGTTTAGGCAGAAAAATGATCGCCAAGAACATTTCGCTGTAATTGTAGGTAATGAAGCCTATGACGCCCCGCCTCTGGTACGCCTGCATTCTCAATGTGTGACAGGCGATGTGCTAGGGTCGCTGAAATGTGACTGCGGCCCACAATTACAAACCGCGCTAGCAATGATGCGTGAGGCAGGTTCTGGCGTGCTCCTCTATCTTGCCCAAGAAGGGCGAGATATCGGTCTTTTGAATAAAATCCGTGCCTATTCCTTGCAAGATAAGGGTATGGATACTGTTGAAGCTAACCATTCGCTAGGCTTTGAGACAGATGAGCGTTTATTTGGCCCGGCTGCAGCGATGTTAAAGGCACTAGGGCTAACGGAATTAAAATTACTGACCAATAATCCGGATAAGATCTCCAGATTAGAAGCTCATGGCATAAAGGTGCATGCGCGCATTGGGCTGGAATTGCCAGCCAATCCACATAACGCAGACTATCTAAAGACCAAGGCAGAGCGGACAGGACATTTAATTAAGCCTACAAGCTAGCCACTTTACGCTTTTTTAGGGGCGCGCACCAAACAGGGCTGATCCCACCCTTATATGGGTAGCTCCAAACGCAATTGCTTCTTCGTAATCGCCGCTCATCCCCATAGAGAGCTTGGGTAATGATAATTTATCTGCAAGGGTTTTCAGCAATGCAAAATGCATTGCCGCTTCTTCATCTATAGGCGGGATGCACATCAGCCCGAGGATATCTAAGCCTATCTCACTACGGCAAAGACGGTAAAATTCTGGAACTTCTGTTGGTGCAATACCGGCCTTTTGCGGCTCATCGCCTGTATTTACTTGAATAAAACAAGGGAGCTGGCGGTTTTGCTTATCCATCTCTATCTTTAGGGCGCGAGCGATTTTGGGCCTGTCGAGGGTATGAATGACGTCAAATAAAGCCACAGCATCCCCTGCCTTATTAGATTGCAATGGGCCAATAAGGTGCAGTTCCAAATCTGGAAAAAGCAGGCGGCGGGGCTGCCAGCGCCCTTGTGCCTCTTGAACTCTGTTTTCACCAAATATCCTTAAACCCGCCTCCAAGGCGCTATCGATACGTGCATCAGGCTGCTGTTTAGATACAGCTATGAGTGCTATCTCACTCATATTGCGGTCAGCCAGCTTTGCAGCTTTACCCAGTTTGCTTTGAATTTCTGCCAACATCGATATGCCTATCTGCTCTTTTGTTATTATCAGCGCTACCTAATCCACAAAGGTAGGGCGCCTAGTATTTTTTATATAGTATTTTCTATATAGCCTTGCCGCAGGTAAGAACCAACTCTAACTTTTTTTATCTCCCTACCCTCTTCTGCCCCTAACTTTTCTAAAACTTCTCGTGCCGCCAATCGCCCCATTGGAAAAAACCGCCACCGCAAGTTAGCGATACGCGCTTGTTCCTTTTTTTTAACAACCTCCCAGCTCGCTGATTTCAGTTTATGAAAAATGCGCAACATCCTGACTGTTGCATTTCTGCAACATCTATGTGCTGTATTTTATGCAAATCTAATTTATTTATTGCTGTTTAAGGGTTTTTTAATATTTTAGGATAGTTGCCAATCCCGGCAACGTAATCTTTTGGGAGATTTAACATGCGTAAGATTCTTCTTGCATCAACAGCTCTCGTTGCAATGACTTCAGTGTCAGCAATGGCAGCAGACGTAACAATTTCAGGCTCAACAAACTTTACATATGTAAATGATACAGCTGGTTCACCAACTGATGAAAGCTCGTTTGGAGTCGAAAGCGACATTTCGATTCAGTTCTCTGCAACTACTGACTCAGGCATTACAACAACCATGGCTTATGGTTTCGACGACGCTGATGGCGCAGCAGATGATGCAAACGCCACAATCTCTGGTGACTTTGGGTCAATCAAGATCGTAAACAGCGCAAAAGACGATAACTATGTTGAGGGTTTGGACGAAAATTATGACCTCGTTGGAGAAGGTTCAGAGGAAGTAACAACATTTAGCACCGTAACCGGCGACTCCATCGGTTATAAACTGCCAACCATTGTTGAAGGATTAATGGTTGCTGTACAACACTCAAATGAAAATGGCTCTGAAAGCTTCGGCTATGGCTTGTCATATAACGCAGGAATTGCAACACTTAACATTGCAAAAATGGACAACAATACAACAGAGCATACATCAGCTTCGTTGACGACAGAAATTGCTGGGTTTTCTTTAGCGATTGAGCAGAACACAGCAGAAGTCACAGAAGGCACTACTGACGAAGATGAGACAACAGCTTATGGCGTGGCTTATACTGTCGACGACATTACTCTTGCATATGAAGCGGGTTCTACAAAGGACGAAGACGGTTCATCACAAGGCGACTATTCACAGTTTGCTGTAAAGTATGCTATCGCTCCTGGTATTGCTGCTGTCTTCACTACATCTGAAGTGAACGACGAAGATGGTTCTGGCGCAGATGACGTTGAGTCAACAGACATACAGCTACAACTTTCTTTCTAATTTGAGAGTTATCGGTTATAAAGAGGCTGGCGCTTGCCAGCCTCTTTTTTTTGGAGAAAAATTAAATGCACAAAATATTACCTTTCATTCTCCTTAGTTTATTTGCCGCTTGCACAAATTTGCCTCAAACAAATACTAGTGAAGAAAAGGGCCCTGGTTCCATTTTAACAGGTAAAGATACACAAGGCATTAACCTTTTAGAGCTTGGCGAAACATCGAATAGTGAAACTGGCCTGCCTATCAATGCGCTTTTATGGCGGGCATCTCTTGATATAGCCTCCTCTATACCGCTTGATGATATTGATACATTTGGCGGGACAATTGTAACCGAATGGTATCAGCTGGACGAGAATAATGAGGAGCGTATTAAACTGGCTATTTTTGTACTTGACCGGGAATTGCGCTCAGATGGTATCCGGGTTGTGGTCTATGTTCAAAAACGTGACGGCAGCGATTGGCGCGATGAAGGTACAGACAGTGAAATGGGCTTGCGCCTAGAAGAGCTTATCCTAACCAGAGCAAGAGAAATTCGCGCCGGAACGGTGAGTGAAACAAATTAATGTAGGCGCAGGTTTTATCCGGCTGGCCTTGCTGTCAGTTCAAAATATCTGTTCTGCTGTCTTTTGAGTGTCCCATGACAAAATTAACCCCTTCAGAGCTTGAAACCAAGTGGCAAAAAATCTGGAATGCACAAAATGCATTTGCCAGCGAAGCTGACCCTAGCCAGCCTAAATATTATGTGTTGGAGATGTTTCCCTATCCCTCAGGGCGCATTCATATGGGTCACGTACGCAATTACGCCCTAGGTGATGTGGTTGCGCGGTTTAAGCGCGCTAAGGGGTTTAATGTTCTGCACCCGATGGGCTGGGATGCGTTTGGTCTGCCAGCTGAAAATGCAGCGATAGAGCGCGGTGTGCATCCGGGCAAATGGACAACCCAAAATATTGCCGCCATGCGGGCGCAGCTGAAAACTATGGGCCTTTCTTATGACTGGGAGCGCGAAATTGCAACCTGCACCCCAGATTATTACAAACATGAACAGAAAATGTTCCTTGATTTTCTGGATGCTGGTCTTGCCTATCGCAAAGAAAGCTGGGTGAATTGGGATCCGGTGGAAAACACTGTGCTTGCGAATGAGCAAGTAGTAGATGGGCGCGGCTGGCGGTCAGGTGCTCTTGTGGAACGCCGGAAATTATCACAATGGTTTCTGGCCATATCAGAATTTGCTGATGATCTGTTGCAGGCTATTGATGGGCTGGAAAGATGGCCCGACAAAGTCCGTTTGATGCAAAATAACTGGATTGGCCGCTCCGAGGGCGCTGAATTACGCTTTGCCCTAACAGGGGAGGAAGACAACGAAATTGCGGTTTTTACGACCCGGCCAGATACCTTGTACGGCGCATCTTTTATTGCCTTATCAGCACAACATCCCCTAGCAGCTGAACTGGCAAAAACCCAGTCCGATATTGAAGCTTTTATCGCAGAATGCGCCCAGCTAGGCACATCTGAAGCGGTGATTGAAAAAGCAGAGAAAAAAGGGTTTGATACAGGCCTGTTTGTAAAACACCCGCTGATTGAAGGGTATAAATTGCCTGTCTATATAGCGAATTTTGTATTGATGGATTACGGTACTGGTGCGGTTTTTGGTTGTCCAGCCCATGACCAGCGTGATCTAGATTTTGCAAATGCCTACAGCCTGCCGATTATTCCGGTAGTGCGCCCACATGATGCAGGTGATGATTTCAGCGTATCAACACAAGCCTATACTGGCCCCGGGGTGCTATTTGGCTCTGGTGAATGGTCAGGGCTAGAAGTAGAGGCTGCAAAAAAAGCGGCTATTGATAAGATTGAAGAATTAGGAGCAGGCCAGCGGAAAATAACTTTTCGTTTGCGCGATTGGGGCGTATCGAGGCAACGCTATTGGGGCTGTCCTATCCCAATAATCCATTGCGGTAATTGCGGCGCGGTACCGGTACCAGTAAAAGACCTACCTGTTACGCTGCCAGAAGATGTGGAGTTTGATAGCCCCGGCAATCCACTGGACCGTCACCCTAGCTGGAGCCAAGTTGATTGTCCTTCTTGTGGTAGGGCAGCTAGGCGCGAGACAGATACATTTGATACATTTTTTGAGAGCTCTTGGTATTTTCTGCGCTATACAGATCCAAAAGCTGAGGAAAAGGGCTTCTCAGCTGAAGCTGCAAGCTATTGGATGCCTGTTGATCAATATATTGGCGGGGTAGAACATGCGGTTCTGCACCTGCTTTATTCAAGATTCTTTACCCGCGCTTTGTCAAAAACTGGCTATTTGCAGCTAGATGAGCCTTTCGCTGGGCTTATGACACAAGGGATGGTGTGCCATCAGAGTTTTAAAGATAGTCAAGGAAACTGGCTGTTCCCCGAAGAGGTTGAAAAACAAGATGGGGCATGGGTGCATAAAAAGACCGGTGCAGAAATTAATGCTGGCCGCGTTGAAAAAATGAGCAAATCTAAGCGAAATGTGGTTGACCCGGAGCATATTATCCAAACCTATGGAGCGGATACAGCACGTCTATTTATGCTATCGGACTCTCCGCCTGAACGCGACCTGGAATGGACAGAATCAGGGGTAGAAGGCGCCCATCGTTTTATTCAGAAGATTTGGAAGCTAGCTTTGGCTACCACGGCTTGCCCACAAGGTTTCACACTTAACAAGGATAGCGCTACTACCGAAGCAGATGAGGAGCTGGCACGCGCCCTAAATAAAGCCATAGACGACATTGCCAATGATATTGAACGTTTCGCTTTTAACCGTTGTGTTGCGCATTTGCATATTTTGGTTAGCGCCTTAGCTGACTATCAAGCATCCGCGCAGCCAAATCAGGATTGTTTTGGTTTTGCGATGGGACGGTTCGCTGTGCTTTTATCTATGTTCTCACCGCATATTGCTGAGGAAATTTGGTTGCGATCAGGCGGAACGGGTCTGGTATCGCAAGCAAAATGGCCAGAAATTGACCCGAACTGGCTAAAAGCAGATACAATAGAAATAGCTGTTCAAGTAAATGGCAAGCTGCGTGCGCGCCTTGAGCTGCCGTTAGATTGCCCTGCCAAAGATGCAGAAGAAAAAGCACTGGCGCTTGAGAGCTTGCAGCGATATCTTGAAGGAAAATCACCTAAACGCGTGATTGTTGTGCCTAACAGGATTATCAATGTGGTGTGTTAATTATTGCAGAAATTTTGTGGCGTTCAGCCTGCTTTTAATGAGTTTGGTTGGCTTAAGCGGCTGTTCGGTTAAAACAATGGCAGATGTGGACCTTACAACTTCTGCTCATTTTCAACATATGGTACTGCCTGAGACACAAAATCGCTCGCAGCAGCTTATGAACCGGACCTTGTCTGACTATGTAGGCGTGTTTGATACGGATGCGCATTATGCGCTTTCTTATAAATTAAGCTCAGCTAGCCGTTCTGTTTTATCTTCTGCTGGCGAAGATAGCTCTATTAACAACACCAAAATGTCTGTTAGTTACGAGCTGCGGGAACTTGCAACAGGCAATATATTAACAAGCGGTAATATTGATGCATTTGCAACTTCAGGTGCGGTTTCCTCATTCCATGGTCAGGATGTTTCAGAAGATTTTGCTGAAGAGCGTTTGATTAAGCTTCTTGGGGAACGCTTATATCAGAAATTGCAGCTTTATTTCCTTACTCTTGAGGTTTAGATGAAAATTGCTGCTCGCGATGTTGCCGGATTGCTAAAGAACCCGGGAACGCGCTTTTCAGCCTATCTTCTTTATGGACCTGATCAGGGACTTGTGCGCGAGCGCGCAAGCCAGCTCTCCAGCCATTTTTGCGATCAACCTGACGATCCTTTTGCACAGACAAGCCTGACCGGCACACAACTCGCCGATGATAAAGCCAGATTATCAGATGAAGCCATGGCGGTGAATATTTTTGGTGGTCTGCGTGTAGTCACTGTCAGCGGTAGCGGTAGTGAGATGACAGCAGCGGTTAAATTGGCCTTCTCCAAGCCCAATCCAGATGCGCGTATTATCATCCGGGCGAGTGATGTTAACACCCGCCATGCGTTGGTTAAATTATGTGATGAGACAGAATTTTGTGCCTCTATCGGATGTTATTCTGATGACATGCGTAATTTACAGCAAATCGCGAGGGAAATTTTTGCAAAAGACAATATCACGGCCACACCAGATGTGATGACAGCCATAGTTGCGCGTCTTGGTTCTGACAGACAAGTTAGCTTGTCTGAGCTAAGTAAGCTGGCGCTATATGCAGGGCCGGACGGTGTGCTAAGCTTGGAAGATGTAGCCGCGGCATTAGGAGATAGCGGGGCAGTGGCAGTTGATGAGGTTAGCATTGCGCTTTTGAGCGGTGATGTTGGCGCCTTTGAGTGGGATTACGCGCGGCTTCGCCACGAAGGTATCCAACCTATTGCGGTGCTTCGCCAACTCCTTTCCCTATTTAAAGGTATGCAGGCAGCGAAGGCACGCATGCAGACAGGCCAGCCTGCTGCCCAAGCGGTGGCGCAGCTTCGCCCACCTATACATTTTAAAATGAAGCCAATAGTTACCCGGCAGCTAGGCTTATGGCGTGAACATCAGATAACAGACACTATTGAAAGGCTAATGCAGGCAGAAATTCAAACAAAATCAGCAGCTTCTGCAAATCCAGCAACCCTTACTGGACAGATTTTGCTAGGGATTTGCTTACGCGCCCGGCAGCTGAATAGACAGCGCTAGCACCATTTTTTTCTACATTAATTTCAGTTTTTTCAGCAAATCATCTAACTGCTCTAACGAGGTAAGGCTAACCGATATCCGGCCCTTCTCGCGCCCCTCATCCCAGTTGATTGAAAGAGCAAGGCCAAGCTCTGTCTGAGCGCGCAATTCTAACGCGCGGATATCAGCTGATTTCTGAACAGGGTGGCGCGAAGACTTACCAGATTTACCAGCCTTTATAAGGGCTTCTACTGCACGAGCGCTTAAATTATCAGCGGCAACTTTTACCGCTAATTCTGCAGCCTGTGGATGACCGATAAGGGGACGTGCCTGACCCATAGTTAATTTGCCTTCTGCCAGCATCGTCTTGACAGATACAGGTAGTTGACGCAAACGCAGTAAATTAGCGATATGGGAACGCGATTTGCCTATAATCTGCGATAATTCATCTTGGCTGTAATTATGCGCATCAATAAGCGATTGATATCCATCTGCCTCTTCAATAACGCTCAAATCCTGACGCTGGATATTCTCAATGAGCGATAATTCCGCAGCTTGCTGATCTGTAAAATCAGAGATAATCGCTGGAATTTCGTGCATTTTTGCTATTTGCGCCGCACGCCAGCGCCGCTCACCAGCAATTAGCTCATAACGTGATGGTTTTTGGCTGTTTTCACGCACTAAAATAGGCTGAATAAGGCCACGTTCCTTTATCGAGGTAGCCAGCTCACGCAATGCCTCTTTATCAAACTGTCGGCGTGGTTGCCAAGGACCTGGATTAATCCATTCTATTGGTAATTGGCGCACCTGACCTTTACTAGGCCCAGCAGCGGGGGCATTTTGTGTGCTTTCAGGTACTGGTCTGCTCCCAGTATCTGAAATATCGCCAGAGGCAGGCGCAATAGGCACTTCGCCTAATAATGAGGAGAGGCCTCGGCCAAGACGATTAGTTTCTTTTGGTTTTTTGGGCGTTTTGGTCATGTGTTTTGCTTTTCCTGCTCCAGAAGTTCTGCGGCTAATGCCACATAAGCTTGTGCGCCTGCACATTTTAAATCATACATTAACACAGGTTTACCAAATGACGGTGCTTCTGATACACGCACATTCCGCGGAATAACTGTCTTATAGACTTGCGCACCAAAATGGCCACGCACATCACTTTCAACCATCTCTGACAGCTTGTTTCGGGCATCATACATTGTAAGCACAATACCTTGCATCATGAGTTGTGTATTAAAGTTTGAGCGCACCACAGAAACAGTTTTCATTAATTGCGCTAACCCCTCTAGAGCATAAAACTCGCATTGCAGCGGTACCATAAAGGCATTAGCCGCGCATAGACCATTTACCGTTAACAGGCCAAGCGAAGGTGGACAGTCAATGATTATATAGTGAAAATACTGACGCTGCGCCTCTAGCGCATTTGAAAGGCGGAATTCCCGTGCCTTCAAATCACTTAATTCAACCTCAGCAGCCGATAAATCCATTACCGCAGGCAGAATAGACAAGCGCGGCACAAGAGTGGGTACTATTGCCTCTGCTGCGCTGCATTCACCTGTCAACACCCGATAGGCATTGGCCTGACGCTGCCCCTCATCAATCCCAAGCCCCGTGCTGGCATTGCCCTGCGGGTCAAAATCAACCAGCAGCACATCCAGACCGCATGCCGCCATAGCGGTTGCCAGATTAACAGCTGTTGTTGTTTTACCCACGCCGCCCTTCTGATTAGTAATGGCAATAATTTTGGCTTGCATTATACTTTCCTAAGATATTGTATTTTCAAGATTAAATGGTTTTAAATGGATGATAGACGCCTCACCATCTGTTAAGCTGGGTAAACATTCAGCCTCTAGTTTCGGACAGGAAGGCAGTGTGGTCAATTCCTGTTTTGCGTCGCGGCCTTTCAGGAACAAATATTCAAGCTTGTCATGATGCTGGGCATTACAAAGTGCCATAAGCTGATCAAGCGGTGCAAGCGCTCGGGCGGTAATAACATCTGGCTGTAAAACAGGCAGCTGCTCGATACGCGTTTCATGTAGAACCGCATCAGTCCCTGTTTCTCTTAGGGCTGTTCGCATAAATGAGACCTTGCGACTATCTGATTCGGCTAGATGCAGCTGGTGATCTGTCAATATCGCCAGAATAACCCCCGGTAGCCCTGCCCCGCTTCCCATATCTAGTATAACAGACGGCCTTGCTGGCAAATGTAAGACAAGCTGGGCGCTATCAAGTATGTGGCGATGCCAAATTTCAGGCAATGTTTTTGAAGAGATAAGATTAATACGTGCCTGCCACTTTGTTAGCAAATCTACATATATTTCTAATTTTTCGCGTGTTTCACGTGAAACATTGAAAAAATGAGCAATCGAATTTGCATGTGCCTCTTCTACTGTCCAATGCGTATTTCTGTGTGTCATGCTCGCCCGCTTAAAGACTAGAACTTGCGGATATGGGACGCGGCTGGCCATCCCCAGCACTGCTGATTTTACGCAAATGGCGCAGTAATGCTACGACGGCAGCAGGCGTCATGCCAGGAATTCGGCTAGCCTGACCAATAGTTTGCGGCTGATAACGGGCAAGCAAATCTTTTGATTCAGACGATAGACCGCCTATCGCTGATATATTTAGATGAGCAGGAATTTTAACCGCATCATCACGGCGCATGGCGTCAATATCTGCCTGCTGCCGCTCCAGATAACCAGCATAGCGGCAATCTGTTTCTAATTGGTTATGTAGGGGCTCAGAGATTGTTGCTAGTTCTGGCCAAATTTCAAAAAGCTGAGTTAAACCCACCCCTTCCAAGGCTAGCAGGTCGGCAGGTGTTCTCATACTACCATCACGCGGTGTTGGCAAACCAGCCGCTGCCACCACGTTTGGGCCTTTTGGTTGGCTAGATAGTAACCGGCGCGCGGCACTCAATGCTGTTTTTTTGTCTGTCCAGTGACGTGAACGTACCGGCCCAATACAGCCAATTTCTAAACCTTTGTCTGTAAGCCGTTGATCTGCATTATCAGCTCGTAAATGTAGACGATATTCCGCACGAGAAGTAAACATCCGGTAAGGCTCTGGCGCGCCCTTGGTAACCAGATCATCAACCATAACGCCAATATATGCATCCGCACGGTCTAAAATAAAGCCGTCAGCTGCTTTTGCAGATGGGTTGCAATGCAGGCTAGCGTTAATACCGGCAATAAGACCTTGCGCAGCCGCTTCCTCATAGCCTGTTGTCCCATTAATCTGGCCAGCTAAAAACAGGCCTTTCAGAGCCTTTAACTCTAGGGTGGGCGCTAAGGCACGCGGGTCAATAAAGTCATATTCTATCGCATAGCCAAATTGCAAAATCTCAGTCTTTTCAAGCCCTTCTATTGTGGCAATAAGGGCAGATTGCACATCACGTGGCAGACTGGTAGAAATGCCATTTGGATAAACGGTGCTATCATCTAACCCTTCTGGTTCCAGAAAAATTTGATGCGAGCTTTTATCCGCAAAACGATGAATTTTATCTTCAATAGATGGGCAATAACGTGGCCCCTGACCTTCAATCTGGCCTGAATAAACAGCAGAAAGATGGATAGAATCAGAAATAATCTGATGCGTTTTCTCGTTAGTACGGGTAATACCACAAGAAATTTGAGGGACTTCAATGCGCTGCGTCAAGCTAGAAAACGGCACCAAAATATCGTCTGCCGGCTGCATTACCAGCCTATCCCAGTCGATAGTTCTCCCGTTTAGACGGGCCGGCGTACCCGTTTTTAATCTTCCCACTGGTAGACCTAATCCGCGCAGCCGTTTGGCCAATTGCAAAGATGGGCGCTCCCCAAAGCGACCTGCTGGTGTGCGCTCCGTGCCTAAGTGAATAAGCCCGCCGAGAAAAGTTCCGGTGGTGAGCACCACCGAAGGGGCATAAATATGCCGGCCATCTTCGGTAATAATGCCCGTTATTTGCCCATTTTCGGTGCTTAAATCCCCAACAGCTCCTTCGATAATTTGCAAATTATCTTGCGACGCCAATAATTCCTGCACAGCTTTACGATACAGCTTTCGGTCTGCTTGGGCACGTGGTCCCTGAACTGCTGGCCCACGCGATTTATTTAACATGCGAAACTGAATGCCTGCCTTATCGATGGCCTGACCCATCAAGCCATCTAATGCGTCAATTTCCCGCACAAGCTGACCCTTGCCCAGCCCACCAATTGCCGGATTACAAGACATTTCCCCAATTTTATCTACTGCAATTGTTACCAGCGCAGTAGCCGCACCCATACGCGCCGCTGCTGCTGCTGCTTCGGTGCCTGCATGGCCACCACCAATTACAATGACATCAAATTTCTGGCTCATTTATCTGCCTAAATACGCTTAGAGAATAATATCTTATGGCTCAAATACTGCGGAATAGTAGCAATATGCCTTTGCAAAATTCCCCTGATAATTCGTCGCCAGCTTAATCTGTTTCACGTGAAACAGCAATCTGCTTTTCAGCGCATAGAGTTCAGCGCCAGTATTTATATAAAAATTATTTACCGATACAAAAACGCGAGAAAATATGGTCGAGTAATTCTTCAACATCAATATGCCCAGTTATCCGCCCCAATGCAGAGGCAGCACGCCGATAATCCTCCGCTATCAAGGCAATATCGCCCTCCCATGACAGGGTTTGGCTATGCTGTAAGCTTACAAGAGCGGCTGCGAATGCATCACGGTGACGTGCACGGGTAATAATGGGTGTCTGGTTTGCCTGATTAAGGGGGGCTAGATAGCTATGCAAGGCTGCTTCAATTTTCTGGGCTGTTTTACTTTGTGTTAAATCAGCTGAAAGATAGCCATCCTCATCCAGATCTGCCGCCACTAGCCCTTTATCTGACTTACTGGCAATAATCAAAAAAGGGGAGCCGAATTCTTGGCACATCTTATCCGCTGTTTCTGCCCAACCAGGCTGACTACCATCTATGACTAACAACACCAAATCTGCTGTATTTATCTCAGTTTGTGCGCGCAAAATCCCCTCTGCTTCAATATTATCAGCAGTTTCACGAAATCCGGCAGTATCAGCTAACCGAACAGGAATTCCAGATAAAGTCAGACGCACCTCTATCACGTCCCTTGTTGTGCCTTCAGTATCAGATACAATAGCGGCGTTGCGGCCAGCCAATAAATTCATCAAGGTTGATTTGCCCGCATTTACCGGCCCCGCTATGACCACAGACAGACCATTTCGAATAATCTCACCAAAGCGCTGATCATCAAGCGCGGTTTCAAGGGCCGCGCATAATTTTGCGGTATCTGCCTCTATCTCTCGGCGTAATGCTTCTGGAAGCTCTTCATCAGCAAAATCAATAAGGGCCTCTAAATGTGCAAGCAGCCGTGCTATCTCCTCACGCCAGAACCCTACTGGCCGACTAAGCTGCCCAGTCATTTGAGCACTCGCTTGCCGGCGCTGCAGCGTCGTTTCCGCCTCAATAAGGTCTGCTAACCCTTCTGCAGCGGTTATATCCATTTTGCCATTATCTAGCGCTCGCCGCGTAAACTCGCCTGCCTCAGCGGGGCGAAACCCTTCTGTCTTTGCCAGCACACCCAATATATCCTCAATGACCGCAACTGACCCGTGACAATGGATTTCTAGTACATCCTCACCCGTGGCTGAGGCTGGTGCTGCAAAGCCAAGCAACATCACATCATCAAGTATAATGCCCCTATCATCTTTTAAAAAGACCCGTTTCGCTGTACGTGGTACACCAGCTTCTACACCAAATAAATGCGGTACCCGCAACGCGCTAACGCCTGAAATACGGATAACGGCAATGGCTGACACACCAGGCGGCGTCGCTAGCGCAAATATTGTATCAGCATTTGAAAAGGACATTCTGTTTTCCTGTTTTAAAAAGCGCAATATCAGTAGTGGCTAAGCAATGGCAGATGACAGGTTAGGCAATAGTTTTGACATTTTCTTAATCATGCTACACTCCCATGTCTATAGATACATTTGGGAAACTCTATCTCTTTACAAATTTTTGCTACAGGAGAATGGCTATGACCTATTCTAGTATTACCCATACCCCGCTTGGTTATATGCGGGCAATCACCACAGATATTGGTGTTTGTAGATTAGATTGGCAGCAAACTCCTTTTACAATACAGCCTGACCAAACAGATAATCAGCAAAATGATGTTTCACGTGAAACAATCAGCCAGTTAAATGCATACTTAGCGGGGAAACGTACAAAATTCACCCTCCCATTAGATTTATCAAACATTGCACCCACACTTCAAAAATGGCTGCTTGTTCTGAATGACGTTCCTTATGGTGAAACCATTTCTTATGCTGACTTTGCAGACCTTTGGGGCAACCGTAAAGCTGCTCGCGCTGCGGGCGGCGCATGCCAGCGTAATCCCCTACCGATTATCGTGCCATGCCATCGTGTTTTAAAAGGTGATGGTAGTTATGATAATTATAGTGGCGGCGATAATAAAAACCCGCGACACCCTGATAATGTATACAGAAAACAATGGCTTATAGAATTAGAGGCTCAGAACTTCCAAAACCAATTAGCCTCTTAATAGCGCTATCAGGCTGTAATTACCTAGCTGTTCATCTGTTCAAAGAAATCATCATTCGTCTTAGAGTGACGCATCTTATCAGATAAGAACTCCATTGCATCAACAGGGCCCATCTGCATCAAGATACGGCGCAGCACCCACATTTTCGACAAGGTCATCTTGTCCACCAGCAACTCTTCTTTACGCGTACCTGATTTTGTCACATCAATAGCAGGGAAGACACGCTTATCAGATAGTTTGCGATCTAGCACCACTTCACTATTGCCTGTGCCCTTGAACTCTTCGAAAATCACTTCATCCATACGTGACCCGGTTTCGATAAGGGCGGTTGCGATAATTGTTAACGAGCCGCCCTGTTCCACATTACGCGCAGCACCAAAAAAGCGCTTTGGACGTTGCAGCGCATTTGCATCAACCCCGCCTGTCAGCACTTTGCCAGACGATGGAACGACAGTGTTATATGCCCGTGCTAAACGCGTGATAGAATCCAGCAAAATGACAACATCTCGCTTATGCTCAACTAGCCGCTTTGCTTTTTCGATAACCATATCAGTAACTTGCACGTGACGCACTGCAGGCTCATCAAAGGTGGAGGAGATAACCTCCCCATTTACAGACCGCTGCATATCCGTTACTTCTTCTGGCCGCTCATCGATTAGTAGCACAATCAGATACACTTCGGGGTGATTAACAGCAATCGCGTGAGCGATGCTCTGCAGCATCATGGTTTTACCTGTACGCGGCGGCGCAACAATCAAGCCGCGCTGGCCTTTACCCATAGGCGAGATAAGGTCAATAACGCGCGGTGTATTGTCTTTTTTATCTGGATCAAACGGCAGCTCTAGCGATAACTTCTCATCAGGATAGAGAGGTGTTAAATTATCAAAATTAATCCGGTGGCGGACCGCATCTGGATCTTCGAAATTAATAGATTCTACTTTAAGCAACGCAAAATATCGCTCGCCATCCTTTGGCGCTCTTATCTCTCCTTCAACAGTATCCCCGGTACGCAAGCTAAATCTACGAATCTGGCTAGGCGAGACATAAATATCATCTGGGCCTGGCAGATAGTTTGATTCAGGTGCCCGCAGAAAACCGAACCCATCAGAGAGTACTTCTAATACTCCAGACCCCCTTATAATGACGTCATTCTCCGCTAATTGTTTAAGAATAGCGAACATCATATCTTGAGTACGAAGAGTAGAAGCGTTTTCAATCTCTAGCTCTTCAGCATAAGCAAGTAATTCAGATGCTGATTTTGATTTTAGTTCCTTGAGATGCATAACAAATGACCATGAATAACAATAAGGGAAGGGAGATATAACTGTCCGGCTTACTGAAGAAGCTGATATTATATGGAATAAATGCTGGTCTCTATGGGTGGACAACTACACATTTAGGTGGACAATTCTTCCTACACTTAGTCGCAATTATCAAAAAAAGTCAAGAAATGCTTAGAAAAGTTAATATTTAGAGAAAATTGCCCATTAAATAGGCTCAACTACCGCCATAATAACGATAATAATCATTAAAATGGTCGGGGCTTCGTTCCAAATACGATAAACGCTATCTTTACGAGCCCTGTCTTTTTCTAACTCTTTGCGCATTTTTCCAAAAACCATATGCGCTGCGGTCATACCGATGATACACACGATTTTAATCATCATCCAAATTTCAGATAACAAGCCGGGGTTCATATACAACATCGCCAGACCAAACCCCCAGCTAGCTATCATTGCTGGATTCATAATCGCTTTTAAAAGGCGGCGCTCCATCAGCTTAAAGGTTTCAGCACGGACAGACCCTGCTTCTACCATTGCATGATAAACATAAAGTCGCGGCAAATATAATAATCCGGCCATCCAAGCGATAACAGATATTACATGTAACGCTTTAATCCATTCATAAGCCATTGATACTCTCCGCTTTGTAAGGTTTATGCGCGTATTAACGCCAATAATTCAGTGACGTGCTCAGGTGGCGTTTGCGGCACAATTCCGTGGCCTAAATTAAAAATATGTCGGCGGTTAGCAAAAATTTCCAATATTTCATTAACCTCACGCCGCATGACGTCCCCGCCAGATACAAGACATAATGGGTCAAGATTACCTTGCAAAACGATGTCCGAGCGTAAATTTTCTGCAGCCCAACGCCTATCTACATAATGGTCAAGCGCTAGGGCTTGGATATCAACCTCTTCACTATATTCTTTCAACCCTTCAGAAAGACCTTTCGGAAAAGAGATTATTGGCAAATCGATACCAGAACTACGCAGGTCAGCGATAATTTTCTTATGCAGACTGGTTATAACACGACCACGTTGCGATGCGGGTACCGCCCCTGCCCAACTATCAAAAAGCATCAATACATTTGCGCCTGCATTTGCCTGCAAAGTTAGAAAAGAAACCACATATTCTGCTAAATGATGAAGAAGTTTTTCACTTTCTTTAGGCTTTGACCATAACCAGTCCCGGGCAATATTAAAATCACGTGACCCTGCCCCTTCAGTAATATAGGTCATCAAGGTCCAGGGCGCGCCCGAAAACCCAATAAGAGCGGTTTGTTCTGGTAATTTTCCCCGGGTAAGCTTTACCGCATCAGCCACTGGTTTTAAAAAATTCTGAAATTCATCAAAATCTGGCAATGATAACTCATCAACAGAATTTAGTTTAGTTAAAACCGGACCTGTTCCCGGAATAAACTTTACTTCCCTGCCAATGGCATGGGGTACAAGCAAGATATCAGAGAAAATGATTGAAGCATCAAAATCATAACGTCTTATAGGTTGCAAAGTTACTTCACAGGCTTTTTCTGGATTTAGGCAAAAATCTATAAAGTTATTGGCCGATTTCCGCAATTCACGATATTCTGGTAAATAGCGTCCAGCTTGCCTCATTATCCATACAGGTGGTTTATCGGCTGTTTTCCCATTTAAAAGGTCAGTGAAGATCATTGATATAAAACTACCTAAATAAATATATTATATAATAAGGTTGTAGGGGTTGTTGATAGTTGTGAACTCCTGTTTGCCAGTCCATCCACAATTTTTGCACCTAATTTATCCCCTAATATGCTGTTAGTGCTTACTGGATATCAGAACTTTCATCTAGTCAAAAAATAAAACTATATCAGCTCCCTATTTAGCATTTTGTTAATCAGCTTCAACATCCAAGTAAAGTTATCCCCAATATTCACTTTTGGTAACACACTATTTTCAACAAGCTATCTATTTGCCCCTAAGATGTGGATAAATTGGACAAAAAATACAAACACTAAAACTTATCCCCATTCTTGGTCTAATTTTAAATAACCGAGGATAAGCTGTAGATAATATGATATTTATTTATATCTTCAGAACAAAGCCATTGCGGCATTATGATGACTTCTCAAGTTAGAATTGTTATCACATAGAAATTATGGAAACGACATTGCACATTCACCTTGTCTCTGATTCAACTGGCGAGACAGTTCATCAGGTCACCAGAGCAGCGCTTGCTCAGTTCTCTAATGTTCAGGCATCAGAACATATCTGGACGCTGGTGCGCACTTCAGCCCATCTCCAAACCATTCGATCTGGTCTAGAGCGTAATCCGGGGATCATCTTATATTCAATTGTTGACCCCAAAATTCGTGATGAACTTGAAGCTTTATGTGCAGATTTAAATATTCCTAACCTATCTATATTAGATCCGCTTGTTGACCTGTTTTCTACCGTATTGGGCTATAAACAAAATAGCCGTCCCGGCGGCCAACACAAGCTAGACCGTGCTTATTTCGAACGTATGGCAGCGGTTGAATTTGCGGTTAATCATGATGATGGCCTGAATATGGAAAGTTTGCAAAATGCGCAGATTTTACTCGTTGGCGTCTCCCGCACCTCAAAAACACCTACCTCTATGTATCTTGCTAACAGGGGCTATTGGGTAGCAAATTATGCGCTGGTTCCAAATGTTCCTTTTCCGTTGCAAACGATAGAGAAATTTCCAAAATTATTTATTGTTGGTTTAACGACAGATCCTAAACGTTTGGCGCATGTTCGCCGCAACCGGCTTGCCCATCTAACCGATAAATCAAATCAGAACTATGCAGATATGGAAAAAATTAGCGAAGAGCTCTCTGAGGCGCGCCGGCTATTTTCCAAGCAAGGATGGCCAGTATTGGATGTTTCGCGCCGTTCTGTTGAAGAGACAGCTGCCGCTATTTTGCATTTATATATGAATCATAAAGAAGCGCAGGCAGAAAACAACGGGGCTAGCTGATGGCAGGATGGGCAATAACCAAGCATAAAATATATCTTGCTTCTGCTAGCCAAACACGCGTCCACCTTCTGCGATCAGCTGGCTTAGTGTTCGATGCCAAAGCTGCACCTATTGATGAAGAGGCGATTAAGCAAGCTGGCCTGGCTGAAAATGTCCCGCCCGACGATATCGCTATCACATTGGCAGAGTTAAAGGCACAAAAACTAGCTAGCCAAAAAGAGGGATATATTATTGGTTGTGACCAGCTTTTAAGCTGTGAGGGTGCAATTTTCAGTAAGCCGCGCTCTGAGCAGGAAGCTGCCCAACATTTAGAAAAATTAAGCGGCAAAACGCATCGGCTGCATAATGCGGTTGTCGTATTTCAGGCAGGCAGACGTATTTGGCACCATTGCAGCCATGCAGACTTAACAATGCGTAAATTAACCGCACAGGATATCGCTGACTACCTAGCCTTTTGTGGATCGGACTGCCTGTCTTCGCCGGGCTGTTATCAGATAGAGGCAGGCGGCGCACAGCTTTTTTCTGAAATAAAAGGTGTCTATTACGATATTTTAGGGCTTCCCTTGCTGCCCCTTTTACAGCTGCTTCGTGAACATGGCCTGATGGCTATTGATGGCGAGGCTGGCAAATGAAGATTATTGGTCTTACTGGCTCTATCGCGTCTGGTAAATCTACCATTGCGCAAATGTTCCGCGAATCTGGTTTGCCTGTCCATGATGCAGATAAAGCGGTGCATCAGCTGATGAGCGCAAAGGGTAAGGCAACCCCCCTTGTCCTTGCCGCGTTTGGCGATGATATGCGTGCTAGCGATGGCAGTATTAACCGTCCAGCCTTGGGTAAAAAAGTCTTTTCTGATCCTCAAGCTCGCGCGTCATTAGAAGCAATTTTGCACCCGCTTGTTTATCAGGAAAGAAACAGTTTTTTTGCAGAGCTTCATCGTGCGCGCAAATCTTTAGCTGTTCTAGACGTACCCTTGCTTTTTGAGACAGGTAGTGACGAGAAATGTGATTATCTGGTCACCGTTTGGGCACCGCATCGCCTGCTTCGGCAACGCGCACTGCAACGGGCCTATATGACAGAAGAAAAATTTTCCGCCATTATTACCGCCCAGTTGCCCCAATCTGAAAAGATCAGACTTTCTGACCTAGCTCTTCCTACAGGATTAGGGCGCGCAGAAAGCAGGCGGCGACTAAAAAAATGGCTGAAAAAAATCAAAATCTGAGTAGCACTCGCTATCCTTGCATCTTGGTCTTAGAACGTTCTATGCTTTCGCCCAAGAATGCTTTTGCCACTTCGATCTAAAAGATGGAGCCTGTTTAATTATGCGTCATATTATCCTTGATACAGAAACTACTGGCCTGTCGGTGAGAGAGGGACACCGGATTATCGAAATAGGCGCGCTGGAAATGGTGAATTACGCCCTCACTGGCGAGAAACTGCATCTCTATATTAATCCAGAGCGAGAGATAGATGAGGGCGCACAAGCGATTCACGGCATTAGCGCCGAGTTTTTACAGGATAAGCCTGTTTTTAGCGAGATTGCGGATAAATTTCTTACCTTTGTTGGTGAGGATGTGCTGGTTATTCATAACGCCCCTTTTGATGTCGGGTTTTTAAATGCTGAGCTTGAAAATTGCCAAAAACCAGTTCTGAGTAACGACCGGGTTACCGATACTCTCACCCTAGCGCGGCAAAAATTTCCCGGTGCCCAAGCGAGTCTTGATGCGCTCTGCCGCCGGTTTCAAATTGATAACAGCCACCGTGATTTACATGGCGCGCTCATTGATGCTGATTTGCTTGCTGGCGTGTTTGTTGAGCTGCAAGGTGGTAAACAGCCTGGACTGGCTTTGCAAGAAGAGACAGAAAAAGGGGCAAATGCCGATCAGCCATCAATGGATGAAGGCAGCAATCTTTCTGGCTTTAATATAGCAGACAGGCCCATTCGGCCTGCCCGTATTTTTGCTGTGCCTACCCAAGAGTTAGCGGCACATAATGCTCTGCTAGATAAAATGGACAACCCTATTTGGCGTCAAACCGCATCCCATCATGATAAGGAAACAGACTAGCCGCAGGCTAGGTACAGCTTAGTTTTTTGACGCTGCTGCCTGTTGGCGTTGCTGCATATTTTGCTGATATAAGGCAAGGAAATCAATCGGGTTAAGATTGAGCGGCAAAAAGCCTCCCTCACGGGTAATATTGGCAACCACCGCCCGCGCAAATGGAAATATCAAGCGAGGCCCTTCAATAGCAACTAGTGGATGTAGCATATTTTCATCTGTGACATTTGATGACACGATGCCGCCATAGCTAAGCTCCACAATGAAGATGGTATTATCTTCTGTTTTTGCGGTAGCTGCGATTTTCAACACTACCTCAAAATGATTATTTTCTAGCTTACTGGAGTTGACATTAACGGCCACCTCAACATTGGGCTGACCAGGCTGGTTTAAAAACACATCTGGTGAAGAAGGGCTTTCAAACGAGAAATCCTTTACATATTGAGTATGCAGGAAAATTTGCGGCTGAACCTGTTTTTGGGCTTCACCAGCAGCGGCTGTCTTTTCAGGAGTTTCTGATTTCACGCCAGTTTTAACTTCTGTCTTATCGTCAGCGTTAGCTTTGGTATTTTTCGAGGTTTTTTTGGACTCTGCCATAATATTTCATCCACTTAAATTATGTAAATTTGAAGCTATTGTTATCAGTGTTAAGAACTACCAGCAAGAAAAGGTGAATGAAAAGGCGCGTTGTTTACGTATCTTTAATCCTTTTTCTCAAAATCCCCTTCAATGATGTCTCCATCTAAATTTTTTGGCTGGCTAGAGGCGCGCCTATCATTTGAATTAGTTGTGCTATCACGTCTATCAGAAGCGGGGCTAAAACCAGAAGAAAAACGTTGCCCAAACATATTTTGAACGTTCACTAGCTGAAATCTGGAGAGAAGGGCGCTACCGATCAAGAAACGCAGACCAGGAATAAAGCATAAAATGCCCATAGCATCGGTAACATAACCTGGTAATAACATCAGCAAAGCACCAAGCAGCAAGGATAATCCGCTAGCGAGTGAAGCTGTTTCCACCTCACCTCTGGTCAGATTTGCCTGCCATCTTGCTAAAACAGCGCGCCCTTGTGAGCGGAGCAGCCACATACCAATGAAAGCAGTGACAAAAATGCCTAAAAAGCTGGCTAAACCGCCAATTTCGCTGCCAATAAATATCAAGGCTTCAAATTCAACCCAACCATAGAGGCCGAATAAAATTAGGATATAAAACAGCATTTTTTGTCTCCAGCTTGTATCTGAAAATGGGCAACCCATATGTTATCATATAGGAAGGCATTCTTTTAGATGCAAATCTTGATGCTTTTATGGCATAGTTCTCTTAAAGTTTAGCCCTTGTTAAGTTTAACCTCTGCCCTGAAACCTTTTTATAGACGCTTTATTATGCCCCTTATCGATATTCTGATATTCGCTGCTATTGCTTTGTTTCTTATTTTCCGTTTGCGCTCCATCTTAGGAAGTCGCGACGGGTTCGAGCAAAAGCGTGAAGAGCTGTCCCGTTTTAACAATGAACCTGCTAATGACACAGCTAGCCAAGATGGAGAGGTTATTTCCTTGCATGGCGAGCAAAAGGCTATAAATGGCAAAGGTCTGACACTTGTTCGTCAAGCAGATCCAAGCTTCCGCGATGATGAATTCATGAGCGGTGCGGCCTCAGCCTTTTCTATGGTACTAAACGCGTTTGCTGATTGTGATTTGGCAACGCTACGCCGCCTATTGGCATTTGAGCTTTATCAAGAATTTGCCCAGAGCGTGCATGAACGTAATAAACGCGGTGACAGGCTTGAGATTACAATTGATGAAATTGAGGATGTCCAGCTTATCGATGGTGAGGTTGTTGATAATGTTGCTTCTGTTACGGTTCAGTTTGTAAGTCTGCAAACTCGGATGGTTACAGACAAAAATGCTGTGGTGTTAGAAGATGAGTCAGAAACAAAGGTGAAAATTACCGATATCTGGGTCTTTGAGCGTGACACCCAGCTGGCTGATCCAAATTGGAAACTGGTTGAAACCCGAATTGAAGATGATAATTAGACGCCTCTAATCATTAGAGGCTGTTTTTATTCTTCCAAATTGAGTGCAGCAAATGGCCTCAAATAAAAATAAAACGCGAAAAGTAAGGCCGGCCTCCGCAGATAGTGATGAGGCGAGCATACTTTGGGATGAGGTAGCAAATACGGTTAAACGCCAGCCCTCCTCGCGAATACCCCCTGTTGCATTGCCAGAAAACGCCCAAAAAAAGCACGCCCAAAAGAAGCACTTATTGGCTAAAAAGACATCCGCAAGTGCAAACAAGGCCGTAAATTTGCGCAAAATTGCTGACCTTAAAATGGATACGGTTAATGCAGGCCTTGTTACGGGTCCAGCTAATTTGTCGCAGCCAGTTTATGCAGGTATCGACCGTAGTTCTGCCAAAAAATTACAGCAAGGCAAAATGGCGCTCGAAGCCCGAATTGACCTACATGGGTTAAGCCAACTTGCGGCGTATCAACGTTTACAACATTTTATTCAAAAATCGAGACAACAAGGCTTACGCACTATTCTTGTGATTACAGGCAAAGGTAAGGCTGGACGCGGTGTGTTGCGTGAAAATGTGCCGCAATGGCTCTCAGAACCCCCTTTGAGCGATGCTATAATTGCTTTTGGCACCTCACGTCCGCAAGATGGCGGTGAAGGCGCTCTTTATGTTCGCCTGAAGCGAGCCCGGGAGCGATTGTGACGCCATTTGGTTTAAAAATGCGCAGTTTGCGCGCCAAAAGAGGGCTGACACTGCAAGATCAAGGTGATTTTCTTGGCGTGTCATCAGCCTATATTTCCGCACTTGAACATGGCAAGCGTGGCCGTCCATCCCCAGCTTTTGTTGACCAGATTTGTGTTTGGCTGGAACTGATTTGGGATGAAGCAGAATTGCTAAAATATTTAGCGCAAATGTCACACCCTGCGCCTACTGTTCAAACAGCTAGCTTACCCCCAGAGGCAACATTTCTGGCAAATTTGCTTGCCCAGAATATAGATCGCCTTTCTCCTCAGGAATGCCGGCAGATTTTTGAGGGCTTGCAGGGTTATTTAAAACAAGAAACAGGCATTGATTTTGATGGAGAGGCCCCTACAAGTCCAAGCTGATGACCGGTTCAGTCCTGTAGCGGTCAAGCTTGCTTGTGCGCCTTCCTACATCACGAATTTGCTTGAAAGCGCACATATGCTGGTTTTATTGGGAAAAAACTGCTATGTCTTGGCCTCAGATCGTGCCAAAAACTTTTGGCAAAACCCGCGAGAGAGGGCTGAATGAGTAGAACTGCACAAGTAACACGCAAAACAAATGAGACAGAAATTTCTGTCAGCCTGACAATTGATGGCACTGGCAAGGCAGATATCCAAACTGGTATCGGTTTCCTTGACCATATGCTGGAACAATTGGCGCGCCACAGCTTGATGGATATCACGCTTAAAGCAGTAGGTGATTTGCATATTGATGCTCACCACACAACCGAAGATACTGGCTGGGCAATTGGGGATGCATTGAATAAAGCGCTTGGTGATCGTGCGGGTATTAACCGTTATGCATCTTGCTTGCTGCCCATGGACGAATGTCTAAGCCGGGTGGCTTTGGATGTTTCTGGGCGTCCTTTTCTTGTTTGGCATGTTAATTTACCCTCAGAAACATTAGGGGTGATGGAAACAGAATTGTTCCGTGAATGGTTTCAGGCTTTTGCCATGGGTTCTGGTATCACTTTGCATGTGAGTAACGAATATGGGGTAAATACCCACCATATTGTCGAAAGTTGCTACAAAGCATTGGCTCGCTCGCTGCGGCAAGCATGTGAAATAGACCCAAGAAGTGGTGGACGTATCCCTTCAACCAAAGGGGTGCTTGGCGGCTCTCTTTGAAGAGATTGGCTTTAAGAGACGAGATTTATGAAAATCGGCATTATTGATTATGGTTCAGGGAATCTGCACTCGGTTCACCATTCGGTTGCATATGCAGCTGCAAAAAAAACAGATATGCAGGTAGAAACCTTATCAGATACACAAAGCCTACAGGCATGTGACTATATCATTGTGCCAGGTGTTGGCCATTTCGCTGATTGCTGGGCAGGGCTTTCAGCTATTGATGGCATGGTCGAGGCTTTGCGCGAGGCTGTATTGGAAAAGGGAAAGCCGTTTTTAGGTATCTGTGTGGGTATGCAACTCCTCGCAAATGAAGGCCATGAAGGTGGAAATATAACGCCGGGTCTAGGCTGGATTTCTGGTAAGGTTCGTCATTTCGCAGATTGTTCAAACGGGGGCAATATGGGGGGGCTGAAAATTCCGCATATGGGCTGGAATAATTTACAAATTAAGACAGCTAGTCACCCTGTTACAGCGGCATTGCCAGCCGAGGTGCAAATGTATTTTGTGCATAGCTACGTGTTTGATGAAATTGATACAAAGCAGGTGTTGGCCGTAGCAGATTATGGCGTGTCTGTACCTGCGCTTATCGGCCGGGATAATATTGTTGGCACGCAGTTTCACCCAGAAAAAAGCCAGCATGCCGGTCAGGCGATGCTGAATGCATTTTTATCTTGGCGGCCATAATAGCGCCCGCGTTAAAGAGGATGTAAATGAATACACAAAGAACACCTCTGGTGACCATCGAGATGGCAACAGAGCTAAGCGCGAACGATATTTCAGAGCTTTGCGACGCTACCGAAGAAGCCATTGAGGCTGGTGGTGGTTTTGGCTGGTTGGCACCGCCGCCGCGCTCGGTTCTGGAAGATTACTGGCGCGGTATTTTGCTGGTACCAGATTATCATTTGTTCTTGGGTAAGCTGGATCATGTGATCGCTGGTTCTTGCCAGATTGCACGCCCGCCACGAAATAATGAGGCACAGGCTACTACTTGCCAGTTGCGCACCTTCTTTCTGGCACCTTGGGCCCGTGGTCATGGGTTGGCAGGCGCACTGGTGGCTGAGACAGAAGAGTTTGCCCGCTCTGAAGGCTATCAGATCTTAAATCTAGATGTACGGGCAACACAAGACAGAGCGATTAAGGCATTTGAGGCGCGCGGCTATCAGCATTTTGGCACTAACCCCTATTATGCACGGGTAGGCGATGATTTTGTCCCCGGCCTCTATTTCACCAAATTGCTGAACGCATCTAAAATTTAAGGCGATAAGCAAAAAAAGATTAAAAGAAATTAAGCTCAACCAAGATTATAAGAATAGAAGAGTTATCATGCATATTTATCCCGCAATTGATTTGAAAGATGGCCAAGGTGTTCGCCTGTTGCATGGTGATTTTAAACGGATGACGGTTTATGCACCAGATCCGAGGGCACAAGCGGAAAAATTCATTGCCGCGGGGTGTGAATGGATTCACGTCGTGGATTTGGATGGCGCCCTAAAAGGGCAAACCGGCAATCGCCAAGCGGTTACAGATATCTGCCAAACAGGAGCTAGGATACAGCTAGGCGGCGGTATACGGACAATGGAAGATATTGAAAACTGGCTAACTGCTGGTATCAGCAGAGTGATTTTAGGCACTATTGCGCTGAAAAACCCAAAGCTGGTTATCAAAGCAGCCAAAGCTTTTCCTGGCCATATCGCAGTAGGTGCGGATGCCCGTAATGGCCGTATTGCTGCGGAAGGCTGGCTGGAAGATAGTGATATCGAAGCCGTAGATTTGGTTCGCCGATTTGAGGATTGCGGCGTGTCTGCGGTAATTTTCACGGATATTTCACGCGATGGTGCGCTGACAGGTGTAAACGCGGATGCTACCGCTGCGCTAGCGGATGCGGTATCGATACCGATTATTGCGTCAGGCGGCGTTAAAGGGATTGAAGATATCAAGGCTTGTTTAGCCAAATCTGCGAGCGGCATTGAGGGTGTTATTGCAGGGCGCGCATTATATGATGGGCGTTTGGATTTAGCTGAAGCGCTGGCATTAGCGCGTGGCGGAAAGGTTTAGACGAAATGCTGAGCGCGCGCGTAATTCCTTGCCTTGATGTACATGCTGGCCGCGTGGTTAAGGGTGTAAATTTTGTCAATTTGATAGATGCAGGCGATCCTGTAGAGCAGGCCCGTATTTATGATGCGGCAGGCGCAGATGAGCTGTGTTTTCTAGACATAACCGCTACCCATGAAGGGCGCGATACAATTTACGAGGTTATTTCCAGAACCGCAGATGCGTGCTTTATGCCACTGACAGTAGGGGGCGGTGTTCGGGATGTTGGCGATTTCAGAAAGTTGCTTTTATGCGGTGCTGACAAGGTTTCTGTAAACTCCTCTGCTGTTCGAGACCCTGATTTAATCTCGCGTGCGGCGGATAAATTTGGCAGCCAATGCGTGGTTGTGGCGATAGATGCGCATTTGCATGAAGATGGCTGGTTTGAGGTGACAACCCATGGTGGGCGAACCCCAACCGGCATCAATGCGGTAGATTGGGCTGTTACAGCAGCAGAAAAAGGTGCTGGCGAAATTTTACTGACCTCTATGCGCGGTGATGGCACGAAAGCAGGCTTTGATATTCCATTAACACGCGCGGTTAGTGATGCGGTTAATGTGCCGGTTATTGCTTCTGGCGGGGCTGGCAAGCCAGAACATTTTGCTGAGGCAATTACAAAAGGTCATGCAAGTGCCGTATTGGCAGCATCTGTTTTTCACTTTGGACAATTTACCATTGATGAGGCAAAATCAGCTATGCAGGCTGCAAATGTGCCCGTGCGCCGTTTGAAATAATATCAGGAAAGCAAGCAAATCATGTCGTCTGATCTACCATCTATCCATGTGTTGGAACAACTTTATGCGGTGATAGAGGCACGTAAAGATGCGCCGTTAACTGAAAGCTATAGTGCTGCGCTGCTTGCTGAAGCACCAGAAAAACCTGTACGCAAACTAGCAGAAGAAACTACGGAAGTTGTTATTGAAGCTTTGAAGGGTGATAAAAAAGCCCTTGCCTGCGAATCTGCTGATCTGCTCTATCATTTAATGGTGGTATGGGTGGCAGCTGGGTTAACCCCTGAGGAAGTCTGGCAAGAGCTTGCTGCGCGCCAAAACCGCTCAGGTTTAGCCGAAAAAGCGGCACGAAAATAACTATAACGGCCTCTACCCTAATATGGTGCTGAAGAGACGTTTTTCAGAATTGTAGGTAAGGAGAATAAAAGCCATGTCACAGCCGATATATGATGATGAGAATATTTTTGCTAAGATTCTGCGCGGTGAAATTCCCTGCAATAAGGTAGATGAGTGCGACCACACGCTAAGCTTCCATGATATTCAGCCTCAAGCGCCAGTACATGTGCTGGTAATCCCGAAAGGCCCTTATGTAAATATGACAGATTTCAGCGAAAAGGCTCCGCCTGAGGCACAGGCTGCTTATATCGCTGCCCTTGGCCGTGTTGCCAAGATGGTAGGGGTAGCAGAAGATGGCTATCGTCTAATCGCCAATACCGGAACAAATGGCCATCAAGATGTCCCGCATCTTCATGTTCATATAATGGGCGGTCAACCGCTTGGCAGGATGATGCCTTCTGCCCATTAGATAAGCTTAAAGCATATTTATTTCTGATAAGTTTTAAAAACAGTTAGGGCAGAATAGTTACCCGTGATAGCTGTATTTAATGCAATCATTTGTCTCAACGGTTGCCTATCGCGGCATCGAAACACTGGATGTTTCTGTTCAGGTACATATGTCCAATGGCCTGCCTGCTATGGCAATTGTTGGTCTAGCGGATAAAGCCGTTGCTGAATCCAAGGAACGTGTACGCGCAGCTTTATCTTCACTAGGGCTTGCATTGCCAGCTAAGCGTATTGCGGTAAACCTGTCTCCTGCTGATCTGTTAAAAGAAGGCGCCCATTTCGATTTGCCCATAGCAATGGGGCTACTGACAGCGATGGGGGTACTGCCTTCGGATAGTTTAAGCGAGCATATTATATTAGGCGAGCTAGCTTTAGATGGCTCTATACGGCGGGTGGCGGGAATTCTGCCAGCAGCTTTGCATGCTAAGGGCAGCGCTAAGGCCCTAATTTGTCCAGCTGAAAATGGAGCAGAGGCTGCGTGGGCTGGCGACCTAACAATCCTAGCTTCTCAAAATTTAACAGAATTAATAAATCATTTGCGCGGTAATCAGCTGCTCGCCGCGCCAGTAGCGCGTGCAGAACCGCCGCCAGAAAACGGCCCTGACTTAGCTGATTTAAAGGGTCAGGAAACAGCTCGCCGTGCATTGGAAATTGCTGCTGCTGGCGGGCATAATTTATTGATGATAGGCCCGCCCGGTGCGGGTAAATCAATGCTGGCCGCACGTTTGCCGTCTCTGCTGCCGCCGCTTACCGCAAGTGAGGCTTTAGAGGCTACCATGATCCATTCTGTAGCTGGTGCGCTACCCGCATCTGGGCTTATCCAGCAACGCCCTTTTCGTGATCCACATCACTCAGCTTCCATGGCATCGCTTGTTGGTGGAGGCCAAAAAGCATGGCCAGGGGAAGTATCGCTTGCCCATAGGGGTGTTTTATTTCTAGACGAGCTCGCAGAATTTAGCCGCCCCGCTTTGGATAGTTTGCGCCAGCCCCTTGAAACAGGCGATATTGTCATAGCCAGAGCTAATCATCATGTCCGTTACCCAGCACGTTTTCAGCTGGTTGCGGCAATGAACCCTTGCCGTTGCGGCTATCTGTCAGATCCAGCCCGGGCATGCAGCCGCGCCCCGCGTTGTGCCCAAGATTACATGGCACGTATATCTGGGCCTATACTTGATAGATTTGATATTTTGCTGGATGTTGCGGAATTGCGCCCAAGTGAGCTGTTATCAGAACAGCTTTCAGAATCAACAGCAGCTGTGCGCAAGCGCATCCTTTCTTCCCGCAATTTCGCTGCCGCCCGTCACAGCGACCATCCAGAGATATTGAATGCCCATCTTGAGGCTAAATCGCTAAATGATGAGCTAAAAAACAATGACGAAATTCGTGCTCTTTACAGTGAGGCGCTTGAAAAACAGGCATTATCTGCTCGTGGTTTTCATAAATCGATAAGGGTAGCACGCACAATTGCTGATCTTGCCGCCAGCCAGCAAATTACCCGTTATCATGTTCTAGAAGCGCTATCTTATCGGCGATTTTTTCTGTTTGGCGCTGATAATGGCTAAAAAACACAAAATTAGCGGGAGATGACGCTATTCGTCCAATGAGGGGTCCATTCTTCGATAATTTTCCAGAATTCAGCTGCCATGCTTTGTCCGGTAAACGCCTCTATTTCCCGAATGCCAGTGGGAGAGGTTACATTAATTTCGGTCAGATAATCGCCAATAACATCAATACCTACAAAAACAAGTCCACGTTTTTTCAGCTCTGGGCCAATGATATTACAGATTTCAATATCGCGTTTGGTTAATTCTACGGCTTGTGCAGACCCGCCCACATGCAAGTTAGAGCGTGCCTCCCCTTCTTGGGGCACCCGGTTAATCGCACCTTTAGCTTCGCCATTAATGAGGATTATTCGTTTATCACCAGCGCGCACTTCTTCTAGATATTTTTGCACCATTACAGGCTCGCGGCTGGTTGCGAAAAACATCTCTAATAATGCATTTAAATTCTGATCAGCTTCTTGCAAGCGAAACACACCTGCCCCGCCATTACCAAAAAGCGGCTTGATGATGATATCTTGATAATGCTCGCGAAAGGCTTTGATTTTATCTGCATCTCGCGAGATAAGCGTAGGTGGCATAAGCTCTGAAAACAGGGTTACTAACAGTTTTTCTGGCGCATTTCGGACTTCAGCTGGATTGTTAATTACTTTGGTTGTAGGGGGCAACATTTCTAACAGATGCGTTGCCGTGATATAGGCCATATCAAAGGGCGGGTCTTGGCGCATCAATATTACATCAAATTCCTGTAAAGGCCGCTCTTCAAAGGAGCCGGTTTCAAAAAAATGTGCCGGATTATCAAATAAACGCAGCGTCTGACCAACCGCACTTATAACGCCCTCATTATAGCTCAGCTTGTCTGGTGTATAATACCACAGGGAATGACCACGCTCTTGTGCCTTTAGAGCGAGCGCAAAAGTGGTATCCCCTTTTATATCAATTGAGGATACGGGATCCATCTGGATGGCGATATTGAACGGCATGTCTGTGGCTAGTCTCTCTTATCTGTTTCCAGAATAATGTAATTCACCACTTTTTTAGCAAAGCGTAATTCCTGAGCATGGGCGATAACCCGCTCTTTCTCCCTTTCATTGGACGCCACCCCTGCTAGATAAACAATACCGTTCACCACATCGATAGAAAAATTCAGAGACGAGACGTTGGAATCACCAATGAGTGCAGCGCGAAGCTGTGCAGTTGCCGCTAAATCTTTTGCTGTGTCGCGCAACGAGGTATCTTGTGTTACCTGCAGCTCATTTACAACTTCACGAACCCCCTTAATTTCCCACGCCAATTTGGTCGCTAGTACTTTTTGCTCAATGGTATCCACACTACCTGTGAATAGCACACTTCCATTATTTACAGATTTCTTGATGTTAGTCGCTAGGGATGCATCATTTTGGATGAATCTATCGACTAGCTTCGCTTCAATAATGCCATCCGAAACAGAGGTTGATAGCCCCTTTTCAGTTGAAGATGCCGCCACAGCAGCGGTGCCAATACCAACAGCAGCGCCTACACACCCTGACAAGGCCAAGGCAGATGAAAGAAGTAAAAAAACGCTAAAATAAAGGTTTCTGATAATCATCACTGAAACGCTCCTGAAAAAAGGCGATTAGCCCTTATTATTAAAAAATCTAGGCTCTTTTGATATACTGCAATTACGATTCTATAGAAAACTCCTTTTTTCATCAACCGTGTGCCGAGTATGTATTAAATCAAATTTAAAAACCAATTTCGATCTGCTTTAGCCGGCCCCAGCCAGACCATTGAACCAGACGAAGATGTATCTGCCTACCTTTGAAAGCATTGTGATGCGCAATCATCCAATTAACAGCCTTTTTCATCCGAGCTAGCTGACGCGCACTAGGAATACCGCTCTCTGCACTATCTATCTGCCGGCGATATTTAACTTCTAATACAAGGATGGTTTGCCGGCGTCGCAGGATAAGGTCTAATTCTCCGAAAGGGGTTTTCTGGCGTGCCGCAACACAAACATACCCTGCCAGAAAATATAAAAATCTGGTCACGGTTTCAGCTCGCCTGCCAGCACGCTCTGCTGCTTTATATGCTGCTGTGTTTCTGCGCGCCATAGCCAGATGCACCAGCCCCCAAATTCATAAGCTAAAGAGGCTAGTATGGGGGCATTAATCTCTTCTGGCTATCTGTAAGGCCATTTGATAAAGCGTGCGACGTGGCCAGCCTGTCAGTGCTTCTGCTTCCTTGGCAGCATCTTTAACAGATGCGCGGTTAAGGATATCTTCCAAGAGCGAAATTACCGCCTCTTCGTCATAATTTTTGGCTGATTTATCTGCGCCGCTAACCAGCAGAACAAGCTCACCTTTTGGCGGGTCTGTATCCCCAAATTTTTGGGCTAAAACACTAAGGGTTTGTCGTTCAACCGTCTCATGGAGCTTGGTTAACTCACGTGTGATAACAGCAGTGCGTTCGCCGTAAATCTCTGCCATCAATGTAAGGGTTTTCGCAAGCCGGCGCGGGGTCTCAAACCAGATTTGCGTCATGGTGAGGCTTGCCGATTCTGTAATTTGTGCGCGCGCGGCGGTTTGTTTTTGTGGCACGAACCCTTGAAAGGTAAACCTGTCTGTTGGTAATCCGGAAATGGTTAGGGCCATTAAGGGTGCAGCAGGACCGGGCGTGGCTGTTACGCGTATGCCTTGGCTATGACAAGCGGCTACTAGCTTATATCCAGGGTCTGAAATAAGCGGGGTGCCAGCGTCACTAACCAGTGCAACGGTTCGGCCTGCTTCCAATAAAGCTAATAATTTTGGCCGCATTTCTTGGCCATTATGATCATGATAGGCCAGTAATTTTGCCCGCACTTCCAGCGAACATAGCGCAAGCAGCTTGCGGGTGGTGCGGGTATCTTCACAGGCTATTATATCTGCCTCTTGCAGCGCTGTCATGGCGCGCGGACTAAAGTCGCCTAAATTTCCAATAGGTGTAGAGACAATATTCAGCACAATTTTACCTTATTTTAATGCGTAGATTGTTTAGGTAATCAGCCATCTAGACAGGAGTGTGCCATGCGTCTTGGCATCTGTCACGCAAGGACAGAGATTGAGTTCTTTATGGTTTCATGGCATCACTATAGCGAGGTTTTATTGTAAATGGCACAGGAAAAACGGCGCCTAAAGCTAAGGGATTGCTCTGCGATGTTAAGTTCAAGAATATATGCAAGCCTAATTGTAGCGCTGTTGCTAGCAGCTTGTGAGCCAGCGACCACAAAAAATGTGCGTCAAGATAAACAGCCCTCAACCAATCTTTCTGCCACCAGCCCTTCTCCTTCGAAGACAACCCCTTCAGATATAGCCGATACACAAGCAAGCTCTGATATCGTTGGCAGTATTATATCGCAAATTGAAAATCAAACAGGTGAAGAGGATGCTGGGATAGCCCCAGAGGATGAAGTGTTGACCGCCGCTGCAGGGCAAGCAGCTAGGGTTGATGAAGCTACCATGAAACGTGAAGCCCTCGCAGAACAGGCTCTGGAGGCAGCGCTTAGCCTATTAAAAAACAAGGTGCCTGAGCGCCCTCTTGCTCCGGAGCCTTTTGAAATGCCGATTAAAGCAGATGGTCAATTTCGCATTGGCATGATGCTCCCCTTTTCAGGTGATTATGCTACTCTTGGCCGTGATATAGCCAGCGGCGCAGAACTTGCCCTATTTCAGCTTGCTTCTGCTAATGCTACACTGGTCTATTTTGATACGGCAGGCGGCAGCCGCGCCGCTGAAGCGGCAAGAGAGGCGGTAGCGGCACAAGTTGATATTATCATTGGCCCATTATTTACAAAATCAGTGATGCAGACGCGCACCATTTTTGCCGCATCTGCCATTCCGGCTATTTCCCTGTCCAATAATGTACAGGCCGCCACCCCAGGGCAGTGGGTGTTAGGCTACCTGCCCGAACAGCAAATCGACCATTTACTAGGTCATGCTATTTCTGAAAACAGCACAAAAATTGCTATTTTAGCATCTGAAGATACGTTTGGTCAGCGCTTATTATCGCATACCCAAAATCGGCTCAGCTCGTTTGGGCTTCAGCCTGCTGAAGTGACAACTTTGCCACAAGAGCTGCTAGCAGATGAAGAAAGCATCAAAGCGGCTGTTCAGCGTTTCACCCGCTATATAAAGGCAGACCCCGATATACCTGAATTGCCAGAGCCTGCTTATGATGCGCTGATATTGGCAGGTAATTCAGAGTTTATTTTGCGGGTGGCACCGCTACTTTCCTATTACGATATGGACCCGTCGCGGGTGATGTTTTTAGGCACTGATTTATGGGCGCGCCCAGAATTGCTAGCAGAGCCGTCACTACAGGGCGCATTTATCACCCAAGCTTTGCAACCAGAGAGCACCAATTTTGAAAACCGCTATCAGGGCCTGTTTAATAAGCCAACCAACCAGCTGGTTAAATTAGGGTTTGATGCGTTTGCACTGGTGGCCATTACCTATCAACAGGCAAGCAATAATGCGGCAAATACACAAATTGACTGGCGCGCCAGCTTGATAAGAGATGAAGGGTTTGAAGGTTTGAGTGGACGCTTTAATCTATTACCTGATGGCCAGAATCAACGCTTTTATAAAATTCAAAAGCTGGTAGATAATAAGCTGGTAAATATTAAGCTTGTAAGTAATAAGCTAGGGTCACGCTAATCCAGCAAATGGCTTAAAATGCTATCAAGGCGTAAACGCCCTTCAAGCGTAGTGGAAAGCCCTGCATCATTCGCGTTTAGCCAGCCTTCTTTTATAAAAGCCTCTAGCCATTTAGGGTTAAGCTGCAATGCTGTATTGCCAAATTTGCCTGTCTCTGGCCATTTGACCCCGCTTGTTAGTCTAAGTCCCATCATCCAATATTCATTGAAATAATCTTCTGGCTTTTCTAGCGCATCTATATCCATCCCGCCTTGAGCCGTGTTTATACTCTCTAGCCAGCCAGACGGGCTGCGCCGGTTAATCCTGTTATAACGGCCATTTTTAGTCGTAAGCCTGCCATGCGCGCCAGGACCAATGCCAAGCCAATTTCCAGTTTGCCAGTAATTTAAATTATGCTGCGATGCTTCACCTTGTTTTGCATAATTTGAAATCTCATAGGCAGAAAGGCCCTTTTCTTTTAAAATGGTCTCGGTCAAAAGATAGAGATCGGCAATATTATCTGCATCCCCTGTTAGACGCTCACCCTTTTTATGACGGGTATAAAATTGTGTGCCTGGCTCAATAGTTAATTGATAGCAAGATAGATGCGAGGGCGCGTACAAGATTATTTCCTCTAGCTGCGCGCGCCAGTCTTCTTCGCTTTGGTCTGGCAGCCCATAAATCAGATCAGCTGACCAGCGCGGAAATAGTTTTGCAGCTTCCTCTAAGGCAGTAAGGGCATCCTTTGCGCTATGTTCGCGCCCTAAAAACTGCAATCCACTTTCGCGCAGGCTTTGCACACCAAGAGATAACCGGTTAATACCAGCCCCATAAAAACCTTTTAACTTAGCTGTCTCAGCAGAAGTTGGATTAGCTTCAGCAGTAATTTCAATATCTGGGTCTATCGTAAAAAGGCCAGCAGCTTTAGTTAGCAAAGCTTCAATAATGGCAGGCGGCATCAGACTAGGCGTTCCGCCACCAAAAAACACACTCTTCAATTTTATCTTGCCAGACTCAATTTGTAGCTGCTGGTAGGTATTTTCAGCTTGCCTTTCAAGGTCTGTTACCAGCGCTTGTTGCCAGCTTTTGGTATCAATATCAGTTGCCACATGGGAGTTAAAATCACAATAGGGGCATTTGGCGAGGCAAAATGGCCAATGCACATATAAGCTGATAGCAGGCACTTTTTTAATCACGGTGTAAAACAGGCCTCAAGCAGCTGATTAAAAGCAATAGCACGATGGCTCATTGCATGTTTCTCAGCTGGATCCATTTCCCCAAATGTCTGGCTATGACCAAGCGGGATGAAAATAGGATCATAGCCAAAACCCCTATCGCCGCGTGGGGGCCAGCTAACCTCACCAGATATTCTGCCTTCAAAACTCTCACAATGCCCATCAGGCCAAGCAAGGGTGAGGGCGCAAATAAATTCGCAACTGCGATTTGTTGAACCAGACGCTAGTAACGCGGTGCTAACACGTTCCATAGCGTGGCTGAAATCCTTATCAGGCCCCGCCCAGCGTGCAGAATAAATACCAGGCGCACCCCCCAATGCCAGAACCGCAAAACCTGAATCATCTGATAGGGCTGGCAAATTTGCTGTTTTTGCTGCAAGGCTTGCTTTTAATTCTGCGTTTTCGATAAAAGTTTGCCCGGTCTCCTCAGGCTCTTCCAAGTCAAGCTCGCTAGCCCCGATAACTTCGATATGTAACGGCTCCAAAAGGGCTCTAATTTCTCGCACTTTGCCCTGATTATGGCTGGCAATGACGAGCTTTTCTGAACGGTTAAATTTTCGCGCCATACTGGGTAATAACTTTCTTTTTTAGGATTTTGCTGTCCGAACAGCTTGCATCTGCATTTCGAATAATTGCTGGCAACCTTTCTTGGCAAGGGCCATCATATCCATAAGCTGCGAATCAGAAAATGGATGCTGTTCTGCTGTGCCTTGTATTTCGACAATCCCGCCACTAGCTGTGAGAACGAAATTAGCATCGGTTTCTGCGTTGCTATCTTCATTATAATCGAGGTCTGCAAGTGCCTCCCCAGCAACCAGACCACAAGAAATAGCTGCAACCTGATCACGAAGCGGCATAGCAGTTATCAGCCCTTTTTGCATTAAATCCTCAACCGCCAGCGACAAAGCTACCCACGCACCCGTAATAGAAGCGGTGCGCGTGCCGCCATCGGCGCGAATTACATCACAATCTATTTTAATCTGGCGCTCACCCAGTTTTTCAAGGTCAACTATTGCCCGCAAAGAGCGCCCTATTAGGCGTTGTATCTCTTGTGTACGGCCAGATTGTTTACCGCGAGCAGCTTCCCTATCCATTCGGCTATGGGTGGCGCGCGGCAACATGCCATATTCTGCTGTAACCCAGCCCCGCCCCGCTCCGCGCAGGAAAGGGGGCACTTTTTCATCTACAGAAGCGGTACAAATCACATGAGTATTGCATACACAAATCAAGCATGAGCCTTCTGCATAAGGAGAAAAATGAGGCTCTATCGTGACGGTGCGGATATCTTCTGGCGTGCGGCCAGCTGAGCGGGTAAGTGCCATTATTAAACAAACTCCTTAAAGGTGCGGGTGCTGCCCTTTTTACATAATTTTTGGATTTTTATAAGAGGTAATCTTCTCAAAAATTCTACTATAACTTAAGATAATGCGAACATCATAACAGACTAGCTTTACTGAAGGTATCCTTTATGGCCTCACCACCTGTCACGGAAATGACTTGGCGAACAACACAGATTTTCAACGAGATTGTCAAAAATTACCTTGAAACGGGCTCTCCTGTTGGTTCTGGGCTAATAGCGGCCTCTAAGGAAGTTAATCTGTCCTCCGCATCGGTGCGCGCAATTATGGCGGAGCTAGAAAGCAGCGGATTATTATTTTCACCACACATCTCAGCGGGGCGGGTGCCGACCAGAGCAGGGCTTAGGTTGTTTGTGGATGGGCTGATGGAGGTATGTGATAGCTTGGCCTTGGATGAACATAGCTCGATAGATGCGCTAGAACGCTCAGATGGTTTGTCGGTAAACCAGATGCTGGATAAGGCAAGTTTGGCTCTATCTGGCTTATCAAAATGTGCGTCTCTGGTAATGGCACCAACCGAAGATTTAAGCGTCAATCATATTGAATTTGTGCCGATACAGGACAACCGTATATTGGTGATTTTAGTGTTCTCGAACGGGCATGTAGAAAACCGTATGATTGCTTTTCCAGCGGGTCTGCCAGCACATGTGATGACTGAAGCCTCAAATTATATGAACAGCCAGTATAAGGGTAAATCAGTTAGCGAAATTATTACGTTGGTGGAACAGGATAAACAAATATGCCGTGCAGAGCTGGATAGCCTGACCAGTGATTTAATTGAGCGCGGTGTGGCTATCTGGTCAGACCATGCAGATACCCAAGAGGCGGCGCTTATCCTAAATGGTCAGGCAAATTTGCTAGAAGATGTGCGCGCAGTTGAAGATTTAGCGCGGGTGCGCACGCTGTTTGATAAGCTGGAAATGCGCGGACATACAGGCCATTTGATGGATTCTGTCTTGCATGCAGATGGGTTGCAAATTTTCATCGGTTCAGAGAACCAGCTTTTTTCAGAAACTGGATGCTCGATGGTGCTTGCCCCCTATCATAATAGCGAGAGAAAGATTATTGGCGCGGTCGGCGTTATAGGCCCCCGTCATATGAATTATGCGCGGATAATTCCGATGGTTGATTATACCAGCAAAACGATCGCCAAGATTTTGGGATAAAGTTTCAGGGTAAAAATTTCTGGAAAAAAAATTCTGGCCAAAATTCTGGCATCAAAATTCTGGCATCAAAATTCTGGGCGAGAAGTTCAAGGAGATGGGGATTTTAGCGCAGCAACGTGCTGAAGGCAGCTGAAACTTCCTGGCGATCAGGTAGCCCTGCTAAGAATTTATCTAGCCATGTGCGGTCAATAAGCTCTTCTTGCGCAGCCATCATCACCAGCGCTGTTAAAACAAAGCCCGCAAAAACTAAAAATACAGCACTGCGCCAGCCCGGCAAAACCGGTTGAATAAGGCTAGAAGATGCTGTGCTTGCCGCCTCTGCTACACTATTTTCGAGAGGCAGGGTTTCAATTTCTGTCGCTGGTGTTTGTTTTTGCTTGCTGGCCTTTGCTAGCGGCAGGGGATGGTGACAATCTGGGCAATAAAGTTCAGCCGCGCAAGCAATAACAGCTTCATATTTATTGGTATCTATCGCTGCTTTAATTTTACAATTTCTACAGGTAATTTTCTTCTGGCGAACAAGTTTTTCTGGGCCGCTTACCACTGGAGCAAAATAATGTTGGCTGCAGTGATGACAGGCAATAGGCCAATTGCTGTTTTGCAAGACTACAGAGGGTATTTCGCCTAATGCCTGACAATGGGGGCAGGCAATTTTCACCATCTGCTCTGAGGTTGTCGTCAATTTTTCGTGCATCATGATTTCATCCCTTATCATGATTTCTTTTTAGGCCGTGCGGCCTTTTTAGCAGTTGTTTTTTTACCTGATATTTTTTTGGTGGATAGCGGCTTTTTGGCAATAGCCTTTTTTGCTGCAGCTTTTGTTACAGGCTTGGCTTCTACTTGTGCTTTCTTCTGTTTTTTCTGGACTAGTTTTTTCTGGACTAGTTTTTTCTGGGCCGATTGTTTTTGGGCCTGTTTCTTTTGGGCCGTCTTAGGGCCAGATTTTCGTTGTTTTTTAACGGATGAGGCGCCTTTGTTGTCTTCTTTTGCCGTGGTTAGCGCCTTTGCCGGATGGTTAGCAAGCGCAATAATGGACAGCTGAGCTTTTAGGCGCACTTCAATTTCATTATCGATGAGCTGGGCAATTTGATCGGTAAAATTCTGTCCTTTTAGGTTTGCGCGCTTGCCGGATTTTTTCTCAGTTTCTGTAATAGTAGGCGCGCCGGTCTCCCTCTTATTCGCTTTCAAAGGCGCATCAGATGGGGTTGGCTCACCAGCGGAAATGACAGCCTGACGAATAGCTAAAAACGGATTATCCGACTCAATATCGCCAGTTTCACTCTTATAACTATCAGCGTCTTGAGCATTTGATGTAGGGGTATTTGATATAGGCGCGTCTGCCATCGACGGCTCTATAGAAAATAGCGCTTCTGCCTGCTCTGATAAGGGGCGTTTTTGTCCAGCTAGGACAAGAAGTTCTGCAGATACAGGCGCGCCATCTTTGATGCGTATAGGCTGACCACCAATGATTGGCATATTTTTAGGCTGCTCACGCTTGACGCGGCTTTTTTCTGTTTCGGAAATGGAATCAGCTTGATTGAACAAATCTTCAATTGATTCCATCACCAAATTATCATTTTTGGGCTTTTTGGCCATTTATCTGCCTTAATGTTCGCATTCCAGAAGGGTCTGCTTTTCGCATGCACTCGCACGTCAATCTAACTCTTTATAAACCAGAACTAAATTTTGGATAAAGCCTAAAAACAGCTAAAGACGTGTAACCTGGTCCAAAGAACCAGGTTTTGGCGAAAAATAAGCCTTTCTTTGACCCTACATCTTGGCAATTCGCCAGACTATACTTACATACCATTCGGTTAGTCGATTTCACTTTTCAAAAATGGGCATAAAATGACATCAGAAACAGACAATAAAGATGCCAAAGATCAAGATATTGGGGATAATAACCCCAAGGATAAAGAACAAGAGGCAACTTCTGAAGATATCCAGCAATCCGCTTCTTCTGAACAGCTTGATGCTGAAGATAAAATAGCTGACCTGAATTTAGCCGATATCATAGATGATGCCGATAACATAGATGATAAAGGTGGAGAAAATGCTGATGATGAAGACGCTGCTGCATTAAAAGATCAGCTACTACGCCTGATGGCGGATAGTGAAAATTTACGCAAACGTAGTGAGCGCGATGTATCGGCAGCAAAAAAATATGGCGCCCTTGGTTTGGCGCGTGACCTGCTAGGGTCGATTGATAATCTTGAAACAGCGATTTCGCATATGCCTGAAAATAAGGATGATATGGATGAAACGCTAAAAAATATCCTAATAGGGGTTGAGATGTCTGCTCGTGAGCTTGCATCTGTTCTGGAGCGGCATCACATCAAAAAGGTAACGCCCGAGAAGGAAAAGTTTGACTACAATATCCATCAGGCGATGTTCGAAGTGCCAACAGATGAGGTTGAACCCGGCATGGTAGTTCAGGTGGTACAGTCTGGCTATATGCTGCATGACCGGCTTTTGCGTCCGGCAATGGTAGGGGTTTCCAAAGCAGCTTTGCCTAGTGAGCCAGAAAAGACAGACGGTTAAGAAAACAGACCGGTAAGAAAACAGACCGGCAAGAAAACAGACCGGCAAGAAAACAGACCGGTAAGAAAACAGATTTTGTGCTAAATGGGGCGCTCATTAACGCCCCAAACAGCATTCAGGCAGCTTATGAGCCAAAATGATGGATTAAAGGTTGCCTCTTGTATGGAAAAAAACAGCACTTATATATGCTTCAGTTAAGAATTATTCTTCGCCGCTGGTGAGAGAATTGACGAAAAAAGGATCAGTAAAATGGGCAAAGTCATTGGGATTGATTTAGGAACTACTAATTCCTGTGTTGCCGTCATGGACGGTAAGGCAGCAAAAGTTATCGAAAATGCCGAAGGTACGCGCACCACACCTTCTATGGTTGCTTTTGCTGATGATGACGAACGGCTGGTTGGTCAATCTGCCAAGCGGCAAGCGGTAACCAATCCTGAAAAGACTATTTTTGCGATGAAACGTTTGATCGGACGTCGCGCAGATGATGCGGTTATCAAAGAATTTGCGGACCTTGTCCCATTTGAAGTAAAGCCAGCGAAAAATGGCGATGCGTGGATAGCTGTTGATAGTGAAGATTACTCACCGAGCCAGATGTCTAGCTTTGTCTTGCGCAAGCTGAAAGAAGATGCAGAGGCTTATCTTGGTGAAACTGTTGATCAGGCAGTGATTACCGTGCCGGCTTACTTTAATGATGCCCAGCGTCAGGCTACCAAAGATGCAGGTAAAATTGCCGGTCTGGAAGTATTGCGTATTATCAACGAGCCTACAGCGGCAGCGCTCGCTTATGGTTTGGATAAAAAAGAATCAGGGATCATTGCTGTTTTTGATTTAGGTGGCGGCACGTTTGATGTGTCTATTCTAGAAATAGGGGATGGCGTTTTTGAGGTAAAATCAACAAACGGGGATACCTTCCTTGGCGGTGAAGATTTTGACCAGCAGATTATCGATTTTCTTGCTGATCAGTTCAAAACTGAGCAAGGCATTGATTTGCGCTCAGACAAAATGGCGCTACAGCGGCTGAAGGAAGCTGCAGAAAAAGCGAAAATTGAGCTTTCCTCAGCAACCCAGACAGAAGTTAATCTGCCCTTTATTACCGCAGATCAGTCTGGGCCAAAGCATCTGAATATTAAAATGACCAGAGCCAAGCTAGAACAGCTTGTTGAAAATCTGGTTCAGCGTTCGCTTGAGCCATGTAAAAAAGCACTAAAGGATGCAGGGGTATCCGCAAGCGAGATTGACGAAGTAATTTTGGTAGGCGGCATGACCAGAATGCCGAAGATTATTGAAACAGTCGAAAAATTCTTTGGTAAAGAGCCGCATCGCGGTGTGAACCCAGATGAAGTGGTTGCCTCTGGAGCGGCTATTCAGGCAGGTGTGCTTACGGGTGATGTTAAAGATGTTTTGTTGTTGGATGTCACCCCATTATCGCTAGGTATCGAAACGCTAGGCGGTGTCTTTACCCGGCTGATCGACCGCAACACCACTATCCCGACCAAGAAAAGCCAAGTCTTTTCAACTGCAGAAGATAACCAGTCTGCGGTAACTATCTCGGTTTATCAGGGCGAGCGTGAAATGGCGACGCATAACAAGCTGCTAGGCCAGTTTAATCTAGAAGGCATCCCAGCGGCAGCCAGAGGCGTGCCACAAATCGAAGTTACTTTCGATATTGACGCAAACGGCATTGTAAAAGTGAGTGCCAAAGACAAAGCTACTGGCACAGAACAAGCGATCAGTATCAAGGCATCTGGCGGTCTCGATGATAATGAAATCGAAGATATGATTAAGGATGCTGAAACCTATGCTGAAGAAGATAAAGCGCGCCGTGAAGAGGTAGAAGCGCGCAACCGTGCCGAAGCGCTGGTACATACAGCTGAAAAAACGATGGCCGATCTCGGAGATAAAGCGGATGATGCTATCAAAGCAGAGGTCGAAAGCGGCGTTGCTGATCTGAAAACGGCTCTGGAAGGCGATGATGCAGCAGATATTGCGGCTAAGGCGGAGGTTCTGTCATCAGCAATGATGAAGATGGGTGAAGCAGCCTATCAGGCTGAACCAGAAGCAGGCGAAGCTGAATCCGGAAATGGGGCCAGAAATGGGGCCAGTGATGGCGCAAATGATGGTGATGATGTTGTAGATGCTGAATTTGAAGAAGTTGATGATGATCAGGACGCAAAAAAAGCGTAATGTCCTGCTAAAGCCTCTTTCATAGTGAGGCGGCTTTATGTGTTTACAAGTTGAAATGAAAAATGGCCAAATATGCCGAAACGCGATTATTATGAGGTGCTGGGTGTCAGCAAAAATGCTGATGAAAAGGCAATAAAGTCTGCCTACCGCAAATTGGCGATGGCCAACCATCCCGACCGTAACGCAGGTGACGAAGCCGCTTCAGAACGCTTCAAAGAAGCTAGCGAAGCTTATGAGGTGTTAAAAGATAGCCAGAAGCGTGCTGCCTATGATCAGATGGGTCATGCTGCTTTTGAACAATCTGGTGGCTTTGGTGGCGGCGCTGGTTTTGGCGGCGGCGGCGGCTTTTCCGATATCTTTGAGCAAATGTTCTCGGAATTTTCAGGTGGGCGCGGGCGCACAGATCAAGCTCGGCATGGCGCAGATTTGCGTTATGATTTAACCATTGATTTAGATGAAGCTTATACCGGCTGCCAGAAAGATATCGTCGCCAATATTTCTTCCAGTTGCGATAGTTGCGGCGGTAGTGGCGCGGCAAAAGGAAGCCAGCCTGTACCTTGTTCAGGTTGCGGCGGTATCGGCAAGGTTCGTGCCCAGCAAGGTTTTTTCACTGTAGAGCGCACCTGCCCCTCATGTCAGGGTGCTGGCGAGACTATCTCTAATCCGTGTAAGCCATGCCGTGGTCAAGGGCGCGTTGAAAAATCTGAAAACCTGTCTGTAAATATTCCAGCCGGCGTGGATACAGGTACCCGCATCCGCCTATCTGGTAAAGGTGAGGCTGGATTACGCGGAGCCCCGGCAGGGGATTTATATATCTTTGTTTCTGTTGCAGATCATCCAATTTTCGAACGTGACGGTAGCAATCTGTATATTGATGTGCCTGTGCCAATGGTCACCGCAGCACTAGGCGGGTCAATAGAAGTGCCGACTCTGGGCGGTAAGATGGCACGCTTACAAATCGAAAAAGCTACGCAGTCAGGGCGTAAATTTAGAATGCGTGGCAAGGGTATGCCAGCGCTACGCGGCGGCGCGCATGGTGACCAGATTGTCGAAATTATTGTAGAAACCCCTACCAAGCTCAGCAAAAAACAGATTAATCTGTTGAAAGAATTTGATGAGGCTGGAGATGCTAGCCCACAAACAAAGAGCTTTATTGACCGCGTAAAAACCCTCTGGTCATAAGGGCTAGCGAAGGGCTTGTGGGCTGACCCATATTTTCAGGAGCGCGAGGCTAAATGTCAGAAAAAAATTTGCAAATTGCACTGCCTGGTGCGGCTGGGAAAATGGGGAAAATGATTGCCTCACTTGTTGCAGAAAGCAGTGATATTGAAATCTGTGCAGCAAGTGAGCATTCTGAAAGCCCTGCCATTGGTCAGGATATAGGCGGGGCTAACATTAGTGCGGATGCAGGGGTGCTCGGCATTGGCTCTAACGGCGTTATGATAGATTTTACGCGCCCAGAAGCCACTATGCGGCATGTAGATATTGCGCTGGCTAGCGGAACTGCGATGGTTGTCGGCACCACCGGTCTTAGTGCTGATGAAGAAGAGGTTCTAAAAAAGGCGGCAACGCAAATCCCTATTGTTTATTGTGCCAATACCTCTGTAGGGGTGACCTTGCTTGGCCAGATTGTTGAGCAAATCGCTCGCCAATTAGACCCAGAATGGGATATTGAGGTTGTTGAAACCCATCATAATCAAAAAGTTGATGCCCCGTCTGGCACAGCATTGGCGCTGGGGCGTGCCGCAGCTAAGGGACGTGACATTGACCTTGATACAATAAAAGAGAGTGGGCGTGATGGTATAACAGGCGCGCGTGAACGAGGTGCAATTGGTTTTGCGGCTCTGCGTGGTGGTGATGTTGCAGGTGAGCATACAGTAACCTTTTTCGGCCAGCAGGAACGCATTGAGGTTACCCACCGCGCAACAAGCCGCATTATTTTTGCCAGAGGCGCATTAAAAGCAGCCCGCTTTGCGGCTAGCCAGAAGCCTGGATTATATTCAATGGATGATGTTTTAAGCTAGCCAAGTCTAGCTTAGGGGATGATGTTTTAAGCTAGCCAAGTCTAGCTTAGGGGCGGCAAATAATTTAAGCAGGCGCGCCTTTATCATAACGTACCCGCATTAACGCGTCATTTAACGCTTTGGCTAGGGCATTTTTTTCCACTGGCGGCATAAAGCTGCCAATTTCCATCTGCTGGGCATGGGCACGTAAAAATAATTTAGGCCTATGTTCTTGTTCTTCCAATAATTCAGCATGCACCCATGGGCTATCTAGACAGGTTTGGGTTTCATTGCCGCGCCAATTAGTGCGCGTTATCTGAACGTAAGCAGGTGTAATTTCCACCTTTTCTACAAGTTGGCCAGCCCGGTAATTCATTTTAAAGGCAAACCAGACAATTAAAATTTCAGCACCTAGAAACCCGATGACAGGCCATGCGCCTAGCAAAAAAAATCCTGTGGCAATAAGGCTCATCAAGCTGGCCAATACAGCCATAAAAATCCGAAATCCCTTTAAGGATAGCGAGCGATAAGGCCAAAGGGTGATGACATAGGTTTCGGTTTCTGCATCTCCTTTTGCATTAAACCATAATCGCCCTGTCCTATTATTCTTATCAGCCGCCATCTTAACCCTTCTTTTTGCAACTCTGCTTAGCGGGCATAACTATAGCCTCGCTTCTTATGGTTTTTACGTTATTATTATCAAGTTAAGTTCATTTTTGAACTAGAAAAAGGGTTTTGAAGATGCCACGTAAAATGCGCCTAGCAGATATTGAGGAAGTTTTTGTGTGTTTGTCCAAATTGGATTCAGATCCGCGCACAGAATTAGTATTTGAAGATCCCTACACATTGCTGGTAGCCGTAGCGCTATCTGCTCAAGCAACTGATGTTAGCGTTAACAAAGCAACGGGCCCTTTATTTGCCGCTGCCAACACCCCCCAAAAGATGGTTATGCTTGGCGTTGAAAAGGTTAAATCCTATATCAAAACCATAGGCCTTTTTAATACTAAAGCAGAGAATGTCATCAAACTCTCACAGATGCTTCTTGATAATCATAATGGCAAAGTACCTGAGGATAGGGCGGCACTTGAAGCGTTGCCTGGTGTTGGACGAAAGACGGCAAATGTAGTGCTAAATGAGGCCTTTGGCCATCCGACTATCGCGGTAGACACACATATTTTCAGAGTGGGCAATCGTACAGGTATGGCACCTGGCAAAACCCCAGACGCAGTGGAAAAAGAATTATTGCGGCGCGTACCAAAGCGCTACCTTAAAGGGGCGCATCACTGGCTTATCTTGCATGGCCGTTATGTCTGCAAGGCACGAAAACCAGATTGTGGGAATTGCGCGATATCAGAATATTGCCTGTTTAAAGACAAGCAGTTACCCTAGAATTCTAGCCCTTCATCTGGCGCTGATACAGCTCTTTCTGGCATCTTACTTCATCCAAAGGCTGGCTAATTATGCGCTTACGAATATCGAGGGCAATGGCTGTTTTTTGTGATAAATTCGTCGATGTGTCGGTCATCTGGAAAAAGAAATCTACCACACAATTGGCTTGCCGATATTGCCAGATACCGATCTGGCCTTCACTACGCTTAAAATCAGCCTCACCGAGCTGGTTGGTAATATCTTCTAATGTTTTCCCAAGCAATTCTTGCGGGTCGATAGCCGTAATTTTCGGTGGCTCTGCTGGTAGCTCTATTGCGGGCATCGAAGCAAGATTTGCTGTTTCAATTGCGGCTTCGCCTGTCAGGTTTTCTTCTGTTGTATCCTTCGGTAGCACTTCTGGCAGCACTTTTGGCGTGCTCCCGGCCAGTTCTTCGGTGCTGGACGTTTCAGCCTGTATGGTTGCAGAAGGTGTTTTAGCTGGCTGTGCTGACGGTGTTGATAGGCTTGTTTGCAGGCCTGAATCTGTCAGGGTAACAGGTTGACAAGCGCTCAAAGCAAGAGCGAAAAGGCCTAAAATTGGGGTGATGAAAGCTTGCGGTGAAGCAAGAAAGGATGATGATTTCACGATGGAATGACGCTCTTCTTACAGTCAAGGAATGGGAACCTAACGCGCCCATATTATCGTGACCCATATTATCGTGATTAGAGCATGCAACAAGTAAAAAGTGACAGCGAGAGTTATTCGCACGCTTCAAAAGAATAGCCCATTGAGCGCACCGTCCGGATCATATCTGGCCCACCCGTGATATTGATGGCTTTGCGTAGCCTTCTGATATGCACATCCACGGTGCGCATACCCACATAAACATCATCACCCCAAACACTATCCAGCAATTGATCGCGCGAGTAAACACGCCCCTGATTGCGCATAAAATGCTCTAGCAATCGAAATTCTGTAGGCCCTAAATGAATAGATGTGCCATCCCGCTTAACGCGTTTTTGTTCTAGATCCAGCTCAATATCACCGCCAGTGAGCTTGGCATCATAGCCGCGTGTTTGCCGCCGGATAATGGCTCTGACCCGGGCCAGTAGTTCAGCTGGGCTAAAGGGTTTTGTAACATAATCATCTGCCCCGCCATCTAGGCCGCGCAAACGATCCCCTTCCTCACCTCTGGCTGTGAGCATAATAACCGGGATGTCTCTGGTATCAGCACGGCTGCGAAGTTGGCGCAATACCTCAATGCCAGACAAAAGCGGCAGCATCCAATCTAGTAAAATCAGGTCAGGCTGGCTTTCAATAGCAAGCAAAAGACCATCTTCCCCATTTTCACATAGCATAATGTCAAAACCAGCTTGGCTCAGATTATAGTCGAGCAATGTTTGAATATCTTGCTCATCTTCGATGACCAAGATTTTTTTAGCTGTTTCCATAGTTCTAAGCTGGCTTAAATCGTTCATTTATGAGACCGGATGACATGCGCATCGTAAGTACTATTCTACCCAGAATAATCAATAATACAAATATGTGACTTTTTTATGACAATCTTTTCGGTGCCTGAAGCCCTGATTGAGGGCCATTTGGCGTATAAAGCTCCCATTAAGGGCCATTTGATGCATGAAGCTCCCATTAAGGGCCATTTGATGCATGAAGCTCCCATTAAGGGCCATTTGCCGTATAAAGCTCCCATTAAGGGAGCGGCAAATAAACGGAGAAAGTTGAGCCCTCGCCTGCTTCAGAGGTGATGCGTAGATGTCCTCGATGATGATTGACGATATGTTTAACAATGGCAAGTCCTAGCCCTGTGCCGCCTTTGGTGCGCGATCTGTCTTTATCAACGCGGTAAAAGCGCTCAGTTAGGCGCGGCAAATGTTCTTTATCTATTCCCTCTCCATCATCGCTAACATGGATACAACAAAAAGGCTGTTGCGGGGCAAGCGGGTTGTTTGCCTGCGCCTCTAATGTGATCTTTACCTCACCGCCGGTGCGGCCATAGCGGATGCCATTTTCGACTAGGTTCTGTATCATCTGTACCAGCTCATCAGGACTGCCTTTGACAAGAAGGGGGGATGTTGGCTGGTTAAAATTCAGGATGATTTGTGCGGCTTCTGCCTGTTTTTGCAATGTGGTAATCACTCGGCTACAGATAAGGTTTAAATCACAAGCATCATTTGGAACATATTGCTCGGTTTGTTCAATGCGTGCCAGTGATAGCTGATCTGTGGCTAGCCGGAACATGCGCTCGGCTTGCTGTTGCAGAATATTCAAAAATTTTTCTCTGGTTTTTTTCTCTGCCCCTGCTGACCCTTGCAAGGTTTCAACAAAACCAAGAATAGAGGTAAGAGGTGTGCGCAACTCATGACTAACATTAGCCACAAAGTCTGAGCGCATTTTTTCTGCCTCCATCGCCAAGGTCCGGTCAATGAAGGTAATAGCGGTGCGGTTCTTCTCATCAGCGGAGAAATTTGAGGTCAGTACAGCAAAATGGCGCTTAACAGAAAAGCCGGTGGAAAGCTGAATCTCATTGAAACTTGTCTCGCCCCTATTTACCTTTTGTATGGCTTCGAGCACTTCATTATTGCGGACGATAAAGGCAATAGGTTTGCCAATTTCAATATGGTCAAATAGCTCTTTAGCTTGTTTATTAAATTCGCTGACTTGCCCATCATCATTTAAAATAATAAGCGGCAAGGGCAAATTATAGAGGACTTCATGTCGGTACTGGCTGTCCAGTTTCAGATTACGTGCAGCAATAGAGGCTTGCTGCTCAGCACTAGATACTGTCCAGATAAGGTCGGTTAGCTCTGTATCATCAAATTCAGCTGACCTCAGCCCCTGTTCTTTAGAAGGGATAAAATCTGCTGGGTTGTCTGCTGCGGCCTTGGCACGGAAATAGGTTTTAAGATGGATAAGCGCATGGCTTTCATTGCGCATTAGATAAAAACCAACACCGCCCCCTATACTTAAAATAAACAGGGCATCAACAAAACTAATACGGTCAAAAACAAGCAGCAAGATGATACCGACTATTACCCCTGATAATAGTCGTAACAGGCGCCGGAAAAGTCCAGTTAGATAAGATGGCTCTGCTTGCATGGCTGAGTTTGTTCCATCCTTGCCTGTGTCTCTGGCATCTCTTTAAAAAAAATCATCTACAATGATTCGTAAGCTGCTAATGCTGCCGCATTTACCAGATCATTAACGGTCGCGTTCATCGGAATAATTTGGAACGGAAATTCAGCGTTCAAAATCATTGGGCCAATAACTGTTCCGCCGCCCAATTGTTGCATCAGATTAAAAGAAATATTTGCAGAATGAAGACCTGGCATTACCAGAATATTGGCGGCTGCTGTCAAGCGTGAGAATGGGTAGCTACTCTGCATCAGGCCAAAATCCAGTGCGATATCTGCTGTCATCTCGCCTTCATATTCGAAATCAACTTTTCGTTTATCCAACACAGCTACCGCATCACGGGCAGCTTGTGTTATCTGGCTGGCAGGCCGGCCGAAGCTGGAAAAAGACAGAAAAGCAACGCGCGGCGTGTGTCCCATCAAGCGAGCTTTTTCAGCAATCGCTTCGGCGATATCTGCCATTTGCTCACCTGTAGGGCGCTCATGAATAGACGTATCGCCAATAAATACTGTACGGCCTTTGGATATCAGCATGGAAGTAGCTGCAAAATCCTTACCCTTGGCTGGGTCAATGACGCGGGTTACATGCTCAAAGCTCGCTTGGAAAGAACGGGTCATGCCGGTAACAAGCGCATCTGCATGACCATGTGCCACCATACAGGCTGCGAACACATTTCTGTCTAGATTAACCATACGCTGGCAATCACGTTGCAGGATGCCGTGACGCTGTAATTTTTTGTACAGATACTGTATATATTCATCATTATGGTCAGAAATTTTGGCATTGATGATTTCAAAATCAATAACGCCATCCAAACCCATTTCTTCGATACGCTGTTTAATACGTGCTTCACGCCCCAGCAAAATGGGACGCCCATATCCAGCATTGCGAAAGGCGATAGCCCCGCGGATGGACACCTCTTCCTCACCTTCGGTAAAGACCACTCTTTTCTGTTCTGGGGTGATGCGGGCAAAAACATCCTGCAAAAATGACGCGGTTGGATCTAACCTAGCAGATAGGTCGCGTTTATAAGCTTCAATATCCTCGATAGGCTTGCGCGCTACCCCTGTGGCCATCGCCGCTTCCGCAACCGCGGAGGACACTGCTGATATCAGCCGCGGATCAAACGGTGCAGGGATGATATATTCGGTACCATAGCGGAGCTGCTCGCCAGAATAAGCGTGATTAACTTCATCAGGAACATCTTCGCGCGCCAGCATTGCAATCGCGTTTGCTGCTGCAATTTTCATCTCGTCATTAATTGCAGATGCACGCACATCAAGTGCGCCACGGAAAATATAAGGAAAGCCAAGAACATTATTCACCTGATTGGGGAAATCAGATCGCCCGGTTGCGATAATCGCATCAGGCCGCGCCTTTTTAGCCACATCTGGCATAATCTCTGGCTCTGGGTTTGCCATTGCGAACACAATCGGCTTTTCTGCCATGCTTTTCAGCATTTCAGGGGTAACCGCCTTTGCAGCGGACAGACCTAAAAAGACATCAGCGCCTTTTAAGGCATCTACCAGATTGCGCGCTTCTGTTTTTACAGCATGCGCAGATTTCCACTGATTCATGCCCTCTTCACGGCCTTGATAAATAACACCGGAACGGTCACATAAAATCACATTTTCATGTTTGACCCCCATAGCTTTTATCAGCTCTACACAGGCGATAGACGCAGCACCTGCCCCATTTGATACAACTTTAATATCCTTCATCTCGCGCCCAGTCAGATGTAGCGCGTTTATCAGGCCAGCCGCCGCAATAATCGCGGTACCGTGCTGATCATCATGGAATACTGGAATATCCATCATCTCGCGCAGGCGCTGTTCAATAATAAAACATTCAGGCGAACGGATATCTTCTAGATTAATGCCGCCAAAAGAAGGCCCAAGCAGGCTAACGGCATCCACGAACCTGTCTACATCCTGAGTATCTAATTCTAGATCCATACCGTCAATATCGGCAAACTTCTTAAATAAGACCGCCTTGCCTTCCATCACTGGCTTTGAAGCCATGGCGCCAATATTGCCAAGACCAAGAACAGCAGACCCATTTGATATAACAGCAACAATATTGCCTTTAGCTGTATAGTCATAAGCAAGGTTGGGGTCGGCTTCAATCGCAAGGCAGGGTTCTGCTACGCCAGGAGAATAGGCGAGCGACAGATCGCGCTGTGTGGTCAATGGCTTGGTTGGGGTAATCTCTAATTTTCCCGGCCGGCCATCAGAATGGAATTGTAAAGCTTCTTTTTTAAATGATTTTTTCATGTGATGTTTCTACTTTTTTTCATAAATATGTATAAAGAAGGTTTTAGGTGAACCAGTGAATGACCCTAGCTATCAACTTAATCGAAACTCTGAGCGTTTGAAACAGAATAAAACTCACAATTCGCAAAAGCTGACCCCGATGATGGCGCAATATCTTGCTGTTAAAGAACAGTATCAAGATATACTGCTTTTCTATCGCATGGGTGATTTTTATGAAATGTTTTTGCACGATGCGGAAATTGCTTCCGAAGCGCTTGGTATTGCGCTTACCCATCGCGGTGAGATTGATGGCAAGCGGGTGCAAATGTGCGGTGTACCGGTGCATGCAGCAGATAGCTATCTGGCAAAATTAATTAAGCTTGGGCACAGGGTTGCGGTATGTGAGCAATCAGAGACGCCCGAAGCGTTCAAAAAAAGAGGGGGTAAAGGCCCATTACCCCGCGATGTAGTGCGCGTCATTACGCCCGGCACATTGCAAGAGGATGGGCTATTAGATGCCTACCAGAATAATTTTCTGGCTGCTATTGGCCGGATTGGCGATAAATTTGCGCTTGCGTGGGCAGATATGTCTACAGGCAGCTTTCAGGTTCAGGAATGTGCTGGCCAAGATATTGATACCATTTTAACGCAGCTAAATGTTGCTGAATTTGTTTATCCAGAAGACCTAGCAGAAAAAATAGAGCCGTTGGTGAATGCTGAGCGAGGCACAAGCCTCCGCCCTTCTGCTTTTAATCACCGTAAAGCAGAAGAGACGCTTTTTGCCCATTATGATGTTTCCACCTTACAAGGGATGGGGCAGTTCAGTGCGCAGATGCTTTCTGCAGCAGGCGGCCTGCTAGCATATCTGCGGCAAACACAGCTAGAAACCATGCCTTATCTGAAGCCGCTATCCGCGCAATGGCCAGATGCATTTATGGTTATAGATACCGCGACCCGAAAATCATTAGAGCTCTCGCGAACGCTAACTGGAGAGCGCAAGGGTAGCCTATTATCAGCGATTGATAAAACCAGTACCGCAGGCGGCGCACGACTTCTGCATACACGGCTCTCTGCCCCTTTAACTGGCCGTGCCGAGATAGAGGCGCGGCTAGGGCTAGCAACATGGTTTACCCAGAACCCAATTATCAGCTCAGAAACAAACGATATCTTAACCACCATACCTGATATTGAACGGGCCCTCTCGCGGCTAGCAACCTCACGTGGTGGTCCGCGCGATCTAGCTGCTCTTGCCTTAGGGCTGTTTAAAGCACGCTCGCTTTCGCTTTTGTTAAACCGCTCTGGTACTGCTGAAAGCCAGCGTGACATTTTGGCACTTGCAGAAATTGCGCAAACACCGGCCCCGCTAGCAGAAAAAATCACCCCTGCTCTTGCTGACGAGCTGCCTTTGCTGGCCCGAGATGGGCATTTTATCCGGCAGGGTTATGACAGCCAGCTAGATGAATTGCGGCAGATGCGCGATGAAAGCCGCCGCTTGATGGCAGGCTTGCAAGCCAATTATGCTGAAATAACAGGCGTTTCAACGCTGAAAATCAAACATAATAATGTGCTTGGCTATCATATTGAAGTGCGTGCGGCTCACGCAGATAAGCTGATGTCTGATACACAGTTTATTCACCGGCAAACTACAGCTCAGGCGGTGCGGTTTACCACTACTGAACTCGCCGAGATGGAACAGGCTTTAGGCTCAGCTTCGGATAAAGCGCTGGCGCTGGAAGTGCATTTATTTGACCAGCTAGTGAGTGAAGTTATCATAGCAAAAGACGTTATTGCGGCGTGTGCAGATGCGGTGGCGGCACTGGATGTCGCCTGTTCTACAGCAAAGCTGGCAGATTTATATGATTACTGCTGTCCACAATTGCGCGAGGATACCAGCTTTAATATCGAAGCCGGGCGGCATCCGGTGGTGGAACAGGCAGTTGGCCATGATGCACAATTTATCGCCAATGATTGTATGCTGTCTGAGGGTGCTAATCTGTGGCTGTTAACAGGCCCTAATATGGCTGGTAAATCCACCTATCTGCGCCAGAACGCGCATATGGCCATTTTGGCACAAGCAGGTGTCTTTGTCCCTGCAAGATCTGCCGAAATTGGGATTGTCGACAAGATTTTTAGCCGCGTTGGCGCATCAGATGACTTAGCACGTGGGCAATCAACCTTTATGGTGGAGATGGTGGAAACCGCTGCTATTCTAAATCAATCAACCAGCAGGTCGCTTGTCATTCTAGATGAGATTGGGCGCGGCACAGCTACTTGGGATGGGCTAGCTATTGCGTGGGCTTGCCTTGAATATTTGCACGATAACATCGGTTGCCGCGCGTTGTTTGCAACCCATTATCATGAGCTAACAGCCCTGCAAGGCCAATTGACGCGCCTGCGCCCACATGCCATGCAGGTCAAAGAATGGAAAGGGGCAATCATCTTCTTGCATCAGGTTGCTAGTGGTGCGGCTGATAAATCATATGGGGTTCATGTAGCGCGCCTTGCTGGCCTGCCAAAATCAGTCACGAAGCGGGCTGCTCAGCTGGTAGGCAAGCTAGAAGCAGGGAATTTGCATGGCGAGAATAGATCCCTGCCCTTATTTGACCTGCCTGAAAATGGTCAAAATGATGTCTATGATAGCGCTAGCGAAATAGATGAGGAAATGGAAAAGCTGCGCCAGATGATAGCCGATTTAGAACCAGATAGCTTGACGCCAAAACAAGCGCTATCGGTACTTTACGATTTGAAATCAGCCCTAGCTGATAGCGATGATTAACCAAGATTTTTAGGTAAAAAACCAAAGCGAGATGCACAATTGACTTCTTCAGTTGCGATTAAACAAACAATGATGCCCGTTACGGTTTGGCAGTCATGGATGTCCCCCTTGCAAACAGCGATTGCCAAAGCAGATGCTGGTATATTTAAGGCAATTGATGAAGAAAAATATAATCAAGATCTGCAACAGCTAGCTAAAGAGACAGCAAATAAAGACCAGTTGCGTGCTGGCGTGCTGACAGAAATGAAGGCTCAGCTGGCAGATGCCCGCACCCGCCTTGCAAAAAGATTGCAGACTGAACGTGATGGCGCTGATTATGTTGGTGCGCATGCGCATGCGCTGGATATTCTGATCCGTGGCGCTCTAAATCTGGCCTGTACACATATTTTTAAAACGATGCCTAAATTTGGGTTGATGGCGGTAGGCGGATATGGCCGCGGCGAGCTAGCCCCGCATAGTGATATTGACCTGCTATTTGTAATGCCAGAACGCGGCAGCAAGCAGCAAGAACCTTTGATCGAGTTTCTATTATATCTACTTTGGGATATGGGCCTAACGGTTGGCCATGCTAGCCGGTCTATCCGCCAAAATCTAAGCGCGGCAGATGAAGATGTAACCATATGCACAAGCTTGCTAGAAATGCGTCCCATTGGCGGGGATAGCGCTGCATGTGAAAAAATGATGGCAGCTTTTTCAAAATGGCTTGGGCGCCAGCCAGCGGCTGTGTTTGTTAGTGCCAAATTAGAAGAGCGGGATGCACGTATTATCCGCACTGGCGGCACCCGTTATGCGGTTGAGCCAAATGTAAAGGATGGCAAGGGCGGTTTGCGCGATCTGCATACCTTGTTCTGGATTGCTAAATTTGCCTACGGCGTGAACAGCATTAGTGATGTATTGGATACAGGCATTGTCCGCCAATCAGAAGCACGAAGCTTTGCTTCTGCACAAAGGTTTTTATGGACTGTTCGGTGTTTTCTGCATCTGCATCATGGCCGCGAGGATGACCGGCTTAGTTTTGATGCGCAGATGGAAATTGCCCCGCAAATGCGCTTTTCTGATAGGGGTGGTTTGCGCGGTGTCGAACGTTTTATGAAGCGTTATTTTCTGGCGGCGCGCCATGTTGGCAATTTGACCCGTATTTTTTGTGCGGCACTAGAGACTGATTTTGACAAGCGTCCACGCCTATCATTAAAAAAATTCTGGGCAAGTGGTGCTGAAGCTAAACTTGAAATAGCACCGTTCGTTCTTGAAAAAGGGCGCTTGCATCTGCCAGAGACGATGCGCTTTCGCGATGACCTGCACCGGATTGTCGAGATATTTTACCTCGCCCTTATCCATGAGTTGGATATTCATCCCGATACATTACGCCGACTAACCAGAGCTGTGCGCGCCACTAAAACTCCGCAGTTACAAACCCCGCAAACTCATAGGGTGTTTTTGCAAATTATCAGTGGGAAGGGTAATCCTGAACGGGTTTTGCGATTAATGAACGAAGCTGGCTGGCTAGGCACCTATTTGCCTGATTTTGGTCGGATTGTCGGCATGATGCAGTTTGATATGTATCATAGCTATACGGTAGATGAGCATAGCCTGCGTGCGGTTGGTATCATGCGCGAAATTGAACAGGGTCAGCTCGCTGATGTCGCGCCGATGGCAAGTCAGCTTATTCATGAGATTTCCTCGCGCCGGGCGTTATTTGTGGCCATTTTCCTGCATGATATTGCCAAAGGAAGAGGCGGGGATCATTCAGCTCTTGGGGCTGAGGTAGCGCGTGAAATTGCACCAATGCTTGGCCTTAGTGAAGAAGAAACAGAGACAGTTGTCTGGCTTATATCAAAACATCTGCTAATGAGCAAAACCGCTTTCCGCTATGATCTGAATGATCCACAAACTATTATTGATTTTGCCGAAGACGTGCAATCACCTGAACGCCTGAAGCTGTTATTGGTGCTCACGGTTGCTGATATTCAGGCAGTTGGCCCTGATATCTGGAATGGCTGGAAAGCAAGTTTGATGCGCGATCTGTATCATCGTTCAGAGGCGGTGCTGGGCGGGGCAGCCCCATCAGAGGTTTCCAAAGGTGCGGCGATAAATGCCATGCAGGAAGCCAGAGATCAGTTAACCGATTGGGATGATGCGCAGTTTGAGGCACATGCCAGCTTATTCTATCCTAGTTATTGGACAAATTTCACCACATCATCACATTTGTACCATGCAAGATTGGCAACAAAATTTGACCGCTCAGATCAACAATTACTCGTTGATTTCAAAGTAGATGAAGATAAAAAATCAACTATTCTTATCGTGATGGCAGCAGACCATCCGGGCCTGTTTAGCCGCATAGTCGGCTCTGTTGCCATGTCTGGCTGTAGTATTATGAATGCACGAATTAACACACGCCATGATGGCACAATTTTGGACCAGTTCCGTATTCAGAATCAAAATCGGGGGGCTGTTACCGATATCAGTACCCAACAGCGCATTGCTAATTTGATAGAACAATCACTGGCAGGCGATATTTCGCTGTTTGATAAGCTTCGCCAGAAATCCTCCCAGCTTTCCGCACGCCTGAAAGTTATGACAGTACCGCCGCGGGTTTTGGTCACAAATGGCCGTAGTAAAACCCACACGGTTATTGAGGTTAATGGTGCGGATAGGCCGGGGCTTTTATATAAGATTACATATCATTTGCTGCAGCTTGGTTTGCAGGTAAATTCAGCCACTGTTTCTACCTATGGCGAGAAGGCAGTAGATGTTTTTTATGTAAAAGATGTTTATGGGCTGCAAATTGAAAAGCCAGCAACACAGGCTAAAATAAAACAGACTTTGATGTCTATCTTTGCAGAAGATAGCGGCGATGATGAATAGGATGCCTGAATGAGCCGCATCAGCCTAAAGCGTGCTTTTACCCAGATTAGCGGGTTAACCCTCATCTCGCGGATTTTAGGGTTTATTCGGGACATCTGTTTTGCCCATTTTTTAGGGGCAGGTAGTGCAGCAGATGCGTTTCTGGTTGCTTTTAAATTACCTAATCTGTTTCGCCGCCTTACCGCAGAAGGCGCATTAACCAACGCCTTTTTACCTGTCTATACCCTTGCCAGAGAAAAACAGGGTCAACCTGCTGCGCTTATTCTAGCAGCAGAGGTGCAAACGGCCTTGCTTCTAGCGCTATCGGCTATTGTTATTGTCATGGAAATATTTATGCCTGCGATTATCGCGGTGCTGGCGCCAGGTTTTAATGCGACCCCAGAAAGATTTGACGCAGCTGTTCAATTAGCGCGTTTCACCATACCCTATTTGCCCATGATATCGCTTGTTGCGCTCTGGGCAGCTTTGTTAAATAGTGCAGATGAATTTATCGCTGGGGCATTGCCACCAGTAATATTGAATTTCTTCTTAATCGCGGGGGCGATAGCTATCCCCTTTAGTGTGGCTGCGCTAGAAACAGGCCCCGCGATGCTTGCCTTGCCGCTTAGTATTGCATTATTGCTGGCAGGTTTATGCCAGATGGCGTTGTTGCAGGCAGGGTTGCGGCGTAAATCACTGACTCCGAAATGGCGATTTGGCAAAATGTCTGCAGGGTCACGCGCTATGTGGAAAGGCTTTGCGGTAGCAGCACTGGGTGCGGGTGCAACCCAAATTAATCTATTGGTAGATTTAATTCTTGCCTCACTCCTGCAAATTGGTGCGATATCTTGGCTTTATTATGCAGATAGGATTGCCCAATTGCCGCTAGGTCTGGTGGGGATTGCGCTTGGTACAGCATTGTTACCCCGTCTATCTTCTATCGAAGCAGGTACAGAAAAAAAGGCGCGCAAGCAGAAATTCGCACAAGAATTATCCGCAGGGATTATGCCGGCAGCCTGTCTTGTCTTGCCTGCCACGGCTGCTTTATTGATAATCGCAGAACCTATTATTATTGGGCTATTCCAGTCGGGTGCCTTTAGCCTTGCAGATGGCAGGGCTGCGGCGGCTGCGTTGGTGGCCTATGCTATTGGCCTGCCTGCTTTTGTTGGGTTAAAGCTAACCGCGGCTGCGCTCTATGCCTTGCAAAAAGCGCGGCTGGTAATGATCATATCGCTGATATCGGTTGCATTAAACATTGCTCTCAGCCTCTATCTGATGCGTATTCTCGGGCATGTTGGACTAGCGCTTGCAACCGTGCTGGTGTCTTGGATGGGCTTTATCTGGCAGCTTATCTGGCTTGGGCGTGCCGGCCGGCTGGAAAGTAGGCCGCTCCGCACCATTTGGCTTTCAGGTTTTTGTTCGGCTATTATGGCAGTAGCATTATATTTTCTGATGCCTTTAGTTGGCACTGTAATATCTAGCCAAACAGGTGGGCTGGTTGTTCTGGTGTTGTCAGGCGGGGCAATTTATTTCTTAACTGGCTGGCTCACCGGCCTTCTAAGGCTAGTTTTTTATAGCAGAACATCTTAAAATAATTTCGACATCCACTTAGCAGCCTTTTTGCTGTGAGCAAATTAAGAGGCAGGGAAGACCGACATGGGTGAAGCAAAAAAGGGACGTATTTTTTCTGGTGTACAACCAACCGGAAATTTGCATTTGGGCAATTATCTGGGCGCAATTAAAAACTGGATAGCCCTGCAAGATGATTTTGAATGTATCTATTGTGTGGTCGATTTACATGCCATAACCGTCCCGCAAGACCCAGCTGTGCTGCGCCGCTCCATCCGCGAGGTGGCTGCTTGTCTTATGGCTTCTGGGATCAATCCGGAAAAGTCGATTTTGTTTAACCAGTCGCGTGTACCTCAGCATGCAGAGTTGGCATGGATATTTAATTGTGTGGCGCGCCTTGGCTGGCTTAACCGGATGACACAGTTCAAAGAAAAAGCTGGTAAGAACCGTGAAAATGCTACGGTTGGCTTATATGCTTATCCAACGCTTATGGCAGCAGATATTTTGGCTTATAAAGCTACCCATGTCCCTGTAGGTGAGGATCAAAAGCAGCATCTAGAATTGACCCGTGATATTGCAGCTGCCTTCAATTCCATGTTTGATGCCGAGTTTTTTCCCCAGCCAGAGCCGCAAATCCAAGCGACTGCAGCACGTGTGATGAGCTTGCGTGATGGCAGCTCAAAGATGAGCAAATCTGATGTCTCTGATGCTACCCGTATTAATCTAACAGATAGCGCAGATGATATTGCCCAGAAAATTAAACGTGCGAAAACAGACCCTGAAGTCTTGCCATCTGAAATGGATGGGCTGGAAGGGCGGCCAGAGGCGGCCAATTTAGTTGGCATCTTTGCTGGATTATCTGGGCGCTCGCAGGCTGACGTCCTATCTGAGTTTGGCGGCCAAGGGTTCGGTGTTTTCAAACCAGCCTTAGCTGAATTAGCTGTTATGCAAATTGCGCCTATTAGTGCAGAGATGAATAAGCTTTTAGAGGATGACGCCCAAATTGATGCGCTATTGGAAAAAGGTGCTGAGCAGGCAAAAGCTATAGCTGATCCCATCTTGGCAGAGGTAAAAAAACTGGTTGGTTTTGCCTAAAGAATTTATCGCAGATACCGTGCTAAACATATTGGCAAGCGGTGTTGCGGCCTTGATAATGCGCACCAGCCTTCCCATATCAACAGGGTTAGTTTATATTCATTACAAAAGATGATGGTGAGTATCACTACCCTTATATCTGTCAGATTTGTACTCAATTGAGGATGAAACCTATGTTTATTCAAACAGAAGATACACCTAATCCGGCGACGTTGAAATTTATTCCAGGCGTAGACGTATTGCCAGGTAATTCTGCGGAATTTAACTCATCAGACGAAGCTAAAACCTCTCCTCTTGCCAGCCGGTTACTGCGTATTGATGGTGTGGAATCAGTATTTCTAAGTGGTGATTTTGTCTCTATCACCAAGGCAGATCAGATGGAGTGGTTTGCCCTAAAGCCATCTGTTCTGGCAGGTATTATGGAACATTTTGCTTCTGGCTTGCCTGTTATGGACGCTGCTCAGGATAGCGATGCGGATAATAGTGATGATGATGAGGTAGTGCAGCAGATTAAACATCTTCTGGATACGCGCGTGCGCCCCGCCGTGGCAATGGATGGCGGCGATATCACCTTTCATTCTTTTGATGAAGGGGTGGTAACCTTGCAGATGCGCGGTGCTTGTCAAGGCTGCCCTAGTTCAACAGCGACTTTGAAAATGGGTATCGAGAATATGTTGCGTCACTATATCCCGGAAGTGGTTGAGGTGCGCCCAACCGAATAATAGGCAACGCGCTTTCCACAGCCCCCTTTATGCAGAACAGGATAATTCGAGCTGTGTCCCTTCATGAACCGGTCTCATTAAAATTATCTAACAAATCCCTCACTGGATTTGTTTTTGTGTGCATTTGCGCAGGGTTTTTATTGCCGGCAATTATCAGCCCTCCACATTTTCTTGCCCTAAAGTATGGCAATCAGAGGCTCTTTGCTGAAATCGCTAAACTTGAAGCAGAATTAGTTCGCTTGCAAGATTTGAGAAGCCAGCAAGGGCTTAGTGTTGCTGAACAGGATGCGCTTGACCGACAATTAGAGGTTGCCAGTACACAATTATCACAAGGGCTTCAGCGCACACAAAGCGCACGCTCAAAATCAACTCTCCTGAGCCTGCCAACCCGGCGCCCACCGATTCCGCAAACAGTTAAATATAGTTTGCCCACAGCGCGGGATGGAGTTATTCCGCGCGTATTTATTCCGCGAATGCCAAATCTATCCCCGCTAGAGGTAGGGGAGCGCAAAGAAGTGTTTGTGAAGATTTTGCTGCCGCTGATTTTGCGCGCGAATGATGAAATTCTTAGCCAGAGAGAAAATATTAATACGGCCTATCAGCGCGGTGACAGAACAACGTTAGAGCGATTTGCCGGGCAATATAAGATTGATATAGAAGCTTCAGATGCAGCGCTTTATCAGGCTTTGCGCCTGCGCGTTGTACCCGTTCCGGTATCGCTAGCTCTGGCTCAGGCTGCGGTTGAATCTGGCTGGGGGCAATCGCGTTTCACCATCGCAGGTAATGCGTTGTTTGGGCAATGGGTCTGGAATGATAAGGCGGGGATAAAGGCCAAGCAGGCAAGCGATAGCCGGGCATCGGTGCGCACCTTTCCAGATTTACTAGCTTCAGTACGAGCCTATATGCTGAATTTAAATTCTTTTTACGCCTATGAAGGCTTTCGTCAGAATAGAGCCTTATATAGACAAGGTAGCGCTAGATTTGATGAGGTGCTGGCAGAGCTATCTGTCTACGCTGAGATAGGCGATGAATATGTTGAAACGCTACAAACGGTGATCGCCCAAAATGATTTTAATCGATTTAACGAGATAAAACTAAAAGCACCGATATTTTAAAGACCGTTATATCCAGCCCCTAATCTGTCAAGAATTGGCGGCCAAACCAACGCCATCTATTTTGGCCAGCAGGCATCGTGCAATTGATGCGTGAGCGGCCATTTTTCAATGCTCCTGGTAGCCTGATTTCTGCACGCTGACCAATAAGCGACACATCAACCTTGCCATAGCCACTGGCAAAACAGCGCAACTGCCCTTGTGGGCGCATACCTTCATGCAGGGTAAAGCCGTAGAGTGGCGGATTTTCGGTTAAGACCATATCTTCTGGCGTCAGATCGCTGATTTTCAGAGGCAAACCATTTACTGCGAGCTCTAGCCTGTCCATTGTGCCGTAATTTTCGTTAAAGGCAAAACGAGGCAGCTCAAACATTCTGTCCTGACTATGCATAATACCTGAATTCTGGCCAAAGGCGGCAACAAAGCCAGCTTCTTTTACAATATCCACAACAAATTTTGAATATTCACCAAACGGATAGGCAAACAGCTCTGGTCGCAAGCCTAGCTCCTCTAAGAAAAGCTGGTTGGAAGTTGTAATTTCCTGACGCACTTCATCAGCTGATTTACGATGTAGATGCGGGTGCGTATGGGTTTGTGAGCCAATAGTAACCCCTTCACCTTGTAGCTCTCTTAGCATGTCCCAGCTCATATAGCCGCGCCGATTCTTCTCTACCGGGTTAGTCGCCACAAATATGGTGAAGGGCAATCCAAGTTCTTTTAAGCGTGGCCAAGCTTGCTCATAAACAGACAAATACGCATCATCTATGGTTATTGCGACGGTTCGGTCTGGCAGCGTACCGCCAGCTTGCAAGGTTTCAATTATATCAGGCAACGGCAAAACAGTATAATCACCATTGGTTAAAAGCTCTAAATGTTCTTCAAATTGGGCGATGCGGATATTGGTTGAGGGATATCTGTCCTCACCAAAACGGTGATACATAATCACAGAAGCGCTATCGCGTGCTAGTTCTTGTGCCAAGCTCTTTTGCGGAGATAAAATAGTGAGCATGGAAACCACCAACAATGTAACGGCAGTAATCACGTGCATTGGCAGTTTGTTTGCGATCTTTTGCAACGCCGTCATCAAGAAAAAGCTAATATTAGCGGTCATTTATGCACTCCTCAGACACCGAGCGGAGATTAATTTTTTTTGACCTGTTATGCAACAACAGATAGGTAGAAGAGCAGATAAAAAGATAGAGCAATGAGAAATGCCGCAAGATACAAAAACAGATAGCGCCATAATATTAGCACTTGAATCTAGTGGTAATGCGGCTTCTGCGGCCATTATGGTCGATGAAAAAATAGCGGGCTTTCAGGAACATAAAGCACGTCACGGGCATGCTGAAACACTCATAGGACTGGCAGATGCAGCAGCGGTTAAGGCAGGTGTTCAGCTAGCTGACATCACCCATATTGCTGCTGGCTGTGGACCAGGTTCGTTTACTGGCCTCAGGGTGTGTTTGTCTGCTGCCAAAGGGTATCAATTGGCAACAGGGGCAAAGCCGCTTGGCATCAGCGGTCTATCTGCGCTGGCCTATCATGCAGCTGGGCACAATAAAATAGGGGATAATCAAATTTATCTCTGCGTTGCTGACAGTCGTAGAGGCACGTTTTTCGCCCAGCTATTTGATGCCGAATTAGGCGTTTTAAACGAAATTAAGGATTATGATATAGCCAGCTTAAAAGCCTTGATAATAGAGGTTTTGGCAGAAAAAACTGTAAATAAGCTGATTATATGTGGGCTAGATGAAGAGGGATTTAAACAAAATACGGAACTGGCTGACCTGCGAGAGGAAAAAATTGTAGATAATAATGTGAAGTTTCACAGCCATTATTTAGATGCTCGCGATATTGCTTGTTTTGCGCTGGCTAGCTTGCATGCCCCTGCACAATTTACCCTAGCAGGGTTAGAGCCTCTTTACATTGCTGCCCCGAAACTTGGCGGTGCGCGCCCCTGAATTAAGAAATGATGGCCCCTGAATTAAGAAATGATGGCCCCTGAATTAAGAAATGATGGCCCCTGAATTAAGAAATGATGGCCCCTGAATTAAGAAATGATGGATAGTGAGAATGGCAAATAAGTCTGGGACTGTTCAGATAGTACCGCACCTAACAGAACAGGCTTCTGCTATTGAAGACATATATCTTGCCGCCTATCCCCAAAAAATGGCTACCGAAGCTAAGATACTGACAAGATTGATGAAAAGTAAGGCAGTTTATGGGGCCGTCGCGTGTCTAGATGCACAAATCATAGGCTTTATCATTTTGCTGAGCTCTGGTGAGAGCGCAGATATTCTAGAAATTTGTGTTGCCCCTACCGCGCAAAATAAGGGTATTGGAAAAAGGCTATTATCTGCGGGTATAGAGCTGTCCATAGCACGAGAACAGGAAAAGATAATATTGGAAGTTGCAGAAGATAATGATGTTGCCCAGCAACTTTACAGAAACGCTGATTTTAAAGAAATTGGCAGGCGCGAGCGCTATTATCAACGGGGTATTGACCAGATAGACGCGCTGGTTATGGAAAAACACTTACCCATAGCCCACTAACCAGTGCTTGACGCAAATATAGCCCTACAGGTATGAGTGGCAACCGCGCAAAAAAAGGGTAACTTTTATTTTGCAAAATCAGATCAGATAGGGGATGATCGCAGATAGATGAAGAAACTATATATCAAGACCTTTGGCTGTCAGATGAATGTCTATGATTCCGAAAGGATGGCAGATGTTCTTGCGCCTACCGGCTATACGCCAACGCACGCGCCTGAAGACGCAGATATGGTTATCTTAAATACCTGTCATATTCGTGAAAAAGCTTCTGAAAAAGTATTTTCTGATCTTGGGCGGCTGCGGGTGCTAAAACAGCGCGCGCAAGATCAGCAAAATCGCCAGATGTTGATTGCGGTGGCAGGATGTGTGGCGCAAGCTGAGGGTGAGGAAATTACCCGCCGCGCTCCTTATGTGGATATGGTAGTTGGTCCGCAAACCTATCACCGTCTGCCAGAACTGGTTGCCAAAGCAGACCCTGCAGCTCGAAAATCTGTGGTTGATACCGAGTTTCCAGAAGAAGTGAAATTTGATTTCCTACCAGAAGAAGCTTCGCCCAGAGGGCCGGCAGCTTTTTTGTCGGTGCAGGAAGGATGTGATAAATTTTGCAGCTTTTGTGTTGTGCCCTATACCAGAGGTGCAGAGTTTTCCCGCCCGGCCGCTCAAATCTTGGATGAAGCCCGGCGGCTTGTCGCCAGCGGCACGCGAGAGCTTACGCTTTTAGGCCAAAATGTGAATGCATGGCATGGCACGCCTGTGGATAATCGCGGTAAATGGGGGCTGGGGCGTTTGCTGCGCGAGCTTGCTGAAATTGATGGGTTAGAGCGCTTGCGCTACACCACCTCACATCCGCTGGATATGGATGAAGAGTTAATGACTGCGCATCGTGATATTCCGGCTCTGATGCCTTATTTGCATCTGCCTGTACAATCTGGATCGGACACTATTTTATCGGCGATGAACCGGCGCCACACAGCAGATGATTACCGCCGCATTATTGACCGTTTGCGGACGCTGCGTCCGGATATTGCGCTGTCAGGGGATTTTATTGTTGGCTTTCCAGGTGAGCGTGATCAAGATTTTGCCGATACCATAAAGCTGGTCTCTGATATTGGCTATGCTTCTGCTTATTCCTTTAAATATAGTGCCCGCCCAGGCACCCCTGCTAGTGGGGCAGAAACCCAAATTGATGAGCAGGTAAAATCAGATAGGCTAGCTGCCTTGCAACAGCTTCTAGATGCCCAGCAATTTGCTTTCAATAAAAAATGTGAAGGCATGCGGCTGCCAGTTCTGATAGAAAAGCAAGGAAGCAGGGATGGGCAGATGACTGGGCGTAGCCCATTTATGCAATCGGTCTATCTAGAAGGAGAGGCAAGCTGGATAGGCCGTATTATGGATTTGGATATCACTGAAGCGCGGCAAAATTCCCTTCTTTGCACCCCTATAGCCGCTAGTACAAAAGGAGCAGCATAAGCGTGTCCGAGACACAGAAAACCGTTCGTCTAGAATTTGAAGATAATACTCTGATGACCATTATTTGCGGTCAGCATAACCAACATTTGGCACGCATTGAACAAGCTCTGAGTGTCAGTATGGACAGTTTTGGCAACCAGATAAAAATTACCGGTCTTTCGGATAAGGTAGAGCTGGCTAGCAAAACCTTCACCAGTCTATATAAGCAGCTCAGCGCCCAAGATAATAAGGATGAGATAAGCACCACCTTGGTTGATGATGTATTGCGGCAGACCGAAAATGGGGTAAACCCGGCAACTACCCCTATCGATAAAAGCCTGTTTGCGACCACTTGGAAGAAAAAGATATTCCCGCGTACAGCCGGACAAGCGGGTTATTTCAAATTACTGCATAATAACGAGGTAGTGTTTGGGCTTGGTCCTGCGGGCACAGGTAAAACCTATATGGCTGTAGCATGGGCGGTAGATTTTCTGAAACGCCGTCAAGTAGAGCGGATTATATTATCGCGCCCAGCTGTAGAGGCTGGCGAGCGGTTAGGCTTTCTGCCCGGCGATATGAAAGAGAAGGTCGACCCTTATTTGCGTCCACTCTATGATGCGCTGTATGATATGATGCCGTCTGATAAGGTAGATAGAATGCTGGCTAGCGGTGAAATTGAAATTGCCCCGCTCGCCTTTATGCGTGGCCGTACCTTGTCAAACGCCTTTGTCATTATTGATGAGGCGCAGAATACAACACCCGTGCAGATGAAAATGGTGCTAACCCGCTTGGGCGAAGATTCGCGCATGGCTATCACCGGCGATCTCTCGCAAATAGATCTGCCAAGCGGCCAGCTTTCCGGCCTTTCAGATGCGGTAAACCGCTTAGAAGATGTTAAAGGAATTGGTATTACTCGTTTAAGCGGAGAAGATGTGGTTCGCCATCCTGTTGTGGCACGCATTTTGAAAGCCTATGACGCTGGACAAAAATAGCTATTTTATTCACACTAATTTGAAACTTTGAGCATAGATAAAAACGTGACGCATCCAGATACCACTTCGCAACAGAGCCTTAGCGCAGATGCTTCTAGCACTTCTGGCACTTCTGGCGCCTCTGGCCTATCCGAGGATAGCGACAGTCCACCCGATGCCCACGCGGATCTGGACGCTGAGCCAGAAATCAGCCCAGAAATCAGTCCAGAAATCAGTCCAGAAATCATTCCAGACACTGACTGGATTAGCCCAGCTCAAAATCAGGTGGAGAATAATATTGCTGATGCACGATGGAAGGTGCTCTTGCAATCTGGCCAGCCTCTATGTATTGCGCTATTAGACAAATTCGCAAAAATGACAAAGATTTCTAATTGCACTATTTCTGTTTTATGGACAGATGATAGCGAGATGGCAGGCATCAATAATCAATTCCGGCAACAGGACAAACCGACCAATATCCTGTCCTTTCCAGCCCACGATAATTTCCCAGATACACTGCCAGAAGAGCCTATTTTTCTAGGTGATATGGCACTTGGTTTTGAGACCCTTACAAATGAGGTAGCAGATAATGGCCAGCTCGTTGAACATCATCTGGCGCATTTATTTTTACATGGGCTCTTACATTTAGTCGGATATGACCATCAAGATGAAGCTGAAGCCGAAGAGATGGAGGCTCTTGAAATACAGCTCCTAGCAGAGATGAATATTCCTAATCCCTATCTTTTGAAGCCTACTATTAAAAAAGAAGATAATGACCATGTTTAATGCTCTTACCCTTAGCCGTAAATGGCCATTTATTGGCAAGCAGACATCTGTGCGTGAAGAGCTGACTGGGCTAATTGAAACCTCTATCAGCCAGACTGATACAGAATTTGATAATCAGGAAGGCTTGCTGTTACGCAATATGCTGGGCTTGCGTGATATTACAGCAGAAGATGTGATGGTACCGCGTGCAGATATTGTCGCGATTGATATCTCGGAGGGGTTTGAGGCGGTGTTTCGCCAGATAAGCGCAGCTGCCCATAGCCGCGTTCCCGCCTATGAAGGCAACCGGGATAATGTGCGCGGGATGCTTCATATCAAAGATTTGGTTGCCCATTCCCTAAGCCCTGAACAGCCTGGTTTGCGCCAACTTCTGAGACCAGTATTGTTTGTATCCCCAGCCATAAGATTGTTAGACCTGTTGCAGGAAATGCGCCTTAAACGCCAGCATCTAGCCCTTGTTATTGATGAGTTTGGCGGCGTAGACGGCCTTATCACTATCGAAGATTTGGTTGAGGAAATTGTTGGTGAAATTGAAGATGAGCATGATGTTACAGAAGCGCCGCGCTTTGAGCGAGTGACTGAAGATATTGCGGTTGCAGATGCGCGGCTGGAATTAGAAGAGCTGGAAGAACATATTGGCATCACGCTGGAAAGTGATGAGCGCGATGAAGTAGATACGCTTGGCGGCTTTGTCTTTGCGCTGGCAGGGCATGTACCTGTGCGCGGTGAGATTTTGCATCATAGAAGTGGATTAGAGTTTGAAATTCTTGAATCAGATCCGCGCCGTTTGCGTCTGGTTAGAATAAGAGGGCTGAAGTCAAGCTTGAATGAGGCGCGCCTGCCTGCTGCGAAATCAGGCGTATGATCTGTGCTTTATCCATTCCATCATCCTATCATATTAGGCCATGAAACGCCCCTTTATTAAAATAATCACGGCTTTTATTTGCGGGGCTGGGGCTAGCCTTGCCCTACCGCCTACAGGATGGATATTGGCAGCTTTATTGCTGTCTATTCCTATCGTTTTCGCAATGTGTGCCTCGCGTCCAGCTTTTGGCGCGCTTCTGTTTGGGGTGGGTGGTTTTGGCTGGTTCACAGCCTCTTTATATTGGATTGCCAATTCTTTGTTTGTCAAAGGCGGAGCACAGCTATTATTGCTCCCTTTTGCTATTTTTGGCTTGCCGCTTTTACTGTCACTTTTCTGGATGGCTGCTGGCTATCTGGCACTAAGATTAAGCGTTAATAGTGCGACAAGATTGGTTTTGTTGGCCTGTTTCTGGGGGGTGGCTGAATGGCTGCGCTCATATGTGCTAACTGGATTTCCATGGAATGTAATCGGGCATATTTTCGTTGAAAACCTGCTTCTGGCGCAGATGGCGGCATATACTGGCCAGCATGGCTTGAACCTACTGGCTAGTTTATTTATTACAGGGGCTGCCGCACTTTACTTGCGCGCTTTTACGGCTTCGATTTGGATGGGCTTGCCTTTATTTTTAATGTTGGGGCTTGGCATTATGCGGTTTGCTGGTCTGCCGCCTTTAGCGGCACAAGACAGCATGATTAGGCTAATACAGCCCAATATTGCGCAAATCGAAAAATGGGATAGAGATCGCAAGCCTGAACATATATCGCGGATAATAAAGCTTGCCAGTCAGCCGGCATCTCCAGCCGCGCTCACCCTATTGCCAGAGGCGGCAATAGCTGGTTTTTGGCGTGATGAAAAAGAAGGTGTTCAGGCACTTGCCCGTGCGATAACTCCTGCAGACGGTGTGCTTTTAACAGGAATTTTATCTGCCGATAGTAAAAATAACTTTTTCAATTCTGCATTCTTCTTGCATCACTCAGGCGGATTGTTAGGCCAATATCACAAACAGCATTTAGTACCTTTTGGTGAGTATATTCCATTTCGTCAAATACCTTTTGTTAGTGCTATCGCAGGGCAGGGAGAATTTACCCCCGGCCCCCCTGCTGAAGATATTTTTATCGAGCCATTTGGCTATATTCGTATACTGATCTGTTATGAAATTATTTTCCCAAGCTTTATTGCCAAAGATAGTCGTCGCCCAGATATGGTAATAACGCTAAGCAATGATGCATGGTTTGGCCAGAGTACCGGCCCCTATCAGCATTTTGCCCAAAGCCGGCTCCGGGCTATCGAAGAAGGCTTACCTGTCTACCGGCTCGCAAACACAGGGATTTCGGGTGGTTTTGACAGTTTTGGCCGCTTGTTAGGCAAAACAAAGCTGGGGGTGCAGGCAGTTTTGAATTTGCCGCATATCAAGCCAGCCCCAGCCCCATTTTATGCACAAAACCGCTCTATCCTGTTTTGGCTGATGGTTTTTTGGCTCGCTGGCGTGGCAGTTTTTCTTGAATTTGCGTATCAAAAAAGTAATAAATGGCGGAATGATTTTTAAAACACCTGTTTTGATGGGAGCGCTACAGTGAGCTATCTTTTTACATCTGAGTCCGTTTCAGAAGGGCATCCAGATAAGGTTTGTGACAAGGTTTCAGACACAGTTTTAGATTTATTTTTGCGTGAAGAAGCTGAAGCGCGTGTTGCATGTGAGACTATGGCGACTACCAACCGAATTATCTTGGCAGGTGAAGTGCGCGCCTCAGAAGAGAAGTTAAAGACAATCTTTTCAAAAATTGAAGATGCGGTTCGCGCGGCCGTCGCAGAAATTGGTTATGAGCAGGAAAAGTTTCATCATGCGCATTTTGAATTCCAAAATTATTTGCATGAACAATCAGCCGACATCGCGCAAGGGGTAGACCAGTCCGCGCAAAAAGATGAAGGTGCAGGCGATCAAGGGCTAATGTTTGGCTATGCCTGCCGCGAAACAGAAGAGCTGATGCCAGCCCCTATTCATTACGCGCATCAAATTCTAAAAGAGCTAGCGGCGCACCGTAAAGCTGATGTGAACACGCTTCTAGGCCCAGACGCTAAGAGCCAGGTTACCTTGCGCTATAATGCGGATGGGTCAATTTCTGGTGTGGATAAGTTGGTGCTTTCTACCCAACATAAGCCCGGCGTTTCAACTGAAGATATTCGTGCATTGGTCACGCCGCTGGTCGCAGATATCCTGCCGCAAGGCTGGATGGTTGGCGCTGAAGATTTCCTGATTAATCCAACAGGTAAGTTCGAGATTGGTGGTCCTGACGGTGATGCAGGCTTAACGGGTCGTAAAATCATTGTAGATACTTATGGCGGGGCAGCCCCACATGGCGGCGGCGCGTTTTCTGGCAAAGACCCCACAAAAGTAGATAGATCAGCTGCCTATGCAGCGCGATATCTAGCCAAAAATATTGTCGCGGCAGGTCTGGCAGATAAATGTACCATCCAGATTGCCTATGCTATTGGCGTTGCTGCGCCTGTATCTGTATATGTAAACACTCATGGAAGCCAAAATGTAGATGAAGCCAAGCTATCTGCTCTTCTAACCAGCAATGCGGTTATGGATTTAACGCCGCGCGGCATCCGCACGCATTTAGGGCTGAATAATCCTATTTACACCCCTACTGCAGCCTATGGTCATTTTGGTAGGCGTGCAGGCGAAGCTGGTGCAGGTACCTTCAGCTGGGAAGCTTTGGATTTAGCAGATAAGCTGCGTGCGGCTCTATAGGGCGGCTTTTTTGGTTACAAAAAGGGTTTTTTCTGGTTGAAGATTGAAATTGAGTTAGGCTGGCAATGACCGCTTCACGCGCAGAAAAAATACAGTTTTATGGCCGCCGTAAAGGACGCCCCCTAAGCCAGAATATGCAGCGCTTGCTTGATACCCGTTTGCCAGAGGTAGAACTTCCAGAAAAGCTAGACAGAAATTGGCTAGAACAGCGCTTATCCTTGCATAAAAGTACAGAAACACCAGCAGATCTGGTGTTGGAAATTGGTTTTGGTGGCGGTGAGCATTTAGCCGCAATTGCGGCGGCGGAACCTGCAAAGCTGTTTATTGGTGCAGAGCCCTTTGTTAATGGGGTGGTCAGCCTGTTGCGGCATATCGAAAATAAGGGGCTGAAAAATATCTGTATCTGGCCAGATGATGTGCGTCTTATTCTGGAACAATTGCCGCAACAAAGCTTGTCTGGTGTTTATGTGATGTTTCCGGATCCATGGCCAAAAGCGCGCCACGCTGGACGGCGTATCCTGAATCCAGAAATGCTGGACAGTCTAGCTGGATTGCTGCGCCCGCAAGGCTTGCTGCGCATGGCAAGTGACCATCCTATCGCCAAATCATGGCTACTTGCTGAAGCCGTGCGCCATCCAAGCTTTGAATGGAGAGCTAGATGTGCAGAGGATTGGCGTGCTCGCCCGCAAGGCTGGCCGCAAACACGCTATATGCAAAAGGGCCTTTCTGAAGGACGCTTGCCTAGCTGGTTTGAGTTTGAACGTCGCTAGCCTTTTTTTGCTAGCGTGCTGTGCTTATGGCACAAAAACTTGAACTATGCGCTGAAAAGCGGTATAGTGCAAAAAAACGTTTCGGATTTGCTGAGCGGTGGGCAGTTAGCCCGCCTTTTTTATTGCCTATCATCAGATAGAAAAAGGCACATGATAATTGTGTCGCTTATGAGCAGAGCCAAAACGGTGTTGTTAGAAGAAATTTACAAATTAGGCGATGATTTTAAGCGATGATACCGCAAAAACTGGAACAGCTTATTGAACCTGCCCTTGCTGATTTGGGCTTTGAGTGCGTGCGCATCCGATATATGGGCGGGGCTGGTAAATCCGCGCGTGGCCAGCTTCAGATTATGGCAGAACCGGTAGATTTGCGTGAAATGACAGTGGAAGATTGCGCAAATATCAGCCGCCATCTATCGGCAGTTTTAGATGTAGAGGATCCGATATCGGATGCTTATCAGCTAGAAATTAGCTCGCCAGGGATGGATAGGCCATTAACGCGGCAAAAAGATTTTTCTCGTTTTGCAGGTGAGCTTGTGAAAATAACCCTAAAGCAGATGCTTGAAGGGCAGAAGCGCTATCGTGGCCGCCTTGTGGGTATCGATGATGATGGGGTCATCCATATCGAAACAGCCACGGGGCGTGTAAGTGCTTCCTTAGATCAAATTGATACTGCGAAAATCGATCCAACAGAATTTTTTTCAACCCAGAAACAGCCTGCCAAAACAATAAAGCAGGCACGAAAGAATAAAGAAGAGGCTTAGGTCAAATGGATACATCTTCAATCCCCGGTCTGGAATTGTTGCAAATCGCTGATGTGGTAGCGCGTGAGAAATCTATCGAGCGTGAGGAGGTTATTGCTGCGATGGAAGAGGCTATTCAAAAGGCAGGTCGCTCAAAATATGGCCATGACCGCGATATCCGCGCCATGATCGATCGTAAATCTGGCTCTATTCAGCTAGAGAGATGGACAGAAGTTGTCGAAGAGGTCGAAAATGATGCAACGCAAATGGGCCTTGAAGAAGGGCGTAAACATGATCTGGAAGCTGGTGAGTTTTTAAAACAGCCACTGCCACCAATTGAGTTTGGCCGCATCGCCGCGCAGACTGCTAAGCAAGTTATCTCGCAAAAAGTTCGTGAAGCTGAGCGTGCGCGTCAATATGAAGAATATAAAGATCGGGTTGGCGAAATTGTTCTCGGTACCGTGAAGCGCGCTGAAAGCTATTCTGTGACGATCGATTTGGGCCGCGCTGAAGGGGTGATGCGCCGCGAAGAAATGATCCCGCGCGAGAACCTGAATCAGGGCGATAGGGTGCGCGCTTATATTGTGGATGTTCGCGAGGAAGTGCGCGGCCCGCAAATTTTTCTTTCTAGATCAGCTAATGAATTTATGGCCAAACTCTTCACTCAGGAAGTCCCTGAAATTTATGATGGGATAATTGAGATTAAGGCAGTCGCAAGAGAGCCAGGAAGTAGAGCAAAAATCTCTGTGCTGTCACGCGATCAATCTATTGATCCAGTTGGTGCATGTGTAGGCTTGAGAGGTAGCCGTGTGCAAGCGGTGGTTGGCGAGCTTCAGGGTGAGAAGATTGAGATCATCCCATTTTCAGAAGACCCGGTTACCTTCATTGTGAATGCGCTAGCGCCTGCAGAAGTTGCAAAGGTGGTAGTTGATGAAGTGGCCGGCCGTGTTGAGGTGGTTGTCCCGGATGAGCAGTTAAGCTTGGCCATTGGCCGGCGCGGCCAGAATGTGCGCCTCGCCTCACAACTCACAGGCTGGTATATTGATATCCTCACTGAGGCAGAAGAATCCGAGCGCCGTCAAGAAGAGTTCAAAACGCGCTCAACCCGCTTTATCGAAGCGCTGAATATTGATGATGTTATTGCCCATCTACTGGTCGCTGAGGGCTTTGTCTCTATTGATGATATTGTCGCAACACCAGTATCAGAGCTAGCAACTATCCAAGGCTTTGACGAAGATATCGCAGGCGAGCTCCTAAATCGTGCGGTTGAATTCTCAGAAGCCGAAGCCAAACGCATTACTAAAGAGCTAACCAAATTAAAAGTACAGGATGATTTGAAAGAGGCTGAATATCTAAGCCTTTCGATGGTACTGACACTAGCCGAAAATAAAGTCCTATGTCTGGATGATCTGGCTGAGTTGGATAGCGAAGAGTTGCTAGAATTATTGGGCGAGCATGGCATTGAAGATGAAGCTGCTGCTGGCGACATCATTATGGCTGCACGTGCGCATTGGTTTGCCGAAGAGGATGCTGCTGCGGAAGCTGCTATAGAAGCTAGCGCTGAAAATGGTGAAGAAGAGCTATCTGCATCTGCAGATGACGCCTAGTGATGTTGGGAAAAGAGCTGATAGGCATTTATGATGAAACGGACAGCGCCATCTACAGAACACCGCGAGGCGGCCGCACAGGCGGCCAGTCTGCGGCGTTGTTTGGCCACAGGTAAGTCTTTTGAAAAAGAAAACCTAATCCGTTTTGTTGCTAGCCCTGAAGGAGAGCTGGTTGCCGATATTTATGGCCGGCTTGGTGGGCGTGGTGCATGGGTTAAAGCTGAAAAACAGCATCTGGAAACAGCGATATCAAAAAACCTGTTTACGCGCTTTTTACGCCATCCTGTTAAAATAAAAGATGGGTTTATGGATCTGCTCGGCAGCCAATTGACCCAAATTCTGATCAGCCGAATGAGTTTAATGCGGAAAAGCGGCTTACTGATTACAGGACGCGGCAAGCTGGAAATGGCTGCATCGCGCCTAGAAGGACTTTTAATTGCAGATGATGCAAGCCAGCGCGAGGCCGCCTCGTTGCGACAGTTAGTGCAGCCTAGCTGGTGCGAGAAAGCGATACCTGCGCACATTCTAGGGCATATTGCGGGTGTCGAATCACTGGCTTACGCTGGTGTGCTAGAGGCAGGTCATTTATCAGAGCAAAAGCAAATAGATGCGCTGTTGGCTGATTTGGCGCGTTGGCGGGCAGTAACGCAAACACAAAAACAAGAGAATAGGTCGTGAGGAAAGCTTGTCATTTAGGGGCAAGCAGGTGTATTACCATGCACAAAGGTGCGAGAGGCTGAAATCCAGATACCCTACTTAAACCCATAGTTGGGGCATCTTAGGAAAGCTGAACGGGAAAGGTCATCAATGAGTGAAGAAAATAACAAGCCGAAAAAACTAAGCCTGTCAGGAAGTGGCAAGCTTTCACTCGGTGGCGGTGCAGTTGACCCTGCAAATCTTCGTGGCGGAATGGTTGGTTCTGGTCGCGGTAAAACGGTGCAGGTTGAAGTTCGGCGCAAACGGGTCGGCGGTGCTAATGTGCGCCCAGCCCAGCCTAATACGCCTGCCCCTGCAACCCCTGTTGAAGATGCAGCCCCAGCGCAGGATAAACAAATCCCGCAAGGGGATGACCGCCTAACTGCACAAGAGCGTGCCAACCGGATGAAAGTCCTGCAAGATGGGCTGACAAAGACTAAAGATGCCGGCAGCGATGCACCCGAAGATGCCGACGCACCCGCAGAAGATAATGCCGCTGTTGAAGAGGTTGAAACATTAGATCCACGTGAAGCCCGCCGCCGGGCAGAACTTGCAGAACTCGAAGCGATTGAAAAGCAGGCTGTTGCCCAGCGCCAGACCGAAACTGAAAGACTGGCTGCCGAAAATGCCGCCCGTCAGGCTAAAACGCGCCAGCAAGAACCTGATGTTCAGGTAAAGGGTCCACCGCCTATCCGTGAGGATGCTCCTGCTAGAGGTCGCCGTAAGACGAACGAATCTGAAGCACCAATGCGGCCAGCACCGGTAAAGCGTGACGGCGACCGCAGACGTTCAGGAAAAATGACAATATCGCAGGCGCTGTCAGATGGCGATGGACGTCAGCGTTCATTGGCATCGGTGCGACGCCAACGCGAAAAAGCGCGTATGCGTGAAAGCCAGCCGCAGGTAAAACAGGTTCGCGATGTAGTGATCCCGGACATGATCACCGTTCAGGAATTGGCAAACCGTATGGCTGAGCGCGCCGCAGATGTGGTCAAAGAGCTGATGAAGCAAGGTATTATGGCCACGGTTACGCAAACGATTGATGCAGAAACTGCCGAGCTAGTAACATTGGAATTCGGTCATAAAGTTCAACGTGTGTCAGAATCGGATGTTGAAGAAGGTCTGTCTGGCGAGGAAGATAACGAAACGGATCTGCGTTCGCGCCCACCAGTTGTAACCGTGATGGGCCATGTTGATCACGGTAAGACCAGCTTGCTAGATGCTATCCGCGCAACAGATGTGGCGGGCGGCGAGTCTGGTGGTATTACCCAGCATATTGGCGCGTATCAAATTGAGACGAAGTCTAACAATCTGATAACCTTTATCGATACACCTGGTCACGAAGCTTTTACCGAAATGCGTCTTCGTGGTGCGAGTACTACTGATATCGTGGTGTTGGTCGTTGCAGCAGATGATTCTGTAAAGGCGCAAACCATCGAAGCGATTAATCATGCCAAAGCGGCAGGATGTCCAGTGATTGTTGCCGTGAATAAGTGTGACAAGCCAGAGGCAGATCCAAAGCGGGTTAGAAGTGATTTATTGCAGCATGAGATTATCACCGAAGATTTTGGCGGCGATGTATTATGCGTAGATGTATCCGCGCACACAGGTGCAGGTCTGGATAAGCTAGAAGAAGCGATTATGCTGCAAGCTGAATTGCTGGAGCTGAAGGCTAATCCAAACCGCGCTGCAGAAGGTAGTGTTATTGAAGCCAAGGTCGAACGTGGCCGCGGGTCGGTTGCAACGGTATTAGTCCAGCGCGGCACCCTGCATATTGGGGATATCTTCGTATCGGGTGCTGAATCAGGGCGCGTGCGTGCGCTTTTGAATGAACGTGGTAAACAGCTAAAAGAAGCTTTGCCTGGTCAGCCTGTTGAAATTTTGGGTCTAAATGGCACGCCTATGTCAGGCGATATGTTCGTCGTGGTGGAAACAGAATCACGAGCCCGTGAAATTGCTGAATATCGTAAACGCCGCAACCGTGACAAAGAAGCCGCTATTTCAGCGCGTGGTTCTGTTGAACAGATGCTTACCGCTATTGCTGCTGGTGAGGCAGAAGAGTTGCCAGTGGTAATTAAGACAGATGTGCATGGCTCTCTTGAAGCTATTCGTGCCGCGTTTGATAAGCTTGCGACGGAACAGGTGCGGGTTCGTATTCTAACTGGCGGTGTGGGTGCAATTTCTGAATCAGATGTATCTCTTGCTGCGGCCTCAAATGCGATGGTTGTTGGCTTTAATGTGCGTGCCATCCCGCAAGCGCGCGATCTTGCAAAAAGAGATGGTATTGAAATACGCTATCACTCAATTATCTATGAGCTGATCGACGAGGTAAAGGGCGCGATGGGTGGGCTGCTTAGCCCAGAACAGCAAGAAAGCTTCATTGGCTATGCTGAAATCAGACAGGTCTTCTCGGTTTCCAAGCAAGGCAAAGTGGCCGGCTGTATGGTCACCGAAGGCATCATCAAGCGGGGCTGCAAGGTCAGATTGTTGCGGGATAACGTGGTTATCCATGAAGGCAGCCTTAAGACTCTGCGCCGCTTTAAAGATGAGGTTAAAGACGTCCGCGATGGTATGGAATGTGGTATGGCATTCGATAATTATTCCGATATTCAAGAAGGGGATATGATCGAATGTTTCGAGGTAAGAGAAATCGCGCGCACCCTTGATTAAGGTTTTTTAGGGGCGTGAATACCCAATTTGTTAAATATGCCAGAGGCAGGCAAAGGTATTATGGTGCAAAAATCGAAATCATCCGGTGCCGAGCCTAGCCAGCGTCAATTGCGGGTTGGCGAGGATTTGCGTCACCATCTTGCGTCTATTTTAATGCGGCAGGAAACGCATATTCCAGAATTAGATTCTGTGTCTATAACAGTATCGGAAGTATCGGTTAGTCCAGATTTGAGTTTCGCGCGTGTTTATGTGATGACACTTGGTGGGCAGGATATGGACACTGTTTTGCCTTTACTAAATCAATATGCACCGGTACTGCGCCATGAAGTTGCTAAGCGTGTGCATCTGCGCCGTCTGCCTAGTTTTAAATTTGTGCGTGATGATTCCTATGATAATGCAGATAAGATGGCACGGCTTTTCTCTGGCATAAGGTCAAAGGACTAAGGCAGATTTGTCAGATATGCATATAGCTCCCGGCCCACATGGCTGGCTTTCGATTAATAAACCAGCTGGCATTAGCTCTGCTAAAGTGGTGGCACTTGTCAAACGTCATTTTGATGGGGTGAAGACAGGTCATGCTGGCACGCTTGACCCGCTTGCGAGCGGTGTTCTGCCTATTGCGCTTGGCGAGGCAACTAAAACGATATCCTATGTAATGACAGCTGAGAAATCCTATCGTTTTTCAGTGAAATGGGGAGCTGAGACACAGACAGATGACGCCGAGGGCGAGATTACCCGCACTTCAACACATATTCCAACGACAAAAGACATTACAGATATTCTGCCCGAATTCACAGGCATGATAGATCAAATCCCGCCTGATTATTCGGCTGTGAAAGTGCAAGGCAAGCGTGCATATGCGCTGGCTAGATCACGTGATAAAGCTGCCGATGGAGAGGGTTCTACCTCATCAGGGAAGGAAGTTCCGCTTCTGGCAGCACGTAAAATCCGCATTGACAGGCTTACCCTAATATCAGCCGAAGCCGAAGCCGCACATTTTGAGGTGCATTGCGGCAAAGGGGCTTATATACGCTCGCTAGCACGTGATATTGGCCGGGCTCTGGGAACCGCTGCTTATGTGACTGCCCTTGAGCGCCGTTCGGTTGGGAAATTTCATCTAGAAGATGCGATTTCACTAGATTTTCTGCACGAAATAGGGCAAGGTTCGCGCGCATCTAACCCGATTTTGTCTATTATGACTGTGCTGGACGACATCCCGGCAGTAGCCCTAACAGACACAGAAGCCACCCGGCTTCGATTTGGTCAGAAGTTGTCTTTAGATCCGCAACGCCTAGCAATTCTTCGCCAAGCTTTTGCAGATTTAAACGACATAGAGCACCCAAACAGAGCGATAGCTGTTTTTGATGAGCGTCCAGTGGCGCTGATAGAAATCGAAGACGCCATTTTATCGCCCTTGCGTGTGCTTAATTTATAACCAAGCTGTGTTTAAAGCACAGCGCTAGCATTAAGGAGTATGCGATGTCGATTACGAAGGAACGCAAAGCTGAGCTCATTTCAGCGTTTGGCAAGGGTGCGAATGATTCAGGATCAGCAGCGGTTCAGGTCGCTATTCTGACAGATCGCATTATTTATCTGACCGAACATTTAAAAACCCATAAAAAAGATTTTGCGTCTCGGCGCGGTCTTTTGAAGATGGTTGGTCAGCGTCGCCACCTGTTGGATTATATCCGTGCAGGCGATGAAGCTGCTTATAAGGCGCTTATCGAAAAGCTGGGTCTACGCCGCTAATTGGTTGGCTCATCCGCTTAGCACCAACTATTTGGTCTAATCATAATATACAAAACGGGTCTGCTAGCTGTGTTTTTTAAACGCACGCTTAATATTGCAGACCCGTTTAGTGTAACTGTCCTAGAGTGTTTACCGGATATTCTAGTTGCTTTTGTTTGGCGAGCATGTCATATCTGCTCCCAGAAATGATAGATGATGAAAAGTAATTGAGAAAAACCGCGAGATAAGCCTTATGCGGGCGGTAAAAGACCAGACTGAGAGTCTTTTGACGATTAAACGTCCAGTGACACCCCCAAAAAATTCTCAGCAATAGCTTTAGATGGCAATAGCTTTAGATGAAGGTCTTTGTAAGTCATGCTTACTGGCGTTTAGCTTCATCATGAACGTTATATAGATTAACCGAATGAAACAGAAAAAAGAGATAAACTAGATGTTCGAAATATTCAGAAAAGAAATCGATTGGGGGGGAAAAACCCTCGTTCTTGAAACTGGCAAGGTAGCGCGTCAGGCAGATGGCAGCATTATGGCCAGCATGGGTGAGACCACAGTACTTTGTACGGCTGTTGCAGCACGTAAAGCAAAGCCTGGTCAGGATTTCTTCCCCCTTACTGTAAATTATCAGGAAAAGACCTTTGCCGCGGGTAAAATTCCAGGTGGCTTTTTCAAGCGCGAAGGCAGACCGTCTGAGCATGAAACGCTTACTAGCCGTCTGATTGACCGTCCGATTCGCCCCCTATTTCCAAAGGAATTTAAGTGTGAGACACAGGTAATTTGTACCGTGTTGTCACATGATATGGAAAACGCTTCTGACATTGTTGCGCTTATTGGTGCTTCTGCTGCCTTAACGCTTTCTGGTGTGCCTTTCTTTGGCCCAATTGCGGGTGCGCGTGTAGGTTATAAGGATGGCGAATATATTCTAAATCCAACCTTGGCAGAGATGGAAGAAACTGGGCTTGACCTGGTTGTTGCTGGCACCAAAGACGGTGTGCTGATGGTAGAATCAGAAGCAGAAGAGCTGTCTGAAGAAGTGATGTTGGGGGCAGTAAATTTTGGTCATCAGCATATGCAGCCTGTAATTGACGCTATTATTGAGTTAGCTGAAGTTGCCGCAAAAGAGCCGCGTGATTTGCCTGTGGAAGCCCCAGAAGCGGCTGCGATGCGCGATACACTAGCTGGGTTGGCGGGCAAGCTAGCTACGGCTTATGAAATTGCTGATAAATCTGCACGTCAAGAAGCGTTAGCAGAAGCGCGCGCAGAAGCTAGCGAGCTTGCAGGTGAAGATGCAGACGGCGTTCTGGTGTCGTCTATTGTTAAAGAAATGGAAGCAGATATTGTCCGCTCGTCTATTTTGAAAACAGGCCAGCGTATTGATGGGCGCGACACCAAAACGGTTCGCCCTATTGTTGCCGAAGTTGGTATGTTGCCGCGCACACATGGCTCATCTTTGTTTACCAGGGGTGAAACACAGGCATTGGTGGTTTCTACCCTTGGCACGGGTCAGGATGAGCAGATGATAGATGCGCTAACAGGTGAGTATCGTTCTCGCTTTATGCTGCATTATAATTTCCCGCCATTTTCGGTAGGTGAAGCTGGGCGTGTTGGCTCTCCTGGCCGCCGTGAAATCGGGCATGGTAAGCTTGCATGGCGGGCGATTAATCCGCTTCTGCCTTCGAAAGAAGAGTTTCCTTATACTATCAGAGCCGTATCAGAAATTACTGAATCAAATGGCTCGTCTTCTATGGCGACTGTTTGTGGTACCTCCCTTGCGCTGATGGATGCAGGTGTGCCGTTGGCACGTCCAATTGCCGGTATTGCAATGGGGCTGATTAAAGAAGGTGATGATTATGCCGTTCTGTCTGACATTTTAGGTGATGAAGATCATTTAGGGGATATGGACTTTAAGGTTGCTGGCACAGATGCAGGTATTACCGCTCTGCAGATGGATATTAAAATCACGTCCATCACGCCAGAAATTATGGATATTGCCCTTGGTCAGGCACGCGATGGCCGATTACATATTCTGGGTGAGATGGGCAAAGCCCTAACGGGCGCGCGCGATGGTCTGGCAGAGTCAGCACCAAAGATCACAACCTTTAAAATCTCAGTTGATAAAATCAGAGATGTAATTGGACCGGGCGGCAAGATGATCCGTGAGATTGTTGAGCAAACAGGCGCGAAAATTGATATTGATGATGATGGCAGTGTTTCTGTTGCTGCGATTAGCCAATCTGCAAGTGATGCCGCTATCGCACGTATCAGGGATATCGTTGCTGAGCCTGAGCTAGGTGTGATTTACGATGGTAAAGTTGTTAAGACTGTTGATTTTGGTGCTTTTGTAAACTTCCTTGGTGCGCGTGATGGTCTGGTACATATCTCGGAAATGAAGAATGAGCGGGTAGCCCAAACCACAGATGTCTGTAAAGAAGGCGACATGGTGAAGGTGAAAGTTATCGGCTTTGATGACAGAGGCAAGGTTAAGCTGTCTATGAAGCGGGTAGATCAGGAAACAGGTGCTGATCTAGAAGCTGATAACGGCGAGGACGCCTAACCTCACCCCAGATATAAAGTTAAAAAGAGCCGCTCAGCTAGAACTATGCTGGGCGGCTTTTTTGATTTAGGGCTATGAGATTGTCTTAGGTGTCGGCAATTTCTGCTGGCACACCAATATGGTGATAACCGCCATCCACATAATGGGTCTCGCCTGTTACACCAGAGGCCAGATCAGATAGAAGATAGGCTGCGGCCCTGCCAACTTCCTGAATATCAGGGTTACGTTTAAGGGGCGCTTGTTCTTCAGAATGGCGGAAAATATGGCGTGCGCCAGTAATAGCCGATCCAGCAAGTGTGCGCATTGGCCCTGCTGACAAGGTGTTCACCCTTATATTGCTACGTCCCAAATCCACGGCTAGATAGCGCGTGGAGGCTTCTAATGCAGCTTTAGCTACCCCCATCACATTGTAATTTGGTGTGGTGCGCACCCCGCCTAAATAGGACATGGTCAGCAACGCGCCGCCTGTTTGCGGCATCATATGACGTGCTTCTGCTGCTAATTCGGTAAAGGAAAAGGCAGAGACCAGCATGGTTTGCTCAAAATTATCACGGCTAGTGTTATAATAAGCGCCCTTTAGCTCAGACTTATCGGAAAAGCCAATAGCATGTACCGCAAAATCTAATTGATCCCAATGTTCACGCAATTGGGTGAACGCTGATTTAATTCCGTCTTCTGCGGCAACATCACATTCTATTAAAATGTTTGAGCCAATAGAGGCGGCAAGCGGCTCAAGGCGCTTTTTAAACCCCTCAATCTGATAGGTAAAGGCAAGCTCTGCCCCTTCTGCAGCTGCAGCTTCTGCAATGCCCCATGCGGCTGATCGCTCATTCGCGACCCCCATGATAAGGCCTCTTTTTCCAGCCAGAATACCCATGAAAGAGTTGCTCCTAAATATTATACAGCCAAAATATTACCCAGATAGCCGCGCAAGGGCTAGCGTGGCATTTGTACCGCCAAATCCAAAGCTGTTCGATAAGGCCAGATTAATCTGGGCATCGTCAATACGCTGGCGTGGTACCGGAATATCCCCGATAGCTGGATCAGGATTTTCAATATTGGCAGACGCTCCAATGAAGTTATGTTGCATCATCAGCAATGTATAAATTGCTTCTTGTACGCCAGTAGCACCCAGTGAATGACCGGTTAGCGACTTGGTTGAAGTGACAACAGGCAGATAGCCGCGTGGGCCAAAGACAGCCTGAACCGCTTCTAGCTCTTTAACATCGCCTACCGGTGTTGAGGTGCCATGCGCGTTGATATAATCCACAGGCATTTCAAGCCCGTTCCCCGAAAAGCCATCTAAAGCCAGCTGCATACAGCGCTGGGCGCCTTCACCAGAAGGTGCGACCATGTCATGGCCATCTGAATTAGCGCCATAACCAACAATCTCAGCGTAAATTTTAGCGCCCCGGGCTTTAGCATGCTCATAATCTTCCAGCACGACCATACCGCCGCCGCCAGCGATTACAAATCCATCCCTATCTGCATCATACGCACGTGAAGCGATGCTAGGTGTGTCATTATATTTTGACGACATCGCCCCCATCGCATCAAACAGCACCGATAATGTCCAGTGCAATTCCTCACCGCCGCCAGCAAAAACAACATCCTGCATACCATAGCGAATCGCATCTGCGCCTGCGGTAATGCAATGTGCAGAGGTAGAACAGGCAGAGGAGATTGAATAATTCACGCCCTTAATTTCAAAGAAGGTTGCGATACAAGCAGACACAGTTGAGGACATACAGCGCGGCACCATATAAGGGCCAACACGCTTCGGGCCCTTCTCGCGCGTGGTATCAAAAGCGGTTAGCATATTGGCGGTTGATGGTCCGCCTGAGCCGGCAATAAGGCCGGTGCGCGGATTTGATACATCAGAAGGCTCTAGACCTGAATCAGCAACAGCCTGTTGCATGGCAACAACAGCATAGCCTGCGCCCTCACCCATAAAGCGCATTTGCTTGCGATCAATATGTGCCGTTAAATCAATATCTACAGCGCCCTTTACCTGTGAGCGGAAGCCAAGTTCTGTATAGTCTGGGGCAGCGACAATGCCGGAGCGCGCTTCCCGCAAAGATTTTGTAACTGCTTCTGCATCATTGCCAATAGAAGAGACAATCCCGATACCTGTAATAACAACACGCCGCATTATTTTGCCTCCTCAGCACCAAACAGACCCACACGGATATCTGCGGCTTCAAATACTGTTTCGCCGTCACATAAAACGCGGCCATCTGCAATGCCCATGACTAGCCTGCGCATCAAAACCCGCTTGATATCTAGCTGAAAGGTAACCAGCTTAGCAGTGGGTAGAATTTGGCCGGTAAATTTAACCTCACCAACAGATAGCGCTCGCCCACGCCCAAGCCCGCCAAGCCAGCCGAGGTGAAAGCCCACTAATTGCCATAGCCCATCCATGCCAAGACAGCCTGGCATTACTGGATCGCCTTCAAAATGACAGGGGAAGAACCATAAATCAGGATGAATATCAAGCTCGGCCTCGATATAGCCTTTATCATAAGCACCGCCATCTTCGGTGATAGTGGTAATCCTGTCAGTCATTAGCATTGGCGGGAGGGGCAATTGTGGATTGCCAGGGCCAAAAAGCTCACCTTTTGCGCAGGAAATCAATTCATCATAGGAAAAGTTATTTTGATGGGTGAGTGCCATAGCCCTACCTTAATTTTCAGTGATAACAGTTATTTTATTTCCCCGTTTTAGCTCAGAACGCTGTAAATACCAAACAGGAAGCCTAAAATTTTTCTTATTCTATATTTTCATTGTCCAATACACCCCAGAAATTCTGGCGTTCTGTCCAGCCGCGCACGCCGTCTCCTGCTAGCCGGCACCATTGGCCATCGCAATATTGGACCTCCAGCAATACGTTGCGCCCAGCGATAGCGACCACATCAGAGCTGTCTTCAGCGCTAGCATGTAATTTGATTTCAGCCTTTGTTATCAGACCATAGCGTTCTAGCGATAATAGAGAGCTATGTAGCCACCCGGTTGTGCCTTCATGATCGACAACTTTGCGCCAGACATCAAATTCGGAAATCACCTTTAGGGGTAAATTCTGGCGCACATAAACCCAATCTAGGGGATATTCACGCCCCGGCCCTACGCGCATATAGGCTAAATCTTTTTTCAAGGTTACAAAACGAGGCACCGGATAGCCGGAACCGCGAATTACTGTGCGCTCTCGCAGCGAATTTTTATCCCCTTTATCCGCAGCTAGGGCAGGCATGGCAGTTAAAAAACTCAGCGCACAGGCTATTATTAGCGTGCTAAACCTAAATCCAAAGCTTGCTTCTTTTCTACAAATTGGGGGAAAAATAGCACTTTGATTTTTCTTTAGTGAATATCCCATAACGCGGATAAGCCCTTTTACGCTATACTCAAAATTTACTTGCATGGCAGGTGTCTAATTTTTTGTTCGATCTATCTGGAGAGACATCTATACTTGATAGCGTAACTTCGGTTACAAGAAAACTCGCAAATGATAATGATCAGTTTATATTATTGACGTATATGCGCTTTTTTACAAGGAAACGCTGTTGATGAAGCCGAAAGTTGTTTTAACCCGGAAACTGCCCGATGTTACCGAAACGCGTATGCGCGAGCTGTTTGATGCTGAGCTTAGCGCGCATGATACCCCGCTTAGCCCAGAAGCGCTTGTTGCGGCCATGCAAGAAGCAGATGTGCTGGTACCAACGGTGACAGACAAGCTGACCCAAGATATCATCTCTCAAGCTGGGGAGCGGTTAAAACTTATTGCCTCTTTTGGCACAGGCGTTGATCATATCGACTTGGCCGCAGCAAAACAAAGAGGCATTACGGTTACCAACACACCAGGTGTGCTAAGCGAAGATACAGCAGATACAGCCATGGCGTTGATCTTATCCGTGCCGCGACGTTTGGTTGAAGGCGATGGACGTGCGCGTTCAGGCAATTGGACAGGCTGGTCACCTACCGGCATGCTTGGTCACCGAATTAATGGCAAGCGACTTGGTATTATTGGTATGGGTCAAATTGGACAGGCGATTGCGCGGCGCGCTCATGGTTTTGGTATGTCTGTACATTACCATAACCGCAATGCGGTGCATCCCGCGATTGAAGCAGAATTAGAAGCTACCTATTGGGATGATTTGGACGAGATGTTGCGGCGTATGGATATTGTCTCTGTTAATTGCCCCTATACAGATGCAACGAAAGGGCTGGTAAGTGCAGAGCGCCTTGCGCTGATGCCAGAACATGCCTATTTGGTTAATACCGCTAGAGGCGAAATTGTCGATGAGATCGCACTAGCGCAGGCGCTGGAAGCTGGCACAATTGCTGGGGCAGGTCTAGATGTCTATGCAGATGAGCCATCTATTCCGGAGGGTTTGCGGTCGTTAAATAATGTCGTGATGCTGCCGCATATTGGGTCTGCTACCATTGAAGGGCGGCATGCGATGGGTGATAAGGTTATTATCAATATTCAGACCTTTTTAGATGGCCATACGCCGCCAGACAGGGTGCTAGCTGCAATGCTTTAGCACCCTTTTATTTGCAGGATAGCTTTTATCCATTGCCGCAAACCGGGCAGGCAGGATCGGGCGCTACTTCAATTTCAGTAAAGCTGTTGGCTAGCCCGTCAAATAATAATAGCCTGCCGATTAGGGGCGTGCCAAAATTGGCGATAATTTTCAATGCTTCTGCTGTTTGCAGACCTCCAATGATCATGGTTGTGCTGCCCAATATGCCGGCATTAGCACAATTCGGGGCTTGGTCATAATCAAGGCTTGTTTGCGGGAAAATACACCGCAGACACGGACTTTTCGGGTTGTTCGGCACAAAACTGGTTATTTGTCCATCACTGCGTACTGCCCCGCCAAAAATAAGCGGCATGCCTAATTGCTGGCAAACAGCGTTGGCCAGATAGCGTGTTTCTGGATTATCGGTGCAATCTATCAGCAGGTCATGGCCAGATGCGAGCGCATCTGCATTCAACGCATCAAAACGTACCTGCTGGCAGGTGACAGAAATATCAGGATTTAACTGGCGAATAAAATCATACGCGCTTGTCGTTTTTGGCACTGTCAGACGGTTTGTTTGGTGGATGAATTGCCGGTTTAAATTGGTAATATCCACAATATCATCATCTATTATGGTAAGGTGGCCAACCCCAGCACCAGCAAGCCCGGCAATAACTGGCGCGCCTAGCCCGCCTGCCCCTAGAACCAGCACCCGCGCCGCACGCAGTTTTGTCTGCCCCGCCTCACCTAGCTCTGGCATTACTAGCTGACGGGCATAGCGTTCGATTTCTGCATCACTTAACAGCATCATATCTGCCTAATATCTCTCTAATATCTTCCTAATATTTTCCTAATATCTTACTGGCGTTACGCGCCGGTTGAGCCAAACCCTGCGCTTCCTCTTTCGGTGTCATCCAATGTTTCGGTCTCTTCAAATTCTGCTTGAATGACGGGTGCGATCACCATTTGAGCGATACGCATGCCGTGCGTTATTTCTATGGGTGTATCGCCTAAATTAACGGCAATAACTTTTATCTCACCGCGATAATCAGAATCTATTGTGCCAGGCGTGTTCACAAGGCTTAATCCTTGTTTTATGGCGAGCCCTGAACGGGGTCTGATTTGGGCTTCATAGCCAGCAGAGAGCGACATTGCAAGGCCGGTAGGGATAGCTATGCGTGCCATAGGTGCAAGCGAAAGCGGGCCGTCTGGCAAGGCTGCACGAATATCGGCGCCTGCTGCGCCGGTGCTTTCATAAGCTGGTAGGGGCAAGTCTTGTGCATGCGGCAATTTCTGAAAACTCACTTTAACGCTCATTAAACCATGCCTCTATTCTGGTAATTAATTTTTCGGCTATTTGTGTTTTACTTGTTTGTTGCCAATCTTCATGGCCTTGCGCATCTATTACTGTAACACGGTTAGTATCCTTGCCAAACACAGCATCTTGGCCTGTGCCACCTACCGCGTTAGCAACAATCCAGTCACATTTTTTGCGTTCTCGTTTAGCTTTTGCATTCCTGTTCAGATTTTCTGTTTCCGCAGCAAAGCCAATGACCAAAGCTGGCCGCGCTTCGTGCTGGCTTAGGCTGGCAAGAATATCTGGATTTTCAGCTAATTGTAGCTGCGGTGTGCCAGCTTTTGTTTTTTTCATTTTCTGAGTGCCATGATTAACGACCTTCCAGTCAGCTACGGCGGCAGCACAAATCGCGCAATCTGCTGGCAGGGCTGTGATACAGGCATCATACATCTGTTGAGCTGTTGTCACATGGATGGTCTCTACCCCTTCTGGGTCTGGTATTTGGACAGGCCCGCTTATAAGTGTGACTTTTGCCCCTGCTTTGGCACAAGCTTCTGCCAGTGCATGCCCTTGCTTGCCAGAAGAGTGATTAGCGATATAACGCACCGGGTCAATTGGCTCATAAGTAGGCCCAGAGGTAATAAGGATATGCCGCCCTAGTAACCCCGCTGCCGATTTTCCAGATAGTGGGGAGAGAATTTTTTGGGGGGCAAGCAGCCTATCAATGCCAGCAATAATAACAGCTGTTTCGGCCAGCCTGCCTGTCCCTATCTCCCCGCAAGCCGTATCTCCATCTTCTGGTGCTATTAAGGTTACGCCTCTTTTTTTTAGGGTTTCCAGATTAGCTTGTGTTGCAGGGTGTGCCCACATATTTGGGTTCATTGCAGGCGCTATCATCACCGGACAATCTGTTGCAAGACAGATGGTGGTAGCCAGGTCATCGGCTAGACCATGTGCCATTTTAGCCAGAAAATTAGCGGTAGCTGGTGCTACTAGAACAATATCAGCATCGCGTGCGAGCCTGATATGTCCCATTTCTGCTTCGTCGGTCAGCGAAAATAACTCAGAATAAACTTTCTCTCCTGTTAGTGCCGCCAGACTGAGCGGGGTGATAAACTCCATTGCTGATTTACTCATCACACCGCGTATCTGATAGCCCCTATCCATCAATCGGCGGGCAAGCTCCAACGCCTTATAGGCCGCGATACCGCCTGTTATCAGCAACAAAATGCGCTTTTGCTGGCCAGAATTTAAGGGGGTAAGTTGCAAGCCTTCTAAATCTAGATACCAGCCCTGCTGGGTGAGTTCAGCTTCTAATATTGCCTGCTTTGCTGCCGGCAGTTGGCCACGCTGGCGATAATTAGAAAGCGCGCTTGCCCCTACAGCTAATAATTTTTGAACGGCTTCATTGCCGCCAAGCTGCTGAATTGCTGCATCTAAAATGGTTTTGAAATCGCTCATCTAGCCCCAAAAGCCTCAACAGAAAGCTAAGATTCACAAATTTGTGAGATGTTCACATTCTAGTGAATATTAAGGGTGCTGTAAAGGGCAATCAAAACAGAGATAGCAGCGATAAGATAGGGCCATTTTGGGGTTGGCGGCGGCGGCGCAGGTGCTTTATCTAGCTTTTCTAGAATCTGCGGGAGTTTGAGGTAAAGCTGGCGTAAATCTGATAACACCCGGTCTATTTGTGCGCGAATATTATCTTCTGAGCTAATCCAGTCACTAGCCAGCGGGCGCGCAAAGGACCACATATCAGCGCTAGGGTTCAGGCTTCTGGCTACCCCTTCGGCCATCATCATGGTTTTTTGCAGGAGGTTGAATTGTGGTTGAACCGAGATGTCAAAACGTGCCGAGATTTGCAATATCTGGCCAAGTACAAGGCCAAGCGAAATATCGCCAAGCGCCTTGCCAAGCACTGGATCGGCAACGGCACGCAAGCTTTGTGAAAAAGCAGCTAGGGATACGCTATCATCAAGCATGCCAGCATCATAATGCAGGCGCGCCACCTCATCATAATTGCGCTTCAAAATCGCATCTAGTAACCGCGCTAAAAATAGCCTGTCTGCGAAATCCAGCTGTCCCATAATGCCGAAATCTATTGGAACAAGCAGCCCATCTGCGGTGACAAAAATATTGCCCGGATGCATATCAGCGTGAAAATAGCCATCACGAAACAACTGATTAAAAAAGCTGGTTGCCGCTGCTTCGGTTATTTTAGCGATGTCATGCCCTGCTTTTTGCAAGCCTTCTACATCATCAATGCGGATGCCATCAATCCATTCGATCACCAACATATGGCCGTTAGTGCGTTCAAGATCGATATCGGGTATGCGGATACCTTTATCATTGGCCATATTTTCTTGCAGACGCGTTCCTGCTGCTGCTTCCATGCGCAAATCAAGCTCAATGTCGCAAAGCTGTTCAAATTGCTGAACCGCAGTGACGAGCCTTAACCGGCGCAAGCCTGGAGCGACTGCTTCGGCCAATTTGGCCATGGCGCGGAAAAACCGCACATCACGGCGCATGCGTTTGGCAATGCCGGGGCGCAATATCTTCACCGCTACGACGCGCCCATCTGGCAGATAGGCTTTGTGAACTTGTGCAATAGAGGCAGCGGCAATGGCTTGTTCATCAAAAGAGGCAAACAGCTCTAAAAGCGGCCTTTGCGATGAATCTTCGATGATTTTAATCGCTTTTTTGCCTGAAAAAGGCGGCAGCCTGTCTTGTAATTGTACTAACCCGCCTGCTAGCTCTGGGCCAATTAAATCTGCTCTGGTTGCCAACGCTTGGCCAAATTTAATAAAGCCCGGCCCTAGGGCTTGCAAAGCTTCACATAATGCCTGACCGGCATCTTTTCGTGATTTGCGCCCTGCGATCAGAAAATTTAATACTAACAGCAGACGGCAAAACCAATCTGGAAGCATATCAATTTTTGCTAAATGCCCCAGAACACCAGCGCGCCCCAAAATAAAGCCTGTGCGCGGTAATCGCCAAAGAATCAGCAAAATATCCATTAATCAAGTTTCCAGCCGGAATGAATGGCGGCAATCCCGCCAGATAGGCTGCGGATACGTATCTGTGCAAACCCTGCTTCTCCAAAAGAGGCCGCTAATGCTTCTGGGCGCGGGAACATTCGGATTGATTCAGCTAGATAGCGATAGGCAGCTTCATCACGGGCGATATACCGCCCCAAACGTGGCATCGCCTGAAAAGACCAAAAATCATAGAGCTTGGACAGAGCTGGGTTATCAACATGCGAGAATTCAAGGCAGCAAAAACGCCCCCCCGGCTTTAAAATACGATAGGCTTCTGCAAGTGCCGCTTCCCGGTTCGTTACATTGCGCAAACCAAAAGCTATGGTTACGCGGTCAGCTGACTTATCGGCAATAGGCAGCGCTTCAGCACTGGCGGTTGTCCAATTTAGCTGATCTGCGAAGCTTTGTAAGTCACGCCGTTTTTTCCCCGCTGCTAGCATTTCTGGATTAATATCGACAATATGCGCGGACCCGCCGCCCCGCTTTAGGAAGCGCAGCGCAATATCGCCAGTACCACCAGCTAAATCAACAAGGCTTTGGGTAGGCCGCGGCGCCATCCAATCCATCAACGCATCTTTCCAGAGCCGGTGAACCCCGCCGCTCATCAGGTCATTCATCAGATCATAAGAAGGGGCAACAGATGAGAATATTTCGGCTACCCGTTCTTGTTTTTGGGCGCGCGGAACTTCTGAAAAGCCGAAATCAATTACCTCTTTTTGGGTCTTTGTTGCCACCTTAGATACCCCTCACCTTTAATCTTGCCCTTTATATACGCTTAAATGGGTGAAATAGCCTGAACCAAAACTGGCTTCATCACAGTTGGAAAAATCAGCAGATCCCTGATACACCATGACTATAAAGAAGTTGCAAGGGAAATTGAAGAGTGCCTGAATTACCAGAGGTTGAAACCGTTCGCACCGCCCTAGAGCCAGTTGTAACCGGCCAGCAGATCCGCTCTGTCAGACTGACGCGCGGCGATCTGCGTTGGCCGTTGCCAGAGCGGCTTGATGAAATTCTAACAGGCCAAATTTGTGGTATGCCGTGGCGGCGCGGCAAATATATTCTATTGCCTTTATCTGGACAGCAAACCTTGCTTATTCATCTTGGTATGTCTGGTGCCATCCGGATATATGATAATTGTCCAGATAGCTTTGGCAAACATGATCATTTTTCTGTCGAGCTGGCAAATAACAATTGGTTTGTTTTTTCAGATCCGCGCCGTTTTGGCCATCTTGACCTGTTACAAAGCGGAAATGAGGCGGCGCATCCATTGTTGGCCGCAATGGGGGTTGAGCCGCTATCAAATGCGTTTTCACAAACTTATCTAGACGAGGTACTTGCCGGGCGTAAGCAGCCTATTAAAACAGCGCTTTTGGATCAAAGGCTGATTGCAGGGCTGGGCAATATATATGTTAGCGAAGCGTTGTTTAAGGCTGGAATATCCCCGCGCCGGCAAGCTGGTAATGTGGTTGGCAAACGTGCCCAGCGATTAGCGCCTGCGATTCGCAACGTATTGAATGCGGCGATAGAACAAGGTGGGACAAGCTTGCGTGACCATGTTCAGCCTGGTGGCGAAATTGGATATTTTGTGCAAAGTTTGCAAGTATATGGCCGTGGCGGGGAGCCTTGTAATAGCTGCAGCACCCCGATAAAGGTGATAAGGCAGGGCGGTCGCTCTGGTTTTTACTGCCCGAATTGCCAACACTGATAAGTCTTTTTACAGGTGAGCTGGTCGCAATAAGGTGATTCGCGGAATTTACGCTGGAATAGGTTCTGGTGCAAACAACCCTGTTCTGTATAAAAAGCTTGACCTAGCAACGGGTTTGCGCGTATCTTGCGCCGACATTCGAACATTTATTTTGAGGTACAGCTTTATGGCTAATCATAAATCTGCAAAAAAGCGGATCATCCGTAACGCGAATCGCGCTGAGATTAATAAAAGCCGGATTAGCCGGATTAGAACCTTTATTAAGAAAGTCGAAACCGCTATCAGCTCTGGCGATCAGGCCGCAGCGCAAACAGCGCTTAAAGAAGCCCAGCCTGAGATTATGCGCGGCGTTAGCAGAGGCGTTCTGCATAAAAACACCGCCTCTCGCAAAGTTAGCCGCTTAGCGGCCCGTGTTAAGGCTGTTAGCGCGTAAAAAATTAACGGATAAAACATATTATTTGAAAAGGGCACGGCATTTATGACCGGGCCCTTTTTTAATGCGCTATTGGGGCACTTATTTTACAGCCAGCAAGGGCTAGACCCTCGCGCATATAGATTTACGAAGTTAGCCGCCACAGTTCCCAGACCACTTTGATTCGGATTTCTTAAGTCTCTCTTCTTTATGGGAAAATATTTTTTATTAATGATTTTGGCAGTTTTTATCATGCTAAACTGTCAAGCAAAAAAACGGCCTAAAAACTAAATTTATTTTACCAAAATTGCCGTTTGATGACTTGAAAGAAGGGGGCGTTTCTGTTTACTTTCAGGGTTAGGGCTCCTCGGGACTGCGCTATGTATTTTCACCGTAAAATGCGCATCAAACGTTCTCGCAAAAGCTTAAAAAAAATAATAAATAAACCAGACGCCAGAGCTAATTTATGGCTGAGCGTAGCAAAGAGTATCTATCCATGGCGCCATCTGACAAAGACATTCCTGACCAGAGCGGTGCGTCCATATCGCTTAGCCGTCAGGACTTGCCAGTAATTGGGCAACCTCAGAATGAAAGTAAGGACGCCCTGCATCTCGCCGAGCAAAATTTGTTATGGCAGCGCGTATCGCACCGACTGAAAACAGAGCTGGGAGATGCGAAATGGCGTGCATGGATTAAACCTCTTCTGGTCAAGGAATTTACTAACGAGAATTTAATTCTTAAAGCCTCAACCAGCTTTTTGCGTGACCGCGTTCTGGCAAATTATTTGGATAAGATTCGTCTGCTGGCCGCAACAGAAACATCTGCGCGCCCAAATATACGGGTTGTCTTGGCGAGCGAAATAGAATCAGCATATTCTCTTGGAACTAGTCATGATGCTGGGTCTGGTTCGGCGAGAGAAGGTTTGGCCAGAGAAGGTGTGGCGAGAGAAGGTTTGGGGAGCGCATCCGCTCATGCGCCTTATCCGCCGCGTTTATCCCAGATTCAAGAAGCAGATACACGTGCTCACCCGGGAATTGAAGGGCTGGATACACGCTTCACTTTTGAAAATTTTGTTGTTGGCGCGCCAAACCAGCTAGCCTTTGCTATTGCCAAGCGCGTTGCTGAAAGCCCAGAAGCTACGTATAACCCGCTCTTTTTATATGGCGGGGTGGGGTTAGGCAAAACCCACCTGATGCACGCTATCGCATGGGAAATTCATTTCCGCCAGCCGCATCGCAAGGTGATGTATCTATCTGCTGAAAAGTTCATGTATCGTTTTATTCGCGCATTGCGCTATCGCGATATGATGTCTTTCAAAGAGCAGTTTCGCTCGGTAGATGTATTGATGGTGGATGACGTACAGTTTATTTCTGGTAAAGATTCCACCCAAGAAGAATTTTTTCACACCTTTAATGCGCTGGTCGAAGATGGGCGTCAGGTTGTGCTATCTGCAGATAAATCGCCAACAGATCTGTCTGGCATGGAAGAGCGTTTACGCTCGCGCCTAGGCTGGGGCATGGTAGCAGATATCCACCCCTCTGATTATGAATTGCGCCTTGGTATCTTGCAGGCACGCCGCGAAAAATTAGGGGTGGATGTTCCAGATAAGGTACTGGATTTTCTAGCCCGCAAAATTACCTCAAACATCCGTGAAGTTGAAGGCGCTTTTAACCGGATTACCGCCTATGCAACCCTGATAGGGCATGCGGTAACGGTGGAGAATACCAAAGAGGTGTTGAGCGACCTGCTTCGTTCTAGCAACCGCAAAATCAGCATTGATGATATCCAAAAGCAGGTAGCCGCTCATTTCAATATCAGAGTTGCGGATATGTTTTCGGCGCGCCGCGCCCGCCAGATCGCTCGCCCACGCCAAATTGCTATGTTTTTAGCTAAAAATTTGACCTCGCTATCTTATCCTGAAATCGGTCGCCAGTTTGGCAATCGTGACCATACCACCATCATGCATGCGGTTCGTAAAATTGAGGAATTGATGGAAGCAGATGCAGGGTTGGCAGATGATGTAAGCCTGCTAAAATCGGTTCTGGCAGACTAAAAATTTTGTTTTTTGCGTGTAGTCAAATCGTTACACAGCTGGATAATTTGCCCGTTCATGTAAAATCTGTAAAAACAGCACGCAAAATAGGGATAATTTACCATATATCTGGTGCGTGATTTTATTTGTACTGCTATATTTTGTGTGTCAAAATAGATTAATTCAAAAACCACTTCCAAATTAAGGGAAATGTACGGATGAAATTTGCCATAGACAGATTGAGTTTACTGCGTCCTCTCGGGCATGTCAGTTCTGTTGTTGAGAGGCGAAATACAATTCCAATTCTGGCCAATATTGTGATGCGCGCTGAGGCAGGGCAATTGTCTTTAACCGCGACAGATATGGAAATGGATATTGCAGAGCAAATCAGCTGTTCTGTTCAGCAGGAAGGCGCTTGTACAGTGCCGGCGCATTTGTTTTATGACATTGTGCGCAAATTGCCAGATGGTGCAGAGGTAGAGGTCAGTGTGGCGGATGGTAATGCCTCTATCAAGGCAGGGCGTTCAGCCTTTACATTGCCTACCTTGCCGGTGGAAGATTTTCCAGCTTTTAATGTTAGCGATTTGCCCGTGCATTTTAGTCTAACAACTGCTGATATGCGCCATCAGATAGATACCACCCGCTTTGCCATCTCAAATGAAGAAACCCGCTATTACCTGAACGGTATTTTCTTTCATAAAAGCGATAGTGGCGCGTTGGCGGCCGTGGCAACAGATGGGCATCGCCTAGCCCTAGCACAGATGGATATGCCGCAAGGTGCAGAGGCCATGCCAGAGATTATCCTGCCTCGCAAGGCTGTTGGTGAACTTCGCAAATTGCTAGATGATGAAGATGGTGAGGTGTCAGTTAATTTATCAGAAACCAGAGCCGAATTTGCTTTTGGTCACGTGCGCCTAACCTCAAAGCTCATTGATGGCTCGTTTCCTGACTATACCCGCGTAATTCCCAAGGGGAATGATAAGATTTTGAGTGTTGATACAGGCCTATTTTCCGCTGCTGTTGACCGTGTTTCTACCATTTCATCGGAAAAATCTCGCGCGGTGAAGCTTAGCCTTACTACCAATTTGCTTACCCTGTCAGCGAGCACGCCTGAAGCGTCTTCTGCGGTGGAGGAAATTGAGGTTAGCTACACAGGCGAAGATTTGGATATTGGGTTTAATGCGCGTTATCTGTTGGAAATTGCCCAACAGGTTGAAGGGGATGTGATGCAGCTTGCCTTGTCTGACTCCGGCTCGCCAAGTTTAATTTCAACGCCTGAGGATGACCAGAATCTGTTCGTGCTCATGCCAATGCGTGTGTGATAGCCTGAAATTAGGCCTAGATACCAAGCCTTGAAACCTTGATTAAGCCCTCGATTGAATATGGCAATTGAATATGGCAATTGCGTAAAACCATGCAAAACCCCTGATACAGGGACGGGTAAGTGAAACTGGAAGCCTTTGATAACCAAAATTTGCGATCAGGTGATGTGGCAAATAATGTCGTTAGCTATCCTGCATCAACTGGTGCAAGTAAAAAGCCGGAAATAGCGCCAATGGTACGTATTCAGAGCTTGCGGTTAACTGGTTTTCGTAATTATGCCCAATTGCAGCTCACCACAGATGCAAAATCTGTGATGCTAACAGGGGTAAATGGTGCTGGGAAAACTAATCTTTTAGAAGCGCTATCCTTACTTGCTCCTGGGCGTGGTTTGCGGCGCGCTCCGCGTGATGAGCTTGGCTATCGTAGCCATGCGTCTAATCTTTCGGCAAATTGGGCCGTTTTTGCTGAGCTGACTGGCCATGATGGGCCGGCAGTTATTGGTACAGGCCTAGCGGATGCAAACGAGAAAGGGCGCAGTATTCGCATTAATCATGCACCAGCGACGCAAGGAGATTTGCTGGATTGTGTAAGCTTATCTTGGTTAACCCCGCAAATGGATGGGTTGTTCTTGGCTTCGCCTTCACAGCGGCGGCGGTTTTTGGACAGGCTAGCAATAACATTTGACCCTGCTCATAATGGGCGCCTGCTACGCTATGAGAAAGCATGGCGTGAGCGCAATCACATGCTGCAAGAACAGATAGCAGATGAAAGCTGGCTGCAGGCTATTGAACAGCTGCTGGCAGAAACAGGTGTTGCGTTAATGGCAACCAGAGCCCAGATGCTGGCAGATATTTGTAAAATTTCTCAAAACCAGGATAGTCAGTTTCCGGCTATCTCGGGGTATATGACAGGCCAAGTTGCAGAAGGGCTAGAAGCGGGTAAGCCAGCGATTGATATTGAAGATCAGATTTTATCGCAAGCGAAGCAAAATAGAGGTAGGGGCGAGAGTGCCATGCCTGGCGCGCATGATGCAGATTTTACGCTCAACTATAAAGGACGGTCAGCTCACCTAGCTTCTACTGGTGAGCAAAAGGCTTTGCTTATCTCGATGGTGCTGGCGCATGCCAAACTCCAGCATACACGATTAGGCAGGCCACCCATTTTATTGCTGGATGATGTGGTTGCACATTTAGATGAAGGGCGCCGTGAAGAACTTTTTGGTTTATGTCAGCAGATGGCAGCACAAACATGGTATAGTGGAGCAGATGCAACAGCGTTTGATAATATCAAAGGCATTGCCGCTCATTTTTGGATTGAAAATGGCCAATTGCGCAGCTAGTGCGGCCTAATGGGGAGCAAAAATAATGTCAGATGATGCGGTAGTAAATGACGATTACGGCGCCGATTCCATCAAGGTTTTGAGGGGGCTGGATGCGGTGCGTAAGCGTCCTGGCATGTATATCGGGGATACAGATGATGGCTCTGGCTTGCATCATATGGTCTATGAGGTAGTCGATAACGCTATTGATGAGGCACTCGCTGGGCATTGTGATATTGCCAAGGTGACACTAAATGGCGATGGCTCGGTTTCGGTATCTGATAATGGGCGCGGCATCCCAACCCAAATACATGCCGAAGAAGGGGTGTCGGCCGCCGAAGTGATTATGACCCAGCTCCATGCCGGGGGTAAGTTTGATAATAACTCCTACAAGGTTTCTGGCGGCCTGCATGGGGTGGGTGTATCAGTGGTAAATGCGCTATCAGAATGGCTGGAGTTACGGATCTGGCGCGATGATAGCAAGCATGAAATGCGTTTTGAGCATGGTGAGGCCACTGCCCCATTGGAAGTCACTGGCGCTGCAGAAGGCCAGTCTGGAACAGAAATTACTTTCAAGCCTTCAACTGAGACCTTCTCAAATGTTGAATTTGATTTCATAACGCTAGAAAACCGGTTGCGTGAGCTTGCCTTTTTGAATTCAGGAGTGCGCATACGCCTAACAGATGACCGCAAAGCAGAACAGAAAGTTACCGAATTTTACTATGATGGCGGCTTAAAAGCCTTTGTTGATTATTTAAATAAATCGCGTAATGCACTGCATCCAACCATCTATGCAGATCAAGAAAAAGAAGATGTCGGGGTCGAACTTGCCCTTGCTTGGACCGATAGTTTCCATGAATCGACGCTCTGTTTCACCAATAATATTCCGCAACGCGATGGCGGCACGCATCTGGCAGGATTTAGAGGTGCGTTGACGCGTATCATCAATAATTATGCTCAAGATTCAGGAATCGCTAAAAAAGAAAAGGTCACGCTGACAGGCGATGATTCGCGTGAAGGCTTGACCGCTATTGTTTCGGTGAAAGTGCCAGACCCCAAATTCTCTTCGCAAACCAAAGATAAGCTGGTTTCCTCTGAGGTGCGCCCGATAGTTGAACAGGCTGTAAGTGATGCGCTAGGGCAATGGTTTGAAGAGCACCCTGCTGAAGCGCGTAAAATTGTCTCCAAAGCCTATGAGGCTGCTGCTGCCAGAGAAGCGGCACGAAAGGCACGTGAGCTTACCCGCCGTAAAGGTGTTTTGGATGTTGCTAGCCTGCCTGGCAAGCTAGCAGATTGTCAGGAACGTGACCCTTCTAAATCAGAGCTATTTCTGGTGGAGGGTGATTCTGCTGGTGGGTCTGCCAAGCAGGGTCGTGATAGAGCCAATCAGGCTATTTTGCCCCTTCGAGGTAAAATCCTGAATGTGGAGCGCGCGCGCTTGGATAAAATGCTATCTTCTGCTGAAATTGGCACGCTTATTACCGCTATTGGTGCGGGTGTCGGCAATGATGTTGAAAATGGGATGGACCCAGAAAAAATCCGCTACCATAAAGTTGTTATTATGACAGATGCGGATGTGGATGGCTCGCATATCAGAACGCTTCTCTTGACGTTTTTCTTTCGGCATATGCGCCCGCTTATTGAACGCGGTTATCTGTATATTGCCCAGCCACCCTTATTCCGTGCCAAGCGAGGTAGTTCTGAAGTTTACTTGAAAGATCAGGCTGCTTTGGATGATTATTTGGTTACCGCAGGGCTAAAAGATGCGGTTTTGAGGAATGAAGATGGGCTGCAAATTGCGGGTGCAGAACTTCGTGATATTATTGAAACCTGTATTCAGCTAAGCCGCACTATTGACCAGCTAACCGTTCAGATCAGCAACCGTGAGGTGATTGAACAGGCCGCTATTGCTGGTATCATCAATATGGAAATGCTTGGTAATCAGGATGCCGCAGGATATCTTGCTAAGCGTCTGGATCAGATATCTGATCCGCTGGAGCGTGGCTGGCAGGCGGCGGCTGAAACAGGCGCAGATGGCGCGCATATTGTCATATCCCGTACCCTTCGCGGCATCACCGAAACACATTATTTGAACCGTAAATTCATCTTGACCAGTGAAGCGCGGCAATTAGATAGTGCGGCGGCTGTGTTGCAAAAGATTTTCGCCAAAGGGGCAGTCTTTGTCACGCCAAACGCTGAATTTGAAATTAAGGGCCCGTCCGAGCTTGCCGCGCAAATAATAGCGCTTGGCAAGAAAGGGGCGCAAATAGCGCGCTATAAGGGCCTTGGTGAGATGAACCCAGATCAACTTTGGGAGACCACGCTAGATCCAGATCAGCGGACCTTTTTGCAAGTGTGTGTAAATGAGGAAGAAGAGGCAAATATGGCCTTTTCGACGCTGATGGGTGAAGCCGTTGAAGAGCGGCGTAACTTCATTCAGGAAAATGCGCTGAAAGTCTCTAATCTGGATATCTGATGACCGGATTAGGCGCTAAATTTCGCAACGCCATTTCGCAGCGGCAAACCCAAAGCCCTTCGATAACGCAGCATTCCGTTATTGACACAAAAGCGGTCATTGCGATTCGCTGGCTTGCGCTTGCAGGGCAAACTATTGCGCTGGTTATTGTGGCGTTTGGTTTCGGCTATGAAGGTGCGTTTTCAAGTGCCTTTGGGCTGGTTGCGGTAGGCGCAGCGGTCAATCTATGGCAAAGCTGGCGTAGCCGCTATCAAACAGTGACGAGCCGGCCAGAATTACTATTAGCGCTTTCTTTTGATGTCTTGCAGCTGTCGGGGCTGTTATATCTAACTGGCGGGATGGCCAATCCTTTTGCGATGCTATTGCTTGCTCCTGTTGTGGTCTCTGCTGCCTTGCTAGATTTCAGGGCAACGGTCTATTTGGTGCTATTGGTTGGATTTTGCGCGATTATGGTCACGCATTTCTATCTTCCTTTGCCTTTCTCCGAAGCTGATTTTGCGCTTCCTGCTTTATATTTAAGTGGTCTGTTTACCGCCCTTTTAGTCTCTTGTGTTTTTATAGGATTTTATGTTTGGTATCTGGCGGATAAAGCCCGTCAGGCAAATGCGGCATTGGCGGCGATGCAGTTGTTGCTAGAGCGTGATAGGCGCGCGACTGTGCTGGGTAGTTTGGCGGCCGCAGCCGCGCATAAGCTCGGCTCTCCTCTAAATACTATCGCAGTTATTAGTCATGATATGAAAGCTTCGTTGAGGGGAAAAATTGATAGTAATGATGAGGTGTTGCAGGATGTTAGCCTGTTAAATGATGAGGTTGAGAGATGCCGTACCATCCTGAGTGAATTGGATAGGGATGCGCAAACAGACCAGCTCGCTCGTGATGTAGCATTGCCAGTAAGTCAGATGATACAGGCACTTTTGGATCCTAAATTAGCAGAGCTAATTGGGCGCGTGAGCTTCAAAGCTGAGGCACTTGATGATAGTCCAGAGCCAATGGCCAAACCTATTCCTGATTTGAAATATGCATTAGAAATTTTGCTTGATAATGCCAATGATTATGCCGCTAAAAAAATCACCTTCGCCCTTGGCTGGTCACAAAAAGCTATTGCGATTGAGATTTGTGATGATGGTCCGGGTTTTACCCCGCTTGTTCTGTCGCGTGTTGGTCAGCCTTGGAATAGCAGCCGCGAGGGGCGCGAAGGGCATAAGGGGCTGGGCTTGTTCCTTGCGATGACGCTCATTGAAGCGCTAGATGGTGACGTGAAAATTGTGAATGCGCCATCTGGCGGGGGTGCACAGGTTGTTATACATATGTCACGCGACTCTTTATTATAAATCTATTTGCGGGCAATAGTCAGCTAATAGTCTGGCAATTCTTAACAAATGCCCCATTTAAATAGAGGAGATGCTGTGTTGGCAGCCTCTTTTACGGTGTTAATTTGACCCTTCCAAACTAGGTGCAAAAGACAAGATGGCAAAAGAACTTCTGATCTTGGATGATGATAATGCGTTGCGCCGCACCTTATCGCGCGCCATGGCTCAGCGTGGTTTTTCTGTGATGCAAGCAGCTAGTGTCAAAGAAGCTCGAGAGCAAATCCAAATTACTGCACCTGATTTCGCGGTGCTGGATTTAAAGCTAGAAGATGGAAATGGGCTAGAAATTGTCACTGCATTACGCAATCTTCGCCCGGATTGTCGCATCGTAATTCTAACTGGCTTTGGCAATATTGCTACTGCGGTTGCGGCTGTAAAGGCTGGGGCATTAGATTATTTGCCAAAGCCGACAAACCCAGATGCCATTGAAAAGGCTTTGCTTCAACAAGAAGGAAATTTGCCGCAACCGCCTGAAGATCCGATGAGTGCAGACCGGGTAAGATGGGAGCATATTCAGCGTGTGTTTGAGCAATGTGATCGCAATGTTTCTGAAACAGCCAGACGGTTGAAGATGCATAGGCGGACTTTGCAACGCATTCTTGCAAAACATGCGCCGCGAAGTTAAACTCACCTCGCCCAGTTCAGTGCAATAAAGCGCTGCTAGCATGCCTCGTTAATTTTTAATTCCTGTTTAGATTTTAATCATTTGGTTAATGGCTTCATGATATTGAGTTATGGAAATGACAACGCATAAGCGATATCGCTTTTTAAGCGGCCCGGATGATGCAGAATTTTGTCAGCGCGTAAGTGAGGCGCTTGCCCAAGGCTATAAGCTTTATGGTAATCCGGTTCTGGTGATAGAAGAGGGTCAGCGTATTGTTGGCCAGGCTGTAATTTGGACGGACACCGAAAAGCAAAAGCTGTAAGAACAGCTTTTGCTTATTAAAAATGAAGAGATAACAAATGGCATCTTCTAAGGACTGGCACAGCGATACCAAACAGGTAAGAGCAGGGCTTGCACGAACAGAAAATAGGGAAACTTCAGAAGCGTTGTTTCTGAATTCTGGCTATGTTTATGATAGCGCCGAGCAAGCTGCGGCAGCGTTCAAAGGAGAGGTAGATAATTTTATCTATTCGCGCTATGGCAATCCAACTTTGCAAATGGCGGAAGAACGGCTTGCCACTATTGAGGGCGCAGAGGCCTGCCGCGTTTGTTCAACAGGTATGGCAGCGATTTTTGCCTCTATGGCTTGCCAGCTAGAAGCCGGCGACAGGGTTGTGGCCAGTCAGGCATTATTCGGCGCTTGCCATGCGATTCTAACAAAAATATTGCCGCGCTGGGGTATCCAGACTGAGCTGATAGATGGCACCGATATTACCGCATGGCAGGCGGCATTAGCAAAGCCGGCAAAGCTGGTATTTATGGAAAGCCCGTCTAATCCAGTTTTGCAGCTGGTAGATATTGCAGCTGTTTCAGCGTTGGCACATAAGGCTGGGGCAAAGGTGATCGTTGATAATGTTTTTGCTACGCCCATTCACCAGTCGCCTCTGAAATTGGGCGCCGATATCGTTACCTATTCCACCACCAAACATCTAGATGGGCAAGGCCGGCTTCTAGGTGGTGCGGTGTTGGCAGATAAAGCGTTCATTGAAGAGGTGTTTCAGCCTTTTTATCGGCAAACAGGCGCTTCAATGAGCGCATTTAATGCATGGGTGCTGGTAAAGTCGTTGGAAACTTTGCGCTTGCGCATCGAAGCAATGTCGGCAACTGCTGCTCGGATAGCCGAAAAGCTGGCAGAGCATAAAGCCATAGAAGCAGTGTTGTATCCAGGTCATAAAACTCACCCACAACATAAGCTGGCCAAAGCCCAGATGTCTGGTTTTGGCTCGCTAATCGCCCTGAAAGTCAAGGGCGGCAGAGCGGCAGCATTTACTGTTCTTGATAGCCTGAACCTCATCGATATTTCTAATAATTTAGGGGATGCAAAATCACTAGCTTGTCATCCCGCTAGCACTACTCACGCCAATCTTAGCGATAGTGAACGGTTAGCCTTATCTATTAGCGAGAGCCATTTAAGGCTGTCTGTGGGGCTGGAACATTATGATGATTTATGGCGGGATCTCTGCCAAGCGCTAGATAAGATAGTGAGTGATTAATTAATGGCGCTTGCCCATCTCTTTGCCTTAGGTGCGGCGCTTAGCTGGACGTTGGCTAGCCTGTTCAGTCATCAGGCAGCCTTACGCTTTGGCTCATTGCATTTTAATCGTCTTAGAATGCTGGCAGCAGCTATTTTACTGGTCATTATGATAGCGCTAACTGGCGGCAATTTTGCCCTGCCCTCCTCTTTCTGGTTGCCAGTTTTTCTATCCAGTATTGTCGGGGTTGTATTAGGGGATTATTTTTTGTTTGTGGCGATGCGCCGCTTAGGCCCTAGACGCACCGCAATTTTATTTGCCGCTAATGCGCCGATAGCAGCTATTCTGGGCTGGCTATTTCTGGATGAAATTCTGTCTGGTCTTCAAATATTAGCAATTCTTATTGGATTTGCTGGTATTTGTTGTGCCATTATTTACGGCAAAAGGCGGGATCTTCTGCATATCTGGGAGGCAATAACCCCGCCGCTCTGGATAGGGATAGCTGCTGGGTGTCTTGCTGCCTCTGGTCAGGCTGTTGGCGTATTGTTGCTACGTCCGGTGATGAGTGCTGGAAGCGACCCTATGTTTGTGGGGCTGATACGGGTCTCTATCGCAGGGCTGGTATTTTGGCTAACATGGCCATTTGACAGGCGTAAATCAGAGCATCCTTTAATGCCGGATATTAAGCTGTCTTTTTTGATCCTTGCTAATGGTTTTTTTGGCCTTAGCTTTGGTGTGTTTTTGCTTTTAAAAGCCCTTGAAACAGGCAATGTTGCAGAGGTAACCATTTTGTCTGCGACCAGTCCTGTGATGATTCTGCCCTTTATCTGGTATAAAACAGGACGGTGCCCTGCATGGGGCGCTTGGCTTGGTGCCTTATTGGTAGTCGCTAGCACTACTCTTCTTTAACACTTTGGTGCTTTGCTGCATTTCAGCTAGCGTGAAAGGCCTTTTTATGAGCCATGATTTTATCCGTCCAAAGCCGCTAGATTTTGTGATCCTACTGGTTTTGTCGATTATTTGGGGTTCTGCCTTTGGTGCAATAAAAATAGCAGTGGATAGTACAGGGCCGTTTAGCCTTGTGGCAGTGCGCACGCTGGTAGGGTTTCTGGTTTTGTTTGTTTTCCTCGCGCTTTCAGGGGGGTTGAAACTGGATTTTGCGCGTCTGCCTTATCGCCGCTTGCTGGCTATCGGTTTTGTAGGCACGCTTCTGCCCTTCTTTTTGATCTCTTGGGCTGAACAAACTGTGGATAGTGCAGTTGCTGGCCTCCTAAATGGGGCTGGGCCGCTGGTAACGGTTCTTGGCGCACATTTTATCACCCGTGATGAGTTGATGACAAAGGGCAGGCTGGCTGGTGTTCTATTAGGGCTGGTTGGAATTATCATTTTAATGCAGGACGGCCTCGAAAAGCTGGGTACTGGCTCGCTGCTTGGCCAAATCGCTCTGGTTGTTGCCTTTGGCTGTTATGCGGCTGGAAATTTGATGGTGCGCGGTGTTAAGCTTTTAACACCTGTTCAATTAGCGGCTTGTAGTTTGGCGCTTTCTTCGCTTATTAGCGTGCCAGCTGCCTTATGGCTGGAAGCCCCAACCCCGCAAAGCTGGTCACTAGAAGTGTGGGGTGCTTTATTATGGCTTGCGGTTGTATCCACAGCCTTTGCATTTTCGCTACGTTATGTTTTGATAAGACGGGCAGGGGCAGGTTTTGTGGCAAATGTTGGCTATCTGATTCCGATTGTTGCAGTGCTGATAGGCTTCTTTTTCCTAGATGAACGCATTACGCCTATGACGGTTCTAGCGATGCTAATTATTTTACTAAGCTTGTATGTTACCAGACGCGCTGGCATTAAATTGAGAAAGATAAATGATTAAAGCTGTTCTATTTGATGCTTATGGCACCTTGTTGGATGTAGATGCGGCGGCCGCACAATTAGCTGGTTCTGGTCGTTTTCCAAAATTGCAAAGCTGCTGGCCAGAATTAGCCTCTATTTGGCGCACCCGCCAGTTAAATTATACATGGCTACGCTCGCTTAGTGGCAGTTATAAACCTTTTTGGGAAATAACTTCAGATGCGCTGGATTATGCGATGGAAGCCCTTTGTTTGTCTGATCCGGAAATGCGTGATGCCTTGCTCAAGCTGTATCGTGAGCTAGCTGCTTATGAAGATGCTGTAATAGCTCTGGATGCAGTTGCGGCCAAAGGCTTGCCAGCGGCAGTTTTATCAAACGGTAATCATGATATGTTGAAAAAAGCCTTTAGCGCCGCTGGTCTGATGGGCAAGCTAGATGCCCTGTTATCGGTTGAAGACGTTGGTATTTTTAAACCTGCACCAGAGGTTTATCAGCTTGGGCTTGATCGCTATGATGCAAAGCCTGCGGAAATTGTGTTTGTCTCGTCAAATGGCTGGGATGCTTGTGCAGCTGGGCAGTTTGGGTTTCAAGCCATTTGGGCTAACCGTGCCCAGATGCCCGTTGAACGCCTGCCAGATGCACCAAACCATATCATTCCAGATTTGCGCGCTTTAGCCCAATATCTATAAAAATCTAATGGTATCATAAAACGCTATGTTCATCTAAAAGCTGTGCGGGTGCGTAAGCAGTTTATGATGAAAGTTCTTCGCATATTCTGCATGCTTGCCGCTTTTGGTGCAGCCTCTATTCAGGGGGGGATAGTTGCGTTCGCAAACAGTGCGGCAAATCCATCTGATTTTATTGAACCAGCAAGCACGCTTTCGCCTGAAGAGGTGGTGGAAATTCAGTTGCTGGGGCTACAAGCTGCCGGCACGGACAGGCGTGCTGGCATTGAACAGGTCTGGCGCTTTGCCCATCCTAGTAACCGAAAAATGACAGGCCCTATCAGTCGCTTTTCCCAGCTTTTTGACCTGCCTGCTTATGCCCCGCTTATCGGTTTGCAGGACTATGTGATAAATGACCGGGCGCTAAGTAACACAGAAGCGCGCTTTGTTATCACCGTTCGTGCACGTGATGGTGCAGCTTATGGTTATGTCTGGACTTTGCGCACGCTGCCAGCTTCGCTTGCACCGGATGCAGATTATAAAGCTGATGACACGCAAGATGAAAGCGCGCCAGAAAACCAGCTTATCTGGATGACTACAGCTGTTTCTGCCCCTTATGCTGGCGGTGGTAGCTAGGCATCTGCCCTCTTCTCAGTAAGGGTTAACTGGGGTATAGAACAAGATTTATGAACGCACCCCCTCTTTTTTCTCCTATCAGGGTATTTTTTGGCAAACTGCCACCGCTCTTGCTAGCAGCATGCCTGCTAACTGGCGGGATATCCATTATGGGATTATCCGATAATCTGGTTCCGCTAGTTTCTGACGATATTGGTCTTGGGCAATATCATTTTCTGCGCTCGGCTATGTCTGTTGCGGTATTTCTGGTCTTGCGTGAATTTATTTCCTTCAGCTTGCGGCCTGTACGCTGGGGCCCTGTTTTATGGCGTGCGCTATTTTTGTCCCTATCCATGGCCCTGTTTTTTTCTGTGCTTTCTTTTCTACCAGTAGCCTTAGCCGGTGCCGGATTATTTACCTCCCCTGTCTTTGTATTGTTATTTTCAGTGATTATTTTCAGGCTAAGACCTGGTTGGCGCCGGATAGTTGCAGTGGCGCTAGGCAGTTTTGGAGTATGGCTTATTTTGCGCCCAGATATGCAAGGCTTTAGCCCTATTCAAATTCTGCCTATCTTAGCAGGTGCTTTTTACGCAGGCGCTAGCCTTACAACGCGTCGATATTGTGCTAAGGAAAGTCCTTACACACTTTCGATGGCCTATTTTATCATGATCGGGATTATTGGGTTTTTATGGGCGCTTGCGCTTGATCTTGGTAATATTTCAGGGGCAGATAAAACCGCTTTCTTACTGCGGGGGCTAGTTTGGCCAAGTCCAGAAATTTACTTCTGGGTAGCGGTGATGACAGGCCTGTCTGTGCTAGGTATCTTGATGATCACCAAGGCCTATCAAATGGCGGAAACCAGCTATATGAGCATTTTTGAATATAGCTATCTTATCTCGGCAGGTATAATTGGCTGGTTGTTGTGGGGAAATATTTTCAGGCTGGGTGAATTTGCCGGTATGGGCTTGATTGTAGCCGCTGGTCTGCTGGTGGTGTTTTCAGCAAGCTACATTACAAAACAGGGCACAGATAGGGCCTCTTCTAAAACTGAATAGCAGGCTTTTTGGTAAAAAATTTAGTTGTCGTCTAGCCTGTTTTTATGGTTGATTGAAGAGGGGTATTATTCATTTTCCAGCTCAGATCCTGCCGGTTACCTTTACTGGTCATGGAGTTGTGCATCTCATTTATGTTTAAAAAAATTAAGGGGTTATCATGTCAAATTATGTAATCGCACCACATCCGCAAGCTGCTGTTCCTGTTGCAGGTTCAGGAGATCAGTTTCCGGTTCGGCGTATTTTTTGTGTTGGGCGCAATTATGGTGAGCATGCCAAAGAGATGGGCTTTAGTGAAAAAGAGCCGCCTTTTTTCTTCACTAAGCCAGCAGATGCCATTGCTGAAAATGGCGCAACTATCCCTTATCCGCCACTAACAAGCGACCTGCATCATGAAATTGAAATGGTGATTGCGATAGGGAGGGATGGTGCAAATATCCCTGCTGAACAAGCGATGGAACATATTTGGGGCGCGGGTGTTGGCATTGATTTTACCCGCCGTGATCAACAGATTGCGCACCGGGAAAAAGGCCGTCCATGGTGCTGGGGCAAAGCCTTTGATAATTCTGCACCAATGTCCAGCCTTCAGCCTTTATCTGCTTTGCCTGATGGTCAGAAAACGCTTGATAATGGTCAGATTTGGCTGCGCGTAAATGGGAAAATGCGCCAGCAAGCAGATTTGAGCGATATGATCTGGAATGTACGCGATATTATTGCTTTTTGTAGCCAGGCCGTAACGCTAAAAGCTGGCGATCTGATTATGACTGGAACGCCAGCTGGTGTCGGTGCGGTAACTGCCGGTGATGTGCTGGAAGGCGGGGTTGAAAATATTGGCGAGATAAAGGTCACGCTTTCATAAAAACCAGACCCTTTTGAGGTATTAGAAGCGAGTAAATAGGCGTGATGCATGATACCCCTTGATATTCCAGTTCCGGAAACAGGTAAATTAACGCAACTTGCAGACGATTTATATTGGGCGCGTTTCGATTTGCCATTCCGGCTTAATCATATCAATTTATATATGCTGGATACACAAGATGGCTGGTGTCTTATCGATGCTGGGGTAAATAATGAGGTCACCGCGGCTCACTGGCATATGTTGCTGGAGGGCCCGCTTTCTGGCCAACCTGTCGCTTTTATTCTTATAACGCATCATCATGTTGATCATATGGGCTATGCTGGGGCACTGGCATCACTAACGGGCGCGCCTTGCTTTGCCAGCTCAGATGAAGCGGTACATGGGCATTGGCTGTATGATCTAGCGCCGCAAGAATTTGGGGCTATCTTGTCACGTACCTATCGCTGGTATGGCCTGCCAGCAGAAATTGCCCAACGCGTTGCCCAGAATGGCAGCCGTTACCGTGCTAATGCTAGCCCATTGCCGATATTCCAAGAAATTACAGCAGGTGAGGTTATTCACACCCGCGCAGGCGCATGGGAAGTACGTATTGATACCGGTCATTCAGATGCTCAAATCAGCCTGATGGATTGTCAGCGCAACCTGTTTTTAAGTGTTGATTTTCTCCTGCCGCGGATATCGCCTAACATTTCTGCCGATATTCGAAATCCTGATTTTGATTCGCTCTCTCATTATTTTACCTATCTTGAAGAAATGACTTCTCTGCCAGCAGATATGTCTATTTTTCCAGGTCATGATTGGCCATTTCGTGATGGCGGTGCGCGCGCATCTATCTTGATCGAACATCACCATGAACGTCTACAGCAGCTAGAAGATGCTGCACAAAACCAGCCTCTTAGTGTGGCATTAGCGATGGATGTATTATTTGGGCGCGCATTTGGCGATCATGAATTATATTTTGCCTCTGGTGAAGCGCGCGCGCATCTAACCCATCTTGTTGCCACAGGCCGCTTACAGATTAAACGGCACGATAAGGGGCATGATTTATATGTGCCAGTTTAAAATGAAGCGGCAGCAGTGATGCTCAGAGGCTTTCCTTTAATATTTGTACTCTTATGGGCGTCTGCTTTTATAACTGGCAAGGTGATTGTTCAAGATGCTAGCCCCTTTGCTTCGCTCGGGTTTAGGTTTGCTATAGTCGCGCTAGGGTTTTTAATTTTTGCGCTGATTATAAAAGAGAAGGTGCGGGCCCCGCTAACAGATATTTTAGAAGCAGGTGCGACAGGCGTGCTGTTTCATGGGCTTTATTTAGGCGGGGTATTTTTCGCAATTTCTAAAGGTATGCCTGCTGGTATGGCAGCTTTATTGGTTTCCTTGCAGCCTGTTTTAACAGGCGCTCTTGCGGGGCCTGTGCTGGGTGAGCAGGTCACATGGCGGCAATGGCTTGGTATTGCGCTTGGCTTTGGCGGGGCAGCAGCCGTCTTAGGTCTTGATATCGGCATCAGCTTTCCAATAATCGCTTTTGCTTCGGCAATGACAGGCCTTATCGCAGTAACTATTGGCACGCTTTGGCAGAAAAAGCTTAGCGGCAAGTTGCCTTTGTCTGTATCAAACTTTTATCAAGCTCTGGCTGCCTGCATCTTTCATCTAGGTGTAATGACATTATTCGAAACACCTTTTATCAATTTCACATCTGAATTTATCTATGCGATGGGTTGGCAGATTTTAGCTGTCTCCTTTGGTGCTTTTACGATTTTAATGTATTTGATAAAAATTGGTTCTGCCAGCCAGACAGCCACCTTGTTTTTTCTGGTGCCTCCTGTATCGGCTGTGATGGGATATTTGTTTTTAGGAGAGGCGCTGAGCGTTATCGATATATTGGGTCTTATCGCTGCTACCATCGGCGTTTATATTGCCACTTCTGGCCCGTCTGCTGCGGCGCGGTGAAAAAAAATTTACAGGAAAATTTTGACAAGCAGGACAGGCTCGGCCGATAGTTATAAGCCAACTTTTTATTTTTGAATTTATGGAGACACTATGTCAAAGACTGCACAAGATTTTCTCGCAGAAGCGAATGCTATCGTATCAAAAATTGATACAGACGCTGGTATCGCCCGTCATGGTCAGGCCAATGTGGTCTTTGTTGATGTGCGTGACGGTATGGATATTGCCAAAACAGGTACGATTGCAGGTGCTTTGCGAATCCCACGTGGCTTTATCGAATTTGCTGCTGATGATAATACCCAGTTTCACCAGCCAGCTATGCAAAAAGACGCAGAAGTGATTTTGATTTGTGCGGCAGGTGGGCAGGCAGCGCTTGCCGGAAAGACACTGGTTGAAATGGGCTATCAGAATGTATCGAATGTGGGCGGGTTTGGCGCTTGGAAAGAACAGGGCGGGCCGGTAGAGGCGTGACCACTCCTTTATTCTTTTAGCTTAGGAGGCGTGAGGAGTGTCCGCGCAGTCCCTAGATAGTGCCACGCATCCGCTAGTCATTATTGGCAGTGGATTTGCCAGCTTTTGTCTGGCAGCGCATTTGCTAGAAACGCACGCCTTAAAGCCTACGGATATCACCATTATTGGCCCACCTCCCTTTGGGTATGGTGCTGCTTATAGCTGCACGCATGGTGATTATAGGCTAAATGTCAGAGCCCAAATAATGCGTATATTTGCTGACCAGCCAGATGATTTTCTGAGTTGGGCGGCCACAGAAATAGAAGATAGCGAGGCGCATAATCCTCAAGGAGCCTTTTACAGGCGGTCTGATTTTGCGCGTTATCTCTCGCATCTTAGCAAGCGCATAAAGGGCTTTGATAAGCTGAATTTTATCAACAGCCATGTCGCTTCTCTAGAGCGGCAGGGAAAGGGCTGGCAGCTCAATCTTGCTTCTGGTGACAGCCTTATCGCTCATCAGCTAGTTCTGGCAACAGGCAATCCTGTGCCGCGTTGGCCATGTGATATCCCTGCCAGCCTGTCAGCAGAAAAGGCGGTGGAAATACCGTGGTCTGGAAAATGGCTGGAATGCGTCGATATAAGAGATAAAGTTGTTTTTGTTGGCGGCGGGCTAACCGCGATGGATGGCATTTATAGTCTGGCAAAAAAAGGACATATGGGCAGAATTGAGATTGTGATGCCCTTCCCTGTTTTACCGCCAAAACAAACGGACTGGAAAATTGAAACGCCTGTTAGGTGGCCAGATGATATCTCTTCAGCTAGCCAGTTTTTGAAATTTTTCTCAAACACGCTAGGGTCACGAAATTGGACAGACCCGGCTTGGCAATCTCGTTTTGAAGCGCTTCGCATAGATTTAAATTCTGCATGGCAAGGCTTGGACGATACAGCGAAAAAACAGCTATTGCGGCATATGGGGCATTGGTGGCAATTAGCGCGGTTCAGATCTGCACCCCAAAATTTTGATGCCGCCCAAGCGATGATTAATAAAGGCCAGCTTCACCTGATTAAGGGCCGGGTTAGCGGTTTGAGCGAGCAAGGGAGTAAGCTTATTGTGCGCTTGCAAGATGGTGGTGAGCTAGCTGCAGACAAGGTGGTAAATTGCACTGGACCTGCAGCTTGTCCCCTGATTGCAAATTTGCTGGAGGCAGAAATCATTGCCCCAGATATCAGCCAGCGCGGCGCGCGCATTGCCCCTGATTACAAAGTACTAGATAGCCTGAAAAAACCTTATGACAATTTACATGCCCTTGGTGCGATGACGGCGAACAGCCTGGGCGATGTTATAGGAGCCGGCACTATCGCCAAGCAGGCAGAAAAGCTTGCGGCTATTTTAGCACCGCTATTTCGTTAGGTAGGAAAGAGATATATCTCTTCTTTCAAAAAAGAACTTTTCTCGCCTACTATAAAGGTTACATTAAGAAGAGGGTTAAGGCGCAACTAAGAAAGCGCATATTTTATGAGGGATTTTCATGGCTATTCGGTATTTGAAAAACGGTAAAACAGAAACAGCACGCGCAGAAGATGATGCACAAGTTAGACAGAATGTCGAAGAAATTTTGGCATCTATCGAAACAGAAGGCGACGCTGCGGTTCGTAGCCTATCGGAAAAATTTGATAAATATAGCCCAGCAGCTTTCCGCCTTTCTGCCTCGGAAATTGAAGCGCTGATGGCACAAGTGTCCGACCGCGATATGGAAGATTTGAAATTTGCCCAAGAGCAGGTCAGAAAATTTGCCCAGATTCAACGCGATAGTATGCGCGATGTAGAGGTGGAAACCCTACCAGGTGTCATTCTGGGGCATAAAAATATTCCAGTGCAGTCGGTTGGGTGTTATGTGCCTGGCGGTAAGTTCCCAATGGTGGCTTCTGCACACATGTCTGTGGCAACTGCTTCGGTAGCGGGTGTGCCGCGTATCGTTGCCGCCACCCCGCCTTTCAATGGCGCGCCAAATCCAGCTGTTATCGCTGCGATGCATTTAGGCGGTGCGCATGAAATTTATGTATTAGGCGGAATACAGGCCGTTGGGGCCATGGCGCTGGGTACGCAAACAATTGACCCTGTGCATATGTTGGTGGGGCCTGGGAATGCTTATGTGGCTGAAGCTAAACGTCAGCTTTATGGAAGGGTAGGCATCGATTTATTTGCTGGCCCTACCGAGACGATGGTGATCGCAGATGAGAGCGTTGATGCAGAGTTATGTGCCACTGATCTTTTGGGTCAGGCGGAGCATGGCTATAACTCGCCAGCTGTTTTGTTGACCAATTCTGAAAAATTAGCACGCGAGACCCTTAGCGAGATTGATAGGCTTTTAGCTATTCTGCCAACCACAGATACAGCGTCTGTCAGCTGGCAGGATTATGGTGAGGTGATTGTATGTGACACCTATGATGAAATGCTTGAAGTTGCAGATGATATTGCCTCAGAGCATGTTCAGGTCATGACTGACAGAGACGATTGGTTTTTGGAAAATATGACTTGTTATGGAGCCTTATTTTTAGGTGCGCGCACTAATGTTGCGAACGGTGATAAGGTTATTGGCACTAATCACACCCTGCCAACAAAAAAGGCTGGGCGCTATACAGGCGGATTATGGGTAGGTAAATTCCTTAAAACCCACAGCTATCAGAAAGTAATGACAGATGAAGCCGCTGCAATGATAGGGGCGTATGGCTCGCGTTTGTGTATGCTGGAAGGGTTTGTCGGACATGCAGAGCAGTGCAATATCAGGGTGCGCCGATATGGTGGCCAGAATGTACCTTATGGAGAGGCTGCTGAATAAGCGGCAATCCATATAAATTACATCAAGAAAGTTTAAACATATGGAACTTCCTAAAACCCCTGCTTTTCGCCTTGATGGACGGCGTGCACTTATTACTGGCGCGTCATCTGGTATCGGGCTTGGCTGTGCAGCTGCCCTAGCTGAATATGGCGCAGATGTTGTTGTCGCAGCGCGATCTAAAGATAAGCTAGATGATTTTGTTGCCGCTGCTAGCGGTGCTGGCTTATCTGCCAGTGCTGCTATTATGGATGTTAGTGATTTAGCGCAAATGCAAGAAAGCTTGGACGCGCTAGGCCATTTTGATATTCTGGTTAATTCGGCCGGAATAGCTAAACATAGCCCGGCTCTAGATACAAAAGCAGATAATTTTGATGCTGTAATGGATGTAAATTTGCGCGGCGCTTATTTTCTTTCGCAAGCTATTGCTCGCCAGTTGATAGATGCTGGCAAGCCCGGCTCTATCATCAATATAACCTCGCAAATGGCGCATGTTGGCGGTATGGAAAGGTCTGTTTATTGCGCATCTAAATTTGGTGTTGAGGGCTTTACCAAAGCAATGGCGATTGAATGGGGACAGTTTGGTGTGCGTATTAACACGGTTTGCCCGACTTTTGTGCGTACCGCCCTTACTCAGTCGACATTTGATGACCCTGAAAAACGCGCATGGATTATGGGCAAGATTAAATTAGGCCGCGTAGCAGAGGTTGAAGATATTATGGGCAGCGTTGTGTTTCTAGCCTCAGATGCAGCCGCCATGATAACAGGTACCAGCCTGCTAGTTGATGGTGGGTGGACAGCAGAATAAATTTGTTACTGATATTCTAAATATTTACAGGGGAGTAAGCAGCTAATGGCTATCGATACAGAATTATTAGGAAGATTGAGGGCAGTAGATACGCCTACGATTTGTAATGCCATTGAGGTAGCGCAGAAAAAGCGTGGCTTTGCTAATTTTACCCGCCAGCAGCTGGTTAGCACAGAGCCAGAAGCACCCGCATTAGTTGGCTATGCGTTGACAGCTAAAATTAGGGGCAAGACGCCACCAGAGGATAGTGCTGAGGTATTGCGGGAGCGCCGGATGGGCTATTATCGCTATGTAGCGGAAGGTGCGCGCCCGGGCATTGTGGTTATCGAAGATACCGACTATGAGCAAGCTTGTGGCGCTTATTGGGGCGAGATCAATACCAGTATTCATAAAGGCTTTGGTCTTGAAGGGGTGGTTACGAACGGGCTGGTGCGCGATTTAGGTGATTTGCCAACAGGTTTTCCAGTGCTGGCAGGGTCTATTGGGCCTAGCCATGGTTTTGTGCATGTACTGGATTATGATTGCCCGGTGGAGGTGTTTGGCATGCAGGTGCGCGCAGCCGATCTTATCCATGCAGATCGCCATGGTGCCTGTGTTATCCCTGCTGAAATTTTGGGGGATATGATTACCGCCCTTGATCAGCTAGCAGCAAGTGAGCGCATTGTTCTGGAAGCTGCAAGCCAGCCTGGCTTTGATTTTCAGAAGTTTGAGGCAGCATGGGCCGCGTTTGAGAAATCTAGAACTTAAGGCTAGCTCCCACCCTAGTCTGTCTAGCTCAAACTATCTGGTTGCGGCACAGACAGCGTATCAGATATGGTCTTTAGCTGGTCAATAATGGCCTCGCTTAAACTTACCCCTTTCGCGCTTACTTCCTCGCGCTTGGCCCGTTCTGGATCGCCTGGAATAAGCACAGCCTTTCCTGTTTCGCGGGGTGGGCAGTCACGAATAGAGGCGATAAAATCTTGAACCTCTTGTTGCATAGCGTTTTCGGTATCAAAATCATCAGCTTTGAAAACAAGCGATAACATGCCATTACAAAAGGGGCGGTCATGTGCGTTAGTGCCAGCCCCTGTCAGCGCGCCTGCCAGAAGTTCACATGCCAGCCCTAGCCCAGAGCCTTTATGTTGGCCAAAAGTTTGAATAGCCCCCTCGCCGCCACGCGGATTTGGCACAGAGCTTGTCGCGCTTGGCCCATAAATAGTGACAGGCTGGTCTGAATCTTCGCCATTTTTATCAACCATCGCATCGGCAGGTAATTTAGTACCTGTTTTTTGGCTGACTAGAATTTTTCCTTCTGCAACGCGGCTAGTGGCAAAATCTAGGATAAAATGATTGCCATCATCTTGTGGTATCCCGATAGCAATAGGAGCAGTGGAAATACGCGCTTCGCGTCCGCCAAATGGGGCAACAATGCGGGAACCAGCAACGGTGACGAAATGCAGCGAGACTAGCCCTGCTTCTGCTAGTAATTCTGCCCAGCCGCCAATGCGGCCTAAATGTCCAGCATTACGCAAACCTATTAAGGCAAGTCCATCTTGTGCAACCATCTGTTTTGCTTGTGCAACAACATGATGACCTAAAACCTGCCCAAAGCTATATAGCCCATCAATGAGGCGCAAACTACCAGACGACATAAGGGTTTCATGCGCACAAACCGGGCGCACTGTTCCTTCTTTGATATATTCCATATAGCGCGGCACCCGCACAATGCCGTGGCTTGGATGGCCAGATGCATCTGCGTCCACCAAATGGGTAGCGATCAATATGGCCTCTTCTTTTGGACAGCCTGCGGCGGTAAACATTTCTGTTAGCCAGTTGGTCATTTCATTTTGATCGATATACATTGCACTCTCCATTTTCTTCGAAACTTTTATATATTAGTTATTTCTTATTTAGTTGCCCATTGGCGCTAATGGCTGTCTATGATCGCTTGTTTATAGCCTGCTTCAAATCGGTCAAAGGCATCATTTAATAAGGTGGGCTCTTGCGCATAGCATAGTCTAACATACCCCTCCGCCTCAGCGCCAAAAGCAAGGCCAGGGGCAAGTCCCACCCCTGCAGTCTTAAGTAAAGCTTTACAAAAGCCAGTACTATTGGTCATGCCTTTAATAGAAAAAAAGCTATAAAATGCACCATCAGGATCGATAAAATCTACCTCCGCAATAGCTTGAAGGCGCGCCTTGGTCAGCTGGTAGCTTTTCTTTAGGCGTGCTTGTAATTGGCGCACCTCTTCTTCCCCATGCTCTATCATCGCCCGGCCAGCTTCTTGGACAAATCCAGCACTACAGGAAATATTATATTCAGTGAGCTGCGCGAATATTGGCTCTAATTCTGGTGGGCCAGCAAGCCAGCCAAGTCGCCAGCCTGTCATTGACCAGGCTTTCGAAAAGCTGTTTACAGAGATCACCCTATCTTCGGGCGCGCAAAGGCGCATCATATGCGGGGCAGCATCTCCATGCTGATAAAGACGCGAATAAACATCGTCTGAAATAATCCAGATACCATGTTTGCGGCAATGGTTTAGCACTATCTCTTGGGCATCCGCTGGCATCACCCAGCCTGTTGGGTTATTGGGTGAGTTTACCAGCACTGCTTTGGTATCTGATGTTAGGCTGTCTAGCAATCTGTCTAAATCTAGATGCCAGCACCCATTTTCAGGCATGAGCGGGATGAACGTAATCACGCCGCCAGCAATTTTAAAACTTTCTGCTAAATTTGGCCAAGCCGGGCCAACTACTATAATTTTATCGCCCGGGTCAGTTAGGGCTTGCGCACTCAACATCATCGCTTGCATGCCAGAGCCAGTCACTGTGATAGACGATATATCTAAATTCAGCTCATAAAGTCTATTCATGTATTGTTGCAAACAACGGCGCAGAGCAGGTTTACCGCTATTAGGCTGATAAAAATGATCTTCTTCTGCAAGCGCCTTTTGGGCAGCGGCAACTGCGATTTTAGAAGTTGGCCAGCGCCCTTCGCCGAACCATAATGGGATAATATCCTGCATACCCATGCCTGTTTCTGCAACTTCTCGTATCAGGCTGGGTTGCAAGGCAGAAGCGCGGCTAGAGCTAGCATTCATGGATTTTACCCCTCACTGAAAAAGGCAACTTTAGGATGGTTAATATCTTTAATAGTCTGCCTAGACATCCAAGCAACTGACAAGCCAAAAACAACATGACAATTATGAAAGCGGGTCTATTATTAGATTGTTATCGCGTTTTGTCATTTAGGCGCTATGGCCAATTTTAAGCAAATATCATTTTGAGGAGAAAGAATATGGGACGTTTCATTTGTGCAGAAACACCTGGGAATGCAGATGTATTAGAGCTGCGTGACCGGCCTACCCCTAGCCCAGCTGCAGGTCAGGTTACTGTATCGCAAACAAAAATGGGGTTGAATTTTTTGGATGTGTATCAGACCTCTGGCGTCTATCCTTTTCCTGAAAATGATGTGTTTGTGCCGGGCAATGAAGGGGTTGGCAGCGTTTTAGCGGTTGGCGAAGGCGTAACAGGATTTAAAGAAGGTGACCGTGTCGGCTATCCGATGGTAGTGGGCGCCTTTGCTGAAGAGCGGGTAATCGCCGCAGACAGGCTCGTGCATCTGCCAGATGATGTATCTGATGATATGGCAGCCGCGACCATGCTAAAAGGGATGACCGTTGAATATTTGCTTACCCGCTCAGTGCCGTTGCAGGCAGGTGATACGGTGTTATTTCACGCAGCAGCTGGCGGAGTTGGCCTGCTAGCAGGACAGTGGCTGAAGGCCATTGGCGTTACCTCTATTGGCACCGCAGGCTCTAAAGAGAAATGTGCGCTAGCTAGTGAGGCTGGATATGACCATGTGATTAATTACTCAAACGATGATTTTGTCAGTGCGGTCAAGGATATTACTGGCGGCAAAGGGGTGCGCGCAGTTTATGATTCTGTGGGCAAGGATACCTACCCCGGCTCGCTTCAGGTCTTGCAGGATTGTGGGCATTTCATCGCTTTTGGCCAGTCTAGCGGGCTTATCACAGATTTCAAATTAGGGGATTTGGCGGCTAACGGGTCTCTTTATGCACAGCGTCCAACCCTTGCCACTTATATTGCCTCTAATGCGCAATTAGCCGAAATGGCTAAAAATCTGTTCTCGATGCTAGGTGCAGGCAAAATAAAGGCAAGCGTTAATCAGCGCTATGATTTGGCAGATACAGCAGATGCATTTCGTGCTTTAACAGGGCGCAAAACAACTGGTGTCACGCTTATCGAAACAGGTCTTTAAGAAAAGGGGGTCAGCTTGCCTTTTAGGCAATTAAAGGGAGGTGAGCTGACCTTTTGCAAATATAAGCGGCGCTTTGTCATTATGATGGTGGGTTAATACCTCACCTAAAATGATCACATGATCGCCGCCCTCAACCAGCTTTGATGTCCGGCATTCAAGGCTGGCTACTACCCCATCTAAAATAGGTTGGCCATTTGGCGAAGGCTGCCAGCTAATATCTGAAAACAAATCTGGAATGGTAGACGAGAAATGCTGACAGAGGTCTATCTGGTCACCAGCTAATATATTTATCGCAAAATATTCTGCTCTTTCGAAAACGTCGCGCCGCGCAGAAGTTAGGCTAAGGCTCCATAAGATAAGCGGCGGATCAAGCGAAACTGAGCTAAATGAATTGATGGTCAATCCGCTTGGCTGACCCCCCTCAGAGCTAGTGGTAACAACGGCCACACCAGTGGCAAAACGGCCAAGCGTATGACGTAGTTTTTTGCTCTCATGCTCTGTGATGACACTATCCATGCTGGCCACATTTATCCTTTGATTTACCCGATTTTTTAAAGTCTTAAGTGACTTAACCATTTTTACGTATCAAGCTTGCGTCCAGACCAGTGGCGGTACGCCAAGTCTGCTTTGCGTAAATTGGCGCATTTCAAAGGCTTTGCTTCTCTCATCTATCTCTACATCTGCAAAGGTGATTATCTGGTCGGGGTGAATATCGACTTTCAGCTTTGCGTGATTGGCGAGCCCTAGCGGCAGATATCCGCCTGCCAGACTATCAGATGCTGGGCGCAAGCCGCCATAAATGGTTGCCCCGCCTTCTCCATCCAGCAGGGTGCCTTGCCGCAAAGATGATTTGGCAATAGCGACTACGTCGGCATTAAAAACCCGCGCAAAACCAGTTGCCTCACCGCGAAAAGCAATATTGGCCACCGATATGGCTAGCTCTAGCCCGATAAGGTGCCATTTTTTATGCGCAGCCATATAGCGGCCTGTATCATCAGTCGTCACGCTATATTCTTCAAAGCAGTTTTTCATATAATCGCTATCTGCTTCGATAGCGACCCAGACCCCTTTGCGGATATCATTGACTATTGGCGTGCCATCTTGGGTTAGGCAGGATATTACCTCAACCATTTCGCTATCTTCTAAAATACCGCCTAGGGCTTTTGGACGCATTAACTGCGGAATATCTTCGATAGCACCCGGCGGAAAGGCTAGCCCCTCTTTTGGAGCCTTCAAAATGCAGGCATTGGCAATAGCGGCTGATTCTATCGCTGGTTTGGAGCCATCAAGGAACGCGTTAAACATTTTTGGGTTTAGCTTGCCGCGCTCTGCCTGCTCGGCCGTTAGTCCCCAATGATCCCAAACGGTATCTGGGGTGGAATGGCGGTAATGTGGCATCCATTTATGCCCTCTGCCAGCTGCCATCACTTTGAAGCCGCAAGCGCGCGCCCAGTCTGTTAAATCTGCTGCCAATGCAGGCTGGTCGCCATAGGCCATAGAATAAATAACACCTGCATCGCTAGCCGCGGCAGCTAGCCCAGCCCCGCAAAAGGCATCTGCTTCAACGGTGACATTAATGACGTGTTTATGTGCTGAAAATGCGGCAGTGATATGTCTAACAGCTGCTAGCGGATCGCCTGTGACCTCAATAATAATTTTAATGCCAGGATGGTCTATGGCGGTCTGCCAATCATCGCTTACGCAAATGGTTTTGCAACGCAGGGCAGTATCTATATCTGAGGCGTCATAGCCCTCTTCTGGCCAGCCCGCAAGCGCTAGATTCTGCCTAGCGCCTTCAGGGTTTAAATCTATCAGACAGGCTAAATGAATGGCAGGTAATTTGCGCAATTGGGCTAAGAACATAGTGGCAAATTTTCCTGCCCCGATCATTGCAATAGGGATGGTCTTACCAGCATGGTGATGTGCTTGTAGGCGGGTAAAAAGGTTCATAATCCACCTTTAGAAGTTCAACAAAAAACAAAGCGTCTTACAGTGCGGCACTACCTCAAGGCATGTCAACGGCAAAAGAAAATTAACCAACGCCTCTTTTTTGTTGAAGGGCGTTGTTTTTTGGTCTGTTATTAAGTGGGCATTTTCATTTTGCAAAATAGCGAAAAAAGAGGGGGCTAAGGTCATGACAAAAGTTGGTATTGTAGGCATTGGAGATATGGGTAGCGGGATCGCTAAAAATCTGATGGCAAACGGGTTTGAGGTTCATGGGCTGGACCTAGATGCAGACCGAATGCAGGCTTTTACAAAGGCTGGCGGCGTTGCTGCTACAAACCTAGCCGAATTAGGCCGTGATGCTAGCGCTGTATTTGTGATGGTGATGACTGGCGCGCAAGCAGAGGCGGTTATTTTTGGCGAAGAAGGGCTGGCTGCAAATATGGCAGATGGCGCATCAATCATCCTCACAGCAACCATCAAGCCAGCTGAGGCAGAAGTAATAGGAAGAAAGCTGGCAGATACAGCTATTCACTTGATAGACAGCCCTGTTAGTGGCGGGTTTCCGGGCGCGCAATCTGGCACACTGACTATGATGGCCGCAGGTCCTGAGGCCGCCCTTACTGCTAGTCGCCCAATAATGGAAGCTGTTTCATCTACCATTCACATTGTTGGGGATGCCGCCCCAAAGGGACAGATGATAAAGGCTTGTCTTCAATCTATTATTGGCTCCATTTTTTCTGCGACCTTTGAAGCCGCTTCGCTGGCCGCAAAAGCAGGCATTGATGGTGAAACCTTGTTCAAAGTGGTCTCTACTTCTGGAGCCGGATGCGGGGTGGCATGCACCGCACTTGAAAATATTATTGACCGTAAATTTGCGGATACAGGTAGCCATATTTCAACTATGCATAAGGATTTAACGATTTGTCTATCGATGGCGCAGCAGCTTGGTGTGCCGCTACATACCGCTTCCACAGCGATGCAGTTATTCCACGCTGGAAAATCAAAATATCCAGATGGGGATAATTGGGCAGTAACCCGTGTGCTGGAGGAAATTGTTGGCGCTGAATTACATCGCTAGCCGATAGATGATGGAGACCATATTAAAAGGGGGTAGGGGTAAATGAAATTAGGGGTAATTTGTGATGGCATTAGCCGCGATTTTGAACATGCACTCAAAGTCATGGATGAATTTGGTTTGGAATACGCAGAATTGCAATTTATCTGGGATCATGAAATTGGGGATCATGATGCTAGCGATATGGCCAAGATTAAAGAGTTGCTAAAACAGTATCAGAAACCTGTTTCTTGTCTTTCTCGTCATATTTTTGCTGGTCTAACTACGGCGCATCGACCTGGCGATCCAGATCACACCCGCCATATGGAAGCGCTAAAGCGGGTAATAGATATGGCACATCAGCTTGCTTCGCCCTTAGTGCGTATTATGACCTCTAAAAAAGAGCAAATTTTATGGGGAATGAACGGCGCAGAGCAATGGAATGTTGCCAAAGGGGCATGGGATACATTGCCGCCACTTATCGCGCCAGCCATAGAGCTTGCCAGAGCAGAGGGTATAACGCTTGTGGTTGAAACGGGTAATGGTACGATGGTGAACTCCAACTATACAGCTGTGAAGCTGATAGACGCGCTTGATGCCAAAGATGTTTTAAAAGTTTTATGGGATCCAGCTAATAATTGCTGGTGTCATGAACGCGCATGGCCAGATGGGTTTGAGACTGTAAAGGATGGCTATCTGGGGCATGTTCACATTAAGGATGTTCAGGTTGACACCCCGAAAGCCACGTTGGAAGTTCGGCCTATGGGAGAAGGGCAATTAGCAGAAATGTTTGCCCCTATCGCACAGGGGCTAAGAGACATGCCTTATGATGGGGTTGTTTCTTTTGAGAGTGTTTATCATCCAGGCAATGGTAATTTTGAAGAAGGGTTTCGCGGCAATATTGAGCGTTTCAAGAGCCTTTTTGGGTAAGAATTTTTTTGTATAAGAATATTTTGGGTGAAGAAATAGCGGTGTGAAAGGAATATAGAGCCATGCAAACGCTCTTTGATTTAACAGGTAAAACAGCGCTGATAACTGGTGCGTGGCGCGGTATTGGTTTTGCACTGGCAGGTGGACTGGCGGATGCAGGGGCTAACATTCTGATTAATGGGCGCGATGAGGGTAAAGCTGCCCGTGCAGTAGCTGCCCTTAGAGAGTCTGGCTACACCGCATCAGAGCTTGTTTTTGATGTCGCTGATAATGAAGCTACTATCGCGGCAATAGATGGCTATGAAGCCAGCCATGGCCCTATAGATATCATCATTAATAATGCTGGTATTCAGCACCGCTCTAGCTTGATGGAATTTGATGCGGCTGCATTTGATAGGGTGCTGGCAACCAACACACAAGGTGTTTTCCATGTCTCGCGTGCGGCGGCGCGGCATATGGCAAAACGCGGTCAGGGCAAAATTATCAATATTGCCTCTATCATGAGCAAGATGGCGCGCCATCATGTCAGCGCTTATATCACATCAAAGGCGGCTGTTGCTGGGCTAACAAGGGCGATGACATCAGAATGGGCAGAACAGGGCATTAATTGTAACGCGATAGGGCCTGGTTATATTTCTACAGAATTGACACAAAGCCTGTTTACAGATCAGGCCTTTAGCCAGTGGCTAACCGATAATACCCCGGCTGGGCGTTGGGGCGAGGTGCAAGACCTCATCGGCACCGCTATTTATTTGGCCGCCCCTGCCTCTGATTTTGTGCATGGCCAGATTATTTATGTGGATGGCGGGATGACCAGCACGGTCTAAACGCTATTTGTTATTTAATCAGATGCTGGCATTCCGGGACAGGCGTTAACACAGAGCCTTTCTCAAAGAAATGCACCAGATTATCAACCGTCAGGTCGCCCATAGCTTGGCGCGTTTCAACTGTTGCTGAGCCAATATGCGGGGTTAGTACTACATTTGGCATATCAAATAGGGCTTCTGGTACCTGTGGTTCTTTTTCAAACACGTCCAAGCCTGCATAGCCAAGCGTACCTTTTTGCAAGGCGTCAACAAGAGCAGCCTCATCAACCACAGTCCCTCGTGCTACATTAACAAGACACCCGTCAGGGCCGAGGGCTTCCAATATTTCTTGATTAACGAGGTGCTTGGTTGCTGCTCCGCCTGGTGTAATAGCAATAAGGGCCTGAACATCGCGCGCCATATCATTGAGTTTTGCATAATAGCGATGCGGGCTATCACTGCGCTCCGAGCGGGCATGATAGGAAATCTCACAGCCGAAAGCTTCGAGCTTTTTTGCAATTGCTTGGCCAATGCGTCCATAACCCAAAATGCCCACCGACATGCCATCAATGGTGCGGTTTAGCGGGGCATTGCCCTTATTCACCCAATCCCCTGCCAGAATATAATTATGATTAACGATGAGTTGGCGGTAACAGGCCATGAGCAACATTACCGCAGTGGTAGCAACTTCATTGTTCAAAACGTTCGGTGTGTGGGTGACAAGAATGCCGCGGCTAGCAGCTTCGCCCACATCAATTGCATCATACCCAACCCCATAACAAGATATGACCTTCAGCTGGTTGAGCCCGGTCAGCAACGGCGCAGGAACACCATCATGTCCGGTGGTGGCAATCGCCTCAATAGCTTGCCCCTTGCCAGCGATAAAGCTGTCCATGTCTGTTATGTCACTGAAAGTATGACAGACAAAAGAAGCATCGAACGCGGCTGCCATGCGCGGCGTTATGTCACCAATAATTAGCAATTCAGGTTTCATTCTTGTCTCTACTTTCTTTTTTTGGATAGGCTTTAAAAGAGGTGATTTTCCTCTAGAGGTTATTATGGCGGAGCAGCTCAAGATAAATTGCAGAATGGTCGGTATCTGCACCATCCATTTCATTTACCAAAGCCGTGTAACGCGCTTGAATTTGCTCAGTCAGGGGTAAGCTCAGGCTGTGATGGCCTGCTTCTTCTAGCGCATTATTAATATCTTTAAGCTGGAATTTAGTTAGCCCGCCGGGAGTGAAATTACCAGTCGTCATCCGCTCTCCATGCTGTTGCAGGATAACCGAATCAGCAAATCCGCCTTTTAGCGCATCGCGAATGGCAGCAGGGTCTGCCCCGCCTTTCTCAGCTAGCAACATCGCTTCGGCGACAACACCGATGGTAACCGCTACAATCGTCTGGTTTGCAAGTTTGGAAAGCTGACCAGAGCCATCTGGGCCCACACGAACCGCTCGTCCCATTGGTGCAAAAACAGCCTCAGCTTTTTCAAATACTTCTGGATTGCCGCCTACCATAATGGCCAATGTTGCGGCTTGTGCGCCTTTCGTGCCGCCAGATACTGGTGCGTCCAGATGGGTGCGGCCAGTTTTGCGCATTTCTTCTGCATGTTCGCGTGCTTCACTGGCTTTGATAGAGCTCATATCTATTAGACAGGCGCCTTCTTTCATTTGCTGGGCAAGGCCTTGCGTGAAAAACATATCGCGCACGGTTGGCCCATCACTTAGCATGGTAATGACATAATCAGCCCCCTCAACCGCTTCGGCAGGGCTTTGGGCTATGCGCGCGCCATCCACGGCTAGCGCTTCTGCCTTGCTTATGGTGCGATTCCACGCGCTAAGGGAATATCCTGCTTTTAGCAGATTGCGCGCCATATGGTTGCCCATCAGGCCAATGCCCAGAAAGGCAATTTGCGGTTTATTATTCATCTTGGCGTAACTCCTCTAATTGGCAGGCTTAATAGGTTGCCCGGCCACCAGAAATATCAAAAACACTTGCTGTAGTGAAGCTATTTTCAGCACTTAATAGCCATGCCACCATCGAAGCTATCTCATCGGTTAAAACAAAGCGCCCACGCGGAATTTTAGATAACATATAATCAATATGCTGCTGGGTTATCTGCTCTAGAATACGGGTCTGTGCTGCTGCAGGGGTAATGCAATTTACGGCAATATCATGGGTTGCCATTTCCTTGCCAAGGGTTTTGGTCAGCCCGATAACCCCGGCCTTGGATGCAGAATACGCACCGGCATTAGGATTGCCTTCCTTACCTGCCACGGAGGCAACATTTACAATTCGCCCATAATTTTGCGCTTTCATTGTTGGCAATACCGCCTGATTGACATAAAAAGTGCCATTTAGATTGATGTCGATAACCTGACACCAATCTTGGGCCGTGTAATCAAGGGTTGGTACCGCCGGGCCAGCAATACCAGCAGAGTTTAGTAATTGGGTGATGTGGCTGTGATGTTCTAGACTAGCAGCCATGGCGGCCGCTACAGATTGCGGGTCAGAAATATCAACCTGAATAGCGGTGACAGGCTTATCAAAAGCAGACTTTGCTGCTTCTAACGCGTCGCTATCGCGGTCCCAGAGAATAATTTCTGCGCCATTTTCGGCTAGCCTTTGCGCACAAACAAGCCCGATACCCATTGCGCCGCCAGTAATAATGGCAACATCTTTTGACATATCATATTTGGCGTACATCTGCCCCTGCCTCCCTCTGCTGGATGATTGCTTTTTCCTTTTAGTCTTGACCAACTTGCTGGCGTTGTTTGCCTAGCCCGTCAATCCAGACATCCATTACATCGCCTTCACGCAAATAGACAGGCTCAGGCTTGATGCCCATACCAACGCCTGGCGGCGTACCAGTAGAGATGACATCACCTGGCTGCAAGGTCATTAACTGCGATAGATGTGAGATACATTCTGCCACACTAAAGATCATGGTTGAAGTATTGCCAGTTTGCATTCGTTTGCCATTTACATCCAAACTCATATCCAGATTTTGCGGGTCAGCAATTTCATCTGCAGTTACTAGCCATGGGCCGATAGGGCCGAAAGTGTCGCAAGACTTACCCTTTGTCCATTGGCCAGTTAGCTTAGCCTGAAAATGACGCTCAGACACATCATTGGATACAAAATAGCCTGCAACATAGTCTAGCGCTTCTTCTACAGACACATACTTACATGCCTGTCCGATAACCACGCCTAATTCCACTTCCCAATCAGTGTGGGTAGAGCCGCGCGGCAACATCACCGTATCATTTGCGCCCACCACTGCAGAAGTTGCCTTCATGAACAAAATAGGATGCTCTGGGATATCAGAACCTGTCTCAGCAGCATGGTCAGAATAGTTCAAACCGATACACATAAATTTGCCAATGCCGCCAACACATGCACCTAACCTAGCCTCACTGCTGACCACAGGCAGGCTAGATATATCTACAGCGCGGATAGCATCCAAGCCTGCAGGCGAAAGCACTGAGCCATTGATATCCTCTACATGGCTGGATAGATCGCGTATCTGCCCATCTGCATCTAGAATACCGGGTTTTTCCGCGCCTACAGCGCCAAATCTAACAAGTTTCATTTCCTACAACTCCTTTATTACTAGTGCCTAGTGCCTTGATCTTAGTGCCTAGTGCCTTGATTCTAGTGCCTTGATCTTAGTGATTATCGCGAGGTATGCCTTTTGTGCGCGCGATAGAACGATAGTTAGGCGCGTCTCTTAGCACCATGCCTTCTGAGAAGGGCATTACCATTTCCCGGAAATATTGCTGCCATGGAGACTGGCTTTCTGGTGATGGATAACCGCCTGCCTCTTGCAGCTCTTTTTTGCGTGCTTCCATCTCTTCATCACTTATCAAGATGTCCGCTGTGAAATTATTCATATCAATGCGCAGCCTATCGCCTGAGCGCAATAGAGCAAGACCGCCGCCATCTGCTGCCTCAGGTGAGGCGTTCAAAATAGAAGGGGAGCCAGAGGTACCAGACTGCCGACCATCACCAATACATGGTAGCTCTGAGACCCCTTGTTTAATCAGATAGGCAGGTGGGCGCATATTCACCACTTCAGCGCCGCCAGGATAGCCTTTTGGCCCAGCCCCGCGCATAACTAAAATAGAATGTGCATCCATCTTTAAGCTTTCATCATCAATTTTATGATGAAAATCTTCTGGCCCATCAAAAACAAAAGCTGTGCCTTCAAAGGCGTTTGGATCATCAGGATTTGATAGATAGCGGCCTGAGAATTCACTGCTGATCACGCTAGTTTTCATAATGGCACTATCAAATAAATTGCCTTTTAAATTGATAAATCCTGCATCTGTTTTTAGCGGGCTATCAACAGTCTTGATCACTTTATCATTCTTGATCTTTGCTGTTTCACAATTGCTGCCCATAGAAGCACCATTTGCAGTAATCGCACTTGGATGCGGCAGTAAATTATGACGCATCAATTCGGCAACCACAGCTGGAACGCCGCCAGCACGATGGTAATCTTCTCCTAAATATTCGCCAGCTGGCTGCAGATTTACAAGCAACGGAATTTTATGACCAATGGCCTGCCAGTCATCATTATTTAGGTTAACACCCAGATGCCGCGCCACAGCGTTTAGATGGATAGGTGCGTTGGTTGAACCACCAATAGCTGAGTTGATGACAATTGCATTCTCAAAGGCTTCACGAGTCATAATATCGGATGGTTTTAAGTCCTCCCAGACCATATCCACAATCCGTGCGCCCGTCTCATAAGATATCTGGCCTCGCTCACGATAAGGGGCAGGGATAGCTGCTGAACCAGGCAATTGCATACCAAGTGCTTCAGCTAGTGAATTCATGGTTGTGGCCGTGCCCATCGTGTTGCAATAGCCAGTAGAGGGGGTTGATGATGTGACCAGATCCAAAAAGCCATCATCATCGATCTCGCCTGCGGCCATCATTTGGCGTGCCTTCCAGACAATAGTACCAGAGCCAGTGCGCTCGCCATCATGCCAGCCATTCAGCATTGGCCCTACAGACAGCGCAATTGCCGGAATATCAACCGTGGAGGCCGCCATAAGCAAAGCCGGGGTGGTTTTGTCACAGCCGATCATTAGCACCACGCCATCAATTGGATAGCCATAGAGAGTTTCTACAAGGCTGAGATAAGCAAGGTTTCTGTCCAGCATCGCAGTGGGGCGTTTACCTGTTTCCTGAATCGGATGCACCGGAATTTCCATTGGCACCCCGCCCGCAGCAATAATGCCATCGCGCACCCGCTTTGCCAGCTCTAGGTGATGGCGGTTACAAGGGGATAGATCAGAGCCTGTTTGCGCGATACCAATAATGGGCTTGCCTGAACGCAGCTCATCGCGCGTTAGGCCGTAATTCAAATAGCGTTCTGTATATAGCGCTGTCATTTCGGCATCATTTGGGTTGTTAAACCACATACGAGAGCGCAGTTGTTCGGGAGCAATTTTTTTATTGGTCATCTTTTAATCTTCCTACCTTATAATTCTATTTGGCCTTATAATTCTATTTGGCCTATTAATTCTAGTTAGCCTTTAATCTCATTTGGCTTTTTACTCTTATTCAGCATAAAAAACAGAAGCGCGCATATATCTTCTCCGATAGAGCGTTATCGCACCTTGTGGGTAACGATATTGGCAGATTTACACCATGATATCAGCAATCTGTCTTTATATTTTTTACGTTATTTTATTTTTCTTTTTGATTTCCTGTTCGCGTTCCTCAATATAATGACAGCATCACATCGAAAAAAACCAGTTAAAAATGATGTGGTAATAAATGATTGCTTAGAAATGTTTAGTAGGAGAAGAGGGATGCGAGTTCTGATTATGGGCGCGGCAGGGATGGTAGGCCAGAAACTGCTTAGCAGATTACAAAATGCAGATACAGGTCTTGGAAATATTTCTAAAATCTATCTGCATGATATGGTGCCCGCAAATACTGCATCCTGGTCTGGAGCAAGCGAAGTACTGGTCGGCAATATTGCTGAGGCCGCAGAAATGCAAAAGCTGGCAGACCTAAAGCCAGATGTTATTTTTCACCTAGCTTCTATTGTTTCTGGTGAAGCAGAGTTGGAATTTAACAAAGGTTGGCAGGTCAATATGGCAGGTTCGTGGGCGTTTTTAGAATCTCTGCGCCAGCATCACGAAAATAGTGGCGGTACTTATGTGCCAAAAATCATTTTCACTTCTTCCATCGCTGTGTTTGGCCCGCCTTTCCCAGATAAAATTTCAGATGAGTTTTTATGCGCGCCGCAAACTTCCTATGGAGCGCAAAAAGCAATTGTTGAAATGCTGATAGCTGATTACAGCCGCAAGGGCTATATTGATGGTATTTCTATCCGCTTGCCAACTATCTGTGTGCGTCCGGGCAAGCCTAATCTGGCAGCATCATCCTTCTTCTCTGGCATTATCAGAGAACCCCTAAACGGCGTTGAAGCCATTTTGCCTGTTAGCGATGAGGTGCGTCATTGGCATGCCTCGCCGCGTTCAGCTGCGCGCTTTTTAACCCATGCCGCTTCGCTAGATTTATCTCAGCTTGGCAGTAGGCGCTCTTTGAACATGCCGGGCGTTTCCTGTACTGTTGCTGAGCAGATAGAAGCGTTGCGGAATGTGGCAGGTAGTGATGTGGTTGCCCTGATTAAACCGCAGCTAGAAGAGCGGATTGTAAAAATTGTTGCTGGCTGGCCACGCAATTTTGATACTGCACGCGCACACGCCCTAGGTTTTGAGAGTGAGGCTAGTTTTGAAGAGATCATCAAAATCTATCTAGAAGATGATTTACCCCAAACCTAGTCTGGCCTAAAATAAATTTAGCGGTAGTATCTGTCTAATTTATGCGGTAACGCGCAAGCGTATCCTTGCGCACCTCTATGCCAAGGCCGGGGGCATCATTAATCTGCACAAAGCTGTCCTGCATCTGAATTGGGCAGCTGGTCAGCTCACGCCGGAACGGGTGAGAGGATTGGTCATATTCAAGAATAGGCTGGCGGGCAAATATCGCGTGATGTGTATTAGGCAGCGCAGCGATTAGGTGCAGTGAGGCGGCTTGTGCAATTGCGCTGCCCCAAACATGCGGGTTTATCTCCACACCTTTTGCTTGCGCAAGTGCAGTGATATGTCGTGCAGCGGTAAAGCCCCCGCAAGAACCAATATCGGGCTGAGCGATATCAACGCACGACGCCTCAAACAACGCATTAAATCCATATAAGCTATGCTCATTTTCTCCGCCCGCGAGTGCCATAGGCAAACGGCGGCGCAATTCTGCATAGCCTTCATAATCTTCTGGCACTACTGGCTCTTCATACCAGCGAAGCTGCATATCGGCCAAAGCGTGACCCAAATATAGGGCCTCACTGCGGCCATAGGCGTGATTAGTGTCTACCATCAGCGTAATTTTAGCAGGGTCGATAGCCTTTTGAATGGCCTGCATCACACAGATGTCATCGCTGACCCCAAAGCCTAGCTTCACCTTCATATAGCGAAAGCCGTTTTCTGCATGCATCAGCGCCTCTTCTGCCAGACGATCGGCCTCGCCTTGCCCATGGATGCGGTAAAAACCAGTTGCGTAGGGCTCAACTTGGCGGCGATGCGCACCGCCTAATAATTGCCATACAGGCTGATTATAGGCTTGTCCAGCAATGTCCCACAACGCGATATCAATACCGCTTATCGCGGCCATAACCGCACCTTTGCGGCCGAAATCGCGCGATCGGTTATACATATCAAACCAATGTTTTTCAGTGCTTAATGGGTTGGCTCCTATCAGCATTGGTGCAAAGCAACTCTCGATGGCGGCAGCGGCAATTTGCGGGGCTTCCAGGCCCTGACAAAACGCCTCCCCCCAGCCAGTAAGACCTGTATCTGTTGTTATTTCTATCAATGTTGCTGAACGTGTCGAAACCCAGCCTTGTGAGAATGCAAAGGGTGTGTCTAGGGGAGAGGACAAGATATGCGTACGGATATTGGTAATTTTCATTAGTCGGTCTCATGAATTTAGGTTTTACAGTCAGGGACATGATTTGTTTTTAGTGTGGCGAAACTTCAGCCAAGAGGGAAGTCTGATTAGAGCCAAACAAGAATCATGGCCTTAAATGAGCAAAATAGGCAAAAAAACATTGTTGCAATAATGTGCGCCCACCCCACAAATACACCAGAATTTCTAAGCTTATGTCTAGTTAGGAGCAATTTATCAGCGTGATTTAATGCGTTTGTGAAAAAAAATGAATAATATTCAATATTGGAAGGTCAATTTTTTCTGGACATTTGCATCAATATCCCCTTCACTTCTTTTGTTAGCAAGGGGGGGAGTTTTGCTTTGCAAAGAAAATATTCATGCCCTCCTTATATTTAAACGTAACGGAGGAACGTGATGAAATTCACAAAATTAGCAATGGGCGCTGCAGTTGCTGCGAGTTTGCTTGCGGGTCCAGCTTTGGCTGGCTCGCACGGCGGTACAACAACGCTTCGCATTCAAACACATTATGCAGCCGACCATCCAACTGGTATGATTTATCAGGAATGGGTTGATGATGTTGAGACTATGTCAGACGGCTCTATCGACATTGAAATGTTCTGGGCATCTTCAGTTGTTGGCTCAGTGGAAACATTCGATGCCGCAGCCAATGGTATCCTAGACTGTGATATGACTGGTGGTGCTTACCAAACTGGTAAGAACCCAGCTTTCCAGTTTGTTGGGGATATCATGGGTGGTTATGACACACCATATCAGCAGTTAAGCTGGTTGTATTATGGTGGTGGTTATGATGCCGCACAGGAACTTTACAATGCTTATGGCATGCAGCTTATCGGCTGGTCAGTATATGGTCAGGAAAGCTTGTCATCATCAAAGCCTCTAAAAGGGTTTGAAGATCTGAAAGATTGGAAATTCCGTTCACCTCCAGGTCTAGAGACAGAAATTTTTGCTGGTCTTGGCGCCTCACCGATTGTGATGGATTTCACCGAAATCTTTACCGCATTGGAAACAGGCATCATTGATGGTGCGGATGCTTCTGGTCTGAACAATAATGTGGGTCTAGGTCTGTATGATCTGGTAAACCACGCAACTTACCCTGGCTTCCATTCAATGCCATCTGACCATTTGGCTTGTAACAAAGCTGTTTGGGACGGTCTGACAGAATCACAGCGCCGGATCATCGACACAGCAATGCAGAAAGTATCTCTGCATGCAGCACTTTCAAATGAAAAGAAGAACGCAGAAGCTGCTGCTATGCTGACAGCAAAAGGCGTGAAGCTGTATGACTGGTCAACTGAAGATCGTGCAATGTTCCGTAAGATTGCGCAAGAAGCTTGGAATGGCTGGGCTGCAAAGACACCAGAAGCCGCAGCGTTGGTTAAGAGCCACCGCGAATATCTAAGCCAGCTTGGTCTGACTTCAAACTAAGTCTTTGATGTCTAGCTAAGGCTACAAACAAAAGAGAGAGCAGAAAGTTTTTTGCTCTCTCCTTTTTAAAATACTGTTCAAAACAAATTTTTTAATCGAATTTAAAGTCACAAAAAAAAGAAAATATAATTTTCTAGACGAAGATTAGGGGTGGAATAATGAGTGACGACAGCGTTTGGCTAGGGCAGTTTCGCAAGCCAGTAAGACAGACAGCCATAATATCGGCATGCTTAACCTTGCTTGTTTTTGTTATCCTAGTCTTTAACAAGGCATTCTTGAATAGCGGTGTGGGCGTGCATGAGATGTTGCGCCCCGAAGGTGGTATTTTGGCATGGACATTTATGAGCCTGCTAGCCTTCTCTTTGTTAATTAGCGGCATTTATCTCTCAGATAATAAGGGTGCTATTGAGCCTGAAAAATCTGGTTTTTTTGATATCGTCTCGCTGGTATCCTCGCGAATCGCCATGATGTCTATTATTTTCATCGAAATTGCGATGCTCTATGAAGTGATATCACGCTATGTGTTTGCCCGCCCGACCCTTTGGGCAAATGAAATGACGTTATGGATTGCGTCTATTCTGTTCTTGCTGGCAGGACTTTATGCGATGCAGCAGCGCAGTCATATTCGAATTTTCATTATTTATGAGATGTTTCCGCGCTGGGCAAAAAAGCTCGCTGATTCGGTCTCTGTACTGCTTATAACGATTTTTACATTCTGCCTTATCTGGGGCGCATTTGACGAGGCAGTAGATAAGTTTGAGCGGTTTGAGCGGTTTGGCACGGCATGGGATCCACCCATCCCGGCAACTGTAAAGCCGGCGATTCTGATTATCATTACGCTGGTATGTATTCAGGCAATTTCTAATCTGATTGCAGATTGGAACAAAGAAGATGTGAAACATACGCCTGCGGATGAGATTGATCAGACAGAGATTGAGAATATCCGCAAAACGCTTGAGGAGCGGACGTAAATGGTTGATGTAGGTACCCTTAGCCTTATCCTCTTGGGGGGGATGTTTGTATTATTGGCGATCGGCATGCCGCTTGGTTTTGCCTCAGCGTTTCTAGCTGTTGTCGCTTTGGTGTTAAAATTTGGCCCTGATCTAATGTTTATGGATTTTGGACGCGGGCCGTTTTCCGTGCTTAGTCAGGCTGTCTACAGGCAGATGACGAATTATGTTTTGATTTCGGTGCCCTTGTTTATTTTTATGGCAGCGTTACTGGAACGATCGGGCATTGCGCGCGATATGTATTCCTCGCTAAATATCTGGCTGAACCGGACACGTGGCGGTATCGCTATTGTGACCTCTATCATGGCCGTGATTATGGCAGCGATGTCAGGGATTATTGGCGGTGAGGTGGTTTTGCTTGGCTTGATTGCGCTGCCGCAGATGTTGCGTTTAGGCTATAATCAGAATCTAGCTATCGGTACTATTTGTGCTTCCGGCTCGCTGGGGACAATGATCCCGCCCTCTATCGTTTTGATTTTCTATGGCCTGATTACAGAGACCTCTATCAAGGCGCTATTTACGGCTTCTTTCTTGCCGGGCTTTATGTTGGCCTCGTTCTTTATCGTCTATATTATGGTTATCACCCGGCTTCGCCCACAGGATGCGCCGCTACCAGAACCAGATCCAAACGATCCGCCAACATCTGAGAAATCTTTGATGTTCCTTGGTTTCTTGGCACGGTTTGGTCTGTGGATTACAGGCGCTTTATTCTTGCGGGCGGTGTTTTTTACCGTCACTGGTGAAAATATTATCCAAGAAGGGGTAGATCCTATCTTCCTTGGTATGGTGTCGGATATGCCATATATCGCAGCCGCGTTTTTCATCTGTCTTGCTGTTATGTATCTGCTGGTGGGTAAAGAGCGCACGCAAAATGGCTGGGAAATGGGTAAGGGTCTGATTGCGCCGACAATTGTTATTGGCGTGGTGCTTGGCTCTATCTATGGCGGCATTACTGGTATTACCGAAGCGGCCGGTATGGGCGTTATTGCGGTATTTGTTATTGGTCTTATCCGGCGCGAGATGACGTTCGAGATTGTTTGGGATTCGGTTATGCGAACCCTTAAATCAACAGGTACTATCATTTGGGTGACCATCGGAGCGGCAGCGCTTGCCGCAGCTTACACACTGGTGGGCGGACCGACTTATGTAGCTAATCTAATCGTTGGTTATGATTTGCCGGCAATGGGCGTTATCTTATTTATGATGCTGATTTTCCTAGTCATGGGTATGTTTATGGATTGGGTAGGTATTGTGCTATTGATTATGCCAGTGTTTCTGCCGATTGTGCGGAAACTACCTATTGAGGAGATCGGCTTTCTCGGCTCGCTTGAGCCGCGCTATATTGCGGTATGGTTTGGGGTTGTCTTCTGTATGAATATGCAGGTGTCCTTCTTATCTCCGCCATTTGGCCCAGCTGCCTTCTATCTGAAATCAGTTGCGCCGCCACATATTTCTCTTACAGATATTTTCAGAGGCTTCCTGCCCTTTATCGGCATCCAGCTTCTAGCGTTATCTGTTCTGTTGATTTGGCCGCAAATTGTAACCGTGTTCTTAGGGTAATTTATCAAAATTACTTTTCTGGAGTTACTCTCTAGGGAAAATGTTACAGCGTTAAATATTCTTCTTCCCACCTGCGGTATCTCCTGCAGGTGGGTTTTTTTATCTTGTCATTTCAGGGCGGCTGTTTTTTACTGAAGACTGAGCAAGTAGCGGGATGGAAGGGATCGTAAAATTGCTATCTGATACGCAAAAAAAACTCTTTGATAAGCAAGGCTATCTGGTGGTGGAGAATGTCTTCGACCAAGAGACAATCCTTGCATCCGTGCGCGCAGAATATCAGGGGCTACTCGCTAGCTTAGTTGATGACTGGATAGCGCAAGGCCTTGTTGACGAGAAGGTAAGAAAAGCGGATTTCTATACCCAGCTAGCCGCCTGTTATGATGCGGAGTGTGACTGGTTTCAGCCGATGGATATATCGCTTCCGGGCGACCAGATCTGTGCCGATACACCGATGCATTTTGGCCCGGCCGTGTTTAATCTTCTGACAGCACCAAAATTACTGGATATTGTCGAAACTCTTATTGGTCCGGAGATCACCTCTAATCCTATCCAGCATGTGCGCCTAAAACCGCCTGCCCGAAAGCTGTATGATGATGAGGTGCGCGCCCATATCGCCCATACAGACTGGCATCAAGATAGGGGGGTTGCCCATGATGAGGCAGACCAAACCGATATGGTCACTATTTGGTGTGCGATAACAGATGCAACATTGGAAAATGGCTGTTTGCAAGTACTGCCAAAACAAGCTGATCAGGGGCTGTTACCGCATTGCCCAAAAAGCCAGACCGCCATAGCAGACGGCTTTATCGATATGGATAGGGTTGTGCCTTTGCCGGTCAAATCTGGGGGCATTGTGATTTTAGACCCTCTAACAGCGCATGCATCGCTGGAAAATCAAACCGATTCTTTTAGATGGTCGTTTGATATTCGTTTCAATCGAACAGGTCAGCCAACCGGGCGCGCCCATTTCCCAGAATTTATTGCCCGAAGCAAGGCTGAACCTGAGGCTGTGTTAACAGACTGGCAAGCCTGGAAACAAAGCTGGGAGCAGGCACGCGAAAGACTGGCAGCGGGCCCGCATATCCCTATCCATCGCTGGCAATCAGATGCACCATTTTGTGCCTGATATTCCCTAGTCCATACCTTTTGCTGAATGTTTTTGACTAAGCATAAATGCTGGAGTGTGGAAAGAAGATGGTTGTGAGTAATGGGTGAAAACAGCCTTTTAAAAAAAGGAAAGACATAGATCTATGAACCTCAGCAGCCTGCTAGCAGAATATGCGAAAAATAGACCTCTACGTATAGGCCTTATTGGGGCGGGTAAATTTGGCTCTATGGTCTTATCGCAAGCCCAGCATATTAAAGGGATGCATGTTGCTGCGGTTGCTGATTTGGATTTAGACAAGGCGAAAAAGGCCTTTGCCAGAGTGGGATGGGATACAAAGACCTGTTTTTCTGCGAGTGCTAATGAGGCTATAGCCGCGAGGAAAACATGGCTTACTGAAGATGTTTCTGCTGTGTGTAACATGGCTGAAATTGATTGTATCATTGAGGCGACTGGTCACCCGCTATTTGGCGTGCGTCATGCTTTACAGGCGATCGAAAGTGGCAAACATGTGATAATGGTAAATGTAGAGGCTGACATTTTATGCGGCCCTTATATTGCCCAGAAAGCGTCCGCGAGAGGCGTGGTTTATTCAATGGCCTATGGCGATCAGCCAGCTGCAATTTGTGAGTTGGTCGATTGGGTGCATAGTAATGGTTTTGAGTTGGTTGCCGCAGGCAAGGGGATGAATTTTCAGCCCGAATATCGTTACTCCACTCCAGATACAGTATGGGGCTATTTCGGCTGGTCAGATGAAGAAGTTGCGGCGGGCGATTTTAATCCAAAGATGTATAACTCTTTCACAGATGGCACAAAGGCCGCCATTGAGATGGCTGCGGTGGCTAATGCAACGGGTCTTGATTGCCCAGATACAGGACTAGCTTTTTATCCGGCAGGCCTGCACGATTTAGCATCTGTCTTTAAGCCCGCCAGCGAGGGGGGGAGGCTTGCAAAAACTGGGCTGGTTGAAATTGCGGCTAGTCAGGAGCCAGATGGGCGGGAGATAATAAATAATATCCGCTTTGGTATGTTTGCTACTTTCAAAGCCCCCAATGCCTATACAAGAGAGTGCTTTCAGCAATATGGGCTTTTAACCGACCCTTCTGGTTGGTATGGCTCTATGTGGCGACCTTTCCATATGATCGGGCTAGAGACCAATACCAGCGTGTTATCAGCTGTTTTGCGGCATGAGCCAACAGGATGTTCGCGCTATTGGCGCGGTGATGCAGTGGCTACTGCCAAGCGCGATTTGCAAGCAGGAGAGATGCTAGATGGTGAGGGCGGGTATTGTGTATGGGCAAATGCCGTGCCGGCTAGAACTTCTCATAGCATAGATGCGCTTCCTATAGGGCTTGCACATAACGTAAAACTAAAACATTCTATAGCAAAAGACCGCGTTGTTACCTTGAGTGATGTAGAGCTTGAGGATGTTGAAGATATCATAGGTTATCGTAAAGAGATGACGGCTCTATTAGTGGGCTAGTTCCTTTGAGATAGTTAAAGACACATGAATTTAAAGAAAGTAGACCCGTAATGGCTGATTTTATTCGTCTAGACCCAGCAGATAATGTTGTTACTGCCACGCAATCTCTTGAGGCTGGTGTAGCGATTGAGGGGTTTGCAACCACAGGGCTTGTTCCGCGCAACCATAAAATTGCTGCTGCACCTATAGCCAAAGGAGAGGCTATTCGCAAATATGCTCAAATCATTGGCTATGCTTGTGAGGATATTGTTGCTGGTAGCCATATCCACACACATAATGTTGAGTTTCGTAATACTGATTTAGATTATGAATTTGCCACTGATCTGCGCCCGATTGCACAGGTGTCTGCGGATAAAATTGACACATTTATGGGCTATCGTCGCCCTTCTGGTCAGGTAGGGACGCGCAATTATATCGGTATTTTAACCTCTGTTAACTGCTCTGCGACCGCGGCGCGTATGATAGCTTCTGCATTTGGACCTGAAGAAATGGCAAAATATCCAAATGTAGATGGCGTGACTGCGTTCGTACATGGCACAGGGTGTGGTATGGCCGGGCAAGGGGACGGGTTTGAGGCTTTGCAACGGGTAATGTGGGGCTATGCGCGCAACCCGAACCATGCAGGTATTTTAATGGTGGGTTTAGGCTGCGAGATGAACCAGATTGACTGGCTATTGGAAGCTTATGGCCTAAAGCAGGGTCCGCTTTTTAAGGCCATGAATATTCAGGACAGCTTTGGTCTGGCAAAAACAGTTGAAGCTGGTATCGCTATGGTGCGTGAAATGCTGCCTGAAGCAAATAAATGCAAGCGTGAGCCTTGCCCTGTATCAGAGCTAACCGTTGCTTTGCAATGTGGAGGTTCTGATGCTCTATCTGGCATCACCGCAAATCCGGCACTTGGCTATGCGTGTGATTTACTGGTGGCACAGGGCGGGACAGGTGTTTTGGCAGAGACACCAGAGATTTATGGCGCAGAACATTTACTGACCCGGCGTGCACAAGATAAAGCAACAGGTGAGAGACTGGTTGGGCTTATTCGCTGGTGGGAAGACTATACAGAGCGCAATAAAGGCTCAATGGATAACAACCCTAGCCCGGGCAATAAAAAGGGCGGACTAACCACTATTTTAGAAAAATCCTTAGGTGCGGCTGCAAAGGGCGGAACTACCCCGCTAACCGGCGTTTATAAATATGCAGAGCCAGTAAATAAAAAGGGTTTTGCTTTCATGGATTCGCCTGGATATGACCCAGCTTCGGTAACAGGACAAATTGCTAGCGGTTGTAATTTGGTCGCCTTTACTACTGGCCGCGGTTCTGCCTTCGGCTCTAAACCCTCGCCTTGTATTAAAATAGCTACCAATACAGAAATGTATGAAAGGCTAATAGAAGATATGGATATCAATGCTGGTGAGATGCTCACCAAAGGCCAGAGTTTAGAGGAAAAAGGGCGAGAGATTTATGATTTATTGCTGGATGTAGCTTCTGGAAAGCAATCAAAATCTGAAGCACAGGGTTTAGGGGATTATGAGTTTGTGCCGTGGCAAATTGGTGCGACTATGTAATGCTGATAAAAAGCTAGGAAGCTATAACTGTTTTTTTTGAAAAACCAACGGATGACAACATTGAGGGTTCTAACAGAGGAGTTTAGAAAATGGATACACATAAAAAGCCAGAGCTTGAATGTTTAACCTCAGCGCAGGCTAATTTCTATAACGAGCAAGGGTATTTGCTGCTGGAAAATCATCTAGACATGTCTGTTGTTCAAGGGTTGCGTGCCGAGATAGCGCGTATTGAGCAGACTGCCTATGGCATGACCGAATCAGATGATAAGCTTGATTTGGAAGATAGTCACAGTCCGGACGATCCACGTATTCGGCGAATTAAATTGCCGCATACGCAATCTGATTTTGTACGTGACCTTATGTATTCAGATGCGATATTGGCTCCAATACGCGATTTGATAGGCGCAAATATTCGCCTGCATACAACAAAATTGAACATGAAGTCTGCTGGCTATGGCGCGCCAATAGACTGGCATCAGGATTTTGCCTTTTATCCGCATACGAATGATGATGTGTTGGCATTGGCCGTAATTATCGATGACATGCGCACTGAAAATGGCCCGTTAAAGGTGTTCGCTGGCTCGCATAAAGGCCCGATTTATGACCATCATGTAGATGGCGTATTTGCTGGTGGTATGTCGCTTGGAGATAATGGTCTAGACGAAGATAAGGCGGTTGAATTGAACGGACCTGCAGGTTCTATCTCAATTCATCATGGCCGGATTGTGCATGGCTCTGCCCAGAATATCTCGGACCGTCCGCGCCGCTTATTATTTATTGAAATGATGGCGGCAGATGCTTTTCCGATTATGGGTGGTATGACTAAATTTAACGATATCGAAGAATATAATGAGCGGATGCTGTGTGGTACGCCAACAGTTGCCCCGCGGGTATCCCAAACCCCTGTTCGTATACCGCAACCGCAACCTGCAAAGCATGGCTCCATCTATGAAATTCAAAAGCAGCTGAAGCAGGCTGGTATTTAAACCAGATTTTTTCTGATAGCGCCTTTATTCGAATAACTGGCCATCTAGCGGCTGCCAGCCCGAAGAAGTTTGGCAAGAAAGATAAAAGGTAATAATGATAATTGCTGGCCAATATCAGGATAATGTGCGTTTTGGTATTTTATTGATGCTCGCCGCATATGCACTATTTTCTTTCATTGATGCAGGCGCAAAATGGCTAGCCCTTTTAGGTCTGCATTCAGCCCAGTTAGCCTTTATGCGATATATTGGGCATTTCGCTATCTCTACCGCTTTGGTTGGCAGGGGCGGTTTTACCCTTTCCCGCTATACCAGCCCGCATTTAAAGTTAGTTATGTTACGTGGGGCGTTATTGATGGGCTCTACAGTTTTCAATTTCTTTGCCATACGTTGGCTGCCGCTAACGCTAACATCTACTATTCTTTTTTCAGCCCCTATTTTTATATGCCTACTATCTTGGCCATTGCTGGGTGAGCGGGTAGGCATCTATCGGTGGTCAGCTATCATGCTGGGTTTTGCTGGGGTAGCTATTGCTATTCGCCCGTTTGACGAAAGTTTTCACATAGCTGTATTTTTGTCTTTAAGCGGGGCTTTCTGCTTTTCGCTTTATTCAATTTTAACCCGCCATCTCTCTGGTCTGGTCAGCACTGACGTGTTGCAATTTCATTCTGGCATGGTTGGCAGCGTCTGTCTGTTGCCATTTGCGATATATTTCTGGCAGGCACCTGCCAGCCTCTATGATTGGGCGATTTTGATATCGCTAGGGTTTTTTGGCTGGGCTGGACATCAGGTGCTAACCATTGCTCATAATTATGCTCCGGCTAGCGTCCTCAGCCCGTTTGGCTATTCTTTTATTTTGTTCTTGAGCGGGTGGAGCTATTTGGTGTTTGAGCATCTGCCAGATAGATGGACTATTCTTGGTGCGCTGGTGATTGTTAGTTCTGGGATGATTATCTGGTTTCGCGAACTCTCGCTTAGTAAGGCGCGATAGGGCATTTTTTTCCAGCTGATGTTAAGGTATTTTGAAGGTAAGCGATGCCCAAAGCGATTCCCAAACAGCTTGGTGCGGGTTGTCTTCAGGTTTGATGGCGCGAAGTGTTACATGGTCGATGAGATATTCATGCCCTTCAACAGGGGTCAGATAAATATACCCATCTCCATCAGAAAACTTCTTTTGCTGAGAGATTTGCCCATCTCTGCCTTTTTCAAAGATAGTAATCTTTGCCTTGGCTAGCGGTGCAGACTGATAATATAGGCGGATAGGAAGGGGGCTATCTCCATCTATCAAACGGCCTTCCAAGACAAACTCAACATCCAATCCAGCCTTGCTGTCTTGAACGCCTTTTCCGGCTGTGCCGCGAAGGATGATGGTTTTTGCAAAGCGGGTATAGATTTCGGTAAAATACTTATCTGGCAGTCCGCGCTGACGATGCTGATTTAGCAATTCCTCATCGCCTTTTTCCTGTACAAAATCGGCAAATTTATCCAAGCGTGTATAAAGTACTTTTTCTGGCTGGCTCTGATAGATAACAATATTCTGGCCATCTATCGGTGCATTGGTTTGGATAAAAGGTTGGTCGCCAAGACGGCCAGATATTGGGGCTGTCCCGGTAGGGGTCAAAAAGGCAAGTTTGCTAATAACGCGCGGGCGATAGCGCAGCGCATCACCAATGAAATTTTGACCAATGCGAACATCAATCTGAACAGGGGTTTGCCGCTCACCATGGTAGCTTTGTGGTGCTAGCCATGCTTCATGTGCCATCGCGGTATAGCTGAGTAACAAAGAGCTATATATAAAACTACAAACAAGTGCTGTGCAGATGCGTTGGACAGGCTTTTTTCTACCTATATTCACAAAATTAGACCTTTAAAAATGACGGCTCTGAGGATAGGGTTAAAAAAGATAGATTTCCATTAAAATCTCTCCATTTTATATATAAAGAATGGTTCTTTACATGCTCGTGCGCAACCTTAGCTTTGTCAAAATTCATATATCTTTTGTGCTCTGCTGGCTTGTTCTAATCACTGGCGGTTCCGGCCTGTCACAAGCGCATGAAATCAGGCCAGCTTTAATGCAATTTGAAGCTTCGCAAACACAGCCCTCTACGCTGAATATAACGTTAGATATGACAGCGGAAATATTTTTGTCTGATATGGATATCGCCGCGCTTACGGATACAGATGATAGTGATAAATCAGATGAATATGACCGTTATCGCGCTGTGAGTGCAGCCGAACTAGCACAGCAGGTACGGGCAGGTTGGCTAATGCTGGCTGCGCAAATATTTGTTGAAAATGGCGGTGTTAGATTGCCGCTTAGCTTGGGTGATGTCACCGTTGAAACAGGCCTTGATAAAAGTCAGGCAAGGCAGACAAAAATACAATTTACCGCCGCACCCCTTAACGCTGATAAAGAGGTTGTTCTGTATTGGGCATCTGCGCTAGGTCCATTGATTGTGCGCCAAGCTGAAAGTGTGACATCATCTGAGCCTTTATATGCCGTCTATCTTGCTGCTGGTGAGAAGAGCGATGCGATAAGTCTAAGCAGCCCTGTGGAGGTTGCGATGCTGGATGTGGTGCGCCGGTATCTACATTCTGGTTTTGTGCATATCATTCCGCGCGGTCTTGACCATATTCTGTTTGTTTTGGGTCTGTTTTTGTTCAGCCTGTCTGGCCGTGTTCTGATTTATCAAATTAGTTTATTTACCCTTGCCCACACCATCACCCTTGCTTTGTCTAGTCTGGGGATTGTGCGAATCTCTGGGCAAATTGTTGAACCGCTTATTGCGCTTTCTATCGCTTATGTTGCGATTGAGACAATTTGGGCAAAAGGCCGATTTAGCCTGCAACGTGCAATATTGATAACAGGTTTTGGCCTGCTTCATGGGCTTGGATTTGCTTCAGTCTTAGCTGATTTTGGTTTGCCAAACGCACAATTTTTGCCTGCCCTTATCAGCTTTAACATTGGCGTTGAGATGGGTCAGCTTGCCATTGTTGCCCCGCTATATCTGCTGTTTTTGTGGCAGCGTCCTTCGGCGCGCTTTTACCGATTTGCCATTCAGATACCAGCCTCTATAGGCATTGCGGCTATAGGCCTTTATTGGACAGCAGAACGGCTGGGTTGGCTCGTATTCTGATCTGACTTAAATCAACATCTTGGTATCGCCATCAATAGACAAGGCTTGCCCGCTTATCATTTTTCCGCGTGGGCTGGCTAGAAACAGGATCTGGTCTGCTAGATGCTGGGCAGTTACGTAATCCTTTAGCGAGGAAAAAGAAAAAGCTGCTGCTTCTATTTCGGCAAATGGCACACCATGTTGCTGGGATTTGGCTTCCATTACGCGGCGTTGGCGCTCGCCCGCAACGAGCCCGGGCAGGATCGCATTGACCCTGATATTATCCTCTCCTAATTCTATTGACAGGGATTTGGTTAACCCGATTACGCCCCATTTTGCCGCTGCGTAGGGCGTGCGTAAAGCAAAGCCATATTTGCCTGCAGCAGAAGATAAATTCACAATTGACGCATTCTCACTTTGCCGCAGATAACTAAGCGCAGCTTTGACACAGTAGAATTGCCCGTTAAGACAAATATCAAGGCAGCTTTGCCAGGCCGCATCGTCAATATCTTCAATCTTTGCCGTAGGTCCGGCAATGCCAGCATTATTTACAAGGCAGTCAAGCCCGCCCATTTTTGCAGCTGCGCTATGGATAACGCCCTGAATAGCGGTGCTGTCAGACACATCACAAAGATAGGTATGGATATCGGGATATTTTTGCGCCAACGCGTTTAGGCTAGCTTCATCCACATCACAGGTGGCGATTTGCGCGCCCTCTTGTAAAAAACTTTCCACGATAGCAAGGCCGATGCCGCTAGCCCCCGCACTGACGAAAACGCGCAAGCCCTTTAGTGCTAAATCCATCTCATCTCTCTTCTATAATTGGTCTTATGAAAACTAGCTAAAGTCTGTTCTGATAATTTTGTAAAGTCAAACCCTTGACAGTTCTCTTATCGCATCTTCCACTGTAATAAGCAGTTACTAAGATAGGGGTTTTTAAAAAGATGTCTGTTGTCGCAATAATTGGCTCTGGGCTAATCGGCAGGGCATGGGCGCTTGTTTTTGCCAGGGCCGGTTGGCAAGTAAAGATGTATGATATTAGCGCAGAACTGCTAGCAGGATTGCCAGAAAAGTTGCATCAAGAAAGCCAAATTCTGGTGCGTCATAAGCTAGCAGAGGATGCAGATGCGCTGGTAAAGACCATTACCTTTACCCATGACCTAGCAGAAGCTTTAAACGGGGCAGATTTTGTTCAGGAAAATGGCCCTGAAAGGCTTGACGCCAAATTAGATATTTTTGCTACGCTTGACAGGCTCACGCCGCAAGATGTGCCAATAGCCTCCTCTACTTCTTCGATTGTCGCGTCTCTTTTTTCTGAACAGCTTGCTGGGCGCGGCCGTGTTCTTGTTGGCCATCCAGTAAATCCGCCGCATCTGGTACCCCTAGTGGAGGTGTGTGGGGCGTCTTGGACAAAACAAGCAGTTCTAAAGAAGGCCTATGATATTTACGCATCCATTGGCCAAGTGCCGGTGCGCGTCCATAAAGAAATAGATGGATTTGTGCTGAACCGTTTGCAAGGCGCGTTATTGGCTGAAGCATTAAAGCTGGTAGGTGAGGGCATTATTTCGGTAGAAGATTTAGATAAAACAGTTAAAGATGGATTAGGTCTGCGCTGGGCATTTATGGGTCCATTTGAGACAATTGAGCTTAATGCGCCCGCGGGTGCAGAAGATTATTTTTCCCGATATGGCCCGGTGTTTGCCAAAATGGCTAAAACACCTGCTGGTGCAGATGTATTTGACAAGGACTGGACACAAAAAATAGTAAAAAATTGGCAAAGGCGTTTGCCAGAATCAGATATTGCTGGTCGATCAAGCTGGCGTAATGAGCGGCTAGCTGCCTTGACTTATCATAAGAGTGAACAAGATAAGAATTAAAATTCTAGGGTGAGGAGAAAATAAGATGGCAAACAAAGTTATAATAACTTGCGCGGTAACAGGGGCTATTCATACCCCATCTATGTCTCCCTACTTGCCAGTTACACCGCAGGAAATTGCAGATGCTGCTATTGGCGCAGCTGAGGCGGGGGCTGCGTGTGTGCATGTTCACGCAAGAGACCCTGAAACTGGCCGCCCTGATCAATCTCCCGAAGCATTCGCACCGATTTTGCAACGCATTAAGCAGGCCAGTAATGCAGTGGTCAACATTACCACAGGTGGGGCGCCAACCATGAGCGTGCAAGAACGGGTGCGCCCAGCAGAAACTTTTCGCCCTGAAGTGGCATCTTTAAATATGGGGTCGATGAATTTTGGCCTATATCCGATGCTAGAGCGCTTTAAGGAATTTAACCATGATTGGGAAGAGCCCTATCTGGCGAACTCTACCAGCCTGATTTTTAAAAACACCTTTGAAGATATCGAGTATATCTTGACAACTTGTGCAGAAAACCAAACCCGGTTTGAGATAGAATGTTATGATATAGGCCATCTCTACACCCTTGCCCATTTTGCCGATAGAGGCGTGGTGAAACCGCCTTTCTTTGTTCAATCTGTTTTTGGAATTTTAGGCGGAATTGGCACGCATGAAGAAGATGTTATACATATGAAGCGCACCGCAGATAGGCTGTTTGGCTCTGACTATCGCTGGTCTGTGCTAGGGGCTGGCCGGCATCAGATGCGCATCGCAGCTATGGCAGCAGGGATGGGTGGTAATGTGCGTGTTGGCCTAGAAGACAGCCTTTGGGGTGGGCCAAAACAGTTGGCAAAATCAAATGCAGAGCAAGTAACGCGTGTCCGCGGCCTTATCGAAGGTATGGGGCTGGAAATTGCTAGCCCTGATGAAGCGCGCGAAATGCTTCAGCTGAAAGGTGCTGACAGAGTAGGCTTCTAGCCAGCTTTTTCAGATTTGCTGAAATCATAGCGGAAGGTACAACAGCTAGCACCGCCCATAATGGTCTGGTCGCGATCAAGCTTGACCCCTTCATCAAACCCCTCAATCAGCGCTAAATCTCGGTTGCAGGATAAAACTGCGCCAAATTCTTCCATGCCCAACGCTTTGTACATTTCTGCATATCGGCATCTTGTGACATTAAAATCAAGCTGTGTCTCAGTATGGTTGAGGATATCTATTTCCAGCGCATTATCTTGGCGCCAGAAAGACAAGGTTTCAAGGAAAGCATCTGAGCTGGTACCATATTCTTTTGCTAATGTTGCCCCTTGATCATGGGCAATTTTAATAACCGTATCGCGGATAACCGCCAGCACTTCCTCGCGCCCAAAGGCTTGTGACAGTGCCTCGATAAGCGGTGCCATAAGCCGAGCTTCGGTTTCTCTGCGTGCCAGCACGCCAATAGTTTTGTTCAGCTGGTCGGCAGGCTTTTGGTTTTCAGTATCATTTTCCATATAGATAACATTAGCTAGGCTATGCACCTCTTTCAATAGGCAGGTAGAAATTACCCTATTGGTGGCTATGAAATAATCCCTCCTGCTTGCCTTTATTTTTTATGCCTCCTGTCTTAGCATGATAATCTAAAATGGGGATTTAGCCTGACGCATGGCTAGCAGGAAAGAAATAACAGTTTAGCCAAGATAGGTGTGCAAGAAATGGATTTTACCCTTGATGCAGAATTTGAAGCTCTGCGGATAAAGACAAAAGCGTTCATTGCCGAAAATGTGCTGCCTCTAGAAGCAGATCAGGCGAATTATGATGCGCATGAGAACATTGCTCTTCCTGTTTTAGAAAAAGCACGGCTAAAGGCAAAGGCGGCAGGTTTGTGGGCACCGCAAGCCCCGATTGCGCGCGGCGGTATGGAATTGCCGGTACGGGGTTGGGCCGCTTTATATGAAGAGGCTAACCGATCTATCTTTGGTCCGGCGGTGCTGAATTGTGCAGCCCCTGATGATGGTAATATCAATCTTTTATCCAAAATTGGGACAAAGGCGCAACAGGATTGGTTTCTGCAACCGCTTATTGATGGAGCGGTGCGCTCTAGCTTTGCTATGACTGAACCAGCGCCTGGTAGCGGTTCTGACCCGTCTATGATGCTAACCACGGCTACGCGTAAGGGTGACAAATGGGTTATCAATGGGCGTAAGTGGTATATTACTGGCGCTGAGGAAGCTGCGCATTTTATTCTTGTTGCACGCACATCAGAAGATACCCGCAAAGGGCTAACAGCTTTTTTGTTTCATAGAGATCAGCCTGGCTGGCATATTGAACGGCGTATTCCCATTATGGGCCCCGAAGAGCATGGTGGGCATTGTGAGCTGGTTTTTGATGGGCTAGAAATTTCAGATGAAAACAGATTAATGGAAATTGGTGATGGTCTGAAGGTGACGCAAATTCGCCTAGGGCCTGCCCGGTTAACCCATTGTATGCGCTGGCTGGGATTAGCCAAACGCTGCATGGAAATAGCCGCAGAATATACTTCGCATCGGCAAGGGTTTGGCGTTCGACTAGCAGACAGAGAATCTGTGAAAATCATGATGGGCGAGCTTGCCCATGAAATTCAAATTGGACGATTATTGGTGATGCATGCGGCATGGAGCCTTGATCAGGGCAGCTTTGCACGCAAAGAAATTTCCTCGGCAAAAATTCATGTCGCTAATACCTTGCATAAGGTTGTAGATACCGCAATCCAGCTAAATGGCGCGCGTGGTTATTCCAAAGATACACCGCTAGAATGGATTTATCGCTATGCCCGTCAGGCGCGTCTGGTAGATGGCGCAGATGAGGTGCATAAAATGGTGCTGGCACGCCATTATGAAATGCAAGGCAGCGATTACTGGCATTGGGGTGTCTGATGTGTTGGTAGAAGTGCCGTTTAGCTCTGAAAAACTCAGCCAGTATCTAGCCAATATTCTCCATGCAAAGCAGGTATTGATAACAGATATTCATCCGCTTTCTGGTGGGGCTATTCAGGAAAACTGGTATCTGAGCCTGCAGATAAATGGTGGTGAATATGACGGGGCGCACAAATGGGTATTACGCAAAGATGCCCCTTCTTGCGTGAGTGTGTCCAATAGCCGGTCCACAGAATTTGTGGTACTTTCACACGCTTTTGCAAACGGGGTTACTACGCCAAAGCCCATCTGTCTGTGCGAGGATGAGCGAGTAATTGGCGGTGTTTTTTTTGTTATGGAAGCGATGGCTGGCCAAGCACAGGCGCATAAGCTGGTCCGTTTACCCGCTTTCGCACAAGGCTCTAATGCACTTGCATGCCAGCTTGGCACAGAAATGGCGCTCTTGCATAAAACCATGCCCACAGCAGAATTAACAAAGGTCCTAGGTCAGCCTAAGCCTAATCCACAAGCACAAATATTATTCCAAATGCGCAGCTATCTGGATGCGCTTGGTGCTTGTCAGCCCGTGCTAGAATTTGCCCTGAACTGGTTGGAAGACAGGATGGATATCTGGCAGATAGGGACAGAACCTGTTTTGTGTCACCGTGATTTTAGAGCTGGAAATTTTCTGATTGATGGAGAGAAAATGACCGCGCTGCTAGATTGGGAATTTGCCGGATTTAGTGATAGTCATGAAGATATTGGCTGGCTTTGCGCTCGATGCTGGCGCTTTGGTAATGACCATTTAAGCGTTGGCGGATTAGCACCTTTTGCCCCATTTCGTGAGGCTTATGAAGCGGCATCAGGACAGGCAATAAATCTGCCTGCTTTGGGATGCTGGCAAGTGATGGCAGAGATAAGATGGGCAGTGATTGCCCTGCAACAGGCTCGCCGCAATGATAGTGGCAAGGAACATGCCTTGCAATTAGCACTATCTGGCCAGATGGTTGCTGAAATGGAATATCATATACTTAGCCTGATAAACGAAATAGAAGCAGATAGATGGCAGGACTTTATGGCATGAGTGCGATAAAAAATAATAAAGATAATACGCAAAACAATAGATCGCTCGCTGGGTTGGTCGCTGCGATAGAGAAAGAGTTTAATGCGCATTTAGCTGACAGCCTGCCGCCAGAGCAAAATTTTCGCGCATCTATGATGCGTCGTGCTTTGCATATTTTACGGCAAAATCTAGAGAGCTCGGATAGCCCAGAGGATAAGCTAGCCTCAGCAATCGGGCAAAATTGCGCTGAATTAGCAGGGAATTTGCGCGCACGCCACCATAATTTACCAGATAGGTCATTGTTGCAGAGCCATTTATTAGATTATGTTAAAGCGAAGCTTACTGTCACCAATCCAAAATTTTTAGCACAGCAAGAAGCAAGGCAGAAATAATGCGCGATTACCGGGAAGTAGCTATGCGTCTGCGTGCAATTTGTCAGGGTGAGCGCGATGAAATTGCTTTGATGGCAACCTTTTCTCAGGAGTTGTTCGCAAGCTTTGATGGTTTCGACTGGGTAGGCTTCTACCGGGTTGTTGCGCCAAATACACTGAAAATTGGACCCTATCAGGGCGGGCATGGCTGCCTTACCATCCCCTTTGATAAAGGGGTTTGTGGGGCAGCAGCGCGCACAGCTTCGCCTCAACTAGTCGCGGATGTAGAACAGTTCGACGGGCATATTGCTTGCGCCTCCAGCACACGCTCGGAATTGGTGATACCGCTGATGGATAATGCTAGAGGTGTGCGTGCGGTGTTGGATATTGATTCTGATCAGCCGGACTTTTTCAGGCCCGCAGATATAGATGCGCTAACAGCAATGATGGCTGATATCATTGCCCCTATTTATAACGCAGAAGCCTATCAAGGGGAGGCTATATGATGCGGGCACCCTCCCCAGAGAAAAATGAGACCGAAGAGATGGCATCAGATCATCTAAAAGACCAGTTTGTGGCTTGGTTTGTTATCGTTATGGCGGGATATTATCTGCTTGACTATCTGCATGAAAAGCGCAAAAGCTGAAGTGTTTTTCGCTAATAGTCAGGTTCTATCCAAGAAATGCTAAGCTTAAGCCTGCCCGAATTGGGCTTGTATATTTTCGCGCTTTTTTTGCTGTTTATTACGCCAGGACCAGTATGGGTGGCGCTTATTGCGCGTGCGCTAAAGGGCGGATTTTCAGGCGCATGGCCGCTTGCGTTAGGGGTAGCGATAGGGGATATTTGCTGGCCTGTGTTAGCGTTATTATCCCTTGGTCAGATTGTTAGCCTGCATGGTGATATTTTGTTCTGGCTTAGATATCTGGCGGTAGCGGTATTTGTGATAATGGGGGCTTGGTTATATTTTGCACCAGTTCAAAAGTTAGAGGCAAATAGCCGTTTGACACGTGAGGGCACGATTGCTGGATTTCTGGCAGGGTTAGCCGTCATCATCGGCAATCCTAAAGCGATGCTATTTTATATAGGCATTCTGCCCGGGTTTTTTGATATTTCCAGATTAACCGCAGCTGATATTACGGTGATTGCGCTTAGCTCTGCCTTAGTGCCTTTTGCGGGTAATTTAGGTCTTGGCGTGCTGGTGGGGCGCGCGCGTATGCTTATCTCCTCCATGCAGATGCGCAAACGCCTTAATCAGGCAAGCGGGGTTGTATTGATTTTGGTTGGGGGCATTATTTTAGTGGCAGTCTAGAACTGCAGAGGTTTCAATCCTCTCAATGTCAGAGGCGGCTTTAACGGCACGCCTCAATTGCGCTATCGCTAAAAATGAAGGGACTAACGTTAAAATAATGCAGTCCCACGCGCCAGAGACGCCCCACATTCCAAAAATTTTACTTTGCATGTTTGGCAAATTATTAAGATCAGAGATATCGCCATTTTTACCAAATTTGATCATTAAAAAAGCTTGGTCACCCCAAGCAATTTTTTGTTCTTCCGTTTTTGTAACAATTGTGAATTTCAGAATATGATTTTTTTCAATGAGCGAATCAAATTTGGTTTTAACGGTAGCACGGCTGATATTTAGTCTTAAGGCAATTTCTGTAAAACTCATGCGGGAATTAATTTTTAGCAAATTCAGTATTTCTGTATCTATATCCACCAAATTATCCCTCCAAATTGTAAAGTTAAAACGCCTATAATTGGACAAAATGTACAATTTTACGCAATTTATCTATAGTAGTATGAGAATAATTTTGAAACAACTTAAGAAAGAAAAACTATCTTAGGAAAGCATTATGCGCCCTATTGCCTCATATCTCACAAGAGACGAAATTTCTCAATCATTCTCAAAGACAGATTGGCAGTCAAAATGTTTTAAAGAATTTGATATGGTTATGCGCTCAAAATCACGCCCATTTCCTTGTTTGCGAGGCGTAATGGGCTACCAAGAAAACCATCTGCGATTTGCTTTTTTTGATGAAATTAATATATCCCCACTTGCTACCATATTGTCCTCATATCTAAAAAATTCTCATGATTTTGGGCAATATACTTCTCTCGTTATTTTCGAAAGACCAGGTAATCTGCATTCTCTGGATGTTTATCATGAGAAATTTTGGCGGCATTTAAAAGATTTGTCCTCTAAGGATAAAAAAAGCTGGCCAACAGCCATTCCCAACAAAGTTGATCACCATGGTTGGGAATTCTGTTTTGATAATCAGCCGATGTTTGTTGTGTGTAACACGCCAGCCCATATTTACCGAAGAAGTCGTTACGCACCTTCCTTTATGATGACGTTTCAGCCTCGTTGGGTTTTTGATGATTTGTTGGGGACAAAAGAACAGGCAGAAAAGGAATTCAAAATTGTGTCCGAGCGTTTGCTTTCCTACGACCATATAGAGAAGTCTCCTTTATTGGGACATTATGGCGCTTTGGATAATAGAGAAGCTGACCAGTATTTTCTGGATGATGAAAATAAAAAAATGGGATGTCCCTATTCACATCTGCGGGGAGAGGAAACAAGCTAATATGACGTTCGAAATTTCACATCATAATTATCAATTCCATGAAATTCAGAATAAATTTTTTATGGCGTTATTGCCTGAACAAGGTTCAATCGAAATCCAGCAAGATATGCCAAATAAGTATCATAGCTGGCATTACCACAAAACCAGTGAGACGATTATTATGCTGAAGGGCGCACTGACCTTCTATTGCAACGATAGAGAATTTGATTGTGATAGTAGCAGCGTGATTTACTTGCCTTGTGAATTAAAACATGCCTCTCGGGCGCATGAAGATGGTGCTGTCTACCTTATTTTGAAGGAAATTAAATGGATCAGCTAAAGGCTACATTTGGCCCTATCTCTGGCACGTTAATGATGTTGAACATTGTGCTTGGTGCAAGCTTGTTTATCTTGCCAGGACTTGCTGCACAACAAACCGGGCCAGCCTCTATACTTTATTGGTTATTGGCAATTTTGCTTAGCGTTCCCTTGCTGGTTGTTTTTTGTTTACTGGCTGCAATAAGGCCAAGTTCAGGCGGGGTCGCACATCTGGTTGGGGCTGCCTTTGGTGCGCGTTTTTTTGTGATTGCATCCTATCTTTTTTTAGGGGCGGTGATGCTTGGGCTGCCTGCTATCGCGCTAAGTGCTGGTTATGCATTGCAAGCAGGTTTCGGTTTGGATGCTGGATTTTCTGCGGGGCTAATTATTACCCTTGCTATCGCAGCAAATTTTCTGACCCCAAAGCGGGCTAGCCAATTTGGTAGTGCTGCTTCTATTTTATCCATATCCCTGCTTGTGGCATTGATTGTTTGCGGATTTATTGTCACCCCTTCTTCTGGCTTGCTTTCTGTGGAAGAGGTTTTTTCTGAACGCTCTCTTGGTGCAGAATTTCGTGTAGGGCTGAGCGTCATTCCGCTTATCTTTTTTGCCTTCACCGGATGGGAGGTTGCTATATCGCTAGGCGGTGAGTTCAAAAAGCCTAAAAAAAATGTGCCAATAGCCATTATTGCCTCTTTTATCATGGCCTCCATTTTATATCTCTTATGTGCAATGGTTGTGGTGCATGCGGGGGTTTCTGCCTTTAATGAAGCTCCTTTTGTGGGCATGCTTGCCCCTGTTTTCGGTGCATTTTCAAGCCAGCTTATCGCTAGTTTTATTGCCGGGCTGCTTACCATCAATTTGTTTGCGGCTATCTGGAGCGTATCACGGATGATGTATTCGATAAGCGAACAGGGGTTTCTGCCGGCCTCGCTGAATGTTCTATCCCGTAGTTTGCCTGCCCGCGCACTGCTTTTGTTTGGCGCCATCGGGCTGATGATGATAGGCGTGCATGAAGTTAAATTTATTGCCATAGACACGATGTTCACCTTGGCCAGTTTAAATTTTTTATGCTTGTATGGCCTAGTGGCTTTTGTGGGGCTATTGCACTTGAAAGGGAATTTTCAGCGCCTGTTATCAGCGATAGCGATAGCAAGCGTGGCAGCCATTATGGTGATGACGCAATCGCTGCCTACGCTCAGCTATCCGCTGATTATCGCAAGCGCAGGCTGGCTGGCCTTCACGTTGCATAAAGACAAAGACTGAACAAGTTCTATCGCATTCTAAGGCGGGAATCGCACCTAATATCCCCAACTTCTAGGCCATCCCAATTTTTCAAATTTGGACAGAAAAATCTGTCTAATTCGGGGTGCCGGGGATAGCCAAGAGCGTGTATGACGGCACCTAATGCAGCCTCGGCAGCGCGCTTATGTCCATCACGGGCCTTCAGCATCAAACCTAGCCCCAAATCATGAAAGGCAGCTGCAAATACGCCTTCTGCGCCGGTTTTAACTGTGATGGCTGTTCTGTAATACTGGTTAACAGCGGAGCAGGTACGGTTTTGGCCAGCCATCATATGGGGGGCGGCGGCAATGGCGTGGGTGATGCGTTGGCAGGCCTTGCGCCGCAATTCAGGTAAGCTGTCATCGCCTGTAAACAGGGCTAATCCGCGGGCCCAATTTCCCAAAGGCGCGCTATAGGCCGGGGCACCGCACCCATCTATGCCATGCGTAAAGCTTAGGATGTCGCGCCCTATCATCATCTCTAATACGCCTAGAATACGTTGCTGGATAGGATGGCTTACCTGATGATAATCAGCTAGCGGCAAGCCTTCGAGATGGGCTAGAACCAGCATGCCGGCATGTTTGCCGCTACAATTATTATGCGCGCGTGTGGGATTATCAAGGCTTCTTACTTGTTCTATTAGGCTGTCTGTATCTAGGGACCAATGCGCCCCGCAAACCAGCGCTTCTTCTTTTATGGAAAATCGATTTAGCAGGGTGCGGGCACATTCTGCATGGTATGGCTCGCCATTATGGCTTGCGCAAATAAAGCTTACCTCTTCATCAGATAGCGTGTCTGCCTTGCCATCGCGCAACAGCTTTTCGATAAGAGCAATAGCCTGTAGTGGCTTGATAGCTGAGCGTGGAAATATTTCAGTTTCTGGGTCGCCAAGTGCTAGGACAAGCTGACCTTCTGCGTCACATAGCGCGATATCAACTACATGTATAGATTCGCGCGCACCCGCGCGGCGCACCTCTACCTCTAGGGGCGTATTTGAAATTAAGGGCAGGGAAATAAGCGGCTTTTGCATAAAAAACTCGTCAACTGATCAGGAAAGATAAGCTGACTATATGATAACTTATGATAGCTGTCTGCTATTTTACAGGGCCGATCTATAGGGCCGTTGATGCCCAGAATTTTATCATTCTATATTTATGGCCTGAATTTTCTGTCGTCAGATATTTTCATTTTTACGAGAAGTTTTTTACGAGAAGTTTTTGCCTTGACGGGTTTGCTCTTTTATCTTTTAATTGAGTTTCGGAATTCTGAATTCAAAAAATAGGTAATATTGGAAATCTTTTAGTATGTTTCAAATTGATGCTAAGCCAGCCCTGATAGATCAGGTCTATGCCCAGATAAAGCAGGCAATTGTAACAGGCGATTTGCGCCCATCTGCCAGCCTTGCCCAAGAAGCGCTAGCCACAGAATTAGGCGTTAGCCGGCAACCGGTAAGCCATGCGTTAATTCTGTTGGAAAAAGATGGGCTGGTGGTCGAAAAAGGCCGTAAAGGCCGCATGGTCGCGCCTATCGATAATCATCAGTTGCTGAGTTTATATCAGGTGCGTGCTGTGTTGGATGGGCTGGCTGCCAGCTTGTGTGCCCACCAGCCAAAATTAACAAAAAAGATAGATTTTGAACGCTTATTAGCGGATGGTTTTGCCGCCACAAAAAGCAGGGATGTAGCGCAGATGGTTGCTGCTGATATCGCCTTTCATACCGCCATTTATCAGCATTCCGGAAACCCTGAAATTTTTAATGCCGTACAATCAGGATGGCCACATATGGTTCGCGCAATGCATATTGTGCTAAGTGGCACTATCTCCGCGCAAGATATCTGGGCAGAACATAACCAAATCGCTGATGCCATTTGCGATGGTGATGCAGATACTGCCCGTAAATTAGCCACCAACCATGCCCAGACCAGCGGCCAGCTAACCTTCGACACCTTATTAACAGATCAGCCAAAATCAGCATGAAAAACATCTGCATTAAAGCTGGCAGTAACAAATCTTTTAAGACACGCAACAGATAAAAATATTGGAGGCAAAAATGAAGTTATCAGAAGCACAATTAAAACAGTTTGACGAAGAGGGCTATTTGTTCTTTCCGAGCATGTTCTCGCCAGATGAAGCAAAACTATTGAAAGCAGAGGCTGATAATGTCTATGCAATGGAGCGCGAGGAAGTCTGGCGCGAGACAAGCGGTGTTGCCCGTACTGCCTTTGCTGCCCATACCTATAATGAAGGTTTTCGACGTCTTGGCGCACATCCACGCCTTATTGATCCAGTATCACAAGTGCTGGAGGGCGATTTATATATGCATCAGTTTAAAGTAAATGCCAAAGCGGCCTTTGATGGTGATGTCTGGCAATGGCATCAAGATTATGGCACGTGGAAGCGCGATGATGAAATGCCAGAACCGCGCGCGATGAATATTGCGGTGTTTCTGGATGATGTGACAGCTGCAAATGGCCCCCTCCTGTTTATCCCCGGCAGCCATAAGCAAGGTGTTGTCGAAGCAGGCCACGACCTGAGCACGACCAGCTATCCTTTATGGACGCTTGATAATGATCTGGTTAAAAAATTGGCGGATAGGGGCGGCTGTGTTGCACCAACTGGGCCTGCAGGAAGCATGTTGATGTTCTCCTCCCTTTTAGTGCATGCAAGCCCAGCCAATATTTCGCCGTTTGATAGAACAATTGTTTATCTATCACTTTGTCATGTAGATAATCATATTCGTGCTTTTAATCGTGCGGAATGGATTGCGCACCGCGATTTCACGCCTATCGAAGCGATGCCAGATGATTGTCTGGATGAGCTAGTAAAAGCCCAGCTAGCTGCTGCAGAATAGGAACAGCAGGATGTATCTTTATGATAGTTTGCTGGCGCGTGCAGCCGCCGGCCAGCCTGTCCGTGTTGGGCTTATTGGGGCAGGTAAATTTGGCTCTATGTTTTTATCACAAGTGCCAACAACCCCAGCTCTGAAAGTTGCGGCTATAGCTGATCTGCGCCCAGATAATGCACGTGCTGCCTGCCGCGGTGCTTGCTGGCCAGAAGAGCTAATTGAAGCCACCCATTTCACGGATGATGCTTTTGCGATGATGGCTTCTGGTGCGGTAGATGTAGTGGTTGAGGCTACTGGGCATCCGATAGCCGGCATCCGCCACGCCCAGCAAGCTATTGCCAATGGGTTGCATATCGTAATGGTGAATGTCGAAGCTGATGTACTAGCCGGGGCAGCGCTGGCTGAAAAAGCCCGTCAGGCTGGCACCGTTTATTCGATGGCATATGGTGACCAGCCCGCCCTGACGATAGAGATGGTGGACTGGGCGCGCAGTACTGGCTTTGAGGTGGTTGCCGCTGGCAAGGGTACAAAATATCACCCTATCTATCACAGCTCAACGCCAGATACAGTCTGGGATCATTATGGGCTAACTGCGGCAGAAGCGCGCGCAGCAGGCATGAATAGCCAGATGTTTAACAGCTTTCTGGATGGCACTAAATCAGCTCTCGAAATGGCGGCTATTTCCAATGCAACCGGGCTCTCAGCACCTAATGGTGGGCTGAAATTTCCGGCCGCGGGCATGGATGACCTGGCGCATATCCTTCGGCCCAAATCTGCGGGCGGGTGTTTGGATGCAAGTGGTCAGGTAGAAGTGGTCTCTTCGCTTGAGCGGGATGGACGACCCGTGCATAAAGATTTGCGCTGGGGCGTTTATGTGGTTATCGAAGCCCCGAATGATTATGCAGCAGCCTGTTTTAAACAATATGGCATGAATACTGATGCAACTGGGCGATATTCTGCGATGTATAAACCCTTTCATCTGATCGGGTTGGAGTTGAATATTTCTATTTTATCTGCCGCACTGCTTGGCCAGCCAACTGGCATGACCAAAGCCTATAATAGTGATGTTATCGCGACCGCAAAACGCCCGTTAAAAGCTGGAGAAATGCTAGATGGGGAAGGCGGCTTTACGGTATGGGGACAGCTTTATCCTGCGCAAGCAGCGCAGGCCATTGACGGTGTGCCAATTGGTCTGGCCCATAATTTAAAACTAACCCGCGATGTTGCAGAAGGTGCGCCAGTGACGTGGGATAATGTTACCAGCCATCCAGATAGTGATATCTTAGCGTTGCGTGCAGCCATGCAGGCGGGCATATCATAGCTAAGCGTATATCCCTAGCTATCTAATTCAGGCAGGGAATATTTTTGGCGTAGGGCGGCTTCTATCGCTTCTGGAATGTGGATATCTGGCGGGTTGGATAAAATCATTTTAACTTTTTTGCGTGCGCGGGTATGAATATTTTCTGCCCCTGCTTGCGTCCACGCCTCAACCGGCAAGCGGCAAGCCAGATCAGGATATAGAAAATCACTATGCATACGCGCATAAGTATCCGCATGGCCCAGAAAATGCCCTGCTCCCTTGGCAGTTTCATCTATTGCTGCGACCATCAAGGTATCATTGCTAACCTCTATCGGGGCAAGGCTGCGCAATATTGCCCCTGCCATATCGCTGTCGATAACATAGCTTTCAAGCGCTGCTGCCATTAGCCCGGCATGCATCCCACAAGCCTGGGTGATAAGATTAGCGCCAGCCTGCGCAGCTAGGGTGATATTCAAGCTCTTTTCAAACCCTGATTGCGCATCCGCTGTTTTTGCGTCAGTTGCGCCAGCAATAACCGAATTAGGGAGCTGATAATAGTTTGCCATTTGTGCGGTAGCAGCCATGATAAGTGCTTGTTCTCCAGACCCGCCAGACATCGCGCCGGTGCGCAAATCTGTAACCATTGGACGCGGACCAAAAATGGCCTTTGCTTTCTCATCTACAAGCCATGCCATCACCAGCCCTGCCAGCGTTTCAGCGCAGGTTTGTGCAAGTGAGCCAGCAACGGGCACCGGGCTTGATGCGCCAAGCTGGCCAAAAGTGTTGCAATGCACGGGCAGGCCAAATTTTATCGCTTCAGCCATCACCTCAACCGCCTCTTCTGCTAGCCGTAGCGGCGGGGTTATATGATTAATGTTCAGCGATAAAAAGGGCTTTTCATGGAACGCTTCGTGACTGCCAGCAATCGTAAAACAAATATCGGCAATCGCCTCAACATCTTTTGCGCTGCTTACCGAAGTCATCACATGTTTTGAGGTGCCTTTCAGGCTGGTAAAGGCAGTTGCAATATCCATATCGCGCAATGTTTCAATATCGCGTGCAACCAAAGGGCGGCTGAAGAAATGTATATGCTCTAATGCCTCTGCCAGACGCGCTGCTTTGTACAGGTCACCTATCCCGGCCTCACGATAGCTCAGGCCATCTTCATCCAGAACCAAAGGGGCAGCGCCGCCTGTGCCGGTATAAACTTGGCCCCTACCTAAATGCAGTTCTAGACCCGCTTTGCGGCCATAAAGGGTAAGCGGTTTTGCAAAGGCAGAAATGGCCTTGCTTGTCAGATCTGGCGGTATTTGCAGGCGTCCTTCTTGGTTAATAACAGCTCCTTCATCACAGGCCTTTTGCGCTAGTTTTTGCGGCGCACCAACCACCCCTGTCTGCCATAAAATAGTTTTTGCAGCTGTATCTATCGCAGCCATATCAGCATCAGACAGGATGCTTAAACACCCGCCTACCAATCCTCTTGTCTTTGGTTTGATAGGGGCAGATGCTTGGCCTTTGTTGCGTCGACGTGACCTGTTTGAATTTTTATCTGTCATGAGTTTTCAGAGAACTTATCTTTATATTTTTTGGCTAGATCATGCAATTTTGGTTGAGCTTTGATATCCCCATCTTTTACAAATTTTTCGTGATTTTCGATAAGCTTTTCGCGTTCATATAGATAGTTTACCATCAAGCCATAGGATTGTTTTTGCCCGCGCGGCGAAAGATCTGCCCCTTCATGTATTTGATATAAGCTTGCACCATTTCCAAGATGAAAACGGGCTACGGGGTCAATCGGCATACCATTTTCGTGCTTTGCCTGCAGCAAATAATATGCCCCTAATGCGCGCACCTCTTCTGGGTTGGTGCTTAAGAACGCCTCTGCTGGCTGCATATCTGGCCCGTCTTGTATATTCTGGCGCGTTAGCCAGCGGGCAAAATTTGGCACTGGCGAGAGGGTAATGAAATGTTTCAGTTTTGGATGTTTTTGGCTTAATTCTGCAACAACTGTTTTAATTAATGAATGGCCAAAGGAAATGCCAGCTAGCCCCTGCTGGCAGTTTGAAATGGAATAAAAGACTGCATATTCTATCTCTTTTTCTGGTGTGGGCTCACGCCCATCCGATAAAATATTCTGCACCGAAGACGGCAATTCTGCACATAAAGCAACCTCAACGAAAATAAGTGGCTCTTCTGGCATTGAGGGATGGAAGAAAGCAAAGCAGCGCCTATCTGGCGGGGCGAGGCGACGGCGCAAATCATCCCAACTGCTGATCTCATGCACCGCTTCATAGGAAATAATTTTTTCCAAAATATGTGCAGGGCTCGTCCAGTCGATAGGACGCAGAACCAGAAAGCCGCGATTAAACCAGCTGATAAATAGCTCTTTTAAATCAATATCCAGAATGCCTAACTCTGGATTTTCTGCCAATAGCGATAGTAAATCCTGACGCATCGATACCAGCTCAAAAGTTGCGCCCGGCACTTCATTTAGGCGACGAAAAAAATCGCGCCTTTTTGGTTGGGCAGCCTTTATAAAGGCGCGGTAATCTGTTGTTTGTTTACCGTTCTGATAGCGATCAATACTGCTTGTAATAGCGCTGATATCAATATCCATTTCAGTTAATAGATAAATGAAAAAAGCTCTTTTATCTTCCCTGCCGAGCCGGCGATATTGGTTTAGGATTTGCTCGGAAATGGCAATGCCTGATACCTCGCCCTTGGTGGATAGCAGCGCTTCACACAAGCTGGTTAGTTTATCATCACTTGCCTGATACCCCTCCAGCAGGTTGGAGGTGCGCTCGAATAGGCTATTTAAAAGGCCTGAGAAAAAGTTCATATTCGTGTTGGCTCCAACCCCATTACCCCTTTTTAGCAAACACCACCCTAACCTAGTTTGGCAAGTATAAGCTTGCTCAAATTCATATAGGTAACCCGGCCGCTGGACAGACTGATCTGCAGGCAGAAAAAAACTGCTTGATATGGGCCGTAAAGCCTGTTTTTCTTGGCTTGTTGACCCCCATTTTCCCATCCGTTGGGAAATGCTTGTAAAGGAGGGATAAAATGCCTGAAGGTCAGATTTATAATGCAAACGTTATAACACAAACACAAGCCGCGCAATATTGGCGTGATGGGTATTTGTTTCCTTTAAACTTGATGTCTATGAAGGAAGCAGCACAATGGCGGCGCACGCTAGAAGATATGGAACACACTTATCGTGATGTTAAAATGACGCGCACAATCGGCACGTATAAGCGGATAAATGCGCAATGTGTGATGCCATTTGCCTATGATCTGGCAACCCAGCCACGCTTGCTGGATATGATAGAAGCGATTTTAGGCCCAGACATTCTGATTTACGGGGCAGAGTTTTTTATTAAAGAGCCGCAGTCTGAACAAATTGTGAGCATGCATCAGGATTTAACCTATTGGGGTCTGGGTGCTACTGACCATCTGGTAACTGCATGGATTGCCTTATCAGAGGTTAATGTTGAGAGTGGCTGTATGCAATTTGTAGCGGGATCGCATGCCAATCAGATTTTGCCACATGAAGATACTTTTGCTGATAATAATTTACTCTCCAGAGGACAAGAAATTCAGGTACAGGTCGCAGAAGAGGATAAAACTGATATTGTGCTTCGCCCAGGTCAGGTATCGTTGCATCATGGCCGGATGATCCATGGCTCCGGACCAAATAGCTCAGATGATAGGCGTATCGGTTTTGTGATTCGCTATGTCAGTCCAGATGTCATGCAAGAAGTTGCCCAAAAAGACTATGCGATGCTGGTCAGAGGTGCTGATAGGGCGCGTCATTTCGTGCATTACACGCCGCCGCCATCTCTTTTTGCCCCTTCCCATTTGGCGCTTTATGAAGAAATGCGGGAAGCACAGAGGCAAGCTATGATGGCAGGGGCAAGTAAATCCAGCACCCTCTATGACTGATTTATTTTCCCAGCTCTAGGGATCTGTTGAAAGTGCGAACATTGATGTAAAAGGTGTGTTAGAGCGCCGTTTCCACTTGCCTTGCGCAAGCAAGGTGTGAAAATCCATAATTGCCTGATTAAAACGCTCTGGGTCTTCTAAATTCAATAAGTGACCAGAGCGGCTAAAAATAGTCAGGCCAGATAGGGGCATCTGGCGTTTTAGCCAGATGCTAGCATCAAGGCAGGGCTCATCCTCATCACCGCAGAGAATAAGGGTTGGTATATCACAGGCCTTTACCTGATCGGCAAAATCATGCAAACCCGGCCTTTTAGCTTGCACTTCGGCTAGTGTATGAACCGCGCCAATTACTGGATGTTCGCTAAGATGGTCACGAAATGCCTGCCATGCCGCCTTATTCTTTTCCAAAAGCTGAATGCGGTTCGGGGCCATAGCCATTTCCGTGGCGGGCAGTTTGCCGGTACTGGCAATGGCATCTGCACTTGCTATAGCATCTGCAATAAAGGCCTGTCTTGTTGGGGGATGGCCGCCAGAACCAATACTAGCACAAACACAAGAGGCAATTATATCAGGGGCATGTAGGCTCATCAATAAAGTGATATAGGCGCCCATGGACAGGCCAACCACATCAACCTGTTTCAATCCTAAATGCTGGATAAGCGCTATCGCATCTTCAAGATTTTCCTGCCAGCCATAATGGGATGCTGCCTCTGGTACATCAGAGGGTGGATAGCCCCGTGCTGAGAGTGCAAGGCAGCGCCGCGAATGTACCGGATGCTGGCTAAAAAAGCCTATCTGATGCGCCCATGACCGGGTATCCCCGCCAAACTCATGCAAGAATAACAGCGCGCTATCTGGGTTTTCAGAAGCTTCTTTGCCTTCATCTAGATAATGTAAGCGCAATTTATCGCGGCTGAAAAAAGGCATCAACATCTCCTGTCTTTAGCCGCTATGCGCCTATCGCGGCTTTGCTAAACACTATTCGCTAGCCCTGATAGCTGCGGCTATCAGTTAGCAATGGCTTCGTTGCCCTGCCAGACCCCTTTTTCTTTTAGGCTGTCCGCAACTTCGCGCGGCATGTAATTTTCATCATGCTTAGCGAGTACAGAATCGGCCTTGAAAATATTGCCTTCAAACGCGCCTTGTGCAACTACCCCCTGACCTTCTCTAAACAAATCAGGTAGCGCCCCCTCATAGGTGACTTGGGTAATCCCTTCTCCATCACCTAGTGCAAAGCGGGCTTGCAGGCCATCAATTTGAACAGAGTCAGCCTGAACCAGGCCGCCAAGGCGTATACGCTGCCCATTTTTTTGGGCATCAGTAATTTCTGACGGGCTATAGAATAGCATGATATTGCTATTGAGGGCGTTTAATACAAGATAGCCTGCCAGCCCCAGAATAAGGCCAGAAAACAATACCAATATTAGTCGTCGGGATTTGCCGTTCATGTTCCTGTCAGTAACCTATTTAGCGAAATGTTAATTTGCGTGAAAACGTGATGTCCAATCTGCCAGCAGGCTGCGCGCTTTTTCATTGCCAGCATACAAATGCGCATCATGATCTTCTTTGCGGGCGGTTAGCTCTACCACATAGCCGTTTGGGTCACGAAAATAAATAGATGAAATAAAGCCATGGTCAGAAATGCCTCTGGTTTCAATCCCTGCAGATTTGCCTTTCTCAAACATCTCATGCAGATGTTCCATGCTGACCTCTAAGGCTAAATGCAAATCGTAATCATGCTGGCGGGTAAAGGTAAATTCTTGCTCAGGCGCTTCAAAAAAAGCGATGTTGGAGCCATCATCTAGCTGATAAAAACTATGTAAGACATAGGCTTCCCGGCCAGTTTTAGTTTCTTTAATTTCTAGTGCACCAGCTAGAGGCAGGCCTAAAAAATCTTCGTAAAAGGACCTGGTTTCCTCAGAGTTCCGGCATCTAAATGCGGCATGGTGTAAACCTTTAATCATTTCTCTCTCCGTCAAGAGGTTCAGATGGATGGCAGACAAAATGATAGTCTGCCCTATCGTGACTATTTCGTTGTCTTAAATATTTCTTTACAGGTAAGATTTTTCCTATGAACTTCAAGATAGGTCTTAACTAATTGTAAGTTTCCATATTGGTATCTTGACCAAAAAAGGAGTGGCAGAGGGGATTGTTAAACAGATGCACCAGAATACCAAGATAAAGCCGCGCCGTAGCTTACTTTTTATTCCGGCTAATCGGCCCGACCGGTTTGAGAAGGCGCTTGCTAGCGGGGCGGATATGGTTTGTCTTGAGCTAGAGGACGGGGTTGCACAAGGTGAAAAAGAATTGGCACGCGAAAATATGGTAGCGTTTTTTAATGCGCGCTCTAGCTTGCCTGCTTATCCTGAAATTCTAGTGCGTATAAATGCGCCTAAAGAGCCGATAGGAAAAGCTGATTTAGAGGCTGTTTTGAACTTGGCGTGTAAACCAACCGCGCTGATGATCCCCAAAGTTAGGCGCGCAGATGATGTAACAGAATTGGATAAAAAGCTCGCTGCCGCCGCACCAGATATGGCAATACATTTGCTGATTGAGACAGCAGAAGCGCTGGAGTATGCAAGCACTATTGCGGTGGCTAGCCAGCGCATAAAGATGCTGTTATTTGGCGGGGTAGATTTAGCAGCTGAGCTGCGTGCTACTACGGGATGGGAGGCACTATTATATGCGCGTGGACGGGTTGCACATGCAGGCGCGCTAGCTGGCCTAGATGTAATGGATATGCCCTATCTTGCGATAGAGGATGAAACAGGGTTGGCAGAAGAGGCAATGCGCGCCCGTGATATGGGCTATGGCGGCAAGGCAGCCATTCACCCCAGACAAATAGCAGCTATAAATAAGGCCTTTACGCCAACCGCTGAGGATATTAGCCACGCCAAGAAAATAATGGCAGCTTACGCTAATGCACCTCGAGGCGTTGTGGTCGTAGATGGCAAGCTTATCGAAAAACCCGTTATTTTAAAGATGCAATATATTCTGGCTATAGCAGACGCGGTCGGTGCCTAGTTTCCATTAAATTTCGGTGCGCGCTTTTCATTAAAAGCTGCCACCCCTTCAAGCCTGTCCTTGGTTGGCACCGTGCGATTATAGGCCTCAATTTCAAAGGCCAGCCCATCTGCAACCGACATCTGCATGCCTCTTGTTATGGCCTGTTTTGCTTGTCGTACCGCAATTGGGCCATTAGCCGCTATTTGCTGGGCAGTCGCTTCGGTTTCTGCAAGCAATGCCTCAGCATCAAAGACCGCATTGACCAGCCCCCATTCCAAGGCCTCTTCTGCGCTAAAGACGCGGCCAGAGAGAATCAGCTCTTTGGCACGCCGCTCCCCAACCGCGCGGGCCAGATTTTGTGTGCCACCTGCACCTGGGATAATGCCGAGTTTTACTTCGGTTTGCGCAAAACGGGCATGCTGCGCTGCATAGGCAAAATCAGCCATCGCGGCTAACTCGCACCCGCCGCCATAGGCCGCCCCATTTACCGCCGCTATTATCGGTACAGGACAGCCCATAATCGCCCGAACCATCCGCTCATATATCAGGTGTTGAGCCTGCCATTGGGCATCGGTCATGCCGTTCCGCTCTTTCAGATCGCCTCCTGCGCAAAAGGCTTTCTGGCCACTACCTGTTAAAATAACCACGCGGCAATCGCCATAATTCAGACTGAAAGCTTCAAAGAAGCTAACCATTTCACTCGCCATAGACGTGTTAAAAGCATTAGCTGCTTCTGGGCGATGCATTTCTAGTTTCAGAATATGCGGGGAAAGCAGGGTAAGCTTCAGGGTTTCATAGGTATTGGCAATCGCGAGGCTAGACATTTTTTGCGCACTCTTTTTTATCTTTTTTTCAAAAGGTTGAGAGAAGTTTTTTTCACCTTTTTCATGATTAGCCTTTGATGGTGCTTGTCAAGTCTTTGCTAACGCCAATATGATTTAATAGTTAAGGCTAAAAAACATTATAGCGGCTGGCTAGATAAGGGATAAGAGCGTGGTCAGAGGACTTGAAAATGAGCTTGAGGGCATAACCGTTATTTCAGTGGAACAGGCAGTTGCTGGCCCATATTGCGGGATGTTGCTAGCAGACGCAGGCGCGCGGGTTATTAAGGTTGAGCGCCCAGGGGGGGATTTTGCCCGTATCTATGATCGTTGGGCTGAAGGCGAGAGCGCTATTTTCATCTGGCTGAACAGGGGCAAGGAATCTATTTGTCTAGATATTAAATCAGATGAAGATATGGCATTGCTACGGCGCATGGCAGAAGAAGCAGATGTGTTGCTTAGTAATCTAGCGCCAGGAGCAATGGAACGTTATGGACTAACTGGCGATCTGCTTCGCAAAGCTAATCCTGGGCTGATAACTTGTATGCTTTCTGGTTATGGGCGCGATGGCAAGGCTGGCCGGAAAAAAGCTTACGATTTTCTGGTGCAGGCAGAGAGCGGGGTTGTCGCTGTTACAGGTACGCCAGAAGAGCCGGTTCGTGTGGGTATTTCCATGACTGATTTATCAACAGGTCTTACCGCTTTTTCTGCTATTTTGCGGGCCTTGCATCAACGCCACCGCACAGGCAAGGGGCTTGATCTGGAAGTGAATATGTTTGATGTGATGACGGACTGGATGAATATGGCATTGCTGGGTTATCGCTATTCAGATGTTGCCCCGCAACGCTATGGTTTGACGCATGGTTTTGTTGCTCCTTATGGCGCTTATCAGTCCAAAGATGGGCGCCAAGTGATGTTGTCCATTCAAAATGACCGGGAGTGGAGCGATTTTTGTTTGCAGGTACTGCGCCAGCCAGACCTGGTAGAGGACCCGCTCTATAAGCACAATCCTGAACGCTATCAAAATCGTGTGGCGCTAGCCGAAATTATCAATGCCGCCTTTGCTGCTTATGATAAGGACGACATTATTGAAATGCTGGAGGATACCCGCATTGCCTGTGCCAGCCTGAACTCTGTAGCGGAGGTATCGAAGCATGAATTTTTACAAAATCGTACTGTTCAGATGGGCGACAAAATTATCGATATTGCCGATTTACCCGTGCGGCGTGCGGCGGGGTCAGTCACTCGCGCGCCCGTACTAGATGAGCATGGTGCCAAGATACGCAAGGAATTTAGCTAATGGATTATCCGCTTGGTCATAGTGAAATTCGTGAGGGCATTAAACGGCTTTGTGCCGATTTTGATAGCCGCTATTGGCAGGAATGTGACGCAGATGATGCCTACCCTTCTGCTTTTGTTGAGGCGTTAACACAAGCAGGATATCTGGCCGCGCTGATACCAGAGGCGTATGGCGGCATGGGCTTGCCTCTTTCTGCAGGGGCGGCGATCTTAGAAGAGATTCACCGTTCTGGCGGGAATGCGGCGGCGTGCCATGCGCAAATGTATACGATGGGCACGATTTTGCGCCATGGTAGTGATGCCCAGAAACAAAAATATCTGCCTGATATTGCCGCTGGAAAATTGCGCTTGCAGGCCTTTGGTGTCACCGAACCTAGTAGCGGTACGGACACTAGCGCATTGCGTACTACTGCCAAGCATGAAGGGGATAAATTTATTGTAAATGGACAGAAAATCTGGACCTCCCGCGCTGAATATTCTGATCTGATGGTCTTGCTAGCCCGCACTAGCCCAGTACCGATAGGGGGTCGCAAAACAGATGGGCTGTCTGTGTTGCTGGTAGATATGCGCGAGGTACGTGGGGATACGCTGACCATTACGCGTGTGCCAACTATGATGAACCACGCCACCACACAATTATTTTTCGATGATATGCCAGTGCCAGCAGAAAATTTAATAGGGGAGGCAGGCAAGGGTTTTAAATATATCTTAAGCGGCATGAATGCTGAGCGTATGCTTATAGCGGCTGAATGTATTGGCGATGCTAAATGGTTCATCGAAAAAGCACGAGATTATGGTTGTGAGCGCGAAGTCTTTGGCCGCCCCATTGCCCAGAATCAGGGGGTACAGTTTCCCATTGCTAGCGCTTATTCCAACATGCGCGGGGCAGAATTGATGCTTGATAAAGCCTTGCAGCTTTATGAAGAAGGCGGCAATCCAGGTGAGGAAGCTAATTTAGCAAAATTGCAAGCAGCTGATGCATCTTGGGCAGCAGCAGAAGCCTGTATCCAGACATATGGCGGATTTGGGTTTGCCCGCGAATATGATGTAGAGCGTAAATATCGAGAGGCGCGCTTATATCAGGTAGCCCCGATTTCAACCAATCTTATCCTAAGCTATATTGGCGAGCATGTTTTAAAAATGCCCCGATCTTACTAATATGCTTGCGGATGCGCGTGCTAATGCACTTGCTAATGTGCTGGCAAATGCACTGGCAAATGCACAGGCAAATGCACAGGCCACTATTGCAGGCAAGGCGGGATTTTGCCTACACTGACATTCGGGCTGTTTAAATTTGCAGTGCGCACAAAAGTTAAGGGGGGGGGAAAGAGATGTCAACTTGTTGCAGTTATGATCTGGTAGAATGGGGAAAGCCCTTTGAGCGGCGGGAACGCCCCCTTCCGGAAGTGCCAGCAAAGGCGGTTCTTGTTAAAATTACCGCTGCTGGATTATGCCATTCTGATCTCCATATAAAAAAGGGATTTATGGATTTAGGGGCTAAGGGCAAGCTGACTTTCACTCAGCGTGGGGCCACATTGCCGCTAACATTGGGGCATGAAATCGCCGGCATTATCGAAGCGGTGGGAAGCGATGTTAAAAGGGTGAAAGCAGGCCAACAGGTGGTTGTATTTCCATGGATTGGCTGCGGCACCTGTCTTGCTTGCGCCGAAGATCGTGAAAGTGACTGTACCTCAATGCGCATTATTGGGATACATCGTGATGGCGGATTTGCAAGCCATGTGCTGGTTGAGGATGAAAAATTTGTTATAGATATTGATGGCTTTGATGCAGCCGAGATAGCCCCTTATGCCTGTTCTGGTTTGACTGTATTTAATGGCCTGCAAAAATTAGGTCCGGTGCGTGATAATGAATGGCTAGCTGTTTTAGGGGCGGGCGGATTGGGCTTAAACGCGATCGCAATTGCGCGTGCTATGGGCTATACCAATATTGTTGCAGTGGACATTGATGATGCCAAGCTAGATACCGCCTTGGAAATGGGCGCGGATGAATGGGTAAATGCACGCGCAGATGACGCAAGTGAACTGTTGAAAGAAATCACCCATAACCGTCTATTTGCTGTGCTGGATACTTTTGGCAGCGGTGATACGGGCACGCTGGCAGTATCGGCTATGAGTAAGGCTGGGCGCTATGTGGTGGTGGGTCAGCATGGCGGCGATTTTACGATGCCGCAAATCTGGCTGCCGCAAAAGGCGTTGACGGTGCGCGGCAGTCATGTTGGTAACTCGCCTCAATTACGCACCCTTATAGATATGTATAAACAAGGAAAGCTAAAACCAATTCCAGTAGAGGTACGCCCCCTTTCAGAAATTAATGAAGCCATAGAAGCACTGCAAGCTGGGCAGGTTACAGGAAGGATTGTCCTTAATCCGCAAGACGGTATATAAAATGAACAGCGTTATAGATTGAGATTTTAGTTAAAAGGAAAAAAAATGAAAAAATATCAACATTTTATCAATGGTGAATGGACGGATCCGGATAGCGGTGAATGGTTTGATAGCGAAAATCCTTACACAGGCGAAGTATGGGCCCAAATTGCCAAAGGCAATGCAGCTGACATAAATAAAGCGGTAGGTGCCGCAAAAGCAGCATTTGAAAATGGCTGGGGACGCAGCAGTCCGACCTATCGCGGCAAGCTTTTGAACAAGCTGGCGGAATTGCTGGAGCGCGATGCAGAAAGGCTAGGCAAGCTGGAAGTGCAGGATAATGGTAAGCTGCTTGCAGAGATGAGTAGCCAAACCCGCTATATTGGCGAATGGTATCGCTATTTTGGCGGGCTTGCCGATAAAATCGAAGGTACGGTTATTCCAACAGATAAACCAAATATGTTTAATTTTACTCGGTATGAACCCTTTGGTGTTGTCGGGCTTATAACGCCGTGGAACTCGCCTTTATTGCTTGTGGCTTACAAGTTGGCACCTGCGCTTGCGGCTGGAAATACAGCTGTGATTAAACCGTCTGAATTTACCTCTGCTTCAACAGTAGAAATGATGGCACTGATTAAAGAGGCAGGCTTCCCAGATGGGGTAGTTAATGTGGTAACAGGTTATGGCGCAGAAGTTGGCGCGCCGCTGGTTGACCACCCAGATGTGGAAAAAGTTGCCTTTACGGGATCAGATGCCTCAGGTCAGAAAATTTATGAAAATGGCGCGAAAAAGCTGATCCCTGTAACATTAGAGCTTGGCGGTAAATCACCGAATATTGTCTTTGATGATGCCGATAAGGAAGCTGCTGTAATGGGCGCGATATCGGGTATTTTTGCAGCTACTGGCCAGACCTGTATCGCGGGTTCACGCCTGTTGGTTCAGCGCAGTATGCATGATGAATTTGTATCGCGTCTGATAGAGGTTGCGAAAACGGCCAAGATAGGCGATCCGATGTCTATGGATACGCATGTTGGGCCAGTTACCACCCCGCCGCAATTCCAAAAAGTGATGGATTATCTGGATATCGCAAAGGCCGAGGGCGCAAAGTGTGTTTTAGGCGGCGGCGCTTATACAGGGGAAGGTGCAAAGGGCAAACAGTTTGTTGAGCCAACTATTTTCACTGGCGTAAATAACCAGATGCGTATTGCGCAAGAAGAAGTGTTTGGACCAGTGCTGTCTGTAATCCCGTTTGAGGATGAAGAAGAAGCGGTGCAAATTGGTAATGACATTAATTTTGGTCTGGCAGCGGGTGTTTGGACTTCGGATATGGGGCGGGCTATTCGCATGTCAGAGCGGCTTCGTGCAGGTACAGTCTGGGTCAATACCTACCGGGTGGTTAGCTATATGACACCATTTGGCGGATATAAGCGTAGCGGACTTGGCCGCGAAAATGGCCAGCAAGCGATTATGGCTTATCTACAACAAAAATCTGTTTGGATCGCAACCGAAACTAGCGCGGCAAATCCATTCATTATGAAATAGCCATAAGGCGTTAAAATGGGGCTGACCACTACACATTGGGGAACGTATTACCCGCAAGTTGAAAAGGGGCGCATTACTGAAATGCGGCCCTTTTCAGAGGATCCAGACCCGTCTGAAATTGGGGCTGGGTTTGTCGGGGTGCTAGATGCCCCTTCGCGGGTAACGGCCCCGATGGCGCGCAAAGGTTGGCTGGAGCGAAAGGGTCTCGCCCCCGCAGGAAGGCGTGGCCGGGATAGCTTTGTTGAACTTGACTGGCAAACCGCCCTTGATCTGGTCGCAGGCGAGCTTAACCGCGTGCGCACAGATTATGGTAATCAGGCCATTTTTGCTGGCTGTTATGGCTGGGCGAGTGCTGGGCGGTTTCACCATGCCCAGAGCCAGATACATCGATTTCTAAATTGTATTGGCGGCTATACAAAATCAGTTAATACCTACAGCTTTGCGGCAGCTGAAGTAATTGTCCCGCACGTTTTAGGTGATTTCAGAGGCTTTATTTATAACCAGACTAGTTGGGAATCGATAATCCGTGATGGCAGTCTGTTTGTTGGCTTTGGGGGTGTGCCTTTAAAAAACGGGCAAATTAATCAAGGGGGTACAGGCAAACATATTCAGCGGCAGCGCGTATTAGAAGCGCGCCAAGCTGGCATTGAGTTTGTTAATATCTCGCCTTTGCAAGAAGATATGCTAGATGATTTAGGCGCGCAATGGATGGCTATCCGGCCAAATACAGATACCGCTCTTATTCTAGGCTTATGTTATGTACTGCTAAATGAAGGGCTGCATAATAAAGAATTTCTTGCGAGCCATTGCACAGGTTTTGACCGTTTTGCGGATTATTTAACAGGCACGGCAGATGGGCAGCCCAAAACCCCGCAATGGGCAGCCGCGATTTGCGATCTAGCACCAGAGGCTATCACATCTCTTGCCCGCAATATGGCTAGCCGCCCTACCATGATTTCGCTTAGCTGGTCGTTAACGCGGCAAGCCTATGGGGAGCAGCCTATCTGGGCAGGGATTGTTCTAGCAGCGATGCTTGGACAAATCGGTCTTCCGGGCAGCGGCATCGGGCTAGGCTATTCAGCGGTAAATAGGGTTGGTCATAATCTTGAACGTCTGCCCTTTGCTGCGCTGCCACAAGGGATTAATTCGGTTAGCGATTTTATTCCTGTTGCCCGTATTGCTGATATGCTGCTAGAGCCTGGCGGTGACTTTGATTATAATGGTGGCCATTATAGCTATCCAGATGTGAAGCTGGTTTATTGGGCAGGCGGCAACCCATTTCACCATCATCAAGATTTGAACCGTCTGGTCGATGCATGGCAGAAACCAGAAACGGTGATTGTGCATGAATGGTGCTGGAACGCGCTGGCTAAACATGCTGATATTGTTCTGCCAGTGACCACGCCGCTAGAGCGCCGTGATTTAGGTTTTGCCCCGCTAGATAACTATATGATTTCGATGGAGCCAGCGATTGCGCCCGTTGCTGGCGCGCGTGATGATTTTGAAATTTTTGCTGATTTAGCTAGAAAATGTGGTGTAGAAGAGCGTTTTACCGAAGGCCGCAACGCAGAAGAATGGCAGGAGTGGCTGTATGATGTTAGCCGCCAGAGGCTTGCTAAATCAGGCTTTGAGATGCCGTCTTATTCAGATTTTCGTGAAGCAGGTTGGCATAAGCTGCCAGAGCGGCAAACCCCTGAAATACTATTTCAAGATTTCCGTAAAGATCCGCTGCAACATCCTTTAAAAACGCCATCTGGCAAGATAGAGATTTATTCTGAAACCGTAGCAGGTTTTGCTTATGAGGATTGTCTAGGCCATCCGTTTTGGCGCGCCCCGCTTGAATGGTTAGGTGCAGAAGATATATCCTATCCCTTGCATCTTATCTCGCATCAGCCGCGCACAAAATTACATAGCCAGCTTGACCAGGGGCCAGTATCTGCGGCAGCAAAAATAAAGGGACGGGAAGCGGTAACTCTAAACCCTGTTGATGCTGCCAGCCGCCAGATAAAGGAGGGCGATATTGTCCGCATTTTCAATCAGCGTGGCGCTATTCTTGCTGGAGCAAAGGTAAGCCATACAATCCGGCAAGGCGTGGTTTTGATGCCCACTGGCGCGTGGTTTGACCCTGATCCGGACAGAGACGGCTTATGCAAACATGGCAACCCGAACGTACTAGCACCAGATAGGCCTACCTCACGCCTTGCCCAAGGTCCAGCTGCACATTCATGTCTTGTAGAAATAGCGGTTCTGCCAGAAGCTGGCCTGCCAGAGGTAAGCGCCCATAAGCCACCAGAAATAGCTAAAAAATAATAGCTCTTAAAGATAAATCAGGGCCTTAAACCATGGGCTAAAAGCCTGCTTCAATCTTGCGCACTACTGCCGATAGCGTCTCATTATAGGGGGCATTAAGACCCATTTCGGCGCTAACCACGGGCACCATGCCATTAATCGCATCAATTTCAGATTTCCGCTTAGCAAGATGGTCTAGCCGCATAGATGGGCTGGCATCTGGCATATTCCGGGCAAATTTCATGGCATAATCATCTGGGTCATCAAAAGAGAAATTAATGCCTTTTGCTTTGCCTGCCTGATAGGCCTCGCGCATACAGCCCAAGGCAATGTTCAACCTGTCTTGATTGTCTAAAATACCGCCTATAGGGCAGTCAAACACTGTGCACGGCGCACTTAAAAAAACGTTGCAGATATATTTTTCCCAGATTAGCTGGTGGATATCGCCAAAGGCATTGGCATTAAATCCAGCCTCTTGCCAGACAGCCTCCACCGCCTTAAGCCGGTCTGTCAGCCCGCCTTCCATTTCGCCTAACCGCACTTGCCGCATAGAATTGTGATGGGCATGGCCAGGGCCTTTCATAGATGCCCCAAACCCTTCAGCCACACCTAAAAGGACATTTTCTGTACTGATAAACTGGGCAATGCGCTCTCCAGCGCCTAGCCCGTTCTGGATGGTTAGGATGAGGCTGTCTTTGCTCATAATTTTCGAAATTTCTTGAGCTGCAGCACCGACCCCATCTGCTTTGGTGGCAATGATATATAGATCGCATAATCCAGCATCAGCAATATTTGTGGTGGCGTTTAAATTAGAGACGGTGCGGTCGCCGCTAGCCCCTTCAACACGCAACCCAGTTCTATTGATCTCCTCAACATGCGCCTGCCATGTATCTACTGCCCATACTTCATTGCCTGCATCACTTAGTAACGCAGCATAGACAGAACCCATAGCGCCTGTTCCTGCAATTGCGATCTTCATCTCACTACCCACCCTTTTGGTCTATTTTTGCTTGGTCTATTTTTGGAATTGGCCATCTGTGCTAGCCCAAGATGTATTAAACTATAAAACGCTAAAATCGAAAATGTAAAAATTAATCTAATTTCCACATTTTTATGCAGTATATTTTTTGATAAACCTTGCTTGACAACTATGGTCTGTATTTGGTTTTTGGGTATTGTTAGTTTATTTCAGCGTTAGGGGGCAGATAGAGGCGATGGCAGAAAAATTTGATTATATTATTGTCGGCGCAGGGTCTGCGGGATGTGTTCTGGCTAACCGTCTATCCGAAGATGGTAAATATTCTGTATGCCTGCTTGAAGCTGGGCCACCAGACTGGCATCCATTTATACATATTCCGGCAGGGTTTATCTATACCCTGACCAACCCATCTATCAATTGGCTATATAAATCAGAGCCAAGCTGGGGCACCAATGGCCGTTCTATGTCCGTACCGCGCGGAAAGACCTTGGGCGGTTCTAGCTCTATCAACGGGCTAGTTTTTAATCGCGGCCAGCCGATGGATTTTGATGTATGGGCACAAAAGGGCAATTTGGGCTGGGGTTACGCCGATGTGCTGCCCTATTTCCGTTCCTATGAAAAGCGCATTGGTGCAGGTGATGATACCTATCGTGGCCGCACTGGTGAGCAGATTATCACTGACCTTGAATGGCGACACCCTTTATGTGATGCTTTTGTTGAAGCTGCTGTTGATATGGGCATGCCGCGCAATTCAGATTACAATGGACGCTCCCAAGAAGGGGTATCTTATGTTCAGCGCACGACCTTGGGCAGGCGCCGTGTCAGCGCCGCTAGAGCCTTTTTAAACCCGGCAAAATCGCGCCCTAATTTAAAAATTGTAACACGCGCCCATACCACAAAAATCCTGTTTGAAGGCAAACGTGCTATCGGGGTGCGTTATGCTAAAGGCGGGCGCGGGGGGCGCGAGACAGAACTTCTTGCCGGGCGGGAAGTTATTCTATCCTCTGGGGTGATAAATTCGCCGCATCTATTGCAAATTTCTGGTGTGGGTGATGCTGAGAAATTGCGTGAACTGGGTATAGAGGTGGTGCATCATCTGCCAGGTGTAGGTGAGAATTTGCGTGATCATTTTGCGCCGCGTTTTACTGCCCGTGCTAAAAATATTGGGACGATTAACGAGATGTCACGCGGACCTAAATTGGTAAAGGAAATAGGCAAATATTTTCTAGGAAAGCCCTCTATTGTTGGACTAGGGCCAACGCTGGTTTATTGTTTTTGGCATTCAGATGAGCGGGTGCGCAATCATGACCTGCAGCTTACTTTTGCGCCTGCCAGCTATAAAGAAGGTGTGCAATCCGCGCTAGATGAGGAGCCTGGCTTTACGGTTGCGGGCTGGCAGCAACGCCCAGAATCATTAGGCTATGTGCGCGCCACATCTTCTGATCCGTTTACTGCCCCCATCATTCAGCCAAATTACCTAGATAATGAAGAAGATAGGCGCGTGGTGCTTGCTGCCATGAAGCTTACGCGCAAGCTAATGCATTCTAAACAGCTTGCCCCTTATTTAGACTATGAGGTTTATCCGGGTGAACAATTCCAAAGTGATGATGAGCTGCTGCAAATAGCGCGTGAACGCGGTACTAGCACCTATCATAAGATGGGTACTTGCCGCATGGGCCCTTCTAGCGACCCAACTGCTGTGGTGGATACAGATTTGCGTGTTTATGGGATTGAAGGTCTGCGGGTGATAGATGCGTCTATCATGCCAACCATGCTATCATCTAATCTGAACGCAGGCGCGCTGATGATAGGCGAGAAGGGCGCGGCGCATATTTTGGATAAAAAGCTGCCGGCAATAGAAGGCGTTAGTGCGCAATAGCCATGCTAGAGGGCTAGATTTGTGCGCCGCTCTGGCAGGCCAGCCACCTCCATTTCAATGGCAAATACTGCGCCTGCTAGCGGCTCTGCTTGTCTGTCCAACCCTTCATAGGCAGAGGTAACAAACAAGGTTTTAAAATCCTTGCCACCAAAACAGGGGCAGGTAATCTGTGAGGCAGGTAATTCTATACGCTTTCGAAAACGGCCATCTGGACCATAACAGGCAATCTGGCCAGCCCCCCATTGCGCATTCCAGACACATCCCTCTTCATCCACCACCGCGCCATCAGGGTTTAGGCGTTCAGGAGCTAAATCGACAAAGACAGAGGGGTTGGCGATAGGCAAGCCTGTTTCGGGGTCAATTGGTATTTGCATAATTTGCCGGCGCGGCGTGTCACAAAAATATGCTGTTTTGCCATCTGCTGCAAAACAGGTGGCATTGGGAATGGAGACACCAGAAAACAGGGTCTGCATATTTATGTTTTTCCAGCCTTTATCAGCCTCAGCTTTGAGGTGATAGACAGCGCCTGCCCCGGCTTCTAGTTTGCGTCCCATAGTGCCATACCAGATAGACCCGCCAGGCCCGGTGCGGCTATCATTGGCTCTGGTTTCAGGTTTATCTGCTTCAATAGGCTGTATCAGCACTGCCTCACCGCTGGTTCTATGCACATGATATAAGCCGCTCGCACCTGCCATAAACAGTGCCCCTGCGTTACCTAAAAAGGCTGCTGAAACAGGCTCATCAAATGTATGTTGTGTAATATGCTGGTTTGCTAGCGAGGCGATAAATAATTTCTGGCCAATAATATCAAACCAGATAAGCGCGTCTTCCTGCTCATCATAGATTGGGCCTTCACCTAGCTCGCATCGAACATCAAATGCAACTTCCCACATCATCGTCGCCCTTTTATCAAAATTCAGAAGCAAGCCTATAACCTATTTAACAAAAAGCAAAACGGATTTGACTTTCATATATTCTGCTTTAAGGCTAGGACAGGCAAATTACACAGATAAAAACACTGGAGGCTAGTGATGAGCACACAAGCGCAATACCCGTCCCTTAGAGACCGAACTGTTTTGATAACAGGCGGCGCGGCTGGCATCGGGGCTAGCCTGACGGCTGCCTTTATTGCCCAAGGCGCTAAGGTTGGCTTTCTTGATTATGACCGCGAAGCAGCAGCTGCATTACTATCTGAAATGGATAGCCCAAATGCGCATTTTGAATATTGTGATCTGCGTGATATCGAAGCTTTGCGCGCAGCGATAAAAAAGGTCAGTGCGGCGCTGGGGCCGGTGACTATTTTGATCAATAATGCGGCACGCGATGACCGCCATACTATCGAAAGTGTTACCCCTGAATATTGGGATGAGCGTATTGCCACCAACATCAAGCATCAATTTTTTGCGGCGCAAGCAGTGATGGCAGAAATGGCAGAGGCTGGCGGCGGCGCAATTGTGAATATGGGCTCAACCAGCTGGATGATCGGTCAGGGCGGTATGCCATGTTACACCACCTCAAAATCAGCTGTCCAAGGGTTAACCAGAGGGCTGGCACGTGATTTGGGCTCAAAAAATATTCGCGTCAACTCTGTTATTCCGGGCTGGATTATGACGCAGCGTCAGATAGATATGTGGCTGACCGAAGAAAGCGAAAAAGAGCTGATGCAACGCCAATGTATCAAGCGCAAATTGGTACCAGATGATATTGCACGCTTTGTGTTGTTCATGGCATCTGATGAAGCAGGTGCTTGTTCAAACCAGAGCTATATCGTTGATGGCGGCTGGGTATAGGCTAGCTAGAAGTCTAGCGCCATCTTTTCTGGCTACTCTGGCTACTCTGGTAACGCGCCGACAATCTGTTGGTCATAATCTATGATAGAACCGGTTATGACCCCTGATGATGGCGATAACAGATAGCTGATAAGCGGGGCAAGCTGGGCAGGGTCGACCAGCTGGCCTAGCGGCAATGTTTTTGCTGCGGCCTCGCGCCAATTATCATCTGCGCCATGAAACTGTTTTTGAATATCATCTTCACCTGGTGTGTCCATCCAACCGGGCGCCACGCCATTTACCCTGATTTTATGATGGCGTAGCATATTGGCGGCATTTTTGGTCAGACTGATAAGCCCGCCCTTTGAAGCGGCGTAGGGTGCAAGAAAACTTTGCCCAACATAGGCAGAAACAGACAAGATATTGACCATGCTGCCGCTTTGGTCTTTTGCTATTAATTGGTTGGCGATCCCTTGCATCAGAAAAAAGGGGGCGCGCAAATTGGTGTTTATATGGGCATCAAAAAGCTCTAGAGAGCTATCTAGAATACTGCCCCTAGTGGTGAGGGCAGCAGAATTTAGAAGTGCGTTAACAGTGCCAAATTCAGCATGGGCAGCGTTGAGCAAAGCCTCACATTCTTCTGTTTTGGCGATATCACAAGACTGGAACAGCACCTTTGCTCCTTTTGCTTCAAGCTCAGCTTTTGCACGCGCGCCTTTTTCAGCTGAGCGGCCAGCAAGAATAAGTTGGCGGGATCCAGAAGCTACCAATTCATGGGCTACGGCAAGGCCCAGCCCTTGTGTGCCACCAGTTATCAGAGCCGTAGTTTGTGTATGGTCAACGCTTTGCATGGTTTTTCCCCTTAGCCTAATTTCCCACTTCAATCCATTTACCAGATAGTGCTGACCTGTCTACAGCATCCATCACATTCTCAATCGCCAGCCCATCTTCAAAACTTGGCCAAACCGATTTATCTTTTTCAATCGCTGTCAGGAGTTCATGGAGCTCACAAATTTTAACATCCATATAGCCAAGGCTATGTCCACCATTTGGCAAAAACGCAGAATAAGGAGGATGATGCGGGCCGGTCAGAATCGTTCTAAACCCATCTGTTGCGGGGTCAGAATCCTTTGTAAATAGCTTTAGCTCGTTCAACCTTTCCTGATCATATAGAATGGTGCCTTCGGTGCCATGAATTTCCCAGCGTAGACCGCATTTGCGTCCCCAGGTCACGCGGCTTGCTCCAATATGCCCCTTTACCCCATTTGCAAAGGTGACAAGTGCAGAAACCATATCATCATTATCAACTGTCTTTTGGCTATCAGGGTTATCTGCATCTGCGCGCTGCAGATGAATAATGGCGATATCGCCAACAACCTTGGCAATGGTAGAGCCGGTCAAATAATGCCCTACAGATATCACATGCGATAGCACATCCCCATTTGCGCCTGTTCCTGATTTATCGCGTGACATACGCCATGACCAGGGCCGGTTGCCATCAGCTTCATTATCTACATCATAGCGACAGAAAAATCCGGAAACACGGCCAATACGCCCTTCTTCAATAAGCCGCCTTGCATGGGTAACTGCAGGGTTCTTGGTGTAATTATAGCCAATGATGGTTTTTGCCGAACTGCTAATGGCCATATCGCGCATGGCTGTTGAATCAGCCAGGGTGGTCGACATTGGCTTCTCGCACCAGACATGTTTGCCTGCATTGAGTGCGGCGATAGAAATTTCCGCATGCGTGTCATTGGGGGTACAAACAGATATGAGTTCAACAGCAGGGTCATTTACCACCTCACGCCAGTCAGAACTGTAACGCGAAAAGCCTAGATCGGCAGCACGGACTTGCGCGCGTTCGGGACTCAGATCGCACACCATTTCCAGACGTGGGCGCAGGCCAGTCCCAAAAACAGATGCAGACGCACTATAAGCGATAGAATGCGCCTTGCCCATAAATCCTGTTCCAATAACGCCAATGCCGATTTCTTTCATGTCTGCTCTCCCATTTGCATCTGTCTTTCATCCAAAAATTGATAGGTGGAGGTATTTTTTTATAAAGTTTTCAGTGTGCTATCCAGCTTCTTTCTGCGGGTGCTCTTTGGGCGTGAATTCTATTCTTCCTCAGACGCTATTCTGCCCAGCCTACCTATTTTTCTTCCCCCCTCAAATAGCTATGAAATACTTAAAAGAAAACTCTTTACTAAAATTATAAGCACCGTTTATCGTGATGGATAAAAAATATGTTGGCTATCACGGCTAGCATTAAAAGTGGAGGAAGAAAATGAAAAAAATGATGTTAGCAGCAGCAGCTGCAATGGTAATGATGACAGGTGCTGCACAGGCAGAACGCTATGTCATGGTAACGCACGGCGAAGGGAAAGACCCTTTTTGGCCTGTAGTGCAAAAAGGTGGTGAAGATGCAGCCCGTCACGTAGGTGCTGATTTTGAATACATCTTTAACCCGTCAGGTGATATGGGTGATATGGCCAAGTCAATTACTGCGGCAGCAGCTACCCAGCCTGATGGAATTGTTGTATCGTTGCCAGACCCAGATGCATTAGGTCAGGCTATTAAAGATGCTGTTGCAGCGGGCATTCCTGTCGTGACCATGAATTCAGGTCTTGAATCATCGAAAGAAGTTGGCGCGCTGATGCATGTCGGCCAGCCAGAATATCTTGCGGGTCAGTCAGCAGGTGCACGCGCGAAAGCAGAAGGCGCAACCAAGGGTCTATGCTTTATTCAGGAAGCTTATAACACCGCATTGAACGACAGATGTAATGGGTATGGCGAAGCTGTGCCAATTAAGCTTGTCGATAGCTCAAATGATCCAGCTACAATCCCAACACGTGCGGCAGCTGGTCTACAAGCAAATCCAGACATAGACGCTGTACTGTCAGTTGGCCCCCACGTTTGTGTTGGTGTTCAGCAAGCAATTGATGAACTTGGTATGTCTGTTCACCATTCTTGCTTTGACCTAAGCCCACCGGTTATGGACATGATTAACGCTGGTAAAGTAAAATACACCATTGACCAGCAGCAGCGTCTGCAGGGCTATATGCCAATCATTGTTATGCATCTGTATAATAATGGTGCGGGCCTATTGCCGGGTGCGAACATTCCATCAGGGCCGGGCTTTGTGGACAAGTCAAACGCCTCATCTGTTGCTGCGCTAGCTGGCGTCGACAGATAAACAAAAAAACAATTGTGGGTAGCTTTTTGCTACCCACCTTTTTTTTTGGGAAAAATTTTATGGAAAATTCTGCTGTGTCACGAAAAGAAACAGATAGGCTTGATGCAAAATCATTTTTTGGAGTTATCTTTGCAAGGCCAGAAATTGGCCCCATAGGCGTAATGCTGCTGCTTTTTGGAATGTTGGGTTATTTTTCTATTCCAGCAGGTGAGTTTTCTTGGAATCCTTTTGCAGGCGAAGGTTTTAATGCTTTAGGAATAAGAAATAACTTAAAGGTTATCTCGCAGCTTAGCATCATTGCATTAGGAGCGGGTCTGTTAATAGTAGCAGGTGAATTCGATCTCTCTATTGGGTCAATGATCGGCTTTGCTGGCGCTTGTATGGCAATGATTTTAAGGTGGGGTTTTACCATAATTGTTCCTTACGTTTCTTTTGCTGGCGGACCTCATATTGAATTTATTACCCTCATACATATTTCTGATATATCTCCAATTGGAGCTATCTTAATCACCTTATGTTTCACGTTATTCTTTGGATGGTTGCAAGGTTTTATTGTTGTCAAATCTGGATTGCCGTCCTTCATAGTAACTCTAGGTGGGCTCTTTTTTCTTCGTGGTCTAACCGAAGTATCGCTGCGCTCATTCAATCACCGGCCCGATCAAGTAAAAGGGGCGACAACGGTTACTGAGATACCCGATATAAAAAATATTATTGAAGTTCCTGGCTATGGCGAAATAGAGCGGGAAGCAGCTAAGGCTTTGCCGGAAAAAGATTTGGCAGCTATTTTTGACGCTTTGCCAGCCTCGACGGTAGCGGATTTAACCGAAAAATTGAACTACACCTATCAACGGGTAGCTGATGCAAAAACGGATATAATGACTTCTAGGGGCGTTAAACCACTTGAAAGGGCACTCGAAAACGCAGTCGAATCTGGTAATACCCAAATGGCTGACACGATTAGAGATAAGATAGCTAACTTCTCAATCGAGCCAGTAGTTGCAAAAAGTGTTTCTCAAGCTGATGTTGCTAGAGCCTACCTCGACACAGTTTTCTCGGCTCGACCTGTGGCAAACTTCTTTGGCGGTGATATCTTAGAGCCATTTTTTGACTGGCTTTATTTTTCAGTTGATTGGAATACGAATAATTTTGGGAACCAGTTTGCGCAAGGTCTTTATTCCTGCGTGATGATAGCGCTAATACTAGCTTTGGCTTGTCACATAGTTTTGAGCCGAACTCAGGCCGGCAACTGGATTTATTCAACTGGTGGTAATTTGCAGGCCGCAAAAGCTAACGGTGTGCCGACTGACAAAGTCAAAGTTTGTTTGTTTATCTTTTCAGCTTTTTGCGCAACAATTTTCGCGGCATGTCAGGTGTTCGAAGTAAACACAGCAGACGCAGCTAGGGGTAATTTAAAAGAGTTAGAAGCTATAGCGGCCGCTGTTATTGGTGGCATTGTAATGACGGGAGGGTTTGGTACGGTTTTAGGTATTGTCGTGGGTGCGTTTATTTTTGGGCTAGCCAAAGAGGCGTTTTTCTACATACCCGGGATTGATGGCTCATTCTACCGTGTCTTTCTCGGCTTGGTGATTGTGGCTTCTGCCCTGCTAAATGAGAATATCCGTAAACGCATTATGGGAACGATATAGCTATGTCTACTAACGCTGCAAAGCCACTTATTGAAACGCGTAACCTGGTCAAAAAATTTGGTAGCTTTACGGCCCTGAACGGTGTTTCCTTGAAGGTTTATTCAGGGGAGGTGCATGCGCTACTTGGGGATAATGGTGCGGGTAAATCGACCTTAATTAAAATTCTGTCAGGGGTCTTTCCGCCTACCAGCGGCGAGATTGCCGTAGAGGGGGAGATCGTATCTTTTGCCTCGCCACGCAATGCCACAGAAGCAGGTATCGGCACCGTCTATCAGGATTTGGCGCTAAACCCCCTAACCTCTGTTACGCGGAATTTTTTCCTTGGGCGGGAGCTAACCAGATTTAAAAGCCCGTTTGGCTTGTTAAAAATGGATGAAATGCATCAGATAGCGATGCAGGAAATGAAGAAGATAGGCATAACGATTAGCGATCCTGAACAGGCGGTAGGGACGATGTCTGGGGGGCAGCGCCAAACTTTGGCGATTGCACGGGCCATTTATTTTGGCGCGAAAGTGCTGATACTTGATGAGCCTACCTCAGCCCTAGGCCAAAAACAGCAAATGGAAGTGCTAAAGACTATTCGCCGGGTTCAACAATTAGGCAATATCGCGATTATCCTGATCACCCATAATGAAATTCATGCACGGCTAATTGCTGATCGTTTTACCTTCTTGTCTCTTGGGGAAGTTATTGGTGAAGGCACGGCAAAAGACCTAGAAGGCGATGATATTAAACGCTTGATGGCTGGCGGTGCGAAAATTGGCGATTTGGCTAAAGAGCTAGCGATATAGCGTTTTAATTTCTGCTAGAATTGCCAAGTTTTATATTTTTAGTTTTCTATATTCCTAGTTTTCTATATTTTTGCTTCCTATATTTTTGGCTTCCTATATTTCAAGCCAGCTTTTTTGTTCAGCCGATTTTTGGATAGTCTCCACAATATGCTGAATGCGATAGCCAGCTCTGAAATTAAACGGCTCTTCGCTATTGCCAGAAAGGGCGTCAGCAAATTTTGCAATTTCAATTGCTTTTAGATCGTTAAAGCCGATCTGATGGCCGGGTGCAACACAGAACTGGCCATATGGGGCGTGTGCCGGACTAGCCTCAATACGTCTGAAACCGCGCCTGTCATAGCTGTCCTTTCCATCAAAAAAATGCAGCTCATTCAATCTTTCTTGCGAGAAAAATAATGCACCTTTAGAGCCATATATTTCAAAATCATGCTGCATAGTGCGGCCTGTTGCACACCAATTAGCCTCTATTGTGCCTGAAATCCCGCTCGCAAATTCCAAAAATACATGACTAATATCATCTACTTCAATATCGCGCATAACCCCATTTGCATCTGGGCGTTTGGGGATCAGGGTTTTGCAATGTCCATTGACCTGTGCAATAGGCCCTAGCATAAACTCAGCTGTGGCCAGCGCGTGACTACCAATATCAGCTAAAGCGCCGCCACCTATTTTATCATGGCGGAAAGAGACCGGCGCATCAGGGCTAGCCATATAGTCCTCTGCATGCACACCGCGATAGGAATAGATATCGCCTAGCTCGCCTGCCTCTATCATTTCTTTTGCTAGCGCAAACATTGGATTGGTCAGATAGTTAAAACCAACTTGTGTTTTAATGTTTGCCTGTTCCGCAGCGCAGGTCATCTCCAATGCATCTTTTGCGCTAGGGGCTAGGGGTTTTTCACAATAGACATGCTTGCCAGCAGCGATGGCGGCAAGGGCTATTTCTTTATGTAGGGCGTTTGGTGCGGTGATATTAATCAGACTAATTTCAGGGTTTTCAATCAACGCCTGCCAGCTAGCAGTATGCTGTTTAAAGCCTAGTGCCTTGCAAGCCTCGCGGGCAAGCGCATCACTGGCATCAGCCACCATTTCCAAGTGAAAATTAACAGGTAAATTAAAAACACGCTGGGCGGTAGCAAATCCGAAAACATGCGCCTTGCCCATAAAACCTGTTCCAACAAGGCCAACTTTAATATCTGTCATTCCCGCTCTCTTAGCTCTGATTTTATACCCTTGAAAATCATGTAAAATGGGTGTGTTTTTTGTGTATTTCACACTTTCAACATTCTGTTAAAAAACGTTGCTTTGTAAAGGGTCTATCTTCTAAACTAACATAGCCAAAATAGAAAATAAAACGGGGCGTTATTATGGAAAATAATGTTGTTCGTCTGACGATGGCACAGGCTATTGTTCGCTATCTTGTAAATCAATACACTGAAATAGACGGGGAGCGCGTTCCGCTTTTTGCAGGTGCATTTGGCATTTTTGGGCATGGTAATGTAACTTGTCTTGCCGAAGCCTTGGAGCGGGTGCAAGACCAGCTGCCAACCTGGCGTGGCCAGAATGAGCAGTCTATGGCGCTTGCGGCTATTGCCTTTGCCAAAGCCAAGAAAAGACGCCAGATTATGATAGCTACAAGCTCGGTTGGACCGGGCGCCACCAATATGGTGACAGCAGCAGCTGTGGCGCATGCGAACCGGCTGCCCGTATTGTTGTTATGCGGCGATACATTTACCAACCGCCTGCCAGATCCGGTATTGCAGCAAGTGGAACATTTCGGCGCGCCTTCAACAACGGTAAATGACAGCTTCCGCAGCGTTTCGCGCTTTTGGGATCGCATCACGCATCCCGCGCAAATTATCAGCTCCCTGCCGCAGGCAGTGGCCACGATGCTAGACCCTGCAGATTGTGGGCCAGCCTTTATTGGCATGCCGCAAGATATTCAGGAAATTGCCTATGATTATCCGGTAGAGTTTTTTGAAGAAAAAACATGGCGCATCGCCCGTCCTCGTGCATCTGCTGATCAAATCGAAGCTGCGGTTAGTTTGCTCAAAACGGCTAAAAAGCCCCTTATTCTATCTGGCGGCGGCGTGCGCTATTCAGGGGCAGAAGAGGTGCTGGCAGAATTTGCGCACGCGCGCGGTATTCCAATGGCAGAAACTATTGCTGGCAAGGGCGGGGTTACTCATAACCACCCAGCTTATGTTGGCGCAATGGGTATCGAGGGTACAGATGCTGCCAAGGAGCTAGCTGAAACTGCGGATGTGGTAGTTGCTATCGGTACTAGATTACAGGACTTTACAACCGGCTCTTGGACTACATTTGCCCGTGATGCCAAGTTTATCACCATCAATGCAGCGCGCTTTGATGCTAGCAAGCATCGTGCTGTTCCGGTGGTAGGGGATGCGCTAGTCTGTTTGCAGGAGATATCAGAAGCACTTGGTGACTGGGCCTGCCCGCCGAAGCGTATGCAAAAAGCACAAGAGCTATATGCTGAGTGGAATCGTGAGGTAGATGCTGGTCAAGCGCCTACTAATGCTGAACTGCCAAGCTATGCACAGGTGGTTGGCGCCATAAATAAACAGGCCAAACCAGAAGATATCATGGTCACGGCTGCAGGCGGCCTGCCTGGTGAGACAATAAAAAACTGGCGCTGTATTTCCCCGCATAGCTTTGATTGTGAATTCGGTTTTTCTTGTATGGGCTATGAAGTGGCTGGCGGCTGGGGACATGCTATTGCCAAGCAGGGTAATGGCGTGCCAATTGTTCTGGTTGGGGATGGTTCTTATCTGATGATGAATTCAGACATTTACTCGTCTGTTCTGTCTGGTCATAAGATGATTGTTATTGTTTGTGATAATGGCGGTTTTGGGGTGATTAACAGGCTACAAACAGGAATGGGTGGGGCTGGGTTTAACAATCTGCTGGCCGATTGCCGGGTGGCGGATAAAGACAATATTCCGCATGTTGATTTTACCGCACATGCAAAGGCAATGGGCGCGCATGCGCGACATTGCGAAAGCTTGTCTGATCTGGACGAAGCGATGGCATGGGCACAAACTACCGATAAAACAACGGTACTAACAATTAACACTGATGCCTATAAATGGACTCCGGGCGGGGCTGATTGGTATGTTGGTGTGCCAGAGGTCTCCGAGCGTGAGGCTGTGCGTAACGCGCGCGCAATCCAAGAAGAATTTAGAAAAAAACAACGTCAGGGTATTTAAGAATGTTGCATGCAAAGCTGGGTATTTCCCCCATCGCGTGGTGGAATGATGATGATGTGAATTTATCGGACGATGTTAGCCTTGATGAAGCGTTGCGTCAGGCGTCTGTTGCTGGATTTGTTGGCATGGAAACAGGCCAGCGTTTTCCAATGAATATGGCAGAGCTAGGCCCTATCTTGGATAAACACAAGATGCAGGTTTGCGGGGGTTGGTTCTCAGGTGATTTGCTCACGGGCGACTTGGAAGTTGAAAAAGAGCGGGTAGAAGAGCAGCTGCAATTTTTTAAAGAAGCTGAGGCCCCGTGCCTCGTCTATGGCGAAGTATCTGGTTCTGTACAAAGCAAGCGCGATAAAACCCTTAACCAAAAACCAGTAATTAATGAGGCAGAAATGGCTGTTTATGGCCGCAAGGTCTCTGATTTTGCTGATTACTGTGCAGAGATGGGTATGCCGCTTTCCTATCATCATCATATGGGCGCAGTTGTAGAAAATGAGGCTGAGCTAGATTTATTGATGAAACATTCCTCTATCCCGCTGCTGTTTGATGCAGGTCATATGGCCTTTGCGGGCGGGGATAATTTGCGCGTTATTGATAATCATCATAAACGCATTACCCATGTTCATACCAAAGATGTCCGCAACGCTGTAATGCACGGTGTGGATAAATCAAAGGAAAGTTTTTTGGATGCGGTTGTTAAGGGAGTCTTCACGGTTCCTGGGGACGGTGATATTGATTTTGCTGAGATTGTTAAACGGCTAGCTTCCTATTCTTATGAAGGCTGGTTTGTAGTCGAGGCAGAACAGGATCCAAAACAAAACCCGCCTCTTGAAATGGCGCAACTAGGCCATCAGACGCTGGTGGAAATATTAACCGCGGCCGGCTATCAGATAGAAATGTAATCCAGATGGAAAACCACCTGCAAAAGGATGCGCCTTTACTTTTATGTATGGGTGAGCCTATGGCTGAATATAATCAGCAACCAGATGGCCGCTATGTGCAGGGGTTTGGCGGGGATACGTCAAACGCGGCAATTTCAGCAGCGCGGCAAGGCGCGCGGGCTGGTATTTTTACGCATATTGGGTGCGATCCTGCTGGGGATGGCCTGCTAGAGTTATGGCGCGGTGAAGGCATTGAAACCCATCTGGTGAAACGCTGTGCGGATGCCCAAACAGGGATTTATTTTGTCACCCATGATACAGACGGGCATCATTTTAGCTATTATCGCAAGATGAGTGCGGCCGCCCAGATGACAGCTAGCGATGTGCCAGAAGACATACTCGCTCATACGTCAATATTGCATGTCTCTGGTATATCGCAAGCCATATCAAAGAGCGCAAGCGATGCGGTCCTAGCAGCGATTGACGCGGTTAAGTCAGCAGGTGGGCGTGTGAGTTATGATACGAATTTGCGCTTGGGGCTTTGGCCGCTGGAAGAAGCGCGCGCAACTATTCATGATACGATGAAGAAATGTGATATAGCCCTGCCTGGTTTGGATGATGCCTGCCAGCTAACAGGGCTTAGCGCGCCAGAAGATATTGCTGATTTTTATCTAGGCTTAGGCGTGTCGGTAGTGGCGTTAACCCTTGGTGCAAAAGGCACCCTTGTTGCTACCGCTGATGCGCGCGAAATCATCTCTTCTTTTCCTGTGCAAGCTGTGGACGCCACCGCCGCAGGCGATACATTTGATGGCGCGTTTCTGGCTGAATTGCTGGCAGGCCGCAGCCCGTTTGAGGCTGCTAGATATGCTAATGCGACCGCCGCTTTATCTACAACTGGCTATGGGGCAGTTGCCCCAATACCGATGCGGGAACAAGTCACAGCTTTTATAAAATCCTATGTTTGAAGCCGGTTAAATAATGGCGGTTTCCAGCAAGGGACGACTTTCTTCTATGCGCTGATAGCTGAAATCAGATAAGTCCAGAGCGCGGTAAGTGCCATAAAGTACCAGCTCGGCAATGCCGCGCCCAACAGCAGGGGATTGCTGCAGGCCATGCCCTGAAAAACCATTTGCAAATATAAAATTATTTACTTTGGTGTGGGCGCCTAGAACAGCGTTATGATCAAGCCTGTTATAGGCATAATGTCCGGCCCATGAAGAGGTAACGCGAATGGCCTCGAACTGCGGCACACGAGCAGCGATTAACGGCCAGACATGTTCCTCCCACAAATGGTGATCTTCTTCAAAATCGTCAAACGGCGCGGCAGGGTCAGTATGCGGGGGCGAGCCTGCCATATAATCGCTTTTTCCATATTGTCGCATATGGATGCCAGACGGGTCGATGGTCAGCGGCAGGGGTTGGTCTAACGGTCTTTCAGCAGAGAAAATCCAGGTAAATCTTTTGCGTGGCTCAATCGGCAATGTGATACCTGCAAGGCTGGCAAATTCTGCAGCTCGCGGGCCCGCTGCATTTATCAATGTTCCGCAGGAGACACGCTCACCTGTTGCCAGCGTAATAGTTTCAGCCCTATCACCAGCTTTATTGAGCTGGATATCAACGGCTTCATTATGGATATATTCAGCCCCCTTCTTACGTGCAGAGCGCCGCCACCATTCGAACATGGTGCTGCCTTCAAAATAGCCCTCATCCTTCAGATTATGGCTGCCCAGAATAAGATCATCGACATGATAAAAAGGATAGGCAGCCACAATTTCATCTGGCGAATATATTTTGGTACCTGCACCCAGCGAGGCTTGTAATTTCTGGTTTGTACGCAGATGCGCAGCAAAGGCTTCATTATCGGCAAGATACATATAGCCAAACGCATCTAAGGCAAGGTCTGGAACCTCGCTATCACCGCCCATATAGTCTTTAAAATTTTTCACATATTCTGCAGTAAATTGAGAAATGCGTATGTTAATTTCTGTTGAAAATTGCTGGCGAACGCAGGAGTTTGTGCGCGAAGTAGACGCAAATTCATAAGAAGGGTCACGCTCTATAACAAGAAGTGAGCCATCAAAATCTGGGTTACTGGATAAAAACCAAGCGATGGATGAGCCTATTATAGCACCGCCAACAATAACCACATCATAATGCGGCAATTTAGGACCTTCTGAATAAAGGGGAGCAGACATCTTCTTCTCTCTTCTTTTTCATCACACGAGCTGATTTAAAGAATTGTATAAAATTGCCACAGGCGCAAACAATATCTACCTTCCAAACTCCTAACTATGTTAAGAGCTGTCATCAGGGTGAATTTGATTCTGCTGGAAGGTAAATAAGGAGAGCGATATGGGTTTCGGCACTGACACAAATATGCGCAGAGGGGCTGTATTAGCGCTATCTTTGGGATTATTTTTACTTGCCTCAACCAGCATGGCAGCAACACATGCATGTATGCATCAGCAGCTGCATATTGCCAATGCCGAAATTAGAGCCACCGCGCCAAGCGCGCCTGTCACTGGCGGTTATTTACATATCCATAATAAGAGTGATAAGAGCCAGCGCCTGATTGCTGTAATGGCTGATTTTGCCCAGCATATAGAGCTGCATGAAATGAGGCATGAAAATGGGGTGATGAAAATGACACCTCTTGAAAATGGTATTGAAATTCCTGCTGGCACCGCAGTGCAGCTAAAGCCCGGTGGTTTGCATATTATGTTTATGCAGCTAACAGCGCAGCTAAAACCATTGGAAATGCATGAAGTGAAGCTAGTTTTTGATGGTTGTGGTGAGATGCAGGCAAAGTTTATGGTGGTTAAAAAACCAGCATCTGGTCATAGCCAAAAACACCAGCATTAATCAAGCTGCATAAATCTGAAATAGCCAACAAGCCAGATAATAAGTAAAGGGCACAGGCCTATGAAAAAAATTTTTGTAATTGGCGTTATATTTACCGCTGTGTTGATAGGCGCATACAGCCTGTCTGAGTTTATTGCGCGCCAACTCTATCCCGAGCCTGCTACATCACAATTCCAGCTAGGCAGCCCCTTCTCCCTTGTTGCGCATACAGGTGATACGATCACCGAACAAGCTTTCAAAGGCACGCCATCTGCGGTATTTTTTGGCTTTACCCATTGCCCAGAAGTCTGTCCGACCACAATGAATGAGCTGACCATCTTACAGGACAGATTGCGCGTGGCTGGAGGGGATATAAATATTTTCTTTATCACGGTTGATCCGGAACGTGACACAGTTGCTGTGCTCAAGGATTATATTCCCTATTTTGGCGGTGGTATTACTGGCATTACAGGCACACCAGATGCGGTATATGAGCTGGCCCGCACATGGGGTGTTTTCTGGCAGAAAAATAATGTCACCGAACAGGGCTATAATATTGACCATACGGCCACCGTGTTTCTGCTAGATAGCAACGGCCATTTTAAAGGCACTATAGATTTTCACGAAAGCGAAGAGATAGCTTATAAAAAGCTGGAACGCTTAGCTGAAATAGACAAACAAAGCTGATATCAAGCTGTTTTGATATCTGCGGGGCGGCTATCCCAGAACCGATATTCACGTTCAATAGCGTGAGCAGCGCGCAGGAGCAAATCTTCTGAAAAAGGCTTTCCAACAAGCTGGGCGGAAACCGGCAGGCCGTTTTTATCAAACCCGATAGGCAGACAAATTGCTGGCAAGCCTAGGAAGTTTACTGGCCGCGTATTATGGCCAATTTTCTGCACCAGAGCGGCGGCTTCAGGGTTGCTGCCTACATCGCTCTGCTCAATCGTTGGTAGGGCAAAGGGCCAAACAGGTGTTAGAAACATATCCACCTTATCAAACAAATCTGGCAGGGTTCTGGCAATATAATCTGCGCGGCAGGCTAGCAGGCGCGCATAATCTTGCGGGCTGGTAAACGCACCTGTCAGTATCCGCATCAGGGTTTGTGCGTTCAAATCTGCATGGATATCAGCTAGCCGGCCGCCATGTATAAGGGTGGCTTCAGTGGCTATAAGCAACACATTTAACGGGTTAGTATTCTCAATACCTTTAATTTCAATATTATGGCCGCGTGCGCCTAACTGGTTTAGCCGGTCAAAAACCTCAGCTATCTTATCGGCAATGTCACTATCACTGCCTTCTAGAAAATAGCGTTCTGGCAAGCCTATGCGCAGACCCTTTAGCCCTGTAGCTAGCTCTTTTGTATAGTCTATTTTTTTTGCCTCAATGCTCATCGTATCTGCGGCATCATAGCCGGTGATGGCATTCAAGATAAGCGCGCTATCTTCAACTGACCGGGTCAGGGGACCGGCAGTATCTAAAGAGGTGGAAAGCGGAAATATGCCGCTACGCGAAACCAGCCCTTGTGTGGGTTTAATACCTACCAGACCACAAGCCGCAGCAGGCAGGCGAATAGATCCGCCTGTGTCACTGCCCATCGCGCCTGGGACAATCCCGCCCGCCACCACAGCAGCCGAACCAGAAGAAGAGCCCCCACAAATATATTCACGGTTCCATGGATTTCTAGGTGTGCCTGCATAGGCATTATGGCCAGTAACCCCCAGCGCATATTCAACGGATACCAGCCTTCCGCAATCGACTGCACCCGCGCTGTCTAGCTTGGCAATTGTTGTGGCTGTCTTTGCTGCCTTCTGGCCTTTACAGGATTTTGAGCCACCTTCATCTGGCCAGACTGCCTCTGTCTGCTTGCGGCCATACAACTCTTTATGCGCTAACGGCACGCCAAAAAGTGGTAGGTTTTCATTTCCACTGCTTAGTATTCTTGCCTGATTATGACTAAATTCAGGGTCTAAAAAAACGGTTGCTTTTAAATCTCTGCCAAGGCCGTCAAGGGCGCTAATGACCATTTCTGTGCGCGTTTCTATAGCGGTTTTGTCGGCGCGGTTTTCTGCTAGAATCTCTGGGATTGATTGGTAAAATGGCATAGCTAGTTATCCACCGTGCGATGCTGGCTGGTGGCGGCATCTTCAAAAATATCCTTAACAGATTTTTTCAGCCGCTCATCTAGTGGATAGCTGGCTAACAAGTCCAGTAAAGTGGCGCTAGTCTCTGCGGCTAGGTCAATATCGGCTTGCTTGATCCCTGCCGCTGCTAGCTTTTCTTTTACATCGTTGATTTCACGCTTATCTTCCATAATCTTAGAATCTATCGCTCCTAGCCTATTGAAACAAGCTGAATTTGCAGCTATTTGCCCTTATGCTTTTAACGGCCCTCAATAGACTTTAAATCTATCTTTACCGATAGCGCGCGGCTGTGGCAGTATTTTTTCATGCCACATGACCATGATGATGAACACGCCCATAGCCTTCTGCCTCCTGACCCGCAGCTTCAGGTAAAGGCACTTGAAACTATCCTTAGCGAAAAGGGGTTGATTGACCGCCCGGCTCTTGATGCAATAATTGATGTCTATCAAAATCAGATAGGTCCGCAAATTGGCGCCGATATTGTTGCTAGAGCTTGGCAGGACCCTGCCTTTAAAGAACGGTTACTGAAGGATAGTGAAGCTGTATTGGGAGAAATGGAGCTTTCTGGACGGCAAGGCGAGCATGTAGTCATTGTTGAAAATACAGAGGATACACATAATCTGGTGGTGTGCACCTTATGTAGCTGTTATCCATGGCCGCTTTTGGGGATTCCGCCTTCTTGGTATAAATCAGATGCCTATCGCCGCCGCGCTGTACATAGCCCGCGCTCTGTACTAGCCGAATTTGGCCTTGAATTACCTGACAGTAAAAAAATACGGGTATGGGATTCTACAGCTGAAATCCGCTATCTAGTGTTGCCTGAACGTCCAGTTGAAACAGCAGGATTAAAGGGTAAGGCGTTGCGAGATTGGGTTACAAGGGACAGCATGATCGGCACTGGATTACCAAAAGATCCAAAGATGGATGCCCCAAAGATGGACGCCCCAAAGATGGAAGTCCCAGATGCAGAAACCTCTCCTGCAGAAACCTCCCCTGCCCCTGAGACAGGATAGGTAGGCGCGGATGATGAAAAAGCCACATGATATGGGCGGGTTGCCAGGCGGGGCTATCATTCCTGATTTTGGAAAAGAGCCCGTATTTAAAGAGGGCTGGCATGGCCGGGCACTGGCGCTAACATTGGCTGCTGGCGCGCTAGGGCGCTGGAATTTAGATGCCTCACGAAATGCACGTGAATGCTTGCCAGCAGATGATTATAACCGCTTTAGCTATTACGAAAAATGGCTGGCTGGGCTTGCCAATTTGCTGGTCAGCCATCAACTGGTTAGCCGTGAGGAATTGAAAGATAGGCGCGCGGATAAAAACGCGCCTGATATTGATGCCAATCCCTTGTCAGCGGCAAAGGTCAGCGCTGTATTAAAAACAGGTGGCCCTACGCGGCGAAAGGTTGCGGTTGCACCGCGCTTTACGGTAGGTGATTTTGTGTCTACCAAATCCCTGCAACAAGGCGTAAGCCAGCCAAATAATCATACTCGCCTGCCCTATTATGCCAGCGGTAAAAAGGGACGGATTATCGCTTGTCATGATGCGCATATTCTGCCTGATAGCCATGCGCATTTTAATGGTGAAGCCCCAGAATATCTGTATGGCGTCCAATTCTTGGCTGGCGATCTTTTTGCTGATGCCGAGCATCCAGAAGACGAGATTTGCCTAGATTTGTTTGAGAGCTATCTGGAGCCATTGAAGATATGAGCCAGAAAAATCTGCCAGATAGAGGGGATGCACCCTCATCTCACGCACCCTCATCTGACTTACTGGGAAAATTTCAATCGCCTTGGCATGCAGAGCTATTTGCGCTGACGCTATCCTTGCATAAAGCCGGCCAGTTTAGCTGGCCAGAATGGACGCAATATTTGGGCAAGGCGCTGAAAGAAGAAAATGTTCCTGAGTTTGAATTTGCCAATAAAGATACCAATAAAGATGCCAATAAAGATGCCAATAAAGATGCCAGTGATGATGCAGGTGATGATGGGTATTATCACGCATGGCTTACAGCCCTTTGTACGCTTCTTTGCGATAAGCAAATAACCTCAAACCACGAAATCGCAAAAATGAAGCATAGATGGGCGGAGGCCTATAGCCGTACCCCGCATGGCCAACCTGTGTCTCTAGATTAAACGTCTATTTTTTAAAAGCTGCCTTTTTAACGTGTTTTGATTAAAACAAGACAATTCGCCCTCTTTGTGCTAGAAACGCCCTAGTTTTTTAAACGCAATAATAGTTAGTGAAAATGCTAGAACAGATCCCCCAAAGCGCGGCAATACCAGACAGTGATTATGTGATATTTGGTGGCACAGGCGACCTTGCCTTGCGTAAAATTTTCCCAGCCCTTTTTTGGCGTTATATTGATGGTCAAATTGGTAAAAATTTCCGGCTAATAGCAACCTCCCGCAAGCCAATTGAGGTGCCAGAATTTGCTGAAAAGCTAAAACCATTTTGTGGGGATGCTTTATCAACCACCGAGAATGCTGATGTAGTTTGGCAGGAATTTATCCAGCTTGTTACCATCCAGATAGTGGATATTGCCTCAGGAGATGGGGCAGAAGAGATGGCCAGTTTTCTGATGAAGGGTGCGAGCAAGGATAGGCCGTTAATTTTCTATCTTGCTGTCGCTCCTGCCTTGTTTGGACCAAGTTGCCAGCTTTTGGAGAAAGTTAAGCTAACCTTGCCACAGAGCCGGTTGGTGGTGGAAAAACCACTTGGCCATGATTACGCATCAGCTGAAAAAATCAGTCAGGAAATCCGCTCTGTTTTCAGTGAAGATCAAATCTACCGAATTGACCATTATTTGGGTAAAGAGACGGTTCAAAACTTGATGGCATTGCGCTTTGCGAATGTCATTTTTGAAAGTCAGTGGAATAATAACGCGATTGATCATGTACAAATCACCGTTGCGGAAACCGTTGGGGTGGGGCAGCGCGCTAGCTATTATGATGAAAGCGGCGCGTTGCGTGACATGGTACAGAACCATATCTTGCAACTGGTCTGTCTGGTGGCGATGGAGCCCCCTTCGCATTTTGATGCTAATCAGGTTCGTGATGAAAAATTACGTGTTCTAAAGGCGCTTCGCCCGTTGCAGGCAGAAGATATTATGCGTGGTCAATATCAGGAATATGAAGGGGAAATTGGTGGCCGCTCGGATACAGAAACCTATGTTGCGTTAAAACTGGGCATTGAAAATTGGCGCTGGGCAGGTGTGCCATTTTATGTGCGCACTGGCAAGAAGCTAGCGATGCGTGCAAGCGAGATCGTCATTACGTTCAAGAAAAAGCCGCATGATATTTTTGCTAATGGCAAAGAGGCAAATTCAAAAGATGACCTGCCAAACCGGCTGGTGATAAGGCTGCAACCTCAAGAAGGGTTGCGTTTGCAACTGATCTCAAAAGAGCCAGGACCAGGGGGCATGCGTCTATTCCCGTCAGAGCTTAATCTGTCCTTTGACAATACCTTTGAGGCACGCTTGCCAGATGCGTATGAACGGCTATTGATGGATACTGCTCGAGGCAATCAGACTTTGTTTATGCGCCATGATGAAGTGCTGGCCGCTTGGGCCTTTGTTGACCCCGTCATTGCATTAGCCCGCCAGACCCCGCCAAGCTTGTATCGTGCGGGCACTTTTGGCCCAGAAGATAATTTCTTTGATGAGGGTAAGGATAGCTGGCTAAACCCAAGAGAGGATGAAAGCTGAGATGTTTTTTAAACAGACCAGCTTTTAAGTGAACTCTGCCATGATAGATACACAAAATGAAACATCTAGCCAGCGCATAGCTCAGGCTATTGCCGCGCGTCTGGAAAAAGCAATAGAGGGTGGCGGCAAAGCAAGCCTTGTTGTTTGCGGCGGCTCTAGCCCTTTGGGTGTTTTTGACGCGCTTTCAAAAATACAGATTAACTGGGAGGCGGTACATATCACACTGGCAGATGATCGGCTGGTAGAGGCTGGCAATATGCATAGCAATATCAAGCTGGTATCAGAGCATTTGTTAATTGGTCATGCGGCGGCGGCTAAATTTAGCGCGCTTCAGGATTTGGATGCGGATGCTGAAATGCCTTTTGATGTGGTGTTATTAGGTATGGGGCCTGATGGGCATATTGCCTCACTCTTTCCAGATATGCTCGATAATGCTGATGCGTTTAGCTTGCGTGCGCCGCCGCAAATTCTAACTACGGATGCTAAGGGCAATCCGCTCTTGCCGCGTATTACCATGAATTTAGCGATGCTAACAAATTGCCAGGCTTTGTTATTGCTGGTTAAGGGCGCTGAGAAAAAAGCATTGATAGATGAGGTGCGCGGTGAAGCTGCGGCTGCCCCGCAGCGCTATCCGGTGGGCATGCTTTTGGCACAAAGCAAAAAAGCCGTGCAACTATGTATTTTAGATTAACCCCCTTTTATAGAGGAAAGCATGAAGCCGTTGCAAAAGAAGCCATTGCACAAAAAAATACAGCAAGTTCTGGAGCGGGTGCGCAAACGTTCCGCTGCTAGCCGTTCTGCCTATCTTGCAGATATACAAGCGATGCATACTGCCCCTGACTCTGACAGACGGTCTGTGTCCTGCTCTAATATGGCGCATGTCGCTGCTGCTGCTGGGCAAGACCAAGATGAATTACTAAGCCAGTCAGAGGCGTTAAAGCCTAATATTGCTATCATCACTGCCTATAATGATATGCTTTCTGCACATCAGCCTTTTGAAAATTATCCAGCGCTTATCCGGGCTGCAGCCAGAGAGGCGGGTGCTACGGCACAGGTGGCTGGGGGTGTGCCTGCTATGTGTGATGGGGTTACCCAAGGCCGGCCGGGTATGGAGCTGTCTTTGTTCAGCCGCGATATCATTGCCATGTCAACAGCTGTTGGCTTGTCGCACAATGTTTATGATGCCGCTTTATGTCTTGGTGTTTGTGATAAAATTGTTCCAGGTTTGGTGATGGGCGCACTATCCTTTGGTCATTTGCCAGTAATTTTTGTCCCAGCAGGGCCAATGGAATCTGGCCTGCCAAATGCTGAAAAGGCACAAATCCGCAAGGCTTTTGCCAGAGGCGAGATAGGGCGTGATGAGCTCTTGAAAGCAGAAAGTGCAGCGTATCATGCGGCGGGCACTTGCACGTTTTATGGTACTGCAAATTCTAATCAGATGTTGATGGAAATTATGGGATTGCATCTTCCTGGTTCGGCTTTTGTGCACCCGCATAGTGATTTGCGCCATGCCATGACAGCAAAGGCGGTACATCAGGCGGTCGCTATTCATCGTCGTTCTGACCAGCCGCGACCACTCGGCCAGCTTTTGGATGAACGTTCTTTTATCAACGCGATTATTGGTTTGCATGCAACAGGTGGCTCGACCAACCATACACTGCATCTGCCAGCGATGGCAGCGGCAGCAGGCATTGATTTGCGTTGGGAGGATTTTGCTGATCTTTCAGATATTATTCCGCTATTGGCGCGGGTCTATCCAAATGGCAAAGCAGATGTAAATCAATTTCATGCTGCGGGCGGTATCGGTTTTGTAATGCGCAATTTACTTGAAGAAGGGTTGCTAGATGGGAGTGCGGCCTCCATCTATGGCGAAAGTCTGGCAGATTGTGCAATAGAGCCTATTTTGGCAGGTAATGATATTGATTGGCGCACGGCGCCTGAGGTGTCAGCCGATGAAGAAATTTTACGCCCTGCAAGTCGCCCACATGCCAAAACAGGTGGCCTGAAAATGCTGTCTGGCAATATCGGGCGGGCAGTAATTAAAATTTCAGCAGTAGAGGAAAGCCGGCATATTATCAAAGCCCCAGCAGTAGTTTTTGAAAATGAAGCTGGTGTAAAGCAGGCCTTTGCAGAAGGTATGCTAGATAAAGATTGTATTGTTGTTGTCCGCGCTCAAGGTCCGCGTGCCTGCGGCATGCCAGAATTGCATAGCTTGACCCCGCTTCTGTCCACCCTTCAAGATAAGGGCTTTAAGGTTGCGCTGGTCACAGATGGCCGGATGTCTGGTGCGTCAGGGAATGTGCCAGCAGCTATCCATCTCTGCCCCGAAGCCGTGGCAGGCGGTCCGATTGGGCAGATAGCGCAGGGTGATATTATCACCCTTGATGCTGTTACAGGCGAGCTAAGTGTTGATGCAGATCTGTCTGCACGGCCTGTTAAGACAGATTTTGTGCTGAATAATAGCGGATTTGGACGTTCATTAATGTCGGCTATGCGAAATAGCGCCGGCGATGCAGAACAAGGTGGGGGCTTAACAGTGCTAGGCCAAATATCTAGCTAGAATACAAGGGGAGGCTTAATGAATATTCAAGATATTATTGCAGCTGGGCGGGTAATGCCGGTCATTGTCATCGATAAAGCTAGCGACGCTGTTGCGCTCGGCAATGCATTGCTAGAGGGCGGCATTAAAACTGCTGAGGTAACGCTGCGGACGCCAGAAGCGCTAGAGGCGATAGAGGCAATGGCAAAAGCCTGCCCTGATTTACTGGTGGGCGCAGGCACTGTGATGAGCGCTGAAAATGCAGCGCGCGTGCGCGATGCAGGCGGGTGTTTCGCGGTTAGTCCGGGCGCTACAGATGCGTTGATAAAAGGCTGTGAGGCGGTAAGCCTGCCCTTATTGCCAGGGGCAAGCACTGTATCTGAGATGATGGCACTTGGTGAGAAAGGTTTTTCAGTTTTGAAATTCTTCCCTGCCACAGCTGCAGGCGGGCTAAACTTTATCAAAGCGCTTATTAGCCCGTTGCCGCAATTTAAGTTCTGCCCAACTGGCGGTATTACACTTGCTACCGCACCAGACTGGCTGGCACTTGATAATATCCCATGTCTGGGTGGCAGCTGGGTTGCCCCACAAAAGTTGATAGCTGAACAAGATTTCAAGGCTATTGCGGAAAATGCACGCGCGGCTTCGCAGTTGGGGCAAGAAGAAATTTAAGAAAAAAAACTTAAAGAAGAAGGCCAGAGACTGGCTATGGAAAGAAAGAAGCTATGTCAGATAAAAATGAGATAGAAATTCACAGCGCGCTAGAAGCTGCTGCCGCCAGATTTGCAGGTGCCAGCCTATCTAAGCTGATGCGTGCGCCAAACCGCGATAATTTTATTTTTAGCTTTGAAGATTTGCAAGCTGATTGCACCCGCCAGCCTATGGATAGCGAGGTGATGTCTTTATTGATAGCGTTGGCGCAGAAGCGCGGACTAAAGGCGCGGCTAGAGGAGATGTTTTCTGGTGCGGCGGTTAATCTAACAGAAGGCAGGCCTGTTGTGCATTGTGATTTGCGCAACCCTGAGCGTGGGCAGTCTGATGAATATAGGCGTCTATGCGCCTACGCAGAGAGGGTGCGCGGCACGGGCGATATTACTGCGATTGTGAATTTGGGCATAGGCGGTTCTGATTTGGGTCCGGCGATGGTGGCAGGCGCGCTTGCTGGCTATCATGATGGGCCAGAATGCTATTATGTCGGCAATATCTGCCCTAGTGACTTGCATGATGTGCTGGCAAAATGTGAGCCGGGTAAAACGCTATTTATTGTTACTTCAAAGACCTTTACTACAGCTGAAACTCTTGCCAATGCAGGGCTTGCAAAAAGCTGGCTAGAAGATAATGGGGTTGCGCCAAGCACGGCAATGGCAGCGGTGACAGCGTATGATATGCGCGCCCGTGACTGGGGCATCCCTGACGCACAGATTTTTTCCTTTGCTGAAGGGGTAGGTGGGCGCTATTCGCTATGGTCTGCGGTTGGCCTGTCAGTGATGATAGCTATCGGCAGTAAGAATTTCTCAGAAATGCTGGCAGGTGCTCATGCTATGGACAGGCATGTAAGGGAAGCTGATTTTGGCCAGAATTTAGGCGTCATTATGGGGCTGTTGCGTGTCTGGCATCGCAGTTATTTAAAGGCTTCTACGTATGGATTGATGCCTTATGACCAGCGCTTATCGCGCTTGCCTGCATGGGCGCAGCAGCTGGAAATGGAAAGTAACGGCAAGCAGGTGAACCGTGCTGGTCAGCCTTTGGATGCGCCAGCTGGCCCTTTGATTTGGGGTGAGCCTGGCACCAATAGCCAGCATAGCTTTTTTCAATGGTTGCATCAGGGTGTTGATGTCACACCTATTGATATTCTGATTGCTCTGCAACCAGCAGAAGGGCTGGAAGATGCAAAATGGCAGGCTAGCCATAGGATGCTGGCTATTAATGCGGTTGCTCAAGCAGAAGCCTTAGCGCTTGGCTCGGAAAATACGTCTGAGCCGCATCGTCATTTTCCAGGTAATCGGCCATCACTTTTGCTAAGTTGGGATAAAACGACCCCCTACGCATTAGGGCGCTTGCTGGCATTATATGAACATATTACGGTGGTCTCAGGGTTTATCTGGGACGTGAACAGTTTTGATCAGTGGGGCGTAGAACTTGGCAAGCAGATGGCAAATAGCTTGCAATCTGACGCTGACCTAAGCCAGTTTAGCCCTGCTGCCAGAGCTTTTATTAACAGGCTGAAGCAAAGTTAAACATATTTAAAATAAGGGGATAGTTATGTATCTGGGATGTATAGGTGATGATTTTACAGGTTCCAGCGATCTTGGAAATACGCTCACCAAAGCTGGCATGCATGTGGTTCAATATTCAGGTATTCCAGATACACCAGCTGCTGCGGATGTGGAAGCGGGTATTGTCGCGCTGAAATCGCGTTCTATTCCGGCTGAAGAGGCGATTGCACAATCGCTTGCCGCGCTTGACTGGCTGCAAGCGCAAGGCTGTGAGCAATTCTTCTTCAAATATTGTTCAACCTTTGATTCGACCCCCCAAGGTAATATTGGTCAGGTGGCAATGGCACTAGCAGAAAGGCTATCAGCAAAGCAGGTAATTTTCTGCCCAGCCTTTCCAACCACTGGCCGGTCCATTTATCAAGGGCATTTATTTGTTGGTCAGCAATTGCTGTCGGATAGTCCATTAAAAGACCATCCCCTAAACCCGATGACAGAATCTGATTTGCGTAAATGGCTTGCTCTGCAAACTGGAACAGTAATTGGTCATGTGGCTTATGAAGATGTGCGGCAAGGCGATAGCCAAGTACGCCAGAAAATGGCTGATGAGGCAGCAGCCGGCAGAAACTATATGATTGTGGATGCCATTAATGATGAAGATTTGATGGTTGTGGGCAAGGCGTTGAAATCACAGCCTCTGGTTACAGGTGGATCTGGGATTGCCATTGGCCTGCCGCAAAATTTTGACGCTTTAGCTCAGGGCAAAAATAGCGCACAGAGCTGGACAGGTGAGGATGGAAAATGTGTGGCCATTTGCGGTTCTTGTGCGGCAGCTACCCGCGCTCAGATAGCAGCCCATAAGGCAGCTGGGCAGCCGGTATTAGCCCTAGATAGTGCAGCGGTTATTAAAGGCGAGTTTGGTATATCAGATGCGTTGGCATGGGCAGCAGAAGCATTGGAGGCAAACCCTGATGCTGTGCCGCTGATATATAGTTCTGCAGAGCCAGAAGAGGTGCGCAAAATTCAAGAAGCGTTTGGACGCGAGCTTGCCGCCGAAGCGTTTGAGAGTTTCTTTGGCGCGCTGGCTGTTGCAGTGGTCAATGATATGGCTAGCCGGCTGATAGTCGCTGGCGGCGAGACATCTGGCGCAGTCGTTGAAGCGCTTCGTTTGCCGGCACTAATTATTGGACCGGAGATTGATCCGGGCGTGCCTGCCTTACGCGGTGGTCCCTCCCTCACCCTTGCCCTAAAGAGCGGTAATTTCGGAGCAGAGGATTTCTTCCTTAAGGCAGCAGATTGCCTTGCTGGAAAAATAGACAGATAGGCTAGCCGGCGAAAGGTAGCGCGATGAGTAATGCAAAGACACGTGAGCAAATCTGCATGCTGGCAAAGTCCATGTTTGATCGCGGCCTGACCGCAGGGGCAAGTGGCAATATTTCTGTCCGTTTGGATGATAACAGCTTATTGGTGACCCCTACTGGTGCGTGTTTTGGCCGTCTTGATCCTAGCCAGCTTTCGCATATCAGCAATTCCGGACAGCAGTTATCTGGGGATGCCCCAACTAAGGAAATATCGCTTCATAGCGCCTTTTATGAAAGCCGCCAGAATACGGGTGCGGTGGTGCATTTACATTCCAGTCATTCCGTTGCGCTATCTATGGTTACCCCACAAGATGGCACGCCTTTCCTGCCGCCACTCACTGCCTATTCTGTGATGCGGCTTGGTAAGGTGGAATTGCTGCCTTATTTCCGGCCGGGCGATCCAGCAATGGGAGATGCGGTGCGCTCGCTTGCTGGTAAACGTTCTGCTGTCATGTTGGCTAGTCATGGGCCAGTTGTTGCTGGGCTAGAGTTAGAAGCTGCGGTATTTGCTATTGAAGAATTAGAAGAGACCGCTAAGTTATGTCTATTGCTCAGGGGGATGAAACCCACTATGTTGGATGATGCCCAAATCAAAGACCTTGCCACTCATTTCAAAATTGAATGGGACTAGCATAGGCACATAACTGCCCTTCAGGAAAAAATATCTATGGAAAAAATGATTTCAGTGCAGGGCCTATCCAAGGTATATGCATCTGGTAATATTGCGCTGGATAAGGTTGATCTTGAGATCAAAAAGGGCGAAATCCTTGCTTTATTAGGGCCAAATGGTGCTGGTAAAACGACCCTAATTTCGATGATTTGCGGGTTGGTAAATCCCAGTGCTGGCAGTGTCAGTGTGGATGGATATGATATTCTAACAGAATACCGCGCCGCACGCCGGCTTATTGGGTTGGTGCCGCAAGAAGTAGCGCTAGAGCCGTTTGAGAAAGTCATCAATACCGTGCAGTTCTCGCGCGGTCTGTTTGGTTTTGCTCCTAACAATGCCTATATCGAAGCGGTGTTGAAAAAGCTGTCCTTGTGGGATAAGCGCAATACCCCGATTAAAGAGCTGTCTGGGGGTATGAAAAGGCGGGTGCTGATCGCCAAAGCGCTAAGCCATGAGCCGCGGGTGCTGTTTTTGGATGAGCCAACGGCCGGTGTGGATGTCGAATTACGCAAAGATATGTGGAAAATTGTCGAAGAGCTAAAAGCGGATGGTGTGACGATTGTCCTGACCACCCATTATATTGAAGAGGCTGAAGCCCTTGCTGATAGGGTGGGGGTTATCTCGCATGGCCGGATTTTATTGGTTGAAAATAAAGACCAGCTGATGCACCAAATGGGCACTAAAGAGCTGACTATTCATTTACAACAACCTGTCGAGAAGCTGCCAGATGCGCTGGCAGGCTATGCGCTGCGCCTTGCAGCTGATAAACAAAGCGTGATTTACAGCTATGATACCAACGCAGAGCGCACCGGCATTACTGGCTTACTAGCAGACCTCTCTGGTGCTGGGTTGTTGCTGCGTGACTTGCAAACCTCGCAAAGTTCTCTGGAAGATATCTTTGTTGATTTGGTAAAGGATTAAGCAGATGAATCTGCATGCAGTTAAAGCAATTTATTCTTTTGAAATGGCGCGCACTTTTCGCACGCTGTTACAATCCATTATATCGCCTGTAATCTCCACAGCCTTATATTTTATTGTGTTTGGTTCTGCCATCGGCAGCCGCATGGTTGCCATTGATGGGGTGTCGTATGGTGCGTTTATTGTTCCTGGCCTTATCATGCTGACGGTTTTGATGCAGAGTGTTACCAACGCTTCTTTTGGCATTTATTTTCCGAAATTTATAGGCACGATTTATGAGCCTTTATCAGCACCTGTATCCTATTTTGAAATGCTGATCGGTTATGTTGGCGCAGCGGCTACAAAGTCTATGATTATTGGCCTGATCATTTTGGCAACCTCATTTTTGTTTGTGCCATTGCAGATAGCTCATCCTGTTTGGATGGTTGGATTTCTAGCGCTGACTTGTGTTTCTTTTAGCTTGCTAGGTTTTATTATCGGTATTTGCGCTCGAAATTTTGAACAGCTTAATCTGGTGCCAGCTTTGATTATCACGCCGCTGGTTTTCTTAGGTGGCAGTTTTTATTCTATCAGCATGCTGCCCCCATTCTGGCAGACAGCAACCTTATTTAATCCGGTAGTCTATCTGGTCTCTGGCTTTCGTTGGGCGTTTTTTGATACAGCAGATGTTGCGGTCACCTACAGCCTTTTAGCTATTGCTTTATTCAGCCTGATTTTTGTTGCGGTGATTGCTCTGATTTTTAAAACTGGGTATCGACTAAAGCCTTAACTCTTCAAATTTTAGGATTGCCAGTTTGGGGTGCGCTTTTCAATAAAAGCCCCAATGCCTTCCTCGGCATCTTGCTCTAGCATATTCTGGGTCATCACAGATGCAGCATAATCATAAGCATCTGCAAGCCCCATTTCGGCTTGTTTGTAAAACGCTGCTTTACCGATTTTAACGGTAGAAGCAGGTTTGCTAGCAATAAGTTCAGCCATTTTGATTGTCGCTGGCTCTAGCTCTGACATTGGAACGGCTTGGTTCAAAAGGCCCCATTCGACCGCTTGGCTGGCGCTAATCATCTCGCCTGTCAGCAGCATTTGCATCGCTTTTTTTCGTGGCACATTGCGCGATAAAGCCACCATGGGGGTAGAACAGAAAAGCCCAATATGCACACCAGGCGTTGCAAAGCTTGCATGCTCAGCAGCAATGGCTAGATCGCAAGTGGCCACCAATTGGCATCCTGCAGCAGTTGCCGTGCCTTGCACAGACGCAATTACTGGTTTTGGACTGGCAATGATGGCCTGCATAACCTTAGAGCATTTTGTCATGGTTTCATCAAAAAAAGAACGGCCTCTATCTGAATGGCTCCGTGCTGCTGTCAATTCTTTTAGATCATGCCCTGCGCAAAAAACAGATCCCCTGGCGCTCAGGATAATGACTTTGATGTTAGGTTCTTCTGATAAGCGTATGATAGCGTCATGTAGCGCATCTAGCATCGCCAAAGACAAGCTGTTTCTGGCCTCCGGCCGGTTTAGCGTCAGGCTGGCAATAGTGCGGTTGCGGCTTTCCAGCACATATGCTTCTTGCGGTTTTTCACGCGAGCTATCTTTGGGATTTTGGGCATCTGGCGTCATCTAGCTTCTCCCTTAGGCGTCGTGCCATACCCTTTTCAGGGCTCAACACTATATATAAGCATAGGCTTCGTTTCATAAAAATCCAAATTTTCGATGTTTTAAAGCCCTCCCTTAGGCTTCTTTGCATCACATCATAAAAAAATAGGGGTGGATTCGTTTTGATTATATTGGCGAAAGAGCTGAGTTCGGGCTAACATAAAACAATGGATGGTGATACTAAAACGACCCGTATTTTGCATGAAACTGCGCTGCGCCCGGTAAGCCTTGCCGATAAATATGATCTGGAAACCCCAGATGTATTTGTCAGCGGCACCCAAGCGTTAGTGCGCTTGTGCCTGTTGCAGGCAGAAATTGACCGCCGCGCAGGCCTAAACACAGCTGGGTATGTAAGCGGCTATCGTGGCTCGCCTTTGGGCAGTATCGATTTGCAGTTTGAACAGGCAACAACCGTTTTAGAAGCAGCTAATGTTACTTTTGCTCCTGCCTTAAACGAAGATTTAGCTGCCACGGCATTATGGGGCACCCAGCAAGCTAACCTGCATGGTGAAGGCAAATATGATGGGGTGTTCGGCATCTGGTATGGCAAGGGGCCGGGCGTTGATAGAACAGGCGATGTGTTTCGCCATGCAAACCTTGCAGGTACGGCCGATAAGGGCGGGGTGTTGGCGCTGATGGGTGATGACCATGGCGGCGAAAGCTCAACAGTTTGTCACCAGTCAGAATATGCGATGATGGATGTGATGATCCCGGTTCTGAACCCTGCCAATCTAGAAGAGATGGTAGATTTCGGCTTGCATGGATGGGCGTTGTCGCGTTTTGCCAGTGTCTGGTGCGGGATAAAATGTGTAAAAGATAATATTGAATCCACCGCGTCTGTTACCTTAACCCCAGATAGTTTTCATACCCACCTGCCCAATGATTTTGAAATGCCGATGGGCGGACTTGGTATCCGGCGTGCTGACCATCGTCATGATCAGGAACAGCGTTTGCACGCGCATAAAATGCGGGCTGTTAATGCCTATGTGCGCGCCAATAAATTAGACCGTGTCACGGTGAGTGGGGGAAAGACGCCGCGCTTTGGCATTGTCAGTACTGGCAAGGCCTATATGGATGTCGTGCAGGCACTCGCCGATTTAGGCATTGATGCAAAAACAGCAGAAAAGATCGGCCTTAGTGTTTATAAAATCGGCATGTCATGGCCAGTTGAGCCAGAGGGTTTAAAAGCATTTGCATCTGGGCTATCGCATATTCTGGTGGTTGAAGAAAAGCGTGGATTGCTGGAAAGTCAGGTTAAAGAAATCCTCTATAATACTGTGCAGCCACCATCTGTATTTGGTAAATGCGATCTAGAGGGTGCGCGTCTGCTAACCGAAGAAGGCTCTATAACCTCAATGGAGGTAGCCAGAGCCATTGCTGCAAAGCTGTTACCAGAAGAAGTGCGCAGTGCTAGCCTGAATAAAAGGCTAGCAGAAATAGATACAGCATTAATGCGGGAATTTGCGCCTTTATCGGTGACACGCGCGCCGTATTTTTGTGCTGGTTGTCCACATAACAGCTCTACTGTTTTGCCAGAGGGCTCGCGCGGTTATGCGGGTATTGGCTGTCATTGGATGGCTCAATTTATGGACCGTGATGTGGAAGGCTTTACCCATATGGGTGGTGAGGGTGCTAACTGGATTGGTGAGGCCTGTTTTTCGCATCGCCCGCATATGTTCCAGAATATTGGGGATGGCACCTTTAATCATTCTGGATTAATGGCGATACGGGCGGCTGTCGCGGCAGGCGTTAATATGACTTATAAAGTGTTATATAATGATGCGGTAGCGATGACAGGTGGGCAAACGCATGAAGGCGGGATAACACCTATTGAAATCGCAAATTTAATGCGTGCCTGCGGGGTCTCGCCTTTGGTACTGGTAACAGATGATCTAACGCGCCATGATAAATCAACTTATCCTGATGGGATGCGCTTTTATCACCGTAGCGAATTGCAGATTGTGCAAAAAGAATTGGCTGAGATTAAAGGCGTTAGCGGTCTGATTTATGATCAGACGTGCGCAACGGAGAAACGCCGGCGGCGCAAGCGCGGCAAGATGGTCGACCCTGATGAGCGGATAATGATTAATCCTGAGGTATGTGAGGGGTGCGGGGATTGCGGTGTGCAATCAAACTGTGTGGCTATTTTGCCTTTAGAAACAGAATTAGGTCGCAAACGACAGATTGATCAGTCTGCCTGTAATAAGGATTTTTCATGTATCAAAGGATTTTGCCCAAGCTTTGTTAGCGTGAAGGGCGGGCAATTGCGCAAGCCAGAAGCTAGCCTGCTAACTACAGATTTAGCAGAGCCTGTATCTGTATTTCCGCTTGAAAGGCCAATAAGCATCGTTCTGACAGGGGTAGGGGGTACCGGCGTTGTAACCATCGGTGCATTATTGGGAATGGCAGCGCATCTTGAGGGTAAGGGGTGCGGTATTATCGATATGGCAGGGCTAGCCCAGAAGGGTGGGGCGGTGACTAGCCATATTCGCATCGCTAGCACCCCTGAGGATATTTCAGCTATTCGCATTGGATCGGGTAGCGCTGATATATTGCTCGGCTGTGATAATTTGGTCAGTGCTGAAGCTGGGCTGTTAAAGCTTATGCGCGCAGATGGCCATGTTGTTGCAAATAGCTATGAGATGCCAACAGGTGATTTTACCCGAAATGCTGACGCACAATTGCCTGGTGCTGATATTGCCCAGCGCCTGTCTAGTATTGTTGGCGAAGACCGCGCAGTGATGGTCAATGCAACCCAGATGGCGCTCAGTTTGCTAGGCGATGCAATTGCCGCCAATTTATTCTTGCTAGGTGTGGCATTCCAACGTGGTCTTATCCCCCTATCCGCAGCAGCGATAGAAGAGGCGATAACGCTAAATAATGTTGCTATTGAGCAGTCTAAACAGGCCTTTATGTGGGGGCGGCAATGGGTAGCAGATTCTAAAAAGGTAGAAACAGCACTCGCTAATAAAGCAACTGCCGCGCCGCTTGGGATGACTAGCCGTCTTGAGGCTTTAGACGATATTATTGCGGACCGCGTGGCTCGCCTAGCTGTTTATCAAGATGCAAGCTATGCGGAGCGCTATCGCAGCTTGCTTGCACCAGTTATGGCAATCGATAATGAGGCTAGCAGAAGATTGTCTAAGGCTGCAGCCAGATATTTATATAAGATGATGGCTATTAAAGATGAGTATGAAGTGGCGCGCCTCTACAGTGATGGTCAGTTCAGCAAACAGATAAAACAGATGTTTGAAGGTGATGTGAAGCTGTCTGTGCATTTGGCGCCGCCACTGCTAGCTAAGCAAGATCCAGCAACAGGTCGTCCACGCAAATCCCAATATGGAAGCTGGATTTGGCCAGCCTTTAAACTTTTGCGGCATCTGCGCGCTGTGCGCGGCAGCTGGCTGGATATTTTTGGTTATACAGAAGAGCGCAAACGAGAGCGTCAGGCACGAGATGATTATTGCGCATTGCTAACCGAAATTTGCGCTAATCTAAGGCCAGAAAATTATGAGTGCGCAGTAGAGATGGCAAGCCTGCCAGAAAAAATACGTGGTTTTGGTCCGGTGCGTTTAAGCCATATGATCGAGGCGGAGGCAGAATTACAGGCGTTAAAGAAACGTTTCTATACGAAATAGAAGTGCCCAAGTGAAAGACTAAACGAGATAGGGTAAGGGTAGAGGGTTATGAATTATACACCGCCTATTGATGATATGAAATTCGGTCTGCGCTATCTAGCAGATTTAGAAAAGCTAGCTGGTCTGCCACCATTTGGGGATATCAGCATCGAGCTAGCGGATGCTGTTTTGGAAGAAGCTGGAAAGCTGGCAGCAGATGTGATTGCCCCGCTAAATCATAGCGCTGATAATCAGGGGTGTGTGCGTACCGACGATGGTGAGGTTAAGACCCCAGATGGGTTTGCAAATGCCTATAGAGCGATGGGCGAGGCTGGATGGACAGCAATGGAAGCGGCCGAAGAGTTTGGTGGCCAGCATATGCCGATGGCTGTCAGTGCCGCGGTGAATGAGATGTGGCAGTCTGCTAGCCTTAGCTTTGCGCTGTGCCATTTGCTGACACAAGGCCAGATATATGCACTCCAGAAATCAGCCAATGATGCTCAAAAAGAAATATTTGTCCCGCCAATGGTAGAAGGGCGCTGGACCGGCACGATGAACCTCACAGAGCCGCAGGCTGGTACTGACCTCGCGGCTATCAAAAGCCGGGCGATCCCGAACGGCGATCATTATCTGATAACAGGTCAGAAAATATATATCACCTATGGTGAGCATGATATGGCGGAAAATATCATCCATTTGGTGCTGGCACGTACGCCTGATGCACCGGCGGGGGTGAAGGGCATTTCAGTATTTATCGTACCAAAATTTCTGGTCAATGAAGATGGCAGCTTGGGCGCACGCAATGATGTGAAATGCCTGTCTATTGAAAAAAAGCTGGGTATTAAAGCTTCGCCTACCGCTGTTCTTCAATATGGAGAGAAAGGCGGTGCGATCGGCTATCTGGTAGGAGAAGAAAATAAGGGGCTGGAGATCATGTTTGGCATGATGAACCACGCCCGTTTCGCAGTTGGCTTGCAGGGGCTTTCTATTGCTGAGCGTGCTTATCAACAGGCGGTGGATTATGCCGCCAACCGGATACAGGGCGCGCCGCTTGATAGACCAGAGGGAACGCCCATTATAGAACATCCCGATATATTGCGTCTTGTGAGCGTAATGCGCTCAGAGGTTGAGGCGATGCGCGCGCTTATCCTTGTTGGTGGTGCGGCGCTAGATAAAGCCCATCATGCTGAAGAAGGGCAAAAAGCCTTTGAAGAGCAACGTGCCTCGCTGTTGATCCCTATCATTAAAGGATGGTTAACCGAACGGTCGGTGGCGTTGACTTCTGATGCGGTGCAGGTGCATGGCGGCATGGGCTTTATTGAGGAAACAGGTGCGGCCCAGCATTTCCGGGATTCGCGTATTCTGCCAATTTATGAAGGCACCACCGCCATTCAGGCAAATGACCTACTATTCCGGAAAACCTTGCGCGATAATGGTGCTGGATTAAAGGCACTATTTACTGAAATCGAAGCAGACATCAAAGGGTTGCCAGCACAAAATGCAAAGCCGGTGATGCAAGGGCTAGATACTGCTAGAGCAACATTAGATATATTATGTGGACGTGCGAACAGTCCGCGGGATGCGGCTGTTAGCGGGGTTGATTGGCTTATGCTCCTTGGCTATTTATTTGGTGGCTGGCAAATGGCGAAATCTGCGCATATAGCTGGCGGCGATGCGGTAGGGGTTTTCTCTCCTGATTTTGTGGCGGCGAAACAGACTACATGCCAAATTTATCTGTCTAGCTGTATGCCGCATATTGGCGCCCTATCAGCTAAAATCTGTTCAGCTGGGTCTGATGTGTTGTCTATGCGCCCAGAATGGCTTGCCAGATAGTGCATTTCTTGTCAGATTGGCAACACCTTTTCTTGTCAAGAAAATTGGACGAAGCTGATGAGTGATGATTATAAATTCGATACGCTAAGCCTGCATGCTGGCCATGTGCCTGATGAGCGTTATGGCTCGCGCGCAGTGCCTATTCACCAGACTACCTCTTATGTGTTCAAAGATACGCGCCATGCCGCAGCCCTGTATAATATGGAAGTAGGCGGGCATTTATATTCGCGTATTTCTAATCCGACTGTAGCGGTGCTAGAACAGCGTATCGCCGCTCTTGAAGGGGCAGCAGCCTGCACGGCTACTTCTTCTGGTATGGCTGCGCTTTCTTCTGCTTTAATGACGTTATGTTCTGCTGGCGATCATATTGTTGCCTCTGGCCAGCTTTATGGCGCGAATGTTAATTTGCTGAAATACACGCTGCCACGCTTTGGTATTGAAACCAGCTTTGTTTCTGCAACAGACCCAGAAGCCTTTAAGGCTGCGATACAGCCCAATACTAAGCTGGTATTTGGTGAGGTTATCGGCAATCCAGGTCTGGATATTATGGATGTCGAAGCGGTTAGCGCTATTGCCCATGAGGCAGGCATCCCCTTAGTGATAGACGCGACTTTTAATACGCCCTGGTTGTTAAAGCCGGTAACAAAGGGCGTGGATATTATCATTCATTCCCTGACAAAATGGATGGGCGGGCATGGTGTGGCTATTGGCGGCGCGGTCGTGGATGGCGGTAATTTTAACTGGAGCCAGAATGATAAATTCCCCACTATTGCTGAGCCGCATTATTCTATGGACGGGATTAATTTTGCCGAAGAATATGGCCCGGTTGCCTTCACAGCAAAGTTTCGGGCCGAAGCGATGTATAATTTTGGCCCCTGCCTGTCCCCAACAAATGCGTTTCATTTACTGCAAGGGCTAGAAACCCTGCCACTTCGTATGCAGCGCCATATGGATAATACTTTTGCTTTGCTTGACTTCCTGCAAGGTCATGAAGATGTGGCATGGGTGCGTCATCCAAATCTAGCCGACCATCCAGGGCATGAAGTTGCCAAGCGCCTGATGCCGCGCGGTGCTGGCTCTATCATTAGTTTTGGTGTTAAAGGTGGGCGGGATGCTGGACGCGCCTTTATTGAGGCGGTGCAACTTGCTTCGCACCTAGCAAATGTTGGCGATGCCAAGACCCTTGTTATTCACCCTGCTAGTACCACCCATTCGCATATTGATGCTGAGGCGATGAAGCAGGGAGGTTTAAGCGATGATATGATCCGGCTTTCTGTAGGTTTGGAAGATATTGACGATATCAGGGCTGATTTCGAAAATGGCTTTCGGGCTGCTCGCAAAAAGACCAGAAGCTAGGAGGGGGTTATGTTTGCGCAAGTTCAGGCACAGAAAAGCTATCTTTCTACGGGTGGTAGGAAATTTAACGATCCTGCGCCTTTTTTGATTTTCCTGCATGGGAGCGGGCAATCCCATTTAAGCTGGGTCCTGCAGACCCGTTTTTTCGCTTATGAAGCGTTCAATGTCATTGCCCCTGATTTTCCAGGGCACGGCCTGTCTGAAGGGGCGCCATTGGCAAGTATCGAGGAAATGGCAGACTGGATTATTGCGCTCATGGATAGGCTCGATATCGAAAAGGCGGTGGTGGTTGGCCATTCGCAAGGCGGGCTCGTAGCTCTTGAGCTGGCTTCGCGCTATCCGGCGCGCATTGATAAGCTGGTATTAATCGCAACTGCCCTTGCGATACCGGTAAATGATTACTTAGTCTCCGCATCGAAAGATAAACAGCCCGCCGCGATTAAGATGATGACGGGTTGGGGGCATGGCAGCTCTGCACATTTTTACGACAATACCCAGCCCGGTTTTTCACATCTGGGATTTGGGCGTGCGCTGATGGCAGGCAATGATACTACCAGCTTGCATGCAGATTTGGGCGCGTGTAATGCCTATGATGGTGGGCCAGACGCTGCCGGCGCAATTCATCAGCCCTGCTTGGTTATACTGGCAGGTTCAGATAAAATGACACCGATTAAAAAAGGGCGAGAGTTAGCACAGGCAATAGAAGGTAGTCAGCTGGTTGAAATTGCTGGGGCTGGCCACATGTTGCCATCTGAAAGGCCGGATGAAGTAAATTCAGCGCTTGCCAGTTTTTTGGGTGCGCCTGCTTAAAGCTGTTTAACATAGGCTTATTTCACAGATTGGGCGCGGGCTTAATTCACATATTAGGCAAAGTTTTTTAAAATTGTTGGGGGAAGGGTGCAAGATGTCTGCATCAAAAATCTTTTCGAATATTGCGGTTATTGGTGCAGGGACAATGGGCAGTGGTATCGCTGCACAGATTGCGAATGCGGGTTTGCCAGTTTTGTTGCTGGATTTGCCCTGCAAGCCAGATCAAGATGCGAGCCCCGCAGAACACGCTATTCAAAGGCTGTTAAAATCTGACCCGCCACAATTTATGCACCCTAGCCTTGCTGAGCAGATAACAACAGGTGATATGGAAGCTGATTTTCATAAGCTGGCAAAGTGCGACCTGATCATTGAAGCGGTAATTGAACAGCTGCCGGTTAAACAAGCCTTATATAAGCGGCTTTATGATACGGTATCCGAAAATTGTGTGATAACCTCGAACACCTCTACCATTCCTATTTCTTTATTAACCCAAGAAATGCCTGCTGATTTTTGCGCGCGCTTTGCTATTACCCATTATTTTAATCCGGTACGCTATATGCGCTTGTTGGAATTGGTTAGTGGGGCAGAAACGAAGCCAGACATTCTGGACAGGTTAGCAGAATTTAATGATCAGGTACTTGGTAAAGGGGTGGTTCGTTGTCAGGATACGCCAGGTTTTCTTGGCAACCGCGTTGGTGTTTTTGCTTTGCAGGTAGGCCTGCATGAAGCACTTGCTAGCGGAATTGCGCTGGAAGATGCAGATGCGCTTATCGGCCGGCCAATGGGTATTCCAAAAACAGGTGTGTTTGGTTTATATGACCTTATCGGCATTGATTTGATGTCAGACGTTGTAGAGTCCCTTGCCACGATTTTGCCCGACGGGGATGCTTTTCACGAGGTAGGGTTTGCACCTGAATTGGTGCAACAGATGATTAAGGATGGCTATACTGGCAATAAGGGTGGTGGCGGGTTCTACCGGGAAGGCAGTAATGGGCGCGAGGTGCGCGCAATTGCTAAAGGCGGCATTGATAAGGGCTGGGCGGCGGCCTCAGGCCAGCTTCCTGCTGCTGCTATGCGTGCTGCTGAATACCAAGCCCGACAAGCTGAACCGCTGGATGCCATTTTCGAAGATAACAGCAAAGAAGGGGCGTTTGCACGTCGCGTGTTGCTGCGTATTCTCTCTTATGCGGCTAGTTTGGTGCCAGAAATTACAGCGTCTGCCCAAGATATTGATGATGCGATGAAGCTTGGCTTTAACTGGCAGCGCGGCCCGTTTGAGATGATTGATGCGGTCGGCATTGCACGGATCAAAGCACTGGCAGCGCAAATGGAGTTGCCGCTACCCGAACAATTGTCACAGCGTAGCCAGCCCTATTACCGTACCGAAGGTGGCCAGCTAGAAATAGAGATTGCAGGTGCGGGGTATCAGCCCGTTAGCTTGCCAGATGGGGCGATGCGCTTTTCAATGCTGCGGCGCAGTACAGAAGTGTTGAAAAGTAATGATGCAGCAAGCCTCTACCGCCTTGACGGTGATTTGCGCCTTATTGAATTTCATTCCAAAGCAAATGCGCTAAATGATTTATCCATGCAGATTGTGCATGCAGCTGCGTCTGATCATGGGCGCGGAATTATTGTACATAATGATGCCCAGCATTTTTCAGCGGGTGTGGATCTAAACCATTTTCAGGCCCTGATCAAAGCACAAAATTTTGATGAGGTAGATGCGTTTCTGAACCGCTTTCAGCAAGCGGTTAAGGCGTTGAAATACGCCCCTGTGCCTGTGGTAGGTGCCCCTTCTGGTCTGGCGGCTGGCGGCGGCTTTGAAGTGTTGATGCATTGCGATAAGCTGGTTGTGCATACCAATTCTGTGTTGGGGCTAGTAGAATCCGGGGTTGGGCTCGTGCCAAGTGGCGGGGGCGTTAAGGAAAGCTATTTGCGCTGGTATGCAAAGACTGGCGACTGGGATGAAGCAGCATGGAAAACTTGGATGCAAATTGGCTATGGTCGCACGGGAAGCTCGCCGCAATTATCGGCAAAGTTTGAATATTTCCGTGATGGGCATGATATCGCTGTGATGAGCCGCGACAGGTTGCTGGCCAGAGCGATTGCTGAAGCTAAGGCTCTTTCGTCAGGCTATCAGCCAAGCAAAGTTCCTGAAGTGATGCTTGCTAGCCATAGCCTGATAGAAAAAATGGATAGCTTTATGCAAGATGGCGTCGATAAAGGCATGTTCACTGCGCATAATAAAGTGGTCGCCATGGCGATTGCGACTATTATTATAGCAGATCAAGGTCAGGATGCGGTGAGTGATGAGCAAACTTTGTATGACCGTGAACGCCGTGCTTTCCTTCAGCTTTCCAGAACAGACGCTTCGGCTGGTATGATTGCAAACATGCTGGCAGGGTAGGGCTAAATCATTTCTAGCTGGACAACATTATTTGTTGCAGCATCCACATCACGCGGATCATGGCTAACCAGCAGCACAGGCAGGTTTAGACGTTGGGCTTCGCGTTGCACCAGCCCGACAATTTGTGTGCGCCGGTTATCATCTAGACTTGAAAAAGGCTCGTCTAGTAAAAGCGCTTCTGGCTTAGCAAGGAGCGTGCGCAAAAGTGCGATGCGGGCTTGCTGACCACCTGACAGCGTTTCTGGATCGCGCCCTCCCATCCCTTCAAGTCCTGCAACAGCTAGAGCTTCTTCTATCTGCGCTTTTCGCGTCTCCCCCTTTATAGCAGCTGGCAGGCCAAAGCCTAAATTATCTGCCACGCTAAGATGGGGAAATAATAATGGTTGTTGAAACATCAACCCGATGCGTCGTCGTTCTGCTGGCAGAGCATCTATTTTTTGGCCATTTAGCCAGATACAGCCTTGTGCCTTTAAACCTTCGGTAGGGATGCCTGCCACCCAGCGCAGCAAGGTAGATTTCCCGGCACCACTCGGCGCGCTTAAAACACAGATATCGCCGCCGCCAATCTCAAGGGTCAGCGGTGCAAATAAGGGTGTGTTTTGAAAACTAAGGGCTATATCTTTGAGGATAAGCATAGATGACGCCCCTTTGTTTGGTAGAGTGAGTTTCTAAAGCAAATTATCTAGCCAGTTAGCAACCCTTTAACCAACCGAACATTTTGCTGATAGTGTATAAGTAACAAAACGCTCAGACGAGATAAAAAGCAGAAATTATCTAAATTTTGATAATTTCTTAAACCTTATTTAATGAAATTGGGTTAGCATGATCTGTTCTTGTGCAATAACAATCAGATTGCCAGTAAAATGGATTAGGCATGCACATTTTTTAATATTGAACTGCGGGGGCATTTTCGCATGACTACTTTTCTCCATTTTCTAACATCTTGGCATTTTTTTAAGCCCAAATTTTTGACGTTGATTATGGCCTTTGGGCTGGCGCTCACAGGTGTTTCTGCACAGGCGACTGATTTTGATCTCATGGCTAAAAAGGCCAGAGGCCAGACTGTTTATTTCAATGCTTGGGGCGGCTCTCCCCAAATTAATAGCTATATTGTCTGGGCTGGCAGCCAGATTAAAGCGCGGTATGGTGTGACACTAGTGCATGTGAAGCTTACCGAAACAGCAGATGCAGTAGCGCGCATTTTGGCAGAAAAATCAGCTGGCAAAACGCGAGACGGGTCTGTGGATTTGATTTGGGTAAATGGTGAGAATTTTGCTTCTCTCAAACGGCAAGGTTTGTTGCGCTCTGATAGCTGGGCGTTTGCACTGCCTTCTTTTTCTTATACAGATGCAGATGCGCTGCCCGGTATCATTAGCGATTTTGCCAACCCAACTGATGGGCTGGAATCGCCATGGGGTCGTGCTCAACTTGTGTTTGGCTATGATACACAATTTGTGTCAAACCCGCCACGATCAGCCGAAGAACTCGCAAACTGGATTGAAAAAAACCCTGGACGTTTTACCTTTCCTCAGCCGCCAGATTTCACTGGTACCAGCTTTTTGAAACAAATTTTGCTGGAGGTTAGCCCGGATAAAGCCATCTTTGCGGCTCCAGCGCGTGAAGCAGATACAAAAGCGGCTTTAGCCCCTTTATTTGCATGGCTAGACAGGGTGCGCCCGCATCTCTGGCGTGGCGGGGTAAATTATCCGCCAAATTACACTGCTATGGTACAATTGCTAGGCGATGGTGAGTTAGCGATTGCGATGGCGTTTAATCCAGCAGAATTTTCCAACGGAATTTCACAAGGGATTTTGCCAGATAGCGTGCGCACTTATATCCATGATAGTGGTACCCTCGCAAATGTTCATTTTGTTGCGATTCCCTTTAATGCGGCGGCAGCTGATGGTGCGCAGGTAGTGGCTAATTTCCTGCTTTCACCAGAAGCACAAATCCGTAAAGCCAACCCGGATATTTGGGGTGATCCAACGGTGCTTTCTATTTCAAAGCTAGACGCAGAGGATGCAGCCGCCTTCGCAACACTGCCCCGTGGTAGGGCCACCCTTGGCCCAGCAGATTTAAACCGTACCTTGCCAGAACCTCATCCAAGTTGGGTTGGGGTGATTGAACGGGCATGGATGGCACGCTATTCTGGCAATGAGTAAAATGCGCCTAAAAGTGGCGGCGGTTAGGCTTGCTAGCTTTTTGCAATTTGCGATTGTGAGCGTATTTTTGTTGGTGGGTAAATGGTAAGAATAGCCATTCTGTTATTGTGTTTGATGCCTGTAGCGGCTGGGTTGTTATGTGCTATTTTACCAGCCTTAGGGTGGTTTCCGCCTTTAGGGGGAAATCATTTTTCTTTCCAGCCTTTTGTGGATTTTTTTGCCCAACCTGGTTTGCGGCGGTCAATTTGTCTGAGCTTGTCAGTTGGGCTGCTTGCTACATTCTTATCTTATTGGCTGGCGATGTTTTTGCTAGCCATTTTGTATGGACAAGGCCGCGCTGGGTTTTTATTTAGGCTGATATCGCCGCTGTTATCTGTTCCGCATATCACTATTGCGGTAGGGTTTTTGTTCCTTTTGCAACCAAGTGGCTGGTTATCGCGGCTGTTCTCGCCATGGCTAACTGGCTGGCAGCGTCCGCCTAATTTAAACATTGTTCCAGATGAAAATGCCTATGTGCTCATCTTGGCACTTATTGCCAAAGAGCTACCGTTTTTATTGCTGATGGGGCTATCTGCTTTGAGCCAGATAAAGGTAAGGCCATTATTGGATACAGCTGCATCACTTGGTTATGGCTCACTCTCTGGATGGATGCATCTGGTGCAACCGCAATTGGCGGCGCGCTTGCGTCTGGCGGTTTTAATTGTGATGGTATTTTCAATATCGGTTGTTGATATGGCAATACTCCTCGCACCTTCCACCCCTGCCCCATTAGCGGTGCGTATCTTAACTTGGTTTCGTGACCCAGATTTATCTTACCAATTTGTTGCTGCGGCAGCGGCTGTGATGCAGCTTTTTTGCGCGCTTTTGGCATGCGTCATCTGGGTGGGGATAGATAAATGCATTCTATTTGTAATGGCCCGGCTCAGCGCGGCAGGCCAGCGTTTTTCCTTCCTTCCTTCTAGCTTTGTTGCCGCTTTAAAAAAAGGCGGCGTGGTGCTGGCAGTATGGCCTTGTGTGATGGCCTGTTTTGGCATGTTAGCTGCTCTTATTTGGGCATTTGCCGATATTTGGCGCTATCCTTCAGCCTTGCCAGATAAATGGGGGCTTGGCGCGTGGAAATATGCTTATATTAGTTTAGGGCAAGCTACCTTCAATAGCTTGATATTAGGGCTGATAACGGCTGCGATTTGTGTGTCCCTTGCACTATTATGGTTGCAAACTGAAACCAGAGAAAGCGATAAGCATGCTGAAAGGCTGATTTACATTCCATTATTACTGCCACAAATTGCGTTTTTGTTTGGCATGCAAATTCTGTTGATATGGTTGGGGTTTGATGGCTTGTTTCTAGCGCTTATTTGGGCGCATTCTTTATTTGTCTTTCCTTATGTGATGTTATCGCTAGCCCCAACATGGCGGCGCTTTGATGCGCGTTATCTTGCGATTGCTGCTACGTTGGGTGCTGGGCCTTTGCGCCGCTTCCTGTCTATAAAGCTAGCGATGATGACGCTGCCTGTGCTGACCGCCTTTGCCGTTGGGTTTGCGGTAAGCTCAGCCTTATATTTGCCGACTATTTTTGCTAGTAATGGGCGGGTGATGACGCTCACTACCGAAGCGGTTACCCTAGCCGCAGGGGCAGGGCGGCAAAATCTGGGTATTGCCAGCTTGATGCAGATGGCCCTACCATTACTTGTCTTTCTAATTTGTGACCGATTAGCGCGCGCACGCCTTGCACGGTTTAGCTTTTTCAAACTGTAAGCGCAGTGACAAAGTTTATGTAGAGGGAGCAAGAAAATGGAACAGCCAATTATCATTACCTATGCAGGGCAGATTTGCCATGTGGTCAATAATAATCCGGCTTCCCGTAACGCGCTAACCCTAGATTATATTAATGGCCTTGCAACCCTCTTGAATGATTTCAGGCAAGGAGCGAAGCCAAAACCGCGTGCGGTTATCCTAAGTGGTGCAGGTGGTTTTTTCTGCTCTGGCGGGGATATGTCCGGGTTGCAAGAACGCACACAAGGCCATTATGCGGCGCGGCGTGCGCTCATTGACAGGTTGAACGAGATGGTGCGCGGCGTTCGTGCTTGCCCCTGCCCTGTGATAGCCTCTGTTGAAGGTGGGGCAGCAGGCGCAGGCGCAGCTATCGCGCTCGCCTGTGATATGATATTTGCTTCCAAGACAGCTTTTCTGGCTTCTAGCTATGTGAAAATTGGTCTAACGCCAGATGCGGGAACAACCGTGTTTTTAAATGCAGGTGTGCCGCGCTGGCTAGCAGCCGAGTTGTTATTTACTGGCGATAAAATCCCAGCTACACGGCTATATGACTTAGGCGTGGTGAACCATCTAGCGGATGAAGGCGAGACGCTAGAGGCAGCGATGGCAATGGCTAAAAGGCTGGAAGCAGGGCCAGCAAGTGCCATTATGCGCGCAAAAAACCTGCTTGGTGGGGCGGCATCAAGCAGCTTTGATGAGCAGCTAGAAGCAGAGGCAGATAATATTGCACAAGCACTGGGCGGGGCAGAAGCAAAAGAGGGTATAACAGCCTTTATTGAGCGGCGCGCTCCCACTTTCCCAGAAGAATAATCAGCCCCTATATTTTTAAATAGCGGCGGTTAATCCATTCTGCATAAACTGCAGGTTTTTCCCTACCTTCTATTTCTATGCTGACTTCCCATAACAAGGTGACCTCCCCTGGTTTACGCACGTCCAGCGAGGATAAGGTGAAATGACCACGCACCCGTGAGCCTGCAGGAACAGGTGATAAAAAGCGTAATTTTTCAAACCCGTAATTTACAGACATTAAATGTCCATCCAGTTTGGGGATAACATCCCCGCCCATAGCCGGCAACAAGGCTAGCGTTAAAAATCCATGGGCGATAGTCGTGCCAAACGGGGTCTTGGCTGCCTTTTCTGGGTCTGTATGGATGAATTGCTCATCTTGTGTGACCACGGCAAATTGATTGATACGATCCTGATCTAATAGATACCAATTAGAACTTCCCATAAGGGTGCCTATTTTTTTGCGCAATGCTTCAATATTCATTAGTCTTTTTCTCCCTTTATATATGCCTGCCTCAGTTGCCAAGTTGATTGCCTTGCGGAAATGCGCTGGCTATAGGCATAATAGGCACCATAAAAACATCGTGCCGTATCTTTTATTTTTAAATTTATGCCGTTGAGGATTCATATTCATGCCGGATAATTCAGCCACAGATTTTGCTCAAAAAAAAGTGATAATTACTGGCGGCTCTAGCGGGGTGGGTGCGGATATGGCCCATAGCTTTGCCAGCCGCGGCGCGGAGGTTTGGATTAGTGGGCGGCGGGAGCCAGCTTTGCAAGCGGTAGCCAGCCAGCACGCCTCTATCCATTATGTGGTTGCAGATATGGCAGATGAGCTTGGCGTTAAGACTCTATTTGATGCTGCCTCCGAAAACGGCTTGCCTGCTGATATTGTTATTGCCAATGCAGGTGTTGCAGATAGCGCTCCGCTCGAGAAAACATCTAGCCAGATGTGGGCAGATATTCTGGCGATTAATTTAACAGGGGTGTTTTTCTGCCTGCGTGAAGGCTTGGCCCGCATGAAAGCAGCTTCTGTGCCTTCTGGCCGACTTATTGCTATCGCTTCAATGACAGGTAAGCGCAGCTATCCCTATATTTCAGCTTATTCAGCTAGCAAACATGGGGTGCTAGGGCTGGTTAAATCTGCGGCATTGGAAACTGCAAGACTGGGCATTACCGTAAATGCGATTTGCCCTGGCTATCTAGATACAGAAATGACGCAAAGGTCGGTTGCTATGATCCAGAAAAAGACTGGCCTGAGTGCTGAAGCAGCAGAAGAGAAGCTAAAAATCTTCACCCCTCAACATCGCCTGTTTGATGCTGAGGAGGTTAGCGCAGCAGCGCTCTATCTGGCTAGCGATAGCGCGCGCGGCGTCAATGGCCAAGCTCTATCTGTTTGCGGCGGAGAAACGTGGTAGAAATCTTGCCCTGCTTTTTTTTAAAAGGCTACCAGCTACCAGTATTGCTCATGGATAACCAAGGCTCTGCTGGTTCTAGCGCGTCACCTTCTTGCAACAGCTCTAGCGAGATGCCATCAGGGGAACGCACAAAGGCCATATGTCCATCGCGTGGGGGACGATTGATAGTTATCCCTGCATCCATCAGACTCTGGCAGGTCTCATAAATGTTTTTCACCGTATAGGCAAGATGGCCAAAATTGCGGCCGCCGCCATAAGGCTCTTCATTATCCCAGTTATAGGTCAGCTCTAATTCTGGGGCTCGTTCTGCCGCTGATTGTGCCATATCCTGATCTGCGACTAAAAAGATAAGTGTGAAACGCCCCGCTTCATTTTCCTTGCGCCGAACCTCTATCATGCCAAGCTTGCCCACAAAAAAATCTAATGCCGCATCAACATCTTGAACGCGGATCATGGTGTGTAGATATTTCATAATATTTTCCTTAATTAATGCAGCCCAGTTTCACGATAATAGGTGAGATGTAAATTGTTCCCCTAGCATAATCTGATTTAGGTGTTTTTGAAAATAGGACTTTTTCAAAATAGGGTATTCAAGAAATATCTTATTGAAAGAAGAGATAACGTTATTTTGCCCTTTTTTATCTGGTTTAGTAAAGACTAGGCGTTGAACAGTAATTGACCATTGCTGGCTAGGTGATTATCGTTTGGAACACACAAATTTCTTTTTTCGAGGTTTGACAGGTCATTCTTTCATCCTGTTCTTACTCGAGCTTTTGTTAACGAGGATAAAACATGACGGATACGGCTCTTCACTATATCGCGGGCAAGCAAACAAAGGGCGCATCAACAAGAATGCAGGATATCTATAACCCTGCTCTTGGTGAGAAAAAAGGCGAGGTCGTTATGGGAACGGCGAAGGATGTGGATGCAGCTGTTGAAGCTGCCAGAAAAGTATTTCCATCCTGGGCAGCAACCCCGCCAGTGCGACGCGCGCGGGTGATGTTCAAGTTCCTTGAGCTGGTACGCCGTGACAAAGAAAAGCTGGCTGAGGTCATTACCTCTGAGCATGGTAAGGTCTTTACAGATGCGTGTGGTGAGGTCGAGCGCGGAATTGAGGTTATTGAATTTGCTTGCGGTATTCCAGCCTTGCTAAAGGGGGAGTATTCTGCCCAAGCCTCAACAGGCATTGATAATTTTACCTTCCGGCAGCCGCTGGGCATTGTTTCGGGCATCACGCCATTTAACTTTCCGGTAATGGTGCCGATGTGGATGTTCCCGCTAGCCATCGCAACAGGCAATTGTTTCATTCTAAAACCTAGTCCAACTGACCCTACCGCATCGCTGATGATGGCAGATTTGCTAGCCGAAGCTGGTCTTCCAGAAGGCGTGTTTAGCGTCATACAGGGTGACAAGGAATCGGTGGATGCTATCTTGGAAAATCCGGCTATTTCTGCTGTATCGTTTGTCGGTTCTACCCCGATTGCGCATTATATTTATACCAAGGGCGCAGAGAACGGCAAGCGTGTGCAAGCGCTGGGCGGGGCCAAAAATCATATGATGGTGATGCCAGATGCAGATATGGACAAGACAGTAGATGCATTAATAGGCTCTGCATATGGCTCTGCTGGTGAGCGTTGTATGGCGATTTCTGTTGCTGTTCTGGTTGGGGATGTTGGCGATAAAATTGTCCCACAGCTGGCTGAGCGGGCAAAAGCCTTGAAGGTGAAAAACGGCATGGAGCTAGATGCCGAAATGGGCCCAATTGTTACTTCTGCTGCACATGAGCGCATCACCACTATGATCGAAAAAGGCGTCCAAGAAGGTGCTGAGCTTGTTGTAGATGGGCGCGGGTTATCTGTGCCGGGTCACAATCAAGGCTATTTTATGGGGGGCAGCTTATTTGATCATGTCACCCCAGAGATGTCGATTTACCAAGAAGAGATCTTTGGCCCTGTATTGTCTTGTGTCAGGGTAGCCAACTCAGCAGAAGGCATTGAGATGATCAATAATCATCGCTATGGCAATGGCGTTTCTGTGTTTACCTCTGATGGGGATACTGCACGTGAGTTCTCGCGCCAAATACAGGTAGGTATGGTCGGTGTTAATGTGCCGATACCAGTGCCGATGGCCTGGCATGGTTTTGGCGGTTGGAAGCAGTCTCTATTTGGCGATTTACATGCCTTTGGCAATGAAGCGGTGCAGTTTTATACCAAGCAGAAATCTGTAATGCAGCGCTGGCCAGATTCGATTTCCAAAGGGGCAGAATTTGTCATCCCGCATACTAAGTAAGAGAAGCTAGATGGAAGGGATTGATCTTACCTGCCTGATGCCGGCGATGCGGGAGGCGGGGGCAGCTATAATGCAGGTGAAATCTGCCGGTGTTACTGCTGATTATAAGGCAGATGCCTCACCTGTGACGGCAGCAGATCATGCTAGCGAGGCGATATTAAAGGCAGCGCTTGCTGCGCATTTCCCAGATATTCCTGTTATCTCTGAAGAATATGCAGATAGCCACCTCTTGCGCCCTAGCGAATGTTATTTTCTGGTTGATCCGCTAGATGGCACAAGAGAGTTTTTGCGTGAGGATAGTAACGGTAATTTCACGGTTAATATTGGCTTTGTGCAAGGGGGTATTGCCTGTGGCGGGTTGATTTATGTTCCAGCTATGGACTGGCTGTGCTGGACAGATACAGATTTTAAAGCGCATCAGGAACGCGTTGGTCAGCAAAGCTCCCTCAAGATAAGAGATGTCCCGCAAGCAGGGGCGGCTGCACTGGCTAGCCGCTCGCACCGCGATGCGATGACAGATGCCTTTCTGCGTGCAGAAGATATTACTGATATTGTCTCGGCTGGCTCTTCACTAAAATTTTTACTTCTGGCTGAGGGAACGGCAGATATTTATCCTCGCTTTGGCCCTACCATGGAATGGGATACCGCTGCGGGGGAGGCGATATTGCGCGCAGCTGGCGGTCATGTTCTTGCCAGCGATGGTACGCCCCATCGCTATGGCAAAAAGGGCTGGAGAAATAGCGCCTTTATCGCGTGTGCAGGCTACCACCCAAGCTTCCCACTTCCTGATCTTTAAAAAATAAGCTTTCCTATTTTAGATGATTTTTGTTGTCAGCGATGGCTGTTTTGTGATGCAAATAATAAGCATTATAAAAAAGCTTGGGGATAAAAATCACCTGAAGGAGGGAATAGATGAAAACCAGAGCCGCTATTGCGTTTGAAGCTGGCAAGCCGCTTGAAATTGTTGAGCTGGATCTTGAAGGGCCAAAACAAGGCGAAGTTCTTGTTGAAATCATGGCGACAGGCATTTGCCATACAGATGAGTTTACGCTCTCAGGCGCTGACCCTGAAGGTCTGTTCCCAGCTATTTTAGGCCATGAAGGAGCTGGTATTGTGCGTGAGGTTGGCGCAGGCGTTACCTCTCTTGTTGAGGGCGACCATGTTATACCTCTTTACACACCAGAATGCCGTGAATGCGATTATTGTCTGCATCCCAAAACTAATCTTTGTCAGGCTATACGGACCACACAAGGTCAGGGGCTGATGCCAGATGGCACCTCGCGCTTTTCCTATAAAGGGCAAGCAGTGCATCATTATATGGGCACGTCCACTTTCTCAAACTTTACAGTTTTGCCTGAAATAGCGCTTGCTAAGGTGAGTAAAGAGGCTCCATTTGATAAGATTTGCTATATCGGTTGCGGCGTGACCACAGGTATTGGTGCGGTTATCAATACTGCCAAAGCTGAGGCTGGATGCCGGGCAGTTGTTTTTGGTTTAGGCGGGATTGGGCTGAATGTAATTCAGGGTCTGCGCATGATAGGCGCTAGTCAAATTGTTGGTGTAGATTTAAATGATGACAAGGAAAGTTGGGGTCGCCAATTTGGTATGACTGATTTTGTAAATCCTGCGAGCGTTTCTGGCGATCTAACTAACCATCTGGTAACCCTCACCGACGGCGGCGCTGATTACAGCTTTGAATGTATTGGTAATACAGATGTGATGCGTGTGGCTCTGGAATGTGCCCATAAGGGGTGGGGCGAATCCATCATCATTGGTGTAGCTGGAGCTGGCAAAGAGATTAGCACACGTCCGTTTCAGCTGGTAACAGGCCGGTCATGGCGTGGTACAGCTTTTGGCGGGGCAAGAGGGCGCACGGATGTGCCCAAGATTGTTGATTGGTATATGGATGGTCGCATTGAAATTGACCCGATGATCACCCACACCCTGTCTTTGGAAGATATTAATAAAGGCTTTGATTTGATGCATGAGGGCAGTTCTATCCGTTCTGTAGTCGTGTTCTAATAAACGTTGTGTAAGTAAATAGACGGATTGGAAAAGGCGCATGCAAGAAGATTTGCCAATGGATGTAGTGGCCTGCCTTGCAGCAATTGATCGTACAGACGCAGATATAAAAGCATGGGCTGTTATTGACAAGCAGGCAGCATCTAGCGGCTCTGATATGCTTTCTGGTCCGCTTTCTGGCCCACTTTCTGGCCCGCTTTATGGAATGGTAGTCGGGATAAAGGATATCATTGATGTCGCTGGCATGCCCTGTTGCTATGGCTCTCCTATATTTGCTGGGCGTATTGCAGAGACAGATGCTGAACTGGTTGCAGGTTTGCGCGCAGCAGGGGCGATAATTCTTGGCAAAACAGTTACCACTGAATTTGCTTTTATGCAGAAAAGCATCACGCGCAATCCTCATAATCTTGCGCATTCTCCGGGCGGTTCTTCATCTGGTTCTGCAGCAGCAGTTGCAGCTGGGCAAATTGATTTGGCTATCGGTACACAAACAGGCGGGTCGGTTATCCGTCCAGCCTCTTATTGCGGTGTGCATGCGCTAAAACCCACCAGAGGAACAATAAGCCGAGAAGGGGTTTTGCAAACGTCGCAAACGCTTGATCAGGTGGGTATCTTCGCGCGTGATTTAAATTATCTGGCCAGATTGGGTGGTGTGGTTACCCGCCAGCCTGATCTTGAAGATGGGCTTACTAGGCTACCGGCCTCACCGCCAAAACTTCTTTATTTGGATGGGTTGTATGGCGCACGCGTAGATGGCTATGTGCATGAAGGTTTGCAAAAAATAGCGGCCGCGCTGCCAGAGCATATAGACATCCTGCCTGCCCCAGCGGCAGAGATTGCGCGATATTTAGATACCCATAAAGTCATCTATGACTTTGAGATTTGCCAAAATATTGGCCCGCTTATGAAAAGCCATGAACGTCAAATGAGTTCAGAAATTCTGGCGGCGATCAAACGTGGGCAAAAAGTGAGTATAACAGATTATGATAAGGCTCTTGATGAGCGTGAAGAAGCAGCAGCGTTTTTTGAGGGGCTATTGGCTGGATATGACGGGCTTTTAAGTGCCTCAGCGACAGGGGAAGCGCCCATTTTTGACGAAGGTACAGGCGATTCTATCTGTAATTGTTTATGGAGTCTGACTGGCTATCCTTGCATTAGCCTGCCTATTTCGGGGCGTTTTCAAATATCGGGTCCAAATGGGTTGGGCGTTGGTGTCCAGCTAACCGCTACCACAGGACGGGACAGCGCCTTATTGGGGCTTGCCCGCTGGCTAGAGACCAGATTAGGCTGATAGTAGTTTTTTGCTGGTACTAGTCCAGTAGGCTGGAAGTTTAAGGATATCGTGCATTATGGCTCAGGCTCCGCTTTATATCGATAATCTACAATATGCTAACTGGTCGCCAGACTTGTTTGATGAAATGGCACAAGCCCATCTTGCCGCGGTGCATGTCACAATTTGTTATCATGAAAATTTTCGCCAGACGGTAGAAAATATGATTAGCTGGAATCGTTATATCGAAGCGCATCCAAACAGGTTGATGTTTGGACGCACAGGTGATGATGTGCGCGCGGCGCATGCTAGCGGCCGCACAGCAATTTTTTATGGCTTTCAAAATTGCGCGCCAATGGAAGACGATATCGGGCTTATTGAAATTCTACATCAGCTTGGCGGGCGTTTTATGCAGCTGACCTATAATAACCAGTCATTATTGGCAACTGGCTGTTATGAGGCTGAGGATTCAGGGCTAACGCGCTTTGGCCGGCAAGCGATTAAGGAGATGAACCGGGTTGGGCTGGTCATTGATATGAGCCATTCTGCAGAACGTTCTAGCTTAGAAGCGATAGAGGCTTCTGAGCGCCCAATATCTATTACTCACGCCAATCCTGACTGGTGGCATCCAGCACGTCGTAATAAATCGCACGCCTTGATAGAGGCGCTGACCCAAAGCGGCGGGATGATCGGTTTTTCTTTATACCCGCATCATCTAAAAGATGGCAGTGACTGCACCTTAGAGAGCTTTTGCCAGATGATAGCAGATGCGGCAGAACGTTATGGCGTTTCTGCTTTGGGGATTGGTTCTGATCTATGTCAGAACCAGCCAGATAGTGTGGTGGAATGGATGCGAAATGGTCGCTGGTCGCGGGAGACTGATTTTGGCGAAGGCAGTGCAGCTAATCCTGGTTTTCCTGACCAGCCTGCATGGTTTCAAGGCATAAGGGACTTTCCTAATCTAGCAAAAGGCTTGCGCGATATTGGCTTTGCCCAAGAAGAGGTAGACGCTATAATGGGCGGGAACTGGCTAGGTTTTTATGACCGGAATTTTGGTGGGCAGAGCTAGATGGCAAAAACCTCCTTTAACCAAAATAGTGATGCAGCTTGCGGTACTTCCCTGCCGCCTTTGCGTTCCTATGACAGCGTGATGCGACTATCGCGTATGGGGGCATTTTTTCCGCACCGGCTTAGTTTTATGAGGGTGCTGATCCGCAGATTGGCTGCACAAAAATCAGAGATGCAAATGCCTGTCTGCGCCCTAGATCAAAATGGGTTTGGCCATGTGGTGCTTAGTCTTTCATTGTCTGGGCGAGTCTATTCGTTGATTGCCTTTAGCCGGAATATCAAGGATAGCGAGCGTACAGACCGGGTTATCGCAACCCAATGGGACGCCAGCTTTTGCCTGTTTGACGGGGTGCCGTCTCTGGCTGATATAGAACAGCTGGCAGATAAGGTAACCCATCAAGAAGCTGGCCGTTATGACGGGCGTATATTAACCCTGTCACGGGCAAATAAATCTTTGCGGCTATTTAGCCATGTTGTGGAGAGGCTTGCGAAAGGTCAGCAGCCAGATACAGATGCGCTGGTGGCAACTGGTTATCTGATGCGCACTACGGCTGTTTATGGTAATGGCAAATTTGGGATTGCAGACAGAGATAAAGTTGCTGGCTATGATGGGCTGGAAGGGGCGTTTCAAGCTGAAATGCTGACCGTGTTTTTAATCCGTGAATTTACATTATTACTGGCTGAGTATTGCGCGAAGCAGCGGGGCGGCGAGAGGGCTGTTGGCTTGTCGGATGCGCACCGCCGCTATTTAGGGGTGGGCAATTCAACTGGGCTTGGTATGGCGCCTTTCCTTGTTACTCACCCTTGTTTGCTAGATAGCTGGATTATGGCCCGTGAGGTTGCCTTTGCACGCGGTCTGGCTGTGGAAACGGCCAGTAATGACCAGTTGCAGCGTGCTAAAACATTACTGGAACGCGCTTGCCTGCATTGTTATGAATGGGAGGTGGAAGATACCCTCCAAATGCAGCGTATCGAAATCCTTCGCACCGAATTAGATAGGCTATGCGCCGATATATCCGCACGCCCCCTCACAAAAAAAGCGCCCTTTGCTGATCTCTTTGCACGCGTAGAAGGGGGTTCTGAAGAGCTGCAGGAATTACTGGTATCCCTGATTATTGAGCTTGTACCTGAAGAAGTGGATATGTTGGCAGATTGCATGGCAACTAACGCACAGCCCCGTCTGATCCCAGATATGCGTATTAGAGAGGTTAAGGCCCTGATAGAAGCCCATTATCATTGGGTAGAGAATATCGATTTTGATACTCCAGATGCAGATGCCCAATTCTGGTATGTATCCGCTGCCAAGTTGGAGCCACGTCTTGGCTTGCGCCATGAAGAGCCAGGTGCAGAGCTTGAAATGCCCTTTAATATTGCAGGCTATATCCGAGCGTTAAAATCAGCTCTAGCCACAGTAGAGGAGGATGAGCTGGTCGCTGCCTTTTTGCTGCGGGCGCCAGAGTTTAGAAATATTCTGCGGCGCATTCAAACCATCGGGAAATTTCCTTATGGGGAAATTCGCGATAATCTGGTTGACGCACATTGTCGGCCAATTGATCTTTTGCGCTGTAAATTATCATTCTTTGGGGCAAGCAAATTTGATCCAAAATCAGATAAATGGACCCGAATAACCTTGTATCAGGGGGCGCCAACAGCGGCAGATTTTGTAAAAGCCTCGTCGCAGGATTTAGATGACTGGTTGTTCCCGTTGCGCCCTTCTATTAGCGGCTAAAAGCGGGGTCTGGTGTTATGCAGGTCTCCGCAAATGAGGTTTATCAGACAGCCAGAAAGGCCTGTCTAGCAGCTGAATACCTACAGGATAGAGCCGAAGATATTGCTCTGGCTACGAGTTGGTTGCAATGTGCAGGCATGAAGGGATGCGCAGTTCTGGATAGCTTGCTGGCAGATACGAAAGATAAACAGGATGCCCAGCTCTGCTTGCATCTTGAAGCAGGTGTTTTGCAAATATCGCACTTCCGCCCAGCCTTTGAGGGGGTGGCTTCAATTGACTGGCTTCTTGCCGCAGGGGATGGCGCTGAAATTAGGGTAGCTAGCTTATCTTACCCGGTGATGTTTGCTGGGTTATTATGGCTAGCTGGCCAGAGTTATAAAAAGCAATTTACGCTCATGGGTGAGGGACTAAAAACCCCGATCAATTTGCCAGATGAGGCGGTAGAATCTGTTGCAATATGCCAGCAGATTTCTGGCAAGGTTGTGATAGAAGTTAACGATATTGGATTTGTCCCGCCTGTTGTGCCAGCTGGCCATAGTGAGGTTGCGGATGCGGTATGGGCGCGGCTAAACGCATTGGCGATGCAAACCTATGTGCCAGAAACCGAAGCTTCGCGCCTGTCAGGTGCGGGTGCAGGTCTAGTAGATGATGACTAGTGGGCAATAACGAGCAGATTAGAAATTAGAGTGTGCTGAGGGATAGCTGAAATTAGACAGCCATGGCCAGACAAGGTAGTGTTTTTAAGGACATTTCGTTTGCGACCATACTAAATATAAAACGCCAGAATGAAATGCCAGAATGAAACGCCAGAAAACAAACAAACGCTCGAGGGATAGATAAATGACTGCAATTGAAACCACGGAGATGAGCCTTTCTGAGATTGAAAGTCTGGCATTAAGTGTTTTTACCAAACATGGCTGTTCTGCTGATAATGCCGCTGCATTAGCGCGGACAGTTGTTCGGGCAGAACGGGATGGCTCTCTCTCCCATGGGTTATTTCGGGTGCCGGGATACATCGCTTCGCTGAATTCTGGCAAGGTGAAGGGCGATGCTACGCCAAAAATTGAACAGAGTTTAGCTTCTGTTATCACGGTTGATGGCGACCATGGTTATGCCCCGCTTGCCCTTGAGACAGGCTTGCCAGTGCTGGCAAAGGCAGCCTCTGAAACGGGTATTGCGGTGATGCGAATTATCAATTCATTCCATTTTGCGGCGATGTGGCCAGAAACAGAATATTTGGCTGAACAGGGGCTAGCTGGTCTTGCTTGTACAGCCTTCAAACCCAGTGTTGCGCCAGCGGGTGCAACACAAGCGTTTTTTGGCACTAATCCGCTTTCTTTTGCATGGCCACGTCCGGGGCATACGCCCATAGTGTTTGATATGGCTACCTCCACTCTGGCAAAAGGTGATGTGCAAATTGCAGCACGTGATGGCCATGCCGTACCCCCCGGAACTGGGCTAGGGCCAGATGGCCAACCATCAGATGATCCAGCTGAGATTCTAAAAGGCGTTTTGCTGCCTTTTGGCGGTTATAAAGGTTCGGCAATTGCGTTGATGGTAGAATTTCTGGCTGCGGGTATGACAGGCGATAATTTCTCTTATGAAGCTGGTCAGCAGGACAATAATGATGGCGGTCCAGCTAAGGGCGGTGAATTTGTGCTGGCAATGAGCCCAAAGCTGATAGCTGGTGATGGCTGGCAAGAACATAATGAAGCCTTTATCCAGACCTTGTCTGAGCTTGACGGTATCCGCTTGCCAGGGCAAAGACGGCATAAAAACCGTCTAGATATGGGGCCGCGTCATATTAACGCGGCATTGGTAGAGAAAATCAGAGGCTTATTGTAAGCTAAGCTTTACAGCGCATCCTAGAGCAAAACCATGGCCATCTAGGTTAAGAAAATGCACTGTTAGAAACTTTTTTTCATTTCAATGCTTATCTTTTATAAAAAACCGTGTAGACTAGGCGCCTTGAAAGTTTTGTGCAGCCGATGACAGGTCTTCATTAGATGGAACTCAGACGATGGCAACAGGAAATCATTGATGGTTTCCCAGATATCCAGAAAGCGCATAGACGTTTTATCATTAAAGCGCCTACAGGCGCTGGTAAAACGGTTCTTGCCAGTGAGATTATTCGGCAATTTTATGCAGGCGAAAAGGTCATTGTTTTATGTCACCGCTTGGTTTTGCTAGAACAGCTGGAACGCGCCCTAGCCCGCGAGCATAAAGTCTGTAAACTCAATCTGAACCATTCTGAAAAAGCCTTTGCTGATTATGATGTGCTGTTATCAACAAGCACCCGCGCACGTGATATTCTAGATGATGCGGTTGCGCAGGCAAAACTGATCATTATTGATGAAGCACACCGCGTTTCCCCGAACGGCACTGGCTATAAGCGCATTTTGGAATGCTTTATGGAAAAGGGACGTGATGATGCCCATCTTCTGGGGCTGACAGCCTCCCCTGAACGCCGCACAGCAGATCAGCGTGACCAGCTTAGCCTTGCCTTCGATGCCATTATTGATGGTGCGGATATGGAAAAGCTGTTCGAAGAAGGCATATTGGTGCGGCCACGCTATCGCCCACATTTTATCCATGATCTGGAACTTGCCTCCATTGATATTAGCTCTGGGGATTTCCCTGTTACCAAACTCGCACCCGCAATTATCAAATCTTCGATGATCAGCCATGCCTGCTCTATCTATTTAGAAGAGCGAGAAAAAGTAACACCGAAGCCGATATCTGCATGGTTCTGCCCAGATGTGACGGTCGCGGAAACAACAGTCGAAGCGATAGAAGAGCTTGGCCTGTCGGTTAATCTGATAACAGCTAGCACGCCGATTAAAGAGCGGATGCAGATGCTATCTGCGCATGCTAGGGGTGAGGTAGAAGCGGTGGTATCAGTTGGTGTGCTTGCCGAAGGCTGGGACAACCCGCATTGTAATCTTATTGTGCATATGCGCCCAACCCTGTCCAAAGTGTTATGGGGGCAATCAGTTGGTCGTGGTTTGCGTGCAGCAGAGGGTAAGGATACTTGCGTAGTTATTGATGTAAGTTCCAACTGGTCAACATTTGGGCCGGTTGAAAATTTACAATGGAGCTTGTGGTCGCATCGCGGAACATATCTGCGCTATAAAAATAGGTTCCAATGGATAGCCCAGCAGGCGGTGGATGAGCAGCAAAGCTATTTCTTGTGTGATAACAAGCTAGAAAGTGGCCTTCGCTGCTCGCATATTTATCTGAAAGATAAATTCTCAGATACAGGTTGTCCAGTTTGCGGCTCTTACAGTGCTATTGATATTCATAAAGAGCAGCGAATGGAAGATTCGGTCAATGATATTGGCCTGCACCGCTTATTCTTTGAGCGTATTCCAGCCATCTATGAGGAAATGAATAAAGATATTTGGCGTACGCTTGGACGTACCGCATGGACGGGGGCAGAGCGCGATGAGCTTATCTTCCTTGCTTTTTGTAAAGCTTTCAGCCTGGTTAGCGGCGTGCCATCTTCTTCTGATTCTGAGTTTTGGCATTATGCTTTACAAGGAGAGGCAGCTATCCGCCATTTCCTTGTCGAAAACAGGATACAGATAACAAAGGGTGAAGAGTTTGAGCATGCTGTGCTGGTGGATGGGCTTATGCATGGTAGGCGTATTCGTGCCTTGCAGGCAAATCACGGTATCCTGTTATGTGGAGAGCTGTTTGCAGAATGTTCAGAAGAAGAGCTGGAGCGTAAATATCAACGTGCCTTGCAAATCATTGAACGTTTGTCAGTAATGGGCTGCTCATCTCAGGATAATCTGCCTTACTTCAAGGCAAAGGATGTGGTTTAGATAAGCATAGCCACGCTGTAGTATGGCGATAAAGTAGATAAATTTTACAAGCCCATCTGGTTTCTATAAAACAAAAGCTGTGTAAAGCTGGAGATAGTTTAAGATGACCTCTTCTAAGCCTGTTATTATTGCGCCTTCTGTGCTGGCTAGTAATTTTGCTGCTCTTGGACAGGAAATCGCAGATGTACATAAAGCAGGGGCGGACTGGATTCACCTTGATGTCATGGATGGGCAATTTGTTCCCAATCTGAGTTTTGGTGCGCCAATAATAAAGGCGGTTCGACAAAGCTGTGATGCATATTTTGATGCCCATCTGATGATTGAGGCGCCAGATCCGCTGCTTAGTGATTTTGCGCAAGCCGGAGTGCAGGGCATTACCGTGCATGTGGAAGCCTGTACACATCTAGACCGAACATTAAGCTATATTCGCGAGCTTGGATGTAAGGCAGGGGTAGCCCTAAATCCAGCTACGCCGCTTAGCACCGTTCAGCATTGTCTAGATAAGCTTGATCTATTGCTGGTGATGACCGTAAATCCAGGTTTTGGCGGCCAGCGTTTCATTGATGCGATGCTATCAAAAATAGAGCAGGCCGCGTCTATGGTTGAGGGGCGTGATATCCAGCTTCAGGTTGATGGCGGCATTACCGCAGACACAGCTCCAAAAGTTATTGCTGCAGGGGCTAATAATCTGGTAGCTGGCTCAGCCATCTTTGGGGCAGCACAGGGATATGCTGCGGCAATAACCGCTATTCGCGGCTAGTTTATTTTTATTTTTATTTTTTCACACTTTTTCCGCTTACAGGCTCTTTGCCTGACGGCTTGGCACCAATATGGGCATCGCCGCGCCGCTTGGCTAGTTCTATCTGGCGTGCACGCTCTGAAAACCGGGCGCGCTGTGCTGGGGTGGTTTTGTCTATGCAATGCGGGCAGCTGACCCCGGCCATATAGGCATTAGAGCTCATCTCCTCTTCGCTAAGCGGCATTTTACAGGCATGGCATAGCTCATATTTTCCGCGCTGCAGATTATGGTCTACTGCAACCCGGCTATCAAAGACAAAACACTCTCCCTCCCACAGGGATTGGCTTTGCGGGATATCTTCCAGATATTGCAGGATGCCTCCTTTTAGGTGATAGACATCTTCAAAGCCTAGATTTTTCATCAACGCCGTTGATTTCTCGCACCGGATACCGCCAGTACAATACATAGCCAGTTTTTTCGGGCGGTTCTCTTCTGGCAAGGCGGCTAGCTCTGCTGCCCACTCTGGAAATTCACGAAAGGTTTTCGTTAGCGGATTTACGGCCCCCTTAAACTGACCTATTGCAACCTCATAATCATTTCTGGTATCGACAACCATGACATCTGGGTCAGATATCAGCGTGTTCCAATCCTTTGGATTTACATAAGTGCCTGCTTGTTCTGCCGGGTTAATGCCGTTAGCGCCCATCGTGACGATCTCACGCTTTAGCCTAACTTTCATTCGGTGAAAGGGTGGTACTTCATGTACAGCAAATTTCAGCTCTGGGGCTCCAAAGATAGTCTTGGCCAGCAACCAGTCTAAAAAGCGATCCATATCGTTATAACGCCCAGATATAGTGCCGTTTAGCCCTTCCTCTGCGATAAGAAGTGTGCCCATTAACTGGCAAGTATCGCATTTCTCGCGCAAGGCCTCTTGCCAACTGGTGATATCATCAACCTTAGTAAACTGGTATAGGGCTGCGACCACATAATGATTGGTTTTGGGTAGTTTATGCATCAGCTCACATCACTTAATAGTGGCAGTGTAAGGGCGTTAACAACGCCCCCTTGCATACATGAGCAGTCAGTTTTTATCAAGCAGGTGAGGGACTATGATGGGCTGTTTTGCGCAAGTGCCTCTTCTATCGCGCTACGGAATTTTGGACTATCTGGTTCGCTTACCGAAGAAAACCAGTCTGCAATTTGGCCATCGCGCCCTACTAGGAATTTATGGAAATTCCATTTTGGTTTGCCTAGCATGCCAACTTGCGCCCCTGCCCATTTGTAGAATTCATGTGCATCTGCGCCTTTGATATCGGTGATAGCGGTCATTGGGAAATCGATGTCAAAGTTTACTTCACAGAATTGTTTTACCTCTGCTTCTGTATCTAATTCCTGACCCCCAAAATTATTTGATGGAACGCCAATGACCACCAGCCCCTTATCCCGGTACGCAGACCAAAGGTTCTGTAAAGCGCTATATTGCCGTGTAAAGCCGCAGCGGGAAGCTGTGTTAACAATCAACAGCACGCGGCCCTGATAGTCGGATAAATCGAGGTTAGCGCCTTCAATCGAAGGAAAACTAAAATCAAATGCGGAAACGCTCATCTGTTGCTGCCCTGCTAGTAGCGGTGCTGATGCCATTAAACCGGTTACACATAAAAGCGCAAAGAAAGCTTTTCTGAACATGCTTAAGAGCCTCGGCGAAAAAAAGTTTATGAAAAATGGCGTATTGCAAAAAACAACCATCTATACGCTGTATGCTTGCAGTTAGATGCATGGCTGGCAAAAGAGGGGCTTAGCGGATGCGTATTATCGGAGCGGTTTAATGTTTGGCGTGCCAGACGTCGGCTAGCCAATTTTCAAGCAGATGTGTGCCAGACAAGCCAAGTAAGCTATCGCGAAGCTGGCCAGGCAAGCCTGAAAGCCGCATAACCTGTCCTGTTAGACTGGCCTTGCTAGTGGTGGATTTTAGCTGACTGGCCCGCATAATAGCCATAGATCGCAGCGCATCAGATAGCGCCTCTTCTTGCAGCTGTGCCTTTAGATAAGCAATGTCAACAAAGCTCTGCCCGGCTCCTTGCGCTAGATGTGGCGGCATAATATGCGCAGCATCACCTATCAATGTTACATGCATTCGCCGCCAGCTAGCAGGCAAGCCATTTGAAAATAAAGGTAGCTTTACCCAATGCGGTGAGGCGTCCGCAACATATTTTAAAATCGGGTGAGGGGCTAGAAGCTGTGCCTGCCATTCAGGCCCAAGCTGTTCTGATGATGCGCAAAACACCATATTTATCCGCCTCTGGCCAGCCATGGGATAGCTTACGAAATGACAGCCATCGCCCAAGATAAGCTGTGTTTGCGCCCGGCTAAATAGACGTGGCAAGACGTTTGCCTCAATGTCGCATCGCATCGCATAATAAGGGGCTGCTTTAGCTGTTAGCTGGGCGCCGCACACAAAAGAACGGCACAGCCCATTGACGCCGTCCGCACCAATAATTTCGTCTACATAGAGAGTTTGGCCATCTTCTAGCACTAACTCCATCTTGTCATTTGCGCGCGTGATGCTAAGAGCGGGACTTTCAATGCGTTCAACATTTTTTTGTCTGCCAAGTTTAGCCTCAATCGCCTGATAAAGGTCGCTGCGCCCGATACCGATATAAATCCGGTTTTTAGGGTGAGGAATTTCAGCTAATGCGCGCCCATCACTCATTGCGGTGATAACAATATTATCCAACCGAACACCACTATCTAAGGCTGCATCATATAGACCAATGGCGCGCAAGGCTTCCAGCCCATTCGGCGCTAATTGCAACCCCCCAATAAGACGCGGCTTTGCACCGATCAGCAGAATATCATGTCGCTCGCCATTCTTATGCCCATATCTGTGTTGGGCAAGCATCAACCCGGCGGTGATACCTGTTAGCCCTTGACCAATAATTGCAACTGTCTTTGTCATATCCTGTTTGTTCTACCTTAAAACAAAGGCTGTTGTCTTTGATCAAATTTCGCGGTGATGGTGACGATTATATGATTTCTGTCTGGTAAAATGTCTATCATCTCGGTATTACATAGGCACAAGCAGACAGATGCAAGCTGCAATGCTAAAAACAGATGCGCTAGCTTCTGTCCTCACGCGTTAAAAAGGATGAGCAAGAAGATGAATTTGGACAAAGTATCCGTTGGCAAAAACCCGCCTGAAGAAGTTAATGTTGCCATTGAAATTCCCGCACAATCTGCACCTGTAAAATATGAGCTGGACAAGGATTCAGGGGCGTTGTTGGTAGACAGGTTTTTGCATACGCCAATGCATTACCCGGTCAATTACGGCTTTGTGCCGCATACCCTGTCAGATGATGGCGATCCGATTGACGCGTGCGTGCTAACCCCAATGCCGATTGTACATGGCTGTATTATTGCAGCGCGGCCCATTGGCGTATTGATGATGGAAGATGAAAGCGGTGTAGATGAAAAACTACTCTGTGTGCCAGTAGATAAATTGCATCCTCTTTATAAGGATGTAAAATCCACTGATGATTTGCCAGCAATTATTCTTGAACAAATCGGTCATTTCTTTGAGCATTACAAAGACCTTGAAAAAACCAAATGGGTAAAAGTGCAAGGTTGGGAAGGTCCTGAAAAGGCCGCAGAAATGATCAAAGCCGCTATTGAGCGGGCAAAGGCATAAAGGCATTCTAATGCAGCAATTGACCATCAGGCGTCCCGATGACTGGCATTTGCATCTCCGTGACGAGGTGGTCATGCAAGCCGTATTGCCGCATAGCTCTAGCTGGTGTGGGCGGGCAATTATTATGCCTAATCTTGTCCCGCCTGTAACCACGCCTGAAATGGCAGATAAATACCGCCAGCGTATCCTTGCTGCCCGTCCCGAAGGGCATAATTTCACGCCGTTGATGGTGTTGTATTTAACCGAAGCAACCACACCAGCAGAGGTGCGCAAAGGTGCCTCTGATGGTATTGTGACGGCTGTAAAGCTGTATCCGGCCGGGGCAACAACCAATTCAGATAGCGGTGTGCGTGATATTGAAAAGGTGATGCCTGTTTTAGAAGAAATGGCAGAGATAGGCTTGCCGTTACTTGTGCATGGCGAGGTAACAGATAGCGACATTGATATCTTTGATAGAGAGGCTGTCTTTATTGAGCGTGTGCTGGCACCCTTGCGCAAAAGGCTGCCTGAATTGCGGATTGTTTTTGAGCATATCACTACCCGGCAGGCGGCTGAGTTTGTACTGGCAGGGGATGATAATCTGAGCGCAACCATTACCCCGCATCACTTGTTGATCAATCGCAATGCTATTTTGGCAGGCGGCATAAAACCGCATTATTATTGTCTGCCTGTTGCGAAAAGAGAGAGCCATAGACTAGCTTTGCTAGAGGCAGTGTTAGCGGATACTAAAAAGGTGTTTTTAGGCACTGATAGCGCCCCTCATCTTGACCCTGCAAAATTGCAGCCTTGTGGCTGTGCTGGTATTTTCAATGCGCCAAATACACTTGCCTGTCTTGCCCAGCTCTTCGAAGCGCATGATGCGCTAGATAGGTTGGAGAATTTCACCTCTGTCTATGGTCCAGAATTCTATCGCCTTCCTGTTAATTCAGATACCATAACGCTTATCCGGCATGATACTGCCCAGCCTGCAATAGCGCCTGTTGTTACAGAAGAAGGGCCGGTAACTGTTTTTGATCCGCAAATAGAGATATTCTGGTCGATAGCAGATAATCGCTAAACAGGGCGCTGATTTTAAAAAGGAAAGGGTTTAGATGATTTCCGTAAGCCTTACAGATAAAAAAATGATCGCTGCAGCAACAGCTTCTATGCTGTTAGAAATTGAAGCGGTGCATGTGAATGCTGACAAGCCTTTTATCCTTACATCAGGGGCAGCAAGCCCAGTTTATATTGATTGCCGCAAGCTTATATCTTTCCCACGTATTCGCGCTGCCTTAATGGATTTTGGTATTTCTGTGCTGTCACAAGAAGCAGGTTTTGAAGCTTTTGACAGTGTCGCAGGCGGCGAGACAGCAGGCATTCCTTTTGCTGCCTTTATGGCCGAACGCCTAGGTCTGCCGATGCAATATGTGCGCAAAAAGCCAAAGGGGTTTGGCCGCAATGCACAGATAGAAGGCCATTTGGTAGAAGATAGCCGGGTGCTGTTGGTTGAAGATTTGGCAACCGACGGCGGCAGTAAATTTATGTTTGCTGATGCCCTTCGTAAAGCAGGCGCACAATGCAATCATGTGTTTGTTGTTTTCTATTACGATATTTTTGCCCATGCCCGTGATGAAATGAAAGAAGCTGGCTTAGAATTGCATTATCTAGCAAGCTGGTGGGATGTGTTAGACCAGATTAAAAATAGTGATAAGTTTGATGATAAAACCTGTGCAGCAGTGGAAGCTTTCTTGCATGATCCAAAAGGGTGGTCTGCAGCCAATGGGGGCACAACAAACAAGGATTAAATAGGGCTGTGAGCGTCAATAAAGACAAAACAGATAAAATCATTATTGATACAGACCCGGGCATTGATGATGCGATGGCCATTCATCTAGCCTTTGCAGATGCGCGTTTGGAGGTGCTAGCGCTTACGTCTGTTTTTGGCAATGTCTTCACAGAACAAGCTACCCGCAATGCCCTTGCCCTTGTGGAGCATGCTGGTAGCACCATTCCCGTCGCAGCAGGGGCGGCGCGTCCACGCAGCCAGACGCCAAATGCGCCTTCTCATTATGTACATGGAAAAGAGGGTTTTGGTAATTTGCCAGCCCCTAGGCCAAATGCCCAGCCTGATCCGCGCGAAGCGCCGCAGCTGCTGTCGGAGATGTGCCGCCAGCAAAGTGGTGAGATAATTTTGTGTCCAGTTGGCCCGCTTACCAATATCGCCGCGCTCCTAGATGCTGACCCGGATATAGCCGCGCATGTGAAAAAGCTGGTTATTATGGGCGGGGCGGTATGGTGTCCGGGTAATGTCACTAATGTAGCTGAGGCCAATATCTGGAATGACCCACATGCTGCAGACCGCGTTTTCGCCGCTGATTGGGATATTGATCTGATAGGGCTTGATGTCACTCAAAAAGTTACGTGTGTGCAAGATGATTTTGAAGGGCTACGCCAGACCTCTCCCGATATTGGCGGCTTTCTGGCAGATATAACGAGCTTTTATATTGATTTTTATCATTCTGTGGTTGGCCGGCATGTTTGTATGATGCATGACCCTTCGGCAGTCATTGCGGTCACAGATAGAGATGCATTTGAATTTCGTGAAGCGCCCCTGCGGGTTGTGTGCGAAGGTGATGAGACTGGCCGAACCATAGCAGATATGCAGTGTGGGCGGCGGCCAGTTAATGTTGCGGTAGGTGTAGATAGTGCGCGGGTGCGTAAAATTTTTCTGGATATCTGCGCACAAGCTGACACAATGAGGAATAGAAGAATTGCCGCTAGCTAGTCGAGCTTCTTTTTGTTTCTACTAAAGATATGAAGGCCAAATTTTAGGCAATAAAAAAGACAGAAATTGTTGGTTTAGATGCATATTCAGAACGTTGATTATCAAGCAGATAATGCGCCGCAAGACCTTGCCCAATCCTTGCGCGAGACAGGCTTTGCGGTACTTTGCAACCATCCGATTACACCTGCGCGGATCCAGGCTATTTATACGAGCTGGGGCAATTTTTTTGCCTCTGAAGACAAGCAGGATTATCTGCGCGACCCGATACGCCAAGATGGCTATTTCCCGTTTAAGTCTGAGCATGCCAAAGATGCAGACGAAAAAGATTTAAAAGAATTTTTCCATATCTATCCATGGGGTCGTGTGCCAGAAAATTTGGCAGCAGAAACTAGAGCTTTTTATGCAGATTTAGTTGGCTTGGGTGTGGAGCTGCTTGGCTGGTTAGATGGCCAGTTGCCAGCTGAGATTTCAGGTAAATTAAGTGCGCCATTGCGTGAGATGATGACCGGGAGTGAGCAAAGCTTGCTCCGTATCTTGCATTATCCGCCAGTTGCAGAGGATGAGCGTTCTGCTGCGATTCGCGCTGCTGCGCATGAGGATATTAACCTTATTACATTGCTGGTAGCAGGATCCCAGCCCGGTTTGCAAGCTATGGATAATCAGGGCAGATGGCATGAAGTGCCGTGCGATCCTGGTATGATTACAATTAATAACGGGGATATGCTGGCATTGGCGAGTGATAATTATTTTCCCTCCACAACGCACCGTGTTGTGAATCCAGGTGAAAATCCAAATCAATCACGCTATTCTATGCCTATGTTTTTACATCCACGTCCGGATGTAGAGCTGAAGCCAGCTTTTAGTGCAGATCAGTTTTTACAGGAGCGGCTCAAAGAAATCGGGCTAAAATAAAATCAGGGAGAATGATGATGAAATTCGTCAAGACATTAGCTATCGCTGCCGTCTCTGCGGTTGGTTTTGCTACTATGGTTCAGGCAGCAGATATCAAGCCTGCAGTGATTTACGACATGGGTGGTAAGTTTGATAAATCCTTCAATGAAGGGGTGTATAACGGGGTGAAGAAATTCACCGATGAAACCGGTATTGAAGTGATGGAATTTGAAGTCACGAACGAAACCCAGCGTGAACAAGCTATGCGCCGGATGGCTGAGCGCGGGGCAACAGTTATTCTGGGTGTTGGCTTTGCACAGGCAGATGCGATTGCCAAAGTGGCTGCTGAATATCCAGACAAGCAATTCTCTATTATTGATGTTAGCTGGCTAGATGCGCCAAATCTGCGTCAATATTCGTTTAAAGAACATGAAGGCAGCTATCTGGTGGGCGTTGCCGCCGCCTTGGCTAGTGAGACAGGCAAGGTTGGCTTTGTAGGCGGAATGGATATTCCGCTTATTCGCAAATTTGCGTGTGGTTATGTAGGCGGAGTGAAGGCGGCAAATGGAAATGCAGATGTCTATCAGAATATGACAGGCACTACCCCATCTGCATGGAATGATCCTGCCAAAGGTGCAGAGCTAGCAAAAAGCCAAATCGATAGAGGTGCAGATGTAGTGTATCATGCCGCTGGCGGAACAGGTCTTGGTGTTATTCAGGCTGCGGCTGATGCAGGCAAACTGGCCATTGGTGTTGATTCAAACCAGAACGGCCTCGCGCCGGGTTCTGTTCTAACCTCGATGCTAAAGCGTGTGGATGTTGCTGCATATGAAACTTTCAAAGATGCGATGGATGGTAAATTTACCTCTGGCCTGCAAGCGCTAGGTATCGCAGAAGGTGGTGTTGATTGGGCTCTAGATGAAAATAACGCCTCTCTGATTACAGCAGATATCAAGGCGGCTGTTGAACAGGCGCGCAAAGATATTCTAAGTGGTGCGGTAAGTGTTCATAACTATGAAAGCACATCAAGCTGCCCGTACTAATGGCATCTTTTTAATCTTTCATAGAGATGCACAAAAAAACCCTTTCAGATACAGGTGGCGCTGATACAGCGCCGCCTGCTATTTATCTTAAAAATATTTATAAAAGCTTTGGGGCTGTTCAGGCTAACAAGGATATTGACTTGCATGTAAGTGCGGGCACTATTCACGGGATTGTCGGCGAAAATGGCGCTGGTAAATCTACGCTTGTTTCTATCTTATATGGATTTTATACCGCGGACCGTGGCAAGACAGAAATATTTGGCGCGCCCGTAAAGTTGCGCTCGACGGCAGATGCGATTGCTGCGGGTATTGGTATGGTGCATCAGCATTTTATGCTGGTGCCAAACTTTAGCGTTTTAGAAAATATTATTCTTGGCCATGAGGGGTCAAGCAGTCTGCAGGCTGGTTTGGAAAAAGCGACCAAAGAGCTGCAAAATATTGCTGATAAATATGGCCTGCAGGTCGATTTGCATGCGCTAGTCCAAGACTTGCCCGTCGGCTTGCAACAACGTGTTGAGATTTTAAAGGCTTTATATCGCGGTGCGCGGGTGCTTATTTTGGACGAGCCAACAGGTGTTCTGACCCCGCAGGAAACCAAGCAGCTATTTGAGATATTAAGATCGCTACGCGCGCAAGGCGTGACCATTTTGCTCATTACCCACAAATTAAAAGAAATTATGGCTGTCACAGATAATGTATCGGTGATGCGTGGCGGGGAAATGGTTGCCCATCTTGAGACCCCAAAAACCTCGCCAGAGCAGCTTGCAGAGTTAATGGTGGGCCGGCCTGTTTTACTAACGGTAGGCTATGATAGTGCAGAGGCTGGCGATATCTGTTTGCAAGTCGAACATTTATCTATGCGCGATGACAGTGGCAAAAGCTGTTTGCAGGATATCAGCTTTAGTGTGCGGCGTGGCGAGATTTTTGGTATTGCCGGTGTGTCTGGCAACGGGCAGTCAGAATTGCTGGAAGTGCTAGCCGGTATATCAGCGCTTGATGCTGGCAGAGTTGTAATTGGCACAACTGAAATCAGTGCAGATAATCCTGCAACGCCCGCTGAGGTGAAAGAATTGGGTCTTGCTCATATCCCTGAAGACAGGCATGCGATGGGGCTTATTTTGCCCTTTACCGCAGCAGAAACAGCGATGCTTGGATATGAGGAACGCGGGGCGGTAAGCGGCCGTTCACCGTTTTTATCTCCAGATAAAATTACCCGTCATTGTGCAAAACTGATGACAGATTTTGATATTCGCCCAGCTGATCCAAATCTAAAAAGTAATCTGTTTTCAGGCGGCAATCAGCAAAAAATTGTGGTGGCAAGAGAGATATCTGCGCATCCAGATATTCTGCTGGTTGGCCAGCCTACCAGAGGGGTGGATATTGGGGCTATTGAATTTATCCACAAACAATTACTGGCTTTGCGCGATGCTGGATGCGCAATTATTTTAGTATCCGTAGAGCTGGACGAAATTTTGAATCTATCCGATAGGATAATGGTGATGAATGCAGGCCAGAATATGGGCATTCTTGTGCGTGAAGATGCGGATGTGCAGAAAATTGGTCTGATGATGGCGGGGCTTGAAAATACTGGCAATATTGCTGCGTCGTTGGCGTCAGAAAAAAAGGGGGGCAAGCATGAATAAAGATGCGTTGCCTAGATGGATAGATATTGGCTTGCTGCCGCTGATTAATTTGCTGGCCGCTCTTATCGTATCGGGAATCATTATTGCTATTATTGGCGAGAATCCGTTTGTTGCGATGGGGGTGATGCTAAAAGGTGCTTTTGTTTATAAGGGCGCGCTTGGCTATACATTATTTTATACAACAAACTTTATTTTCACAGGCCTAGCGGTTGCGGTCGCCTTTCATGCGATGCTGTTCAATATTGGCGGCGAGGGACAGGCGATGATAGGCGGACTTGGGGTCGGGCTAGTTTGTATTGCCCTTGATAGCCTGCTGCCACCTTTTCTGGTGGTAGTCCTTGCGATAGCGGCCGCTGCCTTGTTTGGGGCGGTATGGGGTGTTATTCCGGGCTGGCTACAAGCACGGCGCGGCAGTCATATTGTGATCACCACCATCATGTTTAATTTTATTGCGGCATCGGTGATGGTCTGGCTACTGGCCGGGATGCTAATGGCGCCTGGGCAAATGTCACCGGAAACGCGAAGTTTTGCTGAAGGGGTTGGCCTGCCGCAAATACATGATGTTTTGAACGCTATGGGCTTTTCGGTCGCTAAATCACCCTTAAATTTTTCTTTTGTGGTAGCGTTATTGGCAAGCTTTGGTGTTTGGGTGCTTATTTGGCGCACCCGACTGGGCTATGTAATCAGAGCCACTGGACATAGCGAGCGCGCGGCAATTTATGCTGGTCATAATCCTGCCTATATCATCATGATCGCGATGGCTATTTCCGGAGGCCTTGCTGGGCTGATGTCTTTAAACGAGATTTTGGGCGTGCAAGAGCGGGTGATCTTGAACTTTACCTCAGGCTATGGGTTTACAGGTATTGCTGTTGCTTTGATGGGGCGCAATCATCCGGTAGGCATCTTGTTTGCTAGCCTTTTATTTGGCGCTCTTTATCAGGGTGGTGCAGAGCTGGATTTTGAATTTCAAACCATCACCCGCGAGATGGTATTGATGATCCAAGGCCTCATAATTTTATTTTCAGGGGCGCTGGCTTATCTATTTGCACCGTTGGTTGCACGCATCTATTTTCGGCTGAAAGTGCCTTCTGGAGGCGGCGATGGCTGATCTCTGGATACAGTTTTTACTTACGCTAGATGCCACTTTACGGGTTGCAACACCGCTAATTTTATGCGCGATGGCAGGGTTGTTTTCAGAACGCTCGGGCATCATTGATATCTCGCTTGAAGGCAAGATGCTAATGGCGGCCTTTGCTGCGGGAACGCTTGCTGCGCTTACTGGCTCGGCGATAGCTGGGCTTGCAGGCGCTATTCTGGTGTCGGTAATGTTCAGCCTCATTCACGGCTTTGCTTGTATTACCCATAAGGGCAATCAGGTTATATCTGGCTTGGCGATCAATATTCTTGCTTCTGGTTTAACCGTTACGTTGGGGATTGCGATTTTTGCCAAAGGAGGGCAAACCCCGATGCTATCGCGTGAGGCCAGATTTAGCTCTATCGAGCTACCTTTCGCCGAAGCGGCAGGCGCAATTCCGTTTATTGGACCCATCTATAAAGAGATTATTTCAGGGCATAATATTTTGGTCTGGTGTGCGCTGATAGCGGTATGGCTAACAGGATTTGTTATTTTTAAAACGGCATTTGGTCTGCGTCTGCGCGCGGTCGGCGAAAAGCCCGAAGCGGTGGATACAGCTGGTATTAGCGTGTCTGGCTTGCGCTATCGTGCGGTAATTATTGCTGGCATATTATGCGGGATTGCAGGGGCGTATCTGTCGATTGCGCATGGGGCGGGCTTTGTGCGCGAAATGACAGCTGGCAAAGGTTATATAGCGCTAGCTGCGCTGATATTTGGTAATTGGCGGCCTGTGCCAGCACTTGCTGCCTGTTTGATGTTTGGTTTTCTGGATGCGGTTGCGGCTCGCCTGCAAGGGGTGGAAGTGCCCGTAATTGGACAGATTCCGACTGACCTGATTTTGGTTCTGCCTTATGTGCTAACGGTGGTATTGCTGGCTGGGTTCATTGGCAAAGCAACACCGCCGCGTGCGATAGGCCGGCCATATATTAAGGAGCGATAAGATGACAGATGCGCTTGTGAAGGCCGCGATAGATATCCTGCCCAAGGCCTATGCCCCTTACAGCCAATTTCAGGTTGGCGCGGCTATTCAGGATGAAGAAGGGCGTATCCATCTGGGCGTCAATGTTGAAAATGCAGCCTATCCAGTTGGCAGTTGTGCAGAAGCAGGGGCCATAGCGGCCATGATAGCTGCTGGGGGTAAACAGATTGCCTGTATTGCAGTTGCGGGGCGCGGGGCTGAATTATGCACCCCTTGCGGGGGATGCCGTCAACGCCTGCGCGAATTTGCAGCGCCAGACATGGAAATTCTAGTCTGTGATGATAAGGGTTTGCGGAAAATTTTTACGTTGGAAACCCTGCTTCCTCATAGCTTTGGCCCCAATAATCTGGACTAGAATATTTTTAGGAAAGCTGAGATTTTATGTATTGTAAATCCTGTCACCAGCATCGCCTAGCCCCGGCAGAATATAGCAATTTTCATTTAATTCTCGGTCAAGGGCTGCGGTAATAATCGGAATATCGGGATGGGCAGTTGTAAAGGCATGCACCCCTTCTGGCGCCGCTACCAGACAGCAAAAGACAATATCTGTTACGCCTCGTGATTTTAGCCTGTCTGCTGTCATAATCGCAGATCCGCCTGTTGCCAGCATCGGGTCAGTCATAATTACTTGCCGTGCTTTGATCTCTGGCGGCAATTTTTCATAATAATATTCAGGGTTGTGGGTATCTGGGTCACGTTGCAGACCCATATGCCCAATAGCTGCCTCAGGCAGGAGCGCGCTAAGCGCATCTGCCATGCCATTGCCCGCGCGCAAAATAGAAACAATGCATGGCACATGAACGGGCAGGGCTACGGCTGTTATTGGCTCTAGCGGCGTTTCAATTTCTATCGAAACGGTTTTGATATGGCGGAAAACAGACGCGCTCATCAATCCCGCTAATTCAAATAGAATACGGCGAAAATCCTGTGACGGCGTATCCTTATCTCGCAGTTTGGCCATTTTAACGTCAATAACGGGATGGCAAAGAACTTCAAGCATTTCAAATTCGGCGGCGCGTGTCATCGTGCTGTCCTTGTGATATCAGTATGATTAGAGGGCTGAGTTTAGCGCGCTTCTAGCTTCAGTTCAATGTGATGGTTTGCCCACATGTTGTGTGTTTTTAGCTGGACATTTTTGCATAGCTGATTTAGCCAAAGAGCAGATAGACAGATGCGGCGCTAACAAGGCTATATGCAGGCGCCCTAAAAGAGATAACTCAGGTATATAAAGTTAGTGGCAAAGCTCTATTTTTCTTACTCAGCAATGAATGCTGGCAAGACGACAATATTGCTGCAAGCATCGCATAATTATAAAGAGCGAGGCATGCAAACGATGTTGCTGACGGCTGCCTTAGATGACCGGGCGGGACCTGGTAAAATTGCATCACGTATTGGCCTGTCAGCAGATGCGCATATTTTTGATAGGGATAGCGATTTGCTGGCTCAGGTGCTGGCTGCCCATCAGGCCGCCCCACTTGCTTGCCTGCTCGTAGATGAAGCACAGTTTCTAACCCCGGCTCAGGTCTGGCAACTTTCCGCGCTCGCTGATCAACATAATTTGCCGGTAATGTGCTATGGTTTGCGGACTGATTTTAAAGGTAAGCTGTTTCCAGGTTCTGCTGAATTGCTAGCAATAGCTGATGTTTTACGTGAAATTCGCACTATTTGCCATTGTGGGCGCAAAGCAACGATGGTTATCCGGCAATCTGCCGATGGCACAATTTTGACAGATGGTGTTCAAATAGAAATAGGCGGCAACGACAAATATGTCTCTTTATGCCGCAAACATTGGAAGGATGCGACTGGATATGCGCAAACAAAATAACGCAAATCTTGGCGCTGCTAGCACGGGCTTGCTGGTGATAGATGTGCAGAATGATTTCTGCCCTGGCGGTCAGCTTGCCGTGCAGGATGGCGACACTGTTGTTGACCCTATTAATCAGATGATAGCCTGCGCGCAAAATGTGGTTGCAACACAGGATTGGCATCCGCAAGGCCATTCAAGCTTTGCTTCTACTCATCCAGACAAAACCCCGTTTGAGGCGGTAGAGATGAGTTATGGTGAACAAACATTATGGCCAGACCATTGTATACAAGGCACAAATGGCGCCGCTTTTCACAAGCTGTTGCAGGCAGATGCCTTTCAGATGATTGTGCGTAAAGGTTTCCGCCAAGCTATCGATAGCTATTCTGCATTTTTTGAGAATGACCGCAAAACCATTACTGGTTTGGATGGGTATTTGCGTAACCGGCAAATCGATAGGCTAGTGCTGGCTGGGCTTGCAACAGATTATTGTGTAGCGTTTTCTGCGTTGGATGCAGCATCGCTGGGATATAATGTATCGGTCGTCATGCCAGCCTGCCGTGCAATAGATTTAGAAGGATCGCTGGCAGCACAAATCATGGCAATGCGTGATGCTGGCATCGAATTGCTAGAATATGTACCAGCTTAAAGGCCAGTCTTAAAACAGAATAAGTAACCGAGTTTTAGCTAGAAAGAAATTTGAATGCGTGAAGAACTCCGCAATATTGCGATTATTGCCCATGTTGACCATGGCAAAACAACCCTCATTGACTCGATCATGAAACAAAGCGGCATGTTCCGTGAAAATCAGCAGGTCGATGAACGAATTATGGATTCTGGTGACCTAGAAAAAGAGCGCGGTATCACTATTCTGGCTAAGCCTACTTCGGTGCGGTGGCGCGATGTACGTATCAATATTATCGATACACCTGGACATGCCGATTTTGGGGGTGAGGTAGAGCGCGTATTGCATATGGCAGACGGGGTTATTCTGCTGACAGATGCTGCTGAAGGGCCAATGCCGCAAACCAAATTTGTTCTAGGTAAGGCGTTGGCGCTTGGCCTTCGCCCAATGGTGATTATTAATAAAGTTGATAAACCAGATGGCCGGCCAGAAGAGGTGGTCGATGAGGTGTTTGATTTATTTGTTGCCCTTGATGCAGATGATGCCCAGCTTGATTTTCCTATTCTTTATGCCTCTGGCCGCGACGGCTGGTGCGTGAAAGAGTTGGGTGATGCGCGCGCATCTCTTGACCCGCTTCTAGAGACCATTACCCAGCATGTACCGCCCCCGCAAGCGCCAATTGATGCGCCCTTTGCTATGTTGGCAACATTGCTGGATTCGGACCAGTTTTTAGGACGCTGTCTTACAGGCCGGGTGATGCAAGGCCGCATTTCGGTAAATGATAGTGTGCGTGCGCTCAATCTTGATAGTAAAGTTGTGGAAAGTGGCAGGCTGACAAAACTGCTTCGTTTTGAAGGCACGGAGCGGGTGCCAACAGATGAGGTAAGTGCAGGCGATATTGTCTGTATCGCAGGCCTATCGAAAGCCTCTGTTTCGGATACTATTGCTAGTCCTGAGGTAAGTGAGCCACTTGCCTCAACCCCCATAGATCCGCCAACAATGTCGGTGACAATTTCGGTAAATGACAGTCCGCTTGCAGGCACGGAAGGCAAGAAAGTCACCTCTACCATGATAAGGCAGCGGCTATTAGCCGAAGCCGAAGTGAATGTTGCGATAACTTTTTCTGAGAGTGAAAACCGGGATGCGTTTGAGATTGGTGGGCGCGGCGAGTTGCAGCTTGGCGTGTTGATCGAAACCATGCGCCGCGAAGGGTTTGAGCTAACAGTCTCGCGTCCCAAAGTGCTGTTTCGGATGATAGATGGCCAGCGTCATGAGCCTATGGAAGAGATCATCATTGATGTGGATGCTGATTATGCTAGCCCCGTTATTGATACGCTAAACCAGCGAAAGGCCGAAATGGTGGATATGCGGAATGCTGGTTCTGGGAAAACACGGCTGGTCTTTTTAGCGCCATCACGCGGGCTGATAGGCTATCAAGGGCGGTTCTTAACCGAAACCCGCGGCACTGGCGTGCTGAACCGGGTGTTCCATAGCTACGCGCCTTATAAAGGGGATATTAGTGGGCGTCGCAATGGCGCGCTGGTATCTACTGAAACTGGCCAAGTCGTTGCATATGCCCTGTTTAATCTACAAGACAGAGGGGTGATGTTTGTATCCCCGCAAGATAAGGTCTATGAAGGTATGGTCGTGGGCGAGCATAACCGTGATAATGATTTGGGTGTGAATGTGCTAAAGGGCAAGAAGCTGAGTAATGTCCGCGCTTCTGGAACAGATGATGCCATTTTGCTAACCCCGCCTCGCCGCCTAACCCTTGAAGATATGATGGCGTATATCAACCCAGATGAGCTGGTGGAGGTAACGCCGGTAAGTTTGCGCTTGCGCAAGCGCTATCTGGACCCACATGAGCGCAAAAGAGCGGCTAGAACTGGCACAGAGTAAACAAAAAAGCGCCCGCTTTTCTGGCCTAAACCCTCGCAGCTGGTTTTGCTAGACAGATTGCCTTAATTCTGTCCATGATACGCGGTGGGGTGGATTAGTTTCTTAATCCATTTGGACGGAGGCGAAGATGCAAACCCTTACGTGCCAGAAATGCGGGACAAAATTTAAGTGCGGCTCTACTGAAGGGCGGTCATGTTGGTGCATGAACCTGCCCAATATGACGGGCGGTTTTGACCTAGCCGATGACTGTTTATGCCCAGATTGCCTGACCGCAGGGCAAGCTAAAGCGATTACCCGCCAACGCCGGATGCAAAAAACACAGCGGCAAGTTGAACGCGCATCACGCACTATCTCCTAGAGTTCCCGCTTTCCTTTTTTAAAAATGACAATTAGGGTCTTTTGGCCATTATTATACGTAACTACAATATATAGACAAAATTTGTTTGCAATATACGTTATATAGTTGTAAATTGAGATATAAGCCTATTTTCTGCTGGTTAGCATAGAGCAGAGGCGCTTGGATTTGGTGATGTGTGGTGCGTCTGTTTACCTGGCAGGCTTGTTAGCAATAGGCTTAGCTTGAATTGTGTATTTGATCGCAACTTCATCGTTCCTCCAAGCTTGTCGCCTCATCTATGCTGGGTGCGGCAAGTTTTTTAAAAAAACTGGTTTCTTTTCTCGTAATTTGCACATTCTCTGCATTCTTTGTTAGGCTCTAAAGGTCACATTTATTTAGAATGCTATTTCTTTAAGGTTTTGTGCAAATGATAGAAGATCCCCCCTTATTAAAAGTTAAAAAGACCAGACGCCGCCCAACAGCTGCGCAAATTAGCGCCTTTCAGAATGTGCCAACAGGCCAGATTGTTGATGCAAGAGGTGGCAGAGGTGCGTTGAATATGGTGATTAGCCAGCAAACTACTTTGCCAGCAAGCGGTTCTTCTATAGCAGGCCCTGCCCTCACAGCGGAAAATGCCTCAGCTGATGTATTGGCCTCTTTTGCAGCTATTCATTACGCCGAAGCTGGCGATATTTTAGTCGCAGGATTTTCTGGAAATCAGAGCTGTGCCGGTGCAGGAGACAGGTTATGCGGCATGCTGGTTAATGTTGGTGCGGTGGGAATGATAATGGATTGTCCGGTACGTGATATTCATGGCATCAACAAGATCGGGCTTCCGGTTTGGGCAACTGGCATCACCCCTGCAACGCCCTTTATGACTGGGCCTGGGCGGGTGGGTTTCGCTTTGGAATTTGCAGGCCAGCAAATTTGTCATGGCGATATGGTGATCGCAGATGCAGATGGGGTAGTGATTGTGCCGTTTGACGAGATAGACAGCGTTATTGCCGCGCTTGAAAAGGTTAGAGGTTTAGAAGAAGCCCTAGATGCGCGCGTGGCAGATGGGCTAGTTACACACGATAAAATTGCCGCGATGATAGAAAATGGTGCGCTTTTGCTCACAGATGATTAAAATCAGCTTGCCATAGCGGGTTGCCGGATTAAATAATGCTATATCTTCGACAGGTTAAGTGTAGCCTGTTTCCTGTCTGTTCTGGACAACTGTAATTTACTAAATTTTATTAACATTCATTTAGCATGGGTTTTGAAATGACGATTAAATCTTTACTTGATGTTGGTGAGGATAAGGCGGTCGCGCTGAGTGCACCGGGCCGCCCTTCTTTGTCTTATCAGGGTCTGCGGGCCCATATTGAAGCGATTGGTGGCCAGCTTGCTGGCAAGGGGCTTACAAGCGGGGACAGGGTTGCTATCGTGCTACCTAATGGTCCAGAAATGGCCTCAGCCTTTCTTGCGGTAGCAAGCTATATGTCAGCAGCGCCTCTAAACCCAGCCTATAAAAAGTCTGAATACGCATTTTATCTCGAAGATTTAAGCCCAAAGCTGGTGATTGTTGATGAGGCTAGCCAGAACCCGGTTGTAGAAGCAGCAGCTGAGCTTGGTATCGAAGTAGTTGAAGCGAAAGTTTCGGAAAACGCGCCAGCAGGCAGCTTTACTTTGTTTGATACAGCCGCTACGCCCTCTCCAGCTGCGGCAGGGGATGAAGCGCTGGTCTTGCATACTTCTGGCACTACTTCGCGCCCGAAAGTTGTGCCGCTTTTGCAGAAAAATATATTGGCCTCTGCGCGTAATATTGCGGCTAGCCTTGAGCTAACAAATGCTGATCATTGTTTGAATATTATGCCCCTATTTCATATTCACGGGCTGATAGCTGTTCTTGCGGCCTCTATGGGCAAGGGTGCTTCTGTATGTTGCTCGGCAGGATTTAATGCATTGCAATTTTTTGATCTGGCTAGGTCTGAGAAAATTAGTTGGTATTCAGGTGTGCCGACAATGCATCAGGCAATTTTACTTCGGGCACAACGCAACCCTGAGGTAGCAAAATCGCTTGGTTTGCGCTTTATTCGCTCGTCATCTGCATCATTGCCGCCAGCCGTATTTGATGCGCTAAACACAACTTTTGGCTGCCCAGTAATTGAGGCTTATGGCATGACGGAGGCGGCTCATCAAATGACCTCTAATCCGCTAGGGCAAGACAAACAAAAAGCAGGGTTTGTGGGCATTGTTACCAATCCTGAGGTATGTATTTTGGATGCGGATGGTGCTGTTCAGCCGCAGGGAAGTGAGGGCGAGGTTTGTATCAAGGGCGAGAATGTTACGCCGGGATATGAAAATAATGACGCTGCCAACGCAAGCAGTTTCACCAATGGCTGGTTCAGAACCGGCGATCAGGGCTATTTTGATGCAGAAGGCTATTTGAAGATCACTGGTCGTCTGAAAGAAATTATTAATCGAGGCGGCGAGAAAATCTCACCGCTAGAGGTAGATAATATATTGATGGAACATCCTGCCATCCAACAGGTTGTAACCTTTGCTGTGGCAGATAAAATGCTAGGTGAAGATATTGCCGCTGCAGTAGTGCTAGCGGATGGGGCTAGCCTGAGCGAAGCAGAACTAAAAGAATATGCCAATGCCCATTTAGCTAAGTTTAAAGTGCCAAAGCATATCACGTTTCTGGATGAAATTCCCAAAGGGGCGACAGGCAAGCTACAGCGCATTGGATTGGCTGAAAAGTTAGGTTTGTAAAGGTGGCTATGTAAAGGTAGCTTTGTAAAGGTAGCTTTGTTCTGCCAGACCTGCCAGATGAAATAGGCCAGATGAAATAGGCCAGATGAAATAGGCCAGATGAAATAGGCCAGATGAAATAGGCCAGATGCGCCATAATAATTATGCGCATAAAGGTTAAGAGGAGGCTGTCATGGCAAAGATTTGTATCTATGGCGCAGGTGCAATAGGCGGCTATTTGGCAGCTTGCCTTGATAGGGCGGGTGCAGAGGTTAGTCTGGTTGCCCGTGGTCCGCATCTGGCGGCCATCCAAAAAGAAGGCTTGCGTTTGAATAAGGGCGGCGAGATATCTGTCCACCATCTGCAAGCCAGTGATAATCCTAGCGATCTTGGCGAGCAAGATTATATAATTTTAGCGTTAAAGGCGCATGGCATTCCCAAAATTATTGATCAAATGGCGCCACTTTTGGGCCCTAATACAGCCGTGGTATCAGCAGTAAATGGCTTGCCTTGGTGGTATTTCCATCAGGCGAATACAGGCACGATGCTGGATAATCAGCCGTTGCAGGCAGTAGATCCAGGTGGGCGTATCTATTCAGAGATTGGCGCACATCGTGCTATAGGTTGTGTTGTGTATCCAGCCTGCGAGATTGCTGAGCCTGGCCTTATTCAGCATATTGACGGGGAGCGCTTTAGCCTTGGTGAGCCTTCTGGTGAGGCAAGTGAGCGTGTCAAAACCCTTAGCCAACTCATGATAGCGGGTGGGCTGAAAGCGCCGCAAAAGAAGCGTATCCGTGACGAAATTTGGGTAAAATTATGGGGCAATTGTTCTTTTAATCCAGTATCTGCATTAACTGGCGCGAGCCTTGATAAAATAGGGGGCGATGCAGCTTGCCGACTTCTGGTGGCTACGATAATGGCAGAATGCCAGCAAATTGGTGAAGCTATAGGCGTGCGCTTTAATGTGAGTATTGAAGATAGGATAGAAGGTGCGGCGCGCATAATTGGCCATAAGCCCTCAACGCGGCAGGATATTGAAGCTGGTCGGCCGCTAGAGATTGACCCGCTTGTCACAGCAGTGCTGGAGTTGGCTGAGCGTCTGGAAATCCCAGCCCCCACGCTAACCCATGTTACGGGCCTGTTAAAATTGCAAGCGCGCACTCTTGGCCTTTATGGTGATTAGCCGCTAAACTGAAGCGACAGTCGGCGTGGGGAGGGAAGCGATATGTCTGAAAACCTGTTTGATGTTAAGGGCAGAAACGCGCTTATTACAGGGGCTTCACGCGGCATTGGTTTTGCTTTGGCTCGCGGCCTTGGCAGGGCGGGTGCTATCCCTATCCTAAATGGCCGTAATCAGGATGCATTAGATATAGCGGTTGCGGTGCTTGCAAAAGAAGGGGTTATAGCAAAAACTTGCGCGTTTGATGTAAGCTGCCATACCCAAGCAGATGTAGCGATAGCTGAGCTGGAAGCAGAAGGCACACAAATCGACATACTGATTAATAATGCCGGCATGCAGCATCGCTCACCTTTGCAAAATTTTGAGATAGATAAGTTTGACCAGCTTATAGCCACCAATTTACGCTCAGTTTTTAGCGTTAGTCAGGCAGTTGCAAAGCTTATGATAGACCGCAAAGCTGGCAAGATTATTAATATTGCATCTGTTATGAGCCTGTTGGCGCGCCCGTCCATTGCTCCCTACACCGCATCCAAAGGGGCGGTAAGCAGCTTGACTAAAGGTATGGCAGCCGACTGGGCGCAATATGGGCTAAACTGTAATGCAATTGCGCCGGGCTATTTTAAGACAGAGCTTAATGAAGCGTTGGCAGCAAATACTGACTTTAATAGCTGGTTAATTTCACGCACACCCGCAGGGCGTTGGGGTGAAGTAGAAGAGCTGGTTGGCGTTTGTTTATTTCTGGCATCAAGCGCCTCTGATTTTGTCAATGGCCAGACCATCTTTGTTGATGGCGGCCTAACAGCGACGGTCTAATAGACATGCAGGCAGACTATGTAATAGTAGGGGCGGGTTCTGCTGGATGTGTGCTGGCCGCAAGGCTTAGCGAAGATCCCAATATTAGCGTTATCCTTATTGAGGCTGGCGGGCATGATGCAAGGCTATCGGTGCAGGTGCCTGGCGGCTTTATCAAAACAATGGTTAACCCGAAGATTAACTGGATGTATCAGACTGAGCCTGAGGCGGAATTGCAGGGTCGGCGCATGAATATGCCGCGTGGCCGTTTGCTGGGCGGCACGTCTTCTATTAACGGGATGTTATATGTGCGCGGCCAGAAAGAAGATTTTGATAGCTGGGAGGCCGCTGGTAATAAGGGTTGGTCCTATGATAGCGTGCTGCCCTATTTTCTAAAGTCCCAGAATGGGCAGGAGCTGTTGCAGTCAGCCAGGATAAATGGCCAGCAGATAGACCCGCAATATCATGGCCAGCTAGGGCCATTATCGGTATCGGGCTTACGCTTGGGTTCAAATATTCTGGATGAGGTTTGTGCCGCTGCAGAGCAGGTGGGCTATTCTAGAAATGATGATTATAACGGACATAGCCAATCTGGTTTTGGCTATTTTCAGGTTACCCAGAAAAATGGTCAGCGCCACTCTGCCTATCGTGCTTTCCTGCATCCTGTGCGAAGCCGAAAAAACCTTACTATCATCAAAAATGCTACGGCGATGCAGCTACTTTTTGAAGGGCAGTCAAACCGGCGTATTTGCGGGGTTCAGATACATCATCATGGTCAAGATCGTCAGGTATCGGCTATGCGTGAGGTGATATTATCCGCTGGTGCGTTTGGCTCGCCACAATTACTGGAACTCTCCGGCATTGGCCGACCCGATATCATAGCTGCGCAAGGGATAGAGGTGCGTCATCAGCTAGAGGGGGTGGGCGAAAACCTATCTGATCATTTTCTGACCCGCCTTACTTGGCGGTTGGCAAAAAACACCTCCCTTAATGAAACTAGTCGCGGTGTGGCTCTATTAAAAGAGCTTGCACGTTATGCCCTATTTAGAACAGGCAGCTTGTCGTTGACGGCTGGCTTATTAGCTGGATTTATTTCCAGCGACCCAAAAATAGCGCGCCCGGATATTCAATATCATATTGCCCATGCGAGTTTTGCTAACCCAGCAAAGCGGATTTTTGACCGCTTTCCGGGGCTGACAATTGGTCCGTGCCAGCTGCGCCCTGAAAGCCGGGGCTTTGTGCATATACGCTCATCCGACCCGTTCGCTGCGCCTGCTATCCAGCCTAATTATCTGCATGCAGAGCGCGATAAAGCTGTATTGGTAGCTGGCTTACGTATCGCGCGGAAAATTATGGAAGCACCAGCTTTAAATGGTTTGGCGCTAGCGGAAGAGCGTCCTGGCAGTGCGGCGCAAAGTGATGCAGAATTACTGGCCTTTGCAAGAGAGACAGGCAATACCGTCTATCATCCTGCTTGTAGTTGCCGGATGGGGCCGGATGCGCGCGCTGGAGATGTTGTGGATGCAGAGCTTCGTGTGCATGGGCTGGCAGGGTTGCGCATAGCTGATGCGTCTGTGATGCCGATTATAACTTCTGGCAATACCCATGCACCTACCGTAATGATAGCGGAAAAAGCCGCTGATATGATACGTGCTGCCAATTAAAGGATGTCGCTTTTGAGGGGCAATTTTATCTGGTGGTCAGCAATTATCTCATCTGAGGCTATTAGGCAGAGTGGGCGTTAAATTCAGCTAAGATAGGTTTCGTTTGCAAGCCTTTGGCTAGGTCGCGCCTTACCCCTATCCAGCGTAAGTGGAGGGAGTTCCGTACAATAAGCGCGTCATTTTTTTTGAAATCATCAATAACTGGTGCCCAGTCAAGCAGGGCTTGCGCACTCGTCTGAAAGGCAGAATCACCTGTTGCGACTTCTGCATAATCAGTCTCTTCGTAGCGTTTTTGGCTGTTTTTTATCACGGCAAGAAAGACTGTTTCCTCAATATCTTCTTGGTTAATATCACTCAGGATTGAGGCAGTGATTTTATAAGCAAGCTTGGCACAAATTTTAGCATCTGCTTCCCCTGATTTATGAAACTGGGCAGCAGCAAACAGAGATAGATCAGCTACACAGGCGGCAAAAATATGCCATCTGGCGATCTTTAAAGAGGTTAGATATTCCTCATTTTCAAACAATTTGGGCCATTGTGTACCTGCTCTAGTCTTAATGTATCCATATAAGGTTACTTGGCTCACAAATGAGGATTGTTTTTCAATATATTCAACTAATTGGGGATATATCTCAAGTATAGGTACGGTATCGTAACGAAGCATATTCGCAAGTTTTTTTAAAAGTTTTTTCAACTCTATATACCTAATAATGTTGATGGTTTTGACTATTTTGCCTGATTTGCCTATAGTAAGGCAACTAGTTCCGGGGGGAGCCATTCATAAGATAGCATTAGTCCTTTTTTATATAGACTTTCAACTAATAGTTATGTTTTGAATTTTTTCTTCTGGTTTAGTCCGATAGACTAACGGGGAGAAGGTTTATGTCTTCGATAAAAGAACAACACTGGGCAAAGACCCGATCACTGACCTTTACCGTTCTGGCGGTTTGGGCTGTGATTTCCTTTGTCATTCATTGGGCAGGTGAAGGGCTAAATAGTCCAGCTTTCCCTGGTGCTTACTTTATGGCTGGCATGGGATCACAAATCGCCTTTGCCATTCTGGTTTTCTGGTTCGCCTCTCGTCAGAATAAAATCGACGAAGAGTTCGGTCTGGAAGAGAAATAGGAGACCGGATTATGTTAAAATTAGAAGGTGGATTTATAGGCAATCTGGGTAAGGTTTACGGGCTTTACACTCTTGGCTTCCTAGCTTTTGTTATTCTGATGGGCATCCTTGAGGCCGTTGGTGTGGAAAACACCATTATTGGCTGGATGTTTGTTGCCTTTACCGTGGCCATTTACGCCCTTATTGGGGTGCTGTCACGAACCATGGAATCATCTCAATATTATGTTGCTGGCCGGGAAGTGCCAGCTGTTTACAACGGTATGGCTACGGCTGCGGATTGGATGTCTGGTGCATCTTTTATCGCGATGGCCGGGGGTATTTACCTAAAAGGCTATCCATATATGGCATTCTTGGTCGGCTGGACTGGTGGTTATGTGCTGGTGGCTTCGCTGATTGCACCATATTTGCGTAAATTTGGCGCTTATACAGTTCCAGATTTTATTGGTAGCCGCTATGGCGGTAATCTTGCACGGTTCTGTGCTGTTTTTATTCTTGTTGTTGCATCCTTCACTTATGTGACAGCGCAGATTAATGGCACAGGTACCGTAGCCTCACGTGCACTTCAAATCCCTTTTGAAGTAGGGGTGTGGATTGGTCTTGCCGGAATTTTGTTTTGTTCCATGCTAGGCGGCATGCGTGCGGTTACTTGGACACAGGTTGCACAATATATTGTGCTCATCGTTGCTTATTTGATTCCCGTGTTCTGGATGTCAAACAAGCTTGGTTATGGCCTTATCCCGCATTTTGCGCAGTTTGAAGCCGTTGGCCGTGTACAGGAACTTGAAGCTCAACTTGGTATTGGCACGCTAATCCCAACTGCTGAAGCTCAAGCTGCTGCGGGTAATCTAGCGGCATTGAAAGTGGGCATTAATGACGCCAGCGAGAGCTTTTTAGAAAAGTGGAAGTTTTTTACGCTTGTTTTATGTATGATGGCAGGTACAGCATCTCTGCCACATGTTCTGATGCGTTATTTCACAACAGATTCAGTTAGGAATGCGCGTAAGTCTGTGGGCTGGTCCTTGCTGTTTATTTGCGGTCTGTATTTAACGGCACCAGCATTAGCAACCTTCACTAAGCTGTCTTTGTTAGATCCAAATGTTGCGACCAGTATCATAGGCAAATCCTTTGCTGAGGTATCTAATCTTGAATGGATTCAGCAATGGAGCAATGTAGGCTTCTTGAAAGTAATTGATGGCAATGGCGATGGCATCGTGCAGATTAATGAATTTTTCATGCGCGGAGATATTGTTGTGCTGGCAACCCCTGAAATGGCAGGTCTGCCTTATGTTATCTCTGGCCTTGTGGCCGCAGGTGGTCTGGCGGCGGCGATGTCTACGGCTGATGGTCTGTTGTTGGCAATCGCGAACGCGCTGTCGCATGATCTATATTACAAGATTATCGATCCGAAAGCAGATACCAAAACACGCCTGATTGTCGCGCGTGTCTTGCTGGTTCTGATCGGTGCTGCTGGTGCGTTTGTGGCTTCGCTTAAACTTACCTCTATTCTTGGGGCGGTTGCCTGGGCATTCTGTTTTGCCAATTCAGGCTTGTTCTTCCCATTAGTTTTGGGTGTTTGGTGGAAGCGGGCTAATCGTGCTGGGGCGGTTGCTGGTATGGTTGGCGGTTTTGGCGCTGGTGCATGGTATTTATATATGGTGCAGTTTGCGGGTATGACCCCATGGCTGGGCATTGATGGTCTGCGCTTTGGTATTATCGGTATGCCGGTTAGCCTTATATTAATGGTTGTTGTTAGTCTAATGACCGAAGCACCAGATGCCGAAACTCAGAAGATGGTTGATGAGATCAGAATTCCAAGTGGCAAGGTTGTTTCTGACAATTAAACATTGCTAGCAAATGATGTACTTAAACTTTTAAAGAAGAGCGGCGGCCAAAGCTCTGCTCTTCTTTTCATTTAACCACGATTAATGAGGCAAATTGTGTCACACTATCCTATTTGGATACTTATTGTTGATTATATAATGGGCGCGATAATGTGGACGCTGGTTGGCCGGTTTGGCATGTCCATTTTTTTGCAAGATAACTCGGATTTTTTTTTCATGCGGGTGTTTGTCAAATTCACCCAGCCTATTATTAATATTTGTGCCCCTATTACCCCGCAGTTTTTGCTCGAACGATTGAAGCCGCTTTACATCGCCTGGTTCTTTTTCATGATACGTTTTTATGTGTTTCCTTTGGTGCTTGGCTATAGCGTGATGGGTGTATTATCCTTCCCGCTAGAATCGGAAATTGCTTCGATGATATATGATTTTGGAAATATCTTTGCAGGACGCTAGCGCGCAGCTGGGTCATAAAAAAGACCGCATCTGCATAGGTGCAAACGCGATCTTCTTTATATAAACGAGCCTTAGGGTAGGGAAGTGTTTGGAGATGGCTCGTCTATAATTTGGGTTGTGTCCGTCTTGGTACTAACGCTTTACAAAAGTTGCGGCATACATGGTTTTTCCTTCAAACATGTTTTTGATCTCATAGCCGTCACTTTCAAAGTATTTTTGAGCGTTTATCTTGTTCTCAAGCCGATAGCCGCGCTCCCACATATTCTGGCGATGCACTTCAAAAGCTGCCTGTGATAGCGAGGGTACAATGATGGTTACCCGCTCATCTAATGCACTGTCTAATGGGTTATGCATATCGTTCATTGTCTTATCTCCTTCTACGCTTTCTAAAACAGTCTATTGAGCCGCTTGGCTGGTGAACTGGGCTTCTTCGGTGCTATTATCCAATGCTGTTGTTGAGGATGCACCACCCTTTGCAGCAACAGAAATGGCATCAAACCAACCTGCACCTACTTCACGCTGGTGACGATGGGCGGTATAGCCGATTTCTTCTGCAGCAAATTCTGCATTTTGCAGGGCGCTATAGGCGGCCATGCCCCTATCTTTATAAGCATGAGCCAGCTCATACATGCCGTAATTTAACGAATGGAATCCTGCCAGTGTGATGAACTGGAACTTATAGCCCATCTTGCCAATTTCGCGCTGGAAGCGGGCAATATCATCATCACTTAGATTAGCCGACCAGTTGAAAGATGGGCTGCAATTATAGGCCAACATCTGCTCTGGATATTCAGCGCGTATCGCCTTAGCAAAAGCTTCGGCCTGTTGCAGATCCGGGGTAGAGGTCTCCATCCATAACAAATCTGCATAAGGGGCAAAGGCAAGGCCGCGCGCAACACAGCGATCAAACGCATCTTCATCACGTAGGCGGAAGAAGCCCTCATCACTGCGCTCGCCATGAATAAAGGGCTTGTCGCGTGGGTCGATATCTGAAGTGATAAGCTTGGCACTTTCAGCATCGGTTCGCGCCATAATGATAGTCGCAACACCGCTTACATCAGCAGCAAGTCGGGCAGCGTTCAGATTGGTTATCGCTTGCTGGATGGGGATCAAAACTTTACCGCCCATATGGCCGCATTTCTTCTCAGATGCCAGCTGATCTTCGAAATGCACACCAGCTGCGCCAGCTTCGATATAGGCTCTGGTTAGCTCAAACGCATTAAGGGCGCCGCCAAACCCTGCTTCACAATCGGCAACAATGGGCGCTAGCCAGTCAATAGAAGGCCTGCCTTCTTCCAATGTTTCAATCTGGTCAGCCCTTATCAAGGTCTTGTTAATACGCTTGGCTAGCTCAGGGCCTGAATTTGCCGGATAAATAGACTGGTCTGGATACATTGAGCCAGCGGTATTGCTATCAGCGGCAACCTGCCACCCAGAGAGATAAATTGCCTTCAAGCCAGCGCGAACTTGCTGCATCGCCTGATTGCCTGTCATTGCGCCTAGCGTGTGGACATAATCTTCTGTTTGCAATAATGACCATAATTTGTCTGCACCACGACGTGCCAGAGAATGCTCAACCACTACTGACCCTGACAGTTTTTTGACTTCTGCCATATCATAGTCACGGCTGGTATGGGCAAAGCGCCCAGCTTGGCTTTTGGTGAGTGTTTCAAATTCTTGTGTCATTATCGGTCTCCATGATTTTTTAGATCTTCTGCTGTTGCCGTTTTGCCTATACCGCATTTTTAGGGCCCGCATTTTTGTGCCCCGTCACTTTTGGATGCCGTCACTTTTGGATGCCGTCACTTTTGGGCGTGGCAACAAAGCCAATCTGGCATGATGAAGAGATACAGGGATTAACATCTAACAAAAAATTAAAAAGTGTAATTATTTAACTATGTAAAGATTTACAAAATTATATTGTAAAAAATTACTAACTTTGTTATTTTCAAACCCTACTCTCCTATGATGGTAAAGGGCATGACGATAAAGGGCTGGAGCAAACAGGTGCAGAAATGGCAGAGCTAGCAAGCGGTAAGGTTATGATCGGGCATAAATTAAGGCGGCTCCGCACCACCTTAAAGCTTAGCCAGTCTGATATGGCAGCTGAGCTGGGCATTTCAGCTTCTTATCTCAATTTGCTGGAAAATAATGCGCGTCCCGTAACAGTGCCTATCCTGTTCCGTCTAGGGCAAACTTATGATGTAGATTTACGGGACATTTCAGAAGATGATTCGGCGCGCCTAACCGCCCATTTGAGCGAGGTGCTAGCTGACCCGGTATTGGAAGGTGTCAGCATGTCGCGCCGCGATATACAACAGTTAGCTAATCAGCATCCAAATGCGGCAAATGCGTTCTTGTCTCTCCACCGCGCCTATGAGGCAATGCGTGAGGCGGCTCGTTCTGGGGAACAAATATCCCAGCAATCACGTGCACCGCGCCCGCTTGATGCGGTTCGGCGCATCCTTGAAAGCCAAGCGAATCATTTCCCAGAAATAGAAGAAGCCGGCGAAGGTTTTTTAAGCACATTACAAGCGCAAAATAGCGGCGATAATTTACTGCAATCTGGTGCAAAACCCGCTATGCTTATAGCTTATCTGGAACAAAATTATGGCGTGAAAACCCGGATTATGCCGCAATCAGTAATGGGGTCTGTATTGCGGGAATTTGATATGCATCGCGGCCGTCTACTATTGTCTGAGAGCCTAAAAGAACCACAACGGATTTTTCAGATTATTACACAAATTGCACAGCTTGGCTTCCGGGACGTGGTGGATACAGTCATTGATAAAGTGGCACGCTCTCAAGATGAGGAAACGCAAACCCTGCTGCGGATGGCATTATTTAGCTATTTTGCGGGGGCAGTGATGATGCCCTATAGCGGATTTGCGGCCGCTGCACGCGAATTACGCCACGATATTGATGCGCTAGGCAACCGTTTTACCGCGACCTTTGAGCAGGTGTGTCACCGGCTAACTAGCCTGAACCGCCCATCTGATCGCGGTATTCCCTTTTTCTTTTTGCGGGTTGATGAAGCAGGCTATATCTCTAAGCGGCTTTCGGCTGGAGGAATAGAATTTGCGCGTCAAGGCGGGGCATGTGGGCGCTGGGTGCCGCATAAGGCGTTTCGCTCGCCTGGGCATATATTAACCCAAGCCTCCACCCTAGAGCAGGGACAAAAATTACTAACCATCGCTTGCACCCACCGCGTGCAACGCACCCAACCTGCCCATTTTGGCACCCCCATTTATGCCATTGCGCTGGGCTGCGATCTAAAATATGCCAAAGATATCTGTTATGCAGATAATTTAGGGAATTTAAAGGCACCTGCCCTTACGCCTATTGGTCTTGGTTGCCGTGTTTGTGAGCGGCAAAACTGCCAGCATCGCGGTGCGCTGCCGGGTGGCCAGCATATGCGCTTTGATTTAAGTAAACGCTATTCAGGGCTATTTGATTCTATGCGATCGTAAATTGGCTACCCCCCCTTTTTCGCGGAATAGCTAGCCCTCTTTCATACCCAAAACGCCTAACTGCGCTTGGCACTATTTTCTCAAAGCCTTATGGTCAGCGCTTGGCCAGCCTCGTCTGGTGCGCGTTCATATTGGTATAAGAAAAGGCGCGGTGTCGTTTATGAGAACAAGCATACATGCATTACTGGCTAGCCCAAACCAGCAGTATCTATTTATCGGATTTATCACCAATAATATTTTGGATGCGATTGCTGCGGGGATTGAAGAGGTCATTTCTGTCCAGCCAGAAATGGCCAAACGCTATCGCTATGTCTTCACCATTTATGTTGAGATGCTGCAAAATATTCTGTTCTATTCAGACGATAGGGCGGCGATTGCTAGCGGCGGAGACGCAGCCTATGGCGGGATTGAAATCGCCCTAGATGGGGGAGCTGTTTCGATAACAGCTATTAATCCTATTTCAGCCAAGCAATATACTAAGTTGGAAGCCATTATGGCTGAGATTGCTGCTCTTACGCCTGCTGAGATTGTACCTGCCTATAAACAGAAAATGGCCGCCTCATTTGATGACCAAGAGAGCCGCGGTGGCGGACTAGGCTATTATGAGATTGCCCGCAAAAGCGTTCGTCCAGTTCGCTATGGATTTTTCGAAGATGGCAAGGGTCGGTATCTGTTTCGTATATCGGCATGGGTTTAATATTTTGGCTGCTATTGAGAGGAGGCAAGCAATGATAATGGCAGAACCAACAGCCAAAACACCAGCAGTTACTTTAGATGAGGATACTAGCCAAATTCATATTTCAGGGCGCTCCTATCCAGAGGATTTGCATGGCTTTTGGAACCCTGTCCTGCGCCAGATAGAAGATTGGGTGGCAGGCCATCCGGAGACAGAAATTACTTTCGATCTGAATTATCATAATAGTGGGTCAACGCGCATCGTTATCAATCTCATCCGTTTCTGTGAATCACAATTATCAGAAAATAAACAGATAAAGATGATCTGGCTCTATGATGAAGAAGATGAGCAAACAGCCGAGCAAGGGGAAGATTATGCAGATATCTGCATAAAGCTCCCCTTCGCCCTTCAGCAAAAATAAAGTTGTTGTGCGGCGATGGCTATTACCAAAGAGTTTGCAAAAGGAGAAGTCCTTTATCAAAGAGGTGAGGAAAGCACTTCTGTCTTTATTTTGAAAACAGGCAGCGCCATTTTGCAAAGTGATGCTGGCTCACTTCAATTGCAAGCAGGGGACGTGCTCGGCCTTTTTGATGTTATGCTACAACGTCCTTATTCAGCTGACGCGCATGTAAGAAGCGACATTAAGGCTATTATCCTGACAAAGCAGGAGGTGCAGTCCCTGCAAGATGGCGGGCTGGTTTACAAAATTATTCAAACCTCTTTGAAAAGGGTGGATGCAGATATGCCGGGCAGATGGTCATAATAAATAAGGGATAAGGGCGGCACGTGACAAAAAAGGCAATGGAGATGCGGTGAGATGGAAGTACGGCACGTATTTAACAGAGAAATATTATCGGTCATGAATAAGCCGATAGGCGAAGTGTTTCTGGTAAAATCTGGCCGCCTTGTCTTGATGGATAAGGATGAGCAGCTTCTGGCAAGCTACGGGCCTTGTAGCTCCTGTGGACTGAGTGAACTTATCTCGGATGTGCCTCTGGAAGGTAACTTGTTGGCATCTGGTACAACAAGTGTGCTTACCTTTGAAAAGCAGATTGTAGAAGCAGAGCTCCGCATGCTGGATGATAATTTGAAACTGTTGATAGCGAGCGTGCAAACCATGCTTAAACGCCACCTCAAAAAATGAACTGGCCTTATCGTTTCAGGCCTTATGTTTGATTACCAGCACGGTGCGATCATCCACTGGCTCAGCACCGCAAGCATAGGCCTCTACCTCGGCAAAAATCATGTCTGCTAAATCCCTAGCCGCCACCCCATCTCCTTCCATAGAGGCAATGAAGCGGCTTAAGCGGCGTTTGCCATAGCCAAAATTTCGAGAGGCGTCTGGCTGATCAAAAATACCATCTGTGCAAAATACGGCCATATCCCCAACATTGGAAAGCGGAATATTATGCTCGTGAAAGGCCACTTTGTGCGCATCATATCCAATGCTGATCCTATCGCCGTTAATGAGGCTCACCTTGTCATTGTGCCGCACGAAGATCGGCGTTTTTGCGCTGGCAACTGACAGGCTTTTTTCATCTTTATGAAACAGAATGAGACAGGCATCTGCGCCCAATCCCGCGCTATTTGTATTCTCGCCTTTATGAGGGGTCTGGCTTGCGAGGGAATCTTGAAAATTATCATGAATAGCAGCCAGCCAACCAGAGGCTGTTTTAGGCGGATTTGCATTGCCAGCAACAATGCGGACGCTGCTGGCTAGCAACATTGTCGCTAATGCCCCTGGCACCCCATGGCCGGTAGCATCCGCAAAAAACACCAGATAATGCGTGCCTAAATCAAGTCCTACACAATAGTCGCCGCCTATTTTTGACAGTTGTCTTTGCTGCATAGCCAAATCAAACACACTATCTGAATAACCGGCATCAAGGCCAGTTAGACCATTTTGAATGACAGCGGCATAAGTCAGGCTCTGGGTAATTTCTTTATTTTGCTGATCTATTTTTTCTGTATATCGCCGCTGTAATTTTTCTTGTTCTGCCAGCTCTTCGGCCATGGCATCATAGCTTTGGGCAAGAGCTGAAAACTCTGCTGAGCTATTGATTTTACCTATCCGTGCGTCCTTATCGCCACGTGCCAGCCGTGCCAATATAGTGGTAATCTTGGCAATAGGACTGGCGATTAGATGCTTGTTTAGAAAAAATATAACAATTAGCTGACTTGCCATCAGTCCAGCAATGCCGAGTGCCACCGTCATAAAGACGGCGCGTATTTCCTCTGCAATTCCGTGGTCGGTAAAATAAATATCGGCATGGCCAAACCGGCGCATAGCTTGGCGGATGGGCTGGCGATGCAGTGACGCTTCTGCTTGGTCTGCTTCGCATCCGTCAAATGGCCAATATTCTGCAACATCAAATGTTTTTAGCTCTAATTTGACGCACGTGATTTCTGGGCTAGCGGCAAAGGCGGACAAGATATGGCGCACCCCTTCGATATCTGCGCTTTCGGCAGGTTTAATAAGCGCCTTTGAAATGCGTACGCTCGCAGTAGCTACGCGCACAGATAATTTATCACGCTCTATTTTATAGGAAAAATACTCATATGTTTTCAGGCCTGTTGCGCCTATTAGGCTTGCCGCTAAAACAAGCATAAAAAATAATCTGCTAGTCAGGGAAAAGGGGCGGCGCATTCAGCTAAGTTTCCATTCACAAATGCGGCTTATCTCTGTATCTGCAAAATATCGTTTTCTCTCAGCTTGCGGTATAGCGGCTAGGAAACGGTCTCTTTGCTCCAGTAAATTGAGAATATCACCAAGGAAGGTGCGCATCAGAGCTGCTAGCCAGATACTGACTAAATGACTGGGCGTACCTAACCGCGCATCAAATTTCTGGCAGGCTGATTTTAGGTATTCAGATGGTCTGGGTTGTTCATCTGTAACCCAGATATTGGGAACAAAAAAACTGCCTAGATCGCCATCCCTGTCTAATTCTATAGCGATTAAATGGGTGTATTGTGCAGATAGCGTATCACGGAAAAATTTAGGGGTGGCAAACAAATGAAAATGCCCACCGCCTGTTTGGTTCTCTTTTTTATCTTCCGCGTCATGGCGATGATAAAACCAATGAAAATGCCCTTGTATATCTGTCACATCATGCGCCTTTGGGCTGCGCTCGCCCGTGCGGCAATCCAGAATATCTAGCAGGTTTTTCTGCTCTCCAGACAGGTAATCTGCGATCGCTATCAAGCAATTTTGCGGGGTACCAAAACGCTGCCATAATTCAGGCGTTAGCATGTCAGCACACGCCGCCATTTGTGCTTCAAGATCACCTAAGAGGGGCGCGTCACCAGACATAGGCTGCTAACCGGTTGCAGCGCAGTTTGCACCGCATTTAGCACCACAATTTGCACCGCATTTAGCACCACATTTAGCACCGCAGTTTGCACCGCATTTAGCACCACAATTTGCACCGCATTTAGCACCACATTTAGCACCACATTTAGCACCGCATTTCCCGGCACAACATCCCCCAGCTTTGGCAAAGATTATTTCTGCATTCTCCATATGCTGGCCGCGCAGTTTATTATCGCGCATGTGAATGACAGACTGAAAAACCGCATAATAGCCATCTTGCTCGGCGACCATGAAGTCCACATCCAGCATTTCACCATCTTCAGTTTCATAATCCGCACAGGACACATAAAAGCTGTTTGCTACCAGTGCAAGATTACTATGTAGTTTCTTAAAACGTGCCTTGATAAAATCGCCTGCGATAGGGTCAAAGATAAGCGAATGCCCTTTAATTTTTGCTGCATCAATATATTCCAGCATGGCTGCCTGAACCGCTTCACGAAAGGCTGGGTCTTTCGGCACAGCAGCATTGGCTTTGGTTGTGGAATGTTTTACGGCATGAAAAATAATCGGTAAGGCAAGCAGTTTTGTGGCATCGCGTCTGGTAAATTTCATCTCTTTATTTTCCCCTCTCATTGTGGCTTAAAACCCGCACATCATGCCAGAGAGTGGGCATGAAAGGTTAGCCGCATTACCGATATCGGGGATAAAAATAGGGCGAGGCCAAAAGGGTTTAAGAAGGGGATAAAAGTTATGAAAAAGAACAAAATTTTCTTATTTATTTTTAATATTATGCGCGTTATAAAATGTTGGACTATGGCTAGGATGGAGATGAATTATGTTGGTCTGGCTTTTTAATCCCGGCGACAAAATATGTGATTATTTCAATATTAAAGGGGAACATCGCTTTGTTGCGCGCTTGTTCGTGAATATCCATTGGTATGGACATTTTGCCGTATGGTTTGCTTATCTTTATTCAGAAAGATTCCCTCTTTAACGATACGGATAAGATTGCATATAGCTATTGGTAGGGCGTTAGCGTATCACTGGACAGGTGAATAGATGCCTGAGTGACAAATATCCAGATGATGCCGCCATCAATAAGTAAAAATATCAGAAAAAAGAGCGCGTCAGCCTATGACGTGGCGGTGATCGGTGCAGGAGCTGCTGGCCTTTTTTGTGCGGGTCTTGCAGCGGCGCAAGGCTGGCGAACCGTGCTTATTGACCACCGACAAAAGGTGGCTGAGAAAATTCGCATTTCAGGTGGTGGGCGTTGTAACTTCACCAATATCCACAGCCAGCCGGCAAATTTTTTATCCGATAATCCGCATTTCGCTAAATCTGCTTTGGCACGCTTTACCCCGCAGGATTTTATTTCCCTGATAGAGCGCCATAATATTCCCTACCACGAAAAAAAGCTGGGTCAGCTTTTCTGTGATAATAGCGCGCAAGATATCATCGATATGCTGCTAGCCGAATGTAGTGCCCATGGCGTCAGTAACGCTTTTGGAGTTTCTGTAACAGCTATCCGTCGAGAGGAAAGCACCTTTCATATTGAGACAGATAATGTGCCTATCATCGCAGACCGTCTGGTGGTCGCTACTGGCGGCTTGTCCATTCCAAAGATTGGCGCAACTGGCTTTGGTTATGAAATCGCGAGGCAATTTGGTCTGCCAGTGATAGCACCGCGCGCTGGCCTTGTTCCGCTTACCTTTACCGACCAGATGCGTGCAGATTGCGCCAATCTGTCTGGCTTGTCGGTAGAGGCAGATGTGCAGTGCGGCAAAACCAGCTTTGCTGAAGGGCTGTTATTTACCCATCGAGGTTTAAGTGGTCCATCTATTTTGCAGATTTCTTCTTATTGGCAAGATAGCCAGAATATTGCGGTCAATCTGGCACCAGAAATAGATGTGGCTGCCTATCTTTTGGATCAGAAAAAACAGAACCCGCGCCGTGAGGCTACAGCAGCACTTGCCCAGCTTCTTCCCAAACGCCTTGCTAGCCAGATAATAGCGTGGTGCGGTGATGATGGCAGGCTAGCTGATAAAGCAGATAAGCGGTTAAATTCTCTTGGTGCAGCCGTTAATAATTGGCAAATTTGCCCCTCTGGTAGCGAAGGTTATCGCACAGCAGAAGTCACGCTAGGCGGGGTCGATACGAATGCGCTATCTTCTAAAGACATGCAGGCGAAATCCTGCCCCGGGCTGTATTTCATAGGTGAGGTGGTGGATGTAACAGGGCATCTAGGCGGCCATAATTTTCAATGGGCGTGGGCATCTGCCTATGCAGCGGCCACACAATTTTGATGCCTATTCCCCCGGCGGCGGAAAGGGCAGTTTCTTGCCTTGCTCAGCACTGTTATAGACCTGCTCTTCCAGAGCGAGCAGGGCTAGGTATTCTCTTGCGTTATTTACCGGCATCTTGCCAGCTTGCAGGCAGTCTGTGATATAGCTGATAAGATTAAAGACGCAATCCCCGCCAAATCCTGGCCAGTCACGGCGCGCCAAAAGGCAAATTTCTTCAACAGCGCCATTCGCACGATAAAATACCTCACCAAATCCGTTTAGCCGCAAAGCACCGCCGCTACCCTCAATAAGCCCGTCTCCCATTGTCAGCCGGTGATTTTCTGCTATGTGGTCAGCTAGCCTGTTGCCATCAAATAGCGCACGTTTGCCATCCTTGAAGCCAAGCAATATGTGGCCAGAATCCTCTCCAGACAGAGCTGGATTGCGCTGGCTTAAATCAGCGTAAACTTCTTCTGGTGGGCCAAAAAGATAGGTGAAAACATCTAGAAAATGAATAGCCGTTTCATGCACTAAAAAGCGCGGCATTTTCTGAAAATAGGGTTGGCGCGAAAGATACGCATCTGGCCCGCGCCCGTCATTAGGCCGCAAGGTAAAGCGCATCTGATATATATCGCCTAAACTGCCCGTCTCTAGCTGGTCTTTTAGCGTCTGAAACCAAGGCTGAAAACGGAAATTTTCATGCACGATAAGAGTAGTGCCAGCAGCTTCTGCGCGGGCAGTTATTTCTGTTGCTTGCGCTAGTGTGCCGCAAAAAGGTTTCTGGCAAATCACATGCGGAATTTTATGGTCAATGGCGGTTTGTATCGCAGCGGCATGCTGGGCGGGCGGAACGATTATATCCAGAATATCTATCTCGCATGTCGCTAGCATATCTTCTAAACTGGTAAAGGCAGATGCGCCAAATGCGCCAGCTTTACCAGCTTTTTCTGGGTCTTGATCGGCTATGGCTATCAACTCAGCTTGCTCAGTGCGCGCCCATGCCTCCAGATGGAATTGTGCAAAATATCCGGCGCCTAAACAGGCGGTTTTAAAGGGTCTCATTTAGTATGCCTCATGCTGACAGCAAAAATAAGACTAGTCTAAACGAGCCCGTATGAAAAACAAAGCCGATGTTTAGCCTCTGGCAAGGGGCGAGATCAGTCTGGGGTTTAGACAAGAGAATATCGCAGCTTCTAAAGGCTCTTCTTTTGAGGCAGCGGGGCTAACGCGGTTTCTTTAAATCAATAAAGCCCCTTTTTTGAGGCAGCTTAAATGGCTAGTTGCTAACCGGCATCTGGATAGCGATGCTTTCTTCACATGCTATCTGAATAGGCTTGCCACCTAATGAAACGCCTTGTGCCACTAGATTACTTAGCATCATATTCATTTGTTGCACATGTGCCAGACAATCATTGTTGTTGGTAAAGGACATCCCAACATTATAGGTGTTGGTGAAGCCGCTTACAACTTCAATAACAGCCACAGCTTCCACACTTGGCTCCGCACTTGCACGTGCAGTTGTGATGCTTGACGCCGCGTAAATAAGTGCCGCAACAAGCAAGACAGGAAGCGTGAGCTGCTGTCCAAAATTTAGATATACTGCTTGCGTCTTTATCGTTTTATTTAACATGATTTTGGCCTTTTTTTAGCGAGGGCTGGTGACCGACCTCGGAGGTTTAAGTAAACAAAAATTGCTTGTTTAGGTTTATTTCTTTTACAAAACACAATTTAAGTCTGACTAATGTAAAAATATTTGTAAATAGTTTTGAGAGCAATATTTTGGTTATTGCCTCATAATTGAGCTATTATACAGCTTATGTCCTAAATTAGCCCTCGCGGATATTAACTACCTTGCCAGCTATTTCCTGCATTCCTAAAAGCTGAGTCTAGCTTCAAGCTAGCCTCTAAAGCGTTACATAATTATGAATAGATGCAAACCCGCCCTATCAAAGCTAGGCAAGCACGGGCAAAAGCGCCTAATAAATTGACAGCTTTAAGTCTCACAGATAATCTTTATGGCGCAGCATTGACGTTTGTAGTTTTAGGCTCCGTTAATGTTTTCCCGCCAAGATGTGCTGCTACTTCTTAATGAATGATAAGAGTAGCTTATGGCCATAATAAAAGACTTAAAATCTCAAACCTCTGATGACAATCAATTGACCAAAGTTTTGAATTTAGGTCAGAAGGGGTGAAAAAAATGCGTCATTATTTATTAGCATTAATTTTAATAATTTCAGTGAGCATTACGGTTATAATGCCGGCATGGTCGGATAGGACATCGTCAATTTGGGGTGTTTCTGACCGCGTCACTGGAACTTCAGCTGAAGTGTCCAGACTTTCTGAAGCAAATAAAATTCTAGAAAAAAAGAATAGGGAACTAATTCAAAGTGAGAGAGCTTTAAGAAAAAAGAATAGGGAGCTAATTCAAAATGAGAGAGCTTTAAAAGAAAAGAAAAAGCTAATTGCAGAAATTTCGCAGAGAATAGGTCGGCGCACCGCGATAATGGCAGCGCGTAATGTTGCCGCTGCCCCTGTTGAAGCTATACCGGTTATAGGTACTTGGGTGATTATTGCTGTCACCAACTTAGAAATCTATGATGCCTGTCAAACCATGAAAGACTTGGATATAGTTAAAGCATTGGCTGGCAACTCTGATAATGTAGGTAATAAGAAAATATGTAGCCTGAAGGTGCCTAACAAGTCAGAAATATTTAATTCGATAAAAAATTCACCCGCAGAAGCTTGGGCTAAGATATCAAGCTTTAAGGTGGATTTACCATCATGGAAAAACATTATAGACCGCCACAAATTATTGTGGAAAATGGTACAAACTATAGCCCCTTACTGGGAGCGATTTTCGAAAGCTGACCAGTCCGAGGAAAAACAATCGAGCGGCCATGATGATGCAAGATGACGGTGCGGCTGAGATGCAATCTCTGGTCACCAATATAGTGTTTAACTAATTGATTTATATAATTTATTAAGGGTGTTAGCAAGAGGTTTGGGACACCTTTTGTGATACCTATTTTGCTTGACAGCTTTAAGTCTCACGGATAGTTTTTAGGGTGCAGCATTGACGTTTGTAGTTTTAGGCTCCGTTAATGTTTTCTCGCCAAGATGTGCTGCTTGATTTCACACAGACCATAAAGGAAAAGCAGACATGGCAAAGGATGACGAAACTAAAGATAAAGTCTGGGACAAAGCCACGCCAATCAGAGGTAAGGATGAAGACACCTGGCGCAAAGACAATGCTGGCAATAAAATTAGATACGGCTCTTACGGAACGGTGGGTGAGTATGGCTGGGAAATAGACCACAAAAAGCCTCAGGCCAAAGGCGGTTCAGATAACCTGTCAAACCTTCAGCCACTCCATTGGAAAGCCAATAGAAAGAAATCTGACGATTAACTAAAAAATTACCGGTAATGGAAGTAGGCTAGTTAATATCAGGTCTTTGAGGCCATTCAACAGCATTAGGAGGCTGCTTCTGCCTCCTGCCTAGCTTCTTCTTCCCCATGGAATACAGACACAAATACGGCTTCTCGTGCCAAGCGCAGGAGAAGATTGGGGAGCATGAAATCAACAAAACAGGGGAAAATTGGTGCGGCTGAGAAGACTCGAACTTCCACGGGGTGTTAACCCCACAGCGACCTCAACGCTGCGCGTCTACCAGTTCCGCCACAGCCGCACATTATTTTTGAGGTTCGGGCAAACGCCCTGCCACCTTATCCCACCAATCGCCAGTAAAATCAAGAAGCCAGTAAAATCAAGACGCCAGTAAATCAAGAAGCTAGCAAATCAAGACGCCAGAAATAGGAAGCCAAAATCAAGACGCCAGAAAATCACCTGCCCACACCCAAGAAACAGGCACAGGGGAGGGGCTTATTGCGCGCGCCATTTTATGGAACAGCCTATGGACGGGGTTTGCTCAGCTGGGCCTGCCCCGGTCTTGGCAATCTGGCGCATCGCTTCTAGAAGCTCGGCATTGCGCTCACCGCTAGCCCCCATTTTCAAATCATCCAGCCGGCCGCGATAGTGCAAGCTCAGCTCAGCGTTTAGCCCAAAGAAATCAGGTGTACAAACCGCGCCATAGGCCCGTGCCACTGCCTGTCCCTCATCCACCAGATAGGGAAAGTCAAAGCTATGTTTTTCGGCAAATAGCTGCATCTGCTCCGGGCTGTCGGCGGCAAGATTTTGGTAATCATTAGACATGATAGCAACAGAATTAATGCCTTCTTGGCGCAGGGTTTTTGCATCCGCTACCAGCCGCGTGATTATCGCCTTCACATAAGGGCAATGATTGCAGATGAAACAGATCAACAGGCCGCGCTCACCGCGCAAACTGGTCAGGCTATGGCGCTCACCTTGGGGTGTTTTCAGCTCAAACTCTGGCGCTTGCCAGCCAAAGTCACAAATGGGGGTATCTAACAGCATGGCTCGGTTGACCCTTTTTAAAAATTGTATAATGCCTGCATAGATATAACCCAATCACTGGCAATGTACCAGCGCCTAGCGTCCTAATTTAGTGCTTTCTGGTGTGCTGTTTGGCGTGCTTTCTAGCGTGCTTTTTGGTGTGCTTTCTGGTGTGCTTTCTGGCGTGCTATTTGGCCTTTATGGGGTGGGGCTGCGATGGCGCAAGCTAGGGGCTAGCACGCCCAAATGCAGGTTCAACGCTCTGGTCGATAAAATCGTTTCTACACAAAAACAAATAAGCGCTACCATCATCAAGAGTATTGTCGCCCCCAAGGCAAAATGCGCAGAAACATCAAAATTATAAAGCGTTAGATAAAGCGTGCCTAAATTAAACACAAAAGACGCCCCCGCAAAGAACAGCGCATATTTTACCAACGTTATGCGGACTTGCATCATCTGTAATTCTTTTACCAAAATATCAGTAAGCGCAGGGCTTTGAGCGGATGTTTCAATTTGTGCAGCCAAATTACGCATCAAACCAGCTAGGCTGGTATAGCGCAGATTTAAGGCCACAATGGCCAGCGGGATCGCCGGAAACAATGTGCTGATGAAATCAAGCGTCATCGAAACTCTCTTTAAAAAACAGGTGTGTGTTGAATGATGTTGTTCCATTGCGCCTCCTGTGCTGGGATGAAACGCAATGGCAGATTTAACGGTAATTATGAAAAAAATTATAAAGTTTTCTGGTTAAAATCTAGGGCTGTATTTTTGTCAGCCTGCTGCGTTTTTTGCATCGCCTCATTGACTGTCTTCTACTCCATAGCTCAGCACAACCTAGCTTGCGGGCGGATATAGGGGTTTATGGTTAATGATGATAGGGTGTTGAGGCTGGCTTATAGAGGCTGGCTTATTGAGACTGGCATATTGAGGCTGACTTATTGAGGCTGGGGGCGCGCATAATTTTGTGCCTAAATATTAAGGAGCGTTCTAGATGTTAGAGAGTTTTATCACGGCCTTTATTGTCTATTTCGTGGTCATAGATCCTATCGGGAATGCGCCTGTGTTTCTGGCGGTTACGACTGCCCAAGCGCGCCGACAGAAATATAGAACTGCGCTGGAAGCCACCCTTTTTGCTACGTTCATCATGCTATTTTTTGCGCTGTGCGGGGCATGGTTGTTGGCTTACCTGAACATCAGCGAGCCTGCCTTTAAAATCGCTGGCGGCATTATTTTGTTTCTGGTGTCTTTAGATATGCTTTCGGCCAAAAGACAGGCACGAAAGCGGGATGAAAGTACCTCTGATACAAATGATAGTGAGGCGGAGAATGTGGCAATTTACCCGCTAGCGATACCCATGCTGGCAGGCCCAGCCGCTATTATTTCTGTGATTGTCGTGAATGCTAGTTTCTCAGATGCGCTGGCTAGCACCCTTATCGGTTATACCGCTCTGCTGGCTGTGATGGCCTCAACTGGGGCTATTTTATGTCTTACAGTTATTGCCGAGGCTTGGCTTAATGAAAAGGTAACAATGGTGTTCTCGCGTATCACCGCTATCGTGCTAGCGGGTCTGTCGGTGCAATATGTTCTAGATGGGCTGATGGTCTTGCAAAACTGATGGCACTTAGAGTTGCTTCTATATTGACCAAGCAGGTTAGAGACAACCGGCAAAGAGCCGATAGGTAAGGCGTTCATTGGCCTTAATAAAAGATGTTATAAGGCTCTAAGCTAGGCGCACTTTCCTGAGGTATGGAAGCACTTTTTCAAACGCCCCAAATTTTTCCCTAGCCTCTTCGTCATTTATTGCAGCGGGTATAATTACGTCCTGTCCTACTTGCCAGTCAGCCGGGGTGGCAATGCCTTGGCTCGATGATAACTGCAATGCATCTAACGCTCTTAGCACTTCTGCAAAGTTTCTTCCAACTGTCATAGGATATGTCATTGCAAGCTTTAACTTTTTGTCTGGCCCTATTATGAACACAGACCTAACTGTCGCGGTGTCATTCGGGGTTCTGCCATCTGGCAGATATGCCTCACTTGGAAGCATGTCAAAAGCTTTTGAAACAATAAGGTTTGTGTCTGCGATAATCGGAAAATCAGGCTTGTGATTTCCGTATGATTCTATGTCAGATTTCCATTTTACATGGTCATCAACGCCATCCACAGAAACACCAATTACTTTTGTTCCCCGCTTTTTCCATTCACCCTCTAATTTTGCAACGGCACTAAATTCAGTGGTGCAGACGGGTGTGAAGTCTTTTGGGTGGGAAAATAAAATGGCCCAAGAATTTCCAATCCACTCATGCAGGCTAAACATTCCTTTGTCAGTGTCTACTGCAACATCAGGAATAGTGTCATTTATGCGAATGCTCATTTTTATCTCCCTATTTGGAAAACCCAGAAAATTACTTTCCAGAAAATTACTTTCCAGAAAATTACTTTAGTGTTTTGCCAGCTTCGTTGGCTTCAGGAACTTCTATCAAAAGACCTGTCTTGCAATCATATATATAGCCATGGATAGGTATGTGTTTAGGAACCAAGGGATGTTTGCGTATACGCTGCACATCTTCAACTACAGATTTTGCATTGTCTTTGAAGGTTAGCCAATTGATATATTTCCCCGCAACTGAACCGCCATTGTTAGATATATTCCTCCAACCATCTGATGTTACCTCAGCTGTATCAAGGCTATTCTCTAAAAGTTCAGAGATGATATCAGAGGTAAATAATTCCATCCCGCAATCTGTGTGATGAATGACAAACCATTCATTTGTGCCAAGTAATTTATGCGAAATCACGAGTGACCGAATAGCGTCGTCACTCGCTCTGCCACCAGCATTTCTGATTACGTGGGCATCGCCCTCAGCGAGGCCTGCATATTTTGCTGGATCTAGTCTAGCATCCATGCACGTCAGAATTGCAAAGCCGCGTGCAGGCGGTAGGGCTAGATTTGCTTTGTCTCCAAAAGTGGCGGCATATTTTTTATTCGCTTCTTCTAATGCTTTGACGGTAACACTCATTTGCCTGATCCCCATTTATAGGTTTGTTTTTCATCTCCTGTTTCACAAATAAATTTTAAATATTAAAGGTAATAATTAGTATTTTAAAAAATAATTTACTATTTTTGATAAAATTAAAAATTTATTCCAAAATAACCAACTGCTTCGGCAAGCATATTTTTTTGAATAGTATATTTTTTGCGCCGCCTCCCTGCTTTTGCGGATCACCTTCAATGAGTGCCCCATAAGCTTATCGGATATGTATTAATTTTTAGGATTTAAAGAGGCTGCGAATTTGCGGTTCAATTTCACCATTTTTGTTATAGTTACAACCGTAGCGATTGCCTTGAATTCTGTGAAAGGGAAGGTAGTATTTGCGCTCTACCACAGCAAAACCTCGCACACAGTTGCAAGACCGAAAATCCATAAATAGCTATGGGGCAACAATGGGTTGACGTGGGTATCGTGGGTACGATGAGTAAGGAATGGCGAGGAAATGGCGCGCTCGGGAAGATTCGAACTCCCGACCCCTAGATTCGTAGTCTAGTGCTCTATCCATCAATATATTGAAAACGCTTAGTTTTTCACAGATTTTTCTCTCTGATTTAGTATATCTGAATGGTCTACTGTGTCAAATCTGTGTCAAAAATTCTGACTGCGTAAAACCCACATTCTTCATATCAAAATCAATGGATACATAAATAGAATTGAAAAAGGATAGAAAGAATACGCTGCCGCTGTCTTTCTTATCTGTTGTTTAGGAGATGGAGAAATGAACAAGAAACAAGAACACACCCAACAGATATTCAGAGAGATGGTGTCCATCCTCACTGAACATTTTGACAATCCAGATGCTGAAATAATTTCTGACTTTGAAGAACTTGCTGATGCGCTCAATCGCAGAGGTTTAACCAATCAACAAGGTAAACCATTCTCACACTGGACGCTGAGAAAGATGATTGAGAGATGCAATGAGGTGAATGAAGAAGATGATTTCAGACACCAATTCTATCCAACACAACTCTTTGCAAAGGATGAAGGTGTTGGATTGAGACAGGTTCAGTTTGTTGCACCAAAACCAATATTTAAAATTGAAGAGAAGAAATCAGACAAAGATGAGTTGAAGAAACTTTTCACTGAACATGAGGTAAATTATTTTGGTTGGACTGTCCAAAATGTCCAACAATCTGCATAAATTACTATGTCAGTGATGAATAAGGATTACTTTGTTCTCTAATCCTTATCATGATTTCATTTTACATTAGGACAATGCACTGAAGGTGCATTTACCCACCTCTGGTGGGTAAGGGTTCAGATTTAATGACTATGCTTCATACCATAAGACATTTTATGAACAGTCATTGGAATAGTAATAGAACCACTATTCTTAAATGTTAATGTCACTTGATGAACATCCATTGGAACCATCTGTTCCTTAAGTTTCATGAACATCAAATGATAACCGCCTGGTTTCAAGTAAACCTCTCCATCTGCTGGTATCACTAAACCATTTCCAAGAGGACGCATTTTCATCACATCCCCTTCCATCTTCATTTCATGGATTTCACTTTTCATTGCAAAGTCTGCTGAAACACCAATCAATACATCTGCAGTATTTCCGTCATTCTCAATCTTAAGATACCCACCTGTCATGGGATGATTAGGTGGGGTTTCCTTGATCCACGCATCTTCAATTTCAAGTTGCTTAAATTTAATGCCATCTGCTAACGCAATGTTGGACAAACCAAACACAAGACAGAAAAACAACAATATTTGTTTCATGTTAGACCCCATAAATGTTCTAAAAATAATAGTCACATAACTCTACTTTAATTGAGTTTTGTCCACCTTAATTGACATATTGCTTCAGAATGTCGCAGAAACTTAGACATGGACATTAGACTTGCTCAAGAAACAGATTTGGACTCAATCCTAAAGGTTATTGAAACTGCGTTTTCTGATGAAGAGAACAAAGTCATCATGAACCTTGTTCAAGAACTCCATCAAGAAACCACTAGTCCTTCAATCAAGTCATTGGTTGCTGAAGTTGATAATCAAGTAATTGGTTATGTGTCCTACAGTCCAATCTTCTTGAAATCTGACTCTAGTATCGTTGGATATATTCTTGCGCCTCTTGCTGTATCTCCAGAACACCAGAAACAAGGTGTTGGTTCAAACCTCATCAAGTCTGGAATAGAGATGCTCACCAAAGATGATGTTGGGGTTTTGTTGGTTTATGGAGACCCTGCATACTATGGACACTTTGGTTTCAAGGAGGATGTTGGACACTCATTTGTGCCGCCATACTCCTTGCAATATCCATTTGGTTGGACAGGTATGATGTTGAATGACACTCCTGTTCCAGAACAACCAATCCAGTTTGAGTGTGTTTCTTCACTATCCAAACCAGATTTGTGGTGATTAAACCTCGACCAATCACCGACCAATGCGCTTTGACGGTTCTGGTGTGGGTTCATATCAAAATGAAGTCAAAGGGGGTTCAGAGGGTAACCTCAAGTTTTCAGTGAAAACAAGAAATCCATAAAAACCTGCATTACAGACACCCAATAAATTGCAGTGAAAAAGATGAAGGTTGGCGCTCCTAACAACCATCCAAATGCTAGCACTCTAGTCTTGTTGAAAAGGGTATCAGACTTTGTGAGTTTCCAAGTTTTCCATAACGAGTAGAAGTAACTAATGACTGCTACAATCAGCAAAAACACATATAGAAATAGGATGTAATTTCCGTTAAGATATTCTGTTGCCCACATCCAACCAGTGCCTAATATTCGGCGGAATCGTTCCATTATGCCCCCGAGAAAAAGGAGTGCAAAAAAGAGTGCGCCCAAATACAGGACATTGAATCTGATTAAAAATTTATGCATTAAACCCACTGAAGTTATGATGTGTTAATGTTAACATAGAAAGAACAGAAAATAGAGATAGTGCTTAAAGGTTTTAAATTGGATTTTTAGTTATGACGCCTAAAAATGAAAAATTTGAAGAGATAAAAAAATATCTAATTGGTAGGGATAAAAAACTGAGTATCTTTTTCGAATCTTTTGAGATTGCTGAGAAAAAAAAGAGTTTCTCGAATTTTCAAAATTTAATTCGAATTATTGTGGGTCAACAGTTATCTGGCGCTGCAGCAAGAACGATTTTCTCACGTTTACTGGGTTTGGTGGGAAACAACTTTTCACCCACCGCGATCGCAAAGTTGACTGCACAAGAATTTTCTGAGATTGGCATTTCCCGCGCCAAGGCAAATTATTGCCAGGGGATTGCTGAAATTCTGCAAGAACGTCCAAATTATTTTGATGAACTCTATAAGTTCAATGATCAAGAAAAAATTTTAGAATTAACAAAATTAAAAGGCGTTGGCGTTTGGACAGCATCAATATTTGTTATGTCTGCAGACATATTTTCAGATATATTTGCCACTGGGGATGGAACACTAAAAAAAGTCATAAGCGAAGTTTACGGAGTAAATGAGAATGCTGTTGAAGCAATATCTTTAAAATGGTCGCCGTATAGGACACTAGTGTGCAATGCGATATGGTGTTATAAAGATAACTATATGAATTATAAACAAAAAAATACTTAATAGTGTTTGTAAAAGTCACCAATTTTTAAAAACATAGATTTGAGAAAATGATAGAAATAAATGATATGCCAAAAGTTATGGGGTTGTTTGCAGGATGTGGCGGATTGGACTTGGGTTTTAAAAATGCAGGTTTCGAAATTGTCTATGCTAATGATAAAGAAAAAAGTGTAAAGCAAACCTATGAATTCAATTTGCAACATGAAATTCAAATTGAGGATATTTGTAAGGTTGATAAAACGAAATTGCCACAAGTGGATGTTATTATTGCTGGCGTTCCCTGCCAACCATTTTCCAGTGCTGGTAAACGAGAGTCAGTAAAAACTGCCGATGGGAACCTCTTCCTGCAAGTATTAGATACTATAAACAATCAAACGAAACTGCCCAAAGTGGTGGTGTTTGAAAATGTCAGAGGGTTTCTCTCTTCGAAAGATGAAAATGGACTGCCAATAGTCGAGAGATTTTCTTTAGAAATGGAAAAGATTGGTTATCAAACGAAATATCAATTACTGAACGCCGCTGATTATGGAGTTCCCTCTAATCGTTATCGTGTTTTTGTAGTATGTTTTTTAAAGAGTTTGGAAAAAGATTTTGTCTTTCCTACAAGTAAACTTATGGAACACCCAATAACAGTTGGTGATGTTTTAAATAAAAAATTGCCAAAGGATGAGGAAATTGAAATTTGGAAACTTCCACCGTCTTCTAAACAAATGGTTCCTTTTATTAAAGAGGGAGGATCATGGAAGGATGTCCCATATGAATATTTGAGTGACCGCCATAAAAGAATTCATGCTGAGATGAAAAAATATAGATCCCCTAACTTCTACAGAAGGTTTTCAAGAAAAGAAGTAATGGGAACAATAACTGCAACATCGTCCCCAGAAAACAGCGGAATTTTACACCCGTTGGAGGATAGGCGATACTCGGTAAGAGAAATCGCAAGGTTTCAAAGTTTTCCAGATGATTTTAAATTTATTGGCAATAGCACTCAATCAAAATACAAGATGATAGGTAATGCCGTTCCACCAAGACTCGCCTATGAAATAGCAAAAGCAATAAAGTCTCAATTATTTTGACCTTGTAACCAATTTATTGCTCTGGATACGATTTCTGGATCATCGTCAAACCTTCCAATCCCTGTGTTACAACTTTCACATAACCATCCTCGCACATGACCATTTGAATGATTATGGTCTAAAACAATTTTACTGATTCCGGCGATTGTTGTTTTTTCACAAATTGGGCATGTAAATGGCGAATACCCGCTGGGTCTTTGTAACTCCCACTTCTTTTTGACATTAGCAGGAATTCCAACTCCATCTTTTAATTTTCGGCATGATTTACAGGAAGGTCTTTTTGTAATTATGTTGTCTTTTTTGATCCTATTATTCTGAAAATCTCTTTCAGTAACCTGTATTTTGAAACATCTGTCACAAACTTTCTTCTCAAATCTGTCTCCAGTTTTTCTAATGTCAAAAAACTCTACCTCATGCTCATAGCACTCAACTAACAAATTAGTTCTAAGAAATAGAAGTTCTATTTTATTAGAAGAAGCAACATTTCTTTTCCGAATGCCAACATCGTTGACCGATATTTTTCTCTCCGAATGATGTCTCTGGACGAGGTAAAAAAATAAATTTTGCATAATAAAAAATTAGCAAAATTATCACCGTTACGCCAGTCATATATAAATACCTCTGAAAGGAACAGAGGTATGGACATACATCAACTCAAACAACGCATAGACGCATCGGGTAAGAAACTCGTCACGCTCGGTAACGAATACATCAAATCAAAAGATGAGATTGCCGCACGAAAGGTGCTGGTGAAGATGTTTGGTGAGATTTCTCAACAGACATTGTTGCTAGGTGAACAGAATGCTCAGATGGATAGGAATCAGAGAGGACTTAAATGAAAATCACACACGATTACGCCGCAAGAATTGACTACGACCTATGGATGGATTGTCTGAAGGTGAAACAACTGGATGCTGCCACCACCAGTATCAACTCAATGGTGAACGAAGGACTAAAGATGGTTCGTGACAGGAAGATGCAAGAGATTACTATTCAAAGAAAACGAAGGAACACTTTGCAGTCTATGACGGCATCATGATACACCCCTCAAAACTGGCAATTAATTCCTAATCTATAAATGCAATAGAGACACCTCTATGAATACCGAAAACCAGATAACAAAAACTGGCGATGAAAATCCATTCAAGGATATGGGGTTCATCAAGTTCTGGATTGTCTCAACTGTCTTTTGGTTTTCTTTTCCAGTCTCATTAGTTCTTTGTTATCTCGCTCTTGGTTCAGTCAGAACGAAACAACTTGTCAAAGCGCTAGTGCATGACTTCCTGCAAACACTCTTCATCATCCTCGCCGTAATTTGTGTCATCGGGTATGGCATTTACCATTATGTCTCTGGACTGTTTTAGAACGCCTCATACTTCTTGAACACATTTTCTGGATTGAGGTGAGTATATCTGAACAACTGCCTTACATCCTTATGTCCAGATATGAGTGCAACTTCTGGAACTGACATTCCCATCTCAAAGAACCGTGAGACTGCTTCGTGTCTCAAATCATGAAATCGTAAATCAGTGATGCCTGCTTTTTTGCGTGCTCTGTTCCATGCAAGACGCAGACAGGTGGCGGAGATTGGAAACACTTGTTCATTAGTATGTGGCACCGTCTGAAGGACTTCTATGCACCGTCTGGTGAGTGGCACTCTTCTATCTTCACCATTCTTGGTGTCATAGAGAGATGCAAACCCATTCTCCAAATCGACATCACACCATCTCAGTTTCAGTATCTCTGAGCGGCGCATACCTGTTTCAATCGCAAACTCAATAATAGGTGCGATGAAGATGTTGCGTTGTGATGATGCGGCAGTGAGGAGGTGTTCTTTTTCACTAGGCATCAATCTGCGTTTGCGAGACTTATGAGGTGATGGCAGTTGAAGATATTCAACAGGGTTTTTGGTTAGTCCATATCCCCATTTGTGTATTGCAGTTTTGAATACTCTTCTAAACATCATCAAATCGGCATGAACTGTTCCCGACTTCACCTGTTTTAATCTCTCATCTCGGAGGTGTTCAAAATGTCTCTGAGTAAGATTAACGAGTTTGTTTTCTGCAATTGGATGTTTGGAATAAAGGTTCAGTTTGTATGTTTCTATCTCTGAACCTTTTAGGTGTGAGGACACTTCTTTGGCATAAGTCTGAAGAAGTTCTCTTAAGGAAGTATCACCAACATCGACTAAAGGAAGGGAAGTATTCTTGAGTTGATGTTCTGTTTGTTGAACCCAGCAAACTGCATCTGATTTTGACTTGAACGATTTAGTGAAACTTCTCCATCCAGCAATCCTCACTTGAGCATTCCAAGACTTACCTCTTTTACGCACACAACCCATGGATTTGACCTTTTACTGTGTCAAATCTGTGTCAAAACTGATGTTCTCTGAAAACAGACTAATACCCTAATCTGGTAACTATCTGAATATATTGGGAGGAAATGGCGCGCTCGGGAAGATTCGAACTCCCGACCCCTAGATTCGTAGTCTAGTGCTCTATCCAGCTGAGCTACGAGCGCTTACTTGCCGCTTTACTAAATATATTGCAAAGCTTGAGTGAAGCGGACAATAATCCACCCATCTATCAATGTCTAGCCCATTTATCTGGTGGATGTGAATTTTCACTGAAAGCAATTATGCCGGAATAAATGAGAGTCATATCCCGTTTTAGAGGATAATTGCAGATGGGAAAGGTTGGACAGGCGGACAAGTTTCGCTATAACAAGTCGCATTAAAGCTGCGCGGAACCACGCGGAAGGTGACGCGTAGATAAAGGGCAGATGGATTGAGGTTGGAGGGGGTTAATCATGAGCTATGATGAGAATAAAAATTTTCCAGTATCCTGGGAAGAATTGCATCGCAACTCCAAAGCGCTAGCATGGCGTCTTCTGGAATTAGGTCCTTTTACAGGCATTGTTGCGGTTACTAGAGGCGGGCTAGTGCCAGCAGCCATCGTCGCAAGAGAGCTGGAAATTCGGCATATTGAAACAGCGTGCCTTGCCTCTTATCAGGCGCAAAGCCGCGGTGAAGTAGAAATTATCAAAGCCCCTGATAATGCTGGTGATGGCACAGGCTGGCTTATTATTGATGACCTTGTTGATACTGGCGAGACTGGAAAAATGCTGCGCCAGATAATGCCAAAGGGCCATTTTGCAACTGTTTATGCAAAGCCTAGAGGCCGGCCTGTCGTTGACACTTTTATCACCGAAGTTTCCCAAGATACTTGGATTTTCTTTCCATGGGATCTAGAGCCGCGCCCGTCGGTGCCCATTGCAGAAACGCGCTAGTCTTTAGCTAATTAGTCTTTAGCTAATTAGTCTTTTGCTAATTAGTCTTTTGCTAATATTGTTGCTGGTAACTGCAAGCGGAACGCGCAGCCATCATCTGAACTTCGTGCTAGGTTAAGCCGGCCTTCTAGCGCAAGGGCAAGGTCTAAACAAATAGCCAAGCCCAACCCAATATGTGAGGAACGACCAGAAGTAAAGGCAGAGAAAATACGGTCTTTAATCTTCGCATCAATTCCAGGACCATTATCCGAAATATCGATAACGGCCAGATGGCCAGCGCGCCAGATATCAATAGTGATATTTTTTGCCCCTGCATCTTGCGCATTACGCAGTAAATTCAAAAAAATCCGATACAGCATAAGCCGATCTGTGACGAGTATTTCTGGTCCTGAATAATCAAGTCTGGCATCGGTCGTTGCCGCTAGCTCCTCGATCAGAACCGGCATATTTAAATTTTCATGTGATGGCGGCGGCAACTCAGAGAGATAATCTAGCATATTCTGGCATAATTCAGTGGCCTGCTCAGTCGCTCTAATCACCACTGGGGCAACTTGGGCAACCTTGGGATCCTCACTGCTCTCCAGCTGGTCGGTTACCAGCAAGATAGCAGAAAGCATATTTCGCAAATCGTGATTAATTTTTGCGACCGCTTCGCCTGCATCTGCCAGTCTTTGGCGTTGGCGAATAGATTGCCTGACCTTGCTGTGCAGAACACGCAGACGGCTTTGTGCTTTAACAAGGGCTGGTGGGGCGTTTGTGTCGGGCGGCGGCGCTAATATCTGGTCTGGATTTTCAGCAATAGTTGCTATTTCCTCTTCCAGCGCTTGCAATGGCTTTAGCCAGAATTTCGAATATAAAAATGTCGCAATAGCAGCAAGGAGTGCCGCGCTAGTGAGTATCAAAATTATTGTTTGTGCGCGGCTTAATAGCTGTATGGCAATATGGCTATTGGCATGAAGCTTGAAGCTGATGAATAACAGTGTTGTCATGAGCAGTGCTGTGATAAGCGCTGTGCGCGTGAAAATTTGAAGGTGCGTTTTCATGTCACTTTCTTTGATAAAAATGGACAAAAAACCAAATGATGGAGCCAGATGAGTTTTATTGGATAAAGGCGATATTACAGTCTAGCTTAAAGCAATTTAGAATTGCGCAAAACTGCACCCAATTTGTGTTTGGATTTCGGGGGTGAAAAAGATTGACATTTCCAGCCGATATGCCTAATAACACAAGCTCAATAATAGAAGAATTTATCTGATAGAAGAAAGGGCGCGGTTATGAAACGCACCTATCAGCCTAGTGTTTTGGTTCGTAAGCGCCGTCACGGCTTTAGATCAAGAATGGCGACTGTTGGCGGTCGCCGCGTGATTCAGGCCAGGCGTGCAAAAGGTCGTGCAAAGCTCTCAGCCTAGTAAGTTTTGAGGCCATCTACACGGCAAAAAACGGCGAGTTCAGTCAGGATTTGATGGCGAAAGCCCAGAAAATACCGTTACAGAATCAGCTTCGTTTGAAAAAACGGAGCGATTTTTTGCGTCTGCAGCATAAAGGCGTGCGCCAAGTGATGCCGCATTTTATCTTGCAAGCAGGAAAAGCCCCAGACTGTACTTCAACCGCACGGTTTGGCTTCACAGCCTCTAAAAAAATTGGCAACGCCGTGTGCCGCAATCGTGCCAAGCGCCGTCTTCGCGCGCTTACCCGCGACATTGGTAGGCCAGATTTGCGTGATAGCACCGATTATGTGCTGATTGCCCGAAAATCTATTCTTGGGGCTGAATTTGCTGGTCTTGCTGCAGATTTGCAAAAGGCGATGCGCGCGGTGCATAAAAAATTGGATAATCCATTGCCGCCCAAATAAAGGGCATAATCAGCGGAAATAGGTTTAAAATGGCAGCCGATAAAAATAGCCCCAAAACCCCGCGCCGCCTAGCTCACAGGCTAGCTATTGGCCTGTTGTTGTTACCGATTTACGGCTATAGATATTTCATCTCCCCGCTATTGGGGGTGAATTGCCGCTTTTCGCCCTCCTGTTCAGACTATGCAAAGGACGCGATAATCAAGCACGGGGCATTGCGTGGCGGCTTGTTAACCGTTAAACGTATTCTGAAATGTCATCCTTGGGGTGGGTCTGGTTATGATCCAGTTCCCTAGACCGATAAGGATGAGTAAGAAGATTTGCTCTGGGACGAATAGTTCCAAAGGGATTTAGTTCTAAGGGGATTTAGTTCCAAAGGGATTTAGTTCCAAAGGGATTTAGTTAAGGAAGAAGTATAAGATCATGACGCCTGAAACAAAAAATATGATCGCTGCCATGTCTCTATCTCTAGCGATTTTGATAGGCTGGCAGATTTATTTCGTTGAGCCTGAATTAGAGGCCGAAAAAGCCGCTTTTGAAGCGCAGCAGCAGGCTCAGCAAGAGGGGCGTATCCCCCAACCTCAAGCAGGTTCTGGCAGTGGGGCTGTTAGCTCTTCCAGCGCTAACCAGTCTTTAGCAGCTGTTAGTGATACAGGTACCCGCCTTGATATCACTGCCCCGCTTGTTACAGGTTCTATTTCGACCCTTGGTGCGCGCATAGATGACCTTATTCTGACAACTTATTATCAAACCCAAGAGCCCGATTCAGAGCCAATTAGACTATTTAGTCGGTTTGATTCGCAGCAGCCCTATTTTGCAGAGTTTGGTTGGGTAAACGCGGCTGGACAGGCACTCTCTCTGCCCAATTCTCAAACGGTCTGGCAGGCGCAAAATTCTAGCCTTACCCCAGATAGCCCGTTGGTGCTGCGCCATGATAATGGCGACGGTCTGGTGTTTGAGCGCCGGATCGAAATTAACGATGATTATCTTATGACTATCACCCAGTCGGTTACCTCCAACCTCGAGGCAACTGTTAGTCTGAACCCTTATGGTCTTATTCGGCGCAAAGGTACGCCCACTACTGCGGGGCTGTATATTTTACATGAAGGTCCACTTGGCGTGTTTGATGAAACGCTGAATGAACAGAATTATGATGATTTACAGGATGCTGGCACTGAAGGGATTGTTATCGACACCGAAGAAAAAGGGGGCTGGATAGGGATCACGGATAAATATTGGCTGGCGGCTCTGATGCCATCGCAAGATCAGCATGTCGCTTATTCGATGCGTGCGCTTGGTGCAACGCGCGATACCTATCAGACAGATTTACTTGGTGATGCGCAAATCCTGAACCCGGGCCAGACAATTAGCTGGCAAACCAATATGTTTGCAGGGGCAAAACAGGTAACGCTTCTAGATAAATATAGCCAAGAGCTAAAAATTGCGAATTTCGATTTAGCGATTGATTTTGGTTGGTTTTATTTTCTGACCAAGCCGTTTTTCTATGCGGTAAACTGGTTGAATAGCTTGTTGGGTAATTTTGGTCTAGCAATTATTGCCTTTACCATTCTGGTGCGTTTAGTGCTGTTTCCTCTGGCGAATAAATCCTATAAATCAATGGCCAGAATGCGTGATCTAGCTCCTAAAGTTAAAAAGATGCGCGAAGATATTGGCGATGATAAAACCCGCCTGAATCAAGAAATGATGGCGTTATATAAGCGCGAAAAGGTTAATCCAGCGGCTGGCTGTTTGCCAATTTTGCTACAAATTCCGGTGTTTTTCGCACTTTATAAGGTGTTGTATGTTTCTATTGAAATGCGGCATGCCCCCTTTTATGGCTGGATACAGGATTTATCAGCCATTGACCCAACCTCTATTTTCAATTTATTTGGCTTGCTGCCCTATTCTGTTGATTTCATGCCGCAATTCTTGTCGATTGGCATCTGGCCCATTTTGATGGGGATTAGTATGGCAGTGCAGATGCGCTTAAATCCGCCCCCACCTGATCCTATTCAGGCAAAAATATTCCAGTGGATGCCTGTATTCTTCACCTTTTTGCTAGCAGGCTTCCCAGCTGGGCTTGTAATTTACTGGACATGGAACAACACCCTGTCTATTGCGCAGCAATGGTGGATTACCAAAACCATCAAGAAGCAAAGTCAGCAGAGCTAGCAATATGGAAGAGGCTGCACCGGAAACTAGCGCAAGCGATTTAGCGCTTGATGATTTCAGCCCTGAAGAGCTTGAAAGAGGGCGGTTATTATTTGCTGGTGAATGTCATTTCATTGCTGCTTCTAATTCGCTTGATAACCTGCCGCCGCTTGACCTGCCAGAAGTTGCCTTTGCGGGTCGCTCTAATGTGGGCAAATCTTCACTTGTTAATGCGCTAACTGGGCGACGTACACTTGCCAGAGCCTCGCAGACGCCTGGCCGTACACGTCAGCTTATTTTCTTTGCCCTTGCCCAGCGCCTGCAGCTTGTAGATTTACCAGGTTATGGTTATGCAAAAGCGCCAAAAACCGATATCAAGGCTTGGACTACGCTAACCCGGCAATTTTTAAGCGGACGCCAGAGCCTGCAACGAATGTTTTTGCTGATAGATGCGCGGCGTGGTGTCAGCCCAGCTGATGAAGATATGATGAAGCTGATGGATGAGGCGGCTGTGCCATGGGCAGCTATTCTTACAAAGATGGATAAGGTGAAGATATCTGAACAAAAAGCGGTTATCTCAAAAACAACTGAGAAGGTTAGCCGGCATGTTGCTGCCTATCCCCATGTCTGGATCACATCATCTGAAACCAAGCTTGGGATTGAAGCGCTTCGTGCGCATCTTGCTAGCTACAGCCTTTAGCGCAACCGAAAAGCGGTTCTGGCGTTTATCTGGTAGCTTTATTATAGTGTGGCGATAAGCAGGCGGCGGCGCAGCTGATAGCAACGCTTTTCAGCGAACTAGTCAACATATATAGCAATGCATAGAACGAGACAGAACGATGACATCACAAACCGATGAATGGATGGAAAAGGCTGGCCTACTAATAGAGGCACTGCCCTATATGCGCCGTTACAGCAATAAGCCGATTGTGGTGAAATTCGGTGGTCATGCTATGGGCGAGCAAGCTTATGTAGATAGCTTTGCTGCGGATATGACTTTGCTACGCCAAATAGGTGCTCAGCCAGTGGTAGTTCATGGCGGTGGCCCACAAATAGGGGATATGCTAAAGCGGCTGAAAATCGAATCTAACTTTGTAAATGGTTTGCGCGTTACCGATGCGGCAACCATTTCGGTGGTAGAGATGGTGCTAGCTGGAGCGATAAATAAATCACTGGTTGCGGCCGTAAATATGGCTGGTGGGCGGGCTGTCGGGCTGTCTGGCAAGGATGGGCATCTTATCACTGCTAGCAAATTATCCGCGCCTGCAAGTCATAGTGACAGCCAGATAGAAAAGGTTGATTTAGGGTTTGTTGGCAAACCAGAATCAGTTGATCCAACTGCGCTCTCGGCCTTGATGACTGCAGACATGATCCCGGTCATTGCCCCTATTGGCTGCGGGGTAGACGGCCAGACTTATAACATTAATGCAGATACAGCTGCTGGGGCGGTTGCTGGTGCTATCGGTGCTAGCAGATTGCTGATGCTAACCGATGTTGCCGGCGTCAAGGATAAGGGCGGGAAGCATATCTCGCATCTAACTGTTAGCGAGGCGCATAAGCTAATCAAAGATGGCACTGTTCAGGGCGGCATGATCCCGAAGGTGGAAACCTGTATCGAGGCAGTGGAGCAGGGTGCTGAGGCAGCAGTTATTCTGGATGGCCGCGCCCCGCATGCAGTCTTGGTAGAGCTATTTACTGAACATGGTATCGGCACGCTGATTACTAGAGATTAAGACTGAACTGACAAAAAAGAGGAGGGAGCAGATGAAAACAAATCTGGATAGCTTTGCCCTAGCTGAAATTAAAGATTGGGTGTTTGATCTGGATAATACCATCTATCCCGCCAGCTCTAGTTTGTTTCCGCGTGTGGCAGAACGCATGACCAGCTTCATTATGGAACATTTCAATTTGGATACCGAAGCAGCTGCTGAGATGAAAACGCGTCTATTTCGGAAATATGGTACGACCATGCATGGGCTGATGCGTGAGCATAATATGGAGCCAGATGATTTTTTGGCTTATGTGCATGAAATAGATTTATCAGATGTGCATTATGATGCAGAGCTGGATAATTTTATCGCTAGCCTGCCTGGGCGCAAACATATCTATACCAACGGTACTACCCGCCATGCTACCCGTATCCTAGAGGCATTTGGCATTCGTCATCATTTTGATTTTATTTTCGATATTGTGGCATCGAGCCATATCCCAAAGCCAAATCCAGCCCCCTACCAGACCTTTATTGCGCAAAGCAACATTGACCCGCAAACAAGTGTAATGGTCGAAGATATGGCGCGTAACTTAGAACCGGCGGCGGCGTTAGGGATGAAAACAGTCTGGCTTGTTAGCGATCATGACTGGGCGGCAAATGGCGCGGATGAAGATTATGTTCATTATATCTCTGCAGATTTAAAAACATTTCTTGCAGAAATTCATCAAGCTCATAGCCTTTAAGGCTAAATTTTCGGCTCTCTTTAGCGGTTAGCCGTATGAAAAAGAAAACAAAGCGCTATATATTAGATGAGTTTTACTATAGCGGAATAAATGAAGGTCAATTAAAACCTCGAACATAATAAAGGGCAAAACCCCGAAATAAGGAGAATGAGATGAGTAGTGCCGATCTCGAACAGGTGATAGATACCGCTTTTGAAAACCGTGATGCGGTGAACGCCTCTACCAAAGGCGAAGTAAGAGAGGCTGTAGAAGAGGCGCTGGCGATGCTGGATAGTGGCACCGCGCGTGTAGCTGAACCTCTTGGCGACCATCAATGGCAAGTAAATCAGTGGCTGAAAAAAGCCGTGCTATTATCCTTTCGTTTGAACGATATGGTGGTTATGTCTGGCGGCCCTGAACATCCGCAAGCTGGTGCATCAGTCTGGTGGGACAAAGTGCCAATGAAGTTCAGCGGCTGGAGTGCAGAAGACTTTACCAAAGCCGGATTTCGTGCAGTACCTGGCACTATTGTTCGGCATTCGGCCTTTATCGCGCCATCTGTGGTGCTGATGCCTAGCTTTGTTAATCTGGGTGCTTATGTTGATAGCGGCACTATGGTGGATACTTGGGCAACAGTGGGATCATGTGCGCAAATTGGCAAAAATGTACATCTATCTGGCGGGGCTGGCATTGGCGGTGTGTTAGAGCCGTTGCAGGCAGGCCCAGTTGTTATTGAAGATGATTGCTTTATTGGTGCGAGATCTGAAGTGGTCGAAGGCGTAGTGGTTGAACAGGGCGCGGTATTGTCTATGGGCGTATTTATCGGTGCTTCTACAAAAATCATTAACCGGGTAACAGGAGAGGTTCATATGGGCCGTGTGCCAGCTTATTCTGTGGTAGTACCTGGCAGTATGCCCGGCAAGCCGCTAGCAGATGGCAACCCTGGCCCCTCTTTGTCTTGTGCGGTTATCATTAAACAGGTGGATGAGCGCACGCGTTCCAAAACTTCGGTTAATGATTTGCTGCGTGACTAATGTTCGGATGCAGGGTGCTTTTTAGATGACCGCTCTTTCTTACGCTGTTCAGCTAACTCAGGATTTGGTGAAATGCCCGTCTGTAACGCCTGCACAAGGCGGGGCACTTGACCTGCTTGAAGGGGTGCTAACAGAGCTTGGGTTTAGCTGCATGCGTCTGCCCTTTGGTGAGGGCGAGGCGCGTATTGATAATCTGTTTGCTAAGATAGGCTCAGGGCGTCCCCATATCGCATTTGCGGGGCATACCGATGTTGTCCCAGCAGGTGACGTGGCAGCGTGGTCATCCGATCCCTTTGGTGGGGAGGTGCGTAATGGCCAGATATATGGGCGCGGCACAGCAGATATGAAAGGCGGGATCGCAGCCTTTGTGGCGGCGGCAAAAAGCTATCTTGAGAGCGGCGCGTTAACGGGCAGTATCAGCCTTATCATCACTGGCGATGAAGAGGGTGAGGCACGTTTTGGTACGGTGAAGATGGTTGAATGGCTGGAAGCAGAAGGTCTGCAGCCAGATTTATGTATTGTGGGTGAGCCAACAAATCCACATGAGCTAGGCGATATGATAAAAAATGGGCGGCGCGGCTCGCTCAGTTGCCAGTTGCGTGTAGAAGGGGTGCAAGGGCATGTTGCATACCCCCATCTTGCCAATAATCCTATGCCAGCTTTATTTGCCATGCTAGCCCCGGTTAATTCTACTGAACTGGATGGCGGCACTGATTATTTTGACCCTAGCACGGCAGAGGTTACCGATATAAAACAGATTGGCGGGGCAAGTAATGTGATCCCGCAAGCCGCTAGTGCTGCTTTTAATATCCGCTTTAATACCGAACATAGTGTAAATAGTTTGCAAGGCTGGCTAGAAGAGCATTTTAATCGGGTAGCCAAACAATATGAGGTCAGCTATCAGGCTGAGTTTTCGTCCAACGCTTCGCCCTTTATTACCGAGCCAGGCGAGCTAACTACAAAGATGCAGGCCGCCATAACTCGTTTGACCAATAAACAAGCGAGCCTGTCCACAACAGGCGGAACCTCTGATGCGCGATTTATTTGTAAAATCTGTCCCGTAGCAGAATTCGGGTTGGTTGGTCAGACGATGCATAAAATTGATGAGCATGTAGCGATAGAAGATATTGACCGGCTTGCAGCTATCTATGCTGAAATGCTGGTAGAACTGGATAGAAATTAATGGCAGAAACAGAACCGCCAAAGGCAAGTATTGTGCAAAATCTTATCGCTGCCTTTGATGTGATTGCTAGGCGGGTGAAAGTAGAAGACGCATTTTCATTCACGCCAACATCCTTCTGGCAGGCGGTATTGGCTAGCTGGGGCTTTGGGTTGTTTATGACCCTTCCATTTGTGCATTTAGGCACGCATTTTCTAGCACTCTATAGTGTTAGCTCGCTTGTCTCCTTGCTATTATATGCGCTGATTGTCTGGCATATGTTAGTCTGGTGGCGGTGTAGCGATAAATACTTACGTTTTGTGATTCCCTTTTTCTGGCTATATGCGTTGCAAATTGTCCTTTTTGGGCTGGTTACGATACTCATGTTCATGACTGGCATCGTATTGCTGCAAATAATTGTTTTGCCAGTGGCCATATGGATATTGGTTTGGCAATTCCGCATTGCTCGTGGCCAGTTAAATTTGGGTTTTGGTGCTGCAATTGGGCTCGTTCTTGGGCGCTTTGGTGTGGATATGGTTGTTGGCACGATAGGCGGGTTGCAAAGCACGATGAGCCTAGGCTAGCTGCCCAGCTTTTCTTTTGGATAGAATATATCTGTTAAATAAAGTCCGTGCGGCGGAGCGGTAGGGCCAGCTTTGGTGCGGTCTTTGGCTTCTAATGCTGCTCTGACATCCTCTGATGTCCATTTGCCAGTGCCAACCAGCGCTAACGTGCCGGTGAAATTGCGCACCTGATGATATAAAAAAGAGCGGGCACGGGCGCGGATATGCACCTCATCCCCCTCGCGGCTCACGCTCAGTCTGTCTAGGGTACGCATAGGCGAATTTGCCTGACAACCGGTCGCACGAAAGCTGGTAAAATCATGCTGCCCGATGAGCTGTTGTGCTGCCTTATTCATCGCTTCAACATCAAGCTTTCTGCGATGATGCCAGACATGGTGACGGCGCAGAGATGCCGGCATGCGCCTATCTAGAATTCGATAGAGATACCCCCGTTCTGTTGCATCAAAACGGGCGTGGAATTCAGGCCTAACAGGCTGGGCAGATAAGACGCTAATTTGTGCCGTCTCTAGCCATGCATTTAGCCCATTTACGACCGCATAGCTATTTAGGCTGGCAGGTACATCTAGATGGGCAGCTTGCGCACAGGCATGCACGCCAGCATCCGTACGCCCAGAACCTTGGATAGGGGTGGGCTGATTAGTCAGCTTTTCGGCTGCTGCCTCTAGATAGGCTTGCACAGATGGGCCATTATCCTGTCGTTGCCAACCAACAAGTCCGGTGCCATCATATTCAATGGTAATCAGCATGCGTTGCAGGGGCGGCGGTGTCTTAGCTTCAGCCATCATCCCCCCTCACGATTCTTTATTTCATGTATAGGGGAGGCAATATTTTTGCCTACCTGCCAGCTTTGCCCATTTAAAAAGGCGGTCCCGCTCATCGGTTTTTTACCTGCTGGCTGCAATTTTGTAATCTGAAGCACGCTATTTTTACCACAGGCTATCTTTATTCCATCAGCTTGGCTGCGACCCAAAAAACTGCCTGGTGCGGCGTCTGTTACTTCATCCGATAGCGCGGTTGCCGCAATGAGCTTCAGGCGTCCAGAAAGAGTTTCGATAGAGGCACCTGGATAGGGGCTGAACGCGCAAATTTTACGCGTTAGCTCTGCTGCAGGCAACCCAAACCCTAGCCGCGTTTCCGCATTACTAATCTTAGGCGCATAGCTAACCCCCTCTTCTGGCTGCGGGATAGCTTGTATGTTACCTGCCATCAGCGCGTCAATTACAGGGGGCATTAATTCAGCTGTTAGGGCGGCAAGCGCATCATGCAATGCGCCAGCGCTCACCCCTTCATTAATATCGATTGCCGCCTCTTTTAGCATAGGGCCGGTATCTAGCCCTTCTTCCATCTGCATAATGGTGACGCCAGTTTGTGCATCCCCTGCTTCTATCGCGCGTTGGATGGGGGCGGCACCGCGCCAACGTGGTAATAGCGAGGCATGCCCATTGATACAGCCAAGACGCGGAATATCTAAAACAGATTTTGGTAAGATTAAACCATAGGCAATCACCACAAATAAATCAGCTTCAAAGCTGGCTAGGCGCGCTTCTTCTGTTACATTGCCGCGCAGGCGAATTGGTGAGAAGCACGGCAGGCCAAGCGTCTCAGCACAATTGGCGATAGCGGTGGGCTGTAATTTCATGCCGCGTCCAGCTTTGCGTGGCGGCTGGGTATAGACAGCACAAATCTCAAAAGCCTCATTTAGGACGCGCAGGCTTGGCACCGAAAAATCTGGACTGCCCATAAAGACAAGGCGGGCTTTGCGGGGGCTGCGTGAGGCCTTAATTATGTCTGTCATATGCGCGCTTTGGCTTCTTTTAAAACTTTGCGCCAGATCATATCACGTTTCAGGCGCGAGAGATGGTCAATAAATAAAACCCCGTTCAAATGGTCTATTTCATGCTGGACACAAGCGGCAAGAAGGCCGTCTGCCTGCATCTCGTGCATATTGCCATCTGTGCCTAGATAGCGGACCTCTACCTCTGCTGGGCGCACTACATCGCTATTATGGCCGGGGATAGATAAACACCCCTCCTCTAACTTGGCTGTCTCAGCGGATGAAGCGATAATCTCTGGATTAATCATTTTCCACAATTCAGGCGCGCTGCCATCCTTGGCGCAATCCATAACAATGACACGCTCTAGCCGGCCAATTTGATTGGCTGCCAGTCCTATGCCTGGTGCGTCATACATCGTATCAGCCATATCATCTAGCAAGCTCAGCAGCTCATCTGTTATCGTATCTACAGGTTTTGCTGTTTCCCGCAAAACAGGTTCTGGCGTTAAAATAATCGGCAATATTGCCATCTTAATAACCCTAACTTTGCTTCTTTATTTACGTCTTCAGCTATTCTGGTGCGGAGTATGGATAAACTGCCATATTTTCGCAAGATCTGTTGCCATATGAATTATCTAGAACAGCAAATCTGGTAGGTTTTCTTGCCCGGTTAATTTGCGGATAAGCTAATTTGCAGATGAAGTTTTTTAAAAACAATGCTAGGGAAAAGGAATGGATATAGAACTTTCTATCATCTCTTTATTATTGATTATTGCAGCTGTGGCTTTGCTCGTAGGTGCGGGGCTGGTTTTTGTCTTGCGCCGGCACACCCCAGCAGCAGATGCCAAGCCGCCGCAAGAGCTTATCGAATTACGTGGCCAGCTTACCCAGCTTACTCAAGCCGCCCAACAACAGCAGCAAGGCCATGTTGAACAGATGGCAGCCCTGTCAAAACGGCTAGAGGAATCTCTAGCTGGAATGAGTGCAAGGATGGGAAATTCCCTGCAGGAACAAACTGAAAAGACACATAAAAACCTTAATGATCTGGCTGCACGCCTAGCTGTTATTGATGCAGCTAACGCCAAAATTGGCGAGCTCACAGGGCAGGTTACCCAGCTTCACAACATTCTAGCCAACAAAACCGACAGAGGCGCGTTTGGTGAGGTTCAGCTTGAAAATCTGGTACGTAATGTTTTGCCGCCTAACGCCTATGAATTTCAGGCACAGCTATCTAATGGGCGGCGTGCAGATTGCTTGTTGAAATTGCCTAACCCGCCAGGGGATATCATCATTGATGCAAAATTTCCGCTAGAAGCATGGCACCGGATGCAAAATGCGGATGATGAGGGGGCACGAAAGGCTGCTCGTAAACAGCTAGGTATGGATGTTTTAAAACATGTTAAAGATATTCAGGAGCGTTACATTATCGCTGGTGAAACAGCCGAATCGGCTTGTATGTTTTTGCCCTCAGAAGCGGTTTATGCCGAATTGCACGCAAATATGCTGGATGTGGTCGAAAAATCTTATGATGCTCGGGTCTGGATAGTTTCGCCAACCACGATGATGGCAACCTTGAACACAGTGCGCGCTATTTTAAAAGATGCACGAATGCGCGAGCAAACCGCCCTTATTCAGAAAGAAATCGGCATGCTGGTTGGTGATGTAACCCGTCTAGATAAGCGGGTGGATAACCTTGGCAAGCATTTCGAGCTAGCCCAAAAAGATGTTCAGGAAATTAAAACCTCCACAGGCAAAATCAGTAATCGTGGCCGGCGTATTGAGGATTATGATGTTGAGACTGAAGAGGTGAAACCAGTGGTTGCTGCCCCGCAAGATTTGCTGTCTGCGGCGAATGAAAAATCTTCGGAAATAGAGTAAGGGGCTAGAGGCTTGTGCGTGCCTTCATCGCTTGGGCAAGTGTGCCATCATCTAGATAATTTAGCTCCCCGCCCACGGGCACCCCATGTGCAAGTCTGGTTATTTTCAAGCCTGCTATTTCCAGCCGTTCGGCAATATAATGTGCGGTAGTTTGGCCATCTACTGTTGCTGAGGTGGCAAGGATAACTTCTGGCTGGCTATCTTGTGATGTTTGCAAGGCATGTGCGCGCGCAACTAGGCGGTCAATACCAAGTTCTGCTGGGCCGCGCCCATCCAGTGCGCTTAAGGTGCCGCCAAGCACATGATAAAGGCCAGAAAAAATCCCTGCCCGCTCTATAGCCCATAAATCAGACACATCCTCCACTACACAAAGCCGGCTATGGTCGCGTCGCCCATCAAGGCAGATACTGCATTTATCTTGCATATCTAAATTGCCGCACTCCACACAGGTGCGGACATGGCGGGCAACATGGTCCATTTCTTCGGCAAGTGGCAACATCATTTGGTCTCTGTTCTTGAGTAAAAACAAAGCCGTTCGCTGGGCTGAGCGCGGGCCAAGACCTGGTAGGCGGGATAACCGCTTTATGAGCTGATCAAGAGGGGTCTCTGGCATCTATTCTACGTCAAAGCCTTTATAATTAGAGGGGTGTTATTTTAATAGCTAAAAGGGCAGTGACATGCCGGGGGGTAGCGGCAACCCACCAGTAAGTTCTTTTAACGCTTCAGCCTTTTTTGCTTCAGCCTCTGCTCTGGCATTATTTACGGCTAATTTTATCAGATCAGATAGGGTTTCAGTATCATCTGGGTCTAGCGCTGCTGGGCTAATCGCAAGATCTACAAGCTCCCCCTTTCCAGATACCACGGCTATGACGACACCGCCGCCAACCGAACAATCAAAACGGCTGGCTTCCATCTCAGCTGTCATTTCCTGCATCTTTTCCTGCATTTCTTGAACGCGTTTCATCATGCCGCCAATATTGCGCATTTTATCCACCTTACCTAGTTAGATGTTTCTCTGGCTGCCTCTATATTTTCCGGGGCTTGTGGCGCATCCTCGCCTTCACCATTTTGTCTTATTGCGGTAATCTTTGCCCCTTCAAAGACCTCTAGAACGCTTGCTACCAAAGGTAGCTCTGCTGCCGCGTTCCTTTCTTTATTTTGCGTTTCTACATCTTCTTCGGCAAGGGTTTGTCCGCCCCCTGTTTCACTGACTGAAACCAACCATGGCGCTCCGGTTGCTGCGGACAAAGACTTGGCTAATTGCTGGGGTAGATCTTCAGCATTGTCGCCGGTCACCACCACTTCAAGCTTATGTTGGCCAAAACTGACAACACGTAAATGTCGCTTGATACGTGCGTTAAGTATCTTCTCGTTCTGTGCTTCGAAATAATCAGCAATATCGCGCAGGCTAGCAAAGGATGGCGCCGTACTCTCAGCCGCTATATTCGCGCTAGGGGCAGGCGGCGTAGCTGCTACTAGCTGTTCAGTATTTTCTGTGGAGCTTGCCGCGTCTGCTGGCAGGGTTGAAGATGCCTGCGGAGATGATGCCTGCGACTGCGATGCCTGTGTCGAAGATGATGATGCCTGCGGTGATGGCGATCCAGCAGGGCTAGCGGGCGTTTTATCCTCTTGCAGCGTTTTGATGATATCTGCTGGGGTCGGCATAGGGGCTAGATGGGCAAGCCTTATCAGAACCATTTGTGCAGCTGCCTTCGGGCTAGGTGCATCTTTTAGCTCACGGTGGCCATTTAGCATCACTTGCCACGCTCTGCCTAGCTTGGCAATTCCCATATCAGCAATAACGCGAAGCTGGCTTAGCTGGTTTTCTGGCAAATCACTAGGGCTTGCCCCAGCGGCTATCAGGCTGGCCTGATGCAGCAGGTCAAGCATATCTGCGAGTATCGTTTCAGCCTCTGCGCCGCCTGCATCTGCCGAAAGGAACAAATTAACTGCCTCTGCTGTTTGGCCCGCAAAACATGCCTCCAATATAGCAATGACTTGGCCCGTTTCAGCCTGGCCTAGCATCGTAATAATAGCCGCTTCATCTATCTTGTCTGCACCCATTGCGGCGGCTTGATCTAGTAGCGATAGCGCATCACGTACAGAGCCTTCCGACGCTCTGGAAATTTGGGTAAGCGCACCGGCTTCAGCGCTAATACCTTCGGCTTTTGCAATATTTGCAAGATGTGTGGTCATCATTTCATTGGGGACACGGCGCAAGTCGAAGCGCTGGCACCGCGAGAGAATGGTAACTGGCACTTTACGAATTTCTGTGGTCGCAAAAATAAATTTCACATTGTCAGGTGGCTCTTCTAGCGTTTTTAGCAACGCGTTAAACGCATTGCGCGAGAGCATATGCACCTCATCAATGATATATATCTTAAAGCGCGCAGAAACGGGGCGGTAATTTGCACCGTCAATAATTTCACGCACATCATCGACGCCAGTATTACTGGCAGCATCCATTTCCAGAACATCAATATGACGGCTATCGGCAATATCACGGCAATGCCGGCAAACCCCGCATGGGTTTAAGGTTGGCTCGCCTGTGCCATCTGCGCCTTCACAATTTAGCCCTCTTGCTAGAATACGTGCTGTAGACGTCTTGCCAATGCCGCGCACCCCCGTCAGCACAAAAGCATGCGCAAGTCGGCCAAGCTCCAGCGCATTGCTCAGGGTTCGCACCAGCGCATCCTGACCGATTAGCGTCTCAAAACTATCGGGGCGGTATTTTCGCGCCAGCACGCGATAGGCTGTTATCTGATTGTCACTCATGGGTTTGAAACTAGCATTTTGTGCCGGCTATGACCAGAATTATGACAGCCCCCGCTATAATTATACCGGCTGGAATTATACCGGCTAGAATTATACTTGCTGGAATTATACTAGCTGGAATTATACCCGCTAGAATCATACCCGCTAGAATCTTAACAGTCCCTATCGCCAAAAAACTGTTTTTGGCAGAGCGGTGTATCTGAGATGGTTTCAGCGGAGAAAAATGAAAGACTGGATGACCCGTTCAAACTATGCTTTGGCTGCTTCCTTTCGGATCTCGCCAGGGTAAGCGCAGATAAGCGTCCACCCAGCCTTCCGGCGCGGAGTATGCGCTATCTTAAAAAGAGAGACAAGTTTTTTCAGCTAGTTTGGAGGTATTATGCTGGGCTTTGCTATGCTTTTGCATAGCGCGCTGGGCTTTGCTATGCTGGGCTTTGCTATGCTTTTGCATAGCGCGCTGGGCTGGCAGGATAGGTGCCTAAAATCTGCACGCCGCCATCCTTGCAATAAAATCTCAACTCTTCGAGTGCGCGCGCCATCGCTGTTGTCTTTATATGCCCTTCACAATCAATATAGAATTGCGCTGCCTGCATAGACCCGCCTTTCATATAGGATTCAAGCTTGGTCAGATTTATACCGTTCGTGGCAAAACCGCCCAGCGCTTTATAAAGCACAGCAGGCACTGATCGTACTTCAAAAATCAGCGTTGTAATTGCAGGCAAATTAGGGTCTGCTGGAATATCTTCCTCACGCGCCATCACCAAAAAGCGGGTTGTGTTGGAATTGCTGTCCAGAATATTAGCCTCTAGAATATCCAGATCGTAAATATCTGCTGCCAGAGAAGAGGCAATGGCGCCCACATTTTTATCGCCTAGCAGGGCAATATCTTTGGCTGCCCCAGCTGTGTCGGCATGGATAACAGGCTTTATGCCTAATTTTTCCAGTGATTTACGGCATTGTGCCAGACCTTGCTCATGGCTATGCACTTCGGTGATATCGTTAAGTTGTGCGCCTCTTATGGCTAGCAGCTTATGATGAACGGGCTGGTAATGTTCCCCAATGATGAATAAGCCTGATTCTGGCAGAATGTGATGAATATCAGCAACCCGCCCAGCAGTAGAATTTTCCACTGGCACCATAGCAAAATCAGCCTCTCCCCTTTGCACGCTTAAAACCATTTCAGAAAAGCTGCTACATGCCAGTGTTTGCGCTTTTGGCATTACAGAACTACAGGCCAGATGTGAATAAGCGCCTGGTACACCTTGGAAAGCTATTTTTTTATCCATAGCCATGATGGTTATCTCTCTATTTCCAAATCAAATTCTTGCGCGTTGCAGGTTATTTTTCCGGCTCTTTTTTGCCTGAAATAGAACCGTATTGCAAATAATGTATAAACATGCAGGACAGGGGCGGGCTATATCTTGTTTCATGAGCTTTGCGGCCAACGCTCCCTTACGGCGTCCAAATCTTCTGGTGTATCTACCCCGCCAGGCGCTTCATCAACCACGCCAACACCAACAGACATCCCTGCCTCTAGCGCCCGAAGCTGTTCTAGTTTTTCAGATTGCTCCAGAGGTGAAGGTGGTAGGGAGACAAATTTTTCCAAAGCCGAAACGCGCCACCCATAAAGGCCGATATGATGATAGAAATCAGCATTTCCATCCGGCACCGCTGCACGGCTGAAATATAAAGCGCGTCCAGTTTTTTCTGGCCCTTCTGGAAAACTGACCACAGCTTTTACAATTTGCGGCTTCTGTGCTTCGGCATCACTCATTGGGGCAACAAGGGTCGTTAAATCCCATCTATCCTCAGCCAAGAGTTCAGCCAGCTTATATAGCAGGGCTGGGTCTAGCTCTGGCAAATCCCCTTGCAGGTTAATCACCATTTCTGTGTCAGCAAATTTATCTGACCGCTGCAAGGCCTGATAAATTCTGTCTGAGCCAGAGGGAAGGGCAGGGTCTGTTAAAATGGCCTGCCCGCCGCTATCTTCTATGCAAGCGGCGATATCAGCGCTATCGGTTGCCACACAAACAGGGCCAAGCTCGGCGCGTATTGCCTGTTTCCAGACATGCCAGATCATTGGCTTGCCGGCTATCTCTAGCATCGGCTTGCCGGGAAGGCGTGTGGCCTGCATCCGGGCCGGTATCAGGGTCAGTATATTTTCGTTTTTTATCCGCATAATTGAGGTTTTTTCACAATTTGAGCGATCAAGCAAAGGAAAAGCTGTGTTTAGGTGTTCTGCAGGGCTTGAGAGCAACGAAAAATTACGCTATCACAAATGAGCATATAAACGGCATGCCCGTTTCTATCAGACCGATTTTGCGTTCATGGGAATAACAACGCAAAATTTATTATAAACGGTGGGGATATTCAAAGAATGGACGATCTCAAATTTAACAAAGTTGCGGCTGGATTCTTGCTGGCAGCATTGTTGGCGATGGCAGGCTACAAACTCTCAGAAGTTCTGGTGCCACACCAGAAGCTTGCGCAAAACGCCTATCCAATTGAGGTGCAGGTAGCAAGCACAACAACCGCAGCACCAGCTGCTGCTAAAGGGCCTGAACCTATTCTGGCACTTCTAGCGTCAGCAGATGTAGAAGCAGGCATCAAAACAGCGAAGAAATGCACCGCCTGTCACGTCTTTGATAAGGGCGGCAAAAACAAGGTTGGCCCGGGCTTGTGGAATATTGTGAATGCCGATAAAGCGGCTGTTGACGGCTTTAGCTATTCTGCCGCCCTAACAGAAATGGAAGGTGGCTGGGACTATCAGGCACTGAATGCATTTTTGTATAAGCCAAAGGCATATGTAGCTGGCACAAAGATGAATTTTGCGGGCTTAAAAAAGCCGGAAGACAGAGCCAATCTTATTGCTTATTTGCGCTCTCAGGCAGATGCGCCTATTGCACTGCCATCTGATGCGGATATAGCAGCTGAGACTAGCGCGCAGGCGCAATGAGCGCAGCATCAAACACCCTAATAGAGGCGGAGAAATTACTGGCGACACTGCCGGACGTTTCTCGGCCTCTTATTACAAAATATTTCCGTCAAGGTGCAGATGTCCTGCAAAAAGCAGATGACAGTCCGGTTACTATCGCTGATAAATCGGTAGAGGCCATTTTACGCCGCACTATAGATACGCATTTTCCAGACCATGCTATTATTGGCGAGGAAGAAGGCGGTTTAGCTGATAAGCCTTATTGCTGGGTCATTGACCCCATAGATGGCACCAGAGCCTTTATTACAGGCAAGCCCTTATTTGGAACGCTGGTGGCGCTTGTGCATGATGGGGCAGCTATTTGCGCGATGATTGATATGCCAGAACTAGATGAATGTTATTTAACCAGAGGAGGGGCGGCTTATCTGCGCAAAGATGGGCATGAGGAGGCGTTAAAAACGCGCCAGACAGCTGATCTTGGCGCGGCACATATTGCGACCACAAGTCCAGATGCTTTTACCAGTAAGGGCTGGAAGATTTTTCAACATCTCAGTGCGCAATGCCTATCACCGCATTATGGCGGGGATTGTTATAATTACGCGCTTCTGGCGGCTGGGCATATGGATTTGGTTGTTGAACATCAGCTTGCCCCGCATGATATCATGGCGCTGGTGCCTGTAATGGAAGCAGCAGGCGCGCTTGTCACTGATTGGCAGGGCATGCCCATACGTCTTGACAGTGATGGCTCTATTCTGGCCGCAGCGAATAAGACGTTGCATGCCTTAGCCCTCTCTGAAATCCAGCAGGTAGCGCGCTGATGAATGCCGCTAGAGACGTAAAAATTGCGTATTTTGATAATAGTGGCCGTGATGATAAGCGCCGCTGGTGGCAGGATTGCCTGACCAAAAGATTAGGCCCATGCCAGCTTGTGCCTCTGGAAGACAGTGCAGCATTAGCGTGTGAATATGCGCTTGTATGGTATCCCCCGCAAGGCCGGCTAGCTCAACTTAAAGACTTAAAACTTATCGTCTCGCTTGGCCAAGGGGTAGATCACCTCATGGCAGATAAAAGCGTGCCTGATGGCCCTTCTATTGTGCGGCTGGTAGACCCGGATATGTCGCATGCGCTCAGCCAGTGGGTCATCTTGAACGTTCTGGATTACTTGCGAGATGGCCGGTACTACCGCGAGAATGCACAGCAAAAGCGATTTGAAGCGCGCGACCAGCGCCAGACAAAAAATCTGCCTATCGCAGTATATGGCATGGGGGCTATAGGGCTTGTGATTGCACAAAGGCTAGCAGCGCTAGGGTTTGATGTATCTGGCTGGTCCCGCAGTGCACGGCACTTTCCAGAACCTATAAAGTCTGCACATGGCAAGGCTGGGTTTGATGCACTGCTTGCTAGCTGTGAGATACATATCTGTATTTTGCCGCTAACGCCCTCAACCACAGATCTGTTTGATGCAGCTGCGTTTGCGCATATGAAAAAGGGGGCTTACTTCATTAATGGTGGACGCGGTAAACAGGTGGTAGAGGCAGATTTGTTGACCGCTATCCGCGCAGGGCATCTAGATGGTGCGTGTTTGGATGTGTTTGCAGAAGAGCCGTTACCGCCGCAACATCCTTTTTGGCAAGAGCCAGCTATTACCATCTGGCCGCATGTGGCTGCCCAAACCAATCCAGATACCGCCGCTGACCAAGTCGCTGCCGCTATAAGGGCGGCTGCAACTGGCGCCCCCTTATCCAATTTGGTGGATAAAAGCCGCGGCTATTAAGCCAAAATAAGTTTAATTTATTTCTTTGCACGTGCCTCAATGAAGGCAAATAGCGCGCGCAGGCCCATAGCCTCCCCGCCTTTTGGCCTTCCAGGGCGGCTGGATAGGTTCCAAGCCATTACATCAATATGCGCCCAGTCCGCTTTCTTGCCAACAAAGCGGCGCAGGAATAACGCCGCTGTAATCGCGCCGCCATAACCAGAATGGCCAGTGCTGGATAAGCCAGCTTGCCCAGCATCTAAAAACCGCTCATACGCTTCAAACAGCGGCAATTGCCAGAGCGGGTCATCTAGCTCGGTGCCAAGCTGCATTAATTGCTGGGCTGTGTCATCTTGGTTGCAAAACAGAGCTGGACACTCGGTGCCTAGAGCAACCCGCGCCGCGCCTGTAAGCGTCGCAAAATCCACTACAAAATCTGGGGCAGGGTGGTCTTTATCATTGAAGGCATAATGCAGTGCATCAGCGAGTACAAGCCGGCCTTCTGCATCTGTATTGCCTACCTCCACAGCAATACCAGCGGCTGTTTCAATAACATCTAGTGGACGCATAGCACGTTCGGATATTGCGTTTTCGGCCGCAGCGACCAGCACCCGCAAGCGTATCTTTATCCCGGCTTCCATCAGCGCAGCGGCCAGGCCCAGCACATGTGCTGCCCCGCCCATATCCTTTTTCATAAGCTCCATTGCGCGTGATGGTTTGATATCTAGCCCACCTGAATCAAAGCTAATTCCTTTGCCAACAAGCGTAATTAAAGGCCCTTCATCACCCCAGCTCATATCAATAAGGCGGGGCGGGATTTCAGCTGCGCGCCCTACGATATGCAAGGCTGGTGCATAGCTTTCCAACACCTTGCCCTTCGTTACCTTCACTTTTGCTGAATAGGTTTGGGCAATTTCTTTCGCTGCGGCCTCAATGCCTTGCGGGGTCATTTTGTTCGCTGGCTGATTAATCATTTCACGGGCGATATGTATACCCCTGACCTGTGCTTCAACACCTCTATCCTGATCCCTTTTAGCAAGTGCGAGCTGTGCTTTATTGTTGGGGTCTTTGTCTGGTCTGTGCGGGGCAAAGTGATATTGTGCTAGCCCCCAGCCAAGCTGAATATCGCCGAGACTAGCCGCCTCAGAAAATGTCAGTTCAGGTGCCCAGCTACCTGAAGGTAGGCGGCTGGCCGCACCAGCACTCTCCCAGATAAGGTTTTTATCTGTGAGTAACGCGGCACCACCAATATGGCCATCTATATTTGGCAAGGTGATACATGTACCCGCTTTGGTGGGCATAGCTGTTTCGCGAACCCAGTTTTGCTGTGCTTCGGTTAGGCTATCTAGCCACACATTAAAATTTTTCTGACAGACAATATAAAGTGGGCGGGTGTCTTTGGCTGGTTCTACGATTCCGGTCTGCGTTTTTGTGACTGACATCCTCACTCCATGGCTTTAAAATTACGCTACTGGTAACTTATTTTATTGGCGCGCCAACATATCGGTCAAACATATGGCCTAGATATAGCGCTAGATAAATCCCTCTGGCCAAAAGATAAACAATAAAGGCGAACATCAGCGCGTCAAGCCCTGCCGATGCAAAGAAAAACACCAACCCGGCAAATAGTGCAAAGGATACAAGCATACCATTGCGCATATAATGACTGGCCGCCGCGCCGACATAAACGCCGTCCATCTGAAACGCTAGAAAAGAGAAAGGCGGGATAAGCACGCACCAGAACCATAGTTCAGCTATGGCGGCCTGCAAAGTTGGCTGGTTGGTCATCACCGGAATTATCAGCCCTTCTAAGAGGTATAAGCATGCTGACATAATACCTGCCGCCGCCGCCGCTAAAACGGTGGTGCGTTTAATGATTAATAAAAGCTTGGTACGGCTGCCTGCCCCGATAGCTGTGCCGGCCAGTGCTTCGGTTGCATGTGCAAATCCATCTAATCCAAAGGCGATAAAGCCAAATATAACCAGCACTATCTGGATAGCGGCAAGTGATATATCCCCACTACTGGCCGCTTGGGATAAGAGCAGAGCCTCAACCGCCCATAATAACAGTGTGCGTGCGCTTAAATCACGGGCAATCTTTAGCATTGCTAGCCATTTATCGCGGGCAAATAAAATGCTGGCATCTAAGCTGGATAGGTTGAGGGGGAAGCGCTTTGGCTGGGCACGCACAATCGCTATCATCAGGATAAAGCCTGCCCATTCTGAAGCAGCAGATGCAGCCGCAACCCCGTCAACATCTAGCCCCAGCCCCAGCACGAACAAGAAATTTAAAGCGATATTCAGGGCATTGATAAAAATAAGTTGGGTCATACATAGCCGCATAGCTTGCTGGCCAAATAACCAGCCTATCATCACTGCATTTCCTAATGTTGCAGGCAGCCCCCAAATTCGGACGCTGAAATATGTATCCATATGGCCAGCTGCCACTGGTGAGGTTTCAATCCATCTCAATGCCAGCATTAAAATAAACGGGTGTAACAAAATAAGCAAAATACTGCCAATAAGAGCGATAAGCTGACTGCGCATAAAGATGCGGCTTATCTCCTCTTTATGACCTGCACCAGCCGCGCGTGAGGTAAGCCCGGTTGTGCCCATCCGCAAAAAGCTAAAGGCAAGAACAATCACGCCAAAAATAAGGCCGCCAAGCGCGACTCCGCCAACATAGGCTGGGCTTGGCAGATGCCCCATCATTGCCACATCAACTGCCCCTACCATTGGCACAGACATGGTGGAAAGCATCACGGGCCAAGATAGTGCCCAGATATGGCGATAGCTGGTCTCAGGGCCTCTAAGAGGTTCTGTTTCTATCGCTAGCTTGGGCTGTGTTTTTTGCGCTTTTTTCATGTGCGCTTGTACCTCTATTTCACAGACTTTTCAAAATACTAATCTGCTCAATTAATTTCAAATGAGGCATATTCAGTTTTTTTGGCGGCACGCTGTATCTCTTGACTGGCGAAGCTAGGGGATTTCCGATAGGGTTAGACAATTTATGGTGCGCGTTATAAAACACGAAAAGCAATTGGGTTTTATGACCAAGTTTTTCCTAAAGCCTGTTTAACCAGAAACCGGCTAAAACGGCGATTGGCAAAGATGAGCTTATCCACAAATTTATCTTCGAGAGACTGGCAGCGCATCATTAGCAAAATGGCCGGGCATCGTGGCTTTTTCTTAGGGCTGATGGCGGTGATTTTTGTCGCTGTACTTATTGGGCATCAAAGCCTTGAAGTGATCGACCGTGATGAAGCTCGTTTTGCACAGGCAAGCAAGCAAATGGTGCTTAGCGGAGATTTAATTACCCCCTATTTTATGGATGAGTTGCGCGCAAAAAAACCAATAGCTATCTATTGGCTGCAATCTGCCTCAGCAGCGATTTTTGGCCATTTTGATATTGCCAGCTACCGCCTGCCTTCGGTGCTAGCTGTGTTGGCGGCGCTTTTTCTAACCCACCGATTTGCTGCTAGCTTGTGGCCTGCAATCCCGCTTCTGCCAACCATATCGGTGCTGTTGCTTGCTGCTACGCCCGTGATGATAGGCGAAGCCCACCTTGCCAAGACAGATGCAGTATTGCTTGCGGCGATTTTATGTCAGCAATTTTATCTCTGGCGGCTTTATCAGCGCTTTCATACAAAAGAGCCACCTCCCACCGGACAGCTATTTATTGCTTTCTGGGTTTTTATGGGGATTGGTATTTTGGTTAAAGGCCCGATTGCTCCGCTTATTGCCCTAACTACGATTTTGACGCTGGTGGCGATAGATCGCCAGATAAGGTGGCTGGCCTATTTGGCGTTTTTTCGCGGAATTTTGATTTTGGCGGCAATCACCCTGCCTTGGATGATTGCGGTATCCTACCAAACAGAGGGTGCATTTTTGGACATTGCTATTCGCGGTGATTTCTTATCCAAAGTGCGTTCAGGACAGGAATCGCATGGTGCGCCTTTTGGCACCTATTTTGGCTTGCTTGGCCTGTTGTTCTGGCCGGGCATTGCGTTTGCTGGCTTCACATTTCGGCTGGGGCGCGAGATATTACAACACCCTGCTAGCCGATTTTGTATTGCATGGCTTGCGGGTTATTGGTTGGCGATAGAGCTGGTTCCCACCAAACTCCCGCATTATGTTCTGCCCGTTTTACCGGCTTTGGCTATGCTTATCGCAGCTACCTTGCTTAGCCCGCTCCCCCCTGCTAGCCGGTTTCAGCGCTATGTTGTTCTGGCAGGGTATGGCCTTGCTGCAATTTGGGGCGTGGGGCTTGCTGGGGTCTGTTTCTGGCTAGCGATTAGTTATGGCGGCAAGACAGGGGGGTGGGCTTTTGTTTTTGCGGCTCTTATTGGGCTTCTAGTTGGGTTTGTATTGTGGCGGTTATGGCACTGGTATCGCGGCCAGAACCTTAGTGATTTGTTGGCCATTTGCGGGGCAGGCTTGGCAGTGCATATTCTGCTTATCGCTGGTCTGTTTGCTAGCTTATCGCAAATCCATATTGCGCATCGTCTGAAAAACCATATTGCTAGCTTGCCAGATAGGCCAGCAGCTATTGCGCTGGTAGGCTATCATGAACCATCAGCTGTGTTTCATTTGGGTCAGGATATCTTGCTTTTGGATGTCAAACAGGCGGCAGTTTTTATGGCTGAAGCCCCAGATGGTTTGGCGGTTATTGAAGGGCGCCACCGTGAGGCATTTATCCAGCTTTCAGAGCAGCTCAACCAGCAATTGGCCGTTAGCGATACGCTTCAGGGGACAAACATCTCAAAGGGGCGGGATATTCAGCTGTTTTTCTATCAACACCGTGCCCGTGCAAACGGCGGCTGATTGACACTGGCTAAGCTCACAGTCTATAGGGTAGACATGAAATTTGAACTGGCAAAATCTGCCTTTAAAAAACCAAGCAGGTGCTAACGTTAAATGGCTCGTATCACATCTCAGACACCTGAAATCTCTGTGCTGGTTCCCGTAATGAATGAGCAGGGAAATATCCGTCCCCTTGTTGATGAAATTGTAGCGACTTTTAACGGCCGAAAGTTCGAGATCATCTATGTAAATGATGCCAGTAATGATGGCACAAAAGATGATTTGCTCTTAGCGCAGAAACAGGTGCCGCAATTACGTGTACTGCATCACGAAAATCGTTCTGGTCAATCGGCTGCTGTGCGCACTGCCTTGCTAGCATCACGTGCGCCGCTCATTGCCGTACTAGATGGTGATGGCCAGAATATTCCAGCTGATTTGCCAGCCTTAGAAGCCGCATTGCTTGCCGCACGTCCTGAAATGGGTATGGCTGGCGGGGTTCGGGTAACCCGCAAAGACACCGCTATTCGCCGGCAGGCATCAGCGATCGCGCGCTGGCTGAGGCGCCACCTTCTAAAAGATGACCATCCTGATAGTGGGTGCGGGTTAAAAGTAGTAGATAGGGAAATCTTTCTTAAACTTCCGTTTTTCAATCATATGCATCGATTTATGCCAGCCTTGATCCGGCGTGAGGGGGGCTGTGTTTTGGCTGTACCTGTTGGTCATAGGATGCGCGAACGTGGCCAGTCAAAATATGGTATTCTGGACAGGTTGCTGGTTGGTATATCAGATATGCTCGGGGTTATTTGGCTACTTAGGCGTATGCCAAAAACCGGGATGGTCGTTGAGGATAAAGCCAAAGCGCCTAAACCAGCAAAGACGTCCAAAATAACAGCCAAAATAGGAAGATGAGATAAATGTTAGAAACCATCTCAGGCATGATTGCTAGTGGGGCGTTGTTTATTGGCTATCTTCTGACCAGCCTGTTCCCATTTTTGCCCGATTCTCTGGCAACCAAGCCAGAACAGCTTATGTTGATTATTGGTTTTGCTGGGCAAGGGCTGTTTGCGATGCGCTTTATCATCCAGTGGCTGAAATCAGAAGGGGAAGGAAGGTCTGTTATCCCGCTCGCTTTTTGGTATTTTTCTATTGGCGGCGGGCTGGTGCTGTTTTTATATGCGCTTTGGCGTCAGGATCCAGTTATTATTTGTGGTCAGGGCCTGGGCCTATTTATCTATCTGCGTAACCTATTTCTTATTTTCAAAGAACGGCGCGGTGATAACGCCTAAGGCTATAGGCTGGTTTGCCCCATCTCCATAATCAGGTTCCATTCCGCCTCTCCTACTGGTACAACCGATAGGCGTGATTGCTTTACCAACGCTAGCTCGGATAGGCGCGGTTCTGCCTTAATTTCAGCTAGGCTGACAGGTTTAGTCATGGATTTTATGGCCCGCACCGTTACCATGCCGAAGCGCCCTTGCGGATCTGTGGGATCAAGGTGCCAAAGCTCAGTTACATCAACAATACCAACAATTTGTTTCTCAGAAACAGAATGATAGAAAAATCCTAAATCGCCAATTTGCATGGCTTTCATATTATTACCAGCTTGATGGTTACGCACGCCATCCCATCCCTCGCCAATATCCCCTTTATCTAGCTGGTCTTGCCATGACCACGTATTTGGTTCTGATTTAAATAGCCAAAATGCCATATCTGTTTGCTCCGTTAGGTTTGAATGCCAAATGAAAGGGGTTAGGTGCTAGCTTATTCATTTCCCGCTTGCCGTGACAATAGGCTGGCAATGGTTGTTTCAATATCTGCCTTTTGATTAACGATTTTATCAACAGCCTCACATACGGGCATTTCAATACCCTCAAAGCGGGCTCTAGCGCAAAGATGGGCAGCAGAATGCCGCCCCTCAGCCAGCTTTGCAGGCGCATCAACACCGCTACCAAGGGCCATTCCAAAGGCCATATTGCGAGAATGGTTGTTGCTACAAGATAGGATCAGATCGCCAATACCTGCCAGTCCATACATGGTTGCGCGCTGTGCGCCTAGCTTATCTGCCAGCCGCATTGTTTCGGCTAGGCCCCTTGTGATAAGCCCTGCGCGCGCATTATCGCCTAGTTGCTGGCCAGTACAAATACCAGCGGCAATTGCAATAACATTTTTTACCGTCCCACCAAGTGCCGCCCCTATCACATCATTTCCTTGATAAACGCGAAGCTGACTATTTTTGAATTGCGCGGCTAAAAGTGCAGATAGCTCTGTTTGTTTACTCGCTGCCAGCAAAGCGGTTGGCAGACCCTTGAGCACTTCATCTGCAAAAGAAGGGCCGGTAAAAAGGGCTATTGGTCTGCGGCTAAGATGTTTTGCGGCATATTCATGTAAAAAGACGCCGCCCTTTTCGCTGTCCGGCATCAACCCTTTTGCGCAAAGAACAACCGCGCAATCTTGCTTTGTATGCGTTTTTATCAGCTCTAGCATCTCTGCATGGGCGGCAACAGGTACAACCAAATACACAAATTCCGCCTCTTTCAAACAGGCAGGGTCAGTTGTTGCATTAAAGCCAGCCAGCCCAGAAATTTCTGGATGTTGGCGTATATGCCCTTTTTCTAGGGCACTCGCCGTAGTGGAAGCGCGCACTAATAGCGTGCTGTTATGCGCCGTACCAAGGCGCAATTGATGGGCTATTGCTGCGCCCCAAGCGCCGCCGCCAATAATTACGGTGTTTTTACTATTATTCATGTTGCTGATTATAATGGGCGCTTAGGGGATGACCAGAAATTATTTAGCGCCGTACGCCGCGTCCCGGTGGGGGCGATGCTGCACTATCCAAAGGCCAGCGTGGCCGCGGGGCAAAATCCAGCGAATCACTTTTGCCTTGCGCTAAATATTCATGGCCAACCCATGCGATCATGGCTGCATTATCGGTGCAAAGGGCAGCAGGGGGTATCGTAAGGGTAAAGGACAGCTCGCTAGCTAGCGCGCGCAACCGGCTACCAATTTCAATATTCGCGGCCACACCGCCAGCAATAACGAGTTGGCGCTGACCTGTCTCATGTGCAAATACTTCCATTGCGCGCGCAGTTCTATCTATTAGGCAGTCGGCAATGGCGCTTTGCAGGCTGGCGGCAAAATCAGCTTGGGCAGATGCGCTTTTATCATCAGTTTTTTGCCACTTTTGCGCTAAGGCTGTTTTCAGTCCTGAAAAAGAAAAATGACAATCTGCGGCTCCTTTCCGGGGACGTGGCAGGGCAATGGCACGGCTATTACCTGTTTTTGCTGCGGCCTGAATAGCTGGCCCGCCCGGATAACCAAGTCCCAAAACAGCTGCGCCTTTGTCAAAGGCTTCGCCTGCAGCATCATCCATGGTAGTGCCTAGCCTTTTATACTGGCCTGCGCCATAAACGCTCAATAATTGGGTATGCCCACCAGAAACCAGAAGCAATAAAAAGGGAAAGCTTAGACCATCGGTCAGCCGGGCGGTTAAGGCATGCCCCTCAAGGTGGTTAACTGCAAAGAAAGGCAGGTCTCTTGTATGGGCCATTGCTTTGGCTGTCATAGTGCCAACCAACACCCCGCCGATAAGCCCGGGTCCGCCAGTGGCCGCAACCCCGTCAATATCGGCTGGCGTCAATCCAGCTTCAGCAAAGGCATTCTCTACTACCCTGTCAATGATATCTAGGTGCTGGCGGGCAGCAATTTCAGGCACAACACCGCCATAGCTTGCATGAATTTCGGCTGAAGAAGCGATTTGATGAGCAAGGATAGTGCGGTCTGCGCGCACCAATGCAGCAGCGGTTTCATCACAGCTGCTTTCAATGCCTAAAATAATCTTACCTGAAATGATCCTATCAGTGCTGTTCATAAATTGGGCTTTCATGTTTTTGGATAGCACCTTTTGGCTATTCTAGATGATTATATAGACAATAACCGATAATTGGTAAATCGGGGGAGGTAAAGCGCGGTTTAGAAACCTGAGAGACCTAATCTTACTAGGTGAAATCATGGTTGATTCCTTTGCTTAATTTTATAACACTGTAACATGGGGAGTGATCGCCACTGCGGTGGTTGATTAGCATTGGAGGCATCGGCACGTGATACGCTGATGCGATAAAAAATTAGGGGTATAAAAACTGCGCGTGGGTAGCGAAGAGAAAACAACTTGTCTTAATGCGTACCATATTGCGCAAGGGGCGCGTATGGCACCTTTTGCTGGCTATATGATGCCGTTAAATTATGGGGATGGTGCGCTAAAAGAGCATATGGCCTGCCGCGAGGGGGCAGCTGTGTTTGATGTCTCACATATGGCGCAGCTAGATATCACCCATTCATCTGGAACCTCTGAGCCTATCTTAGCTGCTCTAGAAGGGCTTATTCCTGCCAATTTGATAGATTTGCCTGCAGATAAGCAACGTTATGGCCTGTTTTTGAATGAAGGTGGCGGGATTATTGATGACCTGATGGTGATTAATGCTGGGCATTATGTGCGTTTAGTTGTGAATGCGGCTTGCGCAGAAAAGGATGAAAGCTGGTTACAGACCCATCTATCTGGTTTTGAAATTTCCCGTTGTGAGCGCGCCCTTGTCGCGGTGCAAGGGCCGGCCGCTGCAGATGTGGTGGCAGTGCATCTGCGTCTACCAGAAAAAATGGCCTTTATGGATGTGGCAACTAGCCAGTTTTTAGGACAAGAAATACAGCTATCTAGATCAGGCTATACCGGCGAGGACGGGTTTGAAATCAGTTTACCCGAAGCAGTCGCAGAAGCATTTGTTACAGCACTTTGCTGTGATGGCCGGGTTAAAATGGCGGGCCTTGTCGCACGTGATAGCCTGCGTCTGGAAGCCGGGCTATGCCTTTATGGTCAGGATATGGACGAAACGATAAGCGTGGCTGCGGCTAGCCTGCAATGGGCGATACCTAAAATCAGGCGCATTGGCGGCGCGCGCGCAGGCGGCTTTGTTGGCGCAGAATACACCTTGCCAGAATTGCAAGATGGTGCGGCAACGTGCCGGATAGGGGTTCTGGCTCCAAAAGGGGTGCCGCCACGAAGTGGGGCGTTGATTTTTGACGCAGAAACAGATGGCAATCAGGTAGGTCTTGTAACCTCTGGCGCGCCCTCACCTTGTGTTGGTCAGCCTATTGCTATGCTGCGGGTTGCCGTCAAGGCGGCTGCAGATACCCCTTTATTTGCGGAGGTGCGCGGCAAAAGGCTAGAGCTAAAGCGTATCAAAATGCCCTTTGTACCGCACCGGTTTTATCGTGGCTGAAGGCAGGGTGCGTAAAAGCATGGCGCAAAAGAATGAAAAAAATAGCAGACTAATATTTATCAAGCTTATGGAGCAAGAAGATGGAAAAATTTACCCAAGAGCATGAATGGATTCGCCTTGACGGGGACATTGCAACTATTGGCATTACCGACCATGCACAAAGCGAGCTTGGTGATATTGTATTTGTAGAATTGCCGGAAATTGGCACCAAAGTTAGCTCAGGAGGCGAGATGGCAACCGTTGAAAGCTTTAAAGCTGCCTCTTCGGTTTATGCGCCAGTAACAGGCGAAGTGGTTGAGATTAATGAAACGCTTGGTGATGATCCTGCACAAGTTAACACAGAGCCAATGGGCGCAGGCTGGTTTGTGAAAGTAAAGATGGATGATGTGAGCCAGCTAGATAAGCTGATGGATGAAGCTGCCTATCTGGCATTGGTTAGCTAGAGGCAGCGTTAAATTTAAAGCCAAAGCCAAAGCCAAAGGCAAAGCCAGAGCCAGAGCTAAGTTAAAGCTAAGACAAAACTAAGACAAAACAGAGCAAAGATAGTGAGGGCAATAATGCGTTATAGCGAGCTAGAGTATCAAAGCGAAGAAGATTTTATTCAGCGCCATATTGGCCCATCTGACAGCGATGTAGCTGAAATGCTGGAGATTGTTGGTTTTGATTCTCTAGATCAGATGACAAGGGCTATCTTGCCAAAAAGCATTCAAATGACCGAAGAGATGGCGGTTTGCTCACCTGCTTCTGAGGCCAGCTTGTTGGCGGTTATGAAAGAATTTGCAGGGCAAAATAAACTGCTGAAATCGCTGATTGGTCAGGGTTATTATGGCACGCTTATCCCGCCAGTTCTGCAACGCAATATTTTGGAAAATCCAGCATGGTATACTGCCTACACCCCCTATCAGCCTGAGATTAGTCAGGGGCGTTTGGAAGCCTTGCTTAATTTTCAAACGATGATTTGCGATCTAACTGGCTTTGATATGGCAAATGCGTCTCTTTTGGATGAGGCCACCGCAGCTGCAGAAGCGATGGCGGTAGCGCGCCGCGTTTCTAAAATTAAAGGGGATATGTTTTTTGTAGACAGCCAGTGCCATGCACAAGTCATTGAGGTGGTGAAAACTCGCGCTGAGCCGCTTGGCTGGCAGATTGTAATTGGGAACCCGCAAATCGATCTTATCGCCGAAGACTGTTTTGGCGTGCTATTGGCCTATCCCGGAACAGATGGCCAAATCCCAGATTGTACTGCGCCTATAGAAGCGGTGAAGAAGGCGGGTGGTTTTGTAATAATGGCCTGCGATCTGCTTAGTCTGGCCTTGTTAGTACCGCCAGGGGAGCTTGGCGCGGATATGGCGATAGGCTCTGCCCAGCGCTTTGGTGTGCCGATGGGATATGGGGGCCCGCATGCGGCCTTTATGGCCACGACAGATGCGCATAAACGGATGCTGCCTGGGCGTATTATTGGTGTATCTATAGATAAAGAAGGCGCGCCTGCTTACCGGTTAGCTCTGCAAACGCGCGAGCAGCATATACGGCGTGAAAAAGCGACCTCAAACATTTGTACCGCACAAGCTCTGCTGGCCATTATGGCGTCAATGTATGCGGTCTGGCATGGGCCAAAGGGTCTGTATCAGATAGCTGCGCGCGTGCATCGCTTAGCCTCTATTTTTGCTGCCGGCCTATCGGATGCGGGCATGGAAGTGGGGGGCAGATTTTTTGATACGGTGCTTGTGAAGACAGATGAAGCGGAGGCGATTTGTGCGCGTGCGGTGGATGCTGGCTTTAATTTGCGCCGCACCCAAGGCGGGGTCAGCCTGTCATTTGATGAGACCTGTAATGCAGACATCGTTGTCGCCCTTTGGCAGCTCTTTGCAGTAGAAGCTGATTTTAGCGAGATCGATGCAAAGCTAGAGGCGCAAACCCTGCCTGATGCGCTGATGCGCCAGTCTGACTATCTGACCCACCCAGTGTTTCATCTGCATCATTCGGAGACAGAAATGATGCGCTATTTGCGGCGCCTTTCTGACCGCGATCTTGCGCTTGACCGGACAATGATACCGCTTGGTTCTTGTACCATGAAGCTGAATGCAGCTGCCGAGATGATGCCGGTTACTTGGCCTGAATTTGCTGATATGCATCCCTTTTGCCCAGCAGAGCAGGCACAAGGCTATATTAACATGATAGAAGAGCTGAAAGACTGGCTCTGCACCATTACAGGCTATGATGCTATCTCGATGCAGCCAAATTCAGGGGCGCAAGGCGAATATGCCGGCTTGCTGGCCATTCGAAGCTATTTGAAAAGCAAAGGTCAGGCAAGCCGTACCATTTGCCTTATTGCTCAGTCAGCCCATGGTACTAACCCCGCCTCGGCCCAGATGGCAGGGATGCAAGTGGTGGTTGTAGCCTGTGATGAGGATGGCAATATTGACCTAGCTGATTTGCGTGAAAAAATAGATACGCATAAAGAAAATCTGGCAGCAATGATGGTTACCTACCCATCTACCCATGGCGTGTTTGAGAAAGATATCACCACTATTTGCAATTGGGTGCATGACGCTGGCGGTCAGGTTTATTTAGATGGCGCTAATCTAAATGCTCAGGTGGGTCTGGCACAGCCAGGTCGCTATGGTGCGGATGTAAGCCATCTGAATTTACATAAAACCTTTTGTATTCCGCATGGCGGCGGTGGACCTGGTATGGGGCCTATCGGGGTTGGTGCGCATTTAGCGCCGTTCCTGCCACATCATGGACAAGCCCCTGAATTGAAGGATATAAGCGCTAGTGATGGGTCTTCGGTACAAACAGGGCAAATAGCGGCGGCGCCGTTTGGATCGCCCCTGATTTTGCCGATTTCTTATGCTTATATTCGGATGATGGGAACGCATGGTTTGCGCAAGGCTAGTCAGCTGGCCATCCTTAATGCCAATTATATAGCCAACCAATTAGCAGAAGACTATTCGGTATTATATGCTGGTGAGGGCGGCTATGTTGCGCATGAAGTTATCTTGGATATCCGGCCCTTGAAACAGGCTATAGCTATTGATGCAGAAGATATTGCTAAACGGCTTATGGATTATGGTTTCCATGCGCCAACTATGAGCTTTCCGGTTGCAGGCACGCTGATGATAGAGCCAACCGAAAGCGAAGGTCGCGCCGAATTAGACCGTTTTATTCAAGCGATGAAATCTATTCGCGCTGAAATCAGGCAAGTTGAAAAAGGTATGTGGCCGAGTGATGATAACCCGCTAGTGAATGCGCCGCACACCGCGTCCATGTTGATGGCACAAACTTGGGATCACCCCTATGAGCGCCAAATAGCTGGCCGGCCAGATGAAGGGGCAATAACGGATAAATATTGGCCGCCTGTCGCACGAGTTGATAATGTGTTTGGCGATCGCAATTTGGTTTGTACCTGTCCACCGCTTTCTGAATATGCCGAAGTTGCAGAATAAGGCTGGAACAGCTGCCTTAATTCAGGCTTTACAGCATTGGCCTAATTGTGAGAAGTAAAGCCGCATGACAAATGCAATGGTTTCTATTTTTAAACCCTCACCACTGGTACTGGCTAGTCGCAAATCAGCGTTAGCGATGGTGCAGACACGTGCGGTACAGTCCCTGCTTGCACCGTGCAATACCGAAATTTTAGGTTTGTCTACCAAAGGTGATGAGGTGTTAGACCGACCGCTGGTAGATGTTGGCGGTAAGGGCGTCTTTGTTAAAACCCTAGAAGCGGCGCTGCTTTCTGGCAAAGCGGATGCAGCGGTGCATTCCATGAAAGATATGGAAACACATATCGCTGATGGCACCGCTATTGCGGCGGTGCTCCCGCGCGAGGATAGACGAGATGCGCTGGTTGGTCCTTTTGCTGATCTAGATGAGCTGCCGCAAGGCGCGCATATTGGCACCGCTTCTGTTCGCCGCTCAGCATGTTTGCATCATTACCGCCCCGATTTGCGCATTAGCCTGTTGCGCGGAAATGTGAATAGCCGGCTGGCGCGTCTGGAGGCTGGTGAGTTTGATGCGATTATTCTGGCAGCTGCGGGTTTGCGCCGGCTGGGCATAGATAAGGGGTATACCCTGCTGAATGAAGAGGTGATGCCAGCTGCTGCTGCGCAAGGTGCATTAGCGGTTCAGGTGCGGAGCGGTGATGCACGTGCAACGGCCGCTGCTAGCCTCATCGGGCAGTTAAATTGTGTGCAGACACAGATATGCGTACGCGCTGAACGTGCCATGCTCGCAGGGCTGGATGGTTCTTGCCGCACGCCAATATCGGCTATGGCTGACTTAGAAACTGATGGGAATTTACATTTGCGCGGGGCGGTTCTGTCTCTAGATGGCAAGGCGTGTTTTCGTGCCGAAGCACGCGCCCCAAAAGAAGAGGCAGATATGCTTGGGCACCGCCTAGCCGAAGAATTGCTTTCTGCCTGTGGGGGGCGCGGTTTTCTGGCCTAATGTTGGCTTGAATAACAGCATCACTGCTATAAAGATATACCTGTTATAGAGGCATACCTGTTATAGAGGCATTATTGGCAGTTAGAACAAAATAAGAGGCATAGCATGTCAAAGCCGCTGATATTTAGCCTGCGCCCAGAACCAGATTGCGTGGAGGACGTTGCCTTCCTTAAAGAGGCAGGTATCGAGGCGAGCCCTCTGCCTATGATGGCTATTAAGGGCGATGATGCGGCGCTGGACACAGCGCTTGAAGCTCTTAGCAACATGCCGGATACCGAAATACTTATTACCAGCAAACAATCTGCTAGAATGCTGGCAGCTTATCATGATAGCGCGGCGTTCCCGCAAAGACGGATTTGGTGTGTGGGTGCTGGAAGTGCAGAAATACTAAGGCGGGCCGGATTTATGAAAGTTAAAGCTGGCACGGCAGATGCTACACACCTGCTCGAGGTAATTGCCGCTAGCATAGCTGATAAAAAGGCTAGTTTTCTATGGCTTTCAGGGGCAGATATCGCCTTTGATATGGAAAAAGAGCTTAACAAGCTTGGCCATCGCGCAGAGCGCGTGATCATCTATCAAAGCGTTGCACACGCCCCAGAATGCCAGCAGCTTTTAGATGCGCTGGCCACTGGCCGTCCCGTTGCTGCAATCGCTATGTCAGCGCGCACCATTACGCTCTTTGCTGAAATGCTAGCGCACCATAAAATGTTGTCCAATCAAATAATGTCCAATCAAGTAGTGTCCGGGCAAATAGTGTCCAATCAAGTAGTGTCTGGGCAGGATAAACCTATCCTTATCGTGCAATCGCCGGCACTCGCAGAAAGGGCAGGAAACTTAGGCTTTTTATCTATCTGCGCAGAAGAGCTAGGACGGGAGGCACTGCTGACATGCGCTGTTGGATGGGCACAGCGGCAAATATGATAAAAAATTGCTTATAAGATACAAGCTGAAATTGACCAGATGTGTTAGCCTATAGATACTAAAAAGAAACAGTTAGCTAGAAGCAGCACGCAAATGGTGAAACGCAAACCACAAACCAATAAACCTAAATCTGCCCAAAATGAGCAAGCTGACGAAGGTCTATCAGCTGCTGAGATTATCATTGATGCAGATAGGGAAGCAGACAGCAAAGCCGCAGGCAAATTCAGCCGGACAGAGCTTATTAGTGCCTTTGCTGCCCTGTTATCGCTTGTCGCGGTGGGGTTGGCATTATGGCCAGTTCTGACAACTAAAATGGCGAATGAAAGACAGGCTGAATTGAGCGCACGTGTCGATGCGCTTTCATCTGCGTTAGAAAGCTTGGCTGCCGCACAAACAGAACTTGCCAAAACTGTGGTTGAGCAACAGGGTTTGAGTGGTGCGCTGAAAACAGACTTAGAGAAGCTTACGGCTCAGGCGACCGAACAGGCTGAAACGCTAGCTGTTAATCTGCGCGCAGAGCTGGAAAGCCTCGCTCAGAAATTACAAAAAACGCAGCAAAATTTGATGGAAAGCCTAAATCCACCAACATTGCCTGCAGAAAATACAGAGCAGACAGACAACAGCGCCAACATAAAGGACGATGCTGCAAATATCTCAGCTAATCGTAATCGAGCCGATGAGGAGCTGGCCAATCAACCGGGTAATCAACAGGCCAATCAAAAAATTAGCCAACCTAGCGGCCAGCAGTCAGCAACGGATGAGACATGGTTGCCAAAATGGGCGGATGTACCGCTGGATAATATGGCTAAATGGTTTTCGGATCTTGTAACGATACGCAAAACAGAAGATACACCAGAAGAGGCGCCCCGCGGCTCTCAATCCTCTAGCGAAAGCACGTCACAATAATGGCAAGGCTGGTTCAGTTCATTTTATTATGTGGCGGTGCTGCGTTCTTAATAAGCTGGCTTGCCAAACAAACTGGCATGACCCTTATCACTTGGTCAGGCTGGCAAATAGAATTGCGTACCAGCCTTGCCATCGCGGCAGCTGTTTTATTTATTGCGTTTTTATTTTTATTATACAGGATGGTTCATGCGTTGATCTTATGGCCAGGTTGGCTAGGCCATAACTGGCAACTGCGCCGTCATAAAAAAGGGGAACGTGCCCTCTCGCTGGGTATGGTGGCCTTTGCGGCAGGTGACCACAAAGTTGCGCGTCGCCAAGCTCGCAAGGCAGAAAAACTCCTAGGTTCTGGTCTGCTGCCAGACTTGTTATCTGCGCAAGCTGCCCATGCCGCAGGTGATGCTAAAGCAGCCTTGCGCTATTTCACAGCCCTGTCGCGCCACGAAGATACCGCCTATTTCGGGCATTTAGGTTTGATGCGCCTCTATCAAGAGCAAGGAAAAGAAGCACAAAGTCTGGCCTCAGCACATAAGGCATTGGCGCGTTCAGATACCCAGTCCCCTGCTGCTATTCGGATTTTTGCAGATGACCTAAGAGCGATGCGTTGGCGCGATGCGCTGGATAAATTATCTGGTTTTCTGCGCCAAGATGAGGGCGTGCTTGCCGCTGCTGGAATGCAAGAAGGGCTAGCAGCAGGCCAGCTTGCCAAGCCTTCTTTATTAGCGGCGCATTTATGCGTTCTTTTATCTGAAGAAGGTGCAGGTGATAAAAAAGGGTATTTAGAGCGCGCCCTTGATTTTAGCCCACGCATGATAGAGGCTAGCCGCCGCCTAGCGCTTCTAGCTTCAGATGGGCAGAAAAAATCAGCACTTAAGCGGCTGGAAAAAGATTTCAAAACTTTTCCGCATGTCCAGCTAGCTGACCTGATTGCCAGGCTTTCTGGGGACAATGATGGCCAGCTGATTGCCCGTCTTGGCAAGCTAGCAGAAGCTTCGGCAAACCCTGATGAAGCGCGCCTTATCGTGGCAGAACGCGCATTACAAAGCGGGATTTGGGCATCTGCCTCGTCAATGCTGACAGAGGTAAGTGTGGCTGGGCAAACCAATAAATATTTCCTACTTGCGTCGGAATTAGCCGTAAAAAAGCACGCCATTGCCCCAGAAAGTGAAAACGCAAATAGCGCCAATAGCAGGGATACAGATAATATTCTGGAAAAAGAAGAAGCATTATTGGCTGCTGCCCATGCCCCGCATGCGGCGAGTTGGCATTGCTTGGCGTGTGATGGCGCGTTGCTACAGTGGGAGATGGTTTGTCCATCTTGCGGTGTTTTAGGACAGGTAGATTGGGTGCAATCACATAGTCTGCCTAGGTTAGCGCTGGAAAACAAAGATAGCGTCTAGCCTGCAAAGTTTATTGAAAATCCCTGCAAAATAAGCTAGCAGTTAAAGAGAAGGCGGTATGCTTTATGGATCAAGCAGCGTATCAATAATTTGAACTCGTCTTTGAGCAATTTACTAAGACGGCAGGTGATATAAGCTGAGATCGTTTTTTTGGGAGGAACCCGATGAATAAAAATGTTTTAATACTCGTAGGTGTCGCGGCACTTGCTGGGCTGGCCTATATATTTGTGGCTGGAGAAAAGGGCGGCATGCAAACTGCCGAAGGCCCTAAAATTGGAATTATTTTAGGCTATACAGGCCCTATTGAATCGCTAACACCTGATATGGCTATGGGTGCTGAGCTTGCTATTGCAGAAGCAAATAACTCTGGTAATTTCGCGCTTGGCGAAGTGACCTCTGTTCGTGCTGACTCAACCTGTATCGATTCAGCCGCAGCAACCGCAGCAGCTGAACGCCTTGTTACATCAGACAAAGTAAACGCCATTATGGGTGCGGATTGTTCTGGCGTTACAACGGCCATTCTGGAAAATGTAGCGGTGCCAAACGGGGTGATGATGGTCTCTCCTTCTGCAACCTCGCCTGCATTATCGACAGTAGCTGATAATGACCTGTTCTTTAGAACAGCCCCATCAGATGCGCGTCAAGGCGAAGTGGTTGCCGAAATCCTAAAGGATAAAGGCTACAAAACAGCGGCGATGACCTATACCAATAACGACTATGGCAAGGGTCTGGCTGATTCAATCAAGAGTAATTTTGAAGCGAATGGCGGTACCATAACCATTTCTACTGCTCATGAAGATGGTAAAGGTGATTATGGCGCAGAAGTTGCGGCTCTAGCACAGGCTGGCGGCGAAATTCTAATCGTTGCAGGGTATCTTGATCAGGGCGGAAAAGGTATTATCCAAGCCTCTCTAGATGCGGATGCCTTTAACATGTTTTATCTGCCAGACGGTATGATAGGGGATGCACTGCCGGCAGCTATTGGTGCTGGCTTGAACGGGTCTATTGGTGATGTGCCGGGTACAGATAGCCCAGGGGCAGCCAAATTTGCAGAAATGGCAACTGCAGGTGGCTTTACCGCAGGTCCGTTTGCCCCTGAAAGCTATGATGGCGCGGCGCTTATCCTGCTGGCTATGCAGGCTGCAAATTCAACAGACAGTGAAGTGTTCAAATCCAAAGTTATGGATGTTGCGAATGCCCCGGGTGAAAAGATTTTCCCAGGTGACCTTGGCAAGGCGCTGAAGCTTATCAGTGAAGGCAAAGATGTTGATTATGTTGGCGCCTCTGCTGTTGAGCTTGTTGGGGCTGGCGAGTCTGCTGGTAACTATGCAGAGATCGAAATCAAGGGTGGCAAGAATGTCACCGTTGGCTATCGCTAGTCGGATAAGATAATTATTACAAAGCCCGGGCGTAGGATAAACCCCCCGGGCTTTGTTTTATGTCCGGGACTTTGTTTCATGTATCGTCTTTTTTTATGATTAGCGTATCTCACTTACATAAATCATTTGGCGGCATTCATGCTGTTAATGATGCGTCTTTGACAATTGAAACGGGCTCTATCACTGGGTTAATTGGCCCAAATGGTGCTGGCAAAACAACTTTGTTTAATATTATTGCTGGGCTCTATAAACCAGATAGTGGGACAGTGACGCTGGACGGTAATGATATCACCGGGCTACCCCCGCATGAGCTGTTTCATCGCGGCTTGCTTCGTACCTTTCAGATAGCGCACGAGTTTTCTACCCTCACCGTGCGCGATAATCTAAAAATGGTAGTTGCCAATCAATCTGGCGAACATTTGCTAGAGGCGTGGTTTCGTGCCAAAAAAGTGCGCGCCGAAGAAGAGATTATTTCTGATAAGGCAGAAGAAGTTATAAAATTTCTGCAGCTAGATGCGGTGGCAGATGAGCTAGCAGGACGCCTATCTGGTGGCCAGAAAAAGTTGCTGGAGCTTGGCCGCACAATGATGGTCGATGCTAAAATCGTCTTTCTGGATGAGGTGGGTGCAGGTGTTAACCGCACGCTGCTTGGGCATATTGGGGATGCTATACTCCGGCTGAATGAGGAAAAAAATTACACCTTTTGCATGATCGAACATGATATGGAATTTATCAGCCGCTTATGTGATCCTGTTATTGTGATGGCTGAGGGCGGTGTGCTGGCTACTGGCACGGCAGCAGAAATCAGAGCAAATGAAGAAGTTATTGAAGCCTATCTGGGAACTGGTTTGAAAAATCAGCCAAAGGGAACTTAAGATATGGCCTATCTATCAGGTGCAAATATGACCGGTGGCTATGGAGATGCAGATATCTTGCATGACTGCACCATTGGCGTGGAAAGAGGCGAAATAGCGGTTGTAGTAGGGCCTAATGGGGCAGGTAAATCTACAGCTATGAAAGCGGTCTTTGGGATGTTGCCTTTACGCGAAGGTGCGGTGATGCTGGATGGGGAAGATATTACCGCACTGATGCCGCAAGAGCGGGTCTTTAAAGGCATGGGTTTTGTACCGCAGACGCAAAATGTATTCCCCGGTCTGAGTGTTTTGGAAAATCTGGAGATGGGCGCATTCATCCGTGATGATGATATTTCTGAGACGCTGGAACAAGTTTTTCAGCTTTTTCCGATCCTAGCCGAAAAGGCAGAGCAGCCTGCTGGCGAGCTGTCTGGTGGCCAGCGCCAACAGGTCGCGGTAGCGCGCGCGCTTATGACCCGCCCGAAAGTGCTGATGCTGGACGAGCCTACTGCCGGCGTCTCGCCTATTGTGATGGATGAGCTGTTTGACCGGATTATTGAGGTGGCGCGAACAGGCATTGCAATTTTGATGGTTGAGCAAAATGCCAAACAAGCGCTATCTATCGCTGATAAAGGATTTGTCTTGGTGCAAGGGCAAAACCGCTATACCGATACTGGGGCTGCCCTGTTGGCTGACAATGACGTACGCAAAGCGTTTTTAGGGGGGTAGGGGCAATATGACAGATATCCTGAACGCGTTTGTGTTGCTGGCAAATTTTGTTTTGATACCCGGGCTTGCCTATGGCAGTCAGCTTGCCCTTGGTGCGCTTGGCGTTACCATGGTCTATTCTGTCCTTCGTTTTTCTAATTTTGCGCATGGAGAACTTATGTCCTTTGGGGCGATGTTCTGTGTGTTGATAACTTGGGGGCTGCAATCAGCTGGCATAAGTATTGCGCCTCTTCCAACGGCGCTTTTAGCCCTGCCTGCGGCGATACTCTTAACCATCGCGCTTGCGCTTATAACCGATAAGCTGGTCTTTTCCTATTATCGGCGTCAGCGTTCAGAAACAGTTACCTATCTGATTGTTTCGGTTGGTGTGATGTTTTTTATAGGGGGCCTTATCCGGTTTATTATTGGGCCAGATGATCGTGTGTTTGCTGACGGGGAGCGATTTTTGCTTAAGGCGCGCACCTTTAAAGATGCAACCGGTCTTAGCGAAGGTTTGGCAATTAAAACATCGCAAGGCGTAACAATTATGCTGGCCTTTGTGGTAGTGGCTGCTTTGTTTTGGTTTTTAAACCGAACCAAAACAGGCAAATCTATGCGTGCCTATTCTGATAATGAAGATTTGGCGTTGCTCTCTGGTATTAACCCTGAACGGGTGGTGATGATTACTTGGATGATTACTGGCGCATTAGCAGCGTTGGCGGGTACTTTATATGGGCTGGATAAAAGCTATAAGCCTTTTACGTACCTCTCGTTATTATTGCCCATTTTTGCCTCTGCCATTGTTGGCGGTGTTGGCAGTCCTGTAGGCGCTATAGCAGGCGGGTATGTGATTGCTTTTTCTGAATTGCTGGTCACTTTTGCGTATAAAAAAGTTATCAGCTATCTGACTTTTGAGCAGGTCGTACCAGAAGGGCTGGTTCAGCTATTATCAACAGATTATAAAATTGCAGTATCTTTTGTGATTTTGTTAATCGTTTTATTGATTAAACCGACAGGGCTGTTTTCGGGAAAAACAATATAGCCAAAGGTAAATGGAAATACAGGAATGAATACGCCATCTGATGACACAAAAAAAAGACAGGAACGCAATCTGACGCTGTTTGGCGTACTGGTTGTATTGTTTGTGTTTGTGGGCATGGCACAAAGCTGGAATGTTTCTCTGGCTATTCTAAATTTATGCCTGATTTCCGCGATTATGACGCTGGGTGTAAATATCCAATGGGGATATGCAGGCATAGTTAATTTTGGTGTGATGGGTTTTGCTGCGCTTGGTGGTTTGGCAGGGGTGCTCGTATCCATGCCACCTGTTGCTGCCAGCTGGCAGGCAGGGGGGCCAGAATTATTGCTAGGCGGGGCGATTATTATGATCACCATCGTGCTAGCGGTGTTTGCGGCTAGCCGCACCCAGCATCTGGGGCGCTGGCGGTTCTGGATAATTGTTGGGGTTAGCCTGACAGGCTATTTCCTTTTGCGGATGTTGGTAGACCCAGCCATTGAGGCGATAGAATCCATTAATCCAGCAAAGGCTGGGCATATTGGCGGTCTCGGCTTGCCGATTTTACTGTCTTGGGTGGTTGGCGGTATTTTTGCCGCAGGGGCAGCTTATGTTATTGGCAAAGCATCGCTTGGTTTGCGCTCTGACTATCTAGCCATCGCTACATTGGGTATTTCTGAAATTGTAGTTTATGTGCTGAAAAATGAAGATTGGTTGGCGCGCGGTGTAAAGAACGTAAATGGTCTGCCGCGTCCTGTTCCTTATGAGGTGGATTTGCAAGTGACCGCTTGGGTTGCCGAGCTGGCCACAACGCTAGGCACAGATGTGAACGAGCTATCTTCGATTATCGTTAAGCTATGTTATGCAGGGCTATTTATCATCGTGTTGGCGATTTTATTCTGGCTGTTTGAAACCGCTTTGCGCTCGCCATGGGGGCGGATGATGCGCGCTATTCGCGATAATGAGGTTGCCGCTAATGCAATGGGCAAGCATGTCACGGCTAAACATCTACAAGTCTTTGTGTTGGGATCAGCTGTTATTGGCGTGGCGGGGGCGATGCTAACCACCCTAGATGGCCAGTTTACGCCGCATTCTTATCTGCCGCTTCGCTTTACCTTTTTGATTTGGATTATGGTGATTGTTGGCGGCTCTGGGAATAATTTTGGCTCAGTATTAGGGGGCTTTATTATTTGGTTCTTTTGGGTTGAGTCAGAGCCACTTGGCCTCTGGTTGATGGATGTCATTACCATGCCGTTAGATGCTAGCAATCCTTTGAAGATGCATCTTCTGGCGTCAGCAGCGCATATGCGCCTGATGACTATGGGATTACTGATGCTGTTGATGTTGCGTTTTGCGCCGCAGGGATTAATCCCTGAAATAAAGCGATAACGCTTAAAACGATAAATTTTAAAAAGGTGGGAGACAGACAATGACCAATGCAAAAGACGATAAGGCGATTGGCTTCATTGGGCTTGGGAATGTTGGTGCCAAGCTAGCAGGATCGTTGCTTCGCAATGGTGCTGACCTTACTATTCGCGATCTGGATGAGGCCGCAGCAGCCCCCTTGCTGGCTACGGGGGCTAAATGGGGCAAAAGCCCTGCTGAGATGGCTTCTGTTTGCGATATACTTATTACTTGCCTGCCTTCGCCTGCGATAAGTGCGGCTGTGCTAGAAGCCGAAGATGGCCTGCTTGCTGGTTTTCAAAAAGGTAGTATCTGGGCAGAGATGAGCACCACAGATGAAACTGAAATTCACCGCCTATCTGCTAAGGTTGCGGCAGTTGGTGGGCGCGCCGTTGATTGTCCAGTATCGGGGGGATGTCACCGGGCAGCGACTGGAAATATTTCTATATTTGCGGGATGTGAGCGGGATGTGTTTGACGATATGCTACCCTTCCTGACTAAGATGGGACGGCGGATTTTACATACTGGTCCGCTAGGTTCTGCAACTGTGCTAAAGGTCGTTACCAACTATTTGGCAACAGCTAACCTTCTATCTGTTGCTGAAGCGCTATCTACTTGCAAGGCAGCAGGCATGGATATGCGTACCAGCTATGAAGCAATAGCCATATCTAGCGGCACTAGCTTTGTGCATGAAACCGAAGGTCAGGTTATTTTAAATGGTAGCCGCGATATTAATTTCACGATGGATTTAGTGCTGAAGGATATTAGCCTGTTTCAGGATGTGGCGACCAGGTCAGGCTTGCAGTTGGAGCTTGCCCCGTTGCTTATTGAAATTTTCAAAGATGGGATTGAAAAATATGGGCCACGCGAATTCTCTCCTAACATTATTCGCCGCCTAGAAGATGCGCATGGCCTAGATGTTAGCGCAACAGGCTTTCCAGATGAAATCACTGATGATGAGCCCGAAGAGCCAGGCTATGAAGTTGTGATATAAAAAACCGCTGATAGCTTTTATACCCGTTTTCGCACTCAAAAGTTAACCATGTTAAACTGAACGCGTTAAGATGAACTTAGTGCTGTTGTTTCGATAAATAACAGTATGTAGGCATCTTGAAAGGTTAATCAGATTAATATGGGCAGAAACAGTACGCATTGTCGCTACTGTAACTTTGAGGTGGATTATATGACAGCTGGGTCTAAGAGTAATAAATGCGTCTTTAAACCTATGGCTTGGCTGTGTTTATTTTTTATCCTTTTAACTGGCCAGCTAATATCGCCTGCTAGCGCCCGTGATGTGCCAGTTGAAACCGCTGCAAGATTGCAGGCAACCCTCAGTAAATTTGTCTCAGACGCAAGCGCAAAAGATGGCAGCTTTGTCTATCTAAATCGTGAAACCGCCCAACGTGTAATGCTGTATCCGGCTGGTAAACATCCAATGGTTATCCCCTTTGGAGAAGATTATTATTTATGTGTAACAATGTTAGATGCACAGGGTAATAAACTGGATGTAGATTTCCTGCTGCGTCCAAAATCAGGGGCAGGTGAGGGTATATTTTTGGTGGTTGATACTTTTGTTGATAACCGGGACCTTCTGCATAGGGCGCTAAAGAGAAATTAAAAAAAGATGCGCAAATCACCTGAACGACGTGGCCTGATTTTCAGCTTTCTGATTGTCTATTTGGCAATCGTTTTCCTGTTGGCAGGGCTGGTTACTGTAGGGTTTCATTTATATCGCAGCCAAGTATCGCGCTCAGAAGCTGGATTACAGGTAGGCATCGTTGCTGTCGAAATAGGCCCGCTTGTTGTGCGCGCCTATCAACGCCAAGATAGCGAGGCTGTCAAGCAGTTGATGCGCAGCTTTTTTGCCTTTCCTGCTATTCATTGTGTGCATTTATTTGAAGGGGGCAAGGTGGTTTCGAGCTGGCCTGAACGGGGCTGTCCAGAACATATGCAAGCAGGCATTATAAAGGTTCCTATGCCAGTTGAAGATACAGGGTTTGTTATCGAGTTTGGGCTAGATAATGCTTATGACAAAGAACAGAACTGGGTTTCCACTCGAACTTTTGGGGTGCTGTCTGTCTTTGTTATTTTGCTGGTTGCGGTGACGTTCACACTGCTATTGATACGGCTTGTTATGCGCCCATTGATGCGCTTGCAACAGGCGATGCTGATCTCAACACCAGATAATCCGGTAGATGCAAAAGATGTAAATGCGCATCAGCTTGGTGGTGCGGGGCTGATTTATAATCAGATGGCTGCGACAGCGCGCCGCTATTATAGCAAGATGGAAAAAACGCAAAAACAACTGCGGGATAGTCAGGCACGTTTTCGTGATATGGCAGAAATTTCAACAGACTGGTTTTATGAGCTCGATAGAAATTTCAAGCTTGCTTATGTTTCAGACCAGTTTTTCCAGCTTACCGGTTTGAACAAAAAAGAGGTGGTTGGCAAAACGCTCGCCTCGCTCGCCCTTGACCAAGATGAACAAGGGAAATGGGATGATCATCAGGAAAAATTAATGCGGAATACAGAATTTAGGCAGTTTGAATTTCGTATTCGTACGGGCGATGGGCGGGATTGTGTTGCCAATATCAGCGGTAAACCTGTTTTCAGTGATAAAGGGAAATTTGGTGGTTACCGCGGTACTGGGCGCGATGTTACACAATTTCGCCAAAATCAGGAAGCTCTGGCGGAAGCAAATCAGAATTTTGGTGATTCGGTCGCCTATGCCAGCCATTTTCAGCATCGCCTGCTGGCCAAAGAACAGGATTTGCGACCTGATTTTGGAAAGGTGCGTTTTATCTGGCAGCCGCGCGATTTGGTAGGTGGGGATTTCTTGACCTATTTTAGTATCGGTGAGACGCCTTATATTGCGTTTTATGATTGCACAGGACATGGCGTGCCAGGCGGGTTTATGGTGATGCTGGTTTCCGCTGCTATTGACCGAATTAGGACACAGGCGACAGCCCCTAAAAACTGTTCTGAGATTCTACAAAATATCCATGATGAGATTTGTGATGCGCTTGATATTACGCCCTATCAGAATGCAACAGATGGGCTGGATTGTGCTATTATTTGTTTAAGTAGGGATAAAAAATATATAGAATATGCGGGTGCAAATATCGATCTGCTAGCTGTTTCTAAAAGTGGCACGCTTGCACGCTATCCGGCTATGCGCCAATCTCTAGGCTATCAATATTTGGATAAAGCTCTGGCAGCTGAGCGGCATAAAATTCCCCTAGATGGTCAATGTTTTGTGCTAGCAACAGATGGAATTGTTACCCAAATAGGCGGTATGCCTGCACGAATGATGGGCAGTAGATATTTTGAGGCATTATTGCGTGAGGCGAAGAGTAATGATCCTAAAAAGCTGGCAAATAGTCTGATGCGTGGTCTGCGCCGCTGGCAAGGCAGTGAAGAACGCCGCGATGATGTAATGGTGCTTGCTTTTTGCCCCGAAGAAGAGCTATCGGATAGAAACATAGACCAAGCCTGATCTATCACTATCACTATTATCATCACGATAGTCTAATCATCTTCTGAGACATCAAAGGAACGGCATAAGGCAAACGTGTCAGAGCGTGTTTCCACATTAAATTGTGTGAGTAGAGGAGCGCTTTTATCAATGATAGCGCGCACCCACATCATCGTATCCTTATCAGGATAAAACCAAATCTCTGATAAGATTAGAGGGTTGGTTTCAGACTGGTAGAGACGGAAGCTGACATCGACTGCAGTTAGGCGCACTTCTAGACGCGAGACTGACTCAATAAAAGCCTGCTTATCACGTTCATTTCCAAATTTACGCTCATATAAACGCATGATGCTTTGATTAGCTATACTTATCATGAAATGCCACCTACAAGCTTTTGACTGAACTTTAGCGCGATATGGATGCTAGAAGATATAACCCAAGAAGATATAACCCAAGAAGATATAACCCAAGAAGATATGACCCAAGAAGATAAAGCTTATTGATACCCATATCCTATTCGCTCATCTCGCTGATATTTAAGAACAGGTTAGGTGCTTGCTCGGCAATATCTTGGGCAAATTCGCGCCCAATATCATCATCGACAACAACTTTCCAAAGCAGGCTAATTTCACACCCCTTTTGGGCATAGCTGTCAAGCATCCGCAACAGGGTAAGAAGCGCATGTGCAGAGCCAGAATTAAAATAGCGCAGCGCAATATCCACCTCCAGCCTTTCTGGATTTTTGGCAAGATAATCTTTTAAGGCTGCTTCTAGCTGGGCATAAAAGGCAGTTACATTTTCAGGATAGGACTCACCGGATACCAACAGCTTATTTTCGGCTGGACTCAGGGTCACTTTTGGAGAACGAGAAGACGCTTTAAGCGTAAAAGGGTTCATTTTTTCTGTCCTTGTTGCAAGGGGCGTTGAAGAGTTTTCTTGAAAATGAGCCTCCAAAATTAACAGGCAATGATCATCATCAGCCCTGTTAAGCATAAACGAAAATTGACCATCAACCCGCCGTGCCATATCTATCAGACCCAGCCCTGTTCGGCGGTGGCTTTTACCTGAAATGGGTGCAAGACTTGCTAGCTGGGCACGATAGCGTGCGGCCAACCCTTTTTTATCTAACGCCTGTAGGGCCGATAGCTTTTCGCCAAGCTGGAATGTATCAGCTTGGCAGACAAGGTTAATAGCACGTAGCTGGTAACCGCCTGCATCATCGGTGGTGATTTGGATACACCCAAAGGCGCGTTCACTTTGTTTTTCATCTGTGTCTGGCAGGGGCAACCCATAACGATCAATATTCTGATATAGCTCGATAAAAACAGCACATAGGTTAAACTGAAACTTTGCCTGAAACCCGCTCAAACGCTCGCGTAATTCCTGCATGGATGAAGTTAGTCCGACAGAAGAAAAGGGACCAGATACTGAAAATAACACAGACTTATCAGCATCCAAAAGCGGCGCGATATGAAGGGTATAAAAGCTTTTGCTCTGGCTGCCCGTGCCATTTGATGACGCGGAATTTTTCTGTTTATGGGAAGACATGAGGCCTATACTGCCTCAATTAAAGATTTCACAAGTAATAATTTTTTTACTTTTTTACCCGTTTTAACCCTTATAGCACGGATGCTTTGCCGTTATGATGCCAATTTCACCTTTGGTGCCAAGGCAATTTGTGATATTTCCACCCATTTACACGGCTACGATGGTTCTGGTTATCCAAATCTCCTTCGAAACCTTCGCTGACATTACACACATTTTCAAATCCGTTCTGAACAAGGCTCATGCACGCAGCAGCAGAACGCGCCCCAGAGCGGCAAATCACAAAAATGGCAGTATCTGTGCTTGCTTGCTCGCGGCACTGATTTACAAAATTTAGATTTTGCTGGCCGGTAATATCTGTCCATTCGATAAGGGCAAGCTGTGCCTTTGTTAGGCGTATATCAGGGATGCCCACATAAACCCATTCGGCGCGGGTGCGGCAGTCTAGCAAAAGGCTATTTTCGTTTTCTGTGAGCGCGTGATACACATCTGTTGGGCTCAACTCGTCAAACATATCTGTTCCTGACTTTCTTTGTGGGCGCGTTTTTTGTAAGCTGTAATCTGGCTAGAGTGCCATATTTTACAGCAAACGAAAAGTCTGAGGAGACGGATAATGTTTGATGCGCTGGTCTTAGAGCAGGATGATGCAGGAAAAACACGTTCTGAAATCCGTCAGGTCGACAATGATTTTCTAGGTGAGGAAGGCGAGGTTTTAGTCGCGGTCGAATATGCTGGAGTGAATTATAAAGACGGTTTGTGTATTAATGGTCTGGGGCGTCTAATCCGCGAGTTTCCGCGCATTCCCGGTGTTGAATTTTCAGGGGAGGTGCTGGAGAGCCGTGATGCTCGCTACAAGCAGGGGGATAAGGTTATCGCTACGGGGTGGCGCATTGGCGAGATTAGCCATGGCGGCTACGCCCAGCGCGCGCGTATTAAAGCTGACCAGCTTGTGCCGATGCCGGCTTCGATGACTACACGTCAGGCAATGATTTTGGGCACGCCTGGCCTTACCGCGATGTTTGGATTACAGGCGCTAGAGGCGCATGGCCTGACCCCGTCAAAAGGAGATGATGCAGCCGAAGTTCTGGTTACTGGCGCGGCTGGCGGGGTAGGGTCTATCTCTGTTGCCTTGCTATCGGCTCTAGGCTACCGCGTGGCGGCAGTCACAGGCCGGATAGATGCTTCTGGTGACTTTTTACGGCAAATGGGCGCTCATACACTGATTGCTCGTGATGATCTTTCCGAAGCTTCAGCCAGACCGCTAGAGAGTGAGCGTTGGCTTTCTTGTATTGATAATGTGGGTGGCCAGATGCTAGCGCGCATTTTAGGCCAGCTTCGTTATGGTGGCTCGGTGGCGGCTATCGGTAATGCAGGCGGCAATGATTTGCCAGCGAATGTTCTACCCTTTCTGCTGCGCGGCGTTAACTTGCTTGGTATTGATTCTGTATTTCAGCCTTACGAGCATAGGGTAGCTGCTTGGGAGCGGCTTGCCGCACAATTTCCAATGGAAAAACTAGAAACAATTGTCACTGAAATCAACCTTGGGTCGCTTGAGGAAACAAGTAAAGCGATATTGAAAGGAGAGATACAGGGGCGTTGTCTTGTCTGTCTGTAGGGTCTGATAGTCTGTTCTGTGTTTTTAGCGGCCATGCGGTAAGGCAGGTCTAGCTCTAGCTCTAGCGTTAGAAAGCGCATAGGCCAAGAGACAGCTAAAAGCAGTTCAAACAAAAGGACGAGACATAAATGAGCAACATTCAGGATGTGCGTTTTGCAGGGCCTGTGGGCCAGCAACTAGCAGGTAAATTGCATCTGCCGCAAGGTAGCTATCGCGGCGCGGCTATTTTTGCACATTGTTTTACCTGTTCCAAAGAAACCTTGGCAGCCTCACGTATTGCTGCTGGCCTTGCTCGTGCTGGGTTGGCGGTACTGCGCTTTGATTTCACCGGTCTTGGGCGCTCTGAAGGGGCGTTTTCCAATACCAGCTTTGCTTCCAATATAGACGATCTAAAGGCTGCGGCAGGCTTTATGGCAGCAGAAAAGTTCGGCACACACAGGCTTGTACCGCAATTGCTGATAGGTCATTCGCTAGGTGGAGCAGCGGTGCTTACGGCAGCTAGTGATATTGAAACTGTATCGGCAGTAGCCACTATTGGCGCGCCTTCCTTTGCTGGGCATGTCTTGCATCTATTTGATCAATCTTTGGCTAAAATTGAGGCAGATGGACAGGCTGAAGTGCATATTGGCGGACGCCCCTTTGTGGTGGGGGCAGAGATGGTGCAAGATTTAAAATCACGCATGACAGCAGACCATATAGCCCATCTTCGTTGTGATCTGTTGGTTCTGCATAGCCCTATCGATACTATTGTTGGTATCGAAAATGCAGCCGAAATTTTCACTCATGCCAAGCATCCCAAATCTTTTGTCTCGTTGGATAAGGCCAACCACCTGCTAACCGATGCAGGTGACGCTAATTTTGCTGCAGAGGTCATCTCTAGCTGGGCGCAAAGATGCCTGCCAAAGGCGGAAAAACTTAGCCCCTCTAAAGAAGGAGAGGTGCTTGTAAGCGCAAGTCCAGATGGCGATTTTGCCCATGACATTGTGGCGGGAAGCACCGCGATGCGCGCAGATGAGCCGCTATCAGTTCCAGGTGGTCTGGATAGCGGGCCACCACCTTATGACTTTTTGCTAGCGGGGCTTGGCGCCTGTACCGCAATGACCTTGCGTTTATATGCCCGTCATAAAGGCTGGCCGCTAGAGGATGTGGAGGTACAATTGCACCATAAAAAGGATTATCTAGAAGACAACAAACAAGCAGGAAAGCTTGATTTTATTGACCGTACTATTGTCTTAAAAGGTGAGCTTGATGACGATATGCGCACGCGGCTATTGGAAATTGCAGATAAATGTCCGGTGCATAAATCGCTAGAAGCGGGCATTCAGGTCACTACTAGCTTGTCTTAAGCCTAGTTTTCATCTTTTTTTGCTCCTTTTTCGACATTTATCGTTAAAGCTGTCGCCTCTTGAACTTGTGTTTAGCGAAAAGTTTGCCACCCTGAAGAGGTAAAACGGTGCTGCTACTAGATAGATATATCCTTAAAATAGGCCAGTTAAAATAAGCCATTTAAAAAAGCCGGGTAAAAATTCTGGCAGCTTTTTACAACAGGAGATTTTATCATGGATTCTTTTGTTTTAGGCTCTAACCGGAAAATTGATCCCTCTCGGCGTGCGCATTTGCGGCCCGATGGTACGCCTAGCGATAATGACCGGGTGGAAATTGGGCCGACGGGGCTAGCCTTTTCTGAATGGCAGGAAGCTGGGATATCGCCGCCTGACTTGCCAGCTTTGCGTGAATACCGCCTATCGCGGCTACAGGAACAGATAAAAGCCCATGATTGTGCAGGTTTGCTGCTGTTTGATCCCCTTAATATCCGCTATGCGACAGACAGCACGAATATGCAGCTCTGGACTGCCCATAATGCCGCGCGCGCCTGTTTTGTCCCGCCCTCTGGCAAGATGATATTGTTTGATTTTCATTCCTGTGCCCATCTATCTGCGCATTTGCCTCTGATTGGGGAGGTGCGGGGCGGCGCATCATTCTTTTATTTTGAAACTGGCGATCGCACAGATGAGCATGCAAATCTCTTTGCTGATCAAATTGTGTCTCTTATGGGCATACATGGCGGCAAGAATAAAAGGTTAGCGGTGGATAAGATAGAAAATGCGGGCTTTGCTGCGCTAACGCGCAAAGGCGTAGAAATGCTAGATGGTCAGGTGTTAAGCGAGCATGCCCGTTCGATAAAGAATGAGAATGAGCTAAACGCGATGCGCTGCGCTATTCATGCCTGTGAGCAGGCGGTGGAGGAGATGCGCAATGTGGTAGCACCAGGCGTTACTGAAAATGATGTGTGGGCAGTTTTGCATGCTGGCAGTATCAAGCGCGGCGGTGAATGGATTGAAACGCGGATATTATCATCTGGGCCGCGCACCAACCCCTGGTTTCAGGAATGTGGTCCTCGAATATTGAAAGCTGGTGATATGCTGGCTTTTGATACTGATTTGGTTTCAACTTATGGGTATTGCTGTGATATTTCGCGCTCTTGGATTGTTGGGGATGTCATGCCAACAAATGAGCAAAAGACTTTGTATAAAATAGCCTATGAGCATGTGATGCATAATATTGCGATGCTTAAGCCTGGGATGAGCTTTCTGGAGGTTACGCAAAAAGCCCACCGCTTGCCTAAAGCCTACCGCGCGCTGCGTTATGGGGTTCTGGCGCATGGGGTAGGTTTGTGTGATGAATTTCCTAGCATCCGCTATCCAGAAGATGTCGCGCATTATGGCTATAGCGGCCAGCTAGAAGTAGGGATGACTTTGTGTGTTGAGGCGTATGTTGGTGCAGAAGGTGGGCACGAAGGCGTTAAGCTGGAAGAGCAGGTGGTTATCACCGAAAAGGGTGCAGAGGCTTTATCTTGCTATCCTTATGAAGCAGATTTACTGAGTTAGGACGTTTCAGAAGGTAGCTTTCTATTGCGCGCTTTTTTGCACAAAGCCTATATGTGGCAGATTACGCCCTTGCTGGGCATAATCAATGCCATAGCCGATAACAAACTCATCAGGAATATCAAAGCCTGTCCAACGGATATCCACCTCTACCTCACGCCGGGAAGGCTTGTTCAGTAGCGTGCAGACAGACAGGCTAGACGGACCTCTGGTCTGCATAATCTTCAGCACTTGCGCTAATGTGTAGCCAGTATCGATAATATCCTCAACCACCAGCACATCACGGTTATGGATGTTGGTTTCTAAATCTTTCAGGATTTTTACCTGCCGAGAGGATACAGTGCTATCGCCATAGCTGGATACGGTCATAAAATCCACTTCAACCGGCAAGTTTAGCCGGCGCACGAGATCAGCGATAAAAATAAATGACCCGCGCAGAAGGCCTACCACGACCAGCTGTTCTGTATCTGGATAACTTTCGGATATCTGTTTAGCGAGTTGGTTAACACGGGCGGTGATTTCCGTCTCAGAAATTAGAATTTCAACATGGTCATCACCAGTAAGAACAGACATGTTTTAACCTCTTGTTCTAGTCAACGCCTTTGAAGCTCTTATCGCGCCAATTTATGCGCCTGTATTTTTGATATTGGTTGCGCAAGATACCATAACATGGCCACGCGCTAGGGACGAAAAAAAAATCAACCAATGCTGCTTTTGTTTGATGGGTTTGTAAAGCACTGGACTTGCCTGCCTCACCCGCCCTATTCTGTGGGCGGGAATTTAAGATAGTTTAATATGCTAACGTAAGATGGAGAGCGAATATGGCAAAAGCAGCATTTTTAGGTCTTGGGGTTATGGGTTATCCGATGGCAGGGCATCTAGCCGCTGGCGGGCATGAGGTGGTAGTCTATAACCGGACCAAAGCAAAGGCAGAAAAATGGGCTGCCCAGCATGGCGGCGCCGTTGCTGCTACGCCAGCTGAGGCTGCATCTGGCGCTGAATTTGTGTTTGCTTGTGTTGGTGATGACGCTGATATTCGCGTGGTAACCACAGGCGAGGATGGGGCGTTTTCAACCATGGCAGATAATGCGATTTTCATAGATAACACGACCGCTTCTGCTGATGTGGCAAGAGAGCTATATCAGGCAGCGCAAGATAGGGGCATGCATTTTATTGATGCGCCTGTTTCTGGGGGGCAAGCTGGTGCTGAAAATGGCAAGCTGACAGTGATGTGCGGGGGGGATGCCGCAGCCTTTACGCGCGCTGAGCCTTTAATGTCTTGTTATGGGGCAAAGGTGACACATATGGGGGATGCTGGGGCTGGCCAGCTTACCAAGATGGTCAATCAGATCTGTATTGCAGGGCTGGTACAAGGCCTGTCAGAAGCGCTTAATTTTGGCCAAAATGCCGGTCTGGATATGGATAAGGTGCTGGGTGTGGTCTCTGGAGGGGCGGCACAATCTTGGCAGATGGAAAATCGCGGCTCAACGATGGTACGTGATGAGTTTGATTTTGGCTTTGCCGTGGATTGGATGCGCAAAGATTTGCGGATCTGTATGGCAGAGGCAGCACAAAACGGCTCAGAGTTGCCAGTGACCGCACTAGTTGCTCAATTCTATGCGGCTCTCTCACATCAAGGGTTCGGCCGTAATGATACCTCTAGTCTGATCCGGCTGTTAAAGCGCTAGAAATACGCTGATGATTTAAAGGTTGGCAAATATTAAAAAGAGGGGCTGTTAGCCCCTCTTTTTAAGGTGTTCTATCTTGTTTTAAACGATTGGAATGGGTTATACCCCGCCAACCACCAACAGTTTAATTTCCAAAAATTCATCAATGCCATATTTTGAGCCCTCGCGGCCAAGCCCAGAGGCTTTTACCCCGCCAAACGGACCTACCTCAGATGAATAAGCGCCTGTATTGGCAACAGCCATCCCATATTCTAGTGCCTCACCAACGCGGAAAATACGCCCCACATCCTTTGTGAAATAATAGGCAGCTAGCCCGAAGATAGTGTCGTTAGCAGCTTCTATGACTTCTTCTTCGGTCTCAAACTTAAATAAAGCAGCAACAGGACCAAAGGTCTCTTCTGAGAAGAGTTGCATATCTTTTGTTGCGCCTGTTAGCACAGTAGGTTGATAAAATGTGCCGCCTCTTTCATGCGGGGCGCCGCCCACAGAAATAGCCGCCCCCTTTGCAAGCGCATCTTCGACATGGCGTTCAATTTTATCAAAGCCTTGTTGGTCGATGATAGGGCCTTGCGATACGCCGTCTTCAAAGCCGTCTCCAACTTTCATTGCCGCCACTTTTTCAGATAAAGCATGGGCAAATTCCTCATAAATACCAGCTTGCACAAAAATGCGGTTGGCACAGACACAAGTCTGGCCAGCATTCCGGTATTTTGAGGCGATTGCGCCCTCTACCGCCTCATCCAGATCAGCATCATCAAAAACGATAAGCGGCGCATTACCCCCTAGCTCTAAGCTGACCTTCTTAACTGTCTCAGCAGATTGCCGCATTAAGATGCGCCCAACTTCTGTTGATCCGGTAAAGGTGATTTTGCGCACACGCTCATCTGCGCATAGCGTGTTACCCATGGCTGGTGCATCCATGCCGGTAACGATATTCATCACGCCAGCGGGGAAGCCTGCACGGCGCGCTAATTCTGCTAAAGCAAGCGCAGATAGCGGTGTTTGTTCAGCTGGTTTCAGCACGCATGTACAACCTGCCGCCAGTCCTGGAGAGACTTTGCGGGTGATCATTGCATTTGGAAAATTCCACGGGGTTATCGCGCCGAAAACACCAACAGGTTGTTTCAGGACAAGGAATTTTTTATCTGGAAATGGGCTTTCTAGCACATCACCTGATACCCGTTTAGCTTCTTCGGCAAACCATTCTATAAAGCTGGAGCCATAAAGGATTTCGCCTTTGGCTTCGGCCAACGGTTTGCCCATTTCAGCTGTCAGGATAGTTGCTAAATCATCTGCATGCTCGATACACAAATCATACCAGCGCCGCAAAATGCCAGCACGGTCTTTGGCCGTGCGTGCCGCCCATGCATGGCGTGCTGCCTCTGCAGCGTCAATTGCGGCGGCAATGCCATCCGCGCCAAAATCTGCAACCTCTGCAATAACAGCACCATTAGCAGGATTGGTTACGCTAAAGCGTTTATCCTTAACCGCAGCCGTAAATTGGCCATTAATGAAGGCGTCTGTCTTCAGCAAGCTAGGGTCGTTCAGAGATATCATAGCAGCTATCCGTTCATTATTAAGTAAGATGAAGCCATTTTATCTATCGCTTCATCTCTTTTAGTTCAGCGATAGGCGCGGTGTTAGCCTGCCATTCTGGAAGCAACATTTTCCCAGTTCACCAGCTTATCTAGGAAGTTCTGGATATATACAGGGCGCTTATTTCTGAAATCGATATAATAGGAATGCTCCCACACATCGCAGCCCAGCAAGGCTGTCTGACCAAAGCAAAGCGGGTTAACGCCGTTTTCAGTCTTTGTAATCGCAAGCTCGCCTGTGCTGTTCTGCACCAGCCAACACCAGCCAGAGCCAAATTGGCCAACACCGGCGGCAACAAACTGGGCCTTAAACTCGTCAACCGAGCCAAAAGAGGCAGTAATGGCATTTTCTAGCTCGCTAGGCATGGTGCGACCATCAGGCCCCATCATTTCCCAGAACTGGATATGATTCCAATGCTGAGAGGCATTATTAAAAACACCGTTTTGGGCAACAGCCCCTGCATCATAAGAACCAGTGATAATATCTTCGAGGGATTTTGTTTCCCACTCTGTGCCTGCGATAAGCTTATTGCCGTTATCGACATAGGCTTTGTGATGCAGGTCATGGTGGAATTCTAGGGTTTCGCTGCACATGCCATTTTGGGCTAGCGCATCGTATGCATAAGGCAAATCAGGGAGTTCGAATGACATGGCGGTATCCTTTTTGGGCTATGTTGGTAGTCTTTTATTCATACAGAAAGCTTAGACCGATTTGAATAAAAAAGAACCATTCTTATTGCATTATAGCAAACCAGTATAGCCAAATTAGCTACGGTCCCATTCTTGCCGCTTTTGTGCCGTTAAAGCTACATAATTTGAGTACAGATTTTGTTGAAATCATTAACGCAATGCATATTTATGAAGTTCGTAAAAAAGGAGATGGAAACGATGCTACCTGTTATTTTGATCGCAGGGCTTCTGGTAGGGGTAAGTAGCCCCGCTTATCAAGAATTTGCCCGCCATTCAAATGGAAACCCAAGCTACCAGCTGTCTTATGTTGATGATTGCGCAACGGGTATGCGCTCATCTGGATATGCCTTGGCCCCCGCTAAATTTGTCTTATTCAAACAGCGTGGTTTTGACGGCAAAGCAGGCAATACATGCGTTAAAGAAAAAGGGAAATAAGCTAGATTTAGCAAAAACTACCGTTAGGTTTTTATCCAGCGTTTGATTTAGGGTTTCATGCGGCGGCGTGCCATTTCACTAACCCGCAGGCGCAATGCATTTAACCGGATAAATCCATGCGCATCATGATGATCATAATCAGCTGCCCCCTCTTCAAAGGTAACCAGATCCTCTGAGTACAATGAATTAGGGGAAGTGCGCCCAACGATAATGATGTTGCCTTTATAGAGCTTTAATTCAACCTCGCCATTGACCATATCTTGGCAGTTATCAATAGCGGCTTGTAACATTTCCCGCTCTGGTGCAAACCAGAACCCATTATAAACCAGCTCTGCATAGCGCGGCATCAGCTCATCTTTTAAATGTGCAGCCCCTCTATCAAGGGTAATAGATTCAACAGCGCGTCTTGCAGCCAGCAAAACTGTGCCGCCCGGTGTTTCATAAATCCCACGTGATTTCATGCCAACAAACCGGTTTTCCACTAAATCTAGACGGCCAATACCATGTTTGCCGCCAAGCCGATTTAGCTCTGTTAAGAGGGTGGCAGGGGACATCTCTTTGCCATTAATCGCAACAGGATCGCCGCCAGCAAACTGGATTTTGACATGCTCTGGCGTGTTAGGGGCATCTTCTGGGGCAACGGTGCGCGAAAATACATATTCTTCTGGTGGCAAAGCTGGGTCTTCCAGCACTTTACCCTCAGCCGAAATATGCAGCAAATTTGCATCTACACTGAACGGGGCTTCCCCGCGCTTGTCTTTGGGTACGGGGATCTGATTAGCTTCGGCATAGGCGATCAGCTTGGTTCTGGAGGCCAGATCCCATTCCCGCCATGGCGCGATAACTTTAATATCAGGTTGCAAGGCATAATAGCCTAGCTCAAAGCGCACCTGGTCATTGCCTTTTCCAGTAGCCCCATGCGATACCGCATCTGCGCCAACTTCCTTTGCAATTTCTATTTGCCGCTTGGCAATAAGTGGGCGCGCAATAGAAGTACCCAATAGGTACAAACCTTCATAAAGGGCGTTTGCCCGGAACATTGGGAAAACATAGTCTTTAACAAACTCTTCGCGCAAATCTTCGATATAGATTTCCTTGATGCCGAGTAGCTTTGCTTTCTCGCGTGCCGGCTCTATATCTTCTCCCTGACCTAAATCCGCGGTAAAGGTTACGACCTCGCATGCATATTCTTCTTGCAACCATTTCAAGATGACAGAGGTATCCAGACCGCCTGAATAGGCTAAAACAACCTTATTTACCTGTTGTGTCGTCATCTGTTCTCTCCTAGCAACGCCGGAAGGCAAAATATTTTATTTTATGTTCGCTGTTCTATATCAGAAAAATTAGCTCAGACGGAAATTGTTTTTTAGCTGCCACCTTAGATGGTTTCGCGCAAGAAAGGCGCTGGTTTGCTGCCTAGAGTACGCATCGCACCCGCAAGGCCAAGACAGATAGTAGCGCCAGCGCCTGAAAAAGCAGTCAGTGCTACTAGCGGCAGATTAAACATGAACTCCGCACCAATGAAAAAGCTAATCAGCGCATAGCTGGTTGCACTGCCAATAATAATGGCTACCAGACCTGTCAGAACCGCTAGCAAGCTATATTCTAAAATCCAGGCAATGATGATATCTACCCGTCTTGCACCCAAAATCTTCAAAACCATTGAATCTGTAAAGCGCTGCGCTTCGGAATTAGCAACACTGCCTGCTAGAACCGCAAGCCCTGATAGCAAAGTAACGATCGCTGTCATCTGAATGGCTGTTCCTAAAAGATTTAAAACTTTTTCCACTGTTTGCACAGCGTCACTCACCGACACAGCAGAGATATTGTTGAATTCTGCAGTTATCTGTTTTTCAATTTGGCTGGCGGCCTCTTTATTTGGCGAACGGGTAGTGGCCAGCCAGCTATGCGGCGCGCCATCTAGTACGCCTGGTGTCATGATAAAGACAAAATTTATTCTAAAGCTCTCCCATTGCACTTTGCGCGCATTGGCAATTTTGGCCGTGATCTCACGTCCTAAAATATTCAAGGTAACACTGTCGCCAATAGCCAGATTATAATCACGAGCCATATCTTCGGTAATCGACATTAATGGAGCGCCACTATAATCAGCAGGCCACCACTCACCTCTGGTAATGGTTGCGCCTATGGGCGGTTCTGCTTGCCATGTTAGCGCGCGGTCACCCCGCAAAACCCAAGCGCTTTCCACATCCTTATCGGTTTGGCTGGCTAGGATATCGTTAAGGGCGATCACGCGCCCTCGCAACATTGGTGTCTTTTCAATAATGGTATCGCTAGAGATATTTTCTACCTGTGCCAAGAACGGATTTATCTGTTGCGGCTGGATATCGATAAAAAACCAGTCTGGCGCATCTTCTGCTGCACGGGTGCTGAGCTGGGCCATCAAATTATGCTGGCTAGATATCACGGCCACTAATACCGACAGCCCCAATCCAAAGGCGATCATGATAGATTGCAAGGGTGAGCCTTTACGGGTTACTGCAGACAAAGCAAGGTGGGCGGGTACATATCGCGGCGGCTTCATGCGGCGCAGTAAAAATAACACCGCAGCTGCAAGCAGATATAACAGCCCGATAGAGATAAGCGCGGCAACCATAAAGCTCAGGGAAAGAACAAGATTGCCGGTAGCTAATACCGCTAGCGCAAGCAAGCCTGTCACCCCAATAGTAACCGCGATAAGGGCGGCTATTGACGGCTTGCCGCTAGGCATTTCCATCAGCGAGCGGAACAGATGGGCGGCGCGAATATGGCGGGTGCGCGAGAGCGGCCAAACAGCAAAGACAAAGGTGGTTAATAGCCCAAAGCCAGCTGCCAACAATAAGGGCCGGGCATAAAAATCGGTCATTATGGGCACATTTACATAAACAGCAAAGAAATTGGCTGTAAGAAAAGGCGTTAATCCAGCGATTAGGATGCCAGCGCCAACACCAAGGCTAGCAATCACCATAACTTGTAAAATATAAACGCGGAAAATCAGTTGTGATGAAGCGCCTAAGCATTTTAATGTGGCAATGACATTCATTCGGCTAAGCAGCCATGCGCGCACAGCCCCGCTTACCCCTAGCCCGCCGATCAAAAGGGCGGTTAGGCCTACCAGCATTAAAAATAATTCTGCGCGTTCCACAAAACGCTCAAATCCAGCACCAGCAGAACTCAATGTGCGCAGGCGCACATAACTGCCTTCTACCTGTTCAGCCAAACTAGCTTCTATGGCTGGAGCACGGGCTGCGTCTTGCAAGCGCAAACGCGTTTTATAGGAAATGAACGCCCCTTCTTGTTGCAGGCCAGAGGCTTTTAGGGTGTCCGAGCTGATAATAAGGCGCGGGCCAAAACCAACAAAGCTTATTGACTGGTCAGGCTCAGCGGTCAGACTGGCACGAATAGTAACAATTATCTCGCCCAGCATTGCCTTATCCCCAATTTTAAGGTCAAGGGCAGCTAGTAAGGCAGGGGCAGCGATTGCGCCCTTATCTGCTAGCGCATTTGCCAGCCCTATCTCTGGCGACAAGCTCACACCACCAACTAGTGGATAGGCACTATCAACAGCTTTTAGCTCTACGAGCTTGCGAGCGGCTGGTTGGCTCTGTGTCTCTGCTCGTCCCAGCATCGCGCGCATTTGCACAATGTCAGAGCGCGCACCAACAGAGCTAGCGAAATCCAGCAAGCGTTCTTCTGGCGGGATATGCAGGCTGGAAAGCTCAAAATCGCCGCCTAAAAGGCTGCGCGCATTATTATCAATGCCTGCCCGCATAGCTTCGGCAACTGACCCAACCGCACCAATAGCCGCAACCCCCAGCATTAGGGCTGCTAAAAATACACGGAAACGCGATACTGAGCCTCTGATTTCGCAGCGTGCGAAATGCCAAGCAAGTGACCAGCTATGCCCCATTTAAGCACCTGCCTTAATCTGCTCATCTGTGGTGAGCTTGCCATCTTCAATACGCAGCAAGCGCTGACAGCGTGTTGCGAGGCCTTCATCATGGGTAATAAGTACTAGCGCAGCCTTTACCGAAGCCGCCGCCGCAAATAGCTCTTTGATAACAGACGCCCCTGTGGCGCTATCCAGATTGCCGGTTGGCTCATCAGCTAGCAGGATATCTGGGCGGGTAACTATCGCTCTTGCAATAGCAACACGCTGCTGCTCCCCCCCTGATAGCTGGTCAGGCAGATGCCCCATACGATGGCCAAGGCCAAGACTTTTTAGCGCATCTGCGGCTTTTTCATTTGCTGCTGTATCGCCAGCCAGCTCTAGCGGCACCGCAACATTCTGCAAAGCAGTCATGGACGGGATTAGCCGAAAGGCCTGAAAGACAATGCCGACATGATCGCGGCGTAATCGTGCAAGCTTATCTTCATCCATGGTGGTAATATCTTGTCCTGCTAGCACTGCTTTGCCCGAACTTAGTGTCTCCAGCCCGGAGATTAGCATTAGAAGGCTGGTTTTTCCTGCCCCGCTTGGACCTAAAATTGCTACAGATTGGCCAGCTGGAATATCCAGATTAATATCCTTTAGGATATCGACTTGGCCTGTGTTGCCAGCAAAGGACAAGCTAGCGTCCTTTAGCGAAATGACATTATTTTCTGAGCCTGAAGGGGCGTTAGTTTCTTGAACTGACATGCCGGCAACCTTATATGATGCATTACAAATAGGCGCATTGCCCGTTTGAACTAGGAGTGCGGCGCAGCAGCTATTCTGCTACGCTGATAGTCCTGATATGGGATATGTTTTCTGATGTGCCAAGCATTTAACCTAAAAAAAGCGTTTCTCCTTTCTTTTCTTGGTCTGGTTGTAAGTTTATTTGCCGCATCTGGGGCCGCTTACGCTGAAACAAAGCGCCTGATGGTATTTGGCGATTCATTGGTGGCGGGATTTGGCTTGCCAATTGAACAGGGGTTTACCGGCCAGCTGCAATCTAGATTAGAAGATGAAGGCATGGCTATTGAGGTAATGAATGCGGGTGTTTCAGGCGATACTAGTGCTGGCGGTCTGGCGCGTCTTGACTGGTCTCTTGCTGAACAGCCAGATTATATTATCATCGTATTGGGCGGAAATGATTTATTGCGAGGGATAAATCCGGCTGATACACGCCGAAATCTAGACCAAATTTTGGCTAGATTACAAGGGTTGGGGGTGCAGACCTTGTTAGCTGGCATGCTGGCGCCGATTAATTTAGGCCCTGAATATAGCGCTGAGTTTAATCCTATCTACCCCGAACTGGCGAAGAAATATAATACTGGCTTCTATCCCTTTTTTTTAGAAGGTGTGGCGCTCATTCCAAAATTTAACCAACGCGATGGTCTGCACCCAAATGCTGAAGGTGTGGCTAAAATTATTGATGGGATGATGCCTGTCTTGCGCCCGTTTTTAAGCTATGTGAGGTAAGAAGATGCTCTCAGAGCGTTCGTTAGTTTCTGCTGCTAAATGGCTTGGCTATGCTGGTGCCCTGCCCTTTTTGGGGTTAGGGCTAGTGATTTTATGGCCAGAGATACTACCAGCCGAACTTCTTGCGGAAAGGCATGCTGCATTTGCGCTGCTGTCTTATGGCGCGATTATTTTAAGCTTTCTGGGCGGGCTGCATTGGGGGCGGGCAGTTGTAATCCCGTCAAACCAGCGAATCATATCCATGCGCACGGCCCTTTTATGGTCAGTCAGCCTTTCGCTTATTGCGTGGTTCGTGCTGATTTTGCAGGAGATGTTTTTACCAATGCGATTTGCCGCCAGCCTGCTAATAGCAGGGTTTGCAGCAGCTCTGATTGCCGATTTAAAGCTTCTGGCACGTGGTTATTGGCCTGCATGGATGCGCGCATTGCGCCTGCATCTAAGCCTAGCGGCTATGGCAAGCTTGCTTAGCTTGTGGGTTTAGCTGGGCTTATGGGTTTAGCTGGGCCTATGAGTTTAGCTGGTTCGCAATTTGGTGTGTTTAGCTATGAATTAATTCACAAGCAGATTTAAAACCCGCCCGATTGGACCGGTCAGGCGAATATCACCCTGATTTATTGCAAAAACTAGACATTCGCCGTCATTATCAGCCACAGGTTTATGCTCGCATCCCTCTTCTTGGACAGCAATATCACCAGGACCGTAAGAGCCGGTCTCATCAGTGAACCCGCCCTCTAGAACAAGCGTAACTTCTGTGCCTGTATGGGTGTGGGATGGAACAGCGGTGCCAGGTGCAATCCGGTAAAACTTTGCACGCCCTTGATCACCCTCAAACACCACATCACATTCAAACAGTCCAATACCAACGCGTTTCCATGATGAATGGCCAGCATCAGGTATATAATCTGCTATGGGGCGAGGCAGAAAACCGTCACTTGTATCGATACGGCGTGTATCTAATGCTGGGTTTTCTTCGTCGTCTTCAATCGCTTTTAATACATTTTCAAGTGCGCCTTCTGATAGCGATACAGGATCGCTATCCTCTAAGAGGACACCGCCAAGCTTCATCAGCATATTCATGGTTTTCGCACTGTCCTCGTTCATCGCCAAATGTGTTTCAACTAACACTTCTAGCGGTAGGGACAGCGCCCCTGTTGCATAATCCAGCAACAGCGCATCCAGTACTTGCATATTGAAGGATGCCTGCTCGTTCATGGCTTCCAAATTCCTTCTGGCTCGTCTAAATGGGCACGAAGCCTATTTAGCGCTAACCGTATACGAGATTTAACAGTTCCGAGCGGCACACCGCTTTCATCTGCTATCTCTCTATGTGACTTTTCTTCGTAATACGCAGAAAAGATCATTTTGGCTTGCTCATCTGGAAGATTTTTCAAAGCGTGGCGAATTTTTTCTTCTTCTTGCTGTCTGAAAATGGCTTTTTCACCAGTTTCTGCCGCTTCTGGGGCAAAGGCAGGATCGCTTAAATCAGGCAAAGGCCGGTTTTCACGACGCAGCCTGTCAATGCGTTTGTTGCGGGCAATGGTAAAAATCCAAGTGCTAGCCCCTGACTGAGCAGGATTATAGGTCTCCGCTCGACGCCACACCATAATCATGGCCTCTTGGGCTATCTCCTCACAAAGAGACATATCTGTTCCAAGGCGCAGCAAAAAGCTCTTTATGCGCGGAGCAAAATAGTCAAACAATGCTGCAAAAGCAGCTTTATCCCGATCGCGTCCAACGCGAACGAGCATAATATCCCATTTCGACATGCCTTTGGCATTGTCGTTATCACAGCCGGTTCCCATATCCCTAGTTAACGAGACAGGGTCATCTGTGACAAGCTCAAAATCAAAATTTTCGTTTTTTATGTCCATTTTGTGCTTTTCAGGTCACCTAGCCGTTTAAAATTTCCAAAATTCCGTGTCGAAAACCCCGTTTAGCCCCATTTTTAGGATAAGGACTAAAAAATGACACATTCAATTTGGATATTTTCATCAAACCTCTTGAACGATACGTAAAGTTTTGCGATTCTGTGCGCGTTCGGCTATGGGCGATTTCATCATTCGGTAAAGACATCGAAAAAGGCGGAGAAAATCAATTATGGGGTATCAGCGATTTGCAGGCTTAACAGCGTTCTTTTTTGGTGTTCTTCTGGTCATACATCCAGCACATGCCAATACAGAAGAGCTGAAAAGTTTTAAAGACTGGCAGGTGTATAAACAGGAAACAAGTCAGGGGCGGATTTGTTTCATGTCGAGCGTACCAAAGAGCTTGCGCGGCGATTATGATCGCAGTAACCGCGGCGAAACACGCGTTTTTGTCTCGCATGGGCCAGGCAAAGGGGAACGTGATGTGGTCTCTGTACTTGCAGGCTATCGCTATAAAAAGCAGTCGGAAGTTGATTTTTCGATCGATAAGAAGGCGCATAAATTATTTACGCTCGATAACCGTGCATGGTCACAAGGCCCAGAAGATGACCAGCGTCTTATTGCTTCTATGAAACGTGGCAGCAAGCTGGTTGTTGTTGGTGTTTCTAGCCGCAATAATAAAACCATTGATGATTATTCTTTGGCTGGCTTTACCGCAGCTAAAGCCTTTTTAGATAAAGCTTGCCCATAAGGCGCATCTTTATCTTCGCTAATTGTTAGTCGGCTAATTTAGGCAAAGCCCAGAGCAGGCTAGCCTATGATAGCATTCATTTTTGCTGCATAATGCCAGCATAAAACCGCCTATTGGATGAAAAGGGGCTGATTCGTGTCGATTGCCGCATTTGAGCGCACCCCTTTATTGGGGTTGTCGCAAGTAGAGCTAGAAGAAGCGGTGACTGCTTTGCAGTTGCCGCGTTTTCGCGCACGCCAGCTTTGGCGCTGGGTTTGGCGGCATGGCGTTACTGAATTTTCTGATATGACGGATTTGGGTAAACCAGTTCAAGCCTTGCTAGCAAGCCATTTCCATGCCGACAGGCCAGCTGTTTCACGTCGTCAGGATTCAACAGACGGCACGATAAAATGGCTATTGCGCCTGCATGATGGGCATGAAATAGAGGCAGTCTATATCCCGGATGCAGATAGAGGCACCTTGTGTATATCCTCACAAGTTGGTTGCACGCTAACCTGTACTTTCTGCCATACTGGCACCCAGCGCCTTGTCCGTAATCTAAGCGTGGCTGAAATTTGTGGCCAGATTTTGCTAGCAATGGATGAGCTAGGTGATTGGCCAGCAGGTAAACCAGAAAGGCGGCTGACAAATATTGTTCTGATGGGGATGGGCGAGCCGCTCTATAATTATGACAATGTTTCTGCGGCCTTAAAGATGATTATGAGCGGTGAAGGCATTGCTCTATCAAAGCGCCGTATTACGCTATCAACCAGCGGTATTCTGCCAGAAATCACTAAATGTGGTGAGGAATTAGGCGTCAATCTGGCGATATCCTTGCATGCGGTGCAGGATGAGTTGCGCGATGTGTTGGTGCCAATTAACCGGAAATATAAGCTGGCCAGCTTGCTGGATACGGTGCGAAACTACCCAGGCCTATCAAATGCGCGGCGGGTGACATGGGAATATGTGATGCTAGCTGGGGTAAATGATAGCGAGGCAGATGCCAAAGCACTCGTGAAGATGATTGCAGGTATACCGTCCAAGATAAATCTTATTCCCTTTAATCCATGGCCAGGCACCGATTATGTTTGTTCCGATGATGAGACGATTGAGCGTTTTGCCCGTATCGTGATGAAGGCAGGCTATGCATCGCCTGTTCGCACGCCGCGGGGGCGGGATATTCTAGCAGCTTGCGGACAGCTGAAATCTGATTCTGTGCGCTTGCGCGCGAGCCAGATGGTGTAATGGCCAAATGGCGTAATGAATATAACATCTAAGGTTTAGTATTGCTGGCCGTGTTTCTACTGTGCAGAACAGCTTATGGTGATTATCTGCTTTAGTCTTGAAAGTGAAATGCAAGACCATTACATTAAAGAAGCGAAACAGATTCGCCCATTTTGGGCTGTTTGAACCATACTTTTTAAGATGGAGACTGATATTATGCAAAATAACCGTTACGCATCGCAGGTTGCGACTGGCTCTGCTGCACTTGATGCGGGTTTACGCAGCTATATGCTGGGTGTGTATAACCATATGACAACTGCGCTTGCGCTAACTGGCTTTGCCGCATTTGGAACGAAGATGCTGGCTATGAACAACCCAGCTGTTGCCCAGCTACTATTTGGCACGCCGCTTAGCTATGTCATCATGTTTGCGCCGCTGGCAATGGTGATGTGGATGAGCTTCCGTATCAATAAAATGTCCCCTGCCAAAGCACGGACATTATTTTATGTCTATGCAGCGCTAATGGGTGTTTCATTGTCTGTTATCTTGCTTACCTTCACAGGTGCAAGTGTAGCCAGAGCCTTTTTCATAACCGCTGGCGCTTTTGCGGGATTGTCAATTTACGGCTACACCACCAAGCGTGATTTAACCGCGATGGGCGGCTTTTTGATCGTCGGCGTATTTGGGCTAATCTTGGCGTCTATTGTGAATATATTTGTGCAATCCTCAGGGATGGAGTTTTTAATCTCTATCGTTGGGGTGCTGTTGTTCGCTGGTCTAACCGCTTATGATACACAGAAAATCAAATCTATGTATTATGCTGGGGATAGCCGCGACGTAGCGGCTCGGAAATCGATTTTCGGCGCGCTTACGCTCTATTTGGATTTCATCAATATGTTCCTATTTATGGTGCAATTGCTAGGAAATCGTGAATAGCCAGCACAGCTTTATAAAATGCGATAAATAAAACTTAAAGACCCATGGCAGCTAGGCGGTGGGTCTTTTCATTTATGGGAACTAAGGATTGAAGCTGGCGCTATGGAAAGCTTAACAATTGAAAATTTTTTAAAGACAAAAAACGAAAAGGGTGAGGTAGGCAAGGAAGTGTATGCCGCTTTGATAGCTCTCTGTAGCGCGGCCAAAAAAATAGCAAAAATTGCAGCTGTGAATGGAATTGGCGCGGATAGTTTGGGCAGTCTTACCGGAGCTGAAAATACAGACGGGGACGAGCAAAAAGCCCTTGATGTGCTGGCAGATCAGCTGATTTGCAACGCCCTTGCGCCAACGGGAATTTCTGCCTACCTGTCCGAAGAGCGGGATGAAGCAGTCATTTTCGAAGGCAGTGATAGCCAGATAGTGGTCGCAAGTGACCCGCTAGATGGCTCATCAAACATTGACACTAACTTAACCATTGGAACTATATTTTCCATTTACCGTGCGGAGCAGGAAAGCTGGCTACGCGAAGGGCGCGCTCAGCAAGCTGCAGGTTTTTTTGCTTATGGTCCGCAAACGGTTTTGCTGATAACTACAGGTCAGGGAGTGGCTGGTTTCTGTCTCAATACAGAAGGCCAGTTTGTTCAAATGGATTGGCAGCCACAAATCCCCGCTACAACAAAAGAGTTTGCTATTAACGCTGCTAATAGCCGCTATTGGCCTGCTAAGGTAAAGCGGTATATCGACACAGTTTTGGCGGGGGTAGATGGGCCAAGGGGACAGAATTTCAATATGCGCTGGAACGGCTCTCTGGTTGCAGATGCGTTTCGGATTTTCCGGCGTGGCGGGATATTTCTATATCCAGAAGATAGCCGCAAAAATTATGAAAATGGGCGTTTGCGTCTGGTCTATGAAGCGAATCCCATTGCCTTTCTAGTAGAGCAGGCAGGCGGACGTGCCTCTGATGGAAAAGCAGATATTCTAGATATTACCCCCACTAGTTATCATATGCGGGTGCCGTTTATTTTTGGGTCCACAGATGAGGTTGACAGCTATCATAGCGAGCAGTAACACATTAAAGGGGTGCGGAGTGTTTAAGATTAAAAATCGGGCCGGCTTACAACCTAGCCCAGAAGGTGACGAAATAACATGCTGGTAAGTTTACGACAGCTCCTCGACCACGCTGCCGAACATGGATATGGTGTTCCGGCTTTCAATATCAATAACATGGAACAGGGGCTGGCCATTTTAATGGCCGCGGACAAGCTAGATGCGCCAGTAATTATTCAGGCAAGCCGCGGTGCGCGCGCTTATGCTGGCGATTTGATGTTGCAAAACCTTATCAAAGGGCTGGTTGCTATGTTCCCGCATATCCCGATTTGTATGCATCAGGATCACGGTAATTCACAAGCGACCTGTATGACCGCTATCCAATATGGCTTTACCTCTGTGATGATGGATGGCTCGCTAGAAGCAGATGGCAGCACGCCTGCCTCTTATGAATATAATATGAAAATCACCAGAGATGTGACCACGATGGCGCATCATGGCGGGGTATCTGTGGAAGGGGAGTTAGGCGTTCTGGGCTCACTTGAAACAGGCATGGGCGATAAAGAAGATGGCCATGGTGCTGAAGGTAAATTATCTGAAGATCAACTTTTGACCGACCCTGATCAGGCTGTGGATTTCGTGCGCGCAACAAAGGTAGATGCGCTGGCAATTGCGATGGGAACAAGCCATGGCGCCTATAAATTCACCCGTCAGCCAGACGGGGATATCTTGGCGATGCATGTTATCGAGGCGATACATAGGCGCCTGCCAGAAACACATCTTGTAATGCATGGCTCCTCTTCAGTGCCGCAAGAGTTACAGGATATTTTCAATGAATTCGGCGGTGAGATGCCGCAAACCTATGGCGTGCCCCTAGCTGAAATCGAGCGCGGTATTAAAAACGGTGTTCGCAAGGTAAATATTGATACAGATTGCCGTTTGGCTATGGCAGGGGCTATTCGTAAGGTTGCGCAAACAAAGGCTGGTGAATTTGATATACGCAAATTTATGAAGCCTGCTCAAGAAGCAATGATGGCGGTTTGTGAAGACAGGCTTGAGCGGTTTGGCACAGCTGGAAATGCGCATAAGATTACACCGATTTCTTTGAGTGATATGGCTGCACGTTATGTATCTGGCAGCTTAGATCCAAAGATAAGAGACTAGCTATTGGGCTGGCTGGCTATCTGATTGGTCGCCTGCTTTAAACAGGGCGTGTAGCCCGGCTTTATAATCTGGATAGCGAAAGCTATATTTAAGTGTCTGGCCTATAATTTTTGAGCGTATCTTGCGCTGAGAATCATAAAAGCTACGCCCCATTTCCGATAAATTTGCCTGCTCTAGGGGTATTGGCTCTGGCGGGGTAATACCAGCAAGGCTAGCGGCAAAACGAACAACATCTACTTGTGATGCGGGATGCATATCTGCAAGGTTTAAAATACGCCTTGCTTCTGGTGTGTGTATGGCGGCAATGATTATCTGGCTAATATCACTCTGGTGGATGCGATTAAATAAATGACCAGGCTTATCAATGATACGCGCGCTGCCTTCATATAAGCTTTTAAATACATTGCGTCCGGGTCCGTAAATACCAGCGATACGGAAAATTTCTGCCCCGCAAGCCTCTTGCCATGCTTGCTCTGCTGCAAGGCGGGTCTTGCCCCGCGCTGTGGCGGGGTTTGGCGGTGTGTCTTCATCCACCCAGCCCTCCGGCATATCTGGATAGACAGAGGTTGCAGATAAATAACCTGTCCAACCGCTAAAGGCCTGCAATTGCTGTTTATGCGCGGCTATCACGGGGTCCTGCCCCGCAACTGGGCCAATTGTTGAAATGAGATGGGTTGCGCGCGCCAGATGGCTGGCAAGATTATCTATTGGCGCTGTATCTGTGAAGGGTAGGATCTGCCAGCCTAAATTACCCTTAACTTTTTCTGGAGAACGTGTTGTGGCAATAATCTGCCAGCCCTTATTGGACAATTGCTGAGCTAGATGCAGGCCAACATAGCCTAGACCAAAAATAAATAATGTCTTTTGCTGTTGTCCCATAATGGTTTTCGTAAAGACAAGCTGGCGAAAAAACCAGCTTTATCTATCGGCGGCTAGCAGATTATTCTGATCCACCCATTTTGCTATACCAAAGAACAAAGCAGAAAATAATGCGGTGCTTAGCAAGGTGTTGCCGTAAAAAGGAATGGCCGCAATATAACAGGCTATCAACCCTTCAAGCGTCATCGGGTAAAGCCCACCCATCGCCCAAACCGCAAAATTAGTTATTACAAAGAAGCTGAAAGTACCAGCGACTACCAGGCCAGCTGTTTTCATCAGGGTCGGGGCATACATCTTTGCCCAATGCGCCCCGCAAGTAATAAGCGCGATAGATAAAAACACCCAGAACATAGAGCTGTGAAAGCCTAATATCAAGTTAGAGGCCACCATAGCCGCTAGGGGAAGGGCAATAGCCACAAACAGATCCCGAAATAAGAATGGGGCGAAAATAGCCATGCCTAACACAGGGGTGAAATTTGGTGGGTGCGGAATAACCCGCGCCAATACCAAAAATGCTACCAAGGATGTAAAAGATACCAGCATTGTTTTGCTATTTTTCATGACCTTGTCCCTTTTTCGCTTTTAGTCTTATGGTCTGTTCGAATTTGGCTTGATATTAATTTGGTTAAGCCCTGCCTGCAAGATAAAACCAGCCTTATTTACTAGGCATAATTATACCTCTACATCTCGTTAACGAAATCATATTTTAACGTCAAAAACAGGCTACGTTCCGGCGTTCTATATCCTGCAGTCGTCTCATATTCGCTGTTGGTAATATTTTCAGCCTTTAGATTTACCGACAAATTATCCCCTAGCTGGCGCGAAACATAGCCGTCAAGGCGGGTAAAGCTAGCAATAGTTTTGCCGCCAGAATCTAATTTGCGACCGGAATAGGTTAGGGTGCTGCCAATTTGATAATCGCCTATTTGGCGTGACAGGTTCAATTTACCATAGGCCTTTGCCCGCTTCAGGGATTGCCCGCCAGAAGCAGTGGTGGTGTCGGTCTCCTTTGGGTCTTGAAGCGTGATATCTAGATCAAAATCAAAGTTTTCTGTGCTGCCACTATAGTTCACTTCAAGGCCTGTATTTTCATTTTTTTGGATATTTTCAGGTGTCCATGGCGAAACGCTTAGCCATTTAATTTCATTGTCAGTTTCTGTTACAAAGGCGGTAAGGCGCAGCAAGCGACCATCCTTATCTCGTTGCAGGGATACCTCATTGGAGGTGTAGGTTTCAGGTTTTAGATCTTGATTGCTTCCATATTCACCTGCGGATGGGGCACGAAAGCCTGTGGCATGGCTAAGGGCTATTTTATAATGCTCAGCAAAACGATACCCATATCCCGCGAGGTACGAAGTTTCCTTCATATCTGCCTTTATATTGCTTGTGGTTTTTAAACTCACCTTATCACGGCGCAAATTAGCCTGCACATCATGCGCGCCAAATTTAGCCCCATAGCCCGCAAAAACAGCTTCAGTATCGCGCTCAGACCGGCTGCCATCGCTGTCATAATAAGCGTCAATAAGCTCTATCCCTTGGGTGATGCTATGGCGCACAACATCCCCTTGCAAATGCGATATGTTCACCAGTTTTAGCGTTTTACTGTTGCCCTCAATAACATTGTTTTTCCATGAAACAGCTGTTTTTGCTGGCGCGCCATTGATGAAATCTTTGCGGGTGCGCTTTGCTTGATTGTAGTCAAGGCGCAGATTTATCGCCGCGCCTTTCTCCAACTCATAGGTGATAAAACTTTCCTGATTTTCGGTATTATGCTCATGGGTGCTGGTGTCTGAAGTTCCGCTTGGGACGGTATCATCATAATCCCCCTCACTTTCGCGGTTCCTGAGGCCGATGGTGATGTTGGCGGCTGGGGATAGGCGCCTCGATAGGGTGAAATTATAGCTATCTTGGCTATACCCATCCTTATCTGGATTTGTAGTGCTATCTGAGCGCACATCAAACCCTTCGGTCTCAAATTTAGTGCCAGCAAAAGACAAGTTAAAGCCATTTAAATATTTCGAAACGCCAGCGCTGACCTCTGCCGTATCATAGCTCCCATATTTTGTCGAAATAAAGCCGCTATCGCGTAAACTGCCAGATTTGGTGATGATGTTAATGACCCCGCCTACCGCGGCCTCACCATAGAGGGCAGAGGCATTGCCCCGTAAAATCTCAATCTTTTCAATCTGAGCAATCGCTAATTCAGGGGTAATCACATTGCCGTAAGTATCTCCATGAACGCGTATACCATCGACCATTAACACATAGTTAGCGCTTTTCTGACCCCGCAGGAAATGCGACGTTACCGCACCAGGCCCGCCAGTTCGGGAAAATTCAATACCTGTTTTTTGCGCGATAAGCTCGCTGACGCTAGAAGCGGTAGAACGCTCAATTTCATCGGAGGTGACCACATCTGCGCTTAGCAGAACTTCATTTAGCGGCAGGGGCTGGAAATTGGCAATCGACGCGGATGGATAGACGATAGGACGCTCGCTTGTGCTTTGCGTAGTTGTGCTGTCTTGTGCCAATGCAGGCACGATAAAGCTAGCCGATGCGGCGCATAGGCTAAGTGTTGTTAGGATAAGATGCGGTTTGCGCATTTATGCCTCCCTCAATATATTTGTCGAGGAAGGGACTTCCTGCGACGGTGTATAAATTCACCATCACGGAAATTTGTCCGCCGTCCTGACCATACCTCGTGGTCCGACTAGGGTGCTTATTCGGCAGGTCTCCTGACTTGCAGGTCATTGCGTGCGCACGTCTTCCCATTCATAAAGACAGTGACTATATGTGCGAACGCTCTCTGCTTACAGTTGCGAGGACAGTGTTGGAATTAGAGGGGGTTTTAAAATTAACCACCTCCGCACCAAACTTCCCGTTTTAATTGCCAAATGGCAAACCGAACAATTTTACAATGAACGTGTTAATAGCAAGGTTTATGGCTGAATGTCGACAGGCTTTATGCTCAATACGACTTTGCTGTTCACAAAATGGTTACTTTAATAATTAGGTCGGCTAGCTGGCAGGGCTGGGCGCAAGGGGCCAGCTATCAGGAGCGGGTCAAGGCGTTTATGGCGCCAGTTTATGCGCCAGTCCAGATGCGGCCCAGTTGAACGGCCAGTGGAGCCAACACTGCCAATAACACCGCCACTTGTAACCAGATCGCCCGGCCTAACATACATATCTTTAAGGTGTGAGTAAGTAGAGTTCAGCCCATAGCCATGATCGATAATCACCGTCCCGCCTGTGAAATAGAGATCTTCAGCCATGGTCACCTGCCCTGCAGCTGCGGCCTGTACTGCAACCCCTGACGGGGCAGCAATATCTATCCCATAATGCGGTTGGCGCGGTTTGCCATTCAAGATACGTTGCGCACCATAAATACCGCTTATGCGTCCCCAAACTGGCCAGATGAAACCGTTTTTTAATACATCATCAAAGTCGCTTATAGTGGCTCTAGCAGCTTTAACATTTTTGATATCTTTTTTAATGCGGGTAATAACCTCTTCTGGCGGGGTGACCATATTAGTTGGCAAATTATCAATGCGCTGCACTTCCCATTCACGTACCTCTGGGGTCAGGGTAAGCTTGGCTGTCTTGCCACTAACGTCTATAGCGAGTAGCTGTTGCGGGTCTTTATCATCGCGGTGAAAGCCAAGCACGAACAACCCATCAGGGCTAACCGGCAACTCGATACCATCTAGCATTACCGTATTGCTGGCTGCTGTCTGAAAGACCAGCATGCCGCCCTGTACCGCTTTTCCAGATATAAGAGTAAGGGACGGTGCGGCATCTGCCCTTGCAGCTGAATGTGTTGTCGTTGTGATGCTTATAAAGCAGACTAAGATTATCCAAATAGGCATCATGATTGAAAATTTCTGGTGCATCGCTTGACAACATCCTCAATGCTCTTTTTAACAAGGTTTAGTATTTATCAGATGTGCGAACTTGTCTATCACCGCCAGCTAAATTCTGTCTCTGGGGTGGTTTAGGAAAATTCGCAAAAAAAAGAGCGTTATCAAAAGATCAGTATAGGGCAGGCAGCTATGACATCTTCGCATGAAAAAATCGTTGTTATCGGGGCAGGCGCAGCAGGCTTCACCGCCGCTATTTATGCTGCCCGGGCTAACATGAAACCACTCATCATTGCGGGCCTGCAACCAGGTGGTCAGCTAACCATTACTACGGATGTTGAAAATTATCCGGGCTTTGCTGATGTTGTACAAGGGCCTTGGCTGATGCAGCAAATGCAAGCGCAAGCTGAGAATGTGGGCGCAAGGGTAATGTATGATATAGTCACCGGCCTTGATGCTAGCAAACGCCCTTTCCAGATTACTTGTGATGGCGGCGATATCATTACAGCAGATGCGGTGATTCTAGCAACTGGGGCAAGTGCGCGCTGGCTTGGGCTGGAATCAGAAACAGTCTTTAATGGGCGCGGCGTATCAGCTTGTGCAACCTGTGACGGGTTTTTCTATCGTGAACGCGATGTGGCCGTAGTTGGCGGGGGTAATACAGCTGTTGAAGAAGCACTGTATCTTGCCAATATCTGTAACTCGGTGACCCTTATTCATCGCCGTGACAGCCTGCGCGCAGAGCAGATTATGCAAGAACGCTTACTAAACCATCCCAAAATACAAGTGAAATGGAACCGGGTGGTCGAAGAAATTACAGGCGATGATAGCGGGGTTACTGGGGCTAGATTATCTGCAACAAATGGCGATAAAGAGGAACAGATCGCTGTTCATGGCGTATTTGTTGCTATCGGGCATGATCCCGCTACAGCTGCATTTTCTGGCGCTGTTAAGCTAGATGATGAGGGCTATATTGAGGTGGATACAGGCACTACGCTTACCTCTACACAAGGGGTGTTTGCTGCGGGGGATTGTGTGGATAAAGTCTACCGGCAAGCGGTTACGGCCGCTGGTATGGGCTGTATGGCCGCTTTGGATGCAGAACGCTGGCTAGCGGCGCAAGAATAATGCGCCCTTTCGCCTATTCAGCCGCAGCGGCTCTTGGTTCTGGTTCTGGCTCATTGATCATGTAATTGATGACAAAGGCGAATAGGCCTGAAGCAATAACTATCCACCACATCACATCATAACTGCCAAGCGTATCATAGATGCGCCCCCCTAGCCATGCCCCTATGAATGAGCCAACTTGATGGGACAGAAAAGCAACGCCGTAAAGCATGGATAAAAAGGCTGGGCCAAAAAAAACCACGATTAGGCCGCTGGTGAGCGGGATAGTGCCAAGCCATAGCAACCCCATCGAACAACCAAATAGAATGGCTGTCAGGGGTGTTGGCGGGAGCATAATAAACAGAATCATGAAAATTGACCGGCCCAGATAGAACCAAGCGAGCAGTTTTTTCTTTGACATAAAGCTGCCTAGCCACCCAGCGGCAAACGAGCCGACAATATTAAACAACCCAACAACCGCTAGCGACCAGCTAGCAACCTCTGAGGAAAGCCCTGCATCGCGGAGGTAGGTTGGCAAATGCGTGCCAATAAAAACAATCTGGATACCGCAGACAAAAAATCCGGTAGTCAGCAAAATATAATCGCGGCTATTAAGGGCAGTGCCAAGCGCGTCTTTGGCACTAAGCTTGGCGATATCAGCAGTTTGCGGGGCTTGGTTGTTATTTTGTAGGTGCAGAACAAGACAGGCTGCCAGCATAGAAGTGGCCACGCCAGATAGCAGCATTAGCGCTATTTGCCAGCCAAAACCGTCAATGAAAAACTGGGTTATTGGCAAAACAGCAAACTGCCCGAAAGAGCCAATACTGGTTACCAGACCAAGTGCAAGAGACCGCTTTTCAGGCGATGTGGCACGTGCAACTGCCCCAAGTGCGATGGAAATACCAGCGCTGCCTAGGCCAATCCCTATCATGATCTGGCCAAATAGCAGTCCACCCGGTGAAATAATCATGCCCATCATTAACAGGCCGGCAGCATAACAAATGGCGCCAATAGCAGCGATTCTGGCTGCCCCAAACTTATCTGCCATCGCACCAGCTATTGGGGAGGCAAGCCCCCAGACTAGGTTCTGCATCGCCATAGCAAGAGAAAAGGCTTCACGGCCTGTTCCCATCGCTTCGGTGACGGGAAGCAAAAATAGGCCAAAGGATTGGCGGATGCCGAGCGTGACCACAACCAGAAAAGCAGAGGCCATCAGAATAAGATACCAGCGCGAGGTAAAAAGAGCAGTCATACAGATAATGTCCTGAACCAGCGGACGTAAGCGATAGCCCTTACCCCCATTTTGAAACAGCTATAAGGGGGCTGCTTACTATAGCCCGCCTTTTTCAGAATCAAGGCGCACGCAAGAGTTGCGCAAAACCTCTTACGCTCAGACTAGTCTAGTTCTGGGCGCCTGTCCATTTGCTTGCGCTAAGCTTAATTTACCAGACTCAATTTACCAGACTCAACTTACCAGACTCAACTTACCAGACTCAACTTACTGGGCATCATCGCTGTTTCTTGCCCATCAAAACAAAGGAGGCAAATAATAAAAGTAGCAGCTTAAACTATCTCTATACTATTTCCATACTGTTTCTATTCAGTGGCAAAAACCTTCACTTCTTTGGCTTGTGGGCCTTTGCCTTCATCTGTGACATGCAATAGAATTTCCTGTCCTTCTGTCAGATGATGAATACCGCAATTGCGCAGGGTGCGGAGATGCACAAACACATCGCGTTCATTTTCGCCAATATTCACAAAGCCATAGCCTTTGTAAGCGTTAAAGAACTTCACCGTACCTCTGACCTCATGCTCCTGTAATTCGGCATCTGTTGCCACAGAAAGCGGTTTGGCGCGCTCCACAGCCAGAATTTCCTTGATAACAGGCCCGCAATCATTCTCTGCTAGATAAACAGTTAATTGGTCACCAGGATAAACAGTTTCCAGCCCGAAACGGCTCAATGCCGAGTGATGCAGAAAAATTTCATCCTCATCAAAACGCACAAACCCATACCCTCTGCGTTCGTTATACCAAATAACAACCCCTTCATATTTTTTCTCTTCTTCAGTCATTTCACCCCCTAAACCAAACACCTCGTATTTATGGCTGTATTGAGCAAACAGACTTGGGGCTCTTTTATTACAGGTAAATCTTGATTAATAAACAACCATTAGATAATCATGTTCGTGTTAATCTTTTTATGCAAGTTTTGCCTATAAAGACTGTGCAGTAGCCTAATAAGCGACAGCTAATGTAAAAGGGCGTATGGTTGTGACAGATAAAGGAAAGCTAGAATGCGTGTTGATTTCAAAAGGTTGTTTTTGCTGAACTTGCCTATGATTTGTTTGGCATTTATCGGGCTTATAGCCTCTAGCCAGCAAGCCTATGCGCAGATTGATTCGCAGCTCGAAACAATTGGATGGAAAGAATTTACCTTTGATGACCAGCGGCAAAACACCTTTAGACAGGTTGGTGAGGGTATTATTGAGATCGAAACAAATAAATCTGTTTCGATTGCTTACCTGCCCTTTGATGCAAGAAAGCTGGATTTGGGCAAAACCGCTAATTTAGTCTTTGAGTGGCAACATGAAGGCCAGATCATCGACACAGATGTCTCTAAAAAAGGCGGGGATGATCGTATTCTGGCAATTTATCTTGCTTTTCCCTACCAGCCTGAACATGCCAGCCTTAAAGAAAAATTATTAAGGCCTTTGGTGGTTGCTTCGCAAGGCCGGGATGCGCCGGGCAGATTATTAACATATCTGTGGGCAGGCGCGCCAAAGGTGGGGAGTTGGTTTGAAAACCCCTATACGGGCAAGGCAGGCTATATGAAAGTTATTCAGGGCGCCAAAGATGGCAGTAATGACGCCAATATCTGGCATAGCCACAAAATTAATATTGTTAAAGATTTTCAAGCTAGATTTGGTCATATGCCGCCCACACCAGCCTATGTAGCTATCGGTGTGGATAGTGATGATACGATGATGCGAGCGGTAACGCGGGTACGCGGACTTGAATTTGTGAAATAGGGTAAGCCTGATATCTTAGATTAAATATCTGCTAATTCTTGCTTCGCTCTATCTATGGCAGCGACCATCGCCTGCTCTGCTGTTTCAGGACTAGTAGCTTCTTGAACTCCGGCATTATGCGTGATAGCGCGTGAGGCATTCACAAGCCCGCCTGTCAAAGTGCCATCTGCTTTCTGGATGAGCCCAGAACAGGCCTCTGCTGCGCTAGCGCCTTGCGCGCCATAGCCCGGGATTAAAAATAATGCAGAGGGCAATAATTTGCGCAATTCTCGTGCTTCGCTTGGGCCAGTAGCTCCGGCTACAATCCCGATATCCGATAAACCTGTGATTGGATCTTTTGCCGCTTCAATATAGGGGAAAAGCTGATTTGCTAGATGTTTGTAAACGGGCATCATCGCACCGCCGCTGGCAGCCAGATTTTGCTGCTGGATGTCTGCTGAGCCTTTATTGGAAGTACGTACCAGAATAAATAGCCCGCTGTTGGTTTCCGCCGCTTGTGCAAAAAATGGCTCCAGACTATCCATCCCTAGATAGGGATTAATGGTCAGCGCATCTGATGCAAAAGCAGCCTTACTTCCCAGCCAAGCTGAAGCATAAGCACGTGCAGTCGAGCCAATATCGCCGCGCTTAGCATCCATAATTACCAGCAGACCCGCTTCTCTTGCAATTTGGGCTATCTCAGCTAGCACTGCCATGCCGCCAGCCCCATGCGCTTCAAACAAGGCAGCTTGCGGCTTTATCGCAGGTACTCTGTCTTTGGCAGCGGCAATTGTACAAAGGCAAAAATCTCGAAGATGGGAAAGCGCTTCTATACTGCCAAGCGCCTGCCCCGGCTCACCGAAGGCGGTTGGCATCAGGTCTGGATGCGGGTCGAGGCCAACACATAATACCGTACCGCTGGTCTGGATAGCAGCAGATAAGCGAGAGGCAAAGGCTGGCATAGACATAAAGCTAGCGCAGCCCCAGCGCTTCACGGTAGGTATCAAGAAGGGTTTCTTGCTCTGCCAGCACTTCCTCATCCATCGCACGGATACGTATAATTTGGCGCATGGTTTTTGGGTCAAATCCGGTGGCTTTGGCTTCAGCAAAGATATCTTTGATATCACTCATCAGGGCTTTTTTCTCTTCTTCTAGCCGTTCAACACGTTCAATATACTGACGTAGCTGGTCTGCCCCTTTGGTTGGTGTGACATCCATTTTTTAATTTCTCCGTTCCGGTAAAGTGCGATGATAGCTTTATCTGTGCGCCGCGATTTGATGCGGGTTTATTTATGATTATCTGCCTTCTGGAAGGCCAATTTTTGGGCTTCTGTGGCTTCTGTCTGATATTTATCACGCCATTCAGCATAGTCCATGCCATAGACATAAGCGCGTGCCTCTTCTTTGGATATGTCCAGCCCCTTTTCTTTGGCTGCATCCTGTATCCAACCAGACAGGCAGTTGCGGCAGAAGCCTGCCAATGTCATCAGGTCAATATTCTGTACATCAACACGATCTTGAAGGTGCGCGCGCAAAACCCGAAAGGCGGCGGCCTGCAATTCAATTTCTGTTCTATCATCTAAGGTATTGAGCTTAGACATTTTCGCCTGCCTATCTTCTATTAAGACGTTTTATTTAACCGTCCTTGTTTTCCTACAGACAAGGGGGGAAGGCAAGTATTCTTGTTTAAAAAAATCTGTAAGCCAATGCTAAAATAGAAATTGAAAAAACTTTGCCTCACCTAACATTTAATGTTATTTAAGAAATGTTTCGAAATCTTTCTGGAGTCTCAGGATAATTGGAAATGACAGACCCTATTGCAGATAGCGCGGCAAAATTTGAGCGCATAAGAAAAGCACACCAAAATGAGGTGGCCGAAGATTATGTGGAAATGATAGCTGAGCTTATTGAAACCACAGGGGAAGCGCGCGCCGTTGATTTAGCGCAACGTTTTGGTGTTACCGCGCCAACCGTGAATGCCACTATTCAGCGTTTGCAAAAAGATGGGCTTGTGAATTCACGCCCCTATCGCTCTATTTTTCTGACCGAATCAGGCCAGCAATTAGCCATAAGCTGTAAAAAGCGTCATCAGATTGTGCGTAATTTTTTGGTTGCGCTAGGCGTGGATGAAGAAACAGCAGAGCAGGATGCAGAAGGGGTAGAACATCATGTTAGCCTCCAAACATTAGACTGTTTTAAGGCATTTTTACAAAAATAATGGCTCTATTCGCGCGTCATATTTAACGGGCTAGCCAATAGCTATTATCGCGGGTACGTCTAGGGCTGATTTTTATGGATGTTTTGGCAAGTGGGCCTTGCCATTCTGCTGGATATTGTGGCGGCATGGCTCCTTCATTTACGGCTAGCCATGGGCGCGGACTGTTCAGATTTAGCGGATAGCTGCGCTGATAGTGATTGCCTTGGCTGCGAGCGTTAGCAGGCAGAGGCAAGGCGATATAATACCCCTTATCTGCTAAATGCCAATGCAACAGTGCGGCACTTGCACGGCTATAGGCAATAAGGGTTCTTGCGCCAGTTTGCGCTGCTAGTGCGCTCGTTTTCTCGGCCATGGCGTCCCACCCCCGCAAGCGGCGAAGTGGGTCAGATTTAGGGGTAAGCACACCAAAACTGCCGGCGGCCAAGATTACGCCGAGGCAGGCTGTTATAAACAGATTAATGACCAGAGCTGGCAGCATCAAACTAGCTAGCCAGTTTGATAGAGGCTGGGTAGCGGTAGCGGCCAAGAGGAGAGCCGCCGCAGGATAGCTGGCTGCTGCCCAATTTGCATTCGCCTCACTCAAGAAGGCTTGCAGGCAAATCGCCGCAATAATAGGCCAGATAAAGAAATGCAAACCGCCTAAAAGGCCAATGCGCATGTTCCGGATAATAGGAAGGGTGATTAACGTAGCAAAACTAACTGGGCCTAGAACAGCAAATTGCGAGAGCAGGAACGCGCCAAGAGAGGCAAAAGAATAGCTCTGCTTTTCCAGATTAGCATTTTCGCTCAAATGAAAGAGGGTGACAAACTCATTCGATAAGTTCCAGACCCAAGTTGGTGAAGATGCCAGCACAACACCGGCTAAGAAGACGCCCAACCCCTTCAAGCGTGGGCGCGACCTATCGCCAAAAATTAGCAAAAATAATAACAGGCAGGGGATAAAATAAAGGCCAGCATATTTGGCTAAACTGGCTATGCCTATCGCTATTCCACCTGCGGCCATATAAAATAGGTAGGGCGAATGTGATTGCCCATATGTTTGATGAGCGGCCAGCACAAAATATAATGCGCCTGCCCAGAAAGGTAGCATTACACTATCTGTAGACATCACAAAACTGCCTAAGCCTATCGCTGGCAAGCTAAGCCATAAGAGCGCAGCGATGCGGCCACACATATCTCCGCTACCATCCTTTTTAAGGTGCGTGCCGGCCTGCCATAAAATCAAACTGGTAATGAAGTGCAAAATCGGCCCAGAGGCACGAAGGGTAAATGCTGATTGCCAGAAGAGCATGTCAACCATCCCTAATAGCCAAGCAATTAAGGGAGGTTTAGAATAATAGCCAAGTTGTAAATCCTGCCCCCATAGCCAATATTGTGCTTCATCTACACCTGGTCCAAGAGGTGAGGCGGCGATGGCGTATAAGCGTAGTCCAGTGATACCAACCAATATTCCTAAAACAACGCGCGCGCTGAGATACCTTTGTAAAAAGGGCTGGGCTGCCTGTGTTTTGCCAGATAAATCATGCATGCCGAATTCAGAGTTCACTTTTGCTATTCTGCCTTGCTGAAGTAATGGCATAAAATTGCGCATCATTACAACTTGAATGCGCACTGCCCCTGCTCTAGCTTTAGGGCAGGCACAAGTTGGTAACAAACAGGTAAGATTAAATAGGGCAAGAGCATGCAAGATAGCAGCGCACAAAAAGAGGCAGAAGAAATCATTGAGGAGTTTTCCTTCTTTGATGATTGGGCAGACCGCTATCAGCATCTTATTGATCAAGGTCGGCGGCTTGCGCCATTAGACCCTGTTTATCAGATTGAAGAGAATCAGCTAAAGGGATGCCAGTCTGTCGTCTATTTTACGTCTATGTGTGATGAAGGGGGCGAGGTGCATTTTAAAGCCTCATCGGATGCAGCGATTGTACAAGGTCTGATAGCGCTGTTATTGCGTGTATATTCAGCGCGCCCACCACAGGAAATCTTAGCGTTGTCCCCTGATTTTCTGGAAAAAATAGGGTTAGATAAGCATCTATCACCAACGCGCAAAAATGGTCTGGCCAGCATGGTAGAAGCTATTAGACATGCAGCCCAACACCATCTACCCGCTTGAAAAAATCATTGTTAATCTAATCAGCCCTACCCATTAGCCTTACTCATTAGCCTTCTGGGGCACGTTCAGCGCGCGGTGTGCGGCCATAAACTTCGCGGTAGCATTTAGAAAAATGTGACGCAGAGACAAACCCGCAAGCGAGCGCTATCGACAAGATAGACATAGAAGTCTGGCGCAGCAAATGGCGTGCACGAGCAAGCCGTAAATTCAAATAATATCGGGTTGGGGTGGTTTGCAGATATTTTCGGAAAAGCCGCTCTAGCTGACGGGTAGATAAGTTGGCTTTGCGCGCCAGCTCGGTTTGTGAGTAGGGCTCTTCTAACCCTTCTTCCATATAGCTAACCACGGCGAGTAATTTTGGATGTGATACACCAAGGCGGGAGCGCAATTCCATACGCTGGCGGTCGCTAGGATCGCGGATCCTATCATGGATAAATTGCTCTGATACTTGCGCTGCCAGCGTGTTTCCGTGTACCTGAGAGATGAGATATAAAATCATATCCAGTGAGGCGGTGCCACCCGAACAGGTAATCCGCGTATCATCAATTTCAAACAGCTCATTGGTAATTTCCAGCAACGGGAATTCTTCGGCTAGCCCATCAATATTTTCCCAATGGATGGTGCAACGTTTTTCATCAAGCAGGCCAGCAGCTGCCATCAGATAGGTGCCTGTGCAAATCGCCCCAATAATACCGCCATTACGGTCCAACTTGCGAATAACATTCAAGGTTTCTCTGGTACAATATTTTTTGATATCAAGGCCAGAACAAGCAAATACAAGGCGGCAAGTTTGCAACAACTCCGGGTCGCCATCGGCGGTAACCACCACACCATTTGAGGCCTCAGTAGGCCCGCCTGTTGGGCTAGAAATCACCCAAGTAAACAGCTCCTGCCCAGCCATCCGGTTGGCAGCGCGCAAAGGTTCAATCGCCGAAGCAAATGCAAGCATCGAGAAGTTGGGTATAAGCAAAAATCCAACCCTGAGAGGCCCAGCGCTCTTGCTAGCCTGCAACAGGCTTCTGATTTTTTCATCCTTCATTCCAGCTATCATGGATGAGGGCCTTATAAAAATTTTTCTCTACCCTATGAGCTTTACTGCAATTTATTTATCAGAACAGCAAAAATTTCACTAATCAGGCGTTTTTTTGTTAATCTTTGTCGTGTAACGCAAATGGCTATAGCTCGCTTTAGGTGCTGAATGGAGGCGTGTAAACCTGTTAAACTCTTATAGTGTGGTGCAGGTAACCATATTGTCTAGAGCTTTAATAAAATGGTTAAAAACTCAAAACCGGGTAGGGAAAAACAATGAAAGATATCGATATCGCTAGAGCGGCTACAGCCAAACCTATTCAGGATATTGCCGATGGGCTATCTATCCCTGCCTCTGCGCTAAAGCCTTATGGTCATGATAAGGCTAAAATTGATCTGAACTGGTTGCAACAACAGCCCACACGCGAAGATAGCAAGCTAGTGCTGGTTACAGCTATCAACCCGACCCCCGCTGGTGAGGGCAAAACGACAACCACTGTGGGTCTGGGGGATGGGCTGAACGCTATTGGCAAGCAGGCTATTATGTGTCTGCGTGAGCCTTCTTTGGGGCCGTGTTTTGGAATGAAGGGCGGGGCTGCAGGCGGCGGCTATGCTCAGGTCATCCCGATGGAAGATATCAATTTACATTTCACTGGCGATTTTCATGCGATCACTTCTGCGCATAATCTGCTATCGGCAATGATAGATAACCATATCTATTGGGGCAATGAAGAAGCGATAGATGTCCGGCGTGTGGTGTGGCGGCGCGTATTGGATATGAATGACCGCGCCTTGCGCCATAATATGATTTCTATGGGCGGGGTTGCCAATGGTTTCCCGCGCGAATCTGGCTTTGATATTACGGTCGCTTCTGAAATTATGGCTATTCTCTGTCTGGCAAATGATATGGCTGACCTGCAAGCCCGGCTTGGCGCTATTATCATTGGTTATCGCCGGGATAAAAGCGCGGTTAGTTGTGCAGATATTCAGGCAGATGGCGCGATGACGGTGCTCTTAAAAGAAGCGATGCAGCCTAATTTGGTGCAAACACTAGAACATAACCCTGCGTTTATTCATGGCGGGCCTTTTGCCAATATCGCGCATGGCTGTAATTCAGTTATTGCGACCACTTCGGCGATGAAGCTATCTGAATATGTGATTACTGAGGCTGGTTTTGGCGCGGATCTAGGGGCTGAAAAATTCTTTGATATTAAATGCCGCAAGGCTGGGCTGTCACCAAAATGTGTGGTGCTGGTTGCCACTATCCGCGCGCTAAAAATGAATGGCGGCGTTAGCAAGGAAGATTTAGGGGCAGAAAATGTTCAGGCAGTGCGTCAAGGGGCGGCTAATCTGCAACGCCACATCGAAAATATCAAACAATTTGGCGTGCCTGTAGTGGTGGCCATCAACCATTTCATTTCAGATAGTGATGCTGAGGTTGCTGAGGTACAAAAAATATCCAAAGCGGTCGGAGTAGAAGCTATTTTGTGCCAGCATTGGGAGAAAGGCTCTAAAGGGACTATGGCGCTTGCAGAAGCGGTAGTATCGGTTTGTGAGGCTGATACGGCGCAATTTGCCCCTCTTTATACCGATGATATGCCTTTATTCGAGAAGATCAAAACCATCGCTACGCGCATTTACCGTGCAGATGATGTGGCAGCTGACATGAAGATTCGTAATCAGCTGCGTGATTTCGAAGCTGCTGGCTTTGGTCATCTGCCTATTTGTATGGCAAAGACGCAATATTCTTTTTCTACTGACCCGAATTTGCGCGGCGCGCCAACCGGCCATATTGTGCCGGTACGCGAAGTGCGCTTATCTGCTGGGGCTGGGTTTATTGTTGTGATTTGCGGGGATATTATGACGATGCCTGGTTTGCCGCGTAAACCCGCTGCGCAAAATATCCGCCTAGATGATGATGGGCAAATTGAAGGGCTGTTTTAGTAAGCAGCTTGTGCTTTGGCAGCAATCAAAACTAGCAGGTGGCACCGCCATCTGCTAATCTGCCGCACATGAATATAAAAAGACCAGAACAGCCTGAGACCATCACCTCTACTTCAAATGCAGAGGTGAAAATGTTGCGCGCGCTGCATGAGCGTAAATATCGCCGCCAAACAGGTTTATTTTTGGCCGAAGGGATGCGCCATTGCACCGAAGCCTTGTCAGTGGGGTTCAGCCCGATGCGTTTGGTCTATGCAGCTGGGCGCGAAACTGATAAGGGGATGGCTGCACTTATTGCGGCATGCAAGGCAGCTGGTGGCCGGGTCTTGCCAGTAACGCCCAATCTGCTCTCGCGGATCAGTGGCAAAGACAATCCGCAAACTGTTATTTCTGCGTTTCCTGTGCGTTATCAGGAGCTGTCACAAATTATGCCAGAAGGAATATGGGTAGCCCTTGATAGGGTGCGCGATCCTGGCAATCTGGGTACGATTATGCGCACAGCTGATGCGGTTGGCGCAAAAGGTATTATTTTGATAGATGAGTGTACAGATGCCTATTCGGTAGAGGCCGTGCGTGCCTCTATGGGGGCAGTTTTTAATGTCGATATTATCCAGACAAGCAGTGCAGATTTCATGCGCTGGGCAGAAGGCTGGAAAGGGGAGATTGTGGGCACGGCCCTGCCGGCATCAAAAGACTATCGAACGGTGGCATGGCAACAGCCTTTGATATTATTGATGGGCAATGAGCAGGCCGGTCTGAGCGATACGCTATCCCAGCAATGTACCCAGCTTGTGCGCCTGCCTATGCTGGGTCGCTCAGATAGCCTGAATCTAGCTGTGGCAACTGGCATCTGCCTTTATGAAGCTATTCGTTAAATTATCTTTTTAAAAATCTGCTTGCCAGCGTGCATATAATGCTTGGCCGATAGCGCGCCCTTCTGGTCTGTCTTCACGAATGCCAAGCTCGCCTGCTTCTATCTCGCCGCCAGCTGCGCTTGCAAAACGGTGATATAAAGCATCTGTTAGCGCAGACTGCACCGCTAGGGTAGAGGTGCGGATGGCGTAAATCGTAGCGACCATCAAAAGTGGGGTATCTGATAGCAGGCGCGTACAACAAGACAACAGTTCTGGCAAATTCTCGTTTAACTGCCAAACTTCCCCTTTCGGCCCACGCCCATATTTTGGCGGGTCTAGCAAAATCCCATCATATTGACGACCGCGCCGTACCTCGCGCTCGGCAAAGCGCAATGCATCATCAGTGATAAACCGAATAGGCGCCTCAGAAAGGCCGGATAGATCGCGATTACGAAAGGCTTGTGCAACTGCTTTTTTACTTGCATCCAGATGAGTAACCTCTGCGCCAGCTTTCGCAGCATGCAGGCTTGCAACGCCTGAATAAGCAAATAGATTTAACAGGCGCGGCGGCTTCTGATAGCGCGCTATAAAGCGTTTGATTTGTGTCTCTGTCCAACGCCAATGTGGGGATTGTTCTGGGAAAAACCCTAAATGCCGAAACGGGGTAGGCATCGCTTCAAATTTTAGACCATCAAATTCCAGCACCCATGTCTCTGGCAGATTCTTGTCTAGCTCCCATTTGCCGCGCTCCTCATCAGAGGCAGCAAAGCAGCCGGAAGCACTCTGCCAAACTGATTTATCTAATTGCGGCGCCCATAGGGCTTGCGGCTCTGGACGAATAAATAAATAGGGCCCGAAACGCTCTAGTTTCTGGCCATTACCACTATCCAATAATTCATAATCGGTCCAGCCATCTGCAAACAAATTCTGGCCTATTTCAAACGCTATCTTCATGACGCCAGATGATGCCTGTTCAACCTGCTTGTGGCAAGAATAATTGAGGTGAGTAGTTAATTATCCTATATAAGAGGGCATGTTAGTATAATCTTAAAATTAAATTTTAAGATTCTGCCAATCACAAAAAGAGATTTTAAAATGGATGATACTGATAAAAAGATTTTAGATCTTCTGCAAGAAGATGCCGCCCAGCCTGTTGCCGATATTGCCCGAAAAATTGGCCTGTCTGTAACGCCTTGCTGGCGGCGTATTCAAAAGCTTGAAGAAGCAGGCATTGTTCGAAAGCGTGTTGCCTTGCTTGACGGCCAGAAATTAGGCTTAGGCATGAGTGTTTTTGTGGCGATCAAAACCGACCAGCATAATGCAGATTGGCTAGCTGATTTTGCCGCTAGCATTTCTGCCTTTGATGAGGTGGTGGAGTTCTACCGGATGAGCGGCGAGGTGGATTACATGCTTCGTGTGGTGGTTCCGAACATGGCGGCCTATGATAGCTTTTACAAAAGGCTGATAAGTGAGGTAGCCCTGACAGATGTTAGCTCCTCTTTTGCAATGGAAGAGATTAAATATACAACAGCCCTACCGGTGGGCCCTATCGGCGGGCGAGCGCAAGGATAGCCTGTAACGCCTCTGCTTGTTTCTCAAGGCTGTAGTTGTTCTGGATATTGTGCTGACCAGCGATACTGGCAGCCTTGCGAGCAGATTTATCGGTGAGAAGATGCGTTAACGCATCTGCTAACGCCTCAGGATTACCGCGCGGAAATATCAGCCCCCCATAGCGGAGTGTTGCCTCCTTATTCGTGCCATCTGCGCCTAAAATATCGCTGGGGCCATCTGTATTGCTGGCCACAACGGGCAGCCCCGCCAACATTGCTTCACCCACAATCAGGCCAAAGGGCTCTTCATGTGAGGGTAGGCAAAAAATATCTGCTGCTCTGAAACAGGTGGCTAAGTCATCTGCCCAGCCTTTTATAGTTAAATTTTTGACCCCTAATTGCTCTATCTTGGATGCAAGGGCAGCGCTAAGCTGACCTGTGCCATAAATTTCTATATTACCGGCAATATTCTTGCCCTGCAGGATAGCCGCAGCGTCAATTAAATCGGCAAAGCCTTTTTTCTCTACAAACCTGCCAGCCGCGATAATAACGGGCACTGTATTATTGCTGGTTCTATTATTATTGGCCTTGCTTGCCTGTTTTTCTGGCAGGGAAAACCCATGCGGCAGAATGAAACTTTGCGGGTGGTCAGCTTCTGCAATGCCGCGGCTTTTAAAAGTGGTTTTGGCGCGGTGCGCTGCAGCAGAAGACAGAAAAATAATATTCTGGGCTTTTTCCAGATGCCGTACCTTGCCAGAGTGATTGATACAAAATTGTGGCAGGGCAAGGCGTGATAAACCGGTCAAGTGGCGCGCATTATGCACCAGCATTGCGCTAGCATGTAACAAAGTTGTCCGGGTAGAAGGGGTAAACAGAAAGCCTGTTTGAATATGGAATTTCAGCCAGAAAAGCGGAAAGGTCTTTATCACTACATTGGGCTCTTTTGCGAGTATAGGCGATACGCTTGCGCCCTCAGGCAGAATGACCAAATGGTTATAGCCAGCGATATGCAAGGCGCGGCTATAGCTGATAAGCGCGTTTGCAATGCCACCTGGCTGACGGTCTGTGGTGACAGAAATTACACGTTTCACAAGCTGCCCTTATCGTTATTTTGCTGATTATGCTGTGGGTTGGGTTTTAGCTCCAATGCTTTCCCTTAAAGTTGCACATAAACAGCTTTTACTTCTGTATAAGCTTCCATTGCGTAAATTGACCCCTCGCGGCCAAACCCAGATTGCTTGGAGCCTCCAAAAGGTAGGCCGGGCGGGATCAGGTTATAGCTGTTTATCCAAATATTGCCAGCCTGAAGTTGATCTGCCACACGGTGTGCACGGCTTATATCCCTTGTCATAATACCAGCGCCCAATCCAAAAGGGGTGTCATTAGCACGGCGCACCGCTTCTGCTTCACTTGCAAAGGTCAGCACAGACATAACCGGTCCAAAAATTTCCTTTCTCACACAATCCATCTCATCTGTGCAATCGCTCAAGATAGTTGGCTCAATAAAATATCCACCCTCTAATTCCTTGGGATGAACTTGCTTGCCGCCTGCAACAATCTTTGCGCCCTGCTGTTCAGCGGTCTTTATATGTGCCAACACGCTTTGCATATGCCCCTCAGAAATCATCGCACCGATTTGTGTTTCGGGCTGCATGGGATCGCCAATAACCATCTCTTTAGCGCGCGCAGTTACGGCGTTAGTGAATTTTTCGGCTAGGCTGTTTTGAACAAAAACGCGCGTCGCATTAGAGCAAACTTCACCTGAGGTATAGAAATTTGCATCGAGCGCGGTCTGTATCGCCAAATCGAAATCACAATCATCAAAGACCAGCAATGGGGCTTTACCGCCCAGCTCAAGCGTAACTTTTTTCAATGTTTGCGCAGATTGCGCCATTATAAGTTTGCCCGTATCCACGCCGCCAGTAAGGGAAATTTTGGCAATCTGTGGATGCGCACAAATCGCCTGTCCAATTTTATGGTCACCATGCACAACCTGAAACAGCCCTTGCGGCAGGCCAGCAATATCAAATAGGTCTGCCAGCACATTTGCGGTAAGCGGGGTTTCTTCCGATGGTTTCAGGATAAAGGCGTTCCCTGCCGCCAGCGCTGGTGCCGCCTTCCAGCAGGCCACCTGCACCGGATAGTTCCAAGCCCCAATGCCGGCACAAACCCCTAACGGCACACGCATCGTATAGCCTATCGCCTCTGGCCATTTATGCGAGGTGCCATGATAGGTAGCTGCAAGGGATGCAAAAAACTCAAACGCTTCTGCCCCTGAAGGAACGTCAGCGCTCACGGCCTCAGCATAGACTTTACCAACATCCTGCACTTCTATTGCGGATAGCGCTTCATTATGGTCACGTAGAATTTGTGCGATATTGTTCAATATCCGGCTACGCTCATGCCCAGCCATAGCGGCCCATTTCCTTTGTGCCTCTGCGGCATGCTGGACGGCTTCATCCAGCATATCTGGGCTGGCCGGCTCAACAGACGCAATGACCTCGCCTGTAGCAGGGTAAATTTTATCAAAGGGGGGGAGCTTGCTTGCCACCTCTCTGCCATTGATGATGGACCGGATAGTTTTAATTGGCATCGCATAGCCCCTTAAAAGAAGATATAATTCACCTATTTTGGGCTTGCCCCAGACAATAAATCAAGTCAATGCTGATCTACATTGAATATCGCGGATTTTATTTTTTAAAAAAGAGCGGAGGAGGCCAGTAATATGCCTAGTGATAATCTGGATATTACCCCACTAGATGAGCAGACTGCCCGTATGCAAATGGCGGCTCTGTTTCGGCTCGCTGCTCGTGAGCGCCTGCATGAAGGTATTTCAAACCATTTCAGCTATGCGCTCTCTGAAGATGGGCAATGTTTTTTAATGAACCCTTATGGGGTGCATTTCTCGGCTATGAAAGCCAGTGATATGATAGTGTTGGATACCGCAAACCCGCCTGATCTGTCAGACCCCAAAATAGATATCACCGCTTGGTCTATTCATGGGGCGATCCATAAAGTTGTGCCATCTGCGCGTTGTTTGGTGCATTTGCATTCTCAATTTGCAACCGCGCTTGTTTGTTTGAAGAACCCAGATCTGCCTCCAATTGACCAAACTAGCGCTCGTTTTTTTAATCGCCTGTCTTGGGATATTGGATTTGATGGAATGGGTATTGGCGGCGAAGGGGAACGCCTTGCAGGTTGCCTTGGCAATCACAATGTTTTGATGATGGGCGCGCATGGTTTTTTGGTGGCGGCCCAAACACCTGCGTTGGCGTGGGATATTGCTTATCATCTGGAACGGGCGGCTAAGAATTATATCACGGCACTTTCTACTGGCCGCGAGGTGAATATACTACCTGCCAATATTGCTGAGAAAACAGCCCAGCAATGGGAGCAATATGAGCGCGATACTAATGGCTATCAGATGCATCTGGATGCCATGATGGATGTGCTGGATGGCGGTGATGATAGCTATCGGCACTAAGGCGCTACCGCTTTGGATATTTTAAAAATTAAGTTTATTGAGCGAGGCAGTAAGTGAGGAAGCATGTCTGAGTTTAAGGTTACGGATACGTCCGGTTTTGAGGTTACCCGAAATGGGATTTCACGCGCATTAGAGTATTTTGCAGAGCGCGGGTGCTGCCGGCTATTTGTTTTAAGCGATCCGTTTTTAGTTTCTAATGGCCTTGCGGCGCAAATCGAGGCACGTAACCATAATCGCTTTCAAATTTCTATCTATTCTGATTTTGTCGGTGAGCCAAAGCTGACCTCGGTACAAGCAGCAATGCTGGCGGCGCGCGCATTTAACGCTGATGCGGTGCTGGGTATTGGTGGTGGCTCTGGCCTTGATATGGCAAAGATTGTAAAAACTTGCATAAATACGGGCCGGGACGTGGCTGATTTTGTAATGCAGGCAAATCAGTTACCTGCGCTAAACGCACAGCTACCTTCGGTGATGATACCCACAACTGCTGGTACTGGCTCTGAAGCTTCGGGAACAAATATTCTGACGCTGGAAAATGGAAATAAGGGCTGGGTATGGGGCCCTGAAACGCGCCCTGATTTAGCCCTGCTTGATCCGCATTTTAGCGCATCTCTTCCTGCAAACCTAACCGCATGGACAGGAATGGATGCGCTGGTACATGCGTTTGAAGCGGCCAGCAATCGCTATACGCATCAAGGGGCACAGCTCTATGCGCATCAAGCCATTCGTTTATCGGTAGATGCCCTGCCAAAGGCCGTGCATAGCCCAGATAATCTGGATGCTCGCACAGATATGCTCCTCGCTAGCTATTATGCGGGCTGTGCAATCCATCTATGCTCTACCTCTATTGCACATGCGCTAAGCCATGCATTAGCCAGGTTAGCACCAATTAATCACGGGCTAGCTACAGCATTAGCGTTTGAGATTACGCTGCCCTTTGTGTTAGCTGCAGAGACCAAAGACATGCAAAAAGCTGCTGCTGCCTTTGGAGTATCAGAGCTTAGGGCTATGCCAGATGCGCTTACGCAATTTATGGACAGGGTGGGGGTTGAGCGGCGCTTACCCGAAGCGTTTGGCAAGTTTTCAGCAGACGATTTAATGCCGGTATTACTATCAGATGAAATCCAGCCTATGCGAGAGGCTTGCGTGAATTATGCGAGCGATGAGCAGCTTTTCGATTTTGCTAAGGCGCTGCTTGGCGAGCGACCCTGTCTCAAGGCTTCCTTCCAAAGGTAGTGTCGCTCAGCTGTCTCTTTATGGCTGATTTAGACTATTTTTGACGCACATACAGCGCACTCTTAGACATCAAGAGCGGATGTAACTGCTAGATAGGCCAGATAAGCGGCTGAAATGAAATAGAGGAAACCCTTCAAAAAAAGGGGGATTGGATTAGTATCATTATGGCCAGACGACAAGGCAGCCGCCGTCAAAAACAACCAACAAGCGGCGCAACTTCGCTTTCCCAACCAGCTTTTTCTTCTGTTCAAAACCATCTGCCTGCACTGACCCCGCTCAGCCAAGATCAGCTAGAGACTATTCATCATGCCTCGCTAAAGCTGCTAGAAGAGACAGGTATGGAAGTTACCAGTGCAGAAGCACGGGCTCTTTATAAAGGGGCTGGTGCTGAAGTGGATGAGGCATCAGAGCTGGTAAAATTACCGTCTGAGATGGTGATGGATTTGCTCAAGACAGTACCATCTAGATTTACCCTTACCCCAACTAATCCGGATAGAGCGCTGACTATAGGCGGTAATCACATACATTTTGGCATGGTATCTGGCGCCCCTAATGTGCATTGCGCTTTGCATGGGCGGCGAACCGGTAATTTTGCCGATTACAAAAACTTTATCAAATTGGGTCAATCATTTAATATCTTACATTTTTTTGGCAATCAGACGCTAGCCCCAAACGATTTGCCGGTAAATACCCGCCATCTAGATACCACAGCAGTTAATCTGACCTATGCGGATAAGGTGTTTTTATCCATGTCTATTGGGCGGGTGCGGGTGCGTGATGCGGCTGAAATGCTAGCTATTGCCAGGGGCATTACCCTTGATGAGCTTGCGGCCTCGCCAAGCTGTATTACTAATGTGAATATTAACAGCCCGCGCAAATTTGATACCGAGATGGCAGAAGCGCTGATAACGCTGTCTGGCATGGGCCAAGCGGTGGTTGTGACCCCCTTTACGCTGATGGGGGCGATGACACCAGTTACCTTTGCTGGCGCGCTGGTTCAGCAAAATGCAGAAGCATTGCTGGGAATTTGCCTAACCCAGATTGTGCGCAAAGGCGCGCCAGTGGTTTATGGCGGTTTTACCAGTAATGTAGATATGAAGTCAGGCGCACCTGCCTTTGGAACGCCAGAAAATAGCCGCGCCAATATGGCCGGTGGGCAGCTTGCCCGGCTTTATAATATTCCTTATCGCACCAGCGCTTGTTCAGCCTCTAATGCGGTGGATGCGCAAGCGGTGTGGGAAACGCAGATGGCGCTTTGGGGCGCGGTTAGCGGCTATGGTAATCTGATTTATCATGCTGCTGGATGGCAGGAAGGTGGTCTGGTTGCCTGCTATGAGAAGCTTGTGGTTGATTGTGAAATGCTGCAAGCGATGGCATCCCTACTAGAGCCGGTAAAATTTAGTGACGATGATTTGGGCTTGGAGGCGCAAGGCGAAGTCCCTCCCGGCGGCCATTTTTTTGGTGCGAGCCATACCATGTCCCGCTATCGTGACGCGTTTTATGCGCCGTTCTTGTCTGATTGGCGTAATAATCAGGCTTGGTTAGAGGCTGGTGCGTCTACCGCCCAAGACAAGGCCACTGAAATCTGGCAAGAAATGCTGGCTGCGTATGAGAAGCCGCCCTTAGGACAAGATAGGGTAGAGGCTATCGATGCGTTTGTGGCACGGCGCAAAGAAGAAATTGGAACAGATGATATCAGCGGATAAAGCTAGCAAAACCATCTTAGTTGTTGAAGGCAACCATGAAGGGTTAGTAACAAAGGCCAGCGATGGTAGCCTAATTGGAGCCGCAGAACGCTATGGCGCGGTGCTGCAAGGCTTAGACAAAAATGCCCAGATTACCATTACCCGTCCGCATTTTGCTGCTGACCCTGCCCCGCCTGTGCATTGGCCAGATATCAAGGGGGTGGCGTTTACTGGTGCCGGCGTTTACTGGCAAGCGGACGCAGATGAAGCAGCACCAGCCCGAAAAATAATGGAAGCAGCTTTTGCACGTAGTCTGCCCGTATTTGGTTCATGCTATGGCATGCAGTTGGGGGTTGCTGTATTAGGGGGGCGCATGCAGGCCAATCCGTTAGGGCCAGAAATTGCGATTGCCCGTGATATTCAAATAAATGACGCTGGCCAAAAACATGCATTATATCGAAACAAACCAGCTAGGTTTGACGCCTTATGCATGCACCGTGATGATGTGCTGGATGCAGGGCAGGGGCTATCTGTGTTATCTGGCAATGCGCATTGCGCGATACAGGCCGTGGCTGCCAAAACGCCTGATATCTGCTTTTGGGGGGTGCAATATCATCCTGAATTACATTTCAGTGATATTGCCAGATATCTTGAGCGCTCCGATATTGAGGGGTTTTCTAAAACCTCTGATGCCATTGGTCTAAATGCTCCTACAGGGCTAAGCAAAGATGAAATTGTTGCAGATTTTCATGCCCTGAATAAAGAGCAGTATAAAGAAGAGGATAAAGAAAGGTATAAAGAAGAGGATGAAGAGGCATTAAAAGAACGTTATAGTCTTAGTCCAGCGTTATTAAAACGCTCGGTACATGAGTGTGAGCTGTCCAATTGGCTGGCCAGTTTTTAAGATGTAATAAAATGAGCAAGATAGGGAGTTAAGATTATGTCAGCATATTGGATAGTAAGAGTTGCGGTGCGTGACGCAGAGAAACTTGGCGCTTATGCACCATTGGCGGCAGCGACGGTAGAGACATATGGGGGAAAATATCTGGCACGTGGCGGTGCGCATGAAAGCACTGAGGGTACAGATTATCCGCGCAATGTCATTGTTGAATGGCCAGATTTGGCAACCGCACAAAAAGCCTATCACAGTCCTGAATATGCAAAAGCAAAAGAGGTGCTAGCCGATGGTGCAGACCGCTTATTTGTGATTGTTGAGGGGTTGGAAGGCTAGTTCAGCTTTTTAACGGCGGCGCAGAATAAGCCAAACAAGGGCAGAGCCCAGACCCATAGTCATCAATGCGATACCCCATGCGGTTATGTCTGCTTCGCCGCCAGCAATATCTAGAACAAAACCAATGGTGGGAGCGCCAAGTGCAGCTCCGCCAAAGCCGATGATTGTATGCACGGCTAGCAGCGCGCCCCTATCATGCTCACTAGCAGCTGAAACCGTACCGGCGGTCAGTGAGGCTGAATCAAGCATAATGGTGATATTGAAAAGTAAAGCTAATAGAAGGATAAGATAGAAATCAATAAAGCCTGATAGGCCAAACAAGATGGCAGTTAGTGCTGATAATGCGCCAAAGCGGGAGATAGTACGCGCCCGCGGATAGCGAAGACAAAAGGATGCCCCGATAATAGAGGCAGACATACCAATGATAGCAAAAACTGAAATAAGTGTGGATAAAGAGGCTGCATTAATCGTTATCTGATAAGTACTAGCGGCAAAAATCAGATAGGCAAACAACCAGCCACGATAGGCAAATAGCTCAAAATTATGAGCGCCATAAGCAAAAATATAACCAAGTGCAGCCCTGTTTTTAAAAGCAGGCCGGAAATCTAGCGGATGCCGCTTGGCACCATCCTTTGCTTGTGCAGGCTGAGCTGGGCGGACAGCCAGAATAACCAGCAACGCGGCAATAAGGCTAAAAATTGCGGCTAAAAGAAAGGCATTTTGCCAGCTCGTATAGCTATAGACCCAGCCCATCAGGAAAAAAGAGAGCCCTGTGCCAACCCCAAAGGCAGAGGTATAATAGGGAAGCAATTTTATTCTACTCTCAGTCCCTAGCCGCGCATTCAGAATTTGCAAGCCTGGCATATAGGTGCCTGCAAGCCCGGCCCCAACTAGCGCCCAGCTAAGGGCAGCACTCCAAAAGTCAGAGGCAAAAAGTGCAAAACATAGCGCGCCGATAAAGGCTAGGAAGCTTGCAAAAATATAAATATATTTCGCATCAATTCTGTCGGTTAGCCCAACCAAAACCGGTGTTGCCAAAACATAGCCAATAAAATATGCCCCGCTAATCCAGCCTGCCGAGAAGTTGGATAATCCCCAGAGGGGCTGTAAATCCACCAAAAACAAGGGCCATGCGGCAAAACTGACCATGCTTAGCACTTCAGCAAGGCAGACGATAGCGAGAAGGGCTACGGGATGGGCGGTTAAGAAATAGAACATATTGACGTGGTTTGAAATTTCATCATGCTAGTGTGTAAGATAGAGCTCAATCATTTCTGTGTATAGAAAAACCTTCTTGCCTGCCTGAAACATGGCAAAAGAAGGGTTTGTTTAGGTCAAAAGCTTGGAAAATATGCGTAGTTTGCCATCATTAGGCATGTTGAAAGCTTGGCTGGCTATTGCCTGTTGGGGGATATCGCTGCCGTTACTGTTAATGCCTAGCCCCGCACCAACCGCGGCGATGAATTTTGCTGGCCTGCTATTTTTGCTGTTCTTAGGGGTGGCATTCCTGCGCTTGAGCAAACAATCTTATATCATTGTGGCGGCTTTGTTTTTCATTGGCGGATTGGTTCTGCCAGACTGGCCAGATTGGGAGCAGATTAAACAAGCTGGCAGTTTTGTTCTTATCTTTGCGTGTTTAATGCCAACCCTTACGCTTGTGCGTGCGACGGCTATGACGATGCCATCTGTTAGCCGTACACAAGATAAGCTGGCGGCGTTGCCTCCTAAATATAGCGCATCAGGCTTGCAGCTAGCGAGCCAGATATTAGGGGGCGTGATGAATATCGGCACGTTTGCGCTGGTGTCTGCTGCGCTGCCGGCAGAAGCATCAGAGAATAGGCGGAAGCTCGCCGCCGAAGCTGCGTTGCGGGGTATGAATGCGGCGGTGTTATGGTCGCCCTTTTTTATCGCATTTGCGGTTGCAGGGATTTATCTGCCAGCAGGATTTGCCCCGGGCGCTATCAGCCTTGGCGTGTTGCTAGCAATTTTGTTCTTTATTATTTCTTCTGCGATTGCCGCCCCATCTGGTGCGCGGTTCGCTATTTGGCAGTCTTTGCAACCGCTTGCGCCTGTGGCCTCGCGCCTGTTCTTTGCGGTGGTTTGTGTGATTTTGCTGTCTTTTGCTACTGGCTTGACCGCACTTTACGCCATCATCGCAACGATGCCGCTTTTATGCGGCTTACAGATGGTGCGGCGGCGAGAGACAGCAAAAACTATCTTGACCAATTTTATGGCGTTGCAAAAAAATAGTGGCGATGATTTGGTTATCATTTCCCTGTCTATGGTAATAGCTTCTCTGGCGAGCCAAACTGATTATTTGAGTGCGATATTAACAGCTATATTTGGCAGCGCACCAGATATACAGATTATGCTGTTTGCCCTGCCAGTGATAGTCTGGATAGGGGCTGTCATAGGTGTGCATCCGGTTATTTCCTCTGCACCGCTTCTGGCGTTCTTCTCGCCTGGCGTTTCTGTTTATGATGCGATGTTTCTAGCTCAAGCCCATATGCTGGGGTGGTGTACAGGTACGATGACTTCTTATGCCTCGCTGTCTGTTGTCACGGTAAGCCAGCAATTTAGGCTAAGGGCTGGTCAGCTTTCCTTTGGTGTAAATTTTATGGCATCTGGCGCGCTTGCGATAGGCGGCGGGATATTGTTAGGCCTATTAAATCACCTGTTTGCGGCCTTTTTTATCTAGGCTAAATAGCCTTTAACTGCCCATAAAAAAAGCTGGCCATTACAGCCAGCTCCTTTGAATTTTTTGTTGTAAATCTACCTGCCTAACCGCCAAGGAAGAGGCGGCCAACATCCGGGTTTTCAAGCAAATCATCACCGAAATCGGCAATCGCTGTTTCCCCTGATACCAGCACATAGCCAATATCAGCGAAGGACAGACCTTTCTTTGCGTTCTGTTCCACCATGATGATAGTTTTCCCATCTTTATGCTGCAGGTCGGAGAGAATCTCAAACACCATATCAATAAAGCGTGGCTCAAGACCAATAGAGGGCTCATCCACCAGCAGCACTTCTGGGTTCATCACCAAGGCACGGCTAATCTCGAGCAATCGGCGCTCCCCACCTGACAATACGCCAGCAGGTTTGTCACGCCGATCAGCAAGACGGCTATATTTTTCAAACACCATATCTGCGGCAGCTTTCGCTTCCACAGGCTTGTTTTTCAAAAAGCCACCCATCAGCAGATTTTCTTCCACAGTCATCTGCGGGAATACTGACTTATCCTGCAGGATGTAAGCGATACCCGCTTCGGCTAGCTTCTGGGATGGGGTCAGGTTAGTGACATCCTTGCCACTGATGCTGATTTTGCCAGAAAAGATATTAGTAAAGCCGAAGATAGAGTGCAGAACCGTTGATTTGCCCGCGCCGTTAGGGCCGATCAAACACAAAGACTGACCTTTACCTACTTCCAGAGAGAACTCATGCAAGATTTCCATCTTGCCATACCCTGCACGAAGGTTATCGATGGTCAGAAGTGGCTCATTACTAGCCAGCTTTAACAGCTCTTTGTGGGTAGGGGCATTGGCCGCGATAGATGCCGCTTCCTTTGCCACCTGATCCACAGACATCACTACATCTACGCTTCCGCCGCCATAACCCGTGACTTTCTTGCCGCCCTTAGTTGCAGATTTGCTCTGCTTAGTTTTCTTCTGGGCAGCTGGCGTTTTAGCTGTAGTCTTTTTAGCAGCTGTTGTCGCTTTCTTAGCAGCTTTTTTGGAAGCAGCTTTTTTCGCTGCTTCTGTCTCTACTGACTTGCTTGCTGCTTTTTTGGCAGTTGTCTTTGCCTTTTTAGCAGCTGTTTTTTTCGGGGCTTTAGCCATTAATGTCCTCCGAGATACGCGTCAATAACACGTTGATCATTCTGCAACGCCTCAGGGGCGCCACTTGCCAGCATCTTACCATTAGACAGACAATAGATATGTTCTGCCAGATTCATGATAACCCGCATATTATGTTCAATAACACACAAGGTGATGCCAAGCTCTTCATTCGCCCGACGCAACCGGTCAATCAGACCATTAATTAGTGTCGGGTTAATACCAGCGGTTGGCTCATCCAGAAGAAGCACTTTCGGCTCATTCATCAGCGCCATTGCAAATTCAAGCAGCTTTTGCTGACCAAAGGATAAATCACCCGAGATTAGGTTCCGCTTTGAATAAAGACCAACAAACTCTAGCAGATGCTCTGCCCGGTCTTTGATCTCACCGCGACGGCTTGCAAAGATACCATCTTTTGAATCCTTACGATGAGAAACCGAGATTTGCATGTTATCTACACAATTCATCTTTGTGTAGATACGGGTCTGCTGAAAGGTTCTGAGCAATCCAAGACGGGCAATATCACCAACTAGAAGATGTGATATTTCCTGACCGTCAAATTCAATATTGCCATTATCAATTGGATGATAGCCAACAATTGAATTAAACAAGGTTGTCTTACCACAGCCATTCGGCCCGATAATCCCAGTAATTGACCCCTGTTTAACGGTCATAGAAATATCCACATTGGCTTTCACGCCACCATAGGATTTGGAGACATTATTTACTTTAATAATATCCGTCATAACTACGCCTCCGCCTTTTCGGTCTTGTTGCCATCATCGACAACGATACCAAACATTTCTGGATATTTTGTCTGCAACCAGCCCATTAGACCTTGCTGGAAATAGACGATATTGATGATAAGGATAAGGCCCAGCGCAATCCACTGAAGGTTCAGAAGATAAGTCCATGTAGCTTCTTTAACCACATGGAAAATAATTGCGCCCAGCACAGGTCCCCATAGCGTGCCTTTGCCGCCAAGCAGAACCATCGCCACCATAAAGATACCAAAGGTCGGAATAGGATAAGCAACTTCTTTATCAATGAAGCCTGCCATATTACCAGCTACCGCACCAATCGCCCCCATGAATACCGCGGCAACACCCCAGCCAATTCGCTTATAGGCTAGTGTTGGAATACCCATTGCCTCAGCTTTATCTTCATCATCACGAATAGCGTTAATAGCCAGCCCAAATTGTGTGGAATACATCCAACGCAATAAGAAATGCGCGATAACTGTTAAGACAAAACATAGCATGTAGAAGAAGGTTGAGCGAAACTCAATATCACCCGGGAAGAGTGGCATAGAAATACCAGATGCCCCGCCAACATAATTAATGGTGATGGTAAGTTCAGCTACCGCAACCGCGACACCTAAAGAGCCGATGGCAAAGTAAGGCCCGCGCAATCCAAACATAAATGTAGAAAGTAAAAGCGAGAACGCAAGCGCAGCTAACGCCGCCGCAATAATACCAAAGATCAACCCTTGGAAATATTGCGCATCGGTAAACTCTGGTTTGATGGAGCCCATCGCAGAGGTATATTCGCCAACCCCCCCTTCATAGAAGAATGCGATTTGGACAATAGCTGAGACATACATACCAACACCAAAGAAGGTGATGTTTCCAAGCGAGTTATAGCCCATCTGGCCACCTAGGATATCCCAAGTAGAAGCCATCAACACCATCATCCAAAGATATGCGATAGACAATGTATAATCTGGGAATAGGATGGGTCCAAAGACGCCAAACAGCCCCAAACCTGCATAGGTTATGAGTGTATTTTTCTTAATCATTATCTTAATACCTGTCTGTTGCGCCGCATTGAAATCTGACGCCAGATGAGAACCATAACAAGGATGCTAACCGGTGCGGCTACTTCATAAGCAGTACCGATAATCACGCCTGTATATTTCTCCACTAGCCCGATACCGAAGGCCGCGCCAATAACGCCGGGCAGATTGCCAAGCCCTGCGGCAGTAACAATCGCAAATGAACGTACCGAATAGGTGATGCCATAGAAAGGCTGGATAACCCAAATAATAGACACCAGAACACCAGCTGCACCACAAATGGCCGCATTAAATGCAAAAGTGATGGCATAAATACGGTCAGTATCAATCCCTAGAACGCGCGCAGCACGCGGGTCCTGTGCGGTTGCCCGGATAGCTTGCCCTGTGCGTGATTTCTTCATGAACAACACAACAGCAAAAGCGATAGCTCCGGCTAGAACGAGCGAAATAACCTTCGATGAAGGCACAGTCACCATATTGTCAAAATAATCCCAGTTCGGCATATGCAAATCAATCGTCTGCACTTCAGGGCCAAAAATAAGGTTCATTACCTGCTGCATCAGCAGCGATAGGCCAAAGGTTGCAAGCAAGGATACGAACATATCTTGGTCAATAATCCTGCGGATCATGACAATATATACCATCCAGCCATACACAAACATCGCCCCAATAACGATAAGTAGGATAAGCGCGAGCGGAACATTTGCTTGTGTCAGAGCAAGAGCCATATAGCCGCCCATAATCACAAAGTCCCCTTGTGCCAGGTTTTTAATATTCATAACGCCCCAAACAAGGGCCAGCCCATACGCGCTAAGGGCAAAGACAGCACCAACAAAGATGCCTTCTAAAATTACCTGCACGTTAATGATCGGCGCCCATACAAAAAGGAGCTGAAGATTGTCCAACATGAGTATCTCCGATGAGAAAAAAAAGAAAAGAAGAAGGGATAATTAAATCCCTTCTTCTCTTGATCAGATAATTAGTATGTCACGTTCCGTGGGAAGGACATATCACCAAATTTTTCAACCAGGCTGTAAGAACCATCGGCGCCAATTTGACGCATGAACATTGGCTTAGCAATATTGTTGCCGTTTTCTGAGAATTTGATGTCGCCGTAGAATGTTTCCATTTCAACAGCAGCAATGGCGTCTCTTACCGCATCCTTCTCGAGGCTGTTTGCAGCTTCGAAACCTTCTTTCCATACATAAACAGCAGCAGATGCCTGAGCTGACTGATATGGAACAGATGTGTAAGATGGGTACTCAGCCTTGAAGCCTTCGTTCCAGTCACCAGCACTGCCGAACAGAGCATCAGACTTTGACAAGGTTTCCACCCACTGTGTTGGGCATAGGAAGCCTGTTGAAGCATTCGGGAACTTTTCCTGAACCTTTGCAGCTTCACAATGTGTCATTGCGATCATTGGAACGTTAACTTTCATCTCATCAATCTGACGAGCAGCAGTTGCAGCACCTTTTGAGTGGCCAGAGATGATCAGAATGTCAGGTCTTAGCGCCTTTACCTTTGTTAAGGTTGTAGACATGTCTGATAGGTCAGCTGGTAGCTGGTCATCAATGACGATTTTCATACCATATTCGTTGATCTTGTCGATAACACCAGCTCTCACATCCATTGAGAACGGGTCACCTTCAAAGGCCATTGCTACACGAACTTCAGATGGTGATTTGAAGTTCTTTTTGCGCTCTTCAGCAGCTAGGTCAACCGCGGTTGCCAGATACTGCTCAGAAGTTGATAGCACAGCAAACAAATACTTATAACCTTGTGTGAACAAAGAGCGTGATGCCCCTTCAGCTTCCACCATAGGCACGCCAAACTTCTCAGACACAGGCGCAATCGCCTTTGTCATGCCAGAGCTGTATGGTCCAAGCATATATTCAACACCATCCTGCTGGATAAGACGCTCAGCAAGCTGGGCACCACGCGCAGGTGTTGATTCATCATCATAATATTTAACATCAAGCATATATGACTTGCCGCCAACTTTTACGCCGCCAGCTTCGTTAATCATCTTTACTGCGTAATCATAACCGCGCTGGGTATGCAGGCCGTTTGTTGCATATTTACCAGTGAGTGAGATAGATGATCCCAGAATGATGGTATCACCTTCGACTTTTGCGAGTGCGGTTCCTGCAACACTAACTGCAAGAGCTGCGGCACCGGTCGCAAGCGCTAACGCTTTAAGTTTCATAATTTCCTCCGATTTAAAACTTAAAAGGATTACCCCTTTTTATTAAAAGGCGCATTCATGAAACCTACCATTAATATTGCGTTTTGAAAGAGTAAAATTCACACTTTAGCAATTTCATGTTTCCAAATTGGAAATTATCCCACAATCTGGGCGTATTTAGCCTTGCGATTTATGGGTTAGGTCACCCATCGAGCAATACCAACAAGATGGATGCGCCAAGTAGCAGAACTGCTATTATTTCGATTCGGCTGATTTTCTCTTTAAAAAATAGGGCTGAGACACCGAGCGTTATTAGGAGCTCGACTTGTCCTATCGCGCGAACAGAAGCAACATTCTGCATCGAAAAGGCGGTAAACCAGCAGGCAGTCGTAATGGCGCCAAACAACCCCACAGGCCACGCCTTTCGCCAATGCCGGAATGAGGCCACCAACTCAGAGCGTGCGACGAATAACAGCGCGGCGCCCATAACAATTGTTTGCAGCAAAGTGGAGGTTGCCGCAGACATCGAGGCACGCACCAATACATCGCCCGTCGCCAGCGCATCGGTAGCCGCGCGGAAACTAACAGTTGATAGGCCTAGAAACGCGCCAGCTGCGAGCCCTAACAACGTTTGATAAGAGGTAACCGCGCTTCGAATACCGCCAATGCCAATTTTTGCCTTATGAAAAGACAGCATCAGGATGGCAAAAACACCTATAGCGATAGCTAGTCCCACTTGAAAACTTACAAACTCGCCAATAATGATCGCTTCAAAAATAGCTGCTTGCAAAATTTCAGTCTTGGAAAAGGCAGTGCCCGCAGCAAAATTACGATGATTAAATAAGGTGATAAGCAAGACGGTAAAAATAACTTGCGTCATACCCCCTATACTGACCCATAGCCAGAAATCTGATGTGGTTTGGGGCATCGCTTGGCCAGTTGCACTCATCACAGCGTAGAGCCAGACACAAGCAAAGGGTAGGGCATAGGAGAAACGAATATAGCTTGCCCCAAAATCACCCATCACAGATTTCATCTGCTTCTGGCCAGCTGACCTTAGCGTCTGGGTGGTCGCAGCGACCAACGTTATCCAAATCCAAATTTCCATAGCAGATAAGGCCCTTTTATGCGGCGGTTAAGCTGGAATATCGCCCTTTAACGTAATGCGATGCAACAGCCGGCGGTGGCCGTGATAATCATTTACCGGATAGTGTAGGACGCAGCGATTATCCCAAATCGCCAAATCGCCAAGCTGCCAGACATGTCGGCATCTAAACTCTTCCGCTATCTGATAGTTATGCAGATAACTTAGCAAGGCTGCGCTTTCTTTCTCGCTCCAACCCTCAAAATTCCCGCTATGGCCAGGGCTGACATATAAGCTTTTTCGGCCTGTCTCTGGATGCGTGCGGATAACTGGATGGCACCCAGATAGGCTGTCACTGTTCAGCTTGACCCCGCTTTCTTTGATGCGCGCGGCTCTGGTTTCAGCAGTGTCTTTATTGTCAGAACGCGATACCAGTTTCAGCCCCTTTAAGGTCTGCTTTAACCCGTCTGAAAGCTGCTCATAGGCTAAATATTGATTGGCAAATAGCGTGTCCCCACCAACGGGCGGCAACTCCAGCGCATACAGCATGGTGGCCATAGGCGGGGTTGGCTGATAAATGGTATCAGTGTGCCAGATGCCGCCAAAATTGCGCGCTTCATCTTCGCGCTTCAGCACGGGTGTAATCTCAGGATAGCCTTCTAGCCCTTTAAGGAAGGGATAATGGTCTGGCTCGCCAAAGGCGCGTGCTATTTCTATCTGGATGGCAGGGGTTAATGTCTGGCCGCGGATGACAATCACCTGATATTCTAACCATATAGCGCGGAGCTCAGTTGCTTGATGTGCGCTAATACCACTAGATAGATCTATCCCCTCAATAGTTGCGCCCATAGATGGGCTTATCGGCGTGACCTTCATCGATATAATCCTAAAATGGGTAAATGTTATTTATTGTCATAATTCTATTTTTGGGCTGGCTAGGGGTAAAAATCAAGCAGCTTCGAGCGGTGAGATGATACTTGCAATCTGGGCGTGATCAACTTAGACAGAAACGGTAATTATCTAAGCGCGAACAAGGCGGAAATTGTGACAGCAGAAAACCCTGCAAAACATGCACAGGAAAAAAGCTGGAAAGCTGAGGCCGCAGGTCTCATAACTGATGTGAAAGCCTATTTATCTGCGCTGCCTGCCAGCTCTCGCTACTTTCACATTTTCTATCTCTGTGGTCCCCTTATCCTACTCATAGAACGAAGCCCGGCTGATTTGTGGCTATCTTTATGCGGGCTTGTTTTTTTTGCACGGTGTATCGTTTTAAAGGACTGGGGCTGGGTAAAATTTTTCTGGGTCCGCGCCTGCCTTGCTTTCTGGGCGGTATGCTTGCTCTCCTCAGCGGTCTCTGCTCTACCTGCTTATTCGCTAGGAGAGGCGTTTATTTGGATACGTTTCCCGCTATTTGCCTTTGCAAGCTGTTTTTGGCTGGCGAGGAGCCGCCAGATGGTCATTGCTATGATGGGAATGATGGTGCTGGGCATGGTGATTATGACCGTCATTCTTACAGCAGAAGTGCTTATTGTTGGCCAGCAACATGGCCGACTTTCTTGGCCTTATGGTGATTTGGTACCGGGAAATTATCTGTCCAAAGCTGGCCTACCAGCTTTTTGCGTGCTGGTGGCATTAGCGGTATCTGGCAAAAGGCCAGTTAATGCGATAGCGGCTATTATTTCTTTTATAACTATCATCTTGTCAGTAATTACGGGTGAGCGGATTAATTTCTTGGTTCGTGCGTGTGCGGGCATGTTGGCAGGGTTAGTTTGGAAGCCAAAACTCAGCCGTTATGCTGCTTTGGTAGTAATAGAAATGCTGGCCGTAATCATGGTGTTATTTGCGGCGCCAAATATTGGCAATCGGTTCATTGATCAATTTATTGAACAACTGCCAACTCAAGAGGAAAGTCCCTATTACAGGGTAATGAATAGTGGCATCGTTGCTTTTGAAACAGCCCCAATTCTGGGTATTGGCACTGGGAATTACCGAATTCTATGCCCTGAGATTATGCAGGAACAAGCAGAGGCTGCCTGCCATCCGCATCCCCATAATTATTATATTCAGATGCTCGCCGAAACAGGCGTTATTGGCTTCCTTTTTGGATGCCTTATGATTGGTGCTATTTTATGGAAGACAGGCCAAACAAGCTTGCGCGGGCGCAGCCATGTTATAGCCGCCACGGCTTTTATCGTGCCGCTTGGTTTTTTCTTCCCCGTACAATCGACAGCAGATTTCTTTGGCCAGTGGAATAATATCTTTATGTGGAGCGCATTATCGTTAGCATTAGCAGCGGGGAATCTAAAAAGCATCTGAAGGTAATAGAGCGGGGTTATTTTTTTATTGCATTGAGAGCTTCAATTAAGTAACATTTTATATGAATAAAAGATCGTTTTGGTGTATGCGACATCCTCCCTCGCCTTAGCGGTAGTAACGGTTTTCGATTTATGAAAAAAGAGCCCTTAGCCCATAAAAAAACCAAAAATCTAATTCGGCTAGTGAGGCAAGTTAAGCCAAATATTTTGTCAAAAGCGTTTAATTATCTTTCATATCAAAGCCCCGAATTTTTCACCCCTCATGCAAATAGTGAGCTTAAACCGTAAATGATAATACTTGTAACGGGCTCAGCAGGCTTTATCGGTTCTGAACTTTGTATTAAGCTTCTTGACAGGGGCGACATTGTTGTCGGCTTGGACAACCACAATGATTATTACGATCAAAATTTAAAAGAAACGCGTTTAAAACGTTATCTCAATCATCCAAATTACATTCATCTTCGGTTGGATATTTCAGATAGCGAGGCACTGGAAGAGGCTTTTGAAAGTTATAAGCCGGCGCGAGTTGTTAATTTGGCTGCCCAGGCGGGTGTTCGGTATTCGATTGAAAACCCTAATGCCTATATCCAGAGTAACATTGTGGGATTTTTGAATGTTCTAGAATGTTGTCGAAAATATCAAATTGAGCATCTTGTTTACGCAAGCTCTTCAAGTGTTTACGGTGCAAACACCTCGGTGCCTTTTTCTTCCCACGATAATGTTGATCATCCAATCTCGCTTTATGCGGCCAGCAAAAAATCTAATGAACTAATGGCTCATACGTACAGCAGTCTCCATAAATTGCCAACCACTGGGCTAAGGTTTTTCACAGTCTACGGACCTTGGGGACGCCCTGATATGGCTCCTATTATATTCTCAAAAGCGATAATTTCTGGCAACCCAATAAAGGTTTTTAATTATGGAAACCACCGGCGTGACTTTACTTATATTGATGATATCATAATAGGTGTAATTAAAGTCCTTGATAAACCAGCAACCGAAAACAAAAAGTGGAGCGGGTTAGCACCAGAACCAAGCAGCAGTTTTGCCCCTTATTGTATTTACAATATTGGCAATAACGAACCCATTAAATTATTGCGTTTTATCAACATTTTGGAGGATGCGTTGGGTAGAAAAGCAGATATACAGTTGATGCCTCTGCAGCCTGGAGATGTTGTTGATACTTTCGCAGATGTGAGTGAATTAGTTGAGCGTTTTGACTATAAACCAAGCACAAAAATAGAAAACGGGGTGCAGAAGTTTGCTGATTGGTTTATTAACTATTATTCGGAATGATGATTATTATCCGTTCTTATTTTTTATAGCGCAAATTTTACAAGGCTAGGCTTTATATTTTGGCAGCAATTTCTCTTAATGAACATAAAATAGCAGTTATTGGGCTCGGGTATGTTGGGCTTCCTCTAGCTGTGGAGTTTGGCAAGGTACGCCCCGTTATTGGGTACGACATTGATGAGGAGAGAATTGATGAGCTATATTCTGGCTTTGATAAAACGCTGGAATGTTCTTCAGAACTGCTGGCCTCTGCAAAAAACCTTGAATTCAGTTGTGCTGAAATAGATTTGGAAAGCTGCGGGACATTTATTGTTACTGTGCCAACTCCCATCGACAAAGCCAACCGGCCTGATCTTTCTTTATTGAAAAAAGCTACTGAGTTAGTTGGTAGATATCTAAAAATTGGTAATGTTGTTATTTACGAATCAACGGTTTTTCCGGGGGCAACTGAGGAGATATGTGTCCCGATTTTGGAATTAGTTAGTGGACTTCGCTTAAATACCGATTTTTACTGTGGTTATAGTCCTGAGCGAATTAACCCTGGAGATAAGGAAAATACACTCACTACAATTACTAAGATTGTCAGCGGGAGCACTTTTGAGGCTGCCGAGGCAATTGACGAACTCTATAATGAAATAGTTAAGGCAGGGACTTTTCGTGCCTCTAGTATGCGTGTAGCTGAAGCTGCCAAGGTAATAGAAAACACACAGCGTGACCTTAATATTGCATTTGTAAACGAGCTTTCGGTCATTTTTGAACGGCTTAAAATAGACACATTGGAAGTTTTAGAGGCAGCAGGAAGTAAGTGGAATTTTTTACCTTTCCGGCCAGGAATGGTTGGCGGTCATTGTATTGGGGTTGACCCCTATTATCTCACTCATAAAGCTGAGCAGGTAGGGTATAATCCTCAAATCGTGTTAGCCGGCCGAAGAATGAATGACAATATGGGACGTTATGCGGCTAGAAATATTGTTAAGAGAATGTCAAAACTTGGTGTAAATTTGTCTTGTTCTACGGTGGGCTTGCTCGGTGTTACATTCAAAGAAAATTGCCCTGATATACGAAACTCCAAGGTGTTTGATTTGATTGCAGAGCTTCACTCGTGGGGTGTTAATGTGGTAGCTGTTGATCCTTGGGCGGATGCAAATGAAGTGTTTCGGATCCAAGGCATAAAACTAGCGGGCAAACTTGAAGCAGCTTCGTGCGATGCAATAATTGTTGCGGTGGGTCACTCCCAATTTCGAGAAATAATCCCTAATGATTTGAGAAAAATTTGTAAAAATTCTGAAAAGGCCGTTTTAGGTGATTTAAAATCAATTTATGACCGAAATAAATGTCACGAAATTGGCTTCGATGTTTTTAGATTTTAAAGGGTAGGTGTTATGAAACGTTTCGGTTTGCTGGGGGCGGCTGGGTATATTGCGCCAAGGCACCTACTGGCTATTAAGGACACTCAGAATGAATTAGTAGTTGCGATGGATATAAGTGACTCCGTTGGCATAATGGACACTCATTTTCCAAAAGCAGAATTTTTTACTGCGTTCGAAGAGTTCGAGGAATTTGTTGAAGATGAAAGACTCGCAGGTCGAAATCTTGACTACATCACCATTTGCTCACCAAACTATCTCCATGCCTCACATATCAAATACGCACTTCGTAACAAGATAAATGTAATTTGTGAAAAGCCGCTCGTACTCAATTCTTCAGAGCTCAATTCACTAAAAATCTATGAAAATACCTACGGTGCAAAGGTTAACACTATACTCCAGCTTCGGCTGCATCCCGCTATATTGCAATTACGGGAAAAAGTGCAATCTTCTAATCATGGAAAGGTTTTTGATGTTGAACTTACTTATATTACATCTCGTGGTAAATGGTATATGCGCTCTTGGAAAGGGGTTGAGGAGAAGTCGGGTGGTGTAGCGACTAATATTGGCGTGCATTTTTACGATATGTTACACTTTATATTTGGGCCCGTTTTAAAGAATGAGGTCCATTATCGGGATCAGAAGACAGCAGCAGGTTACATTGAATATAAAAAAGCACGCGTACGCTGGTTTCTATCAATTGATGCATCTTTGTTGCCTGAGAAGGTTATTGGTAGAGGTAAATACACTTACCGCTCAATAAACGTTGGTGGGGAGGAGCTAGAGTTTTCTGGCGGTTTTACTGACCTTCATACTCAGAGTTACGAACATATTTTAGCTGGGAATGGCTATGGTATTAGTGAAAACATGGCGGCTATAAAGACCGTTGAAACTATTCGGAGTGCCAAAGAAGTCATTAATCCGGCTGAAAGGCACTCATTACTATCCGAGGTAATACGTTGAGTAATAAATTTTTAGACCTGGTCATTCACCCGTCTGCTATTGTCGATGATGGGGCAAATATTGGGGCTGGGTCGAAGATTTGGCATTTTACGCATGTGTGCGCAGGCGCCATTATTGGAGAAGGCGTATCCATTGGGCAGAATGTGTTCGTTGGTAATCGTGTCCGTGTGGGCAACAGTTGTAAAATTCAAAATAATGTAAGTATCTACGACAATGTCACACTTGAGGAAGGTGTTTTCTGCGGCCCAAGCATGGTATTTACGAATGTATACAACCCGAGAGCATTAGTAGAACGAAAGGACGAATTTCGGGACACACTTATAAGAAAGGGAGCAACATTGGGAGCGAACTGTACAATTGTTTGTGGTATCACCGTTGGCGAGTATGCGTTTGTAGGAGCGGGCGCGGTTGTAAATGCTGATGTAAAACCTTTCGCATTAATGGTTGGCATGCCTGCAAAACAAATTGGTTGGATGAGCCGATTTGGTGAACGCGTTGATTTGCCATTAGATGGTGAGGGTCTCTGGCATTGCCCACATAAAGGTGAGATTTATCAATTGCAAAATGAGAAGCTTTTTTTGAAGCAGGGAGAATATTGATGATTTCCCTCGTTATTTTGTTGATGCCTAATTTTAAAACCTAATTGAGTTTAAGGAGTTTTTCGATGTCATTAATACAGGCATTTAAATTATGATCTCATTAAAAAACTTTTGGAAAAAGCGACAGCTTTTTCTAAAATCTGTATCTATAGAAATGCGTGTTCAGCATGCGGGCACAGTGTTGGGTCTAGCATGGATAATTCTTGGACCAATGATGCTTCTTTCCCTGTATGGTGTCATTTATGCTGTTGTTTTCAATATTCGGCTTCCAAATTTCACCCAAGCTGAATATGTTTTGAATGTATTTTCAGGCCTTGTATTGTTTCTTGCCTTTTCGCAGGCTATGACAGCATCAACAAATTCATTATTCAAAGAACAAAAATTAATTTTCAGTAATTTTCCAGCTGAATTTATATCTGCAAAAGCAGTAGCTGTCGCTTATATTGTGTTGTTGCCAGCAACTATTTTTGTCATTATCGGGGACTTATTGTTGTCAAAGCCAAGCTGGCATCTCTTATTATTGCCGGTAGTTGCTCTTTTTCAGCTTTTCTTCTCCATTGGACTTGGATATTTTCTGGCGCTACTTGGGTTAGTAATGCGGGATATAACTTTTTTTATTCAATATATAGTAATAGCTTTACTGGTTGTAACGCCCATAGCTTATACGCCGGACATGATTCCAAATTCAATAAGGCCTCTACTTTATATTAATCCTCTCTATTATTTTGTTTCTGCAAACCAGCATTTTATATTAATGAATCAATTTCCGCCGCTTTTTGAGGTGGTGCTTGGAATGTTTTTATCTTTATTCATGTTGTTTTTTGGTTCTTGGGTGTTCAAACGTGCGCGTCTAGCGATGATGGATCTTCTGTGAGTAATACAATTGCAATTGAAGCTACCAAGGTTAACAAAACTTATCCGGTCTTCAAAAAGCCAACTCAAGCTTTTTCTTACCTTTGGGCTGTAATTACAGGCAGGAACATACCCGCTATATCGGGCGTTAAAGCGCTTCAGGACTTTAATATAAATATAAATAAAGGTGAGCGGGTAGGAATTATCGGCCGCAATGGAGCTGGAAAATCTACATTCTTAAAACTTTTAGCAGGCAATTTTACGCCCAGTGCGGGGCAATTTTCAGTCAATGGCTCTGTTTACAGTCTATTACCAGGTTCCGTTAGTTTTGCGCTTGAACAGTCATTGGAGCAAAATGCAAGGCAATATCTTGGATATTTTGAGTTGTCAGAAAAAGAGATTGAGAGCCGTATTGATGAAATTAGAGAATTTGTAGAATTAGGTGAGTATTTTGAACAGCCTGTTAAGAATCTCTCGTTAGGCATGCGTGTAAGAGCTGAATTTGCAGTCGCAACAGCTCAATCCGCTGATATTTTAATTATTGACGAAGTGCTCGGTGCTGGGGATATTTATTGGACTGAGAAAATTGCGCAACGAACAGAAAAACTCTGTAAAAGCGGGGTTACATTGTTGCTAGTTTCACATTCTATGTCTCAAATAAATAGATATTGTGAAAGAGTTGTTTGGATAGAAAACGGGAAATGTGTGACAGATGGGCCCGCGCGCAAAGTTACTAAACAATATGAGGCATTCATCGAGCATGTGACATGGCAATCCACTGACCATGATGACAAAACATTGTCCATTCAACATTTTTTAGAAAATGTAAATTATCAGAAGCTTCCCAAGAGTGGGCAGAAAGTCACTAGAATGCCAGGGAAGCGGTTTGTAGAATTAACAAGTGTGCTTGTGAATGGCTCGGATAAAGAAAATGTTGAGTTTATATCTGGTTCAACTTTCAATTTTGAAATGCAGGTTGTTGCAAATCTTCCCTTCTATAATGGCTTGAGATTTATCATCACTTTTTGGAGTGACACTGGGAAAAGATGGGGCGTGTTTGAGGCAGATTTGGCATCATGTAAATTTGAGGAGATTGGCGAAATTAAAACTATCTCTTTTACAAGAGAATCATTTTATATAAAGCCAGGAATATATGATATCACGATTTCTGTTTTTGATTTGCTCGCATGTTATTCCACATCAAGCGAACTTGAAACTAGGTTAGATTCGCTTTATAAGAGTTTTACCATCAAAGTCATTAAGAGTCCCTCGCACACTTATATCAGTGAATTATATTCAGTTGAGTTTAAGGTACGCTAATAAAGTATTAAATTTTTAAGAAAACTTTTTTCTGTTGGTTGTATTATGAAAAATTTAACCTGCCCTTCTTGTAATTCTGATGATTTATGTTCTATTGCCACTTACAAGCGAAAGTGGTGGTTATGCAAAAATTGTGGCACGGGTTTCAGCGAAGAAAATTCAAGATACAATTTGAGTTTTTTGCCAATAAAGGATTATCAAAAAGCAAAAGCTCTTTCTGACGAAAACATCTACGATTATTTTATAGACTCTGTCCATATTGATTGGGCGAAGAGGGAAGGCAAGGAATTCATAACGGATTATCTTGAGCCAATTCAATTGAACGTGTCAGAAAAACGTTTGCTTGATATATCAGGTGGAAATGGACATTTTATAAAGCAAATTGAAGCCCTAGGTGCTAAAGTTTCGCTTACTGAATTTAATAAAAAAACCGTAGATTACGCTCAAAAGGTTCACGGTTTTGATGTCTTTGAATATGATTTAAATAAGGATGATTTGTCAAAAAAAGTAAAAGGGGAATTTGATATTATTTTTGCCCGGGCGTGCATCATGTTTGCAAAAGAGCTGCCAAATTTTGTGGACACACTAAGACGTGTCTTGTCGAAAGGTGGGTCAGTATTAATCAATCACTCAGTTGAGCCAACGCTCGGTGTAATGTTAAGAACCCAATTAGATGGTTTTAGCTATTTCGTGTTGCGGCAGCCTAAAACCATTATTGACACTTTTGAGGCAAATGGCTTTAAACTCAAATATCGTGCTGATGAGACAGATCCAAGCTTATATGTCTACGAAAATGACTTGCTATTGAGGTGGAGATTTCTCCACCGAGTTTATGAAAAGAAAGCTTTGCCAATACTGAATGATAATAGATTGTTCTCATGGGCTGCAAGAGATAGGCGACGTTCAACATTATTATTTGAGCGGATGGACTGATCGGGCTGGCGAGGTGTTAAATATTTTTAGAAGGTTTAAGCAAAAATTTATTGGTGCCAGAAAAGGTATTGAAACACAATTTGATGTTGTCTTTTTTTGCTCGAATATATTGGATGAAGTATGGATAAGGTCAACATTCTTTGAGTGTTTGAGACGCGGTATAAACGTTGGGTTGGTTATAATTGATGATGGAATTATTAAAGATTCGAGTGTTTACAAGCTTTATATTTCTGCATCAGCAAAAATTTACCAAACACCCTCTTGGCTTTCTGCTTCAAGGGTGAATTGTAATCTGGCGGTGACCGCGTCAAGTGGTATTTCAAAACAATTTTTTCCTACAACTGCAAAATATCTTATCCATATGCCGCACTCTATAGTAAGTTTGCACGCGGTATATCCGGCGAATGCTTTTGATGATTATGATATTATTTTTGCTGCTAGTCCTCATCACATTATTGAGTGGAACTGGATCTGTGAGTCTCGGGGACTCGGCGAAAGGAAAGTCGTTCCAGTTGGCTATGGCAAGATGGATGTCTTAAAAGACATGGCTCAATCAAGAGAAATTGTCAAAAAAACTAAACCAAATATTCTGATTGCACCCAGTTGGGGAGCAGATAATGTGCTAGAAAATTTAGGTTTTGAACTTTGTGTCGAGCTAATATCTAGAGGGTACAATGTGATCGTTAGACCGCACCCCCTTTTTTTAATCGAAGGTTCAAAAGCCTTAGATAAGATTACAAACTTATCTGAAAATTTAGAATTTCTTGAAGTCGAGTCTCCCTTTGAGACGGATAATGCAATATTTGATTCTGATGTGTTGATTAGTGACTATTCCGGTATTGGGTTTGAATTTTTTATTTTGACTGGACGCCCCGTCATTTCAGTTGATGTTGGAATCAAGCAGGCTAATACAGACTGGAAAAATTGTGGTGAAATACCCATTGAGATTTCTGCGAGAAACAATTTAGGGCTAGTAGTGAAACCCGATATCGCATCAATTCTTAATGCAATCAATAAATGTCTGCAAAATGATTACAAAACAAATACAGAATTTGCAAATACAATAGTTTGTAATTCAGGTGAGGCATGTTCTTCACACGCTGCTGACAACATCCAATATCTTCTTAAAGAGTTCGCTAATGTCAGCTAGAGTTCTCGTTCTCGCCGCTGGGACGGGCTCCCGTCTTATGCCATATACTAAAGACAAACCAAAAGGAATGGTAGGGCTGGCTGGTGTTTCCCTATTAAAAAGACAGCTAGATTCTATTAAAAGAAACGGCATATCTGATATAACTATCGTTGGCGGTTACCGCTATAAAAATTTAGAACAATTGGGTTTTCCGGTCATTTTGAATGATAAATATAATGAAACTAATATGGTTGAGTCTTTATTTTGTGCCCGTGAATTATTTGATGATACGAAAGATTTAATTGTTACTTATGCTGATATTTGTTTCGAATCTAGGGTAATGAAATCTGTCTTGGAGACGAGTGGTGATATAGTCATTGCTGCTGATTTAGAATGGGAGAAGCTCTGGTCAATTAGAATGGAGGATTATCTGAATGATGTTGAAACATTTAAAATTGGCTTTGATGGCTCAATAGAGGAATTAGGACAAAAACCAAAGTCGCTAGCGTCCATAGAGGCTCAATATATAGGTATGATAAAAATACCAGCTGGGCATCAGAAAAAATTTATTCAAGTGTATGATGGATTGGACCGCCGCAAACTATATGATGGTCAGAAATTTCAGCAGATGTATCTTACCACGTTTATTCAAAATTTAATTTATCTTAAATGGAACGTTATGCCTGCCTTTATTAAAGGAGGATGGCTAGAGGTTGATACTCTTGCTGACTTAAACGCTTACCATTCCGAATATATTGAAGGTAGACTTGGTAGAATTTGCAAAATTGATGTGTCGCCAACGCCAGCTGAACTATTGGGGCTACTGAATAGCAATTCACCTCCTTTCCTGGATGAAGATTTTAGTATCAGGTCGCTTGGAAAATATATTTCATCCCTAAACGGCCTGGAAAACTCGACGTTGGCATTGCTATTTTTACTTGCAAGAAAAATCGAAATTAAAAAAGAGTTATGTTCAGCCTATAGGGTTACTGAATTTGGAAAATTACAGGCTATACATAAGCAACCAGATGACGATTATATGGTCACTACGATACTAATTTTCCTAACTGCTTATGATTTATCCAATGACTACAGAATGTTAAACACAGCCCTAAAAGGTTTAGACAATTTCAGACATCAAATAACACAAGAGCATAATGATTTGATCGATTTCTATTTGTTTGAAAGACTCCATGAATACTAAATATGAAACACTAAATATAACGGTTCTAGGTGACATTTCTTGCAGTACTACAAGGACCTATCTTTTCTATCTAAAAAAGAATGGCTTTCGAGTAAAAAAGCTTATTTTAATTAATTTTGAGCAGTCTTCCGATGTTAGCTATAAAAATAAATTTCTAGCTAAGCTTCGAAACCTGCGGAGCCGAATTTTTATCGAAATATCAGACAGGCAATCAGATGCTTTTTTTCATAAGACATGTGGTGATTTGCAGGAGGAGGCAGGACTAGACGTAATTGATTACGCCTCGGAATGGAATTATGAAAATTACGCTACTCAGATAGAAAAGTTTAACGCTGAGGATTTTGAAGACCAAAAATTTCGGCTAAAGCTAATTGATGAAGCAGATACTGTTTTCCTCTATACCAACGGAGGAATCGTCCCCGAAACAGTTTTGAATCATCGTAAAATAAAAATACTTCATGTTCATCCTGGGATAGTGCCGGAGTTTAGGGGTTCTGATTGTCTTCTGTGGTCTTTAATGTCTGGATCAAAGATAGGCGTAAGCTGTTTTTATATGAGCCCAGGTATTGATGAAGGTGTGGTTGTTGGGCAGGCTGAATTTGATAAGCCAAGATTGCCAACAGTAACGAAGCTTGTTAAGAGTGGAAAAGAAGACTTAGCCTATAGAGCATTACTTTACGCTATTGACCCACATTATCGTGCTATATTATTTACTAGGATTATGAAAAAATACAGCCAACAATGTTTAAAAAATTTGCCTAGTGAAGATCAAGCAAATATTGCTATCCCGCCTTATCTTTGGATGCACCCGAGGCTCCGAACTCTTGCTCTCAAAAAGTTATCAACATGAGTACGTTGTTAATAATTCTTGGTGCAGGTGAGGTTAAAAATGATGGTTTACCATATGGCATTCAGCAGGTAACCGATGACAAAAAATGTATTATAGAATGGCAACTAGATTCTCTGTCTAAACATTGCCCGGAGGTCTTGTTTGTAGGAGGTTATGAGGTCAGCAGTGTAATAAAGGCTTTTCCGAATTTGACGTATCGGTTTAATCCAGACTGGAAAACTACTGGTCCTTGCAGTTCTTTGTTGGTAGCGCTCGATCAAAACCATTTAATGCTTAAACAGTATGAAAATATTTTTATTAGTTATTCAGACATTTTGTTTGACCCTTTTTTAGTCGAAAAACTCTCAAAATGTTCAGATAAGCAAATAACAATAGCAACCGAGGCGTTCTCACCAGAAAAGCAAAATGTTAAATATAAAAAAAATGAGATGTTCTACCTAAATCATGTGCCACTTGATTATGTTGGCCTGGCTCGGGTGCCTAAACAGATGCTCAACGATTTAAGAGATTCTTTATATGGTGTTTTAGCCAAAAATAAGAGAGCACATTTATCTTCACTTTTCGAAGATTGCGCAATTCGGGGTATCTCCGTTACAAGTATCGAATCTCAAAATTTATGGGCGCATGCTGAAGATAGTGGTTCTGTATCAAAATTCATATTGGGAACAAAGGCTAACACATTACATCGTTTGAGGGGGCGCTTAAAACATTCAACGATACTACCATTAATATTTTTTACACGACATGAATTTGAAGAGCATCCGGACAAGATAATTAAACAAATTATTGAACAATTTTCAGGTCAGAATTCCTTAATAGTCAGATCAAGTGCGCTAGATGAGGATGGTTTCGAAAAATCAAATGCTGGTAAATATTTTTCAAAACTTGGAGTTACTGTTAGTTTTCAAGCTCTGAACCTGGCAATAAAGTCAGTATTTTCTTCTTATTCTGGTAATAAAGAAAATGATCAAGTTCTCATTCAACCCCTGTTGCAAAATGTCAAAGCTAGCGGAGTAATTTTTACACGCACACTTGATTCAGGAGCACCTTATTGGGTTATGAATCTAGCTTATGGTTCTGATACAACGGCAATTACAAATGGAAGTTCAGATAATGATGAAAAGTTATTTGTTTCGCGTTTTATAAATCGCTCAATTTTATATCCGTCACAAATAATTCAACGTTCGTTATTAGAAGCGTGTACCGAAATTGAGCACATTGTTGCTCATGATGCTCTTGATATTGAGGTAGCTGTAAATGATGAAAATGAAGTATTTATGTTGCAGGTCCGTCCACTGGTGGTGAATTGCGAATCATTTGATAGAAATTCGGATGTTTTGATCAAAAACATCAAACAAGAAATGTTTAATAATATACAAGATTTTGAAGCTGGACCTGGTCAAGTTGGAGACGAAACAGTATGGAGTGTCATGGCAGATTGGAACCCTGCTGAAATGATTGGTGTCACACCAGGGTTGCTCGCATATGACCTTTATAAATATCTCATTACTGATGAAATTTGGGCCCGTCAAAGGTATGAAACAGGGTATAGAGATTTGCGGGGTTGGCCATTGATGCAGCTTTTTTCTGGGCACGCATTTATAGATGTTCGCGCAAGTTTAAACTCGTTTGTTCCCGCTGATATTCCCGTTGATTTAGCTTTTAAACTTGTTGATCAAGCGATCAAAAAATTAAAGGCTTTTCCACAACTTCATGATAAAATTGAGTTTGAATTGCTACCAACATGTTTAGACTTTGGCTTCCCTGAATGGCATAAGTATTTTTTGTCTAATAATATTTGCAACAAATTGGAACTAACTGCTCTGGAGGACTCCTTGAGGGCAGTAACTAAACGCATTATAGAGCAGACACCAAAAGAATATGCAAAAATTTTAGAGTTAGAGAAATTCATTGCTGAACAGGATTTTGCCTCTAATCCAAGCTTTAAAGGGCGTTTAAAATCAATCTTAGAGGTTTGTAAGTACAAGGGGGTGCTGCCATTTGCACACATGGCGCGCTCAGGATTTGTTGTTGCTTCTTTAGTTCGTTCGGCTGTAAATGCAGACCTTATTTCCGATATCCGCTCAACTGAGTTAATGGCAAGCATCCCTGGCCTTGGAAATTTATTCGCAGAGCAAGTTGAAAAAGTTCAGTCAGGCGAGTTAAGTAATGACGAATTTGTTAAGTGTTTTGGGCACCTAAGACCCGGTACATATGATATTTCACAACCTGCCTATCGGACTAATCCAGAAAAAACACTTCATCACCTCCTTCATGTGACCGGTCAAACTGAGCCAAAACAATTTCAGTGGACGGAAGAAGAAAAAACCAAACTAAACAAAAATTTTTCCGTCTTAAATTTAGATTTGGATGCAGAATCATTTCTTGATTTTGCGCGGCTCGCTGTATTTGGTCGTGAATATGCTAAATTTGTATTCACAAAGTTGCTTTCTAGAGCTTTGGATGAAATTGAAGAAGAGGCTGAAAGTTTGGGAATTCCAAAAGAGCTTCACGAGAACCTACCATTGAATTCTTTACTTGATAATGGAGGGTTAGGTGCTTGGGGAAATGAAATTTATAAAAAAGATTTATTAGATGAAACCTATAGTCGAGCCGCTAAGAAAAAATTGGTATCACGCATAAAAATGCCACCAGTCATAACATCTGCACATGATGTTTGGTGTTTTAAAGAGCCTAAAAGTGTGCCGTCGTTCGTTACTCAAAAGTTTGTTTCTGGCAAGGTCTTAGTTCTGAACAAGACTTTTCAATATGAAGATACGGAATTAGCTGGCTATATTGTGGCTATTGAGAATGCTGACCCAGGGTTTGATTATTTATTTGGAACGAAAATTAAGGGCTTCATTACTGGTTTTGGTGGACCAAACTCACATATGGCCATTCGTGCAGCTGAATTTTCGATACCTGCTGTTATTGGGGTAGGCATGGAGAAATTTGAGCAGCTTACTAGTGGGGAGAATGTGGAAATAGATTGTGGAAAAAAAAGATGGCGTCGAGAAGCAATTTAATTCGAGTACTCATTACCATGCGGATAGACCATATCCAACAATATGATGAAGACAGAAATAGCATTGATATTCGTTGGCAAGAAAGCTTAAGTTATCTGTGCGGTAGAGAGGCCGTCTTATTTGCACTATTCAATAGTGGAACCGAGGCGCATATTTTAGAAAACTTGCAATCAATAAAACCTGATTTGATCGTAATTTCAGGTGGAAATGACTTAGGAACTAATAAAAAACGTGATTTATCCGAAAGCTATTTACTGGAATGGTCAGAAAGAAAAAAGGTTCCAGTCTTAGGTATCTGCAGAGGCATGCAAATTATGCAGCATTTTTTGGGTGGAAAATTAGCTTGTGTCTCTGAACATGCGGCAGTCGAACATGATATCCAGGCTTCTTACTCTACAGGAGAATTTAAACTTCTGAAAACGAATAGCTTTCATGACTACGGAATAATAATACAGGAATTAGCTCCCAGGCTCATACCCTTATATGAGCATTCAGATGGCAGTGTAGAGGCTGTCAGGCATAGTGAGTTTCCATGGTTAGGTATCATGTGGCATCCAGAACGAGGCGGTTCCGATATGAAAAACTCGAACCTGTGGCTCAAAAAAGCACTAGGCGAGATTTGCTTTGGAAAAAATTAAACAGATAGTTATTAAACTAGAGCAGGTGAGTAAAATATTTGTTCTATATCCTAATCCAATTTTCCAAATGTTGGGATACTTGGGTCTTCTAAGTTCAAAGAATTTTCAAAGAAAAAAAGCCGTTTCTAATGCCAACCTTACAATCACGGAAGGTGAAAAGGTCGGCATTATTGGACATAACGGATCGGGTAAAACAACAATGCTCAGATTGATGACGGGGCTGACTGAAGCGTCGGATGGAAATATTGTCCTGCCGGGGTCTGTGCAAACATTGATGCAGAAGGGGTATGGATTTAATGATTCTCTTTCAGGCGCGCAAAATATAAAAAATGCTCTTGTTTTTAATCAAGTGCCACAAGCAAAAATAGAAGAAATGATGAGAGATATCGTTGAATTTGTCGAACTTGGTGAATTTTTACAACATCCAATTAAAACATATTCGTTGGGAATGCGTGCAAGGCTTGAATTTGCAACCGCTACCGCAATTTATCCTGACGTCCTGGTTATAGATGAGGTGCTTGGGGCTGGTGATGGCTATTTTATTCAAAAATGCGCGAAGCGTATGCAGAATTTAGTCAAGGATACTACCTTGATATTGGTTTCACATTCGATTGAACAAATTAGACAATATTGTGACCGAGGCATCTGGTTAAAAGACGGGATTATTCAAAAAGACGGACCAGTTGAAGATGTTGTTAATTCTTATATCTCTGCAATAAATGATACAAAACAAGGTGCAGTTTCTCCTTCGCCGTCAGCGCAAAACAAAAAGCTAGGTCTACTTAGTGAGGTTCAAATAAGTGAATTATTTTTTTCGAAATTAGCTCACAGCGGATATCAATTTATCACAGATTCTTCCATTAAAATTTCTCTGATAGAACCCTCTGGCGTTTTTGCTCAAACATCAGTTGGCGCTCCAATCTCCTTAACTATTGAGGCAAGTTGCAGTGCCTCTTGCCAATTTTTTATTTTAGGTTTTAGTCAGGATTCTGCGTTAATTTTTAGCATTGAAGTTCCTTTAAAATATAAGCGTGGGGAGCATCAAATACAAATTGCTACAGATAAATTTGAAGTTGGGGTTGGTGAGTATGTTTTGGTACCTGCTATTAGACCCATAAATGATCAGGAAATATTTTTAGGAAATGAGTATGTTAATCTTAGGGTTCTAGAAGGAAATTGGTCTGAGCCTCCACTAGTTCACTTTCATGCAAACTGGGTTTGTGAAGACGAAAAATCATCGATTTCAAGCCGCGTAAGTTCGTGGATTTAGTGGGGTAAATAAAATGTGCGGCTTTGTAGCAGTGATTGGTCCAGGACCAAAGCTTCCAAAATTTAAAATTGAGAAAATGCGGGATAAACTTTCGCATAGGGGGCCAGATGGAGCGGGTTATTGGTCCTACCAAAATGAGAAAGGCAGTGTGTCGTTCGGATTTCGCAGACTTGCAATCGTTGAACCTAGGAATTCATCTGCAAACCAACCGTTCTTATCAGATGATAAATCTATATCACTTGTTTTTAACGGGGAAATATATAATTTTCTTGATTTACGGAGTGAATTGGTAGGTTTAGGGCATGTTTTTAAAACCGCCAGTGATACAGAAGTCCTGATGCGGGGGTATATTGAATGGGGTAAAAACATAACCAATAAGTTGAATGGCATGTTTGCATTCATCTTTTGGGACAAGAATAAAGATGAAATTTTTTGCGCGCGAGATCGGTTTGGCGAGAAACCCCTATTCATAACTTCCATGCCAGATGGAGTAATTATGCTTGCATCAGAGATGAAGGCTTTGTTGGCGCATGATAATATGTCTCAGAGTTTAAATTATGAACTGCTATCACATTCAGCCATGGGGAATTCTATCTCTGCTTTTGATGAAACGGTTTTTTCTAATATTAATCAAGTGCGCCCTGCGACGTCTTTTAGCATTTCAATTTCTGGCGAGCGAGGGCCCATAACGGAATTTTGGAAGCCGCATTTTTATGATGATTTAGCGCTACATGATACTAAAACAATCATTGATCAAGTTGAACATTTATTAGTGAATTCTATTGCAAAACGGGCGGGCGTTGACGTGCCTACTGCGTCATTATTATCAGGTGGGTTGGATTCGTCGCTTATTTGCTCGATTATTAATCAATTACAATCTGGAGGTTCCAATCCTGTATCATTATTAGCGTCTATGCGATTTCCCCACGATAAAGATATCGATGAAGGGGTGTTTATAGAAGCAGTTAGAGAAAACTTAAATCTACCATTTGAAGATTTTACTTGTGATGTGGAAAACCTTTTCGATGATATTCGGAATATGCATTGGCATCATGAGGGGGTTTTACCTGGTCCGTCGATGTATCTTGAGTGGCATATTCTAAAAACTCTTAAAGAGAGGGGGATAAAGGTTGTTTTAGATGGCCAGGGTGGAGATGAAGTGTTCTTGGGTTATACTGAACATTTTAGAGCATTTCAATTTGGCTTATTATTTACAGGAATGAGAGGGATTTTTCAGAGTTATCGAGCAGGAAATGCTCGAGATAAAGAATTAAATTTTGCTGCTCAAAAGTATACAAATGCCGAGCGGAGATTTAGCACACGCGAAAGAATAGGTTTTTCGATTTTTATGTATATGAGGGGGTCTCTGCCAAAATTACAGTCTAGATTTCAATCCCGAGGTATGCCTGTTTTTGGTAATGGTCAGGAAAAGGCATTATCATTAGTAAGATCTTTAAATTTATTTTGCACAAGTCTTCCTCAGAATTTGTGGAGTGGTGACAGAAACTCTATGGCACATGGGGTTGAAAATCGATTTCCATTTCTCGATTACGAACTTTTTGATTTTGTTTGTCGTATTCCAGAAAAATTTTTTATTGAGGAAGGTTGGAGTAAAGAGTTGTTGCGGAAGGTCGGGGAACGAAGATTGGTCAAGGATGTGGTGAGGAGGCCAGATAAGGTGGGATTTTCTGCTCCCTCTGATGCCTGGATGCTAAGTCGTCAGGGAATGGATTGGTTGGCGGAACGATTATACGACCCATCATTAAAGGACCTTCCAGAGTATTCCCAAAATGTCATAGTGAACGATTTTGAAAAATTCAAAGAAATGGGAAATATATCTGACGCAACTAAATTATGGCGGTGGGCAAGTGCAGCCGAATTTATTGATTTAAAGGCGAGTGGTACCTGGAATGGAAGTGGCTATTCAGAAAAGCCTATTGTAATAAATACCAAACGCAAATCCCCAATCGAAATTGCACCCCTTCGTGGTCGAGCATGTTTAAAAGGAAATAAAACTGCAACTCAAAATAAACTTGCTTGGATTATTTCTTTTACTCCTGTTAACAAAGAGCCCCGCGTATTAAGGCAAGCGTCTACTCTCAGAGACAATGGCTGGGACGTAACAATAGTTGGTTTTGACGGTAACCTAAAAGAAAATCCATCTTACCGATATGTTTATCTTGACCAGGCGCAACTTGATAGCAATCGTAGATTCGTCTTTATCATTCTTTTTAAATTACTGTTGTTTTTAAGAATTTGTGGCATCTTATTATCACGATTTGGTGTCTTCCCAGGCGTCAAGGTGCGAGGGGCAACGCTTGCCCAAAAGTTTACTTGGTCTTATTGGCTGTATTCAAAAGTCATAAGGTGGTTTTTTGAAGATTTTCCTCAATTAAAGCCAAACGCAGTTTTCTGCCATGATTATTTCACAGCAGATATTGGCTTGGAAATCGGAAGAAAAGCGGGTGCGGCCTGCTATATGGACTGTCATGAATACGCTGTAGAGCAGTATGATTCCAGCTCATGGAAGAAAATTCATGCACCTCAAATATTTTGGTATCAGAAAAAAACTTTTGAACAATTTAATTCGATTACGGTCGTATCAAAACACATTGGTAACTTGATCAATCGGGATTACCCATCGTTGAAAAATATACGCGAAATTAAATCATTGCCAATATATTCAAAGCAGGTTTTTAATCCTACTAAGGAAATTATTACTGTTCTCTATCATGGCGAAATTTGGCAACCAAGAGCGATTGATGTATTGATTGAATCAGTTAGTTATTGGCAGTCACATTTTAGATTAGTGGTTCGTGGGTATGCGGTCACTGAATATCTAGAAAGGTGTAAGAAACTTGCCGAAACTTTACGAGTTTCCGATAGGGTATCCTTTGAGGCGCCAGTTGAATTTGCACAGATTATTCCAGAGGCCAATAAAGCTGATATAGGTATATTCGTGCAGAGACAGAATACCTTTCAACAAAAATTAGCTCTTCCAAATAAGGTCTTTGAATACAACATGGCTGGACTAGCTTTGGTTCTCAACAACACAGAAGGTTTTCAGAATATAATTGAGAAACACAATAATGGAGTTTTAATAAGTCGGTGTGATCCCATATGTATCGCTGACGCAATCAATAGCTTAAGTCACGAAGATATTAACAAATTTAAGATAAACTCTTTGGAGGCAGCTAAAAAACTTAACTGGGATTTCGAAAAGGAACGTTTTCTGGCTAGTCTTGAGGGTGATTCAGGATGATAGTTGTTATTGATTATGGAGTTGGAAATTTAGCCTCCATTCGAAATATGTTGCGTAAAGCCGGTGCAAATAGCGTCATATCAAATGACCCAAGGGTTATTTCAAAAGCAGAAAAATTATTACTGCCAGGAGTGGGGCATTTTGATCATGGAATGGAATCACTAAACTCTTCAGGGTTGAGAGATGTCCTCGATAAAAGAGTTCTTGAATATAAAACACCAATTTTGGGAATATGCCTTGGTGCTCAAATACTTGGTAAATCGAGTGCAGAAGGTAAAGAAGCAGGACTTGGTTGGATTAATATGCATTGTGAAAAACTTGCTGTGTTGCCGCCGTTTAAGGTGCCGCATATGGGGTGGAATCAAATAACACCCCACAAACAACATTCAATTTTGAGTTCATTAGAAAATGAGAGTAGATTTTACTTTGTTCATACTTATTGTATGAGATGTACAGATGAACAGGATGTTCTGGCATCATGTAATTACGGAAAAAATTTTACGTGCGCCGTGCAGAAAGATAACATTATAGGTTTACAGTTTCATCCAGAAAAATCACTGCGTCATGGTCTTTCTGTTTTGCGTTCATTTTTAGAGATATAATTTATGAATAAGACAAGAGTTATACCTACATTGTTGCTTGAGGGTGCTGGTTTAGTTAAGACGATTAAGTTTAGGAACCCTGTATACATTGGCGACCCAATTAATACAGTTCGTATTTTTAATGAGAAAGAAGTCGATGAACTATTGTTTTTAGATATCGGGGCATCAAGGTCTGGAGCTGGTCCTAATTTTGAACTGTTAAGAGATATTGCGGGCGAAGCTTTTATGCCAATGGGGTATGGGGGAGGTTTATCTTCAATTGAAGAGATCCATAGAATTTTTAAAATTGGCTTTGAAAAGGTGGCCCTAAATTCAAGTCTTTTTGCTAATCCTGATTTAATTGATCAAGCAGTGGCAATTTTTGGTTCGCAAAGTATCGTTGCATTTTTAGATGTAAAAAAGTCGATCTTTGGCAAATATCAATTATTCTCAAATGGTGGAAAAAAAAAGCAGCCGGTTTTTATAGAAGATATGGTTTCAGATATTGTCAAAAGAGGTATTGGCGAGATTGTTATAAACAATATAGATAAGGATGGGAGTATGAGCGGCTATGACCTACCGCTCATTAAGATGGTTTCTGAAATGGTTGATATACCAGTAGTAGCGAGTGGCGGCGCTTCATCAGTTGACGATTTCCATGCAGCTGTTAATCATGGTGCGTCAGCGGTAGCGGCAGGGAGCTTTTTTATATTTAGGGGACCGCATAAAGCAGTGTTAATTAGTTATCCAAGTAAAAATAACTTACGTGATTTGCCATGATGCTGCTTACGCTCTTTGACGTCAAATGCTGTCAATCATTCAACTTTTACTTGTTTAATTAGAGGCTCAAAATGCTACCGAATATTTATAAAGATTGCGTTCCTGCGTTGGGGACTAATATCAATCCAGGTAATATTAGAGAGGCTGCTTTTTCTAAACCTGCGCGCGACTATCAGAGATGTTCAAAATGTGTGATGGACACCACCGATCCAGAAATAGTTTTTGCTGAAGACGGTGAATGCAATCATTGTAAATATTTCAAAACAAATATTATGCCTGCCTGGCCTAATAAAAACGAACGTGACGATTTACTAAAAAAGCTGATTACAGAAATTAAGTCCAATGGAAAAGGGAAAGAGTATGATTGTATTTTAGGTTTGTCTGGTGGTGTTGATAGTTCCTATGTTGCTGTAAAGGTTGCTGAATATAAACTTCGTCCGCTAGTGGTTCATGTGGATGCTGGTTGGAATTCAGCATTAGCCGTGAAAAATATTGAACAAATTTGTGAGCGGTTAAAATTTGACCTAGTCACCCATGTGGTGAATTGGGAAGAGATGAAAGAATTGCAACTTGCTTTTCTCAGGTCTAATGTTGCCAATCAAGATGTTCCCCAAGACCACGCTTTTTTCGCTGCTCTTTATGGATGTGCCACAAAGTCAGGAATTCAATATGTTATTAGCGGTAGTAACTTTGCAACGGAGAGTGTCTTGCCTCAATCTTGGGGATATGATGCTATGGATGCTACACATCTCATTTCAATTCACAAACAATTTGGCAGCAAATCGCTTGGTAAGTTTCCTATTGTGAGTTTCTATGATCTCTTCATCAGATACCCATTTTTCAAAAAGATGAAAGTCGTCAAGCCGCTTAACTTAATAGAATATAATAAAGATCAAGCAATTGAAGAGCTGGAACAGAATTATGGTTGGCAATATTATGGTGGTAAGCATTACGAGTCACGTTGGACTAGATTTTTTCAGGGGCATTATCTCCCCTATAAATTTGGTTATGATAAAAGAAAGGCTCACTTATCAAGTCTAATATTGTCGGGGCAAATGAATAGAGAAAAAGCTCTTAGTTTACTGGATGACCAGCTTTATGACCCTAATTTGTTGATTGAAGATAAAGAATTTATAGCCAAAAAACTTGGAATTAGCTTGAGTCAGTTAGATGAATTTCTTAATGCTTCAGCATCGCATTTTTCCCATTTTCCAAACCACCAAACAAAACTAAAAATTTGCCTAGCCATATTTGGAACGCTTCGCAAATATATCAGCCTGAGTTTAGCTATAATTAGACTTCCGCTAAAAATTACGAAGAAAATTTTTGGTTAATAATTTCAATATTGAGGCGAGTATATTGTCAATTAATGTTCACATATATCCGTCGCCTATACTCAACGAGAGCCGTATAAACAAGATTTGTTCCACACTAATGGCAAGGTCAATTTTTGATAAGGTTATTGTTATTGGAACTTATAAAGAAGGGTTAAATAAGTCAGAGTTTAGGGATGAAGGGTTTGAAATATGGAGAATCAAGGGTAGTAATTTTACTTTTGGTTTGAAGTTAGTTGACCGTACTCTCAACGCTTTAGTTTGGTACCTTCATGTGTTTTTAAAGTTAAGAAAAGAGAATATTTCGTGCATCAATTCCCATAGCTTAGCTGTGCTTCCTCTTTGTGTTTTCTTGAAAATATACACTAAAGGTCGTTTGGTATATGACACTCACGAACTTGAGACGGAAACATTAAGCTGCAAAGGGATAAAAAAAATTTGTTATAAATTTGTTGAATTATTTATGATTAGATTTGTAGACGCAGTATCAGTCGTGAATGAATCAATAGCTCAATGGTATCAAAGGCGCTATAATCTAAGCCAAGTTTTTATTGTAAAAAATCTTCCATTTTTAACAAACAGCGTTTTTCGTGAAGATGGTGCGTTAAGACAGATTACTGGCTTAACAGATAAAACCAATCAAATTTTCCTTTATCAAGGCTTATTGTCCGAAGGCAGAGGGCTGGATATATTAATAGATGTATTTTCCACTCTGCCCAAGAACAAAAATCTGGTAATCATGGGGTATGGTGAGTTAGAGGGTCTGATTATTGAAGCATCAGATGCTTCATCTAATATACACTTTATCCCAGCTGTAGAACCGTCACAATTATTAAAATATACACGTGATGCAGATGTGGGCCTATCGCTTATTCAAAACCAATGTCTTAGTTATTATTTGTGTCTTCCAAACAAACTATTTGAATATTTAGGGTGTGGAGTTCCAGTTTTGGCAAGTGATTTTCCTGAGATGGAAAAGGTTTTGAAACAAAATAATTGTGGGTGGCTTTGTCCACCCACTCAAATTAAAGTTCAAGCTTTAATAAAGAATCTGACTTCTGCAGATATTGACAGGATGAAATCAGAATTAAAAGGTAATTACCCAAAGATGAAGTTATCGTGGCAAGCTCAGGAAGAACAAATAATTAATATTTATCGTGAGCTTGGATTTCTTGGCAACTAAAATATATCTTGCTTATTCTATTGATTTATAAACATAAAACATGAGGCCTAAATTACTTAATTGCCAAAAATGGGAGTTTCATTTGAGTAAGCTTTATCACTCTAAGGGTGTTGTCTGGTGTTCCCGCTGTGTTATGAATACTGAATGTGACGCTGAAATTCAGTTTAATGATTCAGGTGTTTGTAACCATTGCATAAGATACAAAAGTTTGCTTCCGAGCAGGGTATTAAGTGGAGAAGCCGGTGAACTCGCATTAAAAACTCTTGTTTCAAAAATTAAGAAAAAAGGTTCTGGAAAACAATATGATTGTCTTATTGGTGTCAGTGGAGGGGTGGATAGTTCCTACGTTGCGTACTTGACACGCGAGCTTGGCTTGAGGCCGCTCGCCGTTCATTTTGACAATGGTTGGAATTCTGAGTTGGCTGTGTCAAATATCACGAGCCTTCTTAATCAACTCAATATCGATCTAATTACATGCGTAATTGATTGGGAGATGTTCAGAGACTTGCAATTAGCATTTTTAAGAGCATCCACTCCCGATGGTGAGATACCAACTGATCACGCTATAAATGCCTTGCTGTGGAAAACTGCCGTTGACCATAATATCAAATTTATAATCTCAGGAATGAACTTTGCAACTGAGTCAATTACTGTTCCATCGTGGGCTTATGGGCATTCAGATTGGAAATATATTAGGGATGTACAAAAAAAGTTTGGTAGAAAAAGATTGAAAAATTATCCCCACTTCTCACTTTTTTGGTTAATGTGGGCAAATATTTTTCATGGTGTTAGAACTGTTTCATTACTTAATTATGTCGATTATTCAAAGGATAGTGCGCAGAAAACTCTAACTTCTAACTTTGATTGGACTCCCTACGAGGGTAAGCATTTTGAGTCAGTATACACTCGATTTTTTCAAGGTTATGTCCTGCCAAAGAAGTTTTCTATTGATAAGCGATATGGTCACTATTCAGACCTGATTAACGCTGGCCAGATGAGAAGAGAGGAGGCATTGGATCTTCTTCATCTCCCGACTTATAACAAAGAAGCTCAAAATAGCGACCGCGAATATGTTATAAAGAAATTAGCAATATCTGTTAAAGAATTTGATGAGATAATGAAACTCCCCATTAAATCCTTTCGAAACTATAAAAATCAATATACGCAAGTTCAGATGTTGCGCGGGCTGGTGAATTTGCTGAGACGTATTGGTCTTTATGCAAGATAAATCTGCATTTTAGGTACTATTAAAAAATGCCTCATGTTTGGATAGTCAATCAATATGCATGCACCCCAGGTCAGTCAGGTGGCACGCGGCATTACTCCTTGGCCACTCATTTGATTAAACAGGGTTGGGATGTTTCAATAATACGCGCAAATTCTAATTATCTAGGTATGCTGTCGAACTCTGAAACGAAAGTTTACAAAGAAAAGGTGGACGTTGTTGACGGTGTAAAGTTTTTAAATTTACAAGTCAAATCATATAGAGGGAATGGGTTGCAACGCTTAATAAGTATGCTTGACTTTAGTTTTCAAGTTTTAATGGTTTCGAAAACTAACTTATTACAGCCGCCTGACATTATTATCGGTTCTAGTGTCCATCCATTTGGCGCTTTTGCGGCAAAACTTCGTGCATCACGCTATCGCGTACCTTTTATTTTTGAGGTTCGGGACCTTTGGCCGGAGTCCCTTATTGCAATGGGAAAGACTAGCAAATATGGGCCCTTAGCTTTTGTGTTAAGATGTATTGAAAAATATCTTTATCAAACATCTTCTAGCATCGTGACTGTACTGGAGCATGCGCACAAATATATTGGTAAATTTGGCGTGAGCTCTGAAAAAATTGAATGGATACCTAATGGAGTGGAACTTGAGAACTACAAAATAACAAAACGAAATTTAGATAGACCCAAAACTTTTTTTGATTTTTATTATTTTGGAGCAATTGGAGAAGCTAACGGCCTGGAAACTTTGATTGCAGCCTTTAATCTAATATTTAAATCAGGAACATCCTTAGAGAGAGTGCCTAGACTAACAATTTTTGGTGATGGTCCGCTTCGCAAACAGTTGGTTGAAGAAGTTGCAACCCAGAAACTAGTTAATGTTGTGTTCGAAAACCCTGTGCCAAAGGAGCATGTGCCTTTTTTTGCTTCTAAAGCGGACGCGTTTGTAATATGCGTTCGTGATTTACCAGAACTATATCGGTATGGTATTTCCATGAACAAACTGTTTGACTACATGGCAGCAGAAAAACCAACATTAATTTCAACAAATGTATTAGAAAACCCTATTGCTAAAGCGTTAGGAGGAAAAATTGTCCCAGCAGACTCACCAGAACATTTAGCAGTAGGGGTGGTGAATATGACCCAAACCAAAAAAGCAGTTTTGGATTTGATGGGGAAAAATGCTAAAAACTATGTGGCAGAACATCACTCCTATCGAAGTTTAGCAAAAAAATTGAACGCGACGCTTTGGTCTTGTTTACAGAGTAATAATTAATAAAAAGGTAGCAATTTCTCATGACGAGAAAATATATATTCGATGCCGTAGTGTCCATTATATTGATTGCTTTATTGTTCCCATTTTTTTTATTAGTAGCATTGGTTGTCTACTTTTCTATTGGGAGGCCGATATTCTTTTCTCAGTTGCGTCCAGGAATCAACGGCAAGATATTTAGATTATATAAATTTAGGACAATGCGAGATTCACGAGATGAGAAAGGTGAATTGCTCCCTGATGATTTGAGAACAACTGCTTTGGGTCGTTTTTTACGTTTCTCAAGTTTGGATGAGTTGCCCGAGCTCCTGCATGTATTAATTGGTGATATGAGCTTAGTTGGCCCAAGGCCATTACTCGAAGAATATTTGCCGCTTTATTCTGAAGAGCAACGGCGCCGTCACGAAGTTCGACCGGGGATTACGGGCTGGGCGCAAGTGAATGGCCGTAATGCAATCTCTTGGGACAAAAAGTTTGAGTTAGACCTTTGGTATGTTGATAATCGCTCATTTTGGCTTGATATAAAAATTCTTTTAATGACATTAAAAATAGTTGTGACTGCCAAAGGGGTATCGCCCAAGGGCAGTATAACGAGTTCCAAATTTAAGGGTTCTGATTCTTGAGACGATTAGCGATATTAGGGGCAAGCGGCCATGGCAAAGTCGTTGCGGAATTAGCTGAGTTATGTGGCTGGAGCCAAATAGTGTTCTTTGATGATATTAGATTTGCTCAAAAATATTTTACTAAATGGCCGATTGAGGGAAATTCAACGGACTTTTTTTCAAATGCCTCACAATTTGACGGTATTCATTTGGCAATTGGCGACAATATGGTTCGTTACAAAATATTCAAACGTCTTTATATGCTGAATATAATCTCGTTGATACATCCTTCGGCTGTTATTTCAAGTAGTGCAGCTATAGAGGCAGGGGTAGCTATTAATGCTAATGTTGTGGTAAATTCGGGCGTGTGTATCGGGAAAGGAACGATTCTCAATACAGCCTGCACAATTGATCATGATTGTTTTTTGGGGGATTTCGTTCATATTAGTCCTGGCTCTCATTTGGCTGGTAATATTAGCGTTGGAAAACGTTCTTGGGTTGGTGTTGGTGCAAACATAATACAGGGCATTTCAATTGGTAATGATGTTGTTATTGGAGCTGGTTCAACCGTTATTTCTGATATACCAGAAGGGACCACTGCTGTTGGTACGCCCTGTAAAGTTATAAAAACATCAGAGGGTTTGTTTTGAATTCTACTTTTTCTCCATGGCCATCGTTTACAATAGAAGAGGCTGAAGCCGTTAAGGAAACATTGCTCTCAAATAGGGTTAACTATTGGACAGGTTCTGAGTGTAAGTCCTTTGAGCAAGAGTTTGCAGAATTTGTAGGTACAGGATACGCAATTGCTCTCGCTAATGGAACTGTGGCGCTAGACCTGGCTTTGAAGGCCTTAAACATAAAGCCAGGTGATGAAGTAGTAGTAACTTCTAGAACTTTTCTTGCCTCTGTCTCGTCAATTATAAATGCAGGAGCCATTCCAATTTTTGCGGATGTCTCCCTAAAAACACAAAACATCACAGCAACATCAATTAAGAAGGTTCTCACTGTAAACACTAAAGCTATAATTTGTGTACATTTAGCTGGCTGGCCTTGCGATATGGAACCAATAATTAAATTGGCATGTGAACATAACCTTTATATAATTGAAGATTGTGCCCAAGCGCATGGAGCAAGATATAAAGGCAAATCAGTTGGCTCTCTTGGAAATATAGGCTGTTGGTCTTTTTGTCAGGACAAGATTATGACTACTGGCGGTGAAGGTGGCATGGTTACTACTAATGACAAAGAACTTTGGGCTAAGATGTGGTCATATAAAGACCATGGAAAAAACTTTGAAAAAATTCAAAATAAGAAAAATTCAGTTGGTTTCCAATGGGTTCACGAATCGTTTGGAACAAACTGGCGGATGACAGAAATGCAGGCTGTTATTGGTAGAATTCAATTAAAACGAATGCCAGAATGGACATCTAAACGCCGCGCAAATGCCCAATCTATAATGGATGCCGCTTCGAAACTTCCAGGAGTTTGTGTTCCCAGTTTGTATTGTGAAAGTTGTTTTGGGGGCTGCAATGTGCAAACCGGATGTCTTCATGCTGCCTATAAATGTTACGTATTTATAGAAGCTGGGGAAAATGCTCGTAATGCGATAATGGCAAAAATTAATGCCAAGGGCGTTCCGTGCTTTCAGGGATCATGCTCTGAAGTATATCTTGAGAAGGCATTTGATGGAAGTGGATTTCGGCCTAATAAGCGATTACCAAATGCAAAGAAATTATATGAAACTTCCCTAATGTTCTTATGCCATCCAACACTTACCGAGAAAGAAATTAGCTTAACCTGTGACGCAATAACTACTTCATTCAATGAAGTGGTATTATGGGGTTAGCTACTTTATTAGGAAAGTGAAGGTGATTTGTGATTGTCTACACTTTAACATAATACTGTAACCCAGGGTATGAATATAGCACCTTCGATCCCTCATTTTCTTTTTCATTATTGATGAAAATTACTAAATGATAGCTGTTGTTAGTATGAAAACAAAAATACAATTTTACTCTGATTCTATTTTATCACTTCCACGCGTCGCAAAACGTATAATTGCGATGATAGTCGATTTTAGCTTGTGTATTTTAACTGTATGGCTGGCTTATTATCTGCGCTTGGGTGAGTTTGTAGCACTATCAGAAACAGCGCTTTTCGCTACTTTTGTCTCAGTTTTTCTTGCCCTTCCCATATTCATCATTTCAGGTCTCTATCGCGCTATTTTTCGCTATAGCGGCTGGCCTGTATTATTGTTGGTAGCGCGAGCCAGCATGATTTATGGGCTGTTATATGCCTCTATATTCACTGCCGTTGGCATAGCTGGCGTGCCGCGAACGTTAGGCATTATACAGCCTATTTTATTGCTATTGTTTGTCGGTGCGTCTAGAGGGTTGGCGCGTTTATGGTTTGCCAAACCTAGTCAGAGCTTACTAAAAAATGTGGGCCGTCCAAAAGTTCTTATTTATGGTGCTGGCGCAGCTGGGCGTCAACTTGCTGCAGCCATGATTAATAGTACAGAGATGCAAGTTCTTGGATTCTTGGACGATGATGACCGCTTGCATAGTCATCTGCTAAATGGCCTGCCCATTTATAATCCAACGGACCTTTCGGTATTGGTTGAAACCCAGACAATAAGTGATGTTTTGCTTGCCATGCCAGGTGTCGACCGCAAGCGCCGCAACGAAATTCTGAGCCAAATTCGAGAAGTGCAGGTTTCGGTCCGCACCCTGCCGAGCGTTTCAGATTTAGTGCAAGGTAAAGTTACAGTATCAGATTTACGCGAGCTAGATATTGATGACCTTCTGGGCCGTGAATCGGTTGCGCCTAACAAAAGTTTGCTAACCAAAAATATCACCGGAAAGATTGTCATGGTAACGGGGGCTGGGGGCTCGATAGGCAGTGAGCTTTGCCGCCAAATTTTGAGTCTTGACCCTAAAAAATTATTGTTTGTCGAGCAAAGTGAATTTGCTCTTTATAATATTCATCAAGAGTTGGAAATCAAAAAAACAGATATGCAGCTAATTCCACTTCTTGCTTCTGTGCAGGATACGCATCGGATGAATGAGATTATGTCCACTTGGCACCCGCATACTGTTTATCATGCGGCCGCTTATAAACATGTACCCTTAGTTGAACATAATCTGGCTGAAGGTTTGAAAAATAATGTTCTTGGAACATTGGTGACGGCTCAAGTGGCTATTACACACGGCGTTAAAAATTTTGTTCTTATAAGCACGGATAAAGCGGTACGTCCAACGAATATCATGGGGGTTAGCAAACGACTCGCTGAGATGATATTGCAAGCGCTGGCAGAAAAAAATCCCTCGGTGAAACTCTCTATGGTGAGGTTTGGAAATGTCCTAGGCTCTTCCGGCTCGGTTGTGCCTAAATTCCGTCAGCAGATTAGAGACGGTGGGCCAGTTACTATCACTCATCCAGATATTACGCGGTTTTTTATGACGGTTTCCGAAGCTTCTCAACTGGTGGTTCAGGCTGGTGCAATGGCAACAGGCGGGGATGTTTTTGTTTTGGATATGGGAAAGCCTATTAAAATTATGGATCTGGCAAAGCGTATGATTGAGCTGTCTGGCCTGTCTTTAAAAAATGAACAAAACCCAGCTGGTGACATTGAAATTGAAATTACTAAGCTGCGCCCTGGCGAAAAACTTTATGAAGAGCTTCTTATTGGTAACAATCCTGAATCAACTTCGCATCCTAGAATTATGAAAGCCCATGAAGCATTTGTTCATTGGGAGCAACTCGAGGATCAGATCAATATAATGACTGACGCGCTCCACGCTAATGATGTCGATGTCATTCGCCGTCTTGTAGATGAATTAGTTCCGGATTATCAGCCAAATCATGAAATTGTAGATTGGGTGTATGCAGAACAGGAGCTTGAAAAAATTATAAGTAAATAGACTACTTCAACGGCATAAAAAAAACCCGCTTAATTTTAAGCGAGTTTTTTTTAATTAGAAAGTTATTAAGCCTACCCGCCTATTTGGCTCAATATCTCATCCAAGCTGGCTTTGGCATCACCATAAAGCATGCGCGAGTTATCCTTATAGAAAAGCGGGTTTTCAATACCGGAATAGCCGCGCCCTTGCCCGCGCTTTGAAATGATAACCTGCTTTGCCTTCCAGACTTCCAATACCGGCATACCAGCAATGGGACTGTTTGGGTCTTCTTGTGCAGCCGGGTTCACAATATCATTCGCGCCTAAAATAATGACCATATCAGTATCTGGGAAATCTTCGTTAATCTCGTCCATTTCCAGCACGATATCATAGGGCACTTTCGCTTCTGCTAGCAGCACATTCATATGCCCTGGCAGGCGCCCTGCAACGGGATGAATAGCAAAACGTACATTCTTGCCCTTGGCGCGCAAACGCCGGGTTAGCTCTGAGACAGAAGCTTGTGCCTGTGCTACCGCCATGCCATAGCCCGGCACGATAATTACCGAGCTAGCTTCGTTAAGGTCGGTGGCAACGCTTGCTACATCGGTAGGTACCATCTCGCCTTCGACTTCCATTTGCGGACCTGTGGTTGTACCCCAGCCGCCAAAAATAACAGAGATGAAATTGCGGTTCATAGCTTTACACATAATATAGGACAAAATAGCCCCTGATGCGCCTACCAGCGCACCAGTGACAATCAATAAATCATTGCCCAGCAAAAAGCCTGTTGCCGCTGCTGCCCAGCCAGAATAGCTGTTCAGCATAGACACAACTACCGGCATATCCGCCCCGCCAATGGCCATCACCATATGGATGCCAAAGATAAGCGCGATAGCGGTCATCAGATATAACGTCCACGGTCCTGCATGATCAAGATACATATAACCGAGATAAATAGAGGCTAATACCATGCCCACATTCAGCGCGTTGCGACCGGGAAGGGCGAGTGCTTTGCCATCTATCCAGCCAGCCAGCTTGCCATAAGCGATGATAGAGCCGGTAAAGGTTATCGCGCCAATAAAGACGCCAATAAAGATTTCAACTTCATGGATAACTATTTCCGCACCTACCAGCCCAGCTGGCGGGGCAAAGTCTGAATTGATCCCAATGAAAACTGCGGCCAGACCAACAAAAGAGTGCAAGGCAGCTACTAGTTGCGGCATGCCGGTCATTTCCACCCGCGTAGCCACAATACCGCCAATAACCGCGCCTACGACCAATAGCGGCAATAAGCTGGCGGTGATAACAACAGACGGGCCAAAGATAGTTCCAAGAACAGCTAAAGCCATACCGACAATGCCATACCAGACGGCTCGTTTGGCGCTTTCCTGACCGGACAAGCCGCCAAGAGAAAGGATAAACAGAACGCTGGCAGCGATATAAAGTGCTGTGACGATGTTTTCACTTAACATAATTTTCTAGCCTCTTCTCTTGCGCCTAGCTTTTCTGGAACATGGCGAGCATGCGGCGCGTCACCATGAAGCCGCCAACGATATTAATCGTGGCAATTAAAACAGATATGCTGGCCAATATACCGACCAGTCCATTAGGAGACCCCATTTGCAGAAGCGCCCCAATAATGATAATGCCTGAAATGGCGTTAGTGACTGCCATCAGCGGTGTGTGCAGGGAATGGCTAACATTCCAGATAACCTGAAAACCTACAAAACATGCGAGTGCAAAAACAATAAAATGTTGCATGAAGCTGGAAGGGGCATAAGCGCCTATCAGCAACATAAACAAACCGCCCAAGACCAGCAGACCAGCTTGTTTTCGGCCAATCGCGCGCTCTTTTGCTAACTCGGCTGCAGCTTTTTCCTCTGGCGTTAGCTCTGGGGTAGGCGCACTTTGTGTCTGCTTACCAATTGCCTGAACCTTTGGCGGCGGCGGCGGGAAGGTAATTTCGCCAGCATGCACAACCGTCGCGCCGCGAATGACATCATCTTCCATATTAACATTAATCACGCCATCTTTTTCGGGCGTTAAATCATCCAGCATGTGACGAATATTCGTTGCATAAAGGGTCGATGATTGCGCGGCCATCCGGCTAGGAAAATCAGTGTAACCAACAATCTTTACGCCATTATCGCTTTCGATAATTTTATCTTTTTGTGTTAAATCGCAATTACCGCCTTGTTCAGCTGCTAAATCCACGACCACAGAACCAGGCTTCATTAGGGTCACCATTTCGGCTGGCCATAATTTTGGCGCAGGCCGGCCTGGGATAAGGGCAGTGGTGATAACAATATCGACTTCTGGAGCTTGCTCGCGGAACAGCTGCATTTCTTTTTCGATAAATTCAGGGGAGGCGGGTTTTGCATAGCCGCCGTCACCAGAGCCATCTTCTTCAAACTCAAGCATTAAAAATTCAGCGCCCATAGACTCAATTTGTTCAGCTACTTCGGGGCGCACATCAAAAGCGCGCACAATTGCGCCTAAAGACTGGGCCGTGCCAATTGCTGCGAGCCCTGCTACACCAGCGCCAATAACCAGAACCTTGGCCGGGGGAACCTTGCCAGCTGCGGTGATTTGGCCGGTAAAGAAACGGCCAAAATTATTGCTAGCTTCGATAACAGCACGGTAGCCAGCGATATTTGCCATCGAAGACAGCGCATCCATTTTCTGCGCCCGCGAGATGCGTGGCACCATATCCATGGCAATGACGCTCGCGCCTGTTTTCTTGGCGGCCTCTAGTGCCTGTTCATTTTGGCCCGGCCAGAAAAACCCAATAAGGGTTTTCGATTTATCTAGATGTGCAAGCTCTGTCTTTTCAGGCTTTTGCACTTTGATAATAATATCAGCTTGTGACCAGAGCGCCTTTGCCGTGCCAACGACGCTAACGCCGGCCTCGCTATAGGCTTCATCGCTGAACCCGGCACCTTTGCCAGCACCTTTTTGTATCAGGCATTCATGGCCAAGTTTTATCAGTTGTTTTGCGCTGTCTGGGGTAAGGGCAACACGCGCTTCACCAGCAGCTTTTTCAGCAGGAGCACCGATTTTCACTTTTCTCTCCTCAAACTTTTAAGGTGGGCTAAAGGGCAACCCAAAATAGATGAACAAAATACATCCAGCAAATTATAAATCAATTCAAACTTAATAAGAAAAGAAATATCTGCATATAACCAGATTTTGGTTTGCTCTCCCCTTATAAAACATTCAAAAATTATACGAAACAGGTAGGTTTATGGGTTTGTTTACAACATATTTTATTGAAAATAGAATTTATTTGTACCAACCGCCAGCAAACTGTTAACTATCAGCGTAAATTAGAAAAGTGTAATAACGTAAAGGCAAGATGTTGATAGAGCGATTTTGGGCAAGAGTAGATGCGCTTCAGCACTGGCATTCGCGTCTAATAGATAAAGGCTGGTTGCTGCCAGCAAAGCCAACACGGGTGATGGTGTTGCTGATTGTTCTTTCTGGCCTGATCGCAGCAGGCATGAACGGTTATGTTCGATATTGGCAATATGATGTGTGGAAACAAAACAGCCAGATTTTCTATCTTGATGATGGGACGCCCTTATTTACCACTACTGATGCATCCTATTTTTTAGGCCTGGCGCAAGCTATCAAGCGGGATAATAATGCTCAAACTTTTAACGAAAAGCGTCAATATCCAAATATAAGAAAAGCGATTGAGCAAGACCCACCAGAGCCTTCCTTGCGCGATGCTCCTTTATTGTCTGTTGTCTTGTCGATGATGGCAGATGAAAGCTCTGTTAAATCTCTTTTAAGCGCGGGAAATAGCCTGATACCTATCACTTCTATCCTAACCGCATTGATGATTTTTATGGCTTTTGGCGCTGCGGGCTATTGGCTGGAGGGCAGCATTGCGGCGGCTGGGGGCGGGCTGTCCATGGCCTATCTGCCGCGTTCCGGGGCAGGTCGCATAGATACAGATCAGCTTAATTTGGGCTTTTTTTACCTCATGACGGGACTGGTTATTTGGGCAGCTCGTGCAAAAAGTCAGCGTGCAGCGCTCGTTTTAGCAGCGCTAGCTGGCGCCGTTTTTTGGCTGTTTGACTGGTGGTATTCAAAACCGTTTTTTGGCTGGGCCGCTTTTATTGGTTTTATCTGGCTTAGTCTTGTTTGCCGCCGCAACATAAAGATTCTTGTTCTGCAATCTCTTCTTTTTTTAGGCCTTAGCGGCTTGCCCTTTATGGGGCTGGGTGTCTCCGGGGATAGTGCTTATTTAGCAGATACGCTTTCCTTTGAAGGGTTAATTTTCCCAAATACTTTGGATACCATCACCGAAGTTTCACGCGTGACTTTTAGTGAAATATTGACCCGTTTATCTGGTTCTTTTTGGCTTGGGGGACTTTCGACTTTAGGGCTGGGATTATGGGCCATTCGGCATCCAGCTTTGGCGATTGTATTTGGCCCTGCGGCGGCTTTTGCACTGCTAAATTTTGCGATTGGTAACCGCGCTATTTTCTATTCTGCGCCAATGTTATGGTTTGGTTTCGGCTGGCTTCTTTTGAGCTTGGCTAGATATTTGGAGACAAAGATAGCAGTTTCACATCTGCGAGCTGCAGTCCCTTTAATAGCTGTGAGCATCGGTTTTGTTAACGTGTGGTTTGCTAGCCCAACAAACTTTGTACAATCCCCAACTTTCGATAAGAGCACGGTCAGGCATTTCCAGAAACTAGACACAATATTACCAAAAACGGATGTAGCTATCGCGAGTTGGTGGGATTATGGCTATATGTCGATGTTTATGAACGGGCGGCCAACTTTGCATGATGGGGGCTCCCAGACTAGCCCAACCACCTATTTTATTGCAAATAACCTTATTCAGAAAAGCCAGAAACAGGCTGCATTGGAATTAAAAACTCTAGGAAATGACGGCTATAGAGGCGTTATCAAACATCGTCTAGGTGAGGTTCAGCAATCAAGTGAAAGCGCTACTGAAACGTACCTTGTCTTAACCGAGGATATGACCCGCTGGATGTCTTCTATCTCGAAAATTGGCGCATTTGATATCAAAGCTGGAAAGCCCTATCAATTTGACGGGGTGAAGCCAAACTATCAGCTAGGATATTCAGACTTGAAATGCAAACCAACAGACAGCCCCCAAGAGTTTCTGTGTGATGGCGATAAGTTGAATATCGTTACTGGCCAGCTAGGGGATAAGGCTATTTTAGATGGAATGGCAGTATCTAAAGAGGGGCGTCAAACTGGTGGCCAGAAATTTAACAATGCCAATACGCCTTTTGTTTTGCATTCCGAAGTTGGGGCCAGTATTAACCGCAATTTATTGATGCATAGGGACTTATATTTTTCTGTCTTTCATCAGCTCTATTATTTAAACCGCCCAGACCCTAAATATTTTGAGCTTGTCTATGATAGCTTTCCTAAAATGCGGGTGTTTAAGGTTTTATAAACACGAAATCGCATGCGCCTTTATTTATGGCTAATTTACTTTTCTTAAGGCCAGCCTCTTCGCAAAGGGCTGTATTCGCTCTATATCAAAGTCAGGTCAATTTGGCGGCTAAGACAGGGATAGCAGATGGCAAATTTTGATAATACCTCAGGGGTAGGTGGGCGCTTAAAACGTTATGCCCGGGTAACTACCACCATGTCTGGCCTCGCGGCACGGCTAGCAGGCGAGCGCTATCTAGGTGTGGATATTGACCGTTCCAAACATGCAGCCCAATTGCGTGAGGCGCTAGGCGGGCTAAAAGGGCCTTTGATGAAGGTTGCACAAATTCTGTCAACCATTCCAGATGCATTGCCGCCCGAATACGCAGATGAGCTATCCGCCCTGCAGGCAGATGCCCCGCCAATGGGCTGGCTGTTTGTTAAACGCCGGATGGCAGCTGGTCTTGGTGCAGATTGGCAGGGAAAATATGCCCAATTTGACCGGCAAGCTATCTCTGCTGCTTCGCTGGGGCAGGTGCATAAAGCCACTAGCCATGAAGGTGAGCCCTTAGCGGTAAAGCTGCAATATCCAGATATGGCCTCAGCTATTGATGCAGATTTGCGCCAGTTAAAACTGGTTTTTCAGCTATATGAGCGATTTGACAGTGCTATATCCACTGCTGATATTCATCAAGAATTGTCTGATAGGCTACGTGAAGAGTTGGATTATGGGCGTGAGGCTGCCAATCTCAACCTCTATCGTCTAATGCTAGCAGATGAGGGCACGGTTAACATCCCCGAAGTAAAGCCAGATTTATCTGCCCAGCAATTACTGACCATGACCTGGCTAGAGGGCCAAAAGCTGATGGATTGGCTAGCAACCGAACCTAGTCAGGAGCAGCGCAATCAGGTGGCGATGAATATGTTCCGTGCCTGGTATATACCGTTTTATTTTTATGGGGTTATTCATGGCGACCCGCATTTGGGCAATTACTCTATTGATAAGGATTTGAAGATCAATCTGTTGGATTTTGGCTCTATCCGAATTTTCCGGCCAGAATTTGTGGCAGGGGTTATCGATCTTTATAAAGCTTTGCGTGATAAGGATAATAAGCTAGCACGCCAAGCTTATGAACGCTGGGGCTTTGATGGGCTGGATGATGAAGCGATAGAGGTTTTAAACATCTGGGCAGGCTTTATTTATGCGCCTTTGCTAGCCGATGAGGTGCGCCCAATACAGCAAATGCGTTCTGGCAGTGAGGGGCGCGAGCTGGCCGGAAAGGTGCATGAAGAGCTAAAACGTATTGGCGGTATTCGCCCGCCACGCGAGTTTGTGTTAATGGATAGAGCAGCTGTTGGTTTGGGATCGGTGTTCTTGCACTTGAAAGCAGAGGTAAATTGGCACCGCCTGTTCCATGATTTAATTGATGATTTTTCAGTGGACGGATTGGCAAAGCGGCAAGATGAGGCGTGTTCAGAGGTGGTCGTTATAGCAAAAGAGGCGCAATAAATTTTGGAGAGTTGCTTATTATAAATGTTCTTCAAAACAAGAAAGCCGCCTGAACAATGTCTGGCGGCTTTATCGATTTCTAATAGGACGAGAGCCGTCCGGCTATCCTAATAACCTTCACGCTCCATGCGCTTGCGCATTAGCTTGCGAACACGTCTTGTTGATTCGGCTTCTTCTCTCGCGCGGCGCTCAGATGGCTTTTCAAACGCGCGGCGGTTTTTCATTTCACGAAACAAACCTTCTCGCTGCATTTTCTTTTTTAACACGCGAAGTGCTTGATCTACATTGTTTTCACGAACTGCTACGAACAAATGACAATCCTCTTTTTGGCCACTCTAGCTTCTGCTAGGCGAATTTACAACTGTGATAAACAGCCCTTACTGTTGAGCGCAGATAATAACATAAATTCAGCGATAATGTAAAGTCTGTTGGTGTTTAACATGCCGTTGACCTGGTATTGTTGTTTGGCATGGTGGGTAAATACACCTCTTGAATTGTTTGCAGAGCAAAAGCAAATACATTACATTTCAATAAGAAGATTTATTTTATGCAGGCTGACAGCAGAACAGGCTGATAACAGAACAGGGCGTAAACAAATAATGACCAATGCAAACATCACCGCTGAAGCCTTTATCGAAGTGATGCTCCTGCATGTACCTTTTGATGGCTGGACAGAGACCGCGATGCAACGTGCTGCAGAGGAGCTAGATCTCTCCGCTTCGGATATGGCCAAACTTTTTCCGCAAGGCATCTCAGGACTTATTGAGATTGGATCAGATGAAATTGATCGGAATATGGCAGAAGTTTTTATGAATCGTTATGCAGATGATCTCGATAAAATGCCGGTGCATGTCAAAATCAGAGAGCTGTTGCTCATCCGGTTTGAGAGTCTGCAACCGCATAAAGAAGCGGTGCGTAAAATGCTAGTTTTTATGTCAAAGCCAGCGCAGGCCAAGCTGGGCAGCACGCTTCTTTATAAAACTTTAGATAGGGTGTGGCGTGTAGCAGGCGATCGCTCAACCGATTATAATTTTTACACCAAACGGGCAACATTAGGGGCGGTCTATGGTGCCACATTGCTGGCCTTTTTAGATGATGATACGCCAGATATGCAAAAGACGCGCGCCTTTTTAGATAGGCGCCTGAAGGATGTTGCAAATGTGCCAAAGGCAACAAAGCCCTTTCGCGCGGCGGCTTCCATGCTGGGCGGAATGCTAAAAAATGTGGCGAAATTGCGCGGCGGTGCAGGTGGTCTATAGACAGCTTCTATTGCGATAAGTTTTCTTAGGGGAAATCTAGTGAAAATTTTCGTTACGGGCGGGGCAGGCTATATTGGCTCCCACACGCTTACCTCACTGTTAGAGGCTGGGCATCAGGTTGCGGTGGTGGATAATTATTCAAACAGCTCTGAGGCGGTTCCTGCAAAGGTAGGGGATATCACTGGCCAGCCATTTGAAGTTCATAATGCAGATGTAACCGACCAACAGAGGCTAATTGAGATATTAGGCGCTTTTCAGCCTGACATAGTTATCCATTTTGCAGGCAGAAAATCTGTGGCTGAATCAGTTGAACGGCCAGAATTTTACCATCACCAAAATGTTGGGGGCACGCAAAATCTTCTCACCGCTATGGATGCATCGGGTTGCAGACATATTATTTTTCTTCCTCAGCTACCGTCTATGGCGCGCCAGAGCACCTGCCGATAACAGAGAAACACCCGCTTGCCCCATTTAACCCTTATGGCACCTCAAAACAGGCAGCAGAAGAAGCGATTACTGCTTGGGTAAATGAAAGCGCAAATGTTGGCGACGCTAGGTCAGCCGTGTTATTGCGCTATTTTAATCCGGTAGGGGCACATATATCGGGTCAGATTGGCGAAAATCCAAAAGGTAGGCCAAATAATTTGTTTCCTTTTATTACCCAAGTTGCCGCAGCTATGCGCCCATATCTTGAGATTTATGGCAATGATTACGACACGCCTGATGGAACAGGCGTGCGCGATTATATTCATATCACCGATCTTGTAGATGGGCATATTGCTGCTCTAGATTATGCCCTCAAGCGTGAGGGTGTGGAGATATTCAATTTAGGTACAGGTAAGGGCTATTCAGTTAGCGAAATCGTAACAGAATTTGAGCGCGCGACAGGCCAACAAGTTCCGCACAAGATAGAAGCCCGGCGGCCAGGCGATATCGCTACTTGTTTTGCTGATGTGAGCAAAGCAAGGGATAAATTAGGATGGGTTGCCACACGAGACCTATCGCAAATGTGCCGGGATAGCTGGCGTTGGCAAGAAGTGCTAACTGGGCGAAAATAGCCTAGAGAGAGAGGGGGGAGAGCTAATTTCGTAGCACCAACCAGAATTCCCTCTGACAAGTTTGTATCGATATGCTATTTCTTGTCGCTATATTTAACGCGCATTTAAACTGAGAAGAAAATAAGCCTATGCCGATTAAGGTTCCAGATAGCCTGCCTGCTCTAGAAGTGCTCGCAAAAGAAGGTGTTGATCTGATAGCAGAAAACGCTGCCCAGCATCAGGATATTCGCCCGCTGCGCCTGTTGCTTTTAAATTTAATGCCAAAGAAAAAAGATACCGAAATTCAATTTGCACGATTGTTTGGCAACAGCCCTTTGCAGATTGATATGCTTTTGATGACCACTGCTAGCTATACGCCGCGAAATACTGAGCCAGCCTATTTGCGCCGGTTTTATCGCCAGCTTGATGATGTGCGTGATGACTATTTTGATGCGCTGATTGTAACCGGTGCGCCAGTGGAAACGCTCGCATTTGATGCCGTGCAATATTGGCCTGAATTACAAGAAATTCTGGAATGGTCAAAGACCCATTGTTTCCGCCGCCTAGGCATTTGTTGGGGCGCACAAGTGCTGATGAAGCAGTTTCACGGGCTTGAAAAATACCAAATGCCGGAAAAGCTGTTTGGTGTTTTTGATCACCAACTTGCCTCATCTTCTGGACGGTTAATGCAAGGCTTTACAGATAGCTTTCCAATGCCTGTATCGCGCTATACCTATAATAAGGCAGATGAAATTAGGGGGGCAGGTTTAGAAATTCTGGCACAATCTGAATTAGCTGGGGTCGGGATGGCACGGTGCCCTGAAACGGGCGATTTATATGTGCTGAACCATCTTGAATATGATGCAGGAACGCTTGGCGATGAATATCACCGGGACGCCGGGGAAGGGCTGGAAACAGCGTTGCCGCAACATTATTTCCCGGAGGATGATCCCCAGCAAGCACCGATAAATAGATGGCGACCTTTTGCCTATCTATTGATGGCAAATTGGATAAACGACCTCTATCGCGACACGCCCTATGATCTGCGTGTACTGGGCAGTTTGTCAGAAATTTGACAATTTAAGAAATGGGTTTATAATTGGGTTTCATCTTGCCCTTGATTTCGTTCTTGGGTTGCGGAGCCTTCGGAAACGAAGGCTTCCGTTTTTTTAAGTAGGCTAAACCATGCGAACAACCATCTATGTAGATGGGTTCAATCTTTATTATGGGTGCTTAAAGAATACAGATTATAAGTGGTTAAATTTAGAAGTTCTGTTTTCAAATATTCTTAGAGACCATCATTCTATCGACAGAATCTGCTATTTCACCGCTAGACTCAAAAGCTCTCCACATGACCCAGATGCGCAATTACGCCAAAAGACTTATCTTAATGCGCTAGAATCTCTAACAAATTTGGAACTCATCTACGGTAAGTTTGTGCGTAATAACGTGCGTATGCCTCTTGTTACCCCTCCACCAAACACGCTGGAAGTTATTAAGACAGAAGAAAAAGGCTCAGATGTTAATTTTTCTGTTCATTTGTTAAATGATGCATGGAAAGACAGATATGAGTGTGCAGTTCTAGTTACAAATGACAGTGATATGGCTGAGGCAATGAGGCTAGTAAAGAGCCAGTTTCCGAAAAAGAAGCTTGGTCTTATCACCCCAAGAGGGAGGCCAACTTCTGAATTGAGAAAATATGCAGATTTTAAGAAGACCATTAGTGATGATGATTTAAAAGCAGCGCAATTTTCAAACCCTGTTAAGCGTCCACAATCCAAAGGGGATATTCATAAGCCCCAAAGTTGGTAGCCGTTAGCTATTCTTGGTAGGTCACATGGCCCATTTTGCGGCCATCTCTTGCGTCGGCTTTGCCATAGAGGTGCACCGCATTCCGGCCATCTGCATAGAGACTGTCAAGGCGATGAAGGTCTTCTCCTAGCAGGTTTTCCATCACATATTGGCCTTTGGCAGCTGTATCCCCGGCCCCTAGCCCTGTTATAATGCGAACAAGCTGGCGGAACTGGCTGGTCACACAGCCCTCTATTGTCCAGTGAAAAGAATTATGCGGGCGCGGGGCAATCTCGTTAAAAATTAACCTATCATCTGCCCCCACAAAGGCTTCCATGGCCAGAATGCCATGCAAATCCACGGCCTCAGCTATTGCACGAACAGCCCGGCTGCCCGCTTCTATGACTTCTGCACTGATATCAGGGGCTGGGGCCGTGCTTTTAGCCAAAATACCGTTTTTATGAATGTTTTGGGTAGGCGGAAAAACGCCCATTTGCCCGTTACGGTCGCGCCAGACAAGAAAGCTTACCTCAGCTTTGAAATCCACAAAGCCCTCTAGAATAGCCTCATCTGTTTTTAAATCTGCCCAAAGGGTAGCGGCATCGGTGTCCTCGCTACTAACCCGTATCTGGCCTTTACCATCATAGCCAAGCTCGGTAGTTTTTAATATTGCTTTTCCTGAAAGCGTGGCAAGTGCAGCGCGCAAATCCCCCTCAGAGCGAATGGGGCTATAGACAGGTGTCTCAATACCAAGTGATTTGGCTAAATCTTTCTCGCGCAGGCGGTTTTGCGCAATATGCAGGGCTTCTGCCCCTGGGGAAGCTGGGAAATAATCGCTAAGCAGGCGCATGGCTTCAGCTGGCACATTTTCAAATTCTGAGGTCACAGCATCGATTTTGCTTGCAAACGCGTGTAAAGCCGCTTCATCTGAATATTCGGCTTGGGTGGCGGCAAAGGCCACTTCGGCGGCTGGACTGCCGGTTGCGTCTGGTGCAAAAATATGGGCGCGTACCCCCATTTCAGCGGCGGCGATAGCTATCATGCGGCCAAGCTGCCCAGACCCTAAAATACCAATTGTTTTAATATTCATTTTTTAAGATCGCTCTTTGGGCGCATCGCCACAGCATCGGTTTGTGCTTGCCGCCAAGTGCGTAACCTGCCATCCAAATCTTTATCTTGCAAACTCAATATTTTGGCAGCAAACAGCGCCGCATTTTTAGCCCCAGCTGGCCCGATAGCAAAGGTTGCAACAGGCACACCTGCGGGCATTTGCACAATTGATAGAAGCGAGTCCATTCCGTCTAGTGCCTTGGATTGTACTGGCACGCCCAGCACAGGCAAATGGGTATGTGCGGCTATCATGCCGGGTAGATGGGCAGCCCCGCCAGCCCCTGCAATAATAACTTCAAAACCTTGTTCTGCGGCAGTCTTTGCAAAATCTGCCAGCCTGTCAGGGGTGCGGTGGGCAGAGATAATGCGTACATCGCAAGACACATCCAGACTATCAAGAATGGCAACCCCTTCTTTCATGCAGGGCCAGTCCGACTGACTGCCCATACAGATGGCTATTTTAATCTCGCTCATCGCATTGATCCTGATCTGTTTTTAGTTTTTATCTTCTGCATCGCTTCGTTTTCTTAGCTGATTTCTGCCTCTCTGTCAGGCAATAATATCGGGCAGTAATTTGCCATGCAGACGCGCTATTTCGTCCTTTAGAACCAGCTTTCGCTTTTTTAAGCGTTGGATTTGCAGCTGATCAGATAAATTGCCGCTAGCGAGCTGGCTAATTACTTCATCCAAGTCACGATGTTCTGTCTCTAGCTCTGCCAGATGGTGCTTTAACGCGCGTTCATCGCCATTTCCGCTTTCCGCAGGAAAGAGCTGGGTAACATCTGAAGGTGGGATATCAGGCATCGGGATATCAGCTGCAAATCTGGCTATTCACTAGCCGTTTAAACTATTGAGATGTAGTGATCATATCAAAAATTCCCCCTTGTTGGCTAGGTGCAAATCAACACCCCTAAAGTTTCTGGACATTTTGCTGTTACTGATTAAAAATTCTAGTTGGGTTTTACCCATAATAAGTAAAAAATTAGCCAAAAAATATGGCTGGGGAAAATAAGATGAATGGCGATTTCAAAAGAATAAGTCAGGCTGCTTTGCAGGACCCAACCAGTTTTTGGTCAGATGCGGCGCAAGATGTACATTGGATAAGTCCACCTGAAAAAGTACTGGATGACGCAAGGCCGCCTTTTTACAGATGGTTTACGGGCGGCCTTATTAATGGTTGCTATAACGCGGTTGATTGCCATGTTGAAGCAGGGCATGGCAAACGCCCCGCCATTATCTATGATAGCGCCATTACAGGCAGCAAACAGACAATTACCTATGGTGAGTTGCAAGACCGCGTGGCACGTATGGCAGGGGTTCTACAAGCCCACGATATTGGCTATGGAGACCGCGTTATCATCTATATGCCCATGATCCCAGAAGCGCTGGTTTCCATGCTGGCCTGTGCGCGTATTGGGGCTATCCATTCAGTTGTATTTGGCGGCTTCGCCTCTGCTGAGCTGGCAAAACGGATTGATGATGCTACACCAAAGATGATCATCACCGCTTCTTGTGGGTTAGAGCCAGGAAGGGTGGTAGAATATAAACCGCTGGTAGATGGCGCGATAGAATTATCTGCGCATAAGGTCAGCCATGTTGTTTTATATCAGCGTCCTGAATGTGAAGCTGAAATGGTGCCCGCACGCGATCTGGATTGGGATGCTGAGATGGCCAAAGCCCAACCTGCCGATATTGTGCCCGTAAAATCAGAAGACCCGGCCTATATTTTATATACCTCTGGGACAACGGGTACACCAAAGGGTGTGGTGCGGCCGACCGCAGGGCATATTGTGGCCTTAAAATGGTCGATGCAGAATATCTTTAATTGCAAGGCAGGCGATATTTACTGGGCAGCATCAGATGTCGGATGGGTGGTCGGGCATTCCTATATTGTCTATGCACCTCTATTTGCGGGTTGTACCACAGTTTTATTTGAAGGTAAGCCTGTTGGAACGCCAGATGCCTCAACCTTCTGGCGGGTGATATCAGAGCATAAGGTGCGCACCATGTTCACTGCCCCTACTGCGATAAGAGCGATTAAAAAAGAAGACCCAGAGGGCAAGCTTATCCAGCCATTTGACCTCTCCCATTTCAAATTCCAATTCCTAGCAGGTGAGCGGTGCGATCCGGACACGTTGCATTGGTGTGAGGATAAGCTGGGCGTGCCCACTATTGATCATTGGTGGCAAACTGAAACAGGCTGGCCAATTGCGGCTAACTGCACAGGTATTGAGCTTCTGGCCGTGAAAGCTGGCTCTTCTGGTCCTGCCGTGCCAAGCTGGGATGTACAAGTCCTAGATGAAGCTGGGCATCCGGCTGCGTCTGGCGAAATTGGCTCTATTGCCGTTAAATTGCCTATGCCGCCTGGCACTGTGCCAACCTTATGGCAAAATGATGAACGGTTTGTAGATAGCTATATGTCGGCTTTTCCTGGCTATTACGAAACTGGCGATGCGGGCTATATTGACGAAGATGGGTACATCTTTGTGATGAGCCGCACCGATGACATTATCAATGTGGCAGGACACAGGTTATCTACTGGCGGGATGGAAGAAGTTCTGGCTGGTCATAAAGATGTGGCGGAATGCGCAGTTATAGGCATTAATGATGCGCTAAAGGGGCAAGTGCCGCTTGGCTTTATTGTTCTGAAATCAGGTGTTTCGCGTGCAGGCGAAGATATCATCACGGAGATTGTGGCTAAGGTTCGCGCTGAAATCGGCCCTGTTGCCGCTTTTAAACAGGCAGTGATAGTCAGCCATCTGCCCAAAACACGCTCCGGCAAAATCCTGCGCGCAACGATGCAGAAAATGGTGAATGGTGAGGACTATCCGGTGCCCGCAACCATTGATGATCCGGTTGTTCTGGACGAGATTAAATCTACATTAGAAGCGGTGGGGATGCTGTAGCACCCCTTGCCGCCCAGCTGTGCCGTCCTACTGTTTTTTTAAGGCACTTCAGATAAGTTTGCGACTTGCTCTGCATCCTGCTTGGGCTGGCCACCAGCTTTTTCAATAGCCGCATTTAAATCAGGCTGTTTGCATAGACCTAGCATAGCTGGATGCTTTGGTTGAATATTGGAAATATTCCAATGAGTGCGTTCTCTTATCTTGGTGATGGTATCTTTGGTTGTACCAATAAGTTTACCGATTTGTGCATCTGACAGCTCTGGATGGTGTTTAACCAGCCACGCAATAGCATCTGGCTTATCGCCGCGGCGCGCTACTGGAACATAACGCGGCCCCTTAGTGCGGGCAGTTGGTTGCGGCAGATTTGATGTAGACATCTTTAGCCGCGCTTCTGGGTCAGCTTCACAACGGCTTATCTCTTCACGGCTGACTTGCGAATTTGCCACAGGGTCATAGCCTTGCATACCCGCACCAATTTCGCCATCAGCGATGGCTTGGACTTCCAACGGGTGCAGATTACAAAAATCGCCGATCTGCTCAAACGTCAGACCAGTATTATCAATCAGCCAAACGGCGGTTGCTTTTGGCATAAGCAATTGTGTCATATCATTTGCCTTTCTACGCCCTATTTTAAAAGGGGCAATTATCTTAAGGTCATCAAAAGACCATCAAAAAACCATAGGGTTTTACCTGTGCAATTCCGGCGCTGAGAAAATAATCAGGCAAGCCTTGCAGGTTTAATGCCTTCGTGATGACGGGAAACCTTACTCTTATATATAAACGTCTTATGCAGAATTGCAAACAACGCATTTGTATCCTAACGTCATTCTGTTGCGAGCAGCTTATTTAAAGCTTGCTTACCCTGTCTTAAAGGAGGTGGAAATGCATGATGAGTTTGAAGAATTGCGCCCTGCCAGCACGTCGAAAAATTTAGCGGAATGGAATCTGGAAGATTTGCAAGATTACATCACCAATCTTGAGGCTGAGATTACGCGTTGCAAACAGGTTATTGAGCAGAAAAAGAGCGTTAGCTCTGCTGCTGATGCCTTGTTTAAAAAATAACCCTCTTCCCTTTTGTAATATTAAGAAAAGGTATTGAATAATGAGTAATTTTTCTGGTCAAACTGTTGTGATTACAGGCGGTGTATCTGGTTTGGGATTAGCCATGGCAGAAGTGTTTGCCGCAGCAGGGGCACATCTGGTGGTTGGCGGTATGTTACCAGAAACAAATGCAGCCGACATTTGCGATGGGCTGGTTAAAAAGGGCGCAGCTTCCTGTATCTTTGATGGGGCAGATTTGCGCGATGGCTTGGCGGCACGGGGGCTTGTGCGCCGCGCAGAGGAACGGACAGGCGCGGTAGATATCCTGATTAACAATGCAGGTATCCAACATGTCGCGCCTATCGAAGCATTTCCAATGGAGGCATGGCAAGCGATATTGGATGTTAATCTGACCGCATCCTTTCATACTATCGCGGCTTGTCTGCCTGCGATGCGCGCGGCTGGGTATGGACGGGTTATCAATATTGCGTCTGCGCATGGGCTTGTTGCCTCGCCACATAAATCGGCTTATGTAGCGGCCAAGCATGGGCTGGTGGGGCTAACCAAAACAGTCGCGCTGGAAACAGCAGATACAGATATTACCTGTAACGCGATTTGCCCGGGATTTGTGCTAACTCCGCTTGTTGCAGAACAGGTGCGCGCTCATCAAGATGTTACTGGCCTAGATTTTGAGGCTGCTGGCCTTGACCTTATCAAGGAAAAACATCCCTCCGGCCGCTTTGTTAGCCAAGATCAGATAGCGGATATGGCGTTGTTTCTAGCTGGCAGAAATGCAGGCAGTATTACCGGGGCTGAGATGCGCGTAGATGCTGGCTGGACAGCCAGATAAAATTTTCCAACAAACCCACTTTCCCAGAATTTGACTGTAAATCTTAATAGGCTGACAGTTTATGAACGAGAGAGAGGTAGCCTAACAAAGCTAGCCTTTTGTAAAAGCGCATTATTGGCGGGTAGCCGGTATTTTGTGCGATGTTAAGTTTTAAGTCCAAATGATGGTAAGGGCTCATAAGATGTCTCAATTCCTGCATGGTGCGCATAATTGCGATGCCGTCAGGCATACAAAACGCATGGAAGGAGACAAAGATATGGCGCTTAAACCGGAATTTACCGATGTGCAAATTGTAAAGGCAGCATCTGGTTTTTATCAGGGTAATAGCCGGGAAATAGCCCTGTTAAGTAAGGGGATTATGGTTGCCCTTGTGATCTGGGCTTTAGTCTGGCCAGCTAATGCGAATAACGTCCTAGGCAGTTTGAACTGGCAACTCTTAGAAAGTTTCAACGCATTTTACATTATCATTGTAGGGCTGTTTAGCTTCTTTTTATGTGTGGTGGCAATTTTGCCGCAAACTGGAAAAAGGCTGATGGGCAGAGAAGGCGAAAAACCTGAATTTTCAAATTTTTCATGGTTTTCGATGATGTTTGGCGCGGGTCTTGGGGTCGGGTTGATGGTTTTTGCTACCGCTGAGCCGCTTGGGCTGTGGGGTTCAAACCCAGTGGTTATATCTGGCGCTGTTGAACCAAATACAGAAGCTGCTCTGCAATCAGGATATCGATACACTTTTTTGCATTATGGCTTCCATGCCTGGTCCATTTATGTGGTCACGGGTTTATCACTTGCTTATTACGCCTATACGCGTGATATGCCGCTTACTATTCGCTCTGCACTAACCCCGTTATTTGGCAAAGCTGTGAACGGCTTTTTAGGGCATATTATGGATGTGCTGGGTGTGGTTGCTACTATCTTAGGCGTGTCGGTCACCATCGGCTTTGGTGTCTCGCAATTTATTGAAGGTTTATATGCTATCACCGGTATGGACTGGATGATGGATATTGGTGCTGGAACACCGGCGCCCGGGACTGTTGGGCTGGTAGCAGGTCTTATTGTGATTATGGGGCTGTCGATTATTTCGGCTGTATCAGGGGTTGGGCGGGGGGTGAAATATCTATCCAATCTTAATCTGGTGCTGTCGATAATCTTGCTCTTAACCTTTGTGCTTTTTGGCAGTTTTTTGTTTGCGATGACTACTTACGCCTCTGCGCTTATTGATTATATCACGCATTATATTGGGCTGAGTTTTGGGGCTTTCTGGCCACAATCAGCAGATAGTTTTGTATCTGGATTGCCTGCGGCAGCGGCGCCATTTGCAAGCGATCTGCAAGCTGGAGCTACCAACGCGTGGGGCAGTTTTGCTGGCTTTAAATCTGGTTTAAGCGGCGCTGCTGCCCAATTGCCAGATGCGGTGTTAAAACAGGCCTATGCCGCAGGAGAGCCCGGACGTCAATTTGCCTGGCAAGCAGGCTGGACGACTTTTTATTGGGCATGGTGGATTGCCTTCTCACCTTTTGTGGGTCTGTTTTTAGCCCGCATTTCCAAAGGGCGGACGGTTCGTGAGTTCATTCTTGGATGTATTATCGCACCTGCTTTGGTGTGTTTTGCGTGGATGACCATCCTAGGGGCAACGGCAATTGACCTTGAATTAACAGGCATGGCTAATGGCGAGATTATCGCAGCGTCTAGCACGGCCAAGCTGTTTGTAACTCTTGGGCATATGCTGTCTGGTGGGTTTTTGACGGCGATAACAGTGATGTGTGTGGTTCTGATTATGACGTTCTTGGTGACCTCTGCTGATTCAGGTATTTTGGTGATGAACACGATTATGTCTGGTGGCGAGCAGAAAACTGGCATCAAGCACCGCATCGTCTGGGGCGTTATTCTGACCCTTGTCATTGGCACGCTGCTTATTGCAGGAAAAACCAATGGCGGCTCAGACCCCATGGAGGCGCTTCGAAGTGCGATGATTATCGGGGCTCTGCCCTTTACCATGTTGATGGGGTTGATGTGTATATCGCTTGGCAAGGCGATGTGGCGAGATCATCTGCGCCTCTCTAAAAAATAGAGGCCCAAAAATAGAGGCCCAAAAATAGAGGCCCAAAAATAGAGGCCAAAAAATAGAGCGTTAGGTAAAAACCTAATCCTCTGCTGTGTCAAACCCCGGCAGAGGATGCATCCATGACGGGATGTTCAAACAAAGCGGCGTGCCATCTTCCAGACTTAGGGGTGCGCCGCTTTTGTTTTTCTGGTTATTAAGGCTTTCCTGCACCGCATCTAGGCGAATACTGGCAAGGCCAACTGCGTTATCCCCATCTTGGGCAACAGACCCTAATTTGCCCACAATCTTATCAGCAAGCAGAATATCACTGCTTGGGGTGAGGGTGGTTTTACTGGTGCTAACTGGAAATAGCCGGCGCTTAACCAGCCCGCGATAATGGGTGCGCGCCGTGACTTCCTGACCGATATAACAGCCTTTTTTGAAATCAACCGCCGCCAGCTGATGCAAGCCAGCTTCTAGCATCAGCGCGCGGTTAGGGGTTAGATCAGTTGCCCCCTCTGGAACGCCGCTACAGATACGCTGTATCTGCCAGTCAGTATCTTGCTTTGTGGCAGGCAGGTCTGTTTCAGGTATCAGGCAAAGCAATCCCAGCCCATCATGCCGCTCATCTTGTGCTGTAATCGCGCTGCTAGGCAGGGCGTGTGCGTTTGTCTGCTGATGGTTTTTCAAATCTAGCAAATGGCAAATTTGCATCTCTGGTAGGCGCGTAATATCGATAGCGCGGCGCAGACGATAAAGATTTAAACGCTTAATTAGTGCATCAGCTTGCGCTTTTTCAGTTACCAGATAGACAGCGCCATCATTTTGCACGACCAGCATATCAAACAGGATGCGCCCTTGCGGACTTAGCAAGCAGGCGGCTCTGGCAATTCCTGCTGGTAGTTCAGCTATCTGAGCGGTAAGCAGGTCATTTAAAAAATCAGCAGGCTTCTCCCCGGTAAGCTTTAGCGCGGTTTTATCTTTGTGCAGATATAAATGTGTGCTCATTGCCGAACCAGCTTTCCTTTAAAGGGGGCGACATAAAAATGGCGTTTTCGCGTCCAAACACATTTATCTTGTGCTGGAATAACACTGACATAATCTGCCTCTGGCTTTAGGTCAAATTTCTGCGTACAGCCAAGATAAGAGACCAGTAATTGCTGGCCTTCAATACGGGCTGCCCCTATCGGACGCTTGGAGACGGTAATCTGGTCTAAATCGGCTGGAAAACATTGACCGCGTTTATTGCCGCGACACTGGGTTTCATCAGATGCAATATTGCGCAAATAAATAATCTTCCCGCCATTAACGACAAAGCCTTCATCATCAAACATCATGCATCCATCATCAGGTGGGCCTTGGCGAGTGGCAAACTCACAGGTAAACCAAACCCCCTCTAATGGCGGCAGGCGGTGATTGTCACTTGCTCCTACCGCAAAGCTCATCAGCATCAAGATAGCAGTGATATAAAAGATCAGCGGTTTCATTTTGTCTCTGTTTTCCTGTCTAATAGCATGTGGCTAGTAAATGCTTGGCAACACCTAGCCTTTTGCAAGATCGCTTCATTTTGTCACTACCTGCTGGCACAGCTTTAGGGCTATGTTATCATAATATCTGATAGCGCTTCAATCTCGCGCTGTGACACGGTTTTGGATTGGCAGAAATGCAGATGGCAGAAATGCAGATGGCAGAGAAGCAGTTGATAGATAGCCCCGAGCATCCGCAACGACAAGGTCTGATAGATGAATTGCATGCCCGTCCCTTTTTCGATTTTGAAGGGGAGGGACGCTTTATTCGCTTTATTTATCTGGTCGGAAGCAGTGATAATGCGATAGTTGGGCATATTAATCACTGGCTGGATAGCCAGCAACGCATGCCTATTGATAAAGCAGAAAAATTCCGGCGTGAAGATTTTGGCGATTTTGTTTTTCGCCTTGAGCGGCATACAGAGTTTGTCACTATTGGGCTGATAGTTCGTGATATAGATAATACAGGCAAAGGGCTAACAGCCTTTGCTTTCAATGCAGCCAAAAACAGCCCGTTACCTTTTGCGATGATAGGCTCTATGCCAGAGCCGTTATTTCATGCGATTTGGTTGGAAATTGGCAGGGCACCCGCAACATCTATTTCCCCTGAAGATGCAGCGAAAATGCTGGGTAGCCGCACAGCAGCTTCAAATAGTATTTCAGATGCTGGCGGGGAGGTGCATTGTAGTTTTGATAGTGATGAGGATGGCTATTCGCGGATGGTTTTGTTCTCGCACAGCCTATCAGCGGAACGAAAAGGGCGCTTGGTATTGCGCCTAATAGAGATGGAAACCTATCGTATGCTTGCCCTGCTAGGCCTGCCAGTGGCGCGTGATAATATGGGCAGGTTGCATAAAATTGAAGCTCAGCTTGCTCAGTTAACCCAGCGTATGACGGCCCAGATTAATGGGGCTAGCGGCGAGGTAGAGGCCTTATTGCCAGAACTATCTGCTCTAGCCGCGGAAATTGAGGAGATGAGCGCCAATACCTCCTACCGTTTATCGGCTACAAAGGCCTATAAAGATATTTTCCTTGCCCGGCTTGATAGGCTAAACACCGCTAGGCTAGACGGCCATCAGGGGCTTTCGGGTTTTCTGGATAGGCGGATGATGCCGGCCTTGCGAACCTGTGATGCGTTTGAAGAAAGGCTGGCAGGTTTATCCACGCGCATATCACGTGCAGGCTCGCTGCTTAGAACGCAGACTGAAATTCTGATCCAAGAGCAAAACAGAAACTTGCTAGCCTCTATGGATAGGCGGGCGCAAGCACAATTGCGCCTCCAGCAAACCGTTGAAGGCCTATCGGTAATCGCTGGCACCTATTATGGGGTTGGGCTGGTTGGATATCTGGTCAAACTTCTGCCAAAAAGCCATCTGCCAGCTGATATTTCCATCCTTCAGGCTGTTAGCGTACCGGTGATAGCCTTTCTAATTTGGTGGGTGTTCTACCGGATGCACCGGGTGGTAAAAACTCTCAATAGATAATGTATAACGCCTAACTCAAAGCCTATATGCGGGTGCGGCGCAGAATATTAAACCATAAAAGTGGCATAGCTAAGCTGAAACAGCTCAACCCTAATAGCAGGCCAAGCACTGTATTTAGCCCTGCGCCATAATCAAATAAAATGCCCATAACTGCTGGTGATAAAGCGCTAGAAAAAACATTAAGGGGGCTAGCTAACGCTTTTATCTCGCCAAGCCATTTTGTGCCGTACCGTTCTGCCAACAAGGCATTGACCAGCGGTTGTCCCATGCCGCCTGCACATCCAAATAAGGCAAAAAATACAGCTAGCATAATAAAGCTGTCACTCATCATTAGAACAAGGCAGGCAAGGATCATCGGTATTTGCGCAAGCACAGCAGAGCGATGCGCGCTAAAGCGGTCTACTAATATTCCTGATATTAATGCCCCACATACCGCTGCTAGCGCATACCAGATATAGTTTGATGACCAAATAAATAAGGGGATTCCCTTTTCGGATGCGATATGGATCTGATGAAAAAACAACCCTGTAATGGTAAAGCCGGGTATCATCATTAGCCAGATAATGACCGCCCAAAACGCGCTATCACGCATTACTTCTCGGCGGCGAAGCGAGGGTGCTTGCTCTGTTTCTTCTGTCATTTCTGGTATTTCAGTGTCTGGCTGTTGTGTGCGCCCAGGCCCATCTTGAAAGGGCGTGCGGCGGGTCAGAAACCCAATAGCAGGTGCAAAGCTGATAAAGGCAAAAATGGGCAACATCATCCAGAGGAAGCGCCAGTCAAACACGCTAAGCCCAAGAATAACAATCACTGGAAATAACGCTTCTGCTGCGTTCATCCCAAATCCGGAAATCGCCAGCGCACGTCCGCGAACCTCAACATAGCGGCGTGTAACCGCTGTTGAATAAACATGATACATCATCCCTTGCCCAGATAGGCGCAAGAAATAAATGCCAATGGTTAGCATCACCACCGAGCTGACAGTCGAAAAATGTAACGCTGCCAGACATACGCCGCCAAGCGTCATTACCGATAAGCGTGGCACAGAGACAGTGTCTGCTAGTTTGCCTAACCAGAAGAGGGTGAGGGCACTAGCGGTAGTGGCGATCGCATAATAGCTGCCAAACCCGCCATGGCTAAGGCCTAAATCAGCCCGAATTTCAGAACTAAAGAGCGAGATAAAAAATGTTTGGCCAAGCGATGACCAGAATGACATTAAAAAGCCAAATAGTAGAAAACGCCATTCTATCTGGAGGAGGGTTTGTAAGCTAATAGAGGCAAAGCGATGCATATAAAACCCAAAGAAATAGCAAAAAAGAAGGCGATGGCATAACGTTAAGCGATGGCACTGCGAATAGCTAGCAGCAAAAATGTTGGATTTTCATCCTTCTGTTGCCTGTTTTTCGTATCAGAACAAAAAGGTAAAATACGCCTTTACCTATTGGAGCGTTAATAGATGTTTTTTTCTGCCTTCTTAACCCGTTTATATCTGGTGTTTGCCAGTTTGTTTGTTATAGCGGTGATAGGTATTTGGCTTATACCGCGCAGTGATATTTCAGTGCATGCTGAGCGTCGTCCTGCCTTTGATCTGGCGACCTTCTTTGATGGCAAAAGCGTTGCTTACGGCATTTTTGAGGACAGATTTGGTAATCTGCGGCGCCAGTTTCGTGTTGAAATTGACGCAAACCTTGAAGGTGATGTATTAACGCTGGATGAGCAGTTTTTATATGCAGATGGCGAGCAAGATAGGCGCATCTGGGAGATAGAAAAGCAAATCATTGATGGTGAAGTTGTTTATACGGGCCGTGCCGGAGATATTACGGGTAAGGCGAATGGCCGGATAGCTGGCAACGCGATGAGCTGGCGCTATGATATTACGCTGGTGCTATCGGGTATGGAAGTAGAGGTTAGCTTTGATGATTTCATCTATCAGATTGACAGTGATATTGCTATTAACAGAGCTTATGTCAGCAAATGGGGGCTGGAAATCGGTTCTGTAACGCTGGTCTTTTTAAAAGATTCGTTAGCGGCGCAAAAACTACCTCTTGATTTAAATAGTTGGTAGATAAAAGATAGGAAATCTGCGTTTATTCCTATTTTACAAATTTGAAAAAAAAGCGAGGCCGCTATGCCAGATAGTCTCCCAAACTGGGATTTGACAGACCTTTATGATGAAACGGGCAATGATGCGCGTGTTGACCTAGATGGGGTGCGAGCGCGTGCTGAGAAGCTAGCTGCCTATAATGGCAAGCTTGAGGCGGAAAAACCAGAAACACTAGGGGAGATAATTGCTGAATATCAGTCTATCTCTGAAGTGCTGTCACGAATTATCTCGCACGCAGATTTGAAATTTGCTGCTGATATGTCAAAAGCTGCAAACGGCCAATATGCCCAAGATATGCGTGAGGCTGCTGCAGAGATAACTTCGAAACTGCTATTTGTTGAGTTGGAACTTGCGACCTTGAAAGAGGAGCGCTATCAGCAGGCGCTGGCAAATTCAGCTTTCCATCACTTTGAGCCATGGTTGCGGCGTTTACGTGAAGGTGCGCGCTATCAGTTGGAGCCACGGCTAGAACAAATGCTGGTAGAGCGGGCACCATCTGGACGTGGGGCTTGGACAAGGCTGTTTGATGAAACTGCAGCTGCGTTAAAATTTCCCTTCCAAGGTGGGGAGGTTAGCGAGGCTGAAATCTTGAATCAGCTAACTGATAAGAGCCCTGATATTCGCAAAGAAGCAGGGCATTCCTTATCTGGAGTGATGGCGGAAAACCAGCGCTTATTTGCCCTGATTTTGAATGTGATTGCCAAAGATAAGGAAGTAGATGACAGATGGCGCGGTTTCAAACGCCCGGTTTCCTCGCGCAATTTGGCAAATGATGTTGATGATAGAACCGTGGACGCGCTCAGTGATGCAGTAAATGCCCGAACAGGTGATATCGCGCATCGTTACTATCAGCTAAAGGCAGGCTGGATGGGCACGAAAAAATTAAACTGGTGGGATCGCAATGCTCCGCTAGCAGGGGATGATGATAGGCGGTTTAGCTGGGAGCAGGCTGCAGATATTGTCATGCAAGCCTTTGGTGATTTTGACCCAGAAATGGCCAAAATAGCGAAAAAGTTTTTTGATGAAGGCTGGATAGATGCAGGGGTACGCACTGGCAAGGCTTCGGGCGCATTTAGCCACCCAACTGTGCCAAGTGTGCATCCTTATATTTTGATGAATTATGATGGCCGTGCCCGTGATGTAATGACGCTTGCGCATGAGATGGGACATGGCGTGCATCAGGTCCTAGCCGCCCATAATGGTTATCTGATGTCTGATACGCCCTTAACTTTGGCTGAAACTGCTTCTGTATTTGCTGAAATGCTGGCCTTTCGGGTGCTACTTGATAGCACAGATAACCCAAAGCATAGACGCTTTTTGCTGGCCGGAAAGGTTGAGGATATGCTGAACACAGTAGTTCGGCAGATTGCCTTTCATAATTTTGAAACAACCTTCCATGATGCCCGCCGCAATGGTGAGGTGTCCGCAGAGCAGCTCTCTGACATATGGATGACAACACAGCATGCCGCGCTTGGGCCTGGTGTAAATCTGGATGATAGCTATCGTTCTGTCTGGGCCTATATTCCGCATTTTGTGCATAGCCCGTTTTATGTCTATGCCTATGCGTTTGGTGACTGTCTGGTGAATGCGCTTTGGCAAAGCTACCAGAACCGCCCTGCGGCAAAGCGCCCACAATTTGTAACAGATTATCGCGGGCTATTAGCGGCTGGCGGGACAGTACGCTATGATAGCGCATTGCGCCCTTTTGACCTGGACGCTACCCAGCCAGAGTTCTGGCATCTGGGATTGGATATGGTGGCCGGTATGATAGATGAGCTAGAAAGCCTATCTTAGGCGCTCGTTATTTAGTGGCCATTGCCAAAGACGCCTAGTTTCACACCATAATCTGCGGCTACTTGATAGTCTGGATCATCATCACTATCGACGATGAGCTGGCCTGATTTTGAGGGCAACAGGTTATCTATCAGCCAAATTAGAAGGTAATTTAATAATATAAAAATATTTCCATACTGGGAATGCGTTAAGGCGAGTTTCCGCCAGCAAATTTTTCGTATATGCAAATTGATTTAGGCAAGTCGCTCGATAAGAATTTAATCACTTCGCTTCCCCTCCCCACAAGCCCAAAAAGGTTGAGTTTTATTTTTTGTCTATTATTATGCTCAGGTTAGGCGTAAACTGACCTTTTTTATTGGCAGCAGAAATCCTATCAAAGAGGTCTATTTCTCTACAATACTTAGACTTAACATTGAAGGGCTTAGTGCCAATATTTTAGGTATAGCTCAAATATTAATTTAGTCTCTGCCAAATTAGGTCAGCAAAAAAAAACCGATGATTTCACTCTGAATTAACTCTAAAAAATTAAGGTTAGAATCCGTGTTTAAGAAATTTTTGAGAATTATAACACCAAATATTATTTTAAAACTCAGAAGGAGAATTCTTGTTGGCCTGACTGGGTCATCATCGCAGAATTTTCTAGAGAAGAGACGCAGACAAAATTTGATAAAAAAAGCAGAAACAGTCGAAGATGTAAAAAAGATCTGCGGGGAATTAAACTTTACATATTTTTTAGATTACGATGATCAAATTGAGACGAAACAAAGAGAATTTCTCAATGCAATAGATTTCTTCAGCCTCTCATTACAAGGGAAGGATGTTTTAGACGTAGGGCCTGGAACTGCAGATTCCCTTGATGTAGCAAAGGCTCGTGGTGCAAGCAAAACCTTCTTCATTGAAGAAGAGGATGTTTTTGTTAGATTTGCTGAAATCAAAGGTCACTCAGGAATCTGCAAAAACTACACATACAAACCTTATTTTCCAAAGGAAATGAGAAATTCTTTTGATATTGTTTATACAAAGGGGTCTATCAATTGTGTTTGGGTTGATCAACAACAAAAGTTAATTGACGAGGGCGACCCTAACGGATTTTTTGATTTTGAAAAATGGGTTAATGAGCTGAAAACACTTGTTAAAAAAGGGGGACAAATAATACTGGTGCCTGCAATGGATAAACAGTCCAAGCGGATCATTGATGAAGAATATGACTTAGACACATTTTATTGGTGCCCAGATTTAGAAGCCTACAAAGCCAGTTTTTTCACCAGAACACTTGTCAACAACGGCTTCACCATGCATGAGAATATAACAGGATTTACACATAAAAAAGCGTTTCCAATCGCATTTTCTTTTAAATAAAAAGACTCTTAAATTGATTAGGTGATTTAACAGAGACTTTAAAACCAGGATTGTCAGATAATTAGCTCTTCTGAGCAACTACGCTATTTTGGTAAGCGATTATAATTCATTTAAATAGCTTTTCATTTTTTACAGCTGTGGTAAACATAGAATTAGTAACTATGTAAATTGGTATCTAAGCGCTTAACTTGTGATAATGTGACGTAGAAAATTTTACATTATGTGACTCAAAATATAATCAACTAAAGGCGTGAAATAAGTATTACGCCTAAACAAATTTTTCTAAAAAATCTCTTTGAAGTCTTTTCCATCTCCAGCTCTGCTTATTTACTAGTTTGAGAATTGTCAGCTTAGTGGCCATTGCCAAAGACGCCTAGTTTCACACCATAATCTGCGGCTACTTGATAGTCTGGATCATCATCACTATCGACGATGAGCTGGCCTGATTTTGCTAATAGACGGTGACAATCATGGCTTAGATGGCGCAGCATCACACGTTTGCCAATGCTGTTATATTTAGCCGCCACATCATCAATGGCTTGCAAGGCAGACTGGTCCACTACGCGGGAGGCGGCAAAGTCGATAATGACAGTTTCTGGGTCTTTTGCGAAATCAAACAGCTCTCTAAATCCGGCCGTGGAGCTAAAAAATAAAGGCCCTTGTATTTCATAAACCAGCGCACCTTCCTCACGGATGGAAGGGCGGCGCACCGCATCAATACGTTTAGCCGCGTTCCATGCATAAACAAGCGCTGACATAATTACCCCAACCACCACGGCAATCGCCAAATCTTCGATAACCGTCACAAAGGTGACGACCACTACAACCAGCGCATCTGATAGCGGGACTTTAAAAAGGGTGCGGATAGAATTCCATGCAAAGGTGCCAATGACCACCATAAACATCACACCAATAAGTGCGGCAATGGGGATCTGTTCAATAGCAGCAGAAGTGAACAGAATAAAGGACAGCAAAAACAAGGCTGCCATAATACCGGATAGGCGGGTGCGCGCGCCAGATTTAACGTTGATCATGGACTGGCCAATCATAGCACAGCCGCCCATCCCACCGAAAAAGCCAGTGATAAGATTAGCAGTACCTTGCGCTAGACATTCTTGCGATGCGCCGCCGCGCTGTTCAGTCATGTCTCCCACTAGATTTAGGGTCAGCAGGCTTTCAATAAGGCCAATAGCTGCCAATATCAGGGCATAAGGTGCGATAATACTCAAAGTTTCCAGCGTTAAAGGCACCATAGGAATAGCAAAGCTAGGCAGGCCGCCAGCCATGCTGGCTAGGTCGCCAATGCGTGGCACATCAATATCAAAGCCAATCACTGCAAAAGTCACAACCCCGATGGCTAGCAAAGGTGCAGGGATAAATTTTGTCAGCTTTGGCGTTACCCAGATCAAGGCCATAGTCAGGACTATCAGTCCAAGCGTGGTATAAAGCAGGCTGCCTTCCATCCATGTTTTTGTGCCATCTGGTGTGATAATTTTAAATTGCTCTAGCTGGGCTAGTCCGATGACAATTGCAAGACCATTTACAAATCCCAGCATAACTGGGTGCGGGATCATGCGAATAAACTTACCCCAGCGCAACGCCCCGGCAACCAGTTGCAAGATGCCCATCAATACGACTGTTGCAAACAAATATTCAGCCCCATGTTGCATAACTAGCGAGACCATCACCACCGCTAGCGCCCCTGTAGCACCTGAAATCATGCCTGGCCGTCCGCCTAAAACAGCGGTTACTAACCCGACGATAAAGGCTGCATAAAGCCCGACCATCGGGGCTACCCCAGCCACAAAGGCAAAGGCGATCGCCTCTGGAACGAGGGCAAGTGATACCGTTAAACCAGCCAGCGTATCAGTAAAGATTACGCGCGAGGTCAAAGAAGGACGCGCACTATCTGCGTAAGAAGCGCCAACCAGAAGCCGGTTTAGCCAGCTCGTAATAAGAAATGCCATAAAAATACCTGTCGAAACATAAATTTCAGGCCGCTTGGCCTAAACATTAAAAAAACTCTCAGCACAGAAAGAAATAGGGATTTTTTATCTAAAGAGCTAACGTCCCTGTAAAAAAAGGGGGTGATTGTTCCCCTATATCTTGCTCTTTCAGGCCTTTAAATGGAAAATGTTAAAGGCCAAGAAGAAAAAATGGTGCTGCTAGCGTGATTCGAACACGCGACCTCACCCTTACCAAGGGTGCGCTCTACCGCTGGAGCTATAGCAGCACATGGCGGTATCTCTACATTACAGCCTATGGCAGGTCAAGGGTGTGTTCAATTTTCAAGGGGGATGTATTCACTTTTTGCTAAGCTGTATGTCCTTTTTTGCCCATTCAAGAATTAGGTTGTTTTTTGTTGCCTAGGCTTCGTTGTGAAATGGGCAAAGCAATCAAATAACGCAGATTTATCTATATGCCTTAGTACTGCATCTCCCTTGCTGGCGATAAGCGGCGTATCAGAGCTATTTAACATGGCAATAAGATCAGCTGCTGGTGTAGATAGCGCAATTGTTTTTAGTCTTTGACCCTTTTTTTTCGGCCAAGGCCTCGCGAAGGGTAGGATATCTTCAGCTACCAGAACAGATAATGGATTAATCTGTTTAACAAAATTAGCAACATATTCGGTCGAAGGATTATGGAAAATCTCGCGTGGTGTACCCACTTGAATAATACGTCCCCCTTCCATTATCGCAATCCTATCGCCAAGCTTAAAAGCTTCATCTAAATCATGGCTCACAAAAATAATACTGCAATTCAGCTTCTTTTGATGCTCTAAAAGCTCATCTTGCAAATGTGTGCGAATAAGCGGATCAAGGGCTGAAAAGGGTTCGTCCATTAATAAGACCGAAGCGTCAGTTGTATAGGCTCTGGCCAGTCCAACACGCTGTTGCATGCCGCCTGAAAGTTCAGAGACTTGCGCATCTGCGCGTTCGCTCAACCCAACAAGTTCTAGTTGAGCTGTAACACGCGCATTTTTTTGCTCTTCTGACATGCCTGATAATTCTAATCCAAGGCCAACATTTTGGGCAACACTGCGCCAAGGAAGTAAGCCGAACTGCTGAAATACCATAGCGATATGATTGCGGCGCAAATCCATGAGCTCAGCATGGCCAGCACTACTCAACATAATTTTTCCACCAATATGTGTTGACCCTCGCGCGTTGGCTAGCTGTACCGTTACCTCACCACGGGTGACAGAGTTTAACCCATTAACAGCACGAAGCAGGGTGGATTTTCCAGAACCTGACAGCCCCATCAATACAAGAACTTCTCCGCGTTTAACTTCCAGAGAGCAATTATGCACACCTAGTATTTGGCCAGTTAGCTCCTGAATCTCGGCTCTTTCCAGTCCTTTATCCATGAGCGGCAATGCTGTCTCTGGCTGCGTGCCAAAAACGATGGAGACCGCATCAAAATTAACAGCAATATCTTCTTGTGAAACGACCATCGCTATTTTCCCTTGCGGAAGATACGGTCAAGTAAGATAGCTAGAATGACAATAACTAGCCCACTTTCAAAACCCAATGCTGTGTTAACTTGATTAAGTGCGCGTACAACAGGAACGCCTAGCCCGTCTGCCCCAACAAGAGCAGCGATAACGACCATTGATAGGGACAGCATAATCGTTTGCGTAAGCCCTGCCATGATTTGTGGCAGTGCGAAGGGTAATTCTGCTTTGATAAGCTTCTGGAAGGGCGAGGCTCCAAACGCATCTACCGCTTCAATAAGGGCTTTTGGTGTGGCTGAAATACCAAGATGGGTTAGCCTGATAGGCGCAGGTACAACAAAAATTACGGTGGCAATTAGGCCGGGTACCATCCCAATACCAAAGAAAACAATCGCTGGAATAAGATAAACAAATGTAGGCAAGGTCTGCATTAAATCTAATACTGGGCGCAAAAATGCATAAAGTCGCGGCCTATGTGCTGCGGCTATCCCTATTGGAACGCCTACAGACATGCAAATAATGCAAGATGCCATTACTAGCGTTAGGCTTTCGGTGGTCTCTTCCCAATAACCCTGATTTAGGATGAATAAAAAGCCAATGATTACAAAAACAACATTTACTAAGCTCTTTTGAAGCAGATAGCTGATGGCAGCCATTACGGCAATGATAAGAAATGGATGCGGTACTTGAAGGGCAAGAAGTACCGCGCCAATTAGCTTCTCAAATATCCAAGAGAGTGCGTCAAAAAATCCAGACGCATTCTCTTGAAGCCAGTCAAACAGGTTCCGCGCCGCTAAACCAACAGGTATTTTTACATCTGTAATCGTATCAAGAAACATCATACCCGCTCCTATCTAAAATAGGGGGTGCCAGACGCATAAAATTTAAATCACTATGGCTGGTTCACACCTGATAAAAAGCGCTAGCGATGCCTATTGGGCTAGTGCTTTGTTTACTGCGGCAATTGCATCTTTACCATCTCGGGTTTTCACCCCACGCAACCAGCTGTTTAAAACACCCATATTTGCTTTCAGCGCATTTCTTGCTGCGTCCTCGGGGTCTTTATTGTTATTTAGAATGTCCCCCATGATTTCATTTTCCATTTGCAGCGAAAATTTCAGGTTTTTCAGAAAGTTGCCAATATTTGGACATTTCTGAACATAGCCAGCTGTTGTGTTTGTATAGACTGTCGCACCTCCTAAATTTGGACCAAAATAATCATCCCCACCTTCAAGATAGGTAAGATCAAAATTCGCATTCATAGGATGCGGCTCCCAGCCAAGAAAGACTATCATTTCACCGCGTCGTTCTGCGCGTGCTACTTGTGCTAACATGCCTTGCTCAGAGCTTTCCACGACCTCAAAACCGTTCAGGCCGAACACATTATTATTGATCATTTCAAGAATTATTCGGTTGCCATCATTGCCGGGTTCAATGCCATAGATTTTGCCTTCAAGCTGGCCTTTGAAGTTTGCAATATCCGCAAAATTTTTCAGTCCTGCCATCGCGCCCTTATCGGTAGTCGCAAGCGTATATTTTGCCCCTTCCAGATTTTCACGAACAGTATCTACGGTGCCAGCCTCTCTATAAGGTGCGATATCCGCTTCCATTGTTGGCATCCAGTTGCCTAAAAAGATATCAACATCTCCCTTGGCAAGTGATGCATAGGTGACAGGAACAGATAAAAGTTTGATATCTGTTTCATAGCCAAGCGCATCGAGTATTACAGAGCTTGCCGCTGTTGTGGCGGTGATATCTGTCCAGCCGACATCCGAAAATGTGACCTTGTTGCAATTGGCTCTGGCAGCCCCACTCGCTAGTACCAAACTAGCTAAAAAGCTGGCAGCTATAATTTTTACTGAATTTTTCATACTATCCACCCTATTTTAGGTTGTTGTTTGACGCTCCTTTTCTACTACTCCTAATACTATAATTGATTATTTGCTGATTAATTTTCTTATACAAGCATAAATGCTGTTCTAGCGCTGATGGGTTTGCCAGTCAGGGTGGAAGAAGGGTTTATCATTGGCGCGTGCGCATAATTCACCGCCTTTAATATGATCAGCTGCTTTTTCCCCTACCATAATAGAAGGGGCGTTCAAATTGCCATTGGTGATTTGTGGGAATAGCGAGCTATCTGCACAATAAAGTGCCTCTGTGCCAATGACTAGGCAATCTGGTGCTACCACTGCCATAGGGTCTTCTTTTGCGCCTAGCTTACAGGTGCCGCAAGGATGATAGGCAGATTCTGCATGGGCGCGGATAAAGGTGTCTAGTGCTTCATCTGAGTGTGCGTCAGCACCTGGCTGGATTTCATAATCATAATAGGGGCTAAGGGCGGGTTGCGATAAAATTTGCCTTGTGAGACGCAACGCCTTTCTGAAATCTGGCATGTCATTTGGATGAGAGAGATAGTTGAACTTAATTTCGGGGGCTTCATACGCATCTGTACTGCGGATATGCACATAGCCGCGCGCACCAGAGCGCATGGGTCCTACATGAAGTTGAAAGCCATGTCCGGCCGCAGGGGCACTACCATCATAGCGTATAGCTACGGGCAGAAAATGATATTGAATATCTGGATAGGCAACTCCCTTATCAGAGCGGATAAAGCCAAGCGTTTCAAACTGGTTTGAGGCACCAATGCCATCTTTGAATAGCAGCCAGCGCAATCCGATAAGCGCCTTTGATAGGGGGTTTAAATGTTTGTATAAGGTGATGGGCTGTTTGCAGGCGAGCTGAAAATACACCTCTAGGTGATCTTGCAAGTTTGCGCCTACTCCTGGCCTGTTTGCGATGACCTCAATCCCATATTTTTTCAATAAGGCTGCCGGACCAATCCCAGAGCGTTGCAAAATTGCCGGGCTGGCAATAGCCCCTGCTGACAAGATAACACCTTTGCGCGCCAGCAACGTCTTTATCTGGCCTTTATGATAGGTTTTAACGCCTATCGCGCGATTGCCGTCAAACAGGATTTTATCGGCCATCATGCGGGTGTATAGTTTCACATTGCCGCGCTTTAATGCTGGGCGCAGATAGGCGTTTGCACTCGACCAGCGCCGACCTTTATGCACGGTCATATCCGCTGCACCAAAACCTTCTTGGCAGGCGCCATTATAGTCCGGGGTCAGGGCATAGCCTGCCTCGCTAGCAGCTTCCATAAAGGCCTGATGTAGGGGGTTTGTCTGTTGGCCGCGCGTGATATGTAACGGTCCATCTGTGCCGCGCCAACCATCTTGACCCTGCAACGCTGTTTCCATTTTTTTGAAATATGGCAATATATCGGCAAATGACCACCCCGTTGCGCCTGCTTCTTGCCAATGGTCATAATCGCCAGCATGCCCGCGAACATAAATCATCCCATTGATGGAAGAAGAGCCGCCTATCACCTTGCCGCGGGGGCAAACCAGCGCCCGGCCATTTAAATTGGTCTCTGCTTCTGCCCGGTACCCCCAATCATATAAGCCCATATTCATCGGATAGGACAGCGCAGCAGGCATCTGGATAAAAGGGCCGATATCACTGCCACCAAATTCAGCAATGGCTATATGGGCCTTTTCATCCTCACCCAGCCGATAGGCAAGGGCTGACCCAGCTGAGCCAGAGCCGATAATTACATAATCAAATGTTTCACTATGGCGGGAGAGATTTTTTTCAACCCTATTTCGCATCTGAATAAACCTTGCGCTATGGCCTTACAACTGCCAGCGCGGCGATACAGCTCATGGAGCCGCTAGAATTTCAATAAGAACTGCACCAGCTTTTTGGTGCGCGCGCTAAATAATCGGTCAGTGAAGAATGCCCCAGCTGCCCGTTTTGAGGCTTCAGACCAGCTAGGATAAGGCGCGATTGTTCCTGCCATAACGCTCATCTTTAGTTTTGCGTGCAAAGCTAATGTCCAGCTATGGATAAGCTCACCAGCATTGGGCGCTAAAATAGAAGCCCCTAAAATCTTGCCCTTATTATCACTAATAACCCGAATTAGTCCCTCGGTGCGCCTTGCAGCTCTGGCACGGTCATTATCGCGCAGCTCCCAGTCAGTGCGGCGCACAGCCCCTGCGCCATAGCGCGATACTGCCTCTGTCCAAGTTAGGCCTGTTTGCGCTAATTCAGGGTCAGTATAGGTCACCCACGGTATCGCATCATCACGCAATTTTGCGGGCAATTTAAACAAAATATTCCGGATAACAATGCCAGCATGATAGCCTGCTACATGCGTAAATTGATGGCGACCAGCTACATCACCAATGGCATAAACCCGTTTGTTTGATGAACGCAGACGGTCATCTGTCTGGATGCCTCTAGCATGATAAGAAATGCCGGCCGCTTCTAGGTTCAGTTTATCAATGTTTGGTTTTCTGCCAGCTGCAACCAGTAAATGGGTGCCTTCAATGCTTTCACCATCAGAGATATCAATCACAATGCGCGCACCATTTTGAGTGATACTGGTAATGCGTGCTTGCTCAATCAGGCGGATGCCTTCATCTGTCATTTTGGTCATAAGCCGGCCAACTAGATCTGGGTCATCACGCCCCATTATGGCAAATGCTTCTAGCACCGTTACATTACAGCCCAGACGTCGATGGGCTTGCGCCATTTCAATACCGATAGGTCCGCCACCAATAATAATGAGATGTTCTGGTTTTTCATTTAGATCAAAAATCGTCTCATTTGTGAAATAGGGAGTATCCTCTAGCCCATTAATAGGAGGGGCAACAGGGTGGGAGCCCGTTGCGACAACAAAATATTTAGCCCTAACGGAGATAGGTTTGCCATCTTTTATCGCGCTAACACTATCTTTGCTGGTGAAGCTTGCTTCAGCTTTGATGACATTTACGCCAAGCCCTTTGAAACGTTCTTCTGAATCATGTGGGGCTATCCCGGCTATCACATCACGGACATGTGCTTTTACTGCCCCGAAATCAATTTGTGCATGGCCAGCAGTAATTCCCATAGAGGGCATTCCGTTGCTAGCAATTTTTGCAACTTTAGCAGCTTCTAACATCGCCTTTGATGGCACACAGCCCGTGTTCAGACAATCCCCGCCCATCTCAGCGCGTTCAAACAGTACCACGCTAGCCCCCATTTGTGCCGCACCTGCTGCCACGCTCAGTCCGCCAGAGCCGCCGCCAATAATACAAATATCAGTTTTTATTATCTCATCTGTCATGTAATTCAGCCATTTTTTCTGCGTTCTTTCAGCCGTTTAACCACTACCGGCATCAGAGACAAAAGCCCCAGCGCCACAAGCGGGGCAATAATATAGGGATCTTGTAATGTGGATAGATCTGGAACTTCACCTTTGGCCAGCACCTTATCGAAGCCGCGCCCAACAGCAACATAGACTGACGTGCCAGGGGCGATGCCGATAAAGGTCGCTATGAAAAAAGGCGCAAGGCGCATGCCCAGTAACGCTGGAACAATATTCACAACCCAAAAGGGGGCCGCCGGGATAAGGCGCAAGGCAAGCAAATAAGAAAAAGCATCTTTTTTGAATCCAGCTTCGAGGCGGGAGATAAATCCAGCAGCGCGTTTCGCCAGCATGCCAGCAAAAACGCTTCTAGCAGCGATAAAGACAACACAAGCCCCGGCACTAGCCCCCATGATGATAAGCGGTATGGCTATCCACCCTAGAACCGCCCCACCTGCAAGCGTTAGTAGCGAGGCAGCAGGCAGGGAAAGTGCGACAACAACCGTGTATAATATCATAAAGCCAAGCCAGCTAGCCAATTGATTATCAACAACAAAAGCCGTAATCATGCTATAATTTTCTGCAAGTCCAGAAAAGCTAAGTGTGTTTTTTAAATCTGTGGTGAAAAAAATAAGAAGCCCAGTAAGCAAAACCAGTGGCAGCAGAAATTTTTTCATCGCATCATCCTTGTTTCTGCCGTATTTTGTAGCCATGATGGCGCTGAATAACCCAAATATTCATTTGGGGATGTGTAAAGCGCAACAAATTTTGTTTTAGAGTAGGCATGATTAAGATTATGAAACAACCCATTTACGCGCGCCGGCCTACCGGAGCTTCAGGCTAATGGATAGGCAGTCGGCAAAGAGGGCTGGAAATAGCGCTAGCGAGCGGCGCGAACGCCTTGATAAAGCCTTGCGCGAAAATCTGAAAAAGCGCAAACAACAGCAACGCGCGAGAAGCCAATCTGACAAATCTGAGGAAAATACGAAGAAGTAATTTAAAAAAAATAATTTAAGGCAATAATCTAAGCGCAATAACCAGCGCTTGATAAGGGCGTAAATATGCGCAAATGGAAGCTGAATATGGACAGTCTTAAGATAAATGGCGGGGTGCCGCTAATCGGGGAAATCGCTATTAGCGGGGCTAAGAATGCAGCGCTTCCTTTACTCGCTTGCGGGCTGATGGCAGGTACGGGTAGCTTGCGCCTTAGCAATGTGCCGGACCTTGCTGATACCCGCCTGATGATGGCACTTATACGCCATCTAGGGGTTTCTAGTACACAAGATGGCGGTGATATTATCCTCAGCGGAGAGGCACAGAGCTATGTTGCCCCTTATGATTTGGTTAGCCAGATGCGCGCATCTATTCTGGTGATGGGTCCGCTTTTGGCGCGTTATGGCGAGGCACAAGTCTCGCTGCCTGGGGGCTGTGCAATTGGCACGCGTCCAGTGGATTTACATATTCGTGCGATGCAGAAAATGGGCGCTATTGTCGAGCTGGCAGATGGGTATGTGCAAGCACGTGCACCGAAAGGATTAAGTGGCGCTAAAATCGAATTTCCACTTGTCTCGGTGGGAGCAACCGAAAATGCAATGATGGCAGCTTGCCTTGCCAAAGGACAAACTGAGCTTGTTAATGCAGCAAAAGAGCCAGAGATTATTGATCTTGCGGCATGCCTTACCAGCATGGGGGCAAAAATCGAAGGGGCGGGAAGTGATATCATCACCATTGAAGGGGTCGAAGCCTTACATGATGGGGTGCATGCAGTAGTTCCAGACAGGGTAGAGGCTGGGTCTTATGCAATTGCGGCGGCGATGACAGGGGGGGCGCTGACCCTGACCGATATGCGCTCTTCACATCTGGAATGCCTGTTTGATGCGATGCGCCAAGCTGGTGTTTCCGTCAAGACAGAAGAAAATACAGCGCAAATCAGCTCAGATGGGCGCTATCAGGCGGTGGATATTGAGACCCAACCACATCCAGGTTTTCCAACAGATTTGCAAGCACAATTTATGGCCATGATGTGCCTTGCAGAAGGCTGTTCTAAAATCTCTGAAACCATTTTTGAGAACCGGTTTATGCATGTGCCTGAACTGATGCGTATGGGCGCAGATATTACTATTGAAGGGCGCACTGCTGTGGTGACAGGTAGGGCGTCGCTGTTGTCTGCCCCGGTAATGGCAACCGATTTGCGTGCCTCTGTGTGTTTAGTGCTGGCTGGTCTAGCTACCAAAGGTCAGACACAGGTAAGCCACATCTATCATCTAGATAGAGGCTATGCGGATTTGGAAGCCAAGCTAGGGGCATGCGGGGCCAAGCTTGCCAGAGTTGCGGGCTAAATCTAACAAGGTAGGGGCGCGAGGTGTATTTGAGATGACAGACCAGCCCCCGTTAAAATTAATGGCGCGCGCACCTGAAGATATCACGGTGCTATCTGCGCTGCTTCAAGATGCGTTAGTAGCAAGCTCAGATATCCGTTTTATTCGCGATGAGAAGAGCTTTGTGTTGCTGGCTAACCGCTATTGCTGGGAGGGGGATGATAAGACCCCACAACGCCGACTTTGCGGGCTGAAAATAGGCACAGTTGAAAACGTGCAAAAAAAACAGATGCCGCTAACCGCTGGGCAGTTTTACAATTTACTCTCAATAGCGTATGAAGAGGCAGGAAATTGCATGATTTTGACATTTTCTGGCGGCGGTGCATTACGGCTACAAATTGGCGCAATTAACGCTATTTTGCAGGATGTAGCAGAAGCACATCCAAGCTTCGCCCGTCCAGAACATAATTAAAGATGAAGCTGCAGGCAGAACATGACCGCATCAACAGATAAGTTAATACTGGCCGTTCCAAAGGGGCGGATTCTAGATCAGGTAATGCCTGTTTTTGAGCAGGCTGGCCTTATCCCTGAACCGGCTTTTTTTGAGAGCGGTGAGCGTCGTCTGCGCTTTGCAACCAACCATGCAAATCTAGATATTGTTCGGGTGCGCAGTTTTGATGTGGCGACCTTCCTTGCTTATGGTGCTGCCCATCTAGGGGTCGCTGGCTCAGATGTAATTGCCGAATTCAGCCATCCTGAAATTTATGCGCCGGTAGATTTAAATATTGGCATCTGCCGGATGGTTGTAGCCTGTTCTGCTGAATTTGCAGATGCAGAAGATCCAAAAAGCTGGTCGCATGTGCGTGTGGCTACTAAATACCCGTCTTTGACCAAAAATTATTTTGCCAAGCGCGGTGTGCAGGCTGAATGTATCAAGCTGAACGGGGCGATGGAATTGGCCCCGCAAATGGGTCTATGCCGCCGTATTGTTGATTTGGTTGAAACTGGTTCTACCCTAAAGGCGAACGGCCTAGTGGAACTGGAAACCATTGCGCAGGTCAGCTCACGTCTTGTGGTAAATAGAACGGCATGGAAACAGCATCCCGAAATGGTGGATGGCTGGATATCGCGGCTACGCGCAGCTGCTCGGCAAGCTGCTGAATAAATGTTATGACCCATCCATCCGGACAGAATGATAATGCGGGGGGAGATACAGCTGATAGCTCAAAAAATGAACATCTGGTTCATATTTATATTGAGCAAGACCCCCTAAAGCCAGTAAGCCAAGAACGCCAGCATGAACAGAATGTAGCTATTTATGATCTGTTGGATGAAAACAGCTTTGCGGTGAAAAACCATAGCGGACCCTATCATCTCTACTTAAAAACCGATTTACGTCATATTTATTTTGACGTGCGCGATAGCAAGGAGGCGGCACTGAGCGGCTTTGTTATGGCGCTGGGTCCATTTCGGCGCATTATCCGCGATTATCACATGGTGTGTACAAGCTATTATGAAGCCATTCGTACAAAATCACCCTCCCAGATTCAGGCTATCGATATGGGGCGGCGGGGTTTACATAATGAAGGCTCTGATCTGTTGATGCAGAGGCTGGAAAATTATGTGCAGGTAGATAATGCTACCTCACGCCGGCTATTTACCCTGATTTATGTAATGACATCCAGAGGAGAAAGATAAACGTGTCTGAGAGGTTGTTATTTACCTGCACACAAAATGCTGTGCGATCGGTTATTGCCGAAGCGCTGTTTGGACAACTTGTTTGTGCATCAGACTATCAGATCAGCTCCTGCGGGGTGATAGAAGGGGCAGCAGATGGCTATGCCATAGCTGTAATGATGGAAATGGGTGTAGATATTAGCGCCCATGAAGCACAGTCTTTTGACAGTCTGTCCCCGGCTGATTTTGACCGGATTATATCTTTTTCTGCCGAAGCGCATGATAGTGCGACACGATGGGCATGTGAGGGCTGCAAAACAGAGCTTTGGGCGGTTCACCCACCTCGTTTAGATGAACGCGCCAGAGAGGCAACTTTGGAAAGCTATCGGGCGCTCCGTGATGAAATAGCGGCTAAATTAGAGGCAAATTTTGGAGCTTTTGCGCAAAAAACTTGACCTTTTCCGCTAAAGCAATAATAAACAACCAATGTCAAAATCATGGAGGATATGACTGGATGGCCAAAGAAGGCGTCATTGAATTTTCTGGCACGGTTGCAGAATTGCTGCCTAATGCCATGTTTCGGGTTAAGCTGGATAATGACCATGAAGTGCTTGCCCATACCAGCGGTAAAATGCGCAAAAACAGAATTCGCGTACTTGCCGGCGACCGGGTCAATGTAGAGATGACCCCTTATGATCTGACCAAAGGGCGGATTACCTTCCGCTTTAAATAATTTGGCCAGTTTTTTAATGTACTGGTCTGGTTAAATGGTCGTGGTCTATTTAACCCTCGCCCCTCCTGTGCGCCAGCCTCAGACAATCTTGTAATGATGAGTTATCTGAACGCGCCCAAAAATGCCCCTCTTATTCTGGCTTCTGCCTCACCGCGCCGACAGGCCTTATTGGCGGGTGTGCAAATAGATGTAGATGAAATTCTGCCAGCCGATATTGATGAGACACCGCTGAAGTCAGAAGCGCCTGATGTCTATGCCAAGCGGATGGCCAGCAGCAAAGCCGAAACGATTGCCCGTAAGCGGCCAGATGGATTTGTTCTAGGTGCGGATACAGTTGTGGCGTGTGGGCGGCGCATCCTGCCAAAGGCGGAAACTGCAGAAGAGCTTCGCGCTTGTTTAAAATTGTTATCTGGGCGACAGCACCGGGTTTATACTGCCCTTGCCCTTGCCGCACCAAATGGCGTGACTATTACCCGGCTAAGCTTAAGTAAAGTTGCGTTTCGCCGCTTATCTGCTAGCGATATAGATGCGCTGGTATGTCAAGGGGACGGGATAGGCAAAGCTGGAGGCTATGCTATTCAGGGGCAAGCAGGTTTATATATCCAGAAAATTTCAGGCTCATATTCTAATATTGTAGGTTTGGATCTGCACCAGCTAGCTGGATTGCTCCTAGCTGCAGGATTTAAATATGGCTGAAAGGGATGTCTATCTGCTCTGTGATGATCGGGAAGAGCCTCACAAAATCGCCTTTTTCCAAGAAGGAAGAATAGCGGAAATCTGGTGTTTAGCTGAAGGGCCCGAACTAGGAGAAGTGCATTTAGCGCGCCTTGTTCATCTTCATAAAGCCCAGCGCCGCGCCACAGGCATTTTGCATGATGGTACCAAAATCAGCTGGCAGACGCATCGGCACCAAAAGCTAGAAGTTGGCCAGCTAGCTATGGTGACTCTAACCGCGTTTGGCTGGCAAGATAAACCGCTACAGGCTAGTATGGGCGCGCAAATAGCTGGGCATTACAGCTTGCTGGTGATAGGGGGCAGGGCTGATAGCCCCATTCGGTCTTCTAAAAAACAGGGGCGCGTTCCTAGCTCCATAAAGCTGGTGGATGCGCTCCAGAAAACTAGGTTAGCCCAGCAGTTATCAGCAGCAGATGCCAGCCTGATTATTCGCCGCCGCGCTATTGAAAAGTTTGGCGAAGCGCCAGACCAGATAGGGGAGGAAGCGCTGTTAGTAGCGCTGCAAGAGGAGGCCAAAAACTTGCTGGATATCTGGCAAGCACAAGCACATAATGTCGCTGATTTACGCGCTGAAGCAGCCCCTCGGCTAATTTTCTCTGGTTTGCCTCTTATCCAACAAGCATCCCTTTATGCAAACACCAACGATATTCGCACAGCCCATAGCCAAGATTTTGCACAACTGCGCAACGATTTGCCTCAGATAGTATCGCCGCGATATGTCTGTAAGAGCGGGGCGATTATTTGGATAGAGCCAACCAGAGCCGCTATTATGATAGATTTAGATAGTGCAGCATCAAATCTAACGCCTGCCGCACTTGCTAGCCAAACCTTGCCGGAAATATTTTATCTTTTGCGCTTACGGGGGCTAGGAGGGCGCGTGCTGATAGATATCCCCTATCTAAATGCGCAAGACCGCCAGCAATGTGAAACGGAGATAAACGCCTTATGCAAAACAGACCCGCGACAGCCAGAATTTAGCGGTTTTACAACATCGGGACTTGTGGAACTGCGCTATCGCTATGGACGCCAGCCTCTTGACAAGAGCTTAGAAAGCCTGTGATGGTCAGGCAAGAAAAGCTGTTAGTGACACTAAATAATAGTAAGAATTGAACGAGCAGATAGATGAGCGATAAGCCAGATCTAAAAGTCATAGAAGGTCGTAAGAAAACAACCCCTTGCCCGATTTGCTCTAAAGCCAGCATGCGCCCGCATACCCCCTTTTGCTCAACTAGATGTGCGCAAATTGATTTAGGTAAATGGCTCGGCGGGGATTATGCAATTCCGGCGCATGAAGGCGAGCAGGACAGTGATATAGAAGCGCTGCTGGAACAAGCAGATAAAGACCCTAGCCTGCGTTAAGTAACTTCAGACAGATTAAAGCCTTTTTCCATCTGGACAGGGCTTTATCATAAGGCTATAACGTCCAACAGCATGCGGAATGTTGGTGGCTTAAAACTTTCGTATTGCGTCTGTCTGAACAAGGTTTCATCCTTTTCATGATAGATATGCCCAGGTAGCTCAGTTGGTAGAGCAGTGGACTGAAAATCCTCGTGTCGGTGGTTCGAATCCGCCCCTGGGCACCACTTTCCTTGCCCATCGTACCTACAGTACATGTGTCAACCCATTGTTATCCCGAGCTTTTCGGTGTGTAACTGTGTGGGTGGTTTTGGCTGTGGTACAACAAAGAGTACAACATTTCTTGTGGCAGAAGAGTGGAACTTACTACTTCGTCAGAAGAGTTCCTAAGGATATTCAGGAGCATTATACGTCTTCTAGGGTGGTTATCTGCCTGAAGACAAAGAGACGAGATAGCGCAGTAAAAGCCTCTCGCTCTATTGCTCAGAGGCTTGAAGATTACTGGCTGTCACTGAGGCTGACTAAGCTCGACATACCAGCATTTCATCTGCTGAGAGATAAACCTCTATCTGCTTCTACTTCCTCTTCCATGACCCTCTCAGAGGCTCTTGACCTGTATCTAAGGCTGAAGGGTAGTAATAAGGACAAAGTCTTCCATAGGGGAGCAGAGAGAAACATACAGTCTGTTATAAATGTCTTAGGCGACAGGCCAGTAGATGAGTATGCATCTTCTGATGCTGCTTCTTACAGGGACTATCTGCTAAAGAAGGGTTTAACGACCAACTCGGTAAAGAGGAACTTCTCTACCATACGCTCTATCATCAACCTCTGTATCCAAGAATATGGTCTAGACTGCAAGAACGCTTTCTCGAGAGTTTACTTGCCTGACCTTGATGATAGTAAGAAGCGCAAGCCTATCCCCATGGCGAACATCAGACAGATACAGCAAGACTGCAAACAACAAGATGATGAGGCTAGATGGTTGGTCGCTTTAATAAGTGATACTGGCATGAGGTTATCAGAGGCTGCTGGTCTTCACATCAACGACATCATACTTGATGATGACATCCCTTACATTAACCTCGCTCCTCATCCATGGAGAAGCTTAAAGACCAAAGGTAGTCAAAGACAGATACCATTGGTAGGTGCATCGCTATGGGCGGCGCAGACGATAAAGACCAACCCCCATCATACCTTTGCCTTCCCGAGATACAACACCACATCAACTACAAACGCTAACTCAGCATCAGCCGCTATCAACAAATGGCTCAAGCTGAGAGTACCCGAGGGATGTGTCATACACTCTTTCAGGCACTCCCTCAGAGACCGCCTAAGAGCCGTCCAATGTCCATCAGACGTGATTGACCAAATAGGGGGCTGGAGTACCGCTGGTGTTGGGCAAGCTTATGGGGAAGGCTACAGCCTTGATAGAAAGTGGGAGTGGATGTCTTTGATTAACAGCTGCTCAATTGGTAAAGAACACCTACAAAGATTGTCGGAGCAAAACAACACTTAGGCCAAGAATAGGAAATAGCGCCAGAACAGTTCCTCCAACCCTCAAAAACATATTCTTTTCGAAGAAGCCAAAGCATATACCATGCATTAAACGACCAATAACAAACACTGAGCCGTACCAATGTATTGCTGTTACACTAAAGCCTGATGTCTCAACAAAGTAGAGAAGGATGAGAAAAATAGGGGCATATTCGATTAGATTCCCATGTCCTCGTATTGCACGTTGTAAAGATACATCGCCTCTGTTGCCAAAACCAAACCAGTTGAAAACGGGGTTTCCTCGAAGTGCAATCACCCTCAATGACAAAACAATCAGCCATATGCCTAGCAAAGCTGCATATAATCCTACGGCCATCATAAATCCTCTTCATTTTTACGAACTATTACCTTGTGGTCATAAGTAGTAGCCAACAAACGCTAATACATAATTACATCATTAACTAGCAACAACTTTAATTGTGGGTTTTAGCGCCTGACGCCCCCCAAACATAGTTGAAAAAAGTAGCTGAATTTAACTGCTGGCGATGTCCAAGCCATATAGAGGGGCATGGTCTTTAGAAGAAATGGGGGTGGTTGAATAGGATAACCCCTAGTCTGAAGACGCTCAAACCAGCCCATCTAAGCTTTAATTACTCTACGACTAAAACATTGCTAATCTTATTTAGTATTTCGAGGTGTGTTGCGTTGCAATCAGAGGTCACCTTGCATCTTACCACAGTAAAGATATTTGAAGATAACCTACGTAAAACCCAAAGTCTTTCGCTACCTAGTATGCCTTGTGTTTCACATTGATGGGCTTCTACCTGCTGCTCTTTTCCAAGATTGTAAGCAAAACAATTATAGCCATTCTCAATAAAGTAGGTGGGAGATAAAAGACTGCTTGTTTCCCAATTCAGTTCACTCAGTTCCAAATGCTTTGCATTAGCTATCGAAATATTAATAACATTCATGCCTATCAGCAAAGCACAAATAATGAAATACGGTCTTAGCATTTTTAGATACCCTTGCTTAATTATCTAAAATAACGGCAAAACAACGCTGCTATTTATATCTTCTAAAAACCACCCACACAGTTACACACCGAAAAGCTCGGGATAACAATGGGTTGACACATGTACTGTAGGTACGATGGGCAAGGAAAGTGGTGCCCAGGGGCAGACTGTAATCCTATGCCCTGCGTCAACTAAAGTTCCCCTTGAGCAATATCAATAGGTTAGACAATCACTTGGTTATGTCAACAGGCGCAGATGTTATACTGGGTGTTATACTAGCGATGACTAAGGAAGTTTGGGGTCGGCATCACGCAAACTTGAGTAGGCGAAAGCCCCCCGGTGGGTGACGACAAACACGCTTCAAAAAAGGGGCTAAAGGGTCGATTGGTTGTTTTTGTTGCTGTGGATGGCTTTGTTTAATGTCTTAGCGATTAGTTTTTTATGATGAGTTGAAAATGTTGGTTTTCGACACACTCAAATACCATTGGCTTGGAACTAGGTAAAACTCCCTGTAGTGTCAAATTGCCAATAGCTAGGTTAAGTTTTGCCACTTCACTTTTGCAGTCGTCTAAACTTTGAAAAGACATTCCAATATTATGGGAGGTTTGAAAGCCAGGGGTTTCCTGCACTTTTGCTATTGCTTCAAATGTATTAGCAGCATTGGCATTAAAGCACAGTAAAATAGCAGGGACAACAAATAGGATTGAAGATTTTTTCACAGATATCTCACTATCAAGCGCAAGTAATAAATCAGAGATAACACTTTTCATACGGTTATAATTTATTAACCTTAAAATCAAGATATAGTAATTATTGTGCTTAGCAAGAAATAGATATTGATATTAACAAAAATTTAACACGAAGACTAACGCCACTATTCCTGCTATAGCTGACCAAAGACACGTCTAAGGTGTCTTTATATTTGCTGTAGTGGTAGTAGCTAGCGATACTAACAACGACTACCCAGACCACCTTCCCTTAGTTGACTTTAGTGCCTAGGATTAAGTTGTTTTGGTTAGTGGTAGTAGTTATCAACATCAACCACTACTTTGAATACCATGGCTTTAGATGCTAGGGTGGCCATAGTCTCTATGGTAGGTCATATAGGTGGTGGTAGTGGTAATAAACCAGCGCTACACTGACGAAGCTAAAGCTGCTCATGCCTATCTAGAGTATGACTGCGGCATACTAGTAACCATAACTACAAACACACCATGATAGATATTGAAGAAATTAGAGAGGCAAGGTTTATGTCCTTGCTGTCGGTTGCTGATAGCTCTCAGGCAAAAGAGTTTGTCGACGGGCTTATCGTCCTCCTAAAATCAAAAGAGTTAAGAAAGCGCAAAAGACAGGCTGAGCGTGAAAAGGCATTTGCTACTGCAATTGAGCTTATCATTGCTGACCTCATGCTTGGCTTTCAACAACAAGATAATAGATGGTCATACCATCAGATGTCCTCAGGCTCTTTTACAGATGAGCCTGTCGGCTATAAACTCTTCCGCTCTATTGTTTTTGCATTAGAAGAGGCCGGGCTAATAGAAGTTTCTATAGGCCGCAATCATAAGGGCATACAGTGGGACGAAGGAGGCACGACAAGTTATGCTCCTGGGCTTGCTACTCGTTTTAGGCCAACGCAGTCGCTGGTGGATATGGCAGCTCAATATGGCCTCAAAGAGGATGAATATCATCTGTCTTTTAAGACACAGCTTCCTAAAAAGGTAATCGAAGTAAGAGCAGCCAAAGTAAAAGGTGAAGGTCGAGGCAGAAAGCTCAAACCACCACAAACCAGTCGCTTCTTTGAAGTGGAAGCAGAGATAAAGACACTTAATCTATTTCTGTCTGCCTTTGAGCTTATTGGAGGTAGGTTCACTGGCTTTAGAAGACTATTCAATGAAGGCGACATTAAAGGCTTTGATTATGATAGAGGGGGTCGCCTTTTCAATTCTGATGGCCAAGGTTATATCGGTTTAAGCAGCGATGAGCGGCAATCAATGCAGATAGATGGAGAAGATATTGTCGAAATCGACATCAACGCCTCCTACCTTACTATCTATCATGGCCTAATAGGAGTGCCTCTTCCTAACAAAGAAGATATCTATGCCATCGATGGATTACCTAGAGAAGTTGTAAAGGCCTGGTTCTCTGTGAGCTTTGGTGTTCAGAATTTCCACACTAGGTGGCCAAGTGAAACAATAGAACAACTAAGGGCGTCATGCGAGGCCTTCAAGCCTTCCATGACAGTTAATGCTGTTGGCAAAAAGGTAATCAAACACTTCCCCATCATGGCAAAATGGCCATTAAGCGGCCTTAGTTGGTCTAAGCTTATGTTTATCGAAAGTGAGATAGTCATAGGCACAATGACGACAATGATGGAAAAGTATCAAGCGCCATGCTTTCCTGTGCATGATGCCATTATCGTTCGCAAAAAAGATGAAGAGCTGGCTAAGAACATCCTAAGCAAAGAGTTTGAAGCTCAAGCTAACGTTACGCCTCGATTAAAGCTAAAATAAGCTCTCCTCATAAGCCGGTTTTACGAGTCATTGAGAGCCATCTTGCGTCTGCCTGGAGGCTAAAGGAGGGTAAAGTCATCCACAGCCATCTTAACGCCTCAGCGACTCTCAAATCGCCAACAACCAATATTATGGAAGTGGTTATTTTGAAAAGATAAATGAAGTATTCATCTGACTATGTTGATATTTTGAATTTTGAGAGCTGCTTTAATTTATTCCACCATTTGTTTGCTTGATGAACTCTTCTGATTCTTCAAATTTGATTTCCAATGACTTAAGTCTCGATAAAGTCTCATCTTTAAGTTTCATGTAAATTAAGTCATTGCTTACAAATGGAATGAACAAGGCTTTTCTCATCAGTCTATAAGAGACTGTTTTGTGCTCGGCACTCGAAAGATGTCTGTTGCTCTTGTTTGGGGCAGATGAATTTAAAACACCATCAGCGGATGGAAAACGTTGTGGATAGACAATGATGTCGGTGAACACCTCTTTAGATTCTTCATCAAAAAATGATATCTTGGTGCGGTATGATAATGCTCTATCAACTTTTTCATTCCAAAATGCAGACAAATAATTTTCAACATTAAACTCACGGCTTTGTTTCGGCGGTTTTCCAATATCGATTATAAAGCAGTCGATGAAAATCGGTTCAAAAATGCAGATGATTTTGTTTGAATCAGATTGTCTATGCCCTGTCAGGAACATTTTGTTATTTGCTGTATTTAACCAATCATATCTATATCTCTTAAATGAGACTTTCTCCAAAATATCTCGGATTTGGGTTTGTAGCTCTTGAGTGATTTCTGTTTGGTAGGATAGAACCACAAAACTTTCATCAGGTTTTCTAATCCTGTTTAACTTGTCTTCGATATTACCAAAACGTTTTTCCAGATTCTCTTTTGAGCTTGTAAAGGCGGCATTAATTTGAATCGGTAAGAAACTGGGTGGTGAAACGCCGTTGAGATTTTCAATCCAGGCCGGTATCAGGTTTTGTTCTTGACCAAGGGGTTTAAGACCAAGAATGGTGGTCTCAATAAATTTTCCACTAAGCAATGGCTCAATAATTTTTTTATTTATCAATCTCAGTTTATCTTGGTCTTGCTCCTTATTCTCTTTTATTCCTGCGAAAAGACCTTTTGAAATATTAGTTTTTGCTGCAGTAAATGGCTCAATCAAAATAGTTAAGTCTTCAACCCTTACATCAACTACGGCCTGAACTCTATGAATGCCGTTTTCATTAGAAACTTCCAAAACTTCTAAATTTTTTATTGTTCCGTTTGAGAACTCTAATAATTCACTGTTGATATTTTTACTTTCTAATTTTAGGCCATCTTTAATTTCGGTTCGTTTGCTAATCAAGGTTTCGGTATCGATGTATGTTCCAACAACTTGCATTAATGCTTGCTCTGCAGCGTTTTGTAGTGCGCTATCTAAGCTTGCCCCAACTCCCTGAGAAACAACTTTTTTTGTGACTTCAGCGTATGCCTCATTGAGTGAAAACATTGTGAAAAACATAAATAATATTATGCGGCCTAAAGTCATTTTATATTCCCAAGAGCAAGTCCTGAACTATGTAAAATTCTATGAATAATTCTTAGAAACTTTTCAATCGACTAGAATTGTTGCTTCCCTCAGTTTCTCTTAAATTGGAAGTGCTGTTGTTTGACGAGTTCGAGTTGCTCTGCTCGCTGTTTGATGTGCTATTGTTGTTACTAGGAGTTTGTGATTTGGCTAGAGATGAATTAATCCCAGTAGCCAACCCAGTAGCAATAGCGACGGTTTCAGGCTTAAGGCCAACTGTTACCCTTACCTCTTTTCCTGGCGTATAGCAATCTCCAATCGGAATAGCACCTCTTAGAAGCGCTTGTGACGAAGAACCCATTGTTTTCAAAATTTGCTTTGTTCTTTCTGAGGAAGCAGTTCTTTCCTCACCTTGGATTTTGGCAATTTTATTTGCCTCTTCATTTATTCTGGTTTCTGACTGAATTAAGTCATTAAGTAATTTAGCTATTTCAGCTTTGGCTTTAATCGTTGCTTCTGTGTATGCATCATCAACGTCTGCTATATCTGCAGAAAATGGAACAGCTCTTTCTGTTGAAATCACTTTAGGAATGTCAGACCCCTCTACAATTTCGTAATCAATGCCTCGCTGTGCGGCATAGGTTGAACAATCATCAGCTAACAGTGGTTTTGCGATAATTGTGCTTATAAAAATGAAGACGATGCTTTTCATGTGGTTCTCCTATTTTCAAAGGCATACAAGTAAAATTATTATAAAACTATAGTCTGCACAAGTAGAGTAAAAGTTTTAGTTTAATCTATCTTTCACCTTGCAGCTTTTTTTTGCGGCCGCAGCCCCACAGGTAAATGTGTTGGTTGGCATAATTTAACCGAAGAACAATATGCTGAGAAAAAAGCACAGTGGGAAGCAAAGCAAGAAGCTAAAAAAGCATCATAAGAAAGCAAGACGTTCTGCCGTTATAGAAGGTAAGCAAGCAAGCAGAACGCCTCACTTGTTCCTCCATAAGCAAACGTTATGCCTCACTGGTAAAACAGTGGGGCTTTTTTATCTTGGCTTATTATTTGCATAGAAGATTGTTGAGATTAACAGGTTTGCTCCTACAGCACAGAAGGTATTTTTAGCAACAGCGGTTGCAAACAGTTTAATCCAATGAAGCCTCAGTAGTTTTCTACTGGGGCTTTTTTTAATAAAAACTGAATAGTACTGACATATCTGGATTGGTTAAATCTGTTAACGCAAACAAAACAAGAAAGAAGGCCATGGTTAACCAAAACCAAAGGTTCTTCATGTTGAAGCCTCCAAAACTTTGAAAGTAAGTTGATAGCTGGCCAACATATAGCGTTATCAATATGAGTAACAACAGAGCTACATAGAAAATTTTGATTTACCTATGAGCAGCGCACTAAACCCGTTTTATTTCTTAGCCAAACCTCATGACGACAATAAAAATCATTTAAATAACTTTTTAGTTGTATTTAGCCCTCAATATCTTCTGCTTTGCTCTTGAAGAAGATACCTTCATTGCTGCTACTATAATAAGAATAGTCAGCTTTAATGGGGGTAATGGTATTAGTCGTTGTAGTAATAGCAGCAGCCACTCTCTAATCAAACCAAAGCCATCCACAGCAACAAAAACAACCAATCGACCCTTTAGCCCCTTTTTTGAAGCGTGTTTGTCGTCACCCACCGGGGGGCTTTCGCCTACTCAAGTTTGCGTGATGCCGACCCCAAACTTCCTTAGTCATCGCTAGTATAACACCCAGTATAACATCTGCGCCTGTTGACATAACCAAGTGATTGTCTAACCTATTGATATTGCTCAAGGGGAACTTTAGTTGACGCAGGGCATAGGATTACAGTCTGCCCCTGGGCACCATTAATTCAAAAAATGTTCAACGCCAGCTCCGGGATAACCTGTATCTGCTAGAGCATAGGGTTTGTTTACGGTGTCTATCGCTGCTTGTCATAGGCTTTGTGTATAATGAGCAAAACGATTAGCGCTTATGTTTGAGCCGCAGGCAAGAACGCCTATTTTTTTGCCCACAATCTCGGAGCGCAGAGGCCCAACTGCCGCCCCAAGAGATGCAGCACAGGCAGGCTCTACAAACAAGTTTAACCTATCGCGCATTTCCAGCATCATCTCTGCCATGACCTGATCCTCAATTTCTATAATCTCATCCACATTAGCGCGCGCTAATTCAAAGGATGCGGATAGAGCAGATGGGGCGCCAAGACTGTCAGCTATGGTCTCCACCTTGTCTAGTGCCTCTGGCTTTCCAGATAAAAAGCTACGATTTAAGCTGTTTGCCCCTTTCGGCTCTACGCCAATAACTTTTGTCTCAGGGTGATAATGTTTAATCGCTGCGGCCATGCCAGCGATTAGCCCGCCGCCGCCTACGGGCAGTATGACGATATCTGGCTCAGATAGATCTTCCATGAACTCTGCCCCACAGGATGCTGCACCAAAGGCCATATTTACATCATTAAAGGGATGCAGAATTTTTCTATCTTCGGTTTCTGCAATCTCATTTAGCAGGGTTGCTGCAGACGCTATATCTTCTGCAAGAATGACCTCTGCGCCGTTCTCCTTACATCCCTCTATGCGAATGGGGTCAGCAAATTTAGGCATGATGACCTTTGCAGATACCCCGCATTGATGCGCCGCCCAACTAATAGCTAGCGCATGATTGCCGCCACTAAAGGTTGCTATACCCTTTTTGCGCTGAGCTGGTGTAAGCCAATCAACCCCTAATAGCGCGCCACGAGCCTTGAATGAGCCTGTATGTTGGAATAACTCCAGCTTTATAAACATCCGTGTATTTTGGGGTATCAGGGGCGCAATTTTGCTTCCATTTAAGGCCAATATAGGCGTCTTTTTAATCCGTCCAGCGAGTTCCTCTCGGACAGAGTTTAACTTTTCAATATTAAATTTATCCATCTTTGCGCGGCTGAATTTCTTCACTAGCTGGTCCTTTTTTAAACCATTTAGCTTTAGCGATATTGACAAGCCAGTCAGGTGAGGATTGGCCAAATATATGCCTTACAGGCGCCAATTCATTATGTTGTTCTAAACAACCGGCACGAATATTATAGATTTTTCTGTCTGGACTCGTGGCGTAAATGTGGCTCCCACAATTGCCGCAGAAACCTTGCAGTCTTTCATTTCCGCTTTCCGCAATTTTTGAATATTCACGAACCTCGCCTGTGATTTTTACGTGCGCTGCATCTATTATCAAAGTTGCCCTGAAAGGAGCGCCGCTGAATTTCTGGCAATCTGTGCAGTGACAAGCCACTATATTTTCTTCAAGAACATTAGCTTGCAGGGTTATTTCTCCACAAAAACACCCCCCATGCACGTCGATTTTATCGGCCATTTTTTCTCACAATTCTGTTATTTGAAGTCCAGTTTTGCAGGGTCTGTAACAAAAAAAGAAAGCTCAAAATAAGTCTTTCAGAGGCGGCTATCTTTGCCAACCTTAAAATTATCGTGATGGATGCCTGGCTTATGGGCAGAAGCGCTGTGCATGATATATGTAGATGCTTCGATAGACAGCTGGCCTGCGCGCAACAAAAATGTTGGGATACACAGCCGGAAGCTCGATTTGGGCATGAGACTTGCAAAACAGGGGGTGAACCCAGCGCCGTCGTTTCGTCATTACCTTCTTTAAACGGCTCTGGGTTTTTCTTTTTTAAGCGCTTCTAGCTTGTGCCTCATCGCCCAATTTTTGACTCACTTCTATCATATTAGTAAATATCAATATAAAGAATATGAAAGCGGTGGCCGTATATTGGCTATCTGTAAGAAAAAAAGGTGGGTATTTAATGACGCCTGAGGAGTTGCAAAGCTGGATTGATAAAACGCTGACAGCTGTTGGCGGGGCAGTTGTACTATCACACGCTAGCGCAAGAGAGGTTGCGCGACATGCTCTGAAATCTTTGTTCAGCCTTACTGGAAATGACCGTGAGGCGAGTTTGCAAGCGGTTCAAAAAATTGATGATTTTGCAGTTCGCCGGCGCCTGCTAGAAGTGTTTCGGCGCAGTTATGTTGAAACTTCAGCCTCCTTTACTTCAGAGATATTCTTCCGTGCGGGAAGTTTTTCGAATGCGGATTTTGCGGATGCCTTCGATAAGGATTTATTGTCTCTATGGCGGCATGCTGGACAGGATAGAGCCAAATTTGACGCACTAATAAAGACCTATCCGAATGCCGCGCGTATTCGCATTACCAAGCGCCTCACATCGCAAGCCTTTTTGCGCAAGAGGCGTATTCGATATGCAGTTGGGGGCGCGTTTTCTTCGTCTGGCACGGGTACATCGCCTATGATCAATGTACTGGCCATTTTAATCTTTATCGCTTTGATTGTGATCATGTTTGGCCAATAGGTTTTTCGCGCTAAATCTTTTAGCTAGGCGAATATATGATTAGCCAAGAAGTCCCATAACGCCCTGACGTGACTGGTTAGCCATATTCAAGGCTTGCGTAGCGGCCTGTGCTAGGATCTGGTTCTTCACCAAGATAGCGGTTTCAGCCGCGTAATCTGCATCCGTAATCCGGCCTTTTGCCGCTTCTGTTAGCATCGCAGATTTGGTTAGATTGGTAATATTGTAATCTAGGCGGTTTTGAATAGCACCCAATTTTGCCTGACTTTGGGTGATTTGCTCAATGGCTCTGTCTAGAACCATAACGGCCTTAGCTGCATCTTCTTGTGTTGCCAGTGAAATACCCCCGATATGCGATGGCAGATCAGGCGAATTGCCCTCGATAACGGTTGGAACAACTGGCGTTGTTGGCGTAGTTGGTGATGTAGGCGTCGACGGTGTCGATGGCGAGGATGGCGAGGATGGCGTCGACGGCGTTGATGGTGTGGACGGCGTTGGGTTAGATGGCGTAAAGCTGCCAGATGGCGTGGAGGTGATATAGCCGCCGCCAATAGCATAATAAATCGTATCACCGACAGCAATACGCCCTTCATTTTCAATATTACCAAGAGCAGTCAGTAACGGATCAGATAGGCTGGATAGGGCGATCGCTGAAGATGCGCCTGTATTGTTTGAGGTAATTTGCAGAGGTGAGTTTTGGCTGACCGTAACGCTAGCTGACTGCCCATCATTTGCTAGCGCGGTATTAATAGCATTTTGCAAATCTGTCATCAGGTCGTTCATGGTTAGGCCGCCTGATGTATAATCCTGACCCGTGAAGGACACGGTGACAGCAGCGCCGCCATCTACTCTGATATCAAAGGTAGAGGTGCCTGAAAGGTCAGCAACGGCTGTGAGTGAGGTGCGTATACTTGCGCCTCTTGTGGATGCAGCACTGGCGGTGAATTGCAAAAATTCAATATTAGTCAGGGTATCTGTGCCGTCTGAGCCCCCGGTAACAGTTGTCGTACTGCCAGATGTGTTGATGGTGTAGCTATTGCGGTCGCCTGAGAAAACAGCCACGTCATCACCATCACCGCCATCAATAGTATCATTGCCGCCGCCGCCGGTTATCATATTATCAAGGGCGTTACCTGTTATTGTATCATCAGCTGAACCGCCGACAGCATTTTCGATCTGCGCATTAAAGGCGATACCCAGATTGTCTTCCCCTGTATAAATAGCGCTCGTGGTTTTGCCTGGATAGTTTGAGGTGGCTTGATTGTTATAAGAATCAAAATGGCCTTGCACAGTGGCATTGCTCAGCCCAGTTTGTGCCTCCCAATAAGCTACCTGATCTGCTTCTGACCAAATGCCGATGGAGCTCAGTGTCCCGCCATTCATATTCAGCGTGTTGGATTTTGTCTGGTTGGATAAATCGATAGTATCGGTGCCGCCTGTATCAATAATGGTCTGCATCATTAAAGGCTGGTTGCGGGTACCGTCATTGGTAAATGAATAGTTTGTATCCCCATCAGATGTGGTTTCCTCACCATACATCATCGCCATGGCTTTCACATCTGCTAGCATCGGGGTTGTGGCATAAACACGATAGGAATCACCCGTGGTAAATCCGCCGCCCGTGGAGGTGTAATTGAAAACCAGATTTCGGTCTTGCTGTGTGTAACTCATCACCGAGGTACGCATATTGTCTTCTGCATTGGGCAAGGTCGCCCCTGTGGCACTCCCCCCATCAAAAGGATGGCTTAGGCCTAGCGCATGGCCAACTTCATGCAAGGCTGCGTACCAGCTATAGCCACCATCCCCTAATCCAGTGCTGTTAAAGTCATTGCCGCTCGCATCAAAATCAGACTCGATATCATGAGTTTCAAACCATATATCCCCGCCAACATGTGATGAGCTTGGAAAATAGGCGAAAGCTGCACGGCCGCCAGCTGTTCCATCTGAGGTGAAGGCCATCCTTAAATCACCTACCGCGCCGGTGGCACTATCTTCAACTACCCGCTGGAATTCAAAATCAACAGCCTTGTCCCATTGAGCCAACATTTCGGTTAGGTGGGTTGTATTATCGGTACCGCTAGCAGTGATGCCTATCTCTGTGCCATTGGCGCCATCAGCTGCCGCACCAGTATTATAGGTGGTCGGATAGGCAGGTGAGCTGCCATCACTCTCATAAAAGGAATAGGTAAGCTGGTCTGAGCCGCTAACATTCCACTTAACCCCGCCTCGGATTGTTTCCACTTGCGAGTCAGAGGTTGCACCAAAACTTGTGGCTGACTTGTCTGGTGTCGCGCCAGAGGCTGAGCTCGTAGCCAGCGCCATGGCTACTTCGCCACCATTAGCTATCTGATTTTGTGTCGCGGCAAGACAGTGGGCACAGGTTTGCTCATTATGGGAATTTGCAAAAACTTCCATCAGATCCACTTCGATGGTGCTTATCATCCCAGCGATATCTGAATTGGGATCTGATGGATTATCATAAATATTTAACACATCCATAAAGGAACTCGCGCCAGAGTTCGGATCATATCCGGCGATGAGTTCCAACTCATTATTATGAATTTGCCCACCAATAAAGGCCGACATATCTTCTTCTAGCACCTGTTTTTCGGCTGTAAGCTGGGTGTGCGCAGCGCTGCCAGCGGTTTCTGCGGCTAAAGCAACTTCCTTATCCCGAAGTTGGACTAAAAATCCGCTTAATTGGTCTAATTGCTGAGAGTATAAAGAAATCGCACCATACATATAACCACCAGTTTGAAGCGTGTCGCGGATGAAGAGCGTGTGGTAGTTATCGGTGGATGCGCCTGAAGAACTATAGGAATCCTGAAGGTTGGCAGTTGTGCTGCTATCTACTTCAAACGCATCATCGCCTGCGGAACGGCCAAGCCGGTTCAGCAGTGTCAGCGTTGTATTTGTAGCAAAATTAATATCCACAACTCGGTTCCTATACTCTCTTCAATAACCGTTAACGACACAGAAAAATTAGTTTTAAGCTTTTTGGGGTAAATTTTTTAAAAAAAAACAGGGTAATGGTACAATTTTTGCTTTGACGAAGATGTATGTCACTCTAATTAATGAAACTTTTATAAAGGAAATAGGAAAATGGATTTTGGTGTTGGCTCACAAATTCCGCAGTCAGAGGTCCAAGTTAAGGGCGAAGGCGCCATTGGTGTGGTAAAAACAGAAGACTATTTCAAAGATTCTAAGGTTGTAATGATTGCGATACCAGGCGCATTTACGCCAACTTGTTCACGCGAACATCTGCCCGGCTTTATGGAACATTATGATGATTTCAAGGCCAAGGGCGTGGATAAAATCGTCTGTATGGCGGTCAATGATGCCCATGTGATGAAGGCTTGGGGAGAGAAGATGGAATTTGGCGAAAAGATAGAGCTTCTTGCGGATCCCGTTGGAACTTTCTCTGAAAAGCTTGGATTGCTCAGAAGCCACGGCTCTATTTTAGGAAAACGTGCAAACCGCAGCGCGATGGTTGTTGATAACGGCGTGGTTCAGCATATTTTTGTTGAAGAAAAAGGCAAGTTCGAAGTCTCTAAAGCAGAGAACGTTTTAAGCCATCTCTAGGTCATTTCTAGACCATTTCTAGACTATTTATGGCCCATTTTTGGGTCAACAAATCTGAATTAATTAAGGCTGGCGATTTTTTTGCAAGCTGGTAGGTGGCTGCTCGCCATCATGGAAACTGCCATGCAGCTTATCTAAGCCTACCTCTGCAGTACCGTAATTACATTCGTAGAAACGGTGATGTAGCTGGTGGAAAAAATCGCCTAGCCTTATGCCTTTGCGCCCACCAATAACCAGCCCCTCATAGCCAGAATGCGAGGTCACAGCCCCTAAAATAGATAGCTGCTGCGAGAATAGGAAATGCACTGGATGGCAGGCTAGTGGCAGATAAATTAGCACCCCACCCATCCAGATAATATGTTCAATTGGATGCATGGCGTTGCCAGACCACGGCCCAATACTGACATTACGATGATGCAGATGATGGGCTAGCCGATATAGGGGCGGCCAATGCAAAGCGCGATGAATACAAAAAAACCAGAAGCTATTCCACATTGGAATGACCAAAAATAACCCAATAAATAAATAGATATTGTCGCTATAGCCAATCCAGAAGCCAATATCATTGGCATGCGCCCATAACAACAAGCTCTCTAATCCAGTCCAGATAGTAACCCCGCTAAATAGCGACCAGAATATATTATCATAAACCTGGTTATTAAAGGTAAAGCGACTGCCACCACGATTAGCGCTGCCACGGTCAAATTTTAGCCTATCTGCCTGCTTGCCCCAGCGATATAGATATAAATGCAAGCCCCCTGCTAGCACACTCATCAATATTATATTTTTAAGCCAGACCAGCGCTATCCATTCGAGTGCAAAGCCTTGCCCTGCTGCTAGATGGGGAGTGAAAAAATGCCAAGATAAAAAGGCAAGGCAGAAAAATATCAATCTTTCTGTTATCGGTAGCCATGAGCGATATAGCCATTTGAAATGTGCAGCAAGGGCTAGGGGCGACAGAAAATAAGGTGAGGTGTTTAGCGGCAGGGGCGGGGTATGTGCCCATAAACCAGCTTTCGCTTTGCTAGTGGATTGCTTTGCTTGCCCTGCCATTTTGGGTGGTGCCTTTTTTTCGTGATTGCCCAGACTATATTATTATCCAGACTATATTATTACCTAGGCTATATTAAAGCTCAAAAAATGTTTCTTGTAAAATCTAAGTTGTTACCAAAGCTGTCATGTGCCTGTGCAAAGCATAGCCGCTCACGCCTGATTATATCCTGACGATTTTGCACAGCAAGAACACACAAAGCCCATTATACCGCCTTTATCAATCGAGCTTTACGCCTTTTCAATTTCCAGAATGATGTGGATATAGTCCATTGCATGCCCATCAGGGTTGCTGGCAACCTCCGCTTCATAAGCATTATAAAATTTATCAACGATGGCCGTTACCTCTGTTTCTGGCCGTCCTTCTAATGCGGTGCGGAAAACGGTTTCAGACCAGCTGCGCATGGTTGGAATAAGGCTGGCTGCAAATTCAGCTGGCGTCATATCATCTGGTGCATTGTCATAAGCTACACGAAACGGGCAAGGGGTTAGGCGGGTTGTAACTGATAGCAGCTGTAATCCTGCTTTGGATACAGCAGAATTTTTGTCTTTAAACGGAGCGGTAAATTCATCTACTGTACGATAATGCTGGGCGAAAGTTGCGCGCAGATATTCATCTGCGGTGATTGTCCCATCATCCCTCAGGGCTGCCCAATGCGCGTTAAAGCGGTCAAACATGGTAACCCCGCCCGTATGCCCCAGATAGCGACCCTCTTCATCAATGCCAAAATTCATACAAATAAAACGCCCACCTGACGCAAGCTCTGCGGCACGGCCAAGCAAAATACGCTCCCAGTCCGCAGCTGCTTGTTTGGTGAACTGCGCACGCTCATCGTCATTAGCGCCCACCATATGAACATGGTTTGAAATCTGGCAGGGTTTTTCGGAAACGTAATGCATCGCGGTTGCTGAAAAGCCGAGGGCAAGCGTGTCTGATGCCATTAGCTGTTGGTGAAAACCAGTGCCGCAGCCATGCACAAATACATCATGATGCTGGGTCTGATAGGCATAATCGCTATCCCCTTGCATACCCTGCATCGTGCGAAACAGCGTTGAAAAGTCGTTTGATGCTAAGTCTGTATAGAGTATTTCTATGGGTTTTTTATTGCCAGTTTTTCGGATGTTGGAGATAAGCTCAGACCACATATATTGGCTGGTGCCCCCATCTGCGGCGCCATAATCTGCCAGTTTTATCACCGGCAGGTCAGGCAAATTTTCAATAGCTTTTGCCAGTAGGGGAAGGGTGCTTTCAATAGCGTGTTTTGCGCCAATAGTGCGTGCGGAATAGTAACCGCACCCTTTCATGGATAGAACAGCTTGGGTATTTAGTGATGTGGGTTTACGCATCTTCTCTCCCTCCTTCACGCTAAATTTTAGAGCTAATCTTTAAAAATACATTCTTCCAACTTAACGCAAAACAAATATCATTTATTCACTGGCTTCTATTCTCTGGCTTCTATTCTCTGGCGTTTATTCACTGGCGTCTATTTTTTAGCGCTTATTTTTTAGCGTTTATTTTCTAACGTTTATTTTCTGTGCGCCATGCCTCAAAGGCCTTTTTATGCTCTTCTTTTGTGCAAGGATATAAACCGATAATAGAAATGCCTTTTTTCACCTGCTCTGTGACAAAATCTTCATAGGCAGTCATTTCGGCAGCTTCTGTAGCAAGTTCATTAACCAGATGCGCCGGCACGATGATGACGCTATCATTATCGCCGACAATATAATCACCTGGAAAAACAGCCGCATCACCGCACCCAATAGGAACATTGATATCAATAGCTTCATGCAGAGTAAGGTTGGTTGGGCTGGCAGGGCGGCTATGATAAGCAGGCATGTCTAGCGCGGCAATGCTGTCTGAATCGCGAAAACCGCCATCCGTGACAACACCAGCTGCCCCGCGCATCATTAGGCGTGTTATCAAAATATCTCCTGCGGATGCTGCGCGTGCATCTTTGCGGCTATCCATGACCAAAACATGCCCTTCTGGGCATTGCTCGATAGCTTGGCGTTGCGGATGCTGTGGGTTTTTAAATTCGGCTAGGGTATTGCGATCTTCGCGCGCCGGCATATAGCGCAAGGTAAAGGCAGGGCCGACCATGTTTGGCGCGCCAGCTACAGATTTCTTGCCATGGTTCTGTCCTACCGGATGTACATCTTGAATGACTTGATTGCGCAAGCCGCGCTTATATAATGCGGTTGCGAGTGTGGCTACTGAAACCTGTTTTAAAATATTGATAGAGTTTGACGTGATGTCCGTTTCTGACACTAAATTATTCCTCTTTTTTAATCAAAATACTACATGAATGCGCCTCTTAATTTTCGGCGCATTATCTTTCCTGTTGCGGTAAGCGGTAATGTCTGCTGCCAGACAAAACGCCTTGGCATAAGATGCGGACTTAAGCGATTTTTTACAAGTTTTTTTAAATCCTCTTCCAGTTCTTCCAGACTTTCATGCTGGTCAGGGACAATACAAGCGGTGATTATTTCTGTTCGTATTGGGTCTGGCAGGCCAATAACAGCGGCTAGTTGGACACGCGGATGTTGCATTAAACAATTTTCAATTTCAGATGGACCTACCCTATAGCCAGCTGAGGTGATGACATCATCATCACGTGCAACAAAGGTAAAAATTCCATCTTTGTCCATACATCCCATATCCCCAGTGCGCAGCCAACCACCAGATATCTTTTCTGCTGTTTTTTCAGGCTGACCCCAATAGCCAAGCATCATTACCGGGTCTGGTGTCTTTACCGCAATTTCACCTAAGTTGCCCGGCGGGCAGGGTTTATTATTTGCATCTAGAATGGCAACTTGATGACCATGTACCGCTGCCCCCATTGCCCCTTCTGGCAGGGGCGTGTGCGGACGCTGGCTACAGATCACCAAATTACATTCGGTCTGGCCGTAAATCTCGTTAATATCTACCCCCAACCGCTGCTTGGCCCAGCTTACAACCGCCTCTGGCAAGGCCTCCCCTCCGGAGGCAATGGAGCGGATAGATACCCCTTCAGGCAGGCCATGCTCAGCTTCTGCAAAACGCATGAGTTTCAGCGCGGTTGGCGGCAAGAACATGTTGCGGATTTGATGTTTGGCGATAAAGTCGAAGGCCTCGTTTGCATCAAATTTAACAAAGCGCATTGCCACTAACGGCACCCCGTAATAAAGGCAGGGCATAGCTAGGTCCATGAGCCCACCAATCCATGCCCAGTCCGCAGGCGTCCAGCCTTTATCGCTCTCTTGTCCCAACCCATTATGGCTAATTTCAACATTTGGCAAATGCCCTAGCAAAAAGCGATGCGCATGTAAGGCGCCCTTTGGCGCTCCTGTCGTTCCAGAAGTATAAATCATCATGGCAGGTGCGTTTGGGGGTGCAATAGCTGGCCAGTCTTCTGGGTTAACCGGCTCTTTTGTCGCCGCTTCAAAACGCGCTGTTGTTATAGAGGGCAGGGTGCTATCGCTATCGCTTTCACTGCCACAAATCAGCACATGTGCTAGCTCTGGCAATTGCCCTTCAAGGGCGGCTATTTTACTTGTCTGGCTAGTATCTGTAATCAGCAGTTTTGCGCCACTATCTGCAAGTCTAAATTGCAGGGCATCTACCCCAAATAGGGTAAAAAGTGGTAGTGCAATGGCACCAATACGATAGCAGGCAAAATGGGTGATAAGTGCTTCTGGTGACTGGCTAAGCAATAAGGCAACACGGTCCCCAGAGGCAATCCCTTGCTGGGATAAATAGGCGGCCAAATTACAAGATGCCTGATGGAGCTCGCGATAGCACCAATTGCGGGTTTGGCCATCTTCACCTATATGGGTAAGGGCAATGCGTTCGGGCTGCACGCGCGACCACCTATCACAGCATAGCTCGGCCATATTTGCATTATCTGGGATCGGCCAGTCAAATCCGTTTGGCGCCTCAGGATTATGGATTATCCCTGGCAAAATGGGCGGGGCAAATAAGCTGTCTTTATTCAGGGTCATGGTTATGCTTCTTCTGGCCCTTTTTTTTAAAAAGCGCACATCGCTGTGCGATGCTAAAGATGATAAAAGCTAGAGATATTTCTGACTATCTTTGAGCTGGGCAGTGCTAGCGGCATGAAACTCTGCTTTTAACTGACTGACGAGCTCTGCAACTGGCGGGCTTGAGGTTATCTGTCCTACACCATGTCCAGCAGACCATAGATCGCGCCATGGCTTAATCGAATTTTGTTTGGGGTTATGTGCCTCACTCAATTCCTTGTCGATATCCAATTTCCCATGCGGTGCCAGCTCATCTGGGTTCATGCCCGCCTGCTCAAGGCTTTGGCGAATAAAATTTGCATTTATACCAGTTACCTTATCGGTTAGCAAAATATCCCCCATGCGTGCCTCTGAAATCATCTGTTTATATGCGTTTGAGGCCATACATTCGGCTGTGTTGATAAAACGTGTACCCATATAGGCAAAATCTGCACCCATCATGTGGGCGGCGGCAATATCGCGCCCAGTGCTGAGCGCACCTGAAAGAATAATACAGCCATCAAATATCTGTCTTATTTCGCCAATAAGGCCAAACGGGCTTGCTTGCCCTGAATGTCCGCCAGCCCCTGCACAAACTGCGATAATCCCGTCGACACCAGCCTCTTTAGCTTTTTGGGCATGACGCAGACTAACAACATCATGAAAGACAATCCCGCCATAATCATGCACCGTTTCAACCAGATCAGGCACGGCCCCAAGCGAGGTGATAATCAGGGGCACTTTATAGCGGGTGCATAATTCCAGCTCTTCTTTCAAGATTTTATTGGTCTTATGCACAATAAGATTTACCCCAAACGGGGCCGGTTTTTTGCCTGTATCTGCCTCAAGCTGCGCAAGCGCGCGTGTAATTTCTTCTAACCATTCTTCTAAGCCTTCTAGTGTGCGCTGATTTTTGGCAGGGAAAGTGCCAACAATACCTGCCTTGCAACAGGCAATAACCAGTTCAGGTCCAGAGACTAGGAACATAGGCGCGGCAATAAGCGGCAGGGATAACCGTCCTTCAAAACAGGCAGGAAGGGCAAAACAGGCAGGAAGGGCAAAACTGGAGGGAAGGCCCATTTAAATTCCCTCAAGAATGACAAGGCTACCAGCAGAATTATCAAGTCGCATTTGCTTTACCGGCGCATATTCCTTGCTATGCATAAACTCCAATGCCCGTGCGCGCGAAGGAAACTTTAACAATACCATGCGGGTAGGTGACCAAAGCTCTTTTTGAATCACGTCCATTTCGCCGCCACGCACCAAATATTCACCGCCAAACTGGGTGACGATAGGCACGACTTTTCCTTTATAAATTTCATAGGCTTCCGCGTTATCAATGCGGACATCCACTACAATATAAGCTGGTTTTTCTGACATATCACACTCCTATCCTAATAAAAGGATAGGCGAGTTTTTAGCCGTTCGCAATGGTTAGAGGGAGGGGTTAAAAGCCTGCGGCCATCCCATCTTTGCGCGGGTCAGACCCCCCTATCAGCATATTTGTTTTTGGGTCTATCCAAATGCCTTGTGATCCGCCAACAGGTTTGGCAGGGCGGATGACCTGATGCCCCATCTTTCGTAACGCTTCAAACAGCTCGTCACTTATCGGTGCTTCTATTTCCACATCATTGGAAAACGGGTCAGGGAAGAAGCGTGGACAGTCTTGTGCTTCTTGAATATCCATTCCGTAATCTAGCAAGCGGCTCAGGAACTGCATATGACCAAAGGCTTGATATTCTCCGCCCATAACACCAAAAGGCATCACCGTGCGACCAGATTTCCGTACCATGCCCGGTATGATGGTGTGCAAAGGACGTTTGTTTGGCGCGATACAATTTGGGTGGCCTTCTTCTAATGTAAAGCCCATGCCGCGGCACTGAAATAAAACGCCAGATTGTGGCGCCACCAGCCCAGCCCCAAAGCTGTGATAAACTGTATTGATAAAGGAGCAAGCATTTCTATCCTTATCCACGACCGAGATATAGACTGTGCTTTTATGGCGCGGTAGTGGGCAATCTGGCAGCGGATGCATGGCCTGTTGCGGGTCTATCATCGCGCTAAGCTGGCTTGCATAGTCTTTGCCGATAAGGGTATCTGTTGGCACATCAACAAAGTCTGGATCGCCAAGAAAAAGTGAGCGATCACGGTAGGCTAGCCTGCCAGCTTCAATCTCATGATGGATACGCTGAAGGTTGATAGGATGGTCGCCAAATTTATCCATCCCCTCAACCATGTTTAATAACAGCAAAGCTATCATGCCCTGACCATTTGGCGGGCATTCCCAGATATCATAGCCATGATAATTAGTCTTGATAGGGGTTACATAATTCGCCAGTGCGTTATCTAGGTCAGCTTGGTTATGCTTTCCGCCCAGACCGTTTAGCTTGGCCAGCATATCTTCTGCAACCCACCCCTTGTAGAATCCATCACGGCCTTTCTCAGCAATTTCTGATAGGGTGCGGGCAAGGGCTGGTTGGCGATGCGCATCGCCAGCTTCTAATGAGCGCCCTTCTGGCAGGAACACATCGCTTGCATCCCCATCTCCTTTTAGCAAGTCAAAACAGCCAGCAAAATCAAAAGCAACACGTGGGGTTATTGCATAGCCATCTCTGGCATAACCAATAGACGGGGCTAGAATATCAGCAAGGCTCATCTTCCCATGATCGCGGTTCAGTGTTACCCACGCATCCACAGCTGTTGGCACGGTAACCGAATGCGGTGATTGCTGGGGAATATCATCAAATCCCTGTTCGCGAAGCCAGCTTGCCTCCATGCCGGCAGGTGCGCGCCCAGAGCCATTAATAGCAATCACTTCATCACTATCAGCAGGTGCATAAAGGCAGAAACAATCCCCGCCAATGCTGGTGGATTGCGGCTCTACAACACATTGAACAGCCACCGCAGCTGTGGCCGCATCAAGGGCATTCCCGCCCTTCTGCAAAATATCTAACGCTGCTGCTGTTGAAAGCGGATGTGAGGTACTTGCCATTGCATTTGGCGCCATTACAGGGGAACGACCGGGATATTGGAAATTGCGCATCTTATTGCCCTTTAATTTTAAGGTTAGTCTGAGGCCAGCATAAAAAATCTGTTTGATAGAAGAACATGCTTAGAGATTTTAAGCAACAGTTTGAAAATAGTCTACGCCTCAATCATTTCAAGCGCTTAGGCTATAAGTTGATATTAATCTGATGGTTTATGGCAGCGCTCAAAAAAAGGAAGACAGGCGGCAAGTAATGCGTCTGGCGATTCTTCAGCTAGAAAATGACCGCCCGGAACATCGCCTGTAAAAAGCTCATTACATACCTCTTGCCATGCAGCTTTGATATCTATCGTTTTGCCTACAAAGCTAGATGCCCCAGATAAAGCAAGCACAGGTATAGATAGCTTTTTGCCTGCATCTGCACGGTCATGATCTAAATCGATACTGGCGGCAGCGCGATAATCCTCGCAAGAAGCATGAATAGTATCCCTTTGAAAGCAGCGCAGATATTCGGCCATTGCTGTTTTTGAATGGACTTCCCCCGAAGCGCCCCAACTGCCGATTTTCCGGCGCAAATAAAATTCAGGATCAGCTCCTATAAGCGTTTCTGGTAGAGGGGCTGGCTGGATTAGAAAAAACCAATGATAATAGGCTTTGGCAAAGCGCATATCGGTATTTTCATACATGCTCAGCGTTGGCGCGATATCCAGAACAGCAAGTCCGGTTAAACGCGCCTCATAATCGCGTGCCAGCCGGTGCGCCACACGCCCGCCCCTGTCATGCCCCATTACAGCGAATTTTTCATGCCCTAAATAGGTCATTAGTGCGGCCATATCCGCGGCCATTTCGCGTTTTGAATAGGGGCTATGCTGGGCATCTGTTTGCGGCTTGCCGCTATCGCCATAGCCGCGTAAATCCGCTAAAACAAGGGTAAATTTCTCTGCTAATTTATCCGCCACAAGATGCCACATATACATGGTTTGCGGATAGCCATGTAACAGCAATAAAGCAGGCCCACTGCCTGCCACGCGATAGGCGATATGCGTCCCGCCTACCTCAAACTTTGCTGGCTTACCGTCAAAAATTTTTGCAAATGTTTCAGGCATTATCGATTATCTTCCTTGATCATATCAGCAGCTTTTTCTGCAATCATAATCGTTGGCGCATTGGTATTACCCGAAATCAGGGTTGGCATGATAGAGGCATCAACGACCCGCAGACCTGCCAGCCCATAAACGCGCAAACGGCTATCTACCACATCCCCATTTTTAGGATTGTCACCCATTCGGCAGGTAGAGACAGGATGATATAAGGTAACGCCCGTTTCGCGCGCATATTCCAATATCTCGGCATCGCTTTGAATATTAATGCCTGGTTTTGTCTCAGAGACTACCTCATCACGCATTACATCACAGCTCATAATATCTCTGGCAATGCGCATGCCAGCTATCAGCACTTGCTGGTCAATCTCAGCATCTAGATAGTTGGGCTGAATAACAGGGTGCGCTAGCGGATTAGCAGAGGTGATATGGATGTAGCCTGTGGAATGCGGGCGCAGCTGGCATGTCCCAAACGTCAAACCTGGAAACTTATGAAACTCCCTTTTTGCGGGGTTCTCAAAACTAGCATGGGCAATATGATATTGGATGTCTGGTGTATCCAGAGCCGAGCTTGAACGCACAAACCCGCCCAGAACACCCGCAGGCAGGGCAAGAATACCGCGCTGACGAAAGCTATAATCCAATAATTCTTTAATGAAGTTCAGCCCATGTGCACGGTTATTTAACGACACATTGCGGCGCAAGCGCCAAGACAAGCGGGAGATATAATGATCGGAGAAATTTTCGCCCACCCCATTTAGATTATGCACAACATCAAGACCTAGCTGTTGTAAGCGGTCTGCTTGCCCAACACCAGATAGCTCTAGAATTTGTGGTGACTGGATAGCCCCTGCGGCAAGAATTATCTCGCGGTGAGCGGTTAATTTTACTTCCCTGCCTTTGTAATTTACGCTTACCGCTGTGGCACGCTTGCCAGCGGCATCAAAATGCAGCTTTGTGACATGAGCATGGGTTAGGACTTTCAGGTTAGGGCGGCTTTCAGCAGGGCTTAAATAGGCGCGGCGGCTAGACCAACGCTTGCCCCCTTTTTGGGTTACCTGATAATAGCCAAACCCTTCTTGGGAAGCGCCATTGAAATCAGAATTGTGCGGATAGCCGCAGCTTTCTGCTGCATCGGTCAGTTTGTCCAGAATTTCATAAGTATTCCGCAAGTCAGAGACATGCAAAGGCCCGTCCGTGCCGTGATAGGCTTCATCTAGCTGGTCAGCTTTACTGCGCTGGCCTTTATTCTCCAGCACTTCTGCACATTCAGATTTCATGAAATAGGGCAGTACTTCATCATATGACCAGCCCGGATTGCCGCGTTGTGCCCAGAGATTATAGTCATCTGCCTGCCCTCTGATATATAACATGGCATTAATAGAGGAAGAACCGCCCAGAACTTTGCCGCGCGGCATATCTATCTGCCTGTTTTTTACACCTTCGACAGCTTCGTTTTTAAACATCCAGTTCAGCTTAGAATTATTCATCAGCTTGATATAGCCAGCTGGAATATGGATCAATGGATGGCTGTCATTTCCGCCTGCTTCTAGCAAAACCACCTGTTTGTTACTGTCTTCGCTCAAACGCGCTGCCAGCACACATCCAGCAGATCCTGCCCCTGCAATTATATAATCAGCTTCTAGTATTTCTTCTGGCATTGAATCAGTCATTGAATCTGGCATTTATTTTTTCTTCCCTCTACTTCTTTAATCTTAAGCTACATCATTACGCTGCTGCTTGGCGAGTTCGGCGGCATGTTGACCTGCTAGCGCTTCTGCCTCGCTCTGGGTAACGGTGACTAAGCTGATTTTTTTATGAGCGTGTAGGCGGGCAAGTTTGCCTAAATCTGCAGATATTATGCAAGCGATTTTAGTATAGCCGCCAGTAGTTTGATGATCAGCCATCATAATAATTGGCTGGCCATCGCCTGGGACTTGCACCGCCCCTTTGACAATCCCGTCTGACAAGATGTCGGCTGAATTTTTATGCGCAATGGACGGGCCAGTAAGACGAATGCCCATCCTGTCCATCTTTGGGCTGAGCGTCCATTCATGGCTCAAAAGCTTGTCTATTTCCTCAGCTGCAAAGGCGTAATCTTGGGGACCTAATACCACGGACAGGCTATCAGCTGGGGCAAAGAAATTCGCATTATCATGAAGGGCGCGTGGCTGATAAGGGCACTCTTGTGGGGTGAATTTTATCCTATCCCCTGCCGCAAGCCGCCTGCCATCTAGTCCGCCAAGCTGGGCATTTAAAGAGGTGCTAAGCGAGCCATAAACAGCCGGCAGATCAAACACACAAGAAAGCGCAATAAAGGCAAGATTGCTGCCACGCATTGGCGGCAGAAAAACACTGTCACCGCTTTCTAGCTGACTTGTTTGACCTGCTTCAATACGGCGTTCTGCTCCGCTTTGGCTGGTGATATGGAGTTGATCTGACGGGGTGCCTGTTAGGGCGATAACCAGCGGGGCATCAACTGTAAAGCGCAGCCCTCCAATATAAACCTCCAGCCCGGCTGCGTCTGCCGAATTACCTACCAGCCAATTGCCGCAAATACGCGCATCATCATCCATTGTCCCGCCTTCGGGTACGCCAAATGCCTGATAGCCGGTACGGCCAGAATCTTGAACGGTAGTGTAAGGCCCTGCGGCGATAATAGAGAGATTTGCCATCAGCCTTCCTGTATTGGTGCGATGGGTAGCTGCCCATCCTTGCACGCCTCTTGTAGTTTTCTATATTCGCCAGCATTAATAGGCATGAAAGATACTCGCTCCCCAGCCTTTAACAAAACAGGTTCAACCCGGCGCGCATCAAAAAGCGGTATTGGCATTAAGCCGATAAGATTCCAGCCGCCCGGACTGTCTAGCGGATAGATAACCGTTTGATCCATTGCAATCGCAACAGAGCCACCAGCCACATGGGTGCGTGGCTCGGTGCGGCGTGGCAGATGCAAAGAAGGGTGCAATCCGGTCATATAAGCAAGACCAGGCAGAAAGCCCATTATGCCTACTTCTAGCATAGTCGTGGCATGTGTCTCTATTACCTGTGCTTCGCTCATCTTACAGCGGCTAGCTACTTCAGCTAAATCAGGCCCTGCCTCTGCCCCATATAGAACGGGTAATTGCCATGTGCGCGCTGGGGTGTGGGCTAAATCATCAGGGGCTTCCAGAATAATTGAAACATTTTTTTTTATTTCTGCAGCACTAATCTGAAGCGGGTCATAATGTACCAGCAGGCTTGCCAGTCCCGGCACTAAATCGGTAATGCCGCTGAGCTGGCCTGCGGTGAGCAAACCTTTAATGCGCTGGGCTAAGGCTCTGGCAAAACGGGTGAAAGCTTGCCTGTCTTCTGCGGGGGGCAGGCCGCCAAGTTGCGCGCCATAGCCTGTTAGATCCAGCAATAGGCCTCTATCGCCTGCTGGAAACCAGACAGGTTTCATCCCTGCTCCTGTTTTTTCAGCCCTATTCATCTGTTCAATTTCCTAGATGGTTGACGCTGCGCTCATGATAACTTCAGATAGAGACTATAGAAACAAGCCTCTGGCAAAGACAAGAGACAAAATACTAGAATGGTCTTCTGGAGTGGTCTTCTGGAGTAGTTTTCTGGAGTGGTTTTCTAGATCAAAATATTGGGGAGCAGGAATATGGCAAAGCGCTTTAACCTAAACGCAGATATGGCAGAAGGCTATGGCCCATGGAAAATGGGAGATGATGAAGGGCTGTTATCGCTTATTGGCTCTGCAAATATAGCCTGCGGCTTTCATGGCGGCGATTATAATATTATGGGTCAGGTCATGCGCATGGCCGCAGATAATCAGGTGTCTATAGGCGCGCATCCGGGGTTTTATGATCTGCATGGATTTGGCAGACGCCAGATGCAACTGCCGCTTGATGAGGTGGAACGGCTTATTTCTTATCAGGTGGGTGCAGCAATTGGGGTTGCGGCTAGCCAAGGGGTACGCGTGACACATGTTAAACCGCATGGCGCGATAAATAACATGGCTTGCGCGGATGCTGAACTTGCTGCGGCTATTATGCGTGCTATCAAGGCAGTAGATAAAGAGCTGATTGTGTTGGCCCCTGTTTTGAGCGCGCTCGTTAGCGAAGGGGAAAAGGCTGGCCTGATGGTCGCAGCAGAAGTGTTCGCCGATAGAGCCTATATGCCAGATGGCCAGCTCGTGCCGCGTAGCCGCCCAGATGCGATGATACATGATGCACAAGATAGTCTGGAACATTGCCTGCGCATGTTTGAAGAGGGGGTCATTATTGATGTGGAAGGCGGGCGTCTGGAAGTGGAGGCGGTATCAGTTTGCGTGCATGGTGACGGGCCATCAGCCCTGCAAACGGCTGCCCATATTAAAGAAGGGCTGACAAAGGCTGGTTTTAAGATGTGTAGCCTGCCAGAAATGCTGGCCTAGAGGAGCAGGAGCTTAAACTAGCTTGTCCAGCCAGTTATCCCAGCTCAGCTTGGCTATAAGGGGCGCGCCGAAACCATAAGCCTGCATAGCAGCGAGCAAAGCTGGCAGGGCGGCGGCATCAGGTAGGCTAGCTGGTAGAACCGCCCCATCAAAGTCAGAGCCAAACGCAACTTTGTCTTCGCCGATGCGGCTAATAAGATAGTCAAATTGGCGCAGGATAAGGTCAATGGAGGTATTGCGGTCACGTGCCCCATCTTCGCGTAGATAAGCTGTTGCAAAACATACCCCGACCAGACCGCCGCGCTCGGCTATGGCATCTAGCTGGCGGTCGGTTAGGTTGCGCGGGCTAGGGCATAGGCTATGTGCATTGGAATGGCTAGCGATAATGGGCTGGTCAGATATTTTGGTGATATCCCAGAAGCCAGCTTCATTTAGATGAGAGACGTCTAACACTATCCCAGCCGCATCACACCCTCTGACCAGTGCTTTGCCCTTTGCGGTTAGCCCGCTGCCCTGATCTGGGCTGCCCGGATAGGAAAAAGGAACGCCTTGTCCAAAGATATTAGGCCGGGACCATAAAGGCCCGATAGAGCGTACACCGCGCAAGGCTAGCAGCTCCAATTCCTTTAAATCAGCCCCTATTGCTTCTGCGCCTTCGATATGCAAGACAGCGGCGATTGCGCCCTCTTTCTCCGCTTCATTAATATCGCTTTTGTTGCGGCAGATGCGGAAGGTATGCTGGTGTGTATCGTTCAAATAATGGGCGATAGCGAGCATATCGAGTGTATATTGAAAGGCTTCTGGATGGCTAAGTTTGCTGGTGCCTTCTGATGTATTATTCGCCAGTCTATTAATCTCCGGTGCATTATTCTCCGGTGTATTATTCTCTGGTACAAATATCGCGAACAGACCGCCTGCTAACCCCCCGTTTCTGGCCTTATGATAGGTAATAGAAAGCGGGTTGCTATGATCAGTATCCAAGAAAAGCTGCCCTTTTTGATCGCCGCGTTCCCATAGCTGATAGAGCATATCATTATGGCCATCAAAGACTTTCTGGATATCTGCTGAGGGGCGTTCTTTCTCGCGGTGGAGGCTATCGGACGGGCTCATTTCTCTGTGCCCAATAGTTTAGCACAAAGCGCTATTGTTTGTGTTTTTGCAAGCCTTTCTTCAGGCATTTCATTGGCGTAAAGCAGCAGGTCATGCTTCAGGCCAAAAAGATAGGGATACCATTCCAGCGCTAGGGGTGATTTCCATTCCCAAAGCAGAATTTCTATCGCTGCCAATGCACCAGATATATCAGAGGCTTTTGGGACTTCAGGAGAGGCTAAAACTTGCCCTGAAAAAACAGGTAAATTGAAAAAGGGTAGAAGCGCTTCTACAGCATCTGGAACACCCGCATCACGCAGCACTTGTTTTTGTGGGTGTCCACACATCAGCGATAGCAGCAGGGCATCTGTTTGCGGCATTCCAGTGCCATTCAGCAAAATTGGATCCTGCGCCCCCCGCCCCTGATAAGGGCCAAGGAAAAGTCGGCGCGGACAATAATCATTGCAATAAAGATTATCCCAGATGATTAAAGGATTTTTTAACTGATTGCCGATATAGCCAACCCGTCCTTGCAAATTTACTGTTTCTGCTACAATTGTCTCACCACAAAGCAAAATACTGATTTCTGGATCTAAATACTGGTTCAGCGCATGCGCATACGCATCATGGTCGCCGCTGATTTCATCTGAATAAAGGCGCGGCACCAGTATTACAGGAACCCGCAAATGCGCTGCTAGTGATGTTGCCAGCATGGCATGGCACACCCCTTCTTGTAAGCCTGCCTCCCTAAGGTGAGATACATCATCAGAAATATCATCGAACATTAAGACAATGGCGTCAGCGCCCGCCTTTGTAAGCGCGTCTGCTTTGGCGAACAGGGCAGCTCTATCACCATCAGGGGCTGCAAAATCAAAATCAAGACCAGGGGCAATTCCGGCAAGAACGCCTATCCCAATCTTCCCAGCCTCTATTGCAAAGGCGCTAAAGCAGGTGATAAAATCTGTATCATATGGGATGCGCCATTGCCGGCGATGATAGAGATCTTCTTTTGGTGCATAAAGATAAGTATTACATTGTAGCGCTGACAAATGAGCTAGTAGATAGCGGCGTTCCTGCCAGCTGAGTAGATGACCATAATACCCCTCAATATAGCCACGATGAATAGGCGGTATCAGGGCGATAGGGGTTTTGTTATTATCTGTCATATGGCTCTGGCATCTGTTCCGATCAAAGATAGCGTTAGTATAGATGGCTCTGCTGACATCCTGCCAGCTTTAAAATTTGAACAGCTTTAGCCGGCACTAGATATTAGGCGGCACTCGATATTAGGCGGCACTAGATATTAGGCGGTATTGCCCTTACTCCGCAAATTTGCGGGGACGGCACGCCGGTTGTTGTTGGAAAACTGGAAGGGAGTTTGGCCTGCCATCTGGCGGCGAGGAGCGCCATTAGCTCAGCTTCGGCAAAATCAGGAGAACAGCCTATTGCCTGCGCTTCGACAAGCCTACAAGAACGCGGCAGCCCCTTTTTTATCTGCGCTATCAGCGTGTGATTATGTACGCCGCCCCCTGCGATAATGATCGTCTCCGGCAACACCTCTAGCTGGGCAATATAGTGAAGAGTTGCTCGTGCTGTTAGGGCGGTAGCAGTGGCAATCTGATCAGCTGCTGGCAGGCTGGCAAAGTCAGGCTGGCTAAGATGGCCATGAAAATGGGCACGGTCTAGCGAGCGAGGTCCCGCTATTTTGAAAAATGGGTCAGCTAGCACGCTTTCGATAAAGGGGGTGTAAATCTCGCCAGACGCCGCAATTTCGCCGCCTGCATCAAATGGTTTTTGGTAAAAAACCTGGCATAAATCATCTATCAGCGCGTTGCCAGGGCCAATATCATACCCCTCTACACCTGCGTTTGTTACAAAGCTGGCGTTTGATACCCCGCCAATATTGATAAAAAGAGCTGGCAGTTTTATATCGCTGTTTTCGCAGGCGGCCTGCTGCAGGATAAGCTGGTGATAAATTGGCGCTAGAGGCGCGCCTTGTCCGCCTGCTTCCATATCTGCGGCTCTAAAATCATAGATGACTGGAATATTGGCTGCTTTGGCAAGCTGGCTACCATCACCAAGCTGGATAGTGCGGCCTAGGGCAGGGTTATGATAGACAGTCTGGCCATGAAAGCCTATCAGGTCAATTTCTGGGAAATTGGCAGATTGTCGCAAGCTGGCCACGGCTTTGCTATGGGCATCTGTAATGCTGTGTATCAACTGGGCGCGGCGATTTGGGTCTGCCAGGTAAGATGCTGCATCTGCGGCAGCTGCCAATATTGCCTTGCGCAGGCCGCTTGGGTAGGCAAGGGTGATGGCATGGCCAGTGCGTTCAATTCGCGTCCCGTCTGAGCAAATGATGGTAGCATCTATGCCATCTGCACTTGTCCCAGACATTAGGCCAATTATTCTCTGCATGGATGTGGGCATAAATCTACCTTGCCTTCTGATGAGGTTTTGACATTCTATGATATTCTGCATTCTATGATAATCTGGCTGAACCGCAAAGTTAGATGGTGATGTTTTGTGATAAGTTCAGACGATATAATGAGGCATAAAACTTTAGTAATCGGCAGAAAGATACCAGATTAATGAGCGAGCATAATACAGAAGCGCGGCTAGAGCCGGAAAAATGGCTAGACAAGCTGGCATGTGCGGACGCGCTAGCGGTTATGCTAGAAAATCAGGCACAAGCCATTCCTGCCCTAGAGGCTGCTTTGCCAGAGATAACCTCGGCGGTAGAGGCTGCGCATATATGCTTGTCTGAACATAGTAATGCACGGTTAATCTATGTTGGGGCTGGTACCTCTGCGCGAATAGCGGTGCAAGATGGCTCTGAGCTATTGCCGACCTTTGACTGGCCTGCTGCGCGCGTGGACTATCTGATAGCAGGCGGATTGGAAGCGCTCGTGCGCCCTATCGAGGGGGCAGAAGACAGCATTGAGGCGGCAAAAGACGGGGTGAAGGCGCTAGAAATTGGCACAGGGGACGTGGTGATAGGGCTGGCGGCTAGCGGCAAGACAGCCTTTACTATTGCTGCTTTGAGTTCTGCTGAGCAGGCAGGCGCGCTAACCATTGGGATGGCCAATAACCGTGATACAGATTTATTGACGGTAGCAGAATATCCTATCTTGTTGGAAACAGGTGCAGAGGCCTTGGCAGGCTCCACTCGGCTGAAAGCTGGTACTGCGCAGAAAATCTGCCTTAATCTGATATCAACACAGCTGATGGTTTTGCAAGGGCGGGTTCAGAACGGATTAATGTCTGAAATGCGGCCACGCAACGCGAAGCTACACCGCCGCCATGCTGAGATAACCGCTTTATTAGCTGCAGGGAAAGGCGCTGATTAGAGGATATCGCCCCTTCGCAAGTCCAATTATATGACTTTCTCAAAAGACTTTCTTGCAGAACTCTTTAGATAACCTCTAGAGCAAAATCATCAAAGGTTAGCGCAGTATCATAATCTTCTAGCACCATCACAACATCACTTGCGCCGCTAGCTGTATAGGTAATAACCGTATCATTAGCTGAGGCATCATTGCTGGTAGATGTGTGCCCTGCATCCGCATTATTGGCGGTGCTTAAATTGGCCAGCTCGAGCAGCTTTGCCAGTTTGCCTGCATCATTTCCCTCACCATTGATAGTGGTGATATTCGCCTGCGTTAAGCTTATTTGTATCTTATCCGAACTCGCGGTGAAATCAGTGACGATATCTTGGCCGCGCGCGCCATCTGATAGTTCTAGGACAAACATATCATCCCCAGCCCCGCCAGTTAGCCTATCTGCACCAGTCCCGCCATCAAGGGTATCATCGCCAGTCCCGCCATCTAGGGTATCTGTGCCAGCCCCGCCTTCTAGCGTATCATCGCCCGTGCCGCCATCCAGATAATCATCGCCAGCCTCGCCATTAAGGGTGTTTGCGCTGCCATCCCCGATAAGTACATCAACAAAGCCAGAGCCGGTGATATTCTCAATACTGGTTAGCTTATCCCCTGCGGCCAAATCGCCAGCATTGGCACCTAGCGTGATAACATCGTTGCCATCCTCAGTGGTCTTAGTGGCATATTCAGCATCGGCGGTATCTTTAGCTGAGGCCGATAAATCTATAATCACCCCATCAATGTCTTTTATTTGGTCTGATGTGGTGCTCATATCCCCGTCTAAATCAACTATGCGGGTATCTGCCGCCTCAGCCTCTTGATAGGATACATGGTCATCTTCATGTTTTTCATGACCAAGAATGTCATTTTCGCCTTTGTTAGTGGCGCTTTCATCCATTTCCTTCGTGACAGTTAGATTGAGAGCGACGTCTGTAAGCTCAATATCAATTTTCTTTAATTCGGTTGTTGAGGTGAAATAATCCGCATCTGATTCAGTTTTTTGCTGGGTATCTATCAGACCTTCATCTTCAATATCACTGATATCCGTGTGAAGGGTTGCCACGATCGCAAAACTACCTGGCAGCGCATCTAATTCTGATTGTGTAACGGCCTCAAATTCACCATTAGCTTTCAGCACGATATATTCATCCGTGCCTACCTCAACTTCTAAAGGGCTAGTCTCGAGGGGGTTGGTTAAGGTAAATTCAGGGGAAGTTCCTCTGCTTGTTTTTGCAACACTTTTAATCTGTGTGTCTTGTAATTCATCAGCCTCTAGCTGAATTTCAAATTTATTTGCTGCCACATAGATGGTGATATCCCCAGTAGCTTCATCCTCCAGCGTTTGGCCAGTTTTAAGTTTTAAATGGCGTGCGGTTACGTCTCCGCTATCCATGGTCTTGGTCAGCTCAAATTTGCTTTTCAGATCCGCATTATTTGCATTTTCTGCTGAGACAATCAAAAAGTAATAATCATCATCTAGCTCATCAACCTTATGGTTTTTATCGGTAATTTGAATAGGTGCAAACGCATCATCATCATCTCGCGCTCTTTTTGCCAGAGATAGGATGATCTCCTCATCCTCATTCAGGATTTTATCGGTGATATTCACTTTCAGGGTCTGCGTCTGCCCACCGCCAGAAATGGTTAAATCGAAACTAGGGTTGCTTTCAAAATCAAATTTTGTTTTGCCTTCTTCTGGTGCGCCTGCCTTAATATAAAGTTGATTGCCTTTCAGGATGAACAGGTCATCTTCCTCATCATCATTGCCGTCACTTAGCGTGATGTCAGATGCGGGCAATGCGCTACCATCGCTGTTGGTAATAGCTATGCTGATACTTGTCGCAATATCGCTATCCTCACTACCATGATTGCCTTCGGTAAGGTTTAGCACTTTGGGCGCGTCAATACTGGTTATTGCCGCATCTTCTAGCGTGGCAAAATCGCTTCGCCCGCCATCTGTGATAGTAATACCGCTCTGGTTGGCACGGCCAGACCCACCGCCGCCGCCGCCAGCCAAGCCGAGTAACAAGCCAAGCCCACCTGCGAGGATGCCAGCTAAAGAGCTACTTTCACCATCATCTTTGCGGATGCGGCTTACAAATGAGGAAACAGGATCGCTCGCAACACAAAAATCAGAAAGCTCAGAGTCTGTAATTGGTGCATAAGAGACAAGTTGCAGATGTAAGCCTACCTCCTCAACAGATAGAAGCGATAGCGCGCGGATAGCGGCAATATCCTCTGGACTGAGCTGGCGTATCATGACCAGATTACACCCAGCTTCCAGTAAATAAAGGGTCTCATCACGAACTATCAGTTGGCTTGTTGTGCCAAACTGGTTTTGTGCGGTAATGACGATATCATTTAGCTCACCCTCTTGCTGGGCTTCTGCTGGCCGATTAGCAAGACTGCCAGCAAGTGCCAATAACAAGGGCAATGATATATCATTTAACCACCGGCTTTGCTGGAATATACGGGCTGCTTTGTTTTCAAGAGCAGGGGCGCGAGAGGCAAATTCTGAAAGGTTAGAAGAAAGTTTAGAGGCTATAATACCAGTCATTACAGTCAATCCTATTAATAAAAATTTAATACAAAAAGATGTATATTATATTGCCTAAAACAATTAAGAATTGTATCAAAAGGATTTTTGAGTTTTTGCCCTAATTTGCTCTAATTTTCTCTAATTTTCGTAGAATTTTCGTAGAATTTTCAGAGTTTATTCATAATTACAGCGTTAGCAGCTTCTAAACATTATCAAATGTTAATATAAAGAGGGTTCTTAACCTTTTGGATAGCGGTTAATAAATCAGAATGGCGCAGGGCAACACAGCCTTTTGTGTATCTAGTTTCAGCATCGGCGCAATGCAGGAAAATTGCACTGCCCTTGCCAGCTTGCGGCGGGGCATCATTATAACCTAGTGGCAGAATTAAATCATACAGCCCATCCCCGCGCCATAAATCTTCATGCCGCCCAGAAAAGGGCAGGCGCACAGGATAATTATAAGCTGGTGAGTCTGCATCATCGCACCAGCCATCATGTGGGGCAAGGCTGCGTATCGGCATTGGCAGGGCAGCGGGAAGCTGGTTTTTATCTATGCGGTCAGGGCGATAAAATAGCCCGCGCACCGCCCATTGCCCTTTTGGGGTAGCCCCATCACCTTCGTGCTTATGCCTTGCATCTATCAGTCCACTTTTGCCAACAAAACAGGTTAAATGCGCAAAACCAGTATCAAGTACATATCCCTGTTCTTGCGCGCGCAAATGCCATATTTCGCTCATTGCCTGCCTCTTGCCATCTGCTATCAACTCCCCCTAGACTGAAGCTAGCTTTTATGCGCAGATAGCGCAAATATCTTACAAGCTTTGTCTTAAAGCTTAAAGGTGGGGGGGAATATGGAAGCATCATCAAAGGGGCTTGGGCTTTTTCTGGACGTCCGCATGCGGCGTATTTTCTTGCTAGGGATTATCAGCGGCTTTCCATGGGTTTTAATTGGGAGCGCCCTCTCACTTTGGCTGAAAGAAGATGGCCTATCGCGGAGTGCGGTTGGCTGGGCAGGGCTGATTTTCTCTGTTTATTCGATAAATTTCTTATGGGCGCCGTTGATTGACCGTTTGCGGGTGCCGTTCCTAACTGACATGCTAGGGCATCGGAAGGCATGGATTTTGACGATGCAGGTCATTATTCTAGCAGGGTTGTTGCTATGGGCCACCACCGCACCATCGGCCAATATTGTTTTAGTAATGGCAATAGGGCTTGCTATTGCGGCCTGTTCGGCAACCCAGGATATCACTATTGATGCCTTGCGTATTGAACAGATAGACCGCGCTGAAACTGGCGCGATGGCAGCCGGTGCATCTATGGCGGTAATCGGGTGGTGGACGGGCTTTAAGCTGGGCGGAATGGCTGCGCTTCTACTGGCAGACAAGTTTGAGACAATGGGCATCGAAAATTACTGGCAGATGACTTTTATTGTTCTAGGAGGGGTGGTGGTCCTTACCAATTTAGGTCTTTTGCTGATCCCCGAAACTGGCACAAAAGAGCGGATAGCGGCACAAAATGCGGCGCAGGATGAACTACAGGAAACAATGGGGCAGAAAAGTGCGCTGACCCTTATGCTCAGCTTTTTAGGCTCAACGGTAGTAACCCCGTTACTAAGTTTTTTCCGGAATAATGGATTTAAAATTGGCCTGATGCTGCTCTGCTTTATCTTCATGTTTAAGATAGGTGAGGCCTTTATGGGCAAGATGTCGATTATCTTTTATAAAGAAGTCGGCTTTTCGAAATCAGATATTGCTATCTATTCCAAAGGGTTGGGCTGGGTGGTTACGGTTATATCGTCCCTGCTTGGCGCCTATGTTGCGGTGCGCTCAGGGGTGGTGCGTGCGTTATTGCTGGCTGGGCTGTTTATGGCCGGAACCAATTTGTTATTCTCTGTTCTGGCATGGACAGGCAAGGTTGAATGGTTATTTGCACTAGCGGTGGTGCTAGATGATTTAGCCGCCGCTATCGCAACCGTGGTGTTTGTGGCCTTTATTTCGCTTTTGGTCGACCGAAATTATACGGCCACCCAATATGCCTTGCTGGCCTCTATCGGCACGCTAGGGCGAACCTTTCTAGCCTCGTCTTCTGGGGCGTTGGTTGATTGGTTAAACGGAGATTGGGGGATGTTCTTTATCATCACCGCAATAATGGTTGGCCCGTCATTGGTGTTATTATGGTGGATGCGCGGCACGTTAACTAGTTTGGATAGGAAAAAGAGTTAAAAGAGGCGCTAGCTTAGGGGCTGGCGGCTAAGTAGTTGTAGTAGCTGTGCGCCATCAATATGCTCGGTTGGCGCGCCAAAATAGCTTTTTATGCGGGTGATAGCTTGTTCTATTGGCTCTATCGCAACATTGGCATGATACGCATTCGCATGCAGCAATAACGCCTTGCTTATGCATATACCAACATGGCCCTCCCAGAACAGGATATCACCGCGCTGATAATTCTTAAAGCGGGCATCTGGCATCTTCGCTGCTGGTTTCATAAAGGCGTGTTGCGGTCTGCTGTCGCGCGGAACGTTAAAGCCTGCCGCACTCAAAGAAAGCTGAAGGAGTGCTGAGCAATCAAGGCCAGCAGCACTACGCCCGCCCCATTTATAAGGCATGCCCAAAAATTTTTCACCAAATACCGGCCAATCAGTGTCGGGCACTTTTATATCGCTAACGGCCTCACCAAGGGTATGCGTCGGCAGATATCCCGCTAGCTGCATGCCTGCTCGGCCATTAAGGCTAACTTTGGTATAGCTATCTTGTTGATCTTCAACTTTTACTATTGCGCCCATAGACAAGCTGGCAAGCGGCGCAGATTTTACATCAGGCGCGGCGGTAACAAATGTTGCAGCAGCGGTAATTTTATGCCTTTTCTGGCGGTTTATATCGTCAGGAGTACGGCAGAGGCAGGTTACAGCCATCCATCCCTTATAGCCATCTTGTGTCAGCCTAACTTCTATATAGCCTGACACCTGATCTGGGCTTTGTATTTCCACCACTTCACCCATCAGGGCTTCTGTTTCTGGGGCAGGCAGCAAACCATCTCTAGCAGGCGGGGTCTTATAAAGCTGTGCACAAGCCGCCATCACAAGGGCAGTTTGCCCGGCTAGCGGATTATGGTTTTGCCACCACTGGCCGGCATCAAAATTAGGGCAGGTTTTAGGGGTGTCCTGAATGTCGCGGTGGCCAACCACCTCAGCATCTGGGTAGCGCCCTTGCCAGTCCAGAAGCAAGGTTTCAAGTGCGGCAAACTGGGCGCTAGTAAAGGCATGCCGCCCGATAAGGCAGACCCCTAAACTATCCTGATTGCGTCCCTTTACATGGGCGCCTTGCCAATATTCAGGCCGCCCTGCATGACACATCCCATCACGGGTAATTATGGCATGATAGCCAGCACCATCCCAGCCAAATCCAAGATGCATGGCATGGATATCGGCTGCGGTAACCCCGTCATCATCAGGGGTATCCGAGCAATGCACAACAAGATAGCGAATATGTTTAGGCTCTAACATGTCAGCATCATGGCGCGAGATGCTATTAGCTTGCAAGTGGCCTTGTATAAAATAGGTGGTTTTTGTCTTCTCAAATGACGGGTAGATACCCCCCTTGTGAGGGCGGCACTATTGCGGTTAGACTAGCACCTGACATATTAGACCTGTGGTTAGGTCTATCAGATACCTGCGGAGGCAAGCGCAAAATGATCCCATTCAGATTTCATCAGTTTTTATATGGCAGCGATAATTATGGGGTATTGATGCATGACCCTGAAAGTGGCCAGACAGCCGCGATAGATGCTGGTGATGGTGCTGCCTATCAAGCGGCTATTGCGGAAACTGGCTGGCGTGTTAGCCATATTTTACTGACCCATCATCACTGGGATCATACAGATGGGGTGGTTGAATTAGCCGGCGCAACCGGGGCTACAGTCTATGGCCCGGCTGGTGATAAGGATGGGCATGCGCATATTACCCAAACCCTTGCCGAAGGGGATAGGCTGAATTTTGGCGGAACAGATATCGAAGTTATCGCAACGCCTGGCCATACGCTGGATATGCTGAATTATTATCTACCAGAACAAGGGGTTTGTTTTACTGGCGATACGCTGTTCTCGCTAGGGTGTGGGCGTATATTTGAGGGCGATCCCTCCATGATGTGGAATAGCTTAACCAAATTGATGGCACTGCCAGCAAATACCACCATTTATTCTAGCCATGAATATACCCAGAGTAATGCTAAATTTGCGCTATCTGTTGACCCGGATAATGCAGATTTAATTGCCCGTTGCGCTGGAGTGGAAGAAAAGCGGGCAAAGGGTCAGCCAACGGTGCCGAGCCTGTTATCTGAAGAGCTGGCAACTAACCCGTTTCTGCGCGCCTCTGATGCAGGAATTCGCGCGCACCTAAAGATGATAGAGGCTTCTGATAGAGACGTGTTCGCTGAAATAAGAAGTCGTAAGGATAATTTTTAAAGACGCTGTAATGACCATGGATCAGGACGTCTGAATGCCTGCACAACCGGATGTTAAAACCTTTAACCAGTATCTCTATCGCCTGCTTGAAAAAGCTGAGCCGGGCGATAGGGCTAGCTGGTGGGTGGATATCACGCTCTCAGTTATTATTATCATCAATTTAACGGCTGTATGCCTAGAGACTGTGCCTTACTTCTATGCAGAATATCATATGGTTTTCTGGTGGATAGAAGCCATATCAGTCAGCTTATTTTCGCTTGAATATATATTGCGGATTAAGGCTGCCGCTGTGGTGGCCGAGCATAATAAAATCCCAGTATTTCGGGCGCGCCTACGCTATATCTTAAGCCCTACTGGCATTATTGACTTGGTGGCGATATTGCCAAGCTTGCTACCTCTTCTATTTGGCGGAATTGACCTGCGGTGGCTGCGTATTTTGCGCCTTGCTCGATTGTTCAAGCTCTCGCATTATACCTCAGCGCTTGAAGATTTGGCGGCTGCAGTGGTGCATGAACGTCGCTCTTTTATGGCCACGCTCTATCTTCTCGTGCTGGCGGTGATGATTTCCAGCACTTCCATCTATTTGTTTGAGCATGAAGTTCAGCCAGAGGTTTTTGGCTCTATACCGGAATCTATGTGGTGGTCCTTTATCACCCTCACAACTGTTGGCTACGGAGATGTGGTGCCCATGACAGCCGCTGGCAAGCTAGTAGCAGGGTTTACCGCGCTTATGGGGGTTTGTGTGGTTGCTTTGCTTACAGGCATTGTTGCATCTGGCTTTTCCAACCAGATGACTAAAAAGCGTAATATTATGGAAACTGAGGTGCGCCGGGCGCTAGCAGACGGGCATATTACCCCAAGTGAGCGACGCGAGATTAATAAATTATCGCGCGATCTTAACCTTGCAGAAGATGATGTGAAAGCGATTGTGGACAGGCTTCGCTCGGTGCAAAACACGGATGATAAAGAAGAAGCTTAAAAGAGTTTATCCGTCCTGCTCTAAGAGTTTAGCCAGACCATGATTTTATTAGGCCATAATTTTACTAGGCCATAATGTTACCATATTGGGGGTCTAAGCAATCATATATATAGGGGTTGGTATTTGACCTAACCGCAATATAAGCTATAATTAAAGTATAGAAAATAGTTTTAAAATGATGGCTTCATGCAGGCGAAACGCACAGCAGATTACAGAACAGGCCAACTTTCGTTAAATCTTTCTGACGGATTTTTCGTACCGACGCCTGAAAATCGTGCTGTACAGCAAAAGCGCATAATTACCTTTCCCAAACATATCTCTATCCCGCATTTTGGCGCCTTTCAGCGGCAGGTGAATGCGCTATTTGCGCCGTTCGGTATTGTTGTGGAGTTTAGCTTGAGCCGGCAAAAGCGGCTGCAAATGACATGGATATTTCCGCCCGAGCCTGCCTCTAGCGCCCAGCCAGCTAGCATACAAGTAAAGCAGAGTTCAAATTTTGCTGCCCATGCCATGTTATCAGATGAAGAGGTGGATGCCTTTGCGAATGTGGTGTTTGCCTTTGCTGGCCAGCCACAGAGCTGATTTACGCATTTCGGATTATGTAATAGCCAAAGGGTCTAAGCCACGACCATTTTCAGGATTTGAACTTCCAGAATGCCATCTTCATCATCCTGATTGTCAGCTTGCAGATATTGATTGAGAAGTAAGCGGATGTTTTTTGCTAGCTCTTGTCTATGAGCGCGGGTTTGCAGCATATCTGGCGTCAAGGTTATCAGATAGCCTAAGATTTTTGAGCGCATTGCAGGTCCTAACTTCATCAAATCTTCCAATTCACCATCAACGAAAAAGGCTGGTCGCTTAATCAGCAAAGATAGCTCCAAGGTCAGTAATTTCTTGCTGTCACTTAAATTGGAAACAAAAGGCATCTCAAACGTATAATAGCGATAATCTGGTCCGGTGAAATCCAACACCCCATCGCCATCCATATCTATCATTTCATCTTCTTCACTAAGGCTCTCATCCATATCTGAGCTGTCTGCGTCAGCGCTTTGATTGTCGGTGAGATTATCTGCCATATCTGGGGACATGCGCGCAGCCTCCAGACGTTCTTGCAGAGCGCTATTGGTAATAGGGGCAGGGGCGGTAAGGAGCGAAAAGGCGTAAAAGAACAAGCCAGAAATCAGAATAATGATGGATAGAAACAGGGCGCCAAACCCAAGCTTGGCCCGGCGCGATAATGGCACATCAGTGCCCGCATCATTAGATAAATCTTCTGCATCAGCCATTTTAAAGAGCCCTGCTGCCAGTGAAAGCTGGTATCTGCTTAGACCACGCCAAACGAGGCTAATAGCTGGATAGTCATGGTCAGGCTTTCATTAATTATTTTTGTCATCATATCCATCATAAAGGCAGGATCCATCCAGAATAGCCAGCCCAGCATACCGCCGATCAGAAATAAGGTTACAAACAGGCCTAGCCCCACGCCACTACCGCTAGATTTTACTTTCTGCGGTTCAGGTTTTTCCTCTTTCTTTGCTGCCAGCTGGCGTACCAACTTAAGCAAGGCGGTAAGATCTTGTTGATGCTTATCAACGCGCGCCTCAAGACCGTCAAGGCGCTGTAACACCTCATCTAACTCAGGCGATGGCATAGCAGGAGCAGCTGCCCCCATTTTATTGATAACCTCATCACGGATAGCAGATAGCGCGGTTGCCTCAGTTGCCTCAGTTGCCTCAGTCACCTCAGCTTGTGCCGCTGGTTGCTGAACAGGCTGGGGGGCTGGTGCTGCTAATTCTTCTTGTTGGCGCTGCGGCTCATTCTTTTGGCTGTCATCTTCTATCATCTGGCTTAACTTTCCGAATTTTTCTGATGGCGGGATATCCACTTTGGTTTGCGCCCAGAAAGGCCTAGCAGTGGCATCTTGGCTGCCGCTTCGCTTTGTTTGGGTGGCCTCTTGCATCAATTCATCTACCCTTGCCATTATTTTCTGTTGTGCATCTATCTCAGCAAGTCGGATAGGTGAGGGGCGCTCTTTGTCCTGCTCGTCTTTCATTCTCAGCTCTGTCATCTGGGCGACTTTCCTAACTCTTGCAGCCTATGAGAATTTCATAACTTGCAAGAAGCAGGCCGAATGCCCTAATTTCTGCGCAAAAAATTCAATCTGATAAAAGGCTGTGCGTAAAGGATGACGTTGACCTTTGACCTGAATTTTTCAAAAATTTTCAATTTTTTTTTAAACTCTCCGGTAAACGGCGTAGATCTTGCAAAAATAACGACTTGAATTTGGCTTTTATTATAAAAAAGGGCTGGAAAGCATTTGCTTGCCTGCTCTGTCTTTCATCATCAGATATAAACAGATTTTTGTTAAATTGATGAGAAGGGCTCTTCCGGAGGCAAAAAATGGCAGAAGATGAAGAAGATTTAAGCAAGCGTTTAGCCACTGTCTTGGACGAAATACGCGATGTCATGGAAAAGCGCAAAACGCGCATTGAGCAGCTTCGTCAAGAAATTGCTGATATCGAACGCGATAATGAAGAGCTCGAAAAAACGATATCAGACCTTTTGAATACGTTTAACTAGAAGTATTTGCAGTCCCTATTGAGGCGATTTTTAAGAATCTAGCATTGGCTTGTCAGATACAAGCGATCCATCTTCGTCAATCACTTGGCCTTGAATGGCCTTTGCCCCGAAATGACTGGTCAATTCAGGATGTGATTGAATAAAAGCAGTGAGGAGCTCAGAAACGGCTTTTTCCCCTTCTTCAGCAGAGTTTGCCTCTACACTCATCACCCCATCAATTATCCAATGTACGTCAACTTTCATTTGCCGTCTCCCCTACCATAATGGCTTCCCCGTTCATCAACTGACTAAAGAGCGCCGCGCTCATTTCCTGAAGCTCCGGGATTTTTTCGGTTTCAAGTTCAGATTCCATATCATCGCGTAATTCCACCATGTCTGGCAGATTAAGTGCAACAGCTATCGCGTACCATTGATACGCTTTTTCATAATCTGGCTCTTCTAGCAGGTTAATGAAATAGTCGGCATATTGCGGGATAGCATCGAAATCGCCTTTATTAATGCGTTCAACAAGCTGGGCTTCAACACGGGCTAATATCGGCTGGCGCTGCTGCTCATTAAGAATATCGGTTAAATCGTTAATTAAGTTATCAGCAAGCTCAATGCCGCCAAGCTGGGCAAGATAGGCCCAGTAAAGCGCATTTACATAATTTTGTGGCCGGCCTTTACCAGCCTTTAGGAGCAGGGCCAGATTATACATAGCCTCAAATTCGGTTTTCTGGGCTTCCAGCTCAAATAAGTTCAGGGCTAGCTGATAATTTTTATCCCTCACCGCCTGTACAGCTTTAGCAAAGTCGCTATCTGGCAAGGCAGCCGCCTTATGTCCGTCAGCATGCGCATAATTGAGGGAAATAACCAGCGCAAACGATGCCGCCAGAAGCGCGGAATGACAGGGGCGCAGCCGTATTTTCCAGCTACGGGGAGGAATATTCATTATCGGCCTGCCATCATGACCAGCTGAAGATAAAATATTCTTAGTTTGAATTTAGAACCCGGCTTTTGTTCAAACACCACTACACGGGGGCGTTGGCTATCCTGCTTTTGAAATTCAACAATGATGTTTTCAGGCAACATCACGCCATTTTCAGCCAAAGTCTTGGTTGGGTTAGAGGCGAAATTATTGTGAAACTCAGGGTCAATCCAAATTCGTGCCAGTGTTTTGCCTAAAATATCTGGCAAATAATTGCGTACATCCTCGCGTGTCTCAAAGCGACGATTTTCAGCATTAAGCGAGGCTGGCACCAAATCTTGTTTGCCTGTTTTAACAGAAACTGCACGAGATGGCACAGGCACAAGTGAGCGTGAATCGCTGTTTGTCATAATCGGTAGGCTCCAAAAAGTTCAGATCCGCAGATATATAATGCTAAATTATTTGTATCTTAACAAGTCTCTTGCATTTTAGCCCTCACCGAAATGGGCGGTTTAATTTAGTTAATGGAGATTTTGAATTGGCATAATTTTTGCGTCTATACTTCATCTGATGGTCAGGAGTTTTAGATGTTTTCAGTTATTCGCTCAGGTTTAGATGCCTCCCTTAAACAGCTTGATGTGTTGTCGAACAATATCGCCAACGCCAAAACAACAGGCTATAAGCGCTCGGATGCTTCTTTTCAGGATATCTATGCGGAAAAGGCAAGCTTCCTTGCACCAGGGCGAATCGGACATGGTGCCTCTTTGGATTCGATACGCCAGTTTCGCTCACAAGGGCCGCTTAAGCAGACTAACCAGACACTTGATCTCGCTATTGAAGGGCAGGGCATGTTTGTCTTGAAACGCCCAGATGCGCCAGCCGGTGATACCAATAGCTTTACCCGCGATGGTTCATTTTCGCTGGATAATGACGGGTTTATAACCTCTAGTGACGGCCAGCTTTTACTATCGGATACCCAGCAGCCTATTCAAGTGCCGCGCTCAGCTGTTATTGAGGGGCGTACCTTTTTCTTGAATGACATTAACATTGATGAGTTTGGCCGCGTGATTGCCCAGATGGGCGATAATCAAGAACAGGTTGTGGGCCGTGTTGGTCTTGCAAAATTTTCTGATCCTACCCGTCTGACCCCGCATGGTAATAACTTTTTCAAAGCTAATCAGGCTTCTGGTGCCGCAGAAGTTGGCGGGCCTTTTGAAGATGGTTATGGCAAGATGATTTCTGGGGCGATTGAGTTATCAAATGTGGATATGACCGCAGAGCTAGCCGGACTTATTCAAGCCCAGCAGGCTTTTTCAGGCTCATCGCGCTTGATACAGACTGAAACCGATATGACCCGCCGGCTGATAGACTAAATCTGTACTCTAAAACGCCCTCTTTTTTGGATAAATAAAACGATATCTAGTGCGCCCAGCTTATCGCGGATAAGCTGCGCCTGAAAACAAAGCCTATTTTAGTTTTTAAATAGGGTTAGGGCAGGGCGCGCAGGAAAAAAGAGGCGCTTACTGGCCTTTCTGGATATAGCTTCTTAGATGCGCTATAGCAGCCTTTTTGATTTGTGAGACACGGCCTGTTGACACATCCAGTACCTCACCAATTTCAAAGACGTTCATCTCTTCGACATAGTAAAGCTGAATGACAAGGGCTTCGCGTTCTGGCAGCGTTGTTAAGGCCTCTTTCAGCAGGCTATGAAGCTCCGTTTCGTTCAATTCTTCTTCCGGGTTGTTTTCTGAAGAGGTGAACCAGACAGAAAACTGATCATAAACAGACTCGATAGACTGATGGGTGTTGGCCTGAAATGCGGCTTCCCATTCGGTAAGCTCATCTTCGCTCATTTTCATTTCAGCCGCAATTTCTTGGCGATCAGGCTGGCGCATCAATTTTCGCTCTAGATTCTCGGTTGCCTCGTTATATTTTTTCTTAATTTGGATAGTGGTACGGCATAGATTAGAACTTTTGCGTAAATAATCGACAATCGCCCCGCGAATTCGAATGCTGGCATAAGAGGCAAAGCTCGCCCCTTCCAGCGGGGTGTATTTCTGGGCCGCTACAATAAGACCAGTATAGCCAATTTGCACCAGATCTTCGATTTCTGTTATGTGACGCGCGCGGCCATGAATCTGCCATGCGATTTTACGAACCAATTCCGAATGCGAGCTTATTAGCTCGTCAACATCAGGCTGTTTTTCAGCATATGAATGTTTCATATGGCCCTCATTTCCCTAATTAGGATCCGAAAAACCGGATACCTGTCTGTTCATTCTGCGGCGCTTTAATAATCTCGCGTGCGGCTGCCTGAAAGGCTCTGGCCTCTGGCGAGCTTGGCTGCGCAGACACAATTGGCGCCCGCTTCACAATTGACCGTCTAATGGCATTTGAAAGCGGTATCATCCCTGCATAATGCAAATTTACGTCCAGAAAGCGTCGGCAAATCTCAAAAAATTTATCAAAGTTCCTTTTTGCACTAGCTGAATTATCAGCCATATTCACTAACACACTGAAATTGTGTATATTTTTATCTATATGTGCAGCTTTGATTAACGAGTAAGCATCTAAAAAACTTGTTGGTTCAGCGACCAAAACTACGACTGGAATATCGCAGGCGCTAGCAAAGAATAGAGTGCTGTCTGATGCGCCAGCTGGCGTGTCTACCAGCAGATAATCTATCTGGTCTTCAAGATCGGATAAAGATTGCAGCATGCGGTAGCGTGCCTGATTATCCAAATTCAGCATTTCCAGCAAGCCGCTGCCACCAGCGATAAATTTCAGATTTTCAGGCGCGTCTGACAGGATTTTGTCAATCTGAACATCCCCTTGCAGAAATTCTGCTGCATTATGTTCAGGGTTTCGGCCAAGCAGGATATGTGCATTAGCCATCCCGAAATCAGTATCAAACAGAACTACTTTTTTGCCTGTTTTACTAAGCGACAGTGCCACATTCACAGCACAGTTGGTTTTCCCGACGCCGCCTTTACCGCTGGTGATGGCAATTGATACAGTCATAATTTTCTTATCCTTACCGGCCGTGCCACTATTCTATAGGCAGAGAGAAGTTTTCTTTTAGATATTGCGACAATATTTTCTGGCTAGCAAAGGCGATAGCCCCAACCACAGATTTTGTACCCGAAAGCATGCCGATACGGGCGTGTGCTTGATGCAAGGCAGAAAACTCATGCGCAGTTGTCTCGCACTCATCTAGTTTTGTCAGTGCGGTTACCGGCGCAAGTTCTGCGAATTGAGCTAGCGTGACCTCGATCATCTTCGCTGAACTTCCTCCTGGAATAGTCAGAACTACACCTGCGTTTTGAACCCCTAGATGGCTGGTAAGCTCAGCGAGTTTTTCAACGGCCTCTTCAGCGCCTAAGGTGACATCCACGACCATCATGTCAAAATCTGTCATCTTGTCAAAATCCTGACCTGTAACGTCATGTGAAAGCGGGCTAACCCCGATATTCAATAGCCGCGCCAAACCACGAAGGCGCGTATCTGTTTCATTCATTGAAGCTCCGAGGGAGGCTAGCGCAACTTCTCTTCCACGATGCGTTTCTTTCAGGCTAGCGGCAAGCTTGGCCGCAAGGGTAGTCCGGCCTGAGCCAGAAGGACCAACAACAAAGACAACCCGTTTGGTTAGGATATCTTCTGCACGAGGCAAGGTTAAATCTTCTGCCAGCATATCAAGGAAGTTTGTTATTCCAGCCTCATACCCAAGACTGGCATAAGCTGCACGCAAGCCAAATACAGAAGACTGGCTAAATCCGGCGCGCATCAGCTGCACAGGGGTGCTATCTTGAAGCGCATCATTCAGCCCGTCCGGGCTGGTTAGCATCATGCCAGATAAGCGGGCTTCCATCATCTCCATCCTATCAGCCATTAGGGTTATGGCCTGCATCATTGCTTGTTGTGCAGATGGTGAGGAGGCGGCCTCTGTATCGGCCCCATTATGGGATGCTGGCTGAGGCTGGCTAGCGGATGCATAAGAAGGCGGGTTTGTGAAATCAATACCATCGCTTGCCAGCTTTGGCCGCCCTGTTACAGGCGGGCGTGATGCCGCCGCAAAGAGCTGGCTGAACTCAGCTGCAGGGGCAGCTTCTGCTTTTTTATCAGCTGGCATAGCGCTTTCATTTGACGCCCGCATGATGATTTTGCCATCTCGCTTGGTAGTGGACAGAATAAGCGCATCCGGTCCTAGCTGGTCGACAATTTTTTCCATAGCTGTGGCGGTATCTTCTGCCTGTACAGTCAGCGTTGTCATTTTTTATCTCCTTATCCTGTGCGCTCTAAAGAGTTAGGACGCAGGCGTATCATCACCGCTAATGGTGGCAACTACATTAATTTTCCGGTTATCTGGCAGTTCGGTAAAGCCAAGCACCACCATGTCATCAAGATGATGGCGAATGATAGCAGATAGCTGCTTGCGAATAGCAGGTGATACGACCATTACAGCGGTTCTGCCTTCTGCTGACACACGCTCTGAGGCCTGTGTTACTGAGGTAATAAGCTTTTCTGCCAGCGCGTTATCTAGCATCAAACCTGCTTCGCCAGACTGCCTTGTCATCTGGATCAGCATATGTTCCAGCTCAGAGCTGAGCGTAATAACTGGCAAAGGCTGGCTCAAAGGGGCAAGCTGCTGGATAAGCAGGCCTGCTAGACCTGGGCGCAAAGCTTCAGCAGATTCAGCAATGCTCAAATTCTTGCCTGCCAGATTGGCTAATGTTTCTAGAATCCGGCGCAGATCACTAATCGGCATCCGCTCAGCTAGCAACTCGCGCAAGATACCTGTCAAAGAATGAAGCGGAATAAGCTTTGGTATCACTGATTGCACAAGGCTAGGTGCAGAAGCTGCTAAATTATCCAGAAGCGCTTGAACATCATCCTGTCCTAATAGCTCGCCTGCAAATTTATTCATCAGATGGCTAACATGAGTAGTAAGCACTGTCTCTGGCTCAACCACAACATAGCCGCTACGCTCTGCTTCTGCTTGCTTATGCTGTTCAATCCAGACCGCATCAATGCCAAAGGTCGGCTCTTTAACCTCAATACCTGGCAGTTTAAGATTAGATTGCTCACCAGGTATCGCCAGCTTTCTGTCTGGATAAACCTCATCCTCGCCAACAATTGTCTGGCCAATGCGCACGCGGTACTGGTTGGCATTCAGGCTCATATCATCGCGTACTCTTACCGCTGGGATAACAAAGCCTAGATTGCGCGAAATTTGCTTTCTAATACCAGTGATACGGTTCACTAGCGGCCCACCTGTTTCTTCGTCCACCATTTCAATAAGCCCATAGCCAAGCTGGATAGAAACAGGTGAATTATCGGTAACATCTGATAAATCAATACGGTCTGGTGCCCCTTGCTCAGCACCTTCTGCCGCGCCGCCGCTACCGCCGCTTGCTGCTGGCCCGCCCAATGCTGGCGGGGCGCCAGCACCCAAGGGCTGGCCATCTTCGGTAGCATTTTTCTCTGCTCGCCGCACCAAAAAGGCGGTGATGCCTGCACCAATAGCAGCACTTACAAACAGGAAGTTTGGCATACCCGGTACAAATCCGATAAGCGCTAGAACACCGGTAACGGGGATCCATGCGCGAGACATGCCTATCTGCTTGCCGATATGGGTTGCCATATCATGCGTGCTAGAAACACGCGTAACGATAATCGCTGTCGCAATAGCGAGTAACAGCGAAGGAATTTGCGCAACAAGGCCATCGCCGATAGATAGCAGCACATAAGATTTGCCAGCTGTCTCAAGGCTCATATCATGCTGGGCAAGTCCTACGATTAGCCCGCCAATAATGTTGATAGCCAAAATCAAGATACCGGCTATTGCATCCCCTTTAACGAACTTAGAGGCACCGTCCATAGCGCCATAAAAATCAGCCTCTTGGGTAATCTCTTCGCGCCGCTGCCGGGCTTCATCATTGGTTAGGACGCCAGCGTTCAAATCCGCATCAATCGCCATCTGCTTGCCAGGCATCGCATCCAAAGTAAAACGAGCTGAAACTTCTGATACACGTCCTGCACCCTTGGTAATCACAACAAGGTTGATAATGACCAAAATGATAAAGACAAAGATACCCACCGCAAAATTACCCGCGATAACAAATTCGCCAAAAGCTTCAATAACCCGCCCCGCGGCGTCTGTACCTTCATGGCCATCGCCAAGAATAATTCGGGTGGAGGCTACATTTAGTCCTAGCCGCAGGACGGTTGCGATTAAAAGAAGGGTGGGAAAGCTAGAAAATTCAAGCGGCCTATGCGTATGCATCGCCACCATCAAAATCAGCAAAGAAAGCAAAATATTAGTAACAAAAAACGTATCAAGCAAATAAGAGGGCAGGGGCAAAACCATCATCGCGACAAGCATCAAAATGCCTATCGGCATAACAAAACTGCCAAATAGTGATCTGATGCTGCTAATGCCTAGCCTTTGTAGTGTCATTTCCATGACAGACTCCTGATGTCAGATATCAGACATAACGTAGAAATATGCCGCATCTGCATGCTGTTAAAATATATTAAGACCCTGATTTTGCTTATCATTTTTGTCTCTAGTGTTTAAATATATGTATTGGGTATAGATGACCCCACATCAAACAAGGCAAATAGCGTGCCAAAGCGATGAAAAAATGCACCTGTTCTTATTCTGCTTGGAATTGGCATGGATGATGCATGATAGCTGGCAGATATCTATCGGCTGACGGGTTGAGGGTCTGGTATGAGCACATATTGTTCACCCCCGCTACAGACAGCCGGAAATTGGTAAAAATGCCAGGAGCGCGCAGATGATGAAACGGACAAGCACAAGCTTACTTACCCTTGCTGGGCTAGGACTACTTACTGGTTGTGGTCACATGTCAGGCATGTCTATGCAACAAATGAATGCTGAGACAGCGGCAACGGAAATGGCGATGGTAGAGGCCTCGCAAACACAGTCTATTGTCACACTAAAAGATGTTTTGGATGCAGATACCCAAGATATCCCGACCCTGACAGCTATCGGGTATGCGGTAACTTCTTCCCAGCCAGGCCGTAGCGAAGCGCAGAAAAGACTGATGGCAATTCGTTCTGCAAGAATGGCGGCAATGCGCGACTTGGCTGAACAAATTCATGGCCTGCAGGTAGACTCGAACACAACCGTTATCGACCTAATGGTTCAAAACGACACCTTCAGAGGCGTAGTATCTGGCACTATTCGCGGGGCGCGTACAGTACGGATTAACCCAACAGGCTCTGATACCTATGAAGTGGTGCTAGAGATTGACCGCGAGATGATAGGATATCTTCTGCAGACAGCTCGCCAGACTGCCTAAAAGCGGCTCTGGAAAATAAGTTTAGATAACCCCTGACGCTGGAAAGGAAAGACAGATGAGACTAGGCATTTTGCTATTATTTGTCTGGACTGTCCTAATGACAATCTTCCTGCCGCAACTGGCCTTTTCCAAGGTTATGCAGGCAACCGGTTTTCCATCTGTTAATATGGTCACGGTTACGGGGCGGGCGGTTATCCAGCATGAAGATACGGTTGATGAGGCCCGCGATCTGGCCTTGGAAGATGCGCTATATTATGCAGCTCTAGAAGGCGGAGCGAAGATAGATGGCTATAGTGCAGTGGACGAAACCACGAGCCTGCAGGAAATGTTTATCGTCCGGCCAGCTTCGCGCATTCTTGATTATTCCATTACCAATGAGCTGCGTGATGACACGCATTATGAGGTAACTATTCAGGCTGTTATTGGGGATGTTTCAACAAATGGCTGCCAGAACCGGCCTGTTGGCCATGTTACCTTATTCAAACCGCATTATCAGTTGTCTTATGATCTGCCGCATTGGATGTCACAAATCCCAGCCAGCTTGTCGCATGAAATAGCAAAGGCATTGGCTGAGCAGCCTTCCTTGCAGGTAAATGATGCGCGGACAACTGAACGCCCAGCAGCCACCACACCCAGCAATAACTTTAACCAATATGATTATCGCCACCTGACAACAGGCCGCATTGAAATGCGCCAAGGCGATGTAGGTATCGAAACGCATGTTAGTCTAAGCTATGAAAGCAAGGCAGAAATGCTATCGAAAACGCATTTTGCCATCATCAGCGTGGATAGTTTTCTAAGTGCGCCAGGCGGTATGGTTAATACCCAGAAGATCAGCAATGTTTTCAAGATTAAGCTTGGAAGAAAAACACCGATTTATAGTTTGACAACGCTAAACCGTGAGAGCCGTGAAGCGATTCAAAAACTGGTAACAAATGCGGCGAGCGTGCATGCTAAAAAACTGGCAGAGACTGTTATTTGTGCACCAATGAAAGCTAAACTGGAATTGGTAGGCGGTAGCCTGCAAGTCCGCCTCGGTACGCGGCAGGGACTTGGCCCTAACCATCTTGCTTTTACAGATGATAAGACAACAAAGTTTAAGATTTTACGGGTATCACAGGCCGGAGATACAAATGTCGTGCTTGAGCCCCTAGATAGAAGACAGGATTTATCTGAGCTTGCCGGCGCAGAAGTTACCTTTCTGGAGTTTAACACATGGCAATAATTCCAACCAGAAACCATTTAAAAAAGCGCCTCCTACCAGCTTTGTTCACGGGGGTATTTGTTGGACTACCTGCATTGGCAGCAGAGCCTATCGTGATATTGGAATATCGTCAGGATAGTGGTGTGCAAATAGGCGAGGATAGCACGCATCCTTTCCGTATGGACCCAAACTACTCAGCACGTCACCGTGTTAGAAAAGATGAAACCTTAAGCCATGTTATCGCCAATTTTTATGGTGGTAGCGGTATCGATCGTGCCTTTGTTCAAATGGCTATTATCCGCAAGAATAGGTCTGCTTTTGTGCGTGGCAACCCAAATTATCTGTTTGCAGACAAGGTGCTGCATCTGCCGTCTTTAAACGAAATCCGAGCCATGCTGGTCAAACAGCCAAGCCCAGAAAGCGATGCAGACATTACAGATGATAATCGCAACCATATTTTCTTTTTTGGCAGCTAAAATGCATGCACTCGCAGCTATCCTTGTGGCATTTTTCGGGCTGATTTCGCCGATATCAGCTGCGGCTGAAAAAATGCCTACAAATCTGCTTACAGGTGCAGAACTGCGCGCTGGTCTGATAGAATATTTAGCTGACCACGGTTATGAAGGTAATCCAGCTATCAATCAAAGTCGGCTTTTCCGCCCATGCGAGATGCCGCTGGCCTATCGGCCTATGTTCGGGAACATGCAAACTGTTGAGATTATCTGCCCAGACGCAGATGGCTGGAAGTTGGCTATCCGAACAAAGGTCGGGGCATCGCCATCAAAAAAGCGTAAAAAAATTGCTAGTCTCCCCCTAAAGGCGGGACAAACTGTTGCTTATTTAGTAGCGCGTCAAAGCTTAAAACGCGGTCATATCATTACCGCGTCTGATCTAAAAATTGCTGAGGGTAGTGTTAAAGGCTTTTCAGATTATTATAATTCAGTTGATGCGCTCGTGGGGCGGAAGTTGAAGCGCAGGCTTGGAATTGGTAAGATGGTTCGTGCAAGCTATATAGAAGCTAACTGGCTGGTATCTGAAGGTCAGCCCGTGACCTTAACAAGTCAGTTTGGCGGTGTAGAAGTAGTAAGCGAGGGTAAGGCCTTAGAAAATGCGCAGTGGGGCGAAGTGGCACGTTTCTTGAATGTACGTTCTGGTCGAGAGGTTTTTGCAACCGTGATTTCTGAAAAAAAAGTGATCATTGGTGCTAACAAATTTTAAATCTGTGTCGTTAACACTGATATTAGGAGGTAACTATGGTTGATAGTGTGAAAAACGCCATCAGTCGGATCGAAACGGTAAAGACGCGACGGGCTGAAGCTGCACAACCGCAAGCTTCTGGACCTGCGCCCAAGCCGAGCAGTGCATCTGAAACCGATTCAGTAGAGTTAAAATCTGCTGAGATGGCTTCGGCTGCACGGGATATGGCCTCTGTTGCGCCAGTTGATATGGATAAAGTCAACCGGATTAAGTCCGCAATTAAAGAAGGCAATTATCCCATCGATATTGACAAAATATCAGATGCGCTGATGGACGCATATAGGGAGATGAAAACATAAGAACTGATCGTCACACGAAATAAAACGGAGACGATTATGTCTGCACCTCTCTCTATTCAGGATGTATTGGAAACCGCCAAGCAAAAGCTCGGGGGTGTTTCTGCATGTCTAAATGATTCCAAAGCCTTTGCTAAAGCGGTTAGTGATTTTGATATTTGGCTAGCCGAACATAGCGCGCACTTAACTTCTGCCTCTGAGCTAAGTGCCGATACGCGGGATAAGGTTGCTGATATATCACGCCAATTGACCCGCCTTGAGTTTCAGGCACGCCATAATGCGCATCTGGTTAGTGATATGCAAACTTATCTGCGTGAAGATGAGCCCTCTGACCCCTATACACACAAAACAGCCCCAGCCCCGCAGGCGCCGCGCCCAGCATCAACAACAGCTGAACAGGATGGGAATACGGTAACGCCGCAAAATCCGGCCGCCAAAATTTATGCTGCGCAAAATCAGGCAATACAACAATCAAGCCAAGAATAGATAACAACACCCGTCATTGAATTGACACAAGCCCTTGCTTATAAGATAGTGGTGGTAGCAATTTATTAAGGGTTATTTTTCGGTGAGTTTAAGCCTGTTTCTCTCAAATTTCGGATATGCTGGTCTTATCTTATTGGCCATTATCGCCATTATTTTGATGATTAATAATTTCCAGAAAAAATCGCTTAATATACTGGGAAGGCTGTCTTCAACCTATAATGATATTGAGACAGTCTTGGCGCGCATTACCAATTCTGTAGAACAGATTAATAGTCGGCTTGCCACGATGGAAGCCAAGCTAGAAGAAATTGATGAAGCGGTTTCACGTCAACAACAAGAGCTGACTAGACTTGCAGATGGGTTTCATTCTCAAAGTCAAATGAGTAAGGCAATAGAGCTGGCAAGGGGCGGAGCATCAGCGTCTGAAATTATGCTCACCACCAATTTGCCAAAAGAAGAAGCAGAGGCTATCGCCCGCTTCCACCGCGCCTAAATATAGACAGAACTAAATAACTAATCTCACCATTCATAAAATGCATAGATTATAGCGTAAAGACAGACAGCTTGCAGTTTGTTCGGGTATAGCGATTATGGACCTGCACAGATAGGGAACCGGTTTTCCGGTTGAGCTTTAGCGTGCCTTCTGGTGTGCGAATAACCACCAGCTGGCTGGAGATTTCCTCAATAGTACCAACGCGGTCACCATCATAGCCAAAGATTTTTACTTCCTTGCCCTTTTTGGCGTTCCGAATAACGATTTCTGCTATATCCAGATTACTGTTTTGACAGGTATATTTCTCATGCCGGAAGCGCTCTAGCATGCATCCTGACAGGCTGATAAGGATGCCGCCCAATATTATGACTAACAGCCCCACTGATAACATCCGTTGGCCCCGGGAATTGCCAGGATCAGGGCAGGGTGTGCTTACGCTCGTTTTGGCTGTGTTAATCATCTGCCCTAATTTTCACCCCTAATTCTTATCTTTATCAGATTCTGGCGGCGCGGTTAGGTCTAGCTCTTCACCCTCGGCTAGCTCAGCCATAGCTTGTTCTATATCTGAGTTCGATGCTAGTACGGGCTCACCCAAATTGCCGGATATATCATCACCTGCTTCGCTAGCAGTATCAGCATCTTCTGGCGTATCTGAACTTATGCCTTCTTCAACGCCTGGCGTGTCTATCTCAATTTCTGGTTCTATTTGTTCTGGTTCGATTTGTTCTGGCGTGTTTTGTTCTGGCGTGTTTTGTTCTGGTTCGATTTGCTCTGGCGTTGGAGAACGCGCCTCCGCTGCTGCATCTGACAGGGTTTTTGCAAAGACGGCCTTTTTCGTCTCAATAAGGCGGCGGGCATCTTCTATTCCTACCGTGATAGTCACGCCCTTTGGAATACGCACGCCGTTAATCTCACCAGATTCGATAACCGTCAGCTCATTCCATTCTTCAAACATATCTTCTGTTGCTTCACTTTGCCCGCCTTCTTCTGCGGCCTCCCCTTCTGCTTGTGGCGCTTTCAGCATATCTGCAGGGGTAAGCTCAGAGACAGTCTTTTGTGATGGGTCGCGGTTAAAGCTAGAGATATTCTGCATCCGCATGCGCAAGATATAGACACGAGCGGCCAAAATACCGAGCCTCTTATTATCATCATTTTCAGAGGCTAAAGCGGTTTCAATAAAGCTATTAAGCTCGGCTAGAGACTTATCCGCGAATTTTTCGATAATTGCATCTCGCACCCGAATAGTCTCGGCTGTGAGCGTGATCGTAGAACCTGGTCCGGCACCATAAGTCAGTGAAGCTGAATTCATATTTTTTCTCCGCCAAAGCAACTTGGCATCCTATTTGCAAATTTTACACCAAATTCGGCTGTTTGGCTGAAAAAACTTATATTTTATTGTTATCGTTGATGTGCTGAAAAAATGAGTAAAATCAGTAACTACCTTGAATTCTATTCAGAAGCTTTGCAGCTACGCTCAAAGCGCAATGAAGTATTGGCATCCAACATCGCCAATGCTGCGACACCGCATTTCAAGGCACGCGACATCAATTTTGATCGCGAAATTCAACGTCATATTAAAGAAGGGCCGTTGGTAACCACGGATAATGTTCATTTTCCAACCAATATCAGCCCATTGCGCGAAAAGCTATTATTCCGTGACCCGCTTAACCCGTCACTGGATGGCAATACGGTTGAGATGGAAGTGGAACAAATGGAGTTTTCTGAAAACGTCATCCGCTATCAAACAACATTGCAGTTTCTAAATGGCCGGATATCCGGACTGATGTCGGCAATCCGCGGCGAATAGAAGAAGAGGCAAGCTTATGGCTGAAGTTAAAAATATTTTTGATATCGCTGGCCGCTCTATGGCGGCGCAGATGGTGCGGCTAAATACGGTTGCCAGTAACCTTGCCAATGCTGGTGTGGTTACAGGTGATGAAAAAAGCGCCTATCGCGCGATGAAGCCAGTGTTTGAAACTAAATTTGCTGATGCGTTGAAGCGCACCGGCGTATCGACCGTAGATGTTGCAGATATCAAAACAGTGTTGCGCGAGCCAGAACAAGTTTACATGCCCTCACATCCTGAAGCAGATGAAAACGGGAATGTATTTCGGGCAGCGGTAGATGAAAATGAAGAAATGGTCGAGATGTTAGAAGCGTCACGGCAATACCAGAATAACGTTGAGGTTGTCTCAACATTGCGCTCATTGATGATGCGCACAATCAGTATGGGCAAATAATCCAAAGAGGCGGAGACCAGTATGAGCACGGTTGACAATAACCAATCCTTGAATGCCATTTTAGATAAATTAGGCATCAGAGAAACCGAACAGAAGACACGGGCCGATGGCTCTTCTCTTGGCCAGGAAGACTTCCTGAAGCTGATGACCACCCAGCTGCAAAATCAGGATCCCTTCGCGCCGATGGAAAATGCTGAGTTTATCGCCCAAATGGCGCAATTCTCCACTGTTACGGGCATTACCGAAATGGGTGAGACATTAAAGGGTCTATCCAGCCAGCTTTCAGAGTTCAGAATTGCAACGGCTACAAATCTACTTGGCAATTCGGTTCTAGTACCAGGTACAAAAGCCTATCCAGATAGTGAAGGGGCTGTGCATGGGGTGGTTGACCTGCCAGCTGCTTCTGGTGCCACTAATGTGGTCTTTAAATCTATGCAAGGCGAGGTTCTGCATGTTGAAGATTTAGGCGCGCGTGCCTCTGGGCTGACGGGCTTCACTTGGGAAGATATCCCGCAAGAAGTGCTGGACGCAAATGAATATATCACTGTTGAAGCCTTTGCAGATCAGGGAAGTGGCCTTGAAGGCGTGTCCACCTCTGTCTTTGGTGAGGTGTTGGCGGCATCTACGGGTGGTGCAGATGGTGTGCAGCTGGATGTTCGCGGCTATGGCGATATTAGCGCGAATGAAGTCGTCCGTTTTCGCGGAGGTTCTGGCACGTAAGTTGCTTTGAGACATGTGAGTAATTTTTTGAAGTCGTGATTTTAAATCTAAAAGACTAAACATACAGCCCTTCTCTTGGAGACCTAGAATATGTCGTTTTATACCGCGCTTACTGGATTGAATGGTTCACAGGCTGACATTTCTGCAACCTCAAACAATATTGCTAACGTTGGTACCACTGGCTTTAAACGAAGTGTTGCTGAATTTGGTGATATTTTCGCAACATCACCTTTGCAGAACTCTTCATCTTCTATTGGTTCGGGTACTATTTTGAAAGGGATTAAGCAGCAGTTTACGCAAGGTAACATTTCTTCCTCGCTAAATGCGCTAGATATGGCGATTTCTGGACAAGGGTTCTTTGCCCTGAAGCCATCTCTGACTTCAGCCCAAACAGTGTATACACGAAACGGTTCATTGAATGTGGATAATGACCGTTATGTGGTCGATTCAGCAGGTCAGTATCTTCTAACCTATCCAGTGAACGATGATGGCTCGGTAACCGCGAAAGATTTGCAAAGTGCGGTACCTTTGCAGTTGCCAGTGACCTCTGGTGACCCGCGCGCAACAAGTAACATCTCTCTTGGTGTGAACGTGCCTGCTGCCGCTGAGGTGGTAACCGATAACCCGCAATTCGCAGATGGCTATAATTTCAACCCGTCAGATCCAAGCACATTTACCAATTCAACATCCATCACCATCTTTGATGATTTGGGTAACCCAACAATCGCAACGATCTATTTTGTGAAAACACAAGCCGCATCTGCTGATGATCCAACTAACAAATATGATACTAAATTGGTGATTAACGATACAGTGATTGACCCGGATTTGGTCTCGGCAGTTGATGATACGGGCCGCCAGCTATTCATTGATAGATTTGGTAAGCAAACCACAGATGTGCCTGACGATAACTACTTCTTGGAAGGTAAAGGCTCTTCTCTTTATAAGCTGGATGATTTGCAGGAATTGATCCCCTCCCAGCCAGCTAAATTGCAAAGTGAGCAGTCCGAATTTGATTTTGGTGAAGAAGGCGACAGGCTAGTTGAGGTTGTCACAGACCCGATGCAGTTTAAAGCTACCCGTGAAGGTGGCACTGGGGATAGCCGCGTTTATTGGGGTAAAAACTTCCTGACCGTAAATGTTGATAATGGTGACCAGCCTGTAAATATCGATATCCGCCCGGGCCGCTATAACGCAACGCAACTGGCAAATGAGGTTGAGCGTGCGATTAACGAAGCCTATGGCGATGATAACAAAATCCAAATTGTCCAGAACGTTGATGATACGCTAAATATCAATTTGTTTAAATTGAATCAGGATGGCTCTTCAGCGGGTCTTAGCGCGCCGATTACAGTAGACCTTCTTGGGTCTAGCTATGTCTCGCAGGTTGATGATATCACCTTATCTGGTGCATCACCTGATTTCACGCGTGAGCAGTTCTTAGCCCATTCACAGGCCAAAATTAATCAGGCATTGAACGAATATGCTGTAGATAGCACAGACACCGTTAGCAACGCTGCAACTTTGGGTGTATCAACAGACTTGTTTGCCCGTTCTCGCGGCTCAACCATGCCAGCAATTTTCGAAAAGACGCAAATTGTTACGTTCGACCATACAACCTCTAGCCTAACAACAGGCTCAGTAACAGGGGCTAGCCTTGGCACAGAAGAAAAATCACTGGTTTACTCTACTTATGCTAACCGCCCATCTTTGAGTGTTTATGATAATAAACAGATGGTGGATACCACCGGTACAGGCAGTAATTCAGTTATTTATAATGCTACTGAAAATACCTTGCGTGTCTATTTCACCAATGCAGGCTCAACCAGTAATTTCCAGCAGAATGAGAAGATTAGAATTGCGGGTAACTTTACCAACGCAACAGAGCTATCAAACTCAACCATGATAAATGGTCGGGAATTTACCATTAATAATGTTACGTCAAACTTCATTGAAATTAATACAACTGGCCTTGATTTCCCAGATGATAATTTCTCTTTAGCAGAAACAAATCTGTTTGTGATGAGCGATGAGTCTGAAGATGTCGAGGCCTTCTTTGAAGGTGCGGATAATGTTTATGAAGGTGCAGAGGTTAACTTTAACAGCCAGCGCATCGTTATCCGTGAAATGGGCTCAGAGGGAAAACATCATTACACCAATAGTAATGTGTCAAATTTGAACGAAATTTCTACCTTCTCAGGTTCTGTGGCTACAAGTTTAGGGGCAGGTACCTTTAATATTGCCTCTTCACAGATTACAAACGCAACCGGTACTGGGGGCGAGGCGTCGCTTAGCATAACTATTGCTGGTGGTCAGGCTACTGCAACAATTGTTGGTGGCGGCAGAGGTTATTCAGCTGGCGATCAGCTTACTATTGCGGGCGACTTGCTGGGCGGTGCCACACCGGCAGATGATCTAACCCTAACTGTAGGTACAGTTGCATCTGCTAATAGAGGTATTTTTTCTAACTATCAGGGGCAGTTTACGCTCTCCCAGACTATTGGCACAACCGCAACAGATTCCCTTGAAGTGTTGGGGATCAGAACTGGCCTGACAGATACAGTGACCACGACAACAGATTGGGTGGATGAAAAAAATCCTCCGATTAAGGTGAAATATGATGCGGTGAACCAACGCCTGCAATTTACTGTCGAGCGTAATATTCTAGGTACAGGTACCAATTCAAACTTTAACTCGTTTTCTATCTATGGCGCAGAAACAGCGGATGATACCAATAATCTGGGTGTGCCGGCAAAGAACGATTCAGAAGAAGTGCTTATTCGTGGTGGTGAGGTTTTATCTACAGAAGCCTTTGTTGCGGATGGTGAAGAAATTCAGCTGAACGATAAGCGCTATGGGGTAAACGTCAATTATAATTCAGATACACGTTCTTTCACTTTTTCTAGCGGTACAACAGGCGAGGCAATTGCTGCAAATGGCGCGTTAGGTGTGGATGAAGCGCAGACCGCATCCAATATTCAAGTTGGCCGCTATACACTAAGTACAGATGATGGCAGCGTATCTGATACAAATGACCATTTCTCTGGTGACAATCATTTGATGGCAGTTGGGGTAAGTAAGGCAGATGCGGTCTTTACTGCTGGCCGGGGTCTTGCGTCAACACCTGCGGTTGCTGTTGGCAGAGCGGCCAATGATGATTTGACAGATGTTTTCCGTTTATCAAGCGCAGAAGGGGATAACCGCTTTAACGTTTCAGTGAACGGTATTAACGGTGTTGTTGAAGTGCCATCAGGTTTTTATGTTGGCTCTACACTTGCTGAAGCGTTGGAAACACGTATTAACCAGATTATGGACGCTGATAGCGGTGAGACAGTAGGCGGTGTGACGGTCAGATACTCCTCTGATAACAATAATTTCATCTTTACTACTGGTACAACAGGAAATGAGTCCACCATTAAAGTAAAAGGTGCTTCTCGTTTAGGTCTTGATGATGTGCCTTTGGGTGTGGGCTCGGTGCCAGAGATTTACAATCTGGTACAGGCTACCAACGCTGAAGGGGTTGCCCTTTATGTTGACCCGAATGGAGATGTAGTAACCACCCCGCCGGATAATCTGGTGACAGGATACTATCCGCTTTATATTGACGAAGGTGAGCTGACCTTTGATAAGACTGGTAAATTGCTAAGCCCAAAAAATCTGGTGCATTATGAAAACCAGTCGCAAGGTACATCTGTTTCGCTAGATATCAATTTTGGGGCATCCACGCAGTTTGCTCAGCCTTTCTCGGTATTGTCTGTTGAACAGGATGGTTTTACTTCTGGCCGATTAGATGGTTTGGAAATTGATGCTTCTGGTACGGTTCGTGCGAACTATACAAACGGCCAGAATAACCCACTTGGTAAAATCGTGCTGGCGAACTTTAATAACCAGAACGGTTTGAAACAGATCGGTAACGCTACCTATGTAGCGACAGCAGTTTCTGGGGATGCACAGGTTGGTGAGGCTGGTGCAGAAGGTTTTGGAACCGTTCTTTCAGGTTCGCTCGAGCGTTCAAATGTGGATATTACCGAAGAGCTGGTGAATCTCATTACTGCGCAGCGAAACTTCCAGGCATCTGCAAAAGCGATTGAGACTACTACAACCCTGACACAGACCATTATTAACATCAGGCAGTAAGGTTAAGCCCACAAATGGCTGAAGGCATATTGGTAGGAGCCCTAAATTATGGATAAGATGATCCATCTGTCACTTAACACGCTGGATATTGCTTTACGCAAACAGGCGGTGAGTGCCCAGAATCTGGCGAATATGAATGTGTCTGGCTATCGCCGGGACATGTATGAAAGCTTTGGCTCTTTATATATGTCGGCTGATAACCAGCTAAATGCGCGCACCTTTGCCATAACCAATGGCAGTGGTATTTTCGATCCCACACAAGGGCGAATGCGCCACACTGATATGTCAACAGATATGGCTATCGAAGGTGACGGTTTTTTCGTGTCTAAAAAGCCGGGTGCTGCCATTTCTTTGACGCGGCGCGGGGATATGTCGGTATCATCTGAGCGGCAGTTGGTGAACGGGGCAGGGGCGCTTATCCTGAACCAGAATTTGCAACCAATTACCGTACCCCCCTTTCGTAAAATGATTGTCTCTGAAGGTGGCGAGTTGATGATTGAGCCCCTAAATGGAGAGCCGGGAGTTACCGAAAATTTAGGGCTTATCGGGCTAATCTCTGCCCAAGATATTCAGTTGAGAAAAGATGATGATGGCGAAATTCGCCCAGAAAATGCAGAAATTCAGCCAGATCAGAATGTGAAGATTAAGCAAGGCTATGTTGAAGAAAGTAACGTGAATGCGATAGATGAGTTGGTTGCATCCATGGGCTATCAGCGCAGCTATGAGCTGAATATGAAGCTTATTAAAACAGCATCAGATCTGGATGAAAATACAGCTTCCTTGTTGCGCCTGCCAAATGGCTAGACCTGATTAGTGTCTGCTATCAGGGCATTCAAAATATACGCACTTCAGCTAAAATCACAGCAAACATCACAGCAATATCTATAACTGGCATAAGGCTTGCAGTTATCCAGATGGAGATGACAACCATCGGAGAGCGCAAACCATGTCAACTTATGCAATGCATGTTGCCAAAACTGGCCTGAATTCACAGCAAACAAAAATGCAAATTATTGCCAACAATCTGGCAAACGTGAATACCAATGGCTTTAAAAGCGACCGAGCTAATTTTGAAACGCTGTTATATCAGATTATCCGCCCAGCAGGTGAGCAAACCTCTGATGAAACTAATTTGGCTTCTGGGTTTTCTATTGGTGCAGGTACGCGTCTGCTGAATACCAGTAAACAGCATACCCAAGGTAGTATCATTTCAACTGATAATGCACTGGATATCGCCATTGAAGGTTCAGGCTTTTTCCAAGTTTTGATGCCAGATGGCCGCGTTGGTTATACCCGTAACGGTGCTTTTGCTAGGTCTGCAGATGGCACAATGACCACCCAGTCTGGTTATGTTGTGCAGCCCGAAATTCAAATCCCCGAGGGCGTGACCCAAGTGAACGTATCACAAGATGGTGTCGTTTCTGTTCAGGTTGCAGGACAGGTGGAGGCCGAAGAGATTGGCCAGTTAACTCTTGCAGACTTTGCAAACCGTCAAGGTCTTGAGCCTATCGGTGAGAGCTTTCTTGTTGAAAGCCCATCAAGTGGGCCGCCTGTAGTAGCAAATCCGTTTGAAGGTGGGTTTGGTAAGCTTCTGCAAGGCTCGCTTGAAGGCTCAAACGTGAATGTAGTGCAACAGCTTGTGGACATGATCGAAACCCAGCGCGCCTATGAGGTCAGCTCGAAATCGATCACCTCAGTTGATGAAATGATGCGCTTTATCGCACAGAACCTCTAAAGGTTAGAAGTTTTCAAGGTTGGCAAACGCTTTTCACTTTCTTTTTTAGCAAGGCTTATAATGTTCACAAAAAACCCTTCTTCTCTGATTTTAGCCATGGCTGTTCTTGGTCTTGTAAGTGGCTGTTCGACCTATGTTGAGGATCGGGCGTCAGAAGCGTTTGAGCCTGTTTTTCCAACCGTTAGTCTGGCACCAGATACGACCCAAAAAACTGGGGCGATTTATCAGGCTGGTCAGGGTGGGCTGTTTTCAAAAGATCGGCGCGCGCGCAAAGTGGGCGATATATTGACTGTTGATTTCAATGAAGTATTTGCCGCAACAAAGGCGCAAACAGCCGCAAGCGCAAAGTCAGACTCCTTTGAGATTGCTTTGCCTGTAGGTCTGCCTAAGGCGTTAACAGGTGGATTAGCAAATGGGGATGCCAATAACGCCTTGAGTAGCAGCACGACGCAGGCCTTTTCCGGTTCTGGTAATGCTGCGCAATCCAACTCGTTAACCGGCCGCCTATCGGTGACCGTGGTACGGATTTTTGACAATGGCAATCTGGGCATTTTGGGTCAGAAAGAGCTGACCTTAAATAATGGCAAAGAATATATCAGGGTAAGCGGAATTGTCCGCCAAGAAGATATTTCATCAGAAAATACCGTGCCATCAAATCGGTTAGCTGATGCGCAAATTAGCTATACAGGCGCTGGCGATATTGCAGATTCATCGAAAAAGGGATGGCTGAGCCGCGCCATGCGCACCATCTCCCCATTCTAATCTAAATATCTCTGGTAGTGGATAAAAGAAGCAGGCGCGTAAGTGATGAGAGTAAAGATGACAAACATCAAGATAACAAGCTTCAAAATAGTGAGCGTAGCAATGATTTTGCTGGGCTTATGCTTGCCTGTTGCCAAAGCTGATCGGCTGAAGGATTTAACCTCTATCGCAGGGGTGCGTTCAAACCAGCTCGTTGGATATGGTCTGGTAGTTGGCTTGCCAGGGACAGGAGATGGGAACTCACCTTTGACCTTGCAATCTATGCAGGCCATGATCAGCCAGTTTGGCGTAACCACTAATTCGGCCACCTCCCTGAACGGGAAAAATTCCGCTGCGGTGATTGTGACCGCAGAGCTGCCTGCTTTTGCCAAGCCAGGCCAGCGGGTAGATGCAACAATATCTACTCTTGGTCAGTCAAAATCACTGCGTGGTGGCACGTTGCTTATGACCCCTTTGATGGGGGCTGATGGCCAGACATATGCAGTTGCACAAGGCAATTTACTGGTGGGCGGTTTAGGCGTTGGCGGTAATGATGGCTCTTCATTGATTGTAAATGTACCAACGGTTGGCCGGATACCGGGCGGCGCTACTGTAGAACGGCTTATTGAAACCGATTTCCTGAAAACTGACAGTCTGATTTTAAATCTACATCAAGGTGATTTTTCTATCACTAATCAGGTGGCTGAGGCCGTTAATGATGTGTTTGGCGGCGGTGTTGCTATCCCGCTTGATTCGCGCTCGGTAAAGGTGCGCGCACCTGTTGACCCGTCACAAAAGGTCTCCTTTATCTCTATGCTAGAGAATATTGAGATTGAGCCAGAGCGCCAATCTGCAAAGGTGGTTGTAAATGCCCGTACAGGAACAATCGTTATTGGCGGTGATGTACGCGTTACGCCAGCAGCGGTTACGCATGGCTCGCTAACTGTGCGGGTAGATGAAAACAGCAATGTTACTCAAGCTAACAATCTAGCGGTAGCCGACGGTGTAGCCGCAACGACCCCAGGTGCCGCTGTGACAACACAAGATTCAGACATTCAAATTGATCAGCAGCCTGCTAGAGCGTTCCTATTTGACCCAGGTGTTGAGCTGTCAACTATTGTTGAAGCTGTAAATGCAGTGGGTACTAGCCCAGCAGATCTGGTGGCGATATTAGAAGCATTGCGCGAGGCAGGCTCGCTTCGCGCAGAGTTAGTTGTGATTTAATCGGGTTAAGGAGTGTAGATATGAATATCATGCCATCAACAGATCCGATGCTTCAGGCAGAGCTTTTTAAAAAGCCAGATCCGAATGCTGAGCTTCAAGAAGTTGCAGAACAGTTTGAAGCTATTTTCCTTAATCAGATGCTAAAGCAGATGCGCGAAGCTAAATTGTCAGATGGCATTTTTGATAATCAAGCTACGGAAAAATATAACAGCCTGCTGGATATGGAACAGTCCAAGCATTTGGCATCAAGTGTGAATTTAGGCATTGCTGATGCGCTCATGCGCCAGCTTGGCACTAAATTGAAGGTGGAGTAATTAGATGACCAGCCTTTTTGATGTTGGTAAATCTGCGCTAAATTCTTATCGTCAGTCTCTGGCGGTAACCGGCCAGAATATCGCCAATATCAACACTGAAGGATATAAAAAGCGGGAAGCTAATCTTGAAGAGGTTACCGGATCGCAAGGCAGCGTAACCAGCCTTGCCAACCAGACTGGGTTGGGGGTCAGGGTTAGTGATATCAAACGCTCCTTTGATCAGTATCTGCTAGATCGTGCCCGAACCGCTTCAGCTGGTTTTGAGAAGCTGGATAACTATGTTGATCAGGTAAGTCAGCTAGAAGATTTGCTGCTGCCAGAAAAGGGGAGTTTAGGCGATCAAATTGCGAATTTCTTTGATAGTCTGCGTGAGGTTGCTGCTGCGCCATCTGAACTTGCGCCGCGCGCCGTAGCTATCGAGCAGGGCAAAGCACTGGCACAGGGATTTAATACCTATGCCCAGCGTGTAGAGGAATTAAAAGATGGCATTAAATCAGTAGTTAGCGACAGTATGATATCTGTTAATATGCTCTCGCAGCAATTGGCGGATGTAAATGGGCGTATTCTGTCGACCGGACAAAGTGGGCAATCACCCAATTCGATTTTTGATTTGCGAGATAGGGTTATCAATGATCTCTCAAAGCTAGTAGATCTTACGGTTGATTATCAAGATAGAGGTGTTGCCAATATTCGGCTTGGCGGATCTGGTGTTGGCCCCATTTTGGTAGAGGGTACGACTGCCCGCAGCATTGATTTTGAAGAAACGATTAGTGGTCTTCAGCCTGTTGTCTTGTCTAGTGGCACGCGCCGCGCAACCAACCAGATCACAGCCGGTATGGTTGCTGGCTTAAGTGATGCCTATACAACCGCTAATGAAGTATTAAAGGAAGTTAATCAGCTTGCTTTGCTGATGGGGCGCGAGATGAATACCCAGCACCGCGCTGGCATTACCCTTGATGGGGTTCGCGGGGATAATATTTTTTCTAGTAACGGGATGGCGCTAAGCCCGGGTTCAGCCAACCGGTCAGATGTAACTGGCGAGCTTGACATCCTTAACCCAGACGGGTTGCCCATGAGCGAAATGGTGGCCACCTATTCGGCTGAGGAAGATATCTGGGTCGTAACAGGCGCAGATTTAGAAACGCCGCTTCGCGGTGCCCGCCAAATTGCTGGACCAGGATTTATGCTTAGTATCTCAGGCGAGGCGGCAACAGGGGATACGCTGGTTATAAGTCCGCAAACAGGGGCAGCGATGAATTTACGCTTCCTGCTTGATAAGCCACAGCAGCTAGCGGCTTCGACCGGTTTACTGGTTTCGGCTTCCTCACGCAATGCGTCTGATGCCGTGATGTCGGCGCAGAGCATTACCCCAGAGGCAGGCCCCAAACTAGCAGGTTTGGCAGATGTATTTACCAACTCATCCTCGCCTATCGAGGCTTCGGAATTCTTCCGTGATGGGTTTGCAGCTAAAATTCCAGCTGGTACAAATGCGGTCTCTCTAACCTCGCTAACGCGGCAATCGACAGCTAGTTTTCAGCTCACTAATATTGAGCTAAACAGTCTGACCGGATTGAATTTTGCGCTGACGGACACCACGAATATGGGTCCTTTCTCGTTTGATGTACGGTATCAAACGGCCTTCCCGCAGGCTGGTGCAAATGATAATTGGGCAAATACATCTGACTTAGCTGACATGCTAAATAAGGGTGTTTTGAGGACAGCGGCAAATGAAACGCTACAGGATTTGGGGCTCTATGCGAGCGGTGCAGATGGCCAATTAACGCTGACCAGCGCAAAGGGTAATTTTGATACAACAGATGCCAATGCAGCGCGGCTAATTGCGGGCGGTGGCCAGCTTCGTGCTGTTACCTCAGATAGGATAGATGCGTCCGATTTACAAATTTTCACTACTGAAGGCCGTCATATTGCGGGTAGCGCGCTAAGTGCTGAGCAAGTGGCTGAGGTGATGACAGCGGAAAATGGGTTTGGCAAAGATGCGCTCTATTCAGGGGCCTATTTAAATCAACGTAACCCAGCTTATCGCGGCATGGATATCCAGATTAATCGTGCTGCAGGCTTTAATGTTTTGCGCACAGGGGCAAACGGTATTGGTGCAACAGCGGTTTCAGGGGTTGGCCGTATGCCAGCTTCTTCGGCAATTGATCAGCTTGTAGCTGTCCAGCAAGGCACTGGCCAGATTCACAATATCGCGCTAGCTGGCGGCGGGTCTGCTGCCGATGCAGCAGCACAGCTAAATACCGCGCTCGCAAACACTGATATCACCGCAGAAGCTATCATGCGCCTTGAGCTATCTGAATTTGGCAATGCAGGCAACATATCATTTGGCTTAGAGAGCGTTAACCTGGAGCCAGTGGAAATTACAGCAGATATCATTTCAAGCGACCTGACCAACCTTGCGACCGCGATTAATAACCAGTCCAACCGCACGGGTGTTGTTGCCCATCTATCTACAAATAAAGAGCGTTTAATTCTAGAAAGTGCTAGCGGCAAGGATATCTTTTTATCTGACATAAACAGTGCGACACCAGAATTTAAAGCTAAGGTGCTTAATGAAGATGGCAGTGCGGCTAGTTTAGGGGTGACGCTTGGCGGCGGAGCCAACGGGGCGAGCGCTGCAAATCAGGGACGCTTTTCTGGTATCGTCAAGATGGTTTCCAGCAGTGCATTTTCGTTTGTTGATGAGGATGAAACCCTTACTCGCAGTGCAGAAGATAGCCTAGAGGGCAGCTTTGTTTCGGTTGCCTCTAACGCTAGCGCAGATAGCAAACTGGTACATTTTGATGTTCAGAATGATGCCGATAATAATGAAGCCTCTAATGATGGCAGGCGTGCTGTAGCTGCGGGCGCGCAATATAATTTAAGCGTGCTAACCAGCGATGATGATATTTCTTTTGCTGCTAGTCTGTCCTCTGCTGAGGTCAGCCCGCTAAATGAAATGTCAGTGCATAAAGCCATGGCAGATGCAGTGCGGTCAACTGCATTGCTTGCCAGCCTTACCGCAGGTCAGCCTGCTGCCAAACCACAATCAGTGGAATTTACTTTTGAAGGGCCAAATCCTGACCAAATAGATACGCTCACTAATCCTGTTGCTACCACTCTTGGTGATGGGGATTATACGATTGAGGCGTCTCAGATCACCTATCCTGTCGGTGTGGCAGGTCAAGATGTCACTTTGGATGTTTCCATCGTTAGCGGGCAAGCAACGGCAACCATCACTTCAGGTGGGAGTGGCTATGCAGTTGGTAACCAGCTCATTGTTCCCGGCAATATTCTGGGCGGGGCAACCCCGGCAGATGATTTAACACTGACGGTAGCAAATGTCCTGTCTCCAAACGTCCAGACTGGCGATACGTTAGCCGTTGATGTTGCTGGCTCGACGGTAAATGTCAGTTTGACAGTTGGCATGACCCCTGAGCAAATAACGCAAGCTGCTGTACAGGCTGTTAATAATGCTGATTTAGGTGTGGTTGCAGCGGCGCTTTCTGAAACCACAAACGGTATTACCAGTTATAAATTCTCTATCTCAGCAGATGAGGTGAATGAGAGTTTTACCTTTGGCGGGGTTAACTTTACAAGCATTGGCAACAGATCAAGTCTTAATCTGACAGACAGTATTGTTGCTAGTGACCTTCCAAAAGATGGCGATTCAGTTTTTGTTGATTTTGCCGGTGATAGCTACAAAATCTCCATGATCGAAGATGAAATTGTGGTCACTGGCGGCGAAGAAGGGCGTCTAACAGCTTATTTTGATGCAAATTATAATTTACAGATTTTTGCTGGTGGAACCCTTTCTGGTCAGGCCATAACCCTGACAGGGGATCATAAGGTTGCAAATAACAGCGCGGCAGCGGCGCGTTTTGGTCTGGCTTCTACTCAAATGCGCTTTAGTGGTCAGGATATCGCCCCAGCAAACGGGTTAGATCCGCTAAGCTTTAGTTATAATGGGACCGAAATTTCAGTGCGCTTGGATAGCGCTGGTAACATCCGCACTATGCCTACCACGCTGCCAGCAGGCCTGAATGTTACCTTTTCTGAGACGACAACAGGGCAGGGCAGGGTGATGATCACCTATAATTCTGTGAATGGCAGCATTGAATTTGACACCCCGCAAGATACGATGGGCGTAAAAGTAGCAGATTCAGATGTCCGCGTTACAGATGCAGGTATTCGTATCTCTTCTGTATCTGGGGATGTGCAAAAGCTGAATGTCAGCGCAACCAGTTTGGCAGAAGAGAAGATAGAGATTAGCGATCTGGTAGTCGAAGATTTACTTGTCTTTGTTACCGGCTCTGGTGCGAAAATGGTCAGCAGCTTGTATGACATCCCGCCATTAAGCGGTCAGGAGCAGGAAGATTTATTGCTTGGTACATCTGGTATCGCATTGCGAGCCGTCAGTGAAGATGGCCTGCATGTTGAAATCATTGACAAGGAAACAGGCCACTCCATGGCCACTCGGGTGCTGGACGACGAAAATAGTGTCACTTTTAATCAGTATCAATTCACCTTAAAAGGTCAAGCTAGCTTAGATGATGAATTTAACGTTATCTTGTCTGAGAGCGGCTCTGGGGATAATCGTAATTTATTAAAGATTATTGCCCAGCAAAATAGTGATATGGACGGTCCGCATTCTGGCGGCTTTTCTACCATTTTCTCTAATATTGTAGCTGGTGTTGGCGCTTCAGTTAATGCTAGCAAAGAAGCGCTAGACGGCGCGGAAGCTACAAAAGAGGCTGCTACTGAGGCAGAGGCTGAATTTTCAGGGGTAAATCTGGATAGTGAAGCTGCCTCACTTATCGAATTCCAACAGGCCTATCAGGCTTCTGCACGTATTCTGTCAACAGCAAGAGAGCTGTTCCAGACGCTGATAGATGTCGTCTAAGGAGGTTTAGATGCAAGTCAGTACCAAACTTTTTAATGAACAGCAGGTTCGCCAGTTTTCTAAACTGACTGCCGATATTCAAGAAAAGCAGGAGAAAATCTCCTCTGGCCGGGCGATATTAAACGCATCGGACGATCCGGTAGCAGCTGTCAGCCTGTCTGCAGCAAATGATCAAAAGTTGCTGCTGGAGCGGTTTGAGGAAAATGTCTATCTTGCACAGAACCGTCTAGAAGCAGGTGATAAGGTTTTGCAAGAAGGTCTGTCTGTGATGACACGTATAACCGAGCTTGCTACTCAAGCCCGGAACCCAACCTATGACTCCTTTAGCCGCCGCGCCATTTTGACCGAAATCAAAGAATTGCGTGAAGTGCTGGTGGATTTGGCAAATACAAGAGATGCTAGAGGACATAGCCTGTTTTCTGGATTTAAGAATGAAGAAACCGCCTTTGTAACCAACACAGATGGCAAGGTTGAATATAATGGTGATCGCGGCACCCATACGGTACAAATTTCAGAAAGTATGAATGTGCCAACCAGCCTAGATGGGTTAACTGTTTTTGGTCGTGTTGAAACAGCAAATGGCCGCCGCGATATCTTTGAGATTATCGACAGTGTCGCCGCTTCTATCGACCCGTTGCGCGATCTAAATGAGCATGCTTCCGCTAACGCAAAGGCTGAGGCCATATTCACGCTTCCACGCCAGAACCAAACATGGGAGTTGGATATTAACGGCAGCTTGGGTGGAACCCGAATTTCGGCTGTCCTTTCTGAAGGGAATGAGGCAAATTTTGCTGAAGCTGTGAATGCATCTTCTGATCTAACTGGGGTCACTGCAAAATTTGATCAACTCACTGGCCGGATTATCCTGACTGATATGGAAGCTGGTGAAATTCGGGTTGAAAATCTGGAAATTGAAGGCCAGGAGCTCAGTGACTATGCAGGGCAATATAATCTAAGCTTCGGGGCGGTAGATGAAAATGAACAGCCAATTGGCAATCCGCGTATCTTAACAGATGTGGATCAATTGTTAGGGCGGGGCATTGGTAACCTGAAATCAGCGATGGACCATCTATCTATCCAGCAAGCTGTGCTTGGGGCGCAAATGTCTAAAGCAGAAGTGCAACGTGGTGCACTGGCCTCCCGCAAGCTGGCTATTAGCCAAGATATTTCAAAATTAGGGGACGCAGATTTAGCAAAGCTCGTAACAGATTTGCAATCTCAGCTAACCAACCGTGATGCAGCCCAACAAGCCTTTGCCAAAATAGGTCAGCAAAGCCTGTTTGATTATCTGCGCTAGATTAGGCAATTCTCCATTTACATGGAACTAGATAAGGCAGGGCGCGCTTCCCTGCCTTTTTTCTTGGGATAAATGCCTGCTAAAAACTAGATCTCGTCAAAAAAGTGACATTTGCAGGTGTAAGACGCTTTAATTTCGGCGAAATGAGTAAAAATACAAGTATTTTCAGAAAATTGAGCGGTTTTCCTGATGTCTTGCATTGAAATTGGCACGGTGCTTGCAGTTACGTTAGCGTGTCAAACTATTCGGAAACGAAGATTATGCAACACTTACTATGGATGATTTTACGGGATGAAAGTCCCAGCTCCTCAGGAGGGGGAGGCCAGGTCAAAGCAATAGGCTTTCTGGGTTCTCTGACTGAAACTTCAAAAATAGTAATAAACGCGGCGTCAGTTTGGCATGAGTATTGCAGTGACGCAATGTGTCCAACTTTAATGGATTGGCAAGCGAGATGAGCAAGATAAACACAAATATGGCCGGGGTAACGACCCTTTATCATCTTCAGAATAAAGAAGAAGGTATGAACAAAGCACTTGAACGCATTTCATCAGGATTGCGTTTGAATAACGCCGTTGATGACGCCGCTGGCGCTTCAATTGTGAACCGCATGACATCACAGATTAAGGGTCTGGAAGCTGCTATAAGAAACGCAGCGGATGCTATTTCACTTACCCAAACCGCTGAGGGCGCTATTGAGGAAGTGACGCAAATTCTGCATAGAATGCGCGAACTTTCTGTTCAATCTGCCAACGGTGTGTATACCGGGCAGGATAGACAAGCTATCCAGAATGAAGTTGGCGCTTTGCAACAAGAGCTTACGCGTATTGCGGAAAGTTCAACGTTTAATGGCGTCAAAATGCTAAATGGTAGTTTTCTTGATACCACTTTCCAAGTTGGTTTTCAGCCAAATGACACAGCTACGCTCTCTATTGAAGATGTTAAACCTACCGGCCTGGGTGAATATATCTTGAGCACATCTGTTACCAATGCTGAAAATTATCTGCAGACGGAGAGCGAGCCTCTTGTCGCGGGTACAACCAGCAATTCTGTTGAAAGTATGGGCACAGTTGTTAACTTAGCCGTGTTTGAAGGCGATGGACTTCGGATCAGCACGGTGAATGAAACGATTAATAATAACGCTGTCACAGGCGTAGGGTCAGATGCATTTAAAGCGTTTGTTGCCGCAGATAATGGCACAACAGGTGCGTTTTCACTTGAAGTTGCAGATGGACAAACCGGCACCACCCTAGATGCTAATTTCTTTGAAATCAACGCTGCGACAGGTGAAGTGCGTCTAGACCCAGCGATTACTGACCTTGATTTTGAAGATCAAGCAAGTAATTCAGGAGACAGTAACTATGCCTTTAATGTTGTTTATACAAATTCAGAAGGCGTTAAATTCGTTGAAAAAATTGCGCTTACCCTCGGTAATCACCTGAATAGTACAGGGGCAACGGCAGCGACCATTAAGACCGATACAGCAGATAGATCAGCAGATACGCTGGTCACGATTGACCAGTTCTCTCCTGACTTCCTATTGCGTGCCAAAGAGCTTGGCATGGAGGTTAACGCAGATGGTACGCTAGATTCAACAAACTTCACTGGCTCTTTCAGAATCCCAACACGCCCGTCAGGTGGCGGTGTTAGCGTGGATAGCGCTACTGGCACGTTGCGGGTTGTGACCGATAATACACGCCCAGCAGCGAACCGTTTGGATGCTGGTGCGGTTAGCTTCAATATTGTTCTATATGATGATAGCCTAAATACGGTGTACACCGAAGCGGTAACCCTAACGTCAACAAGTGCTTCTGGTGAGTTTGCCCGCACAGACAGGCTGGCTATCCAAACGCCTTCAGAGGTTGTGTCAGCAACAAATATCACAAATATAGATATCACTGCGAACACCGCATCAGGAACACCAACAACAATTATTAATAGCACGAATTTCTTGCCAAATGGCGTTTCAGGAACATCGCTGGGATTTGATAGTCAAACATCTTTTGCGATTTCCTCGGGTGCGCTGGCAGGTACATCCGTTATTGATAATGGTGACGGCACATTTGACCTAGCTATCGATACAGATAACACCCTGACAGGTGCAACACTTCCTGCGTCTGATACAATTGTTACTATCGAGGCACGAGATGGGCAAACAAGCCCTGATGTGACCAAAGGTGGCAGAGCCAAGCCAACACAAGCAACCTCAAGCTCAATAGCAACGGTTGTTACAGGCAATCCAGGCTCAGCAGCAGAAACTATTCCAGAGAGCGATTTAACCAATATTAGCGGTGTAACAGCTGTCCAGAACGCAATTGTTGCGGCAACTGCGGCATCTACAGCCGTTCAGGTTGTTCTAAATGGCGCGCCAACTGGTGTATCTATTACAGATAGCAGTACCGCTAGCGCTTATGACTTCACCATTGACCTTGCGCTAGATCCATCATCACCACCTGTTTTGGTGGCTGGCAACCATAACTTTGAGGTCGAATATCAAGATCATCTTGGCAATGTTGTCTTTACTGAAACCGTTGTGATGACAGCTAAAGATTATGTTCAGCACGAATTCACCTTAAATCTGGCTGTTCTAGATGGTACAGGCCAAGGTGCAACAACCAGTGAAATGGCGGTTACAACCCGAACCACAAATGATAACGCCTTCCCACCTAACGCGATTGCTCCTGACGTAACTGGTGCTATTGCCGCCGGTGCAGGGATAAGCTCATCCACTCTGGATATCCAGACAAATGCGCCAACAGGCACAGTGAACTTTACCTTCAACCAAGGGGATATTAGTGACCTAGCCACGAACGTCTTTGGTACAGATACACCAAACGGTGCGGTGTTCAGACTAGGATCAAACGCGCCAGCTGGCATCACCCTGACAGATAATGGCGGTAACACCTTTGATGTCAGCGTTGCCGTCGACCCTAATGGTGAAATGCTACCGGCTGATGCTATTTCCTTTGATATAGAGATTTTTGATGCCAACAACCTAAATACAGCTGCGCATGTTGAGACCATAAATCTAAGCATCACAGACCTAAAACAGAACCTGATTAAGACTTCTGTTGTCGAAGATAAAGTCGGTGAAATCAACATCACTTATGATAATGTTCTGGAATCTGGCAAAGTTAGAATTCCAAACACCAAGCAATCTGATGAAATGACAGCCTTCATCAAGGCGAATGCTGGCGGCACCTATACAATGACGGGCGCGGATGCAGACAAGTTCAGAATTGATGCCCAAACAGGTGAGGTCGTATCTAAGAGCTTTATCCACTTTAATAGTGAGGATGCTGATGTTAATAGCTATGATCTAAACATCACCTACACATCCGGGACAAACAGCTTTACCGATAAAGCGACTATGACCATCATCAATTCGACAGCTGATGATAACCCAACACAGGCCGCAGGTCGTCCTCTGGTCGGGACAGATGCCATCGAAGCTGCTAGCCTTGTTAGCGAAGATGAAGATATTATTATCTACGGCAATGTCGGTACAGCAGAGATTGACGTCAACGGTAAAGCCTCAGCTTATGAGCTGGTGCAGGCTATCAATAGCCGTCAGGGCGAAACAGGGGTATATGCGAACGCTAAAACTAGCGTAAATATTAGCTTCCCAGACCAGTTTGAATCAGCAGATGATGCGATTTCCTTTATGCTGAAAGGCATGAATGACGAAGCTATCTTAGTCTCTGGCAATGTTGAGTTCGGCATTGTTGGCGGGCGTGATGCAAATGTTCGCGGGCTTGCAGATGCGATTAACAACGTTTCTGGCAAGACAGGGATTAGTGCAAAAGTATCACCGAACGGGGCTACTCTGCATATGATGTCAAGCGAAGGCCACGACATTCTGGTCGAGAATTTCACCATGTCTGTGAATAATATTCCGATGAATATCTCAGCAACAGATGATGAGCTAAATTCTATAGGGGATGTACAGCAGCTAAATAGAGGGCAGGATGATACTTTCCGGTCAACGGGCCAGATTACCTTCCATTCTCCTTATGTATTCTCAATTGAGGCAAGTAAGACAGGGATTAATGGCGGTGGCCTGTTCCAGCTAACACCGGGCGCAGCAAAGCTATCTTCTGTGTCTGAACTGGATGTGCTGACCGTTGATAATGCTAAGAAGATGCTGACAGCAGTGGATGCAGCTTTGGTACGAATTGACCTTGAGCGTTCAGATTTGGGTGCAACAATGTCTAGAATGGAACATACTATTCGTAACCTGTCGAATATTGTGGTGAATACAAAAGCAGCACGCTCGCGTATTCAGGATGCAAATATTGCTGAAGAAACCACAAACATGACAAAGGCACAGGTTCTATCACAAGCAGCCCAGGCCATGCTGGCACAAGCGAACAGAACTTCCCAGTCAATCCTCTCTCTTCTTCAGGGGTAATAAGCTGGGCTTAGCTTAAGCGAAACTAGCATTAAAAAAGGGCGCCTTTTGGCGCCCTTTTTTCTATAGGATATTTTTTTAATCTTACTGGAGAAGAGCCAGTACTGACTGCTTTGACTGGTTGGCCTGTGCCAACATTGAAGTCGCAGCCTGTGATAGAATCTGCTGCTTTGACAGCTCAGATGTTTCTGACGCGAAGTCAGCATCCATGATCCGGCCTTTCGCAGTCTGTGTCAGCATTGAAGCCTTTGACAGGTTATCAATGTTGTACTGCAGTCTGTTTTGGATAGCACCCAATTTCGCCTGTGAAGATGAAATCTGGTTAATCGCCTTGTCAAGGATGGTTACAGCAGCAGCTGAATCAACCTGTGTGCCTAGGTTAACATTGGCAATATGTGTTGTATCATCCACTGTATCATTAGCCACTGACATGGTTACATCTTCTGTGTAGCTGCTTGCACCACTTGTGTAGGTCACGGAGAAGCTGTAGCTTGTCTTTGACTCATAATCTACAAGACCCTTTGAGCTGATATCACCCGTTGTTGCATCAATAGCGAATAACTCACTGTCTGTACCAGTGATGGTGAATGAACCACCTGGGTAGTCAGTTCTAGCAAAGCTATCCAAGGCTGAGCTCAGAACACCGTTGGTAGTTACCCCATCAGTTGTCTTTGCAATCGACTGGATAGTACCTTGGCGTGCCTCATTTATGCTGATGGTTGAAACACCAGCAACCTGCACTGTTGAAGACTGAGTTGCTGTTACAGCATGGTGTGCTGTAGCTGATGCAGTCTGGTCAGTTGCGTTGGCTGAACGGCCTGTTGCGTTTTCACCTCTGATACCAATCTCTGTAACAGTGATTTCAACACGCTGCAGGAACTGGTCGCCTTCGTTATCTTCGTAGCGAACATCGGCGGTGTATACGCCAGCAGCCACGCCTTCTTCAAGCGTTAAATTGCCAGAGTTGTCAACCGTCAAGGCATTTGCGTTTGAACCAGACAATGCAGCCCCGTTGAAGGTCGCATTTTCAACTGTGAAAATACCACAAGGGTTACTAGCATAGAAAGCCGCGATACCATCGAACTTGTCTGCACCAGCAGCCTCATCCACTTTCAGATCCAATATGGCTGCTTCACCACCTGCTTCAACAGCTAGTGTTGAGCTGTTACCAGTGGTTGTTACGCTAGACATGGCTGGAGCTGCTGCTGCACCCCCCGCTGCATCGTCGATCACGAGATCCGTCATTACTTCAAATGTATCGCCTGAATCAGCTGTATATCTGAATAGGACGTTCTCAAGTGTTGTTGCGGTTACACCAGATTGCGCAACATTGAAGGCACCAGCATCTGTAAGTGTTACACCAGTTGCGATTGTGTAAGTGCCAGCTGTTGGGGTGTTTGCAACACCATTGACAGATACAACTGACCAGCCATCAGCTGTACCAGCATCCGGAAATGCAGTCTCGAAAGCTTGCATGTTCGCGCCAAACACAGTAGCGATATCTGCTACAGCACCAGCAGTACCAGTACCACCAGTTTCGACGGTTAGAATGCCAGTTTCTGCGATAATTGCTGTGGCAGCGTTTGCTGAAGTTGCTGCAAAGACCGCGTCATCAGCAGTGTCAGTCGCATTTTCAAAGTCAGTTACATTCAATGTAACCGTTTCACGCATCGTTGTTGTGCCGTCTGAGACAGTTACCATGAACTCATAAGAGTTGTCGTCACCCACATCAGTTGGACGTTCAAAATCTAGCGATGCTAGGATTTCACCTGTGCCTGTGTTGATGGAAAAACCGCCATTTGTCAGGTCGTTTGCGTTAGCGCCTGATACAGCAGTTAGCCCATAGGTAAGCGTACCTGAAGCAGCGCCAATGAACTCATTTACCTGATCACTTAGAACCGTTGAAGCTTGAATTTTTACACAAGCCGATTCCTCAACTGTCAAGGTAGAACTAGAATCTACGTTACCTGATGTTGTGGTTACAGCCTTATCTGTAACGTTCAAGGTCACATCATCTGTTACCGTAACGCCGTCCTTAGTGTAGCTAACCTTGAATGCATAAGCATTTGTGCCAGCAGCACTATTACCGCCGCCAGATACAAAGTTTAGCTCAGTATTGCCTGAGACGCTTGAATCTAAGGTAATCTCGCCATTCACAATCGCAAACTTGGCATGGTCAGAGTTTGAATCTGCTGCTGTGATTGTGTATGTACCGCCACTGTTCGAACCGGCTGTAACATGCGCGTTAAGACCGAGGGATGTCAGCGCGATTGTTGGCCGTCCTTCGGTTGCTGTTAGGGTAGTCTCATAGCTTTTTGCAGTTGTTGTGCCTGCTGTTGCAGCCTCAACACCGCGTGTTACCTGACCGCCGCCCAATGAGTCAGTGTTCATCCGGTCGATGGTTACATTGATAACTTCTGGGTTAGTGTTACCTGCGCGGATGTCCTGTGAATAGGTACCGTCTAGGATTTTAACCTGGTTGAACGCAGAGTTTGTTGCAACCTTATCAATTTCGGCTAGCAACGCGGTTACTTCTAATTGTGCGTTTGCACGGTCAGTGTCTGTATACACGCCGTTGTTCATCTGAACAGCCAGTTCGCGCATACGAATAACCATGTTGTTAATTTCGCCCATCGCTGATTCAGCAGTCTGAACCAATGAAATACCATCCTGAGAGTTCCGGATGGCCATGTTCATGCCGCGGATTTGGCTTTCCATTTTGTTGGCCACGGCCAGACCAGCCGCATCATCCGCTGCTGAGTTGATCCGAAGACCTGAAGACAAACGTTCCATTGCCTTGGTTACATTGCTATCTGCTCGGACAGCGTATGTACGGGCCTGCAACGCACCTACGTTAGTGTTAATTACAGTCATTTCTCACTCCTGTTTCGCTATTACAGGCCTGCGCTGAGCAAGGCCCCTCTGCGAACAGGAACGACAAATATGAAAAACCTTTAATATTTTTTACCGAAAATTTGCTTTTTCTTTCTATTTATATGAAGAAAAATAGAGACAAATAAAAAAAATGAGCAAAAACAATGTTTTATAATGACAAAAAAGGTTGATTTTTTTTTACAAAAAAAACTAAAAAATAAGACTATTTTATTCTGCAAACTTCCTATATGTTGCCTGCGATTTGCCATTTTAATTTAAATATGGCAGATAGACATGACATTTTTGTGATGAGTTTTCGAGAAAAGTAGTATGTCATATTGCCCAGCTTGGATTTATGATGCGGTAAGCGCACAAATTGCCAATGAATTTATTGCGCAAGAATTGCCGTTGCGCACGCTTGCCAAAAAATATACGGATGGTTTGGCGGAAAAATACGCTGTTATCACCATAGAAGAGCTGGAAGATACGGCCGAAGGGCTTATCCGTGCCCTTGATGAGGTAAAGGTAGAAAGTGAAGCCATCCCTCTGTTGAACAGCTATTGCTTTTTCCGGATAATGTATGAAAGCAATAATGTTAAGCGGAAAATGAAGCCGTTATTTGGCGCTGTTGATGCCCCGGTTGCAGCTCGTGAATATAGCCCAGATATTGCGATAAAGCGCTTTAAAGCCTACTTGTTCTCGCTACGCTCATCTGTAGCGGTGCAAGCAGATCCTGGCTGGAAGCTTGCTAATTGTGATGATTTACCTTTCTTGCGCGATATTGCGGCAAAATCGGTTAATATTCTGGACATTTTGTAATTCAGATTAAAGGCGCAATAGCCTTTCCAAGCTATTTTACTTTAGCCTTTTAGGCTAGCTCGCCAGCTATCCATGAAATTAGTCAGCAAATCGCCCGTTTTCTTGAAGCTAGCAACTGAACTTTCCATCGCTGTAAATTGCTCCATATAACGTTCGCGCTGATTGGCCATTCGCTCTGTTAAGTCTGTAATATTTTCATTAAATTCAGTAATATCTTCGTTATATCCCTTAATTTTAACATCAATATCGTTGTTAGGTCTTAGGATATTTTCGGTAAATTCCTGTATCGTTTGCATCAGTGATTTACCAATGAAAATTTTGGCGTCTTCACCATTGCCAAGCATAGTCAGTGCCAGACCCCGCGCATCGCCATCGGCTATTTTATATTTACCGCCCTCAAAGGACATGGCATGGCCCGCATCTACCCGTGCACCATTCTCGTCTAACTTATACAATAATGCTGTGCCTGAGTCTAAACCTTGAGTTGTTACAGCGAAGGTTGGGGCTGTGAAGGTTGCACCTGCAGTACCAGCAGTAAAGCTCATTGCGACTGCCTCATCTGTCTGGACCTGTGCTGTGTTATAAGTGATAACTAATTCACCACCACTTTCAGTTACGCCGAAGCTTGCAGAAGCAGCTGTTGCGGCGGTTTGCAGCGCAGCAGCAATTTTAGCCACGCTATCATAGTCGGTTGTAGCCGTAGAAGCAGCTGTGTTGATGGTGGTAGAACCCACAGTCAAACTATAGACATCACCCACACTATGCGCCGAGGCAGTGGCGGCACCAGAAGATGTTTGGACCTCTGCTACTGCCGCTGTCGGGCTTTTATCAAATTCATAAATGCCTGTTTTCCATAAATTTCCACTTAGTTCTGCTTGTACAAGATTTGAATCTGAAACAGCTCTTGAATTGGTTATTGCAGAGAAAGCATCTGGGTTGGCGGTGAAAAATTCTTCGAATTTTGTCTCATTAATGCTGACAGACCCGTCTAATTCAGTCATCACGCCAAAATTGGACAAATATAGCGTCTGATCCTGAAAGCCAGGTAGCGGGGTTGTCGTCATCCGCTTGAAAGACCGCAAATAACTTTTAACCAGCGTATCGTCAGCAAGTGGACCAGCATCATCCCCGCCAGGCGAGCCGCGATAGGTCATCTCCGTTAACTTGTTAACCATAAAATTCAGGTCAGTAACAAAATCGGTTAGATTAGTTAGCGCCTTTTCTTTATCATAACTAGCCCCAATACCAACCGGATTGGTAGTCGTTTGTTTCAGCTCAACCGTCATACCATTTATGATATCATCGACGCTGTTGGTGTTACGCGTAACGGCAAGGCCATCAAGGGTAAAATCAGCATCCGTTCCGGCGGTGATTAGTTTGCCGGCATGGGTGGTTGTATCATTATAGCTAAGGCTATCGACAGTGGAACCACCTGATAGGGCTGAAACCCGCATTTGCCGCGCTTCACCTGTAGGGCTTATCATTGAAAGCGCATAGCTATTCTCATCAATACGAACGACATTTGCTGTGACGCCAATATTTGCGGCGTTCACTGCAGTCGCAAAGGATTGCAGAGTGTTGTTGGTGCTATCAATTGTGATGGTGGTCGATGTGCCAGCAGAATCTGGGGTAAAAGTGCCACCGGAATCCCATGTACCTAGCTCAATTTGCACTGTATCGGCAGTAATGGCGTCTGTATCAGATGTATATCCTAAAAAGGCTAGCGTATGGCTGGTAGCTAGCTGATTTACGCTTATAGAATGGGTAAAAGGCTGTACCGCGATTTTCCCATTATTAGTAACGCCAACCGCAGAATTATTGGTAGATTCAGTAACCAAACCTGTTTCGTTCTTGTAAACATCAAGATTTGATTTGAAAATGTCTAAATCACTTTTCACATCGCCAAGCGAGGAGATGGAAATGTTGCGTTCATCCAACTGCTCTTGGATGCGCGATTCCTGCGGCACTTTTTCAGCATCGACAAGCGCATCTACGATTTGCGTAACATTCAAACCGCTTCCAACATTTAGGGCACTGAGATAGTCTACTGCCATGAACAGATGTCTTTCAAAAATCACAAAAACTATGAAGAGATGTGCAAATATCGTGCCTTCTTTCAATTAACGCCTAGAAAAATTGAGATTTTAGGGACAGAATAAAAGAAAATATGGCCTAAAAGAGCTAAAGAGAACTAAAAGGCTCTTTACATAGTCTGAGCAAGTAAAAGGCAAAAGGGCAGGGGTAGGGGAAAAAAGTGACAGGTGTTTTGCGTGTACTAATAGCGCAAGTGGTGATCGTGGCTCTCATTGGCGGTTTTATTTCTGTCTGCGCCCATTTTTTTGTGGCAGGCATTCAATATTTTGAAAACTTCCGTGGCCAGCAAACACATCTTGTTGATATATTTGGATTTTCGATTAATTTCTGGACAGCAGGACTGCTCATGGGCGCTTATCTTCTGGTGCTTTTGGTGCGTTTAGCCGGGCAAATACCTAAATGGGAAAGCCCAGCAGATATTATTTATTGCGCCCAGAACCGCCAATATGACATTGCGCCCAAAGGCGGACTTCTAACAATATTTGCCTCTTTTGTTTCGCTTGCAGGCGGGGCATCGCTTGGCCAATATGGCCCACTTGTACATCTTGGCGGGACGCTAGGTATCGCAATATCTAGATGGTGTCATAGCCTTTGGCTAGGCCGAGATGTTATTATTGGATGTGGGGTGGCCGCGGCAATATCAGCTGGTTTTAATGCCCCGATAGCGGGGATAATTTTTGCCCATGAAGCCGTTTTGCGGCATTTTTCTGCGCGTGCGCTTGCCCTAATCTCTATTGCCAGTATTTCGGCCAGCGCGCTGAACCGAACCCTATTTGAAACTTCTGATATATTCGAGATAACGCAAAGCTTTACGGTTAGTGGCGAGATGGCGGCCATTAGCCTGATTGCCGGGGTTGGTTTTGGGATTAGCGCTATTTTTATTATTCGCGCATTATTTGCTGTGAATAAGATAGCTAGCCATTCCAAAACTGCTTATCGCTGGCTGGCCGGGTGCGGGCTATTATATTTGCTCTTTTTATCGCAAACATTGCCAGAGGCGCTGGGTCTAGGTATTGGCGTGATTAATAATCTGTTCTCCAATGTTGAAACCACGCAAATGTTGCTCATTCTGTTGGTGGCTAAGCTTAGTGCGGTGATTTTATCTGCAACTATTGGCTTTTCAGGTGGTTTTGTTGGGCCCGCCTTATTTATTGGGGCGGTATTAGGGGCATTGCTAGCCCATCTGGCAGTGTTTTTTGGCCTTTCTTCGCTGACCATGATGCTGGTGGTGTCTGGCTCAGCTGCAGTTGCCGGTACAGTGTTTGGTGCACCACTAGCTATGGTTATTCTGGTCTTGGAGCTTACCCATTCTTATGATTTGACGCTTGCGGCGATGTTAAGCATTGTTGTTTCCTCACTTATTTTTCACCTGTTTTATGGTCATTCTTTGTTCGACTTACAGCTTCTGGCACGCGGCATTGATCTGGCAAAAGGACGCATATTTTTAGAACTGGAAAGCACGAAGTTAGCGGTGTTGGCAACAGATGATTTTCTATCCTTTACACCAGAAACATCGTGTATATTCGTTGCAGAAAAAATGCAAGAAAACCAGTTAACAGAGGCCTATTGTGTGGCAGAGGATGGAAGTTTTATAGGCAAGATTTCTATCTTTGATGTGGTAGATGGGGCTAAAAAAACGGCTGCCAGTCTTGCAGATTCTGACTGCCTGAAGCTGTCATCTGCACAATCTATGAATGATGCGATGAAAATCGCAATAGATTTTGTTGGTGAGGCAATACCTGTTATTGATCCCGAAAATCAGCAGCTTGTGGGGGTGATATCTGAAGCAGACCTCTTTCGGGCCTATAGCAGTATCACCCAGAAAGTGCGGGAAATTGAAACTGCCTAGTCGTTTAAGCCATCTAGCCGTTCAAGCCATCACATCTAGCTGGTTACGAAATTGCGGGGCATCTGCATAGCTATTAGATATATATTCCCGCTTAGTTGCCGCCATATTATGCATATAGGCTTCATCAAGGGCAGCTCTAGCTTTTAGCACGTTTTCTGCGGTGATAGCAGAAGGGGCTCCGCGGCGAGAGCGGATAAAAGGCAGGTTGGTATGATTATACTCAGAATGTTTTTTTTCACTTTGTGTTAAATTTCCAAGACCGTGTGCCGTTTGCCTTAAGGATGGCATGTAAGTTGCATCACTTGTTTGCGGTGTTTTCGCAATCGACTTATCAGCAGCGTCAATAGCGGCTGATAGACGCGTAGGCATAGTGTCTGTCATGGGCATAGTGATCATGCTTCTATGATAGGGTTAAACAAGGTCAATAGCAAGGTTTTCAGACCGGAGAGAAAACTATGAATTTCGGCAAGATTTCTCAGGCTTACGAAGATATCGAACGGCAATCTGTAACCGATGCGGATGACCCGCATCTAGTTGTATCTGTTCTGTTTAAAGAATTGCTAAAATCAATGACATTGTTTGTTGACAATATCGATTTGAAAAATGGCGGCGATTTGAATGTTAAATCAAAGCATTTTGCTCGCTCGCTGACGATAATTTATGGCCTGCAATCCTCTCTGGATTTCGAAAAAGGCGGGCCTATCGCTGAAAATCTTTTCCAGCTCTATGAATTTGCCAGACAAAAGCTGATTGATGATTTGGGCAGTGGTAAGGCAGAGGGCACACCTCACGCCATTAACCTGCTTGGTGAAATCAAATCGGCTTGGGATGAGATCGGCAAAGACAATGAAAAAGAGCAGTGAGTTCATATCTGCATTTTCTGATTTGAATGACCAGATTGTTGCTGCAATTGCCGAACGCAGCTTCAGCCGCGTCATTGCGCTGGATAAGGCGCGTCAGGTTATGATGCAGGACCTTGTTTTGCTGGCAGCCGATGAGGTGGACGATAAATTGTTCGATTTTATCGAACTTTGCTCACGTCAAAACACCCAAATGATCGAAGACCTAGAGCTGGAAGTAGAAAAGCTAACCTTCCAGAATAACCGTTTTAATAAAGCGGTTAATGCTTACCATAACTAGATATAAACCAAGGCTAGACTGGTTCGAAACTAGGTCAAAGTTAGGTCAAAGTCAGGTCGAAAATTGGCCCTAAATAGGCCCTAAATGAGTTGGCACCAGTTCAAAATCCAAAAAATATAGGCGTTATTTTCGTTCATCCGTAAAATAATTAATTTATGGGCTAAAATCCGCTAAATTACATTGTTTTCCAGTCGTTTGTTCATTTTGCAATGGATAAGACGAAATGGTTAACATAAACACGAATATAGGGGCTTTGATGGCCGCTAACTCTGCGCAATTGGTTCAACGAAATGTTGACAGCGCAGCGCTGCGCCTATCTTCTGGCCTTCGTGTGAACTCTTCAGCAGATGATGCAGCAGGGCTGGCAGTTTCCAATAAAATGGTGAGCCAGCTGCGCGGAATGGATGCGGCGCTAAAAAATACATCCGACGGTATTTCCCTTCTTCAGACAGCTATAGCAGGCATGCAGAATTCGTTAGATATTGCACAGCGACTTCGTGAGCTTGCTTTGCAATCACATAATGGTGTTTATGTTTCTGGTGACAGAGACAATCTGCAAAAAGAAGCAGATGCCCTGCTTGGGGAGCTAAATCGTATCGCAACCCACACCAAGTTCAATGATATTAATTTGCTAGATGGCAGTTACAGCCAGGATATGCGGGTTGGCAATACCAACCCTGAAATTGTAAATGTCACCATTGATGGTATGGGAATTAACAAACATATTGAAGGGGAGAGCTATGCTACTGGCTCGGCTCGGCAAATCCTAAGTCCACTTGAATATGCTACAGGCAATTCAGAATATGGCTCCCCAACTGCCTCTTATGGTGAAGGTGATATGGCGCCGCGATATCTCTCCACTGCGACCGCATCAGGGGCATCGTCTTTTAATCTGCCAGCTAGCTCAACGGCAACCTTAACGACTTCTGACCCAGCTTACCTTGCCCAAGATTTTGCCACCGGAACCTCTCAATATTCGGTGCCGGCGCAATCTAGCGCAAGCGGTACTAATACGCCATTTTACCAGACATCCACAGACGCAGAAGTGCGTGTGGGGTCACTAAGTTCAACATCTAGATTCACAGAAGTTGGTTTCCAGAATGGTGATTTCTCGGACGGCAATGCAACCCAGAACGGTAATGTTGTATCTATACCTGGGTGGGATATCACCCTAGGCCCGATCGAGCTAGGGCCAGATGATGGGCCTTATGATGATATGATTGCTGGATGGGCGACACCCGTTGATGGGAAAACCCCTGATGTGATGCTCTCAGGCACAAACGCACCAACCGATACCCGAACGGGGGTAAGTGCTAGTCGCATGAAAAATTACCCCAATGTACATGTTGGAGAGCCGCAAGTTAGCTCCACCCCCACTTATAATTGGAGCGTTTCAAACGGTGAGTTAAGCCTGAACACAAATAATTTCAGACTTCCCTCCTACGGCATTCACCACGGGCCCTTTGTGGTATCACAAGCGGCTGTGACGTTAGAGGTTGGGGATAGTGTGTCTTTTGAATGGTTCGGAGAGGCCGGCGGGGATGCTTTTGATATTTATGGTTATCTGCTGAATGAAGATACAGGCGCCACTATTGAATTGGTAAATGAAAGCGGTATTGAGTCTGTTTCGTCAGCCCAAACGCACCCCTATGCTGCTGGCCAGACAGTTTCCAATGGGTGGGTTACCGAGAACGCTTCAATCAATACAGCCGGAAATTATAAATTTGTATTTATATCAGGCACTTATGATTATTCAGGTGGACGAGTTGTTGGCAATGGGCTGAGAATCAGAAATGTAGATGTCACACAAGCTAATCCGCCGGCATCAAATGAATTTCAAGCAGAGGTAACGGCTCAAGCGGTGGAATCTCAGCAGGTTAGGATTGATTCTGCCCTGCTTTCAAGTGCATTAACCAGCCAGACCACTGACCCGAACGGGGTATATAGTATTCTGCAGACCGGTTCTGACTGGAATAAATTCACCATTGATCCCAACACTGGGGATATAATTTCTAATCAGCAGCTCTTTTATGACACGCAAAGCAGATATCAATTTGAGATACAATATACAGGGCCAAATGGCACGGTGCATACTGAAACGGTTAATTTAAACCTTACCCCGCATGATGAAGCTTTTTCAGTTTTAAATGCCCAAGAGGCCAGCAGCGTGCGTATTGAACCCGCGCAATTGACAAGTTTTCAGGAATTTATAGATTTTGAAAACAGCAGAAACTTTGGCTCGGTTGTTACCTATAGTTTGCGCACTTATTCAGATAATGACGGTAATCCAGCAAATAATGGCGATGCTGATGATTTTCAGCAATTCTCAATCGACCAGAATACAGGGGTTATCACCTCTAATGGACCACTTGATTATACAGATGAAACCCAGTTTCACTTTGATGTTACTGCACGGGCAGCAGATGGCCGAACCTTTGTAAATCATGTCATTCTAAATCTGGAAGACACGCTCGATTCAACGGCAACTCTAAGCGTTGAGGAAACAGATCAGATACGCATAAATTTATCAGAGCTTACTGCCTCTAGTGATTTCTCCACACGCTATGCCGGTGGGACTTTCTCGATTGCCTCCACAGGTCTTGATAATAATTTGTTTAGTGTTGTGGGAGGTGAGATAGTCGCAAATGATAATTTCCGAATTCCCACAAAGAGCAGTTATCAGTTCGATCTTGTCTATACTAGCGGGTCTACCCAACATACAGAACGCGTAACCGTTAATTTAACGGAATTTTTGCAATCAGACACCAGCATAACCGCGCCGGAATCCAATCGTGTGGATATATCGTTAGATGATTTAACGCATCTGACTAACTTTGCGGTTGCGGATGGTTATGGGGGTTCTTTTCGTTTAGAGCGTTATGATAATGCGGATGGTAATTCTGCTAATGACGGTGATGCGGATGATGTGAATGAGTTTACGGTGGATCAAGCCACGCGTATGATATCGTCGTTTAATGCGCTGGATTACAGTGTTGAAGACACGTTTCATTTTAATGTTGTGTACCGGGCATCAGATGGGCGTGAGTTTACCGACAGGGTTGTATTAAGCATAGAAGATACGCTGGCGTCTTCTGCGGTTTTGGAAGTAGAAGAAGCAGATCAGATGGTGATTAATATTGCTGATTTGACAGCGTCTAATACCTATGCTGGTCGCAATCCGGGGGGGAGCTATTCTATTGGCACAGGCAGTAATTTATTCCGCGTGGTTGGTAATCAAGTTATCGCTGATAAAGTGTTTCGCAAAGAACAGCAGCCGAGCTATAATTTTGAGCTGATTTACACGCATGGTGCGACCCAGCATGTAGAAGATGTGACGGTTAATCTAACAAGGTTCATGCAATCTGAAGGCAGCTTTACCGCTCTTGAAGCAAGTACCGTATTTCTGAACGGGAATGAGTTTACCTATCTAGATGATTATGCGCGCGATAATCCTGGCGGCATGTATCAGCTTTCTGGTGCAGATGCAGGCCTGTTTGGGGTTAATAATACGGGCGCGATATATTCGCTGAACGCACTAGATTATGACAGCCAGCAAAGCTACCGTTTGAACCTTGATTATGTGTTAGGCAGCGATACCTTTTCAAGCGAGATTACGCTAACCCTTGAAGATACGCTGAGCGCGCAAGCGAGCTTGTCTGTTGAAGAAGCCCAAAGCGTGATTGTGCAGGGCAGTTTGCTGACCAGCTTGCAAGCTTATGCGTTAAAGGATGGCAATCAGGGGGCGTTTGAGCTGTTAGAGCAAGGCGATTATGATAAGTTTACGATGGCGTCTGATGGCACGCTGACCTCTAAAGGTGAGCTTCGGATGGCAGATAACCCAACACTAGACCTTTATATCCGCTATAATAGCGCCAGCATTGATAATTTTGTGGAACATATACAAATCAATCTGACGCCAACCTCATATGATCATAGCCGGTCTGAGTTTGTTGCCACAGAATCAAGCGAGGTTATTATTGTCCCGCAGATAAACACCTTTCTGGCAGCTTATGCAGAGGCAGATAATTACGCAGGCAGTTTTGAGCTTGCCCAGTCGCCTTATACAAGCGTGCGTGATTATCTGCAGTTTGAGATAGATGAGACTGGCCAGATTAGTTCTACAGGGCGGATAGATTTTGAAAGTGGGCGCACCGAGTTTGAGGTGACGGTTTATTATAACCATTCAAGCGGCACTAAACGCTATACAGATTTCCGGCGTCTGGATATTACCAATGATAAGCGCGATGATAATAATCTGGCTTTGGAAGGGATTGATATTTCTACCCGGGAAGGGGCGGCAGACGCAGCAGAGCTGTTGAATGAGGTGATAGTGCGGATATCGGCGGCGCAAGCTAAATTGGGGGCAATCGAAAACCGCTTTACCCATAATATTGATAATCTCAGTATGAATATCTTGATGTCTGAGCAGGCAAATGGCCGAATAGTGGATGCAGATTACGCTGCTGAAAGCACCAGACTTGCCCGCTCACAAATCCTAGAACAGGCCGCTACCAATATGCTGGTTAATGCTAATCAAGCTAAACAAAACCTGCTCATGCTGATTAATTAAAACCTATTTAAACATCTATTTTTCTATATTTTTCTATCTATAATTATCTAACATTTTGTTCATTTCAGTCGTTTTCTTGACTGAAGAAAATGACGAAAATAAATACTAATATCGCCGCCTTAATGGCGACCACATATAATTTAAAGGCACGCAGTAGAAGTGAGGCTGCGGCGACAACGATAGCCTCTGGGAAACGTATCAATAGCGCAAGTGATGATGCTGCGGGTTTGGCTGTTTCGAATAAATTAAAAAGCCAGATAGGCGGCATGCAAACAGCCTTTAAAAATACAGCAGATGGCGTATCGCTGTTGCAGGCCGCACTGGCAGGTATGCAAACCTCTTTAGATATAAGTCATCGTTTGCGTGAACTTGCCGTGCAATCCCACAATGGCGCATATACAGATTCTGATAGACAGAACTTACAAGACGAAATGCTTTCCCTACAAGGGGAGTTACAACGTATTGCAGAGGCGACTACCTTTAATAACATCAATTTGCTAGATGGCTCTTATGCGCAGCTTATGCGGGTTGGCAACACCAATGCTGAAACTGTTTCCATTAGCATTGATGGCATGGGAGTGAACAGGCATATTGAAGGATCATCCTATGCATCGGGAAGTGCAAAAGCTTTGCTCAGCCCGCTTGAGTATGGAGGCGGCTCTTCTTCTTACGATACAGATCTTACTTCCTATGCATCTGGCGATATGGCTGCACGTTATAAATCTACTGCTACTACCTCTGGGGTATCTGCCTTTAATATTCCGGCAAGCTCTAATGCAACAGGTAGCTCTAGTTTGTTTACGCTTTCGACGTCAAATGCAACAGGGACATCTGTGTTTGACACGCCCGCTAGCAGCTCTTCGAGCGGGGCATCAAACCTTGATTATTTGGCAACGAATAATGCTGCTGGAACCTCTGAATTTCAGACACCAACCACGCAGACTGCAGCAGGGACATCAACATTAAATGTTCCGGCTAGCTTTAACGGTGTCGCAGAAAATAGTGGGGATACAAGTGCGCTTAGTAGTGCGGTGGGTGCTTCAGAACGGGTTCTGAAAGCTGCAACAATAGCTTCAGGCTCCTCCCAGCTTAACCGGGTTACGTCCAATCAGGTAACCGATACAACTAACTATACCAGCAACGGAAATAGCCGGATTTTATCTTCTGGCACGTCTGTTTCAAGTGGATTATTGGCTACCTCACAGGCTAGTGTCGCCAGTAATGGCACATCTAGTTTGCAGGCTCTGTCATTTGTGAATTCTGATTTTTCTGGTGGGCCTGTTAGCCTCACTGCGCGCAATAGTGAAACAACCCAACAAATCAATGGCTGGCAAGTTCATTTAAAACAAATTGCCTTAACCAGCTCTGCCCCTGCTTCTATACAGCGCACCATTGCTGGATTTGCAGCACCAACAGACAGCAATCAGCCGGCCGGTAGTGTGGGGGATGGCAGCGTCATTACAGGCTTTGCTGGCAATGATATTGAGCTGAGTTATCGGCTAGAAAATGGCGGTATTACGCTTGGTACAAATGATGTGGTGGCAGCTGCGAATGGAATTGTACATGGGCCTTATGTAGTTTCTGATTCAGCTGTATCACTAGAGGTAGGCGATAGTATATCTTTTAATTGGCAGGGCGTGGGGAGCGGTGATGCCGCCGATGTTCGCGCATTTTTAATTGATGAGAATGACGGAACGGTCATTGATTTAGTTGATTACACCCATAATGCTATTGGCCAGACGCCAGTCTTTTCAGTAAATGAGACAATAACTCGGCAGGGCAGTTATAAATTTGCGTTTATTTCTGGCTCTTTTGACGAAAATGGTGGTGGGCGTGTTGGCTCGCAAATCTCTTTAACCAATCTTGCAATCACACAAAATGATCCTGCCAATGCATCAGTAACAAATGCTAGCGTGACTGTCGAAGCAACTGAGGCAAGCACTGTCACTATTGCGGCAAGTGCGCTTGCACAGATGCAAATAAAGGTAGCAGAAGACCCTGGTGTGGGTGTTTATTCTATGGTCGCGCGTGGTGCTGATTTTAATAAATTTAGCATTGACCAAAATGGAGTAATTACCTCCACTCAGCCCTTAACAATGGCCACACAAGCTTCTTATAATTTCGATGTTCAATATGCTGGATCGAATGGCAAAACGCATATTGAAACCGTAACATTAAACCTACAATCTGGACTTGGAGCAAGTTCTGATTTTACGGCACAAGAAGCCGATAGCTTGACGATAGCCCGCTCTGAGATGACGTTGTTAGACAGCTTCTATAGCAGTGCTACAGGCGGCAGTTTTAGCATTGGGACAGGTGCAGATGGTGCCCAATTCAGGGTAGATAGCGATGGCCAAGTAAGCTCGGTTGGGGCTCTGAATTATGAAGATGGGGCGGTTCGGAATTTTGATGTCATTTACACCGCAACCGATGGACGGGTTTTTACCAATCAAGTGCGTCTTACTCTTTTGGACAGCTTGGAATCTAGTGCTAGCTTTACTGCAGAGGAGTCTGATCAGGTTACTATTAACGCCGCCGCAATAACCAGCTCAGCTAACATCGCGGCCGCAGATGGTAATGCAGGGAGTTTTTCTCTTGGCGGAACAGATGCAAGCTATTTTTCCCTCGATGGAACTGGCAATATTATCTCCAATGGCACGCTGAGGCTGGCAGATAAGCAGAGCTATGATCTGAAATATATTTATACCTCGCCAAATTTTGCACCTACACATATAGAGAATATCCGGCTGAATTTGACCGAAGCCTTGCAAGCTTCCTCCGCTTTATATGCGAATTCTGCGGATGATGTGAATATAGACCGCACTCAGTTGGGAAATTTGAATGAGTTTGCTGCGCGTGATGGCTATGCTGGTAGCTACGCTCTAGGCCCTAGCGGAAGTGATGCAGATGATTATCTGATGTTTCAGATAGACACGAACGGCAATATCACTTCGCAAAGCTCTTTTGATCCGGCCTTGCAAAGCCAATTTTCTTTTATTGCATCTTATACCAATAGTACAGGCGATGTATTTAGCGAGACTGTGACGCTAAATTTGTCAACACCTAGCTCACCAGTTACCACCATTCGGGCTACCGAAACACAAGCCTTAACTATTGCCGCATCTCAGTTCCAATATACGCAAGCGGCTGCAACTGCTGTTAGTGGCGGAACCTATAATCTGCGCGGCACTGATAATGGGCTTTTTACCATTGATGGTTTTGGCAATATAACCGCTAATCAAGCTCTGCTTGCAAACCATAGTGCGACGTATAATCCAGATCGAAATTTTGAATTTATCATTGATTATTCTGCTGGTGGTGTTTTGCAGTCGAGTGAAACAGTACGCTTGCATTTGGTTGAATCTCTCAATGCAAACGCTGTTTTGACGAGCCAAGAAAGTACCCAGCAAATTACCATTGATGATGAGGATTTGGCCGCGCTAGATGCGTTTGCGCGGCGCGATCGTAAAGCAGGTAGCTATAGTCTTTCATCCTCTGGAGGGGATCATTTAAGTTTTAGTGTTGATAGTAATGGAGGCGTTACATCTAATGCTGGTCTGGAGTTTGATACCCAGCAAAGCTATAATTTCAACGTCAATTATCAAAGCTCAGATGGAAGAGTATTCTCAGAGGCGGTCACGTTGAACCTAACTGATACCTTTCAATCTGTTGCCACCATCACTGCAGAAGAAACCCAAAGTCTGACCATTGATAACACAACCCTTGCATCAAGCTTTGCGTTTTATAGCAAGGACCCCGGAGTGGGCAATTTTCAGCTAAATGGTACAGATGCCAGTTCGTTTACTATCGACAATTTTGGCAATGTTACTTCCAATGGGGCGTTGCTGCGCAGTGCTAAGGAAAATTATAGCTTTGATGTGGTATATACAGCTGCCAATAATGATGTGCATACCGAAACTGTAAACCTAACCTTGAGCGAAGCATTACAGGCAACCACTACTCTAAATGCAGTTGAGTCTGGCCAAGTAAATATTCTTCTGGATAGGCTTACCCATCTATCCGGTTTTGCGAGCCGGGATGGTTCTAGCGGTTCATTCTCTATTGAGGCAACTGGCAGTGATTATAGTAACTTTACCATCGCGCCAAATGGGAATATTACTTCTGTTGGCGCCCTCGATTTTGATACTCAGCAGAGCTACAATTTTACCGTTGTTTATCAAGCAACAGATGGCCGCCAGTTTCGTGATGCTATTACCCTCAATCTTGCCGATACGCTAAATTCAACAGCACGATTGACGGCAGAAGAATCAACAAATGTTGTTATTTCTGGTACTACATTAGCGGCAACAAACACCTATGCTGGCAAAGATACAGGGGTTGGAAGCTATGCGCTTTCTGGTACAGATGCATCTTATTTCACACTGGTAGGTAATGAGGTGCGCTCTAACCAGCCTTTAGTTTATCAAACGAAAAATAGCTATAGTTTTAATGTGGAGTACACCTCTTCTACAGGCGATCTGCATACTGAAAACATCAGTTTGGACCTCACACCTTCGCTTCAGTCAGATAGTGTGTTAACCGCGCCGGAATCCAATCGTGTGGATATATCGTTAGATGATTTAACGCATCTGACTAACTTTGCGGTTGCGGATGGTTATGGGGGTTCTTTTCGTTTAGAGCGTTATGATAATGCGGATGGTAATTCTGCTAATGACGGTGATGCGGATGATGTGAATGAGTTTACGGTGGATCAAGCCACGCGTATGATATCGTCGTTTAATGCGCTGGATTACAGTGTTGAAGACACGTTTCATTTTAATGTTGTGTACCGGGCATCAGATGGGCGTGAGTTTACCGACAGGGTTGTATTAAGCATAGAAGATACGCTGGCGTCTTCTGCGGTTTTGGAAGTAGAAGAAGCAGATCAGATGGTGATTAATATTGCTGATTTGACAGCGTCTAATACCTATGCTGGTCGCAATCCGGGGGGGAGCTATTCTATTGGCACAGGCAGTAATTTATTCCGCGTGGTTGGTAATCAAGTTATCGCTGATAAAGTGTTTCGCAAAGAACAGCAGCCGAGCTATAATTTTGAGCTGATTTACACGCATGGTGCGACCCAGCATGTAGAAGATGTGACGGTTAATCTAACAAGGTTCATGCAATCTGAAGGCAGCTTTACCGCTCTTGAAGCAAGTACCGTATTTCTGAACGGGAATGAGTTTACCTATCTAGATGATTATGCGCGCGATAATCCTGGCGGCATGTATCAGCTTTCTGGTGCAGATGCAGGCCTGTTTGGGGTTAATAATACGGGCGCGATATATTCGCTGAACGCACTAGATTATGACAGCCAGCAAAGCTACCGTTTGAACCTTGATTATGTGTTAGGCAGCGATACCTTTTCAAGCGAGATTACGCTAACCCTTGAAGATACGCTGAGCGCGCAAGCGAGCTTGTCTGTTGAAGAAGCCCAAAGCGTGATTGTGCAGGGCAGTTTGCTGACCAGCTTGCAAGCTTATGCGTTAAAGGATGGCAATCAGGGGGCGTTTGAGCTGTTAGAGCAAGGCGATTATGATAAGTTTACGATGGCGTCTGATGGCACGCTGACCTCTAAAGGTGAGCTTCGGATGGCAGATAACCCAACACTAGACCTTTATATCCGCTATAATAGCGCCAGCATTGATAATTTTGTGGAACATATACAAATCAATCTGACGCCAACCTCATATGATCATAGCCGGTCTGAGTTTGTTGCCACAGAATCAAGCGAGGTTATTATTGTCCCGCAGATAAACACCTTTCTGGCAGCTTATGCAGAGGCAGATAATTACGCAGGCAGTTTTGAGCTTGCCCAGTCGCCTTATACAAGCGTGCGTGATTATCTGCAGTTTGAGATAGATGAGACTGGCCAGATTAGTTCTACAGGGCGGATAGATTTTGAAAGTGGGCGCACCGAGTTTGAGGTGACGGTTTATTATAACCATTCAAGCGGCACTAAACGCTATACAGATTTCCGGCGTCTGGATATTACCAATGATAAGCGCGATGATAATAATCTGGCTTTGGAAGGGATTGATATTTCTACCCGGGAAGGGGCGGCAGACGCAGCAGAGCTGTTGAATGAGGTGATAGTGCGGATATCGGCGGCGCAAGCTAAATTGGGGGCAATCGAAAACCGCTTTACCCATAATATTGATAATCTCAGTATGAATATCTTGATGTCTGAGCAGGCAAATGGCCGAATAGTGGATGCAGATTACGCTGCTGAAAGCACCAGACTTGCCCGCTCACAAATCCTAGAACAGGCCGCTACCAATATGCTGGTTAATGCTAATCAAGCTAAACAAAACCTGCTCATGCTGATTAATTAAAGGCAGTTTATTTTATCTGAGGGGCGGATGAGTAGCGGACATGAGCTAGCTCGGTTTTTCGATCATGAATTTCTTCATTTTCTCAATTAAGGTGGTGCGGCGTAGTTTTAAGGCTTCTGCAGCTGTCGATATCATGCCGCCCGATTTCTGTAAGGCAGCTTCAATCAGGACAATTTCTACATCCTGAAGGTGGCGGCGCAGGTCAATATTATCAAAGTATGAAAACCAATCCTCATAATGGGAGGGGTGCGGCAAGGGCAGGGAAGCGCTTTCTTCTTCGCGATCAACTGGGCTGAAATCAGCGCTTGCCATCCATAGGGCCTCTTGCTCTTCTATCGGATCAGGTGCCTTTATCCGCAGAAGATTATTCCGTACATCGGTGTTTTCAACGCTTCGAGCTGGATATAAAAGGCAGGCTCGTTCAATTACGTTGCGCAGCTCGCGCACATTCCCCGGCCAAGGATAGCGCATCAGCTCCGACATAGAGCTTTCTTTAAAAATAGGCAGGTTAGCGCCTTTATTCTCTTTTTTTATTTTCTTAGTTATGGCCTCCACCAGCATCGGGATATCCACCGCCCGAGCCGCTAGCGCTGGCATTGTTAGGGGAAAGACATTGATCCGATAAAAAAGGTCAGCACGGAATTTTCCCGTTTCAATATCCGCCTCAATATTCTGGTGGGTCGCGCATACAAGCCGGAAATCAACTTCAATTTCCTTTGATCCACCGACCCTCTGGATAGTTCGGCTTTCAAGTGCACGCAATAATTTAGCCTGAAGGGGAAGTGGCATATCGCCAATTTCGTCGAGGAATAATGTACCGCCATCTGCAAGCTCGAACCGGCCAGCACGCATTTTATCTGCGCCGGTAAAAGCCCCTTTTTCATGGCCAAAAAGCTCACTTTCCAGCAACTCAGAAGGGATGGCAGAGCAATTAACACTAATCAGCTGGCCGGTGCGCCCAGACAGGCTGTGAATGGCCTGAGCAACCAGCTCTTTGCCGGTGCCTGTCTCCCCTTGTACTAGCAAGGTGGTGGTTGAAGGAGCGGCAAGCTCTATCAGCCGCTTTATTTCGCGCATGGGCCCTGACTGGCCCACTAGCAGATTATCTAAACCTGTCATTCATATCTGCCTTATGCTGATACCCTATCTCTTTGGCTTAACCAAAGGAGATGTCAAAATCCTGTGCATTATACTAATCGCTAATAAAGAAATGTCAAAAAAATGAACGATAAAAATGAAGAAAAAATAAATTATATAAAACAATAATTTAAAACAGATTTTCAGCCATGATTTTGAGTTGGCAAGGATTTTGCCTTTCCCTGAGTACCCATCTATTTTTGGAGTGATGACGTGACCAAAATCATTATTGAGAAATCAGGCCTTATCGGTGCAGACCAGCTAGCGACCTATCTTGAGAACCGCTTGGCAGAAATTATCTGGCGCGATGAGCTAAATGCTTCTTCTGGGGATAATAAGTTCCTTCAGCAATCTGGCGCTTTTGTATGCTCGAAACATTTTGCGGATGAAAATGGCGGGGTAAGCGGGGTAACCGAAATAGCCCGTTCTATAAAGGCTGGGCGCGTGCTGATTATTGCGCATGAGGCGAGCAGCGGATTTAATGTTAGCGCCGAGATGAAGGGCAACCTTATCCATCTGAATATGGCAAGCGCAGATATGCAAGCTGCCAAATTAGAAGCGGCTTACGTTAATAATTATTCCCTGCAAATGGCTGCAAGCCTGCTTTTAGATGATGCGCATGTTGCGGTATCAGACGCCAAGAGCCTAGAGTTGATGGCGTTGGCAAAGCGGGTCAGCAAAACAGATGTCACAGTCTTCATCAATGGTCCAACCGGCACAGGTAAAGAAGTGCTGGCAAAGTTTATCCATAACCAATCGGGCCGTATTGACGCTCCTTTTGTTGCGGTGAACTGTGCTGCTATCCCTGAGAACATGCTGGAAGCTATCCTTTTTGGTCATGAAAAGGGCGCCTTTACCGGAGCTTCAACTGCAAATAAAGGTATTTTCCGTGCGGCTGATGGCGGCACATTGCTGTTAGATGAAATTTCAGAAATGCCCCTTGGCCTGCAAGCTAAATTATTGCGGGCATTACAAGAACGCAAAGTGACCCCCCTAGGCAGTCAGCGCGAAATTGATGTCGATGTCCGTGTGGTCGCAACCACTAACCGTAATATGCTAGGTGAGGTCAAAGAAGGACGTTTCCGTGAAGATTTATTCTACCGTTTGAATGTGTTTCCACTTGCTAGCCGGCATTTGCATGAACGTAAAAATGATATTGTAGCGATTAGTACAATTTTGCTGAAACGCCATGCCGCAGCGCTAGATACGATACCGGCACTGGCAGATGATGCCGTTGAATTACTGTTGAATTATGGCTGGCCGGGCAATGTGCGGGAGCTGGAAAATGTGCTGCAACGTGCCTTGGTTCTCTGTTCAGACAACATCATTTCGGCAGCCGATATCATGGTTGATGGCACGGTAACAGAACAGCTAACCAGCAGCCGGATGATGCAAGCGCAGCAGGTTTCTGCGCTGCCAGCTTAAGATTTATTTGGTTCGGTAGATACCCCTTTTTTAAGGAATAAGTGAGAGCAATAAGATGATCGATAAAGTCTCCATGATGCAAGGCCAGGTAGGTGCGCTGAACAGGCAAAGCGCCGATATAAATTCAACAGGCTTATCTAATCCTACTGGTGCGACAGCCCTTCGCCAACGCCTCCTTGAGCGCGCAGATGCAAGCTTTAGCCCAGCACGTCAGGATGTAGAATTCCCACAGCGTATGACAGATGCGCTGCGGTCGGTTGCGGAAGCCCAAAATGATTCTGCACGCATCACCCGCGATTTTGAATTGGGGCGCGAGACAGATCTGGCCAAAGTGATGGTTACTCAACAAGTCTCATCACTTGGCTTTCAGATGACTTTGAACGTCAGAAACAAAGTTTTGAGTGCCTATAAAGATATTATGAATATGCCTGTTTAAAGGCAGGCATAGGATACAGAAAACAGCGTCATTGAGCGGAGACAAAAATGGCCGAACTCGCGGTAAATAATACACAAAGCACCACAGGTGGCGGCTTGATGCCAGGGGCAAACTCCTTGATGGCACAGACCAAAGAGTTGTGGAATTCACCAGCGTTTCGCCGGTCGCTGCCAACGATTGTTGCTGTTGTAGTCACGCTGATGGGGCTGTTGGCTTATTTTGTTATGCAGCAACCCTCACGCACTACCTTGTATGCTTCCCTGCCTGAGGCTGAAAAATCACGGGTTTTGGAAGCGTTGCAAAATGCCGGTGTGGATGTTGCGCTCGACCCAACAACAGGCGATGTGATGGTTCCATCAAGTGATTACCATTCCTCGCGCATGACACTAGCCGCACAAGGCCTGCCAACAGTAGTGCCAACGGGGTATGAAAATTTAGACGCTATCCAGATGGGCAGTAGCCGTTCTGTAGAAGCCATGCGCCTAAAACAAACACAAGAGTTGGAGCTTGCGAGATCTATTGCCGAAATTGATAACGTCCTATCTGCCCGGGTGCATCTGGCCATTCCAGAAAAGGAAGTGTTCATTCGTCAAGAAGCTCAGCCAACAGCATCTGTTTTTGTGCAGCTTGCACAAGGGCGCATTTTAGGCAGGACGCAGGTTGAAGCAATTATTCATCTGGTATCGTCATCTGTACCGAAATTGGCTAAAGAAGATATATCGGTGATCGACCATAATGGCGCGCTATTATCGAACTCTTCAAGCTCAGCAAATGCTTTGGTCAATGATGCTGAGCTTGAGCATCGTATGCGTATGGAAGATCTCTATCGCAGCCGGGTTATCTCACTGCTAACGCCTATTGTTGGGCCAGGTAATGTTAGTGCGCAGGTCAATTTGGATATTGACTTCACCCGCTCTGAAGTGACCGAAGAAATTGTTGATCCAGAAGGTAACGCGCTGCGCAGTGAGCAGAACACAAATGATTTAACGCGCGAGACCCCAGCAAAAGGGATTCCGGGCGCAGTCGCTAATACGCCGCCACAAACCCCCGATATTGGTACCACCAGCCTTCAGTCACAAGCGCTGGATAATATCCGCTCGAGCTCTTCTAGTGAGGTGAAGAACTATGAAGTAAGCCGGACTGTATCCAACACTATGAAGCCATCACATCGCATTCAAAAGATTAATGCTGCGGTGCTTGTGCGCGAAATGACGGTAACAGATCCAGAAACGGGTGCAGAAACGAATGTGCCGATGTCAGACGAAATGAAGGCTAAATTAGAGAGCTTAGTTACTGACGCAATCGGTATTGATATCAATCGCGGTGACAGTCTGACCGTTTCAAGTTCTGCTTTTATGAATGTTCTAGAAGGGGTGCAAGCACCTTGGTATGAAGAGCAATGGGTTCGCTCAGCGATTAACCAGTTTGCTATCGTGCTGATATTAGCGATTGTAATCTTAGGTATTATCCGCCCACTATTGAACCGCATTCTGGTTCCTGCGTCAGTTAGCTCTACTTTGATGAGCACAGGTGATGAGGAAGTAGATCTAGACCAGATTGAAGTAGGTGAGGGTGAAAGCCTTGAGGATATCAAGGCAAAGCTGAAGCCGAAGAAACAGGCTATCTCTGCTGAGATGCTAGATACTGCGAACACTTATGATGATAAGGTAGCTGTCATCCGGATGATCGTTGCTGATGAAGCTGGCCGTGTATCAAACGTCTTTAAGGCAATGATGCAAAGCGATATCGAAAACCGCAGCTAGAAACAGGACTTAACTTTAGCGTGCAGTACTATTAGATTTGAAGGAGCAGGAACATGGCAGCGGTTGCAGAAATCATGGAAGATGAAAATAAAAGCACCTTTGAGATGCTTACCGGCACGCAGAAATCTGCAATTTTAATGATGCTGCTGGGTGAGGATGAAGCTTCTGAAATCATCCGCAACCTGTCGCCAAAAGAGGTACAGCATCTGGGCACGGCTATGTATTCGGTGCAAGGCCTAGACCAGGAAACTGTAAACGCGGTGCTCGATGAATTTCTAGCGATTATTAAAGCACAAACCAGCCTTGGCATGGGCGCTGGCAATTATATCCGCAATGTGATGAACAAAGCTCTTGGCGAAGATAAGGCGCAATCTGTATTGAGCCGCATATCACCCTCGCAGACATCAAAGCCAATTGATATTCTTGACTGGATGGATGCACGCTCCATTGCAGAGCTTATTGTTGATGAGCATCCGCAAATTATTGCCCTAATTATTTCCTATCTTGATTATGGTCTGGGGGCTGATGTGTTGGGCTTGCTGCCTACAAATCTTCAGCCTGAAATCATCCGCCGAATTGCAACTTTGCAGACGGTCGGGCCAGACGCCCTAGCCGAACTTGAAAAAGTAATGCAGTCAAAGTTTAAGGCAAATACTTCTTTGCGTGCTGCCAAAGTTGGCGGTGTTGAAGCAGCTGCCCGCATTATGAACTTTACCAAGCAGGCGATGGAATTGCGGATTATGAAAGATATTGCCCGTGATAATAAAGACCTGATGCAGTCTATTCAGGAGAATATGTTTGTCTTTGATAACCTTATCCTATCTGATGACCGCTCGCTGCAGACCTTACTGCGCGCAATAGACACTGAATTGTTGGTGCTAGCCCTCAAAGGGGCTGATGAGCCGCTTCGTGAAAAGCTGTTTGGTTGTATGTCCAAGCGTGCGGCCGCCAATATCGTGGATGAAATGGAAGCGCTGGGGCCTGTCCGCTTGACCGAGGTTCAGGCAGCCCAGAAAGATATCATCAATGTAGCGCGGAAGATGTCAGATGAAGGCACGATTGTGCTAGCAGGTCGTGGCGGGGATGATTTTGTTTAATCCCTTCTTGTCTCTGAATAGTGATAAACTAACGGAAAACTAACATGGCACAGGCAGCAGAATCCTATCTTTCTGAAATGCAAAGAACCGCGGCTGAAGACGGACTTGCTGATGCTGAAATTGCACGGTTGCTAAAATCTGTGCAGGCAGCTCAGTTTAAAAAGTCAGAGAGCCTTATTCCAGAAACAGATGGAAGTTTTAAGCCACGTTCTTTGGTTGAAATCGCTTTTGAAGCGGAGAAAAAAAGGCAAGAAGAAGCGGCCCAAAAAGCAGCCGAACAGGCCGCCATGGAGCAAGCTGGTCAAGAAGCTGGCCCAGAAGTTGGCCCAGAAGTTAGCCCAGAAGTTGGTCCAGAAACAGCTGAACAGGCAATGGCAGATACATCCTTGCAGGGTCATGCCGGTCAGGCCGTTGCAGAAAACCCAAACCTGCCAGAAGCTGGTCAGCTTTCAGATGCAGGTCTGTCAGCAGGTAGCGATAAGGCTATTGCTGATCAAATCCAGCAAGAGCAAGCACAGGAAGCTGCGGCTGAAGAGGCGCGCCTACAGCGCGAGGCTGAAGATGCAAATTTGCGTGCAGCCGCTGATGAAGAAGGATATAAGCGCGGCTTTGAGGCAGGGCTGGAAGCGGCGCGGTCTGCTGAACCTACTGAAGAAGAAAAAGCTATTGCTGCGATGCGTGAGCAAGAACGCAAGGATATGATAGCGAGGCTAGAGGCGGTAATTGCCAGTGCTGCCAGTGCTGATGCGGTGGATATTTCTGCTCTTGCCCCTGCGCTAGAGCAAGCGGTTTTAAAGCTGGCATCAGAGCGCGCCGGCCTTGCCATTGGTGAAAATCCAGAAGGGTTGGTTCAGCGTATCGAAGCCCTTATTGAAAAGGTTAAATCAGGGGCTAATGCCATTACCATCACCCTGAACCCTGATGATCTAACAGCAGTTGAAGCATGGCAGGGCACTCAAAATACGCATCCAAATTGGAATTGGCGCGGGGATGCAAGCTTTGTGTCTGGGGACATCCGCTTAAAGCTAGATGGGATTACCGTGACTGATTTACTGGGGGTGGAGAATATTATTGCCCCTGCATCCAAGATAGAGGCTGAAGAAGATCAGCCAGAGGAAGTTCAGTCAGAGGAAGATCAGCAAGAGGAAGATCAGCCTCTAGAGGTAGCGGCATCAGAGGTTGAGCTAAAAGAAGTTCAGCTAGAGGAAGTTCAGCCAGAGGAAGATCAGCCAGAGGAAGTTCAGTCAGAAGCAGTTCAGCCAGAGGCAGCTCAGCCAGAGGCAGCTCAGCTAGAGGCAGTTCAGCCAGAGGCAGCTAATCCTGAAGAGCCCTCTTTTGAAGAAAATTCCGCAAAAGTCCCAGAAGTGACACCAGAAGTGAAGCCAGAAGTAACGCCAGAAGTGACACCAGAAGTAACACCAGAAGTGACACCAGAAGTAACGCCAGAGGATGGAAAAAGCGAATGAGCGCGCTAAACAGCAAATTAGGCGAGCTGATCAGTAAGGCTGGTACGCCCGCCCCGATTTATTCTGGACGCGTACATCGCTTTGATGGGCATATGATCGAATGTGACGGATTTCCGGCCACAATTGGCACACTCTGTTCGGTTGCGACCCAAGAAGGCGGAGAAATCATTGCCGAAATTATTGGCTTTCAGAATAATAACAACCTGCTTTGTGTGCATGAAACCGGCGCACGTATCAGTGTTGGTGCAGAAGTGCGCATTAAGGATGATGGCTATTTGATGGCTATTGGCGATGGGGTGTTGGGCCGCGTTTTTGATAGTCTGGGCAATTGTTTGGATGGCACTGCACCGCCAGTGCTGGAAGAAAGCTGGCCCCTTGAAGGGATAAAGCTAAACCCGTTAATGCGAAAACCGGTAAATGAAAAACTAGATGTCGGTGTGCGCGTTATAAACAGCCTGCTAACAGTTGGGCAGGGTCAGCGTTTGGGTATTATTGCCGGGTCAGGTGTAGGTAAATCTGTGCTTTTGAGCATGATGACCCGATTTACCGAAGCAGATGTTGTGGTGGTTGGCCTGATAGGTGAGCGTGGCCGCGAGGTAGGCGATTTTGTCAAAAATGTCTTTAGTGCAGAAACCAGAGCGCGGACAGTTGTGGTAGCGGAGCCAGCCGACAGATCACCGCTACTTCGTATCCGCGCTGCTAACCGAGCGACCGCTATTGCTGAATATTTCCGTGATAAGGGCAAGAATGTTTTGTTGATTATGGACTCGCTTACAAGAGTTGCACATGCCAGACGCGAAATTGGCCTTGCGCTAGGCGAGCAGCCGACTTCCAAGGGTTATCCGCCTTCTGTTGTCTCGCTTATCCCCTCGCTAATTGAACGTTCGGGTACTGGTCTTGTAGGTCAAGGCTCTATCACTTCGTTTTATACAGTGCTTGCTGATGGTGATGATACAAACGACCCGGTTGTTGATACAGCTCGGGCCATTTTGGATGGTCATATTCTGCTCTCACGTCAGCAAACTCAGCTAGGGATATACCCAGCTGTAGATGTGCCAGCTTCAGTTAGCCGCGTAATGAGTGAAATCGCTAGCCCGCAGCAAACAGATGCGGCAATTGTATTCCGCAAGCTTATTTCTTTGTACCTAGAAAACCGCGATCTAATTTTGATGGGCGGCTATGTATCAGGACAAGACCCTGACCTTGATCTGGCGGTGCAATTATGGCCAAGCTTGATAGATCATATTCGCCAGAATTATGACCAAAAGGCGAGCTTTGAGGTGTCGGTGAACGCCTTGCAAGGGCTGTTCGAAGGGGTTGGCTAATGTCGCCTGAGCAAAGCAGCAAGCGGGCAAGCATATATGAGAAACTGGCGCTAAAAGATAAGCTTGAGAGCAACAAACAGCGCCAGTCCTTGCTGCTTCTATCCGAAGAATTAGATAAAAATAGGCAAATTGAGACTCAGCTTTTGAGCCTCATAGAACAAAATAACAATGAGGTAGGGGCAAAAACAGGGATGACCCTGCAAACAGCTTCTTGGTTTAATACCAAAGTGCGCGATCAGTTGGAATTGGTACAAAATAGATGCCAGCATCTGGAAATCGAAATTGATGAAATGCGTAAAAAGCTTGCCTATGCAGAACGCAGACGGGTTCGAAAAACTGAAAAGGCGGAGGCGCTATATAAACAAGCGCGCCAAACCCGCCAAGACAAGCAAGATGCAGCCCTCTCAGAACGTGGCAGACGCCCCCGCATCCGCTAGCATAAACGCCAATATCATTGCCAGCTTAGCAAAGAACTATTTGGCATTACATTTGCATTCTTGACGTGTGGTAGTGCGTTTGCATGCAGTATTTAGCTAATGGCGCACACTTAAAAAATTCAAAAGAAGAGTGAAGCGCCTGCATGTCAAAGATAGTATCGACACCCCCATCTGCCACTATTCAAAATGGCGCGTTAGCGGCTGGAAAAGACGGCGAAGCTGCTGGTGATGCTGGCATGTTTGCTGGTATTTTCACATTACTAAATGCCCAAGCGAGTGCAGAGGATGGAGCAGGTGAACTTGGCCTGCCGGATATATCTTTGCCAGAACAATCCTTGCTGGGTGCTGAAGATGAGGGCGCAGACAGCCAAGAGCGCGCCCCAGAGGAAACAGCTGCGCTGCTGGCTGCAATGTTGCCGCCTACACCAGAGGTAGCGGCTGGGACAGCTAAAATAGCGGGCGAAACATCACAAGGGCAAAAACCTGTTCTGGCAAAACTGGCAGAAGATTTAGCGACACCGCAAGCTGATAAAAGGCTAGCAAGCACAGAGGTGGGTGAGGGAATAAAAGGGGCGTCTGCTAGGCTAAATGGCGAATTTGCCCATAACAAGCTAGGCGCCGAGATGAAAGAGAAAGGCCTCCCGATTGGTGCAGGCCAAAAGGACCCTAAGATAGGGGCAAAAGACAGCTTGTCAGCGCATCAGCCAGAGCTGATTTTGAAAAAGCCTGAACAGATAATACGCCAAGCAGGGCAAGTAACAGGCGATAAAGCCACGCTAGAGGCATCACAAGCAAAAACAGCAGATTCAGCTCAAGCGGTTACAGCTAGCCAGCTAAAGGCAGAACGCGCAATAGATAGCATGGCAGAACAGGCAGAACTATTGCCAGCAAAAGCAAATAGCCAGGAGCGCATATCTGGCCAGACCCGTATATCTACCGGCCAAGAGGCAGGGCAGAACATAAATATTCAGAACCAGATGAACGGCAATAACAGCCAGAGCGGCCAGCAGGGCGGTACAGGTACTTCTGGAGGCGCCGGCTTTGATAATTCAATTGAGCAATGGGCAGATATGCTGGATATGCAGGATGATAACTGGTCTGAAATGCTGGTGCGCCGTATTGATAAAGAGTTTCGAGGCGGTGGTAAGGGGCTGGAAATTGAGATGAGCCCGCGTCATCTCGGTCGTCTAAACATCACCTTATCACAGCAGCAAGAACAGACCCATATTCATATGCGCACCGAAAATTCTGCGGCTGCCCAGATGCTAGCCGAGGCGGAATCACGTCTTGCACAAATGCTGGAGAATTCAGGGCTGAAGCTGGGAATGTTTAACGCCTTCTCTGGCGGGGATGGCCGCCAAGCTGGCCAGCAAAATAACGGTAATGATGGCCAGAAGAACAGCGCTGGAAATACTGGGGAAACTGGCGCTGATGTTGGCGGTGAGATACAAAGCACAAATGCAGAAAATGATGAAACGAGAGTTAACATTACGGCGTGATCTATGATAGATCCCTTTTATCTGTCTGATAGATGCCAGTAATAAGGCCAAGCAAGCCAAAAATCTTTTAAGGAGCGTTAAAGATGGCTGATGAAGAAAATGAAGAACCAAAAAAGAAATCGGGTCTGGTAAAGATACTGATCTTTGTGTTTTCCGGTATTCTCTTGATAGCGGTTGGTCTAGGCGTAGGCTATTTCATGTTTGGCAGCCAACAACCTGACCCTTCTGAAGAGATAGATGCCATTATTGAAAAGACCAAAGAAGAGGCTGAGGCAGAAAAGCAAGCCGCTTTGGATCAGGCACAAAATGCAGCTGAAAAAGTAGCAAGGGAAAAGCCTGAGGCTGAAACCTTTGTGACAACTTACTTTGAGTTTCCAGGAACCTTTACCACGAATTTGCGCTCGTCTCGTAAATTTCTTCAGTTGGGTCTTGGCGTATCAACACAATATGATGACAGTGTAATGAATAACATTGAAACCCATCAGTTGGCTTTGCGTTCAGAGATTTTGAATGTGATGAGTGAGTTTACCGAAGAAGATATTCAGGGCAAAGCTGGACGTGAGAGCCTTGCAAAGGCTCTGGCAGATGGTATTAACGAGAAGATGCTGAAGCTAGAAGGTTTTGGCGGTGTTGAAGAAGTGCATTTCACTTCTTTTGTGCTGCAATAAAGCGGATAGCAATTTAGTGGGAATTTTAGGGTTTAGAGTAACTAAAAGATGGCCTCTAAAAAACTGACAAGCGATGAAGTAAATGCCTTGATGGAAGGGTTGCAAAATAGCGACTATTCCGTCAGCGTTGATGTTGCTAAATCAGACGATGTTCGTCCTTTTGCCTTTGGTGAGGATGATCTGAGTCTGATGGGGGATTACTATGCTTTGCGTCAGGTGAATGAGCGCTTTGCCCGGCAGGCACGCTCTGTGTTCCTGCCGATGCTGCGTTTGCAGCCGCGCATTACCCCGTTCCCGCCAGAGGTAAAAACTTTTGATGAATATTGTGATAGCATCGATAATTTTATGAATTTAAATATCTCGCGTATCGAAGAATTACGCGGTCCAATGTTGCTTGCTGTACATCCTAAGTTTATTTCTACCCTGACCGCTTCTTATTATGGCGGTACGCTTGATAGTGGCGGGCTGCAACGCGCTGAGTTTACCGCCACTGAAGAGCGGGTTATCGAGATTGTGTCTGCTGGACTAAACGCGGCATTAACTAATTCTTGGCGCGATCTGATGCCTATTCATTTAAGCGAGCAGGGACGTGAGGTTAACACCCAATTTGCTTCCGTAGTAGATGGCCAAGAGCTGGTTATTATCTGCTCGTTTGTGGTGCAGCTTCCTGGCGCAGACTCAGATACCATTGATATCGTTTATCCCCTGCAAACGCTTAAGCCTATCGCCTCGCAGCTGCGCTCACGCGTGCAATCAGACTCCAGCCAAGATAATATTAGCTGGCGTGAGCAGATGGAAACCGCCATTTTAAGCATACCCTTACATATCTCCGCGCTGCTGGGGGAACCCTCTATGTCGGTTGGCCGAATGATAAGACTAAAAGAGGGCGACGTGGTCTCTATGAATATTGATGGCGGTGTGCGGGTTAAAGTTGAGAATAAACCTATCTTTAATGGCGAGATTGGCGAAGTTGCTGGCAAGGCGGCAATAAGCTTGCAGAGGCGGCTTTAGCGCTTTTGCTAAAATGAAAAATAGATAAAGAATTTTGATGAATATGATTAGTAACGTAAAGGACAGGTCAAATGGCTGAAGAACAAGAAACACAGATGCCAGAAGAAGCGCAGATGCCTGCAGCTGGAGTTGAAGCAAGCTCACCTGCGTCTGCCGAAAATCTGCGCGTTCTAGAGAATATTGATGTCATGCTATCTGTTGAGGTAGGTAATACTGAGCTGAAGATACGTGATTTGCTTCGCCTGAATGAGGGCTCTGTTATTGAGTTAGACAGGCTAGCGGGTGACCCGCTGGATATTATGGTCAATGGAACCATGATAGCCAAAGGCGAGGTGGTTATGGTGGGCGAGCGTTTCGGTGTCCGCTTTACCGAAATTGTTGACCCGGAAAAGCGAGTGGAAAGCTTGTAAGGCACGTTAATGCCGCTATGCCCTGTCAGGAAACCGACGCTATAATGTCTGGTATCTTTACGGTAGGGTGACTAAAAAAGTAATATAAATCAATGTTTTGACAAATTAATCTGCTGGTAAGCTTGCTTGCTAACCCCAGTGGCATGAATTTTGCCTTGTTCTATTGTGACGCGCTAGTCAAATGGCGCCAATGAATAGATGGAACAGGTATCATGTCAGCAGATATTGTCGGGCTTCAGCAAATAACCATCACGCTTATCTTTTTAGGTATTTTGGTTGGCGTGCTGATTTTCTTAAAGCGTAAAGGCAGTTTTATCCGCGCCAATTTGCACGGCGATAAACGTATTATGATGGTTGAGGAAACAGCCATTAGCCCTACAGAAAAGCTGCGATTACTGAAGATTGATGGTCAGATGTTTGTTATGGCTTCGGCCAAAGGTGTACAGCCTGTTTTAAGCCCATTACATGCTGCATCCTCTCACGGTACTCAACAATCTTCTGGGGCGCCTTCGCAACATAGTTCTTCTGATTTTGCTGCCCAGTTTACGGCTAATGCCGGTATGGCCTCGCGCCCGGAAGATGGAAGCACTAGCCAGACACTACCCCCACTTGAATTAACCCGCCCTGTGTCCGCCCCAGCTAAACAAGCAGCAAAGGTGGATGAGGCGGATGTAAAAGCCTTTCAAGAAAAATTTAAAAGCTGGAGACAAAGATAATGGGTAGCTATATTTTCAACTGCCGTATTCTGGCATCTTTCTCTGGTTTTATGCTTGCAATAGCTGGCATCCTTATGCTGGGTGGCCCTGCGTTAGCAGAAGATAATCTGGCAGGTCTAGTTGGCGGAATGCCGGCGCTGACCAGTATCAATAATCAAGATGGGTCAACTTCTTATAGCTTGTCTTTGCAAGTACTCGCGCTGATGACAGCGCTGACATTGCTTCCTTCTCTTGTTTTGGGGATGACGTCATTTACCCGTATCATTATTGTGTTGTCGATTTTACGCCAAGCAATGGGTACCCAGCAAACCCCGCCTAATCAGGTGCTTATCGCCATTGCGCTGTTTTTGTCGATGTTCATTATGGGCCCGACTTTGACAAAAGTGTATGAAGATGCAGCTGACCCTTATCTGAACGGTGATATATCTGCTGAAATTGCGCTTGAAGATGCCAGCGATATTATGAAAGGCTTTCTGGTCAAAAATACCCGTAAAGATGATCTGAAGATGTTTGCGGATATGGCAGAGGAAAGCGCATTTGAATCGCCAAGCGATGTGCCGATGACGATTTTGCTGCCTGCTTTCATTACTTCAGAGCTGAAGACTGCATTTCAAATTGGCTTCTTATTGTTCTTGCCTTTTCTGGTCATTGATATGGTGATCGCGTCTGTTCTGATGTCTTTGGGTATGATGATGCTGAGCCCTATGTTGGTCTCACTCCCCTTCAAATTATTGTTATTTGTGCTGGTTGATGGATGGGCGATGACAGTGGGTTCACTGGTCGCCACCTATTCAGCTTGACGCATGTGATGCGGAAGCTTGCGCACGCTAGAAATTCAGGAGAATTAGATGTTTGATTTTGACATGAATGTAGAATTTCTGCGTATGGCCATGTGGAATATTGTGATTATATCTGGCCCTGTATTGGGGGTGGCACTAGCTATCGGTCTTGTCATTGGTATTATTCAGGCGGCTACTTCTATTAACGAGATGACCTTGAGTTTTGTGCCAAAACTAGTTGTGGTGCTTCTGACCTTTGGTTTATTGGCCAATCTGATGCTGGTACAACTGACTGATTATTTTGCTTTTGTCTTTGACCAAGTTGCCCAAGTTGGCTAGCAGCAGGGATTTTACGAGATGTTTCTACCCCTGACAGAATTGCAACCCATGGGCGGCCTGCCTGGGCTGGATTTAAATGCGGTCATGGGCGTGATGGCTAAATTTATGCTGGCCAGCGTGCGTATTGGCGCATTTTTTGTCGTTGCACCTATTTTTGGAAGCGCCACTATTCCAGTGCAGGTCAGAGTAGTTATGGCAGCAATGCTCGCAATTATGGTGCTGGCCTATACAGATGTACCAGCGATTGAGAGCTTTGGCGAATTACGCATTATCGGTGTTTTGATAACAGAACTTTTAATTGGCATTGCGGCTGGCATGATTTTGTCTATATGGTTTTCTGCGGCCGTTCTTGCAGGCGAAAAAATTGCCACTTCTGCTGGCCTTGGCTATGCAGCGCAAATTGACCCTAATTCTGGTGGTCAGACCCCTGTGGTCTCACAGATGCTGTCTATGTTTATGATCATCTTATTTCTGGGCATGAACGGGCATCTGGTGGTGCTGCGCACGATGCTAGAAAGCTATAGCTATTTGCCTATCGGGGCGATGCCAGCATGGGGGGCGTTTATCAAAGGCGGTATTGGTGCGGCAAGTTCTATGTTCCTTGCAGCAGCAATTATCATGTTGCCGATTGCAATCATTATGTTGCTGATCAATCTGGCAGTTGGGGTGATAACCCGTTCTGCTCCGCAATTGAATTTGTTTTCATTTGCCTTTCCAATTTCTTTGCTCGCTATTTTTATCATCCTTTATTTATCTGTTGATGCCATGTCTAAGGCTCTGAAAGACCTTGGAATTTCAGCAATGGAAAATCTGCATTTGGTGATGGAGGCAATGTCGCATGGCTGAAGAAAGTCAAGACGGTCAGGAAAAAACCGAAGAACCCTCCCAACGAAAACTGCAAAAAGCTGCGGAAGATGGGAAGGTTCTCTCCTCTAAAGAAGCCTTTGTATTCACCTCGATGTTTGCAGGCTTCATGCTGATGTTTATCACGCCGATGTTCCTAGCTCCTATGCTAAATCGTTGGGGAGCGATGTTCCATTTTGAACGGCCAGACGATTTGCCAACTCTGATTGCCGAGCGGTTTGTTGAAATCATCTGGATAATTGTTTTGTCTGGCCTTGTTATTGGCTTGCCGCTGATGATAGTTGTGCTAGCAACACAGACAGTTGTAGGCGGAATAAATTTTGCGCCAAAAGCGCTGGAATTTAAAGGTAACAGAATTAACCCGCTATCCGGGCTGAAACGTATATTTTCATCAAAAGGCCTAATGGAACTGGCAAAGGCTATTTTGAAAGTGGTGCTGTTAATGGGCGTGGCTGGCCTTATCATCTATTGGCGGATGCCAGCGCTTCTCCAATTGCCGTCACGCGATATGAGTACAGCCTTTATGGTAGCGCTCATAGAATTTCCTATGCTTTTAGGGGCGCTTTTAATTATTTTGGCAATCATTTTTGCGATTGATTATTTCTGGCAGCGTCATGTGCATATCCAATCCTTGCGGATGACCAAACAGGAACAAAAGGATGAATTTAAACAGACAGAAGGCTCTCCAGAAGTGAAGGCCAAAATCCGGCGCATGCAGATGGAAACAGCCAATAATGCTGGCAAGCAGCAAAAAGCGCTAGATGATGTCCCGAACGCCACTGCTGTTATCACCAACCCAACCCATTTTGCTGTGGCGCTAAAATATGAAGTTGGCACCGCTGATGCACCGATAATACTGGCGATGGGCAGGGGCCATATGGCGGCACAAATAATTGAGCGAGCCAAAGGCGCGCAAGTCACCGTTTTCCGCTCACCATTGCTTGCGCGTGCTTTGTATTTTACGGGGGATATTGGCACCCATATTAGCGAGCAGTTATATCAGGCAGTTGCGGTTGTTCTGGCCTATCTTTATCGTATAGATAAGGGCGAAATTGTTGACGAGCCAGAAATAGAACTACCAGAAGAAATGCAATTTACCGAGACAGGCCAAGTGATGGAAGGGACGGCGCGAAATAATGGAGGCGGGTATGCGTAAATCGCAAGAACGAAGCGCTGGTACCATGATCAGCACAGTCTGTTTCTTAGGCCTGGCATTAGTGTTTTTCCTGCATGCCTCAGAGCTATATGATGCAGGCTACCATGCTAAAGCAGTAGGGCTTGGCTTGTGCGCGCTAGCCTGTTTTGCGGGCGGCTTGCGCTTTGTTATTCAAAAGGTGGTACTGTCAGCTAAGAGGTATTGGCAATGAAAGCAGAAGATGGCCGCACATCATGCCGTGGATGCAGGCACTTTTTTGTAACCCATGACAAACAACGGCCGTGGGGTTGCAGGAAATTTGGATTTAAGGGGAAAAGCCTGCCAGCTCTGGTCGTGTTTCAGTCAACTGGCATGCATTGTGCATATTATCAGCAAAATCCGTCATTAGACCAGAAAAAGCCAAAAAAGACCAAAGATGGTAGGGGTAATCTGGATATTAAGGGATAAGAAAAAGAGGCGCGTAAGCACCCCATAATCAGCAGATAATGCCCAAAAGGGATAGCAGAATTCTGCAACATATTATGGTCAAGAATTAAAGGAAGATACAGATGTCTAGCGAATTGAATTCAGTTCAGGAAAGTATCAAGCTGGCTTTGGATGCAGCTGATGCCGCAACAGATGTTACTTCTGAATATAGCCAGGTTAAACGTGAACATAAAAAGCTGGAGCAAAAAGTGTCACAGATTCATCGCTACACCACCATGACTTTTGTTACTGCGATGGTAACAGCTGTTGTCTGTTTGGTTTTTTCCGCCACCCTTTATTTTCAGACCATCAGCCAGCTAAAGGCGATGAGCGATACCAATCTAGAAGGGGTTGTGGTTTTCTCTGAAAATATTCAAGAGCTGAACACTGTATTAGATGAATTAAATAGCGCTTTGTCTCAGCAGTCTGAACTGGTAGCCCTGAACCGCGAATCTTCAGAAAAAATGACTGAGATGATGGCGCTGATAAACGCCTCTTCTACTGCGATGATGGAAGAGATGAAAGCCTCTACAGGTGCGATGGTTTCTGCGAACGAAAAGCTAGCAAAATCTATCAGTGAAGAGGTGGTTAGCGAAGCACTTGGCCAGACCAATCAATTAGCGGTTAATCTGGCCGGCCTTGAAGCCTCTATTAGTAGTTCCATTAAGGATGTTGAATCCAAGCTGGTAAACAATGCTGAAATAGGCGCACTATCTGCCCAACAACAGCAAACCGCTGCACAGGTGGATATGCTGGCAGGCCAGAATGTAAAAATCTTAAAGCTGCTGCAAGTTCAGCAAGACCGGATATCTTTTCCGTAAAACATTATTGCAACCCTAATTCCTTCCTTCCTCTTTTCAGGATTGTCAGATGGCAGAAGCCGAGCCACAAAATTCAGCCCCTGAAGCCGCTCCCGAAGATGCTGGTATCATCAGCATTTTAACTGTTGGTCGGCACTCGCTTGGGAGGGATTTACGTCTGAAAGCAGAGGATGTGATAGTAGCCATTGATGGCGAGCCGATTACCTATGATGTTGACAGATTTGATAGTTTCTTGCGGAACTATAAAGAGCTGCCTGCATTGCTGACTATCTACCGCGATGGCAAACTGTTTGAAGTATTTGTCGAAGGACCTTTGGGCTGCTCGTATAAATATGCAGATGAAGCTACCAATGCAGCTTTGCAGGAGGCAACAAAAGATCGGGTGATCAAGCCGAAAGATGCGTATAATCAATTTGAATCATTACGTAATATTCGTCGGCAAATTAGGCTCTATTCAACACGTTATGAGCCGATGGCGACTATTTTACCCCCCTTTTGGCTGTTATATCGCCGCATGTGGGAGCCTCTAGGCGTGGTGCTGGTCACCTACGCAATGAGCTTTTTTATTCAGCCTGCTTTATTTGTGCTCGTCTATTTGTTGATATCCACATATTTCCATAAAGCTCAGACCAGCCTTATCCGTAGCCATTGTCTGTACCACGAATATTACTTTTGGATGATGTTTGCTGCAACCTCTACTAAAGAAGCACAAGAGCTTCTTAGAAGCTTTGATCCAAAATGCAATTTTGAGTTCTCTTATGTAGGTCCACCAGAAAAACTAAATAAAAATGGTGATACGGGCGCAGCTGATAACCCGGCATAACACGCCCCCCCCTTTTAAATATTCGCCCCCCCCCCTTTTAAATATTTATAGCGTCTGCTTAGAGAGCTGCCTGTTAAAAGGGTGGCTTTATCGGCAGTTGATATGGCGTTCATTGGGCGTAGCTACAGCCCATATTCTGAGCGTAGAACAGCAAGGGGAGCGTCCATTATAGCTAGAGCAAGGGCCTGTGAAATTATAATTAATATAGTTAAGGAAAAGGGGGCAGGTACTAGCAATGACGCTGGAGGCATGCTGAGGGTAATATTAGGGCTGGTAAGGCCAGGTTAATATCAGGGCTAATATCAGGGCTAATATCAGGGCTAGAAGGAACGCAAATACTGGCAAGGCAGGCGCCGCGAGAAATATGCCCCGCAAGCCCAGCCTAATTTAGCAAAAAAGATTAGTAATTAATTTCGATTTCGATGCGGCGATTCTTGGCTCTGCCCGCGGCCGTATCATTAGTCTCTACTGGGCGGCTCTCACCATAGCTAATCGCTTCAAGCCGGTCATTGCTAATCAGCCCATCAGATGACAAAGCCTGTACCACACTTGCCGAACGTGCAGCTGCCAAATCCCAGTTATCGCGGTAGCGCGAACCAAAGATAAGCGGCACATCATCTGTATGGCCAGAGACCGTAATTTCGCTTTTCCCCTCGGCATTGACGCTGGCAATTCGGTCCATAATTTCTATCGCCTCACTGGTTAGCTCAGCTGAGCCAGAAGCAAAGGCGCCACCTGCACCCACCGTGACAATCACCTTGTCCTCATCACGTTCAACCGCAACCAGGCCCTTATCGATTTCTTGACGCAAAGCTACTTTCAGCTCATCTTCTGCCAGCTCTGCTTTAGCTTCGGCCTGCGCCTGACTTTCAGCATCACGGGACGATTTTTCAGCTGCATCACTGGCGGCTTTTGCCAGCTGCTCTAACGTGCCTTCCAGCCCGCCAAAAAGAACATCCTGATCAGATTTGCCAGCGGCCTTTTTAGCTTCTTCAATCGCGTTTAAGGTCTTTTGCAGGAGCTGCGGTAAATCTTTTTCCTCTGCTTCTGTAGGGGTAAAGTTTACCACCACATTATCGCCAAGGGTTTGTACTTCAATATCGCCTCTGGCAATAGCTTCTTCTAGCGCTTTAACCACATCTTCAGCATCATTTTGTGCTTCGCCATCGCCATCTTTGTTTTTATTTTGCTGCTCTAACTCTGGCTGATTAACGTTAGTGGTTTGCTGGGTCATCTCATCTGTTACTGATTTAGCTGGAGATGGGCTGAAATTCAGCGACAGCACAGTAGTGCCCTTTGGTTGCTCTACAATAGGAACAATTTTTTGGACACCAAACGCGTTACGAAGCGAGCCAGAGATTTGCTTAAATTTGGGAACATTAAATTCGGCAAAAGATAGGATAAGCACGAAAAAGGCCATTAGCAAAGTTGCCATATCGGCGAAGGTTGCCATCCAAGCCGGCGCACCTACAGGCGGGCATTTGGGACATTCTTCTTCTTCTTCTTCGATTTCTGGAGCTTCTGCTTCAGCCATAATTTATCCTTTGCGCAAGGCGTTTGCCACCGCTATATCGGTTAAGCCATTTCCATCTTTTCCTGCATCTTAGGTGCAAGGTTGGAAACCATCTGATCCTGAATGTTGCGTGGTGACTCGCCTCTGGCAATATTCCGCAGACCTGTAACGACCATCTCGCGGTACACTACTTCATATTCAGTGTACCCTTCTAGCTTAGTCAAAAGCGGCATAAACAGAACGTTCGCGATAAAAGCGCCATAAAGCGTTGTTAAGAGTGCCACCGCCATTGCCGGGCCAATCGCCTTGGGGTCAGCCATATTACCAAGCATCAAAACAAGCCCGATAAGGGTACCGATCATACCCATCGCAGGGGCAAGGTCGACCCAGGCTTTTACAGCGCCCTGATTAACCTCATGACGTTTTTTCATAGCGCCGATTTCTTTGTTTAGCTGGGTAACAAGCTTGGCTTCATCAGCCCCATCTACCAGCATTTGTAGACCTTTTTGGAAAAACTTGTCTGGTACTTCTTGGCCTTCTAATGCCATCATGCCATCTTTACGTGCGATACCAGAGAGCTCTACCATCCGTTCGATCAGCTGGTCCATTTTCTTGATAGGCGGTAGAAAGGCTTTTGCCATTGCCCCAAAATGGCCCAGAAAAATATTCAAAGGAACAGAATACATCACCAGGAAAGCGGTGCCGCCAAACACAATCAGAATGGAAGGCACATCGATAAAAGGCCCCAAACCGCCGCCTGTAATCATGGCGCCGATAATCATGCCAATTCCGCCGATAAGCCCAATAATCGATCCAATATCCATTGGTTTACACCTTAAAAATCTGTTTAAACGACGAGTTGCCGTAGAGTCTCTACGGAACAGTTAGCAATTTTGATACCAAAGCGCTTTTAACACGCTATTTTCTTTCACTATGGATTTATATCAGATTATGCTAAAGTTTTGAACAGGGTGACAGTGAAGTGAGTGGCTTGATGGTCTGGTGCGCACAATATCTGAGCTATTTTTCCAGAAAAGGGCAGAGTTTATATGCTGCGTGCTTCTTTTTGCTGACAGCTATCAGCGTCGCAGGGTTTAGCCACGGTGCGAATGCTAGCGCCAGCCATTATCTGGTTCGTGAACATATTGTCGTAGATTTGCGTAGCGGTGTTGAATGGCTGCGCTGCTCGGTTGGGCAAATCTATTCCAAAGGCCTATGTGAAGGCAAGATTGCAAGATTTTCGCTCGATCAAATGGATGACGTTATCAAGCTTGCGAATGAAGAGCTTGGTGGGCGCTGGCGCTTACCAACAAAAAAAGAGTTAGCGTTATTGGTGTGCGATGAATGTCCTGCCCCGCGGATAGAAAAAACAATTTTCCCGCAAACCGGGGCAGAACCCTATTGGACTGGCCAGAAAAACTGGTTTTCCCCTAAAAATTACTGGTCGGTAAATTTCATGACAGGGCATAGCTATGCCCGCTCTTTTCCAGAGAAGCCTTTGGCGGTGCGTCTGGTCCGTGACCGCAAATCGCGTTAATGCGTGCTCGTCGCCTTTTTGCCAGTTTTTTGCCGGCGATATAGGGCGAATTTTACCGCAAAGGTGATAACCGCAAGACCAGTGAAAAAATACCCGAAGAAGATAGGCTGTATTCCCCCTAGATGCGAGAAATAGCTACCCATTGTAAAACCAATGATCGCCACAGCAACTACCAGCAATAAATATAAGCGCAAGATTTGACACCGCCGACACGGCTCTCTTTTCACATGGGTACGCATTAACAGCATAATTATCTACTCATCTTGAAAAAGGGGTGTTTCTTATTCACTAATTTTTTGCTGGGCTATTGCTTACTGTTTCCAGCGTTCACCAGATAACAACTCCGAAATAGCCCTAAACCTGTGTCTGAATTCTGACATAATAATTAACAAAGTATTAACAAAAAATATTAACCATCTGAAATTATTGAAAATGTGATGTAAAAAACCTGACAGGTTATTTCGTCAAATTGTTTTTTTGCAAAGTTTGTGCCGTTGGGGAAATCTCTTTTTCGAGAGGGAGACAAACTATGCAATTATCACAATCGATTAAACTTCGGCAGAAGCAATCACTGGTAATGACACCACAATTGCAGCAAGCGATAAAGCTGTTGCAAATGTCCAATATAGAGCTGTCACAGCATCTGCAAGAACAGATGTATGAAAACCCGTTCTTGGAAGTGAAGACTATTGATGACCGCGAGGCTGACAAAGCTGCGCGTCAAGATGCCCCTACTGACGCGCCAACAAAAGAGGCAGCGCCAGCATCACCAGAGGCAGGGCGCGATTTGCAGTCTTCAGATACGAATAATGATTTGTCTGCGCTAAAGGAAAGTGCCGCTTTAAAAGATGATCCTACCCAAAGCGCAGAATATGAAAACAGGTTTGATACCGCCCATGCAGATAGCACGATTACCAAGCGCACTAACAATGGCGGTGATGGTGATTTCAATCTGGTAGAGAATGTTTCGGTTGAAGAAGGTTTTTATCCGCAGCTGTTCCGCCAGTTGAATTTGGCCTTTGTGCATCCTGCAGATCGTTTAATCGCTGGGCATTTTGTTGCCGCATTAGAGCCAACAGGCTGGATTGGTGCTTCTGTTGAAGAAGTCGCTGCGCAGGCTGGTAGCTCTATTGAACGTGCTGAATTAGTGCTAGGTACTTTGCAAGGGTTTGAGCCAGCAGGAATTTTTGCGCGCGACCTTGCAGATTGCCTGCGTATACAGCTCATCGATCAGGAACTATTCACGCCTGAATTTGGCATTTTGCTAGAAAATCTGGAACAGCTTGGGCGAGGTGAGGTTAAGCAGCTTGCGCGTAAGCTGAAATGTGAGCAGAGCGATATTATGGATATGCTGGCTGTAATTCGCACGCTAAATCCAAAGCCAGGTGAGCATTTAGGCATTGAATATAGAGATATGCCAAGCCCAGATGTAATTGTCAGCCGTACCCCAAAGGGATGGTCTGTAGAGCTTAACCGTTCGACCCTACCATCTGTGCTAGTCAATGAAGATTATGCAGAGAAAATGGCAGAGCAACAGCGCCGTGATAAAGAGGCTGCTGATTATGCATCAGACACGCTAGCAAATGCACGCTGGCTGAAGCGCGCGGTTGAGCAGCGCAATCAAACCACCTTGAAGATCAGCGCTGAAATTATTCGTCATCAGACAGATTTTCTGGAAAAAGGTCTGGATTACTTAAAGCCGCTATCGCTGCGGGATGTAGCAAAGGCGGTAGGTATGCATGAAAGTACGGTTAGCCGCGTCACCACAGGCTTGCTTATTTCCACCCCCCGTGGCGGCATGCCGCTTAAATCATTCTTTAGCGTAAATATTGCAACAAAGGGCTCTGATATGAACGCATCTGCCGCTTCTGTTCGCAATATGGTGAAAAAGATTATTTCCCAAGAAGTGCCGGGCAAGCCGCTAAGTGATGAGGCTATCTCCCGGATTATATCTAAACAAGGGATTGACCTAGCACGGCGGACAGTAGCCAAATATCGTGAAATGCTGAATATCCCCTCTTCATCCCAGCGGCGTATGCAGGCACGTTTAACCAGTATGCGGTAAAAGCTTGATAGAAATCTCCTCCCAAAAGAGACCCCCCCCTTTTTCAACCTAGATAAAAGGGGGGGTATTTTTTTGAAAGTTTTTAGAATGCGTAAAAAGGCAATTGGAAAGCTGTGCTAGCGTTCAGCTGCTAATGCTGCCAATTTTGCGGTAAGCTCTTGCTCTTCTGGGCTATGCTGGGTTTCATGCAAATAATAGCCAAGCGGTGTAAAGCTTGAGGCTTTTGGCTGGTCTTGATCATCAAATTCAACAAATTCGATTGCTAGATCATGCATATCATTAAAGGGTTTTTTCATTTAACCACTCCTATCAGCCTGTCTGTCAGGTTTTTGTCACTAGGCAATAGGTGCAACAGCTATGCCAGAACAGATAAAAATGAGATGAAATTTTGCGGAAATAACGCTAGCTAGGCTGGGCAGCTCCAGTCCCAACCCCAACCCCAACCCCAACCCTAACTCTAATAGATCAGAAACTAATAGTGCGGGGCAGACCGCCAGTGTTGGTCAGCTGATGACCAATTTTGAAAAACAGCGCCGGGTCAATAGACTTGCCATTAATCAAAATTTCATAATGCAGATGCATACCATCTGAACGGCCCGTATTACCTATTTTGCCAAGCACCATATTATCAGTCACATAATCCCCCTCTTTTACATTGATAGATGATAGGTGCGCATAAACGGTTTCGATATTATGGGCATGGCGCACTCTTACCAACTTGCCAAATGAGCCATCCCGGCCCGCAAAGCTGACCACCCCACTAGCAGAAGGGCGTAATTGTGCCCGCCAAGTGCCGGCTAAATCGATCCCGTGATGAAATCGCGTAACGCCGGTTTTTTTGTTGGTTCGCATACCATAGGAGCTGGTGACATAGTAATAGCGCAAAGGAGATTTGAGCGGTATCTGGTTTAATATTTTGAGCCAGTTATCGCGGTGCAAAAACAGCTTTGGAACGTCTGCGTTGGAAGGCTCAGTTTCTAATATCCATCGGCTTGGCTGGCTGTCTAGGCGAATATCAAAGCGGTTGATAATAGCTTCAACCTGTTCTGCCTGCGAAAGGTAATCAGCGAATAGCCGGTGAAGTTGGACACGTGCATCAAGGCGAGGCGCTTCTGCAAGGCTATCAAAGCCAACAAATTCAGGCTCCATAGGCTCTGGCTTAGGTCGCGGCAACGGCGCTACCACCTCTTCAATAAGGGGAATTTCAGGCATATTGCCTAGCTGGGTAGCCACAACGGCAATATAATTATCTGGGCTTTCTTCTGGAATAACAGTCGGACTGTCATAAGACTGGGTGGTTAACGCGCCTTGTTCTGCGTTCTTGGTCAAGTTCTGCCGGTTTTGCTGCGTGCCTATTATAGGGGCTTGTAGAGCTGCTTTTTCACGCTCTTGGGCTTGTTTTTTTGTTTGTAGCTCTGATGCTACTTGTCCCGCAGCTCTTGGTTGGGTTGGTTGTATTTTCCAGCTCTCTAGCTTTCCCAGCAAAGACTGAGCTGGCAGCATGGCTGATGATGCAATCTCTCTTGCTGCAGATAACCCTTCTGGGAAAAAGCTGTTTGTTTCGCTTGGCTTTGGAAGCGGGGCTTGCGCTAAAGCTGGTTCTGGCAGATTAGTTTCTGGCCGATTAAGTTCTGGCCGATCAGTTTCTGGCAGATTAAGTTCTGGTGCGGTGTTTTCAGCAGTAGAGGTAACGGGCGGCAGGCCGGAAAGATTTTGCATTAAGGCTGGCCCAGCGATAAAGCCAAATAGCAGAATAGCTGTAATACTGCTCGTAATTTTGGCTATTTGAAGTGGGCGAAAGCTGACTTCAATGGGGCCATTTTCAGTTAAAAATAAATATCTGGCTTCAGAGGCAAGCCATGTTTTTTCAGTAGTAGAAAAGCGCATATTAGGTGCATCATGCGCAAGAGATGGAGGCAGGGAGTTGCGCAAGAAACTCTTAAATTTCGCCCGTATCGAAACCATCATAGCTTATTCAGAAGCACCATTATTAGGACGATATTGGTAATAAGCTGAATAGCAAATAACATCAGAAGCAGGCGGTTTGAGTGCCGATTTTTTACATTAAGCGTGAAAGATGGCATCGACATCATTTGGGTCATTGCCCGATGTGTTGCCAATGTTGGATCAGCCGAAGGCGCGCGGACACTGCCTTCTGTTTTATCATCTTCTAACAAAGGCAGCCCAGCTGCATCTTCTGCCTGAGGTTGTGCTCCACTAGCCGAAACGGACAAGTTAATGTCTTCGCGTAAGGCTTCTTCATGCGCTTCAAACTCATGGCGCGATACAATAGCCTCTGAAACTTCATTACGAATTTTTTCTATGCGTTTGCGAATATCAATAACATCAACGACCATGCGTTTTGTTCCATCTCTTTAGCGTAATTGCCGGTATATATTCCGGCTTTGCTTGCTGGTAAAAACGACCAACAGATAAGCAATTTTAGAAGCCAGCTCCAGCGACTGACAATGCTTTCATTACCCAGTCTGTGATGCTTTATGTTAATGTTATAGTATTTAGAGCCGTTCTGTTGAGTCAGGGGTATGTAACAATCTTGGGTTCAAAGTATAACCCTCTGAATTTTAGGAAAATAAAATGTTTAAATCGTCTCCATCTTTTAGTGCGCCAAGCACAGAAGATGCTGTTATTGGAAAAAATATAAAACTTACAGGCTCAATTGATTCGCCAGATGCAGTGATTTTACATGGTCAGGTAACTGGAGATATTCTTTGCAAGACGCTGGAAATCGGAACAGACGGTAAGCTGGTTGGCAATGTGACAGCAGAGACAGTCATCGTGGGTGGTAGCCTGAAGGGGGATGTAAAAACCATTCGCCTAAAGTTAGAATCCTCAGCCTTTGTGAATGGCGAGATGAGGTATCAAATCATTGAGGTTGAAGAAGGCGCGCAGCTAGAGGGCAGCTTTGTTCAGCAACAAGATTCGAAAAAACTACCAAATAGTCCTAAAATTGCGAGTAGCGCTGAGGGTAGCGAATGAGCAAATCTGTCTTTGGAACAGGCGCGGTATTTTCCGGGCATGTCAGTCCGGCACAGACGCTGGAAATTCATGGCACGGTGCAGGCAGATATCACAGCTGAGAAGCTGCAATTAGAGCAAGGCGCACATTGCATAGGTAATCTTGATATTGGCTTGGGGGTTATCGCTGGTGAATATCGTGGACGTATGCGGGCAAAGAGCGTGTGGTTACTGGCCTCAGCGCGGCTGTTTGGGCAGATAGAATATAACGCATTACAAATGGATAGAGGGGCGGCACTCAACTGCCATATCCTGCATAATTGGTCAGAAGCCGATAGCAACCATGAACAGACGCCAGCGCCAGTTAGCGCAAATGATGACACCAAATGAGTGATTCTACCTATATTGACAGCTCTTTGATCCTGCGCGGTATCCTAAAGGCAGAGGGGCAGCTGGTGGTAATTGCTGGCAGTTTTGAAGGCGAAGTTGAGGCAGGCGAGGTAGTTATCGAAGAAGGTGGTCATTGTCAGGGGTTATTGCGCGCGGATACGGTTACAGTCGCTGGAAAATTTAAAGGTATTATTGAATCCCAAAGCTTAAATGTCAGCGATGCGGGTATGGTTGCTGGCGAGATTATCACGCAAGCACTGGCTGTAGATTCAGGGGCAGATATTTCAGGTACCGTAATGCGCAAGCCGGCTAGCGCGACCAAAAAACAGGCGAATTAGAACTCTTCATCAATCTGTTTCAGCAGATCATCACATAATTCAACTGTTTGAATGCAATCTTCAAAGAAAGAGAGCGTTTGCGCGCGCCCATGCAATTGGAAAAGCTGCATCGCGGCATAACGACCAGCGGTTAGGGCCACGGTATGGGCAAAGCGGTCATTTTGGGCAGCATTATCAAGCATACCCTCTACTTTTTCGGCTAACCCATCAATATATTCCACGCCTATTTGAGGGGTGGTTTGGCAGACACCCAGCATTTCAGTTTCTTGTCTAGCGCGATAGGCTTGTAAATCGATAATTTTAGCCATAAGCCTTAAACCTCTTCTTCGCCGGATTTTTCTGGACAACGAAGCATACGACCTTTCACGAAAGTCATCTCAGGCCCTGCCTCGCCTGTTTCAGTAGTATTCTGATACAAATCCAGAGGCACTATGACACTAGCTTCTAGGTCAACTGCCTGATTGCGCATCAAAATCATCGCCTCATCATAAGAGCCTTGGTGATGTACCTCCACCACGCCAAGGGAGCGGCAGCCAGCAAGATAGGCATCTGACATGTTTGAGAAGCTAATAAGCTCTGCCCCTTCCACAGCAACGGGGCGCGCAGCCTCTATCTGTCCTATACGCTGCTGCTTTTTATATTCATGAAGTTCTGACCATTCGGAAGCGGATACCAGCAACAGCGTTTCATTGCGGCCATCATAGAAATATTGACACCCGCTAGTGCCAAATAATACGCCCAGCAGCAGTAATTTCAGCCCAACTTGTTTTTTTCTAATCTGTTTTATCATGGCATCCATTCCTGTATTCTGTGCTGTAATTTAGCGTGCATTTAGCTATATTAACTACCCGCTTCAGCGCCATCGTTCCGCAAAGGATAACGGCATACATCCAAATTTTTTTAGGTATTTGATTGCAGCTATACAAGCATGCTGTCATGCCGTTATAATGGGGTGGTCTGGTGCTAGGGATAGCGCTTTGACTAGGGTGGTTATGATGATATGTGGTTTTGATTATTGATGGTGACTAGTGTGCAGTTTGTGCAGTTTGTGATGGCAAATATAGCTCAGATTACTAAGCTGGGCCTGTTGAAGCTCTCTATTTTTTACGTATTATTTGCTGGCTTTTTCCTTGTTATGACAAATACACCTGCCTTTAGTGAAGGCAGGATTTATGAAGGCAGTGAAGAAAAAGCGCATTGCACGCTCTGGGATACACAGCGCCTTAGATGGCCTCAAACTACCATGGGGCGGGAAAAGACAAAATGCCGCCGCCGCGCTGTGCCGCCAACAGTTATTTCCAAAGTCTGCCGCTTGAAGCGGGTTGGCAAGGATAAAGAGACAGGGCAAAAGCTGTGTATTTATTCAGCGCAGGGGCGGGGAGATTCAGATGTTACTGTGCCTATATCTCCCTCACTGAGTTGCCAGCGCACCTATAGCTGCAAATATGATGATTAAGGTGGGATAGGACTGTTTTCTAGCTAGCGGCAAAATCACGCATCTTTCTTCTAAAAAAGATCGGGACATGCTAAGTCGTTCGTAAGATGATTAGGGAAACCTGCTCTTAACCGAGCTTTATGGCAAAAGCAGAATAAGGAAAAATGGTCATGGGAATTGTCGAAAATGTCGATCCCGATGGGTTGCTAGAATATTCGGTTGTATTCACGGACCGATCACTCAATTCGATGTCGCAATCATTTCAACAGGTTATGCGTGACATCTCTGCTGGGCTGAAAGAAGCCTATAAAGCTGAGGCAACCGTTTTGGTGCCTGGTGGTGGCACTTTTGGTATGGAAGCGATTGCGCGGCAATTTGGCGGTGGTGAAGATTGTCTTGTTGTGCGCAATGGTTGGTTCAGTTTCCGCTGGTCTGAGATTTTTGAAAAAGGCGGCTTTGCCAAACAAACAAAGGTCATGTGCGCCCATCAAAATAGTGCCAGTGCTGGTACAAACAGCTATCAGCCTTTCGCGCCTGCACCTGTTGAGCAAGTCATTGCCGAGATTAAAGCTTTCAATCCGGGTCTGGTTTGTGCGCCCCATGTTGAAACCTCTGCTGGTATGCTTTTGCCAGATGACTATATCAAAGCCGTTGCCGATGCAGCGCATGAGGTAGGTGCGCTTTTTGTATTAGATTGTGTAGCTTCTGGGGCCTTGTTTGTAGATATGGCTGGTCTTGGTGTGGATGTATTATTGACGGCCCCGCAAAAGGGTTGGACCTCTACCCCATGTGCAGGTGTGGTGATGCTGGGTAGCCGGGCAGTGGCCAAGCTTGCAGACACAAACAGCTCCTCTTATGTGTGTGATGTGGCGAAATGGCATGCCATCATGCAGGCTTATGAGAATGGCGGGCATGCTTATCATGCAACCATGCCTACCGACGGGTTAGTAACCTTCCGTGATGCGATAGCAGAAACGCGTGAGTTTGGGTTTGAGAATGCGCGCCAAGCGCAAATTGAGCTGGGCAAGCGCATGCGCGCGCTGATGCAGGCACATGGTTTTGCCTCAGTAGCAGCAGACGGGTTTCAAGCCCCATCTGTCATTGTCAGTTTTACGGATGATGCGGATATGAAATCGGGCAAAAAATTCATGCAGCAAGGTGTTCAAATCGCAGCTGGCGTGCCGTTGCAAGTTGGGGAGGGCGAAGAATATATGTCCTTCCGCATTGGCCTATTCGGTTTGGATAAGCTGATGAATATTGACCGCACGGTCAGCCTGTTTGAACAGGCACTTGGGAAGGTTGAAAGCGCTTAGATTTCTGCTTCCTCTGCGGGGCTTTTAGTTGCGCATAATGGGCAAGTCCATTCGCGGCGCGCTGGATTATCCTTTTCATCCATGGTTGGTATGGTCCAGTAATAGCCGCAAGCCCCGCAACTCATATGCCAGATAATTTCCTTTTGCACGCGGATAGTTGCGGATTTTTCTGACTGGCTCATGACAGGTCAACACCTTGTTCCAACGGGTGTAAGCGTATCATTTTGCGCTGTCTTGCCGTTGGTTTCTATCTGATGGGTAAAACAGGTGCGTGTGCCTTCATGGCAAGCTGCCCCAGTTTGGTCGACCAACAATAACAGTGTATCTCCATCACAGTCGAAATGGCAGCTTATCAAACGCTGGATATGGCCAGAGGTATCACCTTTGCGCCACAAGCTCTGGCGTGAACGTGACCAATAGACGGCCCGGCCATCTTGCAATGTCTTAGCCAGGCTTTCCGCATTCATCCACGCCATCATCAAAACCTCGCCTGTATCAAACTGTTGGGCAATCGCTGGGATAAGCCCATCTGCATTAAAACGCAACGCGCTAGGCAAATCAGTGATATCAACTGGCGGATTTTTTTTCTCCTCCGACATAAGACAGGCCTCATTTCTTTTAATTAATCACGATATTTTTGTTTTACCTCTGTTCAGGATGTTTGGCAAAAGCAATAAATTATAGCGCTGGGGTGTAAAAAATTAGATGCTGAAGCAGATGTTATTTTACGAATTTGTAATTGCAGGGTAGAAATCAAAAAATCAGAAATTTTAGGAGCCGCAGAGATGCCCTTATCCATGCGAAAAAAAGTATTTATTACTGCCGCGATTACGGGTTCTGGCAATACGCAAGATAGAAGTGCGCTGGTACCGCGCAGCCCAGAGCAAATTGCTGATGCTGCGATTGCGGCTGCCAAAGCAGGGGCGGCTATTGTGCATTGTCATGTAAGAGACCCTGAAAGCGGTGCCCCATCACGTCTGCCTGCCCTATATCGTGAGGTAACAGACAGAATAAGACAGTCAGATACGGATATGGTGCTGAACCTAACCGCGGGTATGGGCGGGGATCTGGTGTTTGGGCCTACTGATGCACCGCTGCCCTTACGGGATATGGGAACCGATATGGCCGGCGCAGCAGAGCGGGTAGCCCATATTGCTGAATGCCGGCCGGAGATTTGTACCCTTGATTGCGGCACCATGAATTTTGCAGAAGCAGATTATGTAATGACCAATACACCTGGAATGTTGCGTGCTATGGCTGGCATGATGCAGGAAATTGGCGTGCGCGTTGAAATTGAAGCGTTTGATACTGGCCATCTCTGGCTTGCCAAACAGCTGGTTCAAGAAGGGCTGATAACAGACCCCGTTCTGGTGCAGCTATGTATGGGGGTGCCGTGGGGCGCGCCAGATGATTTAAACACCTTTATGGCGATGGTAAATAATGTGCCTAAAGATTGGGTGTTTTCTGCCTTCTCGCTAGGGCGCCATCAGATGCCATATGTAGCTGCTGCGGTGCTAGCAGGCGGGAATGTGCGCGTTGGACTTGAGGATAATTTATATCTGGAGCGCGGTGTTTTGGCAACCAATGCACAGCTTGTGGACAAGGCTGCCAGCCTAATTGAAAAGATGGGTGTGGAGGTGATGAGCCCTGCGCAAGTGCGTGAAGAGCTGCGTCTTGAAAAGCGGGCGCCTGCTAGCTGATCATATTCACCCTGCTCATTAGCGGTTTAAGAGGATATCAAGATGAAAGATAAACAGGCAGCCATTATTGGCGGCGGCGTTATTGGCGGTGGTTGGGCAGCTCGATTTGCGCTAAATGGCTGGCAGGTTAATTTATTTGACCCAGATCCAGAAGCGGCGCGCAAAATTGCTGAAGTGATGATGAATGCGCGTGCTAGCTTGCCGCAACTGGCAAATGCGCCCCTGCCGGAAGAAGGCCGGCTAGTTATTTGCAACAGTCTAGAAGAAGCGGTTCGTCAGGCGTTGTGGATACAAGAATCTATCCCTGAGCGTTTGGAGATTAAACAGGCAGCCTTTGCCGATATTCAAATCCATTGCCGTGATGAGGCGATTATCGCTTCTTCAACTTCTGGCTTTAAGCCTTCAGAATTGCGCGAAAGAGCAAAACAGCCTGACCAGATTATTGTCGCCCATCCCTATAACCCGGTCTATTTGCTGCCAGCTGTTGAACTGGTAGGTGGGGCAGATAATAAAACTGTTCAAAAGGCGGAGCAGATATTGAACAGCCTTGGCATGAAGCCCATCATCTTGCGGCGCGAAATAGATGCTCATGTTGGAGACAGGCTGCTGGAGGCGTTATGGCGTGAAGCGCTGTGGTTGGTCAAAGACGATATTGCCACGACAGCGGAAATTGACGAGATTATCAGCTATAGCTTTGGTTTGCGCTGGGCGCAGATGGGATTGTTTGAAACCTATCGTGTGGCAGGCGGGGAGGCTGGCATGCGCCATTTCATGGCCCAGTTTGGTCCTGCCTTGTCTTGGCCATGGACCAAGCTGATGGATGTACCAGAGTTGGATAATGCGCTTATAGAGAAGATTGCTAGCCAGTCGGATGCCCAGTCAGGGCACTATACTATTCGCGAGTTGGAGGCGATCCGCGATAAAAACTTGGTTGGTTTCCTGAAGGTGTTAATGGGGCATAAATGGGGGGCTGGCCGGGTTTATGACAATTGGCTAAAAGAGGAAATTCTGCCAGAAAAAACGCAAGCAAATAAAAGCTGGACCCCAGAGACACCTTTTGCGCGCCACCATACAGACGTACTGCCTGCCTGGATTGACTATAATGGGCATATGACTGAGTTTCGCTATTTGCAGGTGATGAGTGATGCAGCGGATTGCTTGCTCACTTATCTTGGCTTGTCTCAGGATTATGTTGAGGCAGGTTTTAGCATTTATACTGTTGAGACGCATATCCGTCACCTAGCTGAAGCTAAGCTTGGGGAGAAAATCACTGTAGCTACACAAATCCTGTCTGCGGATGAGAAAAAAATTCGGCTATGGCATAGTCTTAAAACTGAAGCTGGGACAGAAGTCGCTACAGGGGAGCAAATGTGGCTGCATGTAGATATGAAGGCTGGTCGTGCCGCGCCGATGCGGGGCCTTTTGCGCGAGCGAATGTTAGCACTTTTTGAAGCGCATCAAAGCTTGAATATGCCAGAAGGGGCTGGCCGGCATATTGGTCAGAAATCTGGTAAATAGAGTTTTTTGTCTCAACACTGCTAGTGCTTGCTAAAGAGCGCTAATCTCGCCTATTCTAAGCCATGCTAATAGCCTGTATAATGCCTGCCATTTGGATATTGAAATTGTGAATAAGATAGACCGCCCATCACCGCAGAATAAACCCGCTAAGCTGGTCGACCCGTTTGGGCGGGCAATCGATTATATCCGTGTGTCGGTAACCGATAGATGCGATTTCAGATGCGTCTATTGCATGGCAGAAGAGATGACTTTTCTGCCTAAATCAGAATTATTGAGTTTGGAAGAATTAGAGGTAGTCTGCCGCAATTTCATGCGTCTTGGCACGCGCAAAATTCGGCTGACTGGCGGGGAGCCTCTGGTGCGCCGTAATATTATGCATTTAATCCGTAATTTGGGAGCAGAGGTTAAGTCTGGAAATCTGGATGAGCTAACCATCACTACAAATGGCAGTCAGCTAGAAAAAAAAGCAGAAGAATTAGCAGAGGCAGGGGTGCGCCGGCTTAATGTCTCGCTTGATACGCTAGATGCCGATAAGTTTCAGCTGATCACCAGATGGGGTGCGCTAGACAAGGTGCTGGCAGGTATGAAGGCAGCACGTAAAGCAGGCTTGCAGATAAAGCTTAATACCGTCGCCCTGAAGGGTGTGAATGAGGATGAGCTTGGCGATATGGTTGCCTTTGCTGGTGATGAAGGCTTCGATATGACGATTATTGAAGTGATGCCGATGGGCGATATCGGCAATGAAAACAGGGTTGATCAATATCTGCCGGTGTCGGTAGTGCGCTCACGCCTTGAAAAGCGCTTCACCTTGACGCCATCTGACTATGCGACCGCGGGGCCAGCACGCTATGTGGAGGTTGGCGAGACAGGGCGCAGGCTGGGTTTTATCACTCCGATGACGCATAATTTTTGCGAGAGCTGCAATCGTGTGCGCATAACTTGTACTGGCCAGCTTTATATGTGTCTTGGCCAAGATGATCACGCTGATCTGTCTCGTGCGCTGCGCGGCGGCGGTGAGGCTGGTCTGCAAGAAGCTATTTATGAGGCGATTGGGCGTAAGCCAAAGGGACATGATTTTGTTATAAGCCGAAGAGAAGCCCGTAATGTTGGCCGAATGATGAATGTTACTGGCGGATAAGGCAGGCGTTAAAGATGGCTAAAAGGGCTGTATTTGGGCTAGCTGGCTGGTCAGGTTCGGGCAAAACTACGCTGGCAGAAAAGCTTATTAAAGTGCTTTCTTCACGTGGATTAACGATGGCAACTATTAAACATGCCCATCATAAGTTTGATGCAGATATGCCTGGTAAAGATAGCTGGCGTCATCGCAAAGCAGGTGCAGGCCAAGTGCTGGTGTCGTCTGCTATGCGCTCGGTTCATTTTATTGAGCACACAAGAGAAGAGCCTAGCCTAGAGGTATTGCTTGCCCAGCTAAAACCTTGCGATCTTGTGTTGGTAGAAGGGTTTAAAAAAGAAGCGATTCCAAAGTTGGAGATTTATCGCGGTGAGCTAGAATTACCGCCTCTTTATCCAGATGACACCCACATTATCGGGCTGGTCAGCGATACCCCGCCAGAGGATTGCCAGTTACCTGTATTAGCGAGTGCAAATATAGATGGCATTGCAGATTTTATCATGCGCCATCTGGAACTTTAAAAGGGGGCTACCGTAATATGGCTCACCCTAAAACGACCAAGCTAGAAGACGCAAGAGCGCGGATACTTGCCGCTGCAAGCCAGCTTGCTACGCAAACAGAAAAGCTGTCGGTGATGCACGCCAACGGGCGGATATTAGCAGAACAGGTGATAAGCCAGATTGACCTGCCGCAAACAGATAATGCGGCTGTAGACGGGTTTGCTATCTTCACAGAAAAGCTAGAGGAAAGCCCGGATGCACCGATGAAAATTGTTGGTATGGCGCGCGCTGGCCACCCCTATATCGGTCAGATCAAGCCAGGTGAAGCGTTGCGCATCTATACTGGTGCGATTGTCCCAGAAGGCCCAGATGCGATTATCATGCATGAGGATTGCACAGAGAAGGTGACAGGCAGCGGCGACAGCATTATCTGTGGCAAATTAGTGATGCGCGGCACCAATATCCGGCCACAGGGTGAGAATCTGGCTGCAGGGGAGTGCGTGGCAGAAAAAGGCCAGCGGATTACACCTGCATATATGGGGCAATTGGCAGCTTCTGGTGCTTGCGAAGTAGAAGTCTATCGGCGGCTGAAAGTTGCGCTCTATTCAACTGGTGATGAGGTGATAGAGGCAGGGAGTGCGTTACAATCTGGTCAGATATATGACAGCAACAGGCCGATTTTAGCAGGCTTGCTCAAAGCTGAGGATGTTGTGCTTATAGATGGCGGGATTATTCGTGATACCAAAGCTGGTCTGATATCTGCCTATGAGGCAGGGCTGGCACAGGCTGATATTATTATTTCTAGTGGCGGCGCATCCGATGGGATCGAGGATCATAGCCAGCAGGCGCTTAGTGCCATTGGGGCGGAAAAGCTGTTCTGGCGGTTGGCGATGAAGCCGGGGCGGCCGATGGCGGCAGCTGTAAAAGGCGGGAAGTTGATATTCTGCCTGCCGGGTAATCCGGTCGCGGCCTTTGTGTGTTTCAAACTGTTGATAGCGCCCGCCATAGGCAAATTATCTGGTGCGGGTACCCGTGCATTACTAGCTTTGAAAATACCTGCTGGATTTACCCATAAAAAAGGAGCGGGGCGGGCTGAATATCTGCGGGCTGTAATAAAGACAGGCGCAGATGGAAGCCAGAAAATAGCCTTGCATGGACGCAAAGGGGCAGGGGTGATATCCTCACTAACCGGGGCAGATGGGCTGGTTGAAATCCCCCTAAACTGTGAGCAGGTTAGCGAAGGTGATATGCTAAACTTTATCCCGTTTCAGGAACAAGCGTTATGAGAATATTGTATTTTGCATGGATGCGTGAGCATACGGGCTGTAGCTCTGAGGAAATCCAGTTGCCTGAAGAGGTGGAAACCATAGCTGAATTGGCAGAATATCTGCGGGGCCGTTCTGCAGGTCATGAAGCAGCGTTACGAAATATGAAAACGGTCCGGGTTGCTGTAAACAGGCGCTATGCTCAGCTAGATAGCACGGTGTCTGCCGGGGATGAAATTGCCTTTTTCCCGCCTGTCACAGGGGGCTAGTTAATGGTGGAAGCTGTTTTAATAACAGATGCAGATTTTGATATTGCCAGTGAATATGAGACCTTGAAGCAGGCAGGTGTTGGGGCGGTTGTTATTTTTTCTGGAGTGGTGCGCGATAATGCAGATAATCCGCGCTTGGTAGCAATGACGCTAGAGCATTACCCGGGTATGACAGAAATGGAAATTAGCGCCATTATCGAAGAGGCCAAGCGCCGTTGGCCGGTGAGCGGCGTGCGCGTTATCCACCGTGTGGGCCGGCTTCTGCCTGAAGAGAATATTGTTTTCGTTGGTAGTGCATCTGCGCATCGCCAAGCTGCCTTTGAAAGTGCGGCCTTTATCATGGATTATCTGAAAACCAAGGCACCTTTCTGGAAAAAAGAAGAAACAGAAGAGGGTGCTAACTGGGTGGATGCGCGTGAAACAGATGAGGACGCCCTGAAGCGGTGGGAGTAAAAAACTGGCTAGGAGTAAAAAACTGGCTAGTAGCTTGCCTCTATCCCTTTAAAATGGGCAGTTTTTCAAAATGTTTCTATCTACATTTAGAATATCGCGATGGCCGCATAACGCCATGCTCATATCCAACTCCTTATGCATAATTTCCAGAGCCTTTGTAACACCAGCCTGCCCCGCAGCGCCTAGACCATATAAAAAGGCGCGTCCGGTAAGGGTGGAATGTGCGCCAAGCGCTACCGATTTTAAGATATCCTGACCAGAGCGAATACCGCCATCCATCCATACCTCAATATCGCTGCCCACAGCGGCACTAATTTCTGGCAGCATTGCAATAGAGCTTTCTGCTCCATCTAGTTGGCGGCCACCATGGTTAGAGACAATCAGAGCATCGGCGCCAGACTTTGCTGCCATCTGGGCATCTTCTGGATCTAGAATGCCTTTGATAATAAGCTTCCCGCCCCACCAGTCTTTGATACGTGCTACATCATCCCAGTCAAGTTGCAAATCAAACTGCTCCCCTACCCAAGAAGAGAGCTTGGTCATATCAGATACGCCTTCAACATGACCAACAATATTACCAAAAGAGCGGCGCGGTGTACCCAACATGCCCATGCACCAACGTGGCCGGATAGCCATATCCAGAATATTTTTCAAAGTCAGCTTGGGCGGGGTAGTCAGCCCATTTTTAATATCCTTGTGACGCTGTCCCAGAATTTGTAAATCAAGCGTCAGCATGAGCGCTGAACATCCAGCTGCTTTTGCCCGCTTTATAAGCTGCTGGGCAAAATCATGGTCGCGCATCACATAAAGCTGAAACCAGAAAGGGTTTTGAGTATGCCTTGCCACATCCTCAATAGAAGAGATAGACATGGTTGAAAGTGTGAAAGGAATGCCGAAATCTGCGGCTGCTCTCGCGGCGAGAATTTCGCCATCTGCATGCTGCATACCTGTTAGGCCAGTTGGCGCAATGGCAAGCGGCATGGCTACCTCCTCGCCTAACATCGTGGTCTTGGTGCTGCGGTTCGCCATATCCACCGCAACCCGCTGGCGAAACGATATCTTTTTAAAATCGTCACAATTGGCGCGGAAGGTGGTTTCTGTCCAAGAGCCTGATTCCATGTAATCATAAAACATAGTTGGCACGCGCTTATGCGCAATTTGCCGTAATTCATCAATGGTTGTGACCTTGTCCAGATTCATGATCTTCACTTTCAAATATTAGCTTGTGCGCCGCCAGATTAATCTCTGCCCCTATTATGGCAGGGTTAAATAGCATCGTCGTCTGTGATCGGATGTTTTTTCATAGCCAGTTTTATGCATTCTGGCAAAAAATTATTTATATTCAGAGCTGGTTATGCCCTATGGTGAAAAAGGGTTTATATACCTGCCAGATGAGGAAGATATGAGCAGAATTATCATCATTGGAGCAAGCCATGCTGGTCTGTCCTGTGCAGAGCGGTTGCGTCAGCATGGCTTTGAAGGTGAGATTACTATCTTTGATCGTGAAGAAGGGTTGCCGTTACAACGCCCACCTTTGTCCAAAACCTATCTAAAGGCTGAGAAAGGCGCATCGGAAGATATGTTTCTGCTACGCAAATCAGACTGGTTTGAGGTGTTTGATATTGATTTTCAGCCTGGTTGTGATGTGACGGCAATTGACAGAAACGCTCAGCTGATAGAGTTGGCGGATGGTAGGCGCGAGGGCTATTCAGAGCTGGTTATTGCCGCTGGAGCAAGCCCGCGCCAGTTGCCTGTAATGGGCAGTGATGCGCAAGGTGTTTTTGTGCTGCGGGTTGCCCGTGAGGCGCGCGCGATACGCGCCCATGTTGCCAATGCAAAAAAAGCGGTGGTGATCGGCGGCGGCTATATCGGGCTGGAAGCGGCCGCTTCTTTGACAGCAGCAGGGGTAGAGGTGCAAATTGTGGAAATGGCGCCGCGCTTGCTTGCGCGTGTTGCCTCGCCGCCATTATCAGATTATTGCGCAGAATTGCACCGACATAATGACGTGCAAATCCATTGCGGCGTCGGTGTTGATAATATTTTATGTGATAGGGATGGGCATTGCAGCGGTGTTGTTCTATCAGATGGCCGGACTTTGGATGCTGACATGGTACTAGCGGGTATTGGGGTTGCCCCTGAAACCAAGCTGGCACAGCAGGCTGGGTTAGCGGTGAGTAATGGTGTGCTGGTCTCAGCGCATTATCAAACAGAAGCTGCCCATATCTGGGCGATAGGGGATGTGGCGCGCGCCCCTGACTTAAGCGAGATACGTATAGAATCTATTCATCACGCCCAGTTTAGCGCATCATTGGCTGCGGCGGCTATCACAGCTAGCGAGATGCCGCCAGTTGAAGCCTGGTGGTTCTGGTCTGATCAGTATGATGTAAAATTTCAAATGGCCGGACTTGTGCCGACTTCCTCTGAAAAGCTTGTTACCATCACCCGCAAAGGGCGACGTGAAAACAGCTTGTCTGTTTGGAGCTGGCTAGATGGTTGTCTGGTTGCCGTGGAGGCGGCAAATGACGGGCAGGCCTATATGATAGGTAAAAAGTGCCTTGAGGCTGGTACACATCCTGACCCGCAAGATATTGCTGATCCAGAATTCTCCTTGAAATCATTGCTTAAAACATTGATGGCCTAAAAGGGAGCTTGTAGATGTCCCCAGATGAAAAAATTAACCTAATGAAGGCTATGTTTGATGCAGCTGTTCAAACGGCCCATCCTGAAAATTTTATTGCAGCTGCTGTAGCCGAAACACTGGCGGCAGCCCCGACAGGGCGTATCTTTGTTACTGGATTTGGCAAAGCATCAGCGGTAATGGCTAGTGCCTTTGAAGCTGCCGCGCCGCCAGAGTTGCGGGCACGGCTAGAAGGGTTAGTGATTGTACCAGATGGGCATAGCAGCCCATGTATGCAAATCGAGATTATCGAAGCGGCGCATCCAGTTCCAGACCAGCGAGGCTTGCAGGCTGCCGCTAAGATTCTTGAGGCAGCTAGCCATTTAGGTGATAATGATTTGATGGTGGTCTTAGTTTCTGGTGGCGGCTCTAGCCTGTTTTGTTTGCCGCACCCAAATATCGGTTTTCAGACCAAGCAGGATATTACAGGCCAATTGCTAAAGGCTGGCGCGCCTATAGATGAAATGAATTGCGTGCGTAAACATCTCTCAATGGTAAAGGGGGGGCAGTTAGCTGGTGCTGCCTATCCAGCGAAAACATTGAGCTTTGCTATCTCTGACGTGCCGGGTGACGACCCAGCTGTTATCGCCTCTGGTCCCACCGTTGGGGATGACAGCACCGCCCAGCAAGCTATGGATATTCTGATGCGCTATCAGATAGAGGTGCCAGAGGCGGTGTATGCGCATTTGCAGTCTGATGCATGTGAGACCCCTTTTTCAGGAGATGCGTGCCTATCTAAATCTGAGATGCAGGTGCTAGCAACACCGATGAAATCATTGCAAGCAGCAGCAGAGGTCGCCCGCAAGGCCGGTTATAATCCCGTTATTCTAGGTGATGCGCTTGAAGGGGAAAGCTGTGCCCTAGCAGCTGAAATGGCAGAAATTGCCAAAGCCAGTCCGCCGCAAACAGCGCTTATTTCAGGCGGAGAGACTACGGTGATTGTTAGGGGGGCTGGCAAGGGGGGACGAAATGCTGAATTTATTCATGCGCTGGCTTTGCAAGGCGCATTTTTTGGCCTTGCCGCAGATACAGATGGCATTGATGGTGCGCTGGCAGTAGCTGGTGCTTATATAACCCCAGATACGCTTGCCAGAGCAGAAAATCTGGAGATAGATGCAAAAGCGCGCTTAGAAGATAATGACAGCCATGGATTTTTTGCCGCGTTAGAGAACCAGATTATCACTGGCCCTACTAAAACAAATGTTAATGATTTTCGGGTGATCCTTAACGGATAGGATGAATAGTTGAGGAGCAGCCTGGCTTATGTTTTCAAATGCGTCCCCGCGGCAACTGGGGGTTATGGCGGCGATTGCTAGCCCAGTTCTATGGGGCATCTGCCCTATTTTCTTTCATTTCCTAATGGCCTATGCCTTGGATGAGGTGTTAGCACATCGCGCTATTTGGGCGGCGGTCTTTATTGCTGGTTTGCTTGTGCTGTCCGGAGATGGGCGTAAATTATTCACAACTATTGAAACTAAAAAACAGTTAGGTGGGTTATTTTTAGGAGCCTGCCTTGTGACTACGAACTGGACCGCCTTTTTATATGCTATCGATAGAGACCAAATAATCGAATCTGCCTTTGGCTATTTCATCTATCCATTGCTAGCTATTGCGCTAGGCTTGGTACTATTTGGTGAAAAGCTAGATAGGCGTGGCTGGCTTGCTTTATCTGCGGCCACTATAGGTGTGCTGATTAAAGCCACACAATTAGACGATGTTCCTTATATCGCGTTGCTTATTGGTGCCAGCTTTGCTGTTTATGCAGTGGTGCGCAAGCGAATAAACATCGATGCCTTTACAGGTATGGCGGTTGAGCTGTTGATGATAGCCCCCTTCATGCTTGGCTATCTGCTTTATGTGACATTTGTTCTAAATTCAGGTAGCGGCTCTTTCTTTTTAGATGGCACCAGCTATGGGGTGGTGATGGCACTGGCATCTGGAATAGTAACTTCCGTGCCTTTGGTGTTATTTCACATGGGAAACCGGTTTTTGGCTCTAAGCCTCACCGGTTTCTTGTTTTATATAAACCCTAGCCTGCAATTGCTGGTTGGGATTTTCATTTTTAATGAGCCGTTTAGCTTGGAAGATTTGCTAGCCTTTGGCTTTATTTGGGCAGCTTTGCTGTTTCAGTTCGCCCGGCTACCTAAACACCAAACTACCTAAACACCAAACTACCTAAATACCAATCTTTCTAAATATTGGGCCCACTTATTCCACTAGGCCAGCTATTCCACTAGGCCCACTATTCCACTAGGCCAGCTATTCCACTAGACTAGTGCTGACAATGCTATCTGGCTCAGCAGGTGGCTCACCAGCATTTATTTCGTGCACCACTTCCATACCTCTGGAAACCTGACCCCAAACGGTATATTGGCCGGTCAGATGACCACACCCATCAAAGCAGATGAAAAACTGGCTATCCCCGCTATCTGGGTTCATAGAACGTGCCATACCGACTGTGCCTTCAATATATTGATAATCGGTAAATTCTGCGTCTATCTTCTGACCAGATCCGCCCATGCCTGTTCCTGTTGGATCGCCTGTTTGCGCCATAAAGCCCGGAATAACACGGTGGAAGATAATCCCGTCATAAAATCCTTCGGCTGCAAGCTCCGTGATACGCGCCACGTGATTTGGTGCTAAATCTGGCTTTAATTCAATTTCGATCTGGCCTTTGGTGGTATCCAGAATAAGGTGGGTGGTCTCTGCTTTAGTGGTTTGACTAGTCATAATAAGAACAGTGGCTCCGGTTAAAAATAGAAAAAATAATCTTACTTTTTTGAACATATTTGGTACATCCTTTTCTTGGCGCTAACAGATTTAGCCGCCTTAAGCGATATCAATATCTGAACAGCCTCCGGGCGTTAGATAGAGTGATTAGGTCAGGGCGTCAATCTGCTCATCTGTCATATTGCCAGGCACGATGACGATAGGGGTTCTGCATGAGGCCACACCCCGTCCGGTCAGGTAAGAGATAACAGGCCCAGCACTATCTGATTTAGTGTCTGCGCCTAGAACCAAAAGGCTGATATCTGTTTCATCATTGATAAGGTTGATTACCTCATCTACGGCTTTGCCCTCTCTGATATGCATCAGCGGGGCTTTGCCGGTCAGATTTTGAACATAATCTGCATGGCTACGCATTTTCTCTTCGGCATATTCACGTGCTTCTTGCCGCATCAACTCGCCAACCCCTGCCCAATGGGCAAATTCAGCAGGTGCCACAACATATAACAAGGCAATGCGCATATCTGCCGATACTGCGCGCTTGCAAGCATAATGCAGAGCCTGATGCAGCTCATCACTGTCATCTACAAGAACCAGCAGGAATTTTGTGTCTTTTGAAGCCATATTCCTTATCCTTTTAGCCCTAAGTTTACCAGATTATAGAATAGGTCTGAAGGCCAGCTACGTCCATGAACAAATGATTTTAAAAAGTAAATAATATTAAAAAGCAAATAAATCTGATCAGTAAAATATCACCAAATCTAGGTCTTACGTTTTTCTGAAGGCGGCTGCGGCTGCCCACCCAGCTAATACAGCAAAGGCGATAGCAAAAAGCCCATAAAACACTGAATATTCGTGTGCTGCCTGGTAAATGAAAGCCCCTACACCGCGTTTGGCCACCTGAATGGAAGTGCGGTCTTCTGCAATCAGTTTTCCGCCCTTGATATGTAATACCCGTATATCATAATCGCCTGGCAGTATATTCGCTGGCAGGGACACAGGGGCACGGAAAAGCACACCCCGATTTATAGTCACCCCGCCATCATGTTGAAACCACAAGCCCCTTTCCACCATATTTCGGTTTAGGGCTTCTATCCACTTATTTAGCCCTTCTGCTGGAAGGCTGGAATTTTGTGGCCGCAAACCCAAATTGCGGTAGCCGATAGCCAATTCGCGCTGCTGTTCTGGGCTAAGGAAATCATCAATCGCCCGGGTGGAAAATAAATGATAAAAGCTTGGAGCATTTCGCCAATTCACTGTTTGCCTGTTAACCCAGATACCGCTTATCTGTTCTTTCTTGCGGCTGGCAATCTTCAGATCAGGCCCTTTGAACTCAACAATAATATCGTCCTCATAGGCATTATCAACAGCACCAAATAGCAACAGGCTCTCACCATTAAAATCGGTGGTAATCGCGACTTCCTCTAGCGAGAGGTCAGCAACCAGCGTATTGGCGGATACAGGCACAAAACTGGCGGTCCACAAAAATATCAGGCTAGCAAATAGGGAAGAAAGACGCATTTTAGATATCATTTCAGTATCTCCACTGAAAAGACATCTTCTGGCGTAACGATAAGATCAAAACCAAGCTTTAGCGATACCATCAAAACGATAAGCGCAAGTAATCCGCGTAATTGCTCGCCGCGAAGTTTGACGCCAACACGCGCGCCAAACTGTGCGCCTATGACCGCGCCAAATAACAGCAGCCCCGCCAGCACAAAATCAACCGTCTGGGTCTGCACGGACTGCAATAAGGTGATGTTGGCAGTAACAAAAATAATTTGGAAAAGAGAGGTTCCGATAACCACATAGGTCGGCATTCCAAGCAGATAAATCATCGCCGGAACCAAAATAAATCCGCCGCCAACCCCCATGATGGCGGATAGGACACCCACAAAAGCAGCGAGGAAAAAAGGCAGAAGCGCACTGATATAAAGCTTAGATTTGCGAAACCGCATCTTTAGCGGCAAGCCGTGCATCCAGTTATGCTGATGCATTTTTGAACGCCGTGCACCGGGCTGCCTAGTGCGCATGATGGCGCGCACGCTTTCCATGAGCATCAGCGCACCAATGATCCCCAAAAACACCACATAGGAAAGTTTGATAACCAGATCAATCTGGCCGATATCGCGCAAGATAGAAAATAACAATACCCCTAACGAGGAGCCAACAAGACCGCCAGTGAGCAATACCGCGCCCATTTTAAAGTCTACATTGCCGCGCCGCCAATGCGCCAGCACGCCAGAGACAGAAGAGGCAACAATCTGGTTTGCTTCTGTCGACACCGCAACCGCAGGTGGCACACCTAAAAAGATCAGCATTGGGGTCATCAAAAACCCGCCGCCAACACCAAACATTCCAGATAAAAAGCCTATCCCCCCGCCAAGGCCGATCACCACGGCGATATGCATCGAAACTTCAGCAATGGGAAGATAAATATACATATAACAGGTTACCTGAGACGCTTGCGCGCAAATGTCGAGCAGTTCAAAACGAAAACTGCATATCAGGATTGTGTTGTGCCACTTTTAGACAGAAGAATCAAGCGACCGCAGTAAAGTAGCTAGCACTCTTTTTTGGGTTATAGAACCAAATTACATAGAAAAGCAAAGAGCATTAGTTTTTGCGTAAATGAAGGGCTGGGTCTTCTGCATAAATATGTTTCAGCAATCGCAGAATTCGTACCACGTTCTGGTCTTCAATAGAGTAATAGATAGTTTGCGAGGCTCGCCGTGTTTTTACAATTTCTGCTTGGCGCAAGCGCCCTAAATGCTGGGATAATGCAGACTGGCTCAAATCTGGCAGAAATTTTTCAATTTCTGATACTGATCTCTCTGCACCATCTGCTAAGTGATTCAAAATCTGCAAGCGTCGCTGATTGCTGATCGCCTTTAAAATAGCAGTGGAACGTGATGACGGGTCATCCAATTCGGGCGGTCTCGGCATGGCGTTGTCTATTTCATTTTCTATAGAAGATATAAATTAGATTATAATATAAGGTAATAAATAAATTAAAAAAAGCAATTTTAGGTTGTTATAAATTATTAAATTTCTGTAAGCGTTTTGCGCCTTTATCGCCAAAATGGATGTTTTCGATATGCTCCCTACGGAATCATGCCAAAAATATCAGCCCTTAATAAAGCAGAGGTAAATGTAGATAAGATGAGTTAGTAAAAAGGCTGAGGATGTTGAATATTTAAAGAGCGAACGACATTAAAGAATGTAGGCTTTTTGATGAATAAGGTAGGTAACGGTTATAAGACGGTAATTTTTGGGGCGTTCAAATTCACTGGCTATGGGAAGAAGAAGTTTTACAAAAGGATGCATGCCGGTTTCTGGCCAGCCGCTGAGTTGAAGATGCCCAAACTGCCGCAGTGACTGGCCGGTGGCGATGGCAATTTGTCCGGCAATTTGCAGCCACATATAATAGGTGTTATCCGACACAGCTTCGCGTAGGGGGGCAAGCGAATCTTCGGCAATTGGTGGATGCACCATATTTTCAGGTAATTTTACAAGGGCCAGCTCCTGTTCTGCGGTAAAACGATAAAAGGCAGCCTTAGCGGTTTCATTTTGTAAAAGCTGAGCAAGTGCGGTTGGTGTGTCGAGATGGCCGATTTTTAACTTGGTAAGATTTGTTATATCAAAGGGGAGTTGATCGGCGTCCTCTGCTATATCTTCCCAAAAATCTATATGGCTCAGAAATTGGCCATCATGATTCTTTTCAAACAATTCAAGGCAAGCTTGCCCTAGCCGCAGAAAGCAAGAAATAGGTTTGTCAAAAAAATCTGATTTTAAATTTGGTAACTCGGAAACTAATTCAATCGTACAATCCTTCATCATGCGAATATGATTGATGAGGGCAGATAGTGGGCGTGTTAAGGCTTTCTTAGAGACAAAAATGCGTAATTTACGGTTTTGCTTTTCCACACAAATAGGGTAGGCGCGCGCAGGCGCACTGATATTATTTGCCGGAATGATCCGGCCTTTACTATCGATATAAATTGTCAGCCTCATCAAATATCCCTGTTTATTCAGATGTGGACCAGGTTAACTAGGCCATGCTACAGGGCGTGGTTTTGCGTCTGCACAGACCTAATGAAATTGCATTGTCTCAGAAAAAGGTTAGAAAACCGTTTACAAGATGAAGTTTTTTCTGAAAAACGCTGTTTTTTGCCATAATCCGCAGGTTACAATAGGATCTGAGCGGAAATATGGGGTGCAAAGAGGCATAATGAGTGCAGATAAACCAAAATTTGATGCTGAAAAAGGTGCAAATAGACCCAAAGCTATCGAAAAAGACTTTCAGATGAGAATCGATAAAGATGGACAATGGTTCCATGAAGGTAGTCTGATTAAGCGTCCGGCCTTAGTTACTTTGTTCAGCTCGGTATTGTCCTGTGATGAAGCTGGCCAGCATTGGCTGCGCACGCCTGTTGAATTTGGCAAGATAGAGGTGGAGGATGCTGCCTTTGTTATCACTGCTGCTGAAATAGAGGGCCGGGGGGAAAAGGCAGAGATTAAGCTAACCGACAATATTGAGCGCGTTCATTTGCTGTCCAGTGCGCACCCATTGATATTTCGCAAAAGCCCGCTTGCTCCTTTTGTATTGCAACCATATATGCAGCTTGAAAAAGGCTTGCTCGCAAAACTCAGCCGACCGGTTTATTATCAGCTGGCTAGCTATATTGCAGAACAGAACGGGTCAGGTTTGTGGTCGGATGGTGCCTATTTTGCCTTTCCGCTAGAGGAAGACAGGAAAGATTAATGGTTACCAGGAACAAAATCACTAAGCTTGTTTCCGATACACCGCAACCATTTCGGGGCGAACGGCCAGCTTATTTAGGTAATGCGCCATCGCGGCCAGCTTCGGTTTTGATGCTGTTTGCTGAAGGTGCGGCGGGTTTAGAGATTTTGCTGACAAAGCGCGCCCAGCATTTGCGTATCCATGCAGGGCAGGTCAGTTTTCCAGGTGGCAAGCCAGAAGCTAATGATGATAGCCCAGCGGTCACAGCTTTGCGTGAAGCTGAGGAAGAGACAGGCCTTTTAACTGACCTCGTCACGATAGAGGGGTATTTGCCGCCAGTGTTGACCAGTACAAATTATATGGTCGATTTGACAGTTGGGTTTTGTAATGAGCCTGTGGAAGTGCTAGATGATATTCTCTGTCCTGCCCCAGAAGAGGTGGAAGAGGTTTGGTTTGCTCCTGCCAACCCGCTGGTGCAGTTAGAAAAATTTGAGAAACATGCGTTGATAAGAGACGGGCAGAGGCGTCATTACTGGCAGGTGAAAGATAGCCAGCCGATGATTTGGGGCGCAACAGCAGCGATGCTAAGGCAGTTAGCGGTTTTGCTGGTAGATGCCAAATAGATGCCAAATAGATGCCAAATAAATGCCAAATAGATGCCAAATAGATGCCAAATAGATGTTGGTTTAAATGAGAATAAGAAGGAGGCAGTTTTGCAAAAATATCTGATTATCGCGGCGGCGATACTGGCTGGTTTGCTGGTTCTGGCATTACTGACCCGGATGGCTGGTCGGCATATGCGCGGCGAAGCTATCATGCCTTATCGATATGTCCTCGCAGGTGCAGTGACGATTGCTGTTATGCTAGCAGGCGGGTTGTTGCTTGAAACTGGGTCTGGTGTGCCAGATATGAGCTATCAGCCAGCCTATATTGAAGATGGTCAAATAAAGCCTGGAAAGTTTAAGGAAAATTAAACAGCTGGTTTTTTGTGCGTTTTTATCAAATTGTGTGTCTTCATCAAACAGGGCAGGATAAAATGACGCCTTCTCCAACTTGGCTCTCTGAAAAATGCTTGCGAAAAATTTTTCATCTTGCGCGCCTTTGCGGTGGTGAGGCACGGGTGGTTGGTGGCGTGGTACGGGGCCTATATTTACCCCATAGATATCCCCGCAATTCTAAACCTCCCATTACAAAACTGGATATTGATGTTGCCATTTCTGTTCCGATTACAGAATTTGCGGAAGCGGCGCGCGCGCATGGGCTGGCCGTTTATGAAACCGGGCTTAGTCATGGCACTGTTACGGTGCGTGAGGCAGATAGTCAAATAGAGGTTACCCAATTACGCACTGACCATGATCATGATGGCCGCCATGCCCGTATTGAGCCGACTACAAGTTGGCAGGCAGATGCTGAACGCCGCGATTTTACTATGAATGCACTATATATGGATGAAGCAGGTAATCTCTATGATCCCGTAGGCGGGCTAGCAGATTTAAAAGAAGGGCGTTTGCGTTTTATCGGAGATGCTGGGAAAAGGCTGGCAGAGGATTATTTGCGCCTGCTACGGGCGCTGCGGTTTCGCGCAGAATATCCAAATTTATGGATGGCTGATAGCGACCGTGATGCCCTAGAAGCCGCTCTAGAGGGTCTAGCTTCATTATCTGTTGAGCGTATTGCAACAGAGCTGGAAAAATTATGTCAGGGCATTGGCGCTGAGGCAATGATAGCAGAGATGCAAGCGCTTGCGGTGGATAGGGCTGTGTTTGGTAAAAACTTTATCTTGGCAGCCGACCAGATGGCGAAAATTCGTATTATATGGCCATTATTAAATTTTAATGAGCGTTTAGCTCTATTACTTGGCAAAGGGCAGAGCGTAAATGCGGCAGTGCATTTAAAGCTTAGCCGCCGCGATATCAAACAGGCAAAGCGGCTAGCGGCAGGCTGGCCTGAAGAGCAGCTATCCATGCTGGGCACACAGGCTTGGCAACAGGCTGTCTATATTCTGTATCCTGATGCGGTTTTTGCTTATGCTGAGGCGGTACTGGCAGGTCTTGTTGCGCCAGATGATGCACGTCTGCGGCATATTGCCAGTTTTCAGTTGCCGCGCTGTCCTGTAAGGGGAGGGGATGTTAAGACAGCGTTTGAGCTTACTGGTAATGAAATCGGGGCAAAGCTCGCGCAGTTAGAAGCGATGTGGGTTGCAAGTAATTTTACCATGACGGGTGAAGAATTATTGGCAGCTGGAGGGGATGAATAATGGAACATGTTGACAGGCAGGGGCACCTAACAGGCATGCTAGCTGAGCGATGTCTTGGGGCTGCGGATTGGTTTCAATCCCTGCGTGATACTATTTGTGCTGGTTTTGAAGAGATTGAAAACATAGCGGATAACACCCAGATAGCCCGCGAAAAAGACCAACCTGCGGGCAATTTTGAGCGCCAAAACTGGCAACGCGATGGCGGCGGCGGTGGCCAGATTTCGGTAATGAAGGGCCGCGTCTTTGAAAAAGTAGGCGTCAATATATCGGTTGTGCATGGTGCGTTTTCTGACTCTTTTCGCAGCCAAATACCTGGTGCTGAAGGGGATGGCCGTTTCTGGGCAGGCGGGATTTCGCTGGTTGCCCATCCACAAAACCCGTTTGTTCCTGCCGCACATATGAATACCCGCTTTGTGGTTACTTCCAAAGCGTGGTTTGGGGGCGGCGGCGATCTAACCCCGATAATGCCAGCTGAGGTAGAAGCAAAAGCCTTTCACAAGGATTTGCAAGAATGTTGCATGCGCCATGATGATGAATATTACGCGAAGTATAAGAAATGGTGTGATGAATATTTTCACCTGAAACACCGGAATGAGCCGCGGGGAGCAGGCGGTATTTTCTATGATTATTTAGATAGTGGGGATTGGCAGGCAGATTTCGATTTTACCCGCGATGTGGGCAAGAGCTTTAATCAAAGCTATAATCAGATTGTACGCAGCACGATGGAAAAAAGTTGGACAGAGGCAGACCGCCATCATCAGCTGGTTCGCCGCGGGCGTTATGTGGAATTTAACTTGCTTTATGACCGTGGCACTCTGTTTGGGCTAAAGACAGGCGGCAATATTGAGGCTATTTTAATGTCTTTGCCCCCCGAAGTCAGGTGGCCATAGGCAGCTTTGAAGGGTAAGACAATCTGTCACAGCTTTCCAAATAGAAAAAAACCTAAAAAAACCCTATTTTTTAAAGGTAAGGGCTGTAGGCTTTTTCAGCAAACTTTGCTATGAATAATCCCGAATCTTTCAGCTTTTTTTAAGAACGGTAGTGGTTCGACATCGCTGGGAGAAGGGAAGAGGGGAAAAATGGCTAAATCTAAATCGACAACAAACGCTACAACTGCGCCCGAAGGACATAAGTCGCGCCGGGATTTTATCGTTGTAGCTTCTTATGCGATGGGTGCGGTAGGTGCTGGCGCTTTTGTGTGGCCTCTGGTTGACCAGATGAACCCTGCTGCAGATACGCTGGCATTGGCTTCTATCGAAGTGGATGTTTCAAAAATCTCAGAAGGTCAGTCTATTACGCTGAAATGGCGCGGTAAGCCTATTTTCATTCGCCACCGCACAAAAGCGGAAATCGCAGAGGCTGCTGAGGTTGTAACCACTGATTTGCGCGATCCAGAAGAAGATGGCTTGCGTGTGCAAAAGCCGGAATATCTGGTGGTGTTAGGGGTGTGTACACATCTAGGTTGTGTGCCGCTTGGCCAGAAAGTGGGCGAAGTTCGCGGGGAATATGATGGCTGGTTCTGTCCATGTCACGGCTCGCACTATGATTCGTCCGGACGCATTCGCAAAGGGCCGGCGCCAACTAATTTGGAAGTCCCGCCTTACACTTTCCTGTCTGATCAGGTTATTCGTATCGGCTAGAGACGTTGTTTCTTGGCGTCTGGCAGTGAAGCTCAGGCGCAAAGCTAAAAAAGAGGAAGTATCAGGTTATGTCTGAAAAACAATTCTCAAATCCGGCTGTTAGATGGATTGACCATCGTCTGCCGATTTTTTCATTTCTCAATCATGAGGCTAATGAATATCCAACACCGAAAAATCTAAATTATTTTTGGAATTTCGGCTCTCTTGCAGGGATTTCGCTCGTGGTGATGATCATCACAGGTATTGCCCTGTCGATGAGCTATACAGCGCATGTGGATTATGCTTTTGAATCTGTTGAACGGATTATGCGCGATGTGAATCATGGTTGGCTCTTGCGCTATATTCACATGAACGGCGCTAGTTTCTTCTTTATCGTGGTGTTTATTCACATCTTTAGAGGCCTTTATTATGGCTCTTACAAAGCGCCACGTGAATTACTATGGATTTTAGGTGTAGTGATTTTGTTGCTGATGATGGCAACTGCCTTTATGGGCTATGTGCTTCCTTGGGGGCAGATGTCTTTCTGGGGTGCAACAGTTATCACTAATTTGTTCTCAGCTATTCCGGGTGTAGGTGAAGCGATTGTAACGTGGCTCTGGGGTGGGTTTTCGGTAGATAATCCAACTTTGAACCGCTTCTTCTCGTTGCATTTCTTGCTGCCTTTCGTGATTGTTGGCGTGGTGGTACTTCACCTTGTAGCCTTGCATCGCTTTGGCTCTAACAACCCGTTGGGAATTGATACCAAAGGCCCACAGGATACGCTACCATTCCATCCTTACTATACTATTAAGGATTTCTTTGGCTTGTCTGTGTTCTTGACCTTCTTTGCAGCAGCCGTGTTTTTCTTCCCTAATTTTATGGGGCATCCAGATAATTATATTCCGGCAAACGCGCTGCAGACACCTGCTCATATCGTTCCAGAATGGTACTTCCTGCCATTTTATGCGATTTTGCGTGCAGTACCAGACAAGCTAGGCGGTGTGCTGGCTATGTTCGGCGCCATTGCTGTTCTGTTTATCTTGCCATGGCTCGATCGCTCACCAGTTCGCTCAGGGCGCTTCCGTCCGATCTTTAAGATCTTCTTCTGGCTGTTGCTAGCAGATTGCGTGCTTCTAGGATATATCGGTGCGATGCCAGCTGAAGGCTTGTATGTACTGGTTGGTCGTCTGGCAACGGTTTGGTATTTCGTCCATTTCCTTGTTCTTCTGCCAGTTCTGTCGGTGATAGAAACACCGCGCCCTCTCCCTCAATCCATATCCAAACCCATCTTTACTGGTGGCGGCGCTATGGCAGGGGCAGCAGCAGCACCAAAGGAGAAAGTATAATGAAAAAGCTCCTTTGTGTACTTGCAGCTGTGCTATTTACCAGCCCTGTATTTGCAGCTGGTGGCGGCGGAGAGCTAAAGAATGCTGAATGGTCATTTGATGGACCGTTGGGTACTTTTGATAAAGCGGCTATGCAGCGCGGCTTTCAGGCCTATCGTGAGGTATGTTCAGGCTGTCACTCGCTAAATTATATCGCGTTCCGTAATCTGGCTGATTTAGGCTATAACGCGGATGAGATTAAAGCGATTGCTGCTGAATATGAGGTCGAAGATGGCCCAAATGATGAGGGTGAAATGTTCATGCGGGCAGCGGTGCCTGCTGACCATTTCCCAGCGCCTTATCCAAATGAAAATGCGGCACGTGCTGCTAATAATGGGGCATATCCTTTGGATCTTTCCCTGATTTTCAAAGCACGTCCAAATGGGGCAGATTATCTCTATAGCTTGCTAACCTCTTATGTGGATGCACCAGCGCATATGAATGTGCCAGAAGGTATGTATTACAATGCCGCCTATTCTGGGAATATGATTGCGATGCCTCAGCCACTTTATGGCGATGATGTAGAATATGCTGATGGTGCAGATAGCTCGGCTGATGCGATTGCAAAGGATTTGGTAAACTTCTTTGCATGGACAGCAGAACCAGCGATGGAAACACGTAAGCGTACCGGCGTTGCCGTACTGATATTCCTGGTGTTGTTATCGGGTCTGTCTTATGGCGCGATGCGCTTTATTTGGGCAGATGTGAAAAAGTAAACATCAAGCCAGTTACCCTATAAAAATTAAAGAGCCAGATGGTACGCCGTCTGGCTCTTTTTTTAAGCGTTATTATTGAACGGGCCGTGTAGGTTGCCGCATATTAAACGTTAAAGCGGAAATGGAAGATATCGCCATCTTTTACTGGATAGTCAGCGCCCTCTATGCGCAGCTTGCCTGCGTCCTTTGCACCAGCCTCACCGCCATGTTCGATATAATCTGCATAAGCAACCGTTTCCGCTCGGATAAAGCCGCGCTGAAAATCAGTATGGATTACGCCTGCTGCCTCTGGGGCGCGTGCATCGCGCCGTACAGTCCATGCCCGTGTTTCCTTTGGCCCAGCAGTAAAGAAGGTCAGCAAATCTAGCAACCCATACCCAGCCCGTATCATCCGGTCTAACCCAGCTTCTGTAAGGCCTAGCTCGCTTAAAAATTCAGCAGCATCTTCATCAGACAAAGTGGCTATCTCAGCCTCAATCGCAGCAGAGACCACCACATGGGCAGCTCCCTCTGCGGCTGCCATTTCGGCTACTGCTTGGGACAGAGCATTGCCTGTTGCCGCTTCTGCCTCGCCCACATTACAGACATATAAAACTGGCTTAGAGGTAAGAAGTTGTAATTGGGGCAGGCGCGCTTGTTCTGCCTCATCCAACCCCTCGCAAGCGCGAGCTGGGCGATTATCTGATAGGCAGGCAAAGATTTTTTCCATTAACGCCAGATCAGCTGCAGCCTGTTTATCACCGCCGCGTGTCTTTTTTGTAAGCGCAGTCATCCGCCGCTCTAGACTATCTAAATCTGCGAGCATGAGTTCGGTTTCCACTGTTGCCGCGTCCCGCACCGGGTCAACTGTTTCTTCAACATGGGTAATGTCTGTATCTTCAAAACAGCGCAGAACATGAGCTATCGCATCTACCTCGCGGATATTGGCTAGAAACTGGTTACCAAGCCCCTCGCCACTAGCTGCGCCGCGAACCAAGCCTGCAATATCTACGAATTCAAGGAAGGTTGGCAGAACTTCAGCCGAATTAGCAAGGCCAGCAATCGCATCTAGGCGCGGGTCAGGTACAGCCACCCTGCCGGTATTTGGCTCAATGGTGCAAAATGGATAATTGGCCGCATCTGCTGCGGCGGTTTTTGTCAGCGCATTAAACAAGGTGGATTTGCCTACATTTGGCAAGCCAACAATTCCGCAGTTAAAGCCCATTTTTATCTCCTTGCTTTGTTTCTTTCTGCCCATTTGGGGCCGGCGCACGCCACGCTACTTTTGAGGCAAATGTGGCCATGTCCATGTCGATCAGGCGCGGACATTCAGCTGATATTGCCTCTATTAGGGAAGTTAGCCAGTCTGTACGCTCCTGCTTGCTAAAGTCAGACAGAACCCATTTATCAACATCTTGGCTGGTGTCTGGCCGGCCAACCCCTATGCGAACACGCCAATATTCTTTGCCCATATGGCGGTCAATATCGCGCAAACCATTATGCCCGCCATGTCCGCCGCCTTGTTTGATGCGCATTTTCCCTGCGCCCAAATCAATATCATCATGAAAGACAATGATGTTATCTGCCCCGATATCATAGTAATTTGCGCTTTGTCCAACAGGCAGACCGGAACGGTTCATATAGGCTAAAGGTTTCAGCAGGCGGATTTTCTTCCCGTCAATAAGGCCGGAGGCTTCAGCTGATGATTTGCCCGTTTTCCAATCAGAAAAGCTGTAATCGCTGGCTATCTGATCCAGTGCCATAAACCCGACATTATGCCGATTATTTGCATAAGATGACCCCGGATTTCCAAGACCGACCCATAGCATGGCGCATGTTCCTTTTTTTAAAAGTTGAATGGGCAGGAACCCACATATAGCTTGTTTTAAACTGGCAGATGCAAAAAAAGGGCTGGCAGGCTAAAATACCCTGACAGCCCTTTTGTAATAATTGGATAAGGCCGCAGAGCTTAATCTTCTGCTGCTGTATCGCCGTCAGCTGCTTCGCCGTCGCCGTCGCCGCCTTCTTCATCTTCGTTCTTGACCCCGCCACCTGGTGACTGCAAGGTCGCGACAGTGAAGTCACGGTCAGTAATAGTTGGGGTTGCCCCTTGGGGTAATTCCATCGCGCTGATGTGGATTGAATCGCCAATTTTCACGCCGTCTAGGTCGCAGACGATCTTCTCAGGGATATCTCCCGCTGGACAGTTCAATTCAACTTCAAAACGAACCACGTTCAATACACCGCCAATTTTCAGGCCAGGTGATTTTTCGTGATTGATAAATTCAACCGGTACCGCAACAGCTACTGTTGATGTAGCGCCAACGCGCAGCATATCCATGTGCAACGGCTCTTCTGATACTGGGTGCATTTGGATATCACGGGTCAGGACAGTATTATCCTTCCCATCGATTTTGATATTCAAAAGGCGGCCAAAAATACCTGGTTCGTGAATAACTTTGCGAACCACGCGCGCTTCCATTTCAATAGTAAGAGGGGGCTGTTTATCGCCATAAATGACGGCTGGGATCTTACCTGCGCGGCGTGCCGCACGGGCGGACCCCTTACCGACCCGAGAACGCAAAGATGCGTCAATCTGTGTTATGTCTGACATAAATGTCTCCATTTTTGGGTGTGAAGCTGACAAATTAATGTCAGCGCTTGTGCCTCCAGGGGTGCACAAGGCTGGGTTTGTATAGGCTTTTAGTTAATAAAATTCAAGGAAAAAGGCGTGTCTATGGCCTATTGGAACAGGCTGGAGACAGATTTTTCCTCATTAATACGCAAAATAGCCTCACCAAGCAGCGGGGCTATCGAAATTTGCCTAGTATTCCGGGCAACACGCATCGCTTCGGTGGCCTGTATAGAATCAGTTGTGACCAGCGAAGTGAGCGGCGAAGAGGCAATACGTGATACAGCGCCGCCAGATAACACGCCGTGCGTAACATACGCATCTACAGACAGCGCGCCAGCTTCCATTAGCGCTTTTGCGGCATTACATAACGTACCGCCAGAATCAACAATATCATCGACCATTACACAATGGCGCTTGGATACATCACCGATAATATTCATGACCTCAGATACACCAGCTTGCGGGCGTCTTTTATCGATAATCGCCAAATCTGCATCTAGCCTGCGCGCAAGCGCTCTTGCGCGCACCACCCCGCCAACGTCTGGTGATACAATCATAAGATTGCCATTTTTATACCGCTCCTGAATATCTGCGGTAAAGACAGGTGCAGCAAACAAGTTATCTGTCGGGATATCGAAAAAGCCCTGTATCTGACCAGCATGTAAATCAATGGTCAATACGCGGTCTGCACCAGCGGTAGTGATAAGATTGGCTAGAAGCTTGGCAGAGATAGGTGTGCGCGGACCTGACTTTCTGTCTTGGCGGGCATAGCCATAATAAGGCAAAACAGCGGTGATACGGCGTGCTGAGCCGCGTTTCAGCGCATCTAACGTAACCAGCAATTCCATTAGATTGTCGTTAGCTGGATAGGAAGTGGATTGCACAACAAATACATCTTCGCCGCGAACATTCTCATGGATTTCAACAAACACTTCCATATCCGCAAAGCGCCGGACATCAGCATTTGTTAAGGGGGTGTCTAGATAGGCGGCGATAGCTTCAGCCAAAGGACGGTTCGAATTGCCGGCAATAATTTTCATCAGATATCCGTATCGATTACCACTTGATCACCACGTTAACTCATAGCTATGGACGGCCCCATATTCAGGCTATGAGCATTAGCGCACAATAAAACAAAAAATTGACCGTTCCCAATACTTATTTTTGATAGCAATCTGAGCATCACCCTGCAAGGCTAAATCGTGACTCTTTTGTTAAATCAGCACACAAGAGGCAATAAGCCCGAGCATCAGGAAGCCTAAAAATATCCAAAGATGGGGCATGATTATCCTAACAATAGATTAAAAAGCCAAAGGTGAAAGAAACGGTCTCTTTTTTGATATATCCCTTCCATAGCAAATCTGGGCTTAAGAAATCTATCTATTTCCTAAAGTTCTGCCTTTATTGAAGGCATTCTAAAAGCTGTTATGTGTTAGCTTGTTTTGTGATGACGGAGATCAAGCGGCCAGAATCAGGTTCATTCTGATGGGTAGCCCGGCGATGCGAATAAAATAGCTTGGCATCAGCATAGGTATCAAAAGGCAGACAATGGATATCGTTCAGGCCGGCGCGCCTGCCAGCTATCTGGGCAAAAAGGGGTAGGTCAAACAGATAGTGGCTTGCCCCTTCGGCACTGACCTCAGCTGACGGGTCTGGCATAAAACATGCTGCCGCATCTGGTTTGCTGTTTAAGATGTCTGTTACCATGTCAGCACTAACTTGATAGCTCTTCTGGTGAATGCCAGGCCCAATAACCATAGTAATATCACTAAGCCTAGCGCCAATGCTGCACATGGCATCAACAGTATTTTCGATAATGCCGCCTGTCGCACCACGCCAGCCTGCATGGCAGGCACCAATAATGCCAGCAGATGGATCTGCAAATAGTACCGGCAAGCAATCAGCCCCCAATATGGCGAGCCCGATATTATCAAGGCAGGTTACCAGACCATCTACAGGCGGCCGCGTATCTGCATTTTCAAAATATTTTCCAGGAAAGCTATCGATCACCAGACATTCTGCACTATGAGTTTGATAAAGTCCGGCCAACCGGTCTGCTGGCAGGTTAAGGGCAGCGCACACTCTAGCCCGATTTGCGGCTATGTTACTTTGTGTATCTGCAGAGCCAAATCCACAATTCAGGCTGTCATACAAACCTTTTGAGACACCGCCTTGACGGGTAAAAAAGCCGTGTTTTATAGCGCTAGCTTGCGCGTTCAGCGCCCCGTGACTGAAAAAGACAGGTCCGGCCGGGCTGTTATGCCTCTTTATGTTGGCTGGCTTTATGTTGATTGGCGAATTATCTGTCACGGGACCTGTTTTAAACCTCCATCTGCTTCTAGCTACCTTGCATTGGCATCTATACTGAAAATGCCTTATTCTGTTGGCTAGTCCCCCGCACTTGCAAAACCAGGGGGTAAACCAGCACCATCTGGCACCAGCAGAGCCACTTTAAAAATTTGCCCCATTTGCTGGGGTGCGCATAGCCTGTCTAATGCGGCCAATAACATCCGGTCTGTTTCTGGTTGTTCTGGACGCCGCAAGGCCTCAGCGCGCGCTTGAATTCCGATCTCTGTCAAAAAGGCGCCTTGTTCCACCGGGCCTATCAGGCGTGCCTTTGCCTTTTGAGCTTGCCTTGCCAGTGCTGAAAAATCAACTAGATGGGTGATATCGCACGCACCCGGATCAGCCAAAACTTCAGCTTTCGCGTGCGCCTTTACCGCCTGCAAACTATCTCCATATCCATCTGACTTGCCATAATCACAGATTAAAAACCCGCCGCCATATTGGGCGATATGCTGGCTAAGTGTGTGCATGAGCGTGTCCGATAGAGGGCTTGTCTCATAAATATCACCTTCTTCTGGTGAGGGCGGCAGACTAGCTGCTTGCAGCTCTGCTTGACTAAGCGGGGTAGTGTGCGTGAACTTGAACTTGCCATCATCTAGATCAATACAGCGCCAGACCCAACACCCACCATTAAAGCAAGCTTGGCGCACACCAAGTGCATCAAAAAATTCATTAGCGATACCAAATAGGGGCTTTGGCGGCAGATCTGATAATGTTTTAAGAAAATGTGGCACCTCTGGGGCTATTTCTGTAGTGAGGCAGGTGCGCAAATATTCGCTAGCTTCAAGAAAATAAGCAGGTGCTTTGCTAAGAGAAGGCGTGATTTTCTGGTAGGTCTTGTGCATGTCACGAAATAAGGTGCCGCGCCCGGGCCCAGCTTCAAAGCGGATCATATCGCTAGCAGCAGGCTGGCCAGAAGCGTTCCAGAGATAGGCCATAAATCCTGCCATCATCTCACCAAAAAGCTGACTAATTTCAGGGGCGGTTATAAAATCACCGCCACGGCCAAAGGGATCTCGGCTACCATAATAGCCAAAATCAGGGTGTGAGAGGCAAATCTGCATAAAGCGGTCAATCTGCATAGGACCATCGGTTGCAATCTGCGTTTCTAGAAAATCACGACAATTCATGGCCTTTAGGCGCTCCTGCCCATGGGGCGGGTTTTGATGGTGATCACCATGCCTGCTATGCCGATAATAATCATAGGCAGAGTTAATATCTGCCCCATCGTAAGTGATAACAAACCAGCCTCGGTAATGTAGCCAATATGCCTGTCTGGTTCGCGCACAAATTCTATGCAAAAGCGAGCTAGGCCATACCCTGCTAGGAAGCCGGATAATACCACCCCATCACGCAGCCCAGTATGACGTTTAATGCGGGCAAGGATAAAGAGCAGAATGAATAAAATTGCCCCTTCAAAGACCGCCTCATAGAGCTGGCTGGGGTGGCGTGGATCTGGCCCGCCACGCGGAAAGACAATACCGAAAGGATGGCTTGTTACCCGCCCAAACAGCTCTCCATTAATGAAATTTGCTATCCGGCCAAAAAACAGCCCAATAGGCGCGATGACGCCAATTTCATCACCAAGTGCCAGCGGTTTAAGTCCAAAGCGATGCCCACAATAAAATATTGCGCCGATGACGCCAAGCATGCCGCCATGAAAAGACATGCCGCCCTCCCAAACGCGGAAAATAGCGAGCGGTTCTGCAAGGTAGAGGCTAGGGTTGTAGAAAATCACATACCCTAGACGCCCACCAATAATTATCCCGAAAATGGAACTGTTCAGCAAGCTATCAAGCTGCGGCAAGCTTAGCACTGAGCGGCCTGCTTTAATCTGCCTGCGCAAAAACAGCCACCCCAGAATGATGCCGGTAATATAGGAAAGCGCATACCATCTGATATCTAGCGGGCCAATGGAAAAGGCTACCGCATCAATATCTGGAAATGTAAATAGCTGGCTTTGCATTAGCACATAGACCCTTATCATCTACTTTTATGTATATATAGCCTCTTTAAGGACTTCTCTCTACTGATAAACAGATATCATGGCGGGCCATAACGGGGGATAGAGTGGATTATTGCGGCTCATTGCTCTATATTTTAATCATATGGGCAAACAGTTTTGGTTTAAGAGGCAGTAATCATGAAAACACGCGGAAATATCGTCGCTGATCTGGCGCAAATGGCAAATGGCGCTGCTTCTGCGCTAGGGACAATGCGTGATGATGTGCAGATGATGCGCAAGAGCCGGTCTGAGCGCTCTCAAGCTGCATCTGGCATGGTTACGGAAGAAGATTTTGAAGCGCTGATGTCACGTGTGGACGCGCTCGCGGCGCGAATCGCAAGCCTAGAGGCACAGATAAAACAGCCCGCAAAGCCAAAACGTGCCGCAGCAAAGAAAAAGCAAAGTTAAATGACAACAAAATATTCCCCCTATATCTAGGATGGGAATCACCGAAAAACAGGCAAAAACCACAAGCTAATGTGGTTGTGCCCAATCTTATCCACAATATTTTGTGTTGAAGCTGTTTCTTTTTTTGTTTAGACAAAAAAGGGAGAAGCATAGTTTGTTGCTGTCCTTCTCTGTCTTTAACACATGTCTGATTGCCCCTGAAAATGGGCGAAAAAAGATAGTTTAAGGCAGAGATACTTTGATTTCTGGCCCTTTTCTGGACAAATATTGATGTCTTTACGGAACGTACATGATGAAATGGTCCTAGAAGACCCGATAGAATTAGTATCGCGTCTTGTGATAGCTCAAGACTGGTTTTTGAAGCAGACAAGTGCGCATGCACTGCTAGCTGATGTGCCCGGGCGTTGGGGGCATTATCAATTGCTGGCAGATTGGCATGCAGATACAGAAGTTTTAAATGTTGAGGCTCGTTTAGATGTTCTGGTAGAGCGCAAGGATGAGTTATCTGTGCAACGTCTGCTAGCAGAGTTAAACACAGAGCTTTATTTAGGTCATTTTCAGCTATCCCCTGATCGCCAGCATATCATCTTGCGCTGTCGTTTGCCACTTCGTGGGGCTGGCGGCGCTACACCTGAGCAAATTGAGGATGTGGTAGATGTGCTGTTAGGCCAGTGTGAGCAGGCAGCCCCTGTTTTATGCCAGCTAGTCTATGGGCGCATGCCAGAAGATATTGCCGCAACTAGCCTTGTGATGACACCGGCAATGGGCGAAGCCTAAAAGCGGCCAAAGCTTCCTTGACAATCTATGGTAACGCTGTTGCGATGATGCGGGATATTTTTAGCCTGCAATCGCTGAAAGCATAGGGGAAGTAATGAGAAAAATTTGTCTAATCGGATGCGGCAAAATGGGCAGCGCGATGCTGGCTGGCTGGCAAAAAGACAGTCAATTAGCAGCCGAATTTCATGTGATTGAACCGATGCTGGAAGCAGCAGAGCTCGCTAATCCAAACACCTATTTTTATAATAGCCTTTCTGAGCTTGCAGAGGGCGCTACCCTTGAGCTAGTGGTGCTAGCTGTGAAGCCGCAAATGATGGCAGCGGTTTTGGAAGAAGCTAAATTATTGAGCGGGGCGGATACAAGCTGGCTGTCGATTGCTGCAGGTCTGTCTACGCAGAAACTATCTGAGATGCTGGACGGTGAGACAAAAATATTACGGGCGATGCCAAACACCCCTGCGGCTATTGGCATGGGAATTACCGCACTGTTTGCTGGACGCCAAGTAAGCGCTTCGATTTCGGCATTGTCGGAACAATTGTTGGGCGCATGTGGAAGTGTGGTTAGGCTAGAAGATGAAAAACTGATGGATGCGGTGACCGCATTGTCAGGTTCTGGCCCGGCTTACGTGTTTTTGCTCGCAGAGACGATGGCAGCGGCAGGGCATAGGCTAGGTCTTCCTGCTGATATGGCCATGCAGCTAGCTATCGAGACCATAAAAGGGGCAGGGGCGCTGATGGCAGAAGATACAGCTCCGCCTTCAACCTTACGTGAAAATGTTACTTCAAAAGGCGGCACAACGGCTGCAGCCTTATCTGTTCTGATGTCAGATGAACGAATGGCTGGCTTACTAGATGAAGCGCTGACAGCAGCGGCTAGACGGGCAGCAGAATTAGACGCGCAAGGCTAAATTGGAAGGCTGTCCTGCTTCGATAAATGCTTGCCTTGCCTGCTATATCGCCCCATATCAAATATATTAAGTAACAAACGTCAGCGGGAATTGAAATGACAGAGGCTTCTTCACAAAAGCATCAGGATGCAGCCGCGTTGCGCGATGCGCTGTGGTCTGCTTTGGCTGTGCGCGACTATCTGCAGTTGGATTTGCACAGCCTTGCTGATGCGGCAGGCATTAGTCATGTAAAAGCAGTACTCGCCGCCGGGTCTGTTGACCGCGTTTTGTGTTCTGCCTTGCAGGAAATAGATGACAATGTGCTGGCACAATCGGCTGCTGATTTCGCGGATGATGATAGCGCTTCTATGCATGAAAAATTGCTAGAGGGGCTAACCCAAAGGTTTGAAGCTTATGCGGATAAGCGGCCTGCGCTACAATCTGTTGCTAAAGCCTGCCTTAGCCAGCCTTCGCTAGGGCTGATGCTAGCTGCAAATCTGGAGAGTTTTATTGACCGTCTGTTAAGCTTGTGCGGGGATAGTGCTACTGGTTTTGTTCGCACCGCGCGTATCAAAGGGGTTTGCGGGGTATTTTTGAAGGTAAGCGCAGCATGGCAGCGCGATGAGAGCCCGGATTTAGCGAAAACACTGAAAACCCTAGATAGGGATCTGAAAACCGCTACAGAATGGGCAATAAGTTTGCGTGTTTTACAGCCAGAGGAAGGGTCTATGGATAGAGACGCGTCAGATGATGGGATGGGCGGCGAAAATGAGGGCAGCCGCGATGATTAATTTTGATGATTTTTTAAAGGTAGATATCCGGGTAGGGCGCATCATTGACGTCCAACCCTTTCCAGAGGCCAGAAAGCCTGCATGGAAGCTGCAAATTGATTTTGGTAGTGAGATTGGCGTTAAAAAATCATCTGCGCAAATCACCGACCTTTATGATGCTGACGCCCTGATGGGACGACAAATACTGGCAGTGGTAAACTTTCCGCCACGCCAAATTGGCCCTTTTATGTCTGAGGTTTTAACGCTTGGGGTAAGCGATAGTGATGGGTCTATTATGCTTGTGCGCCCGGATGATGAGGTTCAAGAAGGTGCCCGCCTACATTAATCCAGTTTTTTGTTACCTATTTTCCTAGACAGGCAATTGGACGGATACCCGCAAGCCGCCAAGCGGCGAATTATCCAATGTCAGCTCACCGCCATGACCTAGAATAATGTCACTAGCAATTGCAAGGCCTAGCCCAGTGCCGCCTGTGCTGCGGTTGCGTGAGCCTTCCAGCCGCACAAAGGGTCGCAAGGCATCCGCGCGAAACTCTGGCTCAATGCCTGGCCCGTCATCATCAATGAAAATAAAAATATTATCATTGCGCGCTTTCACCCTGACCTCAGCCTTATTTGCATAGCGCATAGCATTACCAATTAGATTGTCTAGAGCGCGGCGTATTGCCTGCGGGCGCATGGTTAGATCGGGGACATCTGTATCAGAATCATCAAATTGCAATTGCCCGGGATTGCTGCGTTCATATTGAGAAATAATCTGGCGCAGTAACTCTGGTATGCTAGCTGTCTTGGCTGTCTCTTCGCCTTCGCCTTTAGCAAAAGCAAGATACCCATCTATCATTTGCTCTAGCTCTAGAATATCTTCTTCTAGGGCTTGTGTATCCGAACTCTTATCCATCATGGCCATTTGCAAGCGCATCCGTGTTAGGGGCGTTCGCAAATCATGACTAACCCCTGCCAGCATGGCGGTTCGCTCTGATATTTGCCGGTTGATACGGTGGCGCATAGCCTGAAAAGCACGGCCGGCCAGCCGCACCTCTTTTGCTCCAGAGAGTTGCCATGCATCGGTTTGCCTGCCAAGCCCCAATTGCCGCGCTGCATAGGCAAGTTGGCGGATAGGACGGACCTGCGCGCGCATAAAAATCAGCGCAATAGAGAACAAAATGATTGAAGTGCCAATTGTCCAGCCAAGGAATGTCCACCCAGTTGAGCTGATAATCCGCTTGCGGCCAGCTGAAATATGCAACACACCGCTCGCAAGCTGCACATCAATTGCGATACGGTCCTGGCTGCTGTTTAAGTCCAGTAAGAAAGGAAAGTCGATGCGTGTTTTAAGGCTGTTGGTTAGTGATTCTTCTGCATAGCTCTCAGGCGCAAAGCCTAAAGGTTTTACGGACAGGATTTTTGCCGCGCTAAAGGCTAGGTCAAAGCCAAAATATTGTCTTGCTTCTTGTTGTAGGGCAGGTAGCTCTTCTGCGGTAAATTTTGCTCCTGCTTGGGTTACAAGTAGCTGAATTTCGCCAGCTAGGCTATTGGCCATTTGCCGGGTGACAGAATCCCAATGCCGTTCGTAAAAAATGAACACAGTGACAATTTGCACAAGGATCATTGGCACTAAAATAATGCCCAACATTCGCCCAAAAAGCGTCTTTGGCATGTAATCGCGTAGCTGCATGTTGGTCTAGATGTCCTGCTGATTTATAGCTATCTATAGCATAGCAATATGGTGACTTGCAGGCAAAAGCCTTATTTGTTGTTTAATTTATCATCTTTAATTTGTTCGCAACAACCAGCCCTTGCCTCTGGTTGTCTGCAGGTAAACTGGAAAACGTGGGTCTGCTTCTAGTTTGGTGCGCAACCGGGCAACCGCAACATCAATCGACCGGCCTTTCATACGCCCCTTTAACTGGTCTGAGATATCTTCGCGCGAAAGCACTTGATTAGGGGCGCTTGCAAAACAGGTCAATAAATCTTGCTCTGCTGTAGTGATGTGGATGCGCTGGCCAGCCTCGCTTAACACGCGGCTTTCGCAGTCAAAGCTGAACGTGCCAAATTTCACCACACCCGCAGTCCCTTGTATGTTTTGCCTGTCCAGAATGCGTTGGATGCGCAAAATCAACTCTCGCGGCTCAAACGGCTTGGCGATATAATCATCTGCCCCAACCTCCAGCCCATCTATACGGTTTTCGGTCTCATTCATAGCCGTCAGAAATAAGGCTGGAATGCTGGAAGCTTTGCGGATATCAGCAAGCAGCTCTATGCCTGTCTCACCTGGCATCATTACATCAATAACCAGCAGATCAAATTGCATATTTTTCATAATATTTCGGGCTTGTGCGGCACTTTCTGCACCACTAACCAAAAAGCCGCTTTCTTGCAGAAAACGGCTCAGCAACTCGCGAAGACGCTCATCGTCATCGATCACCAGAATATGGGGAGCTGTCTGTGTCATTATTCAAATAAATCCGGATAACGTTTACGCAAATCGGCGCGTTCATCCTCATTAATCAAATTTGCCAAAACATCCTGAAAGCCAGCTACCGCATCGCCGCCACATGCACTAAAGGCGCTGGCAAAGCGTTTACATTGAACGTCTGTTAATTTTTCTTCAAGCACAAGACCTTTATCGGTTAGGGATAACAGGCGTTGGCGTTTGTCACGTGCGCCTTGTTCTTGATGAATATAGCCCTCTGCAACGAGATGCGAGAGTACCCGTGATAAGCTCTGCTTGGTAATTTTTAGAATAGATAATAGGTCGCTGACTGTCATATTAGGCTGGCGGCCAACAAAATAAATAACCCGGTGATGTGCCCGCCCCAGCCCAAGACGCGAGAGAATATCATCCGCCTCCCCCGTAAAGTCACGATAGGCAAAAAACATTAATTCAATACCACGGCGCAAATCCTGTTTTCGCAAATACAGGCTCTTTTGGGCGCGCGGTGACGTTTTATTCATTTGATTTATGTCAGCCATGTTGACCAATAATAATGATACTGCTAAAAAAATAAAGAATTTTGATGAAAATTATTCAATTTGGGTGGTTTTCGACAGATTGAAACAATTTTCGGCAGACTTTCTTAACATGGCTGCTGACAAAAACGAATAATAAAACCCTTGGGGAGAGCGCTATGAGCCTAATTCCGTTTGATGATCGAGACGGCTTTATCTGGATGGATGGAGAGATGATCTCATGGCGTGATGCCAAAACCCATACGCTAACGCATGCTTTGCATTATGCATCCCAGGTTTTTGAAGGTGAGCGAGCCTATGGGGGTAAAATTTTTAAATCGCGTGCGCATACTGAACGCTTACGCGCCTCCTGCCAATATCTGGATTTTGATTTGCCAGTCAGTGATGCCGAGATGGATAAGCTAAAGGATGAGGTTTTAAAAGCGAATGAAATCATTGATGGCTATGTACGCGCATTTTGCTGGCGCGGTGCTGAAATGATGGCTATTTCAGCCCAGCAAACGACCATCCATCTTGCAATTGCTGCTTGGCAATGGCCAAGCTATTTTGACCCTGAAACAAAGATGAAGGGCATTACGCTGGATATTTCTAGCTGGCGCAGACCATCTCCTGAATCAGCACCCGTTCATGCAAAAGCAGCGGGGCTTTATACGATTTGCACCTTGTCAAAGCATAATGCAGAAAAAAATGGCTTTCAGGATTCTCTCATGCTGGATTATCGCGGCTATATCGCTGAGGCTACTGGTGCGAATGTCTTTTTCCTAATGGAAGATGGTAAATTACATACCCCCCTCGCAGATTGTTTCCTAAACGGGATTACCCGCCAGACTGTTATTGAAATGGCTGCAGAAAAAGGCGTGGAAGTGGTTGAGCGCCATATGGAGCCCGAAGAGTTGGCAAAGGTAAAAGAGTGTTTCCTGACAGGTACGGCTGCCGAAGTAACCCCAGTTTCGCAAATTGGTGATTACCACTTTAAGCCTGATGCGCTGACACGTGATTTCGTGCAAAGCTATGCTGATTTGGTGAATGGCCGCTAAGCAGATATTTTAAGATTTGAAATGTGAAGCGCTGGCCTGAAAATAAGCAAGGCCAGTTTGCACTGTAAGTGCAGCTGAAATCCATAATAAAATAAGGCCAACATTATTGAGCCAGCTAAATTCTGGGAACGCAGGAATAGCTATCAAACAGCCTATGGCGGTCATCTGGATAGCGGTTTTCCATTTCGCGGCCAGCGATACCGGCACACTTACTTTTGTGCCTGCTAGATATTCGCGCAACCCTGATACTAGAAATTCGCGGAAAATGATGACCAGAGCCGGTGCTAGGAACAATAGGTCTGCACCGCGCTGGGCTGCAAAGGCCAACAGGCAGGCGGCGATCAACAACTTATCAGCGATGGGATCCAACATCCGGCCAACCGATGAGACGGTATTTAGCCGCCTTGCTAGCCAACCATCCAGCCAGTCACTAAATCCGGCAAAACAAAATAGAGCAAGGCCAAGCACCCCTAGATAGGCGCTTTGCGGCTGCCACAAAATAAAGGCGATGACTGGGGCCAGAACAATGCGAATGAAGGTGATGACATTGGGCAGGTTTTTTAGCATCCCTAAGCGCTCATCTCTTTGTTGTTAATACTTGCGTTTGATAAATTATAAATTTCTGCCGCTTTAGTTGGCCGCCTCTTAGGTCTGTTTTAATCAGGCTAAGCATTGGCGTCCAGTATCCAAACCAACAAATGAGCAGAAAACCAAAAATTAGCGACCGAAAATAGGTTTTTTACGTCTAAAAATCTTATCTGAACGCGGCAAGAGATGTTCACGCACCAGCTTGATGAAACCAGTCATAAATACGGGTAGCAATCGCTTCTGAAATCCCCTCTACCGCAGCCAGATCGCGCACACCAGCGCGTGATACCGCACGTGCAGAGCCAAAATGTGTAAGCAAAGCTTTTTTCCGCTTTGCACCAATGCCCGGCACATTATCCAGCGGAGAGGTTAGCGCCTGTTTAGTACGTTTTGCGCGATGTGTGCCAATAGCAAAACGGTGTGATTCGTCCCGAAGCCGTTGCAGAAAATGCATTGAAGGGCTGTCCATAGGCAGGGTAAAACTATTCTGGCCGCGGATATGGAACTGCTCCTTGCCAGCATTTCTATCTGGCCCTTTGGAAATCGCTACTACCGCAATATCATCCAAATCTAGCTCATCCATCACTTCATGCACCGCACTTAACTGGCCTTTGCCACCATCAATGAGCAACAGATCTGGCCAGCTGGTTAGCTGACGCTCAGGGTCTTCTTTGAGCGCACGCTCAAACCGGCGATATATCATTTGTCGCATCATTGCAAAATCATCACCGCTTGTGGCTGCGTGTGGGCCTTCGGATTTCATATTAAATTTCCGGTAGGCAGATTTGATAAACCCCTCACGCCCAGCAACAACCATCGCACCAATAGCATGCGCACCTTGGATATGTGAGTTATCATATATTTCGATACGCTCTGGCGGCGCATCAAGGCCAAAGGTTTCGGCTAGCTCGCCTAGAAGGCGTGTTTGCGAGGCTGAATCTGCCTGTTGGCGGGCAAGCGCATCTTCGGCATTCTTTATCGCATTTGCCATCAACTGGCGGCGTGTGCCACGCTGTGGAGAGGTAATTTCAACCTTACGCTCAGCAGTCTGCGAGAGGGCATCTGCGAGTAAATCTGCCTGTGTTGGCAAGTCTGAGACTAGAATTTTACTAGGCGGTATCCGCTCATCATAGAACTGGCCAATAAAGGCAGCTAAAACATCTTTGCTATCCGCATCTGTTTCATGCTTTGGAAAATAAGACGCATTGCCGAAATTTGTATCCGAGCGAATAAAGAAAATCTGTACACAAGACTGCCCGCCACTGCGGTGCAGAGCGATGATATCGGCATCTCCCAGACCATGCATATTGATATCCTGATTAGCCTGAATAGCTGTTAGGGCGCGAATACGATTTCGCCAAATAGCGGCTGTTTCAAAATCTAGCGTATCTGATGCTGCTTGCATTGCTTTGGCATAATCGCGCTGGACAGCAGGGGACTGGCCAGACAAGAAATTTTTGGCTGCGGCCACCTGCTGGGCATAATCTGCTTTGCTAACCATTCCCACACAAGGGGCAGTGCAGCGTTTAATCTGATATTGCAGGCAGGGGCGCGAGCGTGCGTCATAATAGCTATCGCTGCAATTACGCAGTAAAAAGGCACGTGACAGCGAAGAGAGCGTGCGGTTTACCGCGCCTGCGGATGCAAAGGGGCCAAAATATTCCCCTTTGCGTTTTTGTGCACCGCGATGTTTAGTCATCTGCGGAAAAGGGTGGTCACCCGTTATTAAGATATGCGCAAAGCTCTTATCATCTTTGAGCAGAATATTAAAGCGTGGGCGATGCTGCTTAATCAAATTTGATTCCAGCAACAGTGCTTCGACCTCGGAATTGGTGACAGTGATTTCCAGCCGCCTAGTTGTGGCTACCATCTGCATAAGCCTGCTCGAAAGCCGGTTAGGCTGGGTATAGCTGGTCACGCGCCGCGCCAGATGCCGTGCTTTGCCAACATACAGACAATTATCTGCTGCATCAAACATTCGGTAAACGCCTGGTTGATGCGGCAAAGTCTTTATTTTCGATTTCAGGAAATCTAGCCCGGTTGCAAAGTCAGGCTCAACAGAGGGCTGGCTAGGGGCGTTGGTTTGCGTGTCTGATGTGGTCATAACTGATAATGTGGTATTATTCTAGCTGATGGGCAAGGGGGTATATTTGCACATGCGCGCCATAGATTGAATTCTTTTCTAGTTTAAACCCTCAGCCCATTTTAGGGGATTAGAGAATCGGAAAAAATTCTGTAGATATACGGTACATTTTTATCCCCTCAGCCTGTGGATAACCTTGTGCATATTTTTCCCAGACAGGGTTGTGAGGCGCAGAATACTGTCGATTTTACATTTCTGCCTAAAATCTAGGCAAATATATAAAAATCAATAAAATCAATATGTTGAATAAATGCAATCAGAAAATTTCGCTTTTTTTTATTAATTTAGGCATCGTTTATATCAAAATATGTCCCATTTGTGACAGATGTGTACAACTAGCCAGTGCTCATTATGCTTTCTAGCCCTAGGAAGCATAGATAAAATCCAATAAAAACAATTCCCCACCCAGAGGAAATAGATTTTTCGCGATAGCTGAACACAAGCAGCATCACTGATACAAGTAGCACCAACATCATGGGCAACAGCACCATTTTTATATCGATAACAAGACTGCCAAATAGCCCTGCGCCGCCTAGTGCAATAAGCAGGTTAAATAGGTTGGATCCCATCACATTGCCCAGAGCGATATCACCGCGCTTGTGCAAAATGCTTGCTCCAACAGAGACAATTTCAGGCAAGGATGTGCCGATAGCAATAATGGTAAGTCCGATAAATGCTTCGCTCCAGCCTGAAAGTCTAGCCAGTGCAATCCCCCCACTAACAAATAACTCAGCACCAAAGATAAGCGCAGCAATTCCGCCAATAGTATAAAAGAGGGCTGTTTTCCATGACCGCTTTTCAGAGGGTTCATCTATTTCTGGCTCGCTCGGTTGTACCCGCAGCATTCGCACAAGATAGATAAAATAGCTGAAGATAAGAATGAGGCTGATAATGATGCCAGCAAGGCCCGAATAAAGGCCAGATGCCAATATCCCAAAAATAACCAAACTTATCAGAAACAGGAATTTCAAATCCCATCTGGTCAGGCTGTCACTCGTTATAATGGGCGCGGCCAATGCGCCTAGCCCCAAAACTAGCAGGCTGTTAGCTAGGTTTGAGCCTAGCACATTTCCCCACGCAATGCCGGGGCTATCTAGAAGTACCGCATTTACAGAAACAAGTAATTCTGGAGCAGACGTACCCCCAGCAACAATAACAAACGCAACAATTCGTGCCGGAATATTAAAGCGCTTTGCAAGCCCGATAGTCCCCGGGATAAGAAGCGTGCCGCCGCCTAAGAGCAAGGCTAACCCACAAAAAATAATAAATAAGTTAGTCAGCATCAAAGGCCGCTCTTTTCAATGTAAATCTTAGGACAAATTTGTCGGCAAAGATTAACGGGTTTACCCTGAAGGTTCAATGCGCATTTTACCCAACTACACAAGAAAAGGAGCGATCCCATGGAATATAATCCAGTAGTATGGTTTGAAATTTATGTTGAGGATATGAAACGTGCAAAAGCATTTTATGAGGAACTTGTAGCCGCCAAGCTGGACGCTGCCAAAATGGAAGGCATGGATATGTGGATATTCCCAATGGATGAAGAAAAATCAGGAGCTACAGGCGCGCTTATAAAACATGAGATGCGAAGCCCCCATCCACAAGGCACGCTCGTCTATTTTGAGGTGCCAGATTGTGGTGAACGCACGCAATGGGCAGAGACTAAAGGCATGCCAGTTTATGTACCGAAAACGGATATTGGGGAGCATGGCTTTATTGCCATAATTGGCGATACTGAGGGTAATTCTATCGGCTTACATTCACTGGTTTAAACCCCCTCAGTGAATGCGCTTTAAAAAGGGGGGTATTGTCTAGCGGCGCGGACGTCTGCCTGAAGGCGGCTGGATAGGTGCGTCTATTTCTGCCTTGTTTTTGGTTTGATGAGTTTTAGCGATAGAAGCTGGCATGCCGGGGGCATCTAAGCCCAGTTCTTTTGCTTCAAGGCGTTTGATCTCATCGCGCAATCTAGCTGCTTCTTCAAATTCCAGATTGGCAGCAGCCTCGCGCATCTTGCCTTCAAATTCGGCAATGATGGTTTTGATATCTTTGCCTACTAATGTCTCGCCCGCTCCCGCTTTAACATTCACATGGTCAGCGCGATCATAGACAGAATCCAGAATATCAGCAATATCCTTTTTGATAGTCTGCGGGGTGATACCATGCGCTTCGTTCCATTCTTCTTGTTTGGTGCGTCGACGCTCTGTCTCATCCAGCGCATAGCGCATAGAATCGGTAATTTTATCCGCATAGAGAATAACCCGTCCTTCAGCATTTCGCGCCGCCCGACCAATCGTCTGGATAAGCGAGGTACGCGAGCGAAGATAACCCTCTTTATCGGCATCCAGTATCCCCACTAAGGCACATTCTGGGATATCCAGCCCCTCGCGCAGCAGGTTAATACCAATAAGCACATCAAACACACCCAGGCGCAAATCACGGATAATCTCAATCCGCTCCAGCGTATCCACATCTGAGTGCACATAGCGCACCTTGATGCCTGCTTCATGCATATATTCAGTTAAGGCCTCTGCCATTTTCTTGGTTAGGGTGGTGACCAGAACGCGCGTGCCATTTTCTGCTGCATCGCGGCATTCAGCAATAATGTCATCCACTTGTGTTTCAGTAGGCCGAACGATACAGACCGGGTCAATCAGGCCGGTTGGGCGCACAATCTGCTCGGTAAAGACGCCGCCTGTACGCTCTAGCTCCCACGTGCCGGGCGTAGCTGATACGTAGATAGTTTGCGGGCGAAACTGCTCCCACTCCTCAAATTTTAGCGGCCGATTATCAAGGCAAGAAGGCAGGCGGAATCCATATTCTGAAAGGGTGGTTTTACGCGCAAAATCCCCTTTATACATAGCCCCGATTTGCGGCACAGTAACGTGGCTTTCATCCACGATTAGCAGGGCATTTTCAGGCAGATACTCAAACAAGGTTGGCGGCGGCTCTCCCGCCCCGCGCCCAGATAGATAGCGTGAATAATTCTCAATACCGTTACAACTGCCTGTTGCTTCGATCATCTCTACATCAAACTGGGTGCGCTGTTGCAAGCGCTGCGCTTCCAGCAATTTCCCCGCCGCTTCAAATTCAGCTAACCGCGTGGTTAATTCTGCACCGATAAGCTTTACCGCCTGTTGCAAGGTAGGGCGCGGGGTTACATAATGCGAGTTCGCAAAGACAGTGATTTTCTCTAGCTTCGATGTTTTCTCACCTGTTAGAGGGTCAAACTCCCAAATCTCTTCGATGTCATCCCCGAACAGGCTGACCCGCCATGCCCTATCCTCGAGGTGGGCTGGAAACAGCTCTACATTATCGCCGCGTACCCGAAAAGTGCCGCGCACAAAGTTTAAATCATTCCGGCGATATTGTAATTCGGTCAGGCTACGCAGCAAGGTCTGGCGTTCAATCTCATCCCCTTCGGCAAGGCGCAACGTCATAGTGGAATAGGTTTCAACCGAGCCAATACCATAAATACAGGAAACAGAGGCGACGATAATTACATCATCACGTTCCAGAAGCGCGCGCGTTGCAGAATGGCGCATCCGGTCAATCTGCTCGTTAATGGAGCTTTCTTTCTCGATATATAGGTCCGAGCGCGGCACATAGGCCTCTGGCTGATAATAATCATAATAAGAGACAAAATATTCCACCGCATTATCAGGGAACAGCGTTTTCATCTCGCCATAAAGCTGGGCAGCCAGCGTTTTATTTGGCGCAAGGATAAGGGCAGGGCGCTTTGTCTGTTCAATGACATGGGCAATGGTAAAGGTCTTGCCAGAGCCGGTAACCCCGAGCAGAACCTGATCGCGCTCGCCCTCAGATATGCCCGAAAACAGCTCCTTAATCGCGGTCGGCTGATCGCCATTCGGCGCAAAATCAGATGTCAGCTGATAGTTCGCTGGCAGTTGCGTGCGCTCGCTCAGGATGTTTTCTTTTTTGATAATATTATCTGCGCTGTCCATGCGCTCTAAGATAGTCCTGCCAGCAGCCAAAGACCAGTGGCAAATCAAAATTTGGAGGGAGGCTATGTTTTATCTGCCTCAATGATTTCTGCTATTACGTCATCCACTAGCTTGCCTGACCATGGCGCATCAGACTCAACAAAAAAGCGCTTATCATCTTTCTCGATATAAGCTCTGTTTTTTGGATATTCTATATTATTTGGTAAGTTTATTGGGGGCTTACTTTCTTTATAAATAATTAAATCAAACTGTTCTTGAGTAATGTTTTTTGCACCTCTGATGTCATTCTTTTCTTCTCTGTTTCCTGAATAAGACGTAACTATATCAGAATTTAAATCGGCAGCGGTGAAATCCGCGCAGTTCAGTTCAGCTCCACTGAAATTACTTGTATCAAATTTTGAATCACTGAGATCGGCACCCTGCATCTTCGCATTCGAAAAATTAATATGCCTTCGCAGCTCAGATCTACTCGTTTTAGGAATGTAAATCTTGGCTTGTTTTAATTCGGCTTCCGTAAATTTAGCTTTACGCAGTTTTATTATGTAATTTCCACTATTGTCACCGAATTCCGCCCCATTTAATATAGCTTTGTGGAATTTTGCTTTATAGAAATCTCCGCCAATAAACTTGGATTTTTCTAGCGTGGTTTCTCGAAAATTAACTTCATGTGCTAAAACTTCGCGAAAGATTATCCCCGTTAGTCGGCATGTAATGTTGGAAAGGTTGAACTCTCGGATATCTAAATCCTCAAAGATAATGTCATCCGGTTTAACATTATTTTTATGGGCATGCGTTAATATAGCTCTAAGGGCAAGTTCAACAGATTGACGTTGTTCTCCCATGACAGGGCTTTCAGGTATCTTTTGTTCAGCATCATCCAGAAGATACGCACCATCCTCCATTTTATATTTAATTTTGCCTCGATTATTTACATAGCTATAGAGGATTTTAAGTATCATTCCTGTTTGATTGTCATCGGATGTTTTGGCGAGGTCATCTAATAACCTTATGCCTGCCATCTGTTGGAAACTTTTGTCGTTATCGAGTAGTTCTACGCAGTATCTTAACCTGTCATTGAATAATTGGGCTTGCGCGTTTTCAACTTGTTTCTGGCCAATCTCAACTTGTTTCTGGCTAGTCTCAACCTGTTCCTCAAACTTCTTTTGCCGTTTATTGGCGATTATTAGGCCATATAGCCCGCCCAATGCGCCAAGGGTAAAAATTAAAATTCGGATGAGCTCAATATTGTCAGGGTCATTTTGCCAAAGCCAGGCAGGGGGGCAATAAATCCAATAGGCTATAAGGCCGATGCATAAAAGGGCTAAGCAGCACAGAAAAACGCCTACATGTTCGTATAAATACGTGATTATTTTCTGCTTCATATTTAGCCCTCCCTCCGCGAAAGCGGTGCAGGACACTCTAGCAAGACCTTCTTAAAATAAGGTTAAAGGCTGAAAATAAAGCTAAATAAAGCAGTGCAACCAAAAATAGTTGCAAAACTCTCTTAACCTCCATATGCTGATGATTCTCATAATTATAAATTGGTAGCTTAATGAACCGTCGAGACAAACTTTTATTGCGGTTCAAAAGTGAGCCTAACGATTTTACTTGGCAAGAAATGGAACGATTGCTGTCACAGCTTGGCTTTCAGAAAAGTGTTGGGGGAAAAACAGGTGGCTCACGTCGTCGTTTTGTGCATGAGACAGCAGGTATAATTTCATTACATAAACCGCACCCTGATAACATTTTGAAGCTGTATGTTTTGCGAGAGGTGAAGGCTAAGTTAGAAATTGAGGAGCTAATATGAAGGGTATGATGTTCTATAAAGATTATTTTGGCTCAGTAGAATTTAACGTCGAAGATGACGTGTTTCACGGCAAATTAGCGTTTATTCAGGATCTGGTATTGTTTGAAGGTACGGATGCAAAAGGCCTAAAGGCTGCGTTTTATGAGGCTGTTGACGATTATATGGAAGTTTGCGCAGAACAGGGGCGCGCGCCTAATAAGCCATTTAAAGGCTCATTTAATGTTCGGCCCGGCAAAGAATTGCACCAACGGGCTGCTCTTTTAGCGCGTCAACGTGGTATTCCTTTGAACGCCATTGTTACAGATGCGCTAAACGAATATCTCCATAAAGCAGAGGCCAAATAATCCCTCATCTTCGCTCTTTACATCTTCTATCTGTCAGGCGTATTTTCAACGGAGTGTTAGCGCGTTTGCCTCGCGCTTTTTGTCTTAATTGTTGGCTTTTAAAAACAAAGCCAGCTTAAAACCAGCCCTTGCCGCACCATCATTCATGGCTTGGGAAGATGATTGAACTGAAGGAACTATTCTTATGCTTGCCTCGCGTTTGTCTGCTATTAAGCCCTCTCCAACGATTGCTGTTTCCAATATGGCTGCTGAAATGAAAGCCGCTGGCAAGGATGTGATAGGGCTGGGCGCAGGTGAGCCGGATTTTGACACACCAGAACATGTCAAAGAAGCTGCCATTAAGGCGATGCGCGATGGTAAAACTAAATATACCGCTGTTGACGGCATTGTGGAGCTGAAAGAAGCGATTGTTGAGAAGTTCAGCCGCGAGAATAACATCACCTGTACCCGCGATATGGTCACGGTTGGCACGGGCGGCAAGCAGGTTTTATATAACGCGCTGATGGCGACTATGGATGCCGGCGATGAGGTATTAATTCCTGCCCCTTATTGGGTGTCCTATCCAGATATGGTGTTGCTGGCTGGCGGTACGCCGGTGACGATTTCCTGCCCTGAGGAAGATGGCTTTAAGCTAACCCCTGAAGCCTTGGAAGCCGCGATAACGCCAAAGACTAAATGGCTTATCCTGAACAGCCCGTCTAACCCAACGGGTGCGGCCTATTCGGCTGCTGACCTTATGGCGCTAGCAGAAGTGTTGCGCCGCCATGCCCATGTGTATGTGATGGTCGATGATATGTATGAACATCTGGTTTATGACGGCTTTAAATTTGCCACTGTGGCAGAGGTAGCCCCAGACTTGCAAGACCGCGTGTTGACCATCAATGGCGTTTCCAAGGCCTATTGCATGACGGGGTGGCGTATCGGCTATGCTACCGGGCCCCAGCCGCTAATAAAGGCGATGGCAAAGATACAATCACAATCTACCTCTAACCCTAATTCTATTGCACAATGGGCCGCGGTTGCCGCCCTGAATGGCCCGCTAGATTTTATGGCCGATAATCTGGTGCATTTTGCCGCGCGCCGTCAGCTGGTAACCTCCAGCTTGAACCAGATAGATGGTTTGCGCTGTTTCATCCCTGAGGGCGCGTTTTATGTCTATCCGTCTTGTGAAGGGCTGTTAGGGCGCAAAGCACCGGATGGCAAAGTCATTGAAAGCGACAGCGATTTTGTATCCTATCTGCTGGCCTCCGAAGGGGTGGCGGCTGTGCAAGGGGTGGCGTTCGGGCTAGAGCCATATTTCCGGATTTCCTACGCGACCAGCACCGAAGCGCTAGAAGATGCGATGGGACGGATTGCCAAAGCCTGTAACCAGCTAGATTAATCGGTTAGGTTAATCAGCTATGGCGTTATCTATCAGGATTTCTGCTATTTCGCGGGCTTCTTGGCGGCTCATATAGGGCGTGTCAAACTCGTTGATGTAATCTATTAGATCTAATCTATATAAGACATTTTCGGGCATTTCTGTTTTTAGCTCGCACTGGGCGGTAAACACCACAAGAGGCACGAAATAGTGGCCCGGAAATCCAGTTACTTTGCGAAGTGCATCTATATGGATGCGGTTTTGGCGAAGCGGATTCAAAAACCGATATTTTGAAGTTGGGAAAACCTGAGTCCAAAATTTCTGACGCGGATTGCCGAATATCCAGCCCGCCATATGTTTGGTTTCAATCACAAAAACCCCATAAACAGAGATCAGAATATGGTCGATTTGGGTAGTGCCGCGCCCTAGCTCCAGCGTGATATCATTCATCAGATAATAGTCATCTTTTGGCAGGCTGGCTTTAATTTCTTCTATAACAATCCATTCCCCAAACTGGCCTTTTTTAGCACTGTACCAGCTATTGGCGCTATATTCGCGCAGCTTGTCTGGCTTTGCCTGTCTTTGGCGATTAGGCTTTGCGTGAGCCTTTTTTGATGGGCGATGCTTGCCTTTGGGCGCGCGATTTCCCACAACCAGAAAGAAAAAAATCAGGCCAAAAATAATGACGGCAATTAGGGATGAGGGGTCAGACATAAGCGTTAAATGATGGGGCGTTTAGGGCGATGGGGCGTTTAGGGCGATGGGGCGTTTAGTGTGGGGGCAGTGATTTCTGGTAATACCTGTCCTGCTCTTTCAGCAGTTCGTTGTGCACTTCATCCACATGTCGCCCACGGAGCTGTGTATTCTTTGTTTCAACAAAAACTCTTTTACCATCGGATCTTTCATAAGCTCTATCTTTTGGAAGTTTTAAACCTTCAGGGATATTTGTGGGCAGGTCATCTTTATCATATATAATTTTGTTGAACTCCTCTTGCGTGATACCTGACGCGCCAGCCAAATTTGCCCCTGAAAAATCTGCGCATAAAAGATCGGAATTTTCGAATTTAACATCTTCGAATGTGGCGTTCCGTAAAGTTGCGCATGAAAGGTCAGAGCAATTGAACGTAACATCTGTAAATATAGTCCCCCCCAACGTGGCACCTTGAAGCTTACAACTGTTAAAGCGCACTTTTGAAAATGTTGAGAATTGAAATATAGCGAAGCTAAAATTGGATGATTGAAAATTTTTTCCTTTAATATTGAGGTGAAAAAAGTCTGCCCCAAAGCCATAGCACTGAACAAAATTCATCTTGGTCTCAGATTGGCCCCTGAACTTTGTTTTAGTAATATTACAATTCTCAATATTAAGATCTTTGAAAGCTGTTAGATTTATTCTAGCTTCGGAAAAGTCACAGTGAATCGCCAACAACTTTAGGGAGTTCTCTCTCCCTCTGCCTAATTGAAGATATCTAAAGTCCAAATCTTTGAATTCTTCGCAGCTGGTGTCCGCCCAATTGTCATCAGTCAAATTCAAAATACAATTTAGATAGCTTTCGATGTCGATACGCGCCTCTCGGCTTGTCTCGGTTATTGAGATTGGCGCAAGAGCGTAAATTGCAAACTCTTCGAGCTGCTGTTCCTTAATTTCTCCTAGCTTTCCTTTGTCGTTCAGGAAATCTTTTAGCATATTTATAATCAGGGCAGTTTCTTGCTGGCTTGAATTTCCCCCCAAATCTTCAAGGATGCGCACGCCAGCTGATCGCATGATCATTTCTTCGTTGGGGAGCAGTTCAACGCCGCGACCCAGCCGGTCATTAAATAATTGCGCCTGACTATTTTCCACCTGAGTTGCGAATTTTTCGGTGCGTTTGGCCGCTAAGACAAGTCCATATCCACCGCCAATTACGCCAACGCCAATAAATGCGGCACGAATGAATTCTGATAAATTGGAGAAGGTGACAGGGGGTTGTGCGCCCGTGAGATCTGATGCCCCCTCAATCAGGGATGAGAAGTCAAATACATCCCAGAGCCAAAACAGCAATAGGCCTAGGCCTATTAATAGACTGAAAAAAAATAACTCAGTACGCCGTTTTTGTACCTTCATCCAAAGGGAGAGGCTATTTTTCTTCACCCACTCAAATCCCCGCTTCAATCTGCCGCTTTTAGTGTCATTCTTATTCTCTGCCATCTTATATTTTCCGCCGCCCTTTATGTTCTGCGGCGCGAAGGATAGCAGAAAAATCTTTAAAAAGGGTTAAAGGGAAGGACTGCCCCCCTTGCCTTGTTTTAGCCGTAAAGCTGTGAGAGGTTATGGTACTATGGGGCGGGGTATTTATGGGTCTGGGGAAGCACTTATTAAACAAACCATGCCAGTTCGGGTGTTATACCGATGCGGGGCATAGGACAACCGAAGAGGGCGTTCATGTATATTAAAAAACATAAAAGCTGGGCACTTCCAGAACATCTAGCCACGGACGAGCATGTCTATTTAAATCGCCGCCAGCTTCTGTCGCGTATTGGCCTAGCGGGGGCAGGGCTAGCCGCATCGCAATTGCCTTTTGCATCTGCGCTTGCTGCCCCTATCACCGGCTTTCCAGCCCCGCAAAATGACGCTTATAGCCTTGACCGTCCGCTAACCATGGAAGAAGAGGCCACCACCTATACTAATTTTTATGAGTTTGGCTCTTCTAAAAATATCTGGCGAAAAGCGCAAAAGCTGGTAACCGACCCGTGGATGGTAACTATTGACGGGATGGTCGAAGAAGAAATGGTGCTAGATGCGTCTGATTTAATTAAGAAGATGGGCAGCCAAGAAGAGCGGCTTTATCGGCATCGCTGTGTAGAGGCTTGGGCTATGGCCGTGCCTTGGACCGGGATCGCTATGTCAGAATTGGTGCGGGTAGCGCGGCCGCAAGCTGGCGCAAAGTTTATCCGTATGGAAACCTTTCATAACCCTGCTGTTGCTCGCGGGCAGAAGCAAAGCTGGTATCCGTGGCCCTATGTTGAGGGGGTGACGATGGAGGAGGCGATGAACGAGATGGCCTTTATCGGCACTGGCATGTATGGCAAAGGGCTGGAGAAGCAAAATGGCGCGCCCTTGCGCTGTGTATTGCCGTGGAAATATGGCTTTAAGGGGATTAAGTCTATCGTTAAATTCACCTTTACCGACCAGCGTCCGGTGAGTTTCTGGGAGCAGTTGGCAAGCAATGAATATGGCTTCTGGGCTAATGTGAACCCAGAGATTGACCATCCGCGCTGGTCCCAAGCCACAGAACGTATGCTTGGCACGAATGAGCGCCTGCCTACCCAGCTTTATAATGGCTATGAGGCACAGGTCGCTGGGCTTTATAAAGATATGGATGGTTTAGGCGACCGGTTATATCGCTAGCGATAGGCGACCGGTTATATCGCTAGGCAGGTTTGAGCTAGGCAGGTTTGAGCTAGGATTTTATCCCGAAAAAGGCATGCACCTGTGCGGCTATTTTTGCGCGCTCATCCAGCACTGCCATTTTCTTTGGCAGGGGTTTTTCCCCCGATAATACCGCCTCCAGCCGCAGGATATGCCCGTTTTCTTCCATCATTTGATGAAAACCAGCAATGCGCCCCCGCTCTTCTGCCAGATGCACAGACAAGACCGGCTTGCCTGTAATACAGGCTTCACTTGTCATATTGACCGAATCTGAGGTCACCAGAATGATATTGGCTAGCCCCAAAATGCCGGGATAGGGGTTATCTTCAGCATTTTTGCCTGTACCGTCCCAAATATGATGGGGCAGGCTCTCTAGCTGCTGGGATAGTTTACGTAAATGGCGCTTTGGTGTCCGGCGTGAGGCGATAATAACCAGACTGCCCCCTGTTTTTGCCTGCAGGGCGATAAGCTGGTCACCTAGCTTTTTAAACGCCTCTCCACCTGCGGTATAGCGCCGATTATTTCCCCCTAGCATTACGGCTATTATCGGTTTGGCACTTTTCTTTATCTCTTCTGGCAGGTCTGTTTTTGCCTCAGCTATTTCTTCAGGGCTCAGGCGGTTTAGCGCGCCTGTAGTAACCAGCAGATTATCGGTGAATTTACTGCCTTCACGCTGGGCAACAGCGATATGGTCATGTGCTGGGGTAATCAGCAAATCAAAATGACGGGCTGGAACATGCGGGTCTTGGATATGGATGGTGCGGGTATGGCCTTTGGATAGGCGCTTAACACCTATGGCAATACCGGCCATACGCCTGCCGCAGGTAACCAGCAAATCTGGCCATTGTTCAGCTTTGATCCAGTCAGGCTTGCGCCCTAATGTTAACTGCCAGCCCGGAATGGCCGCCAAGGTTGGAAACATCCGCAAGAGCGGGGTAGGGACAGCGCGAATATCTTGGGCATCAATATCAAGGGCACGCAAAAGCGCAAGGCATTGGCTGACCATTCCCATCGTCCCATCTGATATCACCCAGCAACGCCCCGGCCAGCCTTCAAAGCTGCGCTCTTCTGCATCCTGTTTTTCCAGTAAACGGCTGATCAAAGGGTTCAGCGGATCATCGCCCGCTACATCAGGGTGCAGAGGCGGTGGTTTAGAAGAGGAGGTTGGATGGGAGGAGGTGCGTTTTCCTGAGGCCATATTTTTAAAACTCTGAGATTGAAGGATTTAATCAATTATTTCATTTTTTTGTAATAATCTTGCTTTATTCAGGCGGTAATCATGTTATGGTTAAATTATATTACGTAGATTTATCGGCTAGACTCAACTTTCGCTATCCAAGCCTGTTCTATCGGCTAAACCCATTTTAATAGTATAAGAGATTATGTCTAAGAAATTCAAACTAGATTCTGTTGATAAACAAATTCTGCATGATCTGCAAGAAAACGGCCGTATGACCAATGTTGAATTGGCTCAAAATGCCGGTATTTCTGCCCCGCCTTGCTTGCGGCGTGTACGTGCGTTGGAAGATGCAGATATCATCAAAGGCTATCATGCGGATGTCGACCCTGAAGCGCTAGGCTATACGGTGACGATTTTTGCCTTTGTGGGTCTAACCAGTCAGGCGGAGACTGATTTACAGGAATTTGAAGCGCTGGTCAGCAGCTGGGACATGGTGCGCGAATGTAATATGCTGATGGGGGAAACAGACTTCCTATTGAAGATTGTTGCTCATGATTGGGATGATTTTCAGCGTTTCCTTACCACAAAGCTAACCCCAGCACCCAATGTTAGCCATGTAAAAACAGCTTTATCTATTCGCTCCCGCAAAAATTTGCCAGGCGTGCCCATCACCGTTTAAGCTAATTAAAGCTGTTGCGCAGATAGAGCAAAAATCTGAAATAGAAATTATAAAACAACCTAGTCTTTAAAGGTCAGCTTCACTTATCAGGCTTATAGTTACAATCTCATAAGGGTGCGGGCCACGAGGGGTTTGCACCTCTACTGAATCACCTTCGACTTTGCCAATAAGGGCTCTGGCAATAGGGGAAGAGGTCGAAATCATATGTTTGGAGATATCTGCCTCATACGGTCCTACAATAACATAGGTAGACTCAGCATCTGTCTCTTCATCTGCAATGACAACCTTGGTACCAAAGGTAACGGTTTTGCCAGTTAGGCGCGTCATATCCACCACTTCAGCGCGGCTCGTCACATCTTCAAGCTCGGTAATGCGCCCTTCAATGAAGGACTGGCGTTCACGCGCGGCATGATATTCGGCATTCTCAGAAAGATCGCCATGTTCACGCGCTTCGGCAATGGCGCGAATAACTGCCTGCCGTTCCACGGATTTCAAATTTGTCAGCTCAGCCTTTAACTTGTCCAGACCGTGCTGTGTAAAGGGGATCTTTTCCATTGTATTGCCCTTTGGTGTTTTCTACCCCTCAAATGGGGCGTGCGCATACTGCTTTCAAGATTATCAAAAAAGGCTACGATAAATTTGGCCGGTTTGGCAAATAATCCTGAATAGATTTTACACCCAACATGTCATCTTTCATACTTTTGATGGCGGCAACCGCAGCGCGGCTACCAGAAACAGTGGTGTAATAGGGAATATTATTTTTCAAAGCAGTCTGACGTAGGGAAAAACTATCCCGAATAGCTGGCGCGCCTTGCGCTGTATTTAACACCAGCGCAATCTGGCTAGACAGCATAGCATCTACGGCATGTGGACGGCCTTCCATCACCTTATTGATGCGAGAGGCTGGAACGCCTGCTTCTTGCAATGCATCCGTCGTACCGCCAGTAGCCAGAATTTCAAATCCCATCTCTGATAAATCGCGGCAAATCGGAATAAAGGCTGCTTTATCTGCATCTTTAACCGAAATAAAGACAGTACCTTCAAGCGGCAATACTGTGCTAGCGGCAAGTTGGCTTTTGCCAAAGGCGCGGCCAAAGTCATTATCAATGCCCATCACCTCGCCAGTTGATTTCATCTCTGGGCCAAGGAAAACATCAACACCTGGAAAGCGTGAAAACGGGAAAACTGCCTCTTTTACAGCAACATGCGCGTTTAGATCAGTCAGCATTTGGAAGTCAGATAATTTGGCTCCAGCCATAATCCGTGAGGCGATTTTAGCGATTGCATTCCCAGTTGCTTTGGCAACAAATGGCACAGTGCGGCTACCTCTTGGGTTTACTTCCAGCAAATAGACAGTTTCATCCTTTACAGCAAATTGCACGTTCATCAGCCCGACAACTTGCAAGGCATGGGCTAGCGCTTTAGTCTGATCTTTGATGGTCTGTGTAACGGCGGGCGACAGATTTTGCGGCGGCAAAATACAGGCACTATCCCCTGAATGGATACCAGCTTCTTCAATATGTTCCATGATGCCGGCTATAAAGACATCATCGCCATCACAAAGCGCGTCAACATCTACTTCAACCGCATTTTCCAAGAACCGGTCTATAAGCACAGGATTACTGCCTGATACCACTACTGCATCCCGCATATAGCGTTCCAGATCACTCATCTGATGAACGACTTCCATTGCACGTCCACCCAGCACATAAGAAGGGCGGATAACAACAGGCAAACCGACTCTCTCGGTTATTTCTCTTGCTTCCTCGACCGAATGGGCGATGCCGTTTTCAGGCTGTTTTAAATCCAGCTTTTGCAATAGAAGCTGGAAGCGTTCTCTGTCTTCAGCTAAATCAATCGCATCTGGGCTGGTGCCAAGAATAGGAATACCAGCCGCCTCTAGAGCAGCTGCAATTTTCAATGGGGTCTGGCCGCCAAGCTGGACGATGACGCCCTTCAGCGTGCCTTCCTCAGCCTCCTGGCGAATGACAGAAATCACATCTTCTTGGGTCAGAGGCTCAAAATACAAGCGATCAGAGGTGTCATAATCGGTTGAAACCGTCTCAGGGTTACAATTGATCATGATGGTCTCAAACCCAGCATCTGAAAGAGCATATGCTGCATGCACACAGCAATAGTCAAATTCGATACCTTGTCCGATACGGTTAGGCCCACCTCCCAGAATAACAATCTTTTCGCGGTCAGAGGGTGCAGATTCGCATACAGCCCCAGCTTTGTTCTCGAAGGTAGAATAAAGATAAGCAGTATCAGAGGCAAATTCAGCCGCGCAGGTGTCAATGCGCTTATAAATCGGGGTAATGCCAAGGCTTAGGCGCGCAGAAGTAACATCTGCCTCGCTCATTGCGGTCAATTCGGCGATGCGGCTATCACTAAAGCCAAGCGATTTAATCTTGTGCAATGTATTTGCATCAGCTGGCAGGCCATTATTATGCAGATAGGCTTCAGCACTAATAATCTCTGCTATTTGGTTCAAAAACCATTTGTCCCAAAAAGTAGTTTGGTGAATTTCTTCTACTGACATACCAAGGCGCATTGCCTCAGCTATCCGTAAAATACGATCTGGTGTCTGTCCAGAAATCCAGCCTCTTAGAGTGTTTTTTAGATCCTCACCTTGCGCATCTGGAGCTGGAATAGGGCTTAGACCATTTAGGCCTGTCTCAAGGGAGCGCAACGCTTTTTGCAGACTTTCAGCAAAGCTGCGGCCAACAGCCATCGCCTCACCCACAGATTTCATGGATGTGGAAAGCTCAGCAACCGCGCCCGGAAACTTCTCAAACGTAAAGCGCGGAATTTTGGTCACAATATAGTCGATGGTTGGCTCAAAACTGGCTGGGGTAACGCCGGTAATATCATTATCCAGCTCATCCAAACGATACCCTACAGCGAGCTTTGCCGCGATTTTGGCAATGGGAAAGCCTGTTGCTTTTGAGGCAAGCGCCGAAGAGCGCGAGACCCGAGGGTTCATTTCAATAACAATGATGCGCCCATCTTTTGGACTAACTGCGAACTGCACGTTTGAGCCGCCTGTATCCACACCAATTTCGCGTAATACTGCGATGGAGGCATCTCTTAGTGCCTGATATTCCTTATCTGTCAGGGTCAGGGCAGGCGCAACGGTGATAGAATCGCCAGTATGCACACCCATCGGATCAACATTTTCAATGGAGCAGATGATGATGCAGTTATCAGCATGGTCCCGCACCACCTCCATCTCATATTCTTTCCAGCCGAGCAGGGATTCTTCAATGAGAATTTCTGATACAGGTGATAGACGTAAACCATCGCGAACAATCGCCTCAAACTCTTCTGAGTTATAAGCAACCCCGCCACCTTCACCGCCAAGCGTAAAAGACGGGCGAATAATGGCAGGCAAGCCAACAATATCAAGCGCGGCCATCGCCTCTTCAAAATTACCTACCGTGCGGGAGCGTGCAGATTCAAGACCGATAGAATCCATCGCTTTACGGAACAAGGCTCTATCCTCTGCCTTTTCGATTGCATCTGGCTTTGCACCAATAAGTTCAACATTAAACTTATCTAGAACGCCGTCATGATGCAGAGAGAGCGCAGTGTTAAGCGCAGTTTGCCCGCCCATTGTTGGCAGCAATGCATCGGGACGTTCTTTTTCGATAATGCGTGCAACCATTTCAGGGGTAATAGGCTCAATATAAGTAGCATCAGCCATGTCCGGGTCAGTCATAATCGTGGCCGGATTTGAGTTAACCAAGATGATACGATAGCCTTCCTCACGCAGGGCTTTACAGGCCTGTGCGCCAGAATAGTCAAATTCGCAAGCTTGCCCAATAATGATGGGGCCTGCACCAATAATCATTATAGAAGAAATATCATTACGACGGGGCATATTGGCTACCTGAATTCGGGGTTAGAGAAAAACAAACTTGGCAAAAAAGGTGCATCACGATTTTTGATTATCCTTCATCATCTTGGTGAAGCGGGTAAACAGATGCCGGCTATCATGTGGGCCGGGGGAGGATTCTGGATGATACTGGACGCAGAAAACAGGTTTTGTTTTGTGCCGCAACCCTTCTACAGAACCGTCAAAGAGCGAGATATGGGTCACTTCCACATCCGCTGGTAGACTGTCCTGTTCAACACAGAAGCCATGGTTTTGGCTGGTGATTTCAATCTGGCCAGTGGTTAGGTCGCGCACTGGATGGTTAGCACCGCGATGCCCACGTGCCATCTTTGTGGTCTGTCCGCCCATGGCATGTGCAAGCAACTGATGACCAATACAAATTCCAAAGATAGGTATGTTGCTATCTATAAGCTTCTGGATTTCAGCTACTGCAAAATCGGCTGTGGCGGCTGGATCGCCCGGACCGTTCGCTAAAAACACACCATCTGGCTTGCGCGCTAGTATCGTATCAGCACTTGCAGTGGCAGGCACAACATCCACCATGCAGCCAGCATCTACAAGACAGCGCAGAATATTCTGCTTGCAACCAAAATCCATAGCTACAACACGCAACCCATCATTGCGGGTTTCAGCGGCGTTCTTTTCAAGGTCAAAACTGCCTTCTGCCCAGCTAAAATCCTGTTCAGTAGATACCACGCTCGCCAAATCCATGCCCTTCAGGCCGGGCCATTCTGCAACCAATTTTTGCAAGGCAGCTATATCAAATTGACCGTCTGCTGCATGGCATAACACACCCTTTGGAGCGCCATTATCGCGGATAGTGCGGGTTAGTGCCCGTGTATCAATACCTGCAATGCCAGGCAGGTTATGCCCGGCTAGCCATTGATGTAAGTCGCTGGATGTACGCCAATTTGATGGCTCAGTCACATCATTGCGAACCACCATTCCGAGCGCTGCGGGATGTAGGGTTTCAATATCGTCATCATTCGTGCCGGTATTGCCAATATGCGGGAAGGTAAAGGTGATAATCTGACCAGCGTAAGAGGGGTCAGTCATGATCTCCTGATAGCCTGTCATGGATGTGTTGAAGCAAATCTCGCCAACATTGGTAGCTTCTGCACCAAACCCAGACCCATAAAAAATGGAGCCATCTTCGAGAATCAAAACTGCCGTTGCGGCGCTGGGAGGAGAGAAAGGAGAAAGGGTTTTCACATCATAAACAGCGTCAGGCATAGGGCAGGCTTCCTGTCTGAATTTAAACAATAATTTTGTGAAACAGCTGCAGAGGGACGTAATCGGCAGGCCTCTTTAGGGCCGTATGTCACAGATGCGCCGTCAACCGCACAAAATTGCCATTGTCTACTCCAGCCAGCCTATGATGGTCAAGTCTTGTCTTGCGTGAAAAGGGCTTCTGGCGTAAAAGATTTCCTCAATCTGCACAGATAGGCTAAAAAAAGGGTAAGAGGCTTTATCTGGTGTAGAAGAAAATAGCTTTTCATAGAGTCAATTAGAGGGGCAAATTGCATGCGTGAACGAATCGCTCAGGCAATGAAAGATGCGTTAAAATCCAAAGATCAGCCAGCCTTGTCTACTATCCGGCTTATTACAGCCGCCCTGAAGGATAGAGACATCGCCGCGCGTTCGGATAATAACCATGACGGCATTTCAGATGATGAAATTCTGTCTATGCTGCAAACCATGATTAAACAGCGCAATGAATCAGCGAAAATGTACGAAGATGGTGGGCGTCCAGAATTGGCAAGCGCTGAACAGGCAGAGATAGAGCTTATTAAACAGTTCTTGCCAGAACAGCTGAGCCATGACGATATTGAAAAAGCTATCGAGGGTGCAGTGGAACAAACTGGGGCTGCCTCTATCAAAGATATGGGCAAAGTCATGGCACATTTAAAAGAGCATTATGCTGGCCAGATGGATTTTTCTGCTGCTAGCCAGATGGTCAAAGCAGCTCTGATGGGCTAGGCTTGTCTGCGGCAGAACAACCGACTTTTTTGTAAAGGGCAGCACCATCATTAATGCCTTTTTTCAAAACTATAGGGCAGATTTAAACCAAAGTGGCAGTTGCACCTGAATTTATAGAAGAGCTCCGCGCCCGAACAACCTTGTCTGACTTGGTTGGCAAGCGGGTCAAGCTGGTACCTAAGGGCGGCAGATTAGCTGGACTTTGTCCCTTTCATTCTGAAAAAACCCCTTCATTCTATGTCAATGATAGTGAGGGGTTTTATCATTGCTTTGGGTGCGGTGTATCAGGAGATGCGATCAGTTTTCTGCGCGAAAGCGATGGCATGGATTTTATGGAGGCTGTGCGCTATCTAGCTGATGTGGCTGGCATGGCGGTACCAAACAGCGCACCACAGGACAGTGAAAAGGCCGAGCAGCGCAAACAAGCGATAGACGCGCTAGAGTTTGCGGCTCAATTTTATCAAACAAATCTGGACAGTCCTGTGGGGAATGCAGCATCTGAATATATTCGCTCTCGCGGGCTAGATGCCCATATTATTTCCCAATTTATGCTTGGCTATGCACCGCGTTCAGGACTTTACCCCAGCTTGCAGCAGCGCCAATTTCCAAAGGAGCTTATCGTTCAAGCAGGTCTTGCTGGTATTTCTGAGCGAGACGGACAGCCTTATGATTATTTTCGCGATAGGTTGATGTTTCCTATCCAAAATCGGCAAGGACGGGTTATCGCCTTTGGTGCGCGCGCTCTTGGGGATGCACAGCCAAAATATCTAAATTCACCAGAAGGGCCAACTTTTTCTAAAAAAGCGGTTTTATATGGCTGGACACAGGCACGCGCGTTATTACGACAGGGCCTGCCTTTGCTGGTTGTTGAGGGGTATATGGATGTTATTGCGGTGTCTGCAAGCGGTGTAGCCGCTGCCCTTGCCCCGCTAGGGACTGCGCTAACAGAACAGCAAATACAACTGGTCTGGAAACTACATCCAGAGCCTATTTTATGCTTTGATGGGGACGCTGCTGGCCAAAAGGCGGCATCGCGAGCCATTGAACGTATTCTGCCACTCCTAGAGCCGGGGCGAACCGTGCGTATTGCTAGTTTGCCGGCTGGACAAGACCCGGATGATATCTTGAAAAGTGAGGGTGAAGAGGGCTTGCGGCGAATTTTAACTGCAGCGAGCGGTATTCTGGACACACTGTGGCAACGTAAATTCAGCGAATATAGGCTAGAAGATGCCCGCACCCAGCCAGGAGCGAGAGCTGCCTTTTGGGCAGATATGCGCCAGCTCGTGAAAAGCATCAGCCATAATCAGACCCGCACTGCCTATCTAGATGATGTTGAATATCGTATTGGGGCGATGCGTGCTGCTTTAAAAGGGGCAAGGGGGGGAGATTCTGGTAGTTATGCTTCTGGTAGGGGGTATCAAGCAGGGCAGATGGTACGCACAAGACGTCCCAAAACAGGGGTGCGGGTACAATATCAGGCGGTGCTGGCATTGCTGGTAAGGTTCCCAGAGCTATTTTCAGATTTCGCTGAAGAGCTGGCGATGATGCAATTTGAAGATAATGAGCTGGAAATTACAAAAAAACAGATAATTGACCTGCTTATTGCGACGCCAGACCTTGACGAAGCCGCCGTTCGGTATCATTTAGAACATTCAGGGTCTAATACGGTTGTTGAAGACCTATTTGGGTCGGACATGACGGCTCGGCTGGATGCCAGTTTCAAACAGGGGAGCGCTGGCTGGACAGCTGCAAGAGCGAAAGAAATCTTGAGCGAGATTTTGGATCGCTTATTGCACAAAACCAGACGCACGGGACAGGCACCTAGCAACCGTAGCTGAACCGTAGGCAAAGAGCCTTTTGGGGGATAATCAATATGGCGCGCAAATCGGCAAAAAAAGCAGCAGCTGAGGCACAGGAGCAGAATAATGATGCCCCTATCCTTGATACCAAAAATACCGCAGTTAAAGCGCTTATCAAAAAGGGCAAGGAACGGGGCTTTGTTACCCATGATGAGCTAAATGCTGCCTTGCCGCAGGGTGAACTCACCTCTGAGCAAATTGAAGATGTTATGGCTTCTCTCAGCGAGATGGGCGTAAATGTTGTTGACGCTGCAGAAGATGTAGACCGCGAGGCCGAGGAAACCACAGAAACCCCGCAATCTGGTAACTTATCCGATGGTGAGGTGAGCGGCTCTGATGATCCGGTGCGTATGTATTTGCGCGAAATGGGGTCGGTTGAGCTGTTGTCGCGCGAGGGCGAAATTGCCATTGCTAAGCGTATTGAAGCTGGTCGCGAGATGATGATCGGCGGTATTTGCGAATCTCCGTTAACTATCCGTGCCTTACTTACATGGGCACAGCAGGTGCGCGAATTTGCGGTGCCCTTGCGTGATATTATTGATCTGGATCTGACCTATATCCGTCTGAACGGCGTGCCTATCGAAGATAATAGCGGTATCCCGGGCGGTGCGGGTCCACGGCCAGTTACGGCTGCTGTTGCCAGCGATGATGAAGATGAAGATGAAGATGACGAAGGCATAGAAGACAGCTCAGAAGATGAAGATGCAGAAGAAGGCGAGGGCACAAACGCCGAGCATGACGCAGATGATGAAGGGGATGATTTAACCTTATCATTAGCGGCGATGGAAGAAGCTGTGTTTGATGACGTGATGACGCAGTTTAAGAAAATCGAAAAGCTGTTTGGCAAATATGTTGTCCTGCAAGATAAAAAAGTTGCATCCGCCCAAAAGGGTAAAGCGCTGCCTGCTGGTAAAGAAGACGAGCTGGCAGATATGAAAATCGCACTCGTAGAAGAGATGCAGCATGTCTATTTGCATTCAAACCGTCTGGAAAGCCTGAACCAGCAGCTTTCTGATCTAAATCGTCATATGACGTCTATCGATGGTCGGATGCTGCGTATGGCGCAAACTTGTGGTGTGCCGCGTGACCAGTTCATCAACTCTTGGTTTGGCCATGAAACAGAAGCCAAATGGCCAGCCGAAGAGTTCAAGACAAAAGCATGGCAGAAGTTACGCGCTGATAACAAGGGCGAGATAAAAGACAGCATCAAGAAAATGCAGCTCGTTGCCGATGATGTAGGGCTGACTGTCACTGAAATGCGGCACGTTGTGCAAACCATCCAACGTGGCCAGCGCGAAGCAGCACGAGCCAAAAAAGAAATGGTTGAGGCTAATCTGCGTTTGGTTATCTCTATCGCCAAGAAATACACCAATCGCGGATTGCAATTCCTTGACTTGATCCAAGAAGGCAATATTGGGCTGATGAAAGCGGTTGATAAGTTTGAATATCGCCGGGGCTATAAATTCTCCACCTATGCGACTTGGTGGATACGTCAGGCCATCACCCGGTCTATTGCAGATCAGGCGCGCACTATCCGCATTCCGGTGCATATGATCGAAACGATTAATAAGCTTGTACGTACATCGCGTCATATGCTGCATGAAATTGGGCGTGAGCCGACCCCAGAAGAATTAGCAGAAAAGTTATCTATGCCGCTGGATAAAGTGCGTAAGGTGCTGAAAATTGCCAAAGAACCGATAAGTCTTGAGACGCCGATAGGGGATGAAGAAGATAGTCAGCTTGGCGATTTTATCGAAGATAAGAACGCTGTACAGCCGCTAGATGCAGCTATTCATTCAAACTTGCGGGAAACAACAACACGGGTGCTGGCTTCGCTAACGCCGCGTGAAGAGCGGGTTTTGCGGATGCGGTTTGGTATTGGCATGAACACTGACCACACGCTGGAAGAGGTTGGTCAGCAGTTTTCTGTCACCAGAGAGCGGATCCGCCAAATTGAAGCCAAAGCCTTGCGTAAGCTTAAACATCCGTCTCGCTCGCGTAAATTACGCAGTTTCTTGGAGCATTAATAAAGACAGTAAGGGGTGTTATGTTGGGCAGCTACCTGTTTTTGCGTAGATTTAAGCTTGCAAAAATAGGTGTTATGCGCCAATAAAGGCACGAATGAGATTGCGCGTGAAAGCGCAAATTTGGCGGGCCTGTAGTTCAATTGGTTAGAACCCACGGCTCATAACCGTGTTGTTGCAGGTTCGAGTCCTGCCGGGCCCACCATCCTTCTTCATATTGCGAACACCTCTTGTACTCCCCAATAGTTTTCCAAAAATTTTATCCATCTAATAGTGGATATACGTTCTAATAGTGGATAAACGTTCTGGTATGTTATTGAAAAGCCAAAGTAGGGTTTGGCGAATTGGTTAATGGCCTTAAACTGGGCAGTCAGGAAACCCCGACCCGTAAGGCTTTGCCGTGAGACGCCCCCGCAAATTAACCAATCCTATCTTTGTTCTTATTCTCTTTGCTCTTATTTTGGTTGCCCTAACATCCCTATTTTCACTTTCTGCTAGAGAGTGAAATGAATATATCCAAATCTCACAACTCTGGAGCTGCTAATAACGTCCCTTCTTATGAGGATATCATTCGGCATATAACGCTAAAGCTAGATAGGCAGAAGCGGCCAGTATATCAAGAATTGGCATCGGTTATAACAGAGGAGATTCTCTCTAATCGTATCGTAGCTGGTCGTAAATTACCGCCCTATCGCACCTTGAGCTGGAAATTGAATCTTGCCCCAGAGACTGTGCAACGCGCCTATAGAGCTCTTGAACGACAATGCTTAATTGTTGGATATGTAGGCGATGGAAGCTATGTCCTCAGAACAGATAGGCACAAAAACCACCGTTTTCGTAACGCACCAGCCGTGATAAACCCTGCGGCAAATCTATCTCAAGCATCGGTTATTGATTTGTCACGAAATCAATCTCTTTTATCTGATAAAATGTCGATGTGGAGAGGTTTTACAGATCTCTCACAAATTGATGATAACACGTTATTTTATCTGCTAAATTATACAGATGAGCAGGGCTTGTTGTCACATAGAGAAGCAGGGGTGAGATGGTTATCATTTGTTGGTGCGGAAGCAAAGCCAGACCAAATAATATGCATCAACGGCTCACAACATGGCTTGCAACTAATACTGAATGCGCTTCTGCAACCGCATGATACAATCGCTGTGGATGAATACACCTACCCCGGCTTGCTTTCCTTGGCAAAGAGATTTCAAATTAACATCATCCCTGTTGCCATGGACAATAAAGGGCTTTGCCCCAACGATTTATCGCAGAAATTCAAGCAATATCGCTTTTCTGCTATTTTTGTAATGCCCACCCTTCATAATCCTACCAATATCCATATGCCTGCTGAGCGCCGTGATGAAATTTCACATTTTTGTGAAAGACATAAACTCATAATAATAGAAGATGAGACGCAAGGTATCCTCTGTCCTGAAAATACAGGTGCATTTTTTGACAGGCTACCAAACCAGACAATTATCCTATCCAGTGTTAGCAAAGCGTTATCGTCTGGCCTGCGTGTTGGATATATGGCCGTTCCAAGAAGAATGATTTCAACCTTCAAAAATATGATCCAAGAAACCTGTTGGATGGCAACGCCGTTGGTACATGAGCTGGCTAAACGCGGAATTATGAGCGGCTATGCACAAGATTGCCTTGCCATTAGTCGTGTTGAAATTTTAAGACGAAAAGCCTTCTTAAATGACGTAATGGGTGATGTTGCGTATTTCACGCAAAGCTATTCCCCTCATTATTGGATAGAAATAACAGCTAAAACAAAAGATACTGAGATGGTAGCGGCGCTGGAGGAAAAGGGTATCAAAACATCTCCATCCTCACAATTTTGTGGCCGTGCAATCCAACAACGCTATTTTATCAGAACATGTGTGACAGCCTATTGCAGTGATGAGGCTTTGATAAAAGCTTATGGCGAGATAAAGAAATATCTATTGCCTGGAGCGCGCTAATATCACTGCGTATTTTGATTGATACCTTCATTGTCTGAATAAAAGTAAACAAGTGAAACTCTCTCTCCACCATCCACCTGTTTTACTTCATGCGGTATTTTCACCCAAATGGCCGGGAACTTCTTTATATTGGTCGTTCATTTCTTGTCTCCAGCGGCACTTGCTACTGGTATTTTTTTACTGATCCAAACAACCACTACAGTAGCAATTAGGCAAAAAATCATGGTGAGCGTGATGGTTTCGTTCAGCCACAGGGCGGCAAAACCAAAGGTAAAAAAGGTTTGAAGTAATTGGATTTGGCTTATCTTTGGCACACCGCCTATCGCCAGTGCTCTATACCAAAAGAAAAACCCAACCAAAGAATTCACAAGGGCCAAAAAGGCAAAGGCAAGCCATCCTTGCATAGGTAAATTTTGAAATGCTGTGATATCGCCTAAGATTACTGTGAGAGGTACTAAGAAAGGCAAAGATACAACCAATGTCCAGCAAATGACCTGCCAGCCGCCTAATTCTCGCGCTAGCAAGCCGCCTTGTGCATAACCAAGACTGGCAAATAATACAGCCCCAACAAGCGCAATATCTCCTTTGTAAAGCGCAATATCTGCACTTGTCCCAGTGCTAATCACGGAATAAACAGCGATAATCAAAAAGCCTGTAACCGCTACTACCCAAAAAAGAGGGCTTGGTCTTTCTCCTGATAGAAAGCACGCTATCAGCGCTGTTACAAGCGGCAATCCCCCTAATATGATGCCGCCATGGCTAGAGGGCACAGATTGCATGCCAACCGCGGTGAGCACCGGAAACCCAAATGAAATACCGCTTGCCACCACAAGCAAGAGTAGAAATTGGCGTCTTGTCGGCCATGATTGTCGATATACCCCTAAAATAGCTACGGCCCCGATCGCAGCTAAAAGGCTTCGACCAAATCCGATATCCCAAACAGAGAGATAGGGCGTTAGATATTTCGTTATAGGCAAGGTCAGGCTAAAGGCCAGAACAGCCATAACGCCTAGGATATAACCTTGGTTTTCGGCATAGAGTTTGTTGTTTTGTAACATCTAATTTTCCTAAATGAGTCCGCCAATACAAACTATCTTCTCGGCAATGCGTATTCTCCAAAACGTATCTTCTTGGCGTATCTCAACGTTAAGATGCCTAATCTTTATCAAAAAGGAGCATCAGACAAAGGTTCAGATCAAAAATATATTGGTGCAATAAGTACATTGCCACCATGTCAATTTATTTATTATGCCTTTCTAGAGGCTTGCCCGGATTTTGATATAGCCGGATTTTGATATAAATAGTCATTTAAGGGCATATAAAAACCCTTTATAATAGAAAAATTTACACATCTATAAATTAATGAGTATTGCAAAGGAAAAGGCTTTATGCTTACATAAGCGCTAAAATAACAACCAAAGAGAGAAAAAATAAATATTTCAGTTATATTTTATTCAGTTGTATTTTTTTTCAGTTTTTTAGGTTTCAGTTTTTTAGGACGGGTTTTTCTAAAATGTCATTACCTTAACCTTAGGGAGAATATATCATGAGCCATTCAAATGTGATTGAAGTTAGCGGGAGCAGTGTAACTGCACAAATTAATGGCCGGGCTTTTGGCAAGCAGGTCATCGCATCAGATGATGGCAGTGCTATCAACAAGCTTTCAATTGTCTTTGGCGGGTTCACTATCGATAATTATGATGGTTTTTTGTATCAGGTTTTCGCCGCAACCGAGGTTACGCGGAAGTTTGTGATTGGCGATGATGGCACGGTAGATTTACGAATAACCTTCACAGATTATTTAGGGCTTTGGACTTCCCCCGATTTTATAAATAACGGCAGGGAGGGAGTTCCAGATGATATCTCTGCCAAAACAGCCAGCATAACGGTCAAAAATTTTGACGGAAGCTGGCTCTATGAAAATGGGGATATGAGCGGCAATGTATCGTTAAATATGACTGATGCAGTTGTTGGTGATGAAGAAGTTTTTAGTGTCTTTTGGTATGATTATAATCAGGCGGATGGGTATGCTAATGACTGGCGTATGGTTAAGCTACAGAGCGAAGCTCGGGATGTTGGTGGTGAGGTGATAAAAGGTACCGCGTCAGCAGATGCTGTTGCGTTAAATTATGGCGATGATGCGCTGATCGGCAAAGCCGGCGATGATGTTCTGAAGGGCGGCAAGGGCGATGATATGTTATTTGGCGGGACAGGGGATGACCGGCTATTTGGCGGTAAAGGGGCCGATACCCTGATTGGCGGGGTAGGGAATGATATGCTGATCGGCGGTAGAGGGCAGGATGTATTTATCTTTGCCAATGCCGCTGAGAAATCTACCACTATTCAGGAAAGAGGTTTCACCTATAGCTATGAGGGTGAAGGCGATTATGGTTTTGGTAAGGACATTATCAAAGGCTATGATAGCGGTGAGGTCCTAAACTTCCTGCATAGCGCCCACAGCGATCTTAAGATTAGCTATGGTGATTTTGCCGATGATGGTGAGGCCAATTTCACCATTTCAGATGGGGATAACACGGTTACGCTTGAGGGCATAAGGGGCGATACTATCGTTAATATCGTCGATATGTCAGGCGTGGTAATGGAAGGTGCAGCAGAAGACTTTATCGCTACCACCCTTGATATCGTTTGAGTTAGCTGAGGAGGTGATAGGCATTGCTGGGGTGCATTGCCTATTTGCCGTTCTTCAAGCATGGGGGCGGCTTCTGCCCTAATGTTTTTTATGATTCTTATTAGCTGGTATATTTATTTATCATCAAAGATGCCGGTGGGAAAACCGTCAATACTTCGTTGATTCTTCTTGCGCCAATACGCTTCTACTCCCTCTTGTCCCAGCGCCGCGAAATGAGGTTCCAATTCTTCTGCTCCGCGGTTTATCTCAAAATGCATTACTGGCACCCCTGAGCCGCAAGAGACCTGTACCATATCAATCGTGAGATCAAATATCTGCCGTGATCCAGCTAATTCAGGAAATTTTGCAATCTTATCTGACCATTCCGCCTCATATGGATGTGTTACCAAAGAATGCCCATAGACACGCAGTATCTTTGCCTCACCATCAAAAGCACAAAACATCAAAGTCATTCGGGCTGCTCGGCGCAAATGGGCAGCAGTTTCATTGCCGCTTCCTGATAGATTAAGCCATCTTATGTGACTTTCATCCAATATATGAAGCGTATCCATCCCTTTGGGAGAGATATTTACCTTTCCATCAGGCGCAGCTGTTCCTACAAAAAATAGGGGCTGTTTCTGGATAAAAGCGATCAAAGAAGGGTTAAGTTTTTTTCCAGTAGCCATAATATTTATCAACTATTAGAGGTGGAAATAACCTAAACATGCAAAAGATTTTTTGGGAAGGTTTTTTTCTTATGAAGGTGTGCCAGCAGCATCGGCGGTAATAGCTGCTTGCAGAAACAGAGATTTCTCTTCGGTTAGGGCTATCTTGTCTATCTTCTCTTCCAGAGTAAGCGATAGCTGTTTAGCGCCAGCGGCTTCTGCCCGTGCCTTGGCAAGGCTCTTTGCGGCCTCTCTTGCGCGGTTTAGCGCTTCTTCTAAAACAGCTTTATCTTCTAGCCCATCCGGCAGATGTACCCGAAAGACGCCATCTTTGGGTTGAGTAACGAGTATCATAACACGTTGCCTAACAGACCCTGCTGCGGCGCCAACAGCCCCGGCTACCTCAGAGAAGGGCGGCACGATAATTTCTGCGCCCAGCAATTTAGCTATATCCGGATAATAGGCCGCAGCAGATGCTCCTAGCGCTATCAGGGGCAGTTCTAATGTTAAGCTGGCACGCGCCGCCCTGTTTTTATGCGTCTTGTTCTGTTGGTGCTGTTTCAAGCTGCTGGTCAAAAAGTTAGAGCTGGAGACAATATTTTCCGCCTCTCCCTGTTCGGCAAAGGCGGCATCTAGCAAGCTTATTGCAGATTGCAGGCTCAGCGTATCAAGGCTCATTTGCGCTATGTCTACAACTGTTTCAGCAATTTTATCCCCTGCGGCAGTTTTCTGCCGTGCCAATAATTGTGCGCCTAGATTTGCTGCCTCATCATCAAATTCGGTAAAACGTCCTAATATATGCGAGGCGTCAGTGGGTGTGAAACAGGCAAAGATCAGCAAGCCACGCCGCACTAGCCTGTCTACTGCCCCTAGAGCCACTTGTGTGGTGGCGAGTTCGGCTAGCGCAATTGGCGCTTTTTCTAAGGCCTTTGCGGCAAGTTTGGCTTCGGAGCGATTTAGCCATGTTGGAACGCCATCTGGCATAAGCGGCATCACAAAGCGGCCATCATGGGGCTGGGCTATTGGTTGTTCCAATTGCCGGACAAGCACTGGTTTAATCTCTGGATGGTCAGTTGCTAGCAAACTAAGGGGTATGGCGCGGCGCGGCCCTATATGCAGGTTGGGTTGCATGGCCCGGTTATCGGCTCTGATTTCGCTATCTCCGCCTAGCCCTCTGGTACGGATATGAGCAGCTTCTACCATGGTGCGCCAACCGCCAACATGTGCGCCTTCATGGCTTAACAAGGCAGCCCCGCCCTGAAGCCTAGCTATATCGGTTGTGGTGCCGCCAATATCGGCTACAAGCGCAGCTTTCTGGTCTGCAAGAAATGCTGCACCCGCTAGGCTAGCCGCAGGTCCTGACAAGATGGTTTCGACTGGCCGTGTGCGCGCATAATCAACATGTAAGAGCGAGCCATCCCCTTTGACCACCATCAAAGGACAAGACAGACCAAGGCTGGCCATTTGTTTTTCTGTGGCTTGTACAAGCCTATCTAGTAAGCTTATCAGACGCGCATTTAAAAGCGTGGTTAGCGCACGGCGCGGCCCCCCCAATGATGAAGATAGCTCAAAGCTACAACTAACAGGCAGGCCAGTTTCAGCTATAATGATATCGCGCGCTTCGCGTTCATGTTCTGGATTGCGCGTGGCAAAATGGCTAGCGACTGCAAAGCTGGTTACCCGGCCCTTCACGGCCTCTATCGCGCGGATTAACCCTGGCTTATCCAATCCAGTTTGCGGACGACCATCTGGCTTATGTCCGCCCTTAATGGCAAAGCTTGGCTCACTGCCTAGCGCTTCGGCCAAGCCGGCTCGGGTCAGGATTTGATCATCAAAGCCTATTAAAATTAGACAAGCCGCCCCACCAACACTTTCCACCACCGCATTTGTGGCAAGCGTGGTGGAGAGGCTGACAAGGCTGATATGGGCCTTCTGACCGCCCCAATTTTGCAGCGTTGCAGCCATCGCTGCACCTACTCCAACTGACAGATCATGGCGTGTTGTAAGGGACTTAGCATGTGCCAATACTTCGCGTGCATCAGAATCCAAAAGGGCTGCATCGGTAAAGGTTCCGCCTGTATCAAGCCCCAGAATAAGCGCCATAACCGTTAATTCCTTTTAAACTCTAAGCGGTCTTTAGTTTCGCTTTATCTGCGTTGGCCAGATGCGCTTGATGAAAAAAATCAGCGATCCACCGTGCTACTTCTGTTGCGTCTGTATGCTCTGAAAGGCTCGTAAGCGCGGCCTCCGTTCGGCTGTCGCCAACCTTCTCGCGGATAGCCTCTAGCAGGGCTGCAGAATAGTCAGCTGGGAATTCTGGATGGCCTTGTAGGCAAAAAACGTGCTGTGCTTTGGCAAAGGCGCCAATTGCGCAAAATTCATTAGTAGCTAGTTTTTCTGCGCCTTCTGGAAGTTTTGTTACCTGATCTTGATGGAAATAAATCAGCGCCATTTTATCTGCTTGGGGCATCCAGTCAGTGTGGGCGGTTATCTGCATATCATGTACACCAACACCCCAACCATTTGGCCATTTTACCACTTCCCCGCCAAGGGCTTTGGCAATCGCCTGATGGCCAAAACATATCCCGCATAAGGGCTTTTTCAGGGCATCACAGGCTTTGATAAAGGCAAAAAGTGGTTGCATCCAGTCATGATCTTCATAGACGCCTGCGGCTGAACCAGTAATGATATACCCATCAAAATCATCAGGATCGGCAGGCATCTCGCCATTAAAGACAGCAAAATCACTAAAGCTAAAGGCATGTTTGATATGGCTTGCGCCTTCCTGTAGCAAATTTTCGTACAAATCTGGATAGTCTGGGAAATTGGCGCGAATAGCTGCATTGGTTTGCCCGGTGCGTAAAATGGCAAGATGCATCACTAGACCCCTTCGATGAATGTTTTAAGTATCTGCTTTATTGAACCAAAATATTGAATACTAGCTTCCTTCATACCCTATCTTGAGAGCGCAGGCTATCTCAGAATAGACCCTTAAGGTCGCTTCGAAATTATCTATTTAGCTTAATTATCTGTTTCATTTGGGTGTCTTTAGCAAGCAGGACTTTTGTTATCTTGCCCCCTCAAGACGGGCTAATACATCTTTCAGTACAAACAGGCGCAACGCACCAGACAGGCCAGTGCCATCTTGTGGGTCACGCTGGTCATCTATTTCTGAGATTAAGCTGGCGACAGATTGCTCTCGTGCCTTAGCAATTTGGCAGATCTGTGTCCAAAATTCTGGCTCTAGCGAGACTGAGGTAGCGTGGCCATGCAAGGATACTGAATATTTCATCATCTCTAATGGCCCTATTTTGTGTCTTCTTCTGCAAGACGCAGACAGGCTACCGCCTCGATATGAGTGGAATACACAAACTGGTCAATCAAGGTAACACTGTCCAGATGATAGCGGGTGTCTGCTATCAAAATGGCCAGATCGCGTGCAAGTGTCCGCGGATTGCATGATACCATCAGAATTTGTGGGATACGGGCTTGTTTTAGTAAGGTTATTTGCGCCTCTGCTCCTTGTCTTGGTGGGTCTAAAATGACTGTGTCTATACCTTTTACTTCTGCTGGCAGAAGCGGTGCATCAAACAGATTTCGCCGCTCAAACCGGGCTTGCTGGCCAAAACCAGCTTGATGCGCTGCCGCTTCAAAGGCTGAGATTGCAGCCCCATCTTCATCTATTGCCAATAGCTCGCACCCACGCGGCAATAGGCCTAGCGATAAGGTTCCCGCCCCGCAAAACAGGTCGATGATGCGGCTATTATCAGCTATTTTGCTGGCCAGCAGCTTTATCATCGCTGCCTCCCCTTCTGCGCTGGCTTGCAGAAAACTAGCAGGGGGCATTATTGCAGGCACACCAAAGCTAGATAGGCTAGCACTTTTGGGTGCGAGTAGGGGGGTGGCAACGTGACTATCTGGCTGCTGAATAGATAGCCGCACTATTACGGCTAGCAAATCAGTTTGTGCTGCTGCGCTGGCAAGGCTAGTTTGTTGGTCTTGCGGCATTTCTGCATCTGGCAACAGGGTGATATCTGCGCCTGCATCCAGCATATTTATCTGCAAACGGCCCGTATCGCCCTTCTTTAGGGCCATTTTTGCAAAAATATGCAAAGGGGCTAACAGCGCCTTTATTGCTGGTTGCAGGATGATGCATTCGTCGATCGGGGTAATGAAATGGGTTTGCCGGCCTAAAAAGCCGATAATGGCGCTATCTGCGGTGCGGCGGTAAGATAAGGTAGCCCGCCGCCTTGTCGGTGCATCCCCCCAAAAGGCGCTCCCCCATTCTTTCGGTACAACACCTAACTCTGAAAGGTTTTTTCCCAAGATTGCTGATTTCCAGCTTTGATAGCTGTTGTCGTTTAAATGCTGAAGTTGACAGCCGCCACAACGCCCGAAAGCTGGGCAGGGCGGTGTGCGCCTATTATCGCTTGCTTGATTAAGTTCTATCAATTCGGCGCGGATACCTTGGGCATTTATCTGCTGCGGTTGTGCGGTAACAACCTCGCCAGGCAGTGTTTCTGGTACAAACACCGTATAGGATTTCTGGGTATAATTCAGGGTATAATCTGCACGCCCTACCCCATCACCACGACCACCAATATGGGTAATCTCCACAGTGATGGGCGGGCTGTTGCGTGGTAGCTTTTTGGCATGGTCGCGTGGGTTGTTGCCACGTTTTTTCTTTGCTGGAATATTCTTTTTATTGTGCTTAAAGCGAGGGTGTGAGCGCATAATTTCTACCAGCTATACCAATATTTTAAGGGCGCAGACAGTTAATGAGCCAAAGATCGACCATACCAGATAACTCTGCCGATAATCCTTATATCATTAAGATGCCGCTGATAGGCAGAATATTGTGGATTTGCAGATGAAATTCTTATCTGGCCAGCGTTGGCTTGCGGGATCAGCTCAATCCGTTTAGCCATAATGCCTATCCCGTCAAACAGAACAAAGATGCCTGGAGGGCTAGGAGAGATATCTGTGGTATTGACCATGATATTGTCCCCATCCGACAAAATTGGCTCCATTGAATCGCCGCGAATAGATAACAGCTTCAGATCATTTGGGTTGCCACTATAAATTGTTTTCAGCACAGAGCGATGAAACACCCAGCTTTGGCCAAGAGTATCCTGTTCTGTGGCAATGCTGCCATGCCCGGCGCTGGCCTGAACTTCAATAAAGGGGATGGTGAAATAAAAGGGGGTAGGGCGCCTAGCGGCATCATCATCGCGCAAGCTTTCTTCATCTATATTCAGCAAAATAGCTAGCTTATGCCGAATTTCTTCTGGCAGGCGGCGCGGAGTCCCCCGATAGAGATATTGATGAAGATACGCATCATTACGTCCTAATTCACGGGACAGGCTACGCAACAAACGTGGCGGATGTGCCTGCAACGCTGTCATTACCCGCTGGCGCTGTGTGTCGGGGGGATGTGTCATTATGTATCCCTATCTGGCATAGAAAATTGAATGGGGAGAGTGGATTGAATGTTAAGGCTCCTAATATTCACATTAAACTGAAGATAAAAGAGTTGTTTAATCATTTCGGTCAATAATACCAGAGATCAATCCCAATTGGTAATGTAAAATATCGGAAAAATCCTATATAAATATATCCCTTCTCCAATGTGCAAAAAAAGATGAATAAAATATGACAGAAGCTTCAAAAAGGCGCTTGCAGAAAGCAACTATAACCCTATCTGCCCTACCTGTGTCTAGCTTGGATAAGCCTTTGCAGATGCGTTCAGCTTGGCCAGATTTCATCCAGAAAACACAGCCTATTTTAGAGCAAAAGCAGCAAAAGCTAAAAGTAATTCCAAACGCCGTTGATATTGATGACGCTATGGCTGTCATTGATATTTTGAATAAGCTATCTGGTGATAGGCGGCGTCTAATTTGGGCGCGTGCTTGTGGTGTGCCTTGGGCTGCTTTGCAATTGCGCTACGGTTCTAGCCGCACACATCTTAACCTTCGTTATAAAAAAGCATTGACCGAATTCATGCGTTTGGAAAAGGTTAATTGAAATTTGCTTGACAAAGGGAACAAAATAGGATAAATCCTAGAATACACTGCAAATAAAACTTATTTATCCTTCAATATTTTATTTGTGGTTATTTTTTCAAAAAATGAGCGATGAGATGCCTGAAAAGATGCCTTTTGAGGGCAGGACAGCTATTAAAGCCGCTTTTCTGCTCTGCCTTGCGCATACAGGCAATGTTACCATCGCCGCAGAATTTGCAGGCACTTCCAGAGCTGCGATTTATAGTTGGCGTAGCGGTGATAGTGCATTTAATGAGCAATGGCATGAAGCGCTTTTAGAAGCTGCAGACAGACTAGGTAATATCGCCTGGCAACGTGCGGTTAAGGGTGTTGAGGTGCCGATTTTCTTTCAAGGGGAACAAATTGGATGCCGCCGTCTATTTTCAGATAGGCTGTTAATGCATTTGTTAGGTGCCGCGCAAACGAATACGGGTAAGCAGGGCGGGCATCCGGGTTTGGATCAAGATAGTCTTTATGCCGAATTTGAAGCCAAGCTTGCTGCCCTTGTTGGCGGCATTGACAGTTGAACAGCGGCTGGAGTTTCTTAAAAGTTTAGATGAAAAAAGCTTAGGCGCTTTCCAGCATCTTTGGCGTTTATGGGCGCGTCCAAAGCAATTGCCGCCGCCTACAAATTGGCAGGTTTGGCTATTAATGGCGGGGCGCGGATTTGGCAAGACACGTGCTGGTGCGGAATGGATACGCGGCTTAGCCGAAGGGGCTGGCCAGCCTGAATTGGGGTTGGTAGGCGCCACTTTTGATGATGTGCGTCAGGTGATGGTCGAAGGCCCCTCTGGGGTGCTATCCATCTCACCAAAGGGAGGGCGGCCACAATGGTTTGTCAGCCGGCGTTTGCTTGTCTGGCCAAATGGTGTGCGGGCAACGGTATTTTCAGCTGACCGGCCAGACCAATTGCGTGGCCCAGAATTTGGTTATGTTTGGGCAGATGAAATCGCAAAATGGCGCTATGAAGAGGCTTGGATTAATTTGCGTTTATGCATGCGCAAAGGCCAAAGACCACAAATATTGGCTACAACAACACCGCGCCCAAAGGACTGGCTAAAAAAATTGGCAGAAGATAGCGCAACGGCACTTGTGACAGGCAGTAGCGCTGAGAATGCTGCAAATTTAGCGCCCGGCTTTGCCGAGAGTTTGCGCACGCAACTTCAGAGTAAGGACCTGATACGCCAAGAGTTGGAGGGCGCGCTGCTTAGCGCGTATGCAGGCGCTTTGTGGGCGCGCAGCCAGCTAGAGGAGGCGGTGCGTGTGATGCCAGCGCGCACCCAACTAACCCGCTGTGTGGTGGGTGTTGACCCAGCAATTGGCGGCGGTGATGAAACTGGAATTATCGTCGCAGCAAAGGATAACACAGGCAGCTATTGGGTGCTTGAAGATGCCTCTTGCCATGCCAGTGCAGAAAAATGGGCAGCAAAAGTAGCGCGTATGGCAGAGAAATGGCGGGTAGAAGCTATTGTTGCAGAAGTTAATCAGGGCGGCGATCTGGTGCGCCATTTATTACAAAGTGCCCATAACCCAAAAACAGCTCTGCCGCCTGTGCGTCCAGCACGCGCTTTGCGCGGCAAGACCGATAGGGCGCTACCAATTGCGGCTGCTTATGCCAGAGATGAGGTGCGCCATGCAGGCGAATTTACTGTGCTGTGCGATCAGATGGTGATGTGTGTGCCAGGTGTCATTTCGCGCGCCTCACCAGACCGTTTGGATGCGCTGGTGTGGGCGCTGAGCTATCTGATGCGCGGGGCCGAGACCAGTAGTGAAGAGCTACGCCTTTAATCTGGATAGGTCTTGGGCAGTGTTTGAACTTTCACGATAGGAATGAATATGGATGATATTGCCCAACGTGGCCGCGCATGGCAGATGATGGCACCCGAGCTAGAATTGGTAGCTGATTTAAGGGGCGGGACACATAAAATGCGTCAAGCTGGCTTACGCTGGCTGCCAAGAGAAGCAGCTGAAAGTTGGACAGCTTGGCGCGCACGCTTAAACCGCACCATCTTGTTTAACGGGTTTGGCCGCACGGTCCAAGCGCTGAGTGGTAAGCCTTTTTCAGAGCCTGTTCAATGGCTGGATGCGCATCCAAAACTGCAAGACCTAAGCCGAAATATGGATAGCTGCGGTACTGGGCTAGATGAGTTTGCCCGCCAGTTGCTTGTTCATTTGCTGCTAGATGGGTTGGTACATATTCAGCTAGACCGACCTGCTGAGGGCGGACAGGTTTATTTTGTCATTCGTCCTGCACAACAGATGATAGGGGCAGGGTGTACATTTGATGGTAAGTTAGAAGAGGTGCGTTTTGCCGAGACGATTACCCGCAAAAAAGGTCGCTTTGGCGAGGAGGTGCTGGAAACTATACGCCATATAACAACAACAGATTGGTGTGTGTGGACACAAAAAGAAGCTGGTCGCACTGGCTGGCAAAAGATGGCAGGTGGGCAGCATGACTTTGGTGAAGTGCCAGTCTTAAGTTTATGCGTACAACCTACAGGCTTTATGGCGGGAAGGCCGCCTTTGATAGACCTTGCTTGGCTTAATCTGGCGCATTGGCAATCATCGAGCGATCAGCGTCATATCCTTCATGTTGCGCGGGTGCCTATTTTATTTGGTCGTGCTTTGCAGCTTGGCCAGAACGAAATTGAAATTGGTCCCAACAGATTGATTTTGGCAGATGACCCGGCTGCGGATTTAAAATTTGTTGAACATAGCGGTGCTGCCATTGAAGCGGGGCGACAGGATCTAAAAGACTTGGAAGAAAAAATGGCGATGCTGGGCTTGGATATGCTGAGCAGGAATACAGGGCCTGTTACCGCCACGGCTCGTCAGCTTGATCTAGCACAAAATCATGCGGCCTTGTTTGGTGTTGTTAGTCAGCTTGAAAATGGATTGCGCCTTGCTTTTGAAAAAGCTGCCCAGCTACTAGATCTGGATGCTGTTGCCGCTGGTCGCATTAAGATTAGTCGCGGCTGGTTGCAACAAAATGGCTCTGCTGAGCTGGCTAAGTGGCTTCTAGATGCCCGCCAAACAGGAGAGATTTCGCAGGAAGCGTTTTTGCAGCAAGCAGCCCATCGCGGCTTGCTCGATTTAAGCCTTCCGCCGCATTAAACCAGTTTTGTCTGCGCTATTACAAATTGCGCCTTTTGCCACCTTTCAGGTACGCGAAATGGCGTTTTTTTTATCCCATAACCAAAAAAGGAGGCCCTGTCGTGGCTGATAAAATAGAGAAACAAAAAACTGTTGATGAGCATGAGATAGCCCCATCACAAGCCCCTGAATTTTCACCAGCCCTCGAATTTTCACCAGCCCCCGAATTTTCACCAGTAAGTGAGGATGCCCTGCCAGAGGAGGCGAAGGAAGATATGTCAGAAAAAGAACCAGAGCAAGAGCCGAAAATTGTTTCAGATGCTGTTCTGGAGCAAGAGCATCGCGGCACTGGAAGCCGGCCAGATAGCCGCGCAGAAATACCAGCCTCAGAAATTGCCCGCCATGACAGCTATCAGATCAATCATGCGCTAGAGGCGCTAGCAACTGGCAAAGCGATATTGCGATAAATCGCATCTTTAACGTTTGAAACTGAAAAAAATCCCATCTGTAAAACAAGGAGAAACTCCATATGAGTAACCAAATCGAAACCCTGATGCCGAAAATTGTCAGCCGTGGATTGTTGAGTTTACGCGAAAAAGCCATCCTGCCACGTTTGGTCAATAGCAGTTTTTCAGACGAAGCAGCCCAGCATGGTGACCATATTACTGTGCCAATTTCAGCGCCTATAGAGGTGCAGGATGTAATGCCATCTCATACCCCCCCAGAGCCTGAAAACACATCTGTTAGCCATCAGACTATCAGCCTTGATCATTGGAAACGCGCAAGCTTTTATCTAACCGATAAAGAGATGATGCAAATTGATGCCCAAGAGCAGTTTCTGCCCCTACAGATGGCAGAAGCTATCCAAGCACTAGCCACAGCGGTAAATAGCTCCATTCTGGGTCTCTACCCTCAGGCAAAACATCAAATTGGCAGGGCAGGAAAAACCCCCTTTTTTCCAGCAGATATGACGGCAAAAGTCGCACTGGAAGGCACAGGGGCAGCGATAGCAGCGCGGCGCTTATTAAATCAGAGCCATGCCCCGAAAACAGGCAGGTTTGGTGTATTAGATTTTGATGCTGAAGCTAATGTGCTGGCCATTCCAGAATTTATGGATGTTAGTAAATCTGGCAGCATGGCCATCGCAATGGAAGGCGAGATTGGACGCCGATTTGGTATTGATTGGTTTTCTGTGGATATGGTCGCGCGGTCTCCAAAACAAGAGGCGGTTACCAAATTAACGGCTGCAGCACCGCTCGATGCAACGGTAATTCAAGTGGCACAATCGAGCGGAAGCTTAGTGCCTGGAACCCTCTTTCATTTTGCTGATGATGCCGAAACTACCTATTTGATAACCGCAATAGAGGAGGGTGTTTCTAACACTAAGAACTTATCTATTTCTCCTGCTATCAAGAGCGCTATTGCCAATAACAAAAGACTGGTTCTGGACAGAAATATACCCGTGAACCTTATCATGCATCGTGATGCGGTGGCCTTGGCGATGCGGCCGCTCTCGCATGCTGGGCTGGAAACAGGGGCTGGGGCACATATGATGTCGGTTACAGATCCAGATACGGGTCTATCGCTACGGCTGGAAGTTAGCCGGCAATATAAACAAACAGTCTGGGAATTTGATATTCTCTGGGGGGCTGCAATGGTACGCCCTGAATGGGCGGTGCGTCTTTATGGCTAGGGGCGTTTATCTGCCTGCACTAGCAGCAAATGATGAGCAGGTACAGATAAGCTACCGACAGACAGATCAAGAGCTATCTGTCTGGCTCTCCGCTTATCTTACCCATCGTTGCAGCAAATATCGGAACTGGCAGCTATGCAGACCGACCGCGTTTTTGTCGCCGCCGCTTTGTTTATCACAATTTATCACCTCCACTATTGATGAGGCAGACCTATGATAGAGCGAGCCTATCTAACAGCAGCACAAGCACTTTCCTATGCTAGCGCGCGCGCGTTAAATGGATTTGAAGGGCATCAAAGTGAGGCTGTGCAGGGCGCGTTGCTGCGCGCCTCTGACGAGATAGATGCAAGTTTTGTTTTTTCCGGCAGGCTTGTATCGATAGGCCAAAGCCGCGCTTGGCCACGGGTTGGCGCACGCGACCAATATGGGCATGAGATATCGGGCATTCCAGAAGCGATTAGACGCGGTGTGGTAGAGCTTGCAATAGCCTATCTTACGTCTGAGGCAGATGCTGAAATCTTGCTGGGTCAGCGCGGTCACATCCAGCGCGAAAAAATAGGCGATATTGCCGTGTCTTATCAAAACTCGCCAGCCTCCCGGCGCGCGCGCTTACACCACCTCCTGCAGCCCTTATTGCTGCCGGCTGGCCATACAAGGATTACCCGGACATGAATAAAGATAGCCCCCCCAAAGAGCCGGTTGAGAGGCCAGCCCACACGCCAGTATCCCCGCGCCGCCTCAGCAATGCGATAAACCGGTTTGGCATACAGGCAGAGATTTCTAGTGCGCTGCGCAATGAGACCTCTGTTACCCCATGGAAGGCTGGTCCTGTAGGCCGCCAGAAATGGCCAGCCAAGATATTGATAAGTGATTACAATGTTAGCCCTGCCAACAGTTCTGGAAATGGGCAGAATTTAGGTCAGGTAACACAGGCACAAGCACTTATTATTACCACTTGTGCCGCTGTTTTTGACAACGCATCAGAGGTTTGTGTGCAGGGCGTCCATTGGCAAATATTAAGCTATCTCTTGCTCGCGAAAACTGGGGATAGGGCGATTTATCAGCTCACCCTTCTGCAACGGCCAGCTCTTAGATGAGGCGGGCATTAATACGTCAGGCATTTGGCTTGAAAATGGCTGCCCTGCTATCATATGAGGTGCAAATCATCTGGGAAAATACGCCTGTTTTGGATAGGGATAGTTTTAGGGCATGGCTGTATCTGGGCCTTATTTTCACGTCAGATGCGCAAGATACACAGCTTATCGATACGCATAAAAACCTCAGCTCTGGGCGCCTGAAAGGCTGGTTGGCGGTGCCAAGTGGTAGCGGCATGCAACAGCTAGATAGTTTGATAGACACGCTTGATACAGCTATTGGCCAGCAGCATTTTGATGGACTTAGAACAAAGAGGCTGGAAGCAGAATTACCGTTGGATATTCCGCCCTTTCAAAAGCTGCATTTTGCTATTCCATTCACCTATTTTCACCGCCCAATAGAGGGCCCAATAGATAGTTAGAGAGCATAAATATGTCAGATAAGATGGTAAAATATGGCTATGAGGCGGTTGTTCTGGCCGCTCCGGATGCTGGGCATGAGGCAAATAAAGAACCAAAACCATTCTCTATTGTGTGGCATCCTGCCCCCTATCTGATCGGTCAGGATTTCCGTCAGCAGCATTTTCGCCGCGCTTATCGCCAGCTTAGCCCAGTAGCATTAAAGCCTTTTGCACTTACCTTGCGCAAGAATGTTACTGGCCAGCTTTCCTTTCACCCTGTGCCGGGCGCATTTTTCAAGCTGATGGTAGGGTCTGTGTTGCAATCAATTTGGCAGGAAGTTAAGCCGCCCAAAGCTTTGCTTGTCCCCATACAAGGCCAGAAAATTGAAGAGGCAGGTGCGGCCAGCCTATCGCAAAGTTTGAATTTACTCCGCTTTTTTCAGAATGGTAAAACAGCTACCAGATTTGAGGGCATGAAGGCTCAGCGGCTGAGCTTTACCCTGCAACAAACCAGTGCTCCGGTTATTGAGATTAGCTTTTTAGGCATTGCCTCACGCGGTATAAAAGAGGCACGCCAAATAGCGGAAATAGAAAAATCCTTAACGAGCCGCTCAGAACCTGCGCCCCTGCCAGAAGTTAAAAGCATTAATATTGAGGTGAATGGCCAAACGCTCTCCCTACTGCAATCTTTTTCACTGCAAGTGACTAAGCCAGATTTGCGCGCTGTATATGTGATGACTAAAAAAGCACCTAGCCAGCTCATAGATGGTAAGCTTTTAGTTACTGGCAGGCTGTCCTTTTTAGTCACCGATGCAGCTTTGGCTGCCCTGCCAGAACCAGAGGAAGCATTAACCCTAAAACTTGTTTTGGCTTATGATAACAAAGCCCAAATTGGGCTGCAGATTACCGATGCCCGCGTCAGAGAGATGCGCCTTACCCCGCAATCCGCAGATGCGCTGATAACAGCTAATTTGGAGTTTGAAGTTGAGGCCAGCAGTCAGGATGCTATGCCGCTTCGTTTCTCCCAAAGTTTTTCCTAAACCCTTTATTTTTTAACCTGCCAAGAGGTATTTTCGCATGACAGTTGAACAACAGCTGAGCGAGCTGGGGGCGGAGCTGCGCCGCCTGCACGCCTCCATGGATCAGCAAAATAGCCGCTCCCAGCTTATTCAGAGACAGCTTCGCCAGTTTGAACAACAGCTTACCCGCCAGCTAGAAAGCCTGCTAGCAGACATTGTAACACGCGCTCTGCCAGAAGGGGCTAGCGATTTTGGCGCGTTGGTAAGCCAGCTTGCAGTACCGCGTTTTGCAGATGGCGGAATTGTTGAAGGCCCGGGTTTGGTAGCACTTGCCGGTGAAGCAGGCCCAGAGGCGGTATTGCCCCTAAAGCGCGGTGCGGATGGTCAGCTAGGGGTAGGTGTGGTCTCCCCTGAAACCTCGTCTATGGCGCCAATGCCGCCTGTAAATGTGGATATCACACTCGCGAATGGACAGGATAGTCTCGATAGCGAGCTATCCTTGGATACCCAACTTTTGGATGGGCTTTCTGCACATTTGTCTGCGGCGCTGGCACAGGCTGTTAGCACACAAATAGAAGAGAGGTTTGCGGCTATTGGCGGTGCGGCTTCCCCTGCAGATTTGCACGCGCAATTGCGCACCATACTCTAACAGAGGGGAGGGGACTAAAATGTATAAAGATTTGCCAGATATTCTGCCCTCACAATCGTCCCAGCTCCAAAATGATATTCGGTTAACCGAGCGCAAATTTTCCCAGCATTACACCACACGTGCACCAGCTTCCCTTGCATCATGGCAACGGGTTTGGCAATTGAAATGGCTCTATCTAGAGGCAGCAGAGCTGATAAAATTAGATGCTTTTTTTGCTCAGCATAAGGGGCATATTCCGTTTCATTGGACACCGCCAAACTTGCCCGGAAGCGGTCTATATCTCTGCACCTCATGGCAGGTTATCCCGCAATCAGATAGCCATACCCATCTTTATGCGCGGCTGGTTCTAGCAAGCTAGTCTGGTCCTTTGTTTAACGCTTATTTTTTGGCGTTCTTCTTGACCTTTCAATCCTTTTAAAAACAAGGGAGACAGCCTATGGCTCGCACCGACCAACTTGGTTATGACCGCAGCTTTCGTACATCCCAAGAAGCGCTGATAGAGCTTTACGCGCTCCAGCTTCGAGATGGGCAAATATTTCGTATGGTCAGCGATAGTGATTTTACCGGAATAATTGGTTTTGCCAACGCGCCCTTTAGAGCAAGCCCTATCAAGGCAAATGGCTTTCGCTGGCAAACGCCAGGTCCAGTTGTTCGTCCCAGTCTTGATATTCAAAACCCAGAAGACGCGTTGGTAAGCGCAGCACATAGCGGGCGAATAGAGCTTGCAACATTGCAACGTATCACCACTTTTGCCTCTGAGTTGGATGCCCCGCATGGAGAGGGTGGTGGGTCGTGTTTTATGCCTGAGGATTGGCCGGTTAATCGTTATACGCGCCTAGATGATACGCGCCTGCAAATTGAACTGGCGGCAGTAGCTGGGTTTGAAGGCAAATATCTGCCAGCGCGGGTGATGTTTTCTGACTTCTGCCAGCATCGTTATCGCCGATATGATGCCCAAACAGGGCGCTTTGACTATCGCGGGTCTAGCTGCCCCTATACAGATAGCCGCTATTTTCTAAATGATGGCACGCCTACTCATGACCCGGCACAAGATAGCTGCTCTTTGCGTCTCAATAGCGGGTGCAAGAAACGCTTCGCAGCGGCTTTGCCTTTTCTTGGCTTTCCAGGGCTTCGCCGATGATCCCGCCAACAATATTAAAAAAGCTGGAACTTTACGCGCGGCAGACAGCACCAAAAGAAGCGTGCGCTATACTGATAAAAGCAGCGCAAGGCTGGGAGATAAAAGAGCTTGCTAATCTTGCTGGTAATCCACAAAGCAGCTTTGCTGTAGATGCTGGCCTGATGGATGGTTTGTGCAAAGGACGCGAGGCGGTGTTCTTTCACAGCCATCCTTTTGGTCCCAGCTACCCCTCTTTACTAGATATGCAAGGTTTCGTTGACACCAAGATAGATTGGCTTATTGCGGATATCTCTGTTCAGCCAGTGCAGTTTTTTACCCTATCTGGGAAAGGGCAGGCAGATTTACATAACCGGCCTTTCCGTCATGGAATAAGTGATTGTTACAGCCTTATCCGTGATTATTACAAGCAAATTTTTGAGCTTGAGCTTTTGGAATATCCGCGTGGCTGGCAATGGTGGTCAGAAGGGTTTGCCCATTACCGCGACCAGTTCAAAGGGGCAGGGTTTTTCCAGCTAGAAGAGGGGGCTGCCCTGCAGCATGGGGATATAGCCCTGATAAGGCTACGCGCAAAAGTAGCTAATCACGCGGCCATCTGGTGCGGGGATGGATTGTTGTTTCATCATCTGGCCAGCAGTCAGGGTTTTGATGCTTATCGCTTTCCCCAATATGACCCAGCAGAACGATTTGCCCCGTTCATTGAGGGCTGGATACGCCATCACTCCCTGACCCAAAAAGAGGCTTAAAATAATGCAACGGATCAGCGTATTTTTACATGGCCATTTGCGTCAATTCACTGCTTCCTCTGCGCCGATAAAGATAGAAGCTGGCTCTGCCCAACAGGCCCTACACGGCCTTGCGGTGCAGTTGCAAGGGTTTGAAGCAGTCTTTAGTCAGCTTCAGGTTAAGCTTATTTCTGGGCCAAGAAGAAGCGGGGTAGCGCTGAACGGTCTTGACTGTTTTACCCCGTTAGCCCACCGCCATTTACATGTGGTGCCGGTGGTTACAGGGCGGAGCCGCGATAGGGGTAAAATTGCTCTTGGCATGACCCTTGTTGGTCTGTCTTTTGTGCCTGGCTTATCGGGTAGTATTGCATCGCGTTTTGCCCAGACAGGCAGTCAGGTGGGTGGCAGTCAGCTGGGCCAGCTGGGTCATTTTTTGGGAAGCCAGCTATTAGGGAGTGCGGGTGCTTATCTGATGCAGGCAGGTCTCTCAGAACAGCTTGGCTCACAGCAACGAAGCCCAGCGGGGCAAAATCCTTCAGCGCTGATATCGTCGCCGGAAAGCGCCCAAGAGGGTCAGCCTGTGCCGCTGATCTATGGGCGTGTCAGGCTGTCATCACCGCCGATTATTTCCTCTAGCCTTATTGTAGAAACAGAAACCTTATGAGCAATTTTCCAGAAAATTTGCGCAATATAACCGGCCAGTCTGGCAGTAAATCAGCTAGTCAACAACCCACAACTCATATTGCGCCAGACACGGTGCGCTCTGAAGGGTCTGTGCGTATTTTGTGCCTATTATCTGCTGGTCCTATTGAAGGTCTGGTGGCTGGCGGGGCTTCGGTAATGCTAGATGATGTGCCGGTTATGGCTGATGGCGTGGCTTCTTTTGAGAGCGTTAGCTGGCAGCTTATTGATGGGGCCCCAGATGTGGCCGGGGCAAAGCTGCCCGGGTTCAACCATACATCTTTTGAACAGGCGGTTAATCGCCGCCTTGTCCAGAATCTCAATATAGAGGTCTCGCACGCTTTTGCAGATGCAGCGCGTCTTTCGCTGCGGTTTCCAGTTGGGCTGGTGCATCGAACTGCCCATGTTATTGGCTCAGAATCGGTGCGCTTAAAAGTAGAGGTTCAGGACCTAGATGGCCAAAACTGGCAGCAGGTCTATGATAAAACCATTCAAGAAAAACAACCACGTGCTTTTGAGATGCAGATATTGGTGCATCTTCCAGCGAATAAACATCCAAATATACGCCGCCGCTTGCGGGTAACGCGTTTATCTCCAGAAGCAAATGATAGCGCTATTTCTGATATTGTTTATCTCTCTTCGGTAACGTGGGTGTTCTGGGATCATTTGAATTATCAGGGGCTGGCAACGCTAGCCCTATCTGTGGGGGCAGAGCAATTTGATGGCCGCCTGCCTACCCTTAGTCTGGATGTAAAAGGCCGCCTAGTCAAAATTCCAGAAAATTATATGCCAGAAGAGCGCCAGTATGACGGGATTTGGTCAGGCCGATTTATCTCTGCATGGTCAGATAATCCGGCATGGGTGCTTTTAGATATCCTAACAGACCGTCTATGGGGGCTTGGCCTGTCGCTGGAAAAGATTGACCGGTACGATCTGTATAAAATTGCGCGTCAGTGCGATCAGATGGTGGATGATGGTACAGGGACAAAAAAGCCTCGTTTTACCTTTAATGCGGTACTGAATAGGCGGGTGAGCGCGGCACGAATGATTGCGGATATTTGCGCGGCTATTCGCGTGATTTATTTCTGGTCTGGGGACAGGTTACGCTTTGTTCAGGACAGGGCACAAAGCCCGCGCTTGCTGGTAACAAACGCGTCTGTATTAGGTGGGCAATTTGTTTATCACGGCGCTGCATCTAATCAGCAATATAGCCATGCGTTGGTGACCTATCTAACTGCTGAGGGCACGCCGTCTCTGGCAACAGCGCTTGATGAGGATTGCTTGACAGCTTGTGGCTATCGCGCTCTAGAGGTGTTTTTAACAGGTTGTATCTATCCCCATCAGGCCCAGCGTCACGCTAATTGGCTGCTGGCCAGCCAGCACGCCGGACGTCAGGCGGTTAGCTATCAAGCTAGCCTTGACCATCTAGCAGATAATCCGGTGCGCCCGGGCGATGTCATCATGATAGAAGATAGCCAGCGCATGCAAGATGGTGATGTTCTGCAAGCACGTCTTGAGCGCGCGGGTTTTACAGACTGGCTAGACACCCTGTCGCCGCCAGCAAAGATACTAGATGCCTTTGAAAGCCAGATAGGGCAGGACAAAAAAGCAGATAGCGCCAAAATAGGTGAGGGCAAAAACCTCGTTGCTTATATCGTGCGCCTTGCGCCAAAGCACGAAACGTTGGATGGCCGTTATATGGGGCGCCCGAGGGCAAAGCCAGAAACAGCACCAACGATTACACGCGGCATTTTTTATTATGATGCACAGGCCTCTAGCGAAGAGCAGCAGCTATATATCATATGGTTTGCAGCTGCAAAACACGCATACCTGCCCGCCGAAGGCAGCCCTGTATGTTTGCGCCCACCTCTTGTTAATAATTTGCTAAATACAAGCCGCCATGAGCATCAATTTTTATGGCGTGTAACCGATATCCACCAGAAAAATGCGGCCGAGGTTGAGGTTACCGCCATAGCCCATGATGCAGAAGCTGCGGATGATTCTAGTGCCGCTGGTCAGCCTCCTAGTCCTCCTGCTACCACGTTTCTTCCAGACAGGGCTCTGCATCCTGCCAGAGCAAAAAGCCCGCAAGCTCAGCAATATGAAAATTATGCGCAAGGCTATCTGAGCCATGAGATAGATTTAAGCTGGCAAATACAGGGGCGTGCAGAGACTCAGTTCTGGCAGATTGCGCTAGAACAGCGTGGCCAGCCGCGCCAAATCCGCTATGCAAACCGCCCTCATATTTTGCTCAGCCAAATGGCTACAGGTGACTGGCGGGCTGTTATCATAGCTATAGATTGGCTGGGGCGTAAGGGCATTCCAACCCATCATGATTTTCAGGTGCTGGCAGATATTGCCGAATTGCCAGTGCCAGAGGCGCCGCTGGTATCGCCTTCACCGGGCGGGGCAGAGATAAGTTGGCAAGTGCCCTTGATTGGCGGTATGGCTATTAGCGGTATAGCCTATTTTGAGATTTGGGAAATGGCGGCGGATAACACACCTATCCGGCGCCTAGCCACTAGCCCTGCAACGCCTGTCAGCCTTGCGGCATTATCACCTGAAAAAACTTACCTCATCGCCCTTCGTTATCAGCGGCAAACAGGCAAGCTCTCCGCCTTTGGTCCGGCTGTCCAGCTCTCGCCCCTAGCGTTGCCAAAGGGCGATAATGGCAAGAGAGGCTCTAGAGGTAAAAAGGGGCTAGATGGCACGGACGGCACGGACGGCACGGACGGAAAAGATGGTGATGCCGGAAAGGATGGCGATGCCGGCAAAGATGGGCTAGATGGCACGGACGGCGTGGACGGCAAAGCTGGAAAAGATGGAGATGCCGGAAAAGATGGTGATGCCGGAAAAGATGGCACGGATGGCACGGACGGCACGGATGGAAAAGATGGTGATGCCGGAAAGGATGGCACGGACGGCACGGATGGCACGGATGGAAAAGATGGTGATGCCGGAAAAGACGGCACAGATGGCAAGGATGGAGATGCCGGAAAAGATGGGCTAGATGGCACAGACGGCACAGATGGACAAGATGGGCTGGCGGGTACCCAGATAACAACCCTTGATGTCTTGGCCGGAAGCTGGTCAGACAGTGCTGCAAATCAGCATATCGTCCATCGGGTTCAACGCGCGCCAGTAGCTGGGGATATTGTAACACTGCGCTTTCAGAGCAGCCGAGCAAAGGCGCTAGCTGAAACGCGCATTTTTGATGGCAGTAGCTGGCAAAAAGCGTCCGCAACGCTGAACGGTAATCAGCTGATAGATGGCAGTGTATCTGCAAAGGCGCTGTATCTTGATGGGGTGTCTTTGCGTGCGGATGCGTCTGGCGCGTTAAAAGTTAATGCGATTTCTGCAAACCAGATTGCGAGCGGGCAATTTACCTCTACCAGCTTTAAAGAGGGCTTAAGCGGCTTTCGCATAGATAAAGCTGGTGGGGCAGAGTTTAATGATGTGGTCATGCGTGGCACGCTGGAAAGCAGCAGTATTCGTTCCAGCTTGCTGGTCGTCCCGCTTATCGCGATGCCTACACAAAGTGATGATCGCTTTCTTACCCTAGCAGAGCCGCGTCCGGTACGTGCGCGTTGGCATAGCCGGGTTGGTGCGACAGCGCATTTACGGGATTTACTGATTTCTGCTGACCGGCTGACCGGGTATTACAATGACGAAAATAAGTCTGTCCTAACCGCAGGGGATACGCATGGCGATACCACAGCCCCTAATGGCGAGCTGGTCAATAATTACTATCACCGCTTTCGTAGCCACACGCCGAAATTGGAAGTCAGTGGAACGTTTACAGCCCCAGATCAAAGCCCGTCATGGGGCGCGCTTATTATAAAGGTCAATATGCGCTTGGTCATAAAGCTAGGCAGCAAAAAAATAGCCGATAGCGGATTTATATCACACGATAATTTTGTTGCCGAAGTCTGGTTAGGTGACCGCACTATTCAAACTTCTGTTGCGAGCGCTGGGTTTGATGGGGACATTGAATTCACCAATATCCGTAAAGCCAAGAACCGGCCCGGCTATTCCAGTCCTGAGAGGGGTTTAACACGCTCTATGGAAGTTCAGATGGTCTGTTTTCCGATATTAAATCCCGCCCCGCCCCCTAATAATCAAACTCTGTCTTTTGAGGTTAGTTATCAAATTTCAAAAAGAGGCAGTTTTGCAGTGGACCCACTAACCTCACTCACCGCCTCAACTACAATTAAAATGGATACACTGACATGAAAAAAAATCTTATAAAATCTGAAAGCAGGGTCATTTCCTCAGAGCTTGTTATTCCCCCAGCGGCGCGGGTTGTCGTGGTTTTGGGCTTATATTCTGGGGCTGGGGTCAGCACGGTTGTGGACTATGTTAAAGCGAACACAGCTTCTCGCTTGCCGCCACCTTTGGTGCTGGATCGCGGGATGTTACCCTATGATGGGCTAAAGGCTCACCCCTCTGTCCTAGAGGGTAAATTTGCCTTTATCATCCAAGAACCACCAGGACAGATACCACCAAAAAGGCTGGCAGATATTGTGATTTTGCTAGGCCATGAGCTAGATGCGCCTAAATCGAGCCTGCCTATCTATCAAATGATTGACGCGATTTACCATAAAGCGGGTCTGCCATCGCCGCATATTATTTCGCGCTATAAGGGCATGGGGGATTATCCTGATACCGTTATGTCCAGCAAGAAAGAGATGACAGACAAGCTGTTATGGCTGATGGCAAAGGCGTTTTTTCCGCAAAGCAGTCCAGATTTTGAGCTGGCAAAGCGCCTGTTTGACGGGGAACGTCAGGATAGAGAGATAGAAGAAACTAATAAAAATATCTCTAATAAGTTGTAAAAATACAACATTATAAATCTAGCTGAAGCCTAAAATATCAAATCTTCTCAACAAATTGAGGGGATTTGTTTACATCCTATGACTGCATGAAGTTTCTTGCCTTCATGTATTGCGGGTGCGGGATTTGGAACAAGGTTCAGAAAGCCAGAAGCGCGGCATCACCTAGCAAGGTTTTAAAACAGTTAAATGACTACCCTTGAAAGGAGGGGGAGACATGTTGAAACGACTTTCTGCTAGCACCATGCTGGCATCCGCGCTGGTTCTGGGTATGCCTATGGCCGCGCACGCTTTTGAAATCACCCTATCTGGTGATTCAGAATTTAAATATCAAACATGGTCAGATGATGAAGATAATATGGGTCAGGCTAATGATTCAAAAATGACTAATGAATCCCACATCATCATTTCAGCTGAAAAAACATCTGATAGCGGCCTTACCTATGGTACCTATTACCGTATTGAGGCGGAAACTGGAAATGGTGGAAGCTCAAACCTGAAAGAAGATGGTCACCGTTTATACGTAAAAGGTGATTTTGGTCAGATTACCCTAGGTGGTGGTGCGGCTGGTGATACCTTTTATGCAGATGTACTAGACCGGATGGTCAATGATGAGGCGACATCTGGTGAGGGTTTGCCAGGATTTAATTATTTCACGGCTTTTGCAACTGCTGATGAAACCATGTCTTATCACACGCCAAGCTTTAGCGGGTTTAAAGGCGGTATCTCTGTATATGATGCCGGTGCTAGCTCAAAAGGTGATGTGCGTGAGCTTGGCCTGCAATATACAGCTGATGTGATGATGGATAGTGCCATTACGCTTAGATATGCACATGCACAAGCAGATGACTTTGCAGTTAACGGGAGTGAAGGGCTATCTAATGATTTAGACGACGACGTAGATGTGGGGGATGCCAAAGCCCAATCCTATGGCGTTGATTTCACTACAGGACCTTTTGGTTTTGGGATAAGCCGTAATATAGTTGATGCAGACTTTGAGAGTGACACTATCCCAGACCAGAATATTGAAGTTAGCAATACAGGTTTTGCTGCCTCTTATCAGGCTAGTGATGCGCTAAAAATAACATTGGGTAAAGTAACCTCTGAAGCCGAAAATAGTATAAACTCAGATGCCGTCTTTGATGGGGATATTACAGCCTTTGCAGCGGATTATACCGTTGCACCCGGCCTGACTACAGGGCTGACCTATTCTACTTGGGAAGGTCAGAATAGTTTTTATGGATCGAATAGTGGTCAATGTGGTCCTGACAATGACGATCTCCGCAAATGTGTGAAGGATGCTGACGGTAAACAGTCTGGCAATTACACTGTTCTTTACATGAAGGTGGCTTTCTAAGCTCAGCTTAAAGAGCGATTAAAACATAGACCTTATCTGATGGGAATGATGGGCATCTCCCAGCCGCATCCCTAGATAACAGATAAGGTTCAAAAGAAGAGAGCAGTTTTCTGCTCTCTTTTTTATGCGCTTCTTTAGGGGCTTTTTTTATGCGCTCTTTTAGGGGCGTGTTCTGCCCTAGATGCCTCTTTTTCTTCAAAAAATATAAAGGATAATCAGATGTCAAAAATGGATGATTTGGCACGCCGCCTTACCGCGCTTCAGGTGGATATAGAACGCCGCTTTGGCCAGTTACGTGCATGGCTTTTGGCGCTCACCCTTATCATGCTTCTAACCGCAGGGCAGGACAGCCCGCTAGCCAGTTTATTCCTGTCTGCGGTGTTGCGCTGATGTCTGTTGATGCTCCAAATTCTGGCTCAAATTCTGGCCGATCTTCAGATAAAAATGGGCCAGATAAAAATGGGCCAGATAAAAACGCGCCACATAAATATCTTCAGGCGCCCTTGGCCAGCCAGCTTATCCGCCGCCATGAAGGGGTGCGTGCCAAGCCCTATACCGACAGCGTTGGCAAGCTTACCATCGGGGTGGGGCGCAACCTGTCTGATCGCGGGCTAAATGTGGCGGAAATTAACTTTCTGTATGAAACTGATTATCAGCTTGCTGTATCCATCCTTGATATCTGGCTAGAGGGGTGGGAAGCCTTGCCGATTGGCCCTCGACTAGCGCTTATTTCTATGGCGTATAATTTGGGTGCCCCGCGCCTAGCCAGCTTTGTGAAAATGCGCACAGCCCTTATATCAGGTGATTTGCACGCCGCCGCAGATCAGGCCTTAGCCAGTAAATGGGCAAGGCAGGTTGGCCGCCGCGCCGATGAAACAGCCGCCCTGTTCAGGGGCGATATGTCCTGTTTGCAGGCGCTCTCAGACGATAAGTTCTAAAGCTAGCGTATTGATGCCCCCCCCAACACAAATAAAAAGGCGCCCCCCCCAATGAGCCCAGCATTTTTAACTATGTTATGGCCTGTCCTAGAAGGGGCAGTTGGCCATCATGTAAAAAACAAACGACAAGCCGAGGCGATAATGACAGCCGTGCGCGGCCAGATAGATGAAGGGCTGTCTAGCGAGATGGAGATGGAAAAACTTAGCCATCAGCGTCAACATCAGCTCAATCAGCTTGCCTTGCAAAAACGCTCGCTATTCCTAGCTGGCTGGCGGCCTTTGGCTGGCTGGTCTTGTGCGCTGGGCGTAGCATGGGTGTTTTTGGGCGCGCCGATAGCCCAGATGGTAAATACGGCTATGGGCATAGATGCGCCCCTGCCAGCATTGCCAACAGACTATCTGTTTGAGCTGTTATTGGGTTTGCTAGGCATGGCTGGCATTCGCAGTTTTGACAAGCTTAAAGACAATACCGGATAAGGGCTTAATAAGCGCGTTTGGCAGCAAACCGGGCACCGCTTATTAATGCGCTGCTTATCTCTGATTGTCCGAGTGGGGTGAGGGCGGCTATAGCCGCTTCAGCCTCTGATTTAGCGTGGGCTAGCGCACGTTCTACGGCCCTATGGCGGTTAAGGATTTCACGGGCGGTTTGCAGATCGCCTGTCTGGTAATCTTGCTGGCTAAGGGTGCGCATCCAAAAATCTTGCTCCTGCGCATTGCCGTCCTGCCACGCTAAAATCACCGGCATGGTAATTTTACCATCATAAAAATCATCGCCGCTATTTTTTCCCATCTTGTCGCTATCCATGCCATAATCTAGCGCATCATCACAAATCTGAAACGCCCGGCCTAGCGCCAATCCATAGGCATGCATCGCACTGCAAATCGGGGCAGAAGCGCCGCCAACCCGCGCGCCAGCCTCTGCGGCGGCGGCAAATAAAATGGCAGTTTTATTGGTAATAACAGAACGATAATCTTCAAGACTGCTATCTGGTGCGCCAGCCATGCTCATCTGCATAACCTCGCCCTCAGTAATCCGTGCTGACGCAGAAGATAGCATCCGCAATATTTCAATATCCCCAGTGCTTACCATTAGCTCAAATGCGCGCGCGAATAAAAAATCCCCCACCAGCACAGAAGCCTCATTGCCCCACATCGCATTGGCAGTATCGCGCCCACGTCTTTTTTCCGACTGATCAATAACATCATCATGCAATAGCGTGGCGTTATGGATAAATTCGACAGAAGCCGCCAGATAGAGTGCTGATGCCGGAATATCTTTTGGCATATTTTTTGGCGTATCTTTTGGCATGTCTTTTGGAATATTTTGCTCTGCTGTGCCAGCCAGCGCGCCCATCAGGGTTAACATCGGGCGCATCCGCTTTCCGCCTGCGGCTATCAGATGCCCGGCTAGCTCCGGTATGAGGGGCACGTCTGATGCCATCTTCTCCAGAATAACCTTATTCACATCTGCCATTGCCGGCGCGCACAGGCTTACCATACCCTCAAGGGATGGGGCAGCATCTGATAAGGTGTGTATATTTTCAGCGGTATTCATGCTCATGCCTGTTAATTAAGGCGGTTAGCCCTTCTGGGCAAGGGAAAAAGAGGTTCTATTTCTAGCAGGTGGGCTGACCCTATTTATGTGTTTCCTTAAATTTATACACGCCCTAGATTTAATGTTGTAGCGAAAAGCCCCTTAGATAGGCGAGGAGAAATTATCTCATCTATCGGGGGCTCATCTATCGGGGGCTCATCTATTGGGGGTTGGAATATCTGTTCTGATCCCTGATAATCGCCAATATGGAATGCCTTGTTAAAACTTGTTGCCCGATACGCCTTACCCGCCTGCAGTCTCTGCTGGGGGATGCAGACATACCGCATGTGGTGTTTGACCAGCATATTTCAGCCCTTGAAGGGGGTATAGGCGCTTTTCCGCGCCGCGTTATGGTAACACAAGGCTATCTGTTTTCTGCACGGGCAATCTTGGAGGATGAAGGTCAGCTTTATGACGACTAGCCAGCCACCAGACGATGCAAGTCCGCCTGCAACCAGTGATGATAGTTTTTTATCAGGGGCAGTATTGTTGCGCCAGCCTTGTGATGGTTACCGCGTAGGCACGGATGCGGTGATGCTGGCAGCGACAATTAATCCCCAGAATAACTCCCAGAATGGCTCCCAGAATAACTCCCAGAATAGCTCCCAGAAAAAAGAGCCGCGTATGCTGGATATGGGCGCTGGTGTGGGCGGGGTTAGTCTTGCGGTGCGTACCCGCCTTTCTCATGGTCATATTACGGCGATTGAAAAAGATGCTTTTTGTGCTGAACTTTTGGCGCATAATATTGCTCAAAACAATTTATCGCAGGCTATCCGGCCAGTAGCGGGTGATATTACGCAAATGCCTGCTATGCTGCGTGCCAGCTTTGATGCGGTCTTTGCTAACCCGCCTTTTCACCATGCTAGCGATAAAAATCCGCGTTTCCGTCGTCGTCGCCTTGCGCATAATGGCGATGGGCAGACCAGCCTTACAGACTGGGTTAGAGCCGGATTATGGGCGTTGCGTGATAAGGGGCGCTTGAGCTTTATTGTGCGCGCCGACCGCGCGGATGAGGTGATGATAGCTTTGCGTGATGGCGGGGCTGGAGAGATTCTGCTGTATCCGTTATGGTCTTACGCTACCAGCCCTGCGGTGCGGATGGTTATCACCGCACGCAAGGGGGTAAAAGGAGCGATGGCGTTGTTGCCGGGACTGGTTCTGCACCGGCCATCTGGTGCTTTGACGCCTGCCACGCAAAAGGTTATGAAAGGAGAGGGGCTTATCTTAACCCACCCTGCCGCCCAGCATATCAAGCCGTGATGTGGCCAGATTTTTTTTTTAGTTTTTTTTAGGTTTTTTTTAGTTTTTTTTAACCTCCCCCTCTTCACAAATGGCAATACCAGTACGAGATATATCTTATGTCCTTTCTCAGAAAATTACTCTTTTGGAAAAAGTCGCAATCCCGCGTTGCTGTTGTTAGGTTGGCGGGCATTATCGGCGCGCAAGGCGGTGCTTTTCGGCGCGGCTTGACCTTGGACAGCGTTGCTCCGGTGCTGAAAAAAGCTTTTTCTACTTCTGATATCAAAGCTGTTGCTCTTATCGTCAATTCACCCGGTGGCTCTCCTGTGCAATCAGAACTTATTGCAGCACGTATCCGCCAATTGGCAGCAAAGCATGAAGTGCCAGTTTTATGCTTTTGTGAGGATGTGGCCGCTTCTGGGGGGTATTGGCTTGCGGCTAGTGCAGATGAAATTTATGCAAGCAATGCATCTGTTATAGGCTCTATTGGGGTGATATCTGCTGGATTTGGATTTCCTGATGTACTGGATAAGCTTGGAATTGAGCGGCGCGTTTACACAAGCGGTAAATCAAAATCCATGCTTGATCCCTTTCGCCCAGAAAATCCAGAAGATGTGGCTTATCTCAAATCTTTGCAATCTGATATCCATGAGCAATTTATCGATTATGTGCGCCGCCGCCGCGGTACCCGTTTGGATGGGGATGAGAACGAGTTGTTTTCGGGGCGTTTCTGGACTGGACGACAGGCTAAAAAACTGGGGCTGATAGACCAAATAGGTCTGCTACATGATGTGCTGGAAGCGCGTTTTGGTAAGGAAGTGAAGGTCATAACTATTGCCCAGAAGCGCGGCTTGCTTCCCTTTGGAACAGGTATGGCAGAATCAGCAACAGACCGTGTGCTAGATAGGCTGGAAGCACGTAGCCTGTGGCAGCGTTTTGGGTTGTAGCATGGGGCCGCGTAGTTAAATGTTTTCACCAGCAAAAATTATCGGTCTGCTTGCCATTTTATGGATTGTGTGGATGGTGTTCAAATTACTGGAACGCAGGCAAAACCTGCCAAAAGACAATAAAAATAAGCCAAATGACAGCACTGATACGCATGCTGGCCAGCAGGCGGTAGATGTTGCGGAATGTTCGCACTGTCATAAATTTGTCCCTAAGGGCGGGTGCGCGGACAAAAACTGTCCGCTTCGTAGTTGATTTTTTGCCCATCTCTGGCTAGTCTGCCGACATCTTTTTGCGATGTGGCTTCAGCATCTTTAACCCGTCAGCTGGCATGCGCATCATCATAGTTTGGCTCTGATTTTTCATGCGCACCGATTTTCAATCTATCATCCTTAATCTGCAACGTTATTGGGCAGAACAGGGCTGTGTTATCCTACAACCTTATGACATGGAAGTAGGCGCCGGCACCTTTCACCCCGCTACCACCTTGCGCTCGCTTGGGCCAGATGATGTCTGGAATGCAGCTTATGTGCAGCCCTCGCGCCGTCCAACAGATGGCCGCTATGGCGAAAATCCCAACCGGCTGCAACATTACTATCAATTTCAAACGATTATGAAACCATCGCCCGCGAATAGCCAAGAGCTGTATTTAGGCTCGCTGAGTGCTATTGGTCTAGATGTGCATGCCCATGATATCCGTTTTGTTGAAGATGACTGGGAAAGTCCAACTTTGGGGGCATGGGGTCTTGGCTGGGAGGTATGGTGCGATGGGATGGAAATTTCGCAGTTTACCTATTTCCAGCAGGTTGGTGGTTTAGAATGTAACCCTGTGCCGCTAGAGCTAACCTATGGCTTAGAACGGCTGGCAATGTTTATCCAAGGCGTTGATAATGTCTATCAGCTAGACTGGGACGGTGTGCCCGCGGAAAAAGGAGGTAAAAATTATGGTGATATTTTCCACCGCGCTGAGGTTGAGTTCTCAAAATGGAATTTTGAAATTGCCGAAACGAGCCGCCTGTTTCAGCATTTCAAAGATTGTGAGACAGAATGTAAACGCCTGCTAGATGCAGGTCTGGCGCTGCCAGCCTATGACCAATGCATGAAAGCTAGCCATCTATTTAACCTGCTGGATGCGAGAGGGGTAATCTCTGTATCTGAAAGACAGGCTTATATTGGGCGGGTGCGTACCCTTGCCAAAGGCTGTTGCGAGACTTGGGTCGGTATGCCGGAGAAAGTTTAAAAGATGGCCGTTTTATTTATTGAAATTGGCTGCGAGGAAATTCCGGCGCGGCTCCAGAAAAAAGCAATCTTTGATTTGCAGAAATTATTTGTTGAGCAGCTTGTAGCTCTTGGTTTTGCCGCCGTAGCTGGACGTACAGCCATTAGTCCGCGCCATATGGCTGTTGAGATAAAAGGTCTTGCGCTTAGCTTGCAAGATGCGATTATTGAGCGGCGCGGTCCGCGCAGTGACGCCCCAGATAAAGCCATAGACGGATTTTGCCAGTCTGTTGGCCTGCCGCGTGAGGCGCTGAGCGAAGAAGCGACTGAAAAAGGGACTTTCTTGTTTGCTAGAACCACCGAGAAAGGTGCTGTTTTGGCGGACTGCCTGCCAGAATTAGCGCAAAAAGTGCTAGCAGAATTTCCGTGGCCAAAAAGCCAGAGATGGGCAACGAGCCGGATGAGCTGGGTACGTCCTTTGCGCTCTGTTAATCTGTTGGTAGATGGCAAACCTATTAAGGGGGCTATCGCGCTTGGCGGGGATATGAAGATTGATTTTGGCCAGCATGCACAAACCCATCCTTTCCATGCGCCTGATACAATTGCCCTGTCAGATTTTGACAGCTATTTGAGTGATATGCGCAAGGGCTTTGTGTTGGTCGACCACAAAGAGCGAATGGATGAAATTAAAAGCCAGCTTGAGGCACGTGCCGCAACCAAAGGCTTGAAGCCAGTGCGTGATGACGGGCTATTGGCAGAAACAAATGGGCTGGTCGAATGGCCACAAGTTATTCTTGGTCAGATTGACGATGTTTTCATGGAGCTACCGCCTGAGATCCTTGTAACTTCTATGCGCGTGCATCAAAAATTCTTTGCCCTGAGTGATGATGGTAGCCCAGACAAGCTTGCCCCCTATTTTATGACGGTTGCAAATCGTAAGGCAGATGCAAAAACCGATGCGCTGATTGCCAATGGTAATGAGCGAGTTTTGCGTGCGCGCTTGTCTGATGCTCGTTTTTTCTGGGACCAAGACAGGGCTAGGCCATTGCCTGAAATGGCAGAGGGACTTTCGCAAATAACCTTTTATGAAGGGCTTGGCAGTGTTGGCGATAAAGCCGAGCGTATGACCAAGCTGGCCACTGTTATTGCCGAGCAGATAGACGATGCAGATAGCGTGCTGGCAGCAAGAGCAGCGATGCTTGCTAAGGCTGATCTGGTGTCAGATATGGTAGGCGAGTTTCCAGAGCTGCAAGGTATCATGGGGGGGTATTATGCGCGCCATGGCGGTGAGAAGGACAGTGTTGCCAGTGCTATTGCCCAGCATTATCGCCCGCAAGGTCCAAACGATAGCTTGCCAGAAACAAAAGAAGGGCTAACTGTTTCCCTTGCTGATAAGATAGACACGCTAACGGGGTTCTTTGGGATAAACCAAAAGCCAACCGGATCGCGCGATCCTTTTGCTTTGCGCCGTGCTGCCTTGGGTGTTTTGCGGATGATAGATGAAGCTGACCTTAGCCTAGATCTGGATGCAATATTGGCTAGCGCTGCGAAATTGCATGGCTTTGATAGCGCAGATACAGAGCTGCCTAGTTTCATTTTGGAGCGCTTGCGCGTTAGGTTGCGCGATAGGGGCTATGGCCATGATGTTATCGCTGCGGTACTAGCCAAGGTTGAGGCAGGCAGATGCGGAGATGTTCGCTTATTATGCCGCCTGACGGCCGCCTTAGATGGGTTTTTATCAACGGATGCGGGGCAAGGGCTTCGGGCAGGGTGGCGGCGGGTGGCTTCCATCCTTGAGGCAGAGGAAAAAAAATCTGCCATCAGCGATAAGCTGGTAGCATCGAGCCTCTCGACAAGTGAAGAAAAAGTGCTATATGACGCGGTAATGAACTTGCCAGAGTTATCGGTTTCCAGTCTTGCGGGCATTGAAGATGCGATTAAAGCACTGGCTGGTCTTGCAGAGCCGATTAACCAGTTTTTTGATAATGTGGTTGTTAATAGTGAGGATGAGGCTATTCGCCTTAACCGGCTAGCCTTGCTGGCCCGTATACGTGGGGCGATGTATGAGATAGCAGATTTTGGCCTGCTGGAGGGGTCTTAAAAGACCGGCTGGGAGCATGTTTTAATGGGTAGGACCATCAAATAGGAGCAAGGTTAACCAATGTCAAAATGGGTTTATTCATTTGGTGCCGATAAGTGTGACGGCGATGCGAGTATGCGCAACCTTTTAGGCGGGAAAGGGGCTAATTTGGCTGAGATGTCCTCTATTGGACTGCCGGTCCCCCCGGGCTTTACCATTACTACAGAGGTTTGCACCTATTATTACGATCATGAAAACAGCTATCCAGAGACCTTGCGCGATGAGGTGTCTGCCGCTTTAAAAAACATTGAGGCAGAGACAGGGCGTCTATTTGGGGATGCACAAAACCCTTTATTGGTATCTGTACGCTCAGGCGCGCGTGCGTCTATGCCGGGCATGATGGACACAGTTCTTAATCTTGGTCTAAACGATAAAACAGCTGCCGGTATGGCTGCTGCCACAGGTGATGCTCGTTTTGTTTATGACAGCTATCGCCGCTTTATCCAGATGTATGGCGATGTGGTAATGGATGTTGACCACGGGCTATTTGAAGATTTACTGGATGATTTAAAAATGGCCGAAGGTGTGTTTCAGGACACAGACCTTAGCGCAGCAGCTTTGCAAACCCTAACAGAAAGCTATAAGCAATTAGTCCTAGAAGAAGCTGGTGAAGCGTTCCCGCAAGATCCGATGGCACAGCTTTGGGGCGCAGTAGGGGCGGTGTTCGCTAGCTGGATGAATAACCGTGCTATTACCTATCGCAAGCTAAACGATATTCCTGCCGCGTGGGGAACAGCGGTTAATATTCAAGCGATGGTCTTTGGAAATATGGGGTATGATTGCGCAACTGGTGTTGCTTTTACCCGTAATCCATCGAACGGTGAGAATCTGTTTTATGGTGAGTTTCTGGTGAATGCCCAAGGCGAGGATGTGGTAGCTGGTATTCGCACACCGCTGCCGCTAACTAGGCGTGCGCGTATCGATGGTGGGGTGGACGGAAATTCCCTTGAAGAAGAAATGCCAGAGGTGTTTGCCCAGCTAGATGCGGTACGCACCCGCCTCGAGACCCATTACGGGGATATGCAGGATCTAGAATTCACGGTAGAGAAAAACAAGCTCTATATGCTGCAAACTAGAGCTGGGAAACGAACTGCTGAGGCGGCGTTGAAAATCGCAGTTGATATGGCAGCAGAAGGGCTCATTACGCAAGAACAGGCGGTTTCACGTATTGACCCTTCATCGCTGGATCAGCTCTTGCATCCTACTCTTGATCCAAATGCTGAACGGGTCTGTCTTGCTCGGGGTCTGCCTGCTTCTCCAGGTGCTGCGTCTGGCAAGATTGTGTTAACCGCAGACCAAGCCGAAGCGCGTGCCGCTGCTGGTGAGCAGGTGATTTTAGTGCGGGTGGAAACCAGCCCTGAAGATATTCACGGCATGCATGCCGCCGCAGGTATTCTAACCGCACGAGGCGGGATGACCAGCCATGCGGCAGTGGTCGCCAGAGGTATGGGCAGAGCCTGTGTATCTGGTGCAGGGGATGTGCGTATCGATTTACAAAGCGGGGTGGTGCATATTGGGGAAACCCAATTAAAGGACGGCGACATCATTACGATTGATGGCAGTGTTGGCGAGATCTATAACGGCGAAATTGATAAAATTCAGCCGCAGCTTTCTGGTAGTTTTGAAACTGTGATGGGTTGGGCAGATAAGCTACGGCGTATGCGTGTACGCACCAACGCTGAAACGCCGGCAGACGCCCGCACGGCACGCGAGTTTGGTGCCGAAGGTATCGGGCTGTGCCGCACCGAACATATGTTTTTTGATGAAGATAGAATTGTGCCGATGCGCCAGATGATTATGGCGGTCGAAGAAAGTGGACGTAAGCAGGCCTTGGATATCCTGTTGCCGATGCAAAAGCGCGATTTTGCCGAACTCTTTTCTATTATGGCTGGCCTGCCGGTTACTATCCGCCTGCTAGACCCGCCATTGCATGAGTTTTTGCCGCATAGTGATGAGGAACTAGCCGAGGTGGCAAAGGCAACAGGCGTTTCGGTGGAGCTGGCACGTCAGCGTGCGCTTCGCCTGAAGGAGAGCAACCCGATGCTAGGCCATCGTGGCTGCCGCCTTGCTATTACCTATCCAGAGATTTGTGCGATGCAGGCGAGAGCCATTTTCGAAGCGGCTATAGAAGTGGCTGCATCAGGGCCCGCCCCAATACCAGAGATAATGGTACCGCTAGCGGGCACAGCCAAAGAAATTGAAATCTGCCGCGATATTATTGACGGTGTAGCTGCAGAGGTATTTGCTGAAAGCGGGCAAAAAATCGAATATCTAGTGGGTACAATGGTGGAATTGCCACGGGCGGCAATTTGTGCAGACCAGCTAGGCGAAGCAGCAGAGTTTTTCTCTTTCGGTACCAATGATTTAACGCAAACTGCCCTTGGTATCAGCCGTGACGATGCTGCTAATTTTATGCATGCTTATGAAGAGCAGGGCATTTACCATATAGACCCATTCGTCTCTATTGATGTTGAAGGTGTTGGTAAATTGGTGAAGATGGGCGCAGAGGGCGGCCGTAAAACGCGTGCTGATATCAAACTAGGTATTTGCGGGGAGCATGGCGGCGATCCTAAATCTATCCATTTCTGTGAAAGCGTAGGTCTGGATTATGTTTCCTGCTCGCCTTTCAGGGTTCCGATTGCCCGCCTTGCTGCTGCACAGGCGGCACTTGCAGAAAAAGAGTAAGCAAAAAAAGCTCAGTTTCTTTTGAATAGATAGAAACCAACAGCCTTGAGCTAAAGGGAAGCGGTAGCTATATCGCTTCCTTTTTTTTGATATTAGAATAAAATTTAAACAAGTTAATTAATTATGTTATTCTCTTAAAAGGAGTAATTAAGTGAGAACGCCAAATCAATTGCATGGTAGATAAAGATATTCTGGCGCACATCTTTTCAGAAGGTGGTTAGATGCGATATATTTCTGACAAATACCCATTAAATTATCTTGCACAGGTTAGGCCTGCTCCGCTTCAACAGAATAGTGCTGAAACGGGGGAGAAATCTGCATACGCCTATATTTATCGCTCTCTTCATAGAAAAAACTCTGGTGCTGGCTTTGTTCAGATAGGGCTATTATTAGGGCTGGCTGCGTGCGGTTCAAGCGGGGGTAGTAGCGCCAAAACCTCCACTGCAAAAACTTCGACTGGTAGCGTGTTTATACTTGGATCTAGAGAGCAGCTAGCTGATGACCTGCCAGCAAAACCAACAGACAAAACCCCAGAGCCCGAGACGCCATCTGACCAGTCGACCATTATAGAAAAGCCGCCGCAAATTACACTTACCTCTAGTGACAGAATTGCCGCTCCGGCCCTAAAGGAAGGTGATTTGGTAGAATCTGGCTCAGAAATTTATAGCCCAGACTTGTCGCAAGATAAGTTGAAATTTGTGTATGAACTTACAAACGCAGATAATAATATTTTATTTCAGATAGATAGTGTCACAGGTAGCCTATCTTTTAAAGCAGACACTATCCCAGATTTTGAAGCGCTTCAGACAGGATATGTGGTGTCCTTTCGTGCAAACTCTGATGCGTTGATTTTCTCGCAAGATATTCAAATCCCTATCACCGATATCGATGAAGCCCCTAGTGCGATGCGGCTGGTAGTAACTACCCCTAATATTCCAGAAAACAATCAGGCGGCCGTAAAACTGGCGGATATCCAGTTTGACGATCCAGATCAGAAAGCGGTCTTTTTGCGGAATAGTGCCAGTATTGCCGATAATCCTTTTTTTGAAATGCGTAAAGGTACTGAGCTTTGGCTAAAGCCAACTGCCCCGCTAGATTTTGAAACAGCCCAGCAACATAGCATCATCATCAAAAGCGACCATAGCGCGCATGAACAAAATTTTACCCTGACGGTTACAGACATAGATGACGCGCCTAGTGCGATGCGGCTGGTAGTAACTACCCCTAATATTCCAGAAAACAATCAGGCGGCCGTAAAACTGGCGGATATCCAGTTTGACGATCCAGATCAGAAAGCGGCCTTTTTGCGGAATACTGCCAGTATTGCCGATAATCCTTTTTTTGAAATGCGTAAAGGTACTGAGCTTTGGCTAAAGCCAACTGCCCCGCTAGATTTTGAAACAGCCCAGCAACATAGCATCATCATCAAAAGCGACCATAGCGCGCATGAACAAAATTTTACCCTGATGGTTTCAGACATAGATGACACCGTGTCGTTACAGCAACTTGTTTTGAATGTAACTCAAAGCGCGGTTTTCGAAGGCAAGTCTCCTAAAAATGAAGAAGGGGTTCTCGATGGCGAGGGCATATCATCAGCAAACCATTTATCTACCGCATTTTTATTAGATGATAATGGTATAAGGGTAAAAGAAGATAAATTTAAAATTGAAATCCATGACAGCCCACTATTTGAAATTAAAAAGAATAATCAAATTTGGCTAAAAGAAGAGGTGGAACTAGATTTTGAAACTACCTTAAATCATGCATATACCCTCACTGTTTGGGTATCAGGCGCACCACAATTATCAAAAACATTTACCCTGAACCTTGTTGATATAGATGAAAAGCCAGCAAAGATTATTATCAGCTCATCGCAAGTAGAGATTCAGGAAGGACGAACAACAGCACAAAAGCTGGCTTATATCAGCTTTGATGATGACGCGCTTGGAAATAATAGCGTTATCCTGTCCGATGAGGATTTATTCTTCCTACAGCCCGCGGCAAGGCAAAATACTTATGAGCTTTGGTTGGCAGGAGGCAGGCAATTAGATTTTGAAACGCAGCCCTTGCATTCTGTTGCTCTTAGCTTTGATGGCACAGGCATAGGAGATGTCCCAGCAGACCAGCTTTTCTTTCTACAAGTTGCAGATGTAGATGAACCTGCAACGCGCCTATCCTTTCAATATTTTGTCCGTCAAGTTGGAGAAGGACGAACAATCCCGCAAAGGCTGGCCACCATCTTGTTTGAGGATGAAGATAGTAAGGCACTCTTTCAAAATAATGCGGTCAGCGTTGCAGATAATCCGCTATTTGAGATTAAAAATAACAACCAACTTTGGTTAAAAGAAGGGATTGAGTTAGATTTTGAGACACAGACTAGCCATCGGGTGAGGGTTTTTTACGAAGATAATCGCCAGGTGAGTGCAGAATTTACCCTGCTAGTCGGCGACCGCGATGATGCAGCGACCGGCCTCCATCTAATCGATAGCTCTTTAAATCAAGAATTATTGGCGGCTGGGCAGGGGGCATTCCTGCAGATAGAGGAAGGGGTGAGCCAGCAAACAAAATTGTTTGAAGTCGCTATAGAAGATGATGGGCTTGGTACAAATATTGTGACCATGTCCGCCCAGCTTGCCCCGTTTTTTGAGGTGCTGCCTACCGGTGATCGGCTGATAATGTCAGTCTGGCTAAAGGCAGGGCAAGAAATAGATTATGAGCGTTTTTCCTCCGTTGATCTTGAACTATGGCTGGTAAATAATCCTGCTGCTTCTGCGAAGCTGCATATCCAGATCAACAATAAAGATGAGGCAGAAGTTTTTGCCCCTTGGCCAGCTATCCCCATTGAAGGTGAGCCAATTACCCTGCCCAATTTGCACGATCCAGATGGTGCCTTGCGAATTGAGGGCGTTAGGTGGTTTATTAGCGCCAATGGTATTGATGGCTGGCGAGCTGTAACGATCTGGCAAACTGATATATCCTATACGCCAGCACTTAGCGAAGTTGGCCAGTATTTGCGTGTACAAGTTAGCTATATAGATGCGCTGGATATCTCTAAAGAAATCTTCACTCCTGCCAGCAGCGCGGTAAAAAACACAAATAATAGGCCGCCCATATTTACCTCTGACAGCGAAATTCTGTTGAGTGAGGCGATAACCTATCAGCCAACAGATCGCCTCTATCAGGCAATGATACGCCCCGACGTTGCCAATAGTGATGTGATATTTACATTATCTGGGGCGGATGCGGGGCGATTGCAGATAAATACGCAAACAGGCGAGATATTCTTTTCTTCGTCTACCCAGCCAAATGCTGATAGCAGGAAAACCCATTATGATGTGGTGGTTAGCGCGCGCACCCGCTTTGAAGGCTTAGAGCAAGAAGCCAGCCTCGCTGTGCGGTTTACGATATCAGATGTCAATGATGAAGCGCCTGAAATTACATCACCAAACACAGCAAGTCCGCTGGCTGAAAATAAGCTATTCAGCCGAGGTGATTTTATTTATCAGGCGAGCGCAACTTTTGATACAGAACCCATTATTTGGTCTATAGATGGAACTGATAGCGCCCTGTTTGCAATAGACGGGCAAAGCGGTGCAGTCACAGTTAAAAGTTTTATCCAGCCAGATTATGAGGGTAATTCAGATGGCTATCAGGTAAGAATTATAGCTACCTCTGGCAGTTTAACAACCAGCCAACTTATCTCTATCCCTGTCCGGGATGTAGATGAATTTCCCACCCAATTAAGGCTGGAAAGCCTGACAGGACAGATTGCTGAAAATATAGATACTAGACGCCCAATAAAAATAGCTAATATTCAGCTTTCTGATGATCAGATGGGCCTTAATCATTTATTTCTGACAGGTGAGAATAAGGATAAATTTGCCCTCCGCCCAGATGGTTTATATCTAGCCACAGGCGCTGATATTGATTTTGAGCAAAGAGGGGGTAACCAACTGCGCGTTACAGTAGACCTGAACGCATCGGGTCAAAGACTGGCTGATTTCGCCACGCCACAATCTATTAATCTGCGCGTCATGAATATCGACGAGCCAGGCCAATTGGCTGACTGGACAACCCATCCAGTAATTGGAGGAACTTTGATTGCCCCGGAGTTGCACGATCCAGACGGCAAGATTAAGAACCTGACCTATCAATGGCAGTCACAAATATTAGGTCAAGATTGGCGGGAAATTCTGTATGCAGAAGGGCCAGAATATACCCCTACTCCAGATGATGTTCATAAATTTTTACGGGTAATGGTTTTTTATGATGATGGTCATGGGCTAGGTAAATCTGTGATTTCTAAAAACACATTTTTTGTAAATGAGCCAACTTCTTTTGCCCGTGATGCGAGCCTGCAAATATCGCCCATTGAAGCTGCATCTTATCCAGCAGATGATTTCATCACAGAACCATTTGCCGATATTTTGTAAATTATAGCCAGTATCTTATCACCAATATAAAAGGCCCCAGCTATCTGTTCAATTCAGTCTAGCTGGGGCTTTAATATTTTCCGATTAGAAAAAATGAGGCAAATTTACGCCCGTTTTTTCTTTTTCAAATCCATCAGATTTGCGCTTTGGTTAATTTCAATCTTGCGCGGTTTCATTGTCTCTGGAATCTCGCGCACCAGATTGATATGCAGCAGTCCATCTTTGAGGTCAGCAGATTTAATCTTGATGAAATCGGCAAGCTGAAAGCGCCGCTCAAATTGGCGGGCAGCAATACCGCGATATAAATACTCACTGGTTTCAGATTTGGCATTTTCATCTGTCTGACCAGCAACAATCAGCATATTTTCATGCAAGGTAATATCGAGGTCTGCCTCAGAAAAACCAGCCACGGCCATAGTGATACGGTAATTGGCCTCGCCTTCTTTTTCAATGTTATAGGGTGGCCAGTTAGGTTGCTGTGATTGGGCGCTTTCTGTCAGGCTGTCAAACAAGCTTGCCATACGGTCTAGTCCGATAGCGCTGCGATAAAAGGGGGTTAAATCAAACTGTGTCATTGTAGTCTCCTTAATAAAAGCAAGATAATGATACCGGGTTTTTCAAACCGGCATTTTCATACCGAGCGCCTCTTCCATTAGCGGCAAGAGATGCGCGGCGTCTAGCAAGGCTGAAACCAAATTTAAATGCGTGTAAGGGGATGCTAAAAGCCATTCCCGCCCATCGCTTGATGGTTTTTCTGCCTCTTATTCCACAGATGGGAAGGCTAGTTTATCATTTCAAGGGTAGGCAAGGGCGCGCGCGTCAATCATCCTAATTGCCCTTAATGTTTGGGGCAGCTTGCATAAAAAAAGGCAAGCTAATGCCTGCCTTATTCATACTTTATTGATATCTTGGTATTTAGCGTTCCAGCTTATTTGCTACCCAGACCACCAAAACGCTTATTAAAGCGTGCTACCTGACCTTCTGCGGCAAGAACGCGCTGCTGGCCAGTCCATGCAGGGTGATTTAGCGTATCGACGCTCAGGCGCATCACATCGCCTTCTTTGCCCCATGTAGAGCGTGTCTTGCGCTCAGACCCATCGGTCATCACCAAAGTAATCTCATGATAATCTGGATGGATATCTTTTTTCATTTTTTTGCTCCTGACAGCTTAACCCTGCCCTGTCTCTTTTTCTTGCTAGCGCGCTAAAAATAGCCAAGCGCCTAAAAACTCATCACGATAATGAAGGCCAGTCTATACAATCAAAGTGGTGGTAATGCAAGTTTTTATTTGTTTTTGCCCCTACTGAAATCGCGGCGCTTTACACCCCAAAAGATTGCGTTAAAAAGGGGCTAAGACGTTACGTTGCCAAAACAGGCTGATTTTATGCAAAATACCCCCAAAAATACGGACCGCGCTGAAAATATAGATCTAAGTGAGGCTGCACCTACTCCGCCTGCTGCTTTGTCAGAGCTAGCAGCATTTTGGCCTTTTATTCGGCCTTATCGTGGACGGGTGGCGCTGGCAGCGGTGATTCTGATCAGCGTTTCCTTTATTCTGCTTTCCTTGGGGCGAGGGCTAGCATGGTTAGTGGATAAGGGTCTGGGCAGCGGTGATGCAGCGATGCTGGATAGAGCTGTGATGGTCGCTGTGGGGCTTGCCCTGTTAGTTGGGCTGGGGTCTTATTTGCGTATTTTGCTGATTAATCAGGTTGCCGAACAGGTGATGGCTGATATCAGAAAGTCTATCTATGCTCATATTTTATATCTGCCCACCAGCTGGTTTGAAGCAGCCCGAACAGGGGATATCCTCTCGCGGCTAAATGTGGATACCGCTGTGGTACAGACGACCTTAGCAACGACCCTATCTATGGCGGTGCGCAATGTTATTTTGCTATTTGGCGGACTGGTATTAGTGGTTCTGGCTTCGGCGCGGATGTCGCTGGTGGTAGCGATAGTTGTGCCGATAGTGGTTATTCCATTGATTGTGCTAGCACGCCGCATGCGTGCTTCTTCACGCATTGCCCAAGAACGGCTTGGTGTATTATCTGCCGAAGCCGAAGAAGGGATATCAGCTATTCGCACGGTACATGCTTTTGCCCAAGAAGCGCAGATGCAAAATAGGTTTGATAGCGCTTTAAGAGGCGCGCTCGATGCCGCGTTATCACGGGTGCGTTTGCGTGCGGTATTATCCGGTTTTGTATTCTTTATGATGATCAGCGGTGTTACTCTTATCCTGTGGGTTGGAGGGCGTGATTTGCTGGCAGGTAAAATTAGTGCTGGCGATCTTTCGGCCTTTGTTTTTTATGCTTTTATTGTTGCTTCTTCTACGGGCACCTTGTCGGAGTTGGGGGGCGAGCTACAACGCGCAGCCGGTGCCGCCGACCGTATCACACAGCTCCTAGCCCAGCGCTTGCGCCGTGCAGACCCAGCCAGTCCGCGCCAGCTAACAGATAATCAGGGTAGGGGCGATAAAACCAGTGTTGAAATAAGGTTTCGTGCGGTACATTTTGCTTATCAAAGTCGGCTTGAAACTCCGGCGATTTCTGATGTAAATTTTAGCGCAAAAAGCGGCCGAAAACTGGCCATTGTGGGGCCTAGCGGGGCAGGTAAATCTACGCTATTTCACCTGCTTTTAGGATTTTATGAGCTACAATCAGGCCAGATTTTCTTGAATGATGTGCCACTATCAGATATGCGGCTTGATGATATTCGCAAGCATATTGCCATTGTCCCCCAAGACCCGGTTTTATTTTCTGCCAGTTTGGCTGAAAATATTGCGTTCTCGCGCCCAGATGCTAGCCGCGAGGAAATCATCACTGCCGCCAAACAGGCAGAAGCAGATAGCTTTATTAGCGAGCTTAGCCTTGGTTATGACACGCTAGTAGGGGAAAAAGGAGTGCGTCTTTCAGGTGGCCAGCGCCAGCGTATCGCTATTGCGCGGGCAATTTTACGTAATCCTGACATTCTGCTACTAGATGAAGCTACAAGTGCTTTGGATAGTGTTAGTGAGGCCGCTATTCAGAACGCTCTTTCCCGGCTGATGCAGGGGCGCACGAGCCTAGTTATAGCACACCGGCTATCGACTATTATGGATGCTGACCAGATTTTGCTGATGGATAAGGGACAGATTATAGCTACTGGAACACATGAAAGCTTAATAGAAAGCTCCCCTTTGTATCAGCAACTTGCTGCCCAGCAATTTAAGGCCTCCTCATCATAAAAATTGGATTTTGGGTAAACTAGGATTTGAGATGAAATCGGGTTTAGGTAATCCATCTTAGGGCTATTTATCTATTTCTGAAGCACTATTGAACTGGCCGGCTATCGTCGGGCTATCTTCTGCACGATAATCATCTCGAAAATTATTAAACTGGCCAGCAATATCGCTTTGTTCATTTCCCGGTAAGATAATCGAAAGCCTAGCCAGTGAACGATATTCTGTGCCATGCACGCTCAAAGATAATATTGGCGCAATAGCTTTTGGCCGAGCCGCATTATCGCTTGTCAGTTGGCTAGCCAAATGCAGGCTGGCTTGTTCTCCTGTAAGTGTTTGCACTTGACCTGTTAGCGTGAACTGTCCTTCTAGACTATCGAGGCGTGCGAGCGCAGACGCCCCGCTTGTCTCTATTAGTTTTTTGCTCCCATCAATGGCAATTATATCCAGACTTACAGGCCAGCTAAATTGTCCAGCATTCATAATATAGTCTGATGCATAGGGTGCTTTTATAAAGAAACTATAATATGTATCATCCTTCCTGATTTCGGTTAGGGGACTTGCGTCATCAAAACCTGAAACTTTCCCATCACTCATCGACAGACGAAGAATGCCTGTTTTCATATTAAGCCTAAGCGCAGAAAAGAGCAGAGCGTTAGGCGGCAGTGAGGCTTTTGAAGGGCGCACTAGTATCGGGCCTTGTGAAATAATAGCCTGCTCTGGTTCTTTTGAGATGCTCGCGGCCTCTTCCTCTCGGGGTTGGAGTGAAGATGAAACGGCTTTTTCATCCAATATTTGATAATAGTGATTAGATGCTCTACCCGCAAAACTCTCCAACTTTTGCAGTGGGTTTGCCTGTATGTGGACGCCTGTTTGGTTGAAGTCAAAAGAAATTTCTGCTGCGCTCGCCGGTGGTGAAATAGCAAATATTAAGGGGGGCAAGATACGTAAAAACGGACCAGCTTTCATCGGGGGGAAACCTTCTGAATTGACTATTCAAAAGGATAGGATGAAGAGGGTTAACCTTTTGGGTCAAGCAGAGCTTAGGCTGGCTTTACTCTGACTGAACGCGCTGGGTGAGTTTTAATTCAATACGTCTATTTTTTTGCCTGTCTGCATCTGTATTACCTGTTGCAATGGGCTGAAATTCACCATAGCCAGAGGCGGCAAGGCGTGAAGCTGGCACCCCGTTTTTGATCATAAAGCGTACGACAGACAAGGCGCGTTCGGTTGAGAGATCCCAATTATCAGCGTAAATGCCGCTAACAGGCACATCGTCAGTATGCCCATCAATCTGCAATATCCACGGAATATCTTCTGGTATCTGATCGATTATTTCTGTTAGCGCCATAGCGATTTGTGCAAGCTGTGCTTGGCCTTCGCCGCCAATGCTGGCGCGGCCTGCATCAAACAGCACTTCGGATTGGAATACAAAGCGGTCACCAACCACCTTAACATCACTACGCCCTTCTAACACATTGCGTAGGCGGCCAAAAAATTCTGAACGGAATCGGCGCAGCTCTTGTACCTTGTTAGCCAACGCATTGTTCAGAGCCTTGCCTAGATTAGCAATAGCGATTTTATCTTCTTCAGCTTGTTTTTCGCGCTCAGCCAGAAGGCTGCGAAGGCGTGATAGCTCTGAGCGCAGAGACTCCATAGCCAAAGTTAGGCGCTCCACTTCCATGGTGGCCTCACCTGCTTTTCTGGCTTGCTCTGACAAGGCTTTTGTCTGCGTAGAAAGGCGCTGGCTTGTTTCACTTATTTGCGCTTCAAAGGCTTTTATACGTGTGCTGCTTTGGCGCTGTAAATCAGCTAGTGCAGCTTTTTCAGCGTCTAAGTCTCGTTGCAATTCTTGTGATTTATTGCTCTCGCTTGCAAATTGTTGGCTAAGTGTTTCTAGCTGAGAGGTTAGGCTGATATTTTGCTCTTCTGCAATCGCAAGCTGGGCGCTGGTTCTAGCTAGGTCAGCCGATAAAACTGAGCTGGCTTCGCGCTCTAGTGATAAAAGCTCGCCTAATTGCGCTAACTCTTGGCGTAGCGCAGATAAGCTTGCATCTTGGCCAGACAGACGATAAGCCAAATTGGCTTGGATAAGAACAAATACCATCAGCACAAAGACAAATACCATCAGCAAGCTGGCCAACGCATCTACAAAACCAGGCCAAGTAAAATCGCCAGGTCTGTTGCGGGTGCCAAGACGGGAAAGTGCCATAAAATCTGCCTTTATATTCTGACTAGTTTTAGCCTATCTGGTTTATCTCGATACGGTGCAGCCCAATTGCTATTAGCCTTTTTTATTAGCCAGATTAGTAATGGCCGCAGATAAAGCCCGCAATTCAGTTGACATGCTATGCTGGTGGCGCTCGGATTGCTGGGCGAGCGCATCGGTTAGCTGCTCAATTCTGGCATTTAAGAGCGCCAGCATGTCCCGTGTGCGTTTATCATCTGCCATCTGCTCATTCAGCATGGAAAGCTGGGCATTCATCTGCACAATCTGTTGTAGCTGGTTGCTGCGATCTGCTTCTGCATCTTTTATCGCCTCTGCTAGGCTTATCATTGCTCTTGCACCTTCCTCGCTCAGCCCATGGGCAAGGGCTTGCTGGCCAGCAGGCATATTACCAGAGCCAGCATCACCATAGCGCGCAAAAGCAGACAGCCAATCTTCTACCTCATTAAAAAAGCGTCCCATTGCTTGGCCAAGCTGCAGATCAAGAAAACCGATAACCAGACTAGCACCAAGTCCAAACAAGGAGGATGAAAAGGCGGTTGCCATGCCATCTAACGGTGCTTCAAGTCCGGTGCGCAATTGCTGCATCATTTGTTCAAAATTTAGGCTACTAATATCCAGCCCGCTAACGACTGTGCTGACAGAACCAATGGTTTGCAATAATCCCCAAAAGGTACCCAGCAAGCCTAAAAATACAAGCAAGCCGATGAAATAGCGCGAAATCTCCCGTCCCTCATCAAGGCGCGCAGCTACCCCATCCAAAACGGATCGAAGCGATAGGGCAGATAAATGCCTATCTTCGCTCGCATCAGAAAGCATGGCATAAACAGTTGCGAGCAATATTGGGCGTTGAGCAGCGGGGTTTATCCTGCTGGTTTTTTGAATTTGAGATAGCCATTTGGCTTCTGGCACTAATCGCAGGGTCTGGCGAAAAATAAAGGCCACGCCAATGAGCGCAGTAGCCACAATAACACTATTCAGAGCAATATTGCCGGCAAAGGCGCTGGCTAGCTGAGACCATAATAGAGCGATAATTGCAGCGGTAATTGCCAGAATTATTCCCATCCGAATAAGATAGGTACGGGGGTCTGTCATACGCGATTTCATGTCCATCTTGCCTTTCATCTGAGGCTAATACTGGTGATGCTAAAACATGCCAGCCAATCATGGCAAGACTGTGAAGGGCAACAAAACACAATAAGGGGATGTTTTGCGCGCGATTTGCAGCAGCTTTATGCCTTCTTGATGAAAAAACTTCAGGCCTTTACGCTGTTGTTCGCACCGCGCAAGGTTTTCAATAAGCTAGCATGCATTGACCCATTACAGGCAACAATATCACCGCTTTCTAGTGCTTTGTCACGCGATGAAAAATCAGATACCAGCCCTCCAGCTTCACGCACTAGCAAAATACCAGCAGCGATATCCCACACGCTCAGGCCACGCTCCCAGAACCCGTCATAGCGGCCTGCGGCCACAAAAGCGAGATCTAGCGCCGCCGCACCAAACCGGCGTACGCCAGAGGAGGCTTGCATTACCGCATTCAATTCCCGCAAGAACTTAGCATCTGTCTCAGCAGAGTCGCGTCCCAGAAAAGGAATGCCCGTTGCAAATAGGCAATCTGCCATGCTGCGCCGACCAGATACCCGAATACGCCTATCGTTTAAATACGCGCCTTTGCCTGCTTCGGCAAAATAGAACTCATGCCGGCAGGGGTCATAAATAGAACCCGCAATAATCTTGCCCTTATCCCGAACAGCGATAGAAATGGCAAAATGCGGAATACCATGCAGAAAATTTGTGGTGCCATCTATAGGGTCAATAATCCAGCAAGGCGCGTCGCTTTCACTGCCTTTGACCTCACCAGCTTCTTCCATAATAAAGCCCCAGTCAGGACGGGCTTTTTCCAGCTCTTCTTGAATGGTGCGTTCAGCCGCAATATCGGCCTGCGAGACAAAATCTGCTGCCCCTTTGCGGGTAACTTGCAGGTTTTCCACCTCACCAAAATCGCGCATCATACGCCGCGATGCGGCCGCAGATGCTTTATACATCACATTTATCAGTGCAGAACGGCCAGCCATGATATGTTAATCCTTTGCCCGTTCGAGATAGGTTTTGTCTTCAGTGCGCACAACAATGCGGGTGCCAACTTCAATATGCGGGGGTACCATGATACGCTCGCCATTATCAACCACCGCAGGCTTGTAAGAAGAAGAGGCGGTCTGGCCTTTAATGACAGCATCTGCTTCGACCACTGTCAGCACTACCTGTTCTGGCAGCGTGATGGAAATAGGCTCACCTTCGTGGCTTTGCAAGGTGACACTCATCCCGTCTTGCAAAAAAACAGCTGTCTCGCCAATCATATCTTCTGCGATGCTGAATTGTTCGAAAGTTTCGCCATGCATGAAGATATGCATATCCCCTTCCGCATATAGATAAGTACATTCTGCTTCATCCAGAATAACCCGCTCAACAGATTCTGTAGCACGAAAGCGTTCATTCAGCTTTGTGCCATCGCGGATATCGCGCAGCTCAATCTGGGCAAAAGCCCCGCCCTTGCCAGGCTTCACATGGCTGGTTTTAACCGCCACCCACAAGCGTGACTTATGTTCGATAACATTGCCTGGGCGAATAGCGTTTCCGTTTAACTTCATCTTTTAAATTCCTTATCTAGGCTAGCCAAGCTGAGCCATATGAGCGGTAGTGTCCAGCATCCGATTGGCAAAACCCCATTCATTGTCATACCAGCCCATAATGCGCACAAACCGATCTGCTTGCACTTGTGTTTGTGTTAAATCAGCAACACAAGAATGGCTGTCATGGTTGAAATCAACAGATACTAAAGGCAGGGTGTTAACGCGCATCACCCCTTTCATAGGGCCTTCTGCTGCTGCTTTCAGTGCGGCATTGACGCTATCATGATCACATTCTTTTTTTGAATAGAAATGCAAATCCACAACCGATACATTTTCAGTTGGCACGCGCACAGCAGAACCATCTAGCTTGCCATCTAACTCTGGTAGTACAAGGCCAACCGCCTTTGCAGCGCCCGTAGTTGTTGGCACAATTGAGCGCGCCCCAGAACGTGCGCGGCGCAAGTCTTTATGCGAATTATCCAGAATATTTTGATCGCCAGTATAAGCATGGATAGTTGTCATATTGCCAGAGATAAGCCCAAAGGTATCGTTCATCACCTTCGCCATAGGCGCAAGGCAATTGGTAGTGCAAGAGGCGTTCGAGATGATTAGATGGTCGCTTTGCATATGCTGATGATTTACGCCGTAGACAACAGTAAAGTCAGCGTTAGAAGCAGGCGCTGAGATCAGCACTTTTTTTGCCCCTGCGGTCAGATGCGCTGAAGATTTCTCGCGGCTGTTAAAATGTCCAGAGCATTCTAGCACCACATCTACATTCAATGCGCGATGCGCTAGCAATCCAGGGTCGCGTTCATGGCTGACACTAATCTTACCGCTGCCAACATCCATCCAGTCGTTACCAAAACTAATAGGCGAGGAGAATTTGCCATGCGTTGAATCAAACTCCAGCAGATGCGCCATCACTTCTGTAGCGCCCGGTGAATTTAGCAATACCACTTCAATATCATCGCGCTTTTGTTCAACAAGCGCGCGTAAAACCAGTCTTCCAATGCGGCCAAATCCGTTAATGGCAACACGCGTTTTCATGGCTATATCTTCCTTTTTTTTGCCTCAATTAGGGGTCGCGTTGTTATACAAAATAATTGTGGGCAGTGACACCCCTAATGCGCGCTAATTGAGCTTTGCTAATGCGGCCTTTGTAACAGCTTCTGCTGTAATACCGAAATGCTGGAACAGATCGCCTGCCGGGGCAGAGGCCCCAAAACCGCGCATCCCAATAAAGCTGAAATCAGGTCCAGCAACACTTGCCCAGCCCATTTCAATACCAGCTTCCACTACCACGACAGATTTTGCACCTGCAAGCAAGCTGGTACGGTAATCGGCATCTTGGTTCAATAAAATATCCATACAAGGCACAGAGACTAGACGTGTTGGATGTCCGCTAGCTTCTAATTGCTGGCGGGCTTCTTCAGCTATCATGACCTCAGAGCCGGTTGCCATCAGCACGATTTCTGCTGCGGCACTTGCTTCGCGTAGCACATAGCCTCCGCGCATGGATTTATTTTCTTTAATGTCATCACCAACACGTAATTGTGGTAAGCCTTGACGGCTGAGCGCTAGGATAGAGGGGGTGGTGTGCGTCTCCAAGCCAATCTGCCATGCTTCTGCTGTTTCTACAATATCGCAAGGGCGGAATAAATTTAAATTCGGTATGGCTCGCAGGGCTGCAAAATGTTCAACTGGCTGATGGGTTGGCCCATCCTCACCTAGCCCAATGGAATCATGCGTCATCACATAAATAGCACGCTGTTCCATCAGGGCAGATAGCCGGATAGACGGGCGGCAATAATCAGTGAAGACTAGGAAAGTGCCGCCATAAGGCACCACCCCGCCATGCAGGGCAATACCGTTCATTGCGGCAGCCATACCATGTTCGCGCACCCCATAATGGATATAATGCCCAGCCGGATTCTGGCTTGAGAAAATATTCTGGTCGGCAGCTTTGGTGTTGTTGGAGCCAGTAAGGTCAGCAGAGCCGCCAAATAACAAATCTGTTTCTGCAACCAATGCCTCGATTGTCTTTTGGCTAGCAACACGGCTGGCCACTTTTTGCGGGTTTGCTGCGAGCTCTGCTTTCATCTTCTGAATAGCTGTTGCTGCTGCACCAGAAATATCCCCAGATAAGGCGGCTGAAAACGCTTCTTTTTCACTGGCTGTTTCCAGTCTTTGTGTCCAGTCATTGCGTGCCTGCTGGCCGCGACGCCCGGCAGCCCGCCAGCTGTTCAAGATATCTTCTGGAATTTCAAATGGCGCGTGGCTCCAGCCTATCGCTTCTCTTGTGCCAGCGATCTCCTCTGCGCCCAGTGGCGCGCCATGCACTTTGGAGGTACCAGACACGGTTGGCGCACCTTTACCGATAACTGTTTTGCAACGGATAAGGCTAGGTTTTGCTGTATCCGCCTTAGCAGCTGTAATGGCGTTGTCTACATCGCGCATATCATGGCCGTCACAATCTAGAACCTGCCAGCCATAAGCAGTGAAACGCGCGCTGATATCGTCAGATACAGTCAGCTCTGTCTTGCCATCAATGGAAATGCCATTATCGTCAAACAGCACAATCATATTGCCGAGCCCAAAATGCCCAGCCATAGAAGCGGCTTCATGGCTAATCCCTTCCATTAGACAGCCATCTCCAGCGATTACATAGGTATGATGGCTTACTAACGCCTCGCCAAACTTAGCGCGCAAATGCATCTCGGCCATCGCCATACCTACGGCATTGGCAATGCCTTGTCCTAGTGGGCCAGTGGTAGTCTCAATGCCGGCTGCGTGACCATATTCAGGATGGCCTGCGGTTGCACTACCTAATTGGCGAAAATTGCGCAACGCATCCAAGCTAGTATCCTTATAGCCAGTTAAATATAACAGCGCATATAACAGCATTGAGCCATGACCAGCGGATAGAATAAACCTGTCTCTATCTGGCCAGTCTGGATGTTCGGCATCAAATTTTAAGTGGTTTGAGAATAAAACAGTGGCGGCATCTGCCATGCCCATAGGCATGCCCGGATGGCCAGATTTCGCTGCTTCAACAGCATCCATTGCAAGCGCGCGAATAGCATTTGCCATCATTGAAGAGGGAGAGTTTGCCATATCAGTCTTTCTTATTCAATTAGCCAGTATCCTCATCATAGGGCTATATATGGACAGACCCAGACAATCAAGGCTATAGCCAAACTTTGCGCAAGATTTTAACAGGCATTTTTCCGCTAAAATATTGGTTGCGGCCTAGCTTGGCTCAAAAAACAAGGCCTCTGCTTCTGGTTGGGGTTCGAATATTTCATCCAAACACCGCTTCTAGCCTTTGCCGATTCGTGGCGGTAAAGCAAGGCCACAAAAGCTTGAATTCGCCTTCTGCCCATCTGGTCAGCAGGTTTTGAGTATGCATGTGCGCATCCCTGTAGTTTGCTTGAATCCAAGCAATAGAAATAGATGGCTGCGTAAGGCGCTGGGTAAAGGACGCAGAACAACATATTGTCAGACTTGTTTTTTTAACTTAATCAGCGCACGATAATTGTTAATCATGGGCTGTTGGTGTTAGCGTCTCGCTGTGGCTGCGTTGATAGATTAATTAGCCTATAACAGCTAAAACTTTGGGACAGCTAGAACTTGGGACAGCTAGAACTTGGGACGGCTACAACTTGGGATAGCTAAAACTTTGGGATGGCTAAAAATCTTTGCTTGGGCGGTGTTTCCTTAAAAAAACGGCAGGCTTATCGCAGAGCGCAATACAAAATTAATTTGAGGGGATAGGGCACCGCGCAGATGACAGGGCCTAAATTAGAAACCGCATTGCAGGGCTTGCAAGACGCTATCAACGAGCTGGACAGAACCATTCTGGATACAGCTGGTAAGTTCAGCACCGCCAAAGCTAGCGAAAATTCAAGTGACATTAGCGCTGTCTCCCCCCCAGCTGATTCGGGCATGTCCGCGGATATGTTAAGAGCGGAGCTAGAAGCGCTGCGCCAAATGATAGCAAAAGCAAGTGTGCTCATCGATGGTGAGGAAGAAGATAACGCTAATGTATCGGATGAGGTTCTGCATTAATGGCACAATCAGTCGTAACAGTCAGACTAAATGGCCAGCCCTATCAGATGGGATGTGGGCCAGGTGAGGAAGCGCATATCGAAGCGCTAGCCAAAGAGGTGGATGATATTATCACCGCGGTGAAGTCTGATGCGGGTCAGCTTGGCGATACACGCTTGCTAGCCATGGCTGCCCTTATCCTTGCTGACCAGAAATACACGCTACAAATTGGCAACCCGGCATCTGTTGGCAGCTCGGCACTTGGGGAAAATAGCACGGAATCTGGCCCAGATAACAGCGCCATGTCAGCAGAGGCAGAGGCAATGCTAGCAAGTCAGCTAGAAGCGATGGCATCCAAACTACGTGGCCTAAAAGACCAGCTCGATAGCATAACTTGAAAAATAACCTAAACTGGCCTAGTTTCTAGGAGGTGATAGCTGGGCTTCGCGCTCGGTATTTCGATCCCTGGGGCCATAATCTTCTGTCGGGAGCTACCACTGGCAAAGTTGCGATTTTGCTATTGCGGCGCCCACCTGTCTAACAGGCCACAGAGGATGAAAACATCCAACGGCTGTCCTGGCTGTCACTTTTTAAGATTAAGTGCGCATTTTTAAACATTATCCGGAATGATTTAGACTATTTTTGATGTTATCCCCGAGCAGTGAAATACAGAATTTTGAAATACAGAATTGTGATATTCAGGAAATTGGGATTTAGATGACGCAATCCGGCAGCGATAAGATAAAAGCTGAAGCGCGGAAAAAGGCGGCAGCGTCGCGTATGGCGGCACGTCAGGCATGTCCTGATGCTGCTGAAAAGCTGCCGGCGTTTGCAGAACATCTTATCACTGAATTTCATCCCCGAAATATTGCTGGCTATTGGCCGATTAAGAGCGAGTTAGATGTGTTCCCGCTGCTTTCTGCTCTTGCCATAAGGCCTGAGGTAACGCTTTGTTTGCCGATAACAGGCACGCCCGGAACAGCGCTGAGCTTTCATCACTGGCAGCTAGGAGAAGAGCTGGATATAGGGCCATATAATACGCGCCAGCCCTTTGCAAATAGACCTGAATTAGTGCCAGATTTAATGCTTGTGCCCATGCTGGCCTATGATGGAAAATTGAACAGGTTGGGCTATGGCGGCGGATTTTATGACCGCACTCTTGCCAGCCTTGCTGATACAGGTAATACAGTATCGGCAATTGGTGTCGCTTATGATGATCAGAAAGTTGATAGTGTGCCAACTGGGCTGTTTGACCAGCGATTAGATGGCGTGCTAACCCCATCTGGTCTAATCATTGGTTGACCATGTTATGGGCTGGCTAGGTGATGGGTTAACTGGGGTTAAGGTGTCCCTTTGCGGGGCTGGAAGGGTATGAAAACCATGCGAGTTCTTTTTCTAGGGGATATTGTTGGCCGCGCTGCCAGGCAAGCAGTGATAGAGACAGTGCCCGTTATGCGCAGTGAATTAGGTTGTGATTTTGTTATCGCAAATTGTGAAAATGCTGCGGGTGGTTTTGGGGTAACCCCGCCCATTTGTGATGCGCTATTTGCAGCGGGAATTGATGTTTTAACTACTGGTAATCATGCTTTTGATAAGTCAGAGATAAGCCCCTATATGGCAAGCCAGCCCCGATTATTGCGCCCTGAAAACATGAATGCTGCCTTTCCGGGGTCTGGTCATGTGATTGTTCAAAATGAAAAAGGACAACGGCTCGGCGTGATGAACATTATGGCTAATTTATTTATGGCAGAAAATGAAAATGCCTTTGCGTGCGCAGACAAACTTCTGGCTGAAATGAGGCTAGGAGAGGCGGTAGACGCGCTGGTTTTGGATTTTCATGGTGAGGCAACCTCTGAGAAATGTGCGATGGGCTTTCATATGGATGGCAGAGCCTCACTGGTAGTAGGAACGCACACCCATATTCCTACCTCAGATACGCGGATTCTGCCTAAGGGAACAGCCTATCAAAGTGATGCAGGCATGTGCGGTGATTATAATTCGGTTATCGGCATGCAAAAAGAAGCAGCAACGGGGCGTTTTAACGGCCAGCCAGCCGGAAAACTGGCTGTCGCAACCGGCATACCTAGCTTGTGCGGTGTGCTAGTAGATATCAGTCCTGATACGGGTCTTGCCACAGAAGTACGCCAAATTCGAAAAGATGGCGTGCTTGCGCCTGCTTCCTAGGTTAGGCGGCAACACGCAGATAAAAAAAGAAATTAGCCTCGTTATCTTTTTTCTTAATTGCCCTTCTGCTATATCAGACACAGGATTAAATATATTCCGATTTCAGATGACGATTGATAAGCGGAGCCGAAGCAGATGGCAGGCCATTCCAAATTTAAAAATATTCAACACCGCAAAGGCGCGCAGGATAAAAAGCGCGCTAAAATCTTTACACGCTTGATAAAAGAGCTAGCGGTAGCGGCAAGAGGTGGCACAGACCCGGCAAGCAATCCACGTCTTCGCGGTGCATTGCTGGCGGCACGGGCAGCCAATATGCCAAAAGATAATATTGAGCGGGTGCTGAAAAAAGCCGAAGGCGGTGAAGGCGAGCAGTATGAGGAAATCCGGTATGAAGGGTATGGGGTCGGTGGTACCGCTTTTATTGTTGAAGCGATGACCGATAACCGTAACCGCACGGCCTCTGAGGTGCGTGCAGCCTTTAATAAATTTGGGGGCAGTCTTGGTGAGACAGGCTCAGTTAGCTTTATGTTTGATAAAGTTGGACAGATTGTCTTTGAGGGCAGTGTTGGCGATGCAGATGCCATGTTTGAAGCCGCGCTAGAAGCCGGTGCAGACAATGTTGAATCGGATGATGATAGTCATGTTGTGACCTGTGCACCTGAAGATTTCAATGCAGTGCGCGAGGCTTTGCAAGAAGCCTTTGGTGACCCGATGGAAGCAGAGCTAACTTGGATTGCCCAGAATGAGCTGTCGGTTGATGAAGATCAAGCTCGGACACTGTTAAAATTCATTGACGCGCTCGAAGATAATGACGATGTGCAGAGCTTGTCCTTTAATTTTGAGATTTCTGATGAGATTATGGGCAAAATTGAGGCATAGCAGATGTTGATGCTGGGCATTGATCCAGGTCTAAGCGCCACGGGCTGGGGTCTGGTATCTTTGCAAGGGGCGCGGCTTTGTTATCACCGTCACGGCGTTATCCGTAGCACTGCCCGTGAGGCAGATACACAAAGGCTGGCCGAAATAGGCCAACAGCTAGAAGAAATAATTGCTACTGAGCAGCCGGAAGCTGCGATTATTGAAGAGATTTTTGTGGTAAATAACCCCCGTTCAGCCTTGCGTTTGGGAATGGCGCGCGGGGTTGCAGTGATGGTATGTGGGCGCGCTAATCTGCCCCTTTATGAGATTTCTGCGCGGCGCGTAAAACAAGCTGTAACCGGCACTGGCAAAGCAGATAAAAGACAGGTATCAGAAATGGTGGCGCGGCTCCTAAATATCAAAACGCCGCCGTTTGATGCAGGTGATGCGCTGGCTATGGCCATTTCTGGTCTGCAAGGGGGAAGCTCAAAACTGGCCTCAGAAAAAAGCGCACCAGAACCATCTGGCGGGCTGGAAAGTGCCATTGCCGCTGCCCTAGCCAAGCAAGACCAGCTTGGCTAGTCTGATGTGATAGGGGCCAAGCAAGACCAGCTTGGCTAGTCTGATGTGATAGGGCCAAGCAAGACCAGCTTGGCTAGTTTGATAGGACATAATTAAAACAAAGGAGCTGCTCACGATGATAGCACAGCTTAAGGGCCAGATAGTTGCCAGCGATCTAACCTATCTGGTGCTGGATGTGATGGGGGTTGGCTATCAGGTTTTTGCCAGTGGGCGCAGCTTATCCCAGCTTGGCGGCATTGGCTCAGAAGTCACCGTGCTGACAGAGCTGGTAGTGCGTGAGGATTCTATGACCCTTTATGGCTTTGCCAGCGAGGGTGAGCGTTCTGCCTTCCGGTTGTTGCAGACCGTACAAGGGGTGGGGGCGAAAGCGGCGCTTTCCATTTTAACCGTGCTAACGCCAGATGAGCTGGCACAGGCTATTTTAGCAGGGGATAAAGCGATGGTAGCTAGAGCAGATGGTATTGGCCCAAAACTCGCTTTGCGGATTGTTAATGAGTTGGCGCAAAAAACCGGCTCTCTGGCTGGGGCAGGTATGGCAGCTACATCTGATGCTAGTACCAGCACGGATGCCCAAACAGCCGCGCAAAATATGGTTATGCAAGATGCGCTTTCAGCTCTGGTCAATCTAGGCTATTCTCGCACAGAGGCGTTTACCGCTCTGCAAACCGCGCAAAAACAAGACACAGATGGCGACATTTCAGCACTGATTGCGGCGGCATTAAAACAAATGGGAAGCGCGTAGGAAAACAGCCTGAAGTAATATTGGCTAATGAATGCTTGGCGGTTACGGGCATTATGGCTAAACCAGAGGTTAGGATTATAAAAGAGATAAGCGCGTGACAGAAACCCCTCCAACGATTTCCCCAGAGATAGACCGCCTAATAGATGGCGAAGCACAAGGCGCACAAGATCCTGCCTTGCGCCCGTTAATGCTGGCGGAATTCATTGGTCAGGGTCAGGGGCGTGCGAATTTAGAAACCTTTATTCATGCAGCTAGCCAGCGTAGCGAAGCCATGGACCACACCCTTTTGCATGGTCCGCCTGGTCTTGGTAAAACGACCATGGCACAAATTATCGCAAACGAGCTTGGGGTCGGCTTTCGGGCAACTTCTGGGCCGGTAATTGCGCGGGCTGGCGATCTGGCGGCTTTGCTTACTAATCTTGCGCCGCGCGATGTGTTGTTTATTGATGAGATTCACCGTCTAAACCCGGCTGTTGAAGAAGTGTTATATCCGGCGATGGAAGATTTTCAGCTTGATCTTATCATTGGCGAGGGGCCTTCTGCGCGCTCGGTGCGCATTGATTTACCCCGATTTACTCTAGTTGGTGCCACCACTCGCTCTGGTTTGCTAACAACGCCTTTGCGTGACCGTTTTGGTATTCAGATGCGCATGCAGTTCTACACCCCGCAAGAGCTTGTTGCGATCTTAAACCGGCAAGCAACCAAGCTAGATATGCCGCTTACCAGTGATGGCGCGCTTGAAATTGCCCAACGTTCGCGTGGCACGCCAAGGGTGGCTGGCCGGTTGTTGCGGCGGGTGCGCGATATTGCGCTGGTCGCAGGGGCAGGCGAGGTGAGCGCAAATATTGCCGATGAAGCATTAGGCCGGCTAGAAGTAGACGCAAAAGGTCTTGATAGCATGGATAGGCGGTATTTATCCTGCCTTGCCACCTCCTATGGCGGCGGTCCTGTAGGGGTGGAAACGCTGGCAGCGGTGCTGTCTGAGCAGCGCGATATGCTTGAAGAAGTGATAGAGCCCTATTTGTTGCAGACTGGCTTATTAATTCGCACACCGCGTGGGCGATGTTTATCTCCTGCGGGCTGGACTTATTTGGGGCTGGATGCGCCAGCAGAAGCTACCCGCCAGCTTGATTTGCTTGCATCTGCTAGCCAGACTGACCTAGACTCAAATGATTAAGCAAATAAACAGCTCTTTACTGAATTATGATAACAATGATGGGTTTTTGAAATCGTGCCAGATAGTCCAGAAAACATAGATGCTACGATTAAACAGGCCGCGATAGGTCTTGATGGCTTTATTGACTGCTCAAACCCAGCTCAGCATCGCCATATTTATGGCGTTACCGTGCAATATGAGGATATTGACGCTGGCGGCATTGTTTATCACGCAACCTACCTGAATTTTGCTGAACGGGCGCGATCTGCCTTGTTGCGCGCCTGCAAGTTTGATGTTCAGCATTGGCTTCGTGAACGCCAGCAGGGTTTTGTTATTACCCATATCGAAACTGACTATCACAGCCCTGCGCACTTGCATGACCAGCTATATGTGGAAACAACCTGTGCTCATTTGGGCGGGGCATCCACCCTTTTACAACAAGATATCAATTCTCTTCATAATGGCCTTAATTTTGCCAGAGTTTTAGTCAAAGCTGCTTGGGTGGATATAGAAGATGGGCCGCGGAAATTTCCAGAGCCTTTACAGGCTGTTTTCAGGACGTTTCAGCCGACTTCATAACACAAATATCAGGGCATTTGATATTGAAATGCCTGTTAACATTGTAGCGGCAAGAGCTATTTGGCGTGGTAATTGATAATAGAAGGCTGGCGTCTCTCCCTCTAAATAGACTATATGAACAATCAAGCTTTGATGAATGATGGCATATTTTTGATGAATGAAGGATTTTGAGTAAAAATGGCAACAGAGACCGCGATTGAAAATACCGTAATAACGGCCACCTCTCAGGCACATGACCTCACTATTCTAGGGTTGTTTTTCGCTGCTGATCCTGTAGTGAAATTCGTCATGTTGCTGCTGGTAGCAGCCTCTATTTGGTGTTGGGCAATTATTTTTGAGAAAATACGCCTTATCCGTCGGCAGAAAAAACATGCGGCTGCCTTTGATGAGCTGTTCTGGTCAGGCGGTTCTTTGAATGATTTATATAATCAAACTGGAGATGACCCTGAAAGCGCGCAAGCTAAAGTGTTTGTCTCGGCTATGCGTGAATGGCGCCGGGCAACTGTAAAAGGCTTAACAGCTGATTTACGTGGTGATTTGAAAGCCTCTATTTTATTGCGCATTGAACGGAATATGACGCTGACCATCACAAGAGAGATGGATGCGCTGGAACGGGGCATGAATTTCTTAGCCTCTATTGGTTCGGTTTCTCCTTTTGTGGGGCTTTTTGGCACGGTTTGGGGGATCATGAACTCCTTCCAATCTATTGCAGAATCCAAAAATACCAGCCTTGCTGTGGTAGCCCCAGGTATTGCTGAAGCGTTATTTGCAACCGCCCTTGGTCTTGCGGCGGCTATTCCAGCTGTAGCGGCCTATAATAAATTTTCCGGTGACTTGGATAAGGTTTCAAGTGCGCTAGAAGTGTTTGCACAAGAATTTACCACCCTTTTGGGACGGCAGCTGGATGAGGGGGGCAAATAAAGATGGGTGCTGCATTAAATGGCCAAAGAGGTGGTCGCCGCGGCCGGCGGATGAAGCCTATTGGTGAGATAAATGTCACGCCCTTTGTGGATGTGATGCTGGTTTTATTGATCGTTTTTATGGTTACAGCGCCATTATTGACAGTTGGCGTGCCAGTAGATTTGCCAAAGACCAAAGCTGGTCAGATCAATGCAGATCAAGCCCCACTAGTGGTGACTATCAGAGATGATGGCACGCTTTACTTGCAAGATAATGAAATTGAACCAGACAAGCTGATCCCGCGCTTGTCTGCAATAGGTGATGCCAATAAAAATGCCCGAATTTTTGTGCGGGGTGATAAGAATGTCGCCTATGGTGAGGTTATTGTTCTGATGGGACGCATTCAGACTGCCGGTTTTGAGCGCGTGGCGCTTGTTGCCGAATTGCCTGAGGACTAAAGTCATGATGGCTTGGCTAAATCTCTCCCTGCTGACCCGCCCGTTGGTGCAGTCTATGCTGTTCCATATTTTGGTGGTCATGCTGGGTTTGATAAGCTGGCCGTTCTTGCAAGAAAAAGATACTAATGCGCAGCCGCTAATCATTGTTGATGTTGTGGCAACCTTGCCAAAAACTAATCTTGCTGATAGCAGTGCAGCAAAATCTAGCCCTGAGCCAGAACAAGAAGCAACCCGCAAGAAACCGCCGCCGCCCCCGCCCCCGCCGCCGCCGCCGCCTGAACCTAAAGTGGCTGCGAAAGCGCCGCCAGCAAAGCCGGCACCGCCGAAACCAGTTATAGAAAAGGCAGAAATTCTGCCTGATAAGCCTGTGCCTGTGCCGCAGGCAAAGCCAGAGCCTGCTGCCCAGAAGCCAAAATTGGTAAAAGTAGCCACACCTGTATCGCGCCCAACCCCGCCAAAACGCGCAAAGCCAGCGCCAAGCCCCGTGAAGCGCCCAAATAAACTGGCCCAAAAAAGCCAGCAAAAAGAAAAGGCGGAGGCAATGAACGGGGTTTTGCAGAACCTTGCCCAAGCTTCGTTAGCTAAAAAGGCTGAAGAGACAAAAAAAGCCCAGCAGAAGCAGGATAAATTGGCAATTGCCAATCAGCTATCAGCTGCGGTAGGGGAGGCGGTGCGCGCTCCTGAAGCTAGCACGAGCCAGCGGCTTGGCATGTCTGAAATTGACCGACTTCTAAACCATATTTCCCGCTGTTTTGTGCTGCCACCTGGGGCGACTGAAGAATTGGCAGAACAAGTCGTTGATGTAGATCTGGAAATGCGCCGTGATGGCAATGTGGAGAAGATAACTTTTGTGGATAATGGTCGCCTGACAAGGGATAAAAATTATCGTATTGTTGCGCTGGCGGCACGTCGGGCAGTGCTAGATTGTCAGCCTTTGCCCTTGCCGCCTGAAAAATACGATACCTGGAAAACACTGCCGATTGGGTTTAACTCTACATTTATGCAACGCGGAACGATGTGATGATGACAGGGAAATTAAGCATAACAGGGAAATTAAGCAGAACAGGGGAATTAAGCATGATAGGGTTTGACAATCAGTCTTTAAAGTGGCTGATGGCACGGCTATTTATCTGTCTTATAGCGTTGGGATTGGCCAGCAATGCTAATGCGCAGAGCCAGCGTTTATATGTTACTGAAGGGCAAATTGAGCCTATCCCTGTTGCCATTGCAGATTTCACTGGCCTTGATGGTGTACCCTCGGATGTTGGGCGGCAAATTGCGCAGATTATTTCAGATGATCTGGTCAGCTCCGGGCTATTTTTATCTATTGATAGCGCGGCCTTTATTGCCCCGCCCGCATCGCCGGATGTTCAACCCACCTTTGCTAACTGGACGCCACTTGGCGCGAAGGGGTTGCTAATCGGGTCTGCCTTTTTGGATAATGATGGCGCTTTGCAAGTGGAATTTGCACTTTGGGATGTGGTTTCCCAGCGTTCACTTACCGAAGGGGGCGGTTCTGCTGATCCAGCAGGTTTGCGCCGTATTGCCCATCAAATCGCTGATTTTGTTTATGAAGAATTTACAGGCGATACTGGGTATTTTGATACGCAAATTGTGTATGTTTCCGAATCAGGACCCCAAAATAGGCGCATAAAGCGTCTCGCTTTTATGGATCAGGACGGGCATAACCATAAATTCCTGACTACGGGGAACGACCTTGTTTTAACGCCGCGTTTTTCACCAACCGCAAGCGAGATCGCCTATTTAAATTATTTTAATGACGAGCCAAATGTCTATCTTCTGGATGTAATCACTGGACGTACGGAACGATTAGGCAGCTTTCCTGGCATGTCATTTGCGCCGCGTTTTGGCCCGGACGGTACCAAGCTGATTATGAGCCTTGCAGAAGATGGCCGCACCGATATTTTTGAAATGGAATTGGCTACCCAAACTATTACCCAGCTTACGCGATCGCCCTCTATTGATACGTCGCCCTCTTACTCTCCAGATGGCCAATATATTGTTTTCAACTCGGATAGAGGTGGCTCACAACAGCTTTACACAATGCGCTCAGACGGCTCAGGCGTGCGCCGGATAAGCTTTGGTGAAGGACGCTATGCCACCCCGGTTTGGTCACCGCGGGGAGATATTATTGCTTTTACCAAAATGTATCGCGGCGAGTTTTTTATCGGTGTGATGAATGTGGATGGAAGCGGGGAGCGTCTCTTGGCGAGAGGCTTCCTTGTCGAAGCCCCTACTTGGGCACCAAATGGCCGCGTTTTGATGTATTTCAAACAGCAACCAGTTTCTGATACGGGAGAGGGTGGAGATACGCACCTGTATCGCATTGATATTACTGGCTTTAATGAGCGACGTGTGGTTACACCCGCCGATGCGAGCGATCCAGCATGGTCACCGCTACTACAATAGAGATTTTTTAAGGTGTATTAACGCCTAGTGAATGTTATTAGAGGTTGATTTTTTTAGCCATTTGTGGTTTGAGTATTTTTGGGAGGTTTGCTGTTCGCAAGCTGATGTTCGAATCAATTGCTTTTGTTTTTGTGAAAAGCTGGCAATCATTTAACAAGCGTGGCTCGGTAAAACAGCATGGTCAATTTCTTCGGTTCATTTGCAAAAGCAACCTAAAATGAACTAAAGGGTAGGCGCACTAATTTAGTTTTTTCATGGCCAGTTGGAGGTCCAATAAAATGATCAAAAGAATTTTCACTCTTGTTGCCGCTATCGCACTTCTTGCTGCCTGCGAAACAGCCTCAACAACCGACAGCTCTGCGACAGGTAGCACCACAAGCGCAGCCACTAGCGGAACAAGCACTGCAAGCAGCACAACAGCAGCCACAACATCAGATGAAGCTGCTGACCCAGCTGAAGTGATGAAAAAAGAATTTACTAAGGTCGGCACAACTGTATTGTTCGATTTCGATTCATCACAGTTAAGCGATTATGCGCGCCGCGTATTGGACAGACAGGCAGCCTTCTTAAAAGCTGAACCTGCAGCACGCATCATTTTAGGCGGTCACGCTGATGAGCGCGGTACACGTGAATATAACCTAGCTCTGGGTGAGCGCCGTGCAGCTGCTGCCCGTGATTACCTTGTTGCTAAAGGTGTTAATGCCGCACGTATCCGGATTATCTCTTACGGCAAAGAGCGTCCCGCCGCTGTTGGCTCTAATGAAGCGGCATGGCGTCTAAACCGTCGTGCAGAATCTATGCTCAACTAAAGGGAAACCTTGGGCAGAGATTAAGGGCAGGCTGATAGAATTTAGCTCAGCGCTAACCTTGACATATTTTAAAAAAGGCTTTGTTTTAAACATAAAAACAAGGCCTTTTTTACACCAACCTTATCTATTGCCCAAATCTTGCCGTAATGATTTGCCATGTAAAACAGGTGTCGATTTAGCGATGTTTAGGAAGAATAATGCCATGTGGCCTCAAAACTCACCTTCCCTTCTCACAGGTCTCGTGCTGGCAAGCATTATTGCATTGCCGGTTACAATTGGTCTAAATCCTAAATCAGCTGCAGCGCAATCACCTGCTGACCAGAGTGGGTTATCCGCACTTGTGTCGCGCCAGCAACAGCGTATGGATTTGCTGGAAGAAGGGCTTAAGGATGTCCGCGGTACTATTGAAACAGAGTTACAAAATATTCGCAACGAGCTTGAGAATATCGCTGCTGCTTCTGTTGCTAATCAGTCTGGTGCATCAAGTGATTTTAAATCTTTTCAAGGTGAACTTGCCAAGCTAGCTGATAATATCGGCATTGTCGGTCAGCGTATCAATAATACGTTAGACCTGTATTCTGATGTTGAATTTCGTATTTTACGGCTGGAAAAGCGTCTAAATACACTGCTATCCCTCTCAGGGGATGATATTGCTGAGAAACTCGCACAAGGTGAGGTCGCTGGCGCTGGCGCTGGTCCATCTGTTTCTATGAGCCGTGATGCGAGTACTGGACAGACTGTCTGGACTATCGAGCAAGATAGATTGGATGAGCAACTGGTCAGCGATAATGCTACCGCAGCAGCCCCAGATAATGTGAGTGAGGCCGCGCTAGCAGAGGCAAACAGCAACATTGTGCAAGCAGATAATACTAGCGCTGAGACAAGTCCAGCTATTCCCGGCGCGCAGGAATTAGCAGAGCCAGAAAGTGATGCGGCTACCGCCGAGCCTAGCCCAAGCATTCTGCCAGATGCGAGCACAGAGGATCAGTTCCGGTTTGCGCTGACCCGCGCTTTGCAGAATGATTTAGAGACAGCTGAGCAGGCTTTTACCGAATTTTCTGATTTATATCCAGAGCATGAACGGTCTTCGGATGCCTTGTTCTGGTTAGGTAGGGTGCAGTTTATTCAAGGGCAGTTTGAGAAGTCTGCTACTACTTTTTCCAAGTTTAACGCGCTTTATTCAACCGATCCGCGCTTGCCAGATACAACCTTATGGATTGCTGAATCGGTTTCTAAATTTGCATCGCCAGAACAGGCATGTGATATTTATGACAATCTGGGCAAATTCCTTGATCAGCCGCCAGAGAGTTTTGTGGCGCGCTTGAAGGAGCTTTCTGACGGTGCTAATTGCAGCAGCTGAGGCTGCGTTTGACGATTTTTTGAACCGTTGTGCGGCAACTGGATTTTGGCGGCCAGACGCCCATCCTTTGATAACGGCTTTGTCAGGTGGACCAGATTCCACTGCGCTGGCGCTCCTTGCAGATAGGCTGGCTAGGGCTCGGAATATTCCGCATCATGCGCTGATTATTGACCATGGTCTGCGCGCTAATTCTAGCGAAGAAGCGCGTGAAATCGCCGCGCAGATGGGCAAAAAATCCATCTCTGTAGACATCTTGAAAATCAATCAGCCAAAGCCAGCTAGCGGGCATCAGGAATGGGCGCGTGCACATCGTTTAAGTTTATTGGCAGAGGCTGCCTACCAGCAAAATGCGCTGGTTCTATTTGGCCATCATAGCGCTGATCAAAATGAAACGGTTGCAATGCGCCTTTCCCGCCATTCTGGCCTGCGCGGGCTAGCAGGCATCGCGCCGCTTCGTTTTTATCAGGGGGCTCTTTTTGCCCGCCCGTTTTTATCTTCCCAGTCTTTTCAATCTTCCCAGCCTTTTCAATCGTATAGTAAGGCGGATCTAACGCAATTATGTGATCTGCTTGGTGCAGAATTTATCTCAGACCCGTCTAATCAGAATATGATGTTTGAGCGGGTGCGCTGGCGCCGCATGTTGGCATCTAACCCGGGCCTATCTGGGCAGCTTAACCGGTTATCATGTGCCGCCAATGCCCTTAGCTGCCAGTTAGATACACAAATAAGGGCTTGGCTTGACGTTCATGTCCGCACGGTGGCACGGCTTAGGGCGAGCTGTTCTTATGCAGCGTTTTCCAGCCAGCCAGAATCACACCGCCATCATATTTTAGCAAGTTTGCTGGCTATTTGTGGGCATTCTGCCTTCCCGCCAAATATAGATGCACTTGCAGAGCTTGATAAAAGGGTGGCGTCAGGACGGGCAGGGACTTTAGCTTCATGCAAGCTAACATGTGAAGGAAAATGGCTGGTTGTCGACGCTGAATTTGGCCGTAAATCATCACTAGAAGCGCATCTTACACCTGGCAAGATAGGCTATTTTGACGGGCGCTGGATGGTTTGGGCGGGGTGTGCTGGCAAGGTGCGACGATTAGGCTCTATGGCGCTTTCAGCTAAGGAAATTAGCCAGCTAGCCCTGCCAGAAGTGTTATTTGGCCTGCCTAAAAAATTAAGAGATATGATTCCTATCCTCCAGACACTTGACGATAGGCTACTTCCCCCCCATCTTAAGTCGAGAAGCTTGGTAATGGGCGGCCAGAATGGCAGTTTCGAGGATGGCGCATCACACAAGCACCCCTTTATTATCTGGCCAGCCCCAATAGATAGGCCAGTCAGGCTGTGATGACCACAGCAAAACCCTGAATAAAAGGTAGTTAAGACCGTGAATAATCTTGGACGCAATATTGCAATTTGGCTGGTTATCGGTGTCGCGCTGATGGCGCTTTTCAATCTGTTTCAAACGCCGGGCAGCACCCAGAGCGCAAACAAGATTGCGTATTCTGATTTCATTGCGTCTGCGCGTAATGGCGGCATTACAGATGTTCTTATCGAAGGCAATAATCTAAAAGGGCGGACACGCGAGAACACCACAGTGGTTAGTTATATGCCTGATGGTGCAGATGTTGTCTCTCAGCTAGCAGATACAGATGTGCGTATTGATGCGCGCCCTGATGAAAGCAATATGCCTGGCTTTTTATCAGTGCTAATTTCTTGGTTTCCAATGCTGCTATTTATTGGTGTTTGGATTTTCTTTATGCGCCAGATGCAGGGCGGCGGCCGGGGCGGCGCGATGGGCTTTGGCAAAAGCCGGGCAAAGATGCTGACTGAGCATCATGGCCGCGTCACTTTTGAAGATGTAGCCGGTATTGATGAAGCCAAAACCGAATTAGAAGAAGTTGTTGAGTTTTTAAAAGATCCCGGCAAGTTCCAGCGCTTAGGCGGCAAAATCCCTAAAGGCGTGTTGCTAGTGGGCCCTCCTGGTACAGGTAAAACCCTGCTGGCGCGGGCAATCGCTGGAGAGGCCAATGTGCCGTTCTTTACCATCTCTGGTTCTGACTTTGTTGAAATGTTTGTTGGCGTTGGGGCTAGCCGTGTGCGTGATATGTTCGAACAGGGCAAGAAAAACGCACCTTGTATTATCTTTATTGACGAGATTGATGCTGTTGGCCGCCATCGTGGTGCCGGCCTTGGCGGCGGTAATGATGAGCGTGAACAAACATTAAACCAGATGCTGGTAGAGATGGATGGCTTTGAAGCGAATGAAGGGGTTATCTTGATTGCGGCGACGAACCGTCCTGACGTTCTTGACCCTGCTCTCTTGCGCCCGGGCCGTTTTGACCGGCAGGTAGTGGTGCCAAACCCAGATGTGGTAGGTCGTGAGAAAATCTTGCGCGTGCATATGCGGAAAAGCCCCCTTGCTAATGATGTTGAGCCGCGCGTTATCGCCCGTGGCACCCCCGGTTTTTCAGGCGCGGACCTAGCCAATTTGGTTAATGAAGCGGCTTTGCTGGCGGCACGTAAAGGGCGCCGTACCGTTTCTATGGCGGAGTTTGAAGAAGCTAAAGATAAGGTGATGATGGGCTCAGAGCGCCGGTCTATGGTAATGACTGATGATGAAAAGAAGCTTACCGCCTACCATGAAGCAGGTCATGCGGTTGTTGCACTACATAACCCAGCTTCTGACCCTATCCACAAAGCAACGATTATCCCTCGTGGTAGAGCATTAGGAATGGTAATGCGCTTGCCAGAAGGCGATAGAATATCTATGGCTGTGGACAAGCTGACAGCTGATTTGCAGGTTGCATGTGGTGGCCGAATTGCCGAAGAACAAATCTTTGGAGCAGAAAAAGTTACCACAGGCGCGTCATCTGACATCCGGATGGTTACTGATGTGGCACGCCGTATGGTGACCGAATGGGGCATGTCTGATAAGCTTGGTTTCCTAGCCTATAGCGGGGATGAGCAGGAAGTTTTTTTAGGACGTTCTGTTACCCAGCAGAAGAATGTTTCAGAAAATACAGCAGATGTGATCGACACAGAAGTGCGCCGTATTGTTGATAGCGCTTATGATAGCGCGGCGAAGATTTTGAAAAAGCATGCCAAGGAGCTAGAGCGTCTAGCACAAGGTCTGCTGGAATATGAAACGCTTAACGGTGAAGAAATCCGTATTATTGTCGAAGGCGGTACATTATCGCGCGCAGATGATAATGATGATGAACCCACCACGCCGCGAGCGAAAAAATCACGTTCTGGTCTGCCAACGGGCGGGCGTGCGCAAACGCGCCCTGATCCCGATAATCCGGGCTCTGAGCCAGTTTAGAAACTTTTTTAAGACAAGGCTAAGCACAGGCTAATAGGTGCAAAATGGCAGAGGCCAACCTTGTGTATGTTAACAGCCCCGCACAGCTAGATTACCAGCCAGATGCGGGGCAGACATGGCTGCGGCCTGTGGCATGCCAGCCCTTGTCTGTTCTTAAACAAACGCTTCCCGAAAATGCCTATCTTGCGCTAGCTGGCGGTTGGACCGGATTTACCCATCTAGATGTTGTAATCCGCAAACATAATGGCAGCGGCTATAGGGTATGGCGCACGGATATTGCCGGCTATATAGATGCAAGTAAGGATGGCGAAAGCGCAAAGAAGGCTTTATTGCGCCTTAGTCAGCCGCGTGCGCCTTTTGCTGGGCTTGATATGATGCGTCCACATATTATGGGTGTGGTGAATGTAACCCCAGATAGTTTTTCTGATGGAGGCCAGTTTAGCCACACAGATCAAGCAGTAGCGCATGCACGCCAGATGCAGGCGGATGGGGCAAGCTTGCTAGATATAGGCGGGGAGTCTACCCGTCCGGGCGCACCGGCAGTTGGCACTGAGACAGAGTGTGCACGTATATTACCCGTGATTAATACGCTGATGCGTGAGGGGTATCTGGTTTCTTGTGATACCCGCCATAGTGATGTAATGCGCAACGCATTGGGCGCAGGCGCGCGCATCATTAATGATGTTTCTGGCTTCACTAGTGAAGGTGCAGAACAGGTGATGGCACAGGCCTATAAAGCTGCACCTGCTGCTGCTTTTGCTATCGCCATGCATATGCAAGGCACACCGCAGACTATGCAGGATAACCCGTCCTATGATTTTGCGCCGATAGATATTTTTGAGGTACTAAAATCACATATTAGCCGGCTGGTCGCTGCTGGCCTGCCGCCAAGCCAGATAGCGATAGATCCAGGATTTGGATTTGGTAAAACCCCGCTCCATAATCAGCAGTTAATCGATTGGACGTCCCTGTTTCATGGTCTGGGTGTTCCGGTGCTTATTGGCGTGTCGCGTAAATCCTCGCTCCCTATTCTTGCAGCACAAGGTCTAGGCGCGCCAGCTTCTGGTTTTGGTGCGGATGCGGGGGTGGAGCGCCTCGGTGGCGGGCTTTCTTTATCGCTTATCGCTGCCCAGCAAGGTGCCCAATTTTTCCGCACCCATGATGTTGCCCCCACCTATCAAGCACTCTCTATCCTGATGCGGTGAGGGGGCAGCGTTAATGCGTATAATACACAAAATGGGTAAGATAGTCGCCTGAAATGTCTATTTTAAAGGCTTAACACCCTAAATTCTCCAATGATAGCGGTTTAAATTAAGATTGCTTTTGTTTAAGCTAAAAGTCTAATAGCTATACCTAAAACTTGCCCATACTTATTTCTTTTCAAACGTAATGTCTAAGCTATTGAGTTGCGCTCAATTTGGATAAAAACCATGCCTGTCTTGCCCCTTCACAGAGTTCGAGATCATCTGACATTTAAAAATTATAGTGAAAATAGAGCTGATTATCTGGCTTTTATTGCACAAGGCTGGCATTTGGTGATGTTTGGCACGCCCTTATTTGATGGCATCATCTATGGTGGCCAAGATGGGCGGTTAGTTCTTCATACAATAGAAGCGCCAACCATTGGCAATGCGCCGATTTTTGTGCCGCTAGATAAGGAGAGGTCTGAGCTGTTAGATATGATAGCCAGCCATTATCAATCACGCTCAGATAAAGAATTAGCGGGTTTTGTGGGTGCTGAAATTAAGGTGTTAACAAACCTTACCGCCGCTAGTTCGATTGATAAATTGGCCTCTGCTACATTGCTTCAGGAAATTCCTACCGCGCGTCTAAAAGAGCGGTTTCGAGCCAAGCTAGAAGCATATTTGCCTGCTGCCGACCAATCGTTAGAACGCCAGCCCAATCGGTTGCCTGATATGCTGGACAGTAAGCCTACTTCCTGCCTATAATTCCGGGAAAGTTGGCAGGCTAGCTTGCCATTACAGATAGGCTTAATTAGGCCTATTTTCTTTTGATTTATCTGTCTTTTTTAGGCGAGGTATCATGGCAGGCATTTTTGGTACAGACGGTGTGCGGGCCCGTATAAATACAGGACCCATGCGCGCAGAAGCGGTGGTGCGGCTTGCTTTGGCTACAGGGCGGTGGTTTGCTGATAACAATCACAGCGAAGGGCGCAATGCTAACCCGGTTGTGGTTATAGGCAAGGATACAAGACTATCGGGCTATATGCTGGAATCAGCTTTGGTTGCTGGCTTTAATTCTATTGGGATCAGCTGCCGTCTATTGGGGCCAGTACCAACCGCTGCGGTATCGTATCTTACCCATTCTATGCGCGCTGATTTTGGCGTGATGATTTCTGCCTCGCATAACCCGCATCATGATAATGGCATTAAATTATTTGGTCCTGATGGGAGCAAGCTAGCAGATCAAATTGAAGAAGAAATCTCTGAGTTAATGCAAGGCTCTATCGCGCTTGCTGAAGCTGAAAAGCTTGGCCGCGCACGCCGGATAGTAAACTCTGCCCAGCGCTACATGGAATTTGCCAAAGCGACCTTTGATACTAGCTTGTCGCTAGCTGGTTTGCATTTGGTGGTGGATTGCGCTCACGGGGCTGCTTATCGTACTGCGCCAGACACGCTTGGCGAATTAGGTGCAGATATTCTGGCGATGGGCGTCGCACCAGACGGGCTGAATATCAATCTGGAATGCGGGGCAACCGCGCCAAAGGTGATGGCACGCACAGTGTGCGATGCTAAGGCGGATATCGGGATTTGTCTGGATGGGGATGCGGACCGCCTTATTCTGGCAGATGAAAAAGGCACGATATGTGATGGCGATCAGATACTTGCCGCGCTGGCTATGGATATGCAGGCTCGCGGCATTTTGCAAGGGCCAGTTGTGGGTACGGTCATGAGCAATCTTGGGCTTGAGCGGTGTTTGGCAGATGCAGGTATTGCGTTTGAGCGTGCGCCTGTTGGCGATCGTTACATAGCCCAGCGGATGCAAGAGACAGGCAGCCAGCTTGGCGGAGAGCCTTCTGGTCATATTTTGCTACCGCATCTAACCAGAACAGGTGATGGGCTTATCGCGGCTTTGCAAATTTTAGCCATAATGGCACGAAGTGGTAGGAAAGCTTCGCAGATTTTATCAAGCTTTACACCCGTTCCGCAAAAGCTGGTCAATCTAAAAGACATCAACAAGGCAGTTTTAGAGCATCCAGATGTAAAAGCTGAGATGGCGGCGGTAACAAAAGAGCTAGGGGAGGAGGGGCGTATTTTGCTGCGTCCCTCTGGCACTGAGCCGCTTATCCGGGTGATGGTTGAAGCTCTGGATGAAGCCCGCCTAGATGCGGCGATGCAGCGTCTTGTAGCTGCGCTGAAAACAGCCTCAGCTTAAGCGCCGTCAAAACGCCCAAACTTTGGCTGTTTTTTCAAAATTCCATCAGCTATCTTGACATTGGTTTTCAGGTGACTATCTTCTGCGGTGGGTCGTCTTCCCCCAACGGAAGGCAAAATCACTGACGAGGTTCACCATGACGCCGACGCGTAAGCCGGTTTGTCCGCATTTTTCATCCGGGCCAACCAAAAAGCACCCCATGTGGACCCCTGCCCAACTTGAGGGGGCTGAAACAGGCCGCTCTCATCGTGCAAAAGAACCCAAAGCAAAAATCACAGAAGCGATAGACCGGATGTCCGAAATGCTTGGACTGCCGTCTGATTACCGTTTAGGCATCGTGCCAGCCTCTGATACAGGGGCGGTAGAGATGGCAATGTGGTCTGTCCTTGGCGCTAGAGGCGTTGATGTGCTGGCTTGGGAATCTTTTGGCAAAACATGGGTCGGGGACGCAACAAAGCAACTGAAATTAGAAGATTGTCGCATCCTTGAGGCGGATTGGGGTGAACTGCCTGATCTGAATGCCACAGATGCAGACCGCGATATTCTTTTTACCTTTAACGGCACTACTTCTGGTGTGCGGGTACCTGATACAAACTGGATCGCTGGTGACCGGAAAGGTCTGACCATAGCGGATGCCACCTCTGCCTGTTTTGCCATGGAAATGGATTGGCAAAAGCTGGATATCACAACCTTTAGCTGGCAGAAATCGCTGGGCGGTGAAGCGGCACATGGCGTGATTGTTTTATCTCCACGTGCAGTAGAACGCCTAGAAAGCTACACACCGCCTTGGCCTATGCCGAAAATTTTTCAGCTTACTAAGGGCGGCAAGCTTATTGAGGGGATTTTTCGCGGTGATACGATAAACACCCCTTCAATGTTATGTGTTGAAGATTTACTCTCTGCCTTAAATTGGGCTGATAATGTTGGTGGGCTGGACGGCCTGATTGCGCGCTCGCAGGCTAATCTGCAAGCCGTGCGTGATTTTGTTGAAAATGCGCCTTGGTGTGATTTTCTTTGCTCTGATCTTGCCAATCTCTCTTCCACCTCCATCTGCCTGAAGATTAGCGATGCGGCGGTTCGGGCACTGCCAGCAGAAGAGCAATCTGCCTTTGCCAAAGCCATAACTACAAAGCTAGCCGGCGCTGGTGTCGCTTTTGATATTGGCGGGTATCGCACAGCCCCACCTGGATTGCGCGTTTGGGGCGGGCCGACTGTGGAGGCAAGCGATATGGCAGCACTTATGCCTTGGTTAGACTGGGCATTTAATGAAGTGCGCGCTGAGTTAAAGATTTAAGGAAGACGAAAATGACTAAAGTACTGATAAGCGATAAACTGGCGACGGAAGCGGTTGATATCTTTGTTGAGGCAGGTATCGAGGTAGATTTTAAACCTGGTTTGAGCGCAGAAGAAATTGCTGAAATAATTGGTGATTATGATGGTCTGGCCATCCGTTCAGCAACGAAAGTAACACCAGAATTACTAGCTAAAGCAGACAAGTTAAAGGTAGTTGGCCGCGCTGGTATCGGTGTTGATAACGTCGATTTGGCAGCTGCTACGGATGCAGGTGTGGTGGTTATGAATACGCCTTTCGGCAATGCGGTTACCACAGCAGAACATGCGATTTCTATGCTGTTGGCGCTGGCACGACAAATCCCGCAAGCCCATGCATCGACCACAGCGAGTAAGTGGGAAAAATCCAAATTTATGGGCACGGAGATTACGGGCAAGCGGCTAGGTATTATCGGCTGCGGCAATATCGGAGCGATTGTTGCTGAACGGGCCCAAGGCCTGAAGATGAAGGTGATGGGATATGATCCCTTCCTGACCGAAGAGCGTGCTAAAACCCTAGGCATTGAAAAGGTTGAATTGGATGAGCTGTTAGCGCGTGCTGATTTTATCAGCTTGCATACACCGCTGACTGATTCTACCCGCAACATCATTTCTGCTGACGCCCTGAACAAGATGAAAAAGGGTGTGCGCATTGTTAATTGCGCGCGCGGTGGTCTGGTTGATGAGCTTGCCTTGCTTGCCGCGTTGAACTCTGGCCATGTAGCTGGGGCAGCTCTGGATGTGTTTGAGGTAGAGCCAGCCAAAGACAACCCGCTTTTTGAGGCCGAAAATTTTATTGCGACGCCGCATCTAGGGGCAAGTACACTAGAAGCACAGGAGAAGGTGGCCTTGCAGGTAGCAGAACAGATGGCTGATTACCTGACCACAGGGGCGGTAACAAACGCCATTAATATGGCTTCTGTTACAGCCGAAGAAGCGCCCATCTTGAAGCCTTATATGACGCTTGCCTCGCTTCTTGGCCGGTTCTTAGGCCAGACAGATCTGCCTGACCTGAACACTATTAAGCTGGAATTTGATGGGCGTGCGGCGTTATTAAATGAACAGCCAGTGCTGGCCTCTATGCTGGCTGGATTATTAGGCGTGAAGATGGATTCTGTAAATATGGTGAATGCAGCAAGTGTAGCTTCCTCGAACGGAATTGCGGTTGCAACCGTCCGCCATGACCGCCGCTGTGATTATGAAACTTTGCTGCGCCTTACTGTCAGCTTTGGTTCTGGTGAGCGCACAATCTCTGGCACGTTGGTGGGCGGGGATATGCCGCGCTTGGTAGAAGTGCAGGGTATTTCTATCGAGTCTGATTTCCCGCAAAATATGCTGTATTTGCGCAATTATGATAAGCCGGGCTTTATTGGTACGCTTGGTATGCTGATGGGCGAGCTGAACTTGAACATTGCGAGCTTCCATCTAGGGCGCAAGGAAGCCGGAGGCGAAGCCGTAGCCTTAGTGGAAATAGATGGCTCAGTAGATAAAGAGACGCTTGGTGCGATTCGCGACTTGCCCCAGATTGTACGGGCAGATTATCTGCGCTTTGCCTAATAGCCAGCACGCCTAGTTCAAAAAAACACTTCTAAAAAGGGGTGCAAGCTTAGTCTTTGCGCCCCTTATGCTTGCTCCAATCTGGTAAAAAGGATAAAAGCTATGAGGAAAAGTTAAGCGACTACTTGTGATAGGATAGGCCAAGCAATGAGGCGATATTACGCTGCTTTGTAGCCCCTGTCTTGATGTCTATAAACCGCCTTTAGGGGGCAGATGAAAATATGACTTCATCGGACGATTTTGATGCAGAAAACAGCGCTGCAACGCTTCCATCTATAGCGCCAGATATGCCAGCATCAAAAAATGCAAAGGGCGACACAGATAAAGGGTTGTTGCCAGCTGGCCTGTCGGATCTGTTGGCACCGCAAGCCCAACAAGATGCGGATGCGGTCGAGGCGGTTTTATCGTGTTTTTCTCAGTTTGGATATCAGCGTATCAAGCCGCCCTTGTTGGAGTTTGAGACTAGTTTACTTGCTGATGGGCCTGGCGCTGCATTAGCTGACCAAACTTTCCGTCTGCTCGATCCTATATCGCGGCGTATGATGGGACTGCGCTCAGACATGACAGCTCAGATAGCCCGAATTTCTGGCACCCGCCTTGCTAGCCGGCCGCGTCCTTTGCGTCTGGCTTATGGCGGTGATGTAATGCGGGTTGTTCCAGATGTTCTAAATCCTGAACGCCAGCTTGTGCAGGCAGGTGCAGAAATAATTGGCCGCGATGATGAAGGCGCGGTGGTGGAAATTATTCTGGCAGGTGTATTGGGCTTACAAAAAGCTGGTATTAAGAATGTGACGTTGGATTTGGGTCTGCCGCATCTAGCTGAGGTTCTGCTTGGCAAAGAGCTAGCTGTTATGGATGCCGACATAAAACAGCAATTATTTGAGGCTGTCAGTAACCGGGATATTTCTGCACTGGCTAGCCTGCCTATTGCTGCCGCCCAGAAACTAGCAGATGTGATGACTGCCTCTGGGGCGTCCACAGATGATTTGCGCGCCTTATGTGCTGATTTAGACGTGAGCGCTGCTGGCAAGCTGGATAGTTTGCTAACGGTAGCAGACACGCTGAAAAATTTATTACCAGATGTAGCGATAACGCTAGACCCCCTGGATATGCAAGGGTTTGGCTATCACACCTCTATCAGCTTCTCGCTTTTTGCCAAGGGCTTGCGCGGTGCGATAGCTAAGGGCGGTGCGTATCGTACTGGCTATAATGAAGCGGCGGTTGGTATTTCGGTTTATATGGAGCGGGTATTGCGTGGGCTAACCCCGCCAGATGCCCCGCCTTTTGTGTATATTTCAGCCACCTTAGGGTTTGATGTAGCCCTTAGCTATATTCAGCGTGGCAGGCATATCGTTTTTGGCAGTGAGGGCGCAGATGAAGAAGCAGAAGCACGTGCGCTAGGATGCCAGTTTATTGTCCGTGATGCGGCTAGCCAGCCAGAGCCGCTTTAGGCCTGTTCCCTTATCCCTGTAATTTTATGAAATCCGCCAGATACGGCGAAAGCGAAGAAAAAGAGGTTTGTTATGTCAAATGTGGCGGTAATCGGCTCCCAGTGGGGGGATGAAGGCAAGGGTAAAATAGTCGATTGGCTGTCTGAACGTGCGGATATGGTTGTGCGCTTTCAGGGCGGTCATAATGCTGGGCATACATTGGTTATTGATGGGGTAGAATATAAGCTGTCCTTGCTGCCTTCGGGGATTGTGCGCAAGGGCAAAAAATCGGTCATTGGTAATGGCGTGGTGGTTGACCCTGTTGCTTTGTTGCGGGAAATAGAAACTTTGCGCGCGCAAGGCGTGGCGGTAAGCCCGGATAATCTGATTGTCTCTGAGAGCGTAAGCCTTATCCTGCCGGTACATGTAGAGGTTGACCAAGCGCGTGAGGCTAGCCGCGGGGCAGGTAAAATTGGTACGACCGGGCGCGGTATTGGCCCTGCCTATGAAGACAAGGTGGCGCGGCGCGGTGTGCGTTTATCTGATTTAACTAATCCTGAATTGCTGGCAGAACGGCTGGCGGCACTGGCAGCCCATCACAATGTCTGGCTAGAAGCCGCAGGCAGTGCGCCAGTGCGGGCAGATGAAATGGCCGCCCAATTGATGGGTATGGCAGCAGAGCTGTTAAGTTTTGCCGGACGCAGCTGGCAGGTGCTAGCCGCCGCCCAAGATGCCCGTCAGACGATTTTGTTTGAAGGGGCGCAAGGCGTGATGCTGGATATTGATCATGGCACCTATCCGTTTGTAACGTCTTCCAACACGGTAGCAGGGCAGGCGGCCACAGGGGCGGGTACGGGACCTTCGTCGGTAGAATTTACCCTTGGCATTACCAAGGCCTATACCACCCGTGTCGGCTCTGGCCCGTTTCCGACCGAGGATTTCGGTGATGATGGTAGCCGCATGGGTGAGCGTGGCCGCGAATTTGGCACGGTCACTGGGCGCAAGCGGCGTTGCGGCTGGTTTGATGCGGTGATGGTACGTCAAGCTGGCCTGACTGCGGGGATTACCGGCATGGCGCTGACCAAGCTAGATGTGCTGGACGGATTTGATGTCTTAAAGATTTGTACCGGCTATGAATGTGATGGCCAGACGCTGGATTACTTCCCCTCAAATGCGGCGGATCAGGCCAAATGCACGCCGATTTATGAAGAAATGCCAGGCTGGTCAGAAACCACCTATGGCGCGCGTTCTTGGGCAGAATTGCCAGCAAATGCGGTGAAATATATCCGCCGTGTGGAGGAATTGACAGGCCTGCCTGTAGCCCTGTTATCGACCAGCCCAGAGCGTGATGACACCATCCTCGTCCGCGACCCGTTTAAAGGGTAGGGGTGGGGTTAGTTTTTACTGAAGTCCATAAAATAGGTTTCATCATCTATTTTTGTGAAGGTTACATCTGTTCTGCCATAAGCGTTTAGATGTTGGCGCGTTACATACTCGCCTGAGTTTAAGTTTAATCGGGCACGCAAATATTCGCCTATTTCAGAATTGTTATAGGTTGTTTCCAAACCTTTACCACCGTCTTGAGCTCTGACCATAACAAAACTCCGATTGTCATCAGTAATAACAGTAAATCTTTCACCTATATCAGGAAAAAATCCCTGTCTGTTAACCTTTGCTGGGATATTGATATAAGCCTGATTTCTTTGCCTGCCTTCTCTTTGCCCCCAATTTATTCCAGATCTATCAGGTGTCTCTCCGGTTTTTCTAACCAAAAGAGAAAGGTTAACACTGTTTTGGTCATTTACTGGAACAATGCTTGTTTGAATTAGAGATATTCTGCTACTAATGCCAGACTCCAAGCAGCTAACAGTTCGAGCAAAAATGTCATTTTGGAAATTAGACACCAATCCAGCATCGGTCTTTGTCATCGCTTCAACTTGCTGCGTGCTAAACCCCATTTGGGTATAATTCGCGGAACCAATGAAGGCTGATATTGGTCTTTCTTCAGAAAACCAACAAAAGGCTTTTGCATGTACAGGTGGCCCTTGTTCCACATATCTGCATGCAAAATTGATATTGTCAGGTGGAGATTGCACTAGCGTTTTCAACGCTAGATGTTGGGCTTCTTGAATACCGCTATAGCTTGTCATCCCAACCATGAGTTCTACTGATATAGGTCTTTGTAATTCTGAAAGTTTCTTTAAATGCCTATCTGCAAGACCTGCGGTGGCAAATCCGCTTACAATGCGCAAGCGGTTAATCTCTGGCCTTTGCGCTGGTTCCATAAGTATCTTATTAAAAAGCTCTGTATTTAACATTGGCTCTTTATATTTTTCGTTTTTAGAACTTTCAGGATTGCTGCAAATATATGCTTTGCGCCTTCGGGTGGCACAGCCATACCAATCTGCTTCCGAACAGATTCTTTGCCACCTTGAAATATAAAACTATCGGGAAAAGATTGTAGCCTTGCACGTTCTCTATTTGTTAAAGCGCGATTTTCTTCCCAGTGATATATATGGGTTCCTCCCCCGCCTGACCCCGTTACGGTGTAGGCAGGCTGATTAGGTTTTAGGCGTTTATAAATCTGACTAATAGTTGCACCACTTTTTAATGAAAGCTGCAAATGCGGGGGGATGTTTGCTGTGAAGGCATTTTCACCCGGCTTGATATGTTTTAAGCGCTCAATAACTGTTTTAGATTGGTTGGTAAGTTCATTATTACTTGCATCGCTAGGGATACCATGAAGGGCTTCACGGGAAGTTAATGGTTTGTCTTTTGTCGTAGGTTCTGGTGCTTCAAAATTTGTAATGCCTAGGTCATTCCGAAAGCCGACTATTATAATCCTGTGTCTTGCTTGCGGAACACCATATTCTTCAAAACGGTAAGTATGAGGAAAAATATTGTAACCCGCCGCTTCCATGGCTTGTTTTATAATATTCAAGTCCCCGCCGCTTTGAGCTAGACCATTGACGTTTTCGGCAACAAAAAATAACGGTTTTTTAGTTTTTAAGCCTTTGATACCCCAGCGATATAATCCTCCAAATTGACCATTAATACCCTTTCTATTTCCAACCATGCTAAAATCATTGCAGGGAAAGCCAAATACTAAACCGTCTATTGGCTCTAGTTCTTCAAAATCAAGTTTTCTTACATCACAACAAAAAACAGCTTCGTCTTTTATAGGTAAATTAAACTTAAATGTTTTACAGGCATCTGCGTCAGAATCATTGACCCATCTGTGCTTAAATGAACTACCTTTGAGATTTGCCTCATGCGCGCCAAGCGCAAGTCCCCCTGCTCCAGCAAAAAGTTCGCCAATTAAATAAGCTTGGGGATCTAGAGATGTGAAAAGACTATCGGCTAGCGCATGTGAATTTTTCATGTGACCATATTCCTGTTAAAAACAAGTTCTTCACAGTCACACTTGGTCGATTAAAATTATGCGTGTCGCCCTCACCATCGTTAAATTAGCAGACAAAACTTAAAAAAAAGTTAACAAAACTAAATTTATCTAGGTTTGTAATGTTTTCACATTCTTTGGAAATATAGCGGTTAGTCTTCGCCTTAACCCTAGCTCTGTTCTTGTTGGGGCAGCAACTTTAGCTCTTCTGCTTTTTCCAACACCGCTTTGGATAATTTTTCAAACGCGCGCACTTCTATCTGGCGAATACGCTCACGGCTAACTGAAAATTCATCTGCCAGCGCTTCTAGGGTCAAAGGTGGCTCAGACAGGCGGCGCGCTTCTATGATGCGCACCTCACGCTCATTTAATTCCTGCATAGCCTCAACCATCAGGTTCTGGCGCTGGCTAAGCTCTTCTGTATCGGCAAAGCTGCTTTCTTGGTCTGGGCGTTCATCCTCCAGCCAATCCAGCCATTCGCCGCCACTATCCAACCCCTCAGCTGAAACAGGCGTGTTCAGCGAATGATCGCCGCCTGCCATGCGCTGGTTCATGGATATAACATCTGCTTCTGGCACATTTAGCTCATCAGCGATATCGCTAACATCTTGCGGGCTTAAATCGCCTCTATCAATCGCGCCAATGCGGCCCTTGATACGGCGCAGATTAAAAAACAGCTTTTTTTGCGATGCGGTCGTGCCAATTTTTACCAAAGACCAGCTGCGCAACACATATTCCTGAATAGAGGCTTTGATCCACCACATCGCATAGGTGGCAAGGCGAAAGCCGCGCTCGGGATCGAACTTCTTCACCGCATGCATCATGCCCAAATTGCCCTCAGATATTAAATCCGCCACAGGCAGGCCATAGCCGCGATAACCCATTGCAATCTTTGCCACCAGACGCAGATGGCTGGTGACCAGCTTGTGTGCTGCCTCGACATCGCCGCGCTCATTAAAGGCACGGGCAAGCATATATTCCTCATCTGCTTTTAGCATCGGAAATTGGCGGATTTGCTCCATATAGCGAGACAGGCTGCCTTCGGGGGTCAGAGAAGGGATAAGGGCGTTTTTGCTCATCTTTACTATCGGCTCCATTGCGGGTGCTGAATTATAGTGTGTTATATGGGAAGCTTAACGTTATTTGTAAAGAGTGGCCTTATTGTGGCAGGGCTACCGCGATACGCCCCGTTTGGCTATCGCCTCATCTATTAGCTGTATCAGCTTATGCATATCCTCTGGTATTTCTTGGCTAAATTCTAGGGCTTCCCCTGTGATGGGATGGGCAAAGCCTAGCGTTTTGGCATGCAGGGCTTGGCGCGGAAAGGCGCGCATCTGTGCGAGGGCAGCACGTGATAAATTATCGGGCATCTGGCCGCTGCGTTTCGGGCGTCCATAAAGCGGGTCGCCAATAATCCCATGCCCAATATGCGCCATATGTACTCTTATCTGGTGGGTGCGGCCGGTCTCTAGCTGGCATTCCAAAAGACAGCCAAAAGGCGGCAAATCGCGCAAGGTGCGGTAATGGGTGATAGCATGGCGGCCACGCTCCATCACCGCTTGGCGTTTGCGGTCAGTGCGATGCCGGCCTAAGGGGGCATCTATTTGACCATTTCGTTCAGCTGGCAGCCCCCATATCAGCGCCTGATAGCGCCTGTCCAAATCATGTGCAGCAAACATTTCGGTTAGCTTGGCATGCGCAATATCAGTTTTTGCGGCCACCATCACCCCTGAGGTATCTTTGTCCAAACGATGCACTATGCCCGGCCTTGCAACCCCGCCAATCCCGGTTAGGCTATCCCCGCAATGTGCCAATAAGGCATTTACGAGCGTGCCATTTATGGCGCCGGGGGCTGGATGCACAACCATCCCTGCCGGTTTATTCAAGACAATAATCGCGTCATCTTCAAATAGGATATCAAGGGCGATATCTTCTGCTTGTGGTTTGGCGGCGGTGGCAGCAGGCAAACTCAGCTGATAATGTGCGCCGCTGCGGACCATCACTGACGGGTCGCTTTCTGGCTTGCCATCGCATAAAAGCTGGCCATCTAAAATAAGGTTTTTGATGCGTGAGCGTGACAAAGCTTCCACCCCGCTATGGTCAGCTAGCCATTTATCCAAGCGGCCACGCGGCGTGTCATCATCTGCTGTAAGGGTAAGAATTTCTGGCATATTATCGCATCAAAAGGTTTAAAAAATAGGGCTATTATCTCATGGATGGACGCAGCGTGCAAATCAGCATTTGTGAAACTAGCAAAGCTTGTGATACTTATCAGGCAAACTGCGTAATATATAGAAGCGCCTCTGGGAAAGGCTTCTGGGAAAGGCTTCTGGTAAATGCTTCTGGGAAAGGCATCTAGCTAAGATGCAAAATGACAAATCACAACCTGAAATCTCGCCCCTTTTTTCGCCGCGTACTTTGCGGCTATTAAAGCTGTCTGTGCTTGTGATGACAGTGCTTATCGCAGCGGGTCTCGTTGCGCTGGTTATCGGCATGAAACAGCAAGCCGATAAGCTGTTTGCAAAAAAAGCGCTAGAGACACAAACCCTATCTTATGCGCTTAGTGATGGGACTGTCTTTCAGAGGGTGCATATTGGCGAAGCGGGGGCGATTTGGATAGAAGGCAGGCGCGCAGATGGCCAGATTGAGCTAATAGAGCTGGCAGAAGATGGCGCCCTTCGCCAGCATATAATTTTAGAACAGCGCAAATAACCAGCTGGCTATGCTGGCCAGCTTGGCTTCCATCGGTAAGTCACGCACTAAACGCACATCATAGTCAGCTAGCGTCGGCAGCACATAATAACGCGCCAGAAACAGCAACAGTACCAGATATAAATCATGGGCCCGGATATTTAGCCAGCGCGGCGTGAGTATAGCCGCCCAGCCCACTAGCCGCTTTCCAATTGCGATGATATGGCGCAAGACAGGCATTCGGGTCTGCTCAGAGACAAAAATCAGAAGCACAAAGCGTGTCATCATCAGCCACATAACTATGCCAAAGATACTATCTAGGAGCAGCTTCCATAAAGGTAGGGGGAAAAGGCTGGTAAAAGAGAAAAATGACATAGGGTTTTATTCATAAAAGAGGACAGATTAACCAGCAAAATCTTTGCATAAAACAACATAGCAAAGCTTTGGGTTTTGCGCTATGAAAGTAAAACAGTCAAAACGCCTGGATGCAGGCTCTGTTAAGGTATAAGGATTTCCCATCATGGCAAGCACACAATATGTCTATACAATGCACAAGCTGGGCAAAGCATGGCCGGGCGGTAAAGAAGTTTTAAAAGATATCAGCTTGTCCTTTCTGCCTGGTGCAAAAATCGGGGTGCTTGGTCTGAACGGTGCGGGTAAATCAACTTTGCTTAAAATTATGGCTGGTATTGAAACCGAATTTTCGGGTGAGGCTTGGCCAGCAGATGGCATTAAAATTGGCTATCTAGCGCAAGAACCTGAACTTGATGAAACTATGGATGTCGCTGGGAATGTTCTGTCTGGTATGGGGCAGGCCAAAGAACTCGTAGACCGCTTTAATGAGGTTAGCGCGCGTTTTGCCGAAGAGATGAGCGACGAGGAAATGAACGCCACTATCGCTGAGCAGGCAGAATTACAAGAACAAATAGATGCAATAGATGGCTGGGATCTAGAACGTAAAGCAGAGATAGCGATGAATGCGCTACGCGTACCAGATGGTAGTGCAGATGTAAGTGTGCTTTCTGGCGGGGAGCGCCGCCGCGTGGCGTTGTGCAAATTATTGCTTAGCGCGCCTGATATGCTGTTGCTGGATGAGCCAACAAACCACCTAGATGCGGAATCAGTGGCATGGCTACAGCGGTTTTTACATGATTTTCCAGGCACAGTAGTGACCATCACCCACGACCGTTATTTTCTGGATGACGTTGCCGGCTGGATTCTAGAACTTGATCGCGGTCAAGGCATCCCCTATCAGGGCAATTATTCTGGCTGGCTGGAACAAAAGCAAAAGCGCCTTGAGCAAGAAGGCAAAACAGAAGATAGCCGCGTTAAATCCCTGTCACGTGAATTAGAATGGGTGCGCTCAGCACCAAAAGCGCGGCAGTCTAAATCTAAAGCACGTCTATCTGCTTATGAAAAATTGCTAGAGCAGGATAAAGAAGCGCGCAATGAGACTACAAAAATCTCTATCCCTGCAGGACCGCGCCTTGGTGATATCGTTATTGAGGCAGATGGCTTGCAAAAAGGGTTTGGTGACAAGTTGTTGGTCGAAGATTTAAGTTTCCGTCTGCCGCCGGGCGGTATTGTTGGCGTTATTGGCCCTAACGGTGCGGGTAAATCTACTTTATTCAAGATGCTAACCTCCCAAGAAACTCCAGATGGCGGGGATATGCGGCTAGGGGATACCGTTAAGCTAGGTTATGTGGACCAGTCACGTGATACGCTTGATGATGGCAAGACAGTTTGGGAGGAAATCTCCGACGGCTTAGATGAATTGCAGCTTGGCAATCGGACCATGCCGTCACGTGCATATGTCAGCCTGTTCAATTTCAAAGGCAGTGACCAGCAAAAACGTGTTGGCCAGCTTTCTGGCGGGGAGCGCAATCGCGTTCACTTGGCAAAAATGTTGAAAAGCGGGGCGAATGTTCTGCTACTCGATGAGCCGACGAATGATTTGGATGTTGATACTCTGCGTGCCCTTGAAGAAGCGTTGCTAGAGTTTGCTGGCTGTGCAGTTGTTATCAGTCACGACCGCTGGTTTTTAGATAGAATAGCTACCCATATTCTGGCCTTTGAAGGCAATAGCCATGTGGAGTGGTTTGAGGGGAACTATCAGGCTTATGAGGAAGATAAAAAACGCCGTCTTGGCAATGATGCCAATCAGCCAACCCGCATCCGCTACAAGCCTATTTCTCGCTAGTCTTTAGCGCAGGAACTTAATTTCCCATCTGGCTGTTAATGGTATCGAGGCGGGATCGCATCGCCTCTATTAGCGCGCTAAAATTGCCGCCATTTCGCTTAATTAATGCCGTGTTTTCATCCTGCTGAGTTTTTAGCATGGAAATATTTTCGATTTCCAAATCGATGATTTGCATGGGCTTGCCAGCGCGTGCTGATATCCGCCAAATAATCTCAGTATCTGGTATTTGACCTGAATTATCTTTGGCGATGCCTGTAACTAATATCAGCTTATCGCCTCTAGCTTGCGCCTTTGTAGGGGTGAAGCTGAAGGTCAGAATTTGTTCAAACCGGTTGCTGGCCTCTGAGAGTAAAATCCCGCGAAACACTTCGCTATAGGTTTGCCGCTGCTCTTTAGAAGTTGCACGCCAGTAACGACCTGCGGTAAAGCGTGTAATGCCATCTACATCAAAATAGGTTTGCATGATGGTTGCTAGCTTTTCTTTACGCTCTGTGGCGCTAAGGCTATCGCGTAACTCGTCTATCGCCCGCAACTCGCCTATTAGCTTGCCAACAAGATCCTCAGCTGTTGCCAGACGGTCAGCAGATGCGTTTTGCACCCAACCGGTAGAAATGAATAATGCGGCAGCAAGGCATAGAAAGCCTCTTCTTGTTTGCGCCATCATATCTCGGGTCATAACCGTTCTACCTTTTACTCGAAAAAACTATCAAAATCTGAATTGGTTTCATCAATAGACAGATTGTTGCGCAACAACCCGTCGCGCTGTTGATAATATGCTGAGCGTGCCCGCGCATAGGGATCAAGGCTATTATATTTCACATCATTAATGGCGTCAAAATAAGTTGCACGGATAGAGGTAGCTGAAATAGGGATTGAGGCATTGCTTAGGTCTGCTGGAATGCCTTGTGTCAGCTGGCCATAAGGATTTAGGATAAAATCAACTCCCCATCCAGCTAGTGCGCGCGTCGTTTGCCCCCCCAGTAGCGGGGCTACAATATAGGGGCCTTCTTCTGCACCAGCGCTTGCCAATGTCTGGCCAAAATCTTCGCTCGCAGGGCGTTCTTCGCCTTCCAGCAAATCAACAAAGCCAAAGGTTAAGCTGTTTATCGCAAAATTAAGCGTTGCAATGACGGCATTCTCGCCCTTGCCCTGCAATGCAGAGTTCACAGCTGTCTTTGGCATGGCGGCCCAGTCTACATGGTTGCGAAGCCCTGTCTGCACAGCATCTGGGGATTTGAGCAAGGCTTTTGCTGCCGGCTCAAGCGCATAGTCATCAACAGCTAGATTAAAGGCAAAGACAGACCGGTTCACGCTTTCATATGGGTCTGAGCGCGCGGCGCTATCGCTGCTATCTGGCGTGCTTGCACAACCGGCCATAAATACGGCTATGCCCGCGAGCATCGCAGTTTTGATCCTATGGTCTGGTTTAATCATCTTATGCCTCGATGATGGCGAACAGGTAACTCTGGCGTCAAAATAAACGTGGGCGATGATAGATGCAAGCATAAGCTGGGAATTAGGCAATAGGGTGAAGGGGCCAGACCTCTATTAATGCATTGGCTAGCTAGGAATAGCTGGGTTACTTGTGCTACAAAAGAACCTCTGTGATAGGCTTTTAATATCTGTGTTTTGCCCCTATATCAGTTACCATTAGCAATTTGATTCTTGTGAGGCGGTTTTGTCCGATCCAGTTGACCAATACCCAAACCCGTCCCCCCCTTCTGAGGGGCAAAATAATGCTGTGCCTACACCGCAAATGCCTGATGGGCCATGGTTGCAAGGGCTAAATGTGCCGCAGCGTGAGGCCGTTACCAGTCTAGATGGGCCCTTACTGGTGCTATCTGGGGCAGGGACAGGTAAAACCCGCGTTTTGACTGCAAGGCTGGCCCAGCTAGTGGCAACCCGCAAAGCTGCCCCTTGGAACATTCTGGCGGTCACCTTTACCAATAAGGCTGCGCGCGAGATGAAGGCGCGTATCCTGCAACTGGTAGGCCCAATGGCAGAACAGGTGATGCTTGGCACCTTTCATTCTATTGCTGCACGAATGTTGCGCCGGCATGCTGAGCTGGTAGGCCTGAAATCTGATTTCACGATTCTTGACACTGACGACCAAATTCGTTTGCTGAAACAGTTGCTAGAAGCAGAACAAATAGATCCCAAACGTTGGCCAGCGCGAATGCTAGCTGGCATTATTGGTGGGTTTAAAGATAGAGGCCTTGTTCCGGCTAAAGTTTCTGCTACTGAGGCGAGCGATTTCGCTAATGGCCGTGCAGCAGAGCTTTATGGGATGTATCAGGCGCGCCTTAAGACTTTAAATGCCGTGGATTTTGGCGATTTATTGTTACATATGTTGACCATATTTCGCGAGCATGAAGATGTGCTGCGCGATTATCAGTCACGTCTGACCTACATTATGGTCGATGAATATCAAGACACGAATGTGGCGCAATATTTGTGGCTGCGTCTGCTGGCAGCAGGGCATCATAATTTGTGCTGTGTTGGTGACGATGATCAATCTATTTATGGTTGGCGCGGGGCAGAGGTTGGCAATATTCTGCGCTTTGAAAGCGATTATCAGGGGGCAAAAACTGTCCGGCTCGAAGAAAATTACCGTTCCACAGGTCATATTCTATCTGCAGCTTCTGCGGTCATCGCCCATAATGAACAGCGTTTGGGGAAAACTTTGTACACCTCGGATGCAGAAGGTGACCTGATAAAGGTATCTGGCTATTGGGACGGCCATGAAGAAGCGCGCACCTTGTCTTCCATTATTGAAGGAATGATGGGAGATGGGTATGACCTAAACCAAATCGCAGTATTGGTTCGCGCTGGTTTTCAAACGCGTGAGATTGAAGAGCGGTTTATTGCGATAGGCTTGCCCTATCGGGTAGTTGGAACCCGTTTTTATGAGCGTGCTGAAATCAGGGATGCAATGGCTTATCTGCGCCTGATTAACCAGCCAGCAGATGACCTAGCTTTTGAGCGTATTATCAATACCCCAAAACGCGGACTTGGCACCGCTAGCTTGCAGCAGATCTATCAGCTTGCGCGTGCCTCGCAAACACCGCTTCTAGCGGCTGCGGGCACGCTGGCAGATAGTGACGAGCTTCGTTTGCAAGCTCGCCGCGCTTTGGCTGATTTTTGCCAGCAAATGGCGAGTTGGTATCAGAAAAAAGACAGCATGTTACCTTCGGAATTTGCACAGATGGTGCTAGATGAAGCAGGCTATACGGGCATGTGGCAGGCTGATAAATCACCAGATGCGCCAGGCAGGCTGGAAAATCTGAAAGAATTGGTCGTAGCGATGGAGAGCTTTGATACGCTTGGCGGCTTTTTGGAACATATATCGCTTGTGATGGATAATGAAACCAGCTCAGATGAGGGTGAGGTATCCTTGATGACTTTGCATGCGGCTAAGGGGCTAGAATTTGATTCTGTCTTTTTGCCGGGTTGGGAAGAAGGTGTGTTTCCAAGCCAGCGCTCTTTGGACGAAAATGGCGGGGCAGGGCTCGAAGAAGAGCGGCGCCTTGCCTATGTTGGCATCACCAGAGCGCGCAAAAATGTTTATATTAGCTTTACGGCCAATCGGCGTATTCATGGCTTGTGGCAATCTTCTATTCCTTCGCGTTTTATTGCTGAATTACCCGCTCAGCATATCGAAGAGGATATGGCACAAGGGCTGGGGCTAGGCAGAGCAGAGCCGGTAATGCTGGGTGATGTTAGCGGGCGTGTTGGTAAACCTGGCTACGGCCCTGCTTGGGGGCGTATGGCACGCAACCAGTTGAACAGCCCATCTGCCCCGCAACGTGACCGTGACGGCTGGCTTCCCGATAAGGGGCGGCATAATTTTAATAAGGGCATGCGTGTCTTTCATCAAAAATTTGGTATGGGAACGATTGAGCTTGTTGATGCAGATAAGCTCGAAATCGCATTTGATAAAGCAGGCTTGAAAAAAGTTGTTGCCAGTTTTGTTAGTCTGCCAGATGAGATGGAATGATCGGGCAATAATAATGGCCGCAAGCACAGATACACATAAAGGTTCAATTGAGGGGAGCGGCAAAGCTGGTCATTGGGTGTTAACCATCACCAGCACGGAGAATCTTATTGCAATGGAAACAGCGATTGACGCGCTTTGCGCCCCTGATGCGCTGTCGCTTGAGGCAGAAGATTGCCAACCAGCAAAACTACAAGTCTGGTTTCAAAATGCGCCAGATATATCCGCTATCCACAAGATTGCCGCGCGTGCGCTACAGGCTCCGCAGGACGCAGATATTTACATGGAATTTGTGGCAGAGCACGACTATCTGTCAGAGAATCGAAAAAGTTTTCCGCCGCTGAAAATTGGCCGATTTTGGATTTATGGAAGCCATATTACGCAAACGCCGCCTAAAACTTTGCAGCCGATTTTAATTGATGCTGCACAGGCCTTTGGCTCTGGCACACATCCCACCACCCATGGATGTTTGCTGGCTCTTGGTGATATAAAAACCCTAAAAACCCGCCCACAAAATATTCTTGATATGGGATGCGGTAGTGCGATTTTGGCAATTGCTGCTAGTCACTTATTTCCAAATGCATGCGTGATGGCCGCAGATAACGACCCGATATCCGTGCGCACCGCAGCTGAAAACAGGCAGCTCAACAACGTGTCGCGGCGGCAGATGAAGACGGTTCATTCCGCAGGTTTTTCTAATCGCGCGCTCTCCCGCATTGGCTCTTATGATGTAATTTTGGCGAATATTCTTGCCCGCCCTTTGCGTCAGATGGCACAAGATTTGACGGCCCATCTTAGCCCCCGTGGCCAGCTTATCTTGTCTGGGCTGTTAACATCACAGGTAAATTGGGTCATGCAAGCCTATCTGCCGCGTGGTATGCGCCTGAAAAAACATATCATTATTGGTGAATGGTCCTGTTTGGTGCTTGTGCATCGCCGTGTTAGATCTGCTCTAAAACACAAGGATACATATACCAGAAAGGCAGGGATATGACTGCGTTTGATGCTGCATCTAAGCTTGCACAGTTTCGCCAAATATTGACGGCGCAATCGCTGGATGGTTTTTATCTGACGAGAGCTGATCGCTTTCAAGGCGAAGAGGTACGCGCCGGTGATGAATATCTAGCCTATCTAACGGGCTTTACGGGTTCTGCTGGCGTCGGTCTTATCTTGCAGGAAACAGCCGCACTCTTTACCGATGGGCGTTACCAGCTACAAATCACCCAGCAAACCGATAACCGCCTTTATCAAACTTTTGATACCGCAGATAAAAACTTAAATCAGTGGATGGCAGAACAGCCTGTAAAGGGAAAGCTGGTGCTTGGCTATGATAGCTGGGCAGTAACAGTTAGCGGCCTAGATAGCTTGCCAAAAAAATGTGGCGCAGCTGAAATTGACTGGATAGCTTGTGACCAAAACCCGTTAAACCAGATTTGGTCTGGCAGGCCAGCCTATATCAATGCAGAGACCTTTATCCTAGATGAAGCTGTAGCCGGCAAAACAGCATATGCCAAACAGGCAGAGGCTAGGGATGGGTTGCACACCGCAGATTGCCGCCTTTGCCTGATAACCGCACCTGATTGCGTAAACTGGCTGGCTAATATTCGAGGGCGCGATTTGCGTAACACCCCGTTTCATTTATGTTTTGGCCTGCTACAGGATGATGGTGAGCTCGTCTTTATCGGCAGTAATCAGACACAAGAGGCTGGTTATAAGACCTTAGACTGGGAAGAGCTGCCAGATTATCTAACCAGTTTTCAAGGGGAAAAAATCGCTTGTGATCCTGCTAGCCTACCAGCTGCCATGCGGGATGTACTAACAGATGCAGGGCTTGAAATATTCCTGCGACCAGAGCCATTGCTAGCTCGAAAAGCGATTAAAAATGATACTGAAATAGCCGGATTCCGCGAAGCTCATTTACGTGATGGGCTAGCTTTATGTCAGTTCTGGTACTGGCTGGAGGAAGAAGCGCCGAATAAGGGGGTAAGTGAAGCAGAGCTAGCCGAGAAACTAACTGAATTGCGACGCACCAATGATGGCTATATATGTGATAGCTTTGATACGATTGCAGGGTTTCGCGGCAATGGGGCTGTAGTGCATTATCGCGCGATAAAGGGCGAAGATAAACAGCTGGACGGCGATGGGGTGTTGCTGGTTGATTCTGGTGCGCATTACCAGATGGGGACAACAGATATCACCCGCACTTTTTATTATGGACCTGAGAATAAATCCCCGCCGCAAGAAGCGATTTACCATGCAAGCTATGTGCTAGCGGCGCATATTGAACTGGCGCGTGTGCGGTTTCCAAAGGGGGTAACAGGTGCCCAGCTAGACGGTATTTGCCGCGCGCCACTTTGGGCAAATGGGCTAGAGTTTGGGCATGGCACTGGGCATGGTGTTGGCCATATCCTGTCTGTGCATGAAGGGCCTGTTTCCATCTCTAAGCGCTGCCAGCTGCCGGTAGAGGCAGGTATGGTGCTATCGAATGAGCCTGGGTTCTATAAGCCAGATAATTATGGCATACGTCATGAAAATTTAGTGCTAGCCATAGAGCAGTCAGACAGCTTCCTCGCCTTTGAGACGCTGACCTGTTTTCCGTTTGATACAAACCTGATTGCACCGGCACTTTTGACTGCAGAGCAAAAAACATGGCTAAATGCCTATCATAGCTGGGTATATCACCATCTTAGCCCCCATCTAAACCCGCGATTAACAGACTGGCTAAAAGGTAAATGCAGCGCTATTTAAGGCGGATAGAATTAGATATTGGCTAACGCGAAGTAAGGGAGAGCCAATCTTCTTCGCTTAAAATTTCAATCTCTAAGGTTTCTGCTTTTTTAAGCTTCGAGCCAGCGCCGGGACCAGCAACTAGAATATCAGTCTTTGCCGATACAGCCCCAGATACTTTTGCTCCCATTTTTTCAGCTTGTGCTTTAGCTTCGCTCCGTGACATCTGCTCCAATGTGCCGGTAAATACAATGGTTTTGCCGCTAACCGGGCTGTCTTGTACAGGGGCTTCAGGGGGGATGGGTGTAGTCTGGATAAGTAAATCTGCTATCATAGATGCTGTTTGCGGCTCACTGAAAAAGCGGATCAGATCATCAGTAACAGACGCGCCTATCTGGTCAATAGCAATCAGCTCTTGATAATCTGGATGGGCATTATCACGCGCATTTATACATGCTTTCATCAACGCATCTAGGCTCTGATAACGGGTGGCTAGCAATTTAGCTGTCGCTTGTCCTATCTGGCGGATACCTAGACCAAAAATCAGCTTTTCTAGCCCTATTTCGCGCACAGCATTAATGGCGGTTACCAGATTGGCAGCAGATTTCTCTCCCATTCGCTCAAGGTTGGCAATTTCATCACGGCGCTCAGGCAGGCGAAAAATATCCGCAGGGGTTTTTATCCAGCCCTTATCATAAAACAGGTCTATCAGCTGGCTACCTAGCCCATCAATATCCATCGCATCACGGGAGACAAAATGTTTCAAACGCTCACGCCTTTGGGCTTCACACTCAAACCCACCAGTGCATCGGCGCACCGCTTCGCCTTCTGGGCGGATGGCAGCATGCCCACAAATCGGGCAGTGGTTGGGAAAGACATATTCAACTGAATCTTCAGGCCGTTTTTCGGTGCGTACACGCACAATCTGCGGAATAACATCTCCAGCGCGTTGCAAAATCACATGGTCGCCAATGCGGATATCTTTCCGCCTAATTTCATCCTCATTATGCAGGGTTGCGTTGGATACGGTCACGCCGCCTACCAAAACAGGCTGAAGACGGGCAACCGGGGTCAGCGCGCCTGTGCGGCCAACTTGGATTTCAATATCGCGCAAGATAGTTTCTGCTTGCTCAGCTGGAAATTTATGGGCAATAGCCCAGCGCGGCGCCCGACTTACCTGACCTAGGCGTTTCTGCCAGTCATGGCGATTAACTTTGTAAACCACCCCATCAATATCATAGTCAAGGTGAGGGCGGGCATCAGCAATTTGCTGGTAATGGGCGATAAGCTCGGCTTCATCTTGGCAAAGCACAGTGAGCGGGTTAACGCTAAATCCGGCCGCGCTCAGAACGTCTAAAAAGCCCTTATGGGTATCACTAACCGCATCAGAAAGTGCGCCGACCGCATAGGCAAAAAACCGCAGATTGCGACTAGCAGTGATGCGCGCATCTTTTTGGCGTAATGCGCCGGCCGCCGCATTTCGAGGATTGGCAAATATTTTTCCGCCTTGTTTCTCTTGCTCGGTATTAAGCGCATCAAAATCAGAGCGCTGCATATAAACCTCGCCGCGCACCTCAAAAACAGGGGGTAGTTTTGCTGGTAATGTAGATGGAATTTCAGATATGGTACGCACATTTTCTGTGACATCCTCGCCTATCGTGCCATCCCCTCTTGTTGCTGCATGAACAAGTTTTCCGCCCTCATAGCGCAGGGATAAAGACAGCCCGTCAATTTTCGGCTCTGCGGTCATTTCGATAGGGCTGCCCTCTTTTAGGGCCAAGAAGCGGCGTATACGTGCGGTAAAATCAAATAAATCTTCCTCATCAAAAGCATTGCCAAGGGAAAGCATCGGTACCGCATGGGTGATTTTCGCAAATTGGCTAGACACAGCAACCCCCACCCGCCGTGAAGGGCTATCGCTTCGGATAAGGGCTGGAAAGGCAGTTTCAACCTCTGTGTTTAGCCGCACCAGCGCATCATATTCCGCATCACTAACTTCTGGCTCAATACGCTCATCAGTGGCATGATACCGGCTATCATGATAGGCAATAATTTTAGCTAGTTGCTCTAGCAAAATAGCGGCTTTGTCAGCTGCTAACTCATGTAGCGGGGCATCTGGGCGCAGATCTTCTGCTGAAAGGCTCATCTGGCTGGCTCCAGCAGGTTCATCGCTGCTGCGCGTGCTTCGGCAGTGACCTCATCACCAGAAAGCATGCGGGCAACCTCTTCAATTCGTGCAGCGTCATCTAGAATAAACGTATCGCTTATAACACTATCATCGCTAGCATGTTTGGCGATTTTCAGATGCTGATTACCTTTGCCAGCTACTTGCGGGGAATGGGTGATAACAAGGCTTTGTGTCTGCTCGCCAAGACGGGCAAGGCGGGCGCCAACCGCGGCCGCTACTGCGCCGCCAACGCCTGAATCAACTTCATCAAAAATCAGCGTCTTCGGGCTTTCATTCCGGGCTAACACTACCTTTAGAGCTAACAAGAAACGTGCAAGCTCCCCACCAGACGCAATTTTATCAATTGCGCCCATTTCCATGCCGGGATTGGTGCTGGCAACAAATCGCACCCTATCCCAGCCTAAAGGCCCCCATCTATCGGGCTCATTTTTAGAGATGTCGGTCTTAAATTGGGCTGCCTCTAACTTAAGCGGCGGCAATTCTGCCATCACTTGGTGGTCAATTTCACTGGCCAGTTGCTGGCGTTTATCCGATAATTCAGCTGCATAGTTTTGATAATCGTGACGAGCCCTTTCTGCTGCTGCGGCAAGTGTGGCAAGCTGACCTGACTGGTCATCTAGGGCAGCTAGCTGGCTTGCCAGTTTTTCGTGTAAGGCTGGAAGTTCAGCTGTTTCTGCTCGATGTTTGCGGGCAACTGTGCGCAGGCTGTGCAAGCGGTCTTCGATAAAGGCTAGGCGTTGTGGGTCTCCATCTAGCTGATCGCCAGCTTGGCTGATTTGTGCTTCAGCTTCATTTAATTCAGCAATGGCGCGCTCCAGTGCTGAAATGCCATCTTCTAGCAAACTGCCAGCAACCTCGCTTTGGCGCTCTAACAGAGCTTGCGCGCGCCCCGCTGCTGAGATAACGCCATCCTCACTTGCAAGGGCAGTATGCGCATGTTGCAGGGCTTCGGCAATACGTGCGGCATGAGCATGCCTGGTGCGTTCCCCGGCCAGCTTTTCTTCTTCATCTGCCTCTGGTGCCAGCTTGTCTAGCTGTTCAACAGCATCCCGCAACCATTCTTCTTCTTCACGCGCTTTTGCTTGTGCTTCTTGACAAGCTTTTAAGGATTTTTCTGCCTCTTGATAGGCTTGCCAGCTATTTTTTACATGTGCTAACAGGGATGGCTCTATGCCTGCTCGGTCAAGCAGTCTTTGATGTGTACTCACATCCAGCAGGCCGCGCCCTTCAAATTGACCTTGGATTTCTACGAGCAGATCGCCTAATTGCCGTAACAGATTTACCGATACTGGCTGGTCATTAATATGGGCAGGTGATTTGCCGTCACTGCGTAATTGTCGGCGCAAAATAATCTGCGAGGCTGGCTCTATTCCGGCTTCATCAAGGAGTGGCCAAATTGGATGATCAGGTTCCACATCAAAGGCGGCGGTTACACTGGCGCGCTCTGAGCCCTCTCGAATTAGGCTGAAATCTGCTCTGCTACCTAGCGCAAGCCCTAGCGCGTCAAGCAAAATAGATTTGCCAGCGCCTGTCTCGCCTGTAAGCACGCTAAGCCCACTTGTAAATTCAAGGTCGAGCGAGCGGATAAGAACAATATTTCGGATGCTTAAGTGAACAAGCATGTGCAGCGCTTATTAAAACAGAGATAAGGCACGGTCAGCAACGGTCGCCAAAACCCCTTGCGGACCAGGGCGTGACGGATTGCCAACCACCTCAGTTAGTCTTTCTGTCCAGACAGAATCAGGGTAATTATAGATGGCGACCTGCAAGACGCGCTCAGCTTCACTATCCAGCCCAAGAGAGAGATAAGCCTCTCCCATACGATATAGCGCTTCAGATACTTGATTAGTGCGGTCATAATCACGCACGACAACAGCAAATCTCTTTAACGCCGCAGAATAATGCTCTTTATTTAAATAAAACCGGCCAACCGCCATCTCCTTGCCAGCTAGATGCGAGCTGGCTAGGTCTGCCTTTAATTGAGAATCGCGCGCATAAGGCCCGTCTGGATATCGGCGCAACACATCTTCAAACGCGTTTAGCGCCTTATAAGTCATATCGGCATCCCGCTCTACATCAACGATTTGCTCGTAATAAGACAGCGCTTTTAAATAATAGGCATATTCGGTTAGCGGGTCAGCCGGATATAATTGAATGAATCTCTCAAGGCTAGCTTCGGCTTGTGTATATTGATTGGATTGATAAAAGGACCAAGCCGCCATAATCTGCGCACGAACTGCCCAAATAGAATAGGGATGCTGGCGTTCCACCTCTTCGAATTTTGGTGCGGCAAGATCCACATCACCCGAAAGCACGGTGTTTAATGCCTCATTATAAAGCTGGTCAACAGGTGCTTCGGTTTGCGCATTTAAATCGGCGGCGTCTTTATTGCTACAAGCAGAAACCATCATTATTAGCCCAGTAAGCAGGGCAAAACGCGTGATACGCGCTGGCACACGCCTATATGATGAAGAAACTAAAAGGTTTAACTTACGCATCAGTACACCATATCTGTCTGTCAAAAGATGAAACACGCAAGGCGCATAGATAAAGCAGCCTTATCGATAGTTAAATTGCACGCCCTACAATAGCGGGTCGTGATGCAACTGGAAAGAGGAAGATTACCTTAAAGCAGAAGCTATTTTACCAAAAAAGGGGCGTGCTATCCCTAACTATGTGCTGCAACGGCTGTTTCTGGATAGGCCCACTGGCCATGGGTAGGCGCATTCTGATGCCCTTCAATATGGAAAGCATCTGGTGTATTTATCAAGGTTTTCAGCAGGGTAGTGCTAAGCGCATGACCTGGCTTGCTAGCGGTCAGGCGTGCCTTGATAGCCATGCCTAGCAAAAACAAATCACCAAGACAATCTAGGGTCTTATGCCGGACAAATTCATCTGTTGTACGCAAGCCGCCTTCGTTCAGCACTGTACCATCATGTACTACCAGCGCATTATCTAGAGACCCGCCACGCGCAAGCCCTGAATTACGCATTGCTTCCACATCTCTTAGCATGCAAAAGGTACGTGCATCTGCTAGCTCGTCGATAAAGGCTTGGCTGTTATTTGTATACGAAATAGATTGCTGACCGATAAGCTGATCATCAAACTGGATGCTGACATCTATCTCAAGGCTATCCGCAGGTGATAGTTTAGCAATGACGCCATCTCCCATATCTACCTCAACTTCTTTTAGGATAGTGATAACCTGACGCCGCTTATCTTGTTGAATAAGACCAGCCCGTTCTAAAAGGTTGAAAATTGGGGTGGCACTGCCATCTAAAATCGGCATTTCAGGGCCATCTATTTCAATACGCAGATTATCGATGCCCATGCCGTGAAAAGCGGCCATGAAATGCTCAATGGTGTTTACGCCGACCCCATCTTTATTTTCGATGCGGGTACATAATTTATGCGGAACGGCAAATTCAATTGTAGCTGGAATGATGCTATCGCAATCAGATACATCGCTGCGTTCAAATACAATGCCGTGATCTGCAGGTGCGGGATGCAAAATAACTTCTATGAATCGGCCAGAATGCACACCGATGCCGCCAATTTCAATTGGCTGGGCAAGCGTATGCTGCCAGTTATTATCTAGGTTGTTATTGCTATTGGCAGTATCGTTGTGCTTGCGCATATCTTGTGCAGTCATATCTTGTGCAGTCATATCTTGTGCAGTCATATCTTGTGCAGTCATATCGTGTGATGTGTGTGCGTTCATAACCGTTCACCAAAAAATCTCACCGTCAACTTAAGAAGCGTTGCGCGTAAACACAAATCACATTTAGTTACGAATTGTTGTAATTCCAAAAAACTGTCGATTAAATTAAAAAAGCCCGTCTGATTGGCCAGAACGGGCTCTTTTTATTGGTTTTTGCCAATTATTTTATTTAGTTAGCTTGCCGTCTTAAGAAGGCTGGAATATCCAGGTCATCATCTTCTGTATCATCTTCTTTGGTAACCGGGTCTACTGGCAGGCTAGTCTGAACCATATCTGCCTTTGGCAAATCCATGATCGCTGGTTCTTCAACTTTTGGCAGGGTAAGATTGCTGCGACTTAGCTGGGGCTCTTCTTTTGCTGGTGTCGCCCCTGCTTCTGTTGCAGGCGTTTCTGTCTTGCCTGACCATAGACCTGATATCCGGTGGATAAGCGAAGCACGCTGCGTGCCTTCTGGTACCGGGTCTGTTTGCGTCAACTCCTCATCAAGGCCAACATCACGCGGGGCATCTGGAATAAAGAGCGGCCGGCGAATGATGGTAGCTTGCTCATGTCCATTAGACACTTTTGATGCTATTGCCGGGGTTGCTTCTTCTGCTGAGGCTGTTGTTTCGCTAGAAGCATTTTCTGTGCTTATTGCTCCTGTGCTTATTGCTCCTGTGCCATCCATTTTATGGTCAGAGGCTTCAGCAGACTTAACAGCATTTACCAGATCTAGCTGCTCTTCTGCTTTGAGTGCCCCTATTTCCATTGTAGGCATTTCAGCTGCTGCGGCTGTTTCTGCTTCGAGTGCTTGTATTTGAGCAATATCTGCAGATGGCTCTTCTGCTTGTGCTGGTGCAACCGGCATTTCGTTTGCAGGCATATTTGCTGTCTCTGCCACAGGGGCTGTAAAGGCATTTACCCGCATTTGCGGCTGTGCAACAGCAGAAGGTTGTGCAGCAGGCTGGATAACAGGCTGAGCTGGCATCATTGTTGGCTCATTGATAAAGGGCAATGGGCTTGTTTGTTCCATTGATTCAATACCTGTTGCCACGACCGATACCCGCATCACACCTTCAAGCTTCTCATCAAACGCAGACCCAAAGATAATGGTTGCATCCTGATCTACTTCACTGCGGATACGGTTAGCGGCTTCATCCACCTCAAACAGGGTCATATCCATGCCGCCCGTAACGTTGATCAGCACCGCTTTTGCGCCTTTCATAGAGGTGTCATCTAACAGCGGGTTATTGATAGCCGCTTCTGCAGCTTCAATAGCGCGGGTCTCACCTGAAGCTTCGCCTGTGCCCATCATAGCTTTACCCATTTCAGACATAACCGCTCTGATATCAGCAAAATCTAGATTGATAATACCTGGCTTTATCATCAGATCAGTAACCCCGCACACGCCCTGATGCAGAACCGCATCAGCCATGTGGAAGGTATCAGCAAGTGTGGTCCGCTCATTCGCTAGCCGGAACAGATTCTGATTAGGAATAACAATCAGCGTATCTACATAGCCCTGCATAGCTTGGATGCCTTCATCTGCCTGTTCCATCCGGCGCTTGCCTTCAAAATCAAACGGTTTGGTTACCACGCCAACAGTCAGAATACCGCGCTCCCTAGCCGCTTTGGCAATAACAGGTGCTGCACCAGTACCTGTACCGCCGCCCATGCCTGCGGTGATAAACACCATGTTAGAATCAGCCAGCTCAGCTAGCACATCATCAAGGCTTTCTTCTGCTGCTTTGCGGCCAACATCTGGCTTGGAGCCAGCACCAAGACCGCCGGTTAGGCTAGTGCCTAGCTGTAATTTCCGACTAGCCATAGAATGCGCTAGCGACTGGCCATCTGTGTTAGCAACCAGAAAATCAACACCCTCAAGATTGGCATCGATCATATTATTGACAGCGTTACAGCCTGCCCCGCCAACACCAACGACGGTGATACGCGGACGCAATTCCTGCATTGTTTGTGGGACTGTGAGGTTGATAGTCATGATAATCTCCCTTTTTTATTTGGAGGTTGAAATCGCGCTGTCAGCCCGTGCAGCGTGAAGAGGAGCTGGCTGCGTAAAACACATCCCAGCAGGTTGGTAGATGAAGAGGGTTAACATATGGGCTCCTTATGCTAAATTACTTTAAACCATTAAAAACATTACAAATTCTGTTTGAACCAGAGGCGTAATCGTGCCCCAAATCCATCACCGGAATAGCGGGTTGCCACATCTTCGGCGCGGGTTTCCTCTAGGCGTTGTACAAACATGGCCATGCCGATTGCAGCAGCGAATGAGCCGCCTGAAATTTGGCTGTCATGGGCAAATAGTGTTTGCGGTATTTTTATCGACACTGGCTTGCCCCAATAGGCAGAAGCAAAATCAGATAGACCTGTAAGCTGGCTAGCCCCGCCGGTTATCGCCAGATTGAAAGCAGTAGCAGGGCGCATGCCAGCCCCCTTCAGATGTTGGTCTATCAGCTCTAAAATCTCTTCAAGCCGGGTTCGAATAATGTCATTTAAAAAAGCACGTTCAATCGTTTGACCAGAAGAGAGGGTCAGCATATCGCGCTCATGCAGGCTTTTAGAGAGGATAAAATTATCCCCATTTGCTGGAAAACCGCCACCTAAAGCTAGGCTAGTAGCCATTTCTGGCAGAACAGACCCTTCAACAGCCTTCAGGCGCTCTGCATCATTAGTTGGAATGGACAGCATTTTTGCAATATCGCGGGTAATGTTTTGCCCGCCCATGCGAATGCTGCCGACATGCAGTAATTTATTTTCTGCATATATGGCAAACGAGGTAGTGCCGCCGCCAAAATCAATCATCATCGTACCAAGCTCGCGTTCATCAGCAGATAGACAGGCAAGGCCAGCCGCGGCTGCGCTATGATACACATGGGCAGATTTTAGATGATTTTGCTGGGCAGCTTCACACAGGTTATTATAGCTTGCTTGGGCAATTATCAGGTCGTGATAGGCGAGTTGCAGTCGCTCCCCTGTCATGCTGAGTGGGTTATCTATCTGGCCAAGCCCATCTATTAGATATTCGCGTGTCTGTCGTTGGCAGACGGTAAATCCGGGCAGCCCGGCATGCTCATGTTGCTTTTCAGCTAGCCTGCGGATATCGCGCCGATTAATGACATGATTTCCAATCGGTATTTCAGCAAGCTGTTCTAATAAGCGTGGCTGACCAGCAGGGGTAACAATATGAATAGTATCTATGGTCAAGCCAGCATTACTTTCTGCAGACTCAACCACCCGCCCCAGAGTAGTGCTAAAGCGCGCCATATCGGTGATTTCGCCTTGCTTGATCCCCTCGGCGGCATGAATAGCTTGGCCAAGTAATTTTGGCATAGCTTCCGGGCCAAACTCTGCTATCAAACAAGCAAAGCGTGAAGAACCTAAATCAATCACTGCAAAGGGGGATTTGCCAGCTTTATAACGTGTTGCCATCAGGTCTTCCTTCCCTTGCCGCGAATAGGAATATTGGGCTCGACAACAAGCTGTCCTGGCACGCGCAAATCTATGGCTACCAGATCTCGCTCAGTAATAGCGGTTTCCTGCTCTAGCTTGGCTAGCCGCGACCACGCTAGCACAGGGTCTTGTTCTGGCAGGCGAATAGCTAAGCCGGAGCGCATATGAATATCCCAGCGCCGCTCAGAGACATATTGCACGGCCCACACATCCGCGAATAACTCAGGCTCGGAGCGCAGAATATCAATAATCATAGAAACACGCGTCGCAGCACCACCGCCAGAGGCAACTACCAGATGCGTAAAGTCAGACGGGCTTGCCCCTGTTATTATCGCCCCGCTTGCATCTATCAGCTGATGACCATTTGGCGTTTGTAACAGCGCAATAGGCTGACGTTCAATCAAACGAATTTCCAGCTTATCGGGCAGGGTGCGGATGATCACCGCATCTTCTACCCACCCAAGCGTTAGGATATTTTTGCGCAGCTCAATCAGATCAATAGCTAGAATAGAACGGCCTTTCATCTCATTAGCGATGGCAACAATTTCTTGCTTTTTGGTATGGTTACGGCCAGTAATTTCAATAGTTTTTGGCGTGAAACCTTGGGCTATGGCAAGCTGGTGGAATTCGGCTTGCAACAGATCAGCCCGCCAATAGCCAGCTATAGCTGATACGCCCACTAAAATTCCCAAAAAGCCCATTATGCTCGCCTTTAGCGAGAGGGTTTTGCCCTGCTTTGCAAAGATATTAAGCTCGGCTAGTCGTCGCATTGTGCAATCTCCAGCAAATGATTAACCAGCTCTTCACCAGAAATGCCGACAAAAGCTGCTTGTTCTGGGGTTAAGGATGTTGCCGTCATACCGGGCTGGGTATTCACCTCCAGCATATAGAGTTGATCTGCGTCATCATCCCAACGGTAATCTGCGCGCGCAACCCCGCGGCATCCTAAAATCTGAAAGGCACGTTCTGCCCATTCACACGCCTGATTAGTGATATGTTCTGGTATCTCAGCAGGCAGAACATGGTGCGAGCCGCCCGGCTTATATTTCGCATCAAAATCGTAGAAATTCTCATCTACTTTGATTTCGGTTACACATAGCGCCCGTCCATCCAGTACCGATACGGTCAGCTCTTTGCCTGGAATATACATCTCTGCCATCAGATCGGTTTCAGCAGGCCACAGGCTGCGTTCAGGAGCGCTGCTTCCTTCGTTGACAATCACCACCCCAAAGCTGGAGCCATCATTACGAGGCTTAATTACATGTGCGCCTGTGTAGTCTGATGGATAGACATGGCTATCTTGTTCTAGTGCGAGGAGCGGCGGTACTGCTATACCAATAGAGGCAAAGATTAGGCGCGAGCTGATTTTATCCATCGCAGTTGCTGAGGCTAGGACACCGCTATGGGTGTAGGGAATATTCAAGATATTCAACATCCCTTGAACCGAGCCATCCTCGCCAATTTGGCCATGCAATGCATTAAAGACACGGTCAGGCCTGATATCTTCAAGCTTGGCAATAATATCTCTGTCTAGCTCCACTTCAATCGCATCCCAGCCAGCAAGGCGGGCAGCTTTGCTACAGAAGCTGGCTGAAACACGGCTAACGGCCGCCTCAGACGTCCAGCCACCCATCAATACCGCTACTTTTCGGTCAAATGCTGGCATCTGTGTCTCCCTTGCGGCCTATGCGTTTAATTTCCCAGCGCAGACGAATTCCGCTACTCGTCTCAACTGCATCGCGCACCTGCTCGCCCAACTGTTCTAGGTCATCCGCAGAAGCGCTGCCTTTGTTAATCAGGAAGTTGCAATGTTTTTCAGAAATGCTGGCATCGCCGCGCTGCAGGCCGCGGCAACCTGCGGCATCTATTACCTGCCATGCTTTGGTGCCATCAGGGTTTGCAAAGGTTGAGCCGCCAGTGCGTACCCCTACGGGCTGGCTATCGGCTCTGGCAGCGATCATTTCTTTCATGCGGCTCCGGATATCCTCACCCTCGCTATCTTCTACACGGAAGCTAGCGGCAGTAAAAATCCACCCTTCTGGCAGGCTAGTTTTACGGTAGCGCATCTCAAGTTCTGCAGGTGTGATGCTAAAGGGGGTGCCATCGCGCTGAAAGCCCTCAGCCTGTATCAAAACATCTTTGAACTCTTTGCCATAACAGCCTGCATTCATCACCAAACCACCGCCAATAGTGCCAGGTATCGTGACCATAAATTCTAGACCTGAAAGCCCGGCCTTTGCGGCATATCGTGCAACTTCAGCATCACTGCATCCTGCTTCTGCGCGCAGCTCACCCTTTTTGTGGCTAATAGCATTCACATGCTTGGCAAGATGAATAACCACGCCCTCTACGCCGCCATCACGCACCAGCGTGTTAGACCCTGCACCTAACGGCATAACAGGCAGGTCATTCGGGCATTGGCGCAGGAAGTTTTGTAAGTCATCTGCATCTGCTGGGGTGAATAGCCAGTCCGCAATCCCACCAACACGCAGCCATGTCAGTTTTGCCAAGGGTGCTGCCTTTATCAGGGTGCCGCGCAAGCCTTTAATGTTGTTATCTAGGCGCACTGTCATTGCCTGTCCTCCTTGCTAGGAGAAGTGTTGCGCAGGCCAGCTAGCTCTTGTGGCAAAGAAGATGCCCATTGGGTAACGGTACCAGCCCCTAAACACATGACCAGATCGCCGCTTGTTGCTAATTCATTTATTTGTGCAGCCAGACTATCCGGGTCTTTCATAGGATGCACAGAACGATGTCCCCATGCGCGCAATCCCTCAACCAGATCGTCTCGCTCAAACCCTTCAATAGGCGCCTCACCTGCTGCATAAACATCTGAGACAATCACATGGTCAGCATCATTGAAACAGGCACAGAAATCTGAAAATAAATCGCGGAGACGGGTATAACGGTGCGGCTGCACAACAGCGATTAATTTATTCTGCTCAGCGCGCATACGCCCCGCAGATAAAGCGGCACGAATTTCCACTGGATGGTGGCCATAATCATCAATGATGGTAATGCCATCTGTCTCGCCCTTGAAATCAAAGCGCCTGCCAACACCCTTGAATTGGCGCAGGCCAGACAAGATCACATCAGGGTCAATTGCCATTTCAAGACAGATAGATATCGCGGCAAGACAATTCTGCACATTATGCTCACCCAACATTGGGAATTGCACATCTTCTAGTCTGTCAACAGCGATATCCAGCCTATCAGATAGCTGGACATCAAACATCATCTGGCCAGCCTTATGGCGCAGATTTAACGCCCGCACATCTGCATTCGCTGACAGCCCATAGGTTATAACACGTCTATCAGAAGCCGCTGGCAACAGCTTTTGCACCGATGGATGGTCAATACATAAAGCGGCAAAGCCATAAAAGGGAATAGAAGTAATGAAATTCTCAAACGCGGTTTCTAGATTTTCAAAAGAGCCATGATGGTCTAGATGTTCAGCATCAATATTGGTGACGATCGCTACTGTAGGTTTCAGGCGCGAGAAAGACCCATCGCTTTCATCAGCCTCTACCACCATCCAGTCGCCGCTTCCAAGCCGGGCATTACTGCCCCAACTTGAAATGATGCCTCCATTAACAACGGTGGGATCAATACCAGCAGCGTCTAGCAAAGTGGCCACAAGCGAGGTGGTTGTGGTTTTGCCATGCGTACCAGCTACCGCAACTGACCAGCGCAAGCGCATCAATTCGCCTAGCATTTCAGCACGATGTACAACAGGCAAGAAACGTGTCCGCGCCGCTACAAGCTCGGGGTTGTCTGGCTTGATCGCGGTGGAAATAACAACAATAGATACCCCTTCCAGATTTTCGGCTTTCTGCGGGATAGATACCTCAATTCCCCGTTCACGCAGGCGGCGAACATTTGCACCTTCAGCAATATCACTCCCTTGCACCTGATAGCCAAGCTCATGTAGAATTTCGGCAATACCACTCATCCCGATACCGCCGATACCGGTAAAATGAATTCTGCCAATGGAAAGGGGAAGGGCAGTCATGCGGCCTCCTTGTTCTGGGCATCGCCATAAGAAAGGATGTGGTCGGTAATCATAGTCGCGGCATCTTTTTTTGCACGGCAGCGTGCATTTTGTGCCATCTCCAGCCGCAAGCTATTATTTTCTATTAGCTCTGCTATGTGCTGTGACAATTTGCTGGCCTTCAAATCTGCTTCCTGCAGCAATAGCCCCCCTTTATGGGCACAAAGCTCTTGGGCATTAGCCTCTTGGTGATTGTCCATAGCCTTTGCAAAGGGGATAAAAATGGCAGGTCTGCCGGCACAGGCGATCTCTGCTACTGACGATGCGCCAGCGCGGCTGATTATAAGGTCGGAATGCGCCATCACAGCGTCTACATCATCAAAGAAAATACGTGTTTCAGCGTTGATTTCATGGGCTTGGTAGTATGCGTCCAACTTCTCTTTCTGCTCTTCTCTTACCTGCTGGGTAACTTTCAGGCGGCGACGTAAACTGGCGGGAAGTTGTGCAAGGGCGGCAGGAATGATTTCTGCGAATAATGCTGCACCTAATGAGCCGCCAAATATTGCTAGCTGAAAGGGGGAGGCAGCTGTCCTAGGCTTGTAGGGTTTAATCGCGGTAAAGCGCTCACGCACTGGCAAGCCTGTACACAGAACAGGGGTTTGCCCTAGACTTTCTTTATTTTCTGGCCAGCTCGTCAATAGCGCTTTGGTAAAGCGTGCCAGCATCAGATTTGTCCGGCCAATGACCGCATTTTGCTCATGCATAACTGCGGGTATATTCAAACACCATGCGGCAAAAATTGGCGCAGCTGCCGGATAACCACCAAAACCAAGGATCACCGCAGGGCGCCTTCCAGCCAGTGTTATAAGACAGCTCATCAGGCCGCCAGCTAGCTGTATCATCGCGCCAATCCTGCGCACTACAGAGCCAGCAAAGGGTGAGGCAGAAGCTAGCCTCTTGTAAGGTAGATGGGCTGGAATAAGCTTTGCGCCGCGCTTATCTGTCAGTAATAATATCTGGTGGCCATCTGCTAGCAGACGTTCAGCTATGCAGATAGCTGGCATCACATGTCCACCTGTACCACCGGCTGCTAGACAGATATATTGTGGTTTTTTAGTGCTGAGGCTCATCGGCTGGCCTCCGGCATCATCTGTTCATGGCGGGCAATATTCCCTTGCTCAGAAGGGTGTTGTTTGCGGCTGAGGGCAAGAATAAGCCCCAATGTCAGACCGCTTGCAACAAGCGAAGAGCCGCCATAGCTAATAAAGGGCAGGGTCATTCCTTTGGTTGGGATAAGGTTTAGAGATGAGGCCATATGGATAGCCGCCTGCACGCCAAACTGTGTGGCAAGGCCAGATACAGCCAACATTGAGAACATATCTTTGGCAATAAGAGACTGGGCATAGCCGCGGATAACAATAAACCCAAACAGCCCTATCAGGAACAGACATGCGATAAGCCCATATTCTTCAGCCGCCACTGAGAAAATAAAATCGGCATGTGCATCTGGCAGGTGCAGCTTTACGCGGCCATCACCAGGGCCTACCCCATACCATCCACCTTCAACAAAGGACTGGATAGAGCGTTCAGTTTGCAGATTGCCCCCGGTAAAAAACTTATCAACGCGCAAGCGCACATGATCCAAAAAGCTATAGGCCATGATAACCGCTAACGGAGCAAGAGCGAGCGCAACCCCAATTAGCAATAAAGGCAGGCCAGCTAAGAACATCTGGAAGCCAAAAGTTAACACCACTACCGCAGTCATGCCGACATCTGGTTGCAAGATTAGGATGGCAACAATAATGCCAACTACAACTGATGCCCATGCCCAGCCCGGAAAGCCTTCCTGCTCACGCCATAGCCCCAATAGCCAGGCGGAGATAATCACCAATATCGGCTTTATAAATTCAGAAGGTTGCAGGCGCAAACCGCCTAGCATCAGCCATCTAGTTGCCCCTTTTACCTCCGGCCCGATAGCAAGCGTAGCCAGCATCAGGCCAGTAATAACCATGCCGCCAAGCAGACATAAAATACGGATAGTGCGCCCACTTAGAATAGAGGTAACCAGCATTACAAACAAAGCTGGCAGCATAAAAAATATCTGGCGAGAAACAAAGTGATGTTCAGCAAGGCCAATACGTTCTGCTACTGGTGGGCTGGCCGCCATTACGAGCACTGCCCCTAGCACCATTAATAACAACGTGCAGGTCAGCATCATTCTGTCTACGGTCCACCACCATATGCCAAGGCGTGATCTGTCTGTACGATTAAACATGGCGCCCCCCAATGCTGTCTGGTGAGGAAGGGTTTGAGGTGCGTTTTGCGACTTCTGCAGCAGCAAGGGCGCAAAAATGCTGGCCCCGTGCTTCAAAGCTTGAGAACTGATCAAAAGAGGCTGCTGCCGGCGAGAGCAAAATAACCTGTTGGCGGGAAGGTGGGCTATTTTGTGCAGATGCGCTTGCCGCCTCTATGGCTTCTTCCAGTGTTTCAAAACAGCTAACCGGTACCTGTCCCTGCAGGCTATTGGCAAAAGCATGAGCACAAGCACCAAATAGATAGGATTGAACAACATGCCCCAAATGCGGCATACACGCATCAAGGCCGTCTTCTTTGGCAATGCCGCCAGCACACCAATGGATATTCTCAAAACTTGCCAGCGCATGCGCTGCTGCTTCGCCATTGGTGGCCTTACTGTCATTTACAAATAATATATTATCTATCTGGCCGGCAGGTTGCAGGCGATGCGGTAAGCCAGAAAAGCTCTCAATCCCAGCATCTATCTGCGCGTTAGACAGGCCGAGGGCGCGGCAGACTTCTCTGGCAGCGAGGCAGTTTTGCGCATTATGCAGGCCCCTCAAAGCAAGGTTTTCAAAACCGGCAATATGGCGTGCCTCAGCCGCAACCGCACTTTTTGCAAGGCGGGAGATGCGGAGCTGCCCATCAGATTTTTCGCCATATTTTTTGCTTAAATCATCTAGGGCTTCGCCATCACCTAAAATGGCTAGCCCCTCAGGGGTAAGCGAGGTTAGCACCTGTTCTTTGGCAGTAATATAGCCTTGCATGCCGCCATGCCTGTCTAGATGGTCAGGCGTAATATTCATAATAACCGCGATATCTGAGCGCAGAGAGGGTGTAATCTCTAGCTGGTAAGAAGATAGCTCAATGATATTCACGCCGTCTGCCCCAACATTCTGTAATGTTGTGATAGCCGCACCAATATTCCCGCCAATAGCGCAATCAATACCTGCTTGTTCTAGGATATGGCCGACCAGAGCAGTGGTTGTAGATTTGCCGTTTGTACCTGTTATGGATACCCAGCGCCCTTCGCGGCCGCGCCTCAGGGCAAATTCCACTTCACTTAAAATAGGAATGCCAGCTTTGGCGCACGCCTTTGCCGCTGGATGCGGCTTTGGGTGATTATGGGGAATGCCGGGGCTGATAATAAGCGCGTCCAGCTTATCCATTTCCCAATTATCAAAATGTTCAAGATAGGTTTCTGTTCTGTTGTCTGCGGGAGTATTTTCAAAAAGTTGGTCATCATATAGGCTGACAGTAATACCATCACAAATACACGCATCCAGCACCGCTTGGCCAGAACGGCCTAACCCTAAAATGGCTATGTGGTTAAATGCTTTTGTGTTTGTCTGTGCCATCTGCTGTTATCCTATCTCAGCTTCAGGGTCGACAGGCTGATAAGCGCCAGAACCACAGAAATTATCCAGAACCGGATAACAATAGTGCTTTCTGCCCAGCCTTTTTTTTCAAAATGATGATGCAATGGTGCCATCAGGAAAATTCGCTTTCCGGTTAGCTTGAAAGAGGCCACTTGCAAAATGACAGACAAGGTTTCAACCACAAACAACCCGCCCGCAATAGCCAGAACCAGCTCATGGCGGGTGGCTACTGAAACAGCCCCCAATGCTCCGCCTAGTGCCAGTGAGCCTGTATCGCCCATAAACACCTTTGCAGGCGGCGCATTAAACCAAAGAAAGCCAAGACCAGCCCCAATAATAGCCCCAAGCAGGGTCGCCAGATCGCCGGTACCAGGCACATAATGAATTTGTAAATAATTGGCGAAATTAATATTGCCACTTAGATAAGCTATCAGGCCAAAACACACGCACACGATCATCACAGGTACAATCGCTAGCCCATCTAAACCATCGGTTAAATTAACGGCGTTCGATGCGCCAACAATGACCAGCATGGCAAAGGGTACATAAAACAAGCCCAGATAAATTAGGGAATCTTTGAAAAAGGGCAGGGCCACACCATAGCGCAACTCTTCTGGTGAAAGCTGGATAAAAATCAAGCTAGCTAGCAATGCTGCCCCTAATTGCAGAACCAGCTTTTGCCGGCCACTCATCCCATCGCTTGAACGTTTTTTCAGCTTTAGCCAGTCATCTGCTGCGCCGATCATTCCAAAAGAGGCGGCTACCAGCAATACTGGCCATAGATAGGCATTGGATAGGGGCACCCATAAAAGGGTTGCAAAAATAAAGCTGAATAAAATTAATAACCCGCCCATTGTGGGCGTGCCAGCCTTGGCTAGAATATGGCTTTCTGGCCCGTCTTGTCGAATAGGCTGACCTTCTGCTTGATGGGCTTTTAGCCAAGCGATAAAGCGCTCTCCACATAGCAGGGACACAATCAAAGCTGTCATAAAGGCACCGCCGGAACGGAAGGTGATATATCTGAATAAATTCAGAATTTTATACTCATCAGAAAAGGCTAGAAGCAAATCAGGCAGCATGGAAAACACCTCTCATCGGGGTGGAAGGGCCGTTATGTTTGCCGCTTAGTCTGTCCAGCAGATAGGCGCTAATTTTATGTGCACCAGAGCCCTGTGAGCCTTTGATGAGGATAAGATCAGCTGCGCCTATCAGAGCCTCTAAATCGTTATTAAAGCTGGCACAAGCTGCCTCTGCCTCTGCAAAATGCGTGGCGGAAATTGTCTCTGGCAATTGCTGGTAACAGCTTTGCATTAACGCCCCGACAGCAATCACTGATTTTGCCCCAGCCTTTTCGATAACGGCTGCTAGCGCTTTATGCTCAGCGATTGCCGCCTCGCCAAGCTCCAGCATGTCGCTAGCGATAACCAGCAGATTGTCAGCATTATAAGAAGCGGCGGCGTCAAGAGCGGCCTGCATCGAAGCTGGGCTGGCATTATAGCTATCATCAATTAAGGTTATTTCGCGCCCTGCATAATTTAGCGGGTGAAGCCGGCCGCGGCCTGTCCCTTCACGCATGTGGGCAAAGGCAGGCAAAAGCGGCTCTAATTCCAGTTTTAATGCATATGCGGCGGCAAGCGCACATAACGCGTTCATCGCATAATGTTTGGCACGCATGCCAAGGATGAATTGTAGTATCTGGCGCCTGCCTTGCTGTTCAGGGTGTGGCAGGCTAGCTGTAATTTCTAGACCGTTTTCATGCGCTTCCATGCCCTCAAGCCGGATAGTGCTATCTTCATCTATGCCAAAACTGACAATGTTTTTCAGACCTGATAAGCGCGCTGAGCCAGCAAGCTGACCATAAAATTCATCATCGCGTGGAAGAATAGCTGTACCAAAGGCGTCTGTGCCCAAGAAGATTTCTGCCTTTGCCTCAGCGATTTCAGATAGATTATTGAAAAATCCAGCATGTGCGTTTGAAATGCGGGTGATAATGGCTAAATCGGGGCGCACAATTTCAGACAGCAGGGTGATTTCGCCTGCGCTATTCATCCCCATTTCAGCAACTAGAAAATCTGTATGTTCTGGCATGCTGTTCAGCGTTAGGGGTACCCCTAAATGATTATTAAGATTGCCCTTTGTTGCATGTACATTCCCTGCAACCGCCAGCATATCCGCTATCATATCTTTGGTGCCTGTTTTGCCAACAGACCCGGTGATAGCAATTTTCCGGGCACGGCTATTATGTGCGATAAATTTTGCCAGCGCTTGAAAGCCAACCTCTACATCGCGGACAACTAATTGGGGCAACCTAATTTCTGGATTGGCGTTCTTGACCATTGCACCCTGCTCTGGGTGGTCAGCAAGGCTTGCAAGGAAATCATGACCATCATTATGCGTGCCTTTCAGGGCAATAAACAAGGTGTTGCCAGCCATCTGGCGGCTATCAATGACCGTGCTATGAAATGCAAATTGAGGAATGTTCCCGTTCAGCCAATAGCCGTTGCAAATCTCTGCTATTTTGGTTGGATGCAGTTCAGATAAGCTCATCCTGCCTCCTTTGTGCCTAGTTGGGCTATTGCATGGCGTGCTACGCTGGCATCATCAAATGGCAAGGTTTCGGTGCCGATCATCTGTGAGGTTTCATGCCCTTTACCCGCTATCAGCAGGGTATCGCCACCATCTAGACCAGCAATTGCAGCCTTTATTGCGGCATCACGTGGCGAGATTTCTTTAGCATCTGGGCAGCCTTTGCAAATTTCAGCCCGAATAGCGCTGGGGTCTTCACTGCGCGGATTATCATCTGTGATAATGATATGGTCTGCTAGCTTGGCCGCTATCGCGCCCATTTTTTGGCGCTTACCCTTATCACGGTCACCGCCGCAGCCAAAAATCACCTTTAATTTGTCAGGGGTTTGGTCTCGCAAGGCAATAAGGGCAGCCTCTAGCGCGTCAGGAGTATGCGCAAAATCAATTATGATGCGCGCCCCAGCAGGGTGTTCATGGATAGGCTGCATGCGTCCGCGCACGGGCGTAAGAGACGGCAGCGCACCCAACGAGTCTTGCAAAGGCATGCCAGATGCATAAGCAGCCACTGCTGCCATTACTGCATTAACCGCCTGAAAAGTACCAGATAAGGCAACAGGAAAGCGGAAAGCCTGCCCTTTTGCAGTGATTTGTACATCTAGCCCAAAGGGATGAGATTCGATCTTCTGGATACAGAAATCAGCCTCAGGATTGCTACCTACCGTCCAAATAACAATCTGCCGCTTTTCTAGCTGCTCTTTTAGCTTCATTACTTGCGCATCATCTGCGTTTAGAACCGCCGTACCACCATCAAGCAGATTCTGATGAAAAAGCTTGGCTTTAGCTGCAAAATAGCTATCCATATCGCCGTGCCAGTCAAGATGATCTTGGCTAAGATTAGTAAAGACAGCCACATTGACGCCAAGCCCAGCCATCCTTTGCTGATCCAGCCCATGGCTAGAAGCTTCAAAGGCGGTATGGGTAATCCCTGATTTGGCCATCTGGTGCAGCAGGGCATAAAGGCTTTCAGGTGCAGGCGTAGTTAACATAGCAGAGCTGCTGGCTAGCTCAAGCACTGGACAGGCAACGCCCAGCGTGCCGATGGTGGCGGCAGGCCAAGTGGCACGTGTCCAAATCTGGCGCATATATTCCACGACAGATGTTTTGCCATTAGTGCCAGTAACACCAACCAGCATGCCCGGCCGCGAAGCATAAATAGCCGCACAAATTTGCGCATAAGCATGGCGCGTATCATCAGATTTGATATGGGCAATTCCCGTTGGTAGTGAAAGCGTGGCCTGATCACTTAAAATTGCGACAGCTCCTGCTTTGATGGCAGCATCAATAAAATCATGGCCATCCTGTTTTGTACCCTTAAGGGCAGCAAATAACCCGCCTAGCTGGATGGTAGCTGAATTGGCGCTAACCGAGCTTATCTCCAGCTCTTGATGGCCAGAGATTAGCTGTGCAGAAGGCAAATATGTCATTAATTCAGAAAGATGCAAAAATAGCTCCCTTGCCACCAATATTCAGGTTTGGCTCAAGATTTTGGCGGATTTCTGGCGCCTTTATGTCAACAGGAAGAACCCCCAGCACAGGCGCCGCTTTTTTTACAATTTCAGCGATTACAGGGGCGGCCACCCAACCTGCAGTGGCATATCCATAAGAAAATTTTTGCGGCTTTGGCTCATCCACCATCACAAAGATCAAATAGCGCGGGTCATGAATAGGGAAGGCGGCCACAATAGAGGTTAAATTAGCCTTTTCATTATAGCCGCGTGCGCCAACTTTCAGCTTTTCAGCTGAGCCTGTTTTGGCGCCAACCAGATAGCCAGGGGCGTCCGCAAAATTAGCTGTTCCATCTTCATGTGAGACAACAAGGCGCATCATAGAACGCACCTTACGGTTGGTCTCGGATGAGAAGATGCGGGTGCGCTCAAACACCTCATCGGGCTCTCTTAGTAGCAGGGTAGGGGCAATAAATTCACCATTCCCAGCGGCCGCAGCTATGGCGCCTACCGCATGCACTGGTGATACAGATAGCCCATAGCCATATGAGATAGTAATGGTGGAGAGCCGTCCCCATTTGCGCGGAATAAGGGGTTGTGCTGTTTCTGGTAATTCCAAGGCAGGGCGGTTTAGGAGCCCAAGCTTTTCCATATAGCTGTGTTGTACCTCAGGCCCAATCGCTTCGGCAATTTTTGCGGAACCAATATTGGACGAGTAGACCAGTACCTCAGATAGGTTTAATGCGCGTTTGCGAGGGTGAAAATCTCTTATGGAATAGCCAGAAATACGCAAGGGCTTGGAAACATCATAAGAAGAGACAAGCGAGGCAGCATCGCTTTCAAGTGCAATAGCTGTGTTAAGCACCTTGAAAATACTGCCCATTTCAAACACGCCTTTAGTGGCGCGGTTAAATCTGGCATTATCGCTAGCTTGGGCGAAATGATTAGGGTCAAAATCTGGCAAGGATACAAGGCTGATAATCTCGCCATTTTTGATATCCATGACAAGGCTAGCTCCGCCAACAGCTTCGAAACGCTCAATCTGGTGGCGAAGAGACTGGCGCACAATTGCCTGTACGCCTAAATCAATTGATAGATTGACATTTTCGCCAGCGGCTAGCTTGGCTTGCATGCTCTTTTCTATGCCGGCAATACCCTGACCATCCCGGTCTACCTGACCAATAAGATGTGCGGCTTCTGACCCATGTGGATAGCTGCGAAGCGAGGTGGCAGAAATATTTACACCCGGCAGGCCAAGCCCCATAATAGCGGCGTGCCGTGCTGGGGTGATTTTTCTGTCTAATTCGACATAGCGGCTATTTCGTGCCAGCGCTTTTAAAATATCTTGCTCAGACTTGCCAGGCAGGTGCGGGGCTAATTTAGTTGCCACCTCAAAGGGGTTTAACACCATTTTCGGGTCAAGGTGCAGGCGCATAATAGGAATAGTACTTGCTAAAAGCCGACCCTTGCGGTCATAGATTGCGCCGCGTGCTGCACTAGCTTGTGTTTGTAGCTGCCCAGATTTTGCGCCATCTTGGCCACTGACCAGCCAAACGGCTTTGGCGCTTATGCCCATAAAACAACTGGTCGCTACCACCCCCGCTACAAGCAAGCGGGCTCTGGCTATACGCCGCGACTTGTCTGGATCTGGGCGCGATGGCCAGACACGCCGCCAAAGCGCAGATATCACACTTGAATTTGCAGGTGAAAAAGGGGTGTTATTGCGCATTATCCCCCCTATCATTGGTGTCGCTTGCTTTGCTATCACTTGGCGCGCTGGCTGGCTGGCGCAATGGAATAGATTCCAGGGGCAATACCCGGTTCTGGGTTATCGGTCGCATAGATAAGAGCGATGAAGATAGATTGAGCAATCTATCTGGGCGGCTTAAAAAGGCCCATTCAGCTTCTAGAATAATGGCGCGGTTCTCTGCTGCCTTGATTTCAGTTTGCAGCTGGCTCAGGCGATCATAACGCCCATCTACCGATAATTTTGTCATATAGAGCGCACTGCCGCTCACCGCTAGGACAAAACACAATATTAGAATAACGCGAAGCATTTAAACGCTCTCCTCTATAGAGTTTGTTTTAAGCCCGGCATCGGCAAGTCGGCGGGCAACGCGCAATTTTGCTGAACGCGCGCGTGCATTAATGGCAATTTCTGCATCTGATGGCAGCAGGGGCTTGCGCGGGGTCAGCGCATAAATAGCCGGCTGTTTAGTGCGTATATCGGGGCGATGGCGCGATGGGGCAGGCATGTTGCCGCTTTTGACGTTCAGGAAGTTTTTAACGATGCGATCCTCTAGCGAGTGGAAGCTGACAATGGCCAATACACCATCTGGGGTGAGCAAATCTTCAGCGGCTGCCAGCGCTTTTTCCAGCTCGTCTAACTCCCCATTAATATAAATGCGCAACGCCTGAAAAGTTCGGGTGGCGCTATCGGCTTGTCCGGGCTTGGGTCGCGGCATTACCGAATGGATGATATCAGCAAGCTGGCTGGTGCGCTCAATACGGGCATCAAGGCGGGCACGGGTAATGGCTCTGGCAATACGGCGTGAAGCGCGTTCCTCACCAAAACGCCAAATGATATCTGCGAGGGCAGCCTCATCTAGCTCATTGACGATATCACTTGCATCTAACCCTTGCTTTGACATCCGCATATCCAGCGGCCCATCTTGGCGGAACGAGAAGCCGCGCTCTGCCTCATCTAGCTGGGTTGAACAAACGCCCAAATCAAAGACAATGCCGTCAAGTTTTTTGATGCCAGCCGCTGCGGTCAGGCGCGCCATTTCTGAAAAAGGACCTTCTAGCAATTGCAGGCGTCCGGGGTAGGCTGATAGCAAAGGCTGGCCGCGCAAAATTGCGTCTGGGTCACGGTCTATTGCGGCGACTTGGCAATCTGCTGTGTCTAACAAGGCTTTGGTATAACCGCCATTTCCGAAGGTTGCGTCAAGAAAGACTTTGCCCGGCGAAGGTGTCAGGGCGGCGATGACCTCGTCCAGCATGACCGGTATATGCAAGCTGGACTCTGACATTACCGCTCTCCTGGCACCGGACGCCGACCAAGGGTAAGACGGGGCACGCCTTGTTTGGCCGCACGGTCACGGAAATCTGTCTCGCGTTTTTGATGCTGGTCAGGACGCCAGATTTGAAAGGAGCGACCAATACCAGAAAATAAAGCGGTACCATCTAGGGCCGCAAACTCAATAAATTCGGCCGGCAGCAACATGCGTCCATCTGCATCAATTTTCATCTCTTGGGCGCTAAACAGCATCGTTTGCAGGATTTCAGCCTCTTCTGACAGGCTATCCATCTGGTCAATCGCATCGACAATCTGGCTGATGCGTTCTGGCCCGCACCCTTCCAAACACGCATGGGTCAGCGATTTATAGACATAAAGGGGGCTACGATTGCGCTCCAAAACCGCACGGAAGGACGCAGGCACAGAGACCCTGCCTTTCGCATCTATCCGGTTTTCGTAGGTGGATAAAAATAAATCCAACTGCCCCTCGTTAAAAAAATTTTATCGCCAATGTTGGCTGCATAGTCGCTTTGTAGAGCCGCCATAAGCATTTCATCTTTGAGGAATTTTCAGCAATTACAGTGAATTAACCAAAAATACCCCATTTCCCCGCAGAAAACGGGTCATTATGGGATATCATGGGATTTTATGGTAGTCAATGGGAAAGCACCCCAATTTATGGAAAAATTAAGGTTTTTCAACAGTTTATAAGAAATGACTTAAAGAAAAACAGATAAGTATCTATTTTGCATGAATTTATACTAAATTGTTCATGTTATGTTCTGTTTTTAAGGCGTTTTTTCCCATAATTTAAGGCTACAGAATCGGTGTGAAGGGGGGCTAAAATAGAGGCGCCAATAAAACAAACAGCCCTATTATCACAATAGAGCTGTCATAGTCATTTGCGTGCTATTAATAAGGTTAAGTTAATTTACCGTGACCAGTACCGCCCCAGCGCTAACCAGCTCGGTGGTTTTCCGGCCTTCATCATGCCCGATATCATATCTATCAAGGGTGATTGGACGGCTATCCATACCAAGACTTATCAGCCCAGAGACATAATTGTCTGGCACCTTTGTCGGTGCAACCATAGCAATGATGCGTACAACATTAGCCCTGCCGCCACGCACCTCAATCTTAATGGATTTGCCGGGCGCAAGAAGAACACCCGGTGGGCCGTCACTGCCATGTCCTACCATCGCTTTGCGACCAATCTTTTCCTTTAGCATGGCGGGGTCGCCGGTTAGAATTTGATGTTCGGCCGCCTTTGTTACATACGCGCCATCAAAAATATGTTTATCGTAATGCACAGGTGCAATCAGGACAGGGGCAAGCAGCTCATCTTTCATCTGGTTTGTTATGGTAACGGTGTAATCGTCACCAGCAAAGCTTGTGAACGGGATTATCGTCAGCATTGCTGACAGCAATATTATGAGGGCGCGCATCAAGTAGGTCTCCTTTGCGGCAGCTTTCTGAGGGTCAGCAGGGAGGGGGAGAGTGTGCGTGAAGAAAGTCTTACTTTCAGACATGCAGCCCTGCTGACTTTATCTCAGACCGTTGTCCGTACGCGATACGTTCATGTGCGCATCTTCAACCTTATTTTTTAAATGAGGCACAAATAGGGCAAAACTGGATGTGCGCTTAATTTAGCTAGGACAGGAAAATATGAGCAGACAGCCTGTAAGCCGGGTTCTGTGAAAAAAAGAGCGTGCTCTTTTTATCGATAGCTATTCGTCTGGGACGCCTGTTACCAGACGCCTCTAGCAACCTACCCGGACATCTCTGGCAGGATCGCCAGTGCTGTAGAACAGCCATGTCCCTACATGGTCTTGCTTCGGATGGGGTTTACCCTGCCAGCTCTGTCACCAGAACTGCGGTGCGCTCTTACCGCAACCTTTTCACCCTTACCTGTTCAAAAGAACAGGCGGTTTGTTTTCTGTGGCACTTTCCCTGAGGTCGCCCTCGCTGGACGTTATCCAGCATCCTGATCCTGTGAAGCCCGGACTTTCCTCCAGCTCCTTTTAAAAAAAGGGGCCAGCAGCTATCCGGCTGTCTGCTCACGCATCAGGGGATAACGCGGTTGCCGCGTCCTTGTCAAATCACTAGTCAAATGACCTGTCAAATCACCAGTTAAATCTCTATTGAAATCACTAGTCAAATCTCTAGTCAAATCTCTATTCAAATCTCTATGGCATCGGGCGTAGGAAATAATGCGCAAGACAGTGGGGGCGCGCTAATCTGCCTCGATCGCCTCTTTTAAGATTTCTAGCTCCAGCCAGCTCTCTTCCATGGTGGCAAGGTTTGCTTTGTCTGTTGTTATTTGTGTTGCGAGTTTTTCAAACCCTTCAGGGTCACGTTCAAAAAACCCCATATCTGCCAGTTTTGCTTCCCCTTTAGCAATGGCTGCGCGCAAACACTCCATTTCCTTTGGCAACTGTTCTAGCTGATAGACCTGCTTATAGCTAAGCCTGTCTTTTTGGGTTTTGGTTTTGCTGTTGCCGCTATCACCCTGCTTTGTTTTGCCAGCTTTCTTGGCATTTTTCACAGCCTCTTTATCTTTGCTTTTTCGCTTGCGTAGCCGGCCTAGATAATCGCTATAACCACCAGCATGGGGAACAATTTTACCATCTTCTTCAAAGGCCAGAATGCTGGTGACGGTGCGATCTAGAAAATCTCTATCATGGCTAACAATCAACACGGTGCCATCATAATCTGCTATCACTTCTTGCAACAGGTCAATGGTTTCCATATCCAGATCATTAGTAGGCTCATCTAGCACCAGAAAATTATGTGGCTCAGAGAAGATACGTGCCAGCAGCAACCGATTTTGCTCACCGCCAGATAGGGTGCCAACACGCTGAGTCATCTTAAAATCATCAAACAGGAAATCCCGTAGATAGCTAGTTACATGGCGCGGCTTGCCATCAATTTCCACCACATCCCCGCCATCTGGGCAAAGTGTTGTCCAGGGCGTCTGCTCAGGGTTTAGCCTTTCCCGGTTTTGATCAAAATAAGCTGATAGCAGGCCATAGCCGGTTTTTACATGGCCTTTATCAGCTTCACGCTCCCCCAGTAATGTGCGAATAAGGGTGGATTTACCAATACCGTTTGGCCCGACAATGCCCAGCCTGTCACCGCGCCGGATAATCGTGTTGAAATGGGTGACAAGGGCGCGTGGCTCTGACGCATCAGGGCCAGTATTCGGAATATTAACGGTTAAATCGCGCGCTTCTAAAACAATTTGACCGCCCCCTTCAGCTTTTCCTGCGCTCATCGACATTTGGGCAATAACCTGTCCACCTTGGCGGGCGCGAAGCTGGCGTAAATCCTGTAATTCACGAAGCCGTCCCTGATTGCGTTTCCGGCGTGCGCTAATCCCTTGATGGGACCATCTTGTCTCTTCGGCAATTTTCCTATCTAGCTTATGCAAGCGCACGGCCTCTTCTGCTAGAATACCTTCTGACCAGTCTTCAAACTGCTCAAACGCGCCTTCACGTCTGCGCAAGGTTCCTTGATGTATCCAGATCATTCCAGTTCCCAAAGCGCGCAGAAAAGCGCGGTCATGGCTGATCAGAATAAGCGCCCCTGAACGTGCCCGCAGCATATCTTCAAGCCATTCAATGGTCGGCAGGTCAAGATGGTTTGTCGGCTCATCCAGCAGAAGTACTTGAGGCTCTGTTATAAGGGCACGGGCAAGTGAGGCACGTCGGCGCTCCCCGCCAGATAATCCATCTGTCATTTGCGCTGGATCCATGCCCATTCTGTCCAGCATCGCGTCTGCGCGGTGGGCTTGTTTTACCCGCTCCGATACGGTTAGCTCGCTGTGATTATCCAGCCCCTTCATGACATAGGATGATAAGCTCATACTGCCTTTGAATTTAGGCGATTGCGGCAGATAGGCAATTTCCGTAGCAGGTGCTGTCCAGCGGCTACCTTCATCTGGCTCTAACTGGCCTGCTATAAGTTTCATCAAGGTGGATTTACCCGCGCCATTGCGGCCAACCAAGGCCAGCCTATCCCCTGCGGAAACGGATAAATCGACACCCCGCAATAGCCATCTGTCACCCAGATTGACACCCATTTCCGATATGCTCATCAGTGGCGGGGCCATATTCTAATATTACCTCTTTATCTGGTTCACGTGCCGCTTTCAGCTTAGCACCAGTTTTTTTCCCAGCTTCACTATTTTTGCTGTGCGGTTATGCCGTGCGATTATGCCGTGCGGTTATGCCGTGCGGCTGCGAATTTGTCCAGCCAATGTCTGATAGGCATTATTTATTTGTGCCAGCCTATCGGTTGCTGCTGAAATAAATTCTTCTGGCATGCCAGCGGCGATAAGCTGGTCTGGATGATGGGTTCTAGCCAGCGCTTTCCATGCCGCCTTAGCTTCTTCCAAACTGGCATCTGGGGAAATTCCTAATACCAGATGGGGAGGAGGGCTGGCACCGCTATGGATATCAGAAAGGCGGCTAAAGCCAGCCTCATCATAGCCAAAAATGCCGGCAACTTCAGATAGGTAGCTCCATTCTTCGGACGTGATATCCCCATCCGCCCGGGCAATTGTAAATAACAGGTCAAGCAATTGCTCTAAAATCGCAGAACGTGGGCCAAACAGGTCAACAGTTTGCTGGGCATAGGCTGTGAAGCCTGTTGGTGTTTGCCGCGCTAAATCCCAGAACTCACCTACGCGTTTAACATCTTTTTGTGGGATATCCACGCGGGAGCGAAACGCCTCTATTTCCGACTTTGTAACGATGCCATCTGCTTTCGCCATTTTGGCTGATAAGGCGATAACAGCAACGGTAAAGGCCACTTTTCTGGCTTGCTCAGGATCGCTACGGCGGCGGATCTGATGTTCGGCGACCATACCAGCGGCCGCGCCAAGTAGCGCGCCTATCGGCCCGCCAACCGCTAGGCCGGCTGCCCCGCCAATGATTAACCCCCAGATATTCATGTAACCGCCGCTCCTTTATATCTATGGGCGTTAAATAGAATTTGCTATCTATCCTCGTGCAGATTTATACTCCGCTGAGCAGATATCAGATGCTTTATAAGCTATCCGAATAGATCTACCGAGTTTCGAAAGCATATACAGATTTTCCAGAGCTTATACAGAGTTTAAGATAATGAAACAAACTTCCAACCAGCCAGCTCAAGGTAATGACTTGCCCTATTTTGATTATCGTGGCTTGAAATGCCCTTTGCCTGTATTAAAGGCGCGGCGTGCGCTTGGGGCGCATCAGAAAGGTGAGGGAATTCAGATTTTGGCAGATGATCCAGCCGCTCCCCTCGATATGATGCATTTTTGTGATACAGAAGGTCATCAGCTAGAAGCCTGTGATGAATTAGACGGCTATTTCCGTTTTACCATTATAAAAGGTGTGTCCTAGCGCGGCGTAGGCTTTATTGGGAATAGGTTTTACAAGCGTGGTTTCTGTGTGTTTGGTACCATTGCCATTGTGTTTCTTGCGGGGTTTCTGCATCAAGTAAGCCAAGTGTGATGGCCATATCGAAAAAGCCCCTTGCAGGCCTGTCATGTAGGCGCGAGATAACAATGGCAGCGCGAAGGGGCCTGCCTGCAGCCACATCTTCTGCCATGCTCGCCTCTAGCCACAGGGTAAGTTTATGAATGCGGTGCGGTGCCGGGATCTCAGCTGCACTTGCTAGCGCTTCATAAGTGATGGGCTGGCTAGCTCTAAGAGCCGCAAGAAGGGCGATTTCGGCACGGATATGCCAGCTAGTATCATCATTACTTACCATAGATTACTTTCAACATATTTGGATCTGGCAACATATTTGGATCCGGCAACATATTTGGATCCGGCAACATATTTGGATCAGGCGATATCTTTAGATCAGGCGATATCTTTAGATCAGGCAATATATTTAGATTAGGCGATATATTTGGATCAGGCGATATCTTTATATTAGGCACTTTTTCTTGAGCTTGGAGGTGGTTCTATTGTAAGCCTTTTCCTATGACCTTTCTACGCTCACTTCTGTTCAATTTGGCTTTTTACGGCCTCACCACTATTCTGGCTTTCTTGCTACTGCCGCTGATTATAACGCCGCGCAGTGCCCAGGCTGCAGGCTGCTTTTGGGGTTGGATTACGCATAAACTGCTTTTTATTGCTGGACTATCCCACCAGAATGATGGTGACAGCTTGCCTGGCACTCAAGTGATTTATGCGGTGAAGCATCAATCGGCTTGGGAAACACTGATCTTATACTGGCAGCTTGGCGCGCCTGTGGTGGTGTTGAAAAAAGAGTTGATGATGATCCCTATTCTTGGTTGGTTTTTTGCCCAAGCAGGCTGTATTGCTCTCGATCGAGGGGCGGGAATGGCGGCATTGCGGCATTTACGCACGCAAGCTGATATTGCCCGCAGCTCTGGACGTTCAATTTTAATTTTTCCGCAAGGCACACGGGTTGAGCCTGGCACCTCCTGGCCCTATCAGATAGGTGTCTTTGCTCTTTATGAGCAAACCGGGCTGGCTGTATTGCCAGTGGCGCTAAATTCGGGCCAGTTTTGGGGGCGGCGCGGCTTTACCAAAAAACCAGGGCGGATTTGTGTAAGCTATTTGCCTGTGATAGCAGCAGGGTTAAAACGTAAAGAGTTTATGAAAAGTCTGGAAACAGCGATTGAGACGCGTAATGCAGAGCTTGAAGCTACGCCTTTGCGCCCTCATATCTAAAGAGTGGCCAAAATTAGCCGCTCACAAATTGGCCGCTCACAAATTAGCCGCACACAAATTAGCTGGAGACGATGATGGATGGTGAAAATTTCAATGAAAACCGCCAGTTGAATGTGCTGGGCGGGCGACTTGTATCTTGCTCAACCAAGCCTTTAACGGGTTTTTTTCGTGATGGTTGTTGTCATACCGGTCCGCAGGATGCCGGCTCGCATACAGTTTGTGCTATTATGAGTGATGAATTTCTTACCTATAGCCAGCGGGCTGGAAATGATTTGTCCACGCCGCGCCCAGAGTTTCATTTCTCCGGCCTGAAGTCCGGTGATAGATGGTGTTTATGCGCCGCAAGATGGGAACAAGCACGCCAAGCGGGGGTGGCACCAAAGGTGATTTTGAAAGCGACTAACCGAGCTGCATTGGCTCTTCTTAACCTTGATGATCTAAAGGCACATGCCGCAGATTAATTGGCTTATTCGGATTAATAAGTGGAAATAAATAAGGGCTGTTGAAAAAAATGGCACTCAGACTGGCAAAACAAGAAGAGAAAGAGCGTGCCTCTGATAGAGGCGCGGCCTCTGACAGGCATTTATGGTTTGTCTGGATGGGATTGATGGTAGTCGCGGTTGCGCTGCTACCTTTTATCGTACGCGAAGGGGCACTTGTGCGCGCCCTTGCGGATATGTGTATAACAGTTCTTGGGTTATAAGCTTTGATATTGTGCCAATCGGTCAGGTTTTATGCCGCCCTCACACCTTTACTGCCACGTTTCCTGATAATTTAGAATAAACTGAAATTTAACCTTCTACCCCTGACAAGCCTGTGTTAGGCTATAATTGGGGAAGTTTTTTGAAAGCTGATAGGGGGTGCCCCCTGTTGAGTTGGGACCGGCTAGGATTACTCAATCAAGGGACACGTCGTTTCTACGATGCATGTCTAGAATTGGACTAGCTGAAAGAAACTTCCCCACCAAGATTGAGCAGTATTCCATATTGTGGAAGCTTATGCCGTTAAATTAGTCTGCCGCCACTAAATCTAAGAGTGTTTTCTCAAATTCCAAGAAAGCGCGGGCACAAGATGGCAAGCTGTCTTTCCAAGCTCCGGCGGCTTTATCATCAGCAGCATCTGAAATAAATTTAAAAGCGCGAAGCGGGATCTGCTCATGCCAAGCGATTTTGGCCAGCGCGAAAAGCTCCATATCCACAATATCGCAGGCAAGTTCTGGCGGTGTATCACTAAATCTATCGGCACTACCGCAACGCACCGGACTATCTGATAGCTGGATGGTAGCTGGGCAGCTATCAAAGGGGGTTTGGCCAAGTTCTAGCCCAAGGGGGCGTACATCCATATCACCTTGCACGGCACTGCCAACTTCAACCACGCCGTCCAAGCCTTTAGCAATCGCGCCCGCACTGCCATAATTGATTAAGAAATCCGGGCGATAGGCCGCAATAGCTTTGCTCAAATGAAAGGTTGCGTTAATTTTGCCAACGCCAGTAAAGACAATTTGCCAACGGCTAGAAATTTCTGCTGGGACTTCTGTTTCAAGCGCTACAATCAATAAAGGATTGGCAGGCAATAAAGGATTGGCAGGCATAGGACTAACACCGTAGCTATTTCGTTTTTTTTGCAAAGCATGTTGTTATCAAGCTAGAGATAAAAAGCTAAGCCGCGCAATTTCTTGACCATCTTATATCACAATGCTCTTATAAGATGGATAATTTTTCACATGTTCTGAGCGCTCATGAACAAACAACCCCTTTTTTTGAGAGTTAATAAAAAGCCATGAAGATTAGAAAATTAGGTAATACCGGGATACAAACATCGGCTATCGGGTTAGGGGCAATGTCTTTTACCAATTTTTATGGACCTTGCAGTGATGCACAATCAGCTGAAGTGCTATCAGCCTGCCTTGATATGGGCATTACCCATATCGACACGTCCAATGTTTATGGCATGGGCGTATCTGAGCAGCGTATTGGCGCGTTTCTTAGCCAGCAAGGGCAGCAAAAAGATACGTTGTTTTCTATCGCCACAAAGGCGGGTATTTGCCGGGATCCAGAAACAGGTACACGCGGCTTCAATAATGAAGCAGCACATCTTGAAGAAGAGTTAGATAAAAGCCTTGCCCGGATGGGTATTGATTGTGTGGATTTATTTTATGTACATCGCCGGCAGCAAGAAATACCTATCGAAGAGGTGGCTGGCTCGCTTGGCAGGCTTGTGGAGAAGGGCAAGACAAAATCTTTTGGCTTTTCAGAGATTGCTCCATCATCACTTCGGCGTGCGCATGCTGTTCATCCGGTAGCGGCCGTCCAGTCTGAATATTCGCTTTCCACCCGCAATGTGGAGATGGGTATGTTGCAAGCTTGTGCTGAGCTTGGCACGACATTAGTAGCCTTTAGTCCGGTTGGGCGAACCTTTTTGACGGATACGCCAATGGACTATGCGCGGGCACAGACCTCTGATTTTCTAAAAGGTAATCCGCGCTTTCTTGAACCAAATATTACTGCCAATTTAGCTATTACTGATAAATTTAGAGCCTATGCTGGTGATCATGGCCTGCCGACTGCTTCCCTGGCTATTGCGTGGCTATTGGCACAAGGTGAGCAGGTTCTGCCTATTCCTGGTACGCGCTCGGTCGCGCATTTAAAAGAGCTTGTAAAGGGGTGTGAGATTGAGCTAACCGCCCAGATGAGCCAAGAGATTATGGAGCTTCTGCCGATTGGCTGGGCGCATGGCGATCGTTATTCTGCGGCACAATGGATTGGCCCAGAACGCTATTGCTAGCAAAACACTCTATCTTTGATCAAAAATTGTGCTAGAAGCGTGCGATGAGTTCGCGTGATTATCTATTATATGCCAGTATTATTTTTGTTTGGTCGACTAGCTGGTTGCCCTTAAAATGGCAGCTTGGCGTTGTTGATCCTGAAGTGTCTATTTTATGGCGCTTTATGATTGCTGCTAGTATTTGCATGGCTATAGCGATCTTTCGGCGTACGCGATTGCGCTTTGATCTCAAAACACATGGTTATTTTTTGGCGTTAGGGCTGTTTATTTTCAGCACTAATTTCACCCTATTTTACTATGCTGGCCAATATGTAACCTCGGCATTGCTGGCGGTGGTTTTCTCCACAGCATCTATGGTGAATATTCTGTTGATATCGGTTATCTATCGCACCCGCCCTCAATTTGGCCAACTCATCGCATCCGCTACCGGATTATGCGGTATCGCCCTTATCTTCTGGCCAGAATTAGAAATCTCAAAATATGCTTTAACGGCGCTTGCTTTATGTATTGTTGGCACTTTGAGCTTTTGTTCCGGCAATCTTGTCTCAGCCCATATTCAAAAGCAGGGTATCAGCGTCTTGAGCGCAAATAGTTGGGGCATGATTTATGGCTGCTGTATTTTGGCGGTGGTTGCACTGGTGCGGGGGCATCCCTTTATTATTGAGCCCTCTGCTTTGTATCTGGGCAGCTTACTGTGGCTTTCAATATTGGGATCAGTTGTTGCCTTTTTCAGCTACCTTAGCCTTGTTGGGAGTATTGGCGCAGGACGGGCGGGCTATGCAACAGTGGTATTCCCAGTCTTTGCGCTGTTAATATCCACCTTTTTCGAAGCCTATCAATGGAGCTGGCCAGCTGCGGTTGGCATCACACTTGTGATCGCTGGAAATGTTCTGATGATCCGTGCCCGCTAGTTTTTAGCCCCGACCATAATGATAATTTGCGCACGCCGGTTTTGGGCGCGAATAGCTTCACTGGTGCCTAGGGCAACCGGACGCTCTTTACCATAGGAAATTGTCGTAATGCGCACGCCATCTATCCCTTGCGCTCTTAGGAACTGTGCAACTGCTGCTGCGCGGCGCTCGCCAAGGGCAAAGTTATAATCTCTTGTGCCTCTATCATCACAATGACCTTCAATACGCAAGCTCAGATGTCTATTCTCTGGCTGGTTCAGCCGCTTTGCCAGCTCATTCAGGCGCATCTTATCATCAAAACTGACCCGATAATCATCTAGCGCATAATAGACAGGGCTTATCAGGCGCTCTATCGGTGTCTCTGGTTCAGCCTCTTCTTTCCTCTGTTCTTCTTGAATGGGCGCTTTGGCTGGCGTTTCTTGCGCTTCTGGTGTCCCTGCTGCGGCATCGCTATCATCTGTGCTGTTATGTGCGCCTTCATCTGGCGTTGCCTCTGTTCTTTGTTCTTGCATCCCATCAGGAGCTGGAAGCACTTCATCCTCTGGCACGATATCGATAATGGTAGATGGAATATCTGGCAGTACCGCCTCTTCGGGGTAGGGGCGCAAGGAAACGCGCTCGCAAGCACTAAGGGCGAATGCAGCAAAAATAGATAAAACCACCAATAAAGAATAAGTATGGGGGTAGCGCATCTAAATCCGGCCTCCTAGCGGCCAACAAGCTATAGCTTAAACAAACAGCAAATGATGGCTTTTCAGCCAGTCCATGGTGGTCACACCTGTAACAAGATAGGTTCGGCAATCAGGGTCTTTGCCAACCAATCCGTAATCTGTGGCTTCTTCATCTACAGGGATATCCTCTTTTTGACCTTGATACATGCCAAATCCTCCCTGTCCAGATGAGCCGCCCAGTGCAGCCTGAATTTTGAACATATCTTGCAGCATAACAAAGGGGTAAACGACTGAATTTTTCGCCTCTTTACCTTGATGTGTTAGATTAACTTTTTCTCAATCATTTGCATGCTGTGCTATAATTGAAGGGTTTATGTCGTTACCATCCTTGGTAGCGGAATAGCGGTTGGCTCAGATGCTTGAGGGAAGATCAAAAATGCAGTCTATAATAACAAGAGTGAAGAGGGGGTTATGGGTAGGCCTTTTGATGTTAGCACCGCTACCCGCCCTTGCTAATGATGCCTGCACAGAAACTAATCCAGACAAGTTTTTCGAGCTGATAAACGCCGCGGTTCAAGCCTATATTCCTGCGCTGGACAGAAATGGTGTGCCGCTCTTAGCAGAGAACGACCTATTTGTTCAAAAGTCTCAGCATTATTTTGCTGAGTACCGTGATTACGTACCTGTTTCCATCACGATGGAACGCTTTGCGGCGGTTACTGAAAACAACCAGACCGCCCTAGAAAATTTTGAAAGCAAAATCACTGTCATTGGTCCAAATTGCAGCTTGATTAATCTCTATCGCAGCAGACTGGTTGGTGCGTTTGAAGCGTCATTTGATGAAATTATGGATCTTATTGCCCTTGGTATCCGAACCAATAATGAATCCATCATCGAATTTGCGAGTAGTCAGCTCACGCCTAAATCTCTTAACTTTGCCGAAGTAATTAAAATTCTGGAAAATGATCTGGCCTTGAATGAGGATGTGATTGTCCGAATGATGCCAGATTATTTACGCACCCAATTTATTAGTACCGATAAAGTCCCGTTAAACTCTATGTCAGAAATGGCATTGCTAGCGTTTTCTGCGATGGGCGGCATCATCGATAGTGAGGTAAGCGAGGTCTATATTTTTATTCCGCACAAGCAAGGCGGCTTACCTTTTGAGCAGGAAACAATTTTGCTGACATCTGAGGCAGATATTTATGAAATTTCTGGGTTTGACTATCAGACAGCAGCAGCTGTTCTAAGCCGTATTGGTATTCGCCCATCAGTGGTTAGCCTGTCTGAGGTAAAAACTGAAAGTGGGGGGCATTGCAAGATGGATATGGCCGGGAAATGGATGCAGGTGGTCGAAGGTAAGAAGCTGCGCATGTGCCCTTTTCCTGAACTTGTACGGCAAATGTTAAAGGACAAAACTTTTTATGAGATTGTAGATTACAGATTTCAATCTGTTGTTTTTGACGCGATATCTCAGATTCTGGAAGAAAGTTAGACAGGGTATTGCCGAGCCTGATAAATAAATCAAAATTTTTTTACCTTCCGCAGACAAACCGAGCCAAACTGGTATGGTTCTTGTAACCAAAGGCGCAAATCACGCTGGCATTCTTGCCCTAGTTTCTTAGGAAGATATTATCATGAAAAAAAATGTACTGGATCTGAATGAAGCCCTTGTGTCAAAAATTCTCTATGATTTTGACACAGAGCTACAGACCAGATTTTCATCCAGCCTGTTCCAGTTTATTTTGGCAACAGATGAAATTTCGGATGGTATGTTTCACGATACTGTGCGCCGTGTTTGGCGCGACGCAGGTCCACAAGGCTTGCGCTCCTATCTTGGCCGCGAGTTAACCTTACTTGAAGATTACCGCGAGCAGCAGCTGATTAAATTAGGCTCTTAGTTCTGCTAATGGGCGCAGGTTCAAAAATTGCGCCCCATAGTATAAAATTCATCATTTGGGCGCATCGCTGCTAGACTTGCCATCCGGTTGGAGAGGGCAAACAAGGCCGTAATCGCACCAATATCCCAGATATCATCTTCGCTGAAGCCAAATGCGCGAAGCTGCTTGAGGTCAGCCTCAGAAATCTCTGCGGCATTTGTGGCCGTCTTAATGGCAAAATCTAGCATCGCTTTTTGTTTGTCGGTGATATCTGCTTTGGTGTAATCGGTGGCTATCTGGTCAGATATTTTGCTATCCTTAGCATAAATGCGTAAAATCGCACCATGAGCGACAACACAATATAAGCAGTCATTTTTTGCTGAGGTTGCAACAATAATCATTTCTTTTTCTGCTTTGCTCAGACCGCTATCACGTAACATCAGCGCATCATGATAAGCCATAAAGGCGCGTAGCTCGTCTGGACGATAAGAGAGGGCTAAAAATACATTGGGAATAAAGCCAGCTTTTTCCTGAATTTCGGTCATGCGGCTCTGGATATCCTCAGGCAAGTTTTTGAATTCAGGCACCTCAAAACGGCTAATGGCAGGGCTGGTCATCTTCTTATCTCCATGGCTATACTAGCACTTATAAAAGCCTAACCTGCTAGGGGAGGCGCCTGCAAAACATTATTTGCACGCTCGCTAGTGACAGCAATATAGGGGGCATAAAAATTGACTGCTCAGAACCCAATAGACCCAGATTATCAGGCACGCGTTAGAACAAGCTTTGCGGCGCAAACCGCAATGTCATCTATGCAGATATCGCTGCTATCGCTTGCGCCCGGCCATATTATGATGCGCCTGAACCGCAGCCCAAACTTCTTGCAACAGCAGGGTTTTATTCATGGCGGGGTGATAACCTCTGCCCTAGATAGTGCGTGTGGCTTTGCGGCTTTATCGCTGTCAGCAAAATCTACAGAAGTTTTATCTATCGAATTTAAAACCTCTTTCATGGCACCTGCCCGCAGTGAAGAAATCATCATTGAAGGGGTGGTTTTAAAATCTGGCAGGCGGGTCAGCTTTTGCGAGTCCAAAGCCTATGAAGCTAATGAAGAGGGCGAAGAAAGACGCCTGATCGCGGCGATGACTTCGTCTCTTGCGCATGTTGAAGTGCCATCTGACTGGAAGCCGGGCGGCTAATAGCTATCTGCGGATAGGGATGAAAACGCCAAAATTATGGACGTTCAATCGCAACTGCAATACCTTCACCGCCGCCAAGACAAATTGCAGCCACGCCGCGCTGCTTGCCCCTTACTTCTAGCGCGTTCAAAAGTGTTACGATAATCCGTGCGCCAGAGGCGCCTATCGGATGGCCCAACGCACAGGCGCCGCCATGTACATTCATAATATTATGGCTGATATCCAACTCGCGCATAAAGGCCATAGGCACAACGGCGAAGGCTTCATTTATTTCCCAGATATCAACATCTGTTATCTGCCAGCCAATTTTATCTAGTAGTTTTTTTGCCGCTGTTACTGGCGCGGTTGTAAACCAGCCCGGCGCATGGGCAAAACTTGCATGCCCTAAGATACATGCTTTTATAGGCAGGCCATTTCTTTTGGCAGCTGTCTTGCGTGCTAATAAGCAGGCTGCGGCCCCATCTGAGATAGACGAAGAATTAGCTGCTGTAACACTGCCATCAGAACGAAAGGCTGGTTTTAGATGCAGGATTTTATCTGGCCGTGCGGTTTGCGGTTGCTCGTCAATGGTGATGATATGTTCCTGTTTTTTAATCATTACCGGAACTGGGGTGATTTCCATCTCAAAGACGCCATCTTTCTGCGTTTGTTGCGCTCTAGAAAGGGAGGCAAGCGCGAATTCATCTTGTGCCGCGCGGGAGAATTGATAATGGGCTGCACAATCTTCTGCAAAACTGCCCATTAATGTGCCCTTATCATAAGCGTCTTCTAGCCCATCAAGGAACATATGGTCCCGCATTATCTGATGGCCAAGCCGCGCACCACCGCGTACCCCATCGCTTAAATAGGGGGCATTGGTCATGCTCTCCATCCCGCCTGCAACAATGAAATCAGCCTCACCACACCGCAATTGGTCAACGCCTAGCATCACCGCTTTCATGCCTGACCCGCACATTTTATTGACGGTTGTAGCCGGTATAGCCTCGCTTAGTCCGCCATGAAAACTTGCTTGGCGTGCGGGTGCTTGCCCCAGCCCTGCCGGTAGCACGCATCCCATAATGACCTCATCAATAAGGGGGATGATGTTACGTGCATCTGCTAGTGCTGCCTTTATGGCATGGCCGCCAAGCTCTGGGGCGGTTTTGCTCCTTAATGCCCCTTGAAATCCGCCTATCGCGGTGCGGGCTGCGCCAGTAATGACAATCTCGTCTTGCATGCTCATTAGCCCCTAATTTTATGAAGTGCCTTATTTATTTTTAAACTCAGCGGCGCGCTTAGCCATAAAGGCTGCCATGCCTTCTTTTTGATCTGCTGTAGCGAATAGGGAATGGAACAGGCGGCGCTCAAACAAAATACCCTCATATAGGCTGGTTTGCTCTGCACGGTTGACCGCATCAATGGCTGCCATTGCGGCCATACGTCCAAATCCGGCAATTTCTGCCGCCACTTTTAGAGTTTCACTCAGCAAATTATCGCTTTCAAAAATGCGCGCAACAAGCCCAGAACGTTCAGCTTCTTCGGCATCCATCATACGGCCAGTTAGGATCATATCCATTGCTTTTGCGCGCCCTATCAGCCTTGCTAACCGCTGCGAGCCGCCCATACCTGGTATCACGCCAAGCTTAATTTCAGGTTGGCCGAATTTTGCTGTTTCACTGGCAAAAATAATGTCGCACATCATCGCCAATTCGCATCCACCGCCAAGGGCAAAGCCGTTTACAGCTGCAATTTTTGGGGTGCGCATCTGCGCGAAAAGATCCCATTTAGCAAACATATTTTCATAAAATGTTTGGTCGTAAGACTTGTCTGCCATCTCTTTTATATCTGCGCCAGCCGCGAAAGCCTTACCCTTGCCTGTTAGAACAAAACAGCCAATCTCTGGATCACGGTCAAAGTCTGCTAGCGCCTCTATAACCTCGTCAGTCAGCTGCATATTCAGCGCATTTAAGGCATTCTCACGGTTTAATGTCACCAGCACAACACGCTCATGCTTGGTAACTTCAATTGTCTGATAATCTTTATCTGACATTTTTTTTCCTCCCCCTTTATTTCAGGCAGAATTTAGCCACGGCTGCGGGATGAAAAACGCGGTAACATGGCCGAGAAATCGCGCCCCAACCCATCTTCATCATCAACAAATTTTTTATAAAGCGTCAGGGCTGCTGCCCCCATAGGGGTATCGGCATCCACATCTTGGGCTGCTTCTTGGGAAAGGCCTAAATCCTTTACCATTAGTTCTGCTGCAAATCCTGGCTTATAGTCATTATCCGCAGGGGATTTTGGCCCTACATTTGGTGCTGGAAAATAGGTATTAACCGTCCAACTTGCTCCAGAAGAGGTGCTTAAAACTTCAAATAGTTTCTCTCTGTCTAAGCCAAGCTTATCTCCAAGGGCGATGCTCTCACAGGTTGCGATCATAGTGACGCCCAAAATCATATTATTGCAGATTTTTACCGATTGACCAGCGCCAGCCTCGCCGCATAATACCGCCTTATTGCCCATAATCTCAAATAGGGGGGCGACAATGGCGAACCCGGCTTCACTGCCGCCGACCATAAAGGTGAGTGTGCCTGCTTCAGCGCCGCTAATCCCCCCCGATACAGGGGCGTCCAATGCCATAAGACCAGCTTCTTCTGCGCTCTTGCCAACCTGTCTTGCGGCGCGTACATCCACAGTTGAGCAGTCACATAAAACAGCCCCCTTTTGCATCGCTGGAATAATTGTTTTTGCAACCTGCTGCAATATTGTGCCATTTGGCAGCATGGTGATAACCACATCTTGGTCAGTGGCGCAGCTGCTGGCATCGCTGGCTTTTTCAATAAAGTCTGGCAGGGGGATATCTGCTGTATCAAAGCCGGTTACCTTATGGCCAGCTTTTGCCAGATTAATGGCCATTGGCAAGCCCATATTCCCTAATCCGATAAACCCGATTTTCATGCCTTAACCTCCCTTTATTTTATGCTGATGTTAGTGCGGCACTTCAGCCAGCATACTTTCAATTTTCATATCGCTAATATCCATCATCGACTTAGCCTGCCAATTAGGATTGCGATCCTTATCAATAACGGCAGCGCGCGTGCCTTCTAAAAACTCGCCTTCATCCATAGAGCGGTAGGTGAAACGATATTCAAGCTCGAGGGCTGTTTCGATATCATCGCCCGGATTTAGCCGCTTTAAAATTTCTGCTGTACAAAGCATAGACAAGGGCGCGTTATGCATCATTGCCTTGCTCCAGAATTTATCCATATCTGCATGACCCGGATGTGCTTTAGCTAGCTCAGCTAGATTATCGCTGGCAAAGAATTTATCACATTCCTCCTGCCAGTCCGCCAGCACACTTTCCCCAGATGCGGCACTAGAAAATGCCTCAATAGGGCTGGTGTCGCCAGCTTTAATCAAGGCATCTTTCAGCGCATCATAGCTGCTTTCGGGAACAAAATAATCTGCAAAGCCGGCATAAAGACTATCGGCAGCGTTCATACGGTAGCCTGTCAGCCCTAGATACAGACCCATCTTACCCGGAACACGTGATAACAAAGCTGTGCCGCCAACATCTGGTATCAGGCCTATAGCACATTCTGGCATGGCGATTTTAACAGTTTCACATACAATACGGTGACTACCATGACACGCAATCCCAACGCCGCCACCCATCACAAAGCCATGCAAAAACGCAATATAAGGCTTTGGATAATTTGCGATGAGCGCATTTAAGCGATATTCATCTTTCCAGAATTTACGGGCATAATCGAAGTCGCCTTGCAGGCCATATTCATATAATTTGGCAATATCGCCGCCAGCACAAAAGGCACGCTCGCCTTGTGCGTCAATGATGACTTGGGTAATTGCTGCATCATCTTGCCAAGCAAGCAAAGCTTCTTCCATCGCCTCACACATCGCATAGCTTAGCGCATTTAAGGCCTCAGGACGGGTCAGCGTAATTCGGCCAGTAGAACCCTCAACATAAATTTTTATTTCACTCAACTGTCTTGCTCCGTCATAATTGATCGGCTGATAATCACCCGCATAATTTCGTTTGTACCTTCCAGAATTTGATGCACGCGCAAATCACGCACGATCTTCTCAATTCCATAATCGGCCAGATAGCCATAGCCGCCATGTATTTGCAATGCCTCATTCGCCACTTGAAAACAGCTATCTGTGACATAGCGTTTGGCCATTGCACAGGCGCATGTCGCATCTGGGGTTTGATTATCCAGCTTCCATGCAGCTTGCCGCAAATAGCTACGCGCTACATCTAGACTTGTATGCATATCTGCCAGCTTGAATTGCAGAGACTGAAAACGGTCGATAGATCGGCCGAAGGCTTGCCTGTCTTTGGCATAGGCAAGTGCCGCATCATAGGCAAACTGCGCCCCGCCAAGAGCCGCGGCAGCGATATTTAACCGCCCACCATCTAGCCCCATCATGGCATAGCGAAATCCCTCGCCCTCAGCCCCCAACAGGCTATCTGCGTTTATCGTACAATTATCCATTATTACTTGTGCAGTTGGCTGGGCACGCCAGCCCATCTTTTTTTCCTGCGCCCCAAAGGATAGCCCATCTAGCCCATCTTCAACCATCAGCGCAGAAATGCCGCCCGGGCTATGATCGCCTGTGCGTGCCATCACCACATATAAGTCTGAAAAGCCAGCTCCAGATATAAAGCTTTTTGTACCAGTTAGATTATAGCCCTCATTTGTGCGCACTGCCTTTGTCTGCAAGGCTGCTGCATCCGAACCCGAACTAGGTTCAGTTAGACAATAAGAAGCGATCTTCTGCATTGAGCAAAGCTGGGCAAGATGCCGGTCTTTTAGGGTTTCACTGCCAAAGCTAGAAACCATCCATGCGACCATATTATGAATAGATAAAAAAGAAGATATCGTAGGGCAGGCCATTGCCAGCCCTTCAAATACCAACGTGGCATCTAGCCGTGTTAGGCCAGAGCCACCATCTTCTTCAGGCACGTAAATTGCGGCCAATCCAAGCTCTGCTGCGGCTTGCAGCATCTCACGCGGCATCCGCTCTTCTTCATCCCACTTTAGCGCATGCGGGGCAATTTTCTCCGCCCCAAAATCTATGGCCATATCCAATACAGCTTGTTGTTCTTCTGATAGTGAAAAATCCATAACCCTACCTGATTTCAAAAATTGCCTGCTTGCTAAAATACTTGGCTTAAGAGGCTTTGGCCTTTCAAAATGTGGTTTTTTAGAGTAGCCAATTTTGCCGATATCATCAATGACCTTACCATCATTTGGTCGGCAGGCAGGTGCCACTATTTCCGCGCTTGTCTGCAATTTCATAATATTGCGTACCGCTTCTTCATGGCGAGAGGCGTTCTTATTTTTGTGTTTCTATCTGGATAAGCATTTGGTTGTTTGAGCCCAAAGCCTTGTCACTTTGCAGGCAAAAGGGATGCTGCCTCCAGCCATTTTTGGTCAAGTGCCATCAGCTTTTTGCGGTCAAATTTATCAGCGTGTTTCCAGTAGCGGCCATCTTCGATGACATAATCAAGCGCTGCTTCCATTTCCAAGCAAGCCTCTATCTTCTTTATATCAGGAGTAGGCTTCTTTATATCAGGAGTAGGCTGGTGTTGTTGGCCAGTTGCAAAGAAATCATCTAGCTGCGTGCGCGGATATAACAGGCGTGAGGGCCCTTGTGAGAGGTTCCATACAGAGCTGCCTTGTAAATATGCCAAACAGTAAAAGCGTGCCGAACAGGCCTCAAGAGAGGTTAATGAAATATCATCACGCAGCGGGTCTGGCGTGCCTGTTCCATAAAAATGTGTTGCCCCAGTTTTTGGATAATGCATATCACACCCTAGGTGCAGTATGTGTTTTGGGCGCAAGGCATCAAGACACCAATAGGCGGTTGTATAGGCCATGGTGCCGCCTGCATAGACAAAGCCGCCGAATCGGTTCTGGGCGGGAACAAAGGCTGTTTCATCTATTAATGTCTGTTCTGTGCGGACAATCGGCGGCATGCGCTCGGGCGCGAAGTCATATGGGTAGACAAGATGCGTCCATGCATCGCTGACCTGCCATGCATTATTAATAGTGATAATATAATTAAATTTATCGAGCGGCAGGGTGGCGGCGCGTTTAGCATCTGGGCCAGAGCCGATAATCAGAGCTGCCAGATTATCTTCATATTTATCACACATCTGATTTGTCTACCTTTGGCTTCGGGCTTTTAGCTCTGGGGTTTTTTCTCTGGGGTTTTTTCTCTGATATTTTTGTGAGGCAGAAAAAAAACAAGCACCGTCTTTTTTAAAAAACGATGCCTATTTAAATAACCATAAGTGCTATAAATTAGCTATCAGCGCCAACCTGAGCCCATTCCGGCACCCAAGTTGGGTAGCTTGAACACGCAGAGAGGCCGGTTAGTGCAAAGGCAATCAGGCAAACAGAAACAATTTTTTTCATTGAAAACTCCTATACATAAATTACCGATAGTCTAATTACTAAAAATCATAGTGTCACCTCATTTAATTTATTCCGCTGCATTTTTGTCTGCGGTAGTGTTCTTTAGAAGCGCGCGCGAATATCCCTTGCCCAGCCACGCGATTAGGCTAAGGGGTCGTGCCTTAGAAAGGGCAATAGCTGTACGTTCTTGCATGCAAGGGCTGTTGCGCAGAAAGTCTGAGCCTAAATAATGAAAAGTTAGGGAAGGAATTCGTCCGCCAGATTAGCCAGTTCAGATCAGCCTATTTAGATTATGTGGGCCAGATTAGCCGGAAAAAACCAGCCGGGCCAGATTATGCGGAAAAGACTAGAGGGACTAGACTAAGCTGGTTAAAACCCAGCTTAGTCTGAGGTATTTTTTATTTAAACAGCTTTTAGATTTACAGCTGCTGTTTTGCCGTTTTTGCCAGCTTCAAGTTCATATTCAACTTGCTGACCTTCTTGCAGGTCTGTCATGCCAGAATTCTGCACAGCTGAAATATGCACAAACACATCTGTTGAGCCATCCTCAGGTGCAATAAAACCGTAGCCTTTTGTGGTGTTAAACCATTTGACAGTGCCAGTTGCCATCTTCGTCTCCTAAAGTATCGTTTAAGCCTGACAACTCGCATCTTATAAATGTCAAAAATTGTTAAGCTGTATTCTAAGTTTTTGAGAATACCCTACCCATATGTCATGACTGTCGCCAAATTACCACTTTTTTCTTTCATTTTTTTACCTAAATGGGTCGAAATGTCTCATTATTAAGCCCTAGTAGAGGGCAAAATTTCACAAAAATACGAAACCTATCGGGATATGCTCTCTTTCTTGCCTGCCAGTTAATCTGCCAGCTAAGTTGCCATTTAATCTGCCAGCTAAGTTGCCATTTAATTTGCTAGATCATCTGCCAGTTAAGCTACCAGTTAAGCTACCAGCTAAGTTGCCAGCTAATCTTCCAGCGTGTCTAAGGGCGTAAAAGATAGGGCGATTAGGCGCGCCATATAGCCATAAAAAAGTGTTAACATAGCAACTGCTAACGCAGGCCCCATCTTTTCAACATCCCCCCATGTATCAAATCGGCCGCCAGTGATAGCAATCAGGCCGATAAGACTGCCTATCCAGCCAAAATATACCGCACCGTCACCAAATAATTTAATGAAAGGCTCTTTGCTGCCCTTTAGAAGCGCATAGCCAACACCCCCGCCTAGAACAATCAAAAAGCTATTCAAATCGAAATAGAGAGCCGGGCCAATGATTACGAGCGCGCCGCCAACTAGGGCCAAACAAATAATCAATCCAATTATGCGCATTTTCTTCTCCCTATTTTATTATGGCTGGCATCTGGTTGTCGCACTAAAATTCAACTCAAAAATTGGCCTAGTTTAATGGGTACCAGAAGGATGTCTATCGCCAGCGTTGACAGTTTTTGTCCACCAGAGGGCTTCTTTTGGCTGATGATTTATGTGAATGTCATGCAAGCCTTCTAGCAATTTATCAATCCGACCTTGTTCATTATCCAAAAAAGGTTTTAATAATTTCACATAATCCTTGTTAGGTTCTTGGTGCAGGGCAGTCCAGCTGGCGAGATAAAAAAGAACTGGTACAAAATCTATTGCTGGTTCGGTCAGGCAATAGAGTTTTTTCTGCTTATGACCTTTATAATCTCTGACAGTCAGAAAACCGATATCACACAGACGCTTTAGCTTATTTGCCAGTGTTGCAGATGAAATACCTTCGATATTTTCACGCAATATTTGGCTAAAGGTTTGCCGATGGAAAATGGCGATATCGCGCAAGATAATTAAAGACCATTTATCGCCTATAATATCTGCTGCCATGCCAATGGGGCATTTTTGAAAATATTCCAAATCTCTTAACATTTAGAACCACTTTAAAATTTAAACCTGTTTAATAGAAATACTGGAAGTTTACTCAAACAGAGTCAAACCTTTTATTATGGAATGCTAAATAACAAAACACTTAGCAATGTGATGCAGAATATTAGCGACCTATAAAGCTACTTGGCTGAAGATAGGAGAAATTCAATGAAGAAAATGTCCATTATTCGGTTCAAGCCAAAGCCTGAATATTTTGATGAATATGTTGCAGCGATAACCGACTTCATCTCCACGCATAAGCGTGAGGGTATTCACGAACAATATGTGATGACCAAAGATGATGAGGTGTTCAGCGTTGTGATACGAGATGCAAATATGCTGGAAAAAAGTGCGAAAGAAGGCGTCGAATTTCTCGATACGGTGCGGCACATGCTGCAGGAATATAATCCAATTGACCGGCATACAATTCCGTTAACTGGCGATCTGGTTCTTTAAGGAGATATTAATATGACGAGTATGTATAAAAAATCCTTTGATGACGCTGATGAGGTGAAAAACCCCCCAAACGCACATGTATCTGTGGTGAAGCTTGGTGACATGAATGCCTCAAAGCTGATCTTGGAGCCGGGCTGGAAATGGTCTGAATGTATTCAGCCAATTGTCGGGGGGGATAGCTGTCAGGCCGGGCATGTTGGCGTGATCGTTCAGGGCAAATTAATGTGTGTGCATAATGATGGCACGCAAGTTCTAGCTGAAGCAGGTGATGCCTATTATTTCGCGCCAGGACATGATGGCTGGGTTGAGGGCGATGAGACAGTTATTGCTTATGAAATTGTTGGGGCTGGCAAAGATTTTGGTCCCTGGAAGACAGCATAAACCAACCTTAAAACAGCTAGGTTGCCGCCTTTTGTTCTATGATTGCTAACGTTGCAGTAATGGATGAGACGCAATAAGGAACAAAGGCGGTTAAAATTATTTTAACCCAGCATTCTGAAGTTAGTCCGCCAGACAAAATGACATCGCCATGATTGATGAAAGCTAGGATAGTGCCAACAATTAAGGCAACTTTAAAAGCGCGTTTTGCTACTGGCTTGCTAAAGAAAATCGGCAGTGCAATGTTTAATTTATCCATAGTTTTTTCCTAAATTAGGTGTAGTCAATAAATTTTGAGGTAACATATGCACTGTAAAATATTCATCCGTACATTCCCTTCAACTGAAGAATGTGACTTATTTGAATCGATTTTGCAAACTAGATGGCCAGATCTGATCAAAACAGCGCCAGGCGTAACTTTTAACGCCTATCGAAACAAGCAGGCGCCTAATATTTCAACTGTTGTATGGGAATTTCCAGACGCTGAAGCGCAAGCAAAAATTGAACAGCTCATTGATGACAATATACAGCGATTTACGCAAACTTTGTCACCAAAAACAATGTCATTCTCAGGCGACCGAACCATTCATCTGGAAAGCTGATACGGTCTAGATATGTGGGTGTATGTGTGCTTTGCCGCCTAACCGCAGTGATATTTTTGTCTGATCAGTTTTTATTTTATTTTTAACTTATGAAATAGGAAGAGGAAGCAGAAATGATGAAATATATTATCCATGGTAAGACAAGTAGTGACTTTTCTGCTGCAATGCTAAATAAACCTCAGGATAGGCGCGTTATCTTAAATCCCTTTTTTGAACGCTTTAATATCACAGTTTTTGAGTTTTTATTTACCAGCGGTATTGATTTTAATTTCGTTTCTGTTGTCGGTGCAGGCAATGATGATGACGTTGAGGCGATGGTGAATATCGTCTATTCATCTGGTAATTTTTCAAATATTTCTTGGTCCAAAGCCTATGAGTCTGATGCCTATATGAAGGTGTTTGAGAAAGGCCATGACAAGATGAATGCTTATGTATCCTCGATGCAGGTTGCTGGCATAGAATAACGGGGCTGAGTAAAATGTATGCACGTAAAATATCTTTCACTTTATTAGCTCCCTCTATCTGGCCGGTTCTTGAGACAGCGGCCAGACAAATCTCTGAGCCTGGCTATAGTCGTTATTTAATGAAAACAAACAATAATTCAGGTGTTGTCTTTGAGGTTTTTGAGGATAAAAGTGGGGCATCGCAAAAGCTGGAAGCTTTGAAAGCGGTGCAATCCTTGCATGAACAGGCGATGGCAAAGGTAACCGTTGCTGAGGGTGAGTTGCTATAATGCAGGCCTGCTTAATTCCCCATCCCAAACAAGCATAACGCGGAGAATAGAAATTATGTATGTGCGTGTGGCTGAAATTATTGGAAGCTCGGATATCCAGTTTAAGATGATAATGGCCTTCATCGAAAAAGAGCTGCTGCCCAAAAATATCGAAGCCGGCCAGCTAAGCGGCGAAATTTTCAAATTGTCGAACAATGCCTGCTTTGTTGTCTCCAGATTTACCTCAAAGTCTGAGGCTGATAAAATCATGGCGATTATGAAATCGGCACTAGATGAAATTAAAGGCACTAATAAGATAAAACTTATGGAAGGCGAGCGCATCCTGCATCTTGGTCAGGATTTAAAAAGCTAGTATTTGTTCCTGCCCATTGGTTAATGGGCTTTTTCTTTTAGTCTAAACTAACTTCCCGTCCAGTATATAGCGCAGAATTTTGACAATTTCTTGCGGGGTTTCTACTACTGCAAGCGCGGCTGCATCTACTTCTTTCAAGGCATGCTGATGATCAGCGCCATGCATGATGATAAGCGATTTGCCTAGCGCTGCAGCATAGCCAGCATCAAAAGCGGCATTCCACTGTTTATATTTCTCGCCAAAGCGCACGACAACAATATCCGCATCCGAAATGGCTTTGCGCGTGCGAATGGCATTAATCTTTGCCCCCTTATGGTCATGCCAGAATTTATCAGGTTCTGCGCCTAGAATAGCCACGCCGCAGTCATCACTAGCTGCGTGATCAGTTACCGGTGCGGTAAATTCAACATCCATATCTGCACAACCAGCAATAATTTGCTCACGCCAATCGGTATGAATTTCGCCTGATAGATACAAGGTTAAGCCCATGATAATCTCCGCCTAAATGCTGGTGTATAACGCCCATATATATAAAGGGAATTCCGTGCTATTTCAACTAAGGGAAGGTTCAGTGAAGTGGGCTGTTCAATTTTTAGGATGATATGCCCTTCCCATGCGCATCCTACCACTCCTATTCTTATACTGGTTTTAAATTTAGAGTTTATCTGCCCTGCTTCTTAATTTTAGTATTCTATTTTAAATCGAAATACTGAATGCGACTCTGGTGCATCAAAGGGGATAATATGTCGTTAAAACTTATTTACTTTAAAATGCGTGCGCTGGCAGAAGCGCCGCAAATGCTGATGCATTGCTATGATATAGATTACCAATATCTAATGTCTTGGGAACATTTTGATGATGTTTGGGCAAATGTGAAACCAACTATCACCTTTCAACAGCTGCCGATGCTGGAAGTGGATGGCGAGGCGCAGATCTGCCAGAGTGTGGCAATTTTGCAATATTTGGAAAATCGAGCAGGCATAGCTATTTCCGACCCTGTGAAGGCGGCTCAAGCGAGTGCTATATTGCAGTCAGCACAGGAGTTATTTGCCCCTTTAAACCCAGCCATTAATTTTGCCATCGGTGATGATTTTATGGCTAAGAAGGAGGCGATGCGGCCTGGCTTATCTGGCCGCTTTTCTGATCTTGCTAGATGTCTGGAGAGCGGGCGTGGAAAATTTTTCACAGATGATACAGCCCGCGCCGCAGAATTTGCGACCTATCATCATTTAGATCTATCTAAATTACTTGACCCTAGCTTGGTGCAAGAATTTCCAAGGTTGATGGCTTTCATAAGTGATATGGAAAGCCTGCCGGGCATGGCAAGCTACCTTTCCAAGCGACCAAAGCTTATTGATGTTGGTACTGCGCCCAAGCTGGTAATAGAAGATGTTGCCCATCCCACAGGCATGAAGAAAACGTGAATAACATGGCGCAAAATTTGGATAGTGGAGGGTGCATAGCTGGCGTCTTGGATTGCAATTTTTGAAAATTTGTTTCATTGGAGCCTGGGTAGAGGAAATGGTAGTTTTAAACAATGAAGTGATTGGAATTAACATTGTTATGAAGCCTAAAGATGGGCAGCAAAATTGGAGAAGCTTTATTGAGAATTTGGTTTTAGTGAACCAACATAAAGGCAATGCATTTCTCTATGAATATTATGAATTAGATGGGGTTATTCATTTGCATGAGCGGTTTAAAAATGCAGACGCATATCAACGCCATTTTGATTTTTTCTCAGCTAAGGTGGCAGCAGAATTTTTGAGCCTGTTTGACGTCCAGAAATTGGATGTCTATGGAGATGTGGGGCAAGAAGTCAAAAAAGCCTTAAATGGCATGAATGCAAATTTCTTTTCTACAATTGCAAGGTTCTAATATCCTGTTAGGCAGGCATTGCAACACGCAGACAACCCTCACTGTCACAGATGTGCCTTGGATATAAAGATCGCGTAAGGGCAGATAATAACAAAACGCACAGGCAAAGTGGCTGTGCTTTTTTTCAGATCTATGGCTCTGTCATCGCGGTGTGAGCGCGAAGAGATAGCGTTGATGCGGCTATAATAATTCGCTTTCAATTCTACTTTTTAACGCGGCAAAAGTATCTTCAAAGGCAGCGGTGATCACTGTCTCAGAGCCGGTAACACCAGCTGGATCAGGCAAGCTCCAATGCAGTTTTTTAAAGCCACCAGCGAATACAGGACAGGTCTCTGAAGCAGCTGAGTCACAAACAGTAATCACATAGTCAAAACGTTGTTTTTCAAAAACATCCCAAGATTTGCTAAACAGGCCACCAGCTTTCACGCCATGCTTTTTAAGCGTGGCTAGCGCTTTTGGATGCGCAAAACCAGCCGGATTACTGCCAGCGCTTTCAGCGTGCAGATGCCCGTCCCCCAGCTGGTTCGCTAGCGCCTCTGCCATCAGTGAGCGACAGGAGTTGCCTGTACACAGGAATAAAATTTTTTGCATAGCCGATCATCCTAACTAGATAGAGATTGACCCTAATTCCGTAATATTACAGTTTGATTACATAAAAGATAAGCTATCCAGAACGGCTAGATATTTCTTAAAGTTTAAGCTGTTATTTTGGCAGGCAACTTGTTTTTTTCTAAAACATAATTTGATAAATTACGGTAATGTAAACAATGGCGCTAAATATTAAGGATAGAAATACCGCCGCACTTCCATAATCTTTTGCCCTTTTTGACAGGCCGTGTTGCTCAAAAGAAATACGGTCTATAGCCGCTTCAATACTTGAGTTTAATAATTCAGTTATCAAAATGAGCAGCAATGAGCCTATCATTAATAATTTTTGTGATGATGACGCTGGAAGCCAAAATGTGATGGGAAGCATAATAGCTACCAGAAGCAACTCCTGACGAAAGGCGCTCTCTTCATGAATTGCGAAACGTAAACCAGCGTAAGAATTTGCAAAAGCCTTGAATGCCCGTGTTATGCCCGAGTTATTTTTGTGGGGATTATTTAAAGAGGAATATTCATCTTTGTCTTGCCGATATACAAGATAACTCTCAAAAATGTCTGTGGCTTTAGTCCAAGAAAATTTTTCAGCGTGAGTTCTGGCATTCTTACGTGGTATCCTTAACGCCTTTTTTACTGCAATTTCTAGATTATCGTCCAATATACCAGCATCTGAGTTGCCAACCACGTCAATAGGTCCAGACACTGGATAGGCCGCAACCGGCAGGCCGCAGGCCATTGCTTCAAGCAATACAAGTCCGAAAGTGTCTGTTTTGGAAGGAAAAACAAATATGTCTGCTTTGCCGTAAAATTCAGGTAATTCTTCTTTTGCTTTCATTCCGAAAAATTTAGCATCAGGGAAGCGAGATTTGAGAGACGTCAAAGCTGGTCCATCCCCCACAATCCACTTTTCAGCGTCAATTTTTATATTTAAAAAATCCTCAATATTTTTCTCTACCGCTACTCTTCCGACGTATAGCAGCACAGGTTTGGCGTTACGTGTTCGTCTTTTGGGTGGGCTGAATAGGGTTAAATCTACCCCCCGTGGCCACAAAGCAGTGTTAGATATTTGCCAATCTTTAAGCTCGGATATTACCTGTAATGTTGGTGTCATGACGGCTTCGCTAGGTTTATGAAACCACCTTATAAAGGCATAACTTATAAACAAAGGTAATTTAATCCTTGAATAAATATATTCTGGAAAACGCGTATGATATGCCGATGTAAAGAGCATATTATTTCGGATGCAAAATTTGCGCGCTGCTATCCCCAAAGGCCCTTCTGTGGCTATATGGATAACATCAGGTTTATGTTGGCGAATAATTTTTGCAACACGGCTTCCCGGAAATAAGGACAATCTGATTTCTGGATAGGTAGGGCAGGGGAAGGTTTTGAATTCTTCAGGTGTCAGCATCGACACTTTGTGGCCCCGTGCGATGAGCTCCTCTCTGGTATGGGTTAGCGAGCGAACCACACCATTGACCTGCGGAAACCAAGCATCTGTTACAATCAGCAAATGAACAAGTTTTTTACCATCTATCATAGCGCGCTCGGGGCCAAGCTCATGGCATCTGATGACATCTCATCCAAGCTATGTTTGGATACCAACCCTGCCTCGTTCCAATATATGACTTCCAGTTGCCCATCAAAATTTTCAACTAGTGCGCTAGAACTTTCGACCCAGTCGCCTGAATTCGCATAAATTACATCATCAATTATTTTAATTTCTGCTTTGTGGATATGACCGCAGATTACCCCGTCACATTGGTGCTTTTTTGTCTCTCTTATCATCACAGATTCAAAAGCAGAAATGAAAGAAACAGCTGATTTTACCTTCAACTTTAAATATTGCGAAAACGACCAATAGGGCAGATTAAATCTACGCCGAATTAGATTTAACCACCTGTTAAGTGTCAAAAGTTTTGTGTAGGCAAAATCACCAACATAAGCTAGCCACCGTGCATGCTGGATAACATTGTCAAAAAAATCTCCATGCACGACCCAAAACCTTGTTCCATTTGCCGTCTCATGAATATCTGAATTGCTGATCAATACACCGCCAAAAGAAAGCCCGAGGAATTGGCGTGCGAACTCATCATGATTTCCTGGAATATATATAACCTCTGTTCCATTTCGTGCTTTTCGAAGGAGTTTTTGGATCACATCATTATGAGGTTGCGGCCAAAACCATTTTCGTTTTAATTGCCAGCCATCCACAATATCGCCAACAAGATATAGTTTATCGCACTCATTATATTTTATAAAATCCAGCAATGCTCGATGTTGTGCGCCGGCACTCCCTAAATGTGTGTCTGAAATAAAAATTGTGCGATATTTATATGATGAACGCTTTGTTTTTCTGTCTTCAACGCGGGCTGGGTCATCATTCTTTTGAGCGGCAAAAGGCGCTTGATTCTCGTCCATAAGGTGAGCCTATATCCGGTGATTATCCCTAGAATTGGTATAGTTGCTCTAGATGACGTTTTTATAACAATGGCGTATCGTTTATTTTCTTCAGAAAAAATGTGGGGTAGTTGCCGTGCGGTTTTTGCCCACCATTTCCAAGAAAAATTACCCGCCATCTACTCGCTATTTTTCAGGCAAATTTTTGGCTAGCTTTTCGGGCAATTTTCAGATAATTGCAGCGCTTATTAATGATTAAAGCCAGGGCAGATCCCATCTGCCCCAGCTCTGATTTAGGGGGTTACTTATGTACTTCATACAAAGCAACTGTGCCTGTCATTTCATAGGCAACAGCTAATAAAGGCTTTCCAGTTGGGCTGTCTTTTGCCGCAATAAATTCGAGCCTCTCCGGTGAATTATGCGCCTCACTAGGCATCATATATCCAACCATATGCGGGTCGGAAGGTAGTGTGATGTCATAAGCAAAAATAGCATTATTTCTCTCCATGCCGATGAAGGCATATGTTCTGCCATCCATCTTCCCTAACGCTAGGGCTTCAGGTTCAGGACCTTTATCATCAGAACGGTCGTCAAATTCGGAGCTGCCACCATTTGCATTAAAGACTTCAGGTGAGCGGCTTGCGATAATATTTTCAAAAGCATTGCCGCTATCAAAAACCAAAGTTCCGTCCGCACCCCAGATTGAAAATGACCGGCCGCCATAGGCGTAAATCATATCATGATCCCCATCACCATCGGTATCGCCCATGGTAGTGGTGGTTTTCAGACGGCCAAGATTCTCTGGCTTTTGAAGCATGTCCGCATTTGGAAACATCGTTTTATCGAGGGTGAGTTTTGCAACACGCGTTTCCTCTGAAAACCCATCATAATCTTTCGCATCCCCTTCATTAGCGGTAACCAAATAGGTTGCCCCATTGACTTCATATGTGGCGATCGCGTCAGGTTGATACATCATCAGGACAGGCCAGCGTTTCATATTAATGGCGTTGTCTTTATTTGACATATCATGGCTTGTGCGTGAGACATTTTTAACACCAAGGCCAACAATGCCTGCAACTTCAGCCTTTTCAATATCGATGACAGCTACAGAGTTGTTTTCCTGCAAAGTCACATAGGCTGTTTTCCCGCTTGCATCAAAAGCAACATATTCAGGCTCTGCATCAGCTGCAAAGTTGGCGCCGGGCTTAACTGTTCTGCCGCCACGAGGGGTGTTAAAGCCATTTAAACTCAATTGTGTGACCGTTGCATTTTTAGGGCCAGATTTTAAATCGATTAGCGTGAAGCTCCCCTCGGGATCTACACTGTAATCGTCTGATGGCTCGCCTTCATTTGCGGTCAACAGATAGCGACCATCTGGAGAAAAGGCTAGGTTGTCGGGAAGGGCTCCTGTTGTGTAAGTGGCTATTTCGCCTGCGTTAACATCAAACAGTTTCACCATACCTGCTGCATCTGCTACATCTGCTTTAATGGACGCAGCGACCATAGCCCCATGGACTGCAACTGCCGTAACATTGCCGCCAGATAAATCTAAGGCTTCCATTTTGGTGATGTTAGCAGCGTCCTTGATTGATAGTCTTTCGATCGTACCTGTTTCAGATGCTGTTACCATTAGGCTCTTGGATGGCGCATGATAACGCAGCATCTCTGCATAACCCTCACCGTCTCCAATTTTGAAATTACCTATCTCTTTCATCTCTAGCGCGTTTGCTGAATAAGCTGTGAAGAGCGATAGGCTGGTAGCCATAAAAGCTACTTTAATATTTTTTTGTCTGATCATGTTCTTCTCCGATGGTTGGAGAATTACAGTCCTTCTAATTCGTTACATTTCGATTTCAGTTTTATAAAACTTTTGAAAGATGCTCATAGTCTGGTCTCCGCCACCTCTCAAAACAGTATGTTGAGCATGAAGATATGAGAGCCGCTATTATCTTTCAGAAGTTCAGAAGCGTGAGCGCATGATAACATCTATCCGTGCCAGTAAATTAATCTTGCCGTGCCAGTAAATTAATCTTGTGGTTTTAAAAGCTCGTATACACTATATCTGGTATATCGCGCCTGGTTCGCCACCAGCCCAGGCTTAACAAAAAAGGCAAGATGATGACGACAATAAATAGGCTAGGGGGTAATAGGCTAGGGGGTAATAGGCTAGGGGGGGCTAGGTCTCTTCAGCTATTCACAACATATAAAACCAAGCGACAAAAAAATAACTTCATCAAAAAGTTGATGTTAGGCTCGCTGCTAGCCCTGATGGGTTTAATAGCTGTTTATTTAACTTTCTAGATAAAGCGAGATTTCTTAATATCACTTTTGCTATGAAAGAATTGAAGAGCTTCGCTTTCCCGTGTTTACAGATCACTGGCTTTTGTCTACAGATCACTAGGTGCAAAAATGAGACATATTCCAGTCAGTTGGGATGCTCTTAGAGCCTTGCTGGTTGGGCATTTCCAAGGTATCGGCGAGGACCGGCTGGCTTCGCAGAAACAGTCAAATGATGAGGGGCGGCCTTCATCTGCCACCCCTCATATTCTTGTTTAGTTGGATGGGATAATAACAGCGTCGATCACATGTATAACGCCATTCTTTGCCTCAATATCAGCTGCTACTACATTAGCCGCATCAATTTTAACGCTAGATGTTGCATCTACTTTTGCCATAGAGCCATTCAGCATTTTGACTTCTAGAGATTTGCCCGCAATGTCTCCAGACATTACTTTCCCGGGAAGGACATGGTAGGTCAGGATATTGATAAGCTTGTCCTTGTTTTCTGGCTTCAATAGGCTTTCCACTGTACCTGCTGGCAAAGCCGCAAACGCCTCGTCAGTTGGGGCAAATACGGTCAATGGACCATCGCCCTTTAGAGCCTCAACTAGCCCGGCTGCCTTCACCGCAGCAACGAGAGTGTTAAAGTTGCCCGCTGAAACTGCGGTATCGACAATATCTTTTGGTCCGTGCCCGCCAGCAAATGCAGACATAGAGATAGTGGTGGCTGCCACTGCAGCAATGAATGTTCTACGTATCATATCAGGGTGTTCCTTAGCTATGAAGAGCAAAGGTTAAAGGGGGCAAGATAGCCCGCTTGTAAGTTATTTACGATAGGTTCTGGAGTGCGGATCAAGCGGGCCGTTTTCTTGTTCTGTTTGCCCTTTTTTGAAACTGTGCTTGTTGTTATGTTTTTACCCACCGGGGGTATCTTTTGCTAAAAAATGGGTTAGCGCTCATAGAGATAAATATCTAAAGTTTCAGCTGTGGTTTGTTTGTCAATCTAGAGAATATTTGATTATTCCGGGAAGTATCTTCACCTACAAACTAACGCACTCGATTTTGGGCTATTTTTAAAATCATCTGTTCATAACTTATACCAAGGTTAAGAGAACAACATCTGTAGAAATAACCTTTGCTCAGTCCAGGCATAAGATTTGCCTCTATAAAATACGGTATGTTATCGATGCTCATTTTAAAATCAATTCGTCCAAAAGATTTACCACCAAGAGCTAGAAAAGCTGCTTTGGCTACCTTTGATAACTGACTATAAATTTGCTTATTAACGACTTTATGGACAAGTTCTGTATCGTTTTTCTTTGTATCAAAATCAAGAATAAAGCACCCATTCTCATTTTCGCCTACCTCAATTTCAATAGGCATTGCAGTGAGCTCTTTAGTGACCTCATTTTCAAATATTCCAACACTGTATTCTTTACCGGGGAGATACGTTTCAACAAGGCTACGTGATTTTTGTGTAGCAAATATCTCCGCTATCTTTGCAGTCATGCCTTCCATGTCATTTACAATGGAACGAGCATCTATTCCAATGCTGTCGCCACCCTTGATAGGCTTTATAAATAGAGGGAAGGCAAGTGGTACAGAAACTCTGAGTGGATGTTCGCCTGGCGCACTTGTAAAATATTCTGCTGTTGCAATGCCGGCTTCTTTTACGATTTTTTTGGCAATGCTTTTATCATGTTCTCTATCTAAAGCTTTCTTGCTTGAACCAATATAGGAAATATGGTGGCCATCCAAAAAATCATTTAACCAAATTTCTTTATTACGAAAATTGAAGTACTTCACGCCTGAAAAGACAAGGTCTGGCTTCCTAGCTGCGAGTTCTATCAGGTCAATTTCAGTTTTTATTTCCGTTATTGATACTGACTTATAGGCTGCTGAGAGAATGGTTTTAATTAGATTTTGGTCGAGCGTAATACCAACATTTTTTTGACTATATTTGTCGGCTGATTTTGGCACTGTAAGAATTTCTATGGACTTACTGCTTTTATCAGGCATCTTTTTTAGGATTTTCTGTCTAGCCTGAGTTTTAGGCAAAATAGAAATTGGTGGTTGTTTGATTTTTGCATTTGTAAGCCAGTGGAGAAATGCCATTAGAATTTTTCCTTACAGGTAGGTTTATGCTGCAGAAAACTGGAATTAAGCGGTGGAAATTTTACGTATTTTGCAAGTATTACTCACCAAATACTCCAATCAACTCACAGCTAATAAGTTCATCATCTTCGTGGTAAGACACACGCCATAATTCTTTTTTATAAATGAAGGTGTTACCCAAAGAGCTTGATAACTTTGTCCCCTTAGAGAAGGCATACAAACATTCGTTAAGCGAGCTAGTTTCAACCGCTGGCTTTGTCAACTTATATTCAGTAGCGTTTGCAAATGACACTGATGAAAAGACGAGAATAGTTAAGACTAAGAATTTCATATTATTTTTGTTTCTTTGAGCCAAGTTTTACCTCCGAGAGTTTTGATGAAAAGTTTGCTGTTGCAAGGGTATTTGTAGAAACCTTTTTCGGTTTTCTTGCTTCTCTATTCCCTTTTTTATTATTTCCTTTTGACATTGTTTTTCCTTTTTCAGGCATAGTTAATCGCTAAAAATGAAGCTTAAATAGCGTTGGCAATACAGTTTAGGTAGTTGTATAAAATTGTAATTATGCAAAGCACTAAAGCGCACAGCCATTTAAAAAGACCGGCGTTTATTTTAGGCAAATTTGTGGTAACAAATAAAACAAAGGACTAATGTTAACAGAACATTAGGTGGGCATGGTACTAAGTTAAAAAGGTGCGAAACCGGAGAGCTTGGAATTGTATTTTTAACTGTTGTCGCAAAACAGTTAAGATTCTCCACAAATCACTATCAGCCTAAAAGTAAATTAATGCAAGTTTTTAAAATTTGGGAATAAAGTTCAATCCTTTTGCCCTATAGTAACGCTTTTAAAATTTAGCCCCCCTATAATATCGGCTGCTTTTGGCCGATATACCTCATCAAGAGCAGGCTTACCAAGCCCTCTATGCTTACAAATCAGGCTGGATGCAGGTGTTCCCCTTGCCAGAATAGCCAGACAGACAGGTGTGTCACGCCAGACACTTTATAGCAGATTAAAGGAAGCTTGAGGCTGTGAATGGCCGTCCCCATAGGTTAGACTTACGCCAATGGAAGCCCATCAACCTATCTGGTCAATCTAGAATTCAACATCATGTAGAATTATGCCCCTAGATGGGTATAATTTGTGAATTATCCCAGTCTCTTTCTCAAATTCGGCTTCGGCTTCTCTAAACAAAGGTTGGCAATCTATGAATGATTTTTCATCTTTATATTCCCACATATTGCCAAGTACGAAATTACCTTCTTTGTTCCAAATTTGGCTAACTGTCTGACGAATTGCCCCCTTTTCCTTGAATTGAGGCGCCAGCCTCCCAATGATTTTTTGCCATTCTTCTGCGGCGACAATCATATCGCTTTTAGACTGATATGTGGCCGTTATGTAACTCATTAGCAAGCTACTCATAATTAAACCTCAACTAGTTTGTTTTGTTTTATATTGCCATATCTTGCCGTAGTTGTCCTAACCCAAAACCTTCATTTACCGCGCCCCCAGCTCGAATAAATGACGTGGCAATTCCAACCCCGCATCGCGGCAAATTTGCTCAAAATTGAAAATATGATTAGCTGGGTTACGAGGCTCCCTCTGCCGGTTGTTGACAGCAGGAACAGTAGCAGAACATTCAAGGGCTATCGGCTTTTGCAACCAACTGCAGGTGTTAAGTTTTGCCGAAAATCTGGAAATACCGGGTTTCACAATAGAAAAACTTGTACAGAAAAAATGTAATTAATGGCATTGTTTATCTCTTCAATGAAAATACAGAAGAGAACCTATAACATGCTTACCATGAATGAAGCTCACCCAACAAAGGTTGCCCCCCGATTACAGTTATTGCGAGGATTGCGAAATCTGAAGCAGACAGAGCTATGCGATTTGCTGGATATCCAAAAAAATACCTACAACCATTATGAGCGCGGCCAAAATCGGCCAGATGTATCCAATGCTCTAAAGCTTTGCGCTTTTTACGGTGTTACACTGGATTATTTATTTTCAGGAAATATAGCGGGCTTACCGCATCACATGGCAATTGAGATCACAAAGGCCGAAGCGGATATTACCCCTTCAGACCGGAAAGCTCTTTAGAGGGGCAAATACAATATAAACATTGGCCTTTGCGCTTGTGCTTAGTCTTCATCAAACTCCATTTCATCTTGGTCACCAGTCATAGGAAAAGCGCGTTTAATGTGCCTTTCAAAGGAGCTCATTGAACTGTAGCCGCGCATAATTGCTATGATGCTATGGATGTGTTTTTGCAGATATGGCAGGGCTTTATGTTCTTCAATCCATTGATGATGATTCCACTGTCGGTTACCCACATTATTTTTCGGATTTAATCTATCCAACTCAGCAGTCAGTTCTTCTGGAAAACCTGGTATCAGGCGGTTGTAAATAAAATTATTTGTGTATGTTCCTACAACGGACGGTGTTGCTGGTTTCTTTCCATCTTGCGAAGTTTTCCACACCCAACCGTTAAGTCTGTAGAGTTCGCTGTAAAATTCTAGTGGAAAAATTTTAGCCCACGGGCGCGCCTTATTATCAAGAAATTTATCAAATATTTCTTTGAGTTCTTCCTCGCGGCGAAAGTCTTGATATCCAGTAGCTTCATCAATTCGAGCTATAATTCCTACTAAGGCAAGTCCATGCGTAAAAACCTCAGCTCGCTCTACAATATGCCTGTCCCGTTCTGTCCAAATACCAGCGTTATCCGCCTTTATTATAATAATGCAAAGCTCAGGAAATATTGCCGCATCATAGCCAAAAGTAGTACTGCCATTTGTTGGAGATTTAAATAAAAAGGGGTTTTCTAATATATTTTTTACTTTCTCGGAAATGTATGGCTTTAAGCGATTTGAGGTAAAAAACCGCGGAATTTTAGAGGTTGCCCCACTTGAACCCCCACCGCTTCTTAGCCCCAGACCTGAAATTAATGATCTCTGCGATAGGACTCTTCTTTCCCCTTCAAGCACATAGCAGTCAATTGTCATGTTGCCTATTTCTAGGGGTTTCTTGTGTGCAATCACGTCCAGAAGTTTTTTGCTCATCATTTATTCCTTTAAAAAAGGAATATTTTCTAAGCAATTTATTAATTTTCTGTAAACGATTGATTATAGCTGAATAAAAATTACAGAAAATCTGTACCCTTTATTTTGTAATACAGAAAAACTGTATTTTTAGATGTCTTGAGAGTGAGGTAATTTTCTCTGAAACCAGACCGCCAGAGACGCGTTCCTCCGAATGGCAAACCGTTAACCACTCCGCTCTCACTAACCAGCGAGGGTGACTACATGAAAAAAAACATACTATAAAGTGGAAGGTGACGTCTGCGTGATGAGCTTACCTATCTGAATAAACATTTCGGTGAGATGCAGATTGATCAGTTTACGCCAGCCTATATTGCCGCGCCGCGATCACCGGCTTGCTAGAGGTCGCAAGCACCCCGCCAGAAATCGCATCTATCACACAGCAAACCTTGGGAATAGTTTTGCATTATGCTGCCGATTTTGACCGTGTAAAAATGGCTGAAAACGCGATGGAGAAATGGAGCTAATAAAAAGCAAAAGTGAACACACCCCCGATAAAAAGTGAACACACCTTCTCACAACTTTTTCAAGATTAAGTCTTAAGCCACTGTATATAAAAGAAAAAATGGTGCTGGTGGAGAGACTCGAACTCCCAACCGCCCGATTACAAATCGGGTGCTCTACCAATTGAGCCACACCAGCACGTGGCGGTATCTCTACACAGCCTGACCTATAGTTGTCAAGCCTGTTTGTAACGCCTAAATAACAGTTTGCAAATCTTGTACCAAATGCTAGCTGCGGCGGTGATAATCTAGCCTTTAAACTGGGTTGCATAAAGCGCGATAGCGGCAGCTACAGATACGTTCAGGGATTCGCTGTTTTCGCTTATTTCGATGGCGGCAAGGTGGTCACACCCCTCTCTGGTTAGCCTGCGCATACCAGTCCCTTCTGAGCCTAGCACAAGGCCAAGACGCGGCTCCTGAGCAAAGGCTTCCAGCCCGTTATCGCCGCCTGCCTCCAGCCCAACAAGTACAATACCCGCATCGCCCAGATCTTCTAAGGCACGGGCTAAGTTGGTTACGCGAATAATGGCCAATTTTTCTAGCGCCCCTGCTGCTGTTTTAGCCAGCGCGCCACTTTCTTCTGGGGCATGGCGGTCGGTCATCAAGATAGCTGATGCGCCAAGGGCAAGGGCAGAGCGCATTATCGCGCCAATATTTCGTGGGTCAGTAACTTGGTCGAGTATCAATAGCCGTGTTGGGCTCTGCTGGCTTTGTTGATGCAACAGCCATTCTTCGAGATAATCTACCTCCAGCGGCGCGCAATGCAAGATAAATCCCTGATGTACGGCTGCATCAGCTTGTGGACTATTTTGGTTACTGGTGCGGCTCAACATCTGATCTAGCTGGCGGCGGTCTAGTATCGTTTTGGGCAGATTGGCGCTTGTAGTTGGCCCAGTTTGTTCGGCTTCTTCTAGCTGGTTGGCAGCTTGCTGGCTAACAAATAAGTGAAAAGCTCTGCGTTGCGGGTTCTCAAGAGCAGCCATCACCGCATGATAGCCATATAACAGATGCCCAGAGCGTGCCTTACTGGCTATCTCAGGTAGGCTAGAATTTGTTTGATGCCCTTTTTTTTGAGCGGCTGATGTGCGCGCAATTTGAGGCGCGGATTTTCCGCTTTTTGGACGCGATTTTGATGAATCGGCATCTCTGGGCATTTTTTTCCGATTTTTTCGCCTCATTTTATACTTCTTTGTTGACAATTTGTCTGAGCTTTCTTATCTCGCAGAACCGCATGTTTTTCGCAAGCAGAATAGATGTGAAAAAAATGCTTTTAAAATGGTGGGGTGGCCGAGTGGTTAAAGGCAGCAGACTGTAAATCTGCCCGCATAGCGTACGTAGGTTCGAATCCTACCCCCACCACCATTATTCAACCTGTCTGCGCCCTTCGCGCCACAGCAGTGGGTCAGCGCACAGACAACCAAGCTTAAGAGGACAAAAAAGATGTCTAAAGAGAAGTTTGATCGTTCGAAGCCGCATGTAAACATTGGAACGATTGGCCATGTTGACCACGGTAAGACGACGCTGACAGCTGCGATTACGAAGGTTATGGCGGAAGCAGGCGGAGCAGAGTTTCAGGCCTATGATCAGATTGACAAAGCGCCAGAGGAGCGTGCGCGGGGTATTACAATCTCGACAGCGCATGTTGAGTATGAGACCGAGGCACGCCATTACGCGCATGTTGATTGTCCGGGCCATGCGGACTATGTAAAGAACATGATCACCGGTGCGGCGCAGATGGATGGGGCAATTTTGGTTGTTTCTGCAGCGGATGGTCCGATGCCACAGACAAGAGAGCACATCTTGCTTGCGCGTCAGGTTGGTGTACCGGCCTTGTGCGTATTCATGAACAAGGTTGACCAGGTAGATGATGAAGAGCTGCTTGAGTTGGTTGAGATGGAAATTCGTGAGCTTTTGAGCTCGTATGATTTCCCTGGTGATGATATTCCGATTGTAAAGGGTTCAGCTTTGGCGGCGCTAGAAGATAGCAATGCTGAGATTGGTCAGAATGCGATTAAGGAATTGATGGATGCGGTTGATGGTTATATTCCGCAGCCTGACAGACCAAAGGACCAGCCATTTTTGATGCCGATTGAAGATGTATTTTCAATTTCAGGTCGCGGTACGGTTGTAACGGGCCGTATTGAGCGCGGGATTGTTAATGTTGGTGAAGAGATTGAGATTGTGGGTCTGAAAGAGACCACGAAGACAACCTGTACAGGTGTGGAGATGTTCCGCAAGCTGTTGGATCAGGGTGAAGCTGGCGATAATGTTGGTGTATTGCTTCGTGGTACCAAGCGTGAGGAAGTTGAGCGTGGTCAGGTTTTGTCCAAGCCCGGTTCGATTACCCCGCATACAAAGTTTAAGTGTGAGGCTTATGTGCTAACCAAGGATGAGGGTGGCCGTCATACGCCGTTCTTCTCTAACTATCGTCCACAGTTTTATTTCCGGACCACAGATGTGACCGGTTCAGTGGAACTGCCAGATGGCACAGAGATGGTTATGCCGGGCGATAACATTGCGATGACAGTTACGCTAATAGCACCGATTGCGATGGATGAAGGCCTGCGATTTGCTATCCGTGAAGGTGGCCGCACCGTGGGCGCAGGCGTCGTTGCCTCAATCGTTGAGTAAAGAAAAAGAAATAGGAGTGTAGCTCAATTGGTAGAGCACCGGTCTCCAAAACCGGGGGCTGGGGGTTCGAGCCCCTCCACTCCTGCCACTATAAAAAGCCCTCAGCAGAAATGCTGGGGGCTTTTTTATGCTCAGATTTAATTCTGGGGCTATGGTAAATAAACCATTGCTGAAATCAGCATTGTTGTTCACCATCATTAAAAAAGGAATATTGCGATGGATGATATTTTAGCTAGCTTTAAGAGGGTGCAATTATGCCATCAGCCAACCGCGCTTGAAGAGATGCCGCGCCTGACCAAGGCTCTTGGTGGGCCAAGGCTTTGGATAAAACGTGATGATTGCACTGGACTTGCAACGGGCGGAAATAAAACGCGAAAGCTAGAATTTCTTATGGCAGATGCTCTAGAGGCTGGGGCAGATATGGTGGTTACACAAGGGGCCGTGCAATCTAATCATGTTCGCCAAACCGCTGCGGCAGCCTGTAAATTAGGCCTTGATTGTTATGCATTACTGGAGCGCAGGGTTCCTAATAAAGGCCAAGATTATGAGCAAACAGGCAATGTGTTGTTTGACCATATGTTCAACACACAAATCGAATTCTTTCCGCCTGGCCTTGATATGAACGCCGAAGCTCAGGCAGTGACTGAACGCTTGAAACAAGAGGGGCGAAAGCCCTACTTTATTCCTGGTGGAGGATCAAACGCAATTGGCGCGCTTGGCTATGTTTCAACCGCCCAAGAGTTATTACAACAATGCAAGGCTATAGACCTTTCGCCAAAGCTGATTGTTTTATCCACAGGCAGTGCTGGAACGCATGCAGGTATGGTAGCTGGGTTCCATGCTTTGGGATGTGAAATTCCCATTTTAGGCATAAGCGTTCGGCAACCAGAGGCAGTGCAAATCGAAAATGTTTATAACTTGGCAGTTAAAACCGCAGCTTTGCTCACCGACAAAGAATTGCCACATGATAAAATTATTGTTGATGATGGTTATGTAGGAGAGGGGTATGGGATTCCTACTGAAACGATGCGCATGGCAACAAAAATGTTAGCGCGAAATGAAGGCATTCTTCTTGATCCCGTTTATTCTGGAAAGGGGATGGCAGGGTTAATTGGTCAAATAGAATCAGGCCAAATTGAAAAAGGGGGGGATGTGATTTTCCTCCACACAGGTGGGGCTGTCTCACTTTTTGCATATGAAGACCAGTTTTCATCTTTGCATGCAGCAGAATGAATTTAGCAAAGAAACCGCCCTCTCTTAGATTATGCATGGGTTTGGATCATGCCTAGGGGTAGATTATGCATGGGGTATATGCATGGGGGTATATGCATGGGGGTATATGCATGGGGGTATATGCATGGGGGCATTTTCACCCATTTAGCACCCCGCTAGTTTTATCTGCATCTGACCTCATTTGGCTTCACGCAGCGGAGCGGGATAGAGGTTTCCACTGCTGATACTGTTTTTATGGCGGTTAAATCTTCGGTAAGGAAGGTTTCAAACTCGCGCACGTTTGAAGTGCTTAATTTTATCAAATAATCCTGATTGCCGGTCATGAGCCAACATTCCACAACCTCTGGGAAGGCACGAATTTTCTGCTCAAAATCTGAAAAATTTACCGCTAATTGCCGCTCTAGGCGAACAGAGACAAATACTGGAAAGCCAAAGCCTATTTTCTCTTCATTAATGCGCACAGAATAGCCCTCTATCACCCCATCTGCTTCCATCGTGCGAATACGACGCGCCACAGAAGAGATACTTAAATTTACTCTTTCACTGATATCGGCCAACGACATTCGCCCATCTATCTTCAAACAAGAAAGAATATCTATATCAAAGCTATCCATGCAAAAAATTCCCGTGAATATATGAAATTAAGAGAAAACTTATCTAATTTAACAGAAATAACCATAAAATAGAACAAATATGTTTTGCAAATCTCCTTATTCTAGCGCAGATGAGAAGAACGGCCTGTTCTAATGCGGGGCGGAAAAGCAAAAAAGGAGCGCGGGGATGTCACAACAGCGGGTTGCAGTATTTGGTTTAGGATCTATGGGAATTGGCATGGCGCGCGCCTTGGTGCGGGCTGGACATGCTGTTTGGGGTTTTGATATCCGCGCTGATGTCACAGAAGCATTTGCAGAAGAAAGTGGAAATATAGAGGCTTTTGAAGATATAGCGAGCCAGATTGATGTCGTTATCCTAGTCGTGCTAAATGCAACTCAAGCTGCCAATATTTTGTTTGGCGATCAGGGCATTGTCCAGCAATTGCAGCCCGGGGCAGGTGTTATTAATTGCGTGACTATTTCGCCTGAGGATGCGCGCCTTGCCGCATCACGATGTGCGAATAGCAATATTACCTATTTAGATGCGCCGATATCTGGCGGGGCTATTAAAGCTGGTGAGGGCGCGCTGACGATTATGGCTTCTGGCACTCCGGAAGCCTTTAAGAAAAGCCAAGCATGCTTGGATGCAATGGCAGAGACTGTATTTGAACTTGGGGATAGTGCTGGGCAAGGCTCGCTGATAAAATCAGTTAATCAGATGCTGGCAGGTATACATATCGCGGCGATGGCTGAAGCGCTCTCTTTTGGCATGAAGCAAGGGCTTGACCCGCAGACTTTTTTAGATGTGATCCAGAAATGTGCTGGCACTAGCTGGATGTTAGAAAATCGCGCACCGCATATTATCGAAGGAGATTATAGCCCTAAATCTGCTGTTAATATATGGCTGAAGGATTTAGGGATTGTGCTGGATGCAGCTGCTTCTATTGATTTTGAAGCGCCGATTACCCAAGCTGTCCTTGCGCAATATAAAGGGGCTGCAGAAATGGGGCTAGGCGGGGAAGATGATGCCGCTGTGGTCAAGCTTTATGCTGAGCAAAACGGGCTAAATCTCCCTTAGTCATAGACTATATGTGCCAGTTGGTGCGCCGCGATAAAGTCCCAGTCATACTCAACGCCAAGCCCAGCCCCCTCTGGCGGTGAGACCATGCCGTCCTTATCCACGCAATCTAGCTGGTCAGAATAGCCGCAATTATATACAGGGGCAATGGCGTTTGGGCAGTCTGGGCCTACCAGCGCAACTTCATAGAAATTGGAATTTCTGGAAGCTGCCATAAGGTGGCGGTGGGCAGGGCCGCAGGCATGCACTTCTGCATCCACGCCCATGCTCTCAGCCAGATGATGGATCTTCTGGCAGCCAGTAAGCCCCATATCATATTCTGGATCTGAGCGCAGGAAATCGGTGCCACCTGCTATCAGAAAATCTGCTTTCGGCTCTACCCCTCTGATATGTTCTGTCTGAAGTAGCGGCGTCTTTAGCATACCCCGCAATTTTTTATGAGCAAAAGCAGATACACCAGAATCACGGTAGGGGTCTTCTAGCCAGAAATAATTAGCCTCGTCACAGGCACGCCCAACATACAAAGCATCTGCAAAACTGCGCAGCTGGCAGGCAGGGTCTAGCATCAGATGCATATCCTCGCCCACTATTTTGCGCACATGGGTTACTAGCTCAGCCTCTTCGGTTGCGTTGCCCTCATGCCAGCCATGTATTTTAAAGGCGGTATAGCCCATCTCGCGGCAAGCAAGTGCAAAATCTGCGTAGGCTTCTTTACAATCTAGCCCGCCATTTCTATCGCCATGATAGGTGCTTGCATAGGCTGGTAGTTTTTTTCTATAGCCGCCAAGCAAGGTAGAAACAGAACAATTCAACGCGCGCCCTTGCCAATCCCAGAGCGCGATGTCTAGCGGTCCATGCCCCATATGGTCAAACTGGCGTGCTTCGCGTTTTAAATCATCATAGATGCCTTGCCGCTCTTCTGCGTGGCGTCCAACCAGCATTGGTGCCAGCATCTGCATTTGGCCAAATACAGAAGGGGAGGCACCCCAATTCAGCACATAGCTTCCCGTACAGCCATCTGTAGTTGTTACTTTCACACTATATTTAGTTATCGCCGCCTTTGCACCCTTTTGATAAAATAGCCCGCCGATAGAGCTGCCACTTGCCGAAGCGGTTAGGTTTTCAGCTTCAAAGCTAAAGGCCTGCAGCTCTACTTTTTCAATAATGCTCATCTGCCTGTTTCCTGTTTTTTTTCGTTGGGAGGACTGATCATACCGTTAAGCACAGCACAGACAGACAAGCTGTGCAATCAGATAACGGCATAACAAGGCACCCAGCTCATGCCAAATGATAGCCCCAAAATGGGCAGAGTGCCCCTCAATAGTTGTCAAATATGGCGTAATTAGTATCAGGGCTTTCTGATACCAGAATGCCTTTGATGCGAGCGGGGATGGCAGGCGGTCATATCTATGCACCCATCTAACTAATGTATCCATCTAGCTTGCCAAAAAGCTGGCAGGCAAATGCTTTACGGTGAAGTAGGTCAGCTATAGTGATTTCAAAATGGGCAAGAAAGGGTGTTTTATTTTTAGCCTGCCTTTTTGTGGGGCTGGGAATGCCAGCCTATGCACAATCTGTTTCTGCGCCAACCCAAATCGTTGTAGTGGATGATACTCAATTTAATCTTCTGTCGTCCTTTGGCGGTACTGTTTCCATATCTGGCTTTGATCCCGCTGCCGTGCGCGTCACCGTTCCGCAAGGCAATTTGAGGATTACAACCACATCTGGGCTGACCGCACCGCCATCTGCGTCCTCAGCAGATTGGGCAGGGGCTAGCTCTATTTATTTTGAAGGGACACTTGCAGATGTGAATGCCGCTCTTGCTAGCCTTGAGATACAGGGCTCTGGGCAAACGGTGAGTGTAACTGCGCATGCTGGATATATCTATGGCACTGATACAGGCAACAGCTATCAGGTAGTAACAAATCCCTTAAAATGGTCATCTGCCGAAGCAGATGCTCAATCCCGAACGCTAAACGGCGTACCAGGCCATCTGGCAACAATTACTTCGCAAACTGAGCTTGATGCTATTTTAGCTAATGTGAGCTGGTCTAATCATGTCTGGCTGGGTGGCTCGGATAGTGCCGCAGAAGGGGAGTGGTTTTGGGTAACTGGCCCTGAAGCTGGTACGCAGTTTTACTCTGATAACGATCCATCGTTAACAACTTTTGAGAGTTTTAGATCAGATCAACCCTCAAATTCTATTGGCGGGCAACATCATTTAACTATGATGGGAAATGGAACAATGTTTGATCAGGTTGATAGGCGGCTGTTTGCTTATATGATTGAATATCCAACCACCTTTGATGAGAGTGGTAGTTTTTTTGTAACCACACAGGCCATTATTGACGCGGCAGCCGCCGCAGCGGCGGCGTTGGCTGCCCAGCAAGCTGCTATCGCTAATGCTGAAAGTGATCTTAAATTAGGGTTAGATAACCACCTTAGACAAAAACTTGCCTCGCATATGAAAGAGGCACAGAAAAGTCAGAGCAATCAATTTGTGATGCATCGGACATGGGAAGATAAGCAAGGCCAAGCTGTTACATTCCTGAAGCCTAAATTTTATCTGCACATTGAAGATAATAGGGAAGATAATAGGGACTATCTGGATGCAGAGGCAAAAATCAGGCTAGCGTTGCAAAAAGATGAGGGGCATGTCTGGACAATGAGCGGTCAAGCTAGCACCGCGACACTAAAAAATGGTGGGGCGCTATCGCATTTTTCTACCCGCTTTATCTATGACCGAGATTTAGAAAAAGATATCGCACATCGCCTCTATCTGGGGTTTGAAACAAGTAAAGAGAGAGGGGGATATGATTTTTCCCTTCGCACCCGCACAAATTCAATTTCAAGTGGCTATGGTCTCTCGCAGCGCTTGAGTGAAACCCTCTACTTTAATCTGCATCTGGCAAGTTGGTATAGCACTATCCAGACTAAATATGACAGAAATACCACTAGCGCAGAGGCTAGTTTAAAGATGTTGGGGGCATCGGCGTCAGCACAGCTGCAAGGCCAATATCAAATTTCTGATATGGTATGGCTTGAATTGATGGCTGGATTTTCCAAAGCAAAGGATATTATTCAGCACAAAATGATTAAGCTGAATGTCCCGCTGACACAATCTTTAAGTCATATATTGATTTCTGAGCCAGAAAGCACGCGCCGGACATTTGAGCCAACCCTTCGCTTTTTGTTAATGCCGGACGAGAATAAGCTGCTTCGGGAACTCAAACTAACGCCAAGATTTAGTTGCGAGAAAATGTCCTCAACAAAACCAGTAGATGTTTGTGCTGAAGGTTTGCGCGCTGAATATCAGATCAAAACACCAGATGATGGTAAAAAAGGTTATTTGTATTTTGATTATGAAAATCTGGCGAACGGGCCTGTCCACGAATATGGGCTAGCCATGAATATGCGCTTCTAAAATGTTACCTCATCTGGCTGAATGGGTTAGGACAGCTTCTACCAGAGAAGCCGTATCTAGCCTGAAATGCTGATAGAGATCGCTAATGGTTCCGGTCTGACCAAAATGCTCTACCCCATGCGAGATTGTGGCCATCCCCTTAACTCCGCCAAGCCATGATAAGGTTGCTGGATGCCCGTCAATCACTGTTAACAACAGCGCGTGGCGCGGTACGCCTGCCAACAGAGTTTCAATATGGCTGGTTGCTTGTTTATGGCCATCGGTGCGCGCTTGCTGGGCTGCTGTCCAGCCTGCATTTAGCCGGTCTGCTGAGGTAATTGCAAGCACGCCAATGTCGCGGCATTGCCCTGCTAGCTGGCCAGCTGCGGCAAGGGCTTGTTCAGCTACAACCCCCTGATAGGCAATGATAAGCTCGCAATTTGGTCCAGGCTTGCGCCACCAATATCCGCCCGCGATAATATCGCTTGCCAATTCAGGGCTGATATCGCGCATCGGCTGTTCCAGCGGGCTGGTGGTCAGGCGCAGATATACAGAACCACCTGTTTGTTCACGCTGCCAGCCCGTTGCATCGCTCACGATTTGAACATCACGCTGCAGATACTCAAACGACCAGCCCATAATCACGGCTAGCTCATCACTAAAGGCAGGCTCAAAGGCAGCTAGCCCATCTTGGCTCATCCCGATAAGAGGCGTTCCTACTGACTGGTGCGCACCGCCTTCTGGGGCAAGCGTAACGCCAGATGGGGTGCCAACAATCATAAAACGGGCATCCTGATAGCAGGCATAATTCAGCGCATCTAGGCCGCGTACTACAAACGGGTCATACACGGTTCCGATGGGGATCAAGCGTTTGCCAAACAAGCTGTGCGATAGGCCAGCTGCAGCCAGTGCTAAAAATAAATTCATTTCCGCAATGCCAAGCTCTAGATGCTGTCCTGTTGGGGTGAATTCCCATTTCGCGGTAGAGGGGATAGACTGGTTTTGGAAAACATCCTGTCGGCCTTCGCGTGCGAAGAGCTTTTTTCGGTTTATCCATGGCCCTAGACTGGTAGTCCCCGATACATCAGGGCTCATCGTCAGGATACGGGAAGATAAAGCGCTGTCGCCGCGCGCCAAATTATCTAGGATTTTACCAAAGGCGAACTGGGTAGAGATACGCCTATCTTGCGGCAGATCAAACTCTGGACAGGGAATGAGGTCATCACGCAGCCTTCTGTTGCCAGCGGCAAAAAAAGGACAGCTATCAATGAAACTCTTCAGGGCTTTTGCGTCCTGCACGGCTTCAAAACCGTCCCATTCATGTCCCTTGCGTACGCCCATTTTGGTCTGCCAGCCGGCCATTTGATCAGGGGTCATTAGCCCGCCATGATTATCCTTATGCCCAGCAATTGGGGTGCCCCATCCTTTGATAGTATAGGCAAGAAAGCAGATCGGCTGGTCATGGTCGATAGCGCTAAATTCGCCTGCAAGGGTGGCAACACAATTCCCGCCCAGATTTTCCATTAACTCGGCAAGTTCAGTATCGCTGCGTCGTTCTAGCAAGGCAGAAATATCGCCCTGATCGCCCAAATCATTTAGCAGCCTTGTGCGCCAGCTTGCCCCGCCCATATAGGTTAACGCTGAATAATCTTGATTGGGGCAGGCATCTATCCATGCCTGCAATGCATCGCCGCCCGGTTCTGCAAAGGCTGCACGTTGCAGGCGGCCATATTTGATGCGCACCACCTGCCAGCCAAAGGCTTCGAAAATTTTTTCTGCACGCTCCCATAAACCCTCATGGATAATCCCATCCAGAGATTGCCGGTTATAGTCAATTACCCACCAAACATTGCGCAGATTATGCTTCCAGCCTTCCTGCAGGCATTCATAGATATTACCCTCATCAAGCTCGGCATCCCCCATCAGCGCAACCATCCGGCCAGCGGTGATATCATCGCCCCATTTTTTGCAACTAATATAGTCCTGTATCAGGGAGGCAAAGCTTGTGACAGCCACCCCCAACCCGACCGAGCCAGTGGAGAAATCCACATCATCTGTATCTTTGGTGCGCGACGGATAGGCCTGCACCCCGCCATAGCCACGAAACCGTTTCATTTTCTCTAATTCTAGATTGCCTGCTAGATAATGCATGGCATGAAAGATAGGGGCAGCATGTGGCTTTACCGCTACTCTATCTTCTGGCTTTAAGGCCGAAAAATAGAGAGCGGTGAGCATTGAGACCATCGACGCACTAGAGGCCTGATGCCCCCCCGTTTTAATGCCATCTTCAGATGTGCGAATATGATTGGCGTGATGGATCATCCAGTGCGAAAGCCATAGCAAGCGCTGCTCCACCTGTTTCAGGAAGTCAGATTGCTGTGCTAATGGCTTTGTCTGCGGCTGTATCGCGTTCATCTATCTACCCCCAGTAATTTGCTACTCTCTCATTTAAAGGCTAGCATCAATTAGATAGGGTTAATCATCATTTATCTTCATAAATTGATATAATTATGTTAAAAAACACTAAAAATAAATATTAAATTAGGAAATATCACTATGGATATGCATGATGCTGAGATTTTGCACCAGCTAACCCAAGATGGCCGAATGTCGGTAAATGACCTGAGCGGGGCAGTCCATCTGAGCCAGACACCTGTGGCAAGGCGACTAAAAAAGCTAGAAGATGAGGGGGTCATCAAGGGGTATACAGCCCTGATTGACGAAAAAAAGCTAGGCTTTACTTTTTCGGTATTTGTCTCTGTTCGTCTGGAGCGACAAATTGATGAAGAACTCGCCCGTTTTGAAGCGCGTATTGAAGCGTTGCCAGAGGTGGTTGATTGCTGGCTAATGACAGGCAATCATGACTATCTATTGCGGGTGGTTACGCGGGATATTGAGGAGTTTGAGAAATTTTTGGTCGGCCAGCTTACCAAACTTGGCGGTATTTCATCGATTGAATCCTCTATCCCGTTGCGCTGTGTTAAATCGGCACATGCGCGCTATCGTTAATCCCAGAACTAGTCTTTTGGTGGCAGGGGGACAGGTGTAAAATTATAGGGCCCGCCTGCAAGGCCAAGACGTGCTGCGCGCCCAAACTCGATATAGTTTGTGGCAGTTTTCTGAAACTTCGCTTGTGCATCTGCATCCAGCTCACGCATCAGTTTTGCCGGGCTTCCTGCCCAAAGCTGGCCAGAAGGGACGGTCTTTCCGGGCGGTACTAGTGCGCCAGCGGCGACTACCGCGCCGCTTTCAATCACGGCGCCATCTAGCACAATCGCGCCCATGCCAACAAAGCTGTAATCTTCTAATGTACAGGCATGCACAATTGCTGAATGCCCAACGGTAACATAGTCACCAATAATAGCTGGCAGCACCCCAGAATCGATATGCACAATCGAATTATCCTGAATGTTTGATCCCTTGCCGATAGTGATGTAATTAGCATCGCCGCGCAAGGTCACATTATGCCAAATAGAAACATCCGCCCCAATGCGCACAGAACCCATAATAGCTGCAGTGCTAGCAATATAGGCGGTATCATCAATTTCTGGCCAGTTATCACAATAAGGCTCGATGGTAGGTCCAGAAGCGGTTGGCATTTTGTTCATGTTATTATCCCTTTTTGGCATTTTTGAGCCAGTTTTGCCCTTTTTCATATTGTAAATTACCATGCCCAGTTAAAGGCTGGCAAATAAACTATCATAGCTCTTGCGTAGCTCTGCTTTTTGTACCTTGCCCATCGTGTTACGGGGCAGGGCTTCAACAAAAATCACTGCTTTGGGCTGTTTAAATTTTGCCAGCTTTTCTTGCAACGTCTCTGTTATGGTTGCTTCGGTCAGGCGCGTGTCTTCGCGAACAACTATCGCTACTACCGCTTCGCCAAAATCCTTGTGTGGGGCAGCAATAACGGCTGATTCGCTAACACCCTCAATTTCATCTATTAGCCCTTCCACTTCCTTTGGATAGACATTAAGTCCGCCAGAGATAATTAAATCCTTATCCCGGCCAACAATAACGATATAGCCATTTTCATCTATTCGTGCCATATCGCCAGTGATGAAATAGCCATCTGAGCGGAAGGATTCTTGCGTCTTTTCAGGCATCTGCCAATAGCCTGTAAATACATTATCGCCCTTAAGCTCAATAATGCCTATCTCACCATCAGCGAGTTTGTTGCCGTGGTCATCGGCGATACGGACATCCACGCCAGGCAGCGCAACACCCACAGTACCAGCGATGCGGGCACCATCATAAGGGTTGGAGGTACTCATATTCGTTTCCGTCATGCCATAGCGTTCCAGAATCTTTTTACCTGTACGCGCTTCAAATTGTTTGTGTGTTTCAGCCAGTAGCGGTGCAGAGCCGGAAATAAATAGCCGCATATGCGCGGTTAGCGCTGCATCAAACCGTTCTTCTGCTAGCAGACGAGTATAGAAAGTTGGAACGCCCATCATGCTGGTGGCCTTTGGCATCCAAGAAAGTGCCGCCTCTGCATCGAAACGCGGCAGGAATATCATTGTCCCACCCACAAAAGCCAGCAGATTACATGCCACAAACAGCCCATGTGTGTGATAAATAGGCAGCATATGTAAGAGAACATCATCTGCTGTAAACTGCCAGAAATCTTTTAATACTTCGGTATTAGAAACAAGGTTACGATGGCAAAGCTGGGCGCCTTTGGAACGTCCGGTTGTACCAGAGGTATATAAAATCGCGCCTAAATCTTCTGTGCCTCTGGCGACCGCGCTAAAGCTTTCTTCCTGTTGGTCCGCAAGGCTGACAAGGCTGCCGCTTTCATCTTGATTAAGGGTTAACAGGCAGGCTCCCTCTCTTTTAGCTATCTCGCTTACTTTTTCCTCATTCTTTGCATCTACAACAATGATGCTAGCTGCGGCATTATTGATAAAATAATCAAGCTCATGTGCGGTATAAGCGGTGTTCAGCGGCAAATAGACGCCGCCTGCCTTTATCGTCGCCACATATAGGGCAAGCTGGGCTTTTGATTTTTGGGCTTGCACCGCTACCCTATCGCCGGTCTTAAGGCCTGAAGCGATAAGCGCGTTTGCGATCTGGTTCACGCGCTGCAAGAAATCACGGTAACTAACCTTGCCGCCATCATCTATCAGAAAAGGTTTCTCGCTGTTTTCATGGGTGGAAAAAATTGTGTCATATAAATGGTTGGTCATCGAGATACTTTCTATAATTTTAGGCTATAATTTTAGGCTACAATTTGAGGCTACAATTTAAGGTGCATTTTTGTAATTAAATTAAATCAAAGCGTTTATACAGCTCTTCTGGGGCTTCATGGGCACGCATTTCTGCCAAAATAAGCTTCCTAAGTTCGGCTTCAATAGTGGCATCCCGAAAAGGACGCAATTGCTGCGGGTCTGATTGCAGGTCATATAGACAGGTTTGGGTATCACTAAACCCACCTTGCCGCGGTGAACGCTTGGCATTGGCAAAGGCTGGAAGCTTTAAGACAGGTGCTTCTTTGGTAAAGGAAAAACCGCGATAAAGCGTAGCGGGTTCCAACTCATAAAGCTCGAATAAGCTACGGTTATGCATCGGCATCAATGTATATTCAAACAACTCCTGACTTTCCATATTCTCTGGATAGCAGAAATAGGTATAGCGGCCATCGGTAGCATTAAGTGCGCCGCCGAAAATACCATAAAGGGCGATTGGGCGGGCATCGCGTGGCTGGTCAAACAGATAGGCTAATAGAGATTGCCCTAATACTTGCTCTGGTACTTGCCCCAGCACTTGCTCTGGTGTTTGCTCTGGCGCTTTCCCTAGCATTTGCAAGGGGTGTTCTGCCTCATGCAATTTGAGTATTGTAGGCATCAAATCTGTGGTTTGGGTCAGCGCGCTGATGCGGCATCCGCCCGGCAAGGTCATTTCCGGATGGTAAATCATAAGCGGAATATGCGCGACCTCATTATAGAAAGGCATTCTGTTTTTTGCCCACCAATCATGCTCAGAGAGCAAAAATCCGTGGTCAGTTGTCAAGATTATCGCCGTATCACCCCATAGGCCTAATGCGTCCATCCTATCTAGGATGCGTCCCAACTGTTCATCACAAAACCGCACAAGCGCTGCATAATTTGCCTTTAATTCAGCGATTTCAGCTTTAGTTTCCTCCACCTTTCGGTAGCGCGGCCAATCCAAAATAGGCCCTTCATAGCCCGTATCTTCGGCGCTATATTCTTGGCGAAAACGGGCAGGGGCCGCAAAAGGCTCATGCGGATCAAACGTCTCCATCTGCAAAAACCAGCTGTCGGAAGTATGGTTGCCTTGCAGAAATTCCAGCGCCGCATCCACGCATTTCACAATCGGATAATCCGCTTCTTGTTTGACCGCGCTTCGGTTTATCATACCCTGCAAACGATGCCCGTCTCTGGTTTCTTCGAATTGTAGGGGATGATATTGTGCGCGGAAGCGTTCAAGCGGCGGTGTCACCATGGCAACATAGGGGTCTGATTCCTGTCCACGAATAAAATCCCAGCTGGAATAACGGGTGTGATAGGTTGCCCCCCCATCCTCAAAATAATGATAGTGATCTGAAATCAGATGGCTATAGAGGCCAGCGCTTTTTAACTGACCGGCAAAACTATCATCAAAGGGCTCTAAAGGGCCCCAGCTTCGATGCAGAAAATTTAGCCGCCCACAATGCATGTCCCGTCTGGCGGGCATGCAAGGCAGGGAGCCAGCATAATGATTGTCAAATATAGCAGAACGTGCTGCTAGCCGATTAAAGTTAGGCGTCGCATTAGTGCCGCCATAGGCTTCCAGCGCAGAACGGTTGAGACTGTCAAAAAGTAAAAATAAAGTTTTCATTCTATATATTCAATCAGGGCTGGCCAGTCTTTAGAAGCTGCTATCTATCTTTAAACATTTTGTTTTTCTCGAGATGGAAAACAGAAATTAATTCATTGACAGCATAACGTTAAGCATTCTTTAATTGGTATACAATATTTCATTTTCAATATCATAGCGTTCATATCAAGGCGCAATGTTTTTACTTGAAATGCGAAAGAAACCGCGTTCTTTTTGAGAAAAAAAGCGGTCATGATGGGGAAGAAAAATGGGTTTTGAGCCAGCAAGTGATATTCTATCTAACTATACAGTATTAGACTTAACGCGCGTGCGTTCAGGCCCGACTTGCGTGCGTCAGCTGGCCGATTGGGGCGCAAATGTCATCAAAATTGAAGCGCCTACCGCATCGGATATGGGCGGCAAGCGCGATGGGTCGGACTTCCAGAACCTACACCGTAATAAACGCTCTCTGGTCTTGAATCTTAAATCAGAAGAGGGCGTGGAGGTGTTTTTGCGCCTTGCTGCAAAAGCAGATGTTATTGTTGAGAATTACCGCCCAGATGTAAAATTCCGCCTTGGGATTGATTATGAAACCATCAAGGCACTAAATCCTAAAATTGTTTATGCCTCAATTTCTGGTTTTGGCCAAGACGGTCCGCTGGCTAAACGGCCAGGCTTTGATCAGATTGCGCAAGGGATGGGCGGATTGATGTCTATCACTGGTGAGCCTGGCAAAGGGCCAATGCGGGTCGGTATCCCTATCGCGGATTTAACGGCTGGCGGCTTTGCAGCGCAAGGCGTGTTGCTGGGCCTTTTGCGGCGCGAGCATACAGGGGAGGGGCAGTGGGTACAAACATCGCTATTGCAAGCGCAAATTGCGATGCTGGATTTCCAGGCTACACGCTGGCTAATGGATGGTGAAGTGCCGGCGCAAGCTGGTAATGATCATCCTACCTCTATTCCGACAGGCGTTTTTGAAACGAGTGATGGCTTTATCAATATTGCTGTAGCTGGTCAGCATATATGGCTGCGGTTTAAAGAAACGCTAGCTGATCCGCGTATGGATTCAGACAAATTTGCAGATGGTAAAGCACGGTCGGATAACCGTAAGGCGCTTAATGCGCTGATTAATGAGAATTTCCGCACGCAAAGCTCTGCTTACTGGATCGAGAAAATGAACGAGGTAGGAGTGCCTTGCGGGGAGATAAATACGATTGATAAGGTGTTTGAGAGCCCTCAGGTTCAGCATCTAGGAATTGCCCGCGACATGGTCAGTACCGAACGCGGCCCAACACAGATTGTAGGTCAGCCCATTATGATGAGCAGCTCAAAATCTGAAATTCGCAAGCCTCCTCCACTCGCAGGAGAGCATAGTGAAGAAATATTAGAAGAGTTTGGCTACAGCAAAGAAGATATTACCGCATTATCGGAAAAGGGCGTGATATGAAATTCTCACAATTAAATGAATATGCGGATGGTAATATCTTAGCAGGCGTTGTGGAGGCTACAGGCCATATTGTTATCAATAATCCTGAGCGGCATAATGCGGTTTCCATGGCAATGTATCAGGCTGCTGCCGAACAGGTTAACGCTATGGCAAGTGATGATGAGGTTCGCTTGCTTATGATAAGAGGGGCAGGCGGTAAAGCCTTTGCTTCAGGCGCAGATATCTCAAAGTTTGAAAAAGAGCGCAATAGCGAGGAACAGGTCGCTGCATATCAAGCAGCTACAGCCAAATTTTATTCTAGTGTCTTTAATTTTCCTAAGCCTACTATCGCCTATATTCAAGGGTATTGTATCGGCGGCGGCATGGCGCTAGCTGTGGCGTGTGATTTGCGCATTTGCGAAGATAAATCACGTTTTGCGGTGCCAGCTGCCAAGCTGGGGCTAGGCTATGGTTTTGAAGGGGTGTCGCGGCTAAATGCGCTGGTCGGGCCCGCTATGGTAAAAGAAATTTTCTTTACAGCACGTCAGTTCAGTGCCCAAGAAGCCTATGATATGGGGCTTGTTAATAGGGTTTTACCGGCACATATGCTTGCCGCCTATGCAGCAGATTATAGTCGCCGTATCGCAGAAAATGCGCCAATGACAATGGGATCAATTAAGGCGATTACACAAGATTTGCAAAAGCCAAGCACAGAGCGTGATTTGGATAAATTAGCAGAAATGGTGAAAGCCTGCTTTGATAGCGAGGATTATATTGAAGGACGGCGCGCCTTTATGGAAAAGCGTAAGCCACAATTTAAAGGTAGGTGAGCGCACACCAAATTAGCTAGCGGCATGATTAGGGGGAAAAGTTTATGTCAGGCAAAACACTAAAACAACGCATAGGTATTGATATTGGCCGCCGGGTGTCTGTTGAAGATGGGCTGGAATGGGCAGCTAAAAATGATGTGCATTTCATTGATGTGCAGACAGATATTCACCCTAACGCGCTGGAAAGTTTTGATGCTGAACGTATCGCTGGTGTGCGTGCGCTCAAAGAAAGGCACAATATAAATCTAGGTCTACACACGCTTTCTGGGGTGAATGTTGCTGAGTTTTCGCCTTTTTGCCGTGATGCGGTAGATGCGTATCTTAAAGCTTATATTGATCTTGCCCCGCAGGTTGGCGCCGACTGGATTGTGGTGCATGGGGGGTATCACTTTACTGCCTGCCGCACCCTTCGGATGCAAACTGCCATCGACCGGCTGAAACGCATGGCTGGTTATGCCGAAGAAAAAGGGGTGCTTCTGCTGCTCGAAAATTTGAACTGGGAGCCCGTTTTAGCTGAAGTGAATTACATGCCGGTTACCCCAGCTGAGACAATGCATTTCTTAACTGAAATTAACAGCCCTGCTTTGCGTTGGTCTTTTACCGCCAATCATGCTCATTTTCTGCCCGGGGTTGGCATTTCTAACTTCATTGATGCCGTTGATTTTTCTTTCTGCCACGAAGTGCGGCTAGCCGATAATAACGGGTCTTATGAAATTCATCAGCGTCCGGGTGAAGGCACTATAGATTTTGGTGCCATGTTCAAAAAAATTGAAGGGCTTGGCTATAAAGGCCATTACACAAATGGCTTTACAACAATAGATGATATGCTGGCTGGCCGGGACTATATGGTGGCACGAGCCGCAGAGGCAGGGGTAAAAATAGATTAAAAAAGAATAAAAATTGAATTCGTTTCGCTTTGTGCAAAGCATTCAAACTTAATTCAATTGAAGGGCTTGCCAATAGGGCAAGAAATGAGGTTAACTTTAACCATATTTGGAATAGTGTATACCAAAATAAATTTGTAAATGATATCTGGGAGGATATGACAAATGAAAAAGATGAAGATGCTTTTATCTGCAGGTACTGCTGCTGCTGCCGTCGCTGGTGTGATGGCTCTAACAGCAACCCCTGCGATTTCAGATGACAAGCCAGCAATTGAAGTGATTACACATGCGGGTGCCGGTGGGGGTACAGATGTGAATGCACGGATGATGATGATCAGAACAAGGCGTGAGCTGAAGCAGGATATGGTTGTTGTGAATAAACGAGGAGGCGGTGGTGCTGCTGCGATGAATTATTTTGCAGACAGACCCGCTGACGGAAACTCAATTATTATGTTTACAGTAGGCCATGCTATATCAATGGCGGCTGGCAAGACCAAGCTTGCAATTGATGATATGGCTCCGTTGGGCCGCGGCACTAATGACCCGCAAATCCTAATGGTTAACTGTAAAACATCAAAGTATAAAACGCCGGAAGAATTCGTTGCTGGTGTGAAAGCTGGTGACGCAATCTCTTACGGTGGAACGCAATCTGGTACGATTGACCATATTACAGTTTACCTGTGGGCAAAAAAGATGGGTCAGCCTATGCCAAATTATCTCCCATTCGGCGGTGGCGCTGAGCTTGCAACCCAATTAGTTGCTGGTGCAGTTGATGTGGGTGTTTTAAACTTGTCAGAGGCTGCTTCACCAATTGAAGCAGGTGATATTTGTCCGCTAGTTATTCTAGACAGAAACTCAATGGCTCCAATTCCAGCTGCAAAGACTTCTGTTGAGATGGGCATAGATCTTGAGTTGGCAACGGTGCGAGGCTACGCAACACACGCCGGAGTAGATAAAGCACGTCGTGATGAGTTAGAAGCCGCCATGATGAAAGCTATGGGACATTCGCTTTATCAGGCGTACCTGATGAATTCAGGACTTGACTCAACATCACCGATGGGTGCTGAAGAATGGGGTAAGCAGATGAAAGTGATGGTAGGTGAATTTGGTCCTGCCTTGAAAGAGATGGGTTTGGTTAATTAAGGGCAACCCCTTAAACGCCATTAAAATTACTGGCTTTCACAGTATCTATATGCTGTGAAAGCCATCATTTTCTCTTAAAAAATGAGCGCAATTGATGTCTGTTAAAACCCAAATTGTACCGATTTTTCTAACTGCTGTCTCGTTAGTAATTATTTACCTTGCTCTACAGTTGGATTTGTCGCCGCCGATGATCGTTGGTGATAGTATGCAGCCGCGTTCATTTCCTATTTTTTTGATGGTTTTGAATTTAATCCTGACAGGGGCGCTGGCTTTACAATTTTATCGTAACCCGCCTAAAGACCAAGAGCCTATTCTTCGGATTACTTGGTTAACGATGGCTTTGATGGTGTTATTTTATGCTCTCACCGTGTCTATCGATATGTTTGTTGGCATTTCAGTAGTGATGTTTTTGATGTCTCTTATCTGGGGACAGCGCAGCATTCTAATTGCTGCAGCTAACGCAATTATCACTCCGTTTTTAGTGTTTTTATTATTTGATATTGTTCTTCGCATCCGTTTTCCGCGCGGCCTTATCACCAACTGGTATTATGGATAGGATTAGTCAGAAATGCTTGAAGCAGTAACAGCTCTTGGTTCGGTCTTTTTTGACCCTTATCTTTTGTTTTTAATTTTTGCTACCACGATAATTGGAATTGTTATTGGTGTGTTGCCTGGTTTGGGTGCGACCACAGGTGCAGCATTGCTGCTACCGTTTACACTAACAATGGAACCGGTTCATGCGATTGCAGTGCTGGCGACTATTTACGTCGCAGCCACTTTTGCTGGGTCAATCACAGCTATTCTTATTAATACACCCGGCACCTCTGCTGCTGCTGCAACAACCTTTGATGGGTTTCCGTTAGCCCAGCGTGGTGAGGCGGGGCGCGCGCTGGGCGTTGCGGTGATGTCTTCTACCTTTGGCGGTGTTGCATCGGTAATCGTGCTATGTTTTGCAGCCCCCTTGCTGGCGAGAGTGGCGTATGAGTTCCGTCCGCCAGAATATTTTGCATTGACCATTTTTGGCTTGTCTATGCTGGCAAGTATAAGTGCTGGTGGGGCAATAAAGAATTTAATGGGGGGTGTGTTTGGCGTTTGGTTGTCCACCATTGGCGCTGAGCGTGTAACCGCTATCGAGAGGTTCATGTTTGGAAATTATGAGCTTTATGAGGGGCTAGGTTTCGTTCCGGTTATGATCGGGCTTTTTGCGATGTCTGAGCTGTTAGTGCAGTCAAAGGTTGCTAATAACGCCGTCGAGTTCGTGAAGATGAAGGCGGTGCAATTGCCAAGTCGAGAGGACTATAAAAAGATCTGGAAAACGGTGCTTCGATCCTCTGGTATCGGAACTTTCATTGGAATATTACCAGCCGAAGGGGCAACAGTTGCCTCTATGATCGGCTATTCCGAAGCCAAACGCTGGTCAAAGAATAAAGAAGAGTTCGGTAAAGGCTCTATTGAGGGAATTGCCGGCGCGGAATCTGCCAATAATGCGGCGACAGGCGGCGCGATGGTGCCAACTATGGTGCTGGGCATTCCAGGTAGTGGTACTACGGCAATTATTCTGGTTGGTTTGATGGTGCATGGTCTGCGCCCTGGCCCGTATCTGTTTACTGAACAAGTTAATTCTGTTTATCAGATTTTTGGCTCTATGCTTGCAGCAAATATCATGTTTTTGTTAATGGGTCTCTATGCGGCAAAGATTTTTGCGCGAATATCTCTTGTACCAATTAACCTGCTCTGGCCGATTGTTTTTGCTCTATCAGTTATAGGTGCATATGCGCTTAATTCTTCATTATTGGATGTTTGGATTGCTCTAATATTTGGCGTTATTGGATTTTTTGCTCGTCGTTTTGGTTTTGCAGTAGCCCCAATTGCGGTTGGTCTTATTCTGGGCAAGATGGTAGAGGTTAATCTGCAGAATTCGTTAAAGATGTTTAATGGTGAGTGGTGGCTAATTTTCACTCAGCCGCTAGCGGTATTCTTCCTAATTCTTGCTTTCCTAGGTCTATGTGGCCCGCAAATCTTTGCCATGTACAAAAATTCTAGAAAGTCGTAGTAAGCGAGGGATTAAATTTCAAACTTTGGCAGAGCGTCTAAATTTAGCTCATATCCTAGACCGGGCGTCTCTGGCAAAGAGATAAAGCCATCGTTAACTTCCGGCAGACCGTTATAGATTTGGCGGCAGGCATCAACCGAACTTGCATGATATTCAACCAAGCCGCCATTGCTGACACCGGCCTGAAGATGCATATTCGCAAACGGCCACGCCCCGCCATTATCCACCGATATATTAAAGCTATCTGCCAGAGCGGCAATTTTCACACATTGCGTGAAACCACCGGAAATGGCCGCATTTGGTTGCAAGATATCAACCGCTTTGGCGATAAGCATATCGCGGAAACGATAAGGCTGGGCTTCATTTTGCCCGCATGCAAGGCGGATAGTAGTATGAGCGCGCAAATCTGCCATAGCCGGAATATCATTCTGGGTGATAGGCTCTTCGAAAAAGGCAATATTATAGGGCTCTAACTGACGGCATAGCTCGCGCGCATGAAATAGGTCCAGGCTGCAATTTGCATCAATAAATAGTTCTGCGTGGCTGCCAATAGCTTCACGTACGCTTGCTACACGCCGGACATCTTCTTCGATAAGGCTGTTCAGTGGGCGCGGTTCATCCCGGCGCTTTAACCCGCCATTAGCAACCGTCATTTTCAAGGCATTAAATCCAGCTTCTTGCCAAGCTGCTGCGGCCTCGGCCAGCGCGCTGCGGTCATATACCCCAAAGCCAAAAGTTGCGTAAATCTGACATTTATCGCGCGCCCCGCCCAGCAATTGGTAAATAGGCATATTCAAAGCCTTGCCTTTAATATCCCATAAAGCGATATCAATAGCTGATAGGCTATGCATGCCGATACCTGTTTGCCCCTTTGGCGTTAATCCCCAATAAAGCTTATCAAAGAGCTGTTCATGCAGAAGGGGGTTTTCGCCTATCAGCAAGGGTGCAGCATTGCAAAGCACCATTTCCTTTATGGGCCGTGCAAGGCCAATTGTGGTCAACCCATGCCCGGTAATGCCAGCATCTGTGTCTATTTCTACTACACATATTTGGTGCGCCATATGCTTGGCTGGTGTGATGATATCCAGCGTCGTTGGCACTTCTAGGGCATAGGCTCTGAGGGCGGTGATTTTCATCTGCTTTGCCCCTTTTTCAGCTAAGTGTTTAGTGTGCTTGCCAGTTGCTAACCATATTACAGGCAATAGAAAAAGCAGCTTGCATCGCTTTTACATCTGCCTTGCCAGTGCCAGAGATATCAAAGGCTGTGCCATGTGCAGGTGTGGTAACGGGGAAGGGGATGCCGCCCTGAACCGTGACGCCGCGATCAAAGCCCATCAGCTTTAGCGCAATCTGGCCTTGATCGTGATACATGGTAATAATGCCATCTACATCGCCAGCCTTTGCCTTCAAAAAGACGGTATCAGACGGCCATGGGCCATCCACATTAACCTGACCCTTGCGCAGTTTATCAACCGTAGGCTGGATAACATCAATTTCTTCTGTACCAAAATTGCCATTATCGCCAGCATGTGGATTGAGGGCTGCAACAGAAAGGCGCGGGCGTGATAGCCCAGAACGCTTCAGAACATTATCGATGAGATGTACCGCCTTGGTGATGCGTTCTTCATTCACATAATCTGGAACTTCGCTTAGAGCGATATGGCTAGAAACGCGGCTAGTCCAAATGCCGTCTAGGGTATTTAGCTCAGAGATATAACCCTCCACCCCTAAAAATTCTGCCATATAATGCAGCTCATCTTCATGCCCTAATCCAGCTTCTATCAGAGCAGCCTTATTAAAGGGGCCAAAGGTGATTGCATCAATAATCCCATCTTGGGCAAGCTGCAACGCAGTATTCAGGTTTTCAAGGGCAGAAGTGCCATTGGCCAAACTGACTTCAGCATGGGTAATCGCATCTGGCGCGATAGTCTCACGCGGGTAATGGGCAATGCCATCGCCCTCAGTCCAGTCACCATCTAGAGGATTGCATGTGCGCATTTCAAAATCTGCACCAGCCTGTTCCTGACCAAGGGCAAAAAGATGCGCATCACCAATTAAAAGGATGTCTGCTTTTTCAGCTGTCTCAGGTTGGTTAAGCAATTTTGCGATTAGCTCTGGGCCAATGCCGCCTGGATCGCCTGGAATGATACCAATACGTGGTTTTGTCATCTGTTTATCCCCATCATAACTATCTTACTATTAGTGTTTTCTAGAACTGTTGCTGCTCTAAGCTGTGTTATCTTTATCCATAGTGCTGGCAATGTTCGTAATCGCTGTTTCAAGATGTGCACGCAACTCAATGCCAGCTTGCATCATGTCACGATTTAGTAGTGCATCGGTAATTTTCTGATGTTGGGCAAGGGTATTCTCGCGGCTAACATGCATGCGTGAGGAAACAAAACGCGCGCGAAACAGGCGCGCATTATAATGTCGGTGGGTTTCAATTAGTGGGGCATTGCCGCTTGTTTGAACAATGGCACGATGGAATTTCATATCAACCTCGAAAAAGGTTAGCGCATCTGCTTTATCTGAATTTTCTTGCATGAAATTATTTAGCTCAGATATTTCTTCGAGCGCTTCATTTGAGGCTTCGCTACAGGCAAGCTCGCCTGCTAGCGCCTCTAACGCGCCTAGTACCTGCAAGTTCTGGCGAATCACCGAAAGCGACGGATTAGCGATAAAGGGTCTGCGCGTGCGGCTATATTCAATTAGCCCTTCGCTTTCTAGCATCCGCATCGCTTCACGCATAGGCGTGCGGCTAATGCCCATAGCTTCAGCTAAATCACGTTCTGGAATAGAGGTGCTGGGTGGTAGCTTTTCAAGTAATATCAACTCACGCAAAGCATCTGCTGTATCTTCACGCAATGATTTTCTGGGCGCCACCTGAACATCGCTTTCGGCAATGATTTTACTAAGAGGGGAGCCCTTGCGCATAGTCTATCGTCCCCATTTTAGCACCAGCGGATCATGCGGGCGCATCAGCTCTAGCAAACCAGCCTTGGTTTGCGGGTGTAAAGGTTCGATAGGATGACGGCAAAAATCAGATTTAATCACACCGCCAGCAACCATCGCTGCTTTGGTAGCGCGGAAACCGCACTGCCGGTTTTCATGATTTATCACAGCCAATAACCGGCTATAACCAGCAACAGCCGCCTCGCGGCGTCCCTCTAGATGGTCCATAATAACAGGACGGATAAGGTCAGGGATAAGTGCAGATGTCATAGAGCCTCTTGCGCCGGCATCTAAGTCAGCCAACAAGGTTATAGCTTCCTCGCCATCAAAGGGGGCTTCTATAGCAGCCCCGCCTTCAGCGATTAATGCGCGCAGTTTACTCGCTGCACCCGCACATTCAATTTTAAACATCCGTACCATTTCGATTTCATGCGCCATGCGCACTAATAATGGTAGGGGTAAATCTACTCCAGAAAGAGGCGCATCTTGTATCATGATAGAGATGCCGACCTCGCCAACAGCTTTAATCTGCTCAAAGCTTTGCTGGGCAGTACCTTTAAGCAAGGCACCGTGATAAGGCGGCATCATCATAACCGCTTCTGCCCCTAGGCTCTTAGCAAAGGCTGCGCGCTCTACAGCTATCTTTGTTGCATAATGGCTGATGGTAACAATTATAGGCACACGACCAGCTGCATGCTCGATTGAAATACGGGTTAGCTTTTCGCGCTCAACATCAGAAATTAAGAATTGCTCAGAGAAGTTCGCCAAAATGCAGATGCCATCCACACCCTGATCAATCATGCAATCAATAACAGCTTTCATGCCATCATAATCAACCTCTCCATTGTCATGGAAAGGGGTTGGAGCGACGGGCCAGATACCCTGATAATGCGCCTGTGTCATAACTCAAACTTTCTTTAGCTACTTTTTTCAACGCTATCAAAAAAAAGATAGCGCAACTCCCCGGAAAGAAACCTATCATTGCGGCATGAAATACCACAAAATCAATCTCTATTCTAAAATGGTATACCAAAAAATAGGCGAAGCGCAAGACCTGAAACCCTGATCGGCTCACAGAAACTTTACAAGCAGAATCAAGGTTCAGCAGCTACGCTACTTGCCTTGCCAATTTGCTGGACGTTTTTCAAAAAAGGCGGTAACGCCCTCTTTAAAATCTGCACTGCCAAAGCACATCTGGATAAGGTCATGGTCATCTGGCAAAGGGGTTGCCTCTTGCAGACGGCGCAGACCCATCAAGGTAGCTTTTAGGGTCAAGGGGGCTGATGCAGCCATGGACCTGGCCAGCTCTTCTGCGCGAGTTTCAACCGCCTCTTTATCTTCGTGCAATTCGGTAATAAAGCCGGCTTGTAAAGCTGCTTCTGCATCTATCAATTGTGCTGTTAGCAAGATATGGGCGGTCCTCGCAGGTCCAACAAGCTGGACAAAGCGGCGCAGATTGGCAATGGCAAGGCAGTTTCCAAGTGTTTTGGCAATTGGCACGCCGAGCTTAACCGAGCGGCTACCTATGCGGATGGAACAAGCGGCCGCAATTGCCGCGCCGCCGCCGGTCACAAAACCATTTAGCGCAGCAATGGTTGGTATCTCGCATTGCTCAATTCCCTTAAGAACCGCTTCTATCATTGCCTCATAATTGATAGCATCGTCCGGGCGCGAGAAGGTTTTGAACTGCGATATATCGGTGCCAGCAGCAAAGGCGGCATCGCCGCCGCCTTTGAAGATAAGCACACGCAGCTTGTCTGCATCCTCTTCCCCGCCAGCGCGCAGGCAGATTTCCTTGATGCGGTCATACATCGCAAAGGTAAGGGCATTACGCCGATGTGGACGGTTTAACGTGATAATGCCAATGCCGTCTGAAGCCTCAAACAGCAGTTCTTCATCTGTGGTTTGGGTTTTATTAGACATTTTGTCTCCCTTTTCTTTATCGCCAGCGCATTTAGCTATTGATGTGCGATGCTATCGGCAATTTAATTTAACAGTTTAATTGCTGGTTTCCTGAAGATAGCTTATCGCAGTGGCAAGTCCGCCTGACTGATGTGGTATGCCTGCTAGCGACAATCCCATCTCAACCCCGCTCAGCGTTCCCATAAGCATTAAATCGTTGAAATCGCCTAAATGGCCTATTCTAAACACTTTGCCAGCAACTTTTGACAAGCCATTACCAAGCGACATATCAAAATTTTCTAGAATTGTCGCACGTAGGGCATCAGCATCCTGCCCATCTGGCAACAGAACCGCAGTCAGCACACTGGAATAATATTTAGGGTCTTCACATAAAACCTCTAGCCCCCATGCCTGAACAGCCTTTCGGGTGGCTTCAGCATGGCGATCATGGCGGGCAAAAACATTATCAAGCCCTTCTTCATGCAGCATATCTATGGCTTCTTTTAGCCCGTAGAGCAGGTTGGTAGCAGGCGTGTAGGGAAAAGCGCCAGACTTGTTTGCTTCTATCTGTTCCTGCCAGTCCCAGTAAGAACGGCGCATTCCCCCTTTTGATGCCACATCTATCGCGCGTTCAGATACTGCATTGAAAGATAGGCCAGGTGGAAGCATTAGGCCTTTTTGTGAGCCAGATACAGTAATATCCACACCCCATTCATCATGGCGATAATCCATAGAGGCGAGTGATGAGATGGTATCGACCATCAAAAGCGCATCATGGCCTGCTTCATTCATTGCGGCGCGCACTTCATCAATGCGGCTAGTAGAGCCAGTTGAAGTCTCGTTATGCACGACGCAGACAGCTTTAATTTTGTTTTCTGTGTCTTTGCGCAACCGTGCCTCAATAGCGTTGGCATCAGCCCCCCGTCGCCAATCTGTCGCCAGAAATTCTGTCTCAAGGCCGAGGCGTGTTGCCATTGTATTCCACAAGGTTGCAAAATGGCCAGTTTCGACCATCAGTACCAAATCGCCTTCTTGCAAGACATTTACAAGGGCAGCTTCCCATGCACCGGTACCAGAGGCAGGGTAAATCACTACATGGCTATCTGTTTTAAAAATAGTTTTGATGCCAGATAGACATTCTGCCCCAATTTTAGCAAAATCAGGGCCGCGATGATCAATGGTTGGATAATCCATTGCGCGCAAAATCCGGTCTGGAACATTGCTTGGGCCGGGAATTTGCAGAAAATGTTTACCAGCCTTGTATCCTGTCTTCGCCATTTTTAAGTGTCCTTGCTTTAAAGTTTTATTCACACCCACGTCTTGCTGTTCCAGCAGACCGTTACAAATAGGGGTATGAAATTCGAATCGTGGAAAGAATAATTATAGATTTGATATTGGCATACGATATTCGGTATTCCAAGTGGGGTAGGTTTCCTCACACCATTTAATTTTGCACCTTTTCCTCTTTGTGGAATCGCTTTCCATAATCACTTGACGCTATTAACTCTAATATTTGAAGATTTCTTATGCCAGATGATATGAAAAATCCGTCCGCTATCGACACGCCAATGAAAGCTGTTGATTTAAGCGGCCTTAAAAAACAGCTTGGATCAAAACTGCTAGATGACCGTTTTTCGCGCGGACGCTATGCAACAGATGCCTCTATTTACCAAATGGTGCCGCACGCAGTTGTCGTCCCTGAAACGCTTGATGATGTGCGCATTAGTCTTGATTTTGCGCGCCAGAACGGGCTGGCCGTTTTGCCACGTGGTGGCGGTACCTCGCAATGTGGGCAGACGGTAAATCATGCGCTGGTGATGGACCAAACCAAGCATTTGAACAAAATTCTTTCGCTTGACGTTGAAAATCGGCGTTGCGTGGTAGAGCCTGGTATTGTTTTAGATGATTTAAATCGCCAGCTAAAGCCGCATGGTTTGTGGTTTCCAGTGGATGTTTCCACCTCTAGCCGTGCTACTATTGGCGGTATGGCAGGCAATAATTCATGTGGTGGTCGCTCGCTACGATATGGGATTATGCGCGATAATGTGCATTCAATTAAAGCGATATTAAGCGATGGAAGTGAGGCTGTTTTTGGGCCGCTGGATGAAAGCACCTTAACAGGAAAGTTAGCTGAAATTTGGCCAGAGTTACAGGCGATGGGGCGGGATAATGAAGCTCTTATTCAGGATAAATTTCCAAAGGTATTGCGCCGTGTTGGCGGCTATAACATTGACGCGCTCATTGACGATGCTATGGCAGCGCGTCCGCATGGCAGGGCAGGAGACGGCATTAATTTAAGCCATCTTTTGGTTGGATCTGAAGGAACACTTGCGTTTTCAACAGAAATTGAGGTGAAGCTCTCACCTCTTCCTGCGAAGAAAATTATGGGAATTTGTCATTTCCCGACCTTCTATAAAGCCATGGACGCCGCCCAGCATCTGGTTAAGCTAGACCCGATAGCGGTGGAGCTGATAGATGATACAATGCTTGAGCTTGCGCGCTCTATTGCAATTTTCAAACCGATTGTAGAAGAGGTGGTGCGCGGCACGCCAGCAGCCCTGTTGGTTGTTGAGTTTGCCGAAGAAGATAGCGAGGAAAACTTAAACCGCCTGCAGCGATTGCATGAAATGATGGCAGAGCTTGGCTTTGGCTGGGACAAGGACAGTGCATGGCAAGGCGGGGTGATAGATGCTGTTGATTTAGGCTTGCAAGGGCGCGTTGCTGAAATGCGCAAATCTGGTCTGAATATTATGATGAGCATGAAACAGGCAGCTAAGCCTGTCTCCTTTGTTGAAGATTGTGCAGTAGGGCTAGAACATCTGGCGGAATATACCGCAGGGCTAACGGATATTTTCACCCGCTATGGCACAAAAGGGACATGGTATGCGCATGCATCGGTAGGCTGTTTGCATGTACGCCCAGTGCTGGATATGAAAAAGGCAGATGATGTTCAAACCATGCGCAATATTGCCGAAGAGGCATTTGAGCTGGTTAAGCGTTATGGCGGCTCGCACTCTGGCGAGCATGGCGATGGTATTGTCCGCTCTGAATTTAATGAGATGATGTTTGGTCCAGAAATGACCAACCTGTTTCGGCGGGTAAAGCAGCTTTTTGACGCGGACGGGATGTTTAATCCCGGCAAGATTGTGGATGCGCCAAAAATGGATGACCGAGCGCTATTCCGCTTTGCCCCTGGCTATAGCATCAATGATTTTCCAACCCAGCTAGACTGGTCAGCATGGCCTGGCAAAGCTGGTGGCCTGCAAGGTGCCGTGGAAATGTGCAATAATAACGGTGCCTGCCGCAAGCTTTCAGGCGGGGTGATGTGTCCGTCCTTTCGCGCGACTGGCGATGAAAAAGATAGCACAAGAGGGCGTGCAAATAGTCTGCGCTTAGCACTATCAGGTCAGTTAGGCGCTGACGCACTCGCTAGTGATGAGATGGCTGAAACGATGAAGCTTTGCGTATCTTGCAAGGCCTGTAAGCGTGAATGCCCGACAGGCGTGGATATGGCGCGCATGAAGGTGGAAGTTACCGCCCTGCAAGCAGCCAAAAATGGCCTGTCTATTCATGATAAGCTGGTTGCCTATCTGCCTGCCTATGCGCCTTTTCTAAGTCGCTTTTCTGGGCTTGCTAACCTAGCGCAATCCCTGCGCCGCCATCTGCCGATAATCGCACCCCTTCTAGAGCGGATTACCGGCTTTACGGCTAAACGCGATTTGCCGCGCTGGTCGAATAAGCCTTTCCGTGATCAGGAAGTTAGCCAAATAGCTGATAGCAGTAATGCGGTGATTTTGTTTGCCGATAGCTTTAATCGCTATTTTGAGCCTGAGAACCTACGTGCCGCCCAGAAGGTGCTAAACCATACCGGCAAGGAAGTTTTTATTCCAGATAGCCTGCGTGCCCGTCCTGTTTGTTGTGGGCGCACCTATCTTTCCACTGGTCTGGTAGATAAAGCGAGGCAAGAAGCACGGCATCTGGTAGAGGTTTTTTATCCTTTTGCTAAGCAAGGTATCCCTATTGTTGGGTTGGAGCCATCCTGTACCCTTGCACTGCGTGATGAAGTGCCGGCGTTGCTAGGGGATGAAAAATCACGGATCGTAGCTGAGCAGGTGCAAACCTTTGAAGAGTTTTTAATAGCTTCTGATGCGGAGTTTGAGCTAAGCGGTGATACGCAAAAGATATATGTTCATGGGCATTGCCATCAGAAAGCCTTTGATGTGCTGACCCCTGTTCACCGTCTGTTGCAGGAAAAAGCAGGCATGCAAATTGAACCTGTTGAAACCAGCTGCTGTGGTATGGCTGGGGCATTTGGCTATGGCACAGATACCTATGATATCTCGATGAAAATGGCCGAAACTAACCTGTTGCCGAAATTACGTGCCGCAGAGCCAGACGCGCCAATAATTGCTGATGGTACGTCTTGCCGTTGTCAAATCGCTGATGGAAGTGGGCGAACAGCAGAGCATGTGGCTAAATTTTTAGCTGACCGGATATAATTTATTAACGTTTCGCGCTTAAAATCATATCCGCAGCCTTCTCAGCTATCATTAGGGTAGGGGAATTGGTATTGCCGGATGTAATGGTGGGCATAACAGACGCATCTGCTATACGCAGGCCAATTAGCCCATGAACGCGCAAATTGTCATCTACCACCGCTGTTTTATCATGTCCCATTTTGGCAGTGCCTACTGGGTGAAAAATAGTGGTGCTGATATCCCCTGCTTTTCTGACCAACTCTTGGGTAGTTTCAAATTCTGCACCAGGCAGAAATTCATCTGTTACAAAGGGGGCTAGCGCTGCCTGCGATACAATATGGCGCGTTACTCGAATAGATTGCGCGGCGATATCGCGGTCATGCGGGTCGGCCAGATAGTTTGGGGCTATCTCTGGGCTGTCAAACGGGCTGGCAGAGGCTAAGCTGACCTGCCCGCGCGATTGTGGGCGCAAATTACAAACTGAGGCTGTAAAGGCAGGGAAGGGGTGCAAAGGTTCCCCAAAGGCATTTAGCGAGAGTGGCTGCACATGATATTGCAAATCAGGTGTCTCAAGGCGCTTATCAGACTTCACAAACGCCCCTAGCTGGCTAGGAGCCATCGACATTGGCCCTGAACGCTTAAATAAATATTCTAGCGCAATTCGCATTTTGCCGCTTAGTTTATGGGCATAGCTGTTCAATGTGATGATATCTTTGACTTTGAAAATAGTTCTGATCTGCAAATGATCTTGCAGGTTACCCCCTACCCCCTCCAGCCCATGGCGAACCGCAATGCCATGTGATTTTAACATAGCCTCTGGACCAACACCGGAGAGTTGCATGAGGTGCGGGGTGCCGATAGCCCCGCTGCATAAAATAACTTCCCTGTCAGCATGCGCAATACAACGCTGATTGTGATGGAAAAAGGCAAGGCCGGTTACCTTGCGTCCAGAAAAAGTCAGATGTTCTGCTTGCGCACCTGTCAGCAGATGTAAGTTCTTGCGTGATTTTACAGGTGTAAGAAAGGCTCTGGAGCTACTCCAGCGCCAGCCTTTGCGCTGATTAACATGAAAATAGCCTACCCCTTCATTATTCCCGCGATTAAAGTCTTTTGTCTCTGGAATGCCTGCTTGCATACAGGCTTTCTTGAAATAATCTAGAATATCCCAAGATAGGCGTTGCTCTTCTACGCGCCATTCACCGCCACTGCCATGCATCTCATCATCGCCAGCAAAATAATCTTCTGACTTTTTAAAATAGGGCAGCACCTCATCCCAGCTCCAGCCAGTATTGCCCATTTGTGCCCATTGGTCATAATCGCGTGCCTGACCGCGCATGTAAATCATGCCGTTGATAGACGAGCATCCCCCCAAAATCCGGCCGCGTGGATAGTTTAACACGCGCCCGTTCAAGCCTGCCGCAGGAGCAGTCTTAAACCCCCAATCTGTGCGCGGATTGCCCATACAATAGAGATAACCTACCGGAATTTTTGTCCAGATATAATTATCAGTTCCGCCCGCTTCCACCAGCAAGACGCGGTTGCGCGGATCAGCCGACAGCCGATTTGCCAGAGCGCAACCTGCAGTGCCTGCCCCCACAATTACATAATCAAAATGGCCGTAATCTTCGCGCTGTTTCATCTTTGAATTGCTCTGTTCTGTGCTGTTACACCTCTATTCAGGAGCGAGGTTTATTTTGCTGCCAATAGCTCTAGGTGGCGATAAATTTCTGTATGGTCAGGCTCACCTCCTAGCGCCTCCAAGGCTTCTTTTAGATAATCAGCTAATTCGTTTGTAAGGGGAAGCGTAAAGCCATTTTCAGCAATTATATCGCTGGCTATAGCCACATCCTTTGTCATTAAATTGAGGGCAAATCCTGAATCAAAGGCTCGGGTCAAAACAAATTTATCAATTTTAACTTCTGTAGTGTTGTTGCGTCCAGTCGAAGCATTAATGATGGTTTGAAACTTTTCTGGGGCGATGCCAAATTTCTGAGCGGTGGCTAGCGCTTGAAAGCTGGTAACAAGCCCGGCAGCTGATACATAGTTATTCAAGGCCTTCATCGCGTATCCAGCGCCGGCAGGGCCAATGTGAACAGGGTTGCCCATTGCTTCTAGCAACGGTTTGGCTTGCGCAAAATCAGCTTCTGTTCCGCCAGTCATAATCATCAAACTGCCGTCCCGCGCTTTGCCCACGCCGCCAGATACAGGGGCATCCAAAGCGCTATGGCCAGTGGGGGCCAGTAAGTCTGCCAATTGCGCGCTGGTTTCTGGATGGCAGGAGGACATATCCACAAACAAGGCTCTGGTGCCAAATGCCAAAAGCGCAGCGATTATCTCCTTCACGGCGCCCCCTTCAGGAACCATAGTAAAAATAATATCACAATCGCTTAGCTCTGATAGGCTGGATGCACGCTGCACAGGGCTTTCTGCAGGGAGTTGCCAGTTGAGGTCGTAGCCGATGATTTGTGTTGTTTGGCTCGCAAGGCGCGGTGCCATCACACTGCCCATTTTACCAAGTCCAATAAACCCTATTTTCATGTATTTCCCACCTGTCATTTTCAATGCTTTCTTTTTATATTGGCGAGGAGAAAGGGGAGCTGTCATTAAAATTTTTTAAAAAAACATCACAAAAATACCCTCTTTACCCTTGCTTCATCGCGCGGAGTTATGCTACATAGCCGAACAGTTTTCCGCGCATTGCGCTTGTTGTTACAGGCAAGCTATGCAAAGCGCGGCGTTATCATATGGTCTGCGCCCGTTTTTACACTTGAAAAGGTTTGGCATTTATGGCTAAAGTGTCGCCCGCACAGTTTGTTCGGCAAGTTAGGCAAGAGGTTTCGCGCATTTCTTGGGCGAATCGTCGTGATACTGGTCTTGCTACATTAACTGTTTTTATTATGGCAACCATAGCGGCGGTGTTTTTCCTGCTTGTTGATCTGGTGCTTTCGAACGTTGTTCAGTTTGTTCTCGGGCTTGGGTCTTAAAAAGAGAGCAGGGCTGAATTTTTGGTTTTTTTGAGGATGTCTTAAGTTATGGCGAAGCGCTGGTATGTTGTCCATGTCTTCTCAGGTTCCGAGAAGAAAATGGCGCAGTCTATAATGGAACAGGCTGCAAGCCACGGACTCGATGACCAAATCGATGAAGTTATGGTGCCGACCGAAGAAGTGGTCGAAGTGCGCCGCGGTGCAAAGGTTCAGTCCGAACGCAAATTCTTCCCAGGTTATATATTGGTTAAAATGGAGCTTTCAGACGCTGCATGGTCATTGGTGCAAAACCAGCCGCGCGTCACAGGCTTTCTGGGCGGCAAGGGCAAGCCTGTGCCGATTACTGCCGCTGAAGCAGAACGGCTGATTAAGCAGATGGATGAGGGCGTTGAGCGTCCACGTAGCACGATATCATTTGATATTGGTGAAGAGGTGCGGGTCACAGAAGGTCCGTTCGAAAGCTTTAACGGTATTGTCGAAGAAGCCGATGATGAGAAGGAACGCTTGAAAGTAGCGGTCTCTATTTTTGGACGCGCAACACCGGTCGAGCTTGAATATAGTCAGGTTGAAAAAACAGCGTAGGGAATATCGTGCTGCCTCAGCCAGATTCGGGCGCACATAACAAAAAAAATATCAAATGGTCACGAAAGTGACGCACAAGAAGGGTTGATAAGATGGCAAAGAAAATCGAAGGCTATTTAAAGCTGAATATTCCAGCAGGGGGTGCAAACCCCTCTCCACCTGTTGGCCCTGCTCTTGGTCAGCGCGGCGTAAATATCATGGAATTCTGTAAAGCCTTTAATGCGGCCACAGAAAGCCTAGAAAAAAATATGCCAGTGCCCGTTGTTATCACTATCTATCAGGATAAGTCCTTTACCTTTACGACCAAGACTGCACCGGTTAGCTATTTCTTGAAAAAAGCAGCTGGCCTGCCAAAAGGCGGACAAGAGCCTGGGCGTTCAGTAGCTGGCAAGGTAACCCTGTCGCAGGTACGCGAAATCGCAGAACAGAAAATGAAAGACTTGAATGCTGTAGATATGGATGGCGCAGTTGCCATGATCAGCGGTTCAGCTCGGGCCATGGGCCTAGAAGTTGTGGAGGGATAAGATGGCGAAGATGAATAAAAGAATGCAGGCGGCGACCGCAAACCTTGACCGCAACATTAACTACTCGGTAGCAGATGCCGCCCGTTTGGTAAAAGACGGTGCTACATCTAAATTTGATGAGACCATCGAGCTGGCCATTAATCTGGGTGTTGACCCACGCCATGCAGACCAGATGGTGCGTGGTTCTGTTTCGATGCCAAATGGTACAGGTAAAGATGTGCGTGTGGCCGTATTTGCAAGAGACGCGAAGGCCGATGAAGCGAAAGAAGCTGGCGCTGAAATGGTTGGCGCAGAAGAGCTAGCCGAAGCTATTCAAAATGGTGAAGATGGTTTTGACCGTGTAATCGCTAGCCCTGACATGATGGGCGTTGTTGGCCGGTTAGGTAAGGTTTTAGGGCCGCGCGGCCTGATGCCAAATCCAAAGCTGGGTACCGTAACACCAGATGTGGCTGCGGCTGTAAAAGCAGCAAAAGCTGGTGAAGTTCAGTTCCGTGTTGAAAAAGCTGGTGTGGTGCATGCCGGTATTGCAAAGGCAAGCTTTGATGCAGATAAAATTGCAGAGAATGCAGATGCCTTTATCGAGGCTATTCGCAAGGCGCGCCCATCCGGTGCAAAAGGAACATTTATCAAGAAAATTACCATGAGCTCAACAATGGGCCCAGGGGTGTTTGTTGAAGATAGCGCTGCCTAATTTTAGGGCAGGGGCTATAGCGCAAACCCCTAAAGACGAATTTTGTCTGGCACACCCTTAAACAGGCGTCCAGACGAATGCAAGGGAGTAGCAAAGGAAAAGCATAACTGCTTGACCCAAACTACTCCCATCCTGTCCAAGACTGCAGGAGGTAGCATTAGCTGCCTTAATCCCCTGCATAGACAAGTAGCATTGAGCATTTATGCTTAAGCTTTCTGTGGGCAGGCCAATGACAGACCGATTAGCATTGCTGATAGGTTTGTTGAGGTGAAACCGAACAGAAAGGCTGATTTTCAGCCCCTGTTCAAAACTGAAGTGGAGATGATCAGGTGAACCGGAACGAAAAAGCCGAACTGATCGAAACACTGCAATCAACTCTGTCTGAGGCAACAGCTGTTGTTGTTACCCACCAGACTGGACTGACTGTGGCCGAAAGTAGCGATTTACGCGGCCGCATGCGTGAGGCTGGTGCTGGATTTAAGGTAACCAAGAACAGGCTGACCAAGATTGCTTTGCAAGGTACAAAATACGAGGACATTACCGATTTGTTCACGGGGCCAACAGCGATGGGAACATCTGCTGATCCTGTGTCTGCGGCCAAGACCCTCGTAGCTTTTGCAAAGGAAAACGACAAGCTAACCATCGTTGGCGGCTCCTTGGACGGCAAAGTGCTGGACAAGGCCGGTGTTGAAGCTCTGGCGACATTACCTTCGCTGGACGAGCTTCGCGCAACGCTAGTCGGGTTGTTGAACGCACCAGCCACAAAGGTAGCACGGGTTGCACAAGCACCAGCTGCCAAACTGGCACGCGTGATACAAGCACGGGCAGATCAATTGCAGTAGGCATGTTGCCTTAACTGATCAGAAAGTTTAAGCCAAAAGGAGTTAATGATGGCTGATATTGAAAAAATTGCAGAAGACCTATCTAACCTAACAGTACTTGAAGCTGCTGAGCTAGCTAAGTTGCTGGAAGACAAGTGGGGCGTTTCTGCCGCAGCAGCACCGGTAGCTGTTGCAGCAGTTGCTGGCGGCGATGCTGGCGGCGCGGCTGCTGAAGAGAAGTCTGAGTTTGATGTGGTTCTTACCGCAGCAGGCGCATCTAAGATTAATGTGATTAAAGAAGTCCGCACCATCACTGGTCTGGGTCTGAAAGAAGCAAAGGATCTTGTTGAAGGTGCACCTAAGCCTGTTAAAGAAGGCGTAGCAAAAGAAGAAGCTGAGGAAATCAAGGCGAAGCTTGAAGAAGCTGGCGCAACAGTTGAACTCAAGTAATTGAGTTTGTCTGGACCAAAAAAAGACTAATACCTTGCACCGGACTTTCCAATTTTGGGGAGCCCGGTGCAGGGCGTTTTAAACACCCTCCTGCATTTTATTGATGCAGGCTTATGAAAAATAAGACTAAATCGATGCTAAGGCATCATTAATGTCGGCGAAAATAACGAGGTATAGCAGATGGCAAAGCGTGTGAGCAGTCTCAATAGCAGGAAACGCGTAAGACGGTTTTTTGGTCATCTCTCAGAAGTGGCGCAGATGCCAAATCTGATTGAAGTGCAACGGTCAAGCTATGATCAGTTCTTGCAGCTTGGTGTATTAAAAGAAGACCGCCAAAACACTGGCTTGCAGGAAAGTTTCGCTTCGGTTTTCCCTATTCACGATTTTGCTGGGCGCGCTATTCTGGAATTCCATTCCTATGAGCTTGAAGCCCCAAAATATGATGTTGAAGAATGTCAGCAGCGTGGCCTGACTTTTGCCTCTCCTTTGAAAGTTACCTTGCGTTTGGTCGTCTGGGAGATTGATGAGGAGACAGGCGCTAAATCGATACGCGATATTAAAGAACAAGATGTCTATATGGGCGATATGCCGCTTATGACCAGCAATGGTACCTTTATCATTAATGGCACAGAGCGCGTGATTGTCTCGCAAATGCACCGCTCGCCGGGTGTATTTTTTGACCATGATAAGGGCAAGACCCATGCTTCTGGTAAATTCCTGTTTGCTGCCCGGATTATCCCATATCGTGGCTCTTGGCTGGATTTTGAATATGATGCAAAGGATATCTTGAATGTCCGCATCGACCGCAAGCGTAAATTGCCTGCTACTACTTTCTTGATGGCATTGCCAGATAATGAAAGCCTTGCGCGGATGGAAGCAGCGGCGGCAGCTGATGAAGAGTTTGAAGCTTCAGAAATTTATGGCATGAGCCGTGAAGAAATTCTGAACGTTTTTTATGACACTGTGCCATATGCAAAAGACGGCGATAACTGGCGTTGTGGCTTTGTTGCTGAAAGCTATCGCGGCACGACTATCACCCGCGATCTGGTGAACGCAGAAACAGGTGAAGTTGCCGCAGAGGCAGGCACAAAATTGACCCCGCGTGCCTTGCGCAAACTCGAAGAAAATGGCCTTTCCTTTGTCGTCGCTGAAGATAGCGATGTTATTGGCCGTTTCATTGCATCTGATATTGTGGATATGAGTTCTGGTGTAGTGTTGGCAGAAGCTGGTGATGAAATCACTGAAGAAATGCTTAATCTGCTCGCTTCGAACGATATAAACAGCTTTGATGTGCTCAGCATTGATAATGTGAATACAGGTCCGCATTTGCGTAACACGCTTGCCTCTGACCGCAATAACAGCCGCGCTGAAGCATTGGTGGATATCTACCGTGTTATGCGCCCGGGTGAGCCGCCAACATTGGAAAGCGCGCATGAGCTATTCACGTCTCTGTTCTTTGATGATGAGAAATATGATTTGTCCGCAGTTGGCCGGGTGAAGATGAATGGGCGTCTGGATTTAGACACGCCTGATGATATGCGTATTCTGCGCAAAGAAGATATCTTGTCTGTTCTAAAGGTTCTGGTGGACCTAAAAGACGGGCATGGTGAAGTCGATGATATTGATCATCTTGGCAACCGCCGCGTGCGCTCCGTTGGTGAGCTGATGGAAAACCAGTACCGTGTGGGCCTGCTTCGCATGGAACGTGCTATTCGCGAACGTATGGGTTCTGTTGAAATCGACACAGTCATGCCAGCTGATCTTATCAATGCCAAGCCTGCAGCAGCGGCGGTGCGCGAATTCTTTGGCTCATCACAGCTCTCGCAGTTTATGGATCAAACAAACCCGCTATCAGAGATTACGCATAAAAGACGTGTCTCTGCGCTTGGGCCGGGCGGTTTGACGCGCGAGCGTGCTGGCTTTGAAGTGCGGGATGTGCATCCAACTCATTATGGCCGTATTTGCCCGATTGAAACGCCTGAAGGGCCGAATATTGGTCTGATTAACTCGCTAGCAACCTATGCCCAGATAAATCGTTATGGCTTTATCGAAACACCTTACCGGAAAGTGGTTGAAGGCAAGGTAACAGACGAATATCGCTATATCTCAGCAATGGAAGAGGGGCGCTATACGATTGCGCAGGCCAATGCAGAGCTAGATAGTGACGGTGCGTTTGTGGGCGAACTTATTCCGGTGCGCCGTGCCGGTGAAATTGGTTTGGCTCGCCCAACTGATATCGAATATGTCGATGTGTCACCCAAACAGTTAGTATCGGTTGCTGCAGCCCTTATTCCTTTCCTAGAGAATGATGATGCGAACCGTGCATTGATGGGCTCTAACATGCAACGTCAAGCTGTGCCGCTATTAAAAGCAGAGGCACCGATTGTTGGTACAGGCATGGAAAGCCGTGTTGCCCGTGATAGCGGCGTGACCATTGTTGCTAGCCGTGATGGTGTGGTTGACCAAGTGGATGCTACGCGTATTGTGGTACGCGCGGATGATGTGGGCGATGGTGCGGATAGCCCAGTGGATATTTATACCCTGCTGAAATTCCAGCGTTCAAACCAGAACACAACAGTTAACCAGCGCCCGCTGGTGAAGGTTGGTGATCACGTCACAAAGGGTGAGATTATTGCCGATGGGCCGTCGACAGAAGATGGCGAGCTAGCCCTTGGCAGAAACGTGTTGGTCGCTTTCATGCCTTGGAATGGCTATAATTTTGAAGATTCCATTCTGATTAATGAGCGTATCGTTCGTGATGATGTGTTTACCTCTATTCATATCGAAGAATATGAGGTGATGGCACGGGATACAAAGCTAGGTCAGGAAGAAATCTCTCGTGACATTCCTAATGTGGGTGAAGAAGCGCTGAAAAACCTTGATGAAGCCGGCATTGTTTATGTTGGTGCAGAGGTTAATGCTAGCGATATTCTGGTCGGAAAGGTCACGCCAAAGGGCGAGTCGCCGATGACCCCAGAAGAAAAGCTTTTGCGTGCCATCTTTGGTGAAAAAGCATCTGATGTTCGCGATACCTCTTTGCGGGTACCTCCGGGCGGCGCCGGCACTGTGGTTGAGGTGCGTGTTTTCTCTCGTCGTGGTCTGGAAAAAGATGAGCGTGCGAGAGCTATTGAACGTGCCGAAATTGAACGTCTGGCGAAAGACCGCGATGATGAACAAAATATCCTCGAAGGTGGATATTTAGGCCGTATGATGTCCTTGCTGAATGGCCAGGAAGTAGCGTCAGGGCCAAAAGACGTGCCAACAGATACCCGTATGACGCCTGAATTACTGGACAGCCTCTCGCGCTATCAAGTCAGCCAAATCGCTGTGAAAGATGATTCTGTGCAAAAGAAAATAGAAGCACAGAATGCTAATTTTGAGCAGGCTATCAAGTCCCTTGATGGGCGCTTTAGCGATAAGGTTGACAAGCTACAGCGCGGTGATGAATTGATGCCGGGCGTGATGAAGATGGTAAAAGTCTTTGTTGCGGTTAAGCGTAAGCTTCAGCCAGGTGATAAGATGGCTGGTCGTCATGGTAACAAAGGGGTTATCTCGCGCATCATGCCTTCTGAGGATATGCCTTATCTTGAAGATGGAACCCCCGTTGATATCGTGTTGAACCCGCTTGGGGTGCCATCCCGTATGAATGTGGGGCAGATTCTGGAAACCCATTTAGGTTGGGCTGCACGTGGTCTAGGAGAGCAAATCGGCGCAGCAGCAGAAGCAGCACATGCGCGCGGAGATGTAAAAGATCTGCATAAACAGCTAAAGCAGGTGTTCCCAGAAGATCAGTATAAAGATAATCTGGAAGCGATGGATGATGACCAAGTTATCGAACAGGCTAATTTGCTGGCCAGAGGTGTGCCAATGGCAACCCCTGTCTTTGATGGCGCCCGTGAAGCAGATGTTACTGAATTGCTGGAAATGGCAGGTCTTTCCATCACTGGACAAGAGCGGCTTATTGATGGGCGTACGGGCGAGTATTTCGACCGTGCGGTAACCGTTGGTTATATCTATATGCTGAAACTGCACCATTTGGTGGACGAGAAAATCCACGCGCGTTCTATCGGCCCATACAGCCTTGTCACGCAGCAGCCGCTGGGTGGTAAAGCTCAGTTTGGTGGCCAGCGTTTCGGTGAAATGGAAGTGTGGGCGCTTGAAGCCTATGGCGCTGCCTATACCCTGCAAGAAATGCTGACTGTGAAGTCAGATGATGTTTCTGGTCGTACGAAAGTCTATGAGGCGATTGTGCGCGGCGATGATGATTTCGAAGCGGGTATTCCGGAGAGCTTTAACGTGCTGATTAAAGAGCTGAGATCGCTAGGGCTAAACGTTGAGTTGCACGATTCAGACAACTAAGGTTGTTGGTGAATAAGAACACTTAAAACGGTGTGCCAGTCGCTTTTAGCTATGAGGCTGGTCACCTAATCAAGTTATTGAAATTTAAAATGCAGGGAGCCGCATGCTATGAATGATCTGATGAATCCATTTGGCCAGCCTAAATCTGCTCAAAGCTTTGACAAAATTCAGATTTCCATTGCCTCACCTGAGCGCATCAGGTCTTGGTCTTTTGGCGAGATTAAAAAGCCGGAAACGATCAATTACCGGACGTTCAAACCTGAAAAAGATGGTCTGTTTTGTGCGCGTATTTTCGGGCCTGTGCGGGACTATGAATGTCTGTGCGGCAAATATAAGCGGATGAAGTATCGCGGCATTATCTGTGAGAAATGCGGCGTTGAGGTTACCCTATCAAAGGTACGCCGGGAGCGTATGGGGCATATTGAACTGGCCGCGCCTGTTGCGCATATCTGGTTCTTGAAGTCGCTGCCAAGCCGTATCGGCCTGCTGGTTGATATGACCTTGAAGGATCTGGAACGGGTTCTGTATTTTGAAAACTTCGTCGTGATTGAGCCGGGTCTGACCTCTTTGGAAAAAGGCCAGCTTCTGTCAGAAGAAGATTATTACGACGCAGTTGATGAGTTTGGTGATGATGCGTTTGAAGCGGCTATTGGCGCAGAAGCGATTAAAACCATTCTCTCTGGCTTGGATTTGGATGCAGAGCGCGAGGTTATTCGTGAAGATTTGCGCGAAACAGGTTCTGAGGCCAAGCGTAAGAAGCTGGTAAAGCGTCTGAAGCTGGTTGATGCTTTCCGCGAGTCAGGCTGTCGTCCAGAATGGATGATACTCGATGTTGTGCCGGTTATTCCGCCAGAATTGCGCCCATTGGTTCCGCTAGATGGTGGCCGGTTTGCAACTTCTGATCTAAACGATTTGTATCGCCGTGTTATCAACCGTAACAACCGTTTGAAGCGTCTTATTGAATTGCGTGCACCGGATATTATTGTTCGCAACGAAAAGCGGATGTTGCAGGAATCTGTTGATGCGCTGTTTGATAATGGCCGCCGTGGCCGGATTATCTCTGGTGTAAATAAGCGCCCGTTGAAATCACTTTCTGATATGTTAAAGGGCAAGCAGGGACGTTTCCGTCAAAATCTGCTTGGTAAGCGTGTTGATTATTCTGGCCGTTCGGTAATTGTGGTTGGTCCAGAGTTGAAGCTACATCAATGTGGCCTGCCAAAGAAAATGGCACTAGAGCTATTCAAGCCATTTATTTATTCCAAGCTGGAATTATATGGCCTTGCTAGCACCATTAAAGCTGCCAAGCGTATGGTAGAAAAAGAACGCCCAGAAGTTTGGGATATCCTAGAACAGGTTATCCGAGAGCATCCAGTTATGCTGAACCGGGCGCCTACCCTACACCGCCTTGGTATTCAGGCATTTGAGCCAGTATTGGTGGAAGGTAAAGCTATTCAGCTACATCCGCTGGTTTGTACGGCCTTTAATGCGGATTTCGATGGTGACCAGATGGCGGTGCATGTACCGCTATCACTGGAAGCTCAGTTGGAAGCCCGTGTTTTGATGATGTCCACCAACAACATCCTTAGCCCAGCTAATGGTAAGCCGATTATCGTGCCTTCGCAGGATATTATTCTTGGCTTGTATTATCTGTCGCTTGAGCGGGAAAATGAAGTGGGTGAGGGCATGGCCTTTACCGGCGTTCAGGAAATCTTGATGGCATTAGATAGCGGGTCGGTTAGCCTGCATGCCAAGATTAAGGCACGTATCGACACTTATGATGAGAATGGTGAGCCTGTAACAAAGGTGGTGGAAACTACCCCCGGACGGGCGCGCCTTGCAGATTTGTTGCCGCGTAACTCGCATATTAATTTTGAGCTTGTAAATAAGCTGATGACTAAGAAAGAAGTATCGAACGTCATCGACTTTATTTATCGTCATTGCGGGCAGAAAGACACGGTTATCTTCTGTGACCGTCTGATGAATCTTGGGTTCACGCAGGCCTGTAAGTCTGGCATTTCTTTTGGTATTGCCGACCTTACTACACCTGAATTAAAAGCAAAATTCGTTAATGATGCCGAAGTTCAGGTTAAAGAGTTCGAACAGCAATATCTGGATGGTTTCATCACACAGGGTGAGAAATATAACAAGGTGGTCGATGTGTGGTCACGTTGTTCTGACCAAGTCGCTGATGAAATGATGAAAGGTATCTCTGCTGAAAAAGAGGGTGAGCCTGTTAATTCAGTTTGGATGATGGCACATTCTGGCGCGCGTGGTTCTGCTGCACAGATTAAGCAGCTTGCCGGTATGCGCGGTCTGATGGCTAAGCCTTCGGGTGAGATTATTGAAACGCCGATTAAGTCTTCTTTTAAAGAAGGTCTGGACGTGTTGGAATATTTCAACTCAACTCACGGCGCACGTAAAGGTCTGGCAGATACTGCTCTTAAGACAGCTAACTCTGGTTATCTTACCCGCCGTCTGGTTGATGTGGCACAAGATTGCATTATTACCCAGCATGATTGTGGCACCACAAATGGGATCACTATTCGTCATGCGATGAACGGCTCTGAGATTGTGGATAGCCTAGCAGAGCGTATTCTGGGTCGTTTCTTAGCCGATAATCTGGAAAATCCAAAAACTGGCGAAATTATTGTCAAAGCCGGTGAAATGGTGACCGAAGATCACTTGGAAGAAATTGACGATTCAGGTCTAGACCAAGCACGTATCCGCTCCGTACTTGTGTGTGAAGCTACTACAGGTGTGTGCGGGGCATGTTATGGCCGTGACCTAGCCCGCGGTACAACCGTAAATATCGGCGAAGCGGTTGGCGTTATTGCTGCCCAGTCTATCGGGGAGCCGGGTACACAGCTGACCATGCGAACCTTCCATGTGGGCGGTGCTGCCCAGCGTGGTGCTGAGGCCAATAATATCGAAACAACCGTTGCTGGCAGTGTCCAGCTAGAGGATGTTAGTTTGGTGCGTGGCGCAGATGGTAAACCTATCGTGATGAGCCGTTCTGCTGAGCTGATTATTGCTAATGAGCAGGGCGCTGAACGAGCGCGCTATCGCCTGCCTTATGGTGGTAAGCTGTTCTTTGAAAATGGCGATGCTGTAAATCCAGGGGATGTGCTGGTTGAATGGGATCCCTATACCATTCCAATTATTACCGAGTTGGAAGGTATCGCCAACTATGTTGATTTGACAGATGGCGTAACAGTACGCGAGGTTGCTGATGAAGCAACGGGTATTATTAGCCGTGAGGTTATTGAGACCAAACAATCTGGCCGTTCTGCTAACTTGCGTCCACGTATTACCATGCGTGATGACAAGGGTGAGGTACTAACCCTTTCTAATGGTATGGAAGCACGTTACTTCTTGCCAGCCGGAGCGATTTTGTCGGTTGAAAATGGCGCGCAGGTAAACGCTGGTGATGTGCTAGCGCGTATTCCGCGTGAATCGTCAAAAACCCGTGATATTACAGGTGGTCTGCCTCGTGTGGCTGAACTGTTTGAAGCGCGTCGTCCAAAAGACTTTGCGGTTATCAGTGAAAAAGATGGCCGGGTTGAGTTCGGCACAGACTACAAGGCCAAGCGCCGGATACGGGTCGTGCCCGTAGATGAAAGCATGGAGCCAGTAGAATATCTTCTGCCAAAGGGTCGCTCGCTCGCTGTTAACGAAGGCGATATGGTCCGTAAAGGCGATCTGTTGTTGGATGGCTCTCCTGTGCCGCATGACATTCTGAATATCCTAGGCGTGGAAGCGTTGGCGGAATATCTGGTGAAAGAAATTCAAGATGTTTACCGTCTACAGGGCGTGAAAATCAATGATAAGCATATCGAAACCATTGTGCGGCAAATGTTGCAGAAGGTGGAAATTGAAGATGGTGGCGAGACCACTATGCTGACTGGTGAACAGGTAGAACGTGAAGAGTATGCCAGTGTCAATGCGGCAGCAGAAGCTGAGGGTATTCAGCCTGCTAAAGCGCGGCCAGTCTTGCTAGGTATCACAAAGGCATCTTTGCAAACCCGTTCCTTTGTTTCTGCTGCATCTTTCCAAGAAACCACAAGAGTGCTGACGGAAGCGTCTGTATCAGGGCGTGAAGACAGGCTGGAAGGTTTGAAGGAAAACGTGATTGTTGGGCGTTTGATCCCAGCTGGCACAGGTGCAGTGATGAATCGTCTGCGCGGTGTGGCTATGCATCGGGATAAAGAGATCACAGACCGTCGTACTGTAGCCGAATCAGAGCAAGCCGCTTTGGCTGATACTGGTTTTGAAGACACTGATGCTGAGGCAATTTCCGCTGAAACAGAGTAAAGGCGTGAATTTTGCGCTAAAATTACCTCTGTAATAGCTTGGCAACACCTCAGTATTACCTCGGCAACACCTGTTCGGCGTTAATGCCATAAAAGTCGGGCCTCTTGGAAAAATAAAACTTGACCATCAGGCCCGACTGAACGTATATTTCGCGCAACTTGTTGGCACAGGTAGTAGTTTTGAGCTGGGTGCATATACCCATAAGGGCTGAAAACTAGACGCTGGGTTAGATATACAAGGGATGAGACCCCTTTTCGCTGTGATGGTGAGAAGGCAACTTCAGAAAAATCGGTTATCTGAACCGATTGCTCTGTTTTTTTTATTTTTTGGGATAGGCAGTAAAAGGGCCAGTTATGCCAACTATTAACCAGTTGATCCGCCACGGGCGCACGCGTCCAACCAGCCGGAACAAAGTGCCAGCAATGGAAGCATGTCCGCAAAAGCGCGGCGTGTGCACTCGTGTTTATACAACCACACCTAAGAAGCCGAACTCAGCTTTGCGTAAGGTCGCTCGTGTGCGCCTAACCAATGGCTTTGAGGTCACCAGCTATATTCCGGGTGAAGGCCACAATCTTCAGGAACACTCTGTTGTGCTTATTCGCGGCGGCCGTGTAAAAGATTTGCCAGGTGTTCGCTATCATATCATCCGCGGTACGCTTGATACACAAGGTGTATCAGATCGCCGCCAGCGCCGTTCAAAATATGGCGCCAAACGGCCTAAATAGGGAGCGTATTGAATGTCTCGTCGTCGTAAAGCTGAAAAACGCCCTGTCCTACCAGATCCAAAGTTTAAAGATCAGGTCGTCTCTAAATTTATGTCATGCTTGATGTATGACGGAAAGCGCTCCATTGCTGAAAAAATAGTGTATGGTGCTTTTGACCAGATCGAAGAAAAAGTGGGCGTAGAGCCTACAAAAGTATTCCATGATGCGCTTGATAATGTTCGCCCTCATCTTGAGGTGCGTTCTCGCCGTGTTGGGGGTGCCACTTATCAGGTTCCTGTTGAAGTGCGCACTGACCGGGGACAAGCATTGGCTATTCGCTGGATTATTGACAGCTCACGCAAACGTGGAGAGACCACGATGACTGCGCGTCTGTCTGGCGAGCTTCTGGATGCCGCAAATAACCGCGGCAATGCAGTTAAAAAACGCGAAGACACGCATAAGATGGCGGAAGCCAACCGTGCGTTCTCACATTATCGTTGGTAGTTACCGTCTTTATTCTTCGGAGTTAATTCATCATGGCACGTCAATATCCACTAGAACGCTATCGTAACTTCGGCATCATGGCCCACATTGATGCTGGTAAGACAACTACTACTGAGCGTGTTCTGTATTATACAGGTCGTTCTCACAAGATCGGTGAAGTTCATGATGGTAATGCTACCATGGATTGGATGGAGCAAGAGCAAGAGCGCGGTATTACAATTACCTCTGCTGCAACAACTTGTTTCTGGTTCCGCACCGAAGATGGGGAAACCCCTTCAGGTGAGCATGGCGCTGACCAAGAAGAGGCAAAATTTCGCTTTAACATTATCGACACACCGGGCCACGTGGATTTCACCATTGAAGTTGAGCGTTCTCTAGCGGTTCTAGATGGCGCTGTTTGCGTACTTGACGCAAATGCTGGTGTAGAGCCGCAGACCGAGACAGTGTGGCGTCAGGCAGACCGCTACAAGGTGCCGCGTGTGGTGTTCGTGAACAAGATGGATAAAATTGGCGCTGATTTCTTTAATTGTGTTGATATGATTAAAGATCGCACAGGGGCAACACCGCTTCCTATCCATATGCCGATTGGCGCCGAAAATGAATTTGCTGGCCTCGTTAACCTAGTCACCATGCAGGAATGGGTGTGGACATCCGAAGATTTGGGTGCAAGTTGGGAGCTTCGTGATATCCGTCCTGAGTTGAAGGACAAAGCTGAGGAAATGCGCGCCGAGCTTATCGAGATTGCTATTGAGCAAGACGATGATGCGATGGAAAAGTTTTTAGAAGGCGAAGAGCCGGATGTCAAAACACTGCAGGCGCTTATTCGTAAGGGCACATTGAATATGTCATTCGTGCCGGTTTTGTGTGGTTCAGCTTTTAAAAATAAAGGCGTCCAGCCAATGTTGAACGCTGTTATTGATTATCTGCCCGGTCCGCTTGATGTGCCCTCATATATGGGCTTTAAGCCTGGTGATGATTCTGAAACACGCGATATTGAGCGTAAAGCTGACGATGCTCAGCCATTCTCTGGTCTCGCATTTAAGATTATGAATGACCCATTTGTTGGCTCATTAACTTTCGTGCGTATTTATTCTGGTAAGCTGTCAAAAGGTGAGAGCCTTATTAACTCTACCAAAGGCGACCGTGAGCGCGTTGGCCGGATGATGATGATGCACTCAAACAATCGGGAAGAGATTGATGAGGCGTTTGCTGGTGATATTGTTGCGCTAGCTGGTATGAAGGGCACAACAACTGGCGATACCCTATGTGACCCTGTTAATCAGGTTGTTATGGAAACCATGACTTTCCCTGATCCGGTTATTGAGATTGCGATTGAGCCTAAGTCAAAGAATGACCAAGAGAAGATGAGCACTGGTTTGCAGCGTCTAGCCGCAGAAGACCCATCTTTCCGTGTGTCCTCTGATATCGAATCAGGCCAGACTATCATGCGGGGTATGGGTGAGCTACATCTTGATATCCTTGTTGACCGTCTGAAGCGTGAATTTAAGGTTGAGGCGAATATTGGTGCGCCGCAGGTGGCTTACCGCGAGACTATCACCAAGGAAGTTGAAATTGACTACACTCACAAGAAGCAGTCTGGCGGTTCAGGTCAGTTTGCGCGCGTGAAGATCAGGTTTGCGCCTTTGGCTGAAGGTGGTTTCGAATTTACTAGCTCCATCGTTGGGGGTTCAGTGCCGCGTGAATTTATTCCAGGTGTTGAAAAAGGTCTTAATCAGGCGAAAGATACAGGTATCATTGCTGGTTTCCCGGTTATTGATTTTCAGGCCGAGCTAATTGACGGCGCGAGCCATGATGTTGATTCTTCAGTGCTGGCCTTTGAGATTGCTGCCCGTGCTGCGTTCCGTGAGGCTATGGATAAAGCTGCCGCGCGCCTGCTAGAGCCTGTGATGAAGGTTGAGGTGTTAACACCTGAAGAATATGTTGGTGATATCATTGGCGACTTGAATTCTCGCCGTGGTCAGGTTGGCGGTATGGATCAGCGCGGTAATGCCCGTGCTATTGATGCGATGGTGCCTTTGGCCAATATGTTCGGTTATATCAACACCCTTCGCTCTATGAGCCAGGGTCGTGCACAATATTCCATGCAGTTCGATCATTATGAGCAGGTGCCACAGGCAGTTGCTGATGAAGTTCGCGCGAAAATGGCATAATTAAATCTACACGTTAGAGCAAGCAGGAGAGACAAGATGTCTAAAGAGAAGTTTGATCGTTCGAAGCCGCATGTAAACATTGGAACGATTGGCCATGTTGACCACGGTAAGACGACGCTGACAGCTGCGATTACGAAGGTTATGGCGGAAGCAGGCGGAGCAGAGTTTCAGGCCTATGATCAGATTGACAAAGCGCCAGAGGAGCGTGCGCGGGGTATTACAATCTCGACAGCGCATGTTGAGTATGAGACCGAGGCACGCCATTACGCGCATGTTGATTGTCCGGGCCATGCGGACTATGTAAAGAACATGATCACCGGTGCGGCGCAGATGGATGGGGCAATTTTGGTTGTTTCTGCAGCGGATGGTCCGATGCCACAGACAAGAGAGCACATCTTGCTTGCGCGTCAGGTTGGTGTACCGGCCTTGTGCGTATTCATGAACAAGGTTGACCAGGTAGATGATGAAGAGCTGCTTGAGTTGGTTGAGATGGAAATTCGTGAGCTTTTGAGCTCGTATGATTTCCCTGGTGATGATATTCCGATTGTAAAGGGTTCAGCTTTGGCGGCGCTAGAAGATAGCAATGCTGAGATTGGTCAGAATGCGATTAAGGAATTGATGGATGCGGTTGATGGTTATATTCCGCAGCCTGACAGACCAAAGGACCAGCCATTTTTGATGCCGATTGAAGATGTATTTTCAATTTCAGGTCGCGGTACGGTTGTAACGGGCCGTATTGAGCGCGGGATTGTTAATGTTGGTGAAGAGATTGAGATTGTGGGTCTGAAAGAGACCACGAAGACAACCTGTACAGGTGTGGAGATGTTCCGCAAGCTGTTGGATCAGGGTGAAGCTGGCGATAATGTTGGTGTATTGCTTCGTGGTACCAAGCGTGAGGAAGTTGAGCGTGGTCAGGTTTTGTCCAAGCCCGGTTCGATTACCCCGCATACAAAGTTTAAGTGTGAGGCTTATGTGCTAACCAAGGATGAGGGTGGCCGTCATACGCCGTTCTTCTCTAACTATCGTCCACAGTTTTATTTCCGGACCACAGATGTGACCGGTTCAGTGGAACTGCCAGATGGCACAGAGATGGTTATGCCGGGCGATAACATTGCGATGACAGTTACGCTAATAGCACCGATTGCGATGGATGAAGGCCTGCGATTTGCTATCCGTGAAGGTGGCCGCACCGTGGGCGCAGGCGTCGTTGCCTCAATCGTTGAGTAAAGAAAAAATTGTGAAGAGAGGCGTGAGCCTCTCTTTTTGCTGATTGAAAAAGGAATATGGCTATGGAAAACCAGAATATTCGTATTCGGTTGAAAGCATTTGATCATCGTATCTTGGACCAGTCCACGAACGAGATCGTTAATACAGCGAAACGTACAGGGGCAAATGTCCGTGGCCCTATCCCTTTACCGACCAATATGCGCCGGTTTACTGTGCTGCGTTCGCCGCACATTGATAAAAAGAGCCGGGAACAGTTTGAAATGCGCACTCATAAGCGTCTTTTAGACATTATCGATCCAACACCACAGACCGTAGATGCGCTTATGAAGCTGGATCTGGCTGCGGGTGTGGATGTTGAGATTAAATTGTAGGCCATTTGGCTGTTAGTTAAGAGGAAGTGCATTATGCGTAGCGGTGTAATTGCCAGAAAAATTGGGATGACCCGGGTTTTTAATGACGCCGGTGAACATTTGCCAGTAACAGTATTGAAACTGGAAGATGTGCAGGTTGTTGCCACAAAAACAGCGGATCGTGACGGCTATGTTGCGGTGCAGTTGGGCGCAGGTCAGGCCAAGGTAAAGAATGTATCCAAAGCCATGCGCGGGCATTTTGCGAAAGCATCTGTCTTGCCAAAGCGTAAGCTTGCTGAATTCCGCGTTAGCGATGATGCGGTTCTTGAGGTAGGCTCGACTTTGGGCGCTAATCATTATGTGGCTGGCCAGATTGTTGATGCTGTTGGCACCTCGCAAGGTAAGGGTTTTGCTGGTGCAATGAAGCGGCATAATTTTGGTGGTTTGCGTGCGTCGCACGGTGTGTCTGTCTCACATCGCTCGCATGGTTCCACCGGTCAATGTCAGGACCCTGGCAAAGTCTTTAAAGGCAAGAAGATGGCTGGGCACATGGGCGCGACACGCGTAACTGTCCAGAATTTGAAAGTTGTTTCTGTAGATACAGAAGACAATCTTGTTCTTGTCCATGGCGCTATTCCAGGTTCGAAGAATGGCTGGATATTGCTGTCTGATGCCATAAAGAAGGCTGTTCCTGAGGATGCACCATTCCCAGCTGGTCTTTTGAGTGATGTAAGTGTTGAAGGTGCACCTGCAGCGGAAGCTACTCCTGAAGCACCATCAGATGATGCGCCAACAAGTGGTGCGCCAGAGGCTGAAGCTCAGGTGGAAGATGCACCAGCAGCAGTTGATAGCGCAGATGACGAAAAGAAGGATGCGTGAGATGAAGGTTGAAGTTAAAACAATCGACAATCGCAAAAAAGGCGACATTGAGCTCTCCGATAGCATTTTTGCCATTGAGCCTCGCGCGGATGTGGTGGCACGGGTTGTTAAATGGCAGCTAGCCAAACGTCGTGCGGGTACACACCAGGTTAAAGAACGTGGCGAGGTATCTAAAACTACTGCGAAGATGTTCCGCCAAAAGGGAACAGGGCGTGCACGTGCTGGTAATGGTTCTGTATCCCAGTTCCGCGGCGGCGGGGTTGTACATGGCCCACGCGTTCGTAGCCATTCACACTCTCTGCCAAAGAAGGTGCGTAAGCTTGGTATGCGTTCTGTATTGTCTGCAAAGATGGCGGCTGGTCAGCTGATTATCCTAGATGATGCGAAGGCAGACGGCAAAACCTCTGACCTTAAGGCTAAGCTAGAAAAGCTAGGGGTAAAGAATGCGCTGGTTCTAGCTGGTGAGAATGTTGATACAGGCTTTTCTCGCGCAGCAGCAAATATCCCGCTTGTGGATGTTCTGCCGCAGCAAGGCGCAAATGTTTATGATATGGTGCGCCGCGATGTGCTGGTGCTCTCACGTGATGCAGCTAATTATCTTGAGGAGCGCCTGAAATGAGTATCCGCCCCCGCAAGCGCGTAGAAACTAAAATCAGCCAGATAAAGGCGTATGAGACGATTGTACGCCCGCTGATTACTGAAAAGGCGACTATGGGAAATGAGCATGGTCAGGTGTCTTTCGTGGTCGCTATGACAGCTACCAAGCCAGAAATTAAGGCTGCGGTTGAAATGCTGTTCAATGTGAAAGTCACGGCTGTTAATACCTCTATTCTTAAAGGTAAAACAAAGATGTTCCGTGGTCAGAAAGGCCGCCGCACAGACACCAAGAAAGCTATTGTGACGCTGGCCGAAGGGCAAGCAATCGATATGATGATGGGAGCGTAAGAGCGATGGCGTTAAAGAGTTTTAATCCAACCACCCCTAGCCAGCGCAACCTTGTCCTTGTTGATAAGTCTGCTCTGTATAAGGGCAAGCCGGTTAAAAAGTTGACCGAAGGTTTGTCTAAGACAGGTGGTCGTAATAATTCTGGTCATGTAACAGCATGGCAACGTGGTGGCGGGCATAAGCGTCGCTATCGTTTGGTAGATTTCAAGCGTCGCAAACAGGGCATTGCTGCAACTGTTGAGCGCATTGAATATGATCCTAACCGTACTGCCTTTATTGCGCTTCTTACTTATGAAGATGGTGAGCAGTCTTACATCATAGCCCCGCAGCGCTTGGCCGTTGGCGATAAGGTTGAAGCAGGCCCAAAGGCCGATATTAAGCCTGGGAACGCTTTGCCAATTGCAAATATCCCGGTTGGTACGCTTATCCACAATGTTGAGCTAAAGCCTGGCAAGGGTGGGCAGCTTGCACGTTCTGCTGGCACTTATGTTCAGTTGGTGGGCCGTGATCGCGGGCATGCAATCTTGCGTTTGGCTTCTGGTGAGGTTCGCTTGGTGCGTTCTGAATGTATGGCGTCTATTGGCGCGGTATCCAACCCAGACCAACAGAATATCAAAATTGGTAAAGCTGGCCGTAACAGATGGCTTGGTAAGCGCCCACATGTTCGTGGTGTTGTGATGAACCCGATTGATCACCCACATGGTGGTGGTGAGGGTCGTACTTCTGGTGGTCGTCATCCGGTGACCCCATGGGGTAAGCCAACCAAAGGCAAGCGTACACGCAATAACAAGAAAACTGACCGCATGATCGTGCGTCGTCGTAAGCCGTAAGGAGTTTAAGGGGTCATGGCACGTTCTGTTTGGAAAGGTCCATTTGTTGATAGCTATCTGCTTAAGAAAGCAGAAGTGGCTTCAGCTTCTGGCCGTAATGATGTGATTAAAATTTGGTCTCGCCGTTCAACGATTCTTCCACAATTCGTTGGTTTGACCTTCGGGGTCTATAACGGCAAGAAACATGTTCCGGTTGCTGTATCAGAAGATATGGTTGGCCATAAATTCGGTGAATTTGCGCCTACTCGTACATATTACGGGCATGCTGCAGATAAGAAATCAAAGCGATAGGTAGAGATAATGGGTAAGCCTTCATCACCACGCAAAAGAGCAGATAACGAGGCACAAGCCGTGCTCCGCAACTTGCGTATCAGCCCACAAAAGCTGAACTTGGTCGCGGCAATGATCCGCGGTTTAGATGCCAATAAGGCCATCGCAACTTTGTCCTTTTCACGCCGCCGTATTGCTGGTGACGTTAAAAAAGTGTTGCAGTCTGCGATTGCTAATGCAGAAAACAACCATTCGCTGGATGTTGACCGCCTATATGTCAAGGAAGCGCATGTGGGCAAGGGCATCGTTATGAAGCGTTTTAAAGCCAGAGCCAGAGGCCGCGGTGCACGTATCTTGAAGCCATTTTCACATCTGACAATCATTGTTGGTGAAAAAGAGGAGCAGGTTTAATGGGTCAGAAAGTTAAGCCAATTGGCATGCGGGTCGGCATTAACCGTACATGGGATTCACGCTGGTATGCGGATCGCAATTATGGCGAGTTGCTGCATCAGGACATTGAATTGCGTAACCATTTAATGGAGCGTCTAAAGCAGGCTGGTATCAGCCGTGTGGTCATTGAACGCCCTGCTGGCCGCGCCCGGGTGACTATTTATGCCGGACGCCCTGGTCTGATCATTGGTAAAAAAGGCCAGGACATCGAAAAGCTGCGTAGTGATTTAACAAAGCGTGTTGGCACTGAAGTTAGCCTGAACATCGTTGAGGTGCGTAAGCCAGAGATTGACGCTAAGTTGGTTGGTGAGAATATCGCCCAGCAGCTAGAACGCCGTGTTGGTTTCCGCCGGGCGATGAAGCGTGCAGTTCAATCTGCTATGCGGCTTGGTGCACAGGGCGTACGTATTAATTGTGCTGGCCGTTTGGGCGGTGCTGAAATTGCGCGTACTGAATGGTATCGTGAAGGCCGTGTGCCATTGCATACATTACGCGCCGAAGTGGATTATGGTGAGGCAACAGCTCAGACAACTTATGGTGCCATCGGCATCAAGGTTTGGGTCTTTAAAGGTGAGGTTATTGGTCATGATCCAATGGCACAGGATAAGCGCCTTGCTGAACAGACATCTGCACCTGCCATGCGTGGCAACGGTTAAGGGTTAGTAGGAGAGACAGTCAATGCTTTCGCCAAAACGTACAAAATTCCGGAAAGCGCATAAAGGGCGCATTCACGGTATGTCTAAGGGTGGTACAAGCCTGAATTTTGGGGCTTATGGCCTTAAGGCTACATCACCTGAGCGTATTACCGCGCGCCAGATTGAGGCAGCTCGCCGGGCGATCACTCGTCACTTGCGTCGTACTGGCCGCCTCTGGATCCGGGTATTTCCTGATGTGCCTGTATCATCAAAGCCTGCTGAGGTTCGGATGGGTAAAGGTAAGGGTTCGCCAGAATTTTGGGTAGCACGTGTTGCACCTGGCCGGATCATGTTTGAACTTGATGGGGTATCTTGGGAGTTGGCGCAAGAAGCGTTTAAATTGGCTGCTGCGAAACTGCCTATTGATACAAAAATCGTCCGCCGCCTCGGCGAGAGCGACTAATCGCTGAGGAGAAGAGGGTAAGATGGCAACATTAAAAGCTGAAACATTTCGGGCGAACTCCGGCGATGAGCTGAAGGCAAAGCTGGTTGAGCTGAAAAAAGAACAGTTCAATCTGCGCTTCAGACAGGCATCTGGTGAGTTGGAAAGTCCGGCACGCATGAAGAGCGTGCGCCGCGAGATTGCACGCATTAAGACTGTGCTTGGTGAGCAAAACGCCGCTAGCACAAAAGCAGAAGGGTAGAGAACATGCCAAAGCGTATTATGCAGGGCACAGTCGTTAGCGACAAGGCAGACAAGACCGTTGTTGTGCGTGTAGAGCGCCGCATCATGCACCCTGTCTATAAGAAGTTCATTATGACCTCAAAGAAATTTGCGGCTCATGATGCTGAAAATCGCGCCAAAACAGGCGATAAGGTCAGCATTCGTGAATGTGTGCCGATTTCAAAGAATAAGTCATTCGAAGTCGTCTATGACGATGCTGCCAAATAGGTAAGAGGAGCGTTTAGTCATGATTCAGATGCAGTCTAACCTTGAGGTCGCTGATAATTCAGGGGCTCGCCGTGTTCAGTGTATTAAAGTGCTGGGCGGTTCAGGTCGTAAAATTGCCGGTGTAGGGGATATTATTGTAGTTTCTGTAAAAGAAGCTATTCCTCGCGGTAAGGTTAAAAAAGGCGATGTATATCGTGCAGTTATTGTACGCACTGCCAAGGAAATTCGCCGTAATGATGGCACAGCTATCCGTTTTGATAAAAACGCAGCCGTGCTGTTAAACAAGCAAAATGAGCCGATTGGCACCCGTATTTTCGGGCCTGTCACCAGAGAATTACGCTCTCGTAATTTTATGAAGATTGTCTCATTGGCTCCGGAGGTTTTGTAAAATGGCTCAAGCAGCTAAGAACCAGAAATTCAAAATCAAAAAGGGCGATCAGGTCATTGTCAATACAGGCAAAGACAAAGGTCGTACCGGTGAGGTTATTGAAGTTCGCCCATCCGAAGCACGTGTAAAGGTGCAAGGGATAAACATGGTCAAGCGTCACAGACGTCCGACCCAAACAAATCCTGGCGGTATCGACCAGATGGAAGCACCTATTCATATTTCGAACGTGTCTCTGGTTGACCCTGAGTCAGGCAAAGCCACACGTGCTGGCTACAGCATGGAAAATGGTACAAAGGTTAGAATTGCTAGAAAATCAGGCAAGGCTATAGGTTAAAGGAAGCTGAGATGAAAACGCGTCTTGAAGAACATTATCTGACGGCTGTTCGCCCAGCACTTGTTGAAAAGTTCGGATATAGTAATCCGTTCGAAGTTCCACGTGTCCAAAAAGTGGTTCTCAACATGGGTGTAGGCAGCGCTGTTCGGGATTCTAAGAAAATTGAACATGCGGTAAGCGATATGACTGCGATTACCGGCCAGAAGCCTGTTGTTACCAGAGCCAAGAAGGCAAATGCAGCCTTTAAGCTGCGCGAAGGTATGGCAATTGGCTGTAAGGTGACTTTGCGCGCTGATAGAATGTATGAATTTCTTGATCGTCTAGTCACCGTGGCATTGCCGCGTGTTCGTGACTTCCGGGGTCTAAATGGAAAGAGCTTTGATGGTTCTGGCAATTATGCCATGGGCGTTAAAGAGCAAATCGTATTTCCGGAAATTGAATATGATAAGGTTGATGAGGTTCGCGGTATGGACATCATCGTGGTAACAAGCGCAAAGACGGATGATGAAGCTCGCGAATTGCTGCGCGGCATTCAGTTCCCCTTTGTTAGCGCTTAAAAAACAGCCTGGACGAGAAGGATAAATTTATCATGGCCAAGAAAAGTGCTGTTGAAAAAAATAACCGCCGTATGCGCAAGGTAGCTGCCGGTGGCGCACGCCGGGATGCATTACGGGCGATGGCGCGGGACAAGAACCTGTCTATTGAAGAACGGTTTGATGCGTCTTGCAAATTAGCGCAAGAACCCCGCGATACTGCACGTATCCGTGTTCGCAATCGTTGTATGGTAACAGGACGCCCACGCGGCTATTACCGTAAAATGAAAATGTCTCGTATCGCGCTTCGTGATTTGGCCTCATTTGGCCAGATTCCAGGCGTCGTGAAATCTAGCTGGTAAGAAGAGGAGCGTTTACAATGTCAATGAGTGATCCTCTCGGTGATATGCTCACCCGTATCAGGAATGGTCAGGCAGCCCGTAAAGCGGTGGTGTCTTCGCCTTCCTCACGTCTGCGCGCAAACGTACTTGAAGTACTGAAGCGTGAAGGTTACATCCGCGATTATTCCGCAGTGGAAATTCGCAAAGGCTTGTCTGAGCTTCAGATTGAACTGAAGTATCATGATGGTGACCCGGTTATTTCTGAGATCAAGCGTGTCTCTACACCCGGTCGGCGCGTTTATCGCGGCATCAAGGATTTAGGTCGGGTTTATAACGGTCTCGGTATTGCTATCGTGTCAACACCGCAAGGCGTGCTTTCAGATAATGAAGCTCGTTCTGCGAATGTTGGCGGCGAAGTGCTTTGCCAAGTATTCTAGGGGAGGCAGATAATGTCACGTGTCGGAAACGCACCAATTACACTGCCTGATGGCGTAGACCTCAGTGCTAATGGTGCTGTGTTAACTGCCAAGGGAAGCAACGGCGAGCTATCAATGACAGTGCCATCTAATGTGGATGTGCGCATCGAAGATAAGGTTGTCACTGTCAAGCCGGGTAAAAAAGATACCTCAGGCAAGGCTATCTGGGGTACTGTTCGTGCCAACATCAATAATATGGTAGCAGGGGTCGCCACAGGCTTTACCCGCAACCTTGAAATCAATGGTGTGGGTTATCGTGCGGCAATGCAGGGAAACAAGCTTCAGCTTAACCTTGGGTTTAGCCATCCTGTTGAAATGGAAATTCCAGCCGGTCTTTCGGTCAAGGTAGATAACAACACCAAAATCGAAATCACAGGTGCAGACAAACAGCTTTTGGGCCAGTTTGCCTCTGAAATCCGCGCCAAGCGTCCACCAGAGCCTTTTAAAGGTAAAGGTGTGAAATATGCTGAAGAGCATATTGTACGCAAAGAAGGCAAGAAGAAGTAAGGATAGATAGTATGTTGAGCACACGGGAAATGTTTGAGAGGCGTCGTCAGCGTAATCGCACTAGCCTCAAGAAAAATGCCAATGGCCAGCCACGCCTGTCCATTCATCGCACGTCGCAGCACATCTATGCGCAAATCATTGATGATGCAAAAGGTGAAACACTGGTTGCTGCTTCCACTCTGGATGCTGATTTTAAAAAGGCAGGCAAGACAGGTGCAGATGTATCAGCTGCCACAGTCATCGGTAAGGCTGTTGGTGAGCGTGCGGTAGAAAAAGGGTTAAAATTAGTCGTCTTTGATAGAGGCGGTTTTAGATATCATGGCCGGGTGAAGGCGCTTGCAGATGCAGCGCGTGAAGCTGGTCTTGAGTTTTAAAGGAGCATAGGAATGGCACGCAATAACGATAGAGCGGATCAGGCCTCTCTCAGAGATGAACCAGAGCTAATCGAAAAGCTTGTTGGTATTAACCGGGTTGCCAAAGTGGTTAAAGGTGGTCGCCGATTTGGTTTTGCTGCGCTTGTCGTGGTCGGTGATGGCAAAGGCCGTGTTGGTTTTGGCACAGGTAAAGCAAAAGAAGTACCAGAAGCTATCCGCAAGGCCACTGATAATGCCAAGCGTGATATGGTGCGCATCCCGCTTCGTGATGGACGCACACTCCATCATGATATTTTAGGGCGTTATGGTGCTGGCCGGGTTCAGCTTCGCTCTGCTCCTGCGGGTACTGGTATTATTGCTGGTGGTCCAATGCGTGCTGTTTTCGAAGCGCTGGGCATTCAGGATATTGTTGGTAAGTCTATTGGCACATCTAACCCGCACAATATGATTAAAGCGACTTTTGTTGCGCTGAAGAAGATTCAGGCACCACGTTCTGTTGCGTCAAAGCGTGGCCGTAAAGTTGCCGAAATTCTGGGTAAGACATCAGAGCAGGCTGCTGCTTCTTAAAGACGTATAAAGGGTGACCGAAATGGCCAAGAATACAGTAACCGTCGTACAGACACGCAGCCCTATCGGGCGTGAGGGCTCTCAGCGCAAAACCCTTATTGGGCTTGGGCTGAATAAAATAGGCCGTGTGCGTGAGCTAGAAGATACACCAGCTGTCCGCGGGATGATTAATAAAGTAAAACATCTGGTGAAAGTAGAAGGTGAAGCCTAGAGCTTTGCATCTAAGAAGTCGCCGATATCAGGATTGTTAGGGCAGGAGCCTTTTGAAGATGAAACTGAACGAAATTAGAGAAAATGATGGGGCAACCCGTAATCGCAAGCGTGTAGGCCGGGGTATAGGCTCAGGTCGCGGCAAAACCTCTGGTGCAGGTCATAAAGGCCAGAAGGCACGTTCAGGTGTGGCGATAAAGGGCTTTGAAGGCGGTCAAATGCCTATCCATAGACGTCTGCCTAAGCGCGGCTTTACCAACATTTTCCGCAAAAATTATGTAGAGGTAAATATCGGCCGTATCCAGAGCGCCGTTGATGCTGGCAAGCTTGATAGCAAGAAGCCTGTTGATGCAGCTGTACTGGTCGAAGCTGGCGTTATTTCTAAGGCGCGTGACGGCGTTCGCATCCTTGCTAAGGGTGAGTTGAAAGCAAAGGTTGAGCTTCATGCTGCTGGTGCTTCAAAGTCAGCAATTGAAGCGGTTGAGAAAGCTGGCGGTAAAATCGTGCTACCAGCACCCGCAAGCGAATAAATTAAAGAGCAGGGTATCAGAGAACGGCAATGGCGCAGACAACAACCGCAAATCAGGGCTTTGGCCTCGGTGCATTAGGGAAGGCAGATGACCTTAGACGTCGTCTGCTCTTTACTATTGGCGCGCTGATTATCTATCGCCTCGGTACTTTTATTCCGTTGCCCGGGATTGATCCTGTCGCGCTCGCTGATGTGTTTAGCCAGCAATCTACTGGTATCCTTGGCATGTTTGATATGTTCTCTGGCGGCGCTCTTGGCCGGATGACCATTTTCGCTCTGAATATCATGCCCTATATTACAGCCGCCATTATCATGCAGCTGATGACCGCTGTTGTGCCTTCATTAGAAGCGATGAAAAAAGATGGTGAAGCTGGGCGCAAGCAAATTAATCAATATACACGGTATCTGACGGTATTGCTGGCATCTGTTCAGGGATATGGCATTGCTGCTGCTCTTGAAGCTTCTGGCACGATTGTGCAAGATCCCGGCCTGTTTTTCCGTCTGACAACAGTTGTAACGCTTGTTGGTGGTACGCTTTTCTTAATGTGGCTGGGTGAGCAAATCACAAGCCGCGGTGTTGGCAATGGTATTTCATTGATTATCTTCAGCGGTATTATCGCTGAAGTTCCATCCGCCCTTGTGGGGACGCTAGAACTAGGCCGAACAGGTGCATTATCTGCCTTTTTGATTGTTGCCGTGTTCTTTATGGCTGTTGCTGTCATCGCCTTTATTGTCTTTATTGAGCGGTCTTTGCGCAAAATCCTTATCCAATACCCAAAGCGTCAGCATGGGGCTAAGGTGTTTGGTGGCGAAGCCCAGCATCTGCCGCTAAAGATTAATGTGCCGGGTGTTATTCCGCCCATCTTCGCCTCCTCTTTGTTGTTGATGCCTGTATCCATTATCAATCTATCAGGTGGTCAGGATGGCGGTGCAGAATGGCTAGTCACGCTTAACGCGCTACTTGGTCGCGGCCAGCCTCTATATCTGGCTATTTATATTGGCCTGATTGTTTTCTTTGCTTTCTTTTATACCGCGATTGTGTTCAATCCTGAAGATACAGCTGATAATTTGCGCCGGAATGGCGGGTATGTGCCGGGTATTCGCCCTGGCCAGCCGACAGCCGATTATCTGGATTATGTTCTTACCCGTTTGACCGTATTAGGGGCAGCTTATCTCTCAGCAGTGTGTATCCTGCCAGAAATTTTAATCAGCTCTTATGCAATACCGTTTTATTTTGGCGGCACATCATTGCTGATTGTGGTAACGGTGACTCTAGACACAGTATCACAGGTTCAGTCTCATATGCTGGCGCATCAATATGAAGGCCTGATTAAGAAATCCAAGCTTAGGGGACGAAATCGATGAATATCATTCTTTTTGGACCTCCTGGTGCAGGTAAAGGCACACAAGCTGAAATTCTGGTTCGTGAGCGCGGTTTGGTTCAGCTTTCTACGGGGGATATGCTCCGCTCTGCGATTGCGGCTGGATCTGAGTTAGGGATGCAGGCCAAGGCAATTATGGATGCAGGCGAGCTTGTTTCAGATGATATTATGATCGGTATGATTGCTGAGCGTATGGAAGGTGCTGATTGCGCAGGCGGCGTTATCTTAGATGGCTTTCCGCGTACGGTTGCTCAGGCTCAAGCGCTTGATGCTATGTTTGTTGATAAAGGCATCTCGCTAGATAGCGTTATTGAAATAGCCGTTGATGAAACAGCTTTATTTGCGCGTATTGAAAAGCGTGCCGCAGAGACAGGCGGTGCTAGAAGCGATGATAATGCAGAAGTTTTGAAAGCGCGTTTGAAAGTCTATCATGAAAATACTGCCCCTGTTCTGCCTTACTATAAGGATAAAGGACAGCTTGTATCGATAGATGGTATGCAAACAGTTGAAGAGGTAAGCAGTCAGATTGCTTCTTGCCTAGATAGCGTTGCTTGACCTTGTCAGGTAACATTATATAATGCGGAACTTTTATAAGGTGCCGTTCGAAACAAGATTTGAAATGTGAGACGCAGCTTTTGCTGCTAACATTAAAAAGGAGAGGCCAGTGGCACGAATTGCTGGTGTAAATATACCAACTAAAAAACGGGTCGAAATCGCCCTAACCTATATTCATGGGATCGGCACAACAAGCGCCCAATCTATCTGTGGTAAAGCAGGGATTGTCGCTGAGCGCCGTATCAACGAATTGACTGAGGACGAGCTGGATAAGCTGCGCGATATTATCGATGCAGATTATCTGGTAGAAGGGGATTTGCGCCGGAAGACGTCTATGGACATCAAGCGCTATCTGGATTTGGGCTGCTTGCGCGGTCTGCGTCATCGTCGCAATCTGCCGGTTCGTGGTCAGCGTACACATACAAATGCACGCACACGCAAGGGTCCGGCAAAAGCGATTGCTGGTAAGAAAAAATAACAACGCATAAGAGCAGGACAAATGGCAAAGCAACCTACACAAGCACGAGTGCGCCGCCGCGAGCGTAAAAACATTACCAATGGTATCGCGCATGTTAATTCTACTTTTAACAACACCATGATCACCATTTCTGATGTTCAAGGCAATACTATTGCTTGGTCATCAGCTGGTACGATGGGTTTCAAAGGGTCGCGTAAATCAACACCTTTTGCAGCGCAAATGGCAGCAGAAGATGCAGGTAAAAAGGCATCTGAACATGGCGTGAAGTCAGTGGATGTTGAAGTACAGGGGCCAGGGTCTGGGCGCGAATCTGCACTTCGTGCATTGCAGGCGATTGGATTTACCGTCACGTCTATCCGTGATGTTACCCCAATACCGCATAATGGCTGCCGCCCTAGAAAGCGCCGCCGGGTTTAATAGCTTAACATACTCGCTATTTATCCCAAAACAGGGAGAAAGGGTTACGCCCTCTCCCTTACATGAATGACAAAAAGGAACTTTGTCGATGATTGAACGAAATTGGCAGGAATTACAAAAGCCGGAAAAAATCGCTGTGACCTCGTCTGAGTATAACGAGCGTCAGGCGGTTGTCTCACTTGGGCCACTAGAGCGCGGATTTGGCACGACTTTGGGCAATGCACTTCGCCGTGTTCTTTTGTCCTCGTTGCAAGGTGCGGCGGTAAAAGCAATCCAGATTCAGGGCGTTGTGCATGAATTTTCTTCTGTTGCCGGTGTCAGAGAAGACGTAACGGACCTCGTGCTGAATGTTAAAGGCATTTCAGTTGCGATGTCTGTCGAGGGAGAAAAGAAGCTACGCTTGCAAGCAGATGGGCCTGCTGTAGTAACTGCTGGCATGATCAGCGAAGCTGCTGGTGTTGAAATTATGAACCCTGACCATGTGCTGTGCCATTTGGATAAGGGCGGCTCTTTGGCTATGGAACTAACCGTTGATTCAGGTAAAGGCTACGTGCCAGCTACTCAGAACCGGTCGGAAGATGCGCCAATTGGCCTTATCCCTGTAGATGCGATTTACAGCCCTATTCGCCAAGTTGCCTATAAGGTTGAGAATGAACGTGTTGGTCAGATAACAGATTATGATAAATTGCTGCTGACCATCGAAACAGATGGCTCTATCTCGCCAGAAGACTCAATCGCTTATGCTGCGCGTATTCTGCAAGACCAGTTGCAGCCCTTCATTAATTTTGATGAGCCAACCATTGAAACACCAGAACAGGGCGTTGACCCGTTCCCGTTCAACAGAAATCTGCTGCGTAAAGTCGATGAGCTTGAGCTATCAGTTCGTTCAGCAAACTGCCTGAAAAACGATAATATCGTTTATATCGGCGATCTGGTGCAAAAAACAGAATCTGAAATGTTGCGCACACCTAATTTCGGGCGTAAATCATTGAACGAGATTAAAGAGGTTCTTAAAATTATGAACCTTGAGTTGGGTATGGATATCGAAAGCTGGCCACCAGAGAATATCGAAGATTTGGTGAAACGCTTAGATGAGCCTTTCTAAGGTAGGTAAATTTTAACCCTTATGGGATAAGGCCGCATCAAAGCGGTATAGATGGAGACGAATATGCGGCATCGTATGGCTGGCAGAAAATTAAACAGAACGTCACAGCACAGACAAATGCTGTTTCGTAACATGGCACAAGCCCTTATCAAGCATGAGCAGATAATCACAACTTTGCCAAAAGCTAAAGCTTTGCGCCCAGTAGTAGAAAAGCTAATCACACTTGGTAAACGCGGCGATTTGCATGCAAGGCGCATGGCCTATGCCCAGCTTCGTGATGATGCAATGACAGCCAAGCTGTTTGAGGTGCTTGGCGCTCGTTATGCAGAGCGCAAGGGCGGCTATACCCGTGTAATGAAGGCTGGCTTCCGTTATGGTGATGCGGCGCCAATGGCTGTGATTGAGCTAGTGGACCGGGATGAAGACGCACGTGGTCAGGATTCAGGCCCTGTTGAAATCAGAGAGACAGAAGAAGGTCAAGCGGTTGCTGCCAGCGCCTAAATGACTTTCTTGAAATATGGTATGAAAGGGCGTGCTACGGCAGGCCCTTTTTTATTGGCTAGCTTAATTGTTATATTTGAGTGTTGGTTAGATAGATGATTGCTGGCATGATAATCCCATGACAACAGCTTCCCTTTTCTCAACCTCACCTTTGGCTGAAGCGATGCGCCCATCATGCTTGCAGGATGTTGTCGGTCAGCACGAGATTACCCAGAAATTGGCCCAGCGCCTCAGTGCCTCTGGCTCGCTTATATTGTGGGGGCCACCCGGCACAGGAAAAACGACGATTGCCCGTATCATCGGTGTGGAAGCTGGCCAAACTTTCCGGCCGCTATCTGCGGTGTTTGACGGGGTTGCTGAATTACGGCGTATTTTCAGTGATGCCCGCCCTGATTTTGAAGCTGGCAAGCGTACCTTATTGTTTGTTGATGAAATTCACCGCTTTAATAAAGCCCAGCAGGATGCATTGCTTCCCGCTATTGAAGAAGGAATGATAAGGCTCATAGGGGCTACTACAGAAAATCCTTCTTTCTCGCTAAATTCCGCACTGTTATCACGGGTTCAGGTTCTTGTGTTGAACGCGTTGGATGATACCGCATTAGGCCAGTTGATTACGCGGGCAGAAAATCACCTAAGGCGCAGATTACCCCTAGATAAGGCAGCCCATCAAGCGCTAGTGGCGATGGCAGATGGCGATGGTCGTTATCTGATTAATTTAATAGAAACGATTGATGAGCTTACCGATAAAGATACACCAGAAATGGACGCAGCTAGCCTTGGCCAGCTATTGTCAAAGCGCGCGCTAAATTATGACAAAACAGGCGATGAGCATTTTAACCTTATCTCTGCATTACATAAATCGCTGCGTGCATCAGATTGTGATGCGGCGCTCTATTGGTTGGCGCGAATGATGTTAGCAGGCGAGGATGCGCAGTATATTTTGCGCCGCCTAACCCGCTTCGCCTCGGAGGATATTGGGCTTGCCGCGCCAGAGGCCGTGGGAAAAGCGATTGCTGCTTGGCAATCTTATGAGCGTCTTGGTAGTCCTGAAGGTGATTTAGCTATTGCTGAATTAGTGATTTTCCTAGCCACATCCCCAAAATCGAATGCAGCTTATAAAGCTTGGAAAATAGCACAAAAGACAGCCCGTGATGCGGGTCATTTGATGCCGCCAAAACATATCTTAAATGCCCCAACACAGTTGATGAAAGATTTGGATTATGGCAAGGGCTATGTTTATGACCATGACACGCAAGAAGGGTTTTCTGGCCAGAATTGTTTTCCTGAAAGCCTTGATCGTCTGTCTTTTTATCAGCCTGCTGAACGCGGATTTGAGCGTGAGATAAAAAAACGCCTTGCTTATTGGAATCGTTTGCGTGATGGGGCTGGAACAGAGGAATGATGCGTAAATTTGACTGTTTTGTGGGCATCGACTGGTCAGGTGCGCGCGGCCCCTATCAGGCAGGTTTGGCAGTGTTCATGGCAGAAGCGGGTGATAGTGCGCCGATGCGCGTCATGCCGCCAAATAATAAACGCTGGAGCCGCTATGATATAGCATGTTGGTTGCAGGAGATTAGCACTAAGCGGCGCGTTCTGGCTGGAATTGATTTTGCCTTTGCCTATCCTGTCTATGATATGGAGGGTGCTTATTGTGGTTATTTTCCCGGATTTGCGAATAGCCCGCAAGAAGCGCCTGCACTTTGGCAGTTGATTGAGGAAATTAACCAAGGTGAGGCGCATCTTTATGGTGGCGCTATTTGGGATCACCCAGAGTTAGGGGCATATTATAATGCGCCATCTGGCCGGCGAGGGGCCAAATTTTATTCTCGCCGCCGGCAAACTGAACAAGCGGCCAAAGCTATTAAATCGCCTAGCCCAACATTTAATTGTGTCGGGCCGGCTGGGGTGGGAACAGGGTCTCTGGCTGGAATGCGCCTGTTACATCATCTTGCAAACAAAGCAGAAATTTGGCCATTTGATAATCACCGCGCTAACGCTAAAAACCTGACTTTGGTAGAAATTTTTCCAAGCTATTATTTTGCTCTTGCAGGTATTCGTGCGGTAAGCGGAAATCATGGCAAGCTGGAGGTGTTAAACAAAGCGCTCTCCTATTTTAACTCCAAAGGCCTAGCTTCTGATTTTAGTGCAGGCGGCCCTGACTTTGATGAAGCGGATGCGGCTATATCGGCGGCCGCATTAAGAAAGTTAGCCGCAGATCCAGCTATCTGGACAGCTTTTGATGCGGCGGCGCGTGAAGGCTGGATATTTGGCGTTAAATAGCTTAGAAATTAGCCATGTTAGGCATGTTTTTATCAGTTGGCGCTGGCGGCGCAGTAGGGGCGATGGCACGTTATGGCGTGGGCGTGTTATTGGCAGAACGCCTTGGTACAGCAGGCTGGATGGCTACGTTAGCAGTTAATGCGGCAGGGTGTTTGCTGATGGGAATGCTAGCAGCCTATATGGCTGGCTCTGCACAAATCTCAGAGCCTTTGCGCGGCTTTCTGGCGGTAGGATTTTTAGGCGGACTAACCACCTTTTCAACTTTCACTCTTGATGGGTATGGCTTCTGGTTGCGTGGCGATTTTGCTGGGGCAGCCGCCTATATTGTGGCTTCTTTACTGCTATCGATTGCTGGCTTTGCTATTGGGTTCTGGCTACTACGCACAGCTCTGGGTTCGGCATGAAGGAATTCAGCGTTACAGAAGCCGAGGCAGGCGTTCGCCTTGACAGGTTCTTACGCCGCGTTGCTGGGCCTATGGGGCAGGGTGTTATCGAAAAGGCCTTGCGCAGTGGTCAGGTGCGCATTGACGGGCAGAAGGCAAAATCTGGGCACCGCCTTGTTGCTGATCAAGTCGTAAGCGTTGCGCCTTATCTCTTGTCCTTTGCAGAAAGGCAGGAAGGGGTGCCAGCCCAGCCTAAAAAGCCTGTGATGAATAGCGAGAATGCTGCCATGCAAATAGAGCAGATGACATTGAAACAGACATCTGAATGGCGCGCTTTGAATAAGCCATCAGGGCTTGCTGTGCAGGGTGGTACGCAAACGCATAAGCACGTTGATGGTTTACTTAATGCAGGTTTTCCCAGCCGTGAGTATAAGTTGGTGCACCGGATTGATAAAGATACATCTGGAGTGCTGCTAGTTGCTGACGGTCATCATGCTGCGCGCAACTTAACCGCAGCTTTTCGTAACCATAGCATCCAAAAATTCTATCTTGCTTTGGTGGTTGGCAGGTTGCCTGCCTCTGGTGTTATATCGGCTGGTCTCCGAAAATCTGGGGGCAAGGGGCTAGAAAAAATGATTGTTGATGATAGTGAAGGCCAGCAAGCGATAACCGATTTCATCTGTTTTGACAGTGCAGGGGTGGTAAGCCTTGTTGGATTTAGCCCGCAGACTGGCCGTACACACCAGCTACGCGCACATGCGGCTCACCTTGGCACACCGATTTTGGGGGATGGAAAATATGGCGGTGCGGCGGCGCATATTGGCGGCTTTGATAAAAAGCTGCACTTACATGCTTGGGGACTTAAACTACCGGAAGGTGTAGAAATTTTTGCGCCGCTACCGGTACATTTATCAAGCTCAGTTCAGATGGCCGGACTTCGCTTGCCAGCTGCAACTAATTTTCCCTGTTTTGGATTCGCTGGGCAGGATAGAGTAATTTAAATCAAGGCATAAGAGGGTTTTAAAAAAAGAATGGATACGCCATTACGACTAGTATTATTTGATTTTGATGGCACGTTATGTGACAGCGCAACAACTATTATCCGGCTTATGCAGCAAGCTTGCGCCGATTGCGGCCTGCCAATACCAGATAGCCAGAAAATACGCGGTAATATTGGTCACGGGGTTAATCATTCAGCACTAGATTATGTAGATGGGAACAGCGAAAAAGCCGCTGTTTTAGCAGATTGTTATCGCAGCTTATCCCGTGCTGAATATCTAAGCGGCAATCCGCCATTAGATCCCCTCTTTGATGGGGCTGCTCGTGTCTTGCAAGCGCTATCTAGCGCAGGATATCTAACAGGCATTATCACTAATAAAAGCCGCACCGGCCTGAAAAGCCTCATAGAACGGCATGGGCTAGAACCTTTACTTGATGTATCGCTGACAGCAGATGATTGTATGGTAAAGCCGGCGCCAGATATGGCATTAGAGGCAATGCGCCAGCTTGGGGTAGATAAAGAAGATACCCTGCTCGTAGGCGATACTGAAATTGATGCAGGCTGCGCTGCGAATGCTGGTATTGGGTTTATTGGCGTATCTTGGGGTTATCATAGTCCAGATTTGCTGCGGAAAAGGGGCGCAATAGCAATATTGGAGAGCTATGCAGAACTGCCCCCTCTTATCCAGCAACATTACTCACGCCTAAGCTAGGGCCAATGGATAGGGTAGATGAAACGATTTTATAAAGATGTGAGCATCGAGACTTTGGAAGCAGGGTTTGGCATCGCGCTAGATGGGCGGGCGCTGCGCACGCCTGCAAAGACCGTTGTAACTTTGCCATCAGCAGCGCTAGCTAAGGCAGTGGCTGACGAATGGGCAGGGGCGGGTGACGAGATAAAGCCAGATGAGATGCCGTTTTTTTCTCTTTCTGTAACGGTCATAGACAGGGTGATGACGCAGCAAGATACCTTGCGCAAAGAGCTATGTGACTATGCAGGTAATGATGTGTTGCATTACCGCGCCGGGCCTGAAGATAGCGCGCTTGATAGCCGCCAAAATGAGCTTTGGTCACCATGGGTTTCATGGGCTGGGAAGAAATTTGAGGCAGAGATTTTAGTAACCGCTGGTCTGATGCCAGCACGCCAACCTAATGCGCTGTTGCAAGGGGCTGCAATGCAACTTGCCCCCCTATCAGATTGGAATTTGGGTGCTTTATATCGTGCTGTCACGCTTTCTGGCTCCTTTATTTTAGGACTGGCTTTTTTTGAGCGTGAAATTGATGCAGAAACTCTATTCAGATTTGCCTTTCTTGAAGAGCTCCATCAAAATGAAACATGGGGACGGGATAGCGAAGCAGAAGCTAGGCAAAAACAAATTGAGCAGGAATTGAGAGATTTAGAACGTTTTCTTGTGATGCTATAAGGGCTGTAAAATTTAAAGGTTTTTAAATTTTTTTTCAGAATAGAGGCGAGGGAGTTTGCGAAATGAAACCGGTACTAGAAGAGCTGGAGAGACGCCGTGAGGGTGCGCGTAAGGGCGGCGGTGAAGCTCGGGTGGAAAAGCAGCATGAGAAGCATAAGCTGACAGCTAGAGAGCGGCTTTTGGTCCTGTTGGATGAAGGTTCATTTGAAGAATGGGACATGTTTGTCGAGCATCGCTGCACAGATTTCGGGATGGAAGAAAATAAAGTTCCTGGCGATGGCGTCATCACTGGTTTTGGACATATTTGTGGGCGGCCTGTCTTTGTATACAGCCAGGATTTTACGGTACTTGGCGGGTCATTATCTGAAACCCATGCCGCGAAAATCTGTAAAATTATGGATCAGGCTTTGAAAGTTGGCGTGCCGGTCATTGGTTTGAATGATTCAGGCGGCGCACGTATTCAAGAGGGGGTCGCCTCATTAGGTGGGTATGCAGAAGTGTTTCAGCGTAATGTGCTAGCCTCTGGGGTAGTGCCGCAAATTTCGTTGGTGATGGGGCCATGTGCTGGTGGGGCGGTTTATTCACCTGCGATTACCGACTTTATCTTTATGGTTGAAGGCTCATCTTACATGTTTGTAACTGGCCCAGATGTGGTGAAAACCGTAACCCATGAAGAGTTGACTGCCGAAGAGTTAGGCGGTGCCAGCCAGCATACTAAAACCTCTGGTGTGGCGCATGGATCTTTTGCAAGTGATCTAGATATGTTGATGGAAACCAGACGCTTATTGAGCTTCCTTCCGCTATCCAACCGCGAAGAAGCCCCTGTTCTGACATGTAATGATTCCGCTGACAGAGCCTCGCCAGTATTAGATACGATTATCCCAGATAATGCGAATATGCCTTATGATATGCGCGCTGTTATCTCTGAAATGGTGGATGAGCAGGATTTCTTTGAGATTCATAAAGATTTTGCATCGAACATTATTTGCTGTTTTGCGCGTATGGAAGGTAGAAGCGTTGGTATTGTGGCGAACCAGCCGCTGGTACTTGCCGGATGTTTGGATATAAACGCCTCCCGCAAAGCAGCGCGCTTTGTGCGTTTTTGTGACGCGTTTAACATTCCTATTGTAACGCTGGTAGATGTGCCTGGATTTATGCCAGGCATGGCCCAAGAAGCTGGTGGTATTATTAACCATGGCGCAAAGCTTTTATTTGCTTATGCCGAAGCTACGGTGCCAAAGATTACACTGATTACGCGCAAAGCCTATGGCGGCGCCTATGATGTTATGGCTTCTAAACATTTGCGCGGGGATGTCAATTATGCATGGCCGTCTGCTGAAATTGCGGTGATGGGTCCAGAAGGGGCGGCGCGGATTATTTTCCGAGAGGCAGCCAAAGATGCTAATGCTTTGAAAAAAGCAACAGATGATTACCGTGAGAAATTTGCTAACCCGTTTGTGGCAGCCAGTCGGGGGTATTTGGACGATATTATTATGCCACGCAATAGCCGTAGGCGTATTATCCGTGCGCTGAATATGCTTCAAGATAAGGAATTAACCAATCCACCGCGTAAGCATGACAATTTGCCTCTTTAGAGCGGGTTTTCTTTAATCAGATATTTCAATTGGTATAGATATGTTCAAAAAAATTCTAATTGCGAACCGCGGCGAAATAGCTTGTCGGATTATGGCTACTGCACAAAAGATGAATATAAAAACGGTTGCTGTATACTCGGATGCGGATGCGGTTGCCCCGCATGTGCAAATGGCGGATGAGGCGGTACATATTGGCGCAGCACCTTCAGCGGAGAGCTATCTTCTAGGGGATGTAATTATCCAAGCCGCGTTGGATTGCGGGGCAGAAGCTATCCATCCAGGATATGGGTTTCTGTCAGAAAATGCGGGTTTTGTTGAAGCTGTAAAGAAGGCAGGGTTGCAGTTTATTGGCCCAGATGTGCGCGCGATTAGCGTGATGGGTGATAAAATCGAGTCGAAGGCGCTGGCTGCTGCTGCTGGTGTATCTTGTGTTCCTGGTACAGACGGCGCCATTGGGGATGTTGATGAAGCGATGAAGGCTGCGGCTGATATTGGTTATCCGGTGATGGTGAAGGCTTCTGCTGGTGGCGGCGGTAAAGGTATGCGCGTGGTGCATAGCGAAGCAGAGATAGCTGATGCTATGCGTTCTGCGATGACAGAGGCTGCTAATGCCTTTGGCGATGATCGTGTCTTTATTGAGAAATTTGTTGTCTCTCCGCGCCATATTGAAATTCAGGTGCTAGGCGATAGCCATGGCAATGTTATCTATTTAGGGGAGCGGGAATGCTCGGTTCAGCGCCGCCATCAAAAGGTTATTGAAGAAGCCCCTTCTAGCTTTATTAGTGATGATATACGCCGCGCGATGGGAGAGCAGGCGGTGGAATTGGCTAGGGCAGTAGATTATGTCTCTGCTGGTACGGTTGAATTTATTGTTGGCGCAGATCAGGATTTTTATTTCCTAGAGATGAATACGCGCCTGCAAGTAGAACATCCAGTAACTGAACAGGTCTATGGTTTGGACTTGGTTGAGCAGATGATAAACATCGCTGCTGGCAAGGCATTGACGTTGAAGCAATCTGATATCAAGGCTAATGGCTGGTCTATCGAAGCCCGGCTTTATGCCGAAGATTCGGCCAGAGGATTCCTGCCTTCTACAGGCCAGCTTCGCCGCTATAGTGAGCCACGTGGCAAAGGCATTCGCACCGATTCAGGGGTAGTTGAAGGCGGCATGATCTCAATGTTCTATGATCCGATGATTGCCAAGCTAATCGCTAGCGCCCCCACCAGAGCAGAGGCTATCGACAGTTTGCGCCTCGCGCTTGATCATTATCAAATCGCTGGTGTGGCAACCAATCGGCAGTTTTTATCTGCGATTCTGGATGATGCAGATTTCAGGGCAGGCCATATCACTACTGGTTTTATTGCCGAAAAATATGGTGATGCATTTGCCCCCTTCATCCCAACCGGCAATAGAGCGCACTATCTGATGGCACTGGCAACTGCTTTTCATGGGCGTGCGCAAGCGCGCTTGCAAGATAGTGGTGTTGCTGAAACTGAGTTTGTTCTGCTTTGCCGTGAAATTGACGAAACACCTATTATGGCAAGCTGGCGTCATGAAGCTGGTGGTGAGCGTATCACCATAGGCGATGAAACAGTTTATGTTACGGGTACATTAGACCAGCCCTTGCAGCGCACAGGTATTCTGTTTGACGGTACGGTAAACGAAAACCCGATGGCGATACAAATTACGCCAGAAAATCATCATTACCGGCTTTATTCAGGGGCAGATAGCCTAATGGTAGAAATTTACCCTGCCCGTGCCGCCAACCTGTTACAATACATGCCGCCGCCCCAACAAGGGGCTGGACAGGATAAGGTTTGTGCGCCAATGCCGGGCTTGCTAACCCGCTTGATGGTTGCAGAGGGCGATATTATTGAAGCTGGCCAGAATGTTGCGGTTATAGAAGCGATGAAGATGGAAAATACGCTGTCTGCGCAGATAAGGGGAACAGTACAGGAAATATCGGCCAAAATTGGCGATAATTTGAATGTAGATGATGTTATCATATCTCTTAAACCAGAGGATGAGGAATAGCGGGTGGTAGGGCCAGCTTTACGCGAATTTGAGGCCTTAATTGCTATTCCGGGCAAGCTGGATGTTGGTCCACATACCCAAGCCTTGATAGATGAATTGGTGGGTGCTGCACGCGCAGGGCATTACTTGTCTGTGATTGTCATGGCGGCTGCACTGGTAGATGTGCTTGCGCATGAAGGGGCAGAGACTGTCTTTGATGAAGAAGAGGCCGAAGAGGAGGGGTTTGGCTTGTCTATGCTGAGGGCAGGTGAGCGACGCGCCCTTGACCGATTAAGGGGAATGCGTAACCGCATTCTGCATTATCAAGGCCCTTCAGAAGGGTTGTCTGGCCATTCATCTGATAAAGATTATCTGCAGGAACAGGCAGCAGCCGCGATAAAGGCTGTCTTGCCACTCTTAGAGCTTCAAGAGATGTATTAGAGTTAATAAACTATGCCTGCCCTCTATGGATGGCTTCTATGCCTGCCCTCGATGGAGGACAACTATCCTAAAGGATGGCTAAGGCCCATATTGCTATCAGCACCAAACCAGCGTGGAAAGCTTTCTTGTGCGGCCATCTCTACCTCAGCACGGCTTGCAATAATCCCAAGGTCAGCAAGGCTCGTTACCCCGCCATCACGTACTCCGCAGGGTATAATACCATCAAAATGGTGTAAATCAGGGTCGATATTTAACGCTAGCCCATGCATGGTGACCCAGCGTGATACGCGCACGCCCACCGCCACAATTTTATCCATTTTATCTGGCAGGTGGATATCTTTGCGCGCAACCCACAACCCGGGAAAGCCTTCTCGTCTTACCGCCTCTACCCCAAAGCTTGAGAGCAGGTCTGACATCCAGCCTTCGAGATGATAGATATAGGCGCGAATATCGCGCTTGCGATTATTTAAATCCAATACAGGCCATAAAATCAGCTGTCCCGGCCCGTGATACGTCCACTGCCCACCGCGCCCAGTCTGTACCACATCAAAGCGGTTATGATTGAGCAGCTCATCATCCTTAGCGGACGTTCCAGCAGTGTAGACAGGCTTATGTTCGGTAATAAAGACAGCTTCGCCAGCGCGTTTATGGATGACCGCTTCTGCATGGCTGCGCATAATATCTGCTGCATGGCTGTACTCTGAGGGGCTAGCAATAGCCTGCCAATCAGGGGCTGTCGGCGAAATGCTCATTTGTTTGGGCTGCCTTTATCTAACTTAGGGTCAGCAAAAATAGGGTTGCTTTGTTATAGCATAATGGCTGGGCAAACCAATAGCATTGGCATTTTGGTAGCAAGCTGGATGGAAAGATAGGGACGGGATTTATTCTGCTGGGAAGCAAAAACGCATCCGCACACCCTTTTCAGAAAGCATAATATAAGCTGGATCATAGCCAGTTTGCGTGCGTTTGATGAAATAATGTGCATTTCCAAGGATAGTGTTTTTTCTCTGAATAAGCCATTTATGCCCTGTTTTGACTTCAATCAAATGGCTGTCCTGCTGCATTTCTTTTTTATCATTATTTACAAAGGGGTAAAAATGGAACATAGGAAAATTTCTTGATAATATTTGCAGTATTTTGAAAAAATATTGGTCTTGATTATAGAGGTTTAACGGCAAGATAATCTCTGGATCAATTTCTGCCTAACCCAATTTGTGCATTAGGCCGTGCAATTTTGTTTAATTCTTTGTTAAATATTAGGAATAGCCCAAGAAACTGGGCAGATAACGGGGCAGGTAACAGGGCAGGTAACAGGGCAGGTGACAGGGCTAATATTATGAATAATGGTTTATCAGTACAAAAGATGCTCGGGGAAAAATTCGCAAGCTTTTGGCCAGATTTTCAACAGTTTAATATCATGCGTACTAAGCGCATTAACGAGATTATGGGCCACCCGCTTGATGGGCAAATTATTCAAATCGTTTGCTGGCACCATTTTTTAGCTTCGGTTAACGAGCAGGAAAAACAAATTTCAACTTACGATGAATGTTTTGATGCGTGGCACTATGCGTTAGAGCCACAAAATGCCGATATTGAGGTGGAAAAAAAGCTTACGATAAGTTCTATTGCGATGACCACTAGAATGCCGTTTGAGACAGTACGCAGGCGCGTACAGAATCTAAAGAAGTATGGCTGGTTGTCGGTGGATAAGAAAAAGGGTGTTATCTATAACCCCACCCAAGAAAATAACGCTAAAATTGTTGACGATATTATGGAAGAAGAAAAGAAGCTGGTTGTCACTATGATTAACCGCTTTTTAAAGTAGGCAAATCAGGCGCTTTGATAAAGTCTATATCATCTTCTGCAAGCCGCTCTTCTAGCCAATCTGGCTGGCGATACCCGGCCTTTAATGCAGCATCCATGGCCTCTTCTTTAGCAGCAACAGTCTTTAATCCATCTAACGTCGCGGCAAAATCTGCATGCGCGACATGAATAACCCCGTCATCATCCCCGCATATAATATCTCCCGAAGAAATGATTTTCCTGCCAATTTTTACCGGAAGGCCGCAACTACCCGGCCCTTCTTTAAAAGGGGCATTTGGCGTCAATCCAGCAGCAAAAACAGGTAGCCCAACCGCATCAAGGCCAATGCGGTCACGTACCATCCCGTTGGTGACAATAGCTGAGATGCCGGCATTTTTGGCAAAGCCGGCAAGAATATCTCCGCAGAGAGAGCAGGGTGTAGAAGAAATATCCTCAGGGTCTATAGCAATAACAAGCACATCACCTGCTTTAGCAATAGATAGGGCGGCATAAATAGCTAGATTATCATTTGCTTTTGTTGCGACCGTTAGCGCAGAACCTGTAAAGACAGTGTTTCTGGTAATTGGTGATATGTGGGCTGGCAGGGCAGCTGAGCGGTCAAGCGCATCAGATATCCACCCAACTGAAAGACCCGATAAGACGTCTATCTTACCCGCATCTATGCGGGTGAAATCCCGTTTAATCTTTAGTGTGGGTTTCAGGGTCATATCTTATGCGCTATGGGTAGAAGATTATCACGCTAAATCCCTAAAGTTTTTTAGAAATTCAGCGAGATATCTTTATGTACAGAACGGCAACGTGAGATGCGTGGTACCAAAAATTCAGGAAGTCTTTCTTGTCCACGAAGCCCAACATTATCTGCTGTTTCCTGCTGATAGCTGGCTAGAACTGGCAGAACATCGCGTGTTGCACTTTCGCGCCAGCTAATCTCTGCAGCTACTAAATCTCTAGCCTCTGCCATCAGCTTGTCCGCTTTGTCATCCTGATCCTTTTTGTAAGCGCGGCGAGCCTTGCTTAGTAAGGATTTAACCTCGCTTGAGCCTGCCACATCACCCAGCATTTTAGAGGCATCTTTAATGGCCTGTTCTTGCGGCTTGCCATCTAGTGACTTAACAGTTGCCATCAATTCTTCTAAAACAGGCTGGAAAGCAACAAAGCCGCTACCTGAGCCAATAACGCTCATGGCTTCTTCTATACCATTATAGCTATCATCCATAGCACGGCGATACCCACGTTGTTCTTTGGCAAGCGCCTTTAGATGTTTTTGATATTCCGCAGATACAGTTTTCCAGTTTTCTGGAATTTGGGCTTCAAGCGCAGCTATATCGGTATCCACCTGTTCCATCTTCATGGTGATGGCCGCAATTTCATTCTCATCATCTGTGGTCTGCTTATCACTCTTATTACGCTTTTGCTGACCCTCTAACTTACCAATCTCACGTTGCAGAACACGTACTTTGGTATGCAGTGAAGCATAAGAAAGGGTAGCTTCATCTAGCACAGCTTGCGCGGCGTCAATCGCTTCAAGGCGCGAGAATACGGATGCCGCGGCTGCTGCAGAAGCAGTGATGCTGCCGGCCAGTTTTTCTGGCAGGTTGTTAAGGTCAAGCGTATTGAGCTTCGAAATTGATGCTGTGATAGCTACTTTATCTTCTACAAATGTTTCCGCCAGATAGCTTTCCACACAAGATTGCAGGCGCGGGTTCATTGGCGGCGGTGCATTAAACGACGACAAATAGAACCGGTTCGGCAAATAGTTTACCAGCGGCGGGAAGGCACCAACAATACCAAGCGCAATCAGCTGTAGGATAATGAAGGGCACAACGCCGCGATAAATCGAAATCGTTTTAACTGCTGATGATGCAACGCCGCGCAAATAAAACAGGGCAAAGCCGAAAGGCGGTGTAAGGAAGCTTGTTTGAATATTTACCCCGATCATTACCCCTAGCCAAACAGCGGTAATGTTAGCACTAGGGTCGGCTAGCAGAATAGGGGCAATAATTGGCACTACAACAACAGCAATCTCGATAAAATCAAGAAAGAAGCCAAGGATAAAAATCACCGCCATTACAACGATAAACTGTGTCCAGAAGCCACCTGGAAGGCTTTGCAGGAAGTCTTTCACATAATGCTCGCCGCCAAACCCTCTAAAGGCAGCGGTAAGCATGGCCGCACCAAGTAGAATAATAAACACCATAGAGGTTGTTTTTGCGGTCTCGATCATCACCTCATTTAAGGTATTATCGACCTTATATGTCCGGTAGCAAGACCATGCGATAGCCGCAATCATCGCGGCTGAGGCTATGATTGCTAGAATTACAGGTACATGATTCTGTGTAACAGCTAAATTCTTGATATTCAGATCAAACATCGAAAGGAGCGTGAAAATCACTGCAATGGATGCAATCGCAAGAATAGTTGGGTTTAACGCGCCCTTTTTGTCTTCATAGAGCTTGTAGCCAGCCATAATGGTTGCACCGATAGCGCCGATAGCACCCGCCTGATTGACGGTAGCAATACCCATAATGATTGAGCCAAGAACAAGGAAGATAAGTACCAGCGGGGGTACCAGTGAGAACATCACCTTGACCAAAAATTCTTTTGTATATCCAGACGGATTTGGCACAGCAGGTGCCATGCTTGGGCGGATAAGGGCAGTTATCAAAATATACGCAAAATATACGCATACCAAAACCATCCCGGGCAGGAATGCGCCTAAGAACATATCCCCTGCTGACGTGGAGGTTACATCAAAAGCAGATGGCATCGTAAACTCGCCAGTAGCCGCTTTATAGGCAGACTGGCGCATAGCAGAGGCTTGGTCCGAAGCAGAACCAAGCTGATCAGCTAGAATAATCAGCACAATCGAAGGCGGAATAATTTGTCCCAATGTTCCGGAGGCACAGATTGTTCCTGTAGCAAGAGAGGGCGAATATTTGTTACGCATCATTGACGGCAGAGATATCAGCCCCATCGCCACCACGGTTGCGCCCACAATACCTGTGGTTGCGGCTAAAAGAGCGCCGACAAATACAACTGAAATACCAAGACCGCCCGGCACTGGCCCAAACAGCCCCGCCATCGTCATCAGCAAATCTTCGGCAATACGCGAGCGTTGAAGCATAATGCCCATAAAGATAAAAAGAGGGATCGCGATAAGCGTATCACGCTCAAAATCATAGAATATCGCCCTGAAATTCATCACCCCGGCGGATAGCCATTCAGCAGGGCCATCTTGAGCAAAGAATATCTTCACGTCTCCAAAGAAAACCCAGCCAAACAAACCAGCAAGGCCAATAGACAAAATAGCAGAGCCGGGTAGGGCAAACGCAACTGGAAAGCCCATTCCCAGCGCAAGCATCATCAAAATAAATAGCAGAAGAAGAAAATAAAGTTCCATCTGTTTATCGCCCTTAACCCTTGACGTTTTCTGGGACGTTTTCTGGGGCGTTTTCTGATGCGTTATCGTCCTGTTCCAGAACGTTTAACTGCGCCACTAAAAAACTCGAAAATTGAAACAACATTGATAATGCAAAAACAATCAAGAAACCTGACATGATATATTTCACATACATACCGAAGCCCTGCTGTGTGACCTCAAAATTAAGCAAAGCCAGATTGAATGCAGAAGTGTCATTCCACAATCCTCTAGTCAGCACAATCCAGCAAAGCGGACCGCCAAGCAGCAATGTACCCCATATATTAATCTTTGCTTTTACTTTTTTCTGAAAGCTCGCATATAGCACATCCACACGCACATGCCCGTCATGGATAAGGGTGTAAGCACTTGCAAACAAGAATAGAGCTGCATACCAAAAGCGGACTAAGTCGCCCATAAAGGCTTGTTCATAGGAGAAAATAAAGCGGGTAATAACAATCAGCAATTCAGCGAAAACAATCAGGGCAGCTAGCCAGATAAAATCAATGCCTCTGCGGAAGAACGCGATCAGCGCGCCGACCGCAATAAGCGGCACATGTACATAAACGCCGCGGAAAGCTGGCTTACCGAGCGATAGGGCTAGATCAGCCCCTACAATTGACGGCAACATATTTTCAATGCGCACAAACGAAATAGCGGCATCGGCGATACCTACAAGCAGCACCGACCAGAAAGCAGCGGTAACGATAGCCTCAGCACCTCTATCTAGGGCTGCTATCTCGCGCACGCCAACCGATTGCCGGCGTAATACAAAGAACGGAAAAACGATTGCGATAAGATATAAAGAAGATTGCAAGATCCCGACAATTGCTGCCATAGCACCAGATGTTTCAGGGGCTTCGAGATCAAAACCTATCAAAGACAAAGTGCCGAATAGGCCGGGCATATCAAAAACAAATGTAATGAAATTATTAAAAACGTACGCCGCGCCACTAAACGCGCTTGCGAGAGCTAAATAATTGATAAACTGACGAAAAGAAAAGTTACTAAGCATAATTTATTTAGTGCTCCACAATGCTGGGCGACTGCAAATATATAGCAGCCGCCCAATAATTTTATCGTGGTGTTTTTACACGTCGTAGATACGGTTACGCTGTGTTAGATACTCACCTGTTGAAGTACCTAGCCAACCACCGATTTCTGCACGTGCATTCAAGAAGCTCTCGTGAATTTTGTTCGCGAGATCAGAATGTGCGCGGGCTTCTTCAAACACTTCATCAGCAGCTTCAGCCATTGCATCCCAAACGTCATCATTGAATGAACGCACCTGAACACCATGGTCAGTTGTCAGACGCTTGAACGCCGCACCAGACTTACCGTTATATTCAGACATCATTAGCTCATTCTCAGATGTTGCAGCAGCAGAAATAATCGCTCTGTCCATGTCAGACAGGTCTGCCCAGAACTTCTGGTTGAAACCAGCTGCGATCATTGAGCCCGGCTCATGCATACCAGCTGTGTAGTAGAATTTAGCGGCTTCATAGAACTTCATAATCTCATCGTTCCATGCGCCAACCCACTCAGTTGCGTCAATCGCGCCTGAAACAAGGTTTTCATAAATCTGACCACCAGGCACGGTTACTGGTGAACCACCAAGCTTACCGATAACATCACCGCCCAGACCAGGAATACGCATCTTCAGACCTTTAAAGTCGTCAGCTGAGTTGATTTCCTTGTTGAACCAGCCACCAGCTTGTGTGCCTGTTGAACCAGCCATGATACATTTCAGGCCAAATTCACCTGCTAGCTCGTCCCAAAGCTCCTGACCGCCGCCATGACGGATCCAAGCATTCATTTCACTGTATGTCAGACCAAATGGAACAGCTGTGAAGTAACCCCAACCTGGGTGACGGCCTTTCCAGTAGTAATCTGCTGCGTGATAGCCTTGTGCGTTGCCTGAAGCCACTTCATCAAAGCTATCAAAAGCGCCAACACGTTCACCAGCTGCATAATAGCTAACTTGAATACGACCACCAGACAGATCTTGAATGGTTTGTGCATAACGCTGAGCCCCTGTGCCCAGACCCGGGAAATCCCGGCCCCAAGTTGCAACAATGGCCATTTCAATACGTTCCTGAGCAAGGGCAGGAGTAGCAAGAGGTGCGGCAACCGCCCCAATAGCTGCGCCCTTTACAAACGAACGACGATTAATTTTAGTCATAATTTCCTCCGAAACCTATAAAGTTTAGACCTTCAAGGTAGTTTAACACCCGAGGTTGAGCAAGTGTTTTAATGCGAAGATTTTCTTATTTTTTCACCAAATTTGTAATTTATTTGAAATTTACGCATCAAATGTGCAAATAATCTTTCGATAAAGCAGATGTGGGCGCAGTTTGATAACCTTGGCGTTTCAAAAAGCAAACTTCTGGTGTTTGCGACTACCTCGCTCAGAATCATTTCTAGTCTGCGTCATGACACTATATTAGTGACCAGTGAAATTAATCTTTCAATTTACATTTTAATCTTCCTTCTTTTTCATTATATGATCTATTTTCTATACAGCCTTGCGACTGTGCGAGGTGTTTTACGTTGGCTTTCGTGCCTGTTTTGATGCGCGCGCCATTGCGGCATAAGGGGGAATAAAATGATGAATGTGAAAAAGGTAGGCAGAGATATCGTTGATGTCTCGGTTGAGCTTTTCAAAATCATGATACCCACATTGATCATAGTGAAAATCCTGCAAGAGCTGGGGATTGTAGATCTGCTCACTGCGGTCATGTCGCCCTTAATGTCTGTGATCGGCTTGCCAGCAGATATGGCTATTGTGCTAACCACCGCCATGCTGACCAACCCTTATGCGGGGCTGATTGTGCTCGCAGGTTTACCTTCGCTTGAAACTATGACGGTTGCACAGGCTAGTATTGCTGCTAGCTTTATTTTATTTGCCCATTCCCTGCCAGTCGAAGTGTTGATTTGCCGCAAGGCAGGTGTGCGGATGCGCATGTCGTTATTTGTGCGGGTAGGGGGCGGTTTTCTATTCTGTTTTCTGCTGCATCACTTTTTGCAAGCAACTGGCTGGCTGGCCGCAGAGGCGTTTGTCACCCTGCCCCAATTCACCCAAAGCACAAGCCTTATTGATTGGGGGGTTGACCAGATTAAGGGGCTAATCTTTGTCCAGCTGGTCATTATTGTCTTGCTCTTTTTCCTTGAGTTTTTGCGTATCATAGGGGTGGAGCGCTTGATTCGCCTTGCGCTGAACCCGTTTTTGAAATTTATGGGCGTTGGCGACAAAGCCGCAACGATCGCGGTAGTAGGCGTTACCTTAGGCTTAGGGTTTGGTGGCGGCTTGCTGATAAAAGAAGTCGCCACTGGAGATATTCCGCGAAAAGATGTGTTTGGCGTGCTTAGCTTCCTTAATCTTTTGCATTCGGTTTTTGAGGATACCTCAGTGGTGATGCTGATGGGCCCTAATCTGTTCATTGTGCTAGTGGGGCGCACATTATATGCAATGTTATTTGTCTATGTGCTGATGCGTGTTGCTAAGTCCCTTCCAGAAGCTGCATGGCATCGCTTCCTGACCAATAATCAAATACCTGCGCATAGCCCGGCACAGTAACGCGCGCTGACATTTTGCAAATGCGTTAGATTTGCCAAATAAACATAGTAATAAAATCGTAATCTTTGCGCGCCATAGCTTAAAGAAAGTTACAAGATGGAAAAGAAGTTCCCTATCATCGTGGCCGATTCAGATATTCATGGGCATGGCGTGTTTGCCACACGCAAAATTGCCAAAGGCGAAATTATAGAGCTTTGCCCTTATATCGTAATCGATGATGATGATGTGGCCGAGGCCAATAGATTGCAGGACTATTTATTTACTAGCCCAGATGAAGAAGGCGATTATTTATGTGTTCTGGGCTATGGCATGATTTATAATCATAGCGATGTGCCAAACGCTGAATGGGAAATTGATGATAATGATATTCGGTTTGTGCGCTTTACTGCTTTGCAAGATATAAAAAAAGGCGCTGAAATTCTGCATAGCTATGGCGCGGAATATTGGAACACAAGGGCTTCATAAAATTGGACTAAGAGGCTGTTGGTCAGTGCGAGCCAGAAATATCAATGGGTGAGGAGATAACGCGCATGAAAAGCTATCCGCCTATCGATGATAAACACGCCAACCAAGCTGAAATTTTGCATGGCAAAGAGTCCCCAAACCTTGCCATTGATGTCGATGCCGCTTTGAAGAAGCATTATACCCCGTTCTTGAAATGGCCAAGCTGGTTTCAACAATTTGTCAGCTGGCTACTTCGCCTTATTATCCGGCAAGATAGGATTAACAAGTTTCTGCTCGAAAATAGCCACCTTCAATCCTTTGAGTTTATTGAAAAGGCCTTTGATGAGCTTGGTTTTCGCTATCATTTCAATGCGCGAGATATTGAAAATATCCCTGCTAGAGGTGGGGTGATCATTTTCGCTAATCATCCGCTTGGCGCTTTGGATGGGTTGAGCCTGCTGCATCTGGTGTCGCTCGTGCGCCGAGATGTAAAAATCGTTGCCAATCAGCTTCTATCCAGTGTTACGCCGCTAGCTCCTTTGTTGCTGCCTGTCGACAATATGAAGGGCGATAGCCGGAAACAGGACTTAGCCAATATCGCCTGCGCGCTGGAGGCAGAGCAGGTGGTTATATTCTTTCCGGCTGGTGAGGTGTCGCGCCTGTCGCCAAGCGGTATTCAAGATAAGCTCTGGGATGCTGGTTTTCTGCGCTTTGCAGAACGGCTTAATTTGCCTGTGATGCCTATCTATATACGGGCGCGCAACTCTGGGCTGTTTTACACTATCGGGTGGTTAAGCTCAATGGCTTCTATGTTGTTACTGCCTTCTGAGATGATACGTTATTCTGGGCGATTTCAGTTTTTTACCTCCCCTGTAATAACGCCTGATCAGTTTACTACCCTGCCTTTATCCCGCCGGCAAAAGGTAAAATTACTGCGCAAACATCTCTATCAATTGCCCAAAAATAAACGCCCTGTATTTGCAACCAAAGAAAGCCTTATACATCCGCGCGATCGGCAAGCCCTTCGCCGCGAGTTAGAGTTAGCAGAAGAGCTGGGCAGGACCTCAGATGGCAAACGAATTTTGTTGTTTACCCCGCAAATAGATAGTGTGGTGTTAGATGAGTTAGGACGTTTGCGTGAAGAAGCGTTTCGTGCAGTGGGCGAGGGCACCGGACGCAAAAAGGATACAGACCGTTATGATATGTATTATCGCCATATCATTGTCTGGGATGATGCCTTGTTGGAAATTGCTGGGGCTTACCGTTTAGGTGAGGTGTGGAAATGGTGCAAACAAGAAACAGGCTTTCAACAGGCCAGTCAGCACCATCTATCCAGCCTGCCACAAAAGCTTTATTCAGCTAGTCTGTTTCAGTTTCATAATGATGCAGATAAGGAGATAAATGACAATATTAACGCGGTGATGGAAGCTGGGCTTGAGCTTGGGCGTAGTTTTGTGCAGCCGCGTTTCTGGGGCAAGCGTAGCCTAGATTATTTATGGCAGGGTATTGGCGCTTATATTGCGCGCCATCCTGAAGTGCGCTATTTGTTCGGCCCTGTATCTTTGTCAGCTAGCTTGCCGCCACGCGCCCGCGATATGCTGGTTTGGTATTATCAAAATTACTATTCTGAATGCCAGTTTTTGGCTACACCAAAGGCCCCCTTCAAACTTTTAGCAAGCGCTATGCTTGAAATTGAAAAGCTGATGGATGGCGATGATCCAGAGGGGGATTTTGTTAATTTACGCGAACAGTTAAGCCATATGCAGGTGCGTGTGCCAACCCTCTATAAGCAATATTCTGAGTTATGTGATTATGGCGGGGTTAGCTTTTCTGCCTTTAACGTGGATGCTGAATTTTCAATGTGCCTAGACTCGTTTGTCATGGTCGATTTGGATATGGTCAAACCAGCCAAATATGCCCGTTATGTTGCACCCTATCTGTTAAAGCAAGAAAAGCTGCCAAAATAAGAAGAGTCGCTAGGGCTTAAACAGCCTGTTCAATAAAGGCTGCAATTGGTTTTTCTGGACGCGCACCATAGTGGCAAATAACCTCGCCTGCACATAAGCTAGCAAGCTCTGCTGATTGTAAGGCAGATGCGCCAGTAGCCCGTCCGTATAGATAGCCAGCTGCAAATAAATCGCCTGCCCCTGTAGTGTCAATAACTGCGCCTTCTGGCATGGCTGGCACGGATACTTGCGCATCCTCACAGCAGATAACCGCACCATCTGCACCTAGAGTGATGATAAGCTCATCTAGTTGTGCAGACATCTCCTGTTGTGCAGATATTCTGTCACTTCCGGTAAGCGTGGTAACTTCCTCTTCATTGCTAAATAGGATAGATACATGTTCACGAATAAAGTCAGAAAAATGCTCGTGATGGCGTTCCACACACCACGGGTCAGATAAAGACAAGGCAAGCTGGGCATCATTTTGCGTTGCGATCTCTGCGGCTCTTTTGAAAATTTCTGGCCCTTCTGGGGCGTCAAACAAATAGCCTTCAAGATAGATGACGCTAGCCCCTGTATTGGCCGGAATATGATTGGCGGTCAAATTTAATGACGTGCCAAGATAGGTGTTCATGGAACGCACGCTGTCTGGTGTTACAAAAATCATTGAACGGGCGGTGGCAAGCCCGCCTTTTTGTTGTTGGCCAACAAAAGACACACCACCAGCGACTAGATCCGCAATAAAAGCATCGCCGAGCGCATCATTGCAGACTTGCCCTGCAAAGGCTGCCTTTCCGCCAAGTGCAGCCAGACCATATGCGCTATTTGCAGCCGATCCGCCTGATTGCTGGGTTTTGTCCTGCATCGCATCATAAAGGGTGAGGGCGCGCGGCTCATCAATGAGGTTCATGCCACCTTTCTCGATTTGGTTATTTTCTAAAAAGGCATCGTCGCATGGCGCGATAACATCCATAATAGCATTGCCAACAAACAGCACGTCACAAGAAGGGCTAGACATAAATTAATTTCTCGCTTTCAAAAATAACAAACCGCGAAACCCTATTAAAAAGCACGTCTTCTGACAAGTTGCTTATTTGGAGAGTGAGATTATTAATAATAATTAGACAGACAAAAGCGCCATCAAGAAGAAGAGACGCGGTTGCGGATATTGTTTAAGTATCCAGAAAACCGATATCGCTTTTGAAACGAATCCATCAGCCTGAAAGCACGCCGCGAAATTTTGTGCATAAGGCTATCTTTTTCCCAGATTGCAGTTTCAGTATAACCAATACTGGAGGAGCGGCCATCTTCAGCGAATAGGGGCGGCATCAAATGCAGAATCTGACAGTCATGCATCCACCAGTGATGGATTAAAAAATCGACTTCATATTCATATCTATTGCGATGATTTAGCAGCCTTTGCGCGGCGTCACTATTAATAAAGTAAGCCTCGGCGCCAATATCATTTCCGCGCAGGGCATAGAGGGCTGTATCTTCAGTGCAAGTGGCAACCTTTTCCCGCTTCAATTTAGGTCTGCGGTTCGCTAGGCTAACGATATCTAGCTGGCCAGCCATATCCGTAAGCCGTGTAAGGGCAGTGGCAATATTATCTGACAGCGGCATCGCATCATCTTCAAACACAAATCCATAGCCATCACCGCTATCGATTAACATCTGCCAAGCCTTGTAATGGCTCAATGCGCACCCTACCACATTGTCTTTCAGAATATAGGGTGATTTTAGCTGGCGTCTGTTTTGGCGAAAGGGGGCTTTTTCTTGCTCATCAAGAGCTGAGCCACGCACCGCATCAACAAAAACAATTTCAAGTCCAGTATTTGAAAAACGCTCAACTAGCAGAGCACGACGCTGTTCATCTTCTTTGAAACTGATAATATAAGCTTTAACTAATCTCATAAAACTTATGTATCTGATCGTTAACGAATCATCAAATATTTTGTCTGATCGTTCTTTGTTTATAATGGATTATCCGAAAGTGGAAAAAGCCTTCACACAGGCTTGACAGCTTGGCTCGGTGTCTAGAGCGTATTACGCATCGTTTTAACAGATAGTAGAGGAGGTGATCATATGTCTAGTGAACAGACTAGCTTTGCAGATCAATTAGGGTTTTGGATGTGTTGTGGAGAGCAGCCTCTCTACTAATCATAATTCCAAATCATGGCCTGAGGGTGGGCGCTGATTGCCGCATGAGCAGCATCGATGCGCCTTTCAAAACACCCCTCTGATAGGCAGAGTTAGCGTACACGCTAAAAAACTTAAATAAAAGGAGAGGCTAGGATACCCTGCCTCTCCTTTTTTAATAAGACATCTTCTAATTCCGATCAGAACATCGTGTTTCCGCTTATCGTGTTTCCGCCTATATTGTTTCCGCTTATCGTGTTTCGTCTGGGAATCGTTCATTAATGCTTTGCAGCAATTGGTCTAGGAACTTGGCTGCGGCAACAGGCAGCACACGCCCCTTAGCCTGAACAAGGTGAACCAGACCTGTGCCCACATCGCGCTCATCCAACGGAATAAAAACCAACCCTTTTGGTGCCGCTCCTGATTGTAAAAACCCAAGCGGTATATGGAAACCGATTATTGATTCATGGGCGGCATAGTTAAACATCATGTTAAAATCATCCGCTGTGACGGCCTCGTCAAGTTGCAGATTAGCTTGCAATTGTCCGACCTCCAGAAGCGTGCGTAACCCCCCATTTGCTTGCGGCAACATTACTTTTGTGTTCAAGCAATCTTGCAGGCGCAAGCTTGTTTTTTCAGCAAGAGGATGGGTTTCATGCATAAAAGCATGCACGCGCTGTTCAACTGTGGCAACGATTTGAACATCTGATGGCATAACCGCGTCAAACAGCATTGCAATGTCAATTTCAAATTCACGAAGTGCGCGCAAAGAATCGCTTGGGTTGGCGGTGGCAATCTCAAAACTAACAGAATTAAATTGTCCCCGATACAGACCTATCTGTTCGGGAAGGAAGCTTGCAACTAGTTCTTGACCCGCACCTAGCCTGACATGACCGCGCCTGATCCCAGATAGGTCTGCGATTTGCGACAGTACCCGCGATAAATCAGTCATCTGATAGCGGATATGCTGGATAAATAACTCACCAGCTGTATTGAGCCGCACGCCAGAAGGTAAGCGCTCAAACAAACTTGTGCCCACTTCTTCTTCTAACGACAATATCCGCCTATTGAGTGCTGTGGAGGTGATGTTGAGTTTTTCAGCAGCTTTGCGAATAGACCCCTCACGTGCCACAACATCAATATATTTCAAATGGGTAAGATGACGCATGCTGAAAACACCTCATTTGGCATGGTGATGCAAAAAATGCATCACTATAGATAATATTAAGCACAATATTTATCAACCTCTTTTTGGTAGTAAAATCTTAACGGTTTGCCTCCTCTGCACCTGACTTAAGGGATAAGCAGGCCGCGTAAAATCTGAAAAACTTACGAGGTTAACATGAAATATATCATTGCGATCATCCAGCCAGGTAAACTTGAGGCTGTGCATGAAGCTCTTGGGGCTATCGGTGTTTCTGGCATGACAGTTAGCGAGGTTCAGGGCTATGGCCGACAAAAAGGCAAAAGTGAAATTTATCGTGGCGCTGAATATGTCGTCAATTTTATGCCGAAGATTAAAATTGAATTAGCGGTGGATACCAAAAAGGCATCAGAAGTTATCGCGACAATTCAAAAAACAGCTGAATCAGGCAAAATCGGAGACGGTAAAGTCTTCTCAATGGATCTTAAGGATGCCTTACGCATTCGGACAGGTGAAACAGGGGCAGAAGCGCTGTAAAGCGTGGCGCATTCATAAGGAGTAATTAAAATGATAGGTTCCCTCATTAAATCCACGCTTATAGCGGGTGCAACATTGGCGATTGCCAGCCCCGCTTTTGCGCAAGAAGTTCCCGAACATGGGATTTTCATTCTTAACTCATTGCTGTTTTTGGTAGGCGGCTTTTTGGTAATGTTCATGGCTTGCGGCTTTTGTATGCTGGAAGCAGGTCTGGTTCGTGCCAAGAACACCACCACACAGCTAACCAAGAACATCGCGCTATTTTCTATTGCAGCTATTGGGTATTATCTGGTCGGTTACAATCTGATGTATCCGCTGGGCGATTGGGCCATTGAAGGGTATTTTTCTGCTCTGTTCCCAGCATTGGCCGTAATGGAGCCGGTTGGTGTGGCCGCAGAAGCAGCAGATGATATTGCTTATGCTTCTACTGCGTCAGATTATTTCTTTCAGCTAATGTTCTGTGCGGCGACCGCATCTATTGTCTCAGGTACAGTTGCAGAACGTATCAAGCTATGGCCATTCCTGATATTCACCTTTGTGCTGACCGCACTTATTTACCCGCTACAGGCAAGCTGGAAGTGGGGCGGCGGTTTCCTTGATGAGCTTGGCTTCCTAGATTTCGCTGGCTCAACAGTCGTGCATTCTGTAGGCGGCTGGGCAGCTCTAGCTGGTGCATTGGTACTTGGTCCGCGTTTGGGTAAATATGTACAAGGCCGGGTAATCCCGATGCCTGGTGCAAATCTGCCACTCGCAACCTTGGGTACGTTTATTCTTTGGCTTGGCTGGTTTGGCTTTAATGGCGGCTCACAGCTTGCTATGGGTACAATAGGCGATGTTGCGGACGTATCACGTATCTTTGCTAACACAAATGCCGCCGCAGCAGGCGGTGCGCTGACCGCACTTGTCCTGACACAAATCCTGTACAAAAAAATCGATTTGACGATGGTATTAAACGGCGCGCTAGCAGGTTTGGTATCTATTACAGCTGAGCCTCTAACCCCAACGCTGGGTGCGGCAACGCTTATCGGTGGTATTGGCGGTGTGATTGTCGTGTTTGCTGTACCGTTGTTAGACAAGCTGAAGATTGATGATGTCGTTGGGGCCATCCCAGTTCACCTAATCGCAGGTATCTGGGGTACCTTAGCCGTGGTTATCACCAATAGTGATGCAACTATCGGAGCGCAAATCACAGGTATTGTTGTGGTGGGTCTGTTTACCTTTATCGTCTCCTTCATTGGCTGGACAATTCTGAACCTTATAATGGGTATCAGAGTAAGCGAGGAAGAAGAGTTGGTAGGTTTAGATAACTCTGAATTAGGTATGGACTCTTATCCTGAGTTCACCCGCGTATCTAAGTAAACGTAACCTCTAAAACATGAAATTCGAACAGGCAGGATTTTTCCTGCCTGTTCTATTTTGGCCTGTTCTATTTTGGCCTGTTCCTTTTCTGCTCTCTTTCATACAAAGTGATAGACAAATATATTCTAGTTTTTCACACTAGGCGCATGCTAAATCCTATAATTCCGAACGATGCGGAGAATAGTTTTATGTCAGATAAATTACTGCTTGATTTTCGTAGCGATACGGTAACAAAGCCAGATGCACCCATGCGCAAGGCCATGTATGAGGCGGAAGTAGGTGATGATGTATATGGCGAAGATGCCACCATCAACCAGCTAGAAGCGCAAGGTGCTGATTTGCTGGGCAAGCAAGCTGGCCTATTTGTCTCATCAGGAACACAAGCTAATTTAATAGCTATTCTTACCCATGCTGGAAGGGGCGATGAATATATTACAGGCGACCATTATCACAGCTATTTTTATGAAGCTGGCGGTGCGGCCGCACTTGGCAGTGTGGTTCCCTGCACCCTGCCGGTAAATGAACATGGTCAGATAAATAAAGCAGATATGCTAGCGGCAATTAAACCTGATGATAGTCATCACCCCATCAGCCGCCTACTATGCCTTGAAAATACGGTGAATGGGCAAGTTCAGCCAGCAGATCATCTAATGGATTTATGTGATACTGCGCATCAAAACGGCCTATCTACTCATTTGGATGGCGCGCGCTTAATGAACGCAGCGATTGCAAGCCAGCAGCCTGCTGCGCACATCTCTAAGGGATGCGATTCTGTCTCGCTATGCCTTTCCAAGGGGCTTGGTGCACCTGCTGGTTCTCTGCTTTGCGGGAGCGATGAATTTATCCGCAAGGCGCGGCGCTGGCGCAAGATGTTGGGCGGCGGTATGCGGCAAGCTGGTGTGCTGGCGGCGGCCGGACAATATGCACTTTTCCATAATGTTGAACGCCTCAAAGAAGATCATGATAATGCGCGTCAATTAGCGGATAAACTGGGTGCTATTGATGGGGTAGATATCAATCTGCAGCAAGTGGATACCAATATGATTTATATGTATTTGCCAGCGGATAAGGTTGCTGATTTGCCAGCGTATCTGCGGGTCAAAAATATTATTATCAGCCCAGCAAAAAAAGGGTTTCGTCTGGTGCTGCATAAAGATATTCCAGCGTCCGAAATTGACCGTCTGGCGGTTGGGGTGCATGCCTATATGGCAGCCTAGAGGGGCGGAATAATAGACAAAAAAATCAGGTTTTTTTTTGATCATAAAAATACAAAAACAGTTTTTGTAACTTTATTACCAAGAACACTCAGACCCCTCTGGCGGGTTTGTTTTCAACGTCTATCTGTGTTATACTTCGCGTGCGCGCAAGCAGTATTTTATCTTTTGCCAATATTTGGTTTCAGCTTTACGGAGGGTGCAAATGGTTGACCTGCCAGAAAACGCTGATAGAGGTGTTCCTGAAAAGCCCGCCCCAGAAGTTGCCTCCATGTATGGCCTAACACCAAAGGTAGAAGCGGCTATCCGGGACTGTTTTGCCAGCCAGCAATGGCGGCGCTTACGCATGCTAATGGACCCATTACACCCAGCAGATAAAGCAGATTTGCTGGAGCGTATTTCAATAGATGAGATTCAGATTTTAGTCAGCCAATATGGCAATGAGTTTGACCCAGAAATTCTGCCATATCTGGATGATAATGTGCGTGAAGATGTGGTTGAAATGCTGGAGCCAGATGTGTTGGCTGCCTCTTTGCCAGAGCTGGATTCGGACGATGTGGTTACCATCGCAGAAGAGTTGGAGCCAGAAGAACTTGATGATGCGCTCGCAGCCTTGCCGGCACGCGATAGGGTGCTAGTAGAGCAAAGCCTGTCCTATCCAGAAGATTCTGCGGGTCGTCTGATGCAGCGTGAAATGGTGGTTGTTCCGCCCTTCTGGACAGTTGGCCAGACGATTGATTATTTGCGTTCCACTGAATTAGATAATGATGATTTTTACCTGATTATGGTCACTGATACAGCCGGTCACCCAGTAGGGGAGGTGCGTCTGAATAAGCTGTTATGTGCCCAGCGTCCGCGCCGCATATCTGAAATTATGGATACCGATATAAGGTCTCTTCCAGTGACCATGGACCAAGAAGAAGTGGCATTGCTATTTCGCCGCTATGGCATGGTCACCACGGGGGTGGTGGATAATGAAGGCAGGCTAGCAGGCATTATCACATTAGATGATATTATTGATGTTATTGATGAGGAAGCAGAAGAAGATTTGATGGCACTGGCAGGGGTGTCTGATGCTTCCATTCGTACCTCGGTTCTGGAAACATTGCGCGGGCGGACACCTTGGTTATTTGTTAATCTGCTGACCGCGATTGCAGCTTCTATTGTGATCGGGTTTTTTGAAAATACGATTGAGAAAATCGTTGCATTAGCCGTGCTGATGCCGATTGTCGCCTCAATGGGTGGAAATGCCGGAACACAAACCATTACGGTAGCGGTGCGGGCGATTGCGATGCGTGAATTTAGCCCTAAATTAGCGGTTACCTTTGGCTTGAGAGAGCTTTATGTGGGGGTCATAAACGGAGTGTTATTTGCCGGTGTTACTGCGCTCTTATCCTATATTTGGTTTGGTCAGGCGGATATCGCGCTATTATTGGCTGTTGCGATGTTTATCAATCTGATTGTGGCGGCGCTGTTTGGTACGTTGATACCGCTCTTACTGGTAAAATCAGGCGTCGATCCGGCCGTCGCCTCGTCTGTATTTATTACCACCATCACAGATGTTATCGGGTTTCTCGTCTTTTTAGGGCTGGCGGCTTTATATCTTCTTTAAAGGTTAAGATAGATATGCTTTGTTCTAACTTTTAAAATAGGCTTGCCGTTCGCTAGAGGACAGACTAGTTATTTTTACATGAGCGTTCATTTAAAAAAATTATCTGTCGGGTCGATTTCTATCGATAATCTTCGTAGCTGGCAGGACAGAGTGGTGGCTCAGGGGCGCCCTATCATTCATCCTACTCGCAACTGGCCGCGCCGCGCCGATGAGCTGCTAGATGGTGGATGTATCTACTGGATTATTAAAGGTCAGATGATGGTGCGCCAGCCTATTGCCGATATGATCGAGGTTAAGCGCGAAGATGGACGCCCTGCCTGCGGGATTGTTCTAGAGCCAAAACTGATACCAGTTTGGCCGCGCCGTGTGCGTATTTTTCAAGGCTGGCGGTATCTAGAGGTTGCAGATGCCCCCGAAGATTTACCGCAAACATCCGATAGCGAGCCAATGCCCACAGAACTCGCCTCAGAATTACGAGAACTTGGATTGCTTTAGGGCATTTATTACTATTTTTGACGTTGTTGTCGCCGCCAAATTTCAGGGCGCGTGAAGCTGCCTTGCCAGATGCCGTGCTTTGCGGCCGCTGCCTGTTTTTCTGCAGTGATATATTCTTTTGCATAACGACGATAAGCAAGCGCCCAGCCCGCACGGACTAGTTGGGCGGCGATATCCTGTCCATGATGAAAACAGCGTACAATCAGGCGGCGATAGCGGTCTGTATCTAGATGCTGACATTCGATTTGTGCACCTATTTCAATAAAGGAACGCAGAAAATCCCTTGCCATCTGTCCACAATTATAAGACCGTTTGGCCTCGTTCAGGCAGTGTTGTTTTAACTCTGGTGCATCAATGCCATGCAGGCGCAAGCGCAAATCACCTGCACGCAAGGAATCTGCATCCCAGATACTGGTTACTGTTAATTTTTTCAGCTCATCTAGGTTCTGGTCCGTAGCTGCTAGCGTCAGGGGGGATGTAAACGCAAGCATAACCAAAACAACCCAAGCCGAAGCTATCACCGAAAATCTATATTTTTGGGATTTAAGCATCTCAAAATACCCATCTCTAGCTTAACCAGAACCTAAACCAGAATCTAAATTAGTAAAAATTTTGGTTTGTCAGAGATAGAATAGCAGAAAAGGTTCACTTATTTCTACTTGTTCAAATGCGCTGGCTATAGGTATGAGCCAAATGCATTAACCAACAAGGCAGATTTAGTCTTGTGAAGATGATGGCATCTGCAGATAGGGGTTATCTTCAAATAGCGGACTTTGTAGGTCTGTATCATCAGCCTCCTCATCCCACGCCGCTTCTGGATTCAAGGTAGCAGCAACAGCTGTTCCTACCTCAGGAACAGCCACAAATGGGCCTTGTGCCTGCACGGGAACAGCGGCGCGGACACTCATCCTGAGCAGTGCAAGGCCAACCAGAACCGCGTGGACAAGCGCAATGATCCAGAAATATACTTGCGTGCCAGCAATATCCATCAGCGCCCCTACCACCGGCGGGCCAATGATGGCGCCAATCCCATTTACTGTGATCAGCGTAGAGGCAGTGCCTACCATCTGGTTTGGCGTTAGATAATCATTCGCATGGGCGATACATAAAGAATAGATTGTCAGGCTAAAGCCGCCATAAAGGGCGGTTAGCAGAATTAAAAACCAATAGTTGGCTGGTCCCATCAAGCTAGCAGCAAAAGCCGCTAGACCTGCGACAAGAGACACCATCATAATAATTTGCCGCCGGTCAAAGATGTCCGATAATCTGCCAACTGGATATTGCAACAGCATATTCCCTATGGTTACAGAGGCTACAAATAGGGCACTCTGAACGGAGGTTAAGCCAATGGCGGTTGCATAAATTGCGCCCAGTCCAAAGGTCATAGAGGCGGTCATACCTTGCAGTCCCATACCCAACATGGCTAGTGGTGAGATGCTATAAAGACGGCGTAATGACACACTTTCAGGTTCTGCAAATTCAGGGGCAGGCGCAGCTGAAATCAGAATAGGCACCACTGCAATTGAAACCAGAATAGAGGCCAGCAGAAACAAGTTGATAGCCGTACCATCATCAAAACCACCTGTTATCTGGCCAAGCCCAAGCCCGCCCATGGTGATAATCATATAAATAGACAGCATCTGGCCGCGTGTCTCATTCGTTGCTTTGGCGTTCAGCCAGCTTTCCACGACGATATACATGCCAGCATAAGCAAAGCCGGTAAATACCCGCATCACTGTCCATAAAATGGGATCTATTTTTAGCAGATGCACAAGCACTGCTGCAGAAGCGATAGCGGATAACGCGCCAAAAGTGCGGATATGGCCAACCGTTGACAGCATTTTAGGCACAATTTGCGAGCCACCAAAAAAGCCAAGGAAATAGCCGCCCATCATAATACTGGAAATAAAGGTGCCAAAGCCTGCATTGCTGGCGCGCACCCCAAGCATAAAAACCAGTAATCCATTGCCGATCATAATCAGGAAAAGGCCAAAAAACAGAGGCCAGCTTGCAATCAGCGACCGTAACATGCAACCTCTCCTCAATGCTGGATAAACAGGCAATCTGCCTGTGTTATTGGTTAAATCTAGCCAGCCTTAATTCAACAATTTTGGAAAATAGATTATAAGCACCAAATGGATGCTTTCATCTTTGGCACTATCCCAAAATTATTGAAGATGATCGTCAAAAAACGCCCTATGTGAGTCGCATCTGAAATAAAGTTAAGTTATTTTGCCCAATTTGGGAATAAAGCCATTGGATTCAAGAGCTTTTTAAACACTCTAACAGTGTGTTTTCTATGCGCGTACAGCTGCTTTCAATGGCCGTTAATAACGCGTTCAAATTGGTATATCCGCTTGTTTCTGCTAGCGCCTGATAGGAAGGGGAGGGACCATCTTGCTTGGGCGCATCACCATAGCGGGGCAAGCAAATTTGGCTAAAAGCCTGTATGTCCTCAAGCTCGGCAACTGCCTTGATACAAGCGGCTAGCTCGGGGCCGGGCTGGCGGGTTTGGCACGCCTTTAAAACCGCTAGTGGGGCAGAGGGAGAAACGCTGTTATCCAAGACAATATCTGCGCGTATCTCAGCCCATTTTAGCATCGCCAGAAATTCGATATCCAGAAAGCCGCCACGCCGTTTTTTCAAATTCAGCCCGGCTTTCTTACCAGCTGCCGTTTCTGTTGCTAATTTATCCCGCATTTTCATAATATCGCCTGCCAATTCGATTTTTTTTGGCAGCTGAGTTTTGATATGCTGGATTTCCGTTTCAGCTAGTTTTGCGGCTTCATCACTTGATGAATAGATAAGCCTAGCTTTAGTAAAGGCGATATGCTCCCATGGCCAAGCTTCCTTCTCATAATAGCCTTTCAGGCGGCTTATATGGGTGGCGGCAGGCCCTGATTTTCCATCTGGGCGCAGGCGCGTATCTACCTCATACAGGCTGCCCTCACGGCTAGCAACGGTCAGCCAGCTTATGATAAGCTGGGTTAGCCTTATATAATAGGCTGAAAGTCCAAGTTGGCGTGCCCCATCTGATACCCTATCCCCCTCGCCATCATAGACAAATAAAAGATCGATATCCGAGCGGCTAGTTAGGGTTTGGCACCCCAGCCTGCCAAGGGCAATTATGTGCATTGTGCTGCCTGTAATACGGCCATTACGGGCTTCAAAATCTTGTCGGGCAGCATCGGCAACCGCTTGAACACAAAGCTCAGCAATGCAAGAGAGGTGGGCAGATACCTTTTCAAGGGGCTGAAGTTTTTCTAGCAGATGCACATTAGCTCTGAAACGGGCTTCATGGGCCCATCTTTTTAACCTGTCTAGATACAATTCTGCCGGTTCGTCTGCACCCATGACAGGGCAGTTTTCTGCCAGCGTATCGAAATCTTCGAGAGGGGTGAAAAAGCGCGGCTCCAGCAAAATATCTAATATATCTGTACGCCGGCTAATCGCATTTGTCAGTGCAGGGGCTTTGACCAGAATTCCAGTTATTAGACTGGCAAGTTGCGGGTGCTGGCACAATAAGGAAAAGGCTTGTGCCCCCGCAGGCAGAGCGGCAACAAAATCGGCAAAACGCGCAAAAGCTGCGTCTGGCTCACCAGCTTTGGATAGGCTGGTGATGAGCTCAGGTAGCAGGCGGAACAGATAATGGCGTGCGCGCTCACCTCTGGTGGCTGGGGTGCGCCCGCTGCTCCACCCGTCAATAATATCACGGATATCATGCGGGCGGGCAAACCCAAGCGAGGTAAGCCAATCCAGCGATAGCTGATGATCGCCGGCACTGACCAGCATCTGGGGTGTTGTCTCTTGTCTATCTGAGGCGCGCGCTACCATCTGGTCTAAAATAGGATGATGCGCAGCTTGCTTTATGCTGTCTTGCAGGCCTTGAATAGCTTTTATCAGCTTTTCTGCATTACTAAACCCGCAAAAGGCAGCAAAATCCGACATCGCGCTGCTATCACGCGGTAATTTGTGGGTTTGTGTATCACGCAGATATTGCAGGCGATGTTCAATTTCCCGCCATTGAAAATAATGCGTTTGTAGGGTCTGTGCCTGATCTAGCTCAAGCCAGTTAAGCGCAGCCAGACGTTCGAGGGCTGCGCTAGTATTATGAGTTTGAAGTTCTGGATGTCGTCCCCCGCCCAGCAATTGCAGGATATGAACCAGCAATTCAATATGCCTGATACCAAACTGGCCAAGCTTCACGTCAAAGCCGAAATAGCCTTCGGGTGCGGGCAAATGGCGTAGCCAGACTTGTAAATCATCTATCACTGTATAATCAAAATTGCGTCGCCAGATAAAAGCAGAAATAGAAGCCAAAAACTGCTCACCCAGTGCCAAGTTTCCAGCAACTGGACGGGCACGAATAAAGGCTGCACGCTCCCATGAGCGGGCGGTGGATTCGTAATAGCTAACTGCGGCTGAAAAAGAGAGGCTAAGGGGAGTGGCGGCTGGGTCTGGACGCAAACGAAAATCAACGCGCCAGCCAAATCCGTCTTTTGTATCCTCTGAAAGTATTTTAGCTAATCTTCGTGTCAGCGAGATGAAATACTCACTTTGCTTATCTGTCGTTGCTGCTGTGCTATCTGGGCTAAATTGATGCAAAACAATCAAGTCTATATCAGAGGAATAATTTAGCTCCTTTGCTCCTAGCTTACCCAAACCCAAGATCACCCAGCTAGTCCTTGCTGCTGGGTCTGGTGCTGCCTGGCTGTTCGCCAAATAATTTACCACACCCTGCAAGCCGATTTCAGCACATTCAGACAGTTTTGTGCAGGCGTTTGTAATATCCATCTGGCCCCATAGCTCGGACAGGGCAATAACAAAATGACAGCGGTTGCGAAATTGTCGAACCGCACTGGCTAGCGCTTCATCAGAAGGAGAGCTACTCCAAGCTAGCTTCCAATTTTCCTGCGCATCAAAAAAGATATCTTCTGCCTTGCCAGTGATGATGTCTGGTATATCAGATGCAAAGCGGTTGGCCATTCTGTGTAAATGGCTGCTGTTAGCGATAATAGCGGCGAGTTGTCGCTTATCTGCATCTTTGAGCAAGGATAAAGCATCATTTGCCTCTATTTCGTCCAGCCAGCCTTGTTGTTGTACAGCAGAACAGCTGGCAGGGATTAAGGGCTTTTGGCAGATAACATTGTTCATGAACCTAACTCTAACCCCCTCTTTGATAAATCTAGTTTTCACTTATTTATGTGTTTTTAATTTAGGTGTTTTTAACTTTTTATCTGGCGGCGGTTTCCAACAACTGCCGCTGACCTGCCTTTATAAGCGATAATTGGCGATACCATCTGCCTGTCAGGATAAGCGCATTTATGGTTAAACCCAATGCTAAACCTGACCAAACTGATACAGGTCCCCAATCAAGATATAGCGCCATATAAGCCCCAGAACCAAGCCCCACTCCCCAAAAACAAATCAGGCTATAGATAGCTGGCATGCGGGTATCATTCAGGCCACGCAAATTTGCTGTAAAAATAATTTGGGCGCCATCACTGGCTTGAAACAAGGCAGTAATCCATAACATAGGCACCACAATTGCCAGCGTCTGTTCTATCAATACATCCCCGTTGCGCAAAAATATCCCTGCCAAAGCTTCGGGGAACAGGGCTAATAACAAGGTAAGGGGCAGTGCGATAACAATTCCAGCTAAACCGCCAGCCCAGCCATAAGCCGATACATCTGACAGCCTACCTGCCCCTGCGGACTGGCCAACCATTATAGCACAAGATTGTGAGAGTGCTAGCGGGAACATAAACACTACCGCAGCGATTTGATTGGCAATGGCAACAGCAGCGAGTGCGCCTGCTCCAAACAGTCCGATAATAAATGCGGCAACAATGAACATGCCAGTTTCTGATACCACAATACATGCATTCGGGGCGCCTATTTTCAGCATTGTTTTCATCAGGCCAAAATCAGGGCGCCACCAATTCTGATAGGGTCTAGTTTCCCGAAACGGGGGGAGCAGCCCAATGAAAATACCAAGTATAAGACAGGCAAGCGCATACGAAATCGAGGTGGCTAATGCAATACCAGCTAGCCCCATTTCTGGCATGCCATATAGCCCATAAGCTAGAATAGGGTTTAATGCCATATTGACAACGAGCATAAGGATGCTGGCTATTAATTGCGGTCCAATACGCCGATGCCCCAGCGAGAAAAAGCGCATGGTAAGGAAAATCATCGTAAAGGGAAAGCCTATCGCCGCATAAATTAAAAACGTCTCCCCATAGGCGGCAATATCCCTATCTTGGCCTAGCAAGACTAGGATTTTTGCACCAAACAGGATAGGTAGCATGCAAAACCCGCCCAGAAAAACAGCTAATATTAGCCCTTGCTGAAAGATACGTCGGGCTATTTCTGGACGCTCTGCACCAATTGATTGTGCGACCATAGACGAGATGATGCTTAACAACCCTAATACAAGAAAATAGAGTGGCTGATACACCCGAACAGCGAGGGAGCCAGAGGCTAAATCACGCGCACTAAGCTGCCCCATCATCCAGAAATCAGCTGTTAGGATGCTGATAGAGACAAGCTGGCCTAGGGCTATTGGCCCAGAAAGTTTGAGCAAGGCCGGCATAGCCCGTAAAATGGAGATGTAGGTTTCCATACCATTCATTGAGGTAAAATATCCTTGAATTTATGCTATCTAACATGGCCCAACATGGCGCACCAACATGGCGCAAAAAACTTTTAACAGCATCTTTAAATGACAAAGAGGCTGCGTGGCAGAAACAGGCGATTTCTTAATTAACATAAAGAGCGTTTTACGCAATTAATCCCACCTTGGGAAAATTACTTAGATAGACGCAAGTTTTTTTTTCTGATAATTGGTCTGGCAAGTGATTTATCCACTATAAACATATAAAGACCCGCTCGATAATTAGAAGTATGGCTAGAGTAATGGGTTTTGCCGCTTAATCAATTTAGATTTGGTGTTTTATGGTTTTGGATATTGGATCTTTTTCAAGAAGGTTAACCGGCTTAAACTATCTTATAATGCCTGAACATAGTTGAATCTTAAAATAAAATAGCACCCTATTTGAATAGATCTGCTTGCATTGCGGCTGCTAGCTTTACTAGCTTTAAAGGAATAAAATAGGATATGAAATTCTCCCCAATACTGAATTTTCTAAAAAAAGGCCTCGTCACAATTGTTATTCTAGCAGGGTTTTTTGGCGGCTTTACCTATCTACAAAGCACTAAAAAAGAAGTGGCGGCAACCCCGCCTGAAGAACAGGTTTGGACTATTCAGGCTATTACGGCTGTGAGCGATGATATCAGCCCAACAGAACAGGCCTTTGGCACGGTCAGCTCGGGCCGTGGCGCGCAACTACGCTTTGGCGTAGCAGGTGAGGTTATTTCGGTATCTGAGCGCTTGCGCAATGGGGTGGATGTAGAAAAAGGCGAAATTCTAGCCCGTCTGGATAGTGAGCGCTCAGCTCTTGCTCTGGAGGAAGTGAAGCTTCAACTGGCGGCAGAAAAGCGCCAAATCAGCCAGCTTGAAACGCAGCTAGAAGTACGCACTAGAATGTATGAGCGTGCGCTAACCTTGTTTGAAAAGGCGGTCGGCTCGCAAGCAGAAATAGATGCAAGTCAGCTGGCTGTTTCTAGCGCAGCAAATATGCTTGATCAGGCCAAAGCCCGACAAGCACAACTTAAAGTGGCCGCAAAACGACATCAAAAAGATATTGACGATGCAGAACTGAAAGCGCCGTTCGACGGTACTTTGTCAGCGGTAGAACTCGCACTTGGTAATCAAGTGAATAACAGCCATCTGGTCGCGCATTTAACCGACCTTTCTCGATTGGAAGTCAGTTTTGTGGCACCGGTTAGCATCTATCAGAATATTAATGCGCTTATCGGCAGCAAAGTGCAATTGCGCTGGACATCAGGCACTGCCGCTAGTGCCGAGGTAAGCGCGGTTATCACCCGAGCTGAAATTATCGTTGACCGCTCCGAAGGGGGCGGGCGGCTCTATGCAGAATTGCCAGAAAATGCAGCACGAAATATTCCGCCGGGGGCGTTTGTTGAGGTGCTGTATAAAGGCCAGTCTTTTACGGATGTTATCGCTGTGCCAGAAGAAGCGTTATTTGGTAGTGATACAGTTTATGTCATCAAAGAAGGGCGCGCCAGAAAGCGCTTGATAGAGGTTAAGCATAGAAGCCCTGGTGCGGTCCTCATAGCCGGAGACATTCAAGATGGTGAGCAAATTGTTGCCACTCGCCTGCCAGGTATTGGTGATGGTATTCGTGTACGGGTAGCGCCTGTGCAAAACGCATCCTAAAACAGAAAGCTTTGATTTTAGATGTTTAATAGCGCCATAGAATTTTTTGCTCGCCACCGCACCGCTGCTAATTTGATCATGATCATCATGCTGGCAGTTGGGATGATGTCGGCAACGCGCCTGAATAAGCAATTTTTTCCAGATGTAGATGTTGAAATTATTGCGGTCAGTATTCAGTGGTCTGGCGCAACAGCAGAAGATGTGGATAGCAATATTATCCAGCCTCTTGAACCTGAATTACGGACCATTGCTAATGTAAAGAAGGTCATGTCCTCTTCACATGAAGGGGTTGGAACGGCGCAGGTGGAGTTTATTTTTGGCGCGGATATGCAAAAAGCGCTGGCAGATGTCGAAGCGGCTGTAGGCCAAGTTGAATTCCCCGCTGATGCTGAATCTCCTGATATCGTTAAGGCAGAGTTTTATGATACCGTATCGCGGGTGGTCCTATATGGGCCTTATTCGCTGGATTCTCTTCGCTATCATGCCAAAGTTATCAAAGAGGATTTGCTGCAACGCGGGGTTGATAAGGTTGAATTGGGCGGTCTGCCTGATGAAGAAATCCATATCGAGATTAGCGAGGCAGAACTAGCACGCCTTGGGCTGACCTTAAACGATATTTCTGCTGCGATTGCTAGAAGCTCGGTAGATGTGCCAGCTGGTCAGTTTGCCGATGGCGCCTTGCGTGTCCGCTCTATTGGCTTGCGAAAAACAGCTGCAGAATATGGCGATATTAAAATCCTTATCCGTCCGGATGGCAGCGCTGTGCGCCTAAGCGATGTAGCAAGTTTGAGTGATGCTTATGAAACACCGGCAATATTGCTGGAACATAATGGTATGCCAGCGGTTGAGCTGCATGTGCTGCGTGGCAGAACTAGTGATAGTTTGCAAACTAATGAGATCGTCCAGACCTATTTATCGGAAAAAGAATTAACCCTGCCGCAGGGACTGGAAGTTGCGCAATATAATGTCGCAGCAAACCTGATATCAGAGCGGATATTCTTGCTCATTGAAAATGGCTTTTTTGGGCTATTACTCGTGTTGCTGGTTTTGTTTGCATTTTTACCCGCCCGCATTGCTTTTTGGGTGGCAGTCGGTATTCCTGTAGCGTTTTTAGCAACTTTTGGGGTGATGTTTGCCACTGGCCAAAGCATAAATATGATCTCGCTTTTTGGGCTGATTATGGCGCTGGGGATAGTTGTTGATGATGCAATTGTGATAGGTGAGCATGCCGAACATTTGCGCGTCAGGCGTAATCTGCCCATTCAAGAGGCAGCAATTTTATCGGCAAAAAGAATGGGCCCGCCTGTCATTTCGGCCATGTTAACTACGGTTGCAGCCTTCCTGCCACTTTTTACCATCAAAGGAATTATTGGCGTTATTATTGGCGCGATACCTGCGGTGGTTTGCGCGGTTCTGGTGGCTAGCTTAATAGAGGTATTCTTTATTCTGCCTGCGCATTTAGCGCATCATGGGGCGGGTAAATCTACCCAGCCTTCATGGTTCAGGCGCAAGTTTGATAACGGCTTTAATTTCTTTCGCGACCGTATTTTTGCCCGGCTTGTGCGTATTGCTTTAAGCTTCCGTTATGCCACGCTCGCTCTTGCGCTGGGTCTGTTGATGCTAGCTGTAGGAATGATGTCGAGCGGGCGTGTAGGCTTTGTCTTTTTCTCTGCTCCGGAGGCAGATAATATTTATGTTAGCATGACCATGGCATCTGGCTCTACGCGTCAGCAAACGACTGTTATGGTTGATGAGATGGAGCGCGCACTTGCAGCGGTAGAAGAAGAGTTAACCGAAGGGCGAGGCGGCTTGATCTCTTTTGCCTATTCGGTCATTGGCACGCATATTACTGACGATCAGGGGGCGATGACCGGCGGGGCAAATGATTTGCGGGGCGGCATGATGGTAGAGCTGATAACAGCTGACCAAAGAGCGATAAGGTCCGCTCAGTTTGTTGCTGCTTTGCGCGAAGAAATTAGACCCATGCCTGGGATGGAACGGCTAATTGTGCGGGCCCCAGAAGGAGGACCACCGGGACGTGAGCTGGATATTCGTATCATGGGCAATGATCTGGATAAGCTGAAAGCCGCTGCACAAGATATAATCCTGATAGCTGATGCTATTCCCGGGACAACCGATATCGAAGAAAATCTAAATTATGGTGCGGAGGAGCGTATTATCCGGCTCTCACCCCTTGGCCGCTCTCTTGGCTTTACTGTCCAGTCTATTGGCAGTCAGTTGCGCGCCTCTTTGGATGGGGCCGTGGTCAGGCGTTTCCCGCGCGGTGACGAAGTGGTTACGGTCCGGCTGGCTTTGCCTGAAGATGAAGTGTCTAGCGATAATTTGGGTAGTCTGCGCCTGATTACACCGCAAGGGAATTATGTGCCACTTTCAGATGTTGCAACGATTGAGCAGCGGCTCGGCTTTTCTATCGTGCGTCGTCAAGATGGTTTCCGTGAAGTGGCTATTCAAGGAGATTTGGATGATGACATTATCAATACTACAGGCGCAAAAGAAGCACTGATCACTGGTGATTTTGGAGCCTATACTGAGGAAAATAATCTACGCTACCGCTTTGATGGGCGGGATCAAGAACAGGGTGAAGCCTTTGCGGACATGGCCAGTGGCGGCATTCTGGCGCTATTATGTATCTATACTATTCTTGCTTGGGTCTTTGCTAGTTGGACACGGCCTTTTGCGGTGATGATCATGATCCCATTCGGCCTTATTGGCGCTGTTGTTGGCCATTATGTTATGGGGATGAATTTAAATATCCTGTCTTTATTTGCCCTGATAGCCCTGTCTGGCATTGTGGTGAATAATTCCATTATTTTGGTGGCGACCATTGAACGTCGCTTGCAGGAAACAGATGGCAGTCATGAGGAAGCCATAATCCAAGGCACGACGGACAGGCTGAGGCCGGTTATTTTAACCTCAATGACCACTATTGGGGGGCTTAGCACCCTGATGTTTGAGACTTCACTACAGGCACAATTCCTGATCCCCATGGCAACGACAATTGTCTTTGGGCTAGCCTTTACAACGGCACTTGTTTTATTTGTTGTGCCTGCGACACTCGGTATTGGCCGGGATTTGAGTGCGTTATTTGGTGGTGTATGGCGATTTGCCCGTGCCTTGTGGTAGTTGCCAATTTATGTTGGAATCCAAAATGGGTAAAGGAAAAGGGACTGGGATATGGCAGAGGGTTCAGGACGCGATAAAAAAGGCTCATCAGGCCGGTCTTACCGCTCAAAGGCAGGGCTAACGCGCCAACCCAAGAAGATGCGAGGGCGTAAACCCTCTTCCCAGCGTTGGCTAACGCGCCAACTTAATGATCCGTTTGTTGCAGAGGCCAAGAAAAAGGGCTATCGCTCTCGTGCTGCGATAAAGCTAGAGCAGATGGATGGCAAACATAAGTTTTTAAAGCCGCATATGCGGGTAGTTGATTTGGGCTGTGCGCCGGGAGGCTGGCTGCAATATGTGGCGCGTGAATGCCGTCTAGATGCAGGCAAGGGGTGTTTGGTTGGGATTGACTTGCTGGAAACAGACCCTGTGTCAGGCGCAGATATTATGGTCGGTGATATTAACGAAGAAGGTGTCTTAGAAGAGGTGGCAACCCGGATCGGCGGCAAGGCAGATGCGGTATTGTCAGATATGGCGGCAGCGACCACAGGCCACCGGCAAACCGACCATTTACGCACCATGGCATTATTGGAACTCGCACTAGATTTTGCCGGCCAGATCCTGCAACCAGGTGGGTTGTTTTTGGCAAAAGCGTTTCGTGGTGGGGCAGATGCCAATTTCATGAAGCTCTTAAATGAGCGTTTTGAGAAGGTGCGCTATTTAAAGCCTGATGCAAGCCGTGCTGAGTCTGTAGAAACCTATCTGCTGGCAACAGGTTTTCAGCCACCTGAAAATGATGAAACAGGGGAAAATGACTTAGAAGCCGTAGCTGAAAACTAGCCAAAAAATGTTGAAAATACCGGCAAAAATAGAAAAAAATGAGGGTTTTTGCGGGCAAGGATAAAGTTTCAACTAGATATCTGGCCAGCTTCGCGTTACACTCCGGCGTCATCACCTCTTTTTCCGCCTAAGGACAAAATGATGACCAATCCCACAATTAGAGAAGCCCTCACTTTCGACGATGTGCTATTACAGCCCGGCCATTCTGCTGTGTTGCCTGCTGATGTTGATATCTCTGCCCCTCTAACCCGCCAGATAAATCTAAACCTGCCGCTGGTATCCGCAGCGATGGATACGGTTACCGAGCATCGTTTAGCGATTACGATGGCACAAGCTGGCGGTATTGGCGTAATCCATAAAAACTTCACTATTGAGGAACAGGCTGCTCAGGTTTCAGCGGTCAAACGATTTGAGGCTGGCATGGTGGTTAACCCGTTGACCATCACGCCGGATAAATCACTAGGCGATGCGCTGGAAATGATGGCAGCGAACAAAATTAGCGGTGTTCCAGTGGTAGATGAGCGGGGCAAGCTGGTTGGTATTTTGACCAACCGTGATGTTCGGTTTGCTACAGACAAGAACCAGAAGATAGTCGATTTGATGACTACGCCTGTGATTACGGTAACCGAAACGGCTAACCCTGAAGAAGCGCGCCGCCTCTTGCATGAACATCGGATTGAAAAGCTGGTTGTGGTGGATAAGGACGATATCTGTATTGGGCTTATCACCGTTAAAGATATGGAAAAGGCGGAGACTTATCCGCAAGCCTCCAAAGACAGTCAAGGGCGGCTACTAGTCGCCGCAGCTACTGGTTCTGGCAATGATGGCGTGCTCAGGGCAGAAGCCTTGATGGCAGCAGGGGCTGATGTGGTGGTTGTTGATACTGCCCATGGCCATTCACAAGGCGTATTAAACGCCGTGCAGACTATCCGAAAACTATCCAACACAACCCAGATTATTGGCGGCAATGTTGCCACAGCAGATGGTGCAAAGGCACTAATAGATGCAGGTGTAGATGCGGTAAAGGTGGGTATTGGTCCCGGCTCTATCTGTACAACACGGATGATAGCTGGTGTGGGTGTACCGCAGCTAACAGCCATTATCGACGCCTTTTCGGTATGTGCAGATGCAGGCGTGCCTGTTATTGCTGATGGCGGTATTAAATATTCAGGTGATCTGGCCAAAGCCATTGCCGCAGGGGCATCAGTTGCGATGGTCGGCTCTATGCTGGCCGGGACAGATGAGACGCCGGGTGAGGTATTTTTGTATCAGGGACGCTCTTATAAAGCCTATCGCGGTATGGGTTCTATGGGGGCAATGGCGCGCGGATCGGCAGATCGCTATTTTCAAGCAGAAGTATCTACGCCTCTGAAATTAGTGCCTGAAGGTATTGAGGGGCAGGTGCCGTATAAGGGGTCTGCTGTGCAGGTATTACATCAGCTTGCTGGAGGTCTGCGTGCGGCAATGGGTTACACGGGTAATCCGACCATTGCTAAAATGCAAAAAGAATGCACCTTTTTGAAGATCACCTCAGCCGGGTTGCAGGAATCGCATGTGCATGATGTAACCATTACGCGTGAAGCACCGAATTATCGGCCCGGTATGTAGTCTATCGGTTAACGCGCTACTGGTTAATAGATGATAGGTTTGCAACCTCATAGCAGGTAAGTTGAGAAGTAAGATAGCCCATGAAAAATGCCATTTTGATTATTGATTTCGGATCGCAAGTCACCCAGCTGATAGCGCGGCGTCTGCGTGAAGAAGGGGTCTATACCGAAATCCTGCCAAGCACGTCTGCCAGCGATAGTGATATGGATGCCCGGCTTGCCCATGTGGGGGGTATTATCCTGTCTGGCGGCCCTAACTCGGTTACCGATGCAGCTAGCCTCCGAGCCCCGCAGGCTGTGTTTGATGCAGGCTTGCCAATTTTAGGCATTTGTTATGGCCAGCAAACGATGTGTAGCCAGCTAGGCGGCGTGGTTGAAGCTGGTCTTAGCCGCGAATTTGGCCATGCTGAGGTTGAAGTTAAGACAGCTAGCCCGCTCTTTGAGGGGGTATGGCCTGCGGGCTCGAGCCAGTCTGTTTGGATGAGCCACGGTGATCATGTTTCCGCCTTGCCTGATGGATTTACAGTTATCGCTTCTTCTGCTGGCGCGCCTTATGCGGTTATTGCTGATGAGGGGCGCGGCTATTATGGGGTGCAGTTTCATCCAGAAGTGGTGCATACCGATGGCGGGGCAGGGCTGCTGCGCAATTTTGCCCTGCAAATTTGCCAAGTTGAGGCGAATTGGTCTATGGCCGCTTATAAAGGACAGGCAATTGCTAATCTGCGCCAGCAAATCGGTGACGGCAATGTGATTTGTGGTCTGTCTGGCGGAGTGGATAGCTCGGTAACTGCGGTTCTTATCCATCAGGCAATAGGCGACCAGCTGACATGCGTATTTGTGGATACTGGGCTGTTGCGCAAGGGCGAGGCTGATGAAGTAGTATCGCTGTTCCGTGATCATTATAATATTCCGCTTATCCATGTAGATGCCTCAGAGATGTTTTTGTCGCGTTTGGAGGGGGTGGATGACCCCGAAAAGAAGCGCAAAATTATTGGCAAAAGCTTTATCGAGGTATTTGATGCAGAATCAGCGAAAATTGATAATGCCAATTTCCTAGCACAAGGTACGCTCTATCCAGATGTTATCGAGTCTATTTCCGCAGCCGGTGGTAATGCGGTCACGATTAAATCGCATCACAATGTTGGTGGTTTGCCAGAGGATATGGCGCTGGAATTGGTAGAGCCGTTGCGGATGCTTTTCAAGGATGAGGTGCGTGCGCTGGGCCGGGAGTTGGGCCTGCCTGCTAGCTTTGTGGGGCGGCACCCATTTCCGGGACCTGGTCTAGCTATCCGAATTCCCGGCGCGATATCGCCTGAAAAGTTGGATATCCTGCGCGAGGCAGATGCAGTCTATTTGGATGAGATTCGAAAAGCTGGCTTGTATGACGAGATTTGGCAGGCTTTTGCTGTATTGCTGCCAGTGCGCACCGTGGGCGTGATGGGCGATGCGCGTTCTTATGAATATGTCTGTGCATTGCGGGCGGTTACCTCAACCGATGGGATGACTGCGCAAAGCTATGCATTTCAGCATGATTTTCTTGCCCGTACAGCGACCCGTATCGTGAATGAAGTTAAGGGCGTGAACCGCGTGGTCTATGATGTGACCAGCAAACCCCCCGGCACTATTGAGTGGGAGTAGATTTTATCTACTAAATTACTGAAAATATTACATATTATTGTTAGAAACTTGTTAGAAAGTCAAATCATGTGATTTGATTTTATTGAGTTTTGTGTTATTTGTTAGAAACAAGGTTAGAAAGTAGCACAACTATTATATTTCATAACAATGAGCAAAAAAGAAAAGATACCAATATTAGGAAGCAAAGCAGTCATATTTCAAAACAAATATGATGTTTGGCAGTTCCGTATGTACGTAAAGCAATCACGTAGATACGTTGAAAAATCCTTACGTACAAAGGAACAAGCACTTGCTGAAGAACGTGCTGAAGATTTGTACATTGAAATAAGAAACGACATTAAAAACGGAAAGAGTTTCTTTGCTATCAGTATCAAAGAAGGTGTCCAAATGTATTTGGAATACCGCAAACAAGATGTTGGAGTAGCGGATGTGGGTATTGTTGAAGGAAGATACAGAACAATAGTCACGCACTTAAATCACTATTTAGAGTACGTGAATAAGGATACCAAAGTTAGTGATTTAGGTATCAATACACTTGTACATTACGTAAGAGAAAACGAAGAAACATCCTACGACAAGTTCAGAAATAAGCAGAACGCAAGTACATCAACTATCAGAAATGAGATGGCAACTATCAATGCTTGTCAGCGTTATTTGTATGACTTCAAAAAAGTTGCTTCCGTTTCACGTTTCGCATTACCAAAAATGCCAAAGCGTAGATATGACGTAAATGAAGAGTTAGTTCGCAGACAAACATTCGAAAAAGAAGAGTACCAACAACTGATTTATGCGATGAGAAGTTATGTTGGAAAGAAGACAAATCACTTATCAGATGAAGAGTATTTAGAAAGAGAGTTATTTAGGCATTGGGTTATTTTTGCCGCTAATAGTGGGCTACGTATGGGTGAGCAAAGACAACTGAAGTGGGAAGATATAAGCACAGAAGTTGAAGGTGGTGGCAACCAACGTGAGATAGTACTTGCTAAACTGCTTATTAGAAAAGACACAACAAAAGTAAGAATACCACGTACATTGTATTGTAGAGGTGGAGAGTACATTGAACGTTGGAATAAACTTTTACGCACATATGGCAAAAGTGCTGAAGGTTATGTGTTTAGTGTAGAAGGGGATAAAGAGTTTCCAAAAACTAACTTTCACAGACATTGGAAGCGTGTTTTACGTTTAACTACTATTCCAATCGAAAGACAGAAGGAGTTAGTTCCTTACTCACTTCGACATTATATGATAACGCAACGTGTAATGAGTGGTTGTAAGTTTAGTGATGTTGCTTATATGTGCGGGACAAGCGTGTCGCAGATAGAAAAAACCTACTTTCATTTAAATGAAGAAATGATGAAAACAACCGCTTTAGCAACTTACGTCAAAAGAGATGGCAAAGTTATACCGATTGGTAATGACATCCAATAATTACAAAAATTTATTTTTTACCAAACTAACCTGTGCTACGATGACGCATGGAGTATTTGCTACTAATCACTAACATCATATTGGGAAGTATACTGTTTTCAATGGCAGTTATGTTGATCTTTCTCTTCAAATATATAAGAATTTTCAATGACATATATGATAACACAAATAATTTGAAAGAAGATTTGAAGAAGTTAAACCGCACTCTAACACCGAGTGAAAAAGAAGAAATATTAAAATCCTTCGACTAACTTATAATGTTTCAACCGCGTTGCTAATCAAATTATCATTTACGTCAATGTAGCGTTGCGTAGTAGCAATAGATGAATGCCCTACTGCTTCAGCAATTACACGCACACTTACGCCACTTGTCGCAAGTTTCGTAATAAACGTACGTCTGCCACTGTGTGAAGATGCTCCAACAATACCACAACGTTCGTAAATGCGTTTTACAAGCGTTGTAAGTGCGGCTGTGTTAAATCGCTTACTCTTTTGCGTTTGAAACAAGTAAGAATGTTGTAAGACGCTTAAATCGCTTGGTAGATAGCGTTTGAGTACTGCTTTTGCCTTTTTATTTACAAATACCCTACGACTACCACTGCCTTTTGTTTGATTTGGCTTAAGATGAATAACGTCATTTACTTCGCCTTTGTCGTTAATGACATCGGATACAAGCAAACTTCCACATTCAGATATACGTAAGCCCAAGTAATGTGTGAGCAGTACAATCGCTCTGTTTCTTTCTGCGTGTCTATCAAAAGCGTCAATGTAGTCGATGACTTTCTTCAACTCCTTATCTGTAAGTACCTTTGCTTGTTTCATATCAAACACCTCAAAATATATGTTTTTGTGTGCTTATATGTTGCTTTCATACATTATCTATTCCTACCGAAAATGCCTGGTAAAATAACCTATTCGTTTTCAGCAGGTTATGTCGAAAAGTATGATTTCGTATGTTTCTATTGATTATTATTAATGATGAAAGTTGAAACTTCGTTTCAACTACTTGATATGTCTTACGACATATCTGCGTAGTTTTTCTTTCTCTTCGTTTTCCGATGAAGCAGTCATACCAACGCCGTTTTGGCATTAGTACAACTGCTTGTCTTTTTCCGACTCGCTCGTCATCTACACATACACAACCAATATCACTATTGGGGAGGTAGGTTCTGCTATCACCTATTACGTGCTACCTTACGCAGACAACTAACTATGTGTGTAGTCAATGTTGTTAGTTGGCTTGTGGGTTATGTCGTTGGGCTCCCACTCACTTTCTGCCTATTAGTTAGGTTTGTTTGTGCTGACAGGTTCCGTTGGCAACAACTTACGTTGGCAAACTCAATGTCGTTTGTATGGCACTATGTAGCCTTATCTGCCTTATCTTCTGCCTTTATCGCTAAATACACTTAGCGTTTGTTACTACTTATTTATCATCGTTAGTAACTATTGGAGAAGAAATGGATAATCAAATCACACTAAATGAAATCTACAATAAACTATCTTCTATTGGCGTAGTTGATAGCAAAAGAGAGTTTTATAAGGATTGGTTGAATAGAAGTGAGGGTTATGTGCGTTGGTTAAAGCACTCAAACAAGCAACCATCTGCTGACACACTTGCTATTTGTAGTAGCAAGTTAAAGCACTACAGCAGACTACTTACACAAAAGAAGGATACTAAGTTTGTAGAGTTAGCAAGTGTGTTTAGTGATTATTCTACTAAACTTGATGTAATGATATTTGATAACAGCACAACTAAGTGGATGGAGTTGATGGAAGATGACAGCAACAAAACTATCCACTAAAAAGGGTATTTGTACTCAAAAAATCTGCTGTACGGATTTTTCTATAGGAGTACTTACAGATTTGAGGTGGTGATTTAGCATCACCCCTCTTTTAGGATTTAACATGGATTACAAAACAGAAATGAGGAAGTTGATAGACATTGTGAAGCAACAGAGTTTTGATGCTCCGTTGGAAAGCATGTTAGAAGATTTAACAACTCTATCGACAGCAGTTAAAGATTTATCAGACAGAATAAACACACGTACAAAGAAAAGTCTCAATCCAAATGATAAGGGTAAGACAAAGCAGAAGAAGCAAACGACTAAAGCAAAACCCTTTCCTTCTGTTAAACCCTTACCAATACCACAAAGCAAAAACACTCCTTCATCTGCTGACAAACTACAGCAGTTGAAGCAAGTTGATTTTAATAAGCAGAGGGATGACTTTGTAGCAAAGCAACAAGCAGTACAAGCAATCAAACCACAAGCAACGATATAGCGTTATTAAACTAACGCTGTGCGTGTGAGTGATGTAGTGTTTTCGCTTCGTTTTGTACAGATTTTTAGTGTTTGAAATATCATTTGACAGAATGAGATGAAGGTATAGTGAAGCGTGTTTGAAATACTATTTGCTGTACTTTGCTAACAAACGCTTACTCTCTTCTACTACTTCACTGCTTACATAATCATTCAGTAGCGTAGTGTATATGTACTCGTTTGTGTAATCCCTTCCTCCACTATCACAAAGATATTGGAAGTTTTCATATCCTAAATATTCCACTTTTGCTCTGTTAGTGAAATATCTTCTGTACTTGTTTTGAGGAAGAAGATTGTGAAGTGTGCGATTAGTAGGAGTAGGATACTTGTCAAAGTACGCACTACCCTCAATCAATACTCTACGTAGTTTCTTTTCTAACTCTACATCATCCGAAGTGTTATCTACTTGTGGGAAATGTTCCTCACTCCACTCTTTCAAATGCTCTTCAGTATATTTTCTATTCTTCATACCTAAAGACTATCAAACAATGCTTATGCTGAAAAGAAAAAAGACAGCACGTAGTTTGTGCTGTCTCTTTATTGCTATTTGACGACTTGTAGTTTTGCCTTTTGCTTTGGTGGCGGCACTGAAATGCTTCTACACACTTGCTCCACTTGTGAGCATATCTGTCGCCAATCTCCTTCTGCTTGTTGAGCAATAGTGACAAGTGTCGCATCTCTAATCATTGGCAAGTTGTTTTGCGTAATGATTGTTTTGATACGTGTCACATAGTCATACGCATTGTTTGATGCGTTGAAGGGGATTAGATAACTTCTACTTTGAATACCTAAATCTATTTTGTGTAGATTGTTGGTAGTCATTAGCACAATGATGTCTTTCCTATTTAGGAAACTCTTCAATCGTTGCTGTTGTTTCTCCGTATAGTTATCAACTTCATCAAATATGATGTAGTGCTTATTGGAGTGATTAAATGAAACCAAATCACAAGTTTTATTCAAACGAGCAACTTGTTCAGTAATCATTTCTCCACCTTCATTGGTGAGACAATCTACATATGCTTCCTTACCTCCAAACCTCTCTTCATATTCGTTGAAGAAAATATTTGCGTATGTAGTCTTTCCACTTCCATAACTTCCAAATAGCAAAAGTGTAGATTTGCCATTTGAAGGAAAAGACAGATTGCCACTGATGATGTCTTTTAACAGACGCTTTGTATCTGTATCAGAAAACACCATATCGTCAGTTGCTGTTGGTTGAAAACTAATCATCTATGCCGCCTCCATCACATTCATTTGCTCAACAAACAGATTATGAATAGTTGGCATTTCAGTTTCCCAATGCGTTGCTACTTCACAATGTGTATCCACTGATACGTTAGATACACGTAGTATGTAGAAGTCTTTTGGCTTGTTGATGTTTGGAATATAGTGAAGTTCCGTAAAACCTACTTCAATGTCTTTTTCGTTAGCCATCTTTTGACTTACCTTCTTAAACATTGAATATGCCTCCTTCGCATCATCCATTTGCCAATGTCTGCTACTTACCTTCTTACAACATGAGCAGTAGAAAGTTGTTTCAATACTAAACATCTCAATCCTCCTTATGCCGCTTTTGCTTGTTCTGTTGGAAACGAAGTAGTCGCATTCTTTTGCTCATTAGCAATCAACTGCTCCACAGAAACATTTTTTTCAGTTGCTCGTTTTTCAGCATCTGTCTTTTCTGTCGTCTTTTCCGCATTTTCATTGTGCTTACTAAACACATTTGCCAATGCTGTTTTGATTGCTGTTTTGCCACTGATTTTGCTTTTGTACTCTTCTTCGTAGATTTCATGTTTAATGCTGATAGTGCCGTCAGCATTTACCAATCCAACAAGTACAACTGCTTCACCCTTTTTGTGTGGAGCAAATGACTTTGACTTTTGTGTGCTGATTGAAGCAAGTGACTTTGCGTCTTTTAGCAACTCACTTCCTTTTGTGCTTCTATCCTCTTTTGTCACTGAAGACTTTGTTGCTTTTTGACGGATATTTTCAATGCCTCCTTCATCAGCAATCCATTGAGCAATGTTGTCTGCCATCACATTCTTATCTTCGATTGCTGTAGTAAGAACACGTACATAAGCACTCATACGCTTCTTTTGTTGCGTAATATCCACTTCATCAACATAAAAAGCATACGGCACTAATAGTTGGATGATTGTTGGTTTTTTTGGCAGTGGTACTTTCTTCTTTGCTAACTCACTTTGTATCCACATACGCTTTTCAGTATTGTTGTTGCCACTAATCTTCAGTTGCTCATACATTGCGTAGATTTGTGAAAAGATAGAGTACAATCGTTCATTAGATGATTTGTACTCATTGCCGTACCAATCTGTTGCTGTTTGCTTCAAAGCATTCAAATCGTTTTGAAACGATTGTAAGATGAGTGCTTGTTTCGCTTCTGCGTTTTGTTTTGCTGTATTAGACATAGTAAATCTCCGTTTGTGTTGTGTCTGTTTCGCATTCATCGCTGTCATCAACGATGATGCTAATATCTCACAAAGATTGATTTGCTTTCATAATCAGCGATTAGATTGTTTAGTTGTTGATATGGAAAAATGTACTATGTTTATATCAACGTATAAGTTTTTTGATGAATGATATATGGCACGTAGATACTTCATTACACAGCATCCAACGTTTGGTAGTTATGCTAATCCAATAAAGAGTAAGATTGAAAAATCTCCCTTCTTCTTTTGGTTTTTAGCACTTACGCTGAATGACGATTACATTGAGTTATGTAATAATCCTTCAGCAAATCGTTTCAAAACGAATGAAGCAATCCAACAAGTGTATAGAGACTTTGGCGATGTACGATATGAAGGAAGCGTACATATGGCTTTTACAGAGTGGTGGATTGAAAAAGTAGATGACTTTGATACGAGGGGAACTTACCTATTTGCTGAACAATATAGTGGAACGAAAGTTCAAGTTATTGAAGATAGAGATAAAGCGAAAGAAGCGGCTGATGATGTAAGCACTCTGCTTGTAAGTATTCCAAAGGTAATAAGTCGCAAAAGAATAGATGAAGCAATAGACAGAATACTTGCTACAGAGATAGAGTTTGAAAAGGGAAGGAAAGTACGTAATCCGTCACGCTCAAACGCTCGTTATCACCTTACAAAACCAATCAAAGCAGAGAACTTAAAAGAGGCATTTGCCGTATATGAAATAGAGAGACTTGCGAAACTGAAAGGTGAGAAGGTATCTAATGTTCAGTTAGCAAAGGCTATTGGTTTGGAAGTGAAGCAAAAGAACACTGACGAACAAGCAGAGGACTACGCTTACAAAAACGAGTTATTGAATACCAAAGTGTGGCGTAGGAAGAAGATAGCGAAAGATGCTATTGCGAATGTAGTAAATGGAACTTTTGTGTAGAGAAAGAGGAGAACACAATGAGCATTAAAGACATCGATAAAGAGATTGAAGCACTACAAAAGAAAAAAGAAGAGATGCTGAAATCTGAAAAGACTGAAGCAGTCAAACAAGTCAAACAACTTATCAACGACTATAAGATTAGTATGGGTAGCATTCGAAATGTTATCTACATTGGCTTTGACAGCAAAGGCAAAGGCATACAAGCCGATTTGAAAAACGTAAAAGCAAAAGAAAAATAATGACAAAGATATGCTAAAAAGGGGTTAGGAAGTTTCTAACCTCATTTTAGTGTTTCTATTGTTTTTCAATAGTAGCAAACACGCATTGGAGTACGCCAAATCAACTTCAATGTTGGAAAGTTGTTAGAAAGTCTGAAAAAGTCACAAAAAAAACAATGGTTTATAACGGTGGAACTATTGAGTGGGAGTAGATTTTATCTACTAAATTACTGAAAATATTACATATTATTGTTAGAAACTTGTTAGAAAGTCAAATCATGTGATTTGATTTTATTGAGTTTTGTGTTATTTGTTAGAAACAAGGTTAGAAAGTAGCACAACTATTATATTTCATAACAATGAGCAAAAAAGAAAAGATACCAATATTAGGAAGCAAAGCAGTCATATTTCAAAACAAATATGATGTTTGGCAGTTCCGTATGTACGTAAAGCAATCACGTAGATACGTTGAAAAATCCTTACGTACAAAGGAACAAGCACTTGCTGAAGAACGTGCTGAAGATTTGTACATTGAAATAAGAAACGACATTAAAAACGGAAAGAGTTTCTTTGCTATCAGTATCAAAGAAGGTGTCCAAATGTATTTGGAATACCGCAAACAAGATGTTGGAGTAGCGGATGTGGGTATTGTTGAAGGAAGATACAGAACAATAGTCACGCACTTAAATCACTATTTAGAGTACGTGAATAAGGATACCAAAGTTAGTGATTTAGGTATCAATACACTTGTACATTACGTAAGAGAAAACGAAGAAACATCCTACGACAAGTTCAGAAATAAGCAGAACGCAAGTACATCAACTATCAGAAATGAGATGGCAACTATCAATGCTTGTCAGCGTTATTTGTATGACTTCAAAAAAGTTGCTTCCGTTTCACGTTTCGCATTACCAAAAATGCCAAAGCGTAGATATGACGTAAATGAAGAGTTAGTTCGCAGACAAACATTCGAAAAAGAAGAGTACCAACAACTGATTTATGCGATGAGAAGTTATGTTGGAAAGAAGACAAATCACTTATCAGATGAAGAGTATTTAGAAAGAGAGTTATTTAGGCATTGGGTTATTTTTGCCGCTAATAGTGGGCTACGTATGGGTGAGCAAAGACAACTGAAGTGGGAAGATATAAGCACAGAAGTTGAAGGTGGTGGCAACCAACGTGAGATAGTACTTGCTAAACTGCTTATTAGAAAAGACACAACAAAAGTAAGAATACCACGTACATTGTATTGTAGAGGTGGAGAGTACATTGAACGTTGGAATAAACTTTTACGCACATATGGCAAAAGTGCTGAAGGTTATGTGTTTAGTGTAGAAGGGGATAAAGAGTTTCCAAAAACTAACTTTCACAGACATTGGAAGCGTGTTTTACGTTTAACTACTATTCCAATCGAAAGACAGAAGGAGTTAGTTCCTTACTCACTTCGACATTATATGATAACGCAACGTGTAATGAGTGGTTGTAAGTTTAGTGATGTTGCTTATATGTGCGGGACAAGCGTGTCGCAGATAGAAAAAACCTACTTTCATTTAAATGAAGAAATGATGAAAACAACCGCTTTAGCAACTTACGTCAAAAGAGATGGCAAAGTTATACCGATTGGTAATGACATCCAATAATTACAAAAATTTATTTTTTACCAAACTAACCTGTGCTACGATGACGCATGGAGTATTTGCTACTAATCACTAACATCATATTGGGAAGTATACTGTTTTCAATGGCAGTTATGTTGATCTTTCTCTTCAAATATATAAGAATTTTCAATGACATATATGATAACACAAATAATTTGAAAGAAGATTTGAAGAAGTTAAACCGCACTCTAACACCGAGTGAAAAAGAAGAAATATTAAAATCCTTCGACTAACTTATAATGTTTCAACCGCGTTGCTAATCAAATTATCATTTACGTCAATGTAGCGTTGCGTAGTAGCAATAGATGAATGCCCTACTGCTTCAGCAATTACACGCACACTTACGCCACTTGTCGCAAGTTTCGTAATAAACGTACGTCTGCCACTGTGTGAAGATGCTCCAACAATACCACAACGTTCGTAAATGCGTTTTACAAGCGTTGTAAGTGCGGCTGTGTTAAATCGCTTACTCTTTTGCGTTTGAAACAAGTAAGAATGTTGTAAGACGCTTAAATCGCTTGGTAGATAGCGTTTGAGTACTGCTTTTGCCTTTTTATTTACAAATACCCTACGACTACCACTGCCTTTTGTTTGATTTGGCTTAAGATGAATAACGTCATTTACTTCGCCTTTGTCGTTAATGACATCGGATACAAGCAAACTTCCACATTCAGATATACGTAAGCCCAAGTAATGTGTGAGCAGTACAATCGCTCTGTTTCTTTCTGCGTGTCTATCAAAAGCGTCAATGTAGTCGATGACTTTCTTCAACTCCTTATCTGTAAGTACCTTTGCTTGTTTCATATCAAACACCTCAAAATATATGTTTTTGTGTGCTTATATGTTGCTTTCATACATTATCTATTCCTACCGAAAATGCCTGGTAAAATAACCTATTCGTTTTCAGCAGGTTATGTCGAAAAGTATGATTTCGTATGTTTCTATTGATTATTATTAATGATGAAAGTTGAAACTTCGTTTCAACTACTTGATATGTCTTACGACATATCTGCGTAGTTTTTCTTTCTCTTCGTTTTCCGATGAAGCAGTCATACCAACGCCGTTTTGGCATTAGTACAACTGCTTGTCTTTTTCCGACTCGCTCGTCATCTACACATACACAACCAATATCACTATTGGGGAGGTAGGTTCTGCTATCACCTATTACGTGCTACCTTACGCAGACAACTAACTATGTGTGTAGTCAATGTTGTTAGTTGGCTTGTGGGTTATGTCGTTGGGCTCCCACTCACTTTCTGCCTATTAGTTAGGTTTGTTTGTGCTGACAGGTTCCGTTGGCAACAACTTACGTTGGCAAACTCAATGTCGTTTGTATGGCACTATGTAGCCTTATCTGCCTTATCTTCTGCCTTTATCGCTAAATACACTTAGCGTTTGTTACTACTTATTTATCATCGTTAGTAACTATTGGAGAAGAAATGGATAATCAAATCACACTAAATGAAATCTACAATAAACTATCTTCTATTGGCGTAGTTGATAGCAAAAGAGAGTTTTATAAGGATTGGTTGAATAGAAGTGAGGGTTATGTGCGTTGGTTAAAGCACTCAAACAAGCAACCATCTGCTGACACACTTGCTATTTGTAGTAGCAAGTTAAAGCACTACAGCAGACTACTTACACAAAAGAAGGATACTAAGTTTGTAGAGTTAGCAAGTGTGTTTAGTGATTATTCTACTAAACTTGATGTAATGATATTTGATAACAGCACAACTAAGTGGATGGAGTTGATGGAAGATGACAGCAACAAAACTATCCACTAAAAAGGGTATTTGTACTCAAAAAATCTGCTGTACGGATTTTTCTATAGGAGTACTTACAGATTTGAGGTGGTGATTTAGCATCACCCCTCTTTTAGGATTTAACATGGATTACAAAACAGAAATGAGGAAGTTGATAGACATTGTGAAGCAACAGAGTTTTGATGCTCCGTTGGAAAGCATGTTAGAAGATTTAACAACTCTATCGACAGCAGTTAAAGATTTATCAGACAGAATAAACACACGTACAAAGAAAAGTCTCAATCCAAATGATAAGGGTAAGACAAAGCAGAAGAAGCAAACGACTAAAGCAAAACCCTTTCCTTCTGTTAAACCCTTACCAATACCACAAAGCAAAAACACTCCTTCATCTGCTGACAAACTACAGCAGTTGAAGCAAGTTGATTTTAATAAGCAGAGGGATGACTTTGTAGCAAAGCAACAAGCAGTACAAGCAATCAAACCACAAGCAACGATATAGCGTTATTAAACTAACGCTGTGCGTGTGAGTGATGTAGTGTTTTCGCTTCGTTTTGTACAGATTTTTAGTGTTTGAAATATCATTTGACAGAATGAGATGAAGGTATAGTGAAGCGTGTTTGAAATACTATTTGCTGTACTTTGCTAACAAACGCTTACTCTCTTCTACTACTTCACTGCTTACATAATCATTCAGTAGCGTAGTGTATATGTACTCGTTTGTGTAATCCCTTCCTCCACTATCACAAAGATATTGGAAGTTTTCATATCCTAAATATTCCACTTTTGCTCTGTTAGTGAAATATCTTCTGTACTTGTTTTGAGGAAGAAGATTGTGAAGTGTGCGATTAGTAGGAGTAGGATACTTGTCAAAGTACGCACTACCCTCAATCAATACTCTACGTAGTTTCTTTTCTAACTCTACATCATCCGAAGTGTTATCTACTTGTGGGAAATGTTCCTCACTCCACTCTTTCAAATGCTCTTCAGTATATTTTCTATTCTTCATACCTAAAGACTATCAAACAATGCTTATGCTGAAAAGAAAAAAGACAGCACGTAGTTTGTGCTGTCTCTTTATTGCTATTTGACGACTTGTAGTTTTGCCTTTTGCTTTGGTGGCGGCACTGAAATGCTTCTACACACTTGCTCCACTTGTGAGCATATCTGTCGCCAATCTCCTTCTGCTTGTTGAGCAATAGTGACAAGTGTCGCATCTCTAATCATTGGCAAGTTGTTTTGCGTAATGATTGTTTTGATACGTGTCACATAGTCATACGCATTGTTTGATGCGTTGAAGGGGATTAGATAACTTCTACTTTGAATACCTAAATCTATTTTGTGTAGATTGTTGGTAGTCATTAGCACAATGATGTCTTTCCTATTTAGGAAACTCTTCAATCGTTGCTGTTGTTTCTCCGTATAGTTATCAACTTCATCAAATATGATGTAGTGCTTATTGGAGTGATTAAATGAAACCAAATCACAAGTTTTATTCAAACGAGCAACTTGTTCAGTAATCATTTCTCCACCTTCATTGGTGAGACAATCTACATATGCTTCCTTACCTCCAAACCTCTCTTCATATTCGTTGAAGAAAATATTTGCGTATGTAGTCTTTCCACTTCCATAACTTCCAAATAGCAAAAGTGTAGATTTGCCATTTGAAGGAAAAGACAGATTGCCACTGATGATGTCTTTTAACAGACGCTTTGTATCTGTATCAGAAAACACCATATCGTCAGTTGCTGTTGGTTGAAAACTAATCATCTATGCCGCCTCCATCACATTCATTTGCTCAACAAACAGATTATGAATAGTTGGCATTTCAGTTTCCCAATGCGTTGCTACTTCACAATGTGTATCCACTGATACGTTAGATACACGTAGTATGTAGAAGTCTTTTGGCTTGTTGATGTTTGGAATATAGTGAAGTTCCGTAAAACCTACTTCAATGTCTTTTTCGTTAGCCATCTTTTGACTTACCTTCTTAAACATTGAATATGCCTCCTTCGCATCATCCATTTGCCAATGTCTGCTACTTACCTTCTTACAACATGAGCAGTAGAAAGTTGTTTCAATACTAAACATCTCAATCCTCCTTATGCCGCTTTTGCTTGTTCTGTTGGAAACGAAGTAGTCGCATTCTTTTGCTCATTAGCAATCAACTGCTCCACAGAAACATTTTTTTCAGTTGCTCGTTTTTCAGCATCTGTCTTTTCTGTCGTCTTTTCCGCATTTTCATTGTGCTTACTAAACACATTTGCCAATGCTGTTTTGATTGCTGTTTTGCCACTGATTTTGCTTTTGTACTCTTCTTCGTAGATTTCATGTTTAATGCTGATAGTGCCGTCAGCATTTACCAATCCAACAAGTACAACTGCTTCACCCTTTTTGTGTGGAGCAAATGACTTTGACTTTTGTGTGCTGATTGAAGCAAGTGACTTTGCGTCTTTTAGCAACTCACTTCCTTTTGTGCTTCTATCCTCTTTTGTCACTGAAGACTTTGTTGCTTTTTGACGGATATTTTCAATGCCTCCTTCATCAGCAATCCATTGAGCAATGTTGTCTGCCATCACATTCTTATCTTCGATTGCTGTAGTAAGAACACGTACATAAGCACTCATACGCTTCTTTTGTTGCGTAATATCCACTTCATCAACATAAAAAGCATACGGCACTAATAGTTGGATGATTGTTGGTTTTTTTGGCAGTGGTACTTTCTTCTTTGCTAACTCACTTTGTATCCACATACGCTTTTCAGTATTGTTGTTGCCACTAATCTTCAGTTGCTCATACATTGCGTAGATTTGTGAAAAGATAGAGTACAATCGTTCATTAGATGATTTGTACTCATTGCCGTACCAATCTGTTGCTGTTTGCTTCAAAGCATTCAAATCGTTTTGAAACGATTGTAAGATGAGTGCTTGTTTCGCTTCTGCGTTTTGTTTTGCTGTATTAGACATAGTAAATCTCCGTTTGTGTTGTGTCTGTTTCGCATTCATCGCTGTCATCAACGATGATGCTAATATCTCACAAAGATTGATTTGCTTTCATAATCAGCGATTAGATTGTTTAGTTGTTGATATGGAAAAATGTACTATGTTTATATCAACGTATAAGTTTTTTGATGAATGATATATGGCACGTAGATACTTCATTACACAGCATCCAACGTTTGGTAGTTATGCTAATCCAATAAAGAGTAAGATTGAAAAATCTCCCTTCTTCTTTTGGTTTTTAGCACTTACGCTGAATGACGATTACATTGAGTTATGTAATAATCCTTCAGCAAATCGTTTCAAAACGAATGAAGCAATCCAACAAGTGTATAGAGACTTTGGCGATGTACGATATGAAGGAAGCGTACATATGGCTTTTACAGAGTGGTGGATTGAAAAAGTAGATGACTTTGATACGAGGGGAACTTACCTATTTGCTGAACAATATAGTGGAACGAAAGTTCAAGTTATTGAAGATAGAGATAAAGCGAAAGAAGCGGCTGATGATGTAAGCACTCTGCTTGTAAGTATTCCAAAGGTAATAAGTCGCAAAAGAATAGATGAAGCAATAGACAGAATACTTGCTACAGAGATAGAGTTTGAAAAGGGAAGGAAAGTACGTAATCCGTCACGCTCAAACGCTCGTTATCACCTTACAAAACCAATCAAAGCAGAGAACTTAAAAGAGGCATTTGCCGTATATGAAATAGAGAGACTTGCGAAACTGAAAGGTGAGAAGGTATCTAATGTTCAGTTAGCAAAGGCTATTGGTTTGGAAGTGAAGCAAAAGAACACTGACGAACAAGCAGAGGACTACGCTTACAAAAACGAGTTATTGAATACCAAAGTGTGGCGTAGGAAGAAGATAGCGAAAGATGCTATTGCGAATGTAGTAAATGGAACTTTTGTGTAGAGAAAGAGGAGAACACAATGAGCATTAAAGACATCGATAAAGAGATTGAAGCACTACAAAAGAAAAAAGAAGAGATGCTGAAATCTGAAAAGACTGAAGCAGTCAAACAAGTCAAACAACTTATCAACGACTATAAGATTAGTATGGGTAGCATTCGAAATGTTATCTACATTGGCTTTGACAGCAAAGGCAAAGGCATACAAGCCGATTTGAAAAACGTAAAAGCAAAAGAAAAATAATGACAAAGATATGCTAAAAAGGGGTTAGGAAGTTTCTAACCTCATTTTAGTGTTTCTATTGTTTTTCAATAGTAGCAAACACGCATTGGAGTACGCCAAATCAACTTCAATGTTGGAAAGTTGTTAGAAAGTCTGAAAAAGTCACAAAAAAAACAATGGTTTATAACGGTGGAACTATTGAGTGGGAATAATTTTTACATCTCTTCATTTAACAGAAATTTTGAAAAAGGGGGCGGCTGGAACTTATGCGCGCTTATGCAAAATATCTAGAATGGTTTGGGGTCGCAACGGCGATTGCTTATTCCTTGCTGGTGGCATCAAACACAGGGTCGGAATTTCTAGGCTTCTCCTTATTGCTGATATCGGCTATCGCCATCGGGCTTTGGGCATGGACTGGCCAGCATAAAGGCATTTTGCTCCTGCAATTCTTTTACGCAGCAGCGGGGCTAATCGGTATGTTCAGATGGTTTTAGCCCTTACTCTTTTGCACATCATTTAACTTGCTCTAGCGCCTTTTTTAAGATGTGATGAGGGGCAGGGTTTCGTGCCCGCTTCCGGCGTTGAGGAGTGCGTTTTTGAGCATAAATTACATCTATTTATTTGTGGCGATTTTGCTAGAGGTTACCGGCACTATGTTGCTGCCTGTAACCGCAAATTTTACCCGCATTGGCCCAACTATCATTATGGCGATTTGCTATATGGCGGCATTTTGGCTGTTGACCTTTGCTATTCGTACTATTCCAATTTCTATTGTTTATGCAACTTGGAGCGGGCTGGGCGTTTTTACTATTGCCCTATTGGGTGTGTTGATTTTTAAACAAACCCTTAGCTGGCAGGCAATAGCGGGTCTATTCCTCATTGTTATCGGTGTTATTTTGGTTAATCTTTATAGCTCGGCGCATTAAAGGAAACGCTGGATTGATATAAAAATAGGTGTCATTGATAAAGCATAAAAGGGAGGGGCTAGGCCATGTTAACGCCTGATTTTGATATTTATGCCATGCGGCATATTACCGGTCTTGAGGTCAGCCCGCTTGGGCTATCTGTCTTTTATGATGATGGGGCGGTTAGCCGGCATTTAGCGGCTGATTTGCGGGAACATAGCCCTGAGGGGCACACCACGCACCCCGTGACCAGAGAGACACTACTCTCGCCGCTTGATGTACCTGATAATTTTCATATCACGCATGCAGAATTGGATGAAAATGGCCTAGTTGCCTTGCATTGGTCAGAAAAATTAAGTGCAGACGATAACGGGGTATCCTGCTTTCATCCGGGCTGGCTTTATCAAACGGGTCTTTCTGGGGAAACCGATTTTGGTGTGGATTTATCGCGTCAACTGTGGCGCGCAGATGATTTTGCTGCAATGCCAACGGTGGATGGGCGCAAGGTTTTAGAGGATGAGGAAGCGTTTTTTGCCTTTCTTGCTCAATTTATTCGCACCGGGGCTGTAATTGTTCGTGGTTTGCCGCAAACGCCTGAGATGATAGAGATATTGCCGCAGAAAATAGGGGTTATTCGTACCTCTAATTTTGGTCATGTCTTTGAGGTAAAGATTAAGCCAGAGGCAGATTCCAACGCCTATACAGGCGAAGAGCTTCTTGCTCATACAGACCTTGCAACGCGCGAATATATGCCCGGCTTACAATTCCTGTTCTGTTTGCAAAATGATTCAGATGGCGGGTTTTCTACCCTTGCGGATGGTTTTGCGATTGCTGAGCATATTAAGCAGACTAATCCTGATGCCTATAAGCTTTTGGCAAGCCGGCCTATTGATTTTGTGAATAAGGCAAAAACCTCAGACTACCGGATGCATGTACCGCTATTTCATTGTAATGCTGCTGGTGATCTGGATGAGGTGCGGTGGACGAGTTGGCTACGGGCGCCTTTGCGCGGTGAGCTAGAGGAAATGGCGCAGATTTATAAAGCGCAAAAGCTGGCTTATCAGCTCGGTAATAGCGATGAATTTAAAGCAAAGTTTAAGCTGCAACCCGGCGATATGATGTGTTTTGATAATCGCCGTGTCTTGCATGGGCGCACATCTTTTGACCCTAGCAGTGGCGGGCGTTGGCTTCGTGGGTGCTATATGGAACGCGAAGAGTTATGGTCAGGTCTTCGGATGTCTGCGCGTCGGCGTCGGCAAGCAGATTTGCCCGCCTCTTTCTGATATCCTTATTCACCAAAAGCTTACTCTAGATGTAATTTTTGGCCATGTTGCAGGGCAAGGAAACGCGTTTCTTCAATTCCTGCATCACGCAAGGCAGCTGTTAAGCGCAAGGGCGGTTCCTGCAACGGCTCTAGCGTTAGCTTGAATGTCCCCCAATGGACGGCTACAGCCTGTTTGGGCATCAGATCGGTAAAAATCTGCACAGCTTCTTCTGGGTTCACATGCGATGCTTTCATAAAAGGGCGCGGATTATAAGCGCCGATAGGTATAGCGGCTAGGTCAGGCGCGCCCAGACGTTTACGCGTTTCACGAAAATCAGATGAATAGCCAGTATCGCCAGCAAAATAAAAGCTAAATTCCGGCCATTTGACCATCCATCCTGACCACAAGGTTTCATTGCGATCAAAACCGCGGCGTGATGACCAATGGTGAACTGGTGTTGCGGTAAATTCGATATTATTATGGCTAGCACTCTGCCACCAATCTAGCTCTGTAATCTGGATAATACCTGCCTTTTTTAGTAAATCAGTAAGGCCAAGCGGAACAAAATATTGAATATCGGGTTGCAGCTCATTTAAAGCCTTAAGGCTAGGGATGCTAAGGTGATCATAATGATTATGCGAGATAATCACCGCATCAATGGGCGGTAATTCGGTTATGGCAAGCGGCGTTTTACCTGCGCGCTTTGGTCCCATGAAGCTGAAAGGGGAAGCCCGGCCAATAAATATCGGATCGGTCAATATGTGCTGGCCATTAATGCTCACCAGCAAGGTTGAATGGCCTACCCATGTTACTTGCCGTCCAGTGGGGCTGTCCGGCTGGTCAGCTGGGCTGAGGGTGTCAAACCCTTTATCCTCTAGCGGGTCTTTAGCTCTGGTAAGAAAGGCTTTTGCCATTTTAAAAAGCTGACCGGGGCTTTTTTTATTCTCGCTACCATCGCTATTGTGGAAGCGGCCTGTTTCGGCATTAAAATTTTCAGATTTCAACATCGTATCACTCGCTGGTTTTTGAAAGATACTACAAGAGGTAAACAGGCTAAGGCAGAAGATAAGAGCAACAAGTTTTAAAGAAATAGGCATAAAGGTTTCTACCTTGCTAAAATGGGGGCGCCGGCAAGCGCGAAAATAGGCGATACGCCATTCTTAAACTCAATTAATGATAGCGCCATAGTGTAAAATAGTTATGATGACAGGGTTGGGTGGCACGCGATGATCTCTTTAAAATTGTACGCCTGAAGTTCTGCTGCCAGATTACCTTGAGAGGTAATCTCTTTTTTCAAATCAAATGAGTGAGCCGAAAACCATGTCTGCCAAAAGTGTGAAAACAACAGGGGCAGGCGCCAAAGTGCCACAAAGCTGGTTTGACCGACAACAAAAAGGCAGTTTTTATGCTGTGCTGATCTGGTCATTGGCAGCTATCTCTTTTGGTTATGCGTTTTTCCACCGCGTAGCCCCATCGGTAATGGTTAGCGATTTGATGACCGATTTTGCCATAGGCGGGGCAATGCTGGGCATGCTTTCTGCTCTATATTTTTATCCCTATGTGTTGCTGCAAATTCCGCTTGGCGCGCTTTTGGAAACGGTGGGCGCGCGGCTCTTGCTAACGCTGGCCTTAAGTTGCGCTGGTGTCGGTTCTATTTTATTTGGTATCGCGGAAAGCTTATATGTTGCCTATCTTGGCCGTGCGTTAATCGGGGTTGGGTGCGGGGTTGGGTTTTTAGGATCGCTTGCGCTGGCCTCGCGCTGGTTTCCGCCCTCGCGCTTTGGTTTTCTAGCTGGGCTTACCATGTTTATGGGTATGGGTAGCGGTATGCTTGCCCAAGGTCCTTTAGCGCTATTTGTTTTATCTTATGGCTGGCGTACTAGCCTGTTTATGCTTGGGGCAACTGGATTTATTCTGGCAGCAGCTATTTTTATTCTGGTGCGTAATGCGCCCTTTGGCAGTGTTGATAAAAAAGCCCAAAAGGCAGATAGATTACCGCTTCTGCAGGTTTTGAAAAAGGCTGCGCTGACGCTTGAAGTATGGAAGATATCACTGGTAGCCGCGACCATGTCTGGGCCTATGCTGGTACTGGGCGGATTATGGGGAACGCCTTATATGATGGCGGCTTATGATTTGGGCAGGCCAGAAGCTGCCTTTCTGGTGTCATTATTGCTGCTAGGGTGGGCGGTTGGTGCGCCTGCCGGGGGGTGGCTATCAGACCGAATCGGTAAAAGGCGGCCTATTTTAATCTGTGGTTCAGCATTGGTATGCGTGTCTTTAACTGTTCTTATTTTTGTCCCCAACCTGCCTTTGGTTCTATCGGTTGGCTTGTTTATCCTAATCGGGCTTGCAGGCGGCTTTATGGCCTGTTGTTTTGCGCTAGTAAGAGAGGTAATGCCCACCCAAATCGTTGGCGGCGCAACAGGGATTGTTAACTCTCTGACGGTGGCTTCAGGGGCAGTTTTGCAGCCTCTAGTTGGATGGATGTTAGACCTGCAATGGCGTGGAGAGCTAGAAGGCAACGCCCCCGTTTATGATGCTTCTGATTACCGTATGGCCTTTATTCTAGTGCTGGTTAGTGCAGTTCTAGGCCTTATGATGTGCTGGCGTTTGAAAGAGAGTAAAAAAGTCACATTTTAGGGCTTTTTGTTTTCCTTTCTCGCTTTTTTCTTTCTGTCATAGACTCACTTTGAAAACCAGATTAGAGTGCGTGTTAGTATCCTATCGTGAAGTTATGAAAATCGCCGAATGGTTAGTCCTAAAACGTCAAAATCATCTGCGTCGCCGCCCCTTTTAGCAGGGTTCGGCTTAACGAAATCCTTTGGAGATTTCACGGCTAACCGCAACATTGATTTCACTATTTACCCAAGCGAGTTGCATGCGCTGTTAGGTGAGAATGGGGCTGGCAAATCCACCTTTGTTAAAATGATTTACGGGCTTCTGCAGCCAGATAGCGGTTATTTTGAATGGCAAGGCAAGCCTATCCATTTCAGCAATCCGCAAGAAGCACGGGCAGCTGGTATTGGCATGGTGTTTCAGCATTTCTCGCTATTTGAAGCAATGAGTGTGGTGGAAAATATCGCGCTGGCGCTACCACCTGAATTTCCAAAAGAAGGGTTGCCAAAGCTTATTGAGCAAAAATCAGCTGAATATGGCATCCCGTTGCGCCCACATTCTCTGGTCGCAGATCTGTCAGTGGGGGAACAGCAGCGTGTAGAAATTATGCGTTGCTTGTTGCAAGATCCATCCTTGCTGATAATGGATGAGCCAACCTCTGTACTTACCCCACAAGAAACCATGCAACTTTTTGATGTTCTGGTTAAGCTTGCCAAGCAGGGATGTGCGGTTTTGTTTATTTCCCACAAGCTTGAGGAGATTAAACAGCTTACAAGCCGAGCAACTATCTTGAGGGGCGGGGATAAAATTGCTGAGGTGGATACACACACTAAATCAACTAAACAGCTTGCCGAATTAATGGTGGGCACAAAAATCGCCGCAATAAAGCCGCCTGTTGCACCAAAAAATGCGCCAGCTATCATGCAGATCACTGGCTTGAGCCGACCTGCCGATGGACCTTTTGATACGGCTTTGCGCGATATTAACCTGACCGCCCATGCTGGTGAGGTATTGGGTATCGCTGGTATTGCCGGAAATGGACAGTCTGAGCTAATGGATGCGCTGACAGGTGAATGGCGCGGCACACAAATAGGTGTTTTCAAAAAAGGCGCAGAAGATATAAGCCAGTTGAACCCGGCAGAACGGCGCTTAAATGGGCTGGCCTTTGTCCCTGAAGAGCGTAATGGTCATGCTGCTGTGCCCAGTATGCGCCTATCTGAAAATGCGCTTCTGACCAGTTTTGAGCGAGCGGGTGCAGTACAGATGGGCGTGGTTAATCAAAATTATGCAGCCCAATTTGCTGATAGGGTTTCAGCGATGTTTGATGTGCGCCGCCCAGAAGCTAATCCCCTAGCTTCCGCGCTATCTGGAGGTAACTTACAGAAATTTGTGGTCGGACGTGAGATTGCCAAAAAGCCAGAGTTACTGATTGTCTCGCAGCCTACTTGGGGGGTGGATGTTGGCGCCGCCCAATTTATTCGCAAAGCTATGATCGATTTAGCAGCAGGCGGGGCAAGCGTGATTGTTATCTCTCAGGATTTGGAAGAAATTTTTGCTGTATCGCATAAAATTGCTGTCTTGCATGAAGGCAGCTTGTCTAAAGCCTATCCAGCAGCAGAAATGAATCCGCAAACTATTGGTTTGTTGATGGGTGGAAGCACTATTGATAATGCAAGCAAGACGGCGCGCACAATATCCAAGAAAACGAAGAACAGGGTGGCTGGCTAATGTTCATTCTTAAGCCGCGCAAATCAGTTCCCTTATCGCTGACCTTGTTAGTTCCAGTGGTGGCAATTGCGCTCACCCTTTTGATGGGCGGCCTGATTTTTGGGTTTTTGGGTTATAATCCTGTTGAAGCTCTATATGAATTTTTTGTTGCTCCACTCTCTCGCCCAGACCAGATTGGCAACTTGCTGGTTAAGGCCTGTCCACTTATCATTATTGGTACGGGGTTGGTGTTTTGTTACCGTGCAAATGTCTGGAATATCGGTGCTGAAGGCCAGTTGGTTCTAGGGGCAATGGGCGCTGGTTGGCTAGCATTGTCTTTCCCAGATGCACAATCACCACTCTTTATTTTTGCGATGGCGGTAGCTGCAATGGTGGCAGGCGGGTTGTGGGGGGCAATCCCTGCTTTGCTGAAAATACGCTTTCGTACCAATGAAATTCTGGTTTCCTTGATGTTGACATATGTGGCGGCATTATTGCTGGACTGGATTGTTCGCGGCCCTTGGCGTGACCCGATGTCATTTGGGTTTCCATTAACAAAAACCTATCCAGACGCCGGATTGATACCTGCGTTAATTTTGCCCGGAATAGGCCGATTAGGGCAGTTGCATTGGGGGGTGGTTTTTGCCTTTATAATCGCGGCATGTGGTTGGTTTTACCTTGCGCGGATGCTGTCTGGTTATCAGATAAAGTTGATGGGAGATGCCCCGCGCGCAGGTCGTTTTGCAGGGTTTAGCCAGTCTTATAATACCATGGCTGTGCTGGTGATTTCTGGCGCGTTAGCTGGGCTTGCCGGAATGATAGAAGTGTCGGCAAATATTGGGCAACTTCAGCCAAATGTATCTTTTGGTTATGGATTTACCGCCATCATTGTGGCGTTTTTAGCCCGGTTAAATCCTTTGGCTGTGATTGTCGCAGGACTTGTTGTGGCGCTAGCGGAGCTTGGCGGTGATACGGCGCAAATTTCTATGGGAATTCCCAAAGTGGTTACGGGCATTTTTAAAGGCATTTTGCTGTTTATGTTGCTGGCTGGTGAAACTCTAACCCGCTATGAGTTGGTGCGCGTTGTACGCATAAAGGCACATCAAACGCCAGCTCAACAGGAGGAGAACTAGCATGTTTGATGAGCTGTTATTGACGGTTTTGCTGACTTCTGTGCCGTTAATTCTGGCCGCGACAGGTGAGCTGGTTGTGGAGCGAAGCGGGGTGTTGAACCTAGGGGTGGAAGGCATGATGCTGATGGGAGCCGTGGCTGCTTTTGGTGCGGCTAGCCTGTCTGGTAACCCTTATATCGGTATTGTTGGCGGCGGGCTTGCTGGTATGGCGGTTGCAGGTGTCTTTGCCCTTTTTGTTTTAGGGCTAGCAACCAATCAGGTGGCAACTGGACTTGCTTTGACGATATTTGGCACAGGTCTTTCTGGGCTTATTGGTGCGCCGCTTGTTGGTCAAGCTATTGACGGGCTGCCTTCTATGACGCTGCCGCTCTTATCGGATATTCCGCTTATTGGCGTGTTCTTTCAGCTGGATATTATGGCCTATCTTTCCATTTTAATTGTTGCATTAACATCGATATTTTTGATGCGTAGCCGAGCCGGCCTTATCTTGCGCTCGGTTGGGATTAATCATGACAGTGCTCATGCGCTGGGCTATAATGTATTACAAGTGCGATTCTTCGCCATTTTGTTTGGTGGGTTTATGGCAGGGCTAGGCGGGGCCTATCTGCCGCTGGTGCTGACACCGCATTGGGCAGAAGGCATGACAGCAGGCAGGGGATGGATAGCCCTAGCATTGGTTGTATTTGCATCATGGCAACCCTGGCGGGTTCCGATTGGCGCCGTTTTATTTGGTGGGGTGACGATTATGCAGCTTGCTGGACAAGCGCGAGGCTGGACAATACCAGCACAGTTTTTGTCGATGATGCCTTATCTGGCGACGATTGTTGTTTTGGTGACAATTTCAGGCAGAGGTAGAAATGTGTTTGGGGCGCCTGCGCATTTAGGAAAAAGATTTTTTATGACGCGTTAACAAGATAGAGGAGATAAAGATGAAAAAAATGTTAACAAGTTTGGGGGCGATGTTGGCTGGTGTAGCCATGAGCATTTCTGCTGCCCAAGCAGACAAGCTAAAGGTCGGTTTTGTTTATCTGACCAATCCTGGTGACCATGGTTGGACGTATGCTCATGAAGTAGGGCGTCAGCAATTGCAAGACCATTTTGGCAACAAGATTGAAACAACTTATGTTGAAAATGTGCCAGAAGGTCCTGATGCCGCGCGCGTAATAAGAGAGCTGGTAGCACAAGGCAATAAGGTGATTTTTACCACCTCTTTTGGCTATATGGAGCCAACATTGAAGGTGGCAAAGGAATACCCTGATGTAATGTTTGACCATATTACGGGTTATAAGCGCGCGCCAAATATGGCTACTGGTAATATCCGCTTTTATGAAGGCAGATATGTACAAGGTGTGGTTGCGGGTCTAACCACAAAGTCAAACACTATTGGCTATCTGGGGGCTTTCCCAATTCCAGAAGTTATTCAGGGTATTAATTCATTTGCACGTGGTCTGCGTTCTGTGAACAAAGAGGCTAGCATCAAGGTGGTTTGGGTCAATAGCTGGTATGATCCGGTGAAGGAATCAGATGCAGCAAAAGTTCTTATCGCAGAAGGCGCAGATGTGCTGGCTCAGCACACAGATAGCCCGGCAATGTTGCAAACAGCTGAAAAAGCTGGTGTTAAGGGCTTTGGTCAATCCTCTGATATGCATGAATTTGCGCCAAAGGCACAGCTATTTTCTTCTGTAAATAACTGGGGTCCTTACTATATCTCGCAAGTTCAAAAAGTACTGGATGGCAAATGGTCAACAGGCGATGGACCAGATCATTGGGCAGGCAATACCTGGAAAGGGATTGGTGATGATTTTCTGGTGCTGACAGAGTTTAAAAACATGCCAGCTAGCGTAGCTGAAAAGGCAGAAACTGCGCGTGCTGGTATCGCGGCCGGCACTTTGAATATCTTTGAAGGGCCAATGAAAGATAATCAGGGCAATATGGTTCTAGACGCTGGCAAGGTGCTGGATGATGGCGGCTTGTGGGGCATGAACTATTATGTTGAGGGTGTTGAAGGTAGCATTCCTAACTAAGGTGAACGCCTGATAAAATATTTTGACGGGCGTTTCTGATATTTTCAGATGCGCCCGTTTAACATTTTCGCCACGCCGCTAGAAAATCAAGGCAGCAGAGGGGCGATGAAGAACACCAAAGGGGTGTTTTATGGCTAGAACAATTTGTTTTTTTCTGAACCAGGAAAAAATAGAAATTGAGTTAAATGAAGGGAGCGGGTTGCGCCCCGATACCACCTTGTTGAAC